>Ga0308159_1000020_pt1 | contig 783424 bp, 644 predicted proteins | sample PhyCR1_FD_201040 | JGI IMG/M metagenome (GOLD analysis project Ga0308159, IMG submission 201040) | Phyllosphere microbial communities from UC Gill Tract Community Farm, Albany, California, United States - DLSLC.R1 | ecosystem: Host-associated > Plants > Phyllosphere > Unclassified | place... | reverse complement strand
ATGCTCACCCTTGGCAATAGCGAAACCAATGAACAACAAGCTCGTTCCTGCGCCACCCGTGACCTTGCCCGCCGTGACCACGACGACTGGGCCGATGCTCGATGCTCTCACTGCCGCACTTGGAGTCGAGAGGCAGGTCTTGGCTGCTGATGGCCAAATCGCGCATGCCTGGTCAAACCTGCCGCGCCTGCTGGATCGAATTCCGCCCGAGCATCGCAACGAGACGCTGGCGAGGATGTGCGTCGCCGTCGCGACTGGGCTGTTCGATAGCGCAATCAACTACGCTTGGAATGCGGCGATTGTGGAGCTTCGGCAGAAGGTCAGGCGCTTCGGGCTCACCGTCATACCGCAGATCGTGGGAAAATCGTTTGATGAAGCCGCGCTCCTCGATCTGAAGGACGCGGAATTGCTTCAGCTCTGCTTGAAGCTCAACCTCATTTCCGAGGACGGCTTTTTCCTCCTCGATCAGTGTCGCGCGATCCGAAACAATTTTTCGGCGGCGCATCCCTCAATGGGCGTGCTCGACGAGGACGAGCTTCTGTCCTTCTTGAGCCGGGTGGGCCGACATGCCTTGTCCAACGAGCGTAACCTCAGAGGGGTCGACATTCCGGCCTTTCTTTCCGCTATCAAGCTCAGTCGCTTCACACCGGACCAGCTTGAGGCCTGGAAGCTGCGTATCCTCGACACGTTCGACGCGCAGCGCGAGATGCTCTTCGGAACCCTGCACGGCATGTATTGCGATCCGGCGTCCGGGGAAGAGGCGCGCGTCAACGCGCTCGCGATCTGCAGTTCCTTGACGACCGCCATGACCCCGACCGTCAATTCGACGCTCGTTGATCGGCATCAGGATTATGTCGCTAAGGGCGAGGTGGATCGCCACACGGCGTCTCAGCAATTCTTCGAACGTCTCGGGCTGCTTCGACTGCTTGGCGAAGCCGAACTCCACCTGCTCATAACAAGGGCGGCGCAGGCGCTGATGTCGGTGCACCAAGACTTCAACAACTTCTACAACGAGCCGCCATTTGCGGAGCGCCTGTTCGGCTTAACGTCGCAGAACCGAGTGCCCCTGAGCGCGCAACACGTCTTTGTCGAGGCGCTTGCAACCGCCGCCACGGGCAACCAGTACGGCATGTCCAACGCCGCATATCCGCACTATCTCAGCATGATCAAATCGCTCTCGCCGGCGGAGGTGCTGATTCTCCTAGAGCTGCCATTGCAACAGACCCTGCTAGCGAACCGGCTGCGTAGCTACGCCTCATGCCGCGAGCGTTTCAAGAGCTGGGTTCGACTGATCGACCCGGCGTCGGTCCCGACCCAGTCAAAGGCCGAATATGCAAAATGGATCGCGTAGACGACGCACTCCCGCGTGGGCAACGTCGACTTAACCCTCGACATGATTCCCACGCATTCGCAGCAAGCTACCAATCTCGCGATGGCCAGGATAGCGATGGGCCGACTGGGCGGCTCGTTTACACCGACTGGGTCGGGAAGCGATGACCTGTTCCTTGGCGCTTTCCCCGACACCCGTCAGTCCGCGATCGACCAGACCCAGTCGTACACAATGGTAGCGGTCAATATCGGGTCATGGCCGAAACGGCCGTTCGCGCTGGTCAAGGCAGACGATCGGCTACGCGCCAAAGCACTACATTCCGGCGGCCCGGCGCTATGCCGAGTTCCTTGGGTCACGGTCGGCAGGATCATCGTAGCCGGCGTCCTGGACCAGGTTTTCGGCGCGGCTTGGGTTTCTTCACCGTGACCGTTGGCACGGCGAGCTTGGCGGCATCGGGATTCTTGAGAATGTCGAGCAAGGTGGTCAGCTTGAAGAGCAATTCGTCGAAGGTCAGCACCAGCACGCCGGCAAGACCATTGCGATAAAGTTCGAAGGATTTTTGTTCATTGGGGTCCTTCAGCGATGTGCCGGCGATGACGACGCACTGCACTGCGTAGGTCTCAGGCGGTGGGCCGCAGTCGGGCGCGTCAGCGCTCCGTTGCTGCCGCCGGAAGTCGTCGGCGAGTATCCCGTTGTTGCGCTGTAGCTGCCAGCGCTGATCGAGCACCTGGGCGACCGCGCCGGAGAGTTCCTGTGTTGGAGCGTGTATTCCGCCGCGATATTCGCGCTTGGCGAGCAGATCGGTCTGCGGCGTCTTAATCTCGACGATCGAAAGATTGCCGCTGCTTGCGGCCCGCATCAGAAAATCCGAACGCTTGTCGCCGGCCCCGCCATAGCTACGCCCGCCGACCGTGGCTTGTCCGTGGAACAGCAGGACGGGGACACCAAAAGCCAGACGCAGGATGAAGGCATTAGCCGTCAAGAACTGCTGCCAGCTCTCCTCGCCATGGTTTTCGCGAATGCGGGCGCGCATATGGGCGATCATTGCCTCGAGCGTAACGGTCTCGACAGCCTCTGTAAGCTTTAGAAGTTGAGCGGGTTCGCGGCGGCCGACTTCGCCGATCATGCCGGCGGCGGCGTCGACCAGGATCGCGGCGTCAGCGGGCGAGAGTTCAAGCCCCCGCTTCAAGCCATCGCCCACCGCTTGCACCACCGCATCGGGACGATAGGGGCGCCCGATCGCAGGGTAAGCCTCCTCGTCGATCGGTGTCAGCAGCTTATCATGCAGACGCGCCGCCTTCTCGACCCGGGCTGCTGCGAGGGCCTTGTCGTGCACCCGCCCGATATCGCGGCGGACAGCATCGAACAGGGCGAATGGCGCGCGATAGCTGGTGCCATCGATCGCGCCGTCGCCCTTGGCGCCTTTGATGATGTGAAGATCGCTGACCTTCAGCGCTTCGACCGTTTCGACGATGAGGCGGATATCATAGGTGAGCCCCAGGCCATGATACGGGTCACGGACGAAGCCGGCCGGCAGGCCGGTGAGATAGGATTCGACATCTTCGACCTCGTCGAACTCCATCATGAAAGCGAAGCCGTCGAGAGTGATTGTCCTCAGTCTCTCGTAGCGCGGCAGCAGGAAGCGCGGGCTTGCCGCGTCAAGAGTGTGCGGGTGCAAGATCACGCGGTCGCCTTCACGGTCGCCCTCTATCAGCGTGAGCGGCTTATTGGGCGCGATGAAAGCATCGTTGAACCGCTGCGCCATCGCGAGGGCATCGGGCGCCGGGACATAGCCGAGCGTCCAGCGCGCGCCCTTGCGCTTGGTTGTAAAGATCAGTTGCGCGCCCTGGTCGGCCGTTGCCACATAGCCCGGCGCATATCGTCTCGCCATTTGGTCATTGTCCTCGGGCTAAGGGCGCCGATGGCGTAGATCCCATTAAAGCCAACACATGCGCCTGACCACGACTGTTCACTTTTTCGCCCCGCCCTTCTTTTTCAAGGGCTTCGGCGATGTCAGCGTCGAAAATTCGCTCTCAAACGCGACATAATCTTTCCACGCGCGCTCGTTCGTCTTCGTGATCTTGATCTCAAGATAGGCCTCTCGCAGCCGGCTTAGTATCGTCGTCAGGCCTAAAGCCATCTCCGCTCGAGCTGTCTCGATGGCATCCCACGCAACTTGCTGAGACGTACTCAGCGAAGCATCTCCCGGGTTCGAGAAAAAATACGCCTTGCCCCCAGGGCCTCCATGATATTCAGCGCCATGGCTGAGGGCGACGTTCCAGCCGTTCTTCAGCGATGTCACCGCCTGTTGAAGTACGGGATCATACACGCTGAACAAGGCATTTTCCGCCACTCCACGAAAATGCTCGTGGAACCACATTGCCTGGTCAGTGACTCGGCGGGGTAATTCATCGATGTGCCCCTGAAGCGTCGGGATATGGATCTTCTGCATCAGCCAACGCATGTTCTTCACATCATGATCATGCTCGATCTTCTCCCGTGAGAGCCCCTTCAGTTCAGCCGGTCGCTTGGGGTTTTTTTCGATGACCGTCTTAATCGCACCTTCCAAAAACTTCGCCAGTTCGGTCCGCCTCTCGGTCGTGTCAGTTTCGGCATAGCTGTAGGGACTGGCTCGATGCTGGACAAAATCGAAAGGCAGATCCGCCGGAAATACGCCGATAGCTTCGTTGAAGAGCAGGATGATGCGTTCCCATCCAAGCGTCGCGACCGCATAGCCGAGCTCATACCCGACATTGGGGTTCGGGCACGGCCGATCCGCGCCAGGCGGGGTCACTGTCGTGATATCGGCAATGAAGATAGCCGAACCCTCGATCTTCTCCAGGATCTTCAATGCGATGTTTGGAGCGCCGCTCGTATCGCGAGTTGCCTCATCCGGTACGAACTTCAGCTTGGGATACGCCTTTCCAAGCTGCGTGCATGACTTGTCGAGTGCATGCCGGATCGCATTGAGATTGGTCTTCTTCGGCGAGTCGCTCTGCCAAGAGTAAAAGACGCGAACTGTTTCATCGGTTTTAGCCATCGCTGGCCGATAGCATAACTCATCGTTCTATCATCATGCGAAGCGCCAGTCGCCAGTCGCCCAATTCAGAGCGGCGCAATGACGGGTTTTGGCGTACGCTGACGTGCGGCAGCCCGCTCAGCAACGGCAGATTTGTCCCAATCTTAGAGGCTGTTATGAACCTATCCGCCTATGGGAACTTTGCTTTTTCTCGGCATCGCCGCTCACGCGCTCGGTGATGATAGTGATTATCCGCTGCTGGGCACTCGCTCAATTTCCATCAATGCAGTGTTGCGGTCGGACCAAAGTATTAAGACGTTGAACCCGCTCGGCGCGTCAATATTCAGCGATCCCTAGTTCATAACAGCCTCTTAGCCGTCCCAAGATAATAGCAGGCCTTTCTTGAGCGGTCGGTCCGCTCGCATGAACCGGCGGCAGGTATTGGTCAGCGAGCACTGGCGCGTGAATGGCTAGGATCGGACTATCTAGTCGCTCGTGCTCTCAACGCACATGCCGGCGATCAAGGAACGTCGTCACCGGGACGATAGACCCGCTCGACGTGACTGGCGAGCTCGTCGGGGTGGAAGTAGACAGGCCGAAGGCGACCAGTGGCGTAGCGGTCGATCTGATCGGCAAAGTGCGGTGAGGCCGGATTACCACTCTGCCCGCCCGCCATTACGGCCATCGCCCTGACGCGCGGACCGAACTCGGCCACCGCGACGAAGCTGTTCCCGCTGGTGCCATAATAGCGCTTCGTCCCCGGCCACGTCTTCGCGCCGAAAGAGGCGAGGCTGCCCCACTGCGCCGAGGTGAAGGGCACCGGCGTTGACAGCTTCGCGTCGTCGAAGTTCGGCCGGATGGCGCCGTCTAGCCGCTGGAAACGGTTGATCGCGTTCCATGTAGTGTTCCAGCCGCCGAAGTCGCGTGTCAGTTGCGCGACCGCCGTTTCCAGCGCGGTGAGCTTGGTCGCGGCGTCGACGCGGGTGGCGATGTAGTCGGGCACGTTGATCCGCTCCGCCTGTGCGAAGCTGCCGACCTCGCGCCAGAGTTGATCGCCCCAGTAGACGGCGAGGCTGGTCGCGACCGAGTCGCTACTCCAGCGACGGTCCCACCGGGAGAGTGTCGCGATCGGCCCGGCCAGCGCACGCCGACGCGGGTCGTTGGTCGGCAGTGCGCGCCACGCGGCGACGAGGCCGGGCAGCAGTCGCGCGAAGGCGGGCAGATAGGGATCGTAGGCGGCGGCGCGCAGCCGCTCGGGCGTCCAGTCCCGCCGGCCGGTCAGCAGCAGGTCGGCATGGTCGCCGCGGGCGTTGCCGCCGGTCTGATCCATGTAGCGCGGATAGTCGGCTGCCTTGGGACTATCCGGTCCGGCGGCGCTCCACGGCCAGTCGTTGGTGTTGTGGACCCAACCGACCCGCGGGTTGGCGACGCTCGGCAGGCTGGCGAGCGGGTGCAGCCCTCGCCAGTCGGTCGCGGGATCGCTGCCGTCGACGGGGCGGGTATAGTCGAACCGTTCATCGCGGACCGGCATGAATTGCGGCATCAGGAACGCGATCTCGCCCTTGTCGTCGGCGAACAGCGTATCGTTGGAGGAGTTCGCCTTGCGCTCCGCGACCGCGAGGTACGAGGCGAGGTCGGTGGCCTTGGTGCGCAGCCAGCTCTGCTCCAGCGCCGGGACGGGCCGCCACATCAGAGCGGTCGCGATCCAGCGGCCATTCTTCGCCGCGACGATGGGACCGTGATGCGTCGCCCAAGTGGTGAACCGCCGTTCGCTGATGCCGCCATCGGGCCGGCGGAAGCGGAGCGTCACCGTGCGCGCAGCGACCGGGCGTGTCTCGGCCCCGTAGCGGTAACCCCAGCCGCCGCCGCGACGGGCGACCGCCTCGGCGAACTGATCGACATTGTCGACGGTGGAGGAGGTATGCATCCAGCCGGCGTGCGCGTTGAATCCTTGGTAGACGAAGAACTGCCCCCAGGTGCTGGCGCCGTAGGCGTTCAGGCCCTCGTCGCTGGTCATCTGCGCTTCCGAGCGGAAGTAGAAGCTGGTGTGCGGGTTAATGAGGAGCAGGGCCCGGCCGTTCGCGGTCAGCTTCGGCGCGATGGCGATGCCATTCGATCCCGACGGCTCGCGCGGCACCGCCCCCAGCTCTTCCGGCGTCGGTGGGGTCGGCTGGCCATAGAAGGTCTTCAGGTCGGGGAGCGAGATGCGCTCGATATCGCCGCCGATGCTGCCCTCGGTGAAGCTCAGCGCCATCCACGGCTCGAACCGGGTCAGCACCTTCGGCTTAGTCTGCGGGTGCGTCGCGAGGTAGTAGTTCAGCCCGTCCGCCCAGGCGTCCATCAGCGTGCGCAGCCATGGGGGACACGCGGCATATTGCGCTTGGAGCTCAGTCGGATCGACGAACAGCCGCTGGCGCAGGTCGGCCCAGATCGCCTCTTCGCCATCGGCCTCGGCGGTACGGCCGAGCGCGGTCAGGTAGTTGGCCTCGATGCGGGCGAAATCGTCCTCTGCCTGCGCGTAGGACATACCGAACACCGCGTCGGCGTCGCTGCGGCGGCGGACATGCGGGATCCCCCAATCGTCGCGCGTGATCGTCACCCGCGCCGCCTCGGCCCGCCACCGCGCCATGTCGGGATCGGGCGCGGCGGCGTTCGTCGCTAGGAGGGCTGCGACGATCCACGGATTGCGCGTGCGCTGGAGGAGCGTAACCATAGCGTAAGCCTAGAACGGGGAGTGAGGCATGGCCAAGTGTTGGTTGGCGATCGTGATGGCAATGATGCTCGCCGGCGCAAGCGCCCCCTCGGTCGAGCCCACGACAGGCACCGCGACGCTGCTACGACCCGCGGCGGTGTTCGACGGCATCGACGGGAAAATGCACGTCGGTTGGCAGGTGCTGGTGTGCGGCGACCGGATCGTCGCGGTCGGCCCGAACCTAACCGTTCCTGCGGGCGCGCACATCATCGACCTCGCCGGTGACACGCTGATGCCGGGCATGATCGAGGGGCACGGCCATCTCTTCCTCCATCCCTATGACGAGGCGAGCTGGGACGAACAGGTGCTGCATGAGCCGCTGGCCCTGCGCACCGCGCGCGCGGTGGCGAACGCGCGGACGACTCTGCGGGCAGGCTTCACCAGTGAGCGCGATCTCGGCACCGAAGGGGCTGGCTATGCCGATGTCGGGCTGAAGGCGGCGATCGATCAGGGGATCGTCGAAGGCCCGCGATTGAGCGTCGCGACTCGCGCGATCGTCGCGCTCGGTGCCTACGGCCCCAAGGGGTTCGAGCCCGGCGTCGCCATCCCGCAAGGTGCGGAGGAGGTTTCGGGCGCGGAGCAGATGGTTGCGGCGGTTCGTCGGCAGATCGCCGCCGGCGCGGACTGGGTGAAGCTCTACGCCGATTATCGTTGGCGCTCTGGCGAGGACAGCCGTGCGACGCTGAGCCTTGATGAAATCAGGGCGGCGGTGGCGGCGGCGCACGACGCCGGACGTTCCGTCGCGGTCCACGCCTCAACCGTGGAGGGTATGCGCCGCGCGATCGAGGCGGGCGTTGACACGATCGAGCATGGCTATGGCGGGAGGCCCGCGATCTTCGCGAGCATGGCGGCGAAGAAGATCGCCTTGTGCCCAACGCTCGCCGCTGCGGACGCGAGCGCACGCTATCGCGGCTGGATGGGCGCGGAGCCGACCCCCGCCGCAGTGAAGGCAAGCCGTGACAGCCTCCGCCTTGCGCTCGCCGCCGGCGTGCCGATCTGCATGGGTGGCGACGCAGGCGTATTCGCGCACGGGACGAACGCGCGCGAGATGGAACTGATGGCGGCAGCGGGAATGACGCCGGCGCAGGTGCTGCTCGCCGCCACCTCGGGCAACGCGCGGTGGATGCGGCTGGGCGACCGTCTCGGCGCGGCGAAGCCGGGTATGCTCGCGGATCTGGTCGCGGTTGCGGGTGATCCCACGGTGAACATCTCCGCCGTGCGTGCCGTGCGGCTAGTGATGAAGGGCGGTGCCGTTGTCGGCATGTAGCAATGGGCCAATGGAAGTTACCTCAAGGGCGCTGCCGCAGCGGAAGGGACGGACGCCTAGCTGGCCGACGTTAGGAAGCCGGGAAGGGGGCCTGCACGATCACAACCGGGCCTTTCCGTTACCCAGCTTTCCTTGAGATGCCCGCGTGCCGGGTAGTCCCCGTATTGCGTCCGCGGGTGTCTAAAGCTTCGCACTCTTTCTGATCGCAAGCGCGATACCAGCCCAATCAATTTCCGGTCCTTCGGTTGCGATGGCGCTGCGAAGATGGTCGCGGACGATGCCCAGCAGCGGCATCGGTGTCTCAAGCGACGTGGCAGCGGCATCAGCCAGCGTCATGTCCTTCAGACCCAGCGGCGCCGCAAATCCGGCTGGCCGGAAGCGGTCCTCCAGCAGAATCTCGCCATAGGTGTGGTAGACTGGCGCGCCGAACAGCGTTCCCGTCAGCACCTCCAGGAGGGTCTGACGATCGACGCCGCCCTTTTCGGCCAGCGTCATCGCCTCGGCCATCGCCTCCACGGCGGCCATGATCATGAAGTTGCCGCTGAGCTTCACCAGGTTGGCCGCAGACGGCTTGTCGCCGATCCGGAAAGTCCGCTGACCGATATCGGCGAACACCGGTTCGCAGCGATCCAATGCAGCTTCCACGCCTGCCGCGACCACGAACAGCTTGCCCGCCGCCGCCGCCGGTGGACGGCCGAAGACGGGTGCAGAAACGTAACCGCCGGTGCCGCTATCCGCCGCCAGCCGGTCGGCAAGCGCGATGCTGATCGTGCTGTGCCCGACGTGCAGTGCAGGAGCGCCGACGATGCCGCCCTCGCCGAATACCACGCCTTCCACCGCCCGGTCGTCGGCAAGCATGGTCATGACGAGATCGCCCTGGGCCGCATCAACTGGCCGTGCCGCGCGAGCTGCGCCCGGTGCGACAAGCGCGTCGGTCTTGTCTGCCGAACGGTTCCAGACCGTCACCTCATGGCCTGCCTTGATCAGATTGGCCGCGATGGCGCCGCCCATCTGACCCAGCCCGATGAACCCGATCCTCATGCATCATCCTCCATGAAGCGGGCGAATTCAGCCGCGTGATCGGGGTGCCAGCGGGACAGGGCGGGGCGGTTCTCGATGATGTCGCCTGCCGCCCAGGCGATGCGTTTCGCGTCCTGTGCCGAGGTGGTCTCGTTGTCAGGGCAGAGAATGTAGAAGTCGCCGCGCGCCAGACGATCGAACATGAGATCGACCACCTGTTCCGGCGTCCAGGCGCCAGCCGGCTTTTCCGGCCGCGGAGAGGTCATGCCCGTGTAGGTGAAGCCAGGGATTAGCAAGTGCGCGCTGACCCGGTCCCCTGTCTGCTCGCGCAGCGTATGTGCCAAGCCTTCGGTCAGGGCTTTAACCCCTGCCTTGCTGACGTTGTAGGCGGTGTTGCCCGGCGGCTGGGTGATACCCTGCTTGGAGCCGGTGTTGATGACGAGGCCCGGCCCGTGTCCCTCCACCATCAGCGGCGCGAAGCTCTGGATGCCGTTCAGCACACCCATCAGGTTGACGCCGAGCAGCCTTGTCCACGCCTTCTGGCTGGCGAAAACATCACCGCCCTGGCCGATGCCGGCGTTGTTCATCAGGACGGATGCCGGCCCAAGCGTGGTGGCAAGGGTGCGCATTGCCACCGGGTCAGCGACGTCGACGGCGTGCGCGCCCGCCCCGTCGATCGACCCGGCCGCCGCATCGAGTGCTTCGCCCGCCCGGTCGAGGATGGCGACCCGCATGCCACGTGCGGCGAATGCGCGCGCAGCGGCCAGCCCGATGCCGCTGGCCCCACCCGTCACGACGGCGAGATTGCCCGGCGCGATCGCCGCGAACGAGACGGCACTCATCGGTCGATGCTCGCCATGTCGGCATAGCGCTGTCCCTCGGCTGCACCGGGCGGCATGATCGCGTCGATGCGGGCGATGTCGTCCGCGTCCAGCGTCACGTCGATCGCGCCGAGGTTGTCTTCCAGATAGGTACGCCGCTTGGTGCCGGGGATCGGCACGACGTCGTGGCCCTGCGCGAGCACCCAGGCAAGCGCCAGTTGCGCCGGCGTGCAGCCCTTGTCGGAGGCCAAAGCGCCGACCGCCTTGACGAGGTCGAGGTTGCGCTGGAACGCTTCCCCCTGAAAGCGTGGATGATGGCGCCGGAAATCATCTGCGGCAAGATCGTCGGGCGCGGTGATCTGACCGGTGAGAAAACCTCGGCCGAGCGGGCTGTAGGGCACGAAGCCGATGCCGAGTTCGCGCACCGTCGGCAGGATTTCTGCCTCGGGATCGCGGCTCCACAACGAATATTCGGTCTGCAGAGCAGTGATGGGGTGGGCCGCATGGGCGCGGCGAATGGTCGCCGGCGACGCCTCGGACAAGCCGAGATACTTCACCTTGCCGGCCGTCACCAGTTCTGCCATCGCGCCCACCGTCTCCTCGATCGGCACGTCGGGATCGACGCGGTGCTGGTAGTAGAGGTCGATGACGTCGAGCCCAGTGCGCTTCAGGCTGGCATCGCATGCACGGCGGACATAGTCGGGGCGGCCATTGATGCGGCGGCCCTTGCCATCGGCGCCCCGATCGATGCCGAACTTCGTCGCGACGACCACCCATTCGCGGCGTTCGCGCACGACACGGCCAACCAGTTCCTCGTTGGCGCCGACCCCATACATATCGGCGGTGTCCAGGAAGGTGACGCCGCGGTCGAGCGCGAGGTTGATGGTCGCGACCGATTCCGCTTCGTCGCGACCGCCATAAAAGTCGCTCATCCCCATGCAGCCGAGGCCGAGCGCAGAGACCTCAAGGCCTTGCGAACCAAGCTTGCGTGTCTTCACCATGTATCTCCGATGCGATGTCTGTTGTCGGGGGAATGATCGCGGACGCCGCAGGTTGCCTCTTCACGACGCAAAGGCGATCGTTGCCTCGTGATAGCGGAGGAAGAAGGGGGCGATGATCGGCAGCCGGAACGGATTGCCGGCTCAATCGGGGAATAGCCGGTTCCGACGAACGCCAAATCGGGTCCGTCGTGACATGGCATATCTAGCGGACCGATACCTACCGGTCCGCTAGCGATGTGAAAGGGGCCACCTGAGCCGATCGGCTGGGCTCGGCTATTATGACGGGATGTGGATTCCGCACAGCTTGTTGCCGTCCGGGTCGCGGACATAGGCCAGATGGATGGTCCCCATCGCTGACTCACGCGGACCGGGTCCGTCCTCGATCGAGGTGCCGCCGTTGGCGACAGCGATATCATGGAACAGTTCGACCTGTTCGGGCGAGTGGCACGAAAAAGCCACGGTGCCGCCATTGGCTACGGTGGCCGGTTCGTCGTTGATCGGCTGGGTAACGATGAAGTTCGTCCCGCCCTCATTGCGGTAGAACAGGCGGGTGTGACCGCTGCCGGCCATGTTCAGCGTCGCCTCTTCGGCTCCTAGGGCACCTAGCACTGCATTGTAGAAGCGCTTGGATCGCTCGATGTCGTTCGATCCTACCATCGTATGAAACAGCAAATTATCTCTCCTCGATTATACATGCAGGCGAACGCAGGCCCTTGAATTACGGAAGCTCGATCCGCCCGTTCATTCCGGGCCAGTCCGAGTAGCCGACCGAGCCACCGCCATACCAATATTGCTTCGGGGCCTCGGCAAGCGGGGCGCCGGTCCGCAGCCGCTCGACGAGATCGGGGTTGGCGAGGAAGGGCCGGCCGAAGCTGAACAGATCGGCATTGCCGTCCGCCAGCGTCTTCTCGGCGAGATCGAGCGTATACTGGTTGTTGGCGATATAGGCGCCCGAGAAGCGCGTGCGCAGTTCCTGAAAGTTCACACCGTCCGGCACGTCGCGCGTCTGCTGGGTCACGCCTTCGATATCGTGGATGTATAGCAGGCCAATCTCGGACAAGGCGTCGACGAACGTGTCGAACGTGCGCCCGACCTGGCTATCGAGCGGGGTCTTTCCAGGCTCCGTCGTTGCCGGCGAAATGCGAATGCCGACGCGATTTGCGCCCCAGACCTCAACCACGGCACGCACCACGTCGAGCGGAAAGTGGAGACGGTTCTCGATCGAGCCGCCATAGGCATCGGTGCGCTGGTTGGTGCTGTCGCGGATGAACTGCTCAAGCAGGTAATTGTTCGCAGCATGCACCTCGACGCCATCGAACCCGGCTGCCTTGGCCTGTTCGGCGGCATGGCGGTAGTCCTCGACGATGGCGGGGATTTCGTCCGTTTCCAGCGCGCGCGGAACGACGAAATCCTTCATCCCGTCATTGGTGAAAGCCTGCCCCTCCGCCGGTATCGGGGACGGCGCCACGGGAAGGGCGCCGCCATGAAGATCGGGATGCGAGATCCGGCCAGTATGCCAGAGCTGAAGGAAGATCCTGCCGCCACGCCGATGGACGGCTTCGACAATGGGTTTCCATGCCGCCACCTGCGCGTCCGACCAGATGCCGGGCGTCATCGCGTAGCCACGCGCTTGGGACGAGATGTTCGTCGCTTCGGTGATGATAAGGCCGGCATCGGCGCGCTGTGCGTAATAGTCCGCGGCGAACGCCGGGGGGATGCCTTCCTCGTTCGAGCGGCTGCGCGTGAGCGGTGCCATGACGATACGGTTCCGCAGTTGCAGATCGCCGATCGTAACGGGTTGCAGGACGGGGCTGACAGGCAGATCGGCCATGATATGATCTTCCGTAGGAGTAATAAGGGGCGAGGGCAGGCGGCTGTAACGCTCGGGCTGCCGTTTCACCCCCGACCGGCTTGAAACGATCCGGGTAGCACGTTGGGTGCTACGGACGGTTGTCCAGTTCCGGCACGCCACTGCTGCGGTCGGCATAGGCAGCGAGGAATGTTGGGCGTCGCTGCCACCGCTGCCAGAACGCATCGATATGTTCGTAGCGCTCGTCGAGTGGCATGGCGTTTACCTCGAACTTCGAGAACGCAATCGCCGTCGCCAGCGTGATGTCGGAGAAGGTTGGCTCGTCACCGCCGAGCAGCCACTCGCGGCCATCGGCCAGATGCCGGTCCACCAGCGCGGTATGCGCCAGCGCTTCCTTGCGACAATGCTCGCCCCAAGCGGCGTTGGCAGTCAGCTCGAGCTTGGGACCTAGCCCCTGATGCAGGACATGGAACGCGGTGGTGATGCGGTAAAGGATGTGCACCCAGACGCGGTTGTCCCACATCGCGTCCAGGCCTTGTTCCTCCGGGGTCTCGCCCATGATCCGGCGACCCGGAAACGCTTGGTCAAGATAACGGACGACGGCCGCGGTTTCCGAAATGAAGCTACCGTCGGCAAGCTGGAGCGTCGGCGTCTCGCCCCAGGGGTTCATCTTGAGATGCTTCCACTGCCGCTGCTCGCCGACCGGGGACATGTCGTAGACCTGCTCGTCGAAGCGATCGGCAATGCCCTTTTCGTGCAGAAAGATGCGCAGGCGCTGTGGGTTGGGGAAGGCAGAGGGGGAGGTGAAGAGGCGAAGCTTCGGGCTTTCAGGCGGAGTCTGATCAGTCATGAGGCGTCCCTACCAAGTGATTGGTAGTCACTAAGGTGGGCGGTTGCCTCCTGATGGTCAACCCCTATCTACCAATTGGTCGGTTGGCGGAGTAAGCAGGGCGATGGCAGTGTCGAATTCGAGAGAGGCAGTGCTCGCCGCGGCAAGGCGAAGCGCCATGGCGCGCGGCTATAACGGCCTGAACTTTCGCGACATCGCCGCCGAGGTCGGGATCAAGGCACCGAGCATCCATCATCATTTCGCGACGAAGGCCGATCTCGGTGTGGCGGTAGCGCGCCGCTATTGGGAGGATACGGTCGAGCAGTTGGCCGCGATTTCGGACGAGACGCCAGAGCCTCTTGGTGCGCTTCGCCGCTATCCGGAAATTTTCCGCACGTCGTTGTCGAACGACAACCGCATCTGCCTGTCGAGCTTTATGGCGGCGGAATATGATGACCTTCCGGACGCGGTAAAAGTCGAGGTCCAGAGCTTCGCTGACGTCAATGTTGACTGGCTGAGCAAGCTTCTCGTCGAGGCCAACATTGTCGAACCGGGCGAAAGCAGGGCCAGGGCAAAGGCGATCTATGCGGCCGTCTCCGGCGCGCAGCTATTCGCAAGGGGTCGTGCGGATATCGCGCTTTTCGACACGATGATCGACAGTTACCGCGCGGCCGGGCTTCTGCCGGCCTGACGGTCCTGCTGCCGTGTTTCGCCAAGTTCGACGAGCCGCGCCACCGCCAGATAACGGCGGATCTTAAGCAGTCGGGCTGAGACGTGAAGTTGATGCACGCCTCCCATGCCTCAGTCGATGAACCGGTCTGATGTTGATTGGATGGCTCGGTTGGATATGCGCGGTAATGGGCGTCAATAGCTGTAGTGCCTCGAGCTTCATAGAAAGCTCTGCCTCCTCGTCATAGGTGCGCGCGGTTTCCGTTTCGCCTTCATGGCCAAACAGGTCGCAGCGGACTTCGCTGGTGACGCGACCTTTCATCATTGTCGTTGCCAGGCCGCGGTAACTATGCACGTCTTTGTCCTTCCAGGCACCGCCAGCGCGGTGGCGCCATAGCGTGCCTTTGGGGAATGCCCAATCGCGCAGTGGTTCGAAGATGGACTTGTAGAACGTCCCGGCAAAAGTGGTCGATTTCGGTGACTTCATTTCCGGGAACAGCAGCGTGCAACCCGCTGCTCGCAATTGCGTCACGTAATCGATGAACCCGAGGCGGATCAGTTCGGGATGGATCGGTAGCCTACGGATCGATTGAATATTCTTGAGTGCGCGATCTTCGGTATAGTCGATCCGGAAGTAGGGGATCGGCTCCAGTTCGTGCACCTCCGCCAGTCCCAGTCCGGCGAGTTCCGAACTGCGGCCGCCATACAAGGGCAGCATGAGCGGCATCCAATACCAGGCGTCGTGAATGATCTCGGTGCCCGGTTTCAGGCGGCGGTCGATCCCTGCCGCGCCTGTCCAAACCGGTGCGGACAAAAGCTTGGCGACCTCCTGTATCGTCCAATTAGCTCGCTTGTCGCGATCTCGCTTTTGCGCCTTGCGCGATGTCTTGCCTATGCCGGCTCGTGCCCCCTTGAAAGAAAGCGGCTTCGCCGGCCGATGGGCTTCCGGATCGTCATCCTCGCCTGCCGCATGGGCGAGAACGGCCGTGACCCATGTCAGGTGCTTGTTGATGGTCGCTTGGCTGATGCCGATATCGGCCGGTGGCATGGTTGCCGCCCGCATCAAGCTGGCAGCGATGCCGCCGGCTTGCTCTTCGCGGGTGCGGCCCCAGCGATTCGGCAACGACCGACACAGGGTCGTGAAAGAGCGGACGTGCGACTGCTCCAAGTCTTCGATGTAGATGCCGTTGCCGCAGGCATGATCGAACAGCCGCAATGCTGTGCGCACCTGCTTCATCGAGTCCGCGTCCCAGGCGCCGGCTTTCTGATAGGCCGTGACGCATTCCTCGGCCGCGTCGAGCAGGCGCTTCTTCGGGCGCTTCAGAGCCGGTGATGGGGGCGCCTCATTAATGTCGACAGCTTCCCGTGCCGTCGGCGCGGATTGCTCTGGGTTCAATGCAGTCGACGAAACGGGTCGTCGCTCGGCTTGTTCGAAGGCGAATGGCGTATCATCGACCAATGCCTCGTCGATCCATTGCGCCATGTCGTCGTCGCCAACGGGGAGGCGGGCAGTTGCCTCGCGGCATGCCGACGCACGAGCCGAGCAGATCGTCCGCGCCATCCGCGCGAGGTTGTCCCGCGTGGAGGCGATGCCGAATGCCTCACTGTAGCTGTCGAGCTGCGCCTTCGAAACCGGATTACCGTTCTGGAGATCGAACACGAGATCCGCCACTGCCTTCGCGCGCTCCTCGCTCCAGCCGGCATCGATCAATCGGTCATGCTCGTCTGGTGTCCAGCGTGCTTCGACGCCCTTGTGCCCAAGGAACGCCCAGGCTTCGGCATAGATGGAATTGATCGTGGCGTGATCTTCCGACCGGGCGGGGCTGCCGACCTGATCCTGCTCGATACGCTGCAACTGCCAGCGCAGGGCATCGCTGAACACCCGCTTCAGCTGATCGGGGGTCAGCCCCGTCGATTGACCATAGGCCACACGCAAACTCTCGACCGTCGCACCAAGTCTGTCTGCCATACACCGGGCGCGTTGATAATTCCCTGTGCCGAGCGACAGGGATAGCGGCACCGCCGCGCCGGCCACGGTGATCTTCCTGCGCCAGTGATAGCTGCCACCGCGCAGCTTGAGGTTCGGTAAGCCCAATCCATCGCCCCCAATGGGTACAACGATGGGTACAGTCGTGGGTACAACCATTCCCGATCGCCCTGTTGGCGACGAGAAATCAAATACTTAGCGGATGATGGTCGGGGAGACAGGATTCGAACCTGCGACATCCTGCTCCCAAAGCAGGCGCGCTACCAGACTGCGCCACTCCCCGACGAGTGGGTGCCCTAGTCGCAATCTTTGCGCGGCACAAGCGCTGGTGGGCCCGGCAGGACTCGAACCCGCAACCTAGCCGTTATGAGCGGCCAGCTCTAACCATTGAGCTACAGGCCCCGCCAGCCGGGGAGCGATAGCGTCGGCGGCGCGCATTGTGCAAGTGGATTGGTTCGCCGCAATCGCGCCATGTTCGTGCCGCGTGCAAGATTCCTCGCAACCGCAACATCGCGGACGACAAAAAGGGCGCCCCATTGCCGGGACGCCCTGTTTCGCATTCCGTGTCCGGCGTCGCGAAGCGACGCCGGACGATGGAATTACATGCCGTTCAGCTCGGCCGAATTCTCGATCGCGTCCGACGCGTCTTCGGCGTTTTCCGAAGCGTTCATCAGGTCGGCAGCAACTGCCTCGTTCGAGGTGTTCTCAGCCATTGCTTCGAGGTTGTCGGCCTGGAGCTCCAGGTTGTCCGAAGCTGCGTCGGCTGCGTTGTCGGCCGGGGTGTTCTTGCAGGCCGAAACCGACAGGAGGGCTGCGGCTGCGGTGGCGAGGATTGCGATCTTCTTCATGCGGGTAGCTCCCAAATAAAATCTTTCGCGTTCTACCGGCGTCCACCGCCGTCGCGAAGTTGCCGCAATAGCGTACGCTGCGCTGCCGTCAACGCCCAATTGTGGCAGGAATGCGGCTTTGCGACCAATGGTGGACCGTTCATGGCTCGCGACGAACCGGGCCGATGGCTTCCGGCGCGTTGGCGACGACGGCCAGCATCGCGGTCCATGCCGCTACGTTTTGCTGGAGTTGTACCGGATCGATCTTGTCCAGCGTGTCGTCGGGCGTGTGATGCAGATCGAAATAGCGCAGCCCCGATTGCGACAGATCGACGCCCGCCACGCCCAACGCCAGAGTCGGGCGAATATCGGTGCCGTCGCCCGCGAACTTCGTGCCGCGCGTAATGCCGAGCGGGGCGAGGGCGGAGGCGAGTCGGTCGGCGATCGGCGCAGCTTCGACGGGCAGGCCGACATCGAACTGCCACACCCGGTCCGCGCCGAAATCGCTTTCGGCGGCGATGGCGTGGCGTTCGTTGGCATGGGCCTTGGCATAGGCGATGCCGCCGAAGCCGCCGACTTCCTCCGCGCCGAACCATACGACGCGGATCGTGCGGCGGGGGCGACCGGCCTCCATGATGCGCTTGGCGGCGGCTGCCGTGATCGCTACGCCCGCCGCGTCGTCGAACGCGCCGGTGCCCAGATCCCAGCTATCGAGATGCCCGCCGATCAGTACGATTCCCGCCGATGGGTCGGTGCCGGGGACTTCGGCGACGACATTGCCCGATTCGCGCATGCCGATCTGCTGCGGCGTCAGGATCAGGCGCATCCGGACCGGCTTGCCACGCTTCACGACGCGCTCAAGCTGCTCGGCATCGGGGATCGACAGGGCGCCCGCCGGGATCGGCGTCACGCCCGCCGGAAAGTTGGTGCCGCCGGTATGCGGGTTGCGATGATGGTCAGTGCCGATCGAACGAATGACGATCGCCGCCGCGCCCTTTTGCGCTGCCACCGCGGGGCCGCTGCGACGCACCTGTCCGAACGGGCCGTAGCTCGATCCGTCTTGGGTAGCTGCCATCGTGTGGCTGACAAAGGCGATCTTGCCGGTCAGGCTGCCCGCCGGTGCCGCTTTCAAGTCGTCGAACGTGGGGAAATAGACGATCTCCGCCTCGATCCCCGCTGCCGGGGTCGCTCCCGAATTGCCGAGCGCGGTGATCGCGAGATTTTGCGGGAAGGGCGCGACGATGCGTGCGCTTTCGGCGCCCCGGACCCAGACCGGCATCTGATAGGGTTCGATCCTTACGTTGCGGAACCCCAGCGCCTTCAGCTTGGCCACCGCCCATGTCCGCGCCCGCGCCTCGTCCGGCGTCCCCGCCATGCGCGGGCCGATTTCGGTCGTCAGTCCTTCGGCGATGTCCCACGCCACCTGATCGGTCAGCGCGGCGTCGCGCAGCCTCGCGACCTCGGCCGGAGAGGTTTGCGCAAGGGCGGGCAGGGGCAGGGCGAGGGCGGCAAGAAGCAGGGCGCGCATGGGTGTCCTTTCGATGACAGACACCAGCCTAGCGCCGAATGGTGCGGTGCCGCCAGATGCTCGCTGCGGCGGCAGGAACCGAAGGCGGCTGCGTTGCCAACACGATGCCCCGTCGCTACATCGCGCGGGAACATTCTACCCCAAGATCGAAACGGAGCCTTCGGCAATGGCCGTGCAGTACAGCTATGTGATGAAGGGTCTGACCAAGACCTTCCCCGGCGCGAACAAGCCGGTGCTCAACAACATCCACCTTCAGTTCCTGCCCGATGCGAAGATCGCGATCATCGGCCCGAACGGCGCGGGCAAGTCCACGTTGATGAAGGTGATGGCGGGCATCGATACCGAATTTACCGGAGAGGCATGGGCCGCCGAAGGGATCAAGGTCGGATACCTGCCGCAGGAGCCGAAGCTCGATCCGACGAAGAACGTCATCGACAATGTGAAGGACGGGGTGCGTCCGGTCGCCGATCTGGTCGATCGCTTCAACGCGATTTCGGCCGAAATGGGCGATCCGCAGGACGATACCGACTTCGACAAGCTGCTGGAGGAAATGGGCGAGCTTCAGGCGAAGATCGATGCGGTCGATGGCTGGAGCCTCGACAACCAGCTCGAAATCGCGATGGAAGCGCTGCGCTGTCCGCCGGGCGATGCGTCGGTCGAGAACCTGTCGGGCGGTGAGAAGCGCCGCGTGGCGCTGTGCAAGTTGTTGCTGGAAAAGCCGCAAATCCTGCTGCTCGACGAACCGACCAACCATCTCGACGCCGAAAGCGTCGGCTGGCTGGAAAATTACCTCAAGGAATATACCGGCAACGTCATCCTCGTGACGCACGATCGCTATTTCCTCGATAACGTCGTGAACTGGGTGCTCGAACTCGATCGTGGGCGCTATTACACCTATGAATCGAACTATTCGGGCTATCTGGAAAAGAAGGCCAAGCGCCTCGAACAGGAAGAGCGCGAGGAAGCGGGCAAGGCCAAGGCGATTCAGGACGAACTCGCCTGGATGCGGCAAACGCCCAAGGCGCGTCAGACCAAGTCCAAGGCCCGCATCCGTGCGTTCGACGAACTGGTCAAGAATCAGGAAAACCGTGCGGTCGGCAAGGCACAGATCCTGATCCAGATTCCGGAACGCCTCGGCGGCAAGGTGATCGAGGCGCAGGGGCTGACCAAGGCCTATGGCGACAAGCTGTTGTTCGAGAATCTCGACTTCAGCCTGCCGCCCGGCGGCATCGTCGGCGTGATCGGGCCGAACGGCGCGGGCAAGTCGACGTTGTTCAAGCTCATCACCGGACAGGATCAGCCCGACAGCGGCACGATCGAGGTCGGACAGACGGTGAAGCTCGGCTATGTCGATCAGAGCCGCGACGACCTCGACCCCAACAAGAACGTGTGGGAGGAAGTGTCCGACGGTCTGGATATCTTCCGGTTCGGCAAGCAGGAGCTTGGCACGCGGGCCTATGTCGGCGCGTTCAACTTCAAGGGTCAGGACCAGCAGAAGAAGGTCGGCCAGCTTTCGGGCGGTGAGCGCAACCGCGTGCATATCGCCAAGATGCTGAAAGAGGGCGGCAACGTCCTGCTGCTCGACGAACCGACCAACGATCTCGACGTCGAAACCCTGCGGGCGCTGGAAGAGGCGCTGGAGTCCTTTGCGGGGTGCGCGGTGGTCATCAGCCACGATCGCTTTTTCCTCGATCGTCTGTGCACCCACATCCTCGCGTTCGAGGGCGACAGCCATGTCGAGTGGTTCGAGGGCAATTTCGAGGCGTATGAGGAAGACAAGCGCCGTCGCATGGGTGCCGCGGCCGATCGCCCGACGCGGCTGGCGTACAAGAAGCTGACGCGCTGAGGGACAGGGCGCGGGCGGGGTGACCCGTCCGCACCGTATCTAGTCCAAGCCCACCCCGTTCGTGCTGAGTAAGGGCTGAGCGAAGCCGAAGACCTGTATCGAAGCATCCGTGGCGGTCCTTCGATACGCCATTTCGACAAGCTCAATGGCTACTCAGGATGGACGGTTTCAGCGTCGTGGCCGCAGCGGGCGGTCCACCACTGCGTCCCGGTTGACTGTCAGCGCACCGTCGCGCTCGTGCAGTTCGGCGATCTGCAACACGCTGCGGCGATGCCAGCGGGGATCGGTTGCCGCTTCCGGCTCGCCCGACTGATGGACGAAATAGACGATCCACGCGCGGTCGCCGGTGACGATGATATCGGGGTGCTGCCCTTTGGCCCGGTCGGTCGGGCGCGTGCCCGGCGTGTCGAGGAGGTGGCCCGGCTGGCGGGTCCAGCGGGTTGCGTCGGGCGAATGCTGCACCAGCAGCCCGCGCCACGCATCGCTGACCATCCACCACCGGCCGCGCCAGCGAAACGCCTTCGGGCCTTCGCCGGGGGTGTCGGTGATCGTGCCCCTGATCGTCCAGCGTTTCAGGTCGCGGCTATCGGCGTAGCGGATCGCCTTGTTCGCCCGCTCGTCATTAAACCATAATCGATAGCGGCCCGGACCCAGCACCGCGACGCTGGCGTCGATCACCCGGTCCGAGCCGAGGTCGAGGCGCTCGCCGCATTTCCATCGCTTCAGGTCGTGGCTGGTCAGGTGGACGATGAAGCGCGGTGCGTTCCAGTCGCGGAACACGCCCGGCACCACGGTCAGCCACATGTGCCATGTGCCGCCGATCCGCTGGATTTCGGGTGCCCATAGCGTCGCGCCGGTACAGTCGGCGGGAATCGCGGCGGTGCCGTCATAGCGCCAGCCTGCACCGTCCGGGGATCGCGCCACGCCGATCGCGGTGCCGTGAATCCACGACACGTCCTTCTCGTCGGCAAGCGGCAGGTCGGCGCGGCGATTGGTGTAGAACATCACCCATTCGCGTGCCGCCGGGTCCCACACGGTCGATGCATCCGCCGCCCCGTCATGCACCGGATCACGCCACAGCGGCACCGGCGCGGCGGTCGCCGCCGTCGCTTGTGCCAGCAATAGCGCCGCCGCGATCACGCCAGCTTCGCCGCCACCGGATTGTTGCCCCACAGCCGGTCGTGCGGCCAGCCCGACAGGTCCTCGACCACCGCCTGATGCATCGGATCGGGTGGGGAACGGTCGCCGGAGCGCAGCCGCTCGATCTCCTCCATCAGAATACCGTGCGTCCTGGGGTCGAGGCGGAAGCGCAGCGATACGATGATCCCCATGACCAGCACGCCGAGCGTTCCAACGCCCAGCAGCGTGGCGATGGTGTGGATCGCCTGCGGAGTCTGCGTCGTCGCGCCGGATACGAACCCGCCCGCCTGAATGATGAGGCCGACCCCGGCCACCGCCGCCGCCTGCGTCGCCTTGCGGACGAAGGTCATCACGCCGGCGAAGCTTCCCTCGCGGCGCTGGCCGGTCACGATCTCGTCGACATCGGCCATGTAGTTATAGGTCGCCCACGGGATATAGTTGAGCGCGCCGCGCCCCAGCCCGGCCAGTCCGATGGCGAGATAGATCAGCGGGCTGGTCGCGGTCGTGCCACCGGCCCAGAGCGACAGCAGCACGATCACCCCGGCCCCGAACGTCAGCGCGGCAAGGCGATAGGCGAAGGCGGGGGAGGCGCGGAGCGCGAGGTTGATCGCGATGACCACCGCGACGAACTGCACGATATACATCGTTCCCAACAGGCCCGACGCCATGCCGGTCGTCCCGGCGAGCGCGAAGATCACGAAGAAGGTGAAAGCGGCGTTGAAAATATCCTGACTGATATATCCGCCGAGGTACATGCCGAGATGCAGCCTGAACGCCCGGATGCGCATGGTCGAAAACAGGTTGCGGTACAGCGCCTTGAACGCCGAACCGACGCCACCCTCCCGCTTCGCGCCGGGCAGCGCGTCGGCGGGCAGGGGGCGTTCCCAGCTAAAGCGGTACAGGAACGCCGCCGTCGCCATGAACAGCACCGCAAAGATGATGCCCATATAGAAGAACGTCGTCGCGCTGTCGCGACCCAGATAATTGATGAGCGCCAGTGGCAGGAACCCGGCGAGGATCGCGGCGGTCTGTCCGAACAGGATGCGGAACCCGGCGAACTTCGCCTTGGTCTTGTAATCCGTCGACATTTCGGCAGCGAGCGTCTCGTACGGGATGATGACCATCGCATAGACCAGCTCGAACCCGACATAGGTGACCAGATAATACCAGAAGGTCATGCCCGGCAGCCACATCAGCGCGAAGCTGGGCAATAGCGGGATCGCGGCAAGGATGAAGAACCGCCGCCGTCCGAACCGCCGCCCGAGCGCGGTCGTGCCGAAATGGTCGGAGACATAGCCGATCACCGGCGATGCGACGGCGTCGAGGATACGCGCGACCGCGAAGATCAGCGCCGCCTGTCCGGCGGTCAGGCCGCAGAACTGCGTATAGAAGATCAGCACCCAGCCCGAGATGACCGCCATCGATCCCGCGCCAAGCACGTCGTTCGAGCCATAGGCCAGATAGTTGATCAACCGGACGGGACGTTTGGCCGGAATGCCTGAACTCACGCGCGCTCTCCATGCATGTCCCGGCTTGCGTGCCGGTGTCCTCATGCTCATAATGTGAAGCGCTATCATACTATGTGGAACAATCACAAGCGTGAATGGAGAGCTATGCGTATCCCGATGATGCTCGCCGCACTGGCGATGACCCTGCCTGCGACCGCCCTGTTACCCCGCCCCGCGATGGCGAAACCGGCGGCCGAATGGGTCGATGCGACCACCGGACACCGCGTGGTGCGCATCAGCCGGGTGCCCGACACCGCCAGCCTGTATTTCCATCAGAACAGCTATACGCCGCAGGGCGACCGCATGGTCGTGAGCGTGCCGGGCGGCATCGCGACCGTCGATCTGAAGACGTGGGAAATGAAACCGCTGGTGCAGGGGCAGGGCATCACCCTGTTGTTCACCGGGCGGCGCACCCGCACCGCCTATTACGCCACGCAATTGCGCAATGACGGCAGCGGCCCGTCCAGCGTCTATGCGGTGGACATCGACACCGGGCGGAAGCGCAAGGTCGCGGACGTGCCGGGTGGATCGATCGGGTCGATCAACGCCGACGAAACGATGCTGCTGGGTCAGGTGGCGCTGGGCACCGGCGGGCTGCGCCCCGACGGTACGCGACAGGACCAGCGCCACACGCCGGGCCGCGTCGTCGGACCGGGCGAGGCGGACTATAGCGCGACCCGCGCCGACGGCACGCCCTACACCTTTGCCGAGGCGAAGGAGCGGCGGCTGAACGAGCGGCTGGAATCGGGTATTCCGATGGAAATCTTCACCATCGACCTGAAGACCGGCGCGCGCCGCGTCGTCACCGCATCGACCGACTGGCTGAACCATATCCAGTTCTCGCCGACCGATCCGCAGCAGATCATGTATTGCCACGAAGGGCCGTGGCACAAGGTCGACCGCATCTGGACGATCCGCGCCGACGGCACCGGCAAGCGGATGATCCATACCCGCACGATGAATATGGAGATCGCCGGCCATGAATTCTTCTCGGTCGACGGCAAGAGCATCTGGTACGATCTCCAGACGCCGCGCGGCGAGGTCTTCTGGCTGGCGGGATATGATCTGACGACCGGCAAGCGACATCAGTACAAGGTCGATCGCAACCAATGGTCGGTGCATTACAACCAGTCGCCCGACGGCACGCGCTTTTCGGGCGACGGCGGCGACCCGGAAATGGTGGCCCATGCGCCGGACGGCAAATATCTCTATCTGTTTACGCCGAAGGCGATCCCCGACGTCGCCGACATTCATGCCGCCAATGCCGACACGCTGATCGTGCCGGGCACGCTGGAGGTCGAGAAGCTGGTCGACATGCGCCGCCACGATTACCGGCTGGAGCCGAACATGACCTTTACGCCCGATGGCAAATGGGTCGTATTTCGCGGCAATTTCGAGGGCGCGACGCATATCTATGCGGTGGAGGTGGCGAAGGCCCGGTGAGGGGACGTGTGAGTCCCTAGAGCGGTTTCCGACCAGCTTGCATCACCGTCATCGCCCGCTGGGCGACCGCTTCGCGGCGGGGTGCTTTCGGCCCGCCGCCGCGTTGCTCGTCGGTCACGATGCAGCGGCATCGCGCCCTCCTCGCGCCTCGCGGCGAACCAAAATCCCCTCCGTGCCAGCGACGCAATCTGATCGGAAACCGCTCTAAACCTGTCTGAGGATCTCTGCGTTCGTGCCGAGCGAAGTCGAGGTACGGGAGCCATGCGCAGGTGTCTCGACTTCGCTCGACACGAACGGTTATTCTGCGGATACCAATTTGCGTGGGTACGCGGCCTTTCCGAGCGCCGAGCGCCGAGCGCCTATCGCCGCCGCGCGACGATCCGGTCGACCAGTATCCCGCCGCCCTGCGCGGTCAGGCCGATCCGGTGCGTGCCGCCGGACACGACGCCCGGCACCTCGACAATGAGGCGGTTGTCGAGCACGCCTTGTGCCCATGCCGCGTCCCCGGTCGTACGCGGCACCGACAGGGCGTGGCGTCCGCCATCCAGCGTCAGGTTGAGTGCGAGCGGCGCGCCGTCGGTATCGGGATAGGTCGGCAGCAGCTCGACGAACAGCCGCCACTCGCCCGGCGATAGAGAGATCGATGTCACGCCCGACACCGGCTTGGCGATACGCGACGCGGCGACCGCCCCGTTGCGCCCGAGACCATCGACCCGCCGCCATGTCCCGCGCATCGCTTCCGCCTCGACCACTACGTCGCTCGACACGGGCGGGGTGGGGGCGGGAATATCGGCGACCGGCCCGGCGACCGCAGGTACGACCGGCGGCACGGTGCGATAGGATCGCCATTGCCCGTCCGCCGGTTCGACCGCCATCATGCCCCGCCATTTGCCGAGATTGTAACGCGCGGTCAGCGCGGCGATGCGCGCGTCCGCCGTCTGCGCCCGAACCGCTTCGGCCAGCGCGGCGGGCAGGTTGCGGTCGCGCAGCCGGTCATGCGCTTCCCCGGCGAAGACACGCTCGTTCGCCATCGCCGCCGCCTCGACCGGATAGCCGACGAGTTGAAAGAACGCATCGGCCCGCGCCGCCGGGACACGCGGTTCGATCGCACGGACCCGCGCCACCAGCCTCGCAAAATCCGCGCGCCGGGTCGCGATTTCGTCCAGCGGCATCGCGCTGGCTCGCGCCTTCTGACCCGGCAACCACCATTGCAGATGCTCGGGCCGGCGCGCGAGGTTCAGCCGGTGATGTTCGGTCAGAATGGCGGCGATTTCGCTCGCCAGATCGGGTGCGATATTCTCGGCCGCCCAGTCGCGGACGAAGGTATCGACGCCGCGCTCGCGCACGCCGACATCCCAGCCGAGCGACAGGAAATAGTCGGTCGCCAGTTCGCCGGGTTTGAGGTCGCCGACATTGGCGATCCACATCGCCCGCGCGCCCAGATCCCAGGCCCGGCCCATCTCCTCGCCGATCAGCGCGGGCGGGGTGGTCGACAGCCACAGATAGCTGAGCGGCGCACCGAGATAGGACAGGTGGTAATAAATGCCGTGCCCGCCGCCGCGCGTGCGTTCGGCCGGCTGGGGCAGGCGGCGGATATAGCCGAAATTGTCGTCGGGCCACATCAGCGTCACATCGTCCGGCACCTTCAGCCCGGTGCGATAGATGTCGAGGACTTCCTTGTACGGCGTGAACACCTGCGGCCCGCGCACCCCGGCCAGCATGGCGCGCTGGTCGGTGATGATCCGCGTCAGGAGCGTGCGTTTGTCGTCGGGGGTCGTCGCGCCGACGATGCCGCTGTCGTGAATGCCGCGCATCCCCAGCGTCCATGCGCTCTCATAGCCGCCGTTGGTCGCGACCCGTTCGCGCCAATAGGCGGTGACGCCTTGGGGGTTGGTAGCATAGTTGAACGCGTCCGCCGGGGCGGTCCATTCGCCGACATTGTTGCGGAGCATCGGTTCGGCATGGCTCGACCCCATGACGATGGCATAGCGGTCGGCCAGCGCGGCGTTGGCCGGGTCGGCGTTGAATGCCGGGCTGACCTTGTGCATCGCGGGCCACAGCATGTTCGCCTTCAACCGCAGCAGCAGCCCGAACAGTTTGCCATAGGTTTTGGGGCCGATCCCCTTTGCTTCCGGCTCGAAATTCGTGGCCGCCCACGGGTGCAGTCCCCAATCCTCGTCGTTGAGGAAGATGCCGCGATATTTGACCGACGGGCCGGCGAAACGATGGCTGCCCGGCGCGACGTACAACGCCTTCCGGCGGACGGGCGTGACATCCGCCCACCAGTGCCACGGACTGACGCCGATCGCGCGCGACAGGTGATAGGCCCCGAATGCGGTGCCCCGCCGGTCGCTGCCCACGATCACCAGCGCTTTCGCGACCCCTGGTGCCGGGCGATCGACGGTCACGATGCGGAACTGTTCCCATTTCCCGGCGAGGCCGCGCACGTCGATGCGTCGTTTCGCCACCAGCGCGTCGATCGCCTTGCTGTGGCCGAGCGTTCCGACCCAGACCTGCGTATCGGTGCGGGTCGGGCGCGTCCCGGCGACGCTGGTCAGGTCGGTACGCAGGTCGGCGGCGGCGATGGCGACGACGGCGGCATCAGCCGGATCGCTGACCACCGTCGCGGTCCCGCCCGGATCGGCGAGGATGAAGGCACCGCGAACGGGCACTTCCGACACCAGCCGATCCGGGTCGGTCGTCTGTGCGACAGCGGCGACCGGCACCAGCAGCGCCAGCACGATCGCCACCCCGCGCATCAGATGTAGGTCCGCATGAATTCGGCCAGCGCACATACCGCAAGGCTCTGACCATAGGGCATCGAGGTGAGCGCGATGTCCTTGTAGAATTGCTGCGTGTCGCCCATCGCCGTGCCGAACGACACCTGCTTCAACTCGCCGGTCTCGTCGATATTGGCGAGGACGCCGCGAACCGCCTTGATCCCGACCGCTTCATAATGGCGCGGCAGATAGCCCTTCCGCACGGCCTTCAGGATGCCATAGGCGAAGCCCGCCGCCGCCGATGCTTCGAGATAGCTGGTCGGATCGACGATCAACGTGTGCCACAGGCCGCTTTCGTCCTGCGTCTCGGCCAGCGTCTTTACCTGTGCCGCCAGCGTGTCGATCAGGAAGGTGCGGAAGGCATCGCCGACCGGCAGATCGAGGATCTCGATGATTTCCGGGATCGCGATCGTGACCCAGCAATTGCCGCGCGCCCACAGCGCCTCGGCGAAATTATGCCGTCCGTTGAAGTCCCAGCCGTGGAACCACAGGCCGGTCTTCTTGTCGAACAGATACTTGATATGGACGAGGAACTGGCGCTTCGCCTCCTCGACATAGTGCGGGCGGTTCAGCAGCAGGCCGATCTTGGCCAGCGGCAGGACCGACATCATCAGCGTGTCGTCCCACATCTCGCCGGGGTTTTCGTCGTTATAGACGATGTGCTGGAACCCGCCCTCTTCGGTCTTGGGCAGGCCGTCCGGCGCCATGAGCCATTCGGCCCAGGTGTCGAGATAGGGGATGTAGCGCGGGTCCGGCTCGTGCTCGTACAGATACGCAAGCGTGATGAACGGCGCGACGGTGTTGATGTTCTTGGTCGGCGTGCCCTCGGCGAAGCGATCCTCGAACCACTGCTTGATGATCGCCAGCGCGGCCTTGTCGCCGGTCTGCTCGTAATAGCGCCACATGCCGAACAGGCCGACGCCATGGGTCCATTCCCATCCGGCCCAGCCCTTGGTGTCGATGATCCGCCCGTCTTCGAGGTGGAGCAGGAACTCGCCGGTCTCGTCCTTGATGTTGACGAGGTTGTGCATGAGCAGGGCGATCGAATCGCTCACCTGCTGGCGGGGAATGTCGTGGGTCAGCGCGGCCATGATAGCTCCGGTAGGATAGGGTTCACGAGGATAATGGTAGAACGGTCGGGCCTCCCCGGCCCTTCGTAATTGGTCGTCATCCCAGCGAAGGCTGGGATCGCCCGCCACCGGAGCGCCGCCCCTGTGGAAGGAGGCCCCAGCCTGTGCTGGGGCGACGGCTTTGCGGCAGACAGGTGGTCGTCACTTGGCCAGCACCGATGGCGCATCGACCATCCGCACCGGCACGCCGCCCCGGACGTTGCGCAGCGTCACCAGCTTCACGCCTTCCAGCGCGTTGCCCGGCTTGCCGTCGCTCGTCACCGCCAGCGAGACGACGTTGCGCCCCCGATGGTTCAGGATGCCTTCGGGAAGGACGAACGTCCGTTGCGGGCCGACATGGGCGATGAATTGCCCCATATGCCATCCGTTGACGAACACCAGCACGCGGTAATCGACAGGGGAGCGCGGGGTCGTCGGATCGCCGAACGCAATTCCGATCGTCGCGTCCTGCCCCTTCGGCACGCTCAGGTCGAAGCTGGTGCGATACCAGCTCGTCCCGGCGGGCGCGGTCGTGGCGGGCAGCGTCGCGCGGCTCCATCCGCGATCGTCGAAGCCGGGCAGGTGCCAGCCCATGCGTTCGCCATATTGGCCGCCATTGTTCGGCACGCCGCGAACGGTATCGACGAACTCCTCGCCGCCCTGCCGCCCCTGAATCTTCCATGCGACCGGGATGGCGAACGACGGCCCCGACTGGCGTTCGATCGATGCGGAGATCAGCCCGCGCGCTTCCTTGTGGAAATCGTCGGAATCGAGGTCCCAGTTATGACCGTTGTTACGGACCATGACCGACACGACATGTTCGCCCGGCGTGCGTGCGGTATCGGGAAGGGCGATCGTGACCGCACCGGTGGTGATCGGACGGGGCAGGCCACCGGGCAGTTCGTCCTGCCCGACCAGCACGCCGTCGACGAAGACCTGCGCCATCCCCGATCCGCCTGCACCGTAATAGAGCCGCAGCCGCTGGGCATCCGCCGTGCCGGTGAAGCGCCCGCGATACCAGACATCGCCTTCGTGGAAGCCATAGGCGTCCATCAACATGTTCGGCTGCCCGTCCGGGCGCGCGGTGATGCTGGCATAGGCGCGGTTGTCGATCGCGGCCCATGCGCTGTCATCGAAACCGGGGTCTGCCTCCGGCGTACCGGGGGCCATGCGCCAGTCGGTCAATGCGGGCAGCGCCACCTGTGCAGGCCCGGCCAGCGGGGCGCGGGCGACGATGCTGCCGGATGTACCGGCGGTGGTGGCGACGCGCGTGCCGTTCCACGTCACCGTGCGCACCCGCTTGCCCGCCCAGATTTCGAGCGGCGTGGCGTCCTTCGTATCGCCGGTCAGCGCCAGCGTGCCGCCGCTGGCGACCGCCTTTCGCACCAGCGCCGGGCCGCGGACCAGTACGTCGCCCGATTTCCAGAAGCGCGCCGCCTCGCCCTCGTCGCCGATCAGCAGCGTCAGCGGGGGGCGTCCGCCGCCACTGATCTGGACACGCGCCAGCGTGCCGTGGGTATAGTCGAGCCGCAGATCGCCCTTCGCCGCATCGAACGACGATCGTAGGTCGCCCGCGATCACGCGCACGGTCGGCGCGCTGGCATAGCGCAGCATCGTCGTGCCGGACTCTGCCGTACGGCCATAGAGCAACAGGAGGTCGCCGCCATCGACCTTCACATGCGATTGCAGTTCAGAAGTCGCATAGACCAGCCGCTGCCCGCCCAGCGTCACGCCCGCGACCAGCCACTTCGCATCGAAGCCGTTCAGCCGCATTTCCGGCAGCGTATATTGCCCGTCGGGCAATGCCGCGCTGATGGTGAAGCGGTCGTCGGTCGCCCGGTTCGACGGGCTATGCGTCACCAGCAGGAAACGCGCGTCGGTTTCGGGCGACTTGTTATAATAGACCTGAATGTTCGGGGACGATACCGTCACCGGACCCGCTGGGACCATGCCTGCCAGATCGGGCACCGACTGGATCAGTCCCGCCAGCGCCTTCAACTCCTCCGCCTTTTCCCGCACCTCGCGCGTTTCGGAAAAGGCCGCGCCGTAGTCATAGCTGGTGAAGACGACCGGCGCGGGCAGCCAGCCCCAGCTCGTGCCGCCGAACCCCATGTAGAAGCTCTGGATCGCAATGCCGTTCGCCAGATTGGTGCCATAGAACACCCGCTGGAACCGCTTGCCCCGCTGAAGCGCGTTGCATTCGTATCCGCCGTTCGACCCCCAGTAATCGAACCAGCCGCCACCGAACTCCGCCGCGAAACCGGGCGTGTTCGGGCTGGCCGATGCACCGCCGCGCGCGCCGCCGGGGCCGTAGAAGCCCCAGTCGGGCGCGGCCGACCCGCGCGTCGTCTTGCCGCCCACGGTACAGGTGCCGCCGGGATAGCCGTCGAACGCATACAGGTCGGGCGAACCCTCGACCGTCTTCGCGACGCCCGATCCGCGCGGCACCCAATATCCGTTGCGCCCCTGATCGTTGTGGAACAGCGGCACGGTGATGCCGTCGGCGCGTGCCTTGGCGTAGAGGTGATCCATGTACCGCCCCTGTGCCGGGGTGGTCAGTGCCAGTTCGTTCTCGATCTGGTGCAGGATCACCGTACCCTTGCCATCGTTGATCTGATGGCGGGCGATGATCCGGTTGACCTGCGTCAGCCATTCGTCGGCGGCGGCGAGATAATCGGGATCGTCGGTCCGCGCGCGCGCGCGCTGGTTGACCAGCCAGCCGGGAAAGCCGCCGCGCGTCAGTTCCGCATTCACATACGGCCCGGCGCGGGTGATGACGTACAGCCCTTCTTCAGCCGCCATGTCGAGCAGCCGGTCGATGTCGCGGATACCGCTGAAATCATACACGCCCCGCTTCGGGCTGTGGAATCCCCAGTCGAAATAGAAGGCGACGGTGTTGAACCCGCTGGCCTTCATCTTCTGCAACACGTCGCGCCACAGGTCGGGGGAGGGCAGGCGGAACGCGTGAACCTCCGCCGACCAGATCGTCAGCCGCTTGTCGTCGATCATCAGCGAACGGGCATCGAACGATACACGACCGAACTTCTGCACCGGGGCGGACAGGTTCGCGGTCGGCTTCGCCACCTGGGCATGGACGGGAACGGCCAGCAGCGCGGCAGCGGTGGCGAGCAGAAGGGGACGCAGCATCGCGGTCACGCCATGTGGAACATGGGAACGAGCGGCCATTCGAGCGGGCGGTTGTCCGCCTGCGTCTCCATCAACGGTGCCATCGATTCCCACCAACGCTGCATCACCGGATGGCCGGGCAGCGCGTCGCGCTTGTTCTCGTCGGCCAGTTCCAGCGTCGCGAACAGCGATCCCGTCGCCTCGTCGAGGAATATCCAGTAGTCGGAGATACCGGCATCGTGCAGCAGATCGGACAGTTCGGGCCAGATCGCATCATGGCGGGCCTGATATTCCACCTGCATCCCCGGCTTCAACTGCATACGAAAGGCGTGACGCGCCATATACCCCTCCAGTTCGTCCACTATATGAACGTTATACCCATATGATAGAATGGCTGCAGCACGTGGTCAAACCCAATGCGACGCCTTCGCCACCTTTGCGACACCGGTATCGTCGATCTTTACCGCCGGTCGCGCGTCGCCTTTCGTCGCGAGCGACAGGCCGTCGACCCGCAGACCCCGGACGTGGCGGCACCACAGCCCCCATGCGGGCGTCGGCCCGAACATGCTGGGTTCGGGATAGGCATCGGCCAGTTCGGGCGGATCGGCCGCGGAGGTGCCACCGCCCAAATAGGAAAGGTGGATATCGCGCAGCGTCACATCCTCGATCGGGTGGCCCGGCAATCCGGCCAGTGTGGCGGCGAAGCGGTGGTCGATGCCGGTGGCACGCAGGCCGTCGATCGTCACACCCCGGATCGCGCCGACGCCGGTGCCGTCCGGTCCACGGCGCCGGTCGCCGATGCGCAGGAACAACGGCGCGGTCGTCACCTCATCCATCACCAGATCGCGGACGACGACGTCCTCCATCACACCGCCGTCGACCGTCTCCAGTGCCAGCCCGCGCGACCGGGTGAAGCGGCAGCGTTCGATACGGATGCGGCGATAGCCACCGTTGCTTTCGGTGCCCAGTTTGATCCGGCCGGTCACGCGGTCGCGGTCGGGGGCGAATTGTTGCGTGCGTCGCCTCGTCCCGTCGATCAGGGTGCCGAGATCATAGCCCGACACGTCGCAGTCGCGGACCGTCACATCCTCGGTCGGGATCGCCCGGCCCAGCGCGAAGCTGCTTTTGAGGACGATCGCGTCGTCATTGGGCGAATTGACCCGGCATCGTTCGACCAGCACCCGCGATACGCAGTCGAGGTCGATGCCGTCGCGGTCGGTATCGATCGTCAGCTCGCGCAGCGTCAGGTCGCGGCATCCGGTGGCGAGGATTGCGAAATGTCCGCCTTTGGCGATCCGAAGTCCCTCGATCCGCACGTCCCGTGCATTGACCAGCGCGATCGCCTTGTTCCCCAGTCCGTTCATCCGCGCGGCATCGGGTTCCAGCGCGGCGATTTGTTCCGGCGTCATCTGGCGCATCGACAGCGGCCGCTCGCCCGCCTGTTTGCGCCACCGCGCGCCCGGCCCGTCGCGGGTCAATCCAGCGCCGTCGATCGCGCCGGGGCCGAGGATCGCGACCCGCCGCACGCCGTCGCCGACGATCAGGCTGTTGTGCCAATGGCTATGCCCGAAATCCTGATAGAGTTGCTCACCGCGATGCTCGGGCAAGGCATAGCGTCCGCCATCGGTCGCCGGATCGGCGGCAATGATCGTCGCGCCCTGTTCCAGCACCAATGTTACGTCGCTCGCCAGCCGCAGGGTGAAGCAGCGATAGCGTCCGCGTGGTACGACGACGATGCCGCCGCCCGCCGCCGCCAGATCGATCGTCCGCTGGATCGCCGCCGTGTCGAGGGTCCGCCCGTCGCCGGTAGCCCCCGATGCGCGCACATCGAACCGACGCGCGGCATGGGCGGGGAAGGGGAGCAGCAGCATCGCCCCCAACATGGTGCGGCGGGCGATCAATTGCCCGCCGGGCGCACGGTGCTGCGGGCGGCGCTCGGCACGATCGCGACTGCATCCGGCAAGGGCGGGCGCGCCGGGTCGAACCGTTCGGCGACGACATGCCCGGCCAGCGCCGGAAGCTGCGCCCGGATGCCCTCCGCCACGCCGCGCGCCAGCAGCCATGCGCCATAGTTATTGTGGTGCGTCCGGTCCGCGCCACCATCGTTGAACGCCAGCGGACTGCGCTGCGGCCCCAATGCTTCGTATATCGCCACGCTCATCGCGTTCAGGTCGATCAGCGGCACATTCTCCTCCGCCGCGACGGCACGCACGGCGGCCGGATAATCGGCTAGCGTCGGCTTGATCCGTCCGGCGGCATCGAAATTGCGCCGTTCGGGCGATGTCACCAGCACCGGCTGCGCCCCGCGACGTCGCGCTTCGGCGATATAGGCGCGAAGATAGGCGCGATAGGTCGTCGCCGCCTCGACATAGGTTTGCGGCCACTGCGCCTTCTGGTCGTTATGGCCGAACTGGATGAACAGGAAGTCGCCGGGCTTCATCGCCGACAATGCCTTGTCCAGCCGCAATTCGGTCAGGAAGGATTTGAGCGTCTCCCCCGATTCGGCATGGTTGGCGACGGCCACGTTCGCATCGAGGAACGCGGGCAGCATCTGACCCCAGCTTGCCGCCGGTTCCGCCGTCTGATCGGTCACGGTCGAATCGCCGACCAGATACAGCGTCGGCACCTGTGCCGGTTCGATCCGTATCTGCGACACGGCGGCATCGCCGAGAAGTTCCAGCGTCAGCCGGTCGTCCCATGTCGGGCTGCCCGCCTCGCGCGGTTTCAGCCGGACCATCGTACCGCCCGGCGCGTTTTCCGGCGGCGGCGCGAGCAGCGCGGTGCGGGTGTTGACCACGAAGCTGCGCGTGACCCGCTGACCCCGGGCGGTCGCCACCCGGTCGAGCATCAACCGTCGCGCTTCCGCCTTGATCGTCGTCGTCGCCGCGCGCGGCCCGCCAAGCGTTAGCGTCACCCGCCAATTCCCTTCGGGCGCCGCGACCGAGAAGCGGCGCCCTTCGCCCGGTTCATATCCATAGCCGTCGCGATACGGCCGCGCCGGTTCGACCTTCGTCTCCCCCGACTGCGGTCGGGCGTCGTCCAGTCGATACGTCACCGGCAGGGCCGGTCCGGCAAGCAGCATCGCCAGCGCGGCGATCACTTCGGCACGACCAGCGCGTGCGGCGGCTGGTTATAGGCGGTATTCTGCCACGCCACGCCCAGCCGATAGATCGGGTCGTGCATCAGCGTCACGCGACGGATCGTAGTTGGGTAGGGAGTGGCATAGATGCGCAACTCGCTGCTGTCCTCGCTGCGCAACACCACTTCCTCGCGCCAGTCGCCGAGGATGTCGGCGGACAGCGCCGGGTTCGACTTGGTGCCGTTGTTCGACGTCGCCCCTTCGGCGACCAGCAGCGGCACTTCGGTCCCGGCCCGCCAGTCCCATTTGGTGATGCGGTTGCGGTCGAGCAGTTCGCGCTGCGCATCGCCATCCCACCAGATCGCGAAGTTCGCGACGCGCGGCTTGGCCCCCGGGATCACCTGCCCCTTGGCGGTATAGAGATACGGCGTGCTGCTGTTCCAGTTCTCGTCGCCGGGATAGCGCGGGTCGATATCCGCCGACAGGCCGCGCCCGGTGTCCCTCGTCGCGGGCGTCGTCCACAGGATCTGGCCGGTGCGGGCGTCGAGCATCGCCGATCCGAACCCGCCATTGCCGGGAATTTCCTCATGCACGCCGAATTTTTCGAGGCCCGGCCGGGTCGGGTCCAGATCGGCGACATGCATCGCATCGCCGTGACCGAGTCGCGCGCTCCACAGCCCCTTGCCGGTATCGTCGATCGCCATCGACCCATAGATGATTTCGTCGCGGCCATCGCCATCGACATCGGCGACCGACAGATTGTGGTTGCCCTGTCCGCCGAACCGCGCATTGCCCGGTGCCGCGCTGTCGAACAACCAGCGCCGGGTCAGCTTGCCGTCGCGCCAGTCCCATGCCGCAACCGTCGAGCGGCCATAATAGCCGCGCCCGAAGATGCCGCTGGGCCGCTTGCCGTCGAGGAACGCGACCCCGGCCAGATACCGCTCCGACCGGTTGCCATAGCCGTCACCCCACAGCGCCGCGAGACCTTCGTGCGTATCGGCCCCACGGTCGGGAGAATAGGGCTGCGTCGCCAGTGCGCGTCCGGTACGGCCGTCGAATACGCTCAGATATTCCGGGCCGGACAGGATGCGCCCCTGTATCCGCGCGACCTTGCGACCGTCGGGCAGGGTGGTGGCCCCCGTGCGGTCGGCCTGCGGCAGTTCGCCGTCCTTAACGCGCCAGTCGGCGCGTGCGTCGCCCAGCACCCGTCCCGTTCCGTCGACGGTGCCGTCGCCGGTCTTCATCATCACTTCCGCCCGACCATCGCCATCGAAGTCGTAGACCATGAACTGCGTATAATGCGCGCCCGACCGGATGTTGCGGCCCAGATCGATCCGCCACAACCGCTTGCCGTCCAGCGTATAGGCGTCGAGCAGCGTCTCGCCACTATAGCCGCCGAACGCATTGTCCTTGGAAATGGTCGGGTCCCACTTCACCACGATCTCGTACCGTCCATCGCCGTCGAGATCGCCGACGCTGGCATCGTTGGCGGTATAGCCATAGCGGTCGCCCGCCGGCGTCACCCGGTCCGCCGGACGATCGAGCGGGATCGACAGATACCCCTTGTCCCACACGGCCGCGGTCGCCGGAGCATCTCGCCGGACGCCGATCGGCTCCAGCGTATAGCGCGATGTCGGCGTGCCGGTGCGGTCGTGAAAGCTGGACGCGCCGGTGACGCGCGCCGCGATGGGGCGACCGTCGCGCAACAGCCGAAAGGCGATGCCGCGCGGATCGGTCGACAACAGCCGCCACGCGACATGGTTGCCACCGCCGGTGGCGGGGACCGCGACCAGCGCGCGATCGAGTCGTTCGTATTGGCGGGCGGCGACACGCTGCGACATCGCGGTCGCGGGCATCAACATCGCCGCGCCGGTTGCGAGAATCGTGGCGTAGGACATGCGCATCTGGTCTCTCCTGCCGTCTGGTGCGTTCCCACCATGTGGACATACATATCATATTGCGAAGATTCTGCTTTGCAACGAAAGCTTTTGGGGGTAGGTCAGACAAATAAGTTTCTGGCTGCTGAATGGTGACGGGGAATACCTACGCACCGACTGGGAATTAAAGGAGGGGATTGAATGACGTTCGCCAATATTCGCCGTACGGACCTGCGCCACGCCGCATCCGCACTTGCCCTGATCGTCGCGATGGGCGCCGCTCCGGCATGGGCGCAGACCGCGCCGGACGCCGGTGTGCCCTCGACCGAACCCGAAGCCGAAGTCGACATTCTCGTCACCGGTACTCGCGCGTCGCTTCAGTCGGCCAACGCCCGCAAGCGCAACGCCGATACGGTGGTGGACTCGATCGTTGCCGAAGATATCGCCAGCTTTCCCGACAAGAACGTCGGTGAGGCATTGGCCCGGGTAACCGGTGTCCAGTTGCAGCGCGACTTCGGAGAGGGGTCGCAAATTTCGATCCGTGGCGTTGAGCCCGATTTGAACCGCATCGAAATCAACGGCGTCAGCCAGCAGTCGCCTGGCGGCGGCCGCAGTGGCGATTTCCGCGAACTGGCGGTCGAGTTGGTCAAGTCGATCGACGTGTACAAGGGCTACACCGTCGATCTGACCGAAGGCGGCATCGGCGGCACCGTGCGCGTAGAAACGCGCCGTCCGCTGGAGCTGACCAAGCCGTTATTCAGCATCAAGGGCGAGGCCCAGCGGCTGAACCTGACCGAGAAATGGCGTCCGCGCTTCAACCTGACGGCGGGTCGCTCGGACCTGCTCGATGGCAAGCTGGGGATCCTGTTCAACGTCACGCACAGCGTTGTCGATACACGCGGCGATTCGGTAGCGAATACCAATTGGCAGCGGTATCTCGACTTCGATCGGTCAACCGAAAAGACCGTCGCCGACCCGGCCTATGCCAATTTCGGCACCTATGAGAGCTGCGCGGGCACGACGGGCACGAGCGCCGCGAATGCAACCGCCAACCGCCTGGCATGTGAGTCGCAGTTCTTCGACTGGTCGCCGGGATCGGTGCGGTATCGCAACCAGGAGCGGACCGACGCACGCACCTCGATCGATTTTCAGGCGCAGGTAGAGTTCGCCAGCAACTTCTCCGTCTGGGGACAGGTACAGCTCAACTATCGCAACCAGAATCTGCGGGACACCAATTACGCCGTCAACATGGGCGGTGGTCTCAGCAGTGCCGGTGTCGTCAGCAGCACGCCGGACATCACCCGCTACAATCTCGACGCTGCGCTGGCCAACAATGCTGCGGGCGGCACTTCGCGGGCACGTCCGACCCAGTCGTTCGTAACCACGGACGGCCATGTCCTGACGAGCTGGACCACCGCACTGAACGCGGGCACGCCATCCGGCAGCGGCGTCGTCGCGAATTCGGGCGGCGCCAGCAACATCGTCGGCGTCCAGCGTCGCGATTTCAGCTTCGATCAGAACACGCGCTACCTCCAGACCGGGTTCAAATGGGACCTCGACCGGATGAAGATGATCTTCCTGGCGTCGCGGTCCGAAGGCAAGCAGGTGAACGAGACCAATCTGGTATCGATCACGACCGGCGTGTCCGGGATCGGCATAGATCGCCGCAACGAAGACGGTCTGCCAATCATCAGCTTCCCCAGCGCGTTCGATCCCGCCAACATTGCCGCCTATTCCGACAATACGCGGCGCGGTGCCAACGGGCAGTTGCTGGTACAGTCCGGGCCTTCGCTTCAGTATCGGCCCAGCCAGAACGACTCGGCCGAAGATCAACTCAAGCTCGATGTCGACTACGATCTCGACTGGGGATTCCTGAAGAGCATCAAGTTCGGCGGTCAGTATCGCAGCCAGGATCTCGTCTCCTATGCGGCAGGCGGCGCTCGGTTGTTGTCGCCGGCGGTCGTAGCGGTTCCAGCGGCCGGGATCGTGGCGCGCCCGGCGGTCTTCCAGTACAACAACAACGTATCGCTCACGACGGTGATCGGTTCGCCTCCGGCGACGGGACCGGTCGCGGGCGTCACCTACTTCACGCCAGCGCAATATCAGCAGTTCCTTGCAGCCAACAGCGGCATCACCGGCGGTGCCCCGTTGTTCGGCGGGATCAAGGCAGTCGATGGTGCGCCGACCCGGCTTGCACAGCCGCTGTTCGACTTTGCCAACCTGTCGCGTTTCTACGACCTGTCGAACTTCAACCAGAGCCGGGTACGCGAAGCCGATGGCCTGCCCCAGATTCCGGGGTACATCATCAACGAAAAGATCGTTGCCGGGTATCTGCGTGCGAATTTCGGCACGCGGATCTTCGGGATGACGCTGACCGGCAATGCGGGCATGCGCTATACCTATACCCGCGACGAATCGACCAGCAGCAACACGCGTCGTGAAAGCCGCGTGCGGCCCGGCACGGGCGTGAACGGTATTCCGGCAGTGATCGAGGTCGCGACGGTCGGCGTGCAGGAAGTTACCTTGGCCAGCGATTATCACGACTGGCTGCCGGCCGTGAACCTGTCGCTGGAAGTTCAGCCGAACCTGTTCGTCCGCGCGACCTTCGCGAAGAACCTCGCTCGCCCGAAGCCGCAGGATCTGTCGCCGACGGTCAACTGCGTGATCGACATTGCTGACACCATCGCGGGCGAAGACACCTGTTCGGCGGGCAACCCGGCATTGCAGCCGTATCGTGCCGACCAGTACGACCTGAACGCCGCATGGTATCCGAATGCCGACACGGTCGTCAGCGTCGGTTACTATTACAAGGATATCAAGAGCTTCATTCTGCCCGCCCAGACCCTGGCCGGTGTCGACCTGTTCGGTGACGGGGTACTCTACACCGTGCGTCAGCCCACCAACGGCTTCGGCGCGAAGCTGGACGGGTTCGAGGTCAGCGGATCGACGGCGTTCACCTTCCTGCCTGCACCGTTCGACGGGTTCGGCGTCAATGCCAACTTCACCTACAGCCGGGCGCTTAACAGCGTGCTGACCAATCAGGCGACTGGCGAACTGATCAATGGTTTCCCTGGCTTGTCGAAGTATACCTACAACGGCAGCGTCTTTTACGATAAGGACTGGCTGAACGCGCGCGTCAGCTACAACAAGCGCAGCGATTACCTGGTTAACTCGGTCGATGCGTCCAACAGTCTCAACCCGGTGTTCCGCCGTGGCGAAACCTATGTCGACGCCAAGGTCCAGTTCCGCATTTCGCGGCAGTATAGCCTGTTCTTCGAGGCACTGAACCTGACCAACGAACTGTCGCGCGCGTATATCGATGACGCCCGCGTCATCGAATACACCGATACCGGCCGTCGCATCTTCGTCGGCGCGCAGTTCAAGCTGTAATGAACCCGACCGGACGTCCCGCCCTGCGTGGCGTCCGGTCGGCTCTTTTGCCTTTCCCCCCGCCTGATGCCCGGTCGCCGTTGCGGTGGCCGGGTATTTTTTTGTCGCTGCTGCTGGCGGGGTGTATCCATTCCATGCCCGCACCGCGCGACTGGGTGGTCGAGGCGCAGGACCCGGCCACGTCGGTCCGGTTCGAGGCGGACGGGACGATCGATATCGATTCCCCGCGCGGCGTGTCGCTATGGCACCGCCGCGAACTGCGCGGCCCGGTGCGTATCTCGTTCGAGGCGATGGCGGTGTCCGCCGGGGGACCGAACGATCAGGTCAGCGATCTCAACGCCTTCTGGATGGCGACCGATCCGAAGGCGCCGGGCGGTTCGGTATTTACTGCCAACCGCACCGGGCGGTTCGAGGACTATGATACGCTGACCACCTATTATGTCGGCATCGGCGGCAACCGGAACACGACCACGCGGATGCGGCGCTATACCGGGGTGCCGGGCGACCGGCCGCTGCTGCCCGAACATGACCGCGCCGGGGCGGCGGACATGCTGCAAGCCGGGCGCTGGACTCGCATCACCCTGATCGCCGAGGGCGGACGGGTCGCGGTCGAACGCGACGGGCGCCCGCTGTTCGAGATGCGCGACCCCGCGCCTTATCGTCGCGGCTGGTTCGCCATCCGCACGACCCAAAGCCATCTGAAAATTCGCGACCTGCGCATTTCCCATCCTACAGGACAGGACCGACCATGATCCGCGTCACCCGCCGCACCCTGATCGCCACGACGATGATCGTGTCCGCCACCCGGACGATGCCGTCGTTCGCCGCCGCCGCACGTACGACCGCTGCCGCTGCCCGCGCCCATTGGGTCGAGGGCAGCGCCCCCGCCGCCCATGCCGGGCAGACGTTCGGCATGGCGTGGCCGCGCGGCGCGGTGTCGACGCGACAATCGCTGGCGGTACGCGATGCCGCCGGACGAGCGCTTCCGGCGCAAAGCTGGACCACGGCGACATGGCCCGACGGGTCGGTCAAATGGACTGCTCATGCGCTGCCCGCCGATGCCGCGATCGGTGCCGGGGTTCAGGTCGCACCGGGTCGCGCGACCGCTCCTGCCGCGCCGGTACGGGTTGAGGAACGCGGTGATGTCGTGCTGATCCGCACCGGCGACGCCGTGTGGGAAATTGCGCGCACCGGCAACGCGGTGGTGCGACAGGCCACCCGTAGCGGCCGCGCGGTGCTGCGCGACGTGGCGCTGGTCGGGGAGGTTCGACAGGGGTCGCCCGAGGGGCCGCGCGTCGCGCTGTCCGGCGCGATCGAACGGGTCACGATCGAACAGCGCGGCCCGGTGCGCGCGGTGGTGAAGGTCGAAGGGCGGCATGTCGGTGGCGGACAGACGATGCTGCCGTTCGTCGTGCGCCTCTATGCCTATGCCGGGTCCGACGGGCTGCGGATCGTGCACAGCTTCATCCACGACGTTGATCCTGCGGCATGGTTCGTGTCGGGCATCGGCGTGACGACGGCGGTGCCGCTGGGGCAGGCCCCGTTGCACGACCGGCATTACCGGCTGGCGCTGGGCGAGGACGCGATGTTCGTCGAGGCGGTGCGTCCGCTCACCGGCCTGCGCCGCGATCCGGGCGAAGCGGCGCGCGCTGCCCAGATTGCGGGGCGTGCCGCACCGTCGCCGTCGCGGATGGACAAGCCGGTCGGCGAACTGCTCGACCGCATTCCCGCATGGGGCGACGTGTCGCTGGCGCAATTATCGGCGGGCGGCTTCACGCTACGCAAGCGCACCGGACCCGGCCATGGCTGGGTCGATGCGGCGGAGGGCGAGCGTGCGCCGGGGTTCGGTTATGTCGGGTCGCCGCATGGCGGGGCGGCGATCGCGGCGCGCTGGTTTTGGCAACGCCATCCGACCGAGATCGCGGTAAGCGGCGCGACCGGCGATGCGGCGGCACTGACCATGTGGCTGTGGTCGCCACAGGCGGCGGCGATGGACCTGCGCCCCTATCGCCCGGTGATGGGCATGGAAGGTTATGACGCCCAGAACGAAGGGCTGGCCGTCACCTATGAGGATTACGAACCGGGCTGGGACTCGGCCACCGGCATCGCGCGCACCAGCGAGTTGATGCTGTGGGCGTTCGACGCCACGCCCGCGACCGACCGGCTGCGGTCGCTGGCGACCGTCGCGGCGGAGGCGCCGCAACTGGTCGCCGACGCGGCGGGGCTGCATGCGGCGGGAGTGTTCGGCGACTGGAGCCTGCCCGACCGTTCGACCCCGAACCGGGTGGCGATCGAGAACCAGCTTGCCAATCTGGTCGATTTCTATGCGGGCGAGGTCGATCGGCGGCACTGGTACGGGTTCTGGAACCACGGCGACGTGATGCACACCTATGACGACGACCGGCATCAGTGGCGCTACGATATCGGCGGATTCGCATGGGCGAACAGCGAATTGTCGCCGGACCTGTGGCTATGGCTGCAATCGGTGCGGACCGGCGGCGGGCAGGCATATCGGCTGGCGGAGGCGATGACGCGCCATACGGGCGAGGTAGACGTCTATCACCTCGGCCGGTTCAAGGGGATGGGGACGCGCCACGGCGTGCAGCATTGGAGCGACAGTTCCAAACAGCCGCGCGTCAGCAACGCCGCCTATCGCCGCATCTTCTACTACCTTACCGCCGACGAACGGGTCGGCGACCTGATGCGCGACCTGCTCGAATCGGATCGCACGCTGACCAGCGTGGAGATCGGGCGCAAGGTGCCCGGTGCGCAACGCCCGGTCCTGCCACCCGGCACGATCGAAATGTCGTTCGGCACGGTATGGTGTTCGCTGGCGGCGGCGTGGCTGACCGAATGGGAACGCACCGGCGACGTGCGCTGGCGCGACCGGATCGTCGCGGGGATGGACAGCATCGGACGGCTGCAGAACGGATGGATGGCGGGCAGCGCGCCCTATCACCTCGCCAGCGGGCGCTTCGTCGGGCCGGGGGGGCGGATCGCCTTCTCGCATCTGAACGCGGTGTTCGGCGCGGTCGAGATCAACGCCGAATTGCTGCAATTGCTCGACGTGCCGCGATACCGGACAGCGTGGCTGGACTATTGCCGGTGGTACAACGCACCCAAGGCGGCGTTCGAGGCCAAATATGGTCGGCGCAACGGATCGGAGAACCTTGCCGAAGCCCATTCGCGCCTGACCGCCTATGCCGCGAAGGCGGAGGGCGACACCTCGCTGGCAACGCGGGCGGCGACCGAGTTCTTCAGCGGCCGTGCCGGGCTGGGCACCGTGATGGCCGACCCGCGGGTTCGGTTGCCCGGCGGGGTGGTCGAATGGCCCGGCGTCAGCACCAATGCGGCGTCACAATGGGGGCTTGCGGCGATCGCCAATCTGGCGCTGATCCCGACCGCGATCGATGCCGGAACGCCGCGTGTGCGACGGGGCGGCGGCGAATAGCGGCGACGGCGACAGCGATCCGCATTGCGCCCCCATGCCGGAAAGTCCTACGCTGGACTCGAAACCGGAATCGAGCAAGGTGGGACGGGATGCGGAACTGGACGGCGGCAATCGCCGCGATGATGATGGCTGGTGCGGCGATGCCGGCGTTGCCAGGCGTGGCGCGGGCGCAGGCGCAGGCGGTGGCACCGCGATCGATCGAGATCGATGCGGCGGGGCCGGCCATGCCGCGCAACCGCATGGCCCAATTCTCGGTCGGTTCCGATTTCCCCGGCACGTTGATCCGCGAGGACACGCTGGCCCATCTCCGCGTCGTGCAACAGGAACTTCGTTTCAAATATATCCGTTTTCACAATGTCTTCGCCGACGATCTTGGCATCTATCGCGAAGTGGGCGGCAAGCCGGTCTATGACTGGACGAAGCTGGACCGGTTGTACGACCGGCTGCTCGGCATGGGGTTGAAGCCTTTCGTCGAACTGGGTTTCACGCCCGATGCGATGAAGACGTCGAACCAGACGCTGTTCTATTGGAAAGGCAACACGTCGCACCCGCAGCCGGACAAATGGACCGCGCTGGTCGATGCCTATGTCCGCCATATGATTGCCCGCTATGGCGCCGGCGAGGTGCGTAGCTGGTATTTCGAGTTCTGGAACGAGCCGAACCTGAAGGACTTTTGGGAACGCGGCGATCAGAAGGCGTATTTCGAGTATTACGGGCGCACGGTCCGCGCGATCAAGGCGATCGACCCTGCGCTGCGGGTCGGCGGACCGTCGACGGCCGGTGCGGCATGGGTGCCCGAATTTCTCGCCTATGCGAAGGCGAACGACCTGCCGGTCGATTTCATCACGACCCACACCTATGGCGTCGACAGCGGCTTCCTCGACGAGAAGGGGGAGAACGACATCAAGCTGTCGCGCAATCCCGACGGCATCATCCACGATGTCCGCCGCGTGCGGCAGGAGATCGAGGCCGCGGGCCGTCCCGGGATGCCGCTGTTCTTCACCGAATGGAGCAGCAGCTATAGCCCGCGCGACCCGATCCATGACGATTATCTCAGCACCGCCTATATCCTGTCCAAGCTGCGTCGTTCCGAACCGCTGGCACAGGGCATGAGCTACTGGACGTTCAGCGACCTGTTCGAGGAACCCGGACCGCAGACGCGCGCGTTCGACGGCGGCTTCGGACTGATGACGCCGGACGGCATCCGCAAGCCCGCATGGTTCGCGTTCAAATATCTCAACGATCTTGGCGACCGTGAAGTGGCGACGAAGGACGACGCCAGCATCGCGACCGTGACCGACAACGGCGTTCAGTTGCTGGCGTGGCGCGACGTTCTGCCCGAACAGCCGGTCAGCAACCGCCCGTTCTTCACCAGCGTGCGCCAGCCGGCCGTCGCCCCGCCGCTGGCGGTGCGCGTGGCGGGTCTGACGCCGGGCCGGTATCGCGCGGCGATCCGACGTACCGGCTTTCGCCAGAACGACGCCTATACCGCCTATCTCGAAATGGGACGGCCGGAAAAACTCACCCCGGCGCAATTGCGACAGCTTCAGTCGCTGACGACCGACAAGCCGGAAACGCGGGATATTCAGGTGGCGGCGGACGGTCGCGCCGTGTTCGACCTGCCGATGCGCGATCACGACGTGGTGATGATCGACCTGACGAAACGCTAAATTAGGCCGGGGGCGGGACGGTTCATCGGCTGTCCATGTCGCCCCCGCCATCAAGGCCCGTTGCAGCCCCATGTTGCGCGTGCTAACGGCCCGCCCTTGAACCACTGGGACGCGGTCGACATGGCCAGGCTCGTTACCACTTCGGTGCGGTTCCCGCGCCGGTGATATTTTCCAGAGAGGCTTCTACCGAAGCCACCGAACCCCTTGTCGAGGGCGACGGCCATCACGGCCGCCGTCAATCGCTGGCCAAGCTGTCGCTCGGTGCGATCGGCGTCGTCTATGGCGATATCGGTACGTCACCGCTCTATGCGATGAAGGAGGTGTTCATCGGGCACCATCCGTTGCCGGTGGACCAGCTCAACATTTTCGGCGTGGTCAGCCTCGTCTTCTGGTCGCTGATGCTGATCGTGACGTTGAAATACGTCTTCATCATCCTGCGCGCCGACAATAACGGCGAAGGCGGCAGCCTCGCGCTGCTCGCGCTGATCCAGCGCAAGAGCGGCGGCGGGCGCTGGACCGCCAGCCTCGTCATCCTCGGCGTGCTGGCGACGGCGCTGTTCTTCGGCGACTGCATGATCACCCCCGCGATCTCGGTGCTGTCGGCGGTCGAGGGGCTGGCGACGGTGCGCGAAGGGTTCGACGCCTTCGTCATCCCGATCGCGGTCGTCATCATGATCGGGCTGTTCTGGCTGCAATCAGTCGGCACGGCCAGCGTCGGGCGACTGTTCGGCCCGATCATGCTCGCCTATTTCGCGACGCTGACGGTGCTCGGCATCATCAACATCCTCGACCGGCCGGATATCTTTCAGGCGCTGAATCCGATCTGGGCGGTGCGTTTCTTCCTTCAGGACGGGGTACTCGCGTTTCTCGCGCTCGGTTCGGTGGTGCTGGCGGTGACGGGAGCCGAGGCGCTCTATGCCGATATGGGCCATTTCGGACGGCGGCCGATTTCCGCCGCGTGGCTGTATCTGGTGCTGCCCGCGCTGATGATAAACTATCTGGGGCAGGGGGCATTGCTGCTGGGCAATCCCGAGGCGGCGGAGAACCCGTTCTTCTTCATGGCGTCAGAGGATTTCCGCCTGCCGCTGGTGATCCTCGCCACGATGGCGACGGTGATCGCCAGCCAGGCGGTCATCACCGGTGCGTTTTCGGTCGTGCAACAGGCGGTGCAACTCGGCCTGATGCCGCGGCTGCGGATCGAACATACCAGCGCGGATGCGGCGGGACAGATCTACATTCCGTCGGTGAACTGGGCGCTGCTGGTGATGGTGCTGTTGCTGATCTTCGGCTTTCGCGAATCGTCGAACCTCGCCGCCGCCTATGGCATCGCGGTGACTGGCACGATGTTCATCAGCACCTGTATGGTCGGCGTGCTGGTCAAGCGGGTTTGGAACTGGCCGACCGTCGCGGCATGGGCGTTCGTGTTCGCCTTCCTGTGCATCGACGGCGCCTATTTCGCATCGAACCTGACCAAGGTGCCCGACGGCGGCTGGTTCCCGTTGCTGGTCGGCATCGTCGTCTTCGTGCTGCTGACGACATGGGCCAAGGGCCGCAAGCTGATGATCGAGCGGATGCGCGAGGCCGCGATGCCGATCAAGGTGTTCATCCAGTCGGCCGCCAATTCGGCGACGCGGGTGCCCGGCACGGCGGTGTTCATGACCTCCACGCCGGAAGGGGTGCCGCACGCGCTGCTCCACAACCTCAAGCACAACAAGGTGCTGCATGAGCGCGTCGTGCTGCTGACGGTCAAGATCGGCGACACCCCCTATGTCGATACCATCGCCCGGACGACGGTCGAGGATCTGGGGCAGGGGTTCCACCGCATGATCCTGAAATTCGGGTTCATGCAGGATCCCGACGTGCCCGGTGCGCTGATGGAGGTCGGGCGCTGCGGCGGCGATTTCCGGATGATGGATACCAGCTTCTTCCTCGCCCGACAGACGCTGTTGCCGTCGTCGCGGCCCGGCATGATGATCTGGCGCGAAAAGCTGTTCGCATGGATGCTGCAAAACTCGGAAAGTGCGATGGAGTTTTTTCGCCTGCCGACGAACCGGGTGGTCGAACTGGGCAGCCAGGTAGAGATTTGAGCGTGACCGCCCCCGCCCCGATCATCGTGACCGCGCTGTTCGGGCACGAGGATCAGGCGTGGTTCGATCGCCAGCGCACCGCGCATTTCCCGGCCGAGCGCAATTTCCTCGCGGCGCACTGCACCATGTTTCACCACCTTGCCCCTGACCTCGCCGCCGAACTGAAGCAGCGGCTGGCGGCGATGACGCGCGGACAGGCGGCGCCGGCCGCGCGGGTAGGTGGGCTGATAAACCTCGGCCGGGGGGTAGCCTATCGCATCGAATCGCCCGAACTCGAATCGTTGCGCGCCGATCTGGCGGAGGCGTTCGCGCCGATGCTGATGCCGCAGGACCGCGCCGGATGGCGACCGCACGTCACCGTGCAGAACAAGGTCGAACCGGCGGCGGCAAAGGCGTTGCTCGCTGAATTATCGGCAGGATTCGCGCCGCGCCCGCTCCGGATCGCCGGTCTGGCAAGCTGGTGGTATCGCGGCGGACCGTGGGAAGCGCTGTCGCGTCACATGTTCGCTTGACCGATGCGATTCGCGTTCGTATAGGGCCGCCCTCCCCGCAAGGGGATGCCCTTGGGGCGAAGTAGCTCAGTTGGTTAGAGCACGGGAATCATAATCCTGGGGTCGGGGGTTCAAATCCCTCCTTCGCTACCATATTCGTTTTTCTGATGTGACGGTTTGCGGTGCCGGATCGCGGCACGACGCCTCCCGGCAACGCAGGAATCCCAAGCGGCTTTGCGATTGCCGGTTTAGCTCAGCTGGTAGAGCAGCGGTTTTGTAAACCGAAGGTCGCGGGTTCGATTCCTGCAACCGGCACCACAAGTTTCCCGACCAGCGCGTTGATATTGCTAGGTTTTCCTAATTACGTTTCTGGTCGTTCTGGAACTGGCGTTGGTCGGTTGGGCGGACGGTTGGGAATTTCCGCCATCGTCGGGTGGTTTTTGGCTGATTTCGAGCTTGCGGATCGCGGCTTCGCCCAGACGGGGGTCGCGGTTGCCGGATGCGAGCACGTCGCCGCTAGATCGGGAGCAAGCCGGCGGCTTGATAGTCTGCAACGATGTGGTCGAAAAGCGCGAGATCGTCGCGACTCCTTGCCATGAGCTGCGCGCCGGAGATCGCCGCGAAGATGGCACGGGCGCGTGCTTGCGACTGCCCTGCATCCACTATCTTCGCTTCGGTCACGCGATCGGCGAGCCACGCGACGTTGACGTCGGCGAACGCCCGGATCTCGATCCTGATCGGCTCCGGCAGGTCGTCATGTTCCGCCGCCATAAAGCTCGCGAGGCACATACGGTTGTCGTTTGTCAGCGCAGAGCGGAACGTCTCTGGATAGCGCTTCAGGCAGACGGCAGGATCACCGGTTTCGACGGCAAGGGCCTCCAGCGCTGCAGCGTTATCCTCGCGGTAGCGTTTGGCAACCGCGACGCCGAGTTCGGCCTTGCTCGGAAAATGATAGTAAATGCTCGCGGCCTTGATGCCGACTTCGTCTGCGAGATCCCGAAAGTTCAGACCACCATAGCCCCGGGCCTGCGCGATACCGCGCGCCGCCGTAAGAATCGCCTCTTTCGAATTTGTACTCATCGCGTCGCTTCGCCTTTCGCATCTACCTACCATTTGAAAGGTAGGCGTTGACGGCCCGCTTGAGAAGGCATAAGCAACCCATATCTACCATGTGGCAGGTAGAATTGTGGAAAGGTCAAAACGATGACGATGATGATCTACGACTGGTACAATGGGCCTTACCCGTCACGCGTCCGCATCGCCGTCGCCGAACTCGGACTGGCGTCGCAAATTCGCTTCACCTCGGTCGATCTCTGGAAGGGGGAGCACAAACATGCCGACTTTCTCGCGAAAAATTATTCGGGCACGCTGCCCGTGCTCCGGATTGAGGACGGCACCTGTCTCGCCGAATGCACGGCGATCACCGAGTATCTCGACGCTCTTGGTGCCGCCCCACGGTTGACCGGCGCGACGCCGCGCGAAAAGGGCATGATCCACATGATGAACAAGCGCGCCGAGATCGAGTTTCTCGATGCGATCAGCGTCTATTTCCACCACGCTACGGCGGGCCTTGGGCCAGAGGTCGAACTCTATCAGAACCCGGAATGGGGCTTGCGGATGCGCGACAAGGCGCTGCGCGGGGCGCGTTATCTCGACGGGGTTCTGAAAGATCAGCCATTTGTGGCAGGCGAAGCTTTTTCGATGGCGGACATCACGGTGATTGCCGGCTTCGTTTTCGCAAAAATCGTGGCGCTTGAGATTCCGACCGAGCTTGTCAGCCTCCACGCCTGGTTCGCGCGGATGCAGGAACGTCCGAGCGTGCAACACTGGGAAGCGATGCACCTGACCAACTAACCAGCGCGCTGATCGGGAGGGGGGGGGCTACTGGAGAGCTTGGAAGGTCGCTCCGGCCGGGAGCGGACGTTCGCCTTCGAGCTTGCGGACGACAGTTTCGTTCCACGACTCCGCGTTCGTTTCCGGCAAGCGATTACAAAAGCTGCGGTTGATTCAGTGTGTTACTTAGTGCCGTGCGATAATGAAAACCGGGATCGATACCATCGATAGTTTCGATCGGGACGTTTTGCGGCCGGACAACGGCTATCGCCCGCACCTGCAAACAATGCTGCCGGTGCCGTTCACGACCCGCCCGATCCGCTAATTTTTCGCTGCCCGGAAAGGAAGCGATCCCGACGTTCGTCTTTCCAGCGAAGACCAATGGGTACTTCTCTGGGACGATGGGCGGAACGTGGGACCTCAAGCGACAAGTCTGACTGCGATCGTGGCGACTGCCATGTACATCGTACCCGCCGGAGGGGCGGCGGGAAATCGCGGAGCCGGTGCCGTGCAACTCTGGCGCTTCGACCAGCCGGCGTCCGATGCGCCCCGGGGCATCGCCATGTTCCTTCGTCAGATACGGACCGTCGAGGTGCTCGGATCGCAGGATATGTTACGCGGCCGCCGGACCAACGCGTTGGGCGGGACCTATACCGTCGAGCAGGCGCTCGACCGGCTGTTGCGTGGCAGCGGGCTGCGCTGGTTGCGCACCGGCAAGACGAGTTTCTCGATCGTCAGGGCACCGTCGCGCCGGAGCGGCGCCCGCTCCTGACCGGGGCGACGTTGACGCCAATTTTCATTCAGGGATGCGATACCGATGCGTTTCACGTTTCTTGCCGGTTCGGCTCTGGTCGCGGTCGTTCTGATGGCGCCATGCGGTGCGGACGCGCGACCGCAGCACGCGAAGGCGGCGGCCCCCGAACCGGACAGGCCGGCCCCGGTCGCCGATCTCGTCAAGGGCATCGACATTCCGTTTGACGCCTTTACGCTGAAGAACGGGTTGCGCGTCGTCGTCCATTCCGACCGGCGGCTCAAGACCGTGTCGGTCAACGTCATCTACAATGTCGGGTCGACCGCCGAACCGGCCGGGCGAAGCGGTTTCGCGCATCTGTTCGAACATCTGATGTTCGAGGGCAGCGAGAATGCGCCGGGCGACTACATCGTACCGCTGCAGAAAATCGGCGCGCAGGTGAACGGCATGACCAATGTCGACCGCACCAGCTATTACGACATCGTGCCCACGCCCGGGCTGGAACAGGCGCTGTTCCTCGAAAGCGACCGGATGGGATGGCTGCTGGGTGCGTTGACGCAGGCGAAGCTCGACGAGCAGCGCGCCGTCGTACAGAATGAGAAGCGCGAGGGCGACAATCGCCCGCTGGCCGCGGTTCGCGAGCGCATCACGACCGCGCTCTACCCGGCCGGGCATCCCTATGCCCACAGCATCATCGGGTCGATGGCCGATCTCGACGCGGCCAGCCTCGACGACGTGCGATCATGGTTCCGCACGCATTACGGCCCCAACAACGCGATCCTGGCGATGGCGGGCGACATCGACCCAAAGAGCGCGCGTGCGTTGGCGGAGAAGTATTTCGGCGCCATCCCGGCGGGGCCGGCGCGGGTCGCGCCGATAGCGCCGGTGCCGACGTTGCCGCGACGGATCGACGATGCGACCACCGACCGCGTATCCGCGTCGACATTGTACCGCGCATGGGCGGTGCCCGGCACCACCGATCCCGCCGCCGCCCCGCTGAAGATCGCAGCCGCCGTGATGGGCGGCATGAAATCCGCCTTTCTGAAGGAGCAACTGATCGATCGCGAAAAGCTGTTCACCAGCATCGGCAGCAGTCTGCAACTGTCGGCGCAGGCGGGTATGTTCGCAATCGAGGGTACGGTTCGCGCCGGCGTGGACCCGGCGTTGGCGGGAAGGCGGCTGGACGCGGCGGTCGCGGCGTTCCTGTCGAAGGGGACAAATGTCGAGGACCTGGAACGATATCTGACGGGCGTGGTGGCAACGCGGCTGTCGGTGATCGAGTCGGCGGGCGGCAAGGTGAATTTGCTGGCAGAGGGTATCCGGCTGGGTCGCGGCCCGGACTTCCACCGGCAGGAGTTGCACGATCTGGTCGCGCAGACCCCGGCCAGTGTCCTTGCGACGGCGCGGCACTGGCTGACCCGTCCGGTCTATGCGCTGACCGTCCTCAACGGGCCGGTGCCTCGCTATGCGGACGCCACACGCCCGGCGGTCGCGACCCCGGTGGCCGATACCGCACCGGTGCAAGGCACGCGCGGTCCGTTGCCGCCGCTGGGAACGTTCGCGGATATCGTCTTTCCAAAGGTCGAGCATGCGCGGCTGAGCAACGGAGTCGAACTGGTCTACCTGAAAGGGACGGCGGTTCCGGTGACAGAGATGGTGATCGACTTCGATGCCGGCCGGATCGCGGACCCGCTGCGCGCGCGCGGTACGCAGGCGTTGATGTTGCGGTTGTTCGACAAGGGCACCGCCCGCCGTGCCGCACCCGACGTTGCACGGCTGATCGAACGGATCGGCGCACGGATGATGATCGATGCGGAAGCGGACCGCACCACCGCGCGCCTGTGGACGCCCAGCGCCAATCTATCCCCGGCACTGACATTGTTCGCTGAAATGCTGCGCTCGCCTGCGTTTCGGGCGGAAGAGATCGAGACGCAGCGGGCAGGGCTGCTGTCCGATATCGCCGATACGTTGTCGCGGCCCGGCGGTACGACGGAGCGGGTACTGGCCGAACTGGTCGATTCGGGATCACCTTATGCCCGTCGTCAGGAACCCGACGATCCGACCGCGGTGGCGGCGCTGACCCGTGACGACCTGCTGGCATTCCACCGGGCATGGATCCGGGCCGACAAGGCCCGCATCTATGTCATCAGCGACCGGCCGCTTGCCGAAATCCGCGCGCTGGCGGAGGCGGTGCTGGGGGACTGGCGCGGTATCGGCGCAGCCGGGGTGAAGGATCGGCCGAGCGCAGCCGCTTCCGCGCCGGCGCAGATCGTACTGATCGATACGCCCGGCGCCCCGCAATCGATCGTCTCGGCCGGACACCGGACGGGGCTGTCGGGACGCGACGACATGATTGCGGTCGAACTTGCCAATGTCGTTCTGGGCAATAGCTTCACCAGCCGCCTCAACAGCGACCTGCGCGAACGCAAGGGGTGGAGCTACGGGGTGGAGGGACGGTTCGAAACCCGCGTCGCCGATGCGCCATATGTGATCTACGCGCCGGTGCAGCAGGACCGCACCGGCGACGCGATCGCCGCGATCCGCCGCGACATCGTGGAGTTCATGACCAGCAAACCGATCACCCCCGACGAGTTCCGGGAGGCGGTCGACAATCAGGTCCGCTCGCTCTCGGTCGGGTTCGACGATGCCGGTGCCTATCTCGATGCGATTCGCGACAGTCATCTCTATGGCCGGCCGGAAAACTATGTCGCGACGCTGGGTGCGCGGTATCGCGCGCTGGTGCCGGCGAACGTCCACGATGCCATGAAGCGCGCGCTCGATCCCACCGGGCTGGTGTGGGTCGTGGCCGGCGACGCCGCCACGGTGAAGCCGCAACTCGCCCCCCTGGGGCTGCCCGTCACGGTCGTGCCCGCCGTTGCGGCACCGTAGCGGTACGGTCGTTCGCCTGCCTCCTTTCTCCCTGTCGGAGCTTTTCCAATGACCTTCACGTCGCTTGCCCGCGCCGGCACCGCCATGGCCCTTGCGCTCGTCCCTGTAGCCGCCGCAGCGCAAGACGGTGTTCCCGTCGCGGAACTGGCGCGCGGGGTCCATATTCCGCAGGACAGCTTCACCTTGCCCAACGGCCTGCGCGTCGTCGTCCACACCGATCGCAGTGTGAAAGTGGTCGCGGTCAATGTCGCCTATGATGTGGGATCGAGGCACGAACCTGTCGGCAGGACGGGCTTCGCCCACCTCTTCGAACATCTGATGTTCGGCGGCAGCGAGAATGCTCCTGGCGACATGCTTGTCCGGCTGAAGGCGATCGGCGTCACCGAAAACAACGGCATGACGCAGGACGACCGTACGCTTTATTACGAAACGGTGCCCACGCCCGCGCTGGAGCAGGTGCTGTTTCTGGAAAGCGACCGCATGGGGCACCTGCTGGGTGCGGTGACGCAAACGACGCTCGACGAACAGCGCAACGTCGTGAAGAACGAAAAGCGACAGGGCGACAATCAGCCCGGCGGTCTGGTCGCCGATCACCTGACCGGGGCGCTGTATCCGCGCGATCATCCCTATGGCCATTCGGTGATCGGATCGATGGCCGATCTGGACGCCGCCAGCCTTGCCGATGTACGATCGTGGTTCCGCGATCATTACGGTCCCGGCAACGTGGTCCTGACGCTGGCGGGTGATATCGACGTCGCGACCGCGCGGGTGCTGACCGCGCGTTATTTCGGCGGCATACCGTCCGGCCCGCGCAACGTGGCGATAGCGGCACCCGTGCCTACGCTGCCCGCGCGCGTCGACGCGATTCTGACCGACCGCGTGCCGGCGACGACGCTGTACCGGGTATGGACGGTCCCGGGCCGGGTCGATCCGGCGGCGACCGCGCTGGACGCGGCGGCGGGCACGCTCGCGATGATCGGCGCTTCTCCGCTGGAGGAAGCGCTGGTGCGACGCGCCCGGATGTTCACGTGGGTATCGGCGGAAAACAGCCTGATGGATCATGGCGGCATGTTCATCGTGTCGGGCGAGGTGGCGGAAGGGGTCGATCCGGTTGCCGCAGGACGCGCGCTCGACGCCGCGCTCGCCGCGTTCCTGCGCGCGGGACCGACGCCCGATGATCTGCGCCGGTTCGTCACGATGGACGTCGCGGGCGACCTGCAACGGCTGGGGTCGGTGTCGGGCAGGGCGTTCACGCTGTCCGAAGGGGTGCTGCTGGGCAAGGGCGCGGACGGGTATCGCGCGCGTCTCGATATGCTGGCGGCGCAGACCCCGGCGAGTGTTCGCGCCGCCGCCGCACACTGGCTCGGCCGCCCGGTCTATGCGCTGACGCTGGCGCCCGGCGCACGGATGCAGACGGTCGATACGCCGACCGATACAGCTCCGCCACCGCCGCCCGCGCCGCGCGTGGTGGTGCCCGTCGTTCCGCCGACGCGACCGATCCCGGCGATAGGAACGTTCAGCGACCTTGCCTTTCCGACGATCGGTCGCGCACGGCTGCGCAACGGCATCATGCTGGTCCATGCGCGTAGTCAGGCGAGCCCGATAAGCTATGTCACGGTCGATTTCGACGCTGGCACCGCCGCCGATCCGGCGAAGGCGATCGGCACGCAGGCGCTGTTGCTGACACTGCTCGACGAAGGCAGCGCGACCCGGGACGCAACCGCACTGGCGCGCGCACGTGAGTTGCTGGGCGCGCAGACCGGCACCGCGCTGACCGGCGACCGCACCAGCGTGATGCTGACGGTGCCGAGCGGCAATCTCGCGCCCGCGACCATGTTGCTGGCGGACATGATCCGCCATCCCGCGTTCGCCCCCGCCGCGATCGAACGGCGTCGGTCGGCGCAGGTCGCGCGGATCGCCGACGAGCTTGCCGATCCCGGCGCGCTTGGCAACCGCATCCGCCTGCCGATGTTCGACGCCGCCTCGCCCTATGCCAAGGGTATCGGTGCGGGCGACGCGGATGCGGTTGCGGCATTGACCCGTGCCGACCTCGTCGCCTTCCACGGCCAATGGCTGCGCCCGGACAAGGCGACGATCTTCGTCGTCAGCGATCGTCCGCTGGACGAAGTGCGCGCCGCGCTCGATGCCGCATTCGGCGACTGGCAGGCACGCGGTCCGGCAGGTGCCAAGTCGTTCGACGTCCCGCCGCGCCCCGCCGCACCGCAGATCGTCCTGATCGATCGACCCGATTCCACCCAGTCGGCAATTTTGGCCGGAGAGGCGTTGTCGTTACAGAGTCCGGAAGCGCAGATCGCGCTGGGCGTCGCCAACGACGCGCTGGGCGGCGGTTTCCTAAGCCGGCTGAACACCGACCTGCGCGAACGACGCGGGTGGAGCTACGGCATCAGCGCGGCGTTCCGCACGCCGGCCTTCGCGACTACCTTTGGCATCAGCACCTCGGTACAGCTCGACCGGACCGGTGCCGCGATCGGGGCGATCCGCGACATCGTGCGCGAGTATACGACCACGCAACCGATGACGCAGGCCGAGTTCGACCTTGCGGTTTCCAGCCGCATCCGTGCGCTGCCGGGCCGCATGGCCTCCGCACAGGCAATCCTGTCGGCGATGCGCGACAACGACCTGTATGGCCGCGCCGATGAGTATCAGGCGACGCTCACTTCCCGCTATCGCGCGCTGACGCTCGACGAAGTGCATGCGGCCGCGAAGGCGATCGATCCGGCGCAGTTGTTCTGGGTCGTGGTCGGCGATGCGGCGAAAGTGCGACCGCAACTCGACGGACTGGGGCTGCCGGTCACGACTCTTTCGGCGGCCGCGGAAAAAGATTCATGAAAGTGTAAAGGAACCGGCGACGCGGCCCGTCATGCTGATGACATTCCAGTATGTCGATGAGCGGTTGGGGGCAATGTTCATGCGGTCCGGGTCAGTTTCTCTTTATATTCTTGCGTCATCGACCGCGATCGTCGTGTCGGTGCCGACGAATGCGCAGGCGCAGGCGCGGCGTTACGACGTTCCCGCCATGCCGCTGGCGCAGGGAATCGTCGTGCTGGCGAGACAGGCCGGGACACAGATCCTGATCGACGAGGAAATCGCGCGCGATCGGCAGGGTACGGCCGTCGTCGGCACTTTTCCGGTCGAACAGGCGATGTCGATGCTGCTGATCGGGACCGGGCTGGAATGGGCCAGGACCGGTACCAACAGCTATTCGATCGTCCGGTCGCCGATCACCGATGCGAGTGCCACGCCCGACATTCTGGTCCGGGGCCAGCGGCAATGGTCGCTCAACACCGGCATCAAGCGGACGCAGGACGACAGCCAGCCGTTCCAGGTCTTCGACGGCGAGACCATCCGCAAATCCGGCGCAACCGATCTCGAAACCTTCCTGCGCAACCAGTTGAGCGTCAACGCATCGCCATCGACGGCGGAACAGGCCAACGGTGTGTCGCGTAATCAGAGCGTCGTGAACCTGCGCGGCCTCGGCGATCGCGAGACGCTGATCCTCGTGGACGGTCGCCGGCTGGCGGGCACGACCAACCGTGACGGCAGTCTCGGCCAGCCCAACCTGCTGGGCATCCCGATGGCGGCGATCGAACGGATCGAGGTGCTGGCGTCATCGGCGTCGGGCATCTATGGCAACGGTGCGACGGGCGGCGTCGTCAACATCGTCATGCGACGCGATTATCGCGGGGGCGAGGCTTCGGTCACCTACAGCGCGCCGTTCGCGGGCGATGCGCCAGGCGTGCGGGCCGACCTGACCGGCGGCATGGCACTGGAAGGAGGACGCACCAACCTGACCTTCAGCGGGAGCTGGTCGAAAGCCGATCCGCTGTTGATGCGCGACCGTGCCGACCTGATCGTCGCCGGCCGGCGGCAGGCGATCGTCAACAACCCCGACTTCTACCGTTTCAACGCACCCCTTGGCCTGACGCCGAACATCCGCAACCCGTCCGGGCAGCGGCTGGTCCTCAAGCCGGTCTATGGCGGTGGCAGGCTGTCGTCCTATTATACGTCGGTGCCGGCGGGGTATCGCGGCGTGGCGCTGGACGGTGTGGCCCCGCTGGTCGCCAATGCGGGCAGCTATTCGCTCGACCTCTCCGACAACGCGGTCGCCAATGGCGGGCGCAGCGCGCTGCTGTACGGGACCCAACAGGCATCGGCATCGCTGGCCATGCGACGCGATTTCAACGACTGGCTGAAAATCTACGGCGAACTCGCCTATACCCGCTCGACCAGCATCGCGCAGGGCGCGGCAATCCCCAGCAGCATCCTGTTGCTGCCCAACGCGCCGAACAATCCGTTCACGACGCCGGTATTCGTCACCGTCCCGTTCCCCAATGGAGCGGGGGCGACCAACCGCAATCTAGCGGAAACCTATCGCGGCGTCGTCGGTGCGATCGTGAAACTGCCCGCCGAGTGGCAGGCAGTCGCCGACGTTTCGCGGATGCGCAGCACCAATTCGGGCACCCTGTCCAACCCGACGATCACTTCGGCCGGGCTGAACAGCTTCCGGTTCGGCGCACAGGATATCCTGCGCGATGTCCGCAACGTGACCGATTTTACCTATGCGGTCGACGATCTGCCGTGGAGCGTCCTGTTCACGCCCGAACGTAACGACATTCTGAACCTGTCGCTGCGGCTGGCGGGCCCGTTGCCCGTCACGCTGCCCGGCGGCCGCCCTACCGCGACGATCAGCGTGGAGCGATCGGATCAGGATCGGGCCGAAACGCTGCGGGCGCAGAACAGCTTCGATTACGGATCGGTCGACGTCGTCCCGTTCGGCGAGCAGCGGATCGACGCCGTCTATGGCGAGATCAACATTCCGCTGATCGGCGGCACGCATACGCTGCCGCTGGTCCGCGAACTGCTGGTGACGATTTCGGCGCGGCACGAACGCTTCGTTCAGTCCGGGTCGCCGGAGGATAATTGTTTCTTCGACTTCGACTATCTGCCGACGACCGATATCCGGTCGCTGTGCCCCACGACCCGGCCGTCCGCGACGTTGCGCGATTCGCATACCGATCCGACGTTCAGCGCCCGCTGGCGTCCCGCCGCCGGCATCACGGTACGCGGATCCTATGCAACCGGCTATCTGGCACCCCGGATCAGCCAGCTCGTCCGGCGCGAAGCCCCGCAAATCTATGCCAACGCACTTGATCCGGAACGGGGCAACACCAATTTCGGCACGCAGGATCCGTTCGATCCGGCCTATTATTATCTGCCGGGCTTCGTCGGCGGCAACAACGAGCTGAAACCGGAAACGTCGAAGACGTTGACCGCCGGCGTCATCTTCCAGCCGCCATTCGTGCCGGGCCTGCGCCTGTCGGTCGACTGGACCCGGATCGAGAAGCGGAACAATTACTACGACCCGTCGCAATTGCTGGTTCCAGAAGGCGATCCCGCCGCACAGGCGGCATTCGAGGCATTCCTGCGTCAATATCCCGATCGCGTGATCCGTGGCCCGGCGTCGGACGGCTTCGCGGTGGGGCCGATCACCAGCATCGACGTGTCGCTCGCCAACCTCGTCGGGTCGACCAGCGTCTCCTATGACGTCGTCGCCGGTTACACCCATGCCGCATTCGGGGGCACGATCGACGTCGATGCGCGCGCGACCTATGTCGAGCGACTGTCGTTGCAGGAAACGCCGGGCAGCGCAGAAATCCAGTATGCGGGCGTCATCAGCGACGATTTCCTCGGTAATACCGGCGGCTTCGGCACCCTGCGGTGGAAGGGAAGCGGCTCGATCCGCTGGACGAACGACCGCGTCGGACTCGGCTGGCAATCGCGGTTCTTCGATTCGTATTTCGTCGACGTCGCACGCACGTTCGACACCAATCTCGGCGCGGCAAAGGTGCGCAGCCAGATGTACCACGATGTTTCCGCCTCCTATCGGTTCGGCGGTGGCTTCACCTTGCGCGGCGTCGTCAACAACGTCTTCGACAAGCGGCCGCCACTCGACACGAAATACAGCTCGCGACTGTACAGCAGTTTCGGCGACCCGCGCCTGGCCAATTATCAACTGACCCTGATCAAGGCATTTTGATGGATGGGCCGGCTGGTGGAGGCGCGATAAGGAAAACGGTTGCCCACTCGTCTATGCGGCGATGGATCCGGATATACCCTGCCGATGACCGGCCCCGCGTCGATGCGTGACGACCACTATGGGCACCGCTTCGGGCGCGGTGCCCGTCGTTCGTCTGTGCCGCACGATCCGGTATTTGCCGCTGCCGTAACGAATGTTCTATCGTCGTCGTCCGGCCTGACGGTTCGTCCGAATCGTTCGACCGTCGCGGATGAAAGGGATCGGGCAGAGTTGGGATCGCTTCCCCGAGCCGGGGGTGACCGGCGGCGGCTGACCCTGTGGGTCGCACGTGAGGTCATGCCGCACGAACCGGCGGTGCGCGCGTGGCTGCGCGTGCGGGTCGCCGCGCCGGAGGATGCCGACGACCTGATTCAGGAAGCCTATGCCAAGCTTACCGGGCTGACGTCGTTCGAGCAGATCGACCGCCCCGCCGCCTATTTTTTTCAGGTAGTGCGCAACCTGCTGATCGATCATGTCCGCCATACCCGCGTCGTGCGGATCGATGCGATCGGTGACATCGGCGACATATCCGATGCGGCGGACGATCTGAACCCGGAACGGATCGCGGGTGGCCGTCGCGAATTGTCGCGGGTGATGGCATTGATCGATACTCTTCCCGCACGCTGCCGCGCCATTTTCACGATGCGCAAGATCGAAGGCCTCTCGCAGCGCGAGATCGCAGCGCGGATGGGGGTCAGCGAAAGCATCGTCGAAAATGACGGGGTGAAGGGATTGACCCTGTTGATGCGTGCCCTGCGTGCCGGCGGTGGTATGCCCGATGGCGAAAGCGGCGGACGATGACCGGTCGCATCGATGCCGCCACGATCGAGGCCGAGGCCGTCCGCTGGGTGATGCGGCTCGATCGCGAAGGCGAGACGCCCGACCTGCTGGCCGAAATCGACCGATGGGCGGAGACCGACCCGCGACACCGCGGCGCCCTGTTACAGGCCGAAGCCGCGTGGGCGACGATCGATCGCCCCGACGATGTCGTATCGGCGGCGGCGACGGATATTCACGCCATACCCACCTCGTTGCCGACAGGTTGGGGACGTCGCGCCATGCTCGCCGGGATCGGATCGGCGCTGGCCGCGTCGGTTATCCTCTACGTCGCGCTTCCCGGCGGCAGGCGATACGAGACCGCCGTCGGCGAAGTACGGCGGATACCGCTCGCCGATCGCTCGACGATCGCCATCAACACCGCCAGCCGGATCGACGTGGCCTATGCCAGCGACCGCCGCCGGGTGACGATCGAACACGGCGAGGCATGGTTTCAGGTCGCCAAGGACCGGACGCGCCCCTTCATCGTTTCCGCCGGTCCGGTACGGGTAGAGGCGGTCGGCACGGCCTTTTCGGTCCGTCGCCGTACCGGCGGTGCCGATGTTCTGGTCACCGAAGGCGTCGTCCGGGTCTGGGCGGGCGACCGTCGCGAACCGGCGCGGTCGCTGGAGGCGGGAACGGCGGCCTTCGTAACGGACAGCGGCGCGGTGCACGCCACCGCCGGGGCTGCGCCCGCCATCGAGCGCCGGTTGGCATGGCGCGCCGGTCATCTCGATCTGGCCGGAGAAACGCTGGGAGAAGCCAGCATGGAGTTCAACCGCCATAATGCGATGTCGATCTCCGTCGCCCCGGCATTGGCGGGCAAACGGCTCTATGGTCGCTTTCGCCTCGATGATCCGGAAGGCTTCGCGCGTACGGCCGCCGTGTCGTTGGGGGCGTCTGCGTGGAAGAAGGATGGCACAATGGTAATCGGGCCTCGCGGTTCACGGTCGACAGGTGGATTGTAGCAAACTGATATCTGGCCCGTATTCGGTCGCACGTCGTGCCGTGGGGCACCGCACCGGAGTCGTCCGGATATGCTGTTGATGATTGACAGGTCCTGTTCGAAAGGCTGTCCTGGTTCCGGTTCTTGCGTTCGATCGGTGTCATATCCTTCAGGATGCGCCATTCCGCCTCGGTGAGATCGCCCGGCCCAAACCCGCCTTTTTTCGCCCGCCGGCGCAGCCATCGTGTTTGCGGGAAGGCATATCGGCGTCGATCGTCATGATGCTCCGGTCGGGGAACGGCTGACGCGGCTATTGCGTTATGTGGTGTTTCACGTACCGGCGCGACCGGTGGTCGCGGGCGGACGCAGGATACGGGCCGAACATGCCAGGCGCGGGCGGGTGTTCGATTCCGACCGGCTCGGCGGCCGCTGGAGCGTATCGGCGGCATCCCGCCTGCTGATGGCAGCGTGACTCAAAAAAGTAGCCAAGGCGGGTGCCCACCCCCATCGACCCCGCAAGCGGCTCACGGTTTCGTCAGCACGGCATCCGTGATGATGGCGAACAGATGATCTGAACGCTGACTTAGCGCCGGCTGATCGTTGATCCACGCCAGCGCCCCGACGATCGCGAACAGGTCTGCGCCATCGAGGTCGGGGCGCACCGTGCCTTCGGACTGGGCACGGGCAAGAAGGCGCGTACCGGCGGCCTTTACGCCGACGCAGGACGCATGCAGGGCAGAGGACTCATCCTCCAGCGCCGCCACCATGGACCTGATCGCGCCGCCATAGTGACGGGCGAGCACGATCACCTCGCGGAGCCATGACAGTAAGGCGGTATTGCCGGGACCGGTTCGTTCAAGCTCGACTGCGCTGGCGCTGAGCCGGTCGAAGCTGCTGCGAAGCAGAGCCTCCAGCAACGTCTCCCGCGTCGGGAAGTGCCTGTACATCGTACCGAGTCCCACGCCCGCCTTGCGCGCGACATCGCGTAAGGATGCATCCGCGCCGCCGGTGGCGAGGAGTTCGCGCGCAACGTCGAGGATATGGTCGTGGTTTTTCTTCGCGTCGGCTCGCATGGTCTTCGTCTTGACAAACGGGTCGCCGCTCCGCTTATGTGGAGCAGCGACCCGCTTTAGCAGGTGAACAGGACCGGAGGAAGAATTTATGTCGGCAGAGACGATGAAAGCGGTTCGGCTGCACGCATTCGGTGGTCCCGAGGCGCTGCGCTACGAGAACGCACCACGTCCCGCACCCGCTGCGGGCGAGCTGCTCGTCCGCATTGCCGCCGTCGGTATCAACCCGTTCGAGCTGTCGCTGCGGGACGGGATGAGCGCGCTTCCGCCGGAATGGCGACCGAAGCCGGTCTTTCCAATCATCATCGGCACGGATGTGTCCGGCACGGTCGTTGCGGTCGCCGACGACGTCAGCGGCTTTTCCGTAGGCGACGAAGTCTACTCGATGGTCCGATTTCCCGAGAAGGGGATGGAGGGTGCCGGTGCCTATGCCCAATTCGTCACAGTGCCTGCGACACAGGTCGCGCGGAAGCCCGGCGGGATCGATCACATCCATGCCGCGGCTGCTCTCATGTCGCTCCTGACGGCATGGCAGTTCCTGATCGACGTCGGCCACCATGAACCGAACCCGCTTCAGCCCTTTCCCCATGTGCCCGTCCCGCTCGGCGGGAAAACCGTCCTCGTCAACGGGGCGGCGGGCGGCGTCGGCCATTTCCCCGTCCAGATCGCCAAATGGCAGGGCGCGCACGTAATCGCGGTCGCGGCGGGCAAGGACGAGGCGCTGATGCGCGAACTGGGGGCCGACCGGTTCATCGATTATCGCAAGGTCGACGCTCATGAGGTCGTGCACGACCTTGATCTTGTTCTGGATGCGGTGGGTGGCCCCGAGACGCGCCGCTTCCTGTCGACGATCAAGCGCGGCGGCGCTCTGTTCCCGACGATCGCGCTGGGCTTCGACGGCCAGGATGAAGCCGAGAGGCGGGAGGTGACGGTATCGTCGGTGCAGGTCCGTTCCAACGGTGCCCAACTGGCAGAGATCGGTCGACTGCTCGACGACGGCACCATCCGCGCCGTCGTGGACGGCAGCTTCGCGCTGAGCGCGGCGGCCGAGGCGCACGCACGCGCCGCCGGGGGCGGCGTTCAGGGCAAGATCGTGCTCACCGTCGCGGCCGACTGAACGATCCGCCGTCCGGTCAGGACGGCGGGCGCCACGGGTTCACCAACGTAGGAGAAGCACGTCATGGGACGAGTAGAAGGCAAGGTTGCCCTCATCAGCGGTGGGGCGCGGGGTCTGGGTGCAGCCATCGCGCTGCGGCTGGTGGAGGAAGGCGCCAAGGTCGTCATCGGCGACCTGCTGGAGAAAGACGGGAACGAGCTGGCGGCGGCATCTGGCGGCGCGATCACCTTTACGCCGCTCGACGTCACCGATCCTGCGCAATGGGAGGCCGCGGTCGGTGTGGCGGCAAGCCGCTACGGCAGGCTGGATGTGCTGGTGAACAGCGCCGGTATCGCGACGTTCGGTCCGATCGACGAATACACGATCGAGGCATGGGACACGATCATCCGGATCAACCTGTCCGGAGCGTTTTACGGCATCAAGGCAGCCATTCCCGAACTGAAGAAATCCGGCAATGCCTCGATCGTCAACATCTCGTCGATCGCGGGATTGCAGGGGCTGGAAGCCGCTCCGGGCTATAATGCCTCGAAGTTCGGGATGCGGGGCCTGACCAAGAACGCAGCCCTCGATCTGGCCCGATACGGCATCCGGTCCAACTCCGTGCACCCGGGCACGATTCGCACGCCGATGACGGAAAAGTTCGTCCTTCCGCAGAGCCACGTCGCCCTGCACAGATTGGGAGAAGCGATAGAGATCGCCAATCTCGTCCTGTTCCTCGCCAGCGACGAATCGACGTTTTCAACCGGGTCCGAGTTCGTTGCCGATGGCGGTGAAACGGCGGGTCTGGCCCATTACGACGACTGATCGGATGCCCCGACCGGGGGCGGGGCGCGATGGCGATCCTGTTTCCGTTCGGGCCGCCCGGTGCGGGCACGACGACATTGGATGAAGCAAAGGATTAAGGATGCCCTCGATCCCCCAGACCGATAGCTCGGCGACCGTTGACGATCTTCGCGCGACGGCTGCGATGACCGTTGCCGAGGCGGTTCTCACCCGCCGCTCGATCCGCGCCTTCACCGAAGAGCCCGTGACGCTGGATACGATCACCCACGTACTGGAGCAGGCGCGCTGGACACCGTCGGGCTGCAACTTCCAGCCGTGGGAAGCGCACGTTCTGACCGGCGCGCCGCTGAAGGTGCTGACGGAGCGGTTGCTTGCCAGCGAGCGCGACGATCCGCAGGAGTATGACTTCATGGCCCCCATGCAGGTCGAGCGGTATCAGTCCCGCCTGCTGCCCACCGGCGCCGCGATGTACGAAGCCCTGAACATCAAGCGCGACGACAACGACGCGCGCGCGGCGTGGAGCCGCCACAATCTCGAATCCTTCGACGCGCCGGTCCTGTTGCTGTGCCACTTCCCCAAGCTGATGAAGGAAGCGCAGTGGTCCGACGTCGGCATGTGGCTGCAAACGATCATGTTGCTACTGCGCGGCGAGGGGCTCGACAGTTGCCCGATGGAGGCGATGGGTGTGTATGGCCGGACGATCAAAGCCCATCTCGGGCTGTCGGACGATACGTTGCTGTTCTGCGGACTGGCAATCGGGCGACGCGATCAGGATGCGCCCGTCAATATCTTCGAGCGTAAACGGGTGCCGGTGTCGGATCATATCACGTTCCAGGGCTTCTGACCTTTGGCGCGCGAAGACCCCTGCCATTTATGGGGAACTTTCCCCTGTCACCTTTTGAAGAACCTGGGCTTTTCAATATGGTGACCCCTACGGGAATCGAACCCGTGCTTCAGCCGTGAAAGGGCCGCGTCCTAACCGCTAGACGAAGGGGCCTGTAAGGCGTGGAGGGCCGGTTAGGCGAGGATGGCGTGGCGGTCAACAGGCTTTTGCATCAATCCGCCCATGCAAGGTCGTCGATATGCAATTCGGCCGCCGGACGGGCACCCCAATCGTCTAGTTTCGCCCGTCCGGCCAGCCATAGCCGGCGATGCGACGGCGCACCCAGCAGCGCCGCGCCAAGGGCGGTTTCCGCTTGACGGAATGCTACGCCCTTGAAACTGCGGCCATCGTCGCCCGCCACGATCGCGCGGACGTGGCCGGTGCCGACGATATCCGCCTTTACGATCCGCACCGGCCCCGCCGCGACGCGGGGTGAAGGCCAGCCCATGCCGTACGGGCCACCGGCCTCCAGTGCCTCGATCAGCAACGGGTTGACGCCGCCGGGGGCCAGCACCGCATCGACCAGCAATGCACGGTCTTCGCGGGCGCGCTCGACTGCGACGGCCATGCGGTCGTGCAGGAAATCGGCCAGCGCCGGGATCGCATCCTCCGCCACGGTCACGCCCGCCGCCGCCGCATGGCCGCCGCCTGCTGCGATCAGTCCCAGTTCCTTTGCCGCGAGGATCGCCGCGCCCATGTCGACGCCGGGGATGGAGCGACCCGATCCCTTGCCCAAGCCATGGTCGTCCACGGCGATCACCAGCACGGGGCGTCCGAGCTTTTCCTTGAGCCGTCCGGCGACGATGCCGATCACGCCGGGATGCCAGCCCCGCGCGGCGACGACCACGCAACCGCGTTCCCCCTGCGATGCGGCGAGCAGGTCGGCGGAGGACTGGACATCGCCCTCGATCATGCGGCGTTCGTCGTTCAGCCGTTCGAGTTCGATCGCGAGTGCCTGTGCCTCGCCCGGATCGTCGGTGGTCAACAATCGTACGCCCAGATCCGATTTGCCGACGCGCCCGCCCGCGTTGATGCGCGGTCCCAGCGCGAAGCCAAGGTCGGTGGCGGTCGGCGAGCGGGTCAGGCGCGATGCCTCGATCAGCGCGGCGATGCCGATGTTGCGCCGCCGGGCCATGACCTTCAGCCCCTGCGCCACGAAGGCGCGGTTCAGCCCGCGCAACTGTGCGACGTCGGCGACCGTGCCCAGCGCAACCAGATCGAGCAGGTCGAGCAGGTTGGGCTTGGCCCGCCCGGTGAAGAAACCGCGCTCGCTCAGCGTGCGCAGCAGCGCCGCCCCGAGCAGAAACGCGACCCCGACCGCCGCCAGATGGCCATGCGCCGCGCCCGCGCCTTCATCCAGCCGGTTCGGGTTCACCAGCGCCAGCGCATGGGGCAGGGCGGTGGTGCATTGGTGATGGTCGACCACCACGACATCGACCCCGGCATCGCGCGCGGCCGCCAGCGCGTCGAACGCCTGCGCGCCGCAATCTACCGTGACGATCAGCGTCGCCCCCTCCGCCTGCAACCGCAACAGCGCACCGGCGGTCGGGCCATATCCCTCGCGCTGGCGATCCGGGATATAGGCGCGGGGCGTCAGTCCCAGATCGCGCAACAGCCGCACCATCAACGCGGCGGAGGTCGCGCCGTCGACATCGTAATCGCCAAAGATCGCCACCGGCTCACCCGCGATCACCGCATCGGCCAGCCGGTCGGCGGCGCGGTCCATGTCGCGGAAATCGGACGGGTCGGGCATGAATTCGCGAATGCTGGGCGTCTTGTGCGCCGCCAGCGCCTCACGCGGGCAACCGCGCGCCAGCAGGATGCGAGTGACCAGATCGTCGGCGACGAATCCGGCGTCGGAAACGTCGCCTTCCAATCCCCGCCAGCGCCAGGGCTGGCCGAGGATCGAACGGTGAACATCGAGAACGGGGCGCATGAGCGTTGCTGTACGCCGCGTACCCGTCACGGTCCAGCAGGCGCATTTGCCGATGCGAGCGGCGACCGATCCGTGCGATGGGGCGACGACGAGCGATCAGCGCCCGCAACGGAGAAAGAGCGTGTCGACTGCAACCGGGAAGGAATGGGACGGCGAGCTTGTCCGCACATGGCTGGAAAACCGCATCGTCGCCGCGCGTGTCGATCAGGCGGCGGCAGAGCGCGGTGGACGCGACCGCCGCGACGATTGCGACAAGGCGACGGCGGAGGAAATGGTTTGCGCCCTGTTTCGGAGCGGCAAGGCTGTCGGGGATCAGGCGACGTTCCTCGACGCGCTGCGGGCGTTGCTGGAGCGCGACGAGTATGTCGGGCGTGGCGTCTATGACGATACGCGGTTCGATCGGCACGTCCGCACATTCATCAAGAAGCTGACGAAGATGGCGAAGGCCAACAGCGGCTTCGACAATAGCCTGCATTACCAATGACGATGCAGGCCGCGATCATGCTATCCTACGCAGAAATCCCGCCCGTGAAAGAAAACACCGCGACCCTATGACACCGAATGACCAGACGTTGCTCGACCTTGGCTGGACCCCCCGTTTCAGCATGCAGCTTTCAGCGGACGAGGCGGCGCTGTACCAGCCGGTGCGGGTAATGGCGGTGCATCGCGGCCAGATCGCGGTTGCGGGTACGGGCGGCGAATGGACGATCACCCCCTATATTCCGGGCGCTCAGCCATCGGACGATCACCCCACGGTCGGCGACTGGTTATTGGTCGATCCCGCCACCGCGTTGCCGGTGCGGGTGCTGGAACGGGCCAGTCTGTTCAAACGGCGTGCGCCCGGCGACCCGCGCAAGGAGCAGATGATCGCGGCGAATGTCGATACCGCGTTCATCGTCGCATCGTGCAATCAGGATTTCAGCGTCGCGCGGCTCGAACGCTATCTGGTGATGACGCGGGAGGTCGGGGTCCATGCGGTCGTGGTGCTGACCAAGGTCGACCTGACCGAAACCCCTGAAGATTTCGTGGCCGCGGTGCGCGCGATCGAACCGGGACTGGAGGTCGAGACCGTCGATGCCCGCGTTCCCGGCGATGTCGGCCGGCTGGCGAAATGGTGCGGCACCGGCAAGACCGTCGCGTTCCTCGGATCGTCGGGCGTGGGTAAGTCGACGCTGGTCAACAGCTTGCGCGGGTCGGACCATATCGCGACACAGGCGATCCGCGCACGCGACGGCACCGGCCGCCACACGACCACGGTGCGGGAGATGCACCGGCTGGCACAGGGCGGCTGGCTGCTCGACCTGCCGGGGATGCGCGAATTGCAACTCGCGGAGGCCGCCACCGGCATGGCCGATGTGTTCGACGACTTCGAACTGGCGGCACAGGAGTGTCGCTTCTCGAACTGCTCGCATGGTCGGGAGCCGGGATGTGCGGTGCAGGCTGCCCTTGGTACGGGGGCGATGACCACAGAGCGCTTCGACCGCTGGCGTACCCTGACCGCCGCCGCAAATCCCGAACCGACCTACCCGAAAAAGCGCTCGCGATAACGGGTCAGCCGGGCAGCGATCCTGTCTGGCGCAACCCTTCGCCCAGCGCGAGCGCGGTGGCAGTGGCGAGGTTCATCGATCGTACCTCCGGTCGCATCGGAATACGGACCCGCGCATCGCACGCATCGGCGACCGCTTCGGGAACGCCGGCGCTTTCCTTCCCGAACAGCAACACGTCGTCCGCGTGGAAGGAAAAGTCATAGATCGAGTCGCTGCTCTTGGTCGTGAACAGGATCAGCCGTCGTGAGCCGATCGACGCGCGGAACGCATCGAACCCGGCATGGCGGGTGATGGCGACGTGATCGATATAGTCCATCGCCGCGCGGCGAACCCGCCTGTCGTCCCATGCGAACCCCATCGGCTCGATCAGGTCGATGCCCGCGCCCAGACACGCACCGAGCCGCAGCACGGCACCGACATTTCCGGCAATCTCCGGTTCGAAAAGGGCGATACGCATGGCGGCTGATTGGCGACCGCAGCGGGTGTATGCAAGCCTGTACGGCGCATCGCCGGGAGCCGAGCCGCCAGCATCATGACGCTTCTTCGGGTCGGACTGCTGCGACCAGCGCGGCGATGGCGGGTGATTGCGCCAGTTCCTGCGCGTCGGCATGGGGCGCGAAGACCAGCCCGATGTCGCGCGTGAAATCGAACCCTTCCAGATGCACGCGCACGATGCCCGGTTCGCGAAAACAGTCGGGCATCACCGTGACGCCCAATCCGGCCCGGACATAGCTGAGCGCCTTGTCGTCGCTGATGGTGCGTGCGGCGAATACCGGGCGCACGCCGCGCGCGGTGAAGAAGCGGCTGGTCTCCGGCAGCAACTCGCAATGGCGACGGACGATCATCGGATCGTTCGCGAGGTCTTCGGCGCGGATCACCCGGTGCCCGGCCAGCGGATGCGACGCGCCCAGTGCCAGTCCATAGCCCTCGGTGCGCAACGATTGTCCGTCATCGCCATCGCGCAACAGCATCAGCGCCGCATCGATCCGTCCGCGCGCCAGCCGCTCGCGGAGTTCGCGGTCCTTGCCTTCGACGATCTCGATCTGCCCGCCCGTGCCGGTGGAGCGGTGTGCGAGCAGGAACCGTTCGATCCAGCGGCGCGGCGTGGTCCCTAATATGCCCAGCCGCACCGTCCGCACGCTGGCGGTGCCGACCACCTCGCGCTCGGCGGCGGCGAAGCTCGCCTCGATCGTGCGGGCATAGGAGACCAGCCGGGCGCCCGCGTCGGTCAGCGCGACGCGGCGGTTCGTTCGGTCGAACAGCGACTGGCCGAGCGACTTTTCGAGTTTGGCGATGCCGACCGACAGCGTCGGCTGCGACACGTTGCACGCCGCGGCGGCGCGCGTGAAATTGCCGGTGTTGATCACCGACAGGAAATACCGCAGGTGATAGCGATCGATCATAGACGCCATCTATAGCATCGATCGCGGTCTTTCAATTTTCCACCGGTCCGCCATTCCCGTACAACGGCATCAAAGAAGAACAGGAGAGCGAGATGGCGGAGCTGGACTTTGGTCTTGGCGAGATGGCGGACACGATCCGTGACACCACGCGACGCTTCGCGCTCGACCGGATCGAGCCGATCGCCGCGCGCGTGGATGCGGAGGACAGTTTCCCGCGCGAATTATGGCCCGAAATGGGGGCGCTCGGCCTGCACGGCATTACCGTGGAGGAGGCAGACGGCGGTCTGGGTCTCGGCTATCTCGAACATCTGATCGCGTGCGAGGAGATCAGCCGCTCGTCCGCTTCGGTCGGCCTGAGCTATGGCGCGCATTCCAACCTGTGCATCAATCAGATCCGTCGCTGGGGCAATGCGGAGCAGAAGGCGAAATATCTGCCCAAGCTCATCTCCGGCGAGCATGTCGGCAGCCTCGCCATGTCGGAAGCCGGGGCGGGTTCGGACGTGGTGTCGATGAAGCTGCGCGCCGACAAGGTCGATGGCGGGTATCGGCTGAACGGCACGAAGTTCTGGATCACCAACGCGCCCTATGCCGACACGCTGGTGGTCTATGCCAAGACGATTCCCGATGCCGGGTCGAAGGGGATTACCGCCTTCCTGATCGAAAAGAATATGGGAGGGTTCTCGATCGGACAGAAGATCGACAAGGTCGGCATGCGCGGATCGCCGACTGCCGAGCTGGTGTTCGACGACTGCTTCGTCGCCGACGAACAAGTGATGGGACCGCTGAACGGCGGCGTCAAAGTGCTGATGTCGGGGCTGGATTACGAGCGCGTCGTATTGTCCGGCATCCAGTTGGGGATCATGCAGGCGTGCCTCGACGTGGTGTTGCCCTATGTGCGCGAACGCCGTCAGTTCGGGCGACCGATCGGCGAGTTCCAGCTCATGCAGGCAAAGATCGCCGACATGTACGTCGCGCTCAACACGTCGCGGGCCTATGTCTATGCGGTTGCCAAGGCGTGCGATGCCGGACGGACGACGCGGTTCGACGCGGCGGGTTGCATCCTGTTCGCGTCGGAGAACGCGGTGAAGGTCGCGAACGAGGCGATCCAGGCGCTGGGTGGTGCCGGCTATACGAAGGACTGGCCGGTCGAGCGCTATTGGCGCGACGCCAAGCTGCTCGACATTGGGGCCGGCACCAACGAGGTGCGGCGGATGCTCGTCGGGCGCGAACTGATCGGTCACGACGCCCCGAAAGCGCAATGATGACGATGCTCACCACGCTGATCGATCCGGCTTCGGACGGATACCGGGCGAACGTCGCCCATAATCGCGGGCTGGCCGAAACGTTGCGCGCCACCATGGCGAAGACCGCGCTGGGTGGATCGGAGCAACACCGCGCGCGGCACGTCGCGCGCGGCAAACTGCTGCCGCGAGATCGGGTCGAGCGATTGCTCGATCCCGGCTCGCCGTTCCTCGAAATCGGGGCGCTGGCATCGAACGGCATGTATGACGACGGCGCACCGGGGGCGGGCGTGATCGCCGGGATCGGCCGGGTGTCGGAGTGCGAGTGCATGATCCTCGCCAACGACGCGACGGTGAAGGGTGGTGCCTATTTCCCGATGACGGTGAAGAAGCATCTGCGCGCGCAGGAGATCGCGCGAGAGAACCGGCTGCCGTGCATCTATCTGGTCGACAGCGGCGGCGCGAACCTGCCGCATCAGGCGGAGGTGTTCCCCGATCGCGACCATTTCGGCCGTATCTTCTTCAATCAGGCGCAGATGTCGGCGGACGGGATTCCGCAAATCGCCTGCGTGATGGGAAACTGCACGGCGGGTGGTGCCTATGTCCCCGCGATGGCCGACGAAAGCGTGATCGTGCGCAATCAGGGCACGATCTTCCTCGCCGGGCCGCCGCTGGTGAAAGCGGCGACGGGGGAGGTCATTTCCGCCGAGGAACTAGGCGGGGCGGATACGCATGGCCGGAAGTCGGGCGTCGTCGATCACGTCGCCGAGAATGACGAACATGCGCTGCTGATCGTGCGCGACATCGTCGCCACGCTGAACCGGCCCAAGTCGGTCGATATCGACATCGCCGCACCGCGCCCGCCGAAGCTGGACCCGCAGGAACTGTACGGCATCGTGCCGCAGGACGTGCGCGCGCCCTATGACGTGCGCGAGGTGATCGGGCGGATCGTCGACGGATCGGAATTCCACGAATTCAAGGCACTGTACGGCACGACATTGGTGTGCGGTTTCGCCCGCATCTGGGGCATGCCGGTCGCGATCCTCGCCAATAACGGCGTGTTGTTCTCCGAATCCGCGCTGAAGGGCGCGCATTTCATCGAACTGGCGTGCCAGCGGCGGGTGCCGTTGCTGTTCCTTCAGAACATTTCCGGCTTCATGGTGGGCGGCAAGTACGAGGCGGAGGGGATCGCCAAGAACGGGGCGAAGCTGGTCACCGCGGTCGCCACCGCGTCGGTGCCGAAGATCACGGTCCTGATCGGCGGCAGCTTCGGTGCGGGCAATTACGGCATGTGCGGGCGTGCCTATTCGCCGCGCTTCCTGTTCACCTGGCCCAATGCCCGCATCTCGGTGATGGGCGGCGAGCAGGCGGCGAGCGTGCTGGCGACCGTCCACCGCGATGCCGAGAGCTGGACGCCCGAACAGGCCGAAGCCTTCAAGGCGCCGGTCCGCCAGAAATACGAGGATGAGGGCAATCCCTATTACGCCACCGCGCGTTTGTGGGACGACGGCATCATCGATCCGGCGCAGACCCGTGACGTGCTGGGCCTCGCCTTTTCCGCCACGCTGAACGCGCCGATCCCCGAGCGCGCGCAGTTCGGCCTGTTCCGGATGTGAACGTGATGATCCAGAGCCTGTTGATCGCCAATCGCGGCGAGATCGCCCGCCGTATCCTCCGCACCGCGCGTCGGCTGGGCATCCGCACCATCGTGGTTCATTCCGACGTCGATGCCGACATGCCGTTCGTGCGAGAGGCGGATCAGGCGGTGTGCATCGGCACCGCCGCCGCCACCGACAGCTATCTGCGGCAAGACCGTCTGCTGGAGGCAGCACGCGCGACGGGGGCGGAGGCGATCCACCCCGGCTATGGATTCCTGTCGGAAAATGCGGAGTTCGCCGAGGCGGTGATCGCCGCCGGGCTGGTGTGGGTCGGTGCGCCACCCGCCGCGATCCGCGCGATGGGGCTGAAGGACGCTGCGAAGGAACGCATGATCGCGGCGGGTGTGCCGGTGACGCCGGGCTATCTGGGCGCGGACCAGTCGCCCGAACGTTTGCAGGCGGAGGCCGACGCGATCGGCTATCCGGTGCTGATCAAGGCGGTCGCGGGCGGCGGCGGCAAGGGCATGCGCAAGGTCGATGCCGCCACCGATTTCGCCGGGATGCTCGAAAGCTGCAAGCGCGAGGCGGCAGCTTCGTTCGGCAACACGCAGGTGCTGATCGAAAAATACATCCTGTCGCCCCGCCATATCGAGGTGCAGGTGTTCGGCGACATGCACGGGCAGGCGGTCCACCTGTTCGAACGCGACTGCTCGCTGCAACGTCGCCATCAGAAGGTGATCGAGGAAGCGCCCGCTCCCGGCATGGACGTGGAAACCCGTGCGGCGGTGTGCGACGCGGCGGTGCGCGCGGCTCGGGCGGTGGATTACGTCGGCGCGGGCACGATCGAGTTCATCGCCGACGGATCGGACGGTCTGCGCGCCGACCGCATCTGGTTCATGGAGATGAACACCCGGTTGCAGGTCGAACATCCGGTGACAGAGGCGATTACCGGGCAGGATCTGGTCGAATGGCAGTTGCGCGTCGCATCGGGCGAACCATTGCCCAAGCGGCAGGAAGAACTGGCGATCAACGGCTGGGCGATGGAGGCGCGGCTCTATGCCGAGAATCCGTCGACCGGTTTCCTGCCCTCGACCGGGCCGCTCGACCGGCTGCGCTTTCCCGCCGACGTGCGCATCGACAGCGGCGTCGAGGAGGGGGGCGCTGTGACGCCCTATTATGATCCGATGATCGCGAAGCTGATCGTTCATGGTAGCAGCCGGGGTGAGGCGGCGGCGAAGCTGGCGGCGGCGGCGCGAGGGACGCAGGTGTGGCCGGTTCGGACCAATGCTGCGTTTCTTGCACGGGCGGCGGCACATCCGGAGTTCGTCGCCGGCCGGGTCGATACCGGCTTTATCGAGCGGCACGCCGATATGTTGATTCCGCCCGCCGAGCCAGCTCCGGCGGTGTTGGCTGCGGCGGCGGCGGCGATCCTGCCCGTCCCCACCGGCGATCCGTGGACCAGCCTGCGCGGCTTCCGCGCCAACGCCGCCCCGTCGCGTCGGGTGGAGGTGGAGGTCGCGGGCAAACCGTATCTCGTCACTGATGCGCCGGGAACGAAGGTGGTCGTCGCGGACGGCGTGCTGTTTCTCGACGGGGAGGCGTGGGCGTTCGGCCCCCGCCGCGCCGATCACGTCGCGGTTGGTGGCGAGGGCGACGGAGCGATCCTGTCGCCGATGCCCGGCCGGGTGATCGCCGTGCTGGTGACGGCGGGGCAGGCGGTCGTCAGGGGTGAGCGCATGCTGGTGCTGGAAGCGATGAAGATGGAACAGGCGCTGCTGGCACCGTTCGACGGGATCGTCGCGGAACTGAAGGTCGGCGAAGGGGCACAGGTGCCCGAGGGCGCGCTGCTGGCGCGCATCGACAAGGGAGAAGACTGATGGCCGGACGCTGGTTCGACGAATGGCGGGTGGGCGACCGGATCGTGCACGACATCCGCCGCACGGTGACGGAGACGGACAATCTCCTGTTCTCGACGATGACGCACAATCCGCAGCCGCTGCACATCGATGCGGAGGCGGCGCGGGCGAGCGAGTTCGGGCAGATCCTCGTCAACGGCACCTTCACCTTCGCGCTGATGGTCGGGCTGTCGGTGGGCGACACGACGCTGGGCACGCTCGTCGCCAATCTCGGCTACGACAAGCTGGTAATGCCCAAGCCGGTGTTCCTCGGCGACACGCTGCGCGCCGAAACCGAGGTGCACGAACTAAAGGACAGCCGATCACGGCCCGAAGCGGGCATCGTCACCTTCACCCATCGCATGCTGAACCAGCGCGACGAAATCGTGTGCCAATGCCTGCGCAGCGCGCTCATCAAGCGGTCCGTGTCCGGGCAGGGCGCGGCATGAGGCTGCGGTCGCTGCTGTTCGTCCCCGGCGACCGGCCCGAACGGTTCGACAAGGCCGCCGCCAGTGGTGCCGACGCCCTGATTCTCGATCTGGAGGATTCGGTGTCCGCCGCGAACAAGGACGCCGCGCGTCTGGCGGTTGCGGCATGGTTGCGCGCGCCGCGTGGCGACGTCGCGACGTTCGTGCGGGTCAACCCGCTGGATTCCGGTCTGGTGGCGGACGATATCGCGGCCCTTCACGGCCTGTCGCCCGATGCGGTCGTGATGCCGAAGGCGGAGGGGGCGCCGAGCGTCCGACTGTTGGCCGCCCGGCTGATGGCGGCGGGCATCGACGCACCGATCCTGCCGATCGCTACCGAGACACCCGCCGCGATCTTTCAGCTTGGCAGCTATGCCGATGCGGGCGTGCCGCTCGTCGGGCTGACTTGGGGCGCGGAGGATTTGCCCGCCGCGATCGGTGCCGCGACCTCGCGCGAGACGGACGGCAGCTACACCGACCCCTATCGGATGGTGCGGTCGCTGGCGCTGTTCGGCGCTCATGCGGCGGGGGTGGCGGCGATCGAAACCGTCTATCCGGCGTTTCGCGATCTCGACGGCCTCGACGCCTATGCCCGGCGGGCGGCGCGGGACGGGTTTACCGGCATGATGGCGATCCACCCGACTCAGGTGTCGACGATCAATGCCGCCTTCACGCCGGATGATCGACAGGTCGCGGAAGCGCGCGCGATCGTCGCCGCCTTCGCCGCCGCACCGGACGCGGGCACGTTGCAGGTCGATGGCCGGATGGTCGATGCCCCGCATCTGAAACAGGCACGGGGAATATTGGACCGGGCAGGGGTGCGGGGCTGATCCCGTTCCACATTCCGCTGCCAACGCTGGGGGGCTGTCCGGCGAACCGGGCCGAAGACTCGCGGCAATGCCTGCTAGACCCGCCCGACAGTCCCGACGCTGCGGGAAGTCGCCAAGACCCGGTGCGCCGTACAATCCATATTCCTGACGTCATTCGTGCGCGCGTTTGTCCCCGATTGACGAACCCATCGAAACGCGCGTAAGCAACCGTGATACCGGTAACATGGCGCAAGCGATGGTGCGGGGAACGGCTCGGAGAAGCCGGACATTTTCTGGGAGAGAACCGATGGGTATGCTGAATACGTCCGTTTTGCGCCGCGCTTCCATGCTGTCGGCGGTGTTGCTGTCCACCGCGGCGTGGCCCGTCCTCGCGCAGACGACCGGCGCACCGACGCCCTCGTCCAACAGCACCGCCGAAACGACGCCGACTCCCGCGACGCAGGATGGCGCGGGCCAGACGCAGCCGAACGAAATCGACTCGACCGAGCAGCAGCCCGCCGATCCGTCCGCCACCGGCAACGAGGATATCGTCGTCACCGGATATCGCGCGTCGCTGCAAAGTCAGACCAACGCCAAGCGCAACTCGGTCGGTTTCACCGACACGATCTTTGCCGAGGATATCGGCAAGTTTCCCGATACGAACATCGCCGAGTCGGTGAACCGCATTCCCGGCGTCACCATCAGCCGCGAAGTGACCGGCGAGGGTGCGAACGTTGCGATTCGCGGGCTTGGCACCAACTTCACCCGCGTGTTGCTGAACGGCGCGCCGGTCGCGATCGCGTCGGTGCGGTTCGATGCGCAGAGCACCAACCGTGAAGTCGATCTCGACCTGCTGCCGACCGAATTGTTCACCCAGTTGACCGTCAGCAAGTCGCCCACCGCCGGCCAGCTCGAAGGCGGCGCGGCAGGCACGGTCAACCTGCGGTCGGCGCGTCCGTTCGACAATCCCAAGCCCTATTTCAGCTATGGCCTGCAGGGGTCGAAGGTCAGCGGTGCCGACCAGTGGGGATATCGCGGCTATGCGCTGGCCAGTGCCACGTTCGGCGATTTCGGCATCCTCGTCGGGGGCGCGGCGGTCAAGAACCGCTTTGCCGTCAACGGGTTCGAGACGATCGGCTGGACCAACCCCAACCTGACCGCCGCGCAGAACACCGGCGCGACTCGCAACAATACCGGCGGCGGCAACTTCACCATTCCGGGAACGGTGCCGGTGAACGCGGGCAACGGGCTGCGGTTCGGCGACGTGATCGATCAGGCGTTCCTGCTTCGCAACAACCCCGGCGCGACGATCCAGCAGATCGACAACGGCCTGCTGCCGCGTCTGGGTCGTCCGCGTACCGAGGTCGGCGAGCGCACGCGCTACAATGCGCTGGCCTCGCTCGAATGGCGGCCGAGCGATGCGCTGCACTTCTATCTCGACGGGATGTACGCGACCCGCGACACCGATTTCACGCGCACGGCGATGAACTGGGCGGTCCGTAACGGTGCGGCGATCCCCCTGAACACGACCTATGACAACAGCGATTGCTCCAATGGCTGTACCGTCACCGGCGGCACTTTCGCCAATTCGCAGTTTTTCCTCGAATATCGTCCGTACAAGGATCGCCAGGACTATTACGGCGTCAATCCCGGCGTCGAGTTCGTCGTCAACGACAATATTTCGGGCGAGTTGCAGGCGAACTATACCAAGAGCAAATTCCGCCGCGAAAGCCCGACCGTATTGGTCATCACCCCGCCCAACAGCGGCCTGACGGTCAAATACACCAACAATGGCGGCATTCCCGATATCCAGAGCAGCGTCGACCTGAACAATCCGGCCAATTTCGGCTGGGCGGGCGGCGGCCGCCTGAACCTGAACGGCGAAGAGCGCGAGACGGAGACCAAGGGCGTTCGCGGCAGCCTGTTGTTCGGCGATGTCCAGCGGTTCAGCGTGCGTGTCGGCGGAGCGTATGACGACGTCAAGCGACGCATCACGCCGTTCGACAACACCAACCCGTGGCAGGCCGCCGTCTGCGGCAACAACCCCAGCGTCGTCCTGCCCGGACCCAATCGTCAGCCGACATGCGACGGCACGAACCAGCCCGGCGCGGCGGCACCGGCAGGGTATCCGACCTATCCCGGCTATGGCACCGGCTTTTCGACCGGCTTTCCCCCGCTCGTCTATAACGGGTCGATCGTCCCGACCGCCGCGGTTCCCAGCTACCTGATGCCCGGCGCCAATGGGTTCGTCACCGTCGACTGGGACAAGTTCCGGGAGGCCACGAAGTATGACGAGTTGCTGGCAAGCGCGACCGAGACCGGGGCGGGCAGCAGCGGGGCCAATGGCGGCCTGATCCGTGAGAAGGTGACGGGCACGTTCGTCGAAATGAACGGTCTGTTCGAGGTCGGGACCGAAAATACCATCCGCCTGAACGGCGGCCTGCGCTATGTCCGGACCGAGCAGATCGTCGGCGGGCGCACCACCGTGCCCGATCCGCGCAACACGCGCGGCGGCCTGACCTGCCCCGGCACCAGCCCGACCTTCGTGCTGGACGGGTCCTGCTACCCGGTGCTGACGAACTTTACCGAGACCAACCGGCTGTATTCCAACTTCCTGCCCTCGGCGAGCGTCGCGTTCAGCTTCGGTCGTCAGGCGGTGGCCCGCGCCTCGGTCTCGCGCACGCTGACCCGGCCCGATCCGAACCAGTTGCTGCCGGGTGCCAGCTTCGTGCAGCCGTCGGCCGATGTCGGCACGCTGGGCAACAACGCGCTCAATCCGTACATCTCGGACAATATCGACGTCGGCTTTGAGTATTACACCGGTGGAGAGGGCGTGATCGCGGTCGCGGCGTTCCGCAAATCGATCACCGGCTTCACCGTCAACGGTATCACCAACGTCCCGTTCTCGACCCTCGAACCGTTCGGCATCACCTTCGCCTCGCTGACGCAGGCGCAGCAGCTTGCGCTGATCGCGCGTGCGCAGCCGGGGCAAGCACCGGAAAACGTCACGATCCAGTTGCAGCAGCAGGTGAATGCGAACGGCAAGCTGAAGGTCAACGGCCTTGAGTTTCAGTTGACGCAGCCGCTCGACTTCCTGACGCAGTATATCGGCGTGACCGGGTTCGGGTTTCAGGGCAATTTGACGATTATCGATCAGAAGGGCGAAGGCACCGGCGCCCCGGCGATCGCGATCGGCGTGGCCCCCACCACCTATACGGCGACCGGCTATTACGAAGGCAACGGCCTGTCGGCGCGGCTGACCTATACCTATAACGAAGGGTCGCAGGGGTCGGGCCTGAACCAGAACGGCATTCCCAACGCCGCGATTTTCGGGCGCAATTACGGGCAGCTCGATTTCTCGGGCAATGTCGATCTCGGCAAGATCCTCGACAATGATTACCTGCCGACGCTGGTCGTCAACGTCATCAACATCAACAAGGAGGCGCAGGCATCCTACTTCCAGTTCCCGAACGCGACCTTCAACGAATATAATCCGGGTCGCACCGTGCTGGTGGGTATTCGCGGCCGGTTCTGACGGTCGTATCGATGCTATCGCTCCGGCGGCCGGTTTCGGAACCGGCCGCCGTTTTTTCGCGCTATCGACCGGTGCCGATCGTGCCGGCGGCGCGGGCGCGCCGACTGGCGGTGGTCGCGACGATGCGATAGTTTCGGGTATCTGCACAACCGGCCGTTCCGGGCTGGTCGCATGCCGCAATTGGGGGGACAGGATGCTCGACAGGGTACAATCCGGCGCGGGTCGCCGCCGCGATCGTCGCGCACCGGCAACCGGAACACGTCTCCCATGTCGGTGAACCAGCCGACGATCCAGGATGTCGCCCGCGCCGCAGGCGTATCGAAGATGACGGTCAGCCGCGTCGTCAACTGCTCGCCCCGGATCACCGACGAGACTCGTCGCAAGGTGCAGGAGGCGATGGGCGGGCTGGGCTACATCCCCAACCCACAGGCGCGGGCGTTGGCGTTGCGTCGCAATTTCCTGATCGCGCTGGTGCATGCCAGCCGGAATGCCCAGACGGTGCTCGACATTCAGCAAGGCGTACTGGATGCGCTTGCCGGGACCGAGTTCGCGCTGGTGGTGCGGCCGCTGGATCGTGGATCGCCGACGATGCTGGACGATCTTCGCCACTTCCTCGAACGGCAGCGGCCCTTCGGCGTGCTGCTGATGGCACCGGTCAGCGAGAATGGGCAGGTCATCGAACTGTGCGGCGAACTCGGCTGTCGATATATGCGCATGGGATCGGCGCTTCAGACCGGTGGCACCCGGAGCATCGCGTCGGACGATCGTGAGGCGGTGCGCGGCGCGGTCGACCATCTGGTGGGGGCGGGACACCGGCGCATCGCGCTGGTTGCCGGTCCCGGCGACTATCTGTCGGCACGCGAACGTCAGGCGGGGTTCGAGGCGGCGTTGCAAGCGGCGGGTTTGCCGTTGCTGCCGGAAATGATCGTCGAGGGCGATTACAGCTATGCCTCGGGGCTGGCTGCCGGCGCGACGCTGCTGGACATGGCAGAGCCGCCGACCGCGGTGTTCGCATCCAACGACGATATGGCGGCGGGCGTGATGCAGGCGGCGCGGCAGCGCGGGTTGGAACTGCCCGCCGCGCTGTCGATCATCGGGTTCGACGACATGGGCGTCGCCGCCTATATGTGGCCGCCGTTGACGACGGTACGCCGCCCGATCAACGCGATGGCCCATGCGGCGGCGGACCGGCTGGTCCGTGGAACCGATGAGGTCGACGGGACGACCGGAGACGCCGAACTGTTCCGCTCGACCCTGATCCTGCGCGGTTCGGTCGCGCCGCCGGGCCGCTAGGCGATCGAGTGGCGCGGTGCGGTCTCAACGATATCGATACAGTCGGACCCGATAGATTTTTCGATCGGCGGTATCCTTCGAGAACAGCCGGAGCGACTGGCCTTGACCGGTTTCGTCGCCGTTCAACCGGCGACCCGTCACCATTCGCCCGTTCGTCAGGACTTGTTCGTCGATGCTCTCGATCCCGACGATCGGTGCGCCGGGGCGATCGGTGGTGAAGTTCAGTTGTGAATCCCCGCTGCCGATGACGATGAACTCGTCCGGCTTGGTTTGCAGGAACATCGCGGCGATGCGGCTCGTCTGGTCGACGTCCCCCCGCGGGCCGCTCGCCCGCGACATGTTGACGATATAGTCGCCGATCCGCCCACGGCCGGCCCGCTGTGCGCCGCCCTCGATGATGACGGTCGCGATCTGGCCGTCGGCCTGTTTTTGCAGGATCGTTGGCGAGAGCGGGGCGAGCAGGCCATAGAGCGCGGCGATCGCCGGATCGCCTTCGCCCGCCGCGCTCAGGCCGATACTGGCATCGCCCTGTAACATCACCCCTTCGCCATCGATGCCGAACGGGGAAAAGCCGATCGCCCGCAACGCGCCATAGCTGTACAGCGCGTTCGCCGCGCCGACCGGTCCGCCGCGTGCTTCGGGCACGAACAGCGGATTGTCGCGGCGGGCATATTGCGTCGCCCAGTCGACGTAATTCTCGAAATAAATGTCGGGAGCGAGGAAATCGAGCGACGGCGCACCCGCCTTGTAGACGTCGATCGCAAACGGCAACGGGCCGCCCGAATTATACTGTCCGGGTTCGTAGTTCGGCCGGATCAACGCCGCGTTGGTGAACATCGGCAGTGGATATTCGATCTTTCCGGCCGCCGTCACCGTTTCAATGAACGTGGCATAGGCCCATGACATGAACAGCGAATCGACCATGCTGCTGTTGCCGAAAACTTCCCGCCACGTGCCTGTCGTACGCGCGCCGGCGGCCTCCCATGCGGTGCGCAGTTCGGGGTGCAGCACCGTGCGATGCGCGGCAAGGTGCCGCATCAATGCTTCCGGGACCGCACCGTCGAACGCAGCCTCCGCGGCGGGTGAATGATCGCGCGATTCGGGAATGACGCCGATCTCGTTCTCGACCTGCATCATCAACACGGTGTGCTGTGCGCCGTCGACCGTGCGGATATGCCGCATCAGCCGCGCATAGGCGCGCGCGTCGGCATCGCGAGAGGTGACGGAGAAGGGGGAAAGCCGCTCCGTACCGCGTCCGTCGCTCGTATGGACCCGAGGGAACCGCGCCTGATCGCGCTTGACCCACGTCGGTACGTAACTGGAAAACGTGTTCTTCCACGCGCCGAACCACAGGAACACGACACGCATGTCGTTTTCCCGTGCGCCCTTCAACAGACCATCGACATTGCTGAAGTCGAACCGTCCTTCCTCAGGCTCGATCGTTTCCCACGCGACGGGAACGAGCACGGTGTTGAGGTTCATCGCCTTCAGCTTGGGCCAGATCGGCGCCATGAAGGCGAGATCGCTGCTGCTCGAATTACGGGTTTCCCCGCCAAGCACGAGATAAGGCTTTCCATCGACGATAAGCTGCGTCGCTTCGCCGCGACGCTCCAGACGCGGTGCCGTCGACGACTGGGCATGCGCGGCGGTACCGACGATCGGGGCCACGGTCGCCACGGCCGACATAAGGATCGAAACTGCGCGTCGCATGGTCACTCCTCGCCTGATCGCGCAATCTACGCTGCACGTCCCGGTTGTTTGGCGTGTCGCTGCGGCGAGCGCAATCGTCGGTAGCCTGCCAAGACGAAAAGTCGTGCCGGGCCAACGAGGTAGGTCGCGTCGTGGCGAAGATTTTCAGATATCGGGAACGAACTGCCGGTTTTCGGCGGTGGTGACCCCTACGAGAATCGAACTCGTGCTTACGCCGTGAGAGGGCGTCGTCCTAACCGCTAGACGAAGGGGCCGTTCGCGGGAGGGCTGCCTCTACGGGAGCGGGGAGCAGGCGTCAAGCGGTCGATCGTTCATCGGCGCGCAACCTTTGGCCGCGTGCTGCTTTCTATCAGCCGACACCATTGATCGAGTATGTACCATGAGCAAGGCAATGCCCCTGATCCTGTCGCTGATCCCGCTGGCCGCCGTTATCGGCGCGTGCGTGACCTGCCCATAAGCGATCAACACTACATCGCGGGATACGAAAAGGCCGCCGGAGTTTCCCCCGGCGGCCTTTCGTTTGTCCCGATCGCGGGGCTGGATCAGCCCTGCGCTTCCTCGGGAGCCTCGTCACGGGCGATTTCGCCCGGCTCGGCGTTGGGATCATAGTCCTCGGTGAAGCCGGCTTCGTCACGCTCGAACATCGATGCCATGATGTCGACGCCCTGCGCCTGCATCTCGGCCTCTTCCGGCGAACGTGCGACGTTGACCTTGACGGTCACCGACACTTCCGGGTGCAGCGCGACCTTCACGTCGTGCAGGCCGACCGACTTGATCGGGCGGTTCAGCGCGATCTGCGACTTGTCGACCTTGTGACCGTCGGCGACCAGTGCCTCGATCAGGTCGCGGACCGCGACCGAACCATAGAGCTGGCCGGTGTTCGACGACTGACGGATCAGCGTGACCGATGCGCCTTCCAGCGTCTTGGCTTCGGCTTCGGCGTCGGTGCGGCGCGAAGCGTTCTCGGCTTCGATCCGTTCACGATTGGCGTCGAAGACCTTCTTGTTGGCGGCGTTGGCGCGCAGCGCCTTCTTGCGCGGCAGCAGGAAGTTGCGGGCGAACCCGTCCTTCACCTTCACCACGTCGCCGATGGCGCCGAGCTTCTCGACGCGTTCCAGCAGAATGACGTCCATATCGGGCGCTCCTTACTTAACGATGTAGGGCAGCAGGCCCAGATGACGGGCGCGCTTGATGGCCTGGGCCAGTTCGCGCTGCTTCTTCGCGCTCACCGAAGTGATGCGCGACGGGACGATCTTGCCACGTTCGGACACGAAGCCCTGCAGCAGACGAACATCCTTGTAGTCGATCCGGGGAGCATCCTTGGCGGAGAAGGGGCAGCTCTTGCGGCGGCGGAAAAACGGACGTGCCATGGGTGCTGATCCTTACGCTTCGGCGTCGGCGGGCGCCGACTGCTCACGGTCGCGGCGGGGGCCGCGGTCATCGCGATCGCGGCCGCCACGGCGGTCGCCACGCTCCGAACGCTCGCTCTTGCGCATCATCACGGTCGGACCTTCCTCATGCGCGTCAACCTTGACGGTCATGAAGCGGATCACGTCTTCGTTGATCTGCGTCTGGCGCTCCAGCTCGGCCACGACGTCGCCCGGCGCGTCGATTTCGAGCATGACGTAATGCGCCTTGCGGTTCTTCGCGATGCGATAGGCGAGGCTGCGCAGGCCCCAGGTTTCGGTCTTCACGACCTTGCCGTTCATGTCCTGAACGATCTTGGTGGCGGTTTCCGCCAGCGCGTCCACCTGCGCCTGTGCCAGATCCTGGCGCGCAAGGAACACGTGCTCATACAGAGCCATATTCTTTTCCGTCTGTTGGCCGATCGCTGACGTCGCGCCGATCGCGAACGCCCCTCCGGCTGTCGTCTTCAAATGCAGTCCGGGGCGGCAGGAACTGGTCCCACCACCCCGGAAGTCGTCGCCTTTACCCGAAACCGGGTGAAACGCAAGCTCAGTTGGCGATCGCGCCGCCGATCACTGCGCCGATCACGCCGCTGGCGATCGCGATCAGGACCGCGTCGTTCCCCGACTGGACCCACTGATACCCGCGCGGCGGGGCGTAGACGCCGCGCTGGCGATAGTTGCGATAGTCGATCTGGCGGTAATTGCGCGCCTGTGCCCGGTCGAACTTCTGGCCGCGCTGCCACTTGCGGGACTGCGCCGGCTGTTGGCGGACGACGGTGCGCTGGACGTTCCGACCGCGATCGTCCTTCTGAACCACGACCGTACGGCCGGGACGTTCCTTGACGACGGTGCGGCCCTGCGCCGATGCCGCCATCGGGGTGGCGAGCAATGCGGTGGTCAGCGCGGCGAGGATCAGCTTCTTCATGACAGTCACTCCATTGGTTGGCGTTGAGGTCAAAATGGGGGCTGGTTGTCGCGGGGGTTTGTCGCAATCGGCGCGAATTGGTCGCAAACTGTGGCACCGCGCCCCCTTGCGTTCAGCTTGGCCAAGCGACTAGTCCGCGCGGCTTGTATTTCTTCAGGAGACGACGGCGATGCGCGCATTCATCTTTCCGGGACAGGGAAGCCAGTCGGTCGGCATGGGCGCGGCGCTGGCCGCCGCCAGCCCCCATGCGCGCGAAGTGTTTCAGGAGGTGGACGATGCGCTCGGCCAGCACCTGTTCCGGCTGATGGCGGACGGTCCCGAAGGCGATCTGCTGCTGACCGAGAATGCGCAGCCCGCGATCATGGCGAACGCGATCGCGACGCTGCGGGTGCTGGAGCGCGAGGGCGGGGTCCGGCTGGCCGAAAAGGCCGATTTCGTCGCGGGCCATTCGCTCGGCGAATATACCGCCCTGTGCGCGGCGGGTGCGATCGACCTCGGCACCACGGCACGGCTGCTGAAGCTGCGCGGGCGGGCAATGCAGGCGGCGGTGCCGGTGGGCGAGGGGGCGATGGCCGCCTTGCTGGGCGCCGACCTGACCAAGGCGCAGGCGCTGGCCGACGCGGCGGCGCAGGGCGAGGTGTGCACCGTCGCCAACGACAACGACCCGTCACAGGTGGTGATATCGGGTGCGAAGACTGCGATCGAGCGCGCCGTTCCGCTGGCGAAGGAAATGGGGATCAAGCGTGCGGTGATCCTGCCGGTCTCCGCCCCGTTCCATTGTCCGCTGATGCAGCCCGCCGCCGATGCGATGGCGGAAGCGCTGGCCGATGTCGCGCTGGGTGCGCCGCTGGTGCCGGTCTATGCGAACGTCACTGCCGCGCCGGTCGCCGATGCGGAAACCATCCGCAGGCTGTTGGTAGAGCAGGTGACGGGCATGGTCCGCTGGCGCGAATCGGTGCTGGCGATGCACGCCGCCGGGGTGGACGATTTCGTCGAACTGGGCGGCAAGGTGCTCGGCGCGATGGTCAAGCGCATCGCGCCCGACGCAACGGCGACCAGCGTGGTGACGATGGCGGATATCGAGGCGCTGGTGGGGCGGATCTGAAGTAGCATCGATCGAAGAACGGCATTCTCGCGGAGGGGGTGCACCGTATCGTCAACGACTGTCGCCCCTCCGCGTGAACCAATCTTCCGGAGAATAACGATGTTCGACCTTACGGGAATGACCGCCCTCGTCACCGGTGCCAGCGGCGGGATCGGGTCCGCCATCGCATCGGCGCTGGCGGCGCAGGGCGCACGCTTGGCGGTGTCCGGCTCCAATGCCGACAAGCTGGAGGCGTTTCGCGCCGGGTTGGGCGGCGATCATGTCGCGTTGCCGTGCGACCTGTCGGACGGGGCGGCGGTCGACGGGCTGGTGCCGCGTGCGGTCGAAGCGCTGGGCAAGCTCGATATCCTCGTCAACAATGCCGGGGTAACGCGCGACAACCTGGCGATGCGGATGAAGGACGACGAATGGGATCAGGTGATCCGCGTCAACCTGGAGGCGGCGTTCCGGCTGTGCCGCGCCGCCGCGCGTCCGATGATGAAGGCGCGGTTCGGGCGGATCGTGTCGATCACGTCGGTCGTCGGCCAGACCGGCAATCCGGGGCAGGCCAATTACGCGGCATCCAAGGCCGGGCTGGTCGGCATGTCCAAGGCACTGGCGCAGGAACTGGCCAGCCGGGGAATCACCGTCAACTGCGTCGCGCCCGGCTTCATCGCATCGGCGATGACCGATACGCTGCCCGATGCGCAGAAATCGGCCCTGTTGGGCAAAATCCCCGCCGGGGCGTTGGGGCAGGGCGATGACGTCGCCGCTGCCGTTACCTATCTCGCAAGTCGTGAGGCCGGGTATGTTACCGGTCAGACGATCCATGTGAACGGCGGGATGGCGATGGTATGAGCATAATGATGATGGTCGCCGCACTGGCCGCGACGAGCGATGCCAATGTCGTGCGTTGCGCCGTATCGCGCACGCCCAAGCCCGAACTGGCGCGGTTGCAGCAGGGTCTGATCGTCGGCGTCCTCGAAGGCAAGCGGCCGACGCCCGCCACCGACACGCTGGTCAAGGCGGTGAAGGCGCGTGCCGCCGCCTGCGAACCGGCCAGCGGCAAGGCGGATGTGCGGGCGGGCGAACTGGTCGTCACCAGCATTGCGGTGGAGGCGCTGGCATCGGGACTGAGCGCGAAGGGTATCGACCCGATCGCGGTCAATCGTCGCCTTAGCCAGACGCCGCCTGCCGTGCTGAACGCCTTTCTGGCGCGCAAGCGTACCGCGCAGGTCGATGGTTTCATGAACGGCATGCTGAATCTGGCGGGCGCGCAAAAGAGCGACAGCCGGGTGCAGCGGCTGTTGGGCGGATACGCATACAACGCCGCCACATTGGCACGGTTGTTCGCCAGCCGCGCGGGATGAGCGAGCGCGGGCGCTCTTGCGCCCGGATCGCACGCGTTCTAGGGGCGTTCAGGTAATCGACACCCCGCATGTGAAGAGGGAATGAATATGAGCGAGACCGCCGAGCGCGTGAAGAAGATCGTCGTCGAGCATCTGGGCGTCGAAGCCGAAAAGGTGACCGAGGACGCGAGCTTCATCGACGACCTGGGCGCGGACAGCCTCGACATCGTCGAGCTGGTCATGGCGTTCGAAGAAGAATTCGGCGTCGAAATCCCTGACGATGCCGCCGAGAAGATCGCGACCGTCAAGGACGCGATCACCTATATCGACGAGCACAAGGCCTGATCTGGCCGGGGCGGCACCATGTCGCCCCAGTGATCGCCGAGACGATGCAGCGGCCCTCCGTCCCGGCGCACAGCCACGGGCGGGGGGCCGTTCGTATAGAGAAGCTGAACGGAGAGTAATGCCATGCGCCGCGTAGTCGTGACCGGCCTCGGCCTCGTGACCCCGCTGGGTGCCGAGGTGGAGACCGCCTGGAAGAACCTGATCGCCGGAAAATCCGGTGCGGGACTCATCACCCGGTTCGACGCTTCCGACCAGAAGTGTCTGATCGCGTGCGAGGTGAAGCCGGCGGATCATGCGTACGGGTTCGACCCCGACAAGCGCGTCGATCACAAGGTGCAGCGTCAGGTCGATCCGTTCATCGTCTATGGCATCGATGCCGCGGGTCAGGCGCTGGAAGACGCTGGTCTGACCGAGATGACCGAAGCGGAGCGGTTCCGTGCCGGGTGTTCGATCGGGTCGGGCATCGGCGGTCTGCCGGGAATCGAAAGCGAGTCGCTCGTTCTTGCCGAAAAGGGTCCGAAACGGGTCAGCCCGCATTTCGTCCACGGTCGTCTCATCAACCTGATTTCCGGTCAGGTATCGATCAAATACGGCTTGATGGGTCCGAACCACGCGGTCGTCACGGCATGTTCGACCGGTGCGCATTCGATCGGGGATGCGGCGCGGATGATCGCGCTGGACGATGCCGACGTCATGCTGGCAGGCGGTTCGGAAAGCACGATCTGCCCGATCGGCATTGCAGGCTTCGCGGCGGCGCGCGCGCTCAACACCAGCTTCAACGACCGGCCGGAACAGGCCAGCCGGCCCTATGATCGCGATCGCGACGGCTTCGTCATGGGCGAAGGCGCAGGCGTGGTCGTGCTGGAGGAATATGAGCGGGCCAAGGCACGCGGCGCGAAAATCTATTGCGAGGTAGTCGGGTACGGCCTGTCCGGCGATGCCTACCATGTCACCGCACCCGAGCCGGAAGGGTCGGGCGCGTTCCGGTCAATGGAAATGGCGCTGCGCAAGTCGGGTCTGGCGCTGACCGACATCGACTATATCAATGCGCACGGCACGTCGACCATGGCCGACATGATCGAACTGGGCGCGGTGAAGCGGCTGTTCGGTGAAGCGATCGGCGGGCTGTCGATGAGTTCGACCAAGTCGGCGATCGGCCATCTGCTCGGCGGCGCGGGCGCGGTGGAAAGCATTTTCTGCATCCTCGCGATGCGCGACGGCATCGTGCCGCCGACACTCAACCTCGACAATCCGTCGGAGGGTGCCGAGGGCGTCAATCTCGTCCCGCACACCGCGCAGGAGCGCAAGGTGAAGGCGGTCCTGAACAACAGCTTCGGGTTCGGCGGCACCAACGCCTCGCTCATCATGAAGGCGGTCTGACGCCGCGATGCGCCGGATCGGTTGCCTTGGGCTGATCGTCGGTCTGCTGGTCATCGCCGCGTTGTTCGCGGCAATGCGAAGCTGGACCGGCCCCGGCCCGGCAGAGCGCGCCACCACCGTCACGATCCCGCAGGGCGCGAGCGTGACGGCGGCGGCGGCCGAACTGGAACAGGCGGGCGTGATCGCCTCCGCCGACCGCTTCCGGTTGCTTGCGCGCGTTCTGGGCGACGACGAACCGATTCAGGCGGGCGAGTATCGCGTCCGGTCGCATATCAGTGCGTCCGAACTGCTGACCCAGTTGCAACAGGGGCGCACGCTGCAACGGCGCGTGACCGTTCCCGAAGGCTGGCCGTCGGTAATGGTGCAGGATGCGGTGGCAAAGGCCGGGCAATTGACCGGCACGGCACCGCTGCCGCCCGAAGGCAGCATCCTGCCCGATAGCTACGATTTTCAGGCGGGTGAGAGCCGCGCCGACGTAACCCGCCGAATGCAGGCGGCGATGAACCGCTATCTCGCCACCGCATGGGCCGCGCGTCGTCCGACCACGGTGGCCAAGACGCCGCGCGAGGCGATCATTCTTGCCTCGATCGTCGAGAAGGAAACCGGCAAGGCCGAAGAACGCCGGATGGTCGCGGCCGTTTATTCCAACCGCTTGCGGATCGGAATGCCGCTTCAGGCCGATCCGACGGTGATCTATCCGATCACCAAGGGCCGTCCGCTGGGGCGGCGCATCCTGAAGTCCGAATTACGCGCGAAGAACGGGTACAACACCTATGCATCGCCGGGGCTGCCGGTCGGGCCGATCGCCAATCCGGGGCGGGCGTCGATCGATGCGGTGCTCGATCCGGAAAACACCAAGGCGCTGTATTTCGTCGCGGACGGCAGCGGCGGGCATGTCTTTGCCGACACGCTTGAACAGCATAACGCCAATGTGAAGAAATGGTACGCCATCCGCCGCGCGCGCGGGGAAATGTAGATAATACTATTCGCCGGTTTGGCCACGGGCGTGATCGGTGCAATGGTGCCGCCTGCGAAGGGGTGTCCGATTGCCTTACCCTATCAGCCTCTGACGGGACGTCCGGCCACAAGCGACGCCACAATCCTTATTGATGTGGTCGCGGTCGACCCACACATGTCGCCGTTGACCGTCCGTGTGCGTGTCCTGCGCACTTATCGTGGGCCGAACCGCACCGGAGCGATGCTGGTACTGCGATATCCGTTGCCGTTATCGCCATGCAGCGCTGCCCGCGATCCAGAAAGGGGGCAGCGGCTGGTCGTCTACCTTGCTGGCGGCAAGGCGGTGGGATGGGCCACCACGACCGAGGCGAAACGGTTCGACCCCGACCCGCGCTGACCCCCGCCCGCACTTATCCCCGCAACCCGCTGGCCGCATGGGCGCGCGTTTCGGTTTCGGCATGGGTCGCACCGACGATCCAGCTTCCGCCGACGCACAGCACCGGTCCGAACGCGAGCCATTCGGGCGCGCTCGCTTCGGTGATGCCGCCGGTCGGGCAGAACTTCGCCTGATAGAAGGGCGCGGCCAGTGCCTTGAGCGCCTTCAACCCACCCGACGCCTCGGCCGGGAAGAATTTAAAATGGGTCAGGCCCATATCCAGCCCGCGCATGATGTCACCGGCATTGGCGATGCCGGGCAGGAACGGCACGCCGCTGTCGATGATCGGGCGGCCGATGGTCTCGGTCAGGCCGGGCGAGACGATGAACCCCGATCCGGCGTCCATCGCGTCACGGAACTGGGCCGGGCTGACGACGGTGCCCGCACCGACGATGGCACCCTCGACCTTGCGCATCTCGGCAATGGCTTCCAGCGCGGCGGGAGTACGCAGCGTGACTTCGAGGACGCGCAACCCGCCCTTGACCAGCGCTTCCGCCATCGGTCGTGCATCGGCGGCGTCATGGACGACCAGAACCGGGATGACCGGGCTGGTCTGCATGATATCGGCAATAGAAACGGTCATCGTGCGTGCTCCTGCGCGAATGCGGCGGCGGCCCCGAACAGGCCGGGCTGGGGATGGGTGATGAGCTTGACCGGGATACCGGCCATCAATGTCTGGAACCGGCCCTTCGACGTGAACCGCTGGCCGAACCCCGATTCGAGCAGCTTGTCCTTCAACCGCAGGCCGAGACCGCCTGCGATCACGACTGCCTTCGCCCCCTGTGCCAGCGCCAGATCGCCCGCGAACGCACCGAGTGCGAGGCAGAAGCGGTCGAGCGCGGCGACGGCGATGCTGTCGGTTTCCTCCAGCGCGGCGGCCCACAATGTCTTGTCATCGTGATGCGGCACCGACACACCCTCGATCTCCGCGAGCGTTTCATACCATGCGACGATCGACGGCCCGGCGGTGGCGCGCTCGGCCGATCCGCGACCGTGGATCTTGCGCAACCGTTTGAGCAGCGCATCCTCGATCGCATCGAGCGGGGCGAAGTCCTGATGCCCGCCCTCGGTCTCCAGCACATGATAGCGTTCGGCGGTACGCAGTAGTTGCGCAACGCCCAGACCGGTGCCGGGACCGCAGATGCTGACGACGCCCTTTTCCGGCAATGCGCCTTCGGGGCCGCAGACATGGATGAAATCCTCGTCCGGCACCTGTGCGACCGCGTGGCCGACCGCCCCGAAATCGTTGATGATCGTCCAGACATCGAGGTCGAGGCGTTCGTTCATCAGCGGCGGACGGATGATCCACGGATTGTTGGTCAGCTTGATGAGCGTGTCGTTGACCGGCGATGCGACCGCGAGGCTGGCGGCGCGGGGCAGGGGACGGCCCAGTTCCCGCTCGAACGCGCGCCATGCCAGCTGCAGGCTGCCATGTTCCGCGACCTTCTGCGTCACCGGCTCGCCCAGATGCACCACGCGCCCCTCGGCGACCTCGGCGATCGCGAAGCGGGCGTGGGTGCCGCCAATATCTACCGCAACGACTTCCATTATCTCTCCTATGATCCGAATGGGTATCCCGGCGAAGGTGCAGGTATGGCGTGGCCGTTCCTTACAGGCCCGCCGCCGCCAGCATCGCCGAACCACCGGCTTCCGCCTCGCTGGCACCCTGTCGCATCATCGCGAAGATTTCGCGGCCGGTGCCCTGCGTCTCCACCGGGGCGGGGGCCAGTTCGCGCGCCGCCCATTCGACCGGATCGACCAGCGCTTCCAGCGTATTGGCATCGGCGTCGAGCCGGATGACGTCGCCGTCGCGCAGCTTGCCGATCGGGCCGCCGCCCAATGCTTCGGGCGACAGGTGGATCGCCGCGGGCACCTTGCCCGACGCACCCGACATGCGCCCATCGGTGACCAGCGCGACGCGGAAGCCGCGATTCTGGAGTACGCCGAGCGGCGGCGTCAGCTTGTGCAGTTCGGGCATGCCGTTGGCGCGTGGTCCCTGATGCCGGACGACGACCACGACATCGCGATCGAGTTCGCCCGCCTTGAACGCCGCCTGCACCGCTGCCTGATCGCTGAACACGCGACAGGGCGCCTCGATCACCCAGCGGTCGCGGTCGACCGCCGATACCTTGATACAGGCGCGGCCGATATTGCCCTGCAGGATGCGGAAGCCGCCTTCGGGCGCGAACGGGTCCTCGATCGTGCGGACGATGCTGGTATCGCCGCTGACCGGACCGTGATCCTTCCACACCAGCCGGTCGTCCTCGATCGTGGACTGCCGGCCATATTGCGCCATCCCGCCTTCGGCGATGGTCAGCACGTCGTCGTGCAGCAGCCCGCCCTTCAGCAGTTCGCGGATCACGAACGATGGCCCACCGGCGTCCTCGAACCCGTTCACGTCGGCCGATCCGTTGGGATAGACGCGCGTGAGCAACGGCACGGCCTGGCTCAACCGGTCGAAATCCTCCCAGTCGATCACGATGCCGGCCGACCGCGCGATGGCAGGCAGGTGGATCAGATGGTTGGTCGATCCGCCGGTTGCCAGCAGCACGACGGCCGCGTTGACGATCGCCTTCTCGTCGACCACGCGCCCGATCGGGCGGTAATCGTCGCCGTCCGAACCGATCTGCGCCAGCCGGTGGACGGCGGCGCGGGTCAGTTCCTGCCGACGCTTCGTGCCCGGATTGGCGAAGGCGGCATCGGGAATGTGCAGGCCCATCGCCTCGACCATCATCTGGTTGGAATTGGCGGTGCCGTAGAAGGTGCAGGTGCCCTTGCCGTGATAGGCGGCGATTTCGGCGTCGAGCAGTTCCTCGCGTCCGACCTTGCCCTCGGCATAGGCTTCGCGCACGGCGGCCTTCTGCTTGTTGGCGATACCGGTGCGCATCGGTCCGCCGGGGATCAGCACCATCGGCAGATGCCCGAAGCGCAGCGCGCCCATCAACAGCCCCGGCACGATCTTGTCACAGATGCCGAGCAGCGCTGCGCCCTCGAACGTGCCGTGACTCAGCGCGATCGCGGTGGACAGGGCGATTGTGTCGCGGCTGAACAGCGACAATTCCATGCCGGGATAGCCCTGCGTCACGCCGTCGCACATCGCGGGCACGCCGCCCGCCACCTGTGCGGTGACGCCGACCTCTCGCGCCCACACCTTCATCTGTTCGGGATAGCGGTAATAGGGGGCGTGCGCCGACAGCATGTCGTTATAGGCGGTGACGATGCCGATGTTCATGCGGTTGGCGGGCCGCATCAGGTCGCGGTCCTCGTCGGTCCCGGCATAGGCGTGGGCGAGGTTCGCGCACCCTAGCATCGGGCGATCCACGCCGCTTTCGCGTTCCCGGTCGATCAACGCCAGATAGGCGGCGCGACGATCCTTCGACGCTTCGATGATGCGGTCGGTGACGGCGGCGATTGCGGCGTGAAGTGCCATCATGCGCTCCAGTGAATATCGACGGGAAGTTCGACTTCGGCCAGCACCCGGCCGATCGGATAGGTGGAGGACGCGCCCTGATCGATCGCGCGTTCCAGCACCTGCTTCTTTTCATCGCCGGTAATGGCGATCATCAGCGCGCGGGCCGACGCGATGGCGGCGTGGCTGAGCGTCACGCGCGGCACCGGTGCCTCGGGCGGCAGCGGGTCTGGCATCACGCCCAGCGCGCGGCGCTCCTTCGGACCGGTCAGCGCCTCGGTCAGGTCCGGGCCGGGGAAGATCGATGCGGTGTGCCCGTCGCCGCCCATGCCGAGCAGGCACAGGTCCAGCGGCCAGTGCAGATCCTGCAACCGCGCATCGGCGGCACGGCCCGCGGCCTTGTAATCCGCCGCCTTTTCCGACGTCAGCGGCACGACCCGGCCGCCCTTGGGCAGAAATATCTTGGCAAGGCCGGTGACGTTCGACAGCGCGTCGCCCATCCGCACGATGCGGTCGTCGGTCGGCACGATCGTCACGCGCTTCCAGTCCAGCTTCGCCTTGACCAGTTCGGCATAGATCGGGGCCGGGGTACGTCCCCCCGCCAGCGCGATCACCGCCGCGCCGCGCGCATCGATCGCACTTTCGATGATGAACTGGATGTCGCCTGCGACGGCGGCGGCGAATTCGGCGGGTTCGTCATAGTCCCACCACTCGATCTCGGTCATGCGGTCTTCCGTAATTTTCCGTTGTGTTCGAGCTTGTCGAGAACCGGTTCCCGACGGGCGCATCTCGGCTTTGCTCGATGCTGCTCGGACCAAACGGCGTGTATTGTTAAAAGCGACCGAAGTCGCTTACTCGTTCCACGTCACCCCGTCGCGTTCGGTCAGGGCGACGCTGGCGTTCGGTCCCCAGCTTCCCGACGGATAGCCGCGCGGGCGGGTGGCATTGACCTTCCACCCGTCGCGGATCGCGTCGATCCACTGCCACTGGGCCTCCACCTCGTCACGTCGCACGAACAGCGTCGGATCGCCTTCGATCAGGTCGAGCAACAGCCGTTCATAGGCGATGCGGCGACGGGTTCCGGCAAAGGCGGTGGTCAGCGAAAGGTCGAGCGGCACTTCGCGCAACCGTACGCCGTCCCGGTCGAGGCCGGGTTCCTTGGCCATCACCAGCAGACGGATATGCTCTTCGGGCTGAAGGCGGATCACCAGCGTATTCGGTTGCAGCCGCCCGCCACGGTCGGCGAAGATCGAATGCGGCACCGGCTTGAACTGGATCGAGATTTCCGAATGGCGATCCTGCATCCGCTTGCCGGTGCGCAGGTAGAAGGGCACGCCCTGCCACCGCCAGTTGTCAACATGCGCCTTTACCGCGACGAAGGTTTCGGTGTCCGAATCCTTGCCCAGTTCCTCGTCATATCCGCGAACGATCTCGCCCTTCACCGCACCGGCATCATACTGCCCGGTGACGGTATGGGTGCCGACCTCTTCCGGTCCGATCGTGCGCAGCGAGCGCAGGACCTTGACCTTCTCGTCGCGGATCGCGGTGCCGTCGAACCGTGCGGGCGGCTCCATCGCGATCAGCGCGACGAGTTGCAGGACGTGGTTCTGCACCATGTCGCGCAGCGCGCCGACATCGTCGTAATATCCGGCCCGTCCTTCTAGGCCGACCGTCTCCGAAATGGTGATCTGCACATGGTCGATGCCGCGCGCGTTCCAGATCGGCTCGAACATCGTGTTGCCGAACCGCAGCGCGAGGATGTTCTGGACCGTTTCCTTGCCCAGATAATGGTCGATCCGGTACGTGCGATCCTCCGGGAAGGCGGAGGCGACCAGATCGTTGATCTCGCGGCTGGATGCCAGATCGTTGCCCAGCGGCTTTTCGAGACTGATCCGCACGGTCGGCCCGGCGAGGCCCGCCGAGCGCAGCCCGGTGATCGTCGGCCCGAACAGCCACGGCGCGGTCGACAGGAAGATTGCCAGCCCGCCCGAAATATCGCCGAGCTTTTCGGCCAGCGCAGCGAAGCCGTCGGTCGTCGAGGCGTCGAGCGGTTGATAGTGGAGGCGCTTCAGAAAGCCGGCGATGGCGTCCGGGTTCTTGCGGTCGTCGGGCAGGAACTGGTCGAGCGCATGGGCGGCAAAGTCACGAAACCCGGCATCGTCATGGTCGTGCCGCGCGGTGCCCGTGATCGTCAGGTCGGCGGGCAGCAGCCCATCGGCGTGCAACCCATAGAGCGACGGCAGCAGCATCCGCTGCGACAGATCGCCCGTCGCCCCGAACAACAGCAGCTTGGCTACCGGTTGCCTCGTCATGCATCCTCCCGATTTGGTCCTGATCGAGCGCGCTCCTAGCAGTCAATTCCGCAAACGCGAACCCGCCATCGTTACCCCAAGTATTAAATGCAAAGGATTGCAGCGCGCGACCGGTCGACTCAGAGCGTCAACCCGGCAGTCTGGTCGAACCCGGCCATCAGGTTCAGGTTCTGCACCGCCGCACCCGCGGCGCCCTTGCCGAGATTGTCGAGCGTCGCGACCAGCCGCGCCTGTCCGGTCGCGGCGTTGCCGAATACGCGCAGCGTCAGCCGGTCGGTCCCGGCATCCGCCTCGATCTCGACGTTCGCCGCCTCGCCGTCCAGCACGCGGACGACTGGCGATTCGCGATAGGCGTCGCGCAGTGCGGTCTCGATCGCCGAGAGGCTGGGGCGGCGCTGAAATGCGAATAGCGGCAGCGGCACTTCGACCACCATGCCGCGATAGGTGCGGGCGACGGCGGGCGTGAACAACGGAGGATGCGCCAGCCGGGCATGACGCTGCATCTCGCCGACATGCTTGTGCGCCAGCCCCATCGCATAGGCGCGGAACGCGGTGTCGGTCTGGCCGCCCTCGAACTCCGCGATCATCGCCTTGCCGCCGCCCGAATAGCCCGACACGGCGTTGACGCTGACCGGCCAGTCGTGCGGGATCAGTCCGGCGCGCACCAGCGGGCGGACCAGCGCGAGGAACCCGGTGGGATAGCAGCCGGGGTTCGATACCCGCATCGCCGTCGCGATCGCGCCGGGCTGCGACGGCTCCAGCTCCGCCATGCCATAGGTCCAGCCATCGGCGGTGCGATGCGCGGTCGATGCGTCGATCACGCGGGTGCGGTCGTTGTCAATCAGTGCCACGGCTTCGCGCGCGGCGTCGTCGGGCAGGCAGAGGACGACGAAATCCGCTTCGTTCAACGCTTCGCGGCGGGCGGCGGCGTCCTTGCGGCGGCTGTCGTCCAGCGTGATGAACTCGATCTCCGTCCGACCAGTCAGCCGGTCGGCGATTTCGAGGCCGGTGGTGCCGGCGGCACCGTCGATGAAAAGCTTTATGGTCATGCGGGGCGCCTCCGCGCGGTGATGGGGCCGAAACGGTCGAGCGCGGCGATCGGGTCGCACCGCACGATGCCGTCGGCATGGACCACGGTATCGCCGTCGACGACGATCGCGACGTGTCCGTCGAAGAAGAGCAGATCGCCCCGGCGCGGCGGATCGCCCGCCGCTAGCGCGGTGCCGATCGCGTCGGCCTGAAGATCCGCGAACCGGGGCAGGGTGTCGCCAGCGATCATATGGGCAAGGAAAACCATTCCCGCGGCATCTACGCCGTCCCCCGAACGTCCGCCCGCGACGACCGGCACGCCCTTCAGCCGCAACGCGACCTCGACCGGATCGGCGGGCGGCAGGTCGAGCGATGCCAGCGTCGTCGCCGCGACATAGCCGCCGTCCACTTCGAACCAGTCGTCGCCCACCGCCTTCGCGGCGACGCGCGCGCCCATCGGCAGCGTCGCCAGCGCGTCGCGATCAGCCGACGGGGCGGGGCGGACCGATGCCGACTTCGCGACGACGATATGCGAAGCGGCAAATTCGACGGACAGCGCGTCGCGCGCCACGAAGCCGACCGCACCGTCGATCGGCGAACGGCCCCATGCGGCGGTGGAGGTGAACTCCAGCACGTCGAACGGCTCGCCCGGCAGGAGTTGCGACAGCGCCGGCCCATCGGCAGCGGCCAGCAACGCCGCGACTCGACCGACGGTCCGACGTGCCGCTACCGCATAATGCGGGGCGAACACGCGGTCGGCCATGAGGATGTCGGCAAGGTCCCGGCGCACGGCATCGACCCGGAGATCGAGCTTCGCCGAGCGCGCGCGAAGGGCGAAGCGGCTACGCGCTGGCGTGCTGTCGATAATCTCCGACGCGGTCGCCGCCCATGAATTGCCCGAACTCTGCAAGAAAATTTGCCCCTTCGCTGGTCTGCGCGACGAAGATGTTGCGCTTGTCGGCATCGTCGCGTTGGCGGCGGAGATAGCCGAGCGTACCCAGTCTGTTCAAGGCGCGGGTAACGACGGGCTTCGATACGTTCAAAGCACGCGCCAGTCCACGGACGGTGTGGGGGCCGGGTTGGAGATAGACGATCATCATCAACGCCATCTGGCGGTTGGTAAGGTCGGGTTCGCCGGACCGGACGTAATCGACCAGCCCGTCCATCCATTTCTTTAACAACGTGCTAGGGAACATTGCGGAAACTCACGTTGGTCTACCCTGTGGTGGGCGGGGTCGGAAGGTGAACGTCGCAGTCGAGCGCTTGGTTTCCGGTTCGATACGATTATGTTACGGATACCGTGTCACGGCTTGGTTGATCGCGTCGCGCGGCTCGCCTATGTGCGCGGCTTCGATCCCGATTTCTCCTCTTCCCGGAAACGTTCCCCGCCCATGTTCACCTTTCTGCTCGTCGTCCATGCGATCATCGCCGCGCTTCTCGTGACGGTGATCCTGATGCAACGGTCGGAGGGCGGTGGCCTGACCACCGGCGGCAGCCCGTCGGGGCTGATGTCGGCACGTGGTGCGGCGGATTTCCTGACCCGGGCGACGACCGGGCTGGCGGCGCTGTTCATCGTGATGAGCATCGCGCTGGCCGTCATCGCGGCCAGCCGCGGCGCGGGATCGATCGATACGTCGCTGGCACGGCCCGCGACTCCGCCGGCAGCGGCGCGCGCGCCGACGGCGGATGCCCCCGCACAGCCCGCGGCGAACCCGGTCGGCAACCTGACGGGTGCCGATAACGGCGCGGTTCCGCTCGCTCGCTGATCCTTTTCCACCGGTCCGTCGTATTTTGCGGGCGCAGGAGGATTCCTGTGCTTGGCGGCGATGGCGTTCGACGCTAGGCGATATCTCCCATGGCGCGGTATATCTTCATCACCGGCGGCGTGGTCTCGTCGCTCGGCAAGGGACTCATGGCGGCGAGCCTTGCAGCATTGTTGCAGGCGCGCGGCTACACGGTCCGCATTCGCAAGTTCGATCCGTATCTCAACGTCGATCCGGGGACGATGTCGCCGTATCAGCATGGTGAGGTATATGTGACCGACGACGGGGCCGAAACCGACCTCGACCTCGGCCATTACGAACGCTTCACCGGCGTCGCGGCGCATCAGTCGGACAACGTGACCTCCGGTCGTATCTACCAGACGATCATCCAGCGTGAACGGCGCGGCGATTATCTGGGCGCGACGGTTCAGGTCGTGCCGCACGTCACCGACGCGATCAAGGCGTTCGCGCAGGCCGATACCGAAGGGCTGGATTTCGTGCTGTGCGAAATCGGCGGGACCGTCGGCGATATCGAATCGCTGCCGTTCATCGAAGCGATCCGCCAGTTGAAGAACGAGCTGGGCCGCGGCCATTCGATCAGCATCCACGTTACGCTGGTGCCGTATATCGCGGCGGCGGGCGAGTTGAAGACGAAGCCGACCCAGCACTCGGTGCGCGAACTCGCGGCGCTGGGCGTGCAGCCCGACGTGCTGGTGTGTCGCTGCGAACATCCGCTGCCCGCAAGCGAGCGGGCCAAGATCGCGCTGTTCTGTAACGTGCCTGCCGCCGCCGTGATCCCCGCGCTCGACGCGGCCAGCATCTATGCGGTGCCGCAGCAATATCATGCCGAGGGTCTCGACGCCGAAGTGCTGCGCGCGTTCGGCATCGAACCGGGCGAGGCGCCGGACCTGACGCGCTGGGCCGACATCATGGACCGGCTGCAGAATCCGGAGGGCGAAGTCACGATCGGCGTCGTCGGCAAATATGTCGGACTTCAGGACGCCTACAAGTCGCTGAACGAAGCGCTGGTGCATGGCGGCATCGCGAACCGGGTGAAGGTCAACATCCGCTGGATCGACGCCGAATTGTTCGAAGGCGACCATGATTCCGTCGCGGCCGAGCTGGAGCCGTGCCACGCCATCCTCGTCCCCGGTGCGTTCGGCGAACGCGGCGCGGAGGGCAAGATCGCCAGCGTCCGCTTCGCGCGCGAGCGGCGGGTGCCGTATTTTGGCATCTGCTTCGGGATGCAGATGGCGTGTATCGAGGGGGTCCGCGATCTTGGCGGTGTGGCCGATGCCTCATCGACCGAATTCGGTCCGACCGACCAACCGGTGGTCGGCATGATTACCGAATGGATGACGCCGGAAGGGATCGAAAAGCGCGAATCGGACGGCGATCTGGGCGGTACGATGCGCCTCGGCGCCTATGATGCCACGCTGGCGGGCAATTCGGTCGTCGCGTCGATCTATGGCGGCACCTCGATCAGCGAGCGCCACCGTCATCGGTACGAGGTGAATACCGGCTATCGCACGATGCTGGAGGATGGCGGCCTGGTATTTTCGGGCATGTCGCCCGACGGAATGTTGCCGGAAATCGTCGAGCGCCCCGACCATCCGTGGTTCGTCGGCGTGCAGTTCCATCCGGAACTGAAATCCAAGCCGTTCGATCCGCACCCTCTCTTCGCCAGTTTCATCGAAGCGGCTGTAAAGCAGTCGCGACTGGTCTGAATGCAAACGGGGCAGCGAGCGATCGCTGTCCCGAAATGCAAGAAGCGCCCGGGCCATTGGTCCGGACGCTCCTGCCGCGGCGCGCAAGGGAGCAACGCGCCGTAGGGGTTTACGCGGCCTCGGCCACGTCGTTGGCGATCGCCGGGTGCGCTTCGGTCGCACCGATGGCGATGCGGCGCGGTTTCATCGCGTCGGGCACCTCGCGACGCAGGTCGATGGTCAACAGCCCATCGGCAAGGTCGGCGGCCTCCACCACGATGAAATCGGCCAGTTCGAACCGGCGCTCGAAGCTGCGGTTGGCGATGCCCAGATGGAGCACCGCGCCCTTCTGCGCGTCGGTCTGTTCGGCCTTGCGGCCCGACACCACCAACAGGTTCTGCTGCGCGGTGATGTCGACCTCGTCGCGCTTGAAGCCCGCCACCGCCAGCGTGATGCGATAGCGATCCTCGGCGATCCGTTCGAGGTTGAAGGGCGGATAATTCTCGCCCGCCGCGCCCCGCGCATTGTTTTCGAGCATGTCGAACAACCGGTCGAACCCGATGGTCGAGCGGCGATAGGGAGTGAAATCGAAACTACGCATATCAAATCCTCCATCAGAAGCGATCGAACGTCGCGGCGACCATCAAGCATCGCCGGATCGTGAACGGCCCGTCCGGCACCGTTCGTGAACCGATATGGTTTGCTGATTTTCGCGTTCAAGTCCTTTCCGTCATAATGCAAACCCACGCTTGAGACAGCTAAACCGGTTCTTTCTATGGTATTCCTATCGGAGCACTAGGGTAGCTGCAAATCAGAACCTTAAGGGGGTTTGCCATGCGTCATCTTCGTTCGATCGCCGCCCTGTGGGCGGGCACCATGCTCACGCCGATCGCTGCCGCTCAGGAGGTGCCGGTTCTGACCCCGGCCTCGACGCCGCCGGTCGCCGGTGCGCCGGTCGTCCTGTCCGCCGACGAACCGGTGGCGCAGAACCGCGATCCGGGAGATATCGTCGTCACCGCTCGCCGCCGGGAGGAAAATGTCCAGGATGTGCCAGTCGCGATCTCGGTCATCGGCGGAGAGACGCTGGAGGCCCAAGGAACCTATAATATCAACCGGCTGACACAGTTGCAGCCAACGCTTCAGTTCTTTTCGACCAATCCGCGCAACACGTTCATCAACATTCGCGGGATCGGCGCGCCGTTCGGGTTGACCAATGACGGATTCGAGCAGGGCGTCGGTCTGTATATCGATCAGGTCTATTACAACCGCATCGCCGCCGCGACGCTCGACTTCGTCGATGTCGAGCGGATCGAGGTACTGCGCGGGCCGCAGGGAACGCTGTACGGCAAGAACACGACGGCTGGCGCGATCAACGTGACGACACGCGCGCCGAGCTTCGAGTTCGAGGGACGGGCCGAAGTGTCGATCGGCGATTACAACTTCAAACAGGCAAAGGTGTCGGTGTCCGGCCCGCTAGCCGACAATCTGGCGGCGCGGATCAGCGTGTCGAGCACCGACCGGCGCGGTACGATCTATAATGTGGCGACCGATACCTGGATCAATTCTCAGGATAATATCGGCATTCGCGGCGCGCTGTTGTGGAAGCCGACCGATACGCTGGACGTGACCGTATCGGGCGATTTCAACCTGCAGGACCCGATCTGCTGCGGTCAGATCTATGCGCGGGTCGGCACGACGCAACGGGCCCGGAATCGGCAATATGCTGCGCTGACGGCGCTGTTCCCCGGCTATGTCGTGCCGAGCACCGACCCGTTCGATCGGCTGACCGACCTTGACGCCGATCTTGCCGCGCGCAACGAGATCGGCGGCGCGTCGGTCCGGGCGGAATGGGATGTCGGACCCGGCACGCTGACCTCGGTCACGGCATGGCGCTATTGGGATTGGCAGCCAAAGAACGATCGCGATTTCACGGGCTTGCCGGTCTATACCCGCGTCAACAACCCTACCAAGCAGAACCAGTATACGCAGGAACTGCGCTACGCCTATGAAGGGCGCAAGGTCGATTTCGTCGTCGGCGCGTTCGGCTTCTATCAAAAAATCCACACTACCGGCGTGCAGGAAACCGGCACGGCGGCAAGCGCATGGTTGTTGAACCCGACCAGCGCGTTGTCGCGGAATCCGGCGGTCCTGAACGGTGTGCTGGCCGAAAACGACATCCGGTTGAAGAACCTCAGCCTTGCGACCTTCGGCAAGCTCAACTGGCACGTCACCGACCGCTTTACCGTGTCGCCGGGCGTCCGACTGAATTACGACAAGAAGGACGGGCTGTATAATTCGGTCGTGACCGGCACGGCGTCGGACGGCACGCGACAGATCATCAGCAATTCGCCGACCAGTCCCTATTACAATGATCCGTGGACGGCGGCGCAGCGCGGGGTGCAGGCGTCGCAGTTCTTCGAGCCGGGGTTCAGCGACTGGAACCTGTCGTATGACCTGAACCTGTCGTACGACGTGACCGACGACGTTCTGGCCTATGCTACCTATGCCCGGTCGTTCAAAACCGGTGGCATCAACCTGAACGGCGTGCCCAGCCGCCCGGACGGCACGCCCGCCCTCGAAGTCGCGCAAATCGAACCGGAGGAGGTCGATCATTTCGAGGTCGGATTGAAGACCCAGTTCTGGAACAAGCGCGCCACGCTTAACCTCACTGGTTACTGGACCAACATCAAGGATTTCCAGGCCAGTGTCATCAGCAACGTCAGCGGCAGCAACGTGCTGCGCGGATATCTGGCCAATGCGGACAAGGTCCGGGTGCGCGGCGTCGAGGCGGATTTCACCGTCCGCCCGTCGCAACGATTGAATGCCTATGTCAGCGGCGCCTTCACCGATCATGAGTTCGTGAAGTTCACCGACGCGCCGTGCCCGCCCGAACTGGCAGGCGGCGGCACCGGCACGCCCGCCGGACCGGCCGCGACGCCGGGCGCCAACAGCCCGGCCAATTGCGACGTTTCCGGTCAATGGCTGCCCGGCGTATCGAAATGGGCATTTTCGTGGGGGGCGGAGTATAATTATCCGGTCAAGGTCTTCGGCCGGGACGGTGTCGCCTATGCGGGGTACGATGCGAATTATCGGTCGAAATTCTCGTCCAACGCCTCGCGGTCGATCTACACCGATATCGACGGGTATTCGATCCACAATTTCCGGGCCGGGTTCCGTACCGGCGACTTCGATATCTTCGGGTGGGCGCGCAATGCGTTCGATCAGGATTATTTCGAATCGCTGGCGGTGACGCCGGGCAATACCGGGCTGATCTCCGCTCAACTCGGCGATCCGCAGACCTGGGGCGGCACCATCAAATTATCGTTCTGATTCGCTTGCCGCAGGGGACGCCCCGCCTTTTGCGGTGGCGTTCCCGTCGGCCATCCCGCACGGTAGCGTTACCACGGGTAGATGGTCGGGAGTGAGTGATGCGGGGATGGATGGCGGCGGTGCCGTTGATGATGGCGGGAGCACCGGTGACGGCGGCACCGGGCGAGGCGCGGTTCGACTGGTTCGATTATGTCGGGCGCGATCCGGTCGATGCGACGTTGCGCGTCGGGCCGGGGGAATATCGCAACCCGATCCTGCAGGGTTATCATCCCGACCCCAGTATCACCCGCGTCGGCGACGATTTCTATCTCGTCAACTCGACCTTCGCCTATTTCCCCGGCATCCCGATCTTTCACAGCCGCGATCTGGTGAACTGGACCCAGATCGGCAATGCGATCGATCGTCCGGATCAACTCGATTTCAAACGGCTCGCCCTGTCGCGGGGCGTGTTTGCGCCGACGATCGAAGCGCATGGCGGACGCTTCTACATCCTGAACACGTGCGTCGAATGCGGCGATAATTTCATCCTGACCGCGACCGATCCGAAAGGGCCGTGGAGCGATCCGGTATTTCTGCCCGACCTGAACGGCGGAATCGATCCGTCGATCTTCTTCGACGACGACGGCAAGGCGTGGATCGTCAACAACGGCCCGCCCGAGGGAAGGTCATTATACGAAGGACACCGGGCGATCTGGATCCAGCAATATGATCCGGCAACCGGGCGGACGGTCGGGCCGCGTTCGGTGCTGGTGAACGGCGGGGTCGATATATCGAAAAGGCCGGTGTGGATCGAAGGGCCGCACCTCCTGAAGAAAGACGGATGGTATTACCTGACCTGTGCGGAGGGTGGCACGGAGGAAGGCCATTCGCAGGTGGTGCTGCGGTCGCGCAGCGTCACCGGACCCTATCTTCCCAACCCGAACAATCCCTATCTGACGCAGCGCGACCTGCCGCGCGACCGGGCGTTCCCGATCACCTCGGCCGGACATGCCGACATGGTGCAGACCGCGAAGGGCGATTGGTGGGCCACCTTCCTCGCGGTACGCCCCTATGGCGACGACCTCTACAATATCGGGCGCGAGACGTTCCTGATGCCGGTGCGCTGGATCGATGGCTGGCCCCGCATAACCGATCCGGGGCAGGCGATTCCCTATGTCCATACGCGCCCCGACTTGCCGCGTGGCGCGAAGGGGCCGTTACCGCTGAACGGGCCGTTCAGGGTACGGGAGGAGTTCGCGGGCCAGACCCTGCCGCGCGAATGGATGATGCTGCGCAACCCGCGCGAGAGCTGGTATCGGCTGGCGGACGGCGCGCTGTGGTTGACGCCGCGCACCTTGACACTGGGGGATCAGGGCAATCCGTCCTATCTCGGTCGTCGTCAGCAACATATCGCGGCGGTGGCGACCACGCGGGTGACGTTCACCCCGCAGCGGGATGGCGATCGCGCGGGGCTGGCGACGCTTCAGAACGATGCGGCATGGTATGCGCTGTCGGTCGGACGACAGGGCGGTCGCGACATGGTGCTGGTCGAGCGCCGGGTCGGCACCGAACCCGTGACCGGCACCGTGATCGCCAGCGCGCCGCTGGCAAATCCGGGCACGCCGATCGAACTGCGCGTGACCGTCGATGGCGGGCGGATCGGTTTCGACTATGCGACGCGGCCGGGGCGCTGGGTGTCGCTGCTGCGCGATGCGGATGCGACGGTGCTGAGCACGAAGCGCGCCGGCGGGTTCGTGGGCACGACGATGGGACCGTTTGCCCGCCGCGGCGGGTGAGGGGGGCGAATCGCATTTCTGATCGGGCGGCGCGGAACCCTTCGCCGCCCTCATAGCTTTGCCCCGGGTGACCAAAGTCGTTCTACAGCCGAAACCATGGTGGGAAGCCGCCGCCATCTATCAAATCTATCCGCGATCGTTCGCCGATGCGAATGGCGACGGGGTCGGCGATCTGAACGGGATCGCGTCGCGGATCGATCATCTGGTCGATCTGGGCGTCGATGCATTATGGATTTCGCCGATCTTTCCGTCGCCGATGGCGGATTTCGGCTATGACGTGGCGGACTATTGCGACGTCGATCCCCGGTTCGGGACGCTGGCCGATTTCGATGCGTTGCTGGCGAAGGCGCACACGAAGGGGTTGCGTGTGCTGCTCGACTTCGTGCCCAACCATAGTTCGGACCGGCATCGGTGGTTTGTCGCCAGCCGGTCGTCGCGCGACGATCCGAAGCGCGACTGGTATATCTGGCGCGATCCGGCGACGGACGGCGGGCCGCCCAACAACTGGATCAGCGATTTCGGCGGCCCGGCATGGACGTTCGACGAACGTACCGGCCAATATTATTCGCGCGCGTTCCTGCCCGAACAGCCCGACCTGAACTGGCGCAACCCGGCGGTGCAGGCGGCGATGCTGGATGCGATGCGCTTCTGGTTCGATCGCGGCGTCGACGGGTTTCGGATCGATGTGTTGTGGCACATGGTCAAACATGCCGACTTCCCCGACAATCCCGCGAACCCCGATTTTAACGATCGGATGGGCGACATGCACCGCGTGTTGCAGCTTCATTCGACCGACCAGCCCGAAGTCCACGCCATCGCCGCCGACATGCGCACGCTGGCCGATCGATATGGCGCGGTGCTGGTCGGGGAAATCTATCTCCCGGTGCTGCGACTGATGACCTATTACGGCGCGGACGAAGCCCCCGGCGTCCATTTGCCGTTCAATTTTCAGTTGATCGAGGCCGGGTGGAATGCCGCCGAACTCGCCGCGCGCATCGTCGAATATGAAGCAGCGTTGCCGCCGGGCGGCTGGCCGAACTGGGTGCTGGGCAACCACGATCGACCGCGTATCGCGACGCGGGTCGGCGCGGCGCAGGTGCGGGTTGCGGCGATGCTGCTGTTGACGCTGCGGGGTACGCCGACTCTGTATCAGGGGGACGAACTCGGCCTGCCCGATGCGATCATCCCGCCGGACCGGGTGCAGGACCCCCGCGAATTGCGCGAACCGGGACTGGGGCTGGGGCGCGATCCGGTGCGGACGCCGCTGCCGTGGGACGCGAATGGCGGGTTCTCCACCGGAGAGCCGTGGTTGCCGATCGATCCGGGGCACCTCCCGCTGAACGTTGCGGCACAGGCGGACGATCCGGCATCGATGCTGACGCTGTATCGCCGCCTGCTGGCGCTGCGCCGGGCGACGCCTGCGCTGGCGACTGGCACGATCGAGGAGGTTGGGGCCAAAGGCGACGTGCTGCACTATGTCCGGCGGGACGGTGACGTGCGCTATCGCATTTTGCTGAACCTGTCCGACACGGCGGTCGAGATGCCGCTGCCCGACGATGCCGACCTGATATTGTCCACCCATGCCGACCGTGCGCCGATGCTGCGCGCGGCTGAGGGCGTGATCCTGAAAGTCCGTTGATGCGTATAGCAATGCTTGCCCCGATCGCGTGGCGTACCCCGCCGCGCCATTACGGCCCGTGGGAACTGGTCACGTCGTTGCTGACCGAGGCGCTGGTCGCGCGCGGCGTGGACGTGACGCTGTTCGCGACGCTGGACAGCCGGACCGCTGGGACGCTCGCCGGGGTGGTGCCCGCCCCCTATAGCGAAGACCCGTCGATCGACGCGAAAGTGTGGGAGTTCGCGCACCTTGCCCATGTGTTCGAGCGGGCGGGGGAGTTCGACCTGATCCACAATCAGGCGGATTTTCCGGCCCATGCCTTTTCCGGGCTGGTCGATACGCCGATGGTGACGACGATCCACGGCTTTTCGTCCGACCGCATCCTGCCGATGTACCAGCCCTATCAGGACCGGGTGCACTATGTCGCGATCAGCGATGCCGATCGCCATCCGGCGCTGCGCTATGCCGCGACGATCCATCACGGCATTCCGCTGGACGATTTCCCGTTCGACCGGCAAGGCAGCGACGACCTGTTGTTCTTCGGACGGATGCACCCGGACAAGGGCGCGGCGGAAGCAGTGGCGGCGGCGCAGGCGTCGGGTCGGCGGCTGCACATGGCCGGGATCGTGCAGGACGACGGATATTGGCGGACGCGGGTCGAACCGGCGATCGATGGCGACCGCATCATGTATCACGGTGCGGTCGGCGGCACGCAACGCACCGGGCTGTTGGGCGGATCATGCGCGTTGCTGCACCTGATCGGGTTCGACGAGCCGTTCGGCCTGTCGGTGGTGGAGGCGATGGCGTGCGGCACCCCGGTCATCGCCTATAATCGCGGATCGATGCCCGAACTGATCGAGCATGGCGTCACCGGCTTTCTGGTCGATACGCTGGATCAGGCGGTCGACGCGATCGGACGGATCGGCGAAATCGACCGCGCCGCGTGCCGCCGCCGCGTCGCCGACCTGTTTTCGGTCGAAGCGATGGCCGAGCGTTATCATGCGTTATACAGGTCGGTGCTGGGCGGTTGAAACCGGGATAACCCCTTGTCTGTTATACCTTTCCCACCGGAAAGGAGAACATCCATGCCGCGCGGCGACAAGAGCAGCTATACCGACAAACAAAAGCGCAAGGCCGAGCATATCGAGCAGGGCTATGAGGATCGTGGCGTGTCGGAGGACGAGGCGGAACGCCGCGCCTGGGCCACGGTCAACAAGGAGTCGGGCGGCGGCAACAAATCCGGGTCGGGACGCGGCAAGCCCGACAATCATTCGGCGTCGCGGCGCGGCGGCAAGCAGTCGGCCAACCGTTCCGCCGCCGACCGCAGCGCCGCGTCGAAAAAGGGTTGGGAGACCCGTCGCCGGAACGCGAAGGCATGACCGAGACGCTGTCGCCCGCGCTGCCTGAATCTGTCGAGCGTGCTGCCGCCGACCTGCTAGAAGCCGCCTGCGCCCGCGACCTGACGTTCGCGACGGCCGAAAGCTGTACCGGCGGGATGCTCGCCGCGCTGCTGACCGATGTCGAGGGAGCGTCGCATGCGTTCGACCGCGGATTCGTCGTGTATAGCGAAGGTGCCAAATGCGAGCTGCTCGGCGTGGAGCGGGCGATGCTCGACGATTGCGGGGCGGTCAGCCGCGACGTGGCGGTGGCGATGGCGCGGGGCGCGCTACGCGGGTCCGATGCCGATATCGCGCTGTCCGTGACCGGCTTTGCCGGGCCGGGGGCACCGGGCGACGAGGCCGGACTGGTTCACTTCGCCTGCGCCGTGCGTGAGGGGCCGGTGAATACACGCGAATGTCACTTCGGCGATGTCGGACGCGGCGCGGTGCGGATCGCCGCGTTGGAGCAGGCACTGTCGATGATGACCGACGCGCTGGATCAGGCGGCGTCGCATGCCGATGCCAGCGCGGCATAGATCGCGTCGAGATCGGCATCGTCGATGCAATAGGGCGGCATGACATAGAGCGTCGATCCCAGCGGGCGCAGCAGCACCCCCGCCTCGCGAAAGCGCGCCATCAATCGTGGCGCGCGTTCCGACAGATATCCGGCATCGCCGTCCAGCTCGAATGCGGCGATCGTACCCAGCACGCGCGGATTCGCGACGCGGGGATGCCGGGCGAGTGCCGCCATCCGCATCCGCTGCCGTTCGCCAAGCGACGCGATCCGTTCCGCCACCGGCTCGTCGCGCCAGATGGCGAGGTTGGCATTGGCGGCGGCGCAGGCGATCGGATTGGCGGTGTAGCTGGATGAATGAAAGAACATCGTCGCCCGGTCCGGCCCATAATGCGCGGCATAGACCGGCTCGGTCGCCATCGTCACCGCCAGCGGGATGGAGCCGCCGGTCAACCCCTTGGACAGGCACAGGATATCGGGCACGATCCCCGCCTGTTCGCAAGCGGTCAGCGTGCCGGTGCGGCCCCATGCGGTCATCACCTCGTCGGCGATGAACAGGACGCCGTGCGTGGCGCAGATCCGCCGCATTTCCGCCAGCACCGCCGCCGGATAGAAGCGCATCCCGCCCGCGCCCAGCACCAATGGTTCGACGATGAACGCCGCCGCCCCGCCGCGACAGGCGGCGTCGAGCGCGTCACAGGTCGCCTGCGGATCGTCGGGGAAGGGCACCGTGCCGACATCGAACAGCAAGGGGGCATAGGCGCGGTTGAACACCCCGCGCGCGCCGACCGACATCGCGCCGATGGTATCGCCGTGATAGCCGTGTTCGAGCACGAGGATGCGGTGGCGATCCTCCCCCCGGTTGCGCCAATATCCCAGCGCCATCTTCAGGGCGACTTCGACGCTGGTCGACCCGGAATCGGAAAAGAATACGCGGGTCAGCGCATCGGGCATCCGCGTTCGCAGCCCGGCGGCCAGCGTCTCTGCCGGTTCGTGGGTCCACCCGGCGAAGATGATCTGGTCGAGCGTCGCGGCCTGTTCGGCGATCGCCGCCGCGATGCGGGGGTGGCCATGACCGTGCGTCGTCACCCACCACGACGAGATCGCATCGATCACGCGGCGTCCGTCGTCGGTCCACAACGCCGCGCCCTCGGCCCGCACCACGCGCGGAATCGGTTCGTTCAGCCCGTGCTGGGTGAAGGGATGCCAGACCGGCGACTCGCTCATCGGAAATCTTCCGGATCGAACGCCGCCGCAAAGGCGCGGGCCAGCGTCTCGGGGGTAAGGGGATCGAGGTGCGGCAACCGCCCCAGCCGCCGGACGCCGCCCAGCCGCGCGATCGTCGCCTCGCTGTCGGGTACCGCATCGCCGACGAACGCCACGCCGCGAAGGGGCACGCCGCGCGCCCGCAACGCCTCGATCGACAACAGGCTGTGGTTGATCGTGCCCAGCGCCGTGCGTGCGACCAGCACGACCGGCACCCCCCACCGCGCGAACAGGTCGGCAAAGGTCGTGGTGCCGACGATCGGGACCAGCACGCCGCCCGCGCCCTCCACCACCAGCGGCCCGGATACCGACGGCAGGGCCAGCCGGTCGAGGTCGATCGTCACTCCGTCTATCGCCGCCGCCCGGTGCGGGGAACAGGGGGTGGCAAGCGCATAGGCTTCGGGCAGCAGCCGGTCGGGCGCCATGCCGCTTAGCCGGGCAACCCGCTGTCGATCGGTGCCGTCGTCGGTCCCGGCCTGTACCGGCTTCCAATAGGATGCGCCGAGCGCCCCGGCCAGCGCGGCGGCGAAGACGGTCTTGCCGATATCGGTATCGGTCCCGGTGACGACGATGACGCTCACAGGCACCGCCGCAACGTGTCGGCCAACGCGGCGATATCGTCGATTTCGATATTGAGCGTGAGCGAAATACGCAGCCGGGCGGTGCCCGGCGGAACGGTCGGCGGGCGGATGCCGCGCACGTCGAACCCCGCCGCCTGTACCGCCGCCGCGACCGCCATCGTCCGGCTGTCGTCGCCGAGGATCAGCGGCACGATCTGCGTATCCCCGACGGTCGCGCCACAGGGTTCGAGCAGGTGCGCCGCCGCTGCGATCCGGTCGTGCAACGCCGTCCGCCGCCCCGGTTCGTCGGCGAGCGCCTGCAACCCCGCCCGCGCCGCCGCCGCCATCAGCGGGGACGGCGCGGTCGAAAAGATGAAGCCGCGCGCGCGGTTCACGAGGAAGTCACGCACGACGGTGGGGCCGCAGACCAATGCGCCCTCGCTCCCCATCGCCTTGCCACAGGTGCGCAGCGTCACGACGTTCGCCCGCCCGTCGAGCGCGGCGGCAAGGCCGCGACCATCGGACCCGAACACGCCGGTCGCATGCGCTTCATCGATCAGCAGCATCGCGTCGTGCCGGTCGGCCACTGTCGCCAGCGCGTCGAGCGGGGCGCGGTCGCCGTCCATGCTGTAGAGACTTTCCACCGCGATCCACGGCGTGCCGGTGCCACCGCCCCGCCGCCAGTCGCGGATCGCGGTCTCGACCGCATCGGCGTCATTGTGACGGGCCGCGACATGGGGCGCGCGCGCCATCCGCATTCCGTCATGCGCACTGGCATGGACCAGTTCGTCATGCACGATCAGGTCGCCGCGCTGCGGCAGCGTCGCCAGCAGCGCGGCGTTGGCGGCAAATCCGCTGCCGAACCACAACGCGGCTTCGCATCCGAAGAAGGCAGCGGCTTCTGCCTCCAGTGCTTCATGTTCGTCGTGATTGCCGCGCAGCAGCCGCGATCCGCCCGATCCTACGGACACGCCCCGCGCGATCGCCGCCGTAACCGCTTCGCGCATCCGCGCCGAACCGGCCAGCCCGAGATAGTCGTTCGATGCGAAGTCACGTCCGGCGATCGGGGCCAGCACTCGCCGCCGCCCGATCGCGGCCAGCCGGTCGAGGTCGCCCGCCAGCGGGGCAAGCAGGGCAGGGGCCGTGCGGGTCATGCTCACCTGTCCTCGTCTTTCGCTGATTGATCGTCGGGCGACGCCCTTATCCCGCCGTTCCTGCCTACGCAAACCATAGACGGGCGTTCGACCGAGCCGTGCGAAAACTGCGCCCGATGTCAGGAACTTGCCGCGATCCGGGGCGATTGGACCGCATAGCTACGGAGAAGATGATGACCGACGCCAGCGACGCCCATACCGCCGTGACCAGCCTGAACGGACGCCGTGCCATCGTCACCGGCGGCACCACCGGCATCGGCCGCGCCATTGCGGTGCTGCTGGCCGAACAGGGTGCCGAGGTGTTCGTGTGCGGTCGCGACCCGGCACATCTCGACGATGCCCTCGCCCGTATCCGTGAGGTCGGGAAGGGGGACGGCATCGCCCTCGACCTGTCCGATCCCGCCAACGTGACCCGTTTCGTCGAGCGGGCGAAGGAAACGATGGGCGGCATCGACATCGCGGTCGTCAACGCCGCCGTCGCGGCGCAGGGACTGACGGACATGACCGAGGAGGAAGTTCGCTACGCCATCGCCACCGACTTCACCGCCTATCTGCTGACGACCCATGCAGCGGTCGAGGCGATGGGCGATGCCGGGGACGTGGTGCTGATCGGGTCGATGAGCGCGCATGTCCTTGGGCCGGGATCGACCGTCTATGCCGGGATCAAGGCGGGTATTGCGGGCTTTTCCGAAGCGTTGCGCCGCGAACTGGGGCCGAAGGGTATCCGTGTCGCGCTGGTCGAGCCGGGCAAGACCGGGGCGGACATGCAACTTCCCGATATCCCGGTCGAGGAACAGCGCAAGATGATCGCCGAGGAGACGATGCTGCGGGCCGAGGATATCGCGGTCGGCGTCCATTATCTGTTGACCCAGCCGCGCCGGACGGTGGTGCAGCAATTGACGATCACCCCGCGCGCGCAGGCGGGCGAATGAGCCACGCGGTCGACCGGCTGGTCCTGACGCCCGACGATGTCGACCTGTCGCGGTCGCCGCTGGCCGGACAATTGGGCGTCGAGACCTATGTGTTGGGCGCGTTCAATCCGGGGCTGACGCGACTTCCCAACGGCAACCTGCTGATGATGGTGCGGGTGGCCGAGGCGTTGCGGCGGCCGGTGTTCGACGGCCATGTCCATGCCATCCGCTGGGACGACGGGCGCTACGTCCTCGACGCATGGCCGCTGGAACTGGCGGATACCGCCGACCCGCGCAAGTTTCTGATCCACGGTGGGGCGTGGCGGGTCATGGCGCTGACGTCGCTGTCGTGGCTGTTGCCGGTGGAACTGACGCCGGACGGGCTGGAGGTCGTGGCGATCCATTACGACCGGGCGGTCGCGCCCCATGCTTCGTTCCAATGCTATGGCGTGGAGGATGCCCGGATCAGCCGGGTCGACGGCCGCTATGTCATGACGACCTGTTCGGTCAGCCCCGAGCGTCATTCGACCACGTTGTACGGATCGGACAACGGGCTGGACTGGACGTTCGAGGCGATCGTGCTCGATCATCAGAACAAGGACATGCTGATCTTCGAGGGGCAGGTGCAGGGGCGGTACTGGGCTCAGACACGGCCGCTGGGCGACCTGTACTTCGCCTATCCCCCCGGCAGCGAATGGCGGGCGGGACCATCGATCAACCTTGCCGTGTCGCCCGACCTGCATCATTGGCGACCATGGCCTGAGCCGGGTATCCGCCCGCATTCGGCGACAGTCGCGACGGCGCGGATGGGCGGGGGAACGCCGCCGATCCTGACGGAGCGCGGCTGGCTGACGCTATGGCACGGGGTCGAGCCGCGCGAGATCGTCGGCGTCTATCGCACCTATTGGACGATCCTCGACCGCGACGATCCGGCGCGAACCGTAGCGACCGAGCATCGCCCGTTGCTGGAGGCGAACCCGGAACTGACCCGTCCGCTGGAAGACCGGATGTATGTGCGCGACGTGGTGTTCACCACCGGCATCGCCGAGCATGGCGATGTGTATGTCGTGGCGTCGGGGGAGGCGGATCTGGCGTGCCGGATCACGCACATTCCAACGTCCGTGTTCGACTGATCCGGCTCAAGGCTTGTCGCGGATGACGGCTTCGGCCGACAGCGCGTTCGCATCGAGCATCGCCGCCGCATCGTTCAGTGCGGCGGCATCCCCCTGCGGTACCGACGTTCGCGGCGGCACAGGGTCCGAACATGCAACGAGCAACAGCAAGGGCAGGGCGATCGACAGGCGGTGCATCGGCTTCTCCAACGAAAAAAGGCCGCGACCCGTTGCGACGGGGCGCGGCCTTCCTCCGGTCCTACGGCTTAGCGCTGAAGGTTGCGACCTGCCTGTTCCAGTTCCTGACCGGCTTCGCGCTGTGCGTTGTCGGTGGCGGCATCGGCACGGGCCGCACCGCGATCGATCGCCGCACCGGCGCGATCGGCGCTGTTTTCGACACCGGCACCGATACGATCGGTGACATTCTCTGCGTCGCTGAATGCACGCTCGCCTGCGCTCTGCACGTCATCGACGGCTTCGCCCATCGTCGCGTTCACGTCCGATGCGACGGCATCGGCGGCTTCGCCCGTCTCGTTCTGTGCCTTTTCGCTGCAGGCGGTCATGGTGAACGCGGCGGCAGCCAGCGGCAGGAGGAACAGCTTCTTCATGGACGCACCCTTTTTCATAATGTGTGGCGGGGCTAACGCGCCAATCCGGGGGTGGTTTCATGAACGGAACGGTTTGCGCGGAACGTATCGTTCCGATTGACGGCATATAAAGATTTCTTTATATCACATTTCATGGTTCCCGCCCTCGATATCCTGCGTGCCGCGAGCGACGCCACCCGGTTGCGGGTGCTGGCGCTCTTGCGGAGCATGGAATTGTCGGTCGGCGAACTGGCGCAGGTGCTGGCGCAGAGCCAGCCACGGGTCAGCCGCCATGTAAAGATATTGTGCGACGCCGGTCTGGCGGTACGCCGCAAGGAAGGAAGCTGGGTCTTCGTCGCGCTGGGATCGCCCGCGATCGTCACGCCCTTGATCGAGGCGATCGACGCATGGGTGCCCGAGGGCGATCACTGGCGGCTGGCCGACAGCGCGCGACTGGCGGCGGTGCGCGCCGATCGCGCGGCGGCGGCAGCCCAATGGTTCGAGCTTCATGCGGGCGAATGGGACGCGATCCGGTCGCTTCACGTCGCCGAGGAACAGGTCGAAGCGGCAATGGCCCGCGCACTGGGACCGACGCCGATCGACCTGCTGGTCGATATCGGCACCGGCACCGGACGGATGCTCGAACTGTTCGGGCCGCAGGCACGCCACGCGGTCGGCATCGACCGGTCGTCCGAAATGCTGCGGCTGGCCCGCGCCAAGCTGACCGGGCGGGTCGATCATGTCGAATTGCGTCAGGCCGATCTGTACGCCCTGCCATTGGCAGCAGGGGCTGCCGATGCGGCGGTGTTGCACCATGTGCTCCATTTCGCGCAGCATCCCGGTGCTGCGATCGCGGAAGCGGCGCGGGTGCTTGGGCCGGGCGGGCGGTTGCTGATCTGCGACTTCGCGCCCCATGAGCGCGAAGATTTGCGCGTGCGCGACGCCCATGCGCGGTTGGGATTTTCGGACGAACAGATGCTCGGCTGGTTCGGCGACGCCGGCCTGTCCCCGGTCTCGATCGAGACGCTGGAGGGGGCCGAGCTGACGGTCAAACTATGGATGGGACGCCGCAGCGACGGCGTACGAAAGGTGAAGGCGGCATGACGATCTCGATTCCGCAGCTTGAGGAAGCGCGTCGCGCGCTCGAAGCCCCGTTGTTCGCCGATCTGGCGGGCGATTGCGGGGTCAGCTTCGAATTTTTCCCGCCCAAGACTCCGAAGATGGAGGACGCCCTGTGGGAAACGGTGCGGGCGCTCGAACCGCTCAGCCCCCGTTTCGTGTCGGTGACATACGGCGCGGGCGGATCGACGCGCGAGCGGACCCATGCCACCGTCGCCCGCATCGCCCGCGAAACGACGATGCCCGCCGCCGCACACCTCACCTGTGTCGAGGCGACGAAGGCGGAGATCGATCAGGTCGCACAGGAATATTGGGCGGCGGGCGTGCGCCACATCGTCGCGCTGCGCGGCGATCCTCCGACAGCGGGCGCGAAGTTCGTCGCCCACCCGGACGGCTATGCCAACGCCGCTGCGCTGGTCGAGGGGCTGAAGCGGTTGCACCCGTTCGAGATTTCGGTCGCCGCCTATCCCGAATGCCACCCGGATTCGGCGCATCAGGCCGCCGATCTCGACAATCTGCGCGCCAAGCTGGACGCCGGGGCGACGCGGGCGATCACGCAGTTCTTCTTCACGCCCGAAGCGTTTTTCCGGTTCCGCGATGCGGCGGCGGCGGCGGGTATCTCTGCCGATATCGTGCCGGGCATCCTGCCGGTGTCGAACGTGGCGCAGGTTCGCAAATTCGCCGGGCTGTGCGGGGCGGCGATCCCCGACTGGATGGACCGTCTGTTCGAGGGGCTGGACGACCATCCCGGCGCGCGTGCGCTGGTCGCGGCGACGATCGCGGCGGAGATGTGCCGCAAGCTTTATGCCGGTGGCGTGCGGGACTTCCACTTCTACACGCTGAACCGCGCCGAACTCTCCTATGCGATCTGTCATCTGCTCGGGCTTCGCCCCGGCGCGAAGGTGGCAGCGGTCGCGGCCTGAACAGAAAACACCGTTCGTCCCGAGCGAAGTCGAGGGACGGGCCACGGCTAGTGCGCAGGTGTCTCGACTTCGCTCGACACGAACGGTTTGGATAAGAAAATGCAAAATGCCCGCGAACGCCTGAACGCCCAAGCCGCCGACCGCGTCCTCATCACCGACGGCGCGTTCGGGACCGAGATCCAGAACTGGAAATTGTCGGAGGCCGATTATGCCGGGTCGCTCGGCCTCGGCCACGATCAGAAGGGCAATAACGACATCCTCGCGCTGACGAAGCCCGAGGTGCCGGAAACGATCACCCGCGCCTATCTCGACGCGGGGTCGGACATCGTGTCGACCAACACGTTCAGCGCCAACGTCATCAGCCAGGCCGACTACGGCGCGGAGGCGCTGGTCGCCGACATCAATATCCAGAGCGCGCGGATCGCCCGCCGCCTTGCCGACGACTATGCCGCGCGTGACGGGCGTCCCCGCTTCGTCGCGGGAGCGATCGGACCGACCAACAAGACGCTGTCGCTGTCGCCCGACGTCAACGATCCGGGATATCGCGAGATCGATTTCGATTATCTGAAAGGCGTGTACCGCGAACAGACCGACGCGCTGGTCGCAGGCGGGGTCGATTTCATCCTGATCGAAACGGTGTTCGATACGCTGAACGCCAAGGCCGGGGTGATGGCGGCGATTGAGGCGGGGCAGGCGCTGGGCCGCGACCTGCCGATCATGTTGTCGATGACGCTGACCGACCTGTCGGGCCGGAACCTGTCGGGCCATACGGTCGAGGCGTTCTGGCACGCCGTCCGCCATGCGAAGCCGGTGACGATCGGGCTGAACTGTTCGTTCGGCGCGGAGCAGTTGCGCCCGCACGTCAAGACGCTGTCGGAAATCTGCGACACGCTCATCATGGTCTATCCCAATGCGGGCCTGCCCAACGAACTGGGCGCGTATGACGAGGCACCGGCGACCACCGCCGCGCTGGTCGGCGACTGGGCCGATCATGGACAGGTCAACATTCTCGGCGGATGTTGCGGATCGACGCCCGCGCATATCAAGGCGATGGCCGACCGCGTAAGGGGCGTAACGCCGCGCCGGGTGCCGCAGGTCGCGGTACAGACCCGGTTGGCCGGGCTGGAACCGTTTATCATGGCCGCCTGACAAATCGCCGTCCTCCCGCTTGCGGGAGGGGCCGGGGGTGGGCATGGGGCACGCCGACCGACCCGCTGTACGACCACCCCGGCCCCTCCCGCACATGGGAGGGGGGAAGAAAAGCATCATGACCAACGCCTCGACCAATTTCGTCAATATCGGCGAACGGACCAACGTCACCGGCTCCGCCCGGTTCAAGAAGCTCGTGATGGCGGGCGACTATGCCGCGGCGGTCGAGGTCGCGCTGCAACAGGTGGAATCCGGCGCGCAGGTGCTCGACGTCAACATGGACGAGGGGCTGCTCGACGCGCACCACGCCATGACCACGTTCCTGAAGCTGATCCAGGCCGAGCCGGACATCGCCCGCATTCCGGTGATGGTCGACAGTTCCAAATGGGACGTGATCGAGGCGGGGCTGAAATGCGTCAGCGGCAAGCCGATCGTCAATTCGATCAGCATGAAGGAAGGCGAGGAACAGTTCCTCGACCATGCCCGCAAGTGCATGAACTACGGTGCCGCCGTCGTCGTCATGGCGTTCGACGAAGTGGGGCAGGCGGATACGAAGGCGCGCAAGGTCGAGATTTGCGCCCGCGCCTATGACCTGTTGATCGGCATCGGCTTTCCGCCCGAAGATATCATCTTCGATCCCAACGTGTTCGCGGTTGCGACGGGGATCGAGGAGCATAACAACTACGGCGTCGACTTCATCGAGGCGTGCCGCGAGATCAAGGCGCGCTGTCCGCACTGCCACATTTCGGGCGGGCTATCGAACCTGTCGTTCAGCTTTCGCGGGAACGAGCCGGTGCGCCGGGCGATGCATTCGATCTTCCTCTATCACGCCATCCCGGCGGGCATGGACATGGGGATCGTCAATGCCGGACAGCTCGACGTGTACGACACGATCGACCCCGAACTGCGCACGGCGTGCGAGGACGTCATCCTCAACCGCGATCCGGGCGCGACCGACCGGCTGATCGCGCTGGCCGAAAAGTACAAGGGCACCGATGCGGTCGCCGAAAAGGCTGCGGCCGAATGGCGCAGCCTGCCGGTGACGAAGCGGCTGGAATATGCGCTGGTCAAGGGCATCGACGCGCATGTCGTCGACGATACCGAAGAATGCCGCCAGCAATTCGCGCGTCCGATCGAGGTGATCGAAGGGCCGTTGATGGACGGGATGAACGTGGTCGGCGACCTGTTCGGATCGGGCAAGATGTTCCTGCCGCAAGTGGTGAAATCGGCGCGCGTGATGAAGAAGGCGGTCGCCCATCTGCTGCCGTTCATCGAAGCCGCCAAGGAGCCGGGTGCCAAGGGCAAGGGCAAGATCATCATGGCGACCGTGAAGGGCGACGTGCATGATATCGGCAAGAACATCGTCGGCGTGGTGTTGCAGTGCAACGGCTTCGACGTGGTGGACCTGGGCGTGATGGTGCCGTGGAGCCGGATCATCGAGGCGGCGAACGAGAATGACGCCGATATGATCGGGCTGTCGGGCCTCATCACGCCGTCGCTCGACGAAATGGTGACGGTGGCCGAGGAGATGAAGCGGGCGGGGATGACCATGCCGCTGCTGATCGGTGGCGCCACCACGTCGAAGGTGCACACCGCGCTGCGTATCTCGCCTGCCTATGACGGACCGATCGTCCACGTCCTCGACGCCAGCCGGGCGGTCGGCGTGGCGACGACACTGGTCAGCGACACCGGGCGCGACGCCTATGTCGAACAGATCGCCGCCGATTACGAAGCGGTGCGGGTCGCCCGCGCGGGCAAGGGGCAGAGCGAGCTGACCCCGATCGCGGCCGCGCGTGCCAACCGCTTCAAGGCCGATTTCGCACAGAAGCCCGCTGCGCCCGCGATGCCGGGGCGGCATGTGTTCCCCGACTGGGATTTGGCCGACCTGCGGAATTACATCGACTGGACGCCGTTTTTCCGCGCGTGGGAACTGGCGGGCAATTACCCTGCGATCCTGACCGACGAGATCGTCGGCGAAAGCGCGTCGTCGCTGTTCGAGGATGCGCAGGAGATGCTCGACCGCGTGATCGCCGAAAAATGGCTGACCGCGACCGGCGTCGCCGCCCTGTGGCATTGCCGCGCGGTCGGCGACGACGTGGTGATCGACGTGCCCGCCGAACAGATCGAACCGGCGATCGAGGCGGGGCGGGTGTCGCCGCTGTCGGGCGTGCCGCACGGTTTCGCCACGCCGTTGCAGATCGACCATGCGACCCACGCGATCCGGATGCCGTTCCTGCGCCAACAGGTGCAGAAGCGCGAGGGGCGGCCCAATATGTGCCTGTCCGACTTCATCGATCCGGCGGGCGACTGGATGGGCGGGTTCGCGGTCGGCATCCACGGCATCGACCCGCACATCGCGCGGTTCAAGGCCGAGAACGACGATTATCAGGACATCCTGCTGAAAGCGCTGGCCGACCGGCTGGCGGAGGCGTTCGCCGAACGGCTGCACCACCATGTCCGCACGACCCTGTGGGGCTATGCGCCCGACGAGCAATTGACGAACGAGGCGATGATCCGCGAGCAATATCGCGGCATCCGCCCGGCGCCGGGCTATCCGGCCTGCCCCGAACACAGCCAGAAGCCGATCCTGTTCGAGATGCTGGGCGCGACCGAGGCGACCGGCATCACGTTGACCGACAGTTTCGCGATGTTGCCGACGGCGGCGGTGTCCGGCTTCTATTTCGGACACCCCGACAGCGCCTATTTCGGGGTGGCACGGATCGGCCGCGACCAGTTGGAAGAGTATGCGACGCGGCGCGGAGTCAGTGTCGAGCAGGCGGAACGCTGGTTGCGGCCCAATCTGGACTGATATTCTTGTGAATGGAGGACCGGGGGAAGCGAGGTAGCGTATCGCTTCCAAGCGTCAGTCCCGCGTCGAGCGGTAACTTCCCGCCACAGGTTGCCGGTCAGGCGGGCGCGATGCTGTCTGCCTCGACCAGATCGACACCGGCGAGTGTGCCGATCAGCCGAACCCGTTTCTCGACCTCGTCCACCGGTGTGCGGTGGAGTTCGAGCTGGTATCGCCCGCCCAGATCGCGACGGAGGTAAAAGGCACCGCCGTCGCGGATCAGGGTGCCGATTTCGTCGATCCGGGTGCCGATGACGGTCATGTTTTGCGATACCCTGCCGCCCGAAATCGCACCGTCAGGATATCGCGCACCGCCATTCGTTCAATCCTCCTGGATGAGGCTGTCATGGCGCGTGTCCCGCATGCGCAGATACACCACCAGCGAGGCGCCGATCATCGCCGTCACGTACCAGTAAAAGCCCTGTTCCCAGCCAGCACCCTTGAAGGTGAGCGCGACATATTCCGCGGTGCCGCCGAAGATCGTGTTCGCAAGGGCATAGGGAAGGGCGACGCCCAGCGCACGGATATGAGCCGGGAACATCTCCGCCTTCACCACTGCGTTGATCGAGGTGTAGCCGGTGACGATCAGGAGCGCGGCCATCACCAGCAGGCCGGCGGTCAGCGGATCGCGGGTGTGTTCCAGCGTGCTGAAGATCGGATAAGTGAACAATACGCCCGCCACGCCGAACGCGACCATCAGCGGCTTGCGCCCGATCCGGTCGCTGAGCGCCCCCGCAAAAGGCTGGATCAGCATGAACACGAACAGCGTGATCGCATTGATCTGGGTCGCGGCTTCCTTGCTGAACCCGGAAGTGTTCACGAGGAACTTCTGCATGTAGATCGAATAGGCGTAGAAGGCGAGCGTACCCCCGGCGGTGAGCAGCATCACCAGCGCGGTTTCCTTGGGATGGTTGCGCAGCAGCGTCAGGAAACCCGACTTGGGCGTGTCGTGGCCCTTGGTGTTCTTGTAGCTCTGCGTTTCGGCCAGCCCGCGACGGATGCGGAATACGACGATCGCCAGCACCGCGCCGATCGCAAACGGAATGCGCCATCCCCATGCGTCCAGCGCGGACTTGTCCATCACCGACTGGAGCAGGAGCAGCAGCAGAATCGCCAGCAACTGGCCGGAGATCAGCGTGACATACTGAAAGGACGAGAAGAAGCCGCGCCGGTCCTTGCCCGCCATTTCCGACAGATAGGTGGCGGACGCGCCATATTCGCCGCCGACCGACAGCCCCTGCATCATGCGCGCGAGTACCAGCAGCGTGGGTGCGGCAATGCCGATCGTCGCGTAACTCGGCGTACAGGCGATGATGAGCGAACCGGCGCACATCAGCGTGACCGACAGCGTCAGCCCCGATTTGCGGCCGTGACGATCGGCATAGACCCCCATCACCCACGCCCCGATCGGCCGCATGACGAAGCCCACGGCGAACACCGCCGCCGCGCTCAGCAACTGCGCGGTCTGATCCCCCGCCGGAAAGAAATGCGGCGCGAAATACAGCGTGAAGGCGGAATAGACATACCAGTCGAACCATTCGACCAGATTGCCCGTCGATCCGCCGATGATGGATTTCAGGCGGCTGTTCGTCGTCTGCCCGTCGGTCGGACCGGCCTCCAGATGCGGCATCGATGCCATCTGATATCCCCCTATTGCTGTCGTTGTGCACCGAATCGAACCGGACGCACGCCCCCGGTCCAGAAACGTTCGAGCGTCGATGAGGGTAGCGTAGCAGGCATCGCCCCGTTCGACACCATGGATGGTTTCTTGTCTTCACCGTTGTAAGCAGGCTATCCGTCCGGCGCATCCAAGGCAATCGAGCTATTCAGGCGCCGGATTGCGTCTGACATGCTGAGAATGGCCTATAGTTTTCAACCGTGAAACAGAATTTCATTTCGGATAATGCGGTGAGGTCCACACTATTCATAGATTTTACCTCGTCCTACAGTGATATACGCCGTCTCGCGCAGCTCCGGTTATGTCGAGAGCGGATGAGGTCGCAGAATATGGATCACTGAACTGCAAGTAACGATTCCTGCCGATTTTCTCGTTCGACGGGACCGCTTCGAAGATCGGGTGTCGCCGCAACGATTGCCCTTGTGGTCGGCATGGTTCAGGCCGACCGGCAACGCGTCCGGACCGTCTGTCATGCTCCCGCATCCGATGGCTGCGGGGGCAGTCCGCCTTAACCTGCGCCGAACCGTGCTTCGCCGGCTTCGTCCAGCCTCGCCACAGCGACGATATGGCGAAGTTACGTCTCGATGCCGCCTATACCGTTGCCGCTCCCGGCAGCGTCCGCCGCACGGTTTCGTAGCAATCGTCGATATGCGCGTTGCCGACCAGCTTCATTGCGCCGAAGCTGATCCCGGCCGCCGCGACCTGTCCGGCGAAGGGAACATAGCGGAGCAGCGATTTGGTGGCATAGCGCGCGCCGACGCGGCGGATCAACATGGTGACGACCCGGCGGGTGATCGACCGGCCGATCACGCCATTGCCGAGATTGGCCGCGATCAGCAGCACCTGCTTCGCGCGGTCGGGTTCGAGCCGCGCGACCTGCGCCTCGTCCAGCCCGAACCGCTGGTTGATATCGGGCAGCAGCCGGGTGAGGATGTTAGCATCGACGATCAGGTCCGCTCCCGGAATCGGCACCGCCGCCGCACCGGCCGACATCAGCGATCGTTTGGTGACGAGCGTGCGGGCTTCGTCGCGGACGCGGTCGAGTTCGGCAAGGGTGGTGATCTGCATGATTGTCCCTGATCGTTACGGTGCCGCAGCAACGCCCGAACTTGCCAAGCGGCTCCCGATCGGTAGATTTGCCGCTATTCGATATTGAACCGGGTAGATTGATGATCGCACGTATCGGCGCGTTGCTCGCCACCACCGTCCTTACCCTTCCCGCCTATGGAGCAGCGATGCCGCAGACACCGGCTGCCACCGCCACGATCGACGCGACGCCACTGACCGCCAAATGGCCCGGACCCTATGAAGGGGTGCCGCCGTGGGACAAGGTGACTCCGGCGATGTTCCCGGTCGCCTTCCCGGTGGCGATGGCCGAGATGCGGCGCGAAATCTTGGCGATCCGCGACGATCGGCGGCCCGCGACGTTCAAGACCGTGATCGAACCGATGGAACTGGCCGGGGACATGATGGACCGGGTCGGTTCGATGTGGGGGGTGTATTCCAGCAACCTCGCGACGAGGGAAGTGCAGGCGATCGACCGCGAATGGTCGCCGCGCCTGTCGAAGTTCAACGACGATCTGTTCCTCGACCCGAAACTGTTTCAGCGGGTGAAGGCGGCCTACGACACCCGCACGCGGCAAGGGCTGAACCCGCAGCAATTGCGCCTGCTGGAGCGGACCTATCGGAGTTTCGTGCGGCGCGGGGCGCTGTTGAACGATGCGCAGCGGACTCAGGTCAGCGCGATCAACCAGCAACTGTCGGTGGCCTATAACAGCTTCAGCGAAAAGGTGCTGGCCGACGAGGAGACGTGGATCGTCGTCGACGATGCGAAGCAGTTGGCCGGACTGCCGGACAGCTTCATCGCGTCGTTGCGGGCGGCGGCGGACGAGCGCGGTCTTGCCGGGAAATGGGCGATCGTGAACACGCGGTCGTCGGTCGCGCCGGTGCTGACCTATGCCACCGACCGCGCGTTGCGGGAAAAGGTGTGGCGGGCATTCGTCGGACGCGGCGACAATGGCGACGCCAACGATACCAAGGCGACGATCGCACAGATATTGAAGCTGCGGCAGGACCGGGCGTCGCTGCTCGGCTTCCGCAACCATGCGTATCTGCGGATGGACGACACGATGGCGGAAACCCCGGCCAACGCCCGCGCGCTGATGATGCGGGTATGGCCCGCCGCCGTCGCGCGCGTGCGGCAGGAAGTCGCCGACATGCAGGCGCTGGCGACGAAGGACGGCGCGGGCATCACTATCGAGCCGTGGGACTATCGCTATTATGCGGAAAAGGTCCGCAAGGCGAAATACGACCTCGATGAGAGCGAAGTGAAACCGTATCTGCAACTCGACAACATCGTTCAGGCCGCATTCTATTCGGCGGGGCGGCTCTACGACCTGAAGTTCACCGAAAATACCGGGCAGATTCCGGTGTTCGAAAAGAACGTGCGGACGTTCGTCGTCACCGATGCGCGGGACGGATCGAATGTCGGCATCTTCTATCTCGACAATTTCGCGCGGTCGGGCAAACGGTCTGGCGCGTGGGCGACGCGCTATCGCGAGCAGCAGAAGCTGGGCGGCGAAACCAACGTGCTGGCGTCGAACAACAATAATTTCGTGAAGGGTGCTGCGGGCCAGCCGACGCTTATCAGCCTCGACGATGCGACGACGCTGTTCCACGAATTCGGCCACGCGATCCATTCATTCCTCCAGGACGTGACGTATCCGGGGCTGGCGGGGACGCCGCGCGACTTCGTGGAATATCCGAGTCAGGTGAACGAGAACTGGTTGCTGACCCGCGACGTGCTCGACCGCTTCGCCAAACATTACCAGACCGGGCAGGCGATGCCGCAGGTGCTGGTCGACAAGATCGACAAGTCGTCGACCTTCAATCAGGGGTTCGACACGGTGGAGTATCTGTCGTCGGCGATCGTCGACATGGAGTTGCACGACCGGACGACGGCCGTGACCGACGTGGCGGCCTTCGAGCGTGAGACGCTGGCGCGGCTGGGGATGCCGAAGGAGATCGTGATGCGGCACCGGTTGCCGCAGTTTAATCACCTGTTCTCCTCGGATGCCTATTCCGCGGGCTATTATTCGTACCTCTGGTCGGAGACGATGGACGCGGACACTTGGGCGGCATTCACGGCGACGGGCAATGTGTGGGACAAGGCGACCGCCGACCGCTTCCGCGCCACGTTGTTGGCGACGGGGAACGAGACCGATCGCAAGGTTGCCTATCGCGCATTCCGTGGGCGCGACCCGGACGTGACGGCGCTGTTCCGGCGACGCGGCTTCCCGGTGCAGTAAGCAGCTATCCTCCCCGGCGACGGGGAGGATTTACAGGCGCTCCGGCCAGCGGTCGGGCGGGATGGCGGGCTTGGCGCGGATCGCCTCCGCGTCGAGCGGCGTAATCACGCCGTCCGCGCCGAACACCAGTTCGCGTGGCGACAGCGCGTGCAGCGTCTCGCCCACGCCGCCGACCCCGCCGGTGCTGACCACGACATAGGCGATGGCATTGTCGCCGCAGCCGAGCATCGCATCGACGATAGTCCCCGCCGCCGTGCCGTCGACAGTCGTGACCCGTTGGCCGACGATCCCACCGGCCGAATAGAGCGTCGGCCCATGTCGCCGCGCGCTGGCATGGGTCGCACGGGTGCTGCCGCGATCATAGGTCGCCTGCCGCCCGAGCCAGCGCCAGATGCCGACAAGATTGACGATCGTTAGAAAGGCGTTGGACGCGACGAGATTGGTCTGTCCGCTGCTGAGACCTACGGTGGTCCATGCGATCGATCCCACGGTGAAGACGACGAATCCCCACCCGGTCACGCGCGCGCCGAGATTGGCGGCGGTCATCATCGCCGCGATCATCGTTGCCGCCGGCGCGACCCACCCTGCGAGTTCGATCACCCTATTCTCCCAACTACCTCAATGCGATACGGGTGGAGCGGTCGCTGGTTCCGACGAAAGCGGCGGCGGCGCGCAACCTCCCCTCGCCAAGGGCGTTGAAATTATATAACAAGCTTCGGTAACGAGTCTGCGCGACCGATGACCGGCGACGCGGGCGATATGGAGAGTGCATGACCGGCGATAGCCGCACGAATCTGCCGCGCCTTGCGCTGCATGTGCCCGAACCGAAATTCCGTCCCGGCGACGCGGTGGACTTTGCCGACGTCATCGTCCCGCCCGCTGGCGCGCAGTCCCGGCCCGACACGGCCGCCAGTCCGCATGATTTTCACGACCTGTCCTACACGCTGATCCGCGTGCTGGACGAAGAGGGTCGGGCGGTCGGGCCGTGGAACCCCCGGCTGACCCCGGATGTGCTGCGGCGGATGCTCCGCAACATGGCGCTGGTCCGCGCGTTCGACGAACGGATGTTCCGCGCGCAGCGGCAGGGCAAGACCAGCTTCTACATGAAATGTACCGGCGAAGAGGCGATCGCGGTCGCGGGCACGATGGCGCTGGACCGGGAAGACATGACATTTCCCAGTTATCGCCAACAGGGCATCCTGATCGCGCGCGACTATCCACTGGTCGAGATGATGAACCAGATCTACTCGAACCGTGGCGACAAGTTGCAGGGCAAACAGTTGCCGATCATGTATTCGGCGAAGGATTACGGGTTCTTCTCGATCTCCGGCAATCTGACGACGCAATATCCGCAGGCGGTCGGCTGGGCGATGGCATCCGCGTCGCGCGGCGATACCCGCATCGCCGCGACATGGTGCGGCGAGGGGAGCACGGCGGAGGGCGATTTCCACTCCGCGCTGACCTTTGCCACCGTCTATCGCGCGCCGGTGATCTTCAACGTCGTCAACAACCAGTGGGCGATCAGCAGCTTTTCGGGGTTCGCCGGGGCGGAGGCGACCACCTTTGCCGCGCGGGCAATCGGATATGGCATCGCCGGCCTTCGCGTCGACGGCAACGACGCGCTGGCGGTGTACGCCGCGACCCAATGGGCCGCCGAACGCGCGCGGACCAATCAGGGGCCGACGCTGATCGAACATTTCACCTATCGCGCGGAAGGCCATTCGACCTCCGACGATCCGACGCAATATCGGTCGGCGGGCGAACCGACCGCATGGCCGCTGGGCGATCCGGTCGCGCGGCTGAAGGCGCATCTGGTCGCGATCGGCGAATGGGACGACGACTCCCACGCCGTCATGGACCGCGAGGTCGCCGAACAGGTCCGCGCCGCACAAAAGGCGGCGGAAGCCAACGGCATCCTCGGCCACGGGTTGCACCAGCCGCTCGACACGCTGTTCGACGGGGTGTTCGAGGACATGCCGTGGCACCTTCGCGAGCAACAGGCGCAGATGATGGCGGAAGAAACCGCCTCCGGTCGCCCCTGGGCGCGCAAGGAAGGGGATCGGTGACATGGCACGCATGAACATGATTCAGGCGATCAATTCGGCGATGGACGTGGTGATGGACCGCGATCCCGGCGTGATCGTGATGGGCGAGGATGTCGGCTATTTCGGCGGCGTGTTCCGCGCCACGGCGGGATTGCAGGCCAAATACGGCAAGACCCGCGTATTTGACACGCCGATCACCGAATGCGGCATCATCGGCGTGGCGGTGGGCATGGGTGCCTATGGCCTGCGCCCGGTGCCCGAAATCCAGTTCGCCGATTATATCTATCCCGCGCTCGACCAGTTGGTGAGCGAGGCGGCGCGATTGCGATACCGGTCGGCGGGCGACTTCACCGCGCCGATCACGGTACGATCGCCGTTCGGCGGCGGCATCTTCGGCGGGCAGACGCATTCGCAATCGCCCGAGGGCATCTTTACCCATGTCTCGGGCATCAAGACGGTCATTCCGTCGACGCCCTATGACGCAAAGGGGCTGTTGATCGCAGCGATCGAGGACAACGACCCGGTTCTCTTCTTCGAGCCGAAGCGCATCTATAACGGCCCGTTCGACGGCAATTGGGACAAACCCGCGCAAAACTGGGCGAAGCATCCCGCCGGGGAAGTGCCCGACGGCTATTACCGGATCGATCTTGGCAAGGCCAATATCGTCCGCGCGGGCAACGACCTGACCATCCTCGCCTATGGCACGATGGTCCATGTCGCGCTGGCGACCGTGGAAGCGGCGGGGATCGATGCCGAAATCCTCGACCTGCGCACGCTGGTCCCGCTGGATATCGACGCGATCGAGGCGTCGGTGAAGAAGACCGGGCGCTGCATGATCGTGCATGAGGCGACGCGCACCGGCGGCTTCGGCGCGGAATTGTCGGCGCTGGTGCAGGAGCGTTGTTTCCACCACCTCGAAGCGCCGGTCGAGCGCGTGACAGGATTCGACACGCCATACCCCCACAGCCTCGAATGGGCGTATTTCCCCGGCCCGGTCCGCATCGGCCAGGCGCTCAAGAAACTCCTGCAGGATTGAAGCGACATGGCACTTTTCTCCTTCCGCCTGCCCGATATCGGCGAAGGCATTTCCGAGGCGGAGATCGTCGCGTGGCATATCGCCGTCGGTGATCGGGTCGAGGAGGATGGCCGGCTGGCCGACATGATGACCGATAAGGCGACGGTCGAGATGGAAAGCCCCGCGGCGGGCACCGTCGTCGAACTGGCCGGCGCACCGGGCGACAGCGTCGCGATCGGCGCGACGCTGGTCGTGATCGAAACCGACGAGGAAGGGGTGCAGGCCGCCGAACCCGAACGCGTCGCTGCGGAAAATCCGGGAGTGGATGACGTTCAGGATGCTGTCACCGATCCGGCGGACGTTCCCGTCGGCGCCGAGCGTGACCAGTTGGCGGCCGCCCCGGTCGCTCCCGATCAAACTCCGAACGTGGCGACCGACGCTACCGGAACCCCGTCCCGCGAACGTGCTGCTGTTCTGGCCTCACCCGCCGTCCGGCAGCGTGCCAAGGATCTCGGCATCGACCTGTCGTCGGTCAAGCATGATGGTCCGCACGTTCGGCATGGCGATCTCGACGCCTATCTCCGCTATGGTGCGGGGCAGGGATATCATGCGCCCAATGCCAGCCGCGCCCGGCCGGACGAGACTGTTCGCGTCATCGGGATGCGACGCCGCATCGCGGAGAACATGGCGGCGGCCAAGCGGCACATCCCGCACTTCACCTATGTCGACGAGATTGACGTGACCGCGTTGGAGGCGATGCGCAGCGACCTGAACGCCGTGCGCGGCGGACGGCCCAAGCTGACGCTGCTGCCGCTGCTGATCGTGGCGTTCTGTCGCGCATTGCCGGACTTCCCGATAATGAACGCGCGCTATGACGACGAGGCGGGCGTGGTGACGCGGCATGGCAGCGTCCATATGGGCATGGCGACGCAGACCGATGCCGGGCTGATGGTCCCGGTGATCCGCGATGCGCAGGATCGCAACGTGTGGCAGCTCGCGACCGAAATCACCCGGCTGGCGGAGGCGGCGCGTAGCGGCAAGGCGACGTCGGCGGAACTGTCGGGCGGGACGATCACTGTCACGTCGCTGGGGCCGTTGGGCGGGATCGCCACGACGCCGGTCATCAACCGGCCGGAGGTCGCGATCCTCGGCCCGAACCGCATCGTCGAACGGCCGGTGTTCCGGGGCGATGCGATCATGCGCGCCAAGTTGATGAACCTGTCGATCAGTTGCGATCACCGCGTGGTCGACGGCCATGACGCGGCCAGCTTCGTTCAGGCGATCCGGCGCTTGCTGGAAACGCCGGTCCTGTTGTTTGCCGATTGAGGATGCGACCTTTCGATCGGATCGGGAACAGGCCGATATTCTGAATACTCCTGTTCGTCCCGAGCGAAGTCGAGGTACGGCCCGGCGGGCAGGTGTCTCGACTTCGCTCGACACGAACGGTTTCGTCAGGTGCCTTCGTGCCGGATCGTCATACGATCGGTTCGCCGAACATCAGCGCGCGGACATAGCGTACCGGCGGCGACCCGTGCGAAATCGCGGCGTCGTGATAGCGCATCAGGTCGAACCGCGCACCGTCGCGCCGCTCGGCCTCGCGCCGCATGTCGACATGCTCGCTATAGCCGACGAAATAGCTGGGCAACTGCGTCGATCCCAACCGGGCGCGGGTCCATTTGCCCGCCGCCTCGCGCTCTTGCTGGAACGCGCCGCGCATCATCATGTCCATCGCCGTCGCTTCGGTCAGGCCATCGGTATGGATGCCGATGTCCAGCAGCGTGTTGGTGATCGACCGCATCCGCATCTTGAGCACGGTCAGCTTGAACAGCGGATCGCCGTCGAGATAGTCGGCGTCCGCCATCACCCCTTCGGCATAGACCGCCCATCCTTCGACGAACGGTCCCGACGACAATACGGCGCGCAGGACCGACTTGTTTTCGTTCGAATGCGCGATCTGAAGGTAATGGCCCGGCATCGCTTCGTGGATCGACAGATCATGCAGCATATAGTCGTTATATTCACGCAGGAACGATGTCGTTTGCGCATCGGTCCAGTCGGCCGGGATTGGCGACACGGCATAGAAGGTGCCGAGATTTTTTTCGAGCGGACCGGGACTGTCGCAATAGGCGACGGCGACCCCCTGTTGAAACTTCGGCATCTCGATGATCTCGACCGGCGTGTCAGGCACGCGCACCAGCCGCTTCTCGCGCACGAACGCCGTCGCCTGCTGCAACGTGGCGCGCGCCTTGTTCATCACCTGCGAGCGCTGCGGGCGACGGATATAGCTCATTTCCAGCGCAGCCTCGATCGCCGCCTGCTGCTGGGCCGGGGTCGGCTTGGCGGGGGTCGCCGGTGCCTTGGGCCGACCCCGCAATACCATTTGCGCCAGCGCATACATTTCCTCGCGCGTATCGGCGGCGGCACGAAGCGCGCGAGTCTTGATCTCGGCACGTGACAGCGGCGACACCAGCGCGAAGGCGAGCTTGGTGTCGTACAACTCGGCGCCCAGACGGAAATCGCCCTTGGCCGCCGGAACCAGCACGGTGTCGAGCCAGCGCTGCTGTTCGGCGACGGCGGCGGTCAGCGTGGCGACGGCGCGATCGAACCGCGTCCGGTCGGCGGGGGGCAGGGTTCCCTTGTGCGGGGTCAGCATCGCTTCGACGATTTGCAGGATGCCGCCATTCTGCTTGGCGACGGTCGTCGCGAATATCTGCGGTACGCGGGCGGGGACGATGGTGTCGCGCATCTGCGCGAACATCGTCGGCACCTGTTCCATCCGCCGGGTGGCGGCGCGCAGCCGCTTCGGCCACGGCGCGAAGTCGCGCGCGGCAAGGGCATACAGGCCGCCCGAAATCGTGCCGTTCGCCCCCTGTGGGTCCCATGCGAAGGGTTGCAGCACCTCCAGCGTCCAGAGCTGATATTTCAGGTCGTTTTCGAGCAACGCGGCATCGACCTGATCGTCGCGCGACAGGGCGCGGCGATCGATCGTGCCGAGCGCGGCCAGCGTCTCGCGCAGGAAGGCGGCGTCGCGCGCGCGACCGGCAGGGGACAGATCCTCGACCGCGTCGTCATGCGCATGGTTGCCCAGCGCGGTCGCCGCCGCCGGATGCATCCGCGCGAACCCGTCGAGATAGCGTTGCGCCAGCCGCGCGAAATCGCCCGCCGGCCCGGACTGGGCCAACGCGGGCATGGCGCGGGCAAGCGGCGCGAGCGCCATCAGCGCGACGAAATGGCGGCGGTACATGTGTCGAATATCCCCTGAAAGCGTCCCGTCGCCCACGCTATCGCAGCGCGCCGGCGGCACAAGCGCGATGTTGCTCCAATGCGGGCGGTTACGACGCCGCCGTGTCGCGCAGTTCGATCGCCCGCGCAAAGACCGCCGCGAACATTTCCGGCGTCAGCCGTCCAGTATTCTGATTGTAGCGCGAGCAGTGATAACTATCGATCAGCACCCGGCCATCGGGCATCCGGTGTTCCGCCAGATGGGCGAACCGTGCCTTGGGCAAGCGTCCGCCCATCGTCTTGACCGCGGATTGATGCGCCACCGCGCCCAGCGCGATCACGACGCGGACCGACGGCATCGCCGCCAGATCGGCGTCGAGGAACGGGCGGCAGGTGCGAACCTCCTCCGGCGTCGGCTTGTTTTCCGGGGGAAGGCAGCGGACCGCGTTGACGATGCGGACGCCGTTAAGCGTCAGCCCGTCGTCGGGCTTGCCGCCATAGCTGCCTTCGGCCAGACCGAACGCGCCGAGCGTTTCGTACAGCAACGGCCCCGACCGATCGCCGGTGAACGGACGCCCGGTGCGGTTTCCGCCCTGCAGTCCCGGCGCAAGGCTGACGATCGCCAGCCACGGGTCTTCGTCGCCGAAGCCGGGCACCGGCGCGTTCCACCAGGTCGGGTGTTCGACGCGGAGGGCTTCGCGCTGCAGCACGAGGCGGGGGCAGAGCGGGCAATCCCGCGGCGGTGAAAGGGTGGCGATATCCATCGCCAGCCGATAGGCGCACAGAATGCCGACCTCAACCTATGCCATCGCGATCGGATCGAACCGGCGGGGACGACATGGCGACCCCTCGGCGGAGGTGCGTGCGGCGATTGCAGCGCTGGACGGGGTATCCGCGATCGCGCCGATCGTCGGCAGCGCGCCGATGGGGCCGTCGCTGCGCCGCTATGCGAACACCGCCGTACTGATCGAAAGCGCGCTGTCGCCGCCTGCGTTGCTCGCCCTTCTCAAGACGATCGAGCGCGCTTTCGGGCGGCGGCGCGGGCGACGCTGGGGCAGCAGGGTGATCGACCTCGATATCCTGTTATGGTCCGGCGGATGCTGGGCCGACCGGCGGCTGACCGTCCCGCATGTCGCGTTTCGCGAGCGCGGGTTCGTACTGGGACCGCTGCGCCACATCGCACCGCGCTGGCGCGATCCGGTGGGCGGACGCAGCGTACGGCAATTGCACCATATGGTTGACCGCGCCCGTCCACGTCCTTAGGGGCGGGCGCTCGACGACCGATCGCGGATCGGTGTCGGGTGAGGGCCCGTAGCTCAGTTGGTAGAGCAACGGACTTTTAATCTGTAGGTCTCGGGTTCGAATCCCGACGGGCTCACCATTTGCTGCGGGATTGCGGGACGAGCCACGCCGCGCGACAAGGGCGGATGACCGACCCGACCCCCGAAGACATTCGTATCGAAGCCCGCACCGCCCGCCGCACCCCGTGGAGCGTCGCCATATTGGCGATGGCGCTGGCGGCGGTACTGACCCTGTCGTTCATCGTGTCGCGCGTGACGCGCGGCGACGCGTTCGCGTTCGATTCCCGTATCTTGTTGGCGCTGCGCCGCGCCGACGACGTGGCGGTGCCGATCGGGTCGGCGCGCTTTACCTCGGCGGTGCGCGACGTCACCGCGCTGGGCGGGACGACGGTGCTGACGATCGTGGTCGTGTTCGCCGCCGCGTTGTTGGTCGCGGCCAGACGATGGCGGATCGGTGCCCTGCTGGTCGGGGCGACGGCACTGGGCGGGTGGTTGAACACCGTCGTCAAGGATGTGGTATCGCGCGCACGGCCCGATCTGGTTCCGCACCTGATGGACGAACGGTCGCAGAGTTTCCCCAGCGGCCATGCCGCGAATTCGGCGATCGTGTATCTGACGCTGGCGACGCTGGTGCTGCCGATGGTGCCGGGGCGGGCGGCACGGGGCGTGGTCGTCGGTGCGGCGGCGATGCTGGTCGCGGCGATCGGGGGCAGCCGCGTCTATCTGGGCGTGCATTGGCCGAGCGACGTCCTGGCCGGATGGCTTTATGGCACCTTATGGGCGCTGGCATGGTGGCGGGTCGAGGTGCGGGTGCTGGGCGGGCGGTGGACGCTGGCGGATCGCCGTTGACAGCACGGCCCGGGTTCGCGCATCGTCGCGGCACGGGCATGCGCGGACGCCCGTTCAGACGGTGTTCGTCCAAGTCCGCTCCTGTACGTCGCATTCGCGGCGATCGGAGCGTTGCATGATCGACACGACCACCTCGACTATCCCGTCCGACTCCATCACCACCGTTCGTCCGCCGCAGATCGGTTTGGCCGCGCTGTTCCTGAAATTCCTCGGCTTCGGCGCGCTCGCGTTCGGCGGTCCGGTCGCGCAGATCGCGATGCTGCGTACCACGCTGGTCGAACAGGAGCGTTGGATCGATTCGGTGCGATTCAACCGGTTGTTGGCGGTGTTGCAGGTACTGCCCGGACCGGAGGCGCATGAGTTGTGCGTCCATCTGGGCATGATCGCAGGCGGCCGCCTTGGCGGGCTGCTGGCCGGGCTGGGCTTCATGCTGCCGGGGCTGGCGGCGATGCTGGTCGCGGGGTGGCTGTATGTCGGCTGGATCGCCGGGCATGTCGGCCAGTCGGGCGCGCTGATGGGCGTGCAGATTGTCGTCGTGGCGGTCATCCTGCGCGCCGTCATGCGGATCGGACAGCATGTGATCGAGGATCGCTGGCTGGCAGCGATCGCCTTCGTTGCGCTGGCGGCGACGCTGTTGGGCGTGCCGTTCTGGATACCGCTGGTCGCGGCCGGAGTCGCCTGTGCCGTCTCGCATCGCCCGGCGGTGGCGATGGCGGTCGTTGCGGTGGCGGTCCTGCTTGCGATCGGAATCCGTGCGGTGCCGGGGGCCGGCGCGGGGACGACGACGGTAATGCCGGTCACTATCGCCGCGCTGTTCCTTGCCGGACTGAAGGGCGGGCTGCTGACCTTCGGTGGCGCGTACACCGCGATTCCCTATGTTCGCAACGACACGGTCGGAAGGGGCTGGATCGGCGATGCGACGTTCCTCGACGGCATCGCACTCGCCGGGATGCTGCCCGCCCCGCTGGTGATCTTCGCGACGTTCGTCGGCTATGTCGCCGGGGGGCTGCCGGGTGCGCTGGCGATCACGGCGGGCATGTTCCTGCCCGCCTTCGCCTTCTCGCTGATCCTGTTCGAGCGGCTGGAGGCGATCGTCGAAAATCCGGCGCTGCACAGGATTCTCGCCGGGGTGGCGGCGGCGGTGGTCGGCACCATCGCGGCGACCGTGTTGCAGATCGGCGTCACCACCGGCGGACGGGTGACGCAGCCGGTAATGGCGGCGGCGTTGTTCGCGCTGGCGCTGGCGGTAGCGTGGCGACTGAAAGGGGCGTGGGTGACGCCAGCCATCGTGGTCGCGGGCGTGGCGCTCGGTTGGGCGTTGCGGTTTTGAAGCGCGGCTATTCGCGCGCGAGGGTGCGCTGCAGGAAGCCGCGCATCATCTGATTTCGTTGCGGCGATGGCGGTCCCAGAATGCCGTGCGCCGATGCGGGCAGGTGGTCGGCGACGTGGCGGGCATCGTCCCCGAATACATACAGGTCGAACCACGCCCGCATCGCCTCCCGTTCGCCGGGGGGCAGGTCGCGGATCGACAGGATGGCATGGACCAGCGCCGGGAAAGGCGACCCCTGATCCGCCTGTCCCCACCAGTAATTGACCAGCACGTTCAGCGGCCCGGTCGCCCGCACTTCATGCCACCATAGCGACGGTACGAAGATGGCGTCGCCCGGTTCCAGTTCCGCCACCTGCATGGCGGCCACTGCATCGCGGAACCGGGGGAAGCGGGCCAGATCGGGTGCCTCGATATCCACCATGCTGGTCGGTTGCCCGGCCATCGTCACATCGAGCGGCCCGACATACAGGTTCGCCGCCTGTTCGGGTGGGAACAGCGAGAAGCGGCGACGGCCCGCCACGACGACCGCGATGTTGCTGGACGCATCATAATGGGTACTGACCCGGCTGGCATTGCCGATCCAGACGCGGGGCACCGCACCCGGCGTAGCGAGCGGAAGCACATTCTCCTCCGACCAGCCGGGGAAGTGATCGGGTGCCGATGCCGATCCGGCATAGAGCGCGGGTGGTGCCGGATTTTCCGCCTCGTTCAGCAACGCTTCGAGCAGCAGTTGCAGCGTGATCTGTCCGCGCTCGAAATTGAAGCCGCGCATGTCGTCGCGGTAGAAGAAGCGCCCGTCGATCTGCGGACCGCCGGCCAACAGGTTCAGTGGCTTGCCACCCTGAAACCGGGCGAAATAGCGTGCCAGTTCGGCGTCACCCGCGCGTCCCGCCGCAACACCGGGCCAATCGCGTGCCAGCCCGCGCAGAACGACCGGCTGATAGCCTGACGCGATCTCCTCGAATGTGTCGGGCGTCGTATCGAAAATCTCGCATACAGCACGGGGTTCGGTCATGTCGTGCCTGTCCAGTTCAGCATCGGCGTTCGATCGCCTGTTCCGGTACGATCGTAAATGCCAGTCCTCAACGGTTTTATCGTCTTTGGCCGGATTTCGACGCCACATCGAACCTGTATCCATTTCGGAGCGACATGCGGTGTAGTCCGGCATTTCCGGCGGGTTGCGTCCGATGTGGATGCATCCCCGTACCGCATCGATTGCGTGTCGTCGCCACGCGGATATGACCGCCGATACCGCGCATCTGGATTGCGGGTGTCGAAGGGGGGCGGCGTGGAAGCGGATCGGGCGCTCAACCTGTTGAACGACATGCTGTGGCAGGCGCTGGTCGTCGCGGCGCCGATCCTCATCGCGACATTGGCGATCGGACTCGTCGTCAGCGTGTTTCAGGTGGCGACGCAGATTCAGGAAGCGACGCTCAGCTATGTTCCCAAATTGCTGGCCGCCGCCGGGCTGACCATCGTGCTCGGCCCGTGGATGATGACGCGCGTCACCGATTTCGCGCGCGGCCTGTACCTCGCCATCCCCATGCTGGCGAGTTGACCGAGCAGGTGGAGCCGTTCGTGCAACAGGCGGTCGCGACGCTGCTGGTCGCGTTGCGGATCGCCCCGACACTGGCGTTCGCGCAGCCGTTCACGCTGATCCGTATTCCGGCGATGGTGCGCGTGATGCTGGCGATCGCGCTGGCGGGGTGGCTGGTCGCGGCCAATCCGGACGCGACGTGGCGCGCCCCGATCTGGGACCGGGGGTTGCCGGTGATCGCGGGCGGGGAGCTGTTGCTCGGCATCGCGTTGGCACTGGCGCTGCAACTGGCGTTCGCGGCGCTGCTGGTCGCTGGGCGGACGATCGACATTCAGGCGGGCTATGGACTGGCGGTGCTGGTCGATCCGTCGATGCGCAGCCAGATGCCGTTGGTCGGCACGGTGCTGGCCTATGCCGCCGGGGCGATCTTCTTCGCGACGCAGGGACCGGCGCGGTTGCTCGCGATCTGGGCCGCATCGATCGAGCGCGCGCCACTCGGGGCGGTGGTGGCACCCGATCCACAGGTGTTGGTCGGCTATGTCTCGGCGGTGTTCCTGCTGGCGTTTGGGCTGGCCGGGCTGGTGCTGCTGGTGCTGTTCCTGCTCGATATGGCGATCGCGCTGATGTCGCGCACCCTGCCGCAGATGAACGTCCTGCTGCTGGGGTTTCAGGTCAAGACGCTGGCGACGCTGGCGATGCTGCCGGTCGCGCTGGCCCTGTCGGGGGCGTTGTTCGCGACGCTGATCGAGTTCGCGCTCGATACGATGGCGCAAATGGTCTGACATGGCCGAAACCCCCGAACAGAATCGCAGCGAGGCACCGAGCCAGTTCAAGCTGCAAAGGGCCCGCGAGAAGGGCAATGTCGCGCGCAGCGCGGAGGTCGGGTTCCTCGGCAGCCTGATCGCGCTGGCGGCGTTCGTGCTGATGGCGGGCAACGGGCTTGTCGCCACACTGGCCCATGCGATGCGGGTGGCGCTGTCCAGCGGGTTCGCCAGTGCGGCGGAACCCGCCGGGGCGGCGGGCGTGCTGGGGCAGCTATACTGGACGGTGCTCGCACCGCTCGTGCTGCTGGGCGGCACGTTGATGGCGATCGTGATCCTGCTGGAGTTGATCCAGTTGCGCGGGTTCATCTTCACCTTCCACCCGCTCAAGCCCGACTGGTCGCGACTGAACCCGGCCAAGGGGCTGAAGCGGCTGTTCAGCGTGCGGATGGTCAAGGAGACGCTGAAAAGCGTCGCCAAATTCGCCTGCCATGCCACCGCTACCTGGCTGGTCGTGCGCGCGGCGGTGGCGACGCAGGCGGAGGCGGCGGGCGAGGGCGAGCGGATCGCCGCGCTGTTGCGCGGATCGGGAATGAAGCTGGTGTTCGCATTCATGCTGGTCGCGGTCGGCTTCGCGATCCTCGACCAGTTGCTGGTGCGCGGCGAGTTCACCAAGCAGATGCGGATGAGCCGCCGCGAGGTGACACGCGAAAACCGCGAGCGCGAGGGCGAGCCGCGTATTAAACAGCGCCGCAAGCAACTGCACCGCGACATGACCGCGCAGGGGCAGGGCAGTCTGGTCGGGGCCGACATGCTGGTGGTCAATCCCGAACATTTCGCGGTCGCGCTACGCTATGACGAGCAGGCGATGGTCGCGCCCGAAGTGACGATCAAGGGCCGCAACGCCCACGCCCTGCGGCTGCGCGAGGAAGCGGCCCGGCGCGGCATCCCGATATTCACCCGCCCGCCGCTGGCCCGCGCGCTGTTCCGTGCGTGCGCGATCGGCGGGGCCATCCCGGCCGACCGGTACGAAGCGGTCGCCGCCCTCTACATCGACCTGCGTCGCGGCCAGTCCGTCGCCGCCGAACGGACCTGAACCAGCATGTCGACGATGAATCCGACCGCGAAAGACCCGGCAGCCACCGGCGGGAACAAGGATCTGGTGCTGGTGACGGCGACCATCGGTATCCTCGTGATCCTGTTCGCGCCGATCCCGCCCGCGTTCCTCGATCTGGCGATCATCGCCAATTTCGGGTTGGCGCTGACGATCATGCTGCTGACCTTCTATGTCGGCAAGCCGGTCGAGTTTTCGACCTTTCCGTCGTTGCTGCTGGTGGCGACGCTGTACCGGCTGTCGCTGAACGTGGCGGCGACGCGGCTGATCCTGACCGGCGGGGATGCCGGGCATGTGATCGGATCGATCGGCGCGTTCGCGGTGCGCGGCAATTTCGTCATTGGCTTGGTCGTGTTCTCGATCCTGGTGGTCGTGCAATATGTCGTCGTCACCAGCGGGGCGCAGCGCGTGTCGGAGGTGGCGGCGCGCTTCACGCTGGATTCGATGCCGGGCCAGCAGATGAGCATCGACGCCGATCTGAACATGGGCCTGATCGACCGCGACGAGGCGGTCCACCGGCGCAAGTCGCTGGAAAAGGAAGCGTCCTTCTACGGTGCGATGGACGGTGCCAGCAAGTTCGTGAAGGGCGACGCGATCGCCGGGATCATCATCCTGCTCATCAACATCATCGCCGGATGGATCGTCGGTGTGACGCAGATGGGGATGGAATGGTCGGAGGCGCTGGCGCATTTCACCCTGCTGACGATCGGGGACGGCATCGCGACGCAGTTGCCCGCGCTCATCATTTCGGTCGCGACCGGGATCATCGTCACCCGGTCGGCATCGGACCGCGAATTGTCGACCGAGATCTTCCGGCAACTCGGGTCGGTGCCGCGCATCCCGTTGATCGTCGCAACGGTGCTGATGGCGTTGCTGCTGCTGCCGGGAATGCCGAAATGGCCGATCGCCGTCATCGCGACGCTGGCGTTCGTCGCATGGTGGCGCATCCGGCGTGCGGCGGCGGAACAGGCGGCGGTCCCGGTGGATGAGGATGTCGCAGCCGAAACGGCGGTCGCTCCCACGCTTGAGATACGATTGGGCGCACAACTGTCGGCGGCATGGGCGGGCGACTCCGCGCTGGTCATGGACCGTATCGCCGGCCTGCGGCGGGTGCATGAGGAGCAGTTCGGCCTGCCGTTTCCCGCTGTCCGGCTGGAAGACGGCGCGGCGTTGGGCGATCACCAATATGAGATACGGCTGTTCGGCGCGCGGCATGGCGCGGCAGACATCCATCCCGATCGGGTACTGGCCGTGCCGGGGAACGGGCAGCGTCCGGTGCTTGAGGGGATCGAGACGACCGATCCGGCGTTCGGCCTGCCGGCATGGTGGATATCGCCGGATGCGATCGACGCGGCGAAGGCGGCGGGATGCACGATCATCGATCCGCTGACGGTGCTGACCACGCATTTCGCCGAGATCGTGCGCGGGGAAGTCGGCATGTTGCTGACGCGCGCGACTGTCGTGTCGCTGCTCGACGGCGTGCGGCGGCGGCAACCGGGACTGGTCGAAGAACTGGTGCCACAGATATTGTCGGTGTCCGACGTGCAGCGGGTGCTCCAGAACCTGTTGGTCGAAGGGGTGTCGATCGCCAATCTCGACCTGATCGTCGAATATCTCGTCGATCTGGCGCGGGTGCAGAAAGATCCGGTGGAACTGACCGAACTGGTGCGGCAACGGTTGAGCTATGCGATCTGCAACAAATTGCGGGGACGCCATGCCGATCTGGCGGTGCTGAGCCTCGACCCGCGGGTGGAGAACCAGTTGTCGGCGGGCGTCGCGGCGGCGGGCGCGGGCGTGTCGATGCCGTTCGATCCCCGGCTCGCCGAACAGCTTATCCGTCGTCTGGGGCCGATGACCGAGGAGATGTTCCGACAGGGGCGGTCGCCGGTGCTGTTGTGCGGGGCGGAACTGCGTCGCCACCTTCGGACGTTGACGCGGCGTAGCCTGCCGACCCTGTCGATCCTGTCGGTCGGGGAAATACCGATGCGGATCACGCTCAAATCGTTCGATATCGTTCGCCTCGAACCACAGGGATAATCATGGCCGCCGACGACTATCGCCAGCTTTCCGCCTTTCTGGCGCAGGACCCCGACAATGTGATGCTGATCGCCGACACCGCGCGGGCGGCGCTGGACGCCGGGGCGCTGGACGATGCCGCGCGGCTGGTGACGCGACACCGGGCGATTGCGGGGGACGACGCGGCAATGACGTATCTGGGTGGCGTCATCGCGATGGCGCGGCAGGATTGGGACGCGGCGGATGCGGTGTTCGCACGCATGATCGAACAGGGCGACGATGCGCCGCCGGTCCGCTTCAACCGGGCATGGTCTTTGGCCAGGTCGGGTCGCCGCGCCGACGCGCTGCCGTTGCTGGACGAGGCGGTGGTGACGACGATTCCACAGGGCGCGCAGTTGCTGGTCGGCCTGTTGCACGAGCGCGGCGACATGGCGGCGGCGGAAGCGGTGGCGCGGGCGGCGATCGAACGCTTTCCCGACCATCGTGGGCTGAACGCCGACGTATCGACGCTGGCGGTGGATATCGAGGATCTGGCACTGGCGCGCGCGACGGCGGCGCGCGCCGGAACGCATCCCGCCGCGCTGGCGACGCTGGGCATCCTTGCGCTGGACGAGGATCGGCCGGAAGCGGCGGCGGCGCTGTTCGCCGATGCGCTCGCCCGCGATCCCGGCAACGCCCGCGCGCATATCGGCAGCGGACTGGTGGCGCTGGCGAGCGAAGATCGTACCGGAGCGGCGACGGCACTCGATCGGGGGGCGGCGTCGTTCGCCACCCATACCGGATCGTGGATCGCGGCGGGATGGGCGCATGTGCTGGCGGGCGACCGCGATGCCGCGCGCGACCGGTTCGATCGGGCAATGGCGATCGACGACCGTTTTGCCGAGGCGCACGGATCGCTGGCGGTGCTCGACCTGTTGGCGGGCGATGTCGAGGGCGGACGACGGCGGGCGGCGGTGGCGCAACGGCTGGACCGGCAAAGTTTTTCGGGTGCGCTGGCGGCGGCGATGCTGGCGACCGGCGCAGGCGACACCGCCGCGTCGGAGCGGATCGTGTCGCTGGCGCTCAAGACGCCGGTCGATGCCAGCGGGCGGACGATCGGACAGGCGTTGGCGCGAATGGGCGGGCGGGGATAGTCGCCCTATCCCCGCAACGCCGCCGCCGCGCGGTCGATCATCGCTGGGCCATCGGGCAGGTCGCCGATAATCCGCAGCACGTCGTCCAATATTCCCTGAAACGCGGCATCGTTGGCGACCGCATCGCCCAGTTCCTCGACCAGCAGCGCGTGGACGATCGCGCGGCGACGGTTGCGATCGTCGAGCGCGTCGAACCCGGTCATCGCCCGCAGCCGATCGAGCGGACCCGGATCGGTACGCGCAGCCGCCGCACCCGCCGGACGGGTGGTCGCCGCGCGCCGGGCAAGCCGTTCGCGCAGCAGCAGCAGAACCTGATCGGTGCCGGTGATGCGGGTCATCAGTGCGTCGTACCGCGTCCGCCGATCTGGCCGAGCAGGAACGAGGTGGCCGACGCCGCATCGTCCGGCGCGTTCCCAGCGGCGGATGCCGGGCCGGTCAGGTCCGCGCACTGGTCGATGATCCGCTGCATGTCGCCGTTGAGCGGCGGATTGTCGGTGTTGACGGCGATCCCGGCGCGCAGGGCGGCGACGGCTTCGGCGAACCGGTCGTGGATCAGGTGGGTCAGCCCGGTCACGAACCGGGCGAGATACTGGTCGGGCGGCAGGTCGCGCAGCGGTGCCCATGTCGCCAGCGCGCGTGCCGCTTCCCCGGAAGTAAGCTCGAAAAAACCAAGCTGAAACCGCGCCAGTGCGAAGTCGGGGGCGAGCTCCACCGCCCGCGACAACGCGGCATGGGCTTCGATCGGGCGTCCGCTGCCGGCAAGGAACGATCCGCGCAGGAAGTGCAGCCGGGCATCGCCGGGATACGCATCGATCAGCCGTTCGGCGAAGGCCAGTTCGTCGCCCGTGCCGTGCCGTGCCGCCGCGATCAACTGGCCCAGTTCGTCGTCGCTGCAATGTGCCATCATCTCTCCATCCTATGCGTCGTGCAGCCGCCGCCGCAGCGTTGCCAGCGCCGCGGCATGTAGTTGCGACACCCGCCCTTTCGATACGCCGAGCAGCGTCGCGATCTGCGTGAAACTCACCCCGGCCTCGTAATGCTGTCGGATTACCGTCGCCTCCCGGTCCGGCAGGCGGGCGATCTCCTGTCCCAGCAAGGCGTTGAGTTCGCGCCATGCGAGACTTTGATACGCATCGGGGCGCGGGTCCGATCCGTCGGCGGGAACGGCCAGTGTCGTCCCCTCCAGCATCAGCCCGATGGCGATGCCCGACGCCAGCGCCGCGAGTGCCGCCAGCGGATCGGGGTCGCCGTCGCGCATCAACGATCGCGCGCGTTCGCCCTCCTGTCGTCGTCGTTCGCGATGAAAAGCGTCGGCCTCGTTCATGCGCGATGCGCCATCCGCAATGCATCCGACGATCCGCCGCCGCGCGAATGCGCCGAACGGGATACCGCGCAACGGGTCGTAGCGATCGATCGCCTGTAGCAATCCCTCATAGGCGAATTGTTCGATATCGCCGATGTCCGCGCCATTACGCGGGCGACGACCAAGCTGGCGGCGCGCTATAGTGCGCGCCAGCGACCGGTATCGGCTGAACAACTGCTCGCGGCACCGCCATTCGCGGTCGTGTCGCAATCGCCGCCACAGCGACGCCTCGACGCGCGGCGGCACCAATATCAGGTCGAGACCCGTCCGGCGCATCATCGAAAGCTGCCGAGCACCCCTTGCAGCACCAGCCCCCATCCATCGATCAGCACGAACATCAATATCTTGATCGGCAGCGATATCGTCGCGGGCGGCACCATCATCATGCCGAGCGCGAGCAGGATGCTGGCGACCACGAGGTCGATCAGCAGGAACGGTAACAGGATGACGAAGCCGATGGTGAACGACACCCGCAGTTCGTTGAGGATGAAGGCGGGCGCTAGTTTCAGCGTTTCGACATCCTCGGCCCGGCGGGGCAGCGGCGTCTTGCTGATGGCATAGATCGCTTCGAGGTCCTCGTCGCGCGTCTGCGCCAGCATGAAGCGACGCAGCGGCGCGGTCCCGGCCGTCATCGCCTGCTCAACGCCGATCTTGCCCGCCATCAACGGTTGCAGCGCATCCGCATTGATCCGCGTAAAGGTCGGCCCCATCGTGAATGCGGTCAGGAACAGCGCAAGCGCGACCAGCACCGGGCTGGGCGGGGTTTCGGGCATTCCGAACGCATGGCGGACCATCGACAGCACGATGACGGTCCGCACGAAGCTAGTCATGCTGATGACGATCGCCGGTATCACCGCCAGCAACGTCAGGATCAGCGCGGTCCGCACCACGTCGCTGCCCATCGCCCCGCCGGTCAGCGGGGCGGCCGCCATTGCGAGGATCATTTCGGTTCGTCCGCGACGGGGGCGTGGCGCAGCACCTGTTGCGTGGTCGCCGACGACAGGATGAGATATTCGTCACCGTCGCAGCGTAACAGGCACAGGTCGGCATGGGCACCGATCCGGCGGGTCTCGATCACCGCGATCCGGCGCGACAGCGTGGCGCGACCGATGCCAGTCAGCGCGATCCGCCCGCCGCCGCGCTTCAGCACGACGATCGCGAACGCGGCGAGCATCAGGCATAGCAGCAACGCCGATATGATGCGCGTCAGCGACACGTCGAGCGCGCCCCCGCCGCCCAGCGGTACGGCCTCGGCGGACAGGACGGCGGCTATTGCGGCCATGCGACGATCTCTTCCAGCCGGACGCCGAACCGGTCGTCGACCGCGACCAGTTCGCCGCGCGCGACGGCGATGCCGTTCAGCCGTAATTCGACCTGCTGGTTCAGCGGTACGTCGAGCGGCACGACTCCGCCGCTTTTCAGTGCGGCAAGTTCGCCGACCGTCATCGCCGTGCGTCCCAGCACGGCTTCGAGTTCCAGTCCGACGGTATCGATCAACTGCGGGCTGATGCGCGGGGCGGGGGGCGTCGTTTCGGTCAAGTCGTTACTCATCATGCTATGGCGTCGAGGATATGCAGGGTCGGCATCGGGTCGCCTGCGACGACCCGGGCGCGACCCCGGGCAAGCGCGCGGCCATCGACCGCGATCGGCACCGGATCGGCGGCCCGCTGGTCGAGGACGACGATATCTCCGATCGCAAGCGCGCTCAGGTCGGCAACGCGGATCGAGACGCGACCGACCGCCGCGCCGACCGTGATCGGGGTCGATGCAAGCGCCGCCGCCGCCGATCCCAGCGGACGGGGTGCACAGGGCGGCAGGCTGCGACGGACCAGCGCGGCGAAACGCGCTTGCGACAGCCCCAACGCCAACGACGCGGGACCGCTGCCGATCGTTGCGCTCCATTGCGGTCCGACCCCGGCGGGTCGCCATTCCGCGTTGCGCGGTGCCTGTATCAGCGCCGCGAGCGCCGCCCGCAAATCGGTGAGGCACGGTTCCGCGACGGCCTCGAGCAGAGCAATGTCGTCGGGACTACGGTCGGTCGCGGATATGTCGAGCATCCGTGCGCCCGTTTCGGCAAGTGCGGTCGAGTCGATGCCCAGCATGATGCCGCCGTCCAGTTCGTGCCACGCCAGCCGGTTCAGCGGTTGCGGCACCAGCGGTTGCAGCACCGGCGCGTCCGCCGCGAACCAGCGGCGCGACCAGCCGCGTACGCACTCTGCCAGCATCGCGTCGAGCGTGGGCGGGGGCGCGGTCCCGACGGGTAACCATGCGCGGGCGTCACTCATCCCTGACCCCGGATGCCGAACAGTTGCTGGATCATGTCGTTGGACACGCTGACGATCTGCGACGATGCCTGAAACCCCCGCTGGATCAGGATCAGGTCGCCGAATTGCTGCGACAAATCGACATTGGATGCCTCCAGCCGCCGCGACCGCACCTGTCCCACGCGCGGATCGGCGCTCGACAGGATCGCGTGCTGGCCGGGCGTGACTTCCACGAACACGCCGTCGCGTTGTTCGAGCGCGGTCGGGTCGCGGAAGTCGGCGACGGCAATCGCACCCAGATCGACCTTCTGCCCGTTGGAATAGCTGAGTTCCAGATGCCCGGCGGCGTTGGCCGCCACGGCGGTGACGGTCCCGGCGGCATATCCGTCGACCTTCGCGGCGCGCAACGTCGATACCTCACCGCCCGAGAACGAGGTGACACCGGTCGAGAAATCGAAATCGACCGTCAGGTTCGATGCCGTATCGGTAAAGGCGAGCTTCGCGGCGGCCGGATCGACTACCCCGTTGGTAAAGGACAGCGCGCGGGTGCCGATCGCCGTACCCTTCTCGTCGGTGACGGCGATATTCCACACGTTCGATCCGGCGGTGGCATCCTTGGTAAAACGCGCGCTCCATGTATGAACGGCACCGGTCCCGTCGAACACCTTGATATCGCCGATGGTGAACGCGCTGGCGGTGGACGATAGATTGTCGGCGAAGGTGACGGCGGTCGTCGCCTTGGGCTGGCTGGTGCGCTGACCGTCGATCGAGACGCTGACCGTGCGATTGTTCGTGTCGAGCGTGGCGAGGCGATAGCCGGTGCCCGCCATCACCACGAAACCGTCCTGATCCACCTCGAAACTGCCGGTACGGGCATAGAGCGTGCGGTCGCCGTCGAGCAGCACCATGAAGCCGTTGCCGTCGACCGACAGGTCAAGGTCCCGGTCGGTGGTGCGCATCTCCCCCTGTTTGAAGTTGAGCGTACCGTCGCCCACGGTCACGCCATGCCCGCCACCGTGATCGCCGGTCAGCGCCATCCCGCCGCCGCCGGGCGTCCCGTACAGGTTCTGGAACGTGACGGTCGAACTTTTGAAGCCTGTGGTATTCAGGTTGGCGACGTTGTTGCTGACCTGTTGCAGGCCACGTGAATAGGCGTTGAGGCCGCTGAGGCCGGTATAGATCGCGCCGAACATCAATTCTTCTCCCTGATCTGAGCGATGCTGCCGATCGCGATGCCGCTGACCGTGCGGTTGTCCTCGGTCTGAATGGTCACGGTCGCCGAACCGTTCGACAGCGCCACCGCCGTGACGATGCCGGTCAGCGTCGTAGCACCGGCGGGAATGTCGACCTGTCGACCCAGCAGGCCGGTCGCCTGACCGGCAGCCTGCGACGCGACCAGCGATTGCAGGCGGTCGTTGGTCGCCTGTCCCTGTTGCACCTGCGAAAACTGCGCGAGTTGCGAGACGAACTCGAAATTATCCATCGGCTTCAGCGGGTCCTGATAGGTCAACTGGGTCAGGATGATCTTGAGCAGCGCGTCGAAGCCGAGACCGAAGGCGCTGGTCGCGGCTTCGGCGGTCGACCCCTGCGGCGTCTGGTTGGGGGTCGTCGGCGTGATGGGGGCGGTCTGCATCAGCGATCCTCGCGGACAGGGGACAAAGCGGCGGGCGCGAGGACGGCGATGCGGCCGGGCGGATAGCCGTGGGCGGACAGGAATGCCGCGATCTCATCGGTCAATTGCCGACGGTCCCCGGGATCGGTTGCGGCGAGCCGGGCGACGATATCCAGCCCGTGCCGCGTCGCATGCAGCGCGACCGCGACCGGCGTGGTCATTGCCGGTGTCGTGGCGACCACCCGTTCGCGGCGTACCGGCGCGCTTGCCGGAGCGGAGCGGTCTGGACGCAGGCGCGCGTCCGGTACTTCGCCGATCTCGCGATTCTGGACCGGTATCGACGCCTGCACGTCGACCGACGCGACGGGGGCGGCGGGAGCAGCGTTCGTCCGCATCGATGCCGGCGGCGGAGAAAGAAACGGGTCGGCCTCGACAATCCTGTCGAGTGGCGTCGTCGCCGGGTCGGTCATGGGGTTCTGCACCGAAGCGGTGGCATCTTGTCCGGCGACTGTACCGGCTGGAGCGGTGGTCGCGCTGCCGAAGAAGCCGTCCTGATTGAAGACACGCGCCTGCTGCGCGACGGCGGCAGACCCGTTCGTGGCGACCGGAAGCGGCGCGGCTTCGTCGTTGCGAACGGCCAGCACCGACAGGATGGTGACGAACGCCATGCCGTTGCCGGTTACGGCATCGTCCGCGACCGGTCGGCGCATCGCGGCATCGTCGAGGGGAGGCGGCTGGACGGGAAGGGGCTGGATCATCGAATGCTCCATGCGAAGGTCAAGCGGTCTTCGAGTTCGCACAGATGGCGTTCCTCGACCCGGCGGGCGGCGCGGCGGCGGGCCAGCGTCGCCTGCTCCTCCACCGCGCGGCATCGTGATTGCTCGACCCGCCAGTCGCGTCCCGACGCGGTGCTGGCGATGATGGCGCCATCGTGCCGTTCGGCAGCGGCGTTCGCCCGCGTCGCCTGTTCCAGCATCGTCCGTGCAAGCAAATTGCCTCGTACCGGATCGAACCTGCCCTGCATCTGGCGCGTCCATTCGTCGCCGGCGTGGGCCAGCGCGGCATCGGTCGCCACCATCGTCGCCTCGGCATCGGCGACCGCACGGATCGCCCTGCCATGGGCCGCTTCCGCCCTTGCACGTCGGGCGCGGACCGCGGCGCGGCATTCGATCAACAGTCGGTCGCGGCGCTCAACCATGCCGCACCATCCCCCGCAGCGCCGACAACCGGTCGCGCGTTTCGGACAGCGGAACATGTTCGTCGCGACGCTGGCGCAGGAAACCGGTCAGCGCATCGCGCCCGGCAATCGCCGCGTCGATCTCTCCGCTGGCCCCGGCCTGATAGATGCCGCTCTGGATCATCACCCGCGCTTCCTCATACACGCCCAGTTGGGCGGCGGCGTTCGCGGCGGCGGCGGCATGGTCCGGCGCCATGAGGCGCGACGCCATGCGGCTGACGCTGCGCGGTATGTCGATCGCGGGGAAATGCCCGCGCTCGGCCAGGGTGCGCGACAGCACGATATGCCCGTCGAGCAGCGCCTTCATCGTTTCGACGATCGGGTCGTCGACCTCGTCGGTCTCGCTCAACACGGTCATCACCGCCGTGATCGCGCCGCCGCCCCGCACTCCGCCGCACCGCTCGACGATACGGGGCAGGGCGGCGAAGACATTGGGAGTATAGGCGCGGACGGTCGGCGGCTCTCCGGCGGCAAGCCCGATCTCGCGCAATGCCATCGCCAGTCGCGTGACCGAATCCACGACCAGCAACACATGCTCACCCCGGTCGCGCCAATATTCGCCAAGGCAGAGTGCAACCGATACCGCGCGGGCGCGCATCACCGCGCTGTCGTCGGACGTCGCGGCGACCAGCGTGCAGCGATCGACGTCGGCACGTTCGGTCAGGGTGCGCCAGAATCCTTCCACTTCGCGCCCGCGTTCGCCGACCAGACACAGGATATGCCGGGTCGTGGACGCCTGCGCGATCAGTTGCTCGATCAGGCTGGTCTTGCCGACACCGCTGGCGGCGAAGATGCCGATGCGTTGCCCCTCGCCCAGCGTCAGCAGCCCGTCGATCGCGCGGATGCCGGTAGTCAGGATATCGACCGGGGCGACCCGGTCGAGCGGCGGCGGCGGGGTTCCGCGCAACGCGACGCGCGCGGTAGGGCGCACCGGGTCGCCGCCATCGATCGGTCGCCCGAGCGCGTCGATCGCGCGACCGCCATAGCCATCGCCGACCCCGACCAGCCCGCCGTTCCGCGCCAGTTCGACACGCGCGCCGATCCGGGGTGCCGCCGCATCTTCGACGGGCACGAGGATCAGGCCCTCACGATCGACCGCCGCCACCTCGGCCAGCAGTCCGGCGGTTCCGACCCGGCACAGATCGCCGACGGTCGCGTCCGGTCCGGTCGCTTCCAACCGACCGGGGCCGACCCGGCGCACCTCGCCATAGGGCGCGACCAATTCGGCGTCGGCGATGCGGTTCAGGAAGGGGTGCGCGGTCATGCTTCCGCCATCGCGTCGAGCAGGTCGAACAGCGCGGCACGCTGCGCGGGAATGTCGAGATCGACATGCCCCAGCCGCGCTGCGATCCGACATGCCCCTGCGGACAGCGCGTCGTCGCTCGTCACCGACACCTGACCGCCGATCGCGCGCATCGCCCGTTCGAGCGTGGCGGGATCGGGGAAATCGTCGGCGCTGACCCGGACGGCCAGCAAAGTATGATCGGTGAGGGTCGCGACATACCGCGACAGCGCGGCCACGACCATCGCGTCCATCGCCTCCGACCGCGTGAACATCTTGTCGAGTGCCGCACGGGCGATGGCGACGGCGAGGGTGTTGAGCATCGCCAGCCGCTCGCCGAACCGTCGGGCCTCGTTCATCAGCCCGATACGCAACGCTTCCAGCCGCTCGTCTTCACGGCCCTCGGCAGCGGCCAGTCCGTCGCGAAAGCCATCTTCGCGGGCGTCGGCAAGCGCTTCCTCATGGCGGACAGCGGTACGCTTCGCCTGAGTCGCTACTTGCGTCCGTTCGGCGGTAAGGCGCGCAATTTCGCCACGCAGCGCCGCCAGTTCCTCCGCATGGGGATCGACTGCGACAATAGCGACCGGCGCGGGTGTGTCGGGCACCGACAGGCGGCGTATCGCCATCGCGTCGACCGACGCCTGTTTCAGGATCGCGACCATCATCGGCGACCGATCCAGTTGCCGATGCGACCGAACAACGATGCCGTGGGCTCGGCGCGCAGCGGTGCGCGGGACGCGGTCCGTGCCGCGACGGTCAACAGCGCGTCGCGGGCAGCATCGGTCATCCGGCCCCCGCCCGGCGGCGCTGCGATCCGACCGACGATATCCGCCGCGAACCGGGGCGTCGCGCCCTGCAATGCCGCTTCGAGCCGGTCGCGCTCGGCAGGCGACAACCGGGCCAGCACCTGCTGCTGCTCGCCGGGGGGCAGGGCACGAAACCGGTCGATCAGGTCGGAGAGCGGAGGATCAGTGGACGGCATCGTCGGTTCCGCTCGCCAGTTGGCGACGCAATATCCGGGCGAAGGCGTCGCGATCGTCATTCGACAGGGCGTGGGTTCGTGCCACACGCCGACGATAGAGGAGGACCAATGCAAGCAGCGCCAGCCCGATCCCGATCATCCACGGCAAGGAACTGCCGTTCGCGACCGGCGGAACGAAGGTGGCTTCGGGCAGCCGAACGGTGGGTACGGCCGGCGCGGCAGTGGCGGCAGGCACCGGCGCGATCGGTCCGGTCTCGAATACCAACAGGTCGCCCAGCGTATCGTCCAGCCCCGCCGCGGGGGTGACGACCGCCTGCATCCGGTCGCGCACCGCGATGTCGAGCGGCTCCGGCGTGACCAGCGTCAGTCGCAGTCGGAAGTTGCGGGCGTCCCCGGCGTCACCCGGCGTCCAGCGCGTCGGGTCGGTCGTCGCATCCGCTTGCGGCAGCGCCTCGACCCGCAACTGATAGCGCAGTCCGGGACGCTCGGCATCGATCGCACCGCGGGCGCGGGCGCGATAATATTGCTCAACGGCGGCGCGCGCCTCGATGTCGGCGGGCTGGCCGTCCGGGGCGATCGCGGCGGTCGTCGGCGTCTGGCTGATGACGCGGCCGTCGGCGTCGAGCACGACGACACGGTCGGGGGGCAGGTCGGACACCGCCGCCGACACCAGCCGCTGGATACCCGCCACCCGCGCCATGTCGGGCACCAGCCCGGCGCGCATCGCGACCGTGACGGCGGCGCTCGGTTCGGTGCGGTCGTCGCGAAACAGGGCGCGTTCGGGCAGGGCGAGATGGACGCGCGCGCTTTCCACCCCGTCCATCAGCGTGATCGTGCGGACCAGTTCGCCCTGCAACGCGCGCTGATAATTGATCTTCTGGGCGAAGTTCGTCAGCCCCATGTCGGATTTGTTGAACAGTTCGAACCCGATCTGTCCGGCAACGGCCGCGTCCGACCGCACCAGCGCGAGGCGGGTGGCGTCCGCCTCGTCATCGGGGACTAGGATCGTGGTGCCGCCGTCGCGCAGCCGGTACGCCGTGCCGCGCTTGTCGAGTTCGGCGACGATCGCCGCCGCCTCGCCCGGACGGACATGATCGGCCAGCACGACATACCCGCCGCTGAGGAACAGATAATATCCCGTCGCCAGCATCGCGACCACGACCGCGAAGATGCCGCCGATCACGAACCATTGCCGCCGCCGGTCGGGCGAGATCGCGTCGCTCATAACTGCATGTTCATCAGTTCGCGGTAGCCCTCGACCAGTCGGCCGCGGACCTGCATCGCCAGTTCGACCGCCAGCCGGGCCTCCTCCAGCGCGATCGTCACATGGTGCAGCGGCACGCTGTCATCGACCGCGAAGCGCCGGACCAGCGCGTCGGCGGTGTTCAGCTTCGCATCGACCCCGCGCAGTCCGTCCATCACGAGACTGCCGAAACCGGATGCCGGGGTCGGGGGCGCGGCGATGGGACCGAGCTGCATTGCCAGCGGCGACGCCCCGACCGCACCGATTGGCGGAATGGCGAACGCGCTCACGATTGCTTGCCCAGATCGAGTGCGCGGGAATACATCTGATGGGCGATGCCCAGCGCGGTGAGGTTCGCTTCATATGCGCGGGCGGTGCGGATCATCAGCGCCATCTCCCCCGCCTGATCGATGTCGGGATAGGTGACGAACCCCTCCGCATCGGCATGGGGATGGCCGGGTTCGAGGACGCGGCGCACGGCGTTCGCCACCGGCTCCATTCCCAGCACCGCGACCCCGTCCGGCCGGACGTCGCCTTTCGCCATCGTTCGAAAATCGCTGGCCGGTCCGGAAAGCAGCCGGACGGCGCGATAGGGGCGACCATCGGCCGCCCGGCTGGTGTTCATGTTGGCGAGGTTCTGGGCAATGACCTGAAGCCGTTGCCATTCCACGTCGAGGCCGGTGCGGCTGATCCGTGCGGCGTCCATATCAACGACCCCCGGCGACGGCGGCGCGCATCATCGACATTTCGCGGCCCAGCAAATCGACCAGCGCGGCATAGCGCATCGACGTCGCCGACGCGGTGGCGAGTTCGAGATCGACGCGCATTTCGGTGCCATAGGGCGATACCGCCATTGCCGTGGTGCGGGGCATGACGGCCGCAACCGCCGCCGTGCCGCGATCGGCGGCAGCGCGCAGTTCGCCCTCGAAATCGACGCGCAGCGGCCGATAGTTCGGCGAGCTTGCATTGGCGATGTTGGCGGCGGTCGCCTCCGCACGGGCGGACAGGCCGTCCAGCGCCTTGGCGATGAGTATCGGGGTCAGGGCGTTCACTGGGCTGCTCCGGTCACTGGATCACTAGGTCGGCGTGCAGCGCGCCCGCTGCCTTGATCGCCTGAAGAATGCCGATCATCCGACGGGTATCGACGCGGGCGTTCGACAGTCCCTGCACCAGATCGGCGATGGTCGTGGCCGGAAAGCGGAGCGCGCGGTCGCCAACGCCTTGCGCCACGTCCAGCCTGGTGTTGGTGACGATCAGGCTGCGAACACCGCCGCCGCCGTCGGGATCGCTGGCGAACCCGGAATAGAAATCGGGCTGCGAAGCGACATTCTCGGCCACGACCGATATCCGGATATCGCCCTGCGCGATGACGATGGGGGAGATCGAGACGTCGCCGCCCGCGACGACGGTGCCGGTGCGCTCGTTGATGACGACGCGGGGCGTCGTGTCGGGCCGGATCGTCACCCGTTCGATATCGGCAAGGAACGCGGTCAGCGCCCCCGGCTGGCCGGAGAAGCGTACCCGCACTTCGTCGGCGTTGCGCGCCCATGCCACCCCCGGTCCCAACCGGCGCGATATGCCGTCGGCAATGCGTTCGGCGGTGGAAAAGCTGGGGTCCGACAACAGGAACGACACTTCGCCGCCGGGTTTCAGGATCGCACTGTCCACCGGGGTTTCGATCGTCGCCCCACCCTGAAGAATGGCGGAAGTCGGATAGTTGCGCTGTTCGCGGTTCAACTGGCTGTCGAAACGATGTCCGCCGACCAGCAACTGCCCCTGCGCCAGCGCATAGGTCCTCCCGTCGGGACCGAGCAGCGGCGTCATGATGAGGGTGCCGCCCGCCAGGCTGCGCGCATCGCCGATCGACGCGATCGTCGCATCGATCCGGTCGCCGATGTTGGCGGAGGCGGGGAGCGTGCCTGTGACCATCACCACTGCGATGTTGCGGCTGCTGATCTCCGCCGTGGCGACGTTGGTGCCGAGCCGGTTCAGGGCGTTGCGCAACGCCTGCCGCGTGACGAGGCTTTGCCGGGTATCGCCCGATCCCGACAGGCCGATGACGAGGCCGTATCCGACCAGCGCATTCTCGCGCCAGCCGTCGAACCGGCCGAGCGTCCGGACCGGCACGTCCTGTGCCAGCGCGGGCGGGATGACGGCAATGGCGATGCCGATCGCGAGGAACATCCGCAGCATCAGCCCAGCCCCAACAGGCCGAACAGGCGATTGACGATGCCCGGTCGCGCGCCGCGCGATACGAAGCCGCGCCCGCCATAATCGATCTCGGCATCGGCGATGCGGGTCGACAGGATGCTGTTATCGGCACCGATATCGACCACTCGAACCCGGCCGCGCACGCTGACTTCGGTGCGTTCGCCGTTGACGTGCATCCGCTGGCGGCCCGTCACCAACAGATCGCCATTGGGCAGGACGCCCGTCACCATCACGCTCAGTTGCGTCACGAACCGTTCGGTGCGCCGTGCATCGCCGCGCCCGGTATAGCCGCCGCCCAGATTGGCGCGCGCGCCCTCGTTCACCGAACCGGCCGCCAGCGCGGCGGCGATATCGGTCGATTTGCGGGTGCTGGTCTGGGTCGAGTTGCTCGACTCCGCCGCCTGATACACGACGATGGTCAGCGCATCGCCGATCCTGCCCGCCCGCTGGTCGGCGGTCAGCGCCGCCCAGCCGCCGGGCCGGTACAGGTCGTCGGCCAGCCCGGCGGATGGCAGCAACAATCCGAGCGAAAGCAATCCGCGGATCATCGGTCCTGCTCCACCAGCGCGAGCGGCGCGGCGAACACCTGTCCCGCGCCGTCGCGTACGAACACCGACCGTCCCGATCGTCCCGGTTGAAGCGTCGTCACCGGACGCTCGATCGCCACCGGCCCGCGAACCGAGCGCAGCGTCAGGCTGGTGCCCGGCGCGACATGCCCGACCGGGACCGGAACGAAGCGACCGAGCGGCGCATCCGCCGGAACCACGCCGGACAAGCGGGGCAGGCGACTGCCCGGCGCATGATCGACCTTGAGGAGGTTGCCCGTGTCGCACGGCGTGGAGGCAACATCGTTCAGTGTGATCGTTGTACCTGCGGTCATCGGGCGAAGACTACGCCAGCACCCCGTCGTTCGGATCGCCGTCGTCGGGCGGGTGGCGATGGTCACGGACCCGCTGCCGGTAACGGCAATCGAGGGCGCCCGTCGCCGGACCAGCGCAACGACCGTTTCGACGGGAAGCACCACCTGTCGCTGCCCGGCACGCAACCGCAACGCGACCAACGCCGCGCTCGGGCCGGTGAGGCGCCGGCCATCGGCGGTCCGCACCAGATCGCCGATGGTGACGGCGCGGCGGTCGACCATCACGGCGGGCGCGATCGTCAACGCTGCGGTGAGTGCAAGCAACATATGCGTGATTCCCCGGTCTCGATCAGCGGCGCAGGCCGTTGGCGATGCCCATCATCTGATCGGCTGCCTGCACGATCTGGGCGTTGGCGGCGTAGGCGCGCTGGACCAGCATCATCCGCACCATTTCTTCGGTGAGCTGGACGTTCGATCGTTCGATCGACCCCTGCACCAGCATACCGGCACCGTCCTCACCGGGTGCGAACCCATCGAGAATGGTATCGTCAGTGACGCGGTACAGGCTGCCGTCCAGCCGTTCGACCGAGGAGGGATCGTTGATGCGGACCAACTGGATCTGGCCGATCGTCACCGGCTCGGTGCCATCCGCCGCCGTCGCCGAGACGGTGCCGTCGGCGGCGATCGCGATCGACTTCGCGTCGGTCGGCACGGTGATCGCGGCTTTCAACGCCATGCCGCCCGGACCGGTCAACTGCCCGTCCGCGCCGATCGACAGCCGCCCGCCGCGCCACAACAGCGTCCGCCCGTCCGGTCCCATCAGTTCGATCAGGCCACTGCCGTCGATCGCAAGGTCCATCGCGCTGCCGGTACGTTGAAGCTCGCCCTGATCGTTCAGCATGAACTGTACGTCGAGCGCGACGCCCGCCAGCGTCGGCGGGGTCGAGGCGAGGTCGGCGGTCGGCATCGCCGGGTCCGCGCTGCTGGCGACGACATCGGCAAAGCGAATCTCCGACCGCTTGAAACCGCCGGTGTTGATGTTGGCGATGTTGTTCGCGATCGCATCCAGCGCCAGTTGCTGCGTCCGCAGCCCGACCGCGCCGACATGATAGGCACCGCTCATCGTCCACTGCTCCCAAAGGCGTTGACGACCTTGCCCATCAGTTCGTCATAGAGCTGGATGAGCCGCGCGCCGCTTTCCGCCTCGCGCAATGCGGCCATGCTGTGCGTCATTTCGTCACCCAGCGAGACGTTCGAGGATTCGAGCATTCCCTGTCGCACCAGCGTGCCGGGCGCTTCGTCCATCGTGCCTGTGCCCGCCGTGAAGAAGCTTTCCCCGACCGGCGACAGCGTTGCGCCATCGCCGGGGCGTTCCACCGCGATCCGCGCGACGGGGCGGCCGCCGTCCATCACCGTGCCGTCCTGTTCGACGCGCAGCGCGGTGCCGTCGACGATCAGATCCCCGCCGCCCGCCGCCTGAAGGACATAGCCTTGCGGCGTGACCAGCATTCCGTCCGCGTCGCGACGGAACTGCCCCTGTCGCGAATGCAGGATCGCCTCACCGGAGCGAACCCGGAAATACCCGTCGCCGCTGATCGCAAGGTCGAGCGGGTTGGCCGTGGCGGTCAGCGTTCCCTGGTCGGGCATCGCAAGCGACGTCATCTGGGGCAGGTTGTCGGGCGATGCCGATGTGACCATCTCCGCGAAACCGATGCGACGCTTATAGCCCGGCGTTGAAATGTTCGAGACGTTGTGCGCGACAACATCCAGTCGCCGCTCCGCCATACGCATGATGGCGGTGGCGGACTCTACTAGCCCCGGCATGAAAAACCCCCGTGTTTGCAGGGGCATGAGACATGGGCGGGGCGGCAGCGTCAAGCGGGATACTTGGTCATAGGCAAGTACATCCGGATCGGATGAAAACACCGAAATGGTACGAACATTGCCGGTCCGGATCGCTCAACTCCGAAAGACCGGTCCGGACAATGATAGCGAAGATGGAATTTTCGCGTCGTGCCGGTTCCATTGCATCCGTAACCGACGCGGTCGTCGTTCGCGGCAATTCTATTTCACCGCATCGCTAAACTATTGCCGACTCCTGCCGACCATCATCGTGGCGGGAACGACGTGACGAAGGTTCGCCCGCGATGGGGGTATGAATGGTTGCGATCTTTTCCGGTGCGGGCACGGGTCTGGAACGTGGTTCGGGCAATGTCGTCGGCGCGGCGGGCACCGTCGGCGTCGCGGGTAACGGGCGCGCGGGCGAACAGATCCTGCTGAACGCCGCGACCGGCAACCTCGTCATCAGCCAGCGCGACGAGTTCCTCGTCGGACGCGGCCCCGACGCGGCGGTATCGCGCACCTATAACAGCCTCGGCGATCTGTCGGACGACAATGGCGACAACTGGCGGCTTGGTGGTCAGAGTCACTTGACCATGGTCGCCGGTGCCGTGAACCAGACCGGCAGCATCCTTCGACGTCATATGGCGGACGGATCGAAGGTCGATTACGCATGGAACGGCACCGCCTATCTCTCGACTGAGGGAGCGGGGGCCTATGATACGCTGACCCGGGCGGCGGGTGGCTGGCACTGGACCGACGGCGATACGCGCACCGTCGCCTATTTCGAGGATCACGGGCCGATCGCCCGCCTGCGCTGGATCGATGACACCAGCGCCAACCGGGTGACGTATGGCTATACCGGCGATCGACTGACCAGTATCACCACCAATGAGGGTAGTGTCGTCGAATATGGCTGGACCGGCAACAACGTCACCGAAGTCCGCGCCAGCTACACCGACCTGAAGACCGGGCAGCGGCTGACGCAGACGCGCACCCGCTATGTCTATGACGCGGCGAACCGGCTGGCGTCGGTCACCACCGATCTGTCGCCGCTGGACCGGTCGGTGGCGGACGGCGATGTCTATACGACCGCCTATACCTATCACGACACCTCGCGGCGGATCGCCACGGTCACGCAGACCGACGGGTCGCGGATGAGCTTCGCCTATGATGCGCAGGGGCGCGTGACGGGCATGACACAGGCCGTCAGCGGCACCGTGGCGCGGACTACCACCATCGCCTATGGCAACGGCACGACCAGCGTGACCGATGCATCGGGTCAGGTCACGACGCTGGAATATAACGGCGACGGCACGCTGAAGACCATCGTCGCGCCGTCGACGTCGTCCGGGCCGCAGGCGACGCGCTTCACCTATAACGTGCGAGGCGACGTGACGAGCGTTACCGATGCGGCGGGTCGGGTGACGCGCTTCGTCCATGACGATCGCGGCAACATGGTCACGTCGCTGGACGCCGACGGATCGGTGACGCAGCGGACGTATAGCGCGACGAACCAGTTGCTGACCGAAACCCGCGACGCCAACCGCATCCGCAATGCCGACATGCTGGGCACGGCGGGCTGGATCATAGGCTATAGCCCCCACGGGATCGCGGGCTCGTTATATAGCGGCGTTCACTACGATATTCCGTTTGTCAAAGCGGAATTTACCGCCACCGCGGCCGGACAGGTGTTCTCGATCGCTACCGGAACGGATGACTGGTTTCCGACCGTGCCGGGCGAACGGCTGGCGATCGAAATCGGGGTAGAGCCTCAGGGTCCGGTCAGCCACGTCAGCCTTGCGCTGTTCTGGCGAGATGCGAACGGTAATACCATCGGCAGCGCCGACGTCATTTCGCGTAATGGACCGCAACCCTATGACACGCGGATCGGCGGGTTCGTCGACGTTCCCGCCGGAGCGGTAAGCGCACGGCTGGAAACATACCTCGCCACCAGCGGTGCGGGCACCGGCGCGTTGGCGCTGACCCGGCCGACCGTGACCCGCGCGCTTGCCGGACAGGTCGCGATGCCAGCATTCGGCGCGGTGGCGGGCGGTGGTCGTCCGGCGACCACGCGCTACGCGTACGACTCGCTGTCCCGGCTACGTTACATGATCGACGCCGAAGGCGGCGTCACCGAGTATCGCTACGATGGCGTCGGCAATCTTGCGTGGACGATCGCCTATACCGAAAGCCGGTACGACGGCGCCGCGCTCGGACCGACCGGCGCCCCGACCGAGGCGCAGATGGATGCGTGGGGCAATACCGCCGACCGTCGTGCGGTACAGGCCACCCACACGCTGTACGACGCGCGCGGCAATGTGTCCGAACAGATCGGCTATGCGGGATTCGATGCCAACGGCAATGCCATCGGCGGGGCGGGGCAATCGCGTACCGTCTTTACCTATGACCATGCCGGGCAGTTGCTCAGCCGGTCGGTGGTGGTTGCCGAAGACGGCTTGTCCCCGGACCAGGGACTAAGCCGATACGTGCTGGAACCGGGCGGTCGCGGCGGCGGCGAGACGCTGGCCAAGACCTATACGTTGAACCCGGCGGTACGGCGGACGGCGATCGATGCCGACTTCATCCGGCTCGACAGTTGGGATGGCGAGCCGCTGCACGTCTTCATCAACGGAACCAAGGCGTTCTCGTTCACGCCACGTACCTTCTACGACGTCGGCACCACATCCCTTATCGGCGACAGTGAATCCGGGCAATGGTCGGTCGGTGGCGTGCATGGCACATGGTCGATGGTATCGACCGGTGCCGAACGCCATTTGGGTGGAAACCAATACGCCACGGATCTCGTCTATCGCCTGCATATCGAAGCGGATGGGGCCGGGGCATCGATCAAGCTCGGCTTCGGATCGGGCCTCGATGAGGCCCGCGACAACGAAGCGGTAGCAATCGACAACGTCGTCGTCACGCAGGATGCCCAGTTCGACGATTTCGAGAATGGCCGCGCCGTCGGCTGGGTCCAGAACGGCGCACCGGCGGCGGTCCTGCTACCGCAGCGGGGTGCTGCGGGCGGCTTGAACATGGCGGTCGGTCGGCTCGGTGGAACCGGCGATGCGGAGGCGCTGTCGAAGACGTTCCGCCTGAACCCGACGCAGGGCAAGGCCGACATCGCGTTCGATATCGCCGCGCTCGACACCTGGGATGCCGAGACGATGCAGGTCTACCTGAACGGTAGCAGCGTCTTCTCGTTCACGCCGGGCTATTCGGCCACCGCGCCGGGCCGGACCGGGACGTTCGCGATTAACGGACTATATGGACGCTACACCATCACGCGGGTCGGCGGCGAAGGCGACATTACCGGCGATCTGGGAACATGGGACCAGATCTATACCGTCCGGATCGAGGTCGAGGGCGTGGGCGATTCGGTCCGGTTGGGGTTCGGCACGAACCTGAACGGGCCGACATGGGACGAAGCGCTGGCGATCGACAATGTCCGCGTCGGGCAGTCGGCGGTTGTCGACCGGTTCGAGGGAGCCTTCCCTTCGGGCTGGATATCGCAATCGCAATCGGTGCCGGTCACGAGCAACGACGGCACGCTCGGCAGCTATCTGGGCCGGATCGGGGGAACCCCCGGCGGCGCGGAATCGATCGCCAAGACCTTCGCGCTCGACCCGAAACTGGGCAAGACGATCGTCGAGTTCGATTTCCTGAAGATCGATTCGTGGGATCAGGAATGGTTCAAGGTGTACCTCAACGGCACCGAGGCATTCACCTATACCCCACCGCACTATGGTCAGCCGTTCGTCGGGGCCAGTGGCAGTTTCGCGTTCGGCGGGATGACCGGGCGCTATACCGTCGCGGTCGCATCGAACGGCGTGGCGATGAGTCAGGACGGCTGGTCCGACGGCGTGTTCCGCGTTTGGATGGAGATCGACAATCCGGGGTCCGCGCTGACCATCGGGTTCGGCGCGGCGCTCGACGAGCCGCTCGATAACGAATCGCTCGGCATCGACAATCTCAGCGTCGTGCAGATCGCCGACAGCATCGACCGGTTCGAGAGTGGCGATGCGGCGGGCTGGACGGTCGGCGGCGGACAGGCGGCGTCGATCGGCGCGCCGGAATGGCCGTTCACCAACTTCCTCGGCAGGTTCGGGGCTAGCGGCAACGCGCAGGCGGTGTCCAAGACGTTCGCGCTCAATCCTCAGCACAGCCGCACGTCGATCGATTTCGATTTCCTCAAGATCGATACGTGGGACGGGGAGTCGTTCAACGTCCATCTGAACGGTGCGATCGCCTTTTCCTTCCAGCCGTTGTTCGCGGCGGGGCAGGGGCTGAACGGTGCCAGCGGGACCTTTGCCGTCGGCGCGATCAGCGGGCGGTACAATATCGTCGCGGCAGCGCCCAACGAGCCTGCGGCCAAGCGAATCTACCACGTCCATATGGAGGTCGACGGTGCGGGCGGAACGGTGACGCTCGGTTTCGGATCGACGCTGGATCAGGCGGCGGCGGACGAGGCGTTCGGGGTCGACAATGTGCGCGTGGTCCAGATGCCGGGCACGATGTACGATGACTTCGAGACCAGCCATATCGGCGGATGGGCAATGGCGGACGGCAGCACGCCGTGGCTGAACGGACCTACCAGTTCCGAGGAGGGCGGTTATAGCCGGTTCCTCGGCCGTATCGGCGGCAGCGGCGGTGCCGAGACGTTGTTCAAGAACTACGCGATCGATCCGGCGCGTCGCCGTACCACCGTCGAGTTCGACTTTCTGAAGATCGATAGCTGGGACGGCGAAGAACTGATCGTGTTCGTTCAGGGCACGGCAGCGTTCCGGTTCCAGCCCGAAACCTATGCGGGTGGCCATGACGCCGCCAGCGGCGGTATCGTCCTGAGCGATACGCTGCGCGGATCGTACACCATCACGTCCCTTGGTAACGACATGGCGGCACCGGGCATGGACCCCGCCTATGGCGAGCGTGTCTATCGGGTACGGTTCGACATCGACGGCGCGGGCGGCAACCTGCGCATCGGGTTCGGATCGACGCTCAACGAAGACGTCTGGAACGAAGCCTATGGCATCGACAACGTGCGCGTCACCCAGCCGACCGAAGACAGCTTCGATCAGGGACAGGCGCCCGGCTGGTTCGTGCCTACCGGCTATGCCGAGATCGGAGGGACGCCGCGCGCGACCGAGGCGCAACTGCCGATGCGCGAGACGTTCGTCTATGACGGTATGGGGCGGCTGATCGCGTCGACCGACCTCAACGGCGGTGCGACCCGGATCGTGTTCGACGACGCGGCATCGCGCACGATCATCACGTCGGGCAACGGACTGACCCGGACGTCGACCTATACGCTGGCGGGTGAACTGATCGCGTCGAGCGAGGCGGGGGCGTTCGTCGTCAGCGGCACGTCGACCTTCACCTATGACGCGGTCGGCTATCCACGGATGCAGACCGATGCGTCGGGCCGCTCGACCTTCTGGCTGTACGACAAGGGCGGGCGCAAGGTCGCCGAGGTCGGCCATAATGGCGAACTGGTCGAATATACCTATGACGTGAACAACCGGGTGCTGGCCACGATCCTCTATGCCGAACGGGCGACCGCGGCGCAGATCGCGTTGCTGACCGATTCCCAGTCGCGTCCCGCAATCGGGGATATCCGTCCGGTCTTCGGGAATCGCGACGAGTGGACATGGACTGTCTACGACGCGGCGGGCCGCGTGACGGGCATCACCAACCGTCGGGGTGAGGTGGTCGAGTTCGAATACGACGCCAACGGACAGCTTGCCTTGACGCGCAGCTATGCCAACCGCCTCGACATCAATACCGTCGGCACCTTCTTCAGCGCGCCGGTGCTGAAGGTCGTGCGTCCAGGCGCGAGCGCCGCCGACATCGTGTCGCGCAATTTCTACGATCGCGACGGTCGGCTGGTCGGTATGCTCGACGGCGCAGGATATCTTACCACGGTCGTGTACGACGCCGCCGGGCGCAAAACCGACGAGGTCGCGCATGCCAACGTCACGGCGTCGAACCTGCGCGCGAACGGAAGTCTGGCGCAACTGATCGCCAGCGTCGGCACGGTCGCCGACGATCGCCAGTCGCGGTTCGTGTACGACGTGCAGGGACGTCTTCGCTTCGCACTCGACGCGCTCAACTACGTCACCGAATATCGGTACGACAATGGCGGCAACGCCGGTGGCGGCGTCGTTCAGGCGATCCGGTACGGCGGAACGATACCCGGCATCCGCTACACGGTCGAAACCGCGTCGCAGGCGGTGGCCGCCGCCGCGCTCGGATCGAACGTCAACACCCGGTCCGACTTCAAAGTATATGATCGAGCCGGGCGCGTCGCCTACACTATCGATCCAGCCGGTGCCGTGGTCGGCTATCGATACGATACCGAAGGGCGGGTGGTGCGCGAGACCCGGTTCGCGGCGACGCTGGCGATGGCCGCCGCCCCGTCGCGCGCGTCGATGGACCTGTGGGCACAGGCGACCCCCTCGCCCGACGACCGGACCACGCGCACCTTCTACGACGCGCGGGGACAGGTGCGCTTCTCGGTCGATGCCGAGGGCTATGTCACCGGGTACGAGTACGACGCCAGCGGTCGTACCACGCGAACCGTGCAGTGGGATGCGAAGATCGCGCTGACCGACGGGGCGACGACGGCGACGATCGGCGGGCTGGTCGGCAGCGGCGCGTCGGAAACCCGGTTCCTGTACGATCCGATGGGTCGGCTGACCATGACGATCGACCCGCTCGGGGTGCGATCGAAGCTGTTGTACAACAATTTGGGCCGGGTCGAGTTCGCAATAGACGCGGCGGATACGGCGGACGAAAGTCGCACCCGGTACCAATATGATTCCGCCGGACGGAAGATTGCCGAAACCCGCGCGTTCGGATGGGGCGAACAGGCCACGACGTCGTACAGCTATGACGCGTTTGGCAATCTCCGGAGCTTCACCGATCCGAACGGCAACGTCACCACCCGGACATATGACCGGCTGGGGCGGATGACGACCGAGACCAACGCGCTGAACGGCGTGATGCATTACGCCTATACCGCCTTCGGCGAACTGGCGATCGAAACCGACCAGCGCGGCAATGCCACCTATCGCCATTACGACCGGCGCGGGCTTCTGGTCGCAGTGCGCGATGCCGAAAACTATGTCACCGAGACCAGCTATACCGCGTTCGGACAGGTGATGTCGGTCACGCGCCGCGAACGTCCGACGACTGTGGCACCGGGGGCATGGCCGGGCGTGGCGGCCGATACCGGCGATGCCACTACCGCGTTCGAATATGACCGCGCCGGCCGGGTGGTGCGGACCGTGGATGCCGAGGGATTCACCGAACGGCAATGGTATGATGCGTTCGGCAACCTGCGACAGGTGCTGAACAAGGTCGGCGGCGTTACGCTCAACCGGTACGATCGGCGCGGACAGTTGATATCGCAGGTCGCGCCCAACGGATCGTCGAATTCCGCTGGAGATGTGATCGTTCGCGGGACCGATGCGACCCGGTTCGACCCGACCTATTACGGCACGGTCAATCCAGACCTGACCGGATTGTCGGCCGCCGATCTGGAGTATCACTGGCTGAACCACGGTCGATACGAGGGCCGCAATCCCAACGCATTCTTCAACACCAGCTTTTACACGTCGACCTATCCGGATGTCGTAGCCAGCGGCCAGAACCCCCTGACGCACTTCGCGCTGTGGGGCATGAACGAGGGGCGGCTCCCCGCTTCGACCTTCAGCACCGGCAACGTGAGCGAAACCGGCGGCGTCATGACGCAGTTCGATTATGACGCACGCGGCAATCGGACGCGGATGATCGAGGCCGCCGGGTTGGCCGAAGCGCGTGTCACGACCTATGTCTATGATCGGACCGACCGGCTGGTCGAAACCCATCTCCCGGAAGTCACGGTACTGCTGGCGGATTTCATCGGCAGCAGCACGGTAACGCCGGTCGAGTATTACACCTACGACCGTCGTGGAAACGTGATTCAGACGGTGGCCGCCAACGGCGCGCGCACCCTGTCCTATTACGATGCGCTCAACCGCAAGGTCGCAGAGATCGGCGCGACCGGCACGTTCCGGCAGTTCCAATATGACGCATCGGGGAACCTTACGCACAGCCGGACATGGGCGACGCCGGTCGCCCTGCCCGGCTGGGCGGGGGGAGCGCCGCCTGCGGCACCCGCCGGTACGGTGCGTGAGACCACCTATACCTATGACGCGCTGCACCGGATGGTTGGCGACAGGGTCAGCAACGTCATCGGCGGATGGTGGGACGGGGTGCGCCATCAACGTTTCCAGGGCGCGGTCGGCAACAATTATGTCTATGATGCCACCGGAAATCTGATCGAGGAAACCAACGGGCGCGGGCACACCGTCCGTCATGGCTATGACCGGCTCGGTCGTCGGGTCCGCACCGTCGATGCCGAAGGGTTCACCACGAGTTGGGTCCATGACGCCGACGGCAACGTCGTGCGCGAACGACGCTGGGCGACCAAGGGCGCGCAGGTCGAGGCCGCCGGTTGGCAGACCGAGGTGCCCGCCCCGCCGCATGACGACCGGATCACCAGCTTCACGTATGACCGGATGGGTCGCCGACTGTCCGAGACACGGCTGAACGTCCTGACGTTTAGCCTCGACGCGAACGGCAATTTCCTCGCTCCGGACGGCCAATATGTCTCCGCTGCCGTAACCTATAGCTATAACGCGCTGGGACAGGTGGTTCGCAAGACCGAGTCCACCGGCGACTATACCGACTTCGCCTATGACCGGTCGGGCCGGATGGTTGCGGAGACGCGAAGTGCGTTCGTGGACAGCGGCGGCAACACGCTCGCCCCGGTTCTGCGCTATGGGTATGACGCGCTCGGCAATCTGGTGCGGACGACGCAAGGCGCGAATGTCGGCGGCGACGAACGGGTTACGCGGCATCTGTACGATACTGCGGGACGCATGACATTGTCGTTCGACGCCTCGGGCGGCGCGACCGATTATACGTACGACATCGGCGGCAACGTCGTCCGGCAAGCCTATACGCGCTTCGATGCCGATCTGACGACGTCATATTTCGAAGCGATCCTGACGGTTCGCGACATATTGGGCCGGCCGGTCGAACAGTCGATCGGACGCTGGGTAGACAATAACCACTGGGTGAAGGGAGACGCCCAGCGGACCGAATACAACGCCTTTGGCGAAGTGTCGCGGCGCGGCATCAACGGTTTTCAGGAAGAATACGCCTACGACAATGCCGGGCAGGTCTGGCGATCGAACGCCGGAGACGGCGTATGGCGATATTATCTGCACGACGGTGCCGGAAACACCATTCTGACCATCGAGGGAGAGGGGGCGGACATCGCCGGTCTGACGCTGGATCAGGCACTGGCGCTGGTTGCCGCCCCGGCGGGCAGCAGCGAGCCGTATCCGTTCGTCGACGGGGTGAACGTCACCATCAATTTCTTCACCGCGACCGGCCAGCAATATGGGAGCTTCCAGCCACAGCGCGAACGGTCGGCGACCGAGCGGCAGGATTTGTGGACGTCGCGCGAGATCAATGCGTTTGGTGAAGTCACCCGCGAAACCGATCTCGCGGGGGGATGGACGTTCTTCAAATACAACACGATGGGCCGGTTGATCGCCAAGACGCTGCCGACGATATCGGTGACGAACGAACAGGGCGTGACGTCGAACGTCACACCGGTCGAACGCTATTTCAACGATATCAGCGGACGGTTGATCGGCGTGGAGGACGCCAATGGCAGCCGGACGCGCCGGTCGTATATGGCGGGGACGGGCTATGGCGGGACGGCCGGGCTGGTCGCGTCGGAATGGCATGCCGACGGGGGCACGGTCAGCAACGGCTATAACCGTTTCGGCGACCTGACCCGCGTGACGGACGAGATCGGCCGCGCGACGACGATGGCCTATGATGCAATGGGGCGTCTGATCCAGACCATCCGGCCCAGCGGCGCGTGGGACGGGTGGTCGTACGACATCCTCGGCCAGCGCACCCGCCACTGGACGTCGTATGCCCCGTCGGACGTCGAACGGACCGGCTACGACATGCAGGGCCGCATCGTGTCGCACGTCGCCGTCGGCGGCGACACGACAACGACCAGCTATAGCTGGCAGGGGTCGCTGGCGACCACCGGCATGGGTACGTTCGGCGGCTGGATCGCGACGAAGACGGTCGCGAATCAGCGTACCTCCGTCGAGGAAACCGACATGTTCGGGCGCCGGACGCGAACGGTCGACCTTGGCGGGCGTACAACCTGGCTGAGCTACGACCGCGCCGGGCGGATGACCGGGAGTACGGGTGCGCAGACGCTGACCTACAGCTATTACAACACCGGGCGCATGAACACCGTGTCGACCACGGTTGGCACGGTGGGATCGGGGAACTGGTCTCGGATCACCACGACGAACCGCTATGACGCCGCGGGCAACCTGTTGGGGCAGAAGACGGTCGACGAGGGTGCGGCGCATCAGGCGGGGGGCCGGGTAACGCAGGATGCGACCGCGACCTATGACGTGATGGGCCGGATGACCGGTTGGGCCGAGAGCGGCGTGGGTACGGCCCCGGCGGCGAGCATCGCGTACAGTTACGACGCGGTGGGCAACATCCGACGGTCCTATGCGCAGTTCCGCTCGCTGGACGCGACGGGCGCGGCAAGCAGTTACATCAACTTGCAGGATTACTGGTATCGCTACGACGCGATGAACCGTGTCGTGACGGCGAAGGGGCAGTTGCTGGACGGTACGGTCCAGCGCGGATACGATGGTACCGACCTGCAATATGACGCGGCGGGCCAGCGGGTACGATCGATCAGTTCGATCAATGCCACGGCGATGGTGCAAAATCCGAACTATGGCGGCCCGTATCAGTACCAGAGAGTGACCGAAAACCAGATCGGAAGCGAGAACCAGATCGGCGTCGGTGGCGATCCTCGATTGATAGAGGTGCCGTATCGTCAGGAACAGTTCGAGCAGTATGATTACTCGCTCGATGGTAATCTGTACCAAGTCCACGTCGCCAAGGGCAGCTATGAGGATCAGGGTGACGGAAAGGCGATACCGACTGCTGCGGTGGGACCGGGTGTGTTGCGGGCGAGCTATGACCACGACGCGCTCGGCCGTGTAACGGGCCAGACCGACTATCTCGGCGGCACGGCGGGCTATGGCCGGCAGGTCACGTATAATGCGAGCGGCCAGATCACGACCGAAGTGGTGACGCAGGCGCAGCGCCAGTCGAGCGACGGCGGGTACGATACCGTCCGGACGACGAACACGACCAGCTACGGGTCTGGCGCGGGCTATGCGCTGGGTGCGGCGGTATCGGTGACGACGGAGAGCACGCGCAACGGCACGACTCAACCAGTGGTGACGACAACCAACGGGTACGACTGGTATGGCGGTGCGGTACTGACGGGGACGTCGGTGACGCGGAGCGGTGCCACGACCAGCAGTTCGTATGACTACGACGTGGCGGGACAGTTGAAGTCGGCGCAGATCGACGACGGTCGCCAGCGTACGGTGACGTTCACCAACGACCTGTTCGGTCAGGTGCTGCGCCGGGACGAGACCGGTCCGGCGGCGGGATCGCCGCACGAGGTATGGTATCGCTTCGGCGGTCGTCAGATGGGCTATGTCGGCAACAACGGCACGCTGGACACGAACTACGAGCAGTCGATTGCGGCGCGTACAGCGGCTCCCGGCACCGGCGCGTTTCGCGGCGGGGCAAGCAATTATACGCCATACGCCGACTTCGACCAGTCGGTCGCGCCGATCACGAGCTATGCGCAGGGCGGCGGTGGCGGCAGCTATACGGTGCAGGCGGGCGACACGCTGTCGGGCATCGCGCAGACTTTGTGGGGCGATGGCGCGCTATGGTATCGCCTCGCGCAGGCCAACGGCCTGTCGGGGGCGAGCGCACTGGCGACCGGACAGGTGCTGAGCGTCCCCGCCGGGGTGTCGAAGTCGACGCACAATGCAGGCACGTTCGAACCGTATGATGCGGCGCGGATCATCGGCGACACCTCGCCCGGCGTCGCCGCCGCGCCGCAGGCAAAGCGCAACAAATGCGGCGCGTTCGGCGCGATCCTGATGATCGCGGTCGCGGTGGCGGTGACGATCGCGTCGAGCGGTGCGCTGCTGGCACTCAGCGGCAGTGCGGCCAACATCGGTGCAGGGATCGGCGCGGTTCTGGGGGCGGGCGGGGCGACGGCGGGGGCGGTGGCGACCGCCGGTGTCGTCGGCGGGATGATCGGCGGCGCGGCGAGTCAGGGTGTCGGGATCGCACTGGGAATCCAGGATAAATTCAGTTGGAAGGGTGTGGCGCTGGCCGGCCTTTCGGCAGCGGTTGGCGGCAGTCTCGGCGGGCTTGGCGGTTCGGGCATCGCGGGTGCCGCGATCCGTGGGGTTGCGGGTAGTGTCCTGACACAGGGCATCGCAATCGCGACCGGATTGCAGTCGAAGTTCGATTTCGTCGGGGTCGCGGTGGCAGGGGTTGTCGGCGCCGTCGGTCAGGGAATTGGCGGCGACAGCCAGAAGTTCGGCCGCCAGTTCGGCGCGAGTGCTGCATCGGCGATCGCGGGTGCGGCGACGCGCAGCATCCTGACGGGCACAAGTTTCGGCGACAATGTGAAGGCGGTGCTGCCCGATGTGATCGAGACGACCATCGGAAGACTGGCGGCTAGGAGTATCGCCGGGAGCGGGCGCTCAGGCGGGAACCGGCCAGCCGGCAGCAACCCGATATCGGCTTCACCGGAGACAGTATCCGACGCGGATATGTTGGTCCCGATGGGTGAAAAGGCTTCGGCCCTCGATGCCGTCGCGGACGGAGCCGATGCTTCCCCTGTCGCGGATGTTATGGGTCGCGATGCTCAGAACCCTTCACGAAAAGGTACTGTTACCGTAGATGACATGCCAGTATTCGAGGGCGGTCCGGTCGACGGCAAACGAACCCGTAATGTGGAATATGTCAACGAAGCAGTCCCATACACTCCGGAAGTAGACGGTCGACCGCTACTCGAACGGGATGGCCGGGAAATGTTTGGTTACTATCAAGGCAATCCCGGAAAGAATCTCTCATGGGTGGATGTCGGCAGTCCCGAGCAGTGGGAGCAGATGCGACTAAGCCAAGCGGTCAATATCATCATCGACGGCGGACAACTGGCTGCTCTCGATATCGCCAACGGATTGCTTGACATACCCAAGGGAGCAATCAGCGGTCTTGTCGGTGTTGCCAATGCGATGCTGGATCTTCGTTCCAGTGATCCCACAGCAGCGATACGAACTGCACAACGTGCCGCTTCGGTACGGAATGTTATAAGTAATCCTTCGAGCATCGTTCGGGCAGCACTCGAGCCGTTACGTCAGATGTTCGAAGAAGGTAGCGTTCGCGGTGTCTCCAGCTATGTTGGCGGTGCTGCGATCAGTGCGGGTGGTGTTGCGGTTGTCAACTCCGTCGCTAGTCGGGGGATAAAGGGCGTTGCTGTAGAGGGACGTGCTGTCGAGTTTGCGGCAGGGCGGCAAGCGTTCACTGCTGATATTTCAAACGTCACCGGTAAGGCAGCTACCGCAAGAAATCGCGCCATTAATGCGGTAATTAGCGAAGACCTTGGGGGACTCCGATTCACCCATATCCCCGAATATAGCCCGTTCATTGGGCATGGGGTGGCTATGGAAGGAACTGGAACTCAAATAGGAAAGCAGGTATTTAATTCCAGATCGGCCTTAAGAAATACTATTGTCCATGAGGAATTACATCATCGCTGGTGGTCGCGAGGCGTTTATGGCCATCATCCCGCCGGAAGCGCGATGGAAACTAAGTTTTATAAAACTATTGAGCGTTATGAACGAATGCGGGGATGGTAATTATGAGTCAGGATTTCAGGATTTCTGCTGAAGGGTGCGATCACGGTGGTTTCACGAATATTGGACAAACCGTCGTATCAGATCGTTTGCGTTGGTATAGATCAATGTCATGTTCAAACTGTGGGAACGTTGAGGTGGATGGAATTGGATTTCCTCCAGAAGACATAAGGCAAATAATTATTGGTAATGGTGGTTATTGGAGTGTTTCTGTAGAAAGGCCTAATTTAATTGCCGCTCTAAAATTATTGAAAGAGGAATTGGGTCTTTCTAATAAAGATGTATCTTCCCAAATTAAAAAGTATCCCATAATATTTCAAGGAACGCTTACTGAAGCGGAGTGGATAAAAAGCAAGCTTGTCAAAGTATCAATAAAATCAGAAGTTACGGAAAATAAATTATAAAATCGAGAAATTTTATTTTAAAATGCGATTTCTAGGTCGAAATTTAGGACGCCGATTCGTTTGGTCAGCGAAGATGTTAATTAAGTGTTATGCCATGTTCGTTGACGCTACTCTTTTGCCAGTCGACGAGGTTCTAGCGATAGACGCCACGTCATCTACCCCGCCGGCCCCTGCAACCCCGGCGGCGGCACGCTCTTGGCATCGGGGTCCACCCCGCGCCGCTCGTCGAGCGAGCGCATGATCGGGGTCACGGTCAGTCCGTGCAACAGGATCGAGAGCAGCACGACCAGCCCGACGATACCCCAGAGTCGCTCCGCACCCGCGATCGACATATGGTTGATGCCATAGGCGAGATAGTAGATCGACCCGACGCCGCGAATGCCGAAGAACGACAGGGTCAGCTTCTCGCTCCGATCGCCGGCCCAGCCGATCAGGCCGATCCAGCCCGTCAACGGACGCACCACCAGCAACAGGACGAGTGCGAATACGCCGTCGATCCAGCCGACCGGCGTCAGCAATCCGCTGACCAATGCGCCGCCGAACAGGATCAGCAGGACCATCATCGCCAGCCGTTCGATCTGTTCGGTGATCGCGTGCATCTCGTCCTGAAAATCATGGTCGCGGTGCGCGCTGCGGAAGGTCAGGGCAGTGACGAATACCGCGAGGAAGCCATAGACATGGGCGATCTCGGTCAGGCCATAGGACACGAACGTCGCCGACAAGGCGACCAGCCCGTCGCCGGTGCGCGCCAGCTTGGTTTCGGCGGGGATGTGGAAGGTGAGCCATCCGAACACGCGCCCGACCAGCCATCCGCCGACGATGCCGCCGATCACTTCCCACAACACGCGATAGGTCAGCCATTCGGTGAACCACGGCGCGCCGGTCGGAAGTGCCACGGCCAGCAGGATGGCGAGGTGGACGAACGGAAAGGCCGCGCCGTCGTTCAGCCCGGCTTCGGAGGTGAGGCCGAAACGCACCTCGTCCTCGTCGCCGGTCTTGGGCGGGCCGACCTGTACGTCGGCGGCGAGGACGGGATCGGTCGGGGCGAGGCTGGCGGCCAGCAACAGCGCGATCGCCAGCGGCAGTTTGAGTGCGGTCATGCCCAGCAGGGTGATCGCCACGATCCCGAGCGGCATGGTGATGGCGAGCAACCGCCACGTGATCGACCATCGCCGCCATCCGAAAATCCGGTCGATCTTCAGCCCGGCGCCCATCAGCGCGATGATGACGACGAACTCGGCGAACCGCTCGGTCACCTCGGGATAGCGATAGGGCAGCGGTCGCAGCGTCACCTGCGGCAACAGGAAGATCGCCGCGCCGATGCCGATGCACACGATCGGAAGCGAGAGGGGAAGGCGTTTGAGGGCCAGCGGCAACCACGCGACCAGCGCGATCAGCAACCCGGTGCCGGTCATGATAAGGATATAGGGGTCGGGGGTCAGGTCTGCCGTCATCGCGCCTTAACGACCGAGACGCTATCCGGGATACAACGCCTACCCAATTGGCGCGATGCAGCATAAGGTCCGCCCATGCGGATCGCGATCATCGACACCAGCACGACGCGCGCGGCGATCATTTCCGAAGGATTGCACGATGCCGGGCTGAACGATGTGGTGGTGATCGACAGCGCCGGGCCACTGGTCGCGCAACTCGCCGCCGCCGCGCCCGAAGTCGTGCTGATCAATCTGGAAAATCCCAGCCGCGACGTGCTGGAGGAGTTCTTCGCCGTATCGCGTGCGCTGGCCCGGCCGATCGCGATGTTCGTGGATCAGAGCGACGCCGAATCGACAGCGGCGGCGGTCGATGCCGGGGTATCGGCCTATATCGTCGATGGGCTGGCGCGACAGCGGATCAAGCCGGTGATCGATCTGGCGATACGCCGGTTTCAGGCGTTCGCCCGGCTTCAGGCCGAACTGCAAGAGGCGAGGAGCGCACTGGCCGATCGCGCGACGATCGACCGGGCAAAGGCGATCCTGATGAAGCGGCGCGGCATCGACGAGCCGACCGCCTATAGCCTGTTGCGCGCACAGGCGATGCGATCGAACCGGCGGATCGCCGAAATCGCCGACGCGATCGTGACGAGCGACGCGCTGATGGGAGAGTTGTGATGGCGCTCGATCCGGTTCGTATCGGGTTTCTGCCGCTGGTCGATGCCGCGCTGCCGATCCTTGCGCGCGAACGCGGCTTTGCGGAGGCGGAGGGGATCGACCTGATCCTGATCCGCGACATGACCTGGGCGACGGTACGCGACCGGTTGTTGTACGGCCATACCGATGCGGCGCACATGGTCGCCCCGCTCGCCATCGCCACCGCGCTGGGACGCGGGCGGCCGCCGGTCGCGATGGCGGTGCCGTTCGTGCTGGGGCTGAACGGCAATGCGATCACGCTGGCCCCGGCATTGGCGGGGCAGGTGACGGACGGCGACGGGCTGGGCGATCCGGTGGTGCTGGGTGCACGGTTGCGCGCGGTGGCGCTGGCGCGGGCGGATGCCGGGCGGCGGCTGCGGTTCGGGGTGGTGCACCGCTATTCGAGCCATAATTATATGCTGCGATATTGGTTGGCGGCGGTCGGTATCCGCCCCGACATCGATGTCGAGATCGTGACCACCAGCCCGCCCTTCGCCGCCGATGCGCTGGCGGCGGGGGAAGTAGACGGCATCTGTGTCGGCGAACCGTGGAACAGCGTGGCGGTCGATCGCGGAGTGGGGCGGATCGCGCTGGTCACGGCGCAGGTGTGGCAGCGCGGCGTCGAGAAGGTGCTGGCGATGCGCGACGAGACGCTGGTGCAACGGGGCGATGTAGTGCGGCGACTGATCCGGGCGCTTCACGCCGCCGCCGCGCATTTCGTGGACCCGGCAACGCGGGACGACAGCGCGCGCATCCTGTCGCGCGCCGACTATCTCGACGCGCCGGTCGATCCGGTGGCGCGGGCGATCGGCGACCGGGTGCGGATCACGCAGGGGGCGGAGCCGATCCACATCCCCGATTTCATGTTCCAGTATCGCGAGGCGGCAAACTTCCCGTGGCGCAGTCAGGCGGCGTGGCTCTATTCGCAGATGGTGCGGTGGGACGGCATGACCTTCTCCGCCGCCGACGCCCAAGTCGCGCAGGGGGTGTTCCGGCCCGATGTGTATCGACAGGCACTGGCCGGATCGGGCGCGCCATTGCCGGGGGCCAGTTCCAAACTGGAAGGCGCGATCGGTCAGGGTAGTATCGGTGCGGGATCGACACAGGGTCGCCTGATCCTTGGTCGGGATGCGTTCTTCGACGGACGTTCGTTCGATCCAGACGCGATCCCCGGTTATCTGTCCGGTCTGCCGTAATCGCGCTGCACGTGCGAAAAGATACTTGCGTGACCGCAACGAATCGGTCATCTTTCGGTCGTTCGGCAAGGATGCCGGACACGAAATAATCGCGATGCAGCTCCAATGGCGGGGCTGCAGCGCGCGGGATGGTCCACCGACCGTCCACTGGCAACGAAGCCGCTCCGATGCACCCATGCTGGTGTCGTCGGGGCGGCTTTTTCTTTGTCCATCGCAGATGGGGGGCATGACATGGCGACTGCGTACTGGAGCGACCGACCGACTACGACCAAGGGCAGCGGATTTTGGGCAAGCGGCCATACGCCGACCCTGATCGCGGCATTCCTGTATTTCGACCTTGCCTTCATGGTGTGGGTACTGCTTGGGCCACTCGCGCCCGACATCGCCAAATCACTGGCGCTCACGCCCGCGGAAAAGGGGCTGATGGTCGCGGTGCCGACGCTGGCGGGGGCGGTGCTGCGTGTCGTCAACGGCCTGTTGGTCGACCGGATCGGGCCGAAGCGGTCGGGCGCGATCAGCCAGATCGTCGTGATCGCCGGGCTGTTCGTGGCCTATATGTTCGGGGTCAACAGCTTCGGCGGTACGCTGGCGCTGGGCGTGATCTTGGGATTCGCCGGGGCCAGCTTCGCCATCGCGCTGCCGCTGGCCAGCCGCTGGTATCCGCCGGAGCATCAGGGCAAGGCGATGGGCCTTGCCGGCATGGGCAATTCGGGCACGGTGCTCGCCGCGCTGTTCGCGCCGACGCTGGCGAAGTGGTTCGGGTGGAACGCGGTGCTGGGACTGGCGTGCATTCCGCTGACGCTGGTGCTGATCACGTATCTGGCGTTGGCGAAGGACGCGCCGAACGCCCCAGCACCCAAAAGCCTTGGCCAGTATTTCACGCCGTTGAAGCAGGCCGATGCATGGTGGCTGATGGGCTTTTACGCCGTGACCTTCGGCGGATTCGTCGGGCTGGCCGCATCGCTGCCGATCTATTTCACCGACCGGTTCGGGCTGACCCCCATCACCGCCGGATACTGCACCGCTGCCTGCGTGTTCGCCGGGTCGCTGGTGCGGCCGATGGGCGGCGCGCTGGCCGACCGGATCGGCGGGATCAAGGCGCTGTCGATCGTGTTCGTGGTCGCCGCCATCGCACTGGCCGGGGTCGGCGGGGCTTCGAGCGTGGCATCGGCGCTGGCGATGTTCGTGCTCGCGATGCTGGCGCTGGGCACCGGCAACGGCGCGGTGTTCCAACTGGTGCCGCAGCGTTTCGCGGCGGAGATCGGCGTGATGACCGGGCTGGTCGGGTTCGCGGGCGGTATCGGCGGCTTCTATCTCGCTTCGTCGCTGGGCGTCGCCAAGCAGATGACCGGCAGTTTCCAGTCGGGCTTCCTGATCTTCGCCGCACTGTGCCTGATCGCGCTCGGCGGACTGACGCTGGTGAAGAACGGCTGGCGGCAACGCTGGACCGCCGCCGCCGGCGTGCGGATCTGACGATGCGGGCGATCCTCCTCCTTGCCGCCGGGCTGGTCGCCGGTCCGGCACTCGGACAGACCGTGACGATCAGGCCGCTCGCCGATGCCCGGTTGCGCTATGAACGGGTCGAACAGGATGGCCCGGCGCTCGACAGTGCCGATGCGGTGACGATGCGGGTCCGTGCCGGAGTGGATGCGACGACCGGCCCGTGGTCGCTGCTGGGCGAGGCGCAGGGGAATCTGGCGATCGTCGGCGACTATTGGGACGGTCTGGGTCCGGCGACCCGGCCGCAGGTAGCCGATCCGCAGAATATCGCGCTGTACCGTCTGCAGGCCGGATACCGCACGCCCGCGCTGGCGGTGACGGCGGGGCGGCAGCGGATTGCGCTCGACGACGAACGCTTCGTCGGCAACGCCGCGATCCGCCAGAACGCGCAGACTTTCGACGCGGTGCGGGTCGAATGGAGCGGTAGCCGGAACCTGAAGGCAGACGTGACCTATGCATGGAGCGTCCGCACCATCTGGGGCATCGACGGCACCCCGGCGCGACCGCAGGCGATCGGCGGCGACAATGTATTCGCCACGTTCGGCTATCGCATGCCCTTCGGCACACTCGGCGGCTTCGCCTATCTGATCGATCAGGACGAAGCGGCGGTGCAGGGATATCGCCTGTCCAGCCAGACCTATGGCGTGCGCTTCGCCGGGGATCGCAGGATCGGGATCGCCAAACTCGCCTATCAGGCAAGCTATGCCCGGCAGTCGGATTATCACCGCAATCCGAACGACTATGCCGCCGATTATTACCTGATCGACGGATCGATCGATCTGAACGGACCGAAGTTCGGTGCCGGATATGAAATACTGGGCGCCAGCGGCGGCCGCGCGCTCACCAGTTTTCAGACACCGCTGGGCAGCGTGTTCAAGTTTCAGGGATGGGCCGACCGCTTCGTCACCACCCCGGCGGACGGCATCCGCGATGCCTATGCCAGCATCGGTCATGGCTGGCCGACGCTGGGCGCGGCCAAGGCGGTGGCGGTACAGGCGGCGTATCACCGGTACGACAGCGACCGGGCGTCGCGTCATTATGGCGACGAACTCAACCTGCTGGCCTCGGCGCGGCTGGGGCGGACCACCGCCAGCGCCCGCTATGCCGATTATCGCGCCGATGCGACCGGCCCCGACACCCGCAAATTCTGGCTCCAACTCGACTGGACGATCTGACATGGAACATCACCGCATCGCCGCCGGTGGGGATGACCCCCGCGAACATCTGGTCGTCATCGGCAACGGCATGGCCGGGTGCCGCGCGGTCGAGGAACTGATCGCCCGCGATCCGGCGCGGTATCGCGTCACGATCTTCGGCGCCGAACCGCATGTGAACTACAACCGGATCATGTTGTCGCCCGTGCTGGCGGGCGAGAAGACGTTCGAGCAGATCGTCATCAACGGCCATGACTGGTATGCCGACCATGCGATCACGCTGGTCGCGGGCGATCCGGTCGAAGCGATCGATCGCGCCGCGCGGACGGTGACCGCGCGTTCGGGGCTGCGCGTCGCATACGACCGGTTGTTGATCGCGACCGGTTCCGATCCGTTCATCATTCCGGTGCCGGGCAAGGACCTGCCGGGTGTCGTAGGCTTTCGCGACATGGCCGATGTCGGCCGGATGCTGGCGGCGGCGGGGCGCGGCGGCGATGCGGTGGTAATCGGCGGCGGGTTGCTCGGGCTGGAGGCGGCGCACGGGCTGACGCTGCGCGGCATGAAGGTGACGGTCATCCACCTGATGCCGACACTGATGGAGCGGCAGTTGGACGAAGCCGCCGGGTGGCTGTTGAAACAGGCATTGGAAGCGCGCGGTCAGACGATCCTGACCAGCGCGAACACCGCCGAGATCGTCGGCAGCGACGCGGTGGAGGGGGTGCGGCTGGCCGACGGCACGCTCATCCCCGCCAGTCTGGTGGTAATGGCGGTCGGCATCCGTCCGTCGGTGGCGCTGGCGCGCGCGGCGGGGCTGGCGGTCGGGCGGGGTATCCAGGTCGACGACCATATGGTCACGTCCGACCCGGCGATCCTCGCGGTCGGAGAATGTGTCGAGCACGACGGCAACGTCTATGGCCTCGTGGCGCCGTTGTGGGACATGTGCCGCGCGCTGGCCGACGGACTGGTCGATGCGCCCAGCGGCTATCGCGGATCGGTCACGTCGACCAAGCTGAAGGTCGCCGGGCTGGACGTGTTTTCCGCCGGCGACTTTTCCGGCGGGGACGGCGCGGAGGACATCGTGCTGCGCGACGCCAGCCGTGGCATCTACAAGCGGGTGGTAGTGCGCGACGACCGCATCGTCGGTGCGGTGCTGTACGGCGATACCACCGACGGAAACTGGTATTTCGACCTGCTCAAGCGCGGCGAGGATATCTCCGCCGTCCGCGATATGCTCATCTTCGGCCAGTCCTTCGCCTCCGGAGGGGGGCAGACGGACCCTAAGGCGGCCGTTGCGGCGCTCTCCGACGATGCGGAGATTTGCGGCTGCAACGGCGTAACCAAGGGCAAGGTCGTGGCGTGCATCGGCGCCGGGGCGAACAGCCTCGACGCGGTGCGCGCAACCTGCAAGGCGTCGGCGTCGTGCGGGTCGTGTACCGGCATCGTGGAAAACCTGCTGGCGCTGACGCTGGGCGAGGACGGCGTCGCGGCGGGGCCGAAGACGATGTGCAAATGCACGAGCTTCGGCCATGACGACGTTCGGCGAGAGATCGTCGCACAGGATATGCGATCGATCCCCGAAGTGATGCAGAAGCTGCACTGGTCGACGCCCGATGGGTGTTCGTCGTGCCGCCCGGCACTGAACTATTACCTGCTGTGTGCGCTGCCCGGCGTCTATGTCGACGACCAGCAGAGCCGGTTCGTCAACGAACGGCTGCACGCCAACATCCAGAAGGACGGCACCTATTCGGTGGTGCCGCGCATGTGGGGCGGCCTGACCAATCCGCGCGAACTGCGCGCGATCGCCGATGTCGTCGAGAAATATGACGCGCCGATGGTCAAGGTGACCGGCGGGCAGCGGCTCGACATTTTCGGCATCAAGCGCGAGGATCTGCCCGCCGTCTGGGCCGATCTGAACGCGGCGGGGATGGTCAGCGGCCATGCCTATGGCAAGTCGCTGCGGACGGTGAAGACCTGTGTCGGGTCCGAATGGTGCCGGTTCGGCACGCAGGATTCGACCGGCCTGGGCGTACAGGTAGAACGGATGACGTGGGGCAGCTGGATGCCGCACAAGTTCAAGATCGCGGTATCGGGCTGTCCCCGCAATTGTGCCGAGGCGACGATCAAGGACTTCGGCGTCGTGTGCGTCGACAGCGGTTATGAACTGTCGGTCGGTGGCAATGGCGGGATCAAGGTCCGGGCGACCGATTTCCTGTGCAAGGTCGCGACCGAAGCGGAGGCGATGCAGTATTGCGCCGCCTTCATCCAGTTGTACCGCGAGGAGGCCCGCTATCTGGAGCGGACCGCGCCGTGGATCGAACGGGTCGGCGTCGAGTACGTCCGCGCACGGATCGCGGACGATGCCGAGGGCCGCGACGCGCTGGCCGCGCGGTTCCTGTTCTCGCAGCAATTCATGCAGGACGACCCGTGGGCGGCACGAGTGGCCGGGGAAGGGCGCGAGCATCACGCGCCGATGGCGACATTCAATCCAAGGAAGGAACTGGCATGACCGGCGAATGGCTGGATATCGGCTGGGTCGAGGAAATTCCCCTGCGCGGCAGTCGCACGATCCAGGTGGCGGGCGGGGAGGACATTGCGGTGTTCCGTACCGGCGAGGACAGCGTGTTCGCGCTGGTCGATCGCTGCCCGCACAAACATGGCCGCCTGTCGCAGGGGATCGTGCACGGCGGTGCGGTGGCATGCCCGCTGCACAACTGGCGCATTTCGCTCAGCACCGGTCAGGCGCTGGGCGAGGATCGCGGGTGTACGCCGACGGTGCCGGTGAAGATCAGCGGCGGGCGCGTGCTGTTGTGCCGTACCGCGACGATGCAGGCGGCGGCATGACGCACGGTTCCCCGGCGATCGACGGGGAGGCGTGCGGCGCGGTCCGCACCACCTGCGCCTATTGCGGGGTCGGTTGCGGCATCGTCGCCACGCCGACCGGCGCGCGCACCGCGACGATCGCGGGCGATACCGCGCATCCGGCGAACAGCGGACGCCTGTGTTCCAAGGGCACGCATCTGGGCGAGACGATCGGACTGGAGGGGCGGCTGCTGACGCCGATGATCGGGCGCAAGCCTGCATCATGGGACAAGGCGCTCGATCTGGTGGCGAAGCGGTTCCGCGATACCATCGCACAGCATGGGCCGGACAGCGTGGCCTTTTACGTCTCCGGCCAGTTGCTGACCGAGGATTATTACGTCGCCAACAAGCTGATGAAGGGCTTCATCGGATCGGCGAACATCGACACCAATTCACGGCTGTGCATGTCCAGCGCGGTGGCCGGGCATAACCGCGCGTTCGGTGAGGACGTGGTGCCCGCCAGCTATGACGATCTCGACGCCGCCGATCTGATCGTGCTGGTCGGATCGAACACCGCGTGGTGCCATCCGATCGTGTATCAACGCATCCGCGCGCGGTGTGATGCCGGGGCGAAGCTGGTGGTGATCGATCCGCGCCGCACCGAAACGGCGGACGAGGCGGACTTGCACTTGCCGATCCGGCCCGGCACCGACGTCGCGCTGATGCACGGCCTGTTGGCATGGTGCCGCGATGCCGGTTTGGTAGACAATGCGTTTCTGGCGGCGCATGTCGCAGTGCCGGGCGATTTCTGGGCGGCGTTCGGCACCGGCGACGACCTGTGGTCGACTGCCCGGACCTGCGACGTGGCGGTTGCCGACCTGCGGCGCTTCTACGAATTGTTCGCCGCGCATCCGCGCACGGTGACGATGTTCAGCCAGGGCGTGAACCAGTCGCTGAACGGCACCGATCAGGTTAATGCGATTACCAACCTGCACCTCGCCACCGGGCGTATCGGAACGCCGGGAGCCGCGCCGTTCTCGATCACCGGGCAGCCCAATGCGATGGGCGGGCGCGAGGTCGGCGGACTGGCATCGACGCTGGCGGCGCATATGGATTTCGCACCGGAGAACGTCGCGCGCGTCGGCCGGTTCTGGGCCGCGCCCGCTATGGCGACCGCGCCGGGGCTGAAGGCGGTCGACCTGTTCCGCGCGGTCGGTGAAGGGCGGATCAAGGCGCTGTGGATTATGGCGACCAACCCGGCCGTGTCGATGCCCGACGCCGGACGGGTGCGCGCCGCGCTGGCCGATTGCCCGTTCGTCGTCGTGTCCGATGTCGTGGCCGAAACCGATACCAGCGTCCACGCCCATGTCCGCCTGCCTGCCGCCGCGTGGGGCGAGAAGGACGGGACCGTCACCAATTCGGACCGGACGATCAGCCGGCAGCGCGCGTTCCTGTCGCTGCCGGGCGAGGCGCGTCCCGACTGGTGGATCGTGACGCAGGTCGCACGGCGCATGGGGTGGAAGACCGCCTTCGCCTATGACCGGCCCGCCGAAATCTGGCGTGAGCATTGCCGCCTGTCGACCTATGAGAATGACGGCACGCGCCGGTTCGCGCTCCCCGGCCATGCGGCGAAGGGTAATGCGGACTATGCGGACATGCCGCCGTTCCGCTGGGGCGGGACGCCGTTCGCCGATGGCCGTTTCTCGCACCCCGACGGCCGGGCGCGGATGGTGCCGGTGGCGCAGCCCGCGCTGGCCGATCCGTTGCTCGCATGGCCGATGACGCTCAACACCGGGCGGTATCGCGACCAGTGGCATACGATGACCCGGACCGGCCTGTCGCCGAAACTGGCACGCCACCGGGAGGAGCCGCTCGTGGAGGTGCATCCGGCGGATGCGGTGCGGCTGGGCATCGTCGACGGCGGACTGGCGCGGGTCGCCACGCCGCAGGGTGAAAGCCTGTACCGCGCGGTCGTCACCGACAGCCAGCGACCGGGCGAGTTGTTCGTGCCGATCCACTGGACCGATCGTACCGCCAGCGGCGGGCGAACCGGCCTGTTGCCGCGCCCCCTGGCCGATCCGGTATCGGGACAGCCGGGGTTCAAGGCGACCCCGGCACGGATCGAGGCGGTGGCGACGGCGTGGCGCGGGTTCGTGGTGGCGCATGGCGAGCTGACGACGCGACCCGATTGTCGCTGGGCGACGCGGATCGCGGTGCCGTGCGGCACGGCATGGGAACTGGCCGGGGACGGCGATCCGGCGGCACTCGACGCGCTGTTGCCAAAGGGGCAGCGGATCGAGGCGGTCGATGCTGCGCGCGGTACGCGACGTATCGCGATTCTGAGCGACGGGCGACTGGTCGCGGCGATGTTCGTCACGCGCGACGGACGATTGCCGCCGCGCGACTGGCTGGTGGCGCAACTGGCCGAACCGGTCGCAGCGCCCACCGTGCTCGCCGGTCGCGCGCCGGGGGTACAGGTCGATCGCGGACCGATCGTGTGCGCCTGTTTCGACCTCGGGCTGAAAACCATCCTCGGCGTGATCGCCAGCCACAAGCTGGCCGATGTCGCCGCGATCGGCGCGGCGATCGGGGCGGGGACCAATTGCGGGTCGTGCCGTCCGGCGCTGGCCAAACTCCTTCAGACGGATACGCATCATGCCGCATGACACCTTGCACCCCGTATGGCTGGTCGGTGCCGGGCCGGGCGATCCCGACCTGTTGACCCGCAAGGCAGAGCGGCTGATCGCGGCGGCGGACATCGTGTTCTACGATGCACTGGTCGGTCCCGGTATTCTCGCCCTGATCCCGGCGGGTGTCGAGCGCGTATCGGTCGGCAAGCGTTCGGGCCGCCATTCGAAGGATCAGCGGTCGATCAATGACCTGCTCGCCGACGCGGCGCTGGCTGGGCGCCGGGTGGTTCGGCTGAAGGGTGGCGATCCGTCGATCTTCGGGCGGTCGACCGAGGAGATCGAGCATCTGGCAAGGATGGGCGTTGCCACGCGCATCTGTCCCGGCATCACGGCCGCCAGCGCGGCGGCGGCGTCGGGCGGCGCATCGCTGACCCTGCGCGGGCTGGCGCGCAAGCTGACCTTCGTCACCGCCCATGCCCGTGCGGGCGAGGCGCTCGACCTCGACTGGACCGCGCTGGCCGCGCCGGATGCGACGCTCGCCGTCTATATGGGCCGTGCGGGGGCGGGAGAGATCGCGCGCAAGCTGATCGCCGCCGGACGCGCGCCGGATACGCCGGTGATGGTCGCGGTCAACGTGTCGCTCCCCGACGAACGTATCGTGCGCGGGCGGCTGTCGGCACTGGCCTTTCTGGTCGAGGCGATCAGCGATACCGATCCGGCGTTGTTGCTGATCGGGGAAGCGGTGGCCGGAACCGTCGCGGTCCGCGCGGCGTCGGCGTGCGAGGCGCTGGCCTGAAAACAACGACACCCCGGCGGTGGCCCGCCGGGGTGCGTCTCGATTGCTTTCGGGATATCAGAACTGGAAACCGACGCCCGCATTGGCCCCGGCATAGCCCTGACTATCCATCGTGCCGCCGACCTTCACCACGGCGCGCCCGTCGTTGAACGCGCGCGATGCGCCGAAGGCGATGGCCGATTGCCCGCGATAGGTGCCGCCACCGATCGATACCATCGTCGCGCCCGGCTCCATCGGCTGGGGCAGGGCGGCCACCGCCATCGCGGCGGACGACCCGGCGGCCATGTCGCGCCGCATGTTGTTCAGGTCGAACCCGACGGCGGCGAGGCGGCTGTCGATATAGGTCGTCGCTTCACCCAGCACGCTGCGCATACCTGACTGCAACTGGGCCAGATTGACCGCGTCGGTCGGCGAGGTGCCGGCCGCCACGTTGCGGAGCGCGACCGGTGCGCTGCTGCCCGCCGCGCCGAAGGTGACGTTGCCGGTGCCGTCATATTGCACCGAATTGGCCCCCAGCGCCAATGCCGCCACTGCCGTCTGGTTGGTGGCATGGAGTTGTCCGCCATTCACCGCCTGCGTCGATCCGGCGGCGACGGTGCCCGCAGCGACATTGGCGATCGTGACCGGCGCGGCGGCGTTGCCCCCGGCCAGCGTCACGCGGTTGGTCCGCGCCCCGGTGGCGTCGCGATCATATTGCAGGCTGTTGGCCGATTGCGCGGCGACGGCGTTCAACTGAGAGGTGACGGTGTTCAACTGACCGCCATTGACCGCATCGGTCGAACCGGCGGCGACCACGCCGTTGGCGACATTGTGCAGCCCCACCGGGGCGGCGGCATCGACGCCGACCAGCGTCACGTCGTTGGTGCGAACGCCGCCATTGGGCGTCGTCGGCGATCCGGGGTTGGAATATTGCACCGCGCTGACCGTGCTGCCCGCCACGACGTTGGACAGGGTGGTGATGGCGGAGGTGTTCGCCGCCACCTGTGCATTGGTCTCCGCCAACTGGCCGCCATTGACCGCATCGGTCGATCCCGCGACCAGTGCCCCGGCCCGGACATTGTGCAGCCCGACCGCACCGCCGCTGGCGCTAACCAGCGTGGCATCGTCGGTCAGCGTGCCGCCATTGGGCGTCGTCGGGGTCGCCGCGTCGGCATATTTCAGCGGCTGGTTGCCGACCTGCGTCTGCAAATTGGTGATCGCGTTGGTGTTCGACGTGACCTGCGTCGTCAGGTTGTTGACCGTGGTGTTGGTTCCGGCGGCGTTGTTCTGAAGGTTGGTGATCGCCGTGCTGTTGTCGGTCACGCGCGCGTCGATCGCGGTGATCGCACCGGTGTTGTTGGCCACGTTGGTCTCCAGCGTGGTGATCCGCCCTTCGCCCGCCGTTACCCGGCCGTCGAGTGCCGCGACCGCCAGGTTGGTGGTGTTCAACTGACCGCCATTGACCGCATCGGTCGACCCGGCGGCAAGCGTTCCGGCGGCGACATTATGTAGCGCGACCGCATCGGTGCCGGTGCCGACCAGCGTCAGGTCGTTGGTGACGGTGCCGCCATTGGGTGTCGTCGGTGCGCCGGGCGTGGAGTAGCGCACGGGCCCCGTCGACCCGTTGCCGATCTGCGCGATGGCGCTGGAGTTCGCCGCGACCTGAAGATTGGTGGCGAACAATTGCGACCCATTGACGGCTTCGGTCGAGGTTGCCGACAGCGTACCCGCGCCGACATTGGCCAGCACGGTTCCCGCCGCGCCCGCCAGCGTGATCCGGTCGCGTGCCGCATTGTCATATTGCAGCGCGCTCAGCCGCAACGCGGCCAACCCGTCGGTATTGGCGGTGATCCGCGTATCGAACCCGGCGAGCGAGGCGATCGCGGTGTCGAGCCGGTCGTTGGTGGCGAAAAGCTGCGACCCGTTCACCGCGTCGGTCGAGGTTGCCGACAGGATGCCGTCGGCGACGTTGCCGATCCTGACCGCCTGCCCCGGCGTGCTCGACACCAGCGTGATGCCGCCGGTACGGTTGCCCGCCGCGTCGACGTCATAGCGCACCGCGTTGGCGATGTCCTGCGTATTGGTGGTGATACGGGTGTCGAGGTTGGTGATGGCGGTGGTGTTGTTCGTCACCCGCGTATCGATCGCGCCGATCGAATTGGTGTTCGCTGCGACCTGTGTATTGGTGGCGAACAGTTGCGATCCGTTGACCGCATCGGTCGAGGTCGTGGACAGGGCGCCCGCCGCGACGTTGCCGATGGTGACTGCCTGACCCGGCACGGTCGATACCAGCGTGATGCCGCCGGTACGATTGCCCGCCGCGTCGGTATCGTAGCGCACGGCGTTGGCCGTCTGCCCCTGAAGCGTGGTGATATCCTGCGTGTTCGTGGTGACGCGCGTGTCGAGTCCGGCGATGTTGGTCGTGTTGGTCGTCACTCGCGTATCGATCGCGCCGATCGCGGTGGTATTGTTCCCGATGGCCGTGGTGTTCGCTGCCACCTGATTGTTGGTGGTGAACAGTTGCGACCCGTTGACGGCATCGGTCGAGGTGGCGGAAAGCGCGCCCGCCGCGACATTGCCGAGCGTGACGCTTTGCCCTGCGACGGTCGGGACCAGCGTAACACCACCGGTCCGTACGCCTCCGGCATCGACGTCATAGCGTACGGCGTTGGCCGTCTGCCCCTGCAGCGTCGTGATATCCTGCGTATTCGTCGTCACGCGCGCGTCCAGCCCGGCGATGGCGGTCGTGTTCGTGCCGACCTGCGTATTGGTGGCGAACAGTTGCGCGCCGTTCACCGCTTCGGCGGAGGTGGCGGCCAGTGCGCCGGGCGCGACGTTGTCCAGCGTCACCGCCTGTCCCGGCGTGGCCCCGGCCAACGTCACGCGACCGGTACGGATGCCGCCCGCATCGGTATCGTAGCGCACCGCGTTGGCGGCCTGTCCCTGCAATGCGGTGATGTCGGTCTGGGCGTTGACGATCGCGGTCGTGTTGGCACCGACCTGCGTATTGGTGGCGAACAATTGTGCGCCGTTGACCGCTTCGGTCGAGGTGGCGGCGAGCGCACCGGGGGCGAGATTGTCGATGACCGTACCTCCGGCCCCGGCGAGCGTCGCGCGCGTACGGGTCGGATCGGTATAGTTCACCGCGTTCGCGGCAACGCCTGCGACCTGTCCCACCGTGGCGGCATCGGTCGGGGCCGATCCGGCCGCGACGTTGGTGATCTGACGCAGGCCGGTGGCGCTGCCGACCGAAACCTCGCCCGCCGATGTCTGCGGCGCGGCCAGCCCGACAGCGGTATACCCGCCAATTGCGCCGCGCCCGGCCAGCGATCCGGCACCCAGCGCGATGCTGTTGGCGGCGGTAACCTGACTGTTCGTGCCGATCGCGATGCTGCCGGTCGCGCCTGCTTCGGCACGTGCGTTATTGCCGAACGCGATGGCGTTGAGGTCCGATGCGAAGGACGGCGTGCCGTTCGCGCCAAGTCCGACGATCTGGTTCCCGCCGATCGAAATACCCGCCGGAGTATCGAGCGTCAGCGCATCGGCGGTGACCCGGCATTCGTCGGTCGGACCGACCAGCGTTCCGTCGGACGCCAGTGCCTGCAACGTGATCCGCTGCCCATTCGCCGCATTGCTCAACAGGTTGGTGAGGTCGGTGTTGAGCGTGGGGTTGCCCGGAAGCAGCGCACTGATCAGCGGCAATCCCAAAATGGAGTTCACCCGGTTTTCGATCGGTCCCGTGATGCCTGTCAGCACCGGCGAAAGGATCCCGGTGACGGCGGACGGGGGTAATTGCACGCCGCTACAGGCACCGACGACCCGGGACTGGGCCGATGCCTGTTGCGCGGTCGATATCCCGATCAGGACGGTCGTCCCGAGCAACGTCCGAATGAACAGCCTCGATACGATGAACTTCGATACGGCGGGACGCCCGCGCGAGATGGAACCAGACATATATCCTCCTCCGATATCGAGGTTTTTACCCCGTCCGAAGAAGCTGGACGCCATGCACTAAGGTTTCGTATCCTATCGAACGACCGGATTATATGTATTTTACGTATAGTGGGGGGAGGGAAGCGGATGTGGATAGGCCGACGGTAACTACAGCCGGTGCGTAATATGCGCGATATGCTTACCGAATCATCCACGCCGGATTCGGCCACGGCATTGAACGGTTGTGGTCGAAGCGGACGCCCCCCGGTCGCTGTCAAACCCGCTATGTCCGGCGGCGTACACTGTCGCTGATCGAAAATCAATTATATTTGAAATTGAAGCCGGTAGCATAGCATCCATTTGGACTAATCCGCGTTATGGGCCGATGAAACGGATCGTACGCCGGGTAGCCGGAATTGGGGTATGGGCGATAGCGATCCTGTGCCTGGCCATCACGGTGGTCCCGCGCTTCCTCGACCGCTTCTATTATCGCGGGGCGGCCAGCGATCACTTCGACGGCGCGCGTTTCTTCAATCCGGATGGAGAAGATACCGCACGAACCCCCGGCGGCGGGAACCGTGCGGCGTTCCTCTGGCGACAGGCGACGGGCGGGGACGACCGACCGCGCTGGCCCGAACGGGTGGTGGTCGATCCGGCCCGACCCTCCGAACTCCGCGACGTCAAGCCCGGTTCGGACGAGATGCGGGTGACATGGATCGGCCACGCCACTGCACTGGTACAGGTAGCGGGGATGAATATCCTGACCGACCCGATCTATGCCGAGAATGCCGGACCGTTCGGCTTCGGCCCGCGCCGCGTCGCCGCGCCCGGTGTCGCGATCCGCGATTTGCCCCGGATCGACCTGATCCTCGTCAGCCATAATCATTACGATCACCTCGACCGCGAGACGCTACGGACCCTGTGGGAACGCGACCATCCCCGTGTTGTCACCAGTCTCGGCAACGATGCCATCCTTCGCTCCGCCGGGATCGACGCGACCGCGCTGGACTGGGGGCAGGGCGCGCGGGTCGGTGTCGCGAGCGTCCATGTCGTGCGTAATCATCATTGGGGCAGTCGTTGGTTCGTCGATCGTAACCGTGCCCTGTGGTCGGCGTTCGTCGTACGGCTGCCCGGCGGCAATCTGTTCTTCGCGGGCGATACCGGGATGGGCGACGGCCGCTGGATCGACGAGGCACGTGCGCTTGGCCCGATCCGGCTGGCGCTGATCCCGATCGGCGCGTTCCGCTTTGCGCCCGGCCAGATGGAAAGCGGGGCGCATGTGGGTCCGGTCGACGCGCTGGCGATGTTCCGGCGGCTGGGCGCATGGCGCGGCGTCCCGATCCACTGGGGCACGTTCCGCCTGTCGTACGAGGGTTGGGACACACCCCCGCGCCTGCTGGATGCGGCAAAGGCGTGCGGCGGGGAAAGTGCATGGCCGGTGACGAACCGCCGCTTCGCCACGTTGCGCATCGGTCGTCCGTTCGCGGTGCCGCCGATCGCGGAGGTTCGTGTACCATCCCCATCGGTAACGACGTCAGCGTGGAACCGTGCGGCGGTGCTCGACTGTCTGGATACGCCGGAAGTGCACGCCCTGCGCTGACCGTCGCCGCCGTTCGACATAGGATATGTTATTGACCTGACGCATATTTCGGGTCGTCACAGCAGGCCGGCGATGGCATAGCCGGGGGATGCCCGAACCGACGCGATGCCAGTGACCTGTCGAAACGCGATCTGCGTACCGTTGCGGGACGAGCGGCGAAACGTCGTCGGACTGATCCGTGCGATCGCAAGGCAGGACGCGACGCTGCTCGCGTCAACCATTCTGGTGCTGTCGTTCGACGGTGCCGATCCGGTGGCGACGGATCTTGCGGCGGCGGCGTTGGCGGAGGCACCGGCGGTTCGGGCGACACGGATCGTCATCCCGCGTGGCGAGGTGCCCGACGCCGGGCGCGCGCGGGCGGCGGCGATGGACGCGGGGCTGGCATCGATTACAGAAGACGGGGTGCTGTTGACCACCGATGCCGACACCCGACCGGACCGCAACTGGCTGGCGGCATCGATCGCGGCGCTGGAGACCGCCGATCTGGTGTGCGGCCATATCCGCCGCCGGGATGCGGCGCGCGATGCGTGGCGATTGCCGATGGAACGCTATCTCGACCGGCTGACCGATTTGCGGGCAGCGATCGACCCGATCGTCCACGATCCTGCCCCACGCCACTGGAACGAAGGCGGGGCGAGCATCGCGCTGACCGCTGCGGCGTATCGGGCGGTCGGCGGTGTCCCGCGCCTGCCGAGCGGGGAGGATCGCGCGCTGGTCGATGCGGTGCGCCGCCACGGGTTGCGCGTGCGGCATGATCCGTCGGTTCGCGTCGTCACTTCCAGCCGGGCAGGCGGGCGCGCGACGGGCGGGCTGGCCGATGCGATCCGTGCCGGTCGATCCTCGGCTGCGGCGGGCGAACAGATGGTCGAGCATCCCGCCGCCGTCCTTGCCCGCTTCGCCCGCGAGGCCGACGTCCGACGGGCGCATGTCGCCGGACAGGCCCTGCCGCTCTATGCGCTCGACGCCGCGACCGTCCGCGCGGCGCGTTGTGCCGAAGCGTTGTTCGATCACGCACCGGGCGCGCGGGGACAACCGGTGCCGTTGGCGGCGGCGATGTGCTATCTCGACGAGGCGGACGTCGGTGGCGAGATCGCGGCATGAGCGATACCGCCGTCGCCGCGATCCGCAGGATCGACCGTAGCCAGCCGGTCGGCGACTGGATGCGCGCCGCGTTCGCCATCGCCCGCGCGGCGGGGCTGGACCAAGCGGACGAAGACACGCCTGCACAGGCACGCGCGCTGATGCGGCGGATGGCGGCAGCGGGACGAGCCGACGTGGCGTTCGGCCGTATCCTCGACGGTCACGTCAACGCGGTGCAACTGGTGCGCCGCTATGGCGACGGCACGTTGCTCGATCGGGTGCTGGCGCGCGGCGGCATCCTTGGCGTGTGGAACAGCGACCTGCCCGGCGATGGCCTGCGTCGTGCGGACGACGGGTGGGCAGGGGGCAAGAACTTTGCGTCCGGCGCGGGGTTCGTCACCCATCCGCTGATGACGACCGACGCCAACGATCCGGCGGCGACACGGATGTGGCTGGTCGACATGAGCGTCGCGAACCCCGCCATCGATCGCGACTGGTGGGACCCGATCGGCATGTCCCGTTCGGAAACCCATATCGTCGACTTCACCGGCAGCGAGCCGGCGGCGTTCACCGCGATCGGCGGTCCCGGCGAGTATCAGCGGCAACCGGCGTTCAGCGGTGGCGCGCTACGGTTCGTCGCGGTGCAGGCGGGGGCGGTCCATGCGCTGTTCGACCATGTCCGCGACCACCTGATCGCGACCGACCGCACCGCGCATCCGCACCAGTCGCATCGGCTGGCGCGGTTGTTCGTGCTGGCTGATGCGGGTTACGCGCTGCTCGACGCAACGGCGGCGCATTGGAACGATCCCGACACGCTATTGCCCCGCGTCGCCGCCGCACGCGGCGCGATCGAGGATATCGCAACCGAGGCGCTGGCGATCGCGCAGGCATCGGTCGGGGTGCAGGGGATGTTGCGCCGCCATCCGTTGAGCGCCGTGATCGCCGACCTTTCCGTCTATCTGCGGCAACCCAATCCCGACGGCGCGCGCAGTGCCGCCGGGGCGGCAGCGGCGGCCGGTGCGATCGTTCCCGGCGTATGATCCGGCCGCTGTCGCTGACCGGGGTCCGCCGGGCGCTGATCGTCGCGCCGCATCCCGATGACGAGACGATCGGCGCAGGCGCCCTGATCCTGAAGCTGCGGCGCGCCGGGGCGCATGTCGAGGTTCTGGTCGTTACCGACGGCGGCGCATCGCACCGGAACAGCGCATCGTTTCCTCGCCCGCGCCTGATCCGCGAACGGGGGCGGGAGGTGCGGCGAGCGGTGGCGCTGTTGGGCGTCTCCGCCGCGCGATTGCGGTTGGGGGGATTTCCCGACGGCGGGCTGGATACGCTGGACCGGGCGGGACGAGCGCGACTGACACGGTTGGTCGCGCGCTATCGTCGTTGCGACCTGATCGTCATGCCGGTGCCGGACGATGCGCATCCCGATCACCGCGACGCCGCGCGCGCCTGTCGGCGGCGGTACGGGTGGCGGCGACGGATCGGCTATGGCGTCTGGCCGCGGAGGCGACAGCGACGTGCGACCGACGCGCTGTTTGTCGGCACCGATCGCGCGACCAAGCGTGTCGCCCTGTCGCGTCACGCGACGCAAATGGGGCGGATCGGTGACGATCCAGCGGGCTTCACGATCGATCGCGCCACCGCCGCGCGTTTCCTGCGACCGGTCGAACGGTTCCGGTCGCTATGAGCCGCGCAATTTCGCTGGCCGGGTTCGAGGCGACGTTTCGCGGTAATCCCGATCCGTGGCGGACCTTCACCGCCCGTGACGAAGTGGCCAAGCGCCGGGCGATCCTGCGCGCGCTGGGGCCGGGGCCGAAGGGGCGGGTGCTCGAACTGGCCAGCGGCAACGGATCGAACAGCGTGGCGCTGGCCCGACGCGCCCGGCGGCTGGACGCGACCGACGGCGCTCCTGCCGCCGTCACGCTGACGGCGCGGGCGCTGCGGGGCAGACGGGGGGCGGTTGCCGCGCGGCTGGTGCTGCCCGGCCACTTCCCGGCGGCGCGCTACGACGCGATCGTCGCGGCGGAAGTGCTCTATTACCTCACGCCGTCACAGCTTCGGGCGACCGCAAGCGAGATGCGGCGGGCGTTGCGACCGGGCGGGCGGCTGGTGCTGGCGCACCACCATCTGCGCTTCGCCGATGTGGCGCAGTCGCCGGCGGCGGTGCATGACCATCTGCTCCGCGCGCTCGGGCTGTCGGTCCGGCGATGCTGGCGAATGCGGACGGCGCGGTGGCGGGTCGAGGGGCTGGTGGTCAGGCGGTAAGCCGCAGCCGGTCGCGGCCGTCCGACTTTGCCCGGTACAGCGCCATGTCCGCGGCGAGCAGCGTGGCCTCGGCACCAATGGCCGGATCGATCGGGGTAATACCCGCGCTGACGGTCAGGTCGACGACCATCTCGCCGTCGCGAAGTTTCGAGGCGGCCAGCGTGGCGCGAAGCCGTTCGCAGATATAATGCGCCTGTTCCAGAGTCGCGCCGGGCAACAGGACGCCGAATTCCTCCCCGCCCAGCCGTGCGACCAGATCGTTCTCACGCACGATGCCCCGGGCGATGCGGGCGAACGACTGAAGCGCGCGATCGCCGACGGCATGGCCGAACCGGTCGTTCACGCGCTTGAAATGGTCGAGGTCGAAGATCGCGACGCATCCGGCGACCGCGCCCGTCGTCGCGACATCGAGCCGGGCTGCCAGCGCGTCGTCGAACGCGCGGCGATTGGCGAGACCGGTCAACGGATCGGTCGACGCCGCGCGCGACAGTTCCTCTTCCAGTTTCTTGCGCCGCGTCACGTCGCGCGCGACCGCGACGACACCGGTGATCGTCTGATGGTCGCCGACGACCGCACGGGTATGCGCCTCGAACCACGGCAGCGCCCCGGCGGCGGTGCGGGTGCGGTATTCGACGATCTGTGTGCCGTCCGGCTCGCCCAGTGCTTCGCGATACGCCTGTATCACCGCCTGCCGGTCCTGCCGGTCGACCAGCCGCAACGCGCGCGAGCCGATCAGCCGTTCGGGCGAGTATCCCAGCAACTGGTCCGCCGATGGCGATATATAGAGGATGCGACCGACCTGATCGATATTCAGCACGATATCGGTCGAATGGTCGGTCAGCAGACGATAGCGCGCTTCGCTCTCGCGCAATTCCCGGAACAGCATGCGCCGACGGGTCAGGTCGGCTGCCACAGGGAACGCGGTCAGGACGGTGGACGCCAGAAAGAACTGGAAGAACTGGATCGGGTGTATGTCGCTACCCCGTACCAGCATCGCCGGGCCGTGGCCGGACAATGTGGCATAGCCACCGACCAACGCCACCACCGTGACCGCCGCCGCCGCGCCGACCCGCCCGACGCGAAACGTCGTCAGCACCACCGGCAGGATGGGCAGGAACAACAGCGGCAGTCGATCCTGGCCGAACACGCAGATTGTCAGCACCAGCGTCAGCAGCAGCAGCAACGCGCACTCGGTGCGTTGCCGCCGCGTCGCCTGCGTCAGCCAGCGCGACGCGGCACCCGATACCAGCAATACCATGACCGGGGTCAACGCGAGCGCGCTCAGGGCGTGTCCCGCATACCATTGCAACCACTGCACGCCGAATTGCAGGCCGACGAACCACGCCACGGTTCCCGCCAATACCCCGCTGACGGCCGGTCCGACGACGCCTGCCGCCAGCACGAACCACCCCAATCGGCTTAGCGAATTGAGCGCGTCGTCGCGCGCGCGAAAACGGTCCAGCAACATGGCGACGAGCAGCGCCTCGCCGATATTCGCGACCGCCATCGGAATGGCTGCGGCGACACCGAACCCGAACAGGCTGGTCGCGATCATCGATGCCGGAACGCACCCCGCGATGATCGCCGGCCATTTGCGGCGCGGCAATACGGTCAACAGGGCGATGATCCATGCACCGGCAGGCCACAGACAGGCCACGCCCTCATCGAACCGGGTGGCGAGTCCGAGTACCGCCAGCAGCAGATACGTCGCACCGGCGGCAAAGGCGATCGAAACAGTCTCCGCACGCGTTGTTGCCATGCAGCAGACTAACATAAACCGCACGCCGCGCCAGTTATCTGCGTTGCAGATTATGCCGTCACGTCGAACTTGTCGCGCTTGCGGGTTCCGAACAACAGCTTGCGTTCCAGATGTCCGCGCAGCGCGGCATAATATGCTTCGAGGAACGCCAGATCGGCCCCTTCGTCGGCACGCCCGATTTTCCGTCGGATCGCAGCGGCGACGGAGAACAGGTCGGTGCGGTCGTTGCGTCGCAGGATATCTTCGAGTCGGTGAAGTTCGAACGCGCCATAGGCGTCGAGTTCGGCGGCGGTGAACGGGGCGACGCGCCGCATCTGATTCTCGTGTGCGGTCTGGACCAGCATGTCCTGACCCAGCGCCCGCACCTCCCGCTCGACGACCCATGTACCACCGATCAGGTCGCCCGCACGCATCCGGTCGCGATTGAACAGTGGCATGAACGCGAAGATCAACACCCAGCCGAGCGCGAGGAAGCCGGTCCACGCCGACACCATACCCTCCGCCGACGCGAACCCGAAGAAACCGAGCGGCAGGAACACCTCGATCTCGCGCATCAGGTTGCGGGCCATTACCGCCGATCCGGTCAACCGGCCGCCGTCGCGCGCGACGGCGCGCAGCTTCAGCAGCCGCTTGCCCGGCGTCGCCGCGCGCCGTCCCGCTTCGTGCAACACGAAGTAGAAATTGCGCAGGACGAACGCGCCCAGCAACCAGATGACGGCATAGACCGAAGCGCCTTCCCCGCCTTCTGCGATCACCGACCCCCAAAGAGCCAGTCCGATCAGCATCGATACGCCGACCAGAATCAATATCATGATGATGCCGTCGATCAGGAACGCGCCCGCCCGCGCGCCGCCGCTGCCCAGCCGCAGGCGCAGCGTCACCCCCTCCGGCGTCGGCAGGTTGCGTTCGAGCGTGCGGGGCGCGGCGGGGGTGCGCTGCTTCCTAGCCACGACGACGGCCGCCCAGTGTGAAATACACGGTCCAGAGCATCAGCATCGTTCCCCCGATCGCCAGCCGCGCGGTATCGTCGCGCACCAGTTGCCGGGCGAATCCTTCGAGCAGCCCGGCGATCAGCAGCATCAGGATGACGCCGATCATGGCGATCGCACCCCGCCGCCCGGCATCGGCGGCGGCGGCCATGCGCGACCGTTCGCCCGGAAACGCCATCGATCGCCCGACATGGATGCCCGCCGCCGACGCGATGGCGATCGCCCCGATCTCGGTCGTGCCGTGGATCATCAGCCACGCGAACAACCCCCAGCCCAGATCATGCGGCACGAACGCGGCGAACATCGCCCCCGTCATCACGCCGTTCTGAAGGTCGAGGATCATCGTCGGGATGCCGAACGCGAAGCCCAGCGCGAAGGCGAGGATCGAAACCTGCGAATTATGGGTGAACAGGCTGGTCGCGAAAATCTCCAGCCCGCCTTGGGTCGGCGCACCGTACAGGCTCTGGCGTAGCGTCGCCGCGCTGGCCGACATATCACGGCCGCTGGCCATTTCGGGCGACATCAATGCCGAAAACCATGCCGGGTCGGTCCGCACCAGATGATATCCCGCCAGCGTGCTCAGGAGCAGCAGCGCGACCGACAGCAGCAGCTCGGGCCAGATGCCCCGCACCGCGCGCGGCCAGCCGGTGGTGAAGAACGCCCGAACCTGTCGCCCCCACGGCTCGCGACAACCATAGAGGATGAAATAGGCACGGGTCGACAACGCCTCCAGATACCCGACCAGCCCCGCATCGAGCGACGTCGCGCGGGCGATCGAAAGTGCCGACAGCGTGGCGCGGTACAGTCGGGGCAGGTCGACGAGATCGTCGTCGGTCAACCGGCGTGGCGACTTGTTCTCCACCCGGTCGAGCAATGCTTCCAGCCGTGCCCAGTCGGCCTCGCGCTCGGCGCGGAAATGACGGGTGGCAAAGGCGACGCTCATCGACCGCGTTCCCGATGCGCGACATAGCGTTCGACCAGCGCGAGCGGCATCGCCTCCGCCTCCGCCTCGATCACGTCGATGCCCATGCGACGCAGCCGTTCGACCACGATCGCCCGGTCGCGCAGCAACAGGTGGGCGACGTTGGCGCGGACCAGATCGTCGGCCTCGACCGGTTCGGCATCGCGCAATTCCTCCAGCTCGACATCGCGAAACAGCACGAACAGCACCCGATGCCGCTTTAGCATCCGCGCCGCCGCCGCCAGCATCAGTTCGGCACTGGTCGGGTCGGTGAATTCGGTGAACAGCACGACCATGCTCCGCCGGTCGAGCTTGCCGTCCAGCGTGACGAGGCCGAGCGTATAATTGCTCTCCTCCGTCCCGTATTCGATGTCGGCGGCGGCGTGGTGGAGCTTGGCGAAGCCCCGCGATCCGGTGATGCTGCCGCTATCGACCTGCGGCCGCCCGGCGAACGAGAACAACCGCACCCGGTCGCCCGACTTCAGCGCCACGAACGCGGCGAGCAACGCGGCGGAAACCGCACGGTCCACGCGGGGCATGTCGCCCACCGGGTCGCTCATCGACCGCCCTGCATCGATCGCGAACACGATGCTGTTGTCGCGTTCGGTATGAAACTCGCGTGCCAGCAGCGATGCGTGGCGGGCCGATGCCTTCCAGTCGATGGTGCGGCGTTCCATGCCGGGCTGGAAATCGGTCAGCACCTGAAAATCCTGCCCGTCGCCATTGTCGCGGCGCAGGCGTGCACCGGTTTGCGTACTGTCCAGATATTGCCGCATCCCCCGGTCGCGCACCGGGCGGATGTCGGGCAGGACGACGATCGGCTGGTCAGTGGCGATGCTGCGTTGCCGCCACGCGAGACCGAGCGGCCCCGAATGCCGCTGCCACAACCGGTTTAGCCGGGCCTTGCCGCGCCGCATCGCGCGATATTCGCCCGGGGCGATACGTTCGACCGGTCCGTCGATCGCCACCGCCCGGTCGTCCCCGCCGATGCGGAAGGATTCGCCGACGTTGAGCGACAGCGGCAGGTCGACCTCCGCCAGTGCCGGGCGCTTCGCCAATATCCCGTCGGCGACGATCAGCGCGAGGATCGCGACGATCCATACCGGCGCGGCGATCCACCCGGCCGGAGCCAGCACGCCCAGCGCCAGCGCGACCGGCGCGGCGAGCGCGGTCAACTGGATCGCGCGGGGCGTGGGATAGATCACCGGGGTGCCTCGACCGATTCGATCAGCGCAGCCACCACGTCATCGACCCGACGCCCGTCGATTTCCGCCGAGGGCGACAGGATCAGGCGATGGCGCAGCATGGCGGGGGCCAGCGCCTTCACATCGTCGGGAATGACATAGTCGCGCCCGTCCAGCGCCGCCGCCGCGCGTGCCGCCGCCGCCAGTGCCGATGCCGCGCGCGGCGATGCGCCGCTCGACAGGTCGCCATGCTCGCGCGTCGCCCGCACCAGCCGGACGATATAGTCGATGACCTCGTCCACCAGTCGCACCTGTGACACGGCGTCCAGCGCGGCGGCGATCGCATCGGCACCGGCGACCTGTTCGACCCCCGAATCCTGCGGGGCGGGGGTGCCGGTCCGCGCGCCATATTGCGCGACGATCGCACGTTCGGCCTCCAGCGTCGGCCACGGAATCGCGATCTTGAACAGGAACCGGTCGAGCTGCGCTTCAGGGAGCGGATAGACGCCCTGCTGTTCGATCGGGTTCTGCGTCGCGACGACGGTGAAGCGATCCGACAGGGGTTCGGTCCGTCCGTCGATCGTGATGCGCCGTTCCTGCATCGCCTCCAGCAAAGCCGCCTGAGTCTTGGGCGGGGTGCGGTTGATTTCGTCGGCCAGCAGCAGTTCGCAGAAGACCGGCCCGCGCGTCAGCGCGAATTGCGACGTCTGAAAATTGAACAGGTTCGATCCGATGATGTCGCCGGGCATCAGGTCGGGCGTGAACTGGATACGCCCGAAATCGAGGCCGAGCGTCCGTGCGAAACTTTGCGCCAGCAACGTCTTTGCGGTGCCCGGCGGCCCTTCGAGCAGGACATGCCCGGCCGAGAACAGCGCGATGGTGAGCAGGCGGACGGCGGCTTGCTGGCCCACCACCGCCTTTGCGATCTCCCGGTCGATCGCCGATCCCAGCGATCGTACCTCGTCGAGCGTCATGCGCCTGTTTCCTTTTTCCATGCGTGCAGTCGGGTCGCGGCCGCCAATGCCTCACCTTCGGTGCGGGCATCGCGCAGCGCGCGGTCGATATCGGAATATCCGGGGGCGACGGCATCGAGCCGTTCGACCGGGGTCGCGCCAGCGCCACGCGCGATGCGGCGGCCGATTACCTCCAGCATCGTGTCGGCATAGCGTGCGCCCGCCGCGCCGGTACGCCCGGCGAGCCGGGTCAACGCGACGATATTGTCGACCAGCGCGCGCTTGCCCGGAAGCATCGCCGGACGGTCGCGCGCCACGGGGCCGAAGCGATTGGCGGCGGCGAACCCGGCAAGGATCGCGGCGGCGATCAGCGCCAGCGTGACGCCGAGGAACGGCGGCAGGAACAACAGCTTCACCAGATTGCGGTCGCCCGCCCCGAAATGCAGCGACCGGTCGAATATCGCCCGCCCGCCATGTTCGGGATCGATCGCCCTGAGCATCGCCAGCGCCGCCCGCGCATTGCGGACGTCGCGCATCGCATGATTGTTGATCAGATCGGCATCGGCGAGGACGAACGTATCGCTGCTGCTGATCTGTCCGAGCACCGCCGCACCGTCGCGCGCGCCGATCATGGGCGTGATCGACGGCCCCTTCACCGCGATGACCATGTCGGACAGGGCGAATGGACGCAGCCCGATATACGGCCCGTTCGCCATCGGGCCGGTATCACCGATTTCCTCGCCATGCCATTCGGCGTTGGCGGGGACGAACTGCATCATTTTCTGCGAAGATGTCGGGCCGGTCCGCCGCACGCGATCGGTCTGGAACTGGACCTTTTCCACCTGCCATTTGGGCAGCACGATCAACGTGGGAAAGCGGGGAAGGGGGACGTACGGCGCGTTCCCGTTCGCTTCCTCGTCCTCGTCATCTGCCATATCGGTGTCCATTGCCGCTTCGGCCATGGCGATGCGGCGGTCGACGATCGCCTTCACATCCTCGGGACGGGTTGCTTCGGTCGGGGTCAGGATCAGGATGCCGGGCGTGGCGACCGGATCGACGGTGTCGGTCACGGCGGGCTGTACCGCATCGACCAGTCGGCGCAGCGCGTGATAGCCGGTGCCGTCCTTGCGGTCGGCCGCCGGGGCATCGCCAACGATCCGGGCGACGTCGTTGCCGAAGCCCGACATCAGGATCGCGCTCAACAACAACAATGCGCCGCCGATCACGAGGATCAGGACCGTGCGAACGGCGAAGGGCGACGACTGGTTCATCGCCCGCCCAGCGCGAAACCGGCATAGTCCGCCCGCGCACGCTGCCAGTCGTCGGCGCCCAGTCGCGTGCCGCCGAACAGGCTGCGCTCGACCGCCGCGACGATTCCGGCGAACACGCCACGCGCGTGCGGAGGCAGGGCGTCGGCGCGGGCGATGTCGCGGCTGGTATAGGCCGGGCGGACCAGATCGCCGCGCCATGCCGCGATATCGTCGATACTGCGGAACAGCAGCAGATGCACCGCCCGGTCGAAGTCGCCGGTGGCGGCAAGCTCGTCCGCATCCTCCAGCAATGCGCGCGCGGTCGCCGCTTCCGGAGTCCAGCGAGGTGCTTCGTCCGGTGCGGCCTTGCGGCCGAACCGTTCGGACCACCATTGGCGCAGGCCCGGAAAGATCGCGAACAACAGCAGCACGACCAGCGTCAGCCCGACGATCCACAGCAAGATACGCCAGCCGCCGCCGACCCATTCGACGAACCGCCCGATCGACCGCAACGCCGGTTCCAGCCATTCGGGCGGCGGGTCGCGGACCGGCACGGTTTTTCGTGGCAGGTCGAACTGGATCGCCGGATCAGCGCGGATCGCTGTCCATGCATCGGTGACACGATCGGAATCGATCGGCGGCAATGGTGCTGCCGACGTTCCTGCCACCGCTGCTGTCACCGGTCCCTGCGTCACGACGGCCCCCTGGCGCGCCGCCCGGTGGGCGCAGGTCGCTTGGAGCAAATCACCGATTTACATGCAATGCTTTTCGCTCCTACCTTCCGGCCGTACCGTCCGGGGGCGGCGTTCGGGGGGCATGGCGGTGGTCGCATTCGCATTGATATTGTTGCTGATGCCCTTGGTCGTGCTGGCGATCGTGCTGGTGGGTGCATGGATGGAGGCGCGGCGATCTGAATGGTCGTTCGGTATCGGTCGCGTGCTCTCCAACACCTTCGTCGGCATCGGGGGGGCGCCACTGGCATTGATTGCGATCAGCGCGGTCGTGAACGCACTGCCGCAACAGGTGCTGCAAGGGGACGTTGCGGCGGCCGGTTTCGTCCGTGCAGGCGTACTGCCGGCGAACTCGGGCGTGCTGATCGGCGGATGGAGCGTTTGGGCGCTCGTTCTGTGGCCCTTCGCGCAACTGGTGATGCTCAAACTCGCGATCGATCCGCTGAACGGACATCGCGCCGACGTACGCGAGGCATTTGTGCGGGGGCTTCGTCGCGCACCGGCCGCGATCCTCGTCTCGATCCTGTTTACGCTGGCGTTTTTCGTCGGGCTGATGGTCCTCGTGGTGCCCGGCATCGTGCTGATGCTGACGTGGTTCGTCGTCTTGCCGGTACTCGGGGTGGAGGACGGGCGAATGCTCGACAGCTTCTCGCGCAGTTCTACGCTGATGAAGGGGATGCGCTGGCGGTTGCTGCTGCTCCTGCTGCTGGTCGGCATCCTTTGGATGGTGATAATGGGATTGATGGGCGCGCTCGGCGTCGCCGTGGCGGGTGTCGGGACGTCCGGCGGCGTCGTGGTGCAGATGATCGCCGCCACCCTGCTCGGCACGATCCCGCCCGCGATGCTCGCCGCCGTATATCACGAAGTTCGGACCGCAAAGGAGGGGGCGGGCGACCACGACCTCGAAGCGGTGTTCGCATGACATACCGGATATGTAAAAGGGGAGTACGGGGTTGATCCGAACATTGACGATGCTGGCGCTGGCCGGCGGATTGGCCGCCTGTGCCAATGCCGGTGCGCAGGATGCGCGAACCGCTTCCGCCGCCGAGACGCCGCAGGGGCCGGGCCGGGGGCCGGGCGCGGGCAAGGGCTACGACCACGATCCCTATCCATCGACGTACCACCCCTATCCGGGGCAGCCGACGCTGGTGACCAACGTCACGATCCTCGACGGAGAGGGCGGGCGCATCGACGGCGGTTCGATCCTGTTCCGCGACGGCAAGATCGTCGAGGTCGCGCAGACGATCGCGGCTCCGGCGGGTGCGACCGTAATCGACGGTCAGGGCAAATGGGTGACGCCGGGCATCATCGACGTCCACAGCCATCTGGGCGATTATCCCAGCCCCGGTGTCGACGCCAATTCTGACGGCAACGAGATGACCGGTCCCGTCACCGCCGAAGTATGGGCCGAACACAGCGTATGGCCGCAGGACCCCGGTTTCGGCCGCGCGCTGGCCAATGGCGGCGTGACCACGTTGCAGATCCTGCCCGGTTCGGCGAACCTGATGGGCGGACGGTCGGTGACGCTGAAGAACGTCTATGGTCGCACGATGCAGGCGATGAAGTTCCCCGGCGCCCCGTACGGTTTGAAGATGGCGTGCGGTGAGAATCCGAAGCGAGTCTATGGATCGAAGGGCCGGTTGCCCTCCACCCGCATGGGCAATATCGCGCTCGATCGTGCGACCTGGCTGCGCGCGAGGGACTATGACCGCAAATGGGATAAATACGAGGCCGATGGCGGCGAAGCGCCGACCCGCGACCTTGCGATGGATACGTTGCGCGGCGTGCTGGACGGCGAGATCCTCGTCCACAACCATTGTTATCGCGCCGATGAAATGGCCATCGTCATGGATATGGCGAACGAGATGGGATACCGCGTGACGGCATTCCATCACGCCGTCGAAAGCTACAAGATCGCCGATTTGCTGCGTGCGCGCGGCGTGTGTTCGGCGGTGTGGGCCGACTGGTGGGGCTTCAAGATGGAGAGCTATGACGGGATCGGGGAAAACCTCGCGATCCTCGACCGGCAGGGCGCGTGCGCGATGATCCATTCGGACGACGCCAACGGTATCCAGCGGCTGAATCAGGAAGTTGCCAAGGTCATGGCCTCCGCACGGCGCGCCGGTATCCCGGTCACCAAGGAACATGCGTGGACGTGGCTGGGCATCAATCCGGCGCGCGCGTTGGGCATTGATCGCGTCACCGGGTCGCTTCGGGCGGGTAAGATGGCGGATGTCGTGCTGTGGAACGGCGATCCGTTCAGCGTCTATACCCGCCCGGACAAGGTGTGGATCGACGGCGCGTTGCTTTATGACGCGGGCAATCCGCGATTGCGCCCGGTGTCCGATTTCGAACTGGGTCAGCCCGGCGAAGGGGATGTGAAGTGAAGCGCCTGATCCTCTCCGCGCTGTTCCTGTCGACAGCGGCGCTGCCCGCCGCCGCCCAGAACATCGTCATCACCAATGCGAAGCTCGTTATCGGCGACGGCTCCGCCCCGGTCGAGGGCGGGACCGTCGTCGTCCAGAACGGGCGTGTCGTCGCCGCCGGGCGCGGTGTCGCCGCACCGGCGGGCGCACGCACCGTGGATGCGGGCGGCCGCTTCGTCACGCCCGGCATCGTTGCGGGCTTTACCCGGCTGGGAATCGTCGAGGTCGACGGGGTAGGACCAACCAACGACGCAGGCGCATCGGCAAGCGTCTTCAACGCCGCGCTCGACGTCGCCGGAGCCGTCAATCCCCGCGCCACGCCGATCGCGATCAACCGTAGCGAGGGCGTGACCCGCGCGGTCGTCGCCCCCGACAATGGCGGATCGATCTTCGCCGGGCAAGGTGCGGTCATCGATCTGGGCAACGACATGGATGCCGTCACCCGTCCGCGCGCATTCCAGTTCATGGAATGGGGCGAAGCGGGTGCGCGCGCCGCCGGGGGTAGCCGCCCGGCGGCGTTCGCGATGTTCCGCAACGCGCTGTTCGAGGCGCAGGGCTATGGCCGCAACCCCGCCAGCTTCGCCGATCGCGGCAAGGACGCGTTGCTTACCCGCGCCGATGCGCAGGCGTTGCAGCCGGTCCTGTCGGGGCAGGTGCCGTTGCTGATCCATGTCGAACGCGCGTCCGACATATTGGGCGTACTGGCGTTGAAGCGTGAGTTCGCCGGGCTGCGGCCGGTGCTGGTCGGCGCGACCGAGGGTTGGACCGTTGCGCGCGAAATCGCGGCGGCGGGCGTGCCGGTGATCGCCTCCGCGCTGGCCGATCTTCCCGCCAGTTTCGAGCAACTGGCGGCGACCCAGTCGAACATCGGTCGGATGAAGGCGGCGGGCGTCACCGTCGCGATCGGCATGATCAACGACGACGAGGCGCGACAGGCGCGACTGGTGAAGCAATATGCGGGCAATCTCGTCGCCTTGTCCAAGATCCCGGGCGCGGCCGGACTGGACTGGGACGCGGCGTTCGCCACGATCAGTTCGCTACCGGCACAGGCGCTTGGCATGGGCAGCGATATCGGGTCGCTCGCTCCGGGACGGCGTGGCGACGTGGTGATCTGGGACGGTGATCCGCTGGAAATCGGATCGATGCCGACACAGGTGTTCATCGACGGTGTCGAGCAACCGCTGGGCAATCGCCAGACGCGATTGCGCGACCGGTATCTGGTGCCGACCGAACAGGGCCTGCCCAAGGCCTATCAACGCTGAACCGGAACCGGTGGCGGTGTCGGCGATTGTCGAAGGGCGATCGCCGATACCAACGGGAGAGAATGATGCGAACGTTCCTGACGATCTGTGGCGGGTTGCTGACCCTCACGGCCTGTGGGCCGAGCGCGGAGCAGCAGGCCGCCGCCAACGCGGCGACGGTCGCCAATCAAAAAGCCGCACAGGAAATGTCGAACAAGGTGGCTGCGCTGGCCCCCGGCCAGCGGGACGGAGTCTTCATCCGCGCGATCCGCGATGCGGGTCTGCCGTGTCAGGGGGTGACGGGATCGGAACCGGGCGAAAAACCCGGAAGCTGGGTCGCGACCTGTCAGGAAGGATCGCGCCACGTTATCACCTTCGGCGCGAACGGCATGGCCAACGTGACCAGCTTCCTGCCACAGCGATAAGTCTTTGCCATCGCTCGTGCCGAATCCACGATTCGGTACGACGACAGGGTACCTCCGCGATCAGTGGCGGTGTTCGCGCCGCAGCCGGTATCGCCCGTCGATATAGTCGTCGAACAGACCGGTGATCGCAGGATGCTCTACCGGTTCTTCGCTCTCGTCGGCGATCAGGTTCTGCTGGCTGACATAGGCGACGTACGACGCCTCCGCATTCTCGGCGAGCAGGTGGTAGAAGGGCTGATCCTTGCGCGGCCGGACGTCGGCCGGGATCGATTCATACCATTCGTCGCTGTTGGCGAACACCGGGTCGATATCGAACACGACCCCACGGAAATCGAACATGCGGTGGCGCACGACGTCGCCGATGGAAAAACGCGCGTGGGCGACCGGCGGCAATGGAGTGCCGGGGTCGAAAGGGTGAACGATCGCTGCCTTCATGTCGCATTATCTAGGGTCGATGTGCGATTGCAGCAAGGAGGCGCTTGCATGTCTCGAAAAGCTGGGCTAACCGGCCGCTCTCGCTGACCGGCGTGCCGCGCTGACCTGCGGCATGGAGCGGGAAACCTCTGCGGAGAGGTGGCAGAGTGGTCGATTGTACCGCACTCGAAATGCGGCGTGCCGGAGACGGTACCGAGGGTTCGAATCCCTCCCTCTCCGCCACAACCTCTTGTTGTAACCGGGTTAGTTTAGACCGGCTTCCCGTATCCATTTTTGTTTGCTCGTTCGCGAACGTGGCCGGACACCGGTGACGGGTTGGCGGCTGGTTGTATGGCCTAACCGTAGTGGGTGTCAGGATACCATTTTGCGTATCCGTCCGCTTGCGGTCGTTCCGGAAAAGTGAGCGAGCGACGGCAGATCCGGTTCGGGTGCAGGCATCGTTCCATTTCTCGCCTCCGGTCGCGGCGCAGGTGATGTCGGCGAGTCAGGTTGGGCGCATTTATCAAGAAGCGTTGCGCTAGCGAGTTCGGCGTATCGGGCGGACATTGATCGCTGTCGGTCGTACATGATCGAAACCGGCGTGCGACCAAGGATGTGGTGGCGGCGCGTCAACCGTGTGACACGGCCACGGCTGCATCGATGGCCTTCCGCCTGCGGGGCATCCTGTATCCGCAGAGACCGTACCGTCCCTGATGACCTGCCGAAAGATGGCACGCATCGACGAGCAGCGCGAGGCTCGCCGTTGCCCGCGCACCCGGCACCCGCCCGCGCCAGTCGGTACAGCCGCCACGCAACACGCCGGGCAGGGTGCTCGATAGAGGCGAACGTCAGCGCAGCATGCCGCGAAGCCTGTCCCGAGCATGGCCGAGGGAATGCGGAAGAATCGGGCCATCGAACTAACGGATCAAATCCTTGATCGGTCGATTTTGTGATGCCATCAACCGGGCTATCTCGATCCTGCGGTATCGACAAAATGCCGAAGTTCCGCCGGATGATCGGTTTGAAGCATCGATACGCCGGCAGCGATCAACTGCCCCCAGACACGATCCGGATCACGCAACGCCTCGGCATCGCCACCGATGCCCGACACGAAACCGTCCCACAGCGTATTTGCCCAAAGCCTGCCCCTCGCGTCGCGCGCGGCGGCAACCAGTTGGGGCAGGGCAGCCTTCGGCATACGTGGCACTTCGTAGCCGACAGGACGCACCGCGCCGACGACCTGACGTTCGATTACCGACGGCAGGTCGCTGGTGCCGCTCAGCATCGGCATGAACGCAACGCGGTCGAACGGGGCTAGGCTGGCCAGCGGCGGGCTGGCGATGCCGGCCGTCGCCTTGACCAGCACCCGTCCCTGCGCACCTGCCCGGACGACCGCCTCTATCGTCTCCGCGTGCACCGCGTCCTTGATGTCGAGGTTGAGAACGATCCGACCTGAAGCCGCTTGCAGCATTTCGTCCAGCGTCGCGACCCGCTCGTCCGTCAGCCGTACATCGGCTCCGCCCAGATCGTCGCGCAGGCGCAAGGCGTTGAGTTCCGCCAGCGTCAGGTCGTTCACCCTGCCGTGCCCATCGGTGGTGCGGTCGACCGTGGCGTCGTGGATCATGACCAGATGCCCGTCGCGGGTCATGCGGACATCGGTTTCCATGACGTCGGCCCCGATCGCGACGCAATGTTCCAGCGCAGCGAGTGAGTTTTCCGGCACGCTGCCAAGCCCGAGCGCGGGGGCCGCGGCATGGCAGCCGCGGTGTGCGACAACGATCGGACCCGCCGCCGGGTCGGCGATCCGCCGCATAATCGCGGCCGCCCGGTCGAGTTCTGCTCGTGCCGCGTCGAGATCGGCACGAAAGGCGTCGTCGCCATGCAGCCGTGCGACGACCGCCGCCGCCTGACGCCCCGCCGCCACGGCGCTGGCGTTGCGCCCGCCGCAGACGATCCGGCTGTCGCCATAGTCACGACCGCGCGCAAGAATTCGCTCGGCGCGGGCGGGGATCAACTCGGCGAGGACCAGCGCGACGGCGGTTCCCTGACTTGTATAGCCGAACGGATCGTCGAAGCTGTTTCGCAGTGCTGTACGTGGCGGACAAACCGGTCCGGCATCCATCACGAACGGTCGTCTGCGGCCATAGACCGGCTTCACCGCGTTGACGGCCGCCGCCACGTCACCGCGCATCCGCGTCAACAGCCGCGACACCATCGGTGTTTCCGGCGACGGCAACGTGCTTCCAGCGGCGGGCGCGGGCGGCAGCACATTGAGGAGCGCGACGCCCGGCCTCGAAAGATAGCGTTGGGCACTAGCGGGCGTGGCGAATACCGCGGCCGTCAGCACGATCGCGAGCATCAGGGGCGACCGCATCAGTAGCGCACCAGCGCACCGATGTAGAAGGCGCGGCCATTGTCGATCTCTTCGCGCAACAGGCCGAAACCGGGGCCGAACATCCGCTGCGGGCGGAAGTTCGAAAGGTTGCGGCCCTGCGCCACGACGGTCCAGTGCCGGTCCAGCTTCAGGCGAATCTGCGTATCGAACAGATCGCTGGCGGCATAGTGCCGATCCTGCAACGGATCGGTGGTGGATACCGAATAGAGGATCGGCGACAGGTGGTTCCATGCCCCCTGCACCATCAGCGGGCCGGTGGTGTAGAACAGCTTGACGTTGCCAACGGTGTCGGCGCTTTCAAACAGGCCGGACAATCGCCGCCGTGTCACATTGTCGGCCAGCGTGACCTCGGGCGGCGTGGGGTCGAGCAGGGTCAGGTTCGCCGAGAAGCCGAGGCCGTCGAGCGGACCGGGCAGGAACCGCATCCGCGAGACGACCGCGTTCAGTTCGACGCCCGTCACCGTCGCGCGACCGGCATTGACCGGGCGGGTGCGGGTGACGAGCTGCTGCTGGCCATCGAACAACTCGGTCGCCTGATTGCGGACGGTCACGATTTCGTCGTCGATGCGCTTGGCGAATGCGGCCGCCGAGAACAGGATGTCCCGATTGACGTAATATTCGAGGCTCAGGTCATAATTGTCCGACCGCTGGGGGCCGAGCGTCGGATTGCCCGACGTGATGCTGATCGCCCCGGTCGAACTGTTGACGTTCACCGTTTCGCGGGCGGCAAGGTCGTCATAGTTCGGACGGCCCAGCGTGCGGCTGAACGCGGCCCGCAGTCGCAGCTTTTCGGTCACGTCCCAATCCGCCTGTGCCGACGGCAACCAGTCGCGATACTGCTGTCCCTGCTGCGCGGGCGTATAGACACCGCCACGCAGGCTGTTCGATGCGGTGGTCAGCGTCGTGCCTTCGTACCGCAGTCCGGCACTCAGTCGCACGGTATCGGTCGCATAGCGCGCCATCAGGTAGGCGGCGGTGACATCTTCGGTCAGGCGATAGTCGGATTGCAGGTTGCCGCCGGCATTGGCCGTGTTGGGCGCGAAGTTCGACCGTCCGGTCGCGAACGCCTGCCGCGCCGCTGCGGGATCGACGAACAGCATTTGATAGCCGCGACCGTTATATGGCGCGTAGCTTTCCGACGCCAGCGCGGGTGTCAGCACCAGCGTCGAGGTGGCGCTGTTCCGGTAATTGTCGACGGCGAAGTCATACCGGCGATCGAGGAAGCGGGCATACGCTCCCGCCGCCACACCGAAACCGCGATCGCCGCCGCTCATGTTCATGCCGATATTGGCACGGGCAGTCAGGGCATCTTCACGATTGTCATCGCTATTGGTGCCGAATTCGAACTGCCGGTAATTCGCGGCAGTCGTTACCGTCGCGGAATTGGCGAAGTCGAAATACGTGAACTGACCGGGCGCGATCTCGTAGCGATAGGCGAGGTTCGGCGTATTCGCGATGCGATAGGTCGCGAAGGTGGCATCCTGTCGATAGGTGGCGACGGCATAATTCACGCCGAAGTCGGCCCGGATCCGGTCGGTCGGTGTCAGTTCGCCGTGGAAATCGGCATAGCGCATCCGCCGGGTCTGGTCGTACTCGGCCAGATCGACCTGCGCGTTCGCATTGCCGACATTGCCGCTGATGGCGGTCACGTTCGAGAAATTGGTGAAGCGACCGGTCGCGGCAGTAACCGCGGTGTTCGCGGCGACGAGGTTCGACTGGCGCTCCTCGTCGTTGGTGTGGCGGAAATCCGCCAGCGTCAGCGCCGCCCTGAACATCCGGTGGTCGTCGAACTCGAACTTGCCGAACACACCGTACCGTTCACGCACATTGTCATAGTGCAGCCAGCGCCGCCGGTCGGGCGCGACCAGTGCCTTCGATACGTCGTTCGCAGGCGAGGTCAGGCGCGTGCCAGTCGTCGAATCGAAATAGAGGTAATTGTCGGTAGCGGAGTTGAGCGAGGCGGAGTCGCGGCGGAAATAGCTGCCCGACACCACCACACCGAACTGGTGGTCGGCACCGAAAGTGGTCGACGCGATCAGTTCGGCCTGTCCCGACGACGTACGATCCCCCCGGGTCCGTTCGAAATCCCATTGGCCGATATCGAACCGCCCGCCAAGGAAACTGCGTCCCTTGCCGTCAAAGGCGCTGCGGGTGCGAAGATTGGCGGTGCCGCCGATCGCGTTGCCGTTCATCGCGGCCGTCCCCGATTTATACACCTCGACCCGGCTCGCCAGCGACGAAGGGATGACGTCCATCGAGACGTTGCGACGGCCGACTTCGTTTGCGGGCAGCGTGACGCCGTCGATCTGCACGAGGTTATAGTCGGCGTTCAGACCGCGGATCGACAGGAATTGCGCCTCGCCGCGCGCATTGTTCTGAATGGTCGACACGCCCGGTACGCGCGTCAGCGCCTCACCCAGACCGAAGTCGGGCAACGTGCCGATTTCATCCGAACTGATGCTGTCGGAAATGACTTCGATCTCGCGCTTGGCTTCGATCTCGCGCACCGCTTGAAGCCGTGCGCCGGTGACGACGATCTCCTCCTCGGGCTGCGGCGAAACCGGCTGCGCCTCCTGCGCATACGCCGCAGACGATAAGGTAGTGGAAAGCAGCAACAGGCCGCGTCGGATCGTACAGAGCTTCATGACAGTCCCCCCTTGTTTGGACAGCATCAACGTACCGTCTCTTTTAATAACTATAGGTGACATAATCATGACGGTCGAGTAGAAACGACACAATAGAGACGTAGGGAGCGAGCGATGCAGGGCTGGTGGGTCACATTGGGAGTCGCGGTCGCAACCGCACAGATCGTCCCGGCATGGGGGGCGGATCGCCTGTATGCGTGCGGCGACGATCAGGTTCGCGAGTACCGGATATCGGACGCCGGGGTTGCGACGGAGGTTTGGCGGTGGCGGGCGGCGGATGCGGCCAATCTGCCGGAGCCGTACCGCAGAACGCTTCTCTCGAAGATCGACGACTGCAAGCCCGTCGACGGCGGAAATTCCATTCTCGTCACCTCATCGGCGGGCGGTGTCGCACTGATCGATCGGGCGACCGGGCGCGTCTCGTTTCGCGCAACGGCTCCGATGGCGCATTCCGCAGATGTATTGCCGCGCGGACTGATCGCGGTTGCGTTGTCGATCCATCGGAATGGCGACCGGCTCGAACTCTACGACCGGCGGCGCAGCGAAACCTCGCTGCTGAACCTGCCGCTGCCATCGGGGCATGGCGCGGTGTGGGATGCGGCGCGACGACGACTGTTCGTGTTGTCGCACGATCTGGTTCAGGCGTACCGCGTGTCCGGCTCGCCCGCCTCTCCCAGACTTAAGGAAGCCGCGCGCTGGACCCTGCCGGGGCGGCGCGACGGGCACGATCTTTCCCCACGACCCGATGGCCGCTATCTGGTCACGACCGACGACGGCGTATGGATTTTCGATCCGGTAACAGAGACATTCGTTCCCCTGCCGGCGCTGAACCCGAAATTGCGGGTCAAGGCGGTCAGCACGACAGGCAGCGACCGTGCCGCTCGTATTGCCTGGGTGCAGGCGGAGGAAAGCTGGTGGGCAAAGGGGTTCACGATTGCGCGCGCCGATGGCAGCGATCCGATGCGGGTGCCGGTGGAGGGCATGCACCTCTACAAGGTCCGCTGGATCGACTGACGTGGCGGCGGATATGGATGACCTATTGCGTCGCCCATACCGGCAAGAGCCTGTTGTGGGCGGCAAGCGACCTGCTGACGCTGTATATACTGGTCAGCCGTTATTCGGTGACGCCGGTACCGGCTGGCGGTCTTTTCCTCACGGGGCCGACGGCCAGCGCGCTGGCCGATCTCGGCGTCGGGCTGTGGCTCGGACGCCGGCCCGGCGATGCGGTCCGCATGGCGTCGGTCGGGCTGGTACTTGCCGGGATGACGTTCCCGTTGACGATGCTGTCCGCTCCCTTGGGACCAATCGCGATGCTGGCCGCGACCCTGTTGTTCCGGGTAGGGTATGCCGGTTGCGACGTGCCGCACAATGCGTTGATGAGCCGGTTGGCAGGCGATCCCGCGCGCGTGACGTTCCTGTCCCGCGGGCGAACGATCGGCACCGGGCTGGCCTCCGTCGTCGCGGTCGGATGGATCGGCGGCACCGGCGGCATTCCGGTCACCCCTTTGCTATGGACGATCGGCGCGACCGCGACCCTGCTCGGCCTTGTCATGGTGCCGTTGCTGAGGGCGTTTCCTATGATCGCGGAGAATGGCGGGACTGGCGGGTGGTTACCAGCGGGGCTGCCGTGGAGGTTCCTGATCGCCAGCGTGATCGGTATCGTGGCGCTGGGCGCGCTCGGTAAGGCGATGCTGCACCTGTCGGGCACCGCTTCCGGCGACGGGACGGCGTTGCTGACGGCGTTGATTTTGGCACGAACCGCGTCGGCATTCGTCCCGCTCCGCATATCCTCGACGTCGCGAGGGCTGCTGCTGCTGGCGATGACGTTCGCCGTGTCGGCCACGATACCGGTCCTGTTCCTCGATATCGATTTGCGATCCGTCGCCCCCTTGGCGCTGGGTTTCGCGATGGGCCTGTCCAACCTGATCGGATGGACCCTGTTATCGATGTTGGCGCAGGGTGCGCGCGACTATGGATTGTACACCACGGCATCCAAACTGGCGCTCGGCGTGGCGGGACTGGCGCTTGCCGGAGGACTGGGAGGATCGCCGGTGTTCACGACCGTCAGCTTCCCCCTGTTCGCCGTCGGTGTCGCGTCGGCCTGCGGGATCGCGGCGCTGCTATGCTTGACATGTCGTCGCCGCCGCGACCTTCATCCCGCATGAACGGCATCAGTGCAGGCAGCTACCCGTCCCGATTCTTGCGGGAAGACGGCAGGCGTACGGCAACCACGAACGAACGCCTGCTACTCGACCTGTTGTCGCGCCGCGGTCCGGCTAGTCGCGCCGATCTGGCACGTGTGACCGGATTGGCACCGCATTCGATCACGCGACTGGTCGACCCTCTGCTATCGCGCGGCTTGATCGTCGAGAGCGCGCCGGTGGCGCAAGGTCGTGGCAAGCCGAGCGCCGCGCTGCACCTGGTCGGAAGCGCCGCCTTCTCCGTCGGTATTTCGGTGATGACCGATGCGGTGTCGCTGGTCTTGCTGGATCTGTCGGGCACGATCGCCGCGATGCAGACCGAACGGCTGGAAGACATTGCGATCGATGCGGCATGTCGCCAGATCGCACGGCTGATCGATCGGTCGGTGGCGCAAGCCGGATGGGATCGCGCGGCACTGGTCGGCATCGGGGTGGGGGTTACCGGCTATTTCATCGGCGACGGTGCTCGATTGAACCCGCCACGATTGCTCGACCCGTGGGCGCTGGTGCCGCTCGATACCATCCTCGCCGAAGCGTTCGATACGAAAATCTGGATCGACAATGACGGCAATGTCGCCGCCATCGGCGAGGACATGCTCGGCCACGGCCGGACCGTCGAAGACTTCGCCTATCTGTATTTTTCCGCCGGATTTGGCGGCGGTGTGGTTGCAGACGGAAGGCCGTTACGGGGTTGCAACGGCAATGCGGGGGAATTCGCGTCGATCCTTCCGGCGGACTGGCCGCAACCCAACCTCGAAACGCTGAGGCTCAGCTTCGTCGCGTGCGGGCGACCGTTTGCAGACGTTCACGCGATGCTCGACGACTTCGACCCGCATCACCCGGCGGTCGATCGCTGGCTGGACTTTGTCACGCCGTCGCTGAACCTCGTCGCGTCGGCCATCTCGGCAACGCTCGATCCGGCAATGATCGTCCTCGGCGGTCGCATCCCGCCGACGCTTGCGTCGCGCATCGTCGAGAACCTCGCGCTCACCAATCCGCAGCGCCGTGGCTTCCACCGTCCTGTTCCCCGCATCGTGGTATCGGCGATCGACGGCAATGCGACGGCGATCGGGGCAGCAACGCTTCCCCTGCGCGCGGCTTTTTTCGATCGTGATGCCAACGACGGGCAATAGTCGCCTCGGTCGCGATATCCGGCGTCGCTCCGGTGAAGCTCGATGCCCCGGTCAGAGCGCATCGCAACGACCTCTCCGCCCTGTCCGCACAGGATGGCGAGGCGGCGGCGTCGATTGGCGAGGGTCGTTCGATCGAACGAACCGCGATCGATCTGGCGATAAGCCGGAACGCTGACGGGTCATGCCGCGCCGTGACGGTCTCGGAATCGACCGTCACGACACGAAACATGGTGTTCAGCCACCGCGAGAAACGCCGCGTTCCTCCGGCCAGTACAATGTCATCGGGTTGGTCACGAGCAGCTTCTGCTGCAGGGCCGCCGTGGTCGCGATGCGGGGGATGATATCGACCAGAGCGCCGTCGTCGGGCACTGCATGCTGCATGTTGGGGTGAGGCCAGTCGGTACCCCACAGAACGCGCTCGGGATAGTCTTCGACCAGCGGGCGCACCGCATCGACGAACCGGTCCCACGGCGGACCGGCTGGCTCTTCGAGGCGGTCGGGGCAGGTGACCTTGGTCCAGATGTCGTCGCGACTGTCGAGCAGCGCGCGGAATGCCGTCATGTCGGCACCGTCGGGGCCTTGGGTAACATCGGGGCGCCCCATGTGATCGACGACGATCAGCGTCGGGATCGCGTCGAGGAAGGGCCGCAACTCCTCAAGGATATCCGCCTCGAAATAGATCACGACATGCCAGCCGAGCGGCTGGATGCGCCGGGCGATCTCGATGAACTTGTCCTTGGGCGCGTTGTCGACGAGGCGCTTCAGGAAGTTAAAGCGCACACCACGCATCCCGCCGTTGTGCAACGCTTCCAGCGCGTTGTCGGTGATGGCCGGATCGACCACCGCGACGCCCCGCGCCATGCCGTCCGAGCGGGCGATCGCGTTCAGCGTTGCGGCGTTGTCAGTGCCGTGACAGCTCGCCTGGACGATCACGTTGCGGGCGAAGCCAAGCCGGTCGCGTAGCGCGAACAACATGTCCGGCCCGGCATCCGCGGGCACATATTTCGCCTGCGCGCTGAACGGAAAGTCGGCCATCGGCCCGAACACATGGCAGTGCGCGTCCACCGCCCCCGGCGGCGGTGCGAAGCGGGGCACGCTCGGGTTCGGATGCCAACTGGTGATCCGGCCTGCTGTTGCCTCGGGCTTCATGCAAAAACCTTTCCGTCCATCAGCTTGCGCGCGGTACGCAGCATTGCGGCGGTCTGAACCACGCCGTGTTCGTCCAGTTCGATCACGCAGGTCGTCTCCCCGGTAGGATGCTCTACCGACAGCGTCTTGCGACGACCGTCGGGGACCGTGGCGACGTCGGCGGCGGGCGACCCCGCGATCAGGCAGGCGGTCGCCACGCTGACCGCGCCCAGCACCCCGATCGATGCATGGGCGCGGTGCGGAATGAAGCTGCGGACCGTAATCGCGCCGCCGCCGCGCGGGGGGGCGACGAGCATCATCTTGGGCACCGACTTTTCGCGGACATCGCCGAGGTTCATCCTTTCGCCCACCGCGAGACGGATCGCTTCGATCTTCGCCTTCAACTCGGTGGCGGCGTCGAGGTCGTCGCGACTTTCATAGCCGGTGACGCCGAGGTCGGCGGCCTTCATCACGACGCAGGGCATGCCGTTGTCGATCAGGGTGACGCGTACGCCGTTCACCTCGTCATGCGCATTGCCCGTCGGCAGCAGCGCGCCGCAGGACGATCCGGCGGTGTCGTGGAATTCCAGCGGGATCGGCGCTGCGCCGCCCGGCACGCCGTCGATTCGTGCGGCCCCGTCATAGCATACCACGCCGCCGGGTGTCGCCACGGTCGCGACCGCGGTCTGCCCGGTATTCTCCATGAAGATCGACACGCGGGTCTCGTCGCCGGTCGGCGCGACCAACCCGCGTTCGATCGCGAAGGGACCGATGCCAGCGAGGATGTTGCCGCAATTCTGGCTGTCGCTGACGACGGGTTTGTCAACGAAGACCTGCAGGAACAGGTAATCGACATCGACACCCGCGCGCGACGATTTCGACACGACGGCGACCTTGCTGGTCAGCGGGTCGCCGCCGCCCATGCCGTCGATCTGGCGCGGATCGGGCGATCCCATCGCCCGTAGCAGAAAGGCGTCGCGGGAGGCGGTGTCTTCGGGAAGATCTCCCTTCAGAAAATAGCCACCCTTCGACGTGCCGCCGCGCATCCACATGCAGCGGATGCCATCGCGCGCCGGATCAGACATATTTCAGGCCCATCTCGGCCAGCCGACCGCGCATGTCATAGATGTCGAGGCCCAGTTCGCCCGCCGCCATGCGCTTGCGCTTCGATTCCTCGATCGCCTCGCGCGCGTTCGCCTTTTCCAGCACCGCCGCGGCATCGGCGCGGGGCACGATGCAGACCCCGTCATCGTCGGCGATCACGATGTCCCCCGGCGCGACCACCGCGTTGGCACACACGACGGGCACGTTCACCGAACCGAGTGTCGCCTTGATCGTGCCCTGTGCATGCACCGCTTTCGACCAGACGGGGAAGCCCATCTGAGTCAGGTCGCGCACGTCGCGCACGCCCGCATCGATGACGAGACCGCGACAGCCGCGCGCCATCGCCGAGGTGGCGAGCAGATCGCCGAAATAGCCGTCGGTGCTCGGGCTGGTCGGCCCGAGAACGAGGATATCGCCCGGCTGCAACTGTTCGATGGCGACATGGATCATCCAGTTGTCGCCCGGCGGCGCCGAAATCGTGACTGCGCTGCCCCCGATGCGGGCCCCCGGATAGATGGGGCGCATGTACGGCGCGAGCAGGCCGGTGCGGCCCTGCGCCTCGTGCACCGTCGCGACGCCGTGGCGCGCCAGCCCGTCAACGACGGCGGGGTCGGCGCGTGCGATATTCTGGACGACGATGCCCGACATGTCATTCCTTCCCGACCGGTATCCTGTCGACGTCATGGACATGCGTCCCGGCCCGCGACAAATGCAAAAGGTGCGGGATGTATAAGTTTTTGCTAAGCACGATCAATGGACCCGCTCGACTTCAATAGCCGGCATCTGCGCGCGATGGTGGCGATCGTCGCGAGCGGCCGGGTCAGCAGCGCCGCCCGTGCGGTCAATCTGACCCAGCCGGCGGTGACGCAGGGGCTGGCCAAGCTGGAGGCGCAGATCGGCATGGCGCTGTTTCATCGACGTCCCGATGGAATGGTCGCCACCGATGCGGCGCATATCCTTGCGCGCCGTGCGGAGGCAGCGTTGCGCCGGATCGGCAACCGCCATGCCACCGGCGCGCAGATTCGCGCGTTCCTCGCGCTGGCCGACGCCGGTGGCTATGCCACTGCGGCGACCGCGACCGGTTTGAGCGAGGCATCGCTGCATCGAGCGGTCGGGGATCTCTCGGTCAATCTGGGGCAGCGACTGGTCGAGCGACGCGGGCGCGGAATCGCGCTGACCGCGCGGGGCATGGTGGTTGCGCGCAATTTCCGGCTGGCGCTGGCCGAGTTGCGATCGGGGATAGCGGAACTTGCCGCCCTGCACGGGCGGGAGGTCGGGCGAATCGTGATCGGCGCAATGCCGCTGTCGCGCGCACGCTTGTTGCCCCGGGCGATCAGCCTGTTCCATGCGCGGCATCCGCAGGTCGATTTGACCATCGTCGAGGGATCGCACGCCGAACTGGTCGGACCGCTGCGCGACGGCGAGATCGACCTGTTGGTCGGTGCGCTGCGAGCGGACGCACCCGACGGTATCGCGCAACAGCCGTTGTTCGACGATCGCCCGATCATCATCGGTCGCGCGGACCATCCGCTGGCCGCGAACGGCGGCACGATCGATGCCGGCGATCTGGTATCCTACCCGTGGATCGTCCCTGCGCCGGGTACGCCGCTGCGCACTTTGTGGGCGTCGATGTTCGCGACGGCCGGGGTAGCGCCGCCGCATGTGCCGATCGAATGCGGATCGGTCATCATGGTGCGCCAGATCCTGATCGACAGCGATTTCCTGACCTTGCTCTCGACCGATCAGGTTCGTGTCGAACTGGAGGCGGGCTGGCTCGCGGCGATCGGCGACGTGCCGGGCGACATCGGCCGCACGATCGGTATTTCGACACGCGACGACTGGCGGCCGACCACCCTACAGCAGCGCTTCATCGAAACGCTGGCCAGACAGGAATGAAGAGACTTCGTATATTCTAATACCCGGACGCTCAATCCGATTGGCCGGGCCGACCCGAAGCCGGCATGTTCCCGGTCATGGAGACGACGCTCAGCCTGATCGGGTTCGGTGAAGCCGGACGCACGTTCGCTATTGCGGGCGGCTGGAACGGAGCAAGCGTCCATGACCGCCTGACCGATCGCGCGGACGGCAGCGCGGCGATCCGTGCGGCCTATGCAGTTGCCGGGGTCGCGGGTCGTGACCGGCTGGAGGATGCGGTTCGCGGCGCGTCGGTCGTCCTGTCGCTGGTCACGGCGGATCAGGCACTGGCGGTCGCCACCGCGGCCGCGAAGGCGATCGCTCCCGGCGCGCTCTATTGCGATATGAACAGCGTCGCACCCGATACCAAACGGGCGGCGGCGCGGCAGATCGATGCGGCCGGCGGGCACTATATCGACGTAGCGGTGATGGCCCCGGTCGATCCCGCACGGCTGTCGGTGCCGCTGATGTTAAGCGGCGCGCGGGCTGGTGCGGGAAGGGCGGCACTGGCGGCGCTGGGCTTCACCCGGATCGATATCGTCGGCGACGGGGTAGGGCGCGCGTCGTCGATCAAGATGATCCGTTCGGTGATGGTGAAGGGGATCGAGGCACTGAGCGCCGAATGCGCGCTGGCCGCTGCGGCGGCGGGCGTCTCGGCGGAAGTGTTCGCCTCCCTCGATGCCGGTGGCCGGCCGAAGCCGTGGGCGGAGCGGGCCGATTACAACCTCGATCGCATGATGATCCACGGACTGCGACGCGCCGCCGAGATGGAAGAGGTGGTGAAGACCCTCGATGCTCTCGGCTCCGGCAGCACAATGACGCGCGGCACCGTCCTGCGCCAGCGGGCGATCGGAAAACTCGGGTTGCAGCGGCCCGCGCCGGGGCTTTCCGCCAAGATCGCGCAGATCAACGACGACAGGAGGCAGGCCACATGACGATGATCGTCGATTGCCACGGGCATTACACCACCGCGCCCGCGGCGCATAATCGCTGGCGCGAGGATCAGGTCTCTGCGTTCGAGGCGGGGCGTTCCGCGCCCGCCTATCCCGCGATATCGCACGACGAAATTCGCGAGACGCTGGAGAAGAATCAGATCCGCCTGCTCCGTGAACGGGGGGCGGACATGACGATCTTTTCCCCCCGCGCATCGGCGATGGCACCGCATGTTGGCGACGAGGGCGTGGCGATCGCGTGGGCGCGTGCCAATAACGACCTCATCAAAAGATGTGTCGATCTGTACCCCGAAATCTTCGCCGCCGTTTGCATGTTGCCGCAATCCCCGGCTGCCGACATGCAGGGGTCGATCGCCGAGTTGCGGCGCTGCGTCGACATGGGCTTCGTCGGTTGCAACCTGAACCCCGACCCCGGTGGCGGCCATTTCCGCCATCCGCCGCTCACCGACCGGTTCTGGTATCCCTTCTACGAAGCGATGGTCGAACTCGACGTACCGGCGATGATCCATGTTTCGGGGAGTTGCAATCCGGGACTGCACGCGACCGGGGCCTATTATATCGCGGCGGACACGATCGCGTTCATGCAGTTGCTGGAAGGCGACCTGTTCGCCGATTTCCCGACGCTGCGTTTCATCATCCCGCATGGCGGCGGCGCGGTGCCCTATCACTGGGGGCGGTATCGCGGGCTTGCCGACATGCTGAAGAAGCCGGCGCTGGCCGGGCATCTGATGAACAACGTCTTCTTCGATACCTGCGTCTATCACCAGCCGGGAATCGACTTGCTGGCCGACGTGATCGAGAACAAGAACATCCTGTTCGGATCGGAGATGGTGGGAGCGGTGCGCGGCATCGACCCGCAGACCGGGCATTATTTCGACGACACCAAACGCTATGTCGACGCGCTCGATATCACTGATGCCGAACGGCACGCGATCTTCGAGGGCAATGCCCGCCGGGTCTTTCCGCGCCTCGACGCGATGCTGAAGGAGCGCGGACTGTGAGCGATCTTCCCCGGCAACCCCGCGACATCCACGAATATCTAGCCGAGTTCGACGACATCCCCGGCACGCGCGTCTTCACCGCGCAGCGCGCGCGACAGGGCTATCACCTCAACCAGTTCGCGATGAGCCTGATGAAGGCGGACAACCGCGAACGCTGGAAGGCGGACGAGCGGGCCTATCTGGATGCATGGCCGATGACCGAGGAACAGCGGCAGGCGGTGCTGGATCGCGATTACAATCGGCTGCTCGATCTGGGCGGCAACATCTATTTCATGGCGAAGGTCTTCTCGACCGACGGCCAGAGTTTTCTTCAGGCGGTGAGCACGATGAGCGGCATGAGCCTCGACGAATATGCGGCGATGATGATCGCGGGCGGGCGGTCGCCCGTCGGCGCGCGCTCGATCAAGGACGGAAACTGATGGCCCGCATCACCGCTGGAATCGCCAGCAGCCACATCCCCGCGCTGGGCGTCGCCTCCGATCTGGACAGGACCGCCGAGCCGTACTGGGCTCCCGCCTTCGCCGGATACGACTGGACGAAGGCGTGGGAGGTGGAACAGAAGCCCGACGTCGTGATCCTCGTCTACAACGATCATGCCTCGGCGTTCGATATGAAGATCATCCCGACCTTCGCGATCGGGTGCGCGGAATCGTTCATGCCCGCCGACGAGGGCTGGGGACCGCGCCCGGTGCCGGTGGTGATGGGCCACCCCGATCTGGCGTGGCACATCGCGCAAAGCTGTATCCTCGACGAATTCGACATGACGATCATCAACGACATGGCGGTCGATCACGGGCTGACCGTGCCGCTGTCGATGATGTTCGGAAAGCCCGATGCCTGGCCGTGCCGGGTTATCCCGATCGCGGTCAACGTCGTCACCTATCCCCCGCCCACCGGCAACCGTTGCTGGGCGCTGGGCGAGGCGATCGCCAAGGCGGTGGCGAGTTTTCCAGAGGATCTGAACGTGCAGATCTGGGGCACGGGCGGCATGAGCCACCAGCTTCAGGGACCGCGCGCGGGCCTCATCAACCGGGAATGGGACAACCGCTTCCTCGACCGGCTGGAAGGTGACACCGACGAACTGCGCCATATGCCGCACATCGACTATCTGCGCGAGGCGGGGTCCGAGGGGATCGAACTGGTCATGTGGCTCATCATGCGCGGCGCGCTCGGTCGGCGCACACGCGCACTGCACCGTCATTATCACGTCCCCGCGAGCAACACCGCGGTCGGGCACATCGTCCTCCAACCCGAATAGGATTTCCCATGCGTATAGCATTGGCCGGCGCGGGCGCGTTCGGCGAAAAGCATCTCGACGGCCTGAAGAATGTCGAAGGGGTGACGATCACCTCGATCGTCAGCCGCGAACTGGCGCAAGCCCGCGCGGTGGCCGAGAAATATGGCGCGCTCCATGCGACCACCGACCTGTCCGAAGCACTGGCGCGCGACGATGTCGACGCGGTGATCCTGTGCACGCCGACGCAGATGCATGCCGAACAGGCGATCGCCTGTATGAAGGCGGGCAAGCACGTGCAGGTCGAAATCCCCCTCGCTGATAGCTGGGCCGACGCGCAGGAAGTGTTGCGGGTGCAGCAGGAAACCGGCCTTGTCTGCATGGTCGGCCACACCCGTCGCTTCAACCCGAGCCACCAGTTCGTCCACAAACGGATCGCGGCGGGCGAGATCGCGGTCCAGCAGATGGATGTGCAGACCTATTTCTTCCGCCGCAGGAATATCAACGCCAAGGGCCAAGCGCGGAGCTGGACCGATCATCTGTTGTGGCATCACGCCGCACACACGGTCGATCTGTTCGCGCATCAGGCGGGCCGGATCATGCAGGCCAATGCGATTCAGGGGCCGATCCATCCCGAACTCGGTATCGCGATGGACATGTCGATCCAGTTGAAGAGCGAAAGCGGCGCGATCTGTACCCTCTCGCTCAGCTTCAACAACGACGGACCGCTCGGCACCTTCTTCCGCTACATTTGCGACAACGGCACCTATATCGCACGCTACGACGATCTGGTGAACGGCAAGGAAGAGCCGATCGACGTGTCGCAGGTCGATGTATCGATGAACGGCATCGAGTTGCAGGACCGCGAGTTCATCGCCGCGATCCGTGAGGGCCGCGAGCCGAACAGCTCGGTCGCGAAGGTGTTCGACTGCTACCGCGTACTCGGCGAACTCGAAGCACAGCTCGCCCGTTGACGGCCATGCGCACGCAGGTCGTGATCGTCGGCGGCGGCCCTGCCGGGTTGCTGCTCGGCCATTCGCTGCTCGCCGAGGGAGTCGACGCGGTCGTCGTCGAGCGTGCGTCGGCCGACCATGTGCGCGGTCGTATCCGCGCGGGGGTGCTGGAGGCGACGCTGACCGACCTGCTCGGACAGCTCGGCATCGACGCGCGGCTGAAGGCCGAAGGATTGCCGCACGCCGGCTTCAACCTTTCCGACGGCGAGCGGCTGATCCGCATCGACGTCGCCGGGCTGACCGGCCGCCACGTCACCGTGTACGGCCAGACCGAGGTGACACGCGATCTGATGCAGGCTGCGGACGAGCGCGGGTTGCAGGTGATCCACGACGCCGCCGACGTCGCGCTGCATGACGTCGAGAGCGATGCGCCGTATGTGACGTTCACGATCGGCGGCGTGCGGCATCGGATCGACGCCCGCTTCGTCGCGGGATGCGATGGCTTTCACGGTCCGTCGCGCCGCGCGATCCCGCCAGGCGTCGCGCGTCCGTTCGAGAAGGTCTATCCGTTCGGCTGGCTCGGCATCCTTGCCGACGTGCCGCCGTGCGATCACGAACTGATCTACGCCAACCATGCCAACGGCTTCGCGCTGGCGTCGATGCGGTCGAACGTCCGCAGCCGCTATTATATACAGGTCCCGCTGGAGGAATCGCTCGACCTGTGGCCCGACGACCGGCTGTGGGACGAACTTGCGGTGCGGCTCGGCCCGGATGCGGCGCGGAATATCACGCGCGGTCCCGCCATCGAAAAGTCGATCGCGCCGCTGCGGTCGTTCGTGTCCGAACCGATGCGGTATGGCAGCCTGTTCCTTGCGGGGGACAGTGCGCATATCGTGCCGCCGACCGGGGCCAAGGGGCTGAACCTTGCCGCGTCCGACGTGATCTATCTGACACAGGCGCTCGCCGCCTTCTTCAGGTCGAACGATCGTGACGCCGTCGCGCGATACTCCGACAGGGCGCTGGCGCGGGTATGGAAGGCCGAGCGGTTTTCGTGGCAGCTTACCTCGCTGATGCACCGTTTCCCGACGATGACCCCGTTCGAGCGGCGGATGCAGATTGCCGATCTCGATTATATCGCATCGTCGGTTGCCGCGCAGACGGCGATCGCCGAGAACTACGCCGGTCTTCCGCTCTAACCCGCGAGCTGCCTGTGTCCGTACTCCCATCCCGCCGCCTCGGTTCGATCGAGGTGTCCGCCGTCAGCCTCGGCTGCATGGGGCTGAACCACGGTTATGGCGATTTCCCGAGCGAAGTCGACGGCATCCGCCTGCTCAATCATGCGCTGGATGCGGGTGTTACCATGCTCGACACCGCAGCGCTCTACGGCGACGGGGAGAATGAGCGGCTGGTGGCCCGCGCCGTCGGCCATCGCCGCCGCGAATATACGCTGGCGAGCAAGTGCGTGCTGGGCGTCTTCGACGGCAAGCGTGGCCTGGACGGTCGGCCGGAGGCGATCGCAAGGACGCTGGACGGCGCGCTGGAGCGGCTGCGTACCGACCATATCGACCTGTATTATCTCCATCGACTCGATCGCACCGTTCCGATCGAGGAGTCGGTAGGGGCGCTGGCGCGCGCAGTCGAGGCGGGGAAGATCGGCGCGATCGGCTTGTCGGAGATGTCGGCGGCGACCATCCGCCGCGCACACGCCGTCCATCCCGTCGCCGCGATCCAGACCGAATTTTCGCCCTGTGTCCGCAACGCCGAGATCGCGGTGTTCGATGCCTGTTCGGAACTGGGGATCGGCTTCGTCGCCTTCTCGCCCGTGTGCCGCGGGCTGCTCGCAGGGGCGATCAGGGCGGCGAATTATCCGGCGGGTGATATGCGCCACAATCTGCCGCGCTTCGTCGAGCCGAACCTGTCGCACAATCTGTCGCTGGTCGCGCGTTTCGAGGCGACGGCGGCAGCGGCGGGGATCACGCCGGGGCAGCTTGCGCTTGGGTGGGTGCTGGCGCGACATCCGTTCATCGTCGCGTTGCCGGGGACGCGCAACCCCGCGCATCTCGACGAGAATGTCGCGGCCGCGACCCTTGCCCTCACGGATGCGACGCTGGCGGAGGTCGATGCGATCTTTGCGCCCGGTGCGATGGCGGGTCGGCGATACCTTCCCGCGATACAGGCGCAGATCGATACCGAACTCCTGCCCGAAGAGATCGCACCCTAACCCGCCGGTACGCCGCGCTCTTCGTAGCGCAGCAGGAACAGTGCGCCCGCTGCCACCACCGATCCCAGCGCCATCGTCAGTGCGACACCGGCAAAGCCGATTCCGCCCTGAAACATGAAACCTGCGATGATCGGGCTGACCGCCGCGCCGCCGCGCCCTACGCCGATCGCGAAACCGGTGCCGCTCGCCCGCAGCGCGGTGGGAAAGGACTGCGCGATCATCGCATACAGGCCGACGATCGCGCCGTTGGTGCAGAAGCCCGCGACCGCCACGATCAACGACAGCGTGCCGAGATCCGCAGGCGCATGGCCGAACCCCGCGACCATCGCCGTCGACAGCAGCATCCCGCCGATCGTCAGCCAGCGGACCGACAAGCGCTGCGTCAGCAGGCTGAGCACCAGCGCCCCGGTCGCGCCGCCGATATTGGCCCAAACCAGCACGCCCCCGGCGGACGCGGGCGAAAAGCCCATGTCAACGACGATCTTCGGCGTCCATTTCAGGATGAAGTAGAACGTCATGATATGCGCGAAATAGGCTAGGGTGAGCAGGATCGTGATCGCGGCGAGGCCAGGCTGGAACAGGCGGCCGATACCGCCGCGCGATCCTCCGGGTGTCGGCGCGGGCAGCGCGTCGATCGTCGTGTGGCCAAGACGGCGCAGGACCGCGTTGACCCGGTCAAGCGCGTTCGGGCCGCGCTTGTGCGCCAGAAACGCCACCGTCTCGGGCAGCAGGAACCAGATCAGCGGGATACACAGCGCCGTCGCGACCGCGCCGAGTGCGAAGACCGATCGCCAGTCATACCCGGCGGCGAACATCGTCGATGCAATTGATCCGCCGATGATCGCACCGACCGGGTAGCCGCCTGCCATGATCGCGACGGCCATGCTGCGGCGGCGGGCATTGGCGAACTCCGCGGTCACGGCGTTGGTCGCCGCGAGCATCCCGCCGATGCCGACGCCGGTGAACAGGCGGAACATCGACAGCGTCGCGATATCATTCGCAAGCATCGCCAGCGCCATGCCCGACCCCATGATCGCGAGGCAGCCGAGAATGGTGGGACGCCGGCCGATCCGGTCGCACAGCGCCCCCAGCGCGATGGAGCCGACCATCATCCCGATCAATTCCATCGACAGCACGATGCCGAGCGCAGCGCGTTCCACGCCCCATTCCCTGGCGATGCCGGGGGATGCGAAGCTGATCGACAGCACGTCGAACCCGTCGAGCGCATTGAGTAGCACGCACAGCGCGATCGCCACCACCTGCGGCGGCCGCATCGGCGCGTCGGACAATATCCTGCTGGGGTCCTCGGCCATCCTCAATCCCTCGTTTTATTTTGTTATCGATCGAAAGCGGGTGTCATCATCCTTGGGTGTCGGGACATCGTGCCCCCGGCCTGCTACCCGCCCGTATCGACCAGCATCAGCGCGTCGAGCGCTACGGCACCCGCGCCGACCGGGTAGACCAACACCGGATTGAGGTCGATTTCACGGATCGCCGGCTCAGCCGAAAGTAGGCGACCTACCGCGATCACGATGTCCGCGACCGCATCGACATCCAGCGGCGGCGATCCGCGGAACCCGTCGAACAGCGCCGCGCTCTTCAGCCGGCGCATTTCCGCGACGATCGCGTCTCGGGTCGAATCATGTGGCACGAGTCGGACATCATGGAACAGTTCGGCCGTCACGCCGCCGAAGCCGATCAGGATTACTGGCCCCCATTCGGGATCGTTGCGCGCGCCGACGATCAGTTCGGTCCCGCGATCGCCCATCTTCTCGACCAGCACGCCGTCGAGGATCAAGCCGGGCCGGTGGTGGGCAATATTGGCGGCGAGCCGGTCCCATCCGGCGGCCAGCGCAGCCGCGTCGGCCAGCCCGACGATCACCCCGCCCGCATCGCTCTTGTGCGACAGATCGGCCGACTGCGCCTTCAGCACGACGGGCCAACCCATCGCCTCGGCCGCCGCCAGTGCCTCACCGGCGGTGGTCGCCAGCGTCGCCTTGGGGAAGGGAATGCCGAGCGGCCCGAGCAGCGCCTTCGCACGATATTCGGGCACGACGCCGCTTTCGACGGCGAGGGCGGGGAGGGGCGTGGGCGCGCCGTCGTCGGAGGCGAAGTCGCGTCCCGCATGGTCCGACAGCCGCTTGACCGCGCGATAGACGCGCTCGGTAGTAGGGAAATAGGGTACGCCGAGCGCGCGCAACTCGTCGATGTACGCCGTCGGTACTTCCGCGCCCTCGTCCAGCCCGACGACGATCACCGGCTTGGCGGGTCTCATGTCGCGGATCGCGGCGGCAACGGTCGGGAACTTGATCCTGCTGGTGCCGGGATCGGTCTGGATCAGCGGCACGATGATCGTACCGAAGCGATCGTCGTCGATCAGCGCTGCGATCGTGCGCCGATACAGGTCGGGATCGACCAGCCCCTGCGCGGTGATGTCGAGCGGGTTGGACACCGGCACGAAATCGGGCATCGCCGCCCGTAGTGCCGGGCTGTCGGCGTCGTGGATTGCGGGAAGCGACAGGCCGATGCCCTCGCAGAAGTCGAGCGTCAACGCCTTGAACGCGCCGGATTCGGCGACCACCACCGTGCCGCCCTGCGGCAGTCGCGGGCAGCGCAGCGCGATCTCGGCGATATCGGCCAGTTCCTCCAGCGTCTCGGCAAAGATCACGCCGGCGTGCTGGACCAGCGTGCGCATTACCGCATAGTCGCCTGCCATCGCGCCGGTATGGGTGGCGGCGGATTCGCGCGCGGCGCTGCTCTGACCCGGGTGGAGCAGAACGATGTGCTTGCCGGCCACGCGGGCGCGGCGTGCGGCGTCGAGGAAGCGGGCGGGCTTGCGAAACTGTTCGACGATCATCGCGATCACGTGCGTGTCGTCATGGTCGATCAAATAGTCGACATAATCCTCGACCCCGCTCGCCGCTTCGTTGCCGGTGGATACCGAGAAGGAGAGCGGCAGCGCGCGGCTGATGAGCGATACGCCCAATACCGCCGCCATCGCCCCCGATTGCGAGACGATGCCGATCCGCGCGCCGCTATCGGTTTTCACCGGCGGCAGTTCGACGAACGTCAGCGGGATGCCGTCGACGAAATTGACGAGGCCGAGGCAGTTCGGCCCCTCGATCACCATGCCCGCCGCATCCGCGATGCGCGCCAGCTCCTGCTGCTCGGCCATGCCCTCCGCGCCCCCTTCGGCGAAACCCGCCGAGAAGATGATCGCGGCACCGACACCGCGAGCCGCCAGCGCGCGGACCGTGTCCAGCACCGCAATGCGGGGGATCGCCAGCACGGCGGCATCGACCGCGTCGGGAAGGTCGGCGATGCTCTTGAGACAGGGCCGTCCCCCGATCGCGTCGCGCTTCGGGTTGATGAGGTGGATATCGCCCGAATAACCCTGACGTTCCAGATTGGTGAGCACCGATGTGCCGAGCGCGCCGGGCTTATCGGATGCGCCGACGATCGCGATCGAACGCGGACGGAGCAGTCGGTCGAGGGACGTGATCGTCATGGCGCGGCTCAGCCCTTCTGCTTGGACAGGTCGTACGCGCCCAAGCCGGGCTTGTAGGTCTTGTCGTCGATGAACTGCTTGATGCCTTCCTTGCGGCCATCATTGTCATAGCTGTTGGCGGCTTCCTGCGCGCGGATCAGGTAATCCTCGGCATTGTCATAGGTCATTTCACGGACCCGGCGGATCGCGTCCTTGGTGGCCTTCAACGCCACCGGGTTCTTCTTCTTCAGAACATCGGCGACCTCGGCGACGCGCGCCTTCAGCCTGTCGAGCGGCAACGCCTCGTTGACGAAGCCCCATTCGACTGCGGTCTTGCCGTCGATATTCTCACCCATCATCGCGTGGTACATCGCGTTGCGGAACGACGTCATCTCGGTCGCGATCTTGGCAGCGCCGCCGCCGGGCAGGATGCCCCAGTTGATCTCCGACAGGCCGAATTGCGCATTCTCGGCGGCAAAGGCCAGATCGCAGGCGAACAGCGGACCATAGGCGCCGCCGAAGCACCAGCCATTGACCATCGCGATCGTCGGCTTCTGAAACCAGCGCAGCCGCCGCCACCAGCCATAGCTCTCCCGCTGCGCGCCACGCGTACCCTGAAGACCCTGCGCCTCGGTCTCACGAAAATATTCCTTCAGGTCCATGCCCGCGGACCATGCAGTGCCCTCGCCGGTGAGCACCAGCACGCCGACGTCGCTGCGGAACTCCAGATCGTCGAGCACGCGCATCATCTGACGGTTGAGGCGCGGCGACATGCAGTTGCGCTTGTCGGCACGGTTGAAGCTGACCCACGCGACACCGTCCTCTACGGTGCAGGCGACGGTGGCGAGTTCGACGGGATCGATATCGGTGGTCATGACGGGAACTCCTGAAGAAAGGGCATTGCGAGATCCTGATCGGTTCAGATCGGGAAATGGCCGGGCGCGGTCTCGATCGTGATCCAGCGCAGCTCGGTGAAGCTGTCGATGCCGGCCTTGCCGCCGAAGCGGCCATAGCCTGATCCCTTCACCCCACCGAAAGGCATCTGCGCCTCGTCATGCACCGTCGGACCGTTGATGTGGCAGATGCCGGACTTGACCTGGCGGGCGACGCGGAGGCCCCGCGCGGTGTCGCGGGTGAACACCGCTGCGGACAGGCCGTATTCGGTGTCGTTGGCCAGCGCGATCGCTTCCGCTTCGTCCTTCGCGCGGACGATCGCAACGACCGGGCCGAAGCTCTCCTCGTGGAACAGCTTCATCGCGGGCGTAACCCGGTCGATCACGTGCGCGGGCATCAGCACGCCGTCCGCCTCGCCGCCGTTCAACTGCTCGGCTCCGGCGGCAAGCGCATCGCGAACCAGCTCCGCGACATGGGCGACGGTCTTGTGGTCGACCACCGCGCCGAGCGGCGTCGTGCCGGCGCGGGGGTCGCCGACCGCCATCGTCGCGACCTTGGCACCAAACTTCGCGGCAAAGGCATCGGCGACTGCATCGACCACGATGATCCGTTCGGTCGACATGCAGATCTGACCCTGATTCATGAACGCGCCGAACGCCGCCGCCTTCACCGCCTCGTCCAGATCGGCATCGTCCAGCACGATCAGCGGCGCCTTGCCGCCCAGTTCGAGCAGCGCAGGCTTCAGATGGTCGGCGCAGCGCCGCGCGACGATCCGGCCCACCGCGGTCGATCCGGTGAAGTTCACCCGCCGCACCGCCGGATGGTCGATCAGCGCACCGACCACGTCGCCGGCGTCGGCGGGGGCGTTGGTGACGAGATTGACGATACCGTCCCCCAGACCCGCTTCCACGAGCGCCTCCACGATCAGGCCGTGGGTGCGGGGGCATTGCTCGGATGCCTTGAGGACCACGGTGTTGCCGCAGGCGAGCGGCACGGCAATGGCCCGGACGCCGAGAATGATCGGGGCGTTCCACGGTGCGATGCCCAGCACGACTCCGGCAGGCTCGCGCAACGCCATCGCGATGCAGCCGGGCTTGTCGGAGGGGATAACCTCGCCGCCGATCTGGGTGGTGAGGGCAGCGGCTTCGCGCATCATCCCGACCGCCAGCGTGAGGTTGAATCGCGCCCAGCCTTCGGTCGCGCCGATTTCGCCCATCATCGCGTCGACGAAGTCGGCAGCCTTCGCCGCCAGCGCATCGGCGGCTTTGGAGAGGATCGCGCGCCGCGCATTGGGACCAAGCGCAGCCCAGCGGGGAAGGGCCGCGGCGGCGGCATCCCCGGCGGCGACGGCGTCCGCCACCGTCGCCGCTGCAGCGGTCGTGGCAATCATACCCGTTACCGGATCGATACGCTGGAACGTGACGCCCGACGCGGCGGCACGCGCAGTGCCTCCGATGTTCAGGTCGATATGCGGCATCCTCTAACCCCTCGCTATTATGTTATGTTTCATAACTATCTTGTTTGCCTCCCGCAAGCCCGGTTCGTAAAGAGGCGGACATGACCAGTCCGACCGACCGAAATCTGGAAAATCCGTTCGACAGCCATCTCGGCTATCTGCTCCGCCGCGCATCGAATGCGGTGATCGGCGAACTGGCGCAGCGTCTCGATACGATCGGCCTGAAAGTGTCCGAGGCGTCGATCCTGCTGCTGATCGAGCGCAACCCGCGAATCACCCAGAGCGACCTGGGGCGGATGCTGGGGATCAAGCGCGCAAACATGGTCCCGCTCGCCGCCGGGCTGGAGTCGCGCGGATTGGTGACGCGCGAGCCGGTGGATGGCCGATCGCACGGCCTCGTCCTCACCGCGGCGGGAAACATCGCCTTCGCGGAAGCCAGCCGAATCATGGCCGAGCAGGAACGCTACATCCTCGAACGACTCGGCGGGGACGATCGGTCGGCGCGATCGGTCCTGACCCGCCTCTGGTCCTAGCGGGGCCGACCGAATCCGGGTCGCGTTCAGGCCGGGCAGGCAGAGCCGGGACTCGGCCGTAGGTAGGGCGACACGACCGCACGATCAAATCGTACCGGCGTTTCCGTGACCGGCGATCGCCACGCGAAACGGCGGGGTGTCTCGCGGGACAACACCAACTTTTCCGCTTGACGGATTGTATGCTTGCGATACTGTATCGCTAACAAACAATAACAGGTTTAGGAGAGGCTGGTGGCGGATTTCGGCCCCCTGTCCGCGCATCTCGGCTATCTGCTCCATCGTACCGAGCTGAAGCTGATCACGCGCGTCGCGGCGGAACTCAGTGAAGTCGGTGTGACCCCGGCGCGTGCGACGGCGGTGATCTACGTCGCGTTGCACGAGGGATGCGATCAGATGGCGCTCGGTCGGGCGCTCGGCATCAATCGCGCCAGCACCATGAAAGCCGTGAACGAGCTGGTCGCGCTGGGCGCTGTCGAGCGTCGTCCCGGACGCGACCGTCGCAGCCACGCTCTGTACCTGACGCCGCACGGGGCCGGACTGCGCACTGCCATAGAGGCGATCACCGCAGAGGCGGATGCGATCAATTTCAGCGTCCTGACCGAGGACGAGCAGGTCGCGTTCCGCGCCATGCTTCAGAAGCTCCACGATTTCGAGCCGAGAAAACGCAACTCGTCCGCGAAAGCCCAAAAGGGCGGGCGCACATCCTGACACGCCGGACATGCGCCGGACGATAACAAAACAAGGGGAGGATTCATCATGCAGGCCAAGGCCTTTCTGTTCGCGACCGTAGCATTCGGCGCGATCCAGTCGGCGCATCCGGCGTTCGCGCAGGCGATACCCGCGGCACCCACCGATCCGGTGGCCGGAACACCCGCCGCATCGGCGGCGGCCACGACGCAGGATGCCGATTCCCAACCGGCGAGGGCGGCCGACGATGTCGTGGCCGACATCGTGGTGACGGCGCTGCGTCGGTCGGAAAATCTTCAGACGGTCCCGATCGCCGCCACGGCGTTGTCGCCTACGGCGCTCGCGGAGAAAGCGGTCACGCGCCTGTCCGATCTTCAGTTCGCCTCGCCGTCGCTGTCGATCGTCGATGCAGGCCTGACCCAGTCGGTGAACATCCGCGGCATCGGTCTCGCCAGCCCGTCGCCCGCCGTTTCCAACGGCGTCGCCACCTATCTGGACGGGTTGTTTCAGCCGCCGATCGCGGGAAGCACGGCGTTCTACGACATCGCGGGTGTCGAGGTGCTACGCGGACCGCAGGGCACGCTGGTCGGTTCCAATTCCACCGGCGGCGCAATCTTCATCAACTCGCAAAACCCCAGGCTGACCAAGATCGGCGGCTATGTGCAGGGCGCGTACGGCAATTACGACACGACCAATCTTCAGGGTGCGCTGAACCTGCCGGTCACCGGTACGCTCGCCGTGCGGGTCGCCGGCAATTTTCAGCGCAACGACAGCTTCTATGAGGATATCGGCCCGGGCGACAACGATCCCGGCCGGATGAACGAGAAGTCGGGTCGCGTCGGCGTGCTGTGGAAGCCGGGCAATTTCGAGGCGCTGTACAAGATCGCGCTGACCGACCGGAACACCGGCGGCTATGCGTATCGTCCGATCCTCGGCACGCAGTTCGCGTCGCAGCGCACCGGCGATATTCGCACGCTCAACTATAACGCGCCGACGCGCAACCATGAGCGGACGCTGATAAACGGCCTCGATCTGCGCTATGTTTTCGACAACGACATCACGATCAGATCGCTGACGGGTTATCAGAACCGTCGGGTCAACAATCTGTACGATACGGATGGCACCGCGACGGCGTCGTTCACACAGGATCAGGCGGTCCGCGAACGCGTGACGACGGAGGAGATCAATATCATCTCGCCGACCGATGGCGCGTTCAACTGGATCGTCGGCAGCTATTATCAGCACAATCAGGTCAACCTGCTCAACACCGGCACGGGGAACCCCGCGCCGACGCAAACGGTGTCCACCAGCAGGAAGACGACCACGGGAATCTTTGCGCAGGGCAATTATCACCTGACCGACGCGATCGAAATCCAGACCGGCATCCGATACTCGCATTATAAAACGTCCAGCGTCGGCGGCATCTTTCGCGGCGCCTATGTCGGGTCCGGCACCGGCAATCCCAGTTTCTCGACGGTCAACACCCGCCTCGTCGATCTGGCGGGCTCGGAGAGCGATGGTCGCGTCACCGGCAAGGTCGCGCTCAGCTATCAGTTGGGCGCCGACCACTTCCTGTACGCCTTCGCGGCGCGCGGATATAAGCCGGGCGGCTTCAACTCGGCGACGTCGACCTTCGATCCGGAAACGGTGTGGGATTACGAAGCGGGCCTGAAATCGACGTTGGCCAACGGGCATATCCGCACGCAGATCGGCGGGTTCTGGAATGTCTATAACGGCTTCCAGTTCTCGATCACCGACGTGAGTACCGGTACGGCCGGCGTCACCAACCTGCCCGGTGCCCGTATCCGCGGACTCGAGGCGCAGGTGCAGGTCAAGGTCGGCGGCTTCTCGGCCGATTTCGGCGGAGCGTTCGTCGATTCCCGGCTGGGCAGCATCACGCTCGTGAACACCCGTCGCCTGCCGCCCGGCACGCTGGGGCGGCAATGCGCCCCCGGGGTCGCGTCCAACCCGCCGACCTGTTTCGACTATGGTCCGTTCCTGCAAACCAATTCCGGTGGACAGAACCTGCTGTCGCCGAAATGGACCTACAATGCCGGTGTGCAATACGCCGTAAGGATGGGCGGCGACGCAACACTGACGCCGCGCCTGAACTATGCCTATGTTGGGTCGCAATTCACCACCTTGTTCTACAATCCGGTCACCGACCGGCTGAGTGGTCGCGGATTGATGTCGGCGTTGCTGACCTATCGTCTGGGCGACTACCAGATCGAGGCATACGGCACCAATCTGACCAACAAGGACTATGTTTCCGGTCAGACGGGCAACAATGAGTTCTATGGTGCGCCGCGCCAATATGGTGTGCGGGCCAGCCTGAACTTCTGATCCAGTCACAGCCGGTCGGCATGACGGACACGCCGACCGGACACGAGCGAGGGAATTACGATGCGGCGAACATATGCGATCATGACGCTGGCGGCGGCGTTCGGCGGTTCCGGTGTAGCGGCGGCGCAACCGACATCGGCGACGTCCGATTGCGCCGGTCTGACGCAACTGCCGGGCGTGCGGCTGGGCGACGCGACGGCCGTCATCGAAACGGCGACGATGGTCGAGCGGGGCCCGGCCCCGGCCGACGGCAGGCGGAGCGGCCCACCCGCGGCCGGCCCCGCCCCCATGCTGCCGCGCCATTGTGAGATTTTCGGCAAGATGCAGGAGCGTGCCGGGGCAAATGGTCAGACCTATGCGATCCGTTTTCACATGCGGCTGCCGACCGACTGGAACGGTCGATTCTTCTTTCAGGGCGGCGGCGGGTCCAACGGCGTCGTCGGTACCGCAACGGGCAATTTAATGGGGGCACAGCGCGAGACGGCGCTGGGCCTCGGCTATGCTGTGGTGACCCAGGATTCGGGACATGACAACACGCGGAACAACGATCCCGCGTTGCAGGGGACGGCGACGTTCGGCTGGGATCCGGAAGCGCGGCGAAATTATGGTTTCGCCTCGATCGGTTCGGTGACGAAGGTCGCGAAGGCGATCCTGCTGGCGCATTACGGCCGCAAACCCGCCTATTCCTATTTCGTCGGCGGGTCTAAGGGGGGGCAGGAAGCGTTCATGGCGGCGCAGCGCTTCGGTGCCGAGTTCGACGGCATCCTCGCTGGCTATCCGGGCTTCCGGCTGGCGACGGCGGGCAGCGCGGGCGAGATGTGGGACAACCAGACGTTCGCGGCGGTGTCGCGACAGGCCGGCGCGATCGGTGCCGACGGATTGCCGCTCCTCAACAAGAGTTTCAGCGACGCCGATCTGGCGTTGGTCAGCGATGCGGTGCTGAACGCTTGCGACGCGATCGACGGGCTGAAGGACGGCATGGTCTTCGCATTCACGCAATGCACCACGCCCCGCGTCCGCCCGATGTTGGCGCGCGTCACTTGCAAGGCGGCGAAGACCGATGCCTGTCTGTCCACGGCACAGGTCGCCGCGCTGGTTCGCGTGTTCGACGGCGCACGCGATCGTTCGGGGCGCCTGCTATACGCGACTTGGCCGTGGGACGCGGGCATCGGCGGCAGGGGGCCGGGTGGGTTCTTCAACGGCTGGCGGAGTTGGAAACTCGGCGAGTACGATGCGGCGACCAACAACGGCCGGAACGTTACGCTGGCGGTCGGGACGGTGTCGGCGGTGTTCACCTCTCCACCGACCCCGGTCGCCGCGACCGTCACGGCACAGACCCGCTATACGCTGGGGGTCGACGTGACCGCAGCGGAAGCCGCCAGCCATGTGAAATGGGGACCCTATCAACTGTCCGGCGTGGACGTCATGAATGCGGATTCGCACGATCTTGCGGCGTTTACACGGCATGGTGGCAAGCTGTTGATCCACCACGGCGTCAGCGATCCGGTATTCTCGATCAACGATACGATCGCGTGGCTGAACGCCGTGAACAGGCGCGAGAACGGGCACGCTGCGCGCTTTGCCCGGTTGTTTCCCGTGCCGGGCATGAATCACGGCGGCGGCGGCCCCGCAACCGATCAGGTCGCCTTCTTCACCGCGCTGGTCGCATGGACCGAGCAGGGCAGGGCGCCCGACAGCTTCGTCGCCACGGCGGGCGGGGGAACGAACTGGCCGGGACGGACGCGGCTGCTGTGCGCCTATCCGAAGATCGCATATTATCGAGGGGGAGATACCGAACAGGCAAGCTCGTTCGCCTGCCGATGACGGAAGTGACGGGATAAATCGTCTTCGCGTCGCGTCGCGCGACGGCGGCGGGGCGGATGGTCTGCGATCCGCTACCGCCGTCCGTCGTTCGACGATCACGTCGTCCGAGGATATGATGCTACAGGCGACGCGGGCGGATCAATAGCCGGCACCCCGGTCGATCCGTCCGGGTATCGCCTCGCCCGCGCGGTGGTGGAGGATGGCAGCGGCGATGCTGCGCGCGCCGCCGTCGACATCGGTATCGCCCGCGATATGCGGAGTCAGCCATATGCCGGGATGGTGCCACAACGCATGGCCCGGGGGCAGCGGCTCGGGATCGGTTACGTCGAGTATCGCCGCGCGCAAATGTCCGTTGTCGAGTGCGGCGACCAGCGCATCGGCATCGATCTGCGGCCCGCGTCCGATATTCACCAGCGCCGCGCCCGGCGGCAAATGCGCCAGCGTTGCGTCGTTCAGTAGGTGCCGGGTCTGCGGCGTCAGTGGCAGGACACACAGCAGGATATCGCTGCGGCCCAGAAACACCGGCAGCGCATCGGCACCGGCATGAAGTTCGATGCCGGGCAGCACCCGGGTGCCCCGGCTCCATCCCAGTACCGGAAAGCCGATCGCGGACAGGCGCGCGGCGATCGCTCCGCCCATCGTGCCCAGCCCCATGATGCCGACCCGGCGTTCGTGCTTGGCGACGACGGGCCGTGGGGTCCAGCGCCCCGCCGCCTGTTCGCGCAGATACCGGGGCAGGTCGCGATGCAATGCCAGCACCGCCAGCGTGGCATAGTCGACCATTTCCTCGACCAGCCCCGGCTCGATCGTGCGGACCAGCGTCACCCGGGGCGGAACGGTCGCCGGATCGAGTTGATCGACGCCCGCCCCGACCGAGAACAACAGGTCGAGCGCGGGGAGACGGTCGAACAATCCATCCGGCACGGTCCACGTCGCCGCATAGCGGACCCGTGCCGGATCGCCGATATCCGGCCACTGGCGCACGGACAGGCCGGGAACGATCGTCGGCAGCAACGCCGCCCAGCGATCGCCCCGCGCCGGTGGTCCGACATGGACGAACGTCTCGTCCGTCACGGTCAGAAGCTGAACCCCGCGCGCACCATATACTGGCGCGGCGCGCCTGGCATGACCCACAGCCGCGAGTAGGAACTGGCGTAATAGGTCTCGTCGAACAGATTGGTGACTTCGCCCGAAATCCGGAAATTATCGGTCGGCTGGATCGATGCCATCACGCGGGTGAGGGTATAGGACGGCAGGTAGAAGAACGACCCGCTGGCGAAGCGATAGCCGGTCTCACCCAGCCGCTTGCCAACATGGTTCACGCCCGCGCCCAGCGACGCCGTCATGCCGCCGATCTCGAAATCCTTGAACAGCAGCAGGCTGCCGCTGTTCTTCGCGATGCCGAGCAGCGGATCGCCCTCGCGCAGCGAGAACCCGAAATTGGGGTCGAGCGCGTCCTGTCCAACCTCCGCATCGATGTACGCATAGTTCGCCTGCATGCGGAAGCCGTAGGGAAGCCTGCCCGAAAGCTCGAACTCGACGCCCTTGCTGCGCGCCTTGCCGACCGCGAGCGAGAAGCCCGAATTGACTGGATCAGCGGACAGCACGTTGGTCTTGTCGGTCTTGAACAGCGCCACCGTGCCGGTGAGCCGTCCGTTCAGTACCGCCAGCTTCGCGCCGACCTCGTACGACTTGGTACGTTCGGGCGTGAACGGATCGTTGCGGACGTCGGTGCCGGTATTGGGCCGGAATCCGCGCCCGTAATTGGCGTAGAGCGAAAAGGCGTCGGAAAAGACGTAGGCCGCGCCGACCGAGGGACTGAACGCGGTCTTGTTCTGGGCGGAACGCACCCCGTTGATGCGATTGTCGATGACCTGTTCGAAATCGTCGTAGCGCCCGCCGAAACGGATCTTCAGCGCGTCGGTCACATCGACCTGATCCTGCAGATACACGCCATATGAGAATTGCCGCTCCAGTTGGTTCTGGAATGCGCCGACCGTGGCGAGGCGGCCATAGACGGGGGCGAAGATATTGATGCGGTTGCCCGCCGCAAGATTGCCCGCCGTCTGGCTCGCGACGGTCGGCGGACGATAGCGGTTCTGGATCGTGTCCAGCTCATATTGATCCCAGTCGGCTCCGACCAGCAGGTGGTGCGCCAGCCCGAACGTCGCGAACTCGCCGCTCAGCTCGCCGCGGAACGTCAGGTCGGTCGTGCTGTAGTCACGGTAGCGGCGCTGGCGCGACAGAGTGGTGCCGTCGGTATACAGCCGCTGCCGCCCGGCGGCCAGTTCCGCCTCGGTCGAAAAGCCCTTGAACGCGGTATCGCGGTAGCCGATGCCGAGCACCAGCGACCAGTCGGGGTCGAAGTCGTGCTGCAACTGGGCCTGATGCCCCCACGCCTCGACCGTGACCGGCCCGTCGCCACGTTCGCCGAGGAAGCGCGTTACGGGGATCGTCTTCAGATTGCCGTTCACCGCGACGATACCGCGGTCGAACGCGACTTCCTGATGGATATATTCCAGTTCGTACGACATCGACGTGTCGTCGCCCAGCCGCGCGAGGATCGAGGGCGTGATGGTGTATTTCCGGTAGTCGAGATCGCGGAAGCTGTTGCCCTTCTCCGCCGCGCCGGTCACGCGGACCGCCACCGAACCGGTGATCGGCAGGTTGAAGTCGCCTTCGCTGCGGAACGTGTCGAAGCTGCCGTAGGAGGCCGTCCCGCTGCCGTGCGGGGTGAAGCCGGGCTTCTTGCTGATGATGTTGACCGTGCACCCCGGTTCGCCGCGTCCGAAGATCGCCGAATTGGGGCCTTTCAGCACTTCGATCCGTTCGACGTTCGATGTGTCGCGTGCGCCGCCGTATCCGCGCGCCGCGTTGAAGCCGTTGACCAGATAGTTGCTGGCGGTGTTTTCGTCGCCTGCGAAGCCGCGGCACGCGAAGCTGTCGAACAGGCCGCCGAAATTGTTCTGCCGCGCAATGCCGGCAGCGAAGTCCAGCGCATTGTCGAGCCGGGTGATCCCCGCTTCGCGCAGCGTTTCGCCCGACAGGACCTGGATGCTCTGCGGCACCTCGATCGTCGGGACCATGCTGACATATTGCTGGCGCTGGCCGGTCACGGTGATCTCGGCATCCTGCTGCCCGGGATCGCCGGCGGCGGGTGCGGGTGCGGCGGCTTCCGGCGCGGTGGTGGCGGCGAGCGTGGCGGTCTGCGCCAATGCGGGTGTCGTAAAGGCTGCGCCAGTGGCGGCGCCGATCAGGAGCAGGTGTCGGTACGTCATGTTTGTTCCCCCGAAACAGGTGTTACCGTGGCCGTCCTCCCGAGCCCGGCTGCTGCGAAACCTGTCGCGCATTCGTCCCCCCCGGGACGGTGCGGCGGTCGCTGGCAGCCGAACGTTCCGGCCCGCACATCATGCCCCATGCCCCAAGCATATTGTTGCGAAGGTGTGACGATCGCGTTGCGCTTCGCGGTTAATCGGCGGCATCACGCGCAGGAAATGCCGCCGTATCGCCAAGGGCTATTCGTGCGGCAGAAGCTGCCGCGCCAGCGCATCGAACCATGCGACCCCGAACGGCAGCAAGGCTTCGTTGAAGTCGTAGGTCGGCTGATGCAGCGCGGCGGTGTGGCGGTCGTCGCGCTGGCCGAGCCACAGATAGGCACCGGGGCGCTGCGCCAGCATGAACGCGAAATCTTCCGACGTGAATGCGGGATCGGGCGCGATCGCCACGTCGTCGCACACCGCCTTCGCCGCGTTCAGTGCCAGCGCGGCACAGTCGGCATCGTTGATCGTCGCCGGGTAATAGCGGTCGTAGTCGACCGCCACCCGCGTCTCGCTCGACAGGGCGACGCCTGCGGCCATCGCGCGGATCGACGCTTCGATCCGGTCCTGCACCGCGTCCGAAAAGGTGCGGACGGTGCCGACGATCGTAACCGTGGCGGGCAAAACATTGTGGGCGTGGCCGCCGTTCACCTGCGTGACCGACAGCACGGCGGAATCGGTGGCGGCGACGCGGCGGGCGACGATCGTGTTGAGCTGTTGCACCAGTTCGGCCGCGGCGAGGATCGCATCGGGCGTCTGGTGCGGCAGCGCGGCGTGCCCGCCCCGGCCGGTTAGCGTGATGCGGAACTTGTCGGCCGACGCCATGATCGCGCCGGGCCGTGTCCGCGCCGATCCCAGCGGCAGTTCGGGCCAGTTGTGCAACGCGAATACCCGATCGCACGGGAAGCGGTCGAACAGCCCGTCCGCGACCATCGCCCGCGCCCCGCCCAGTCCTTCTTCGGCGGGCTGGAAGATGAAATGGATCGTGCCCGAAAAATCGCGCGTGGCGGCCAGATGCCGCGCCGCGCCGATCAGCGTCGCGGTATGGCCGTCGTGGCCGCAGCCGTGGAACACGCCGGGGACGGTACTGGCGTATGACGCACCGGTTTCCTCGGCGAAGGGGAGCGCGTCCATGTCGGCGCGGAACCCCAGCGATGCGTTGCCGCCGCCGTTCCTGAGCGTGCCGACCACGCCGGTTCCGCCCACGCCGGTCGTCACCTCCAGACCGGCGGCGGCGAGCGCACCGGCGACGATCGAGGCGGTACGGTGCTCCTCGAACCCCAGTTCGGGATGGGCGTGGATGTCGCGGCGGATCGCGACCAGATCGGCGAGGAAGGCGGGATCGCGGTACATGGGTCAGTCTCCGGATGGGTGGGATGTCGACCGGCGTCGATCAGTATGCCCGGCCCTCGAACAGCGTCTCGATCGGGTCGAAGCGTTTTACGATCGGCGATTTCAGCACGATGTAGCTGAAATATTTCTCGATCCCGAATTCGCTTTCAAGGATCGATTCGATCAGTTCCTGATAATGGCCGACATTGCGGCAGATGAATTTGAGCAGATAGTCGTATCCGCCGCTGACCAGATGGCACTCGACGATTTCCGGGACTCCCCGTGCGCGCTGTTCGAAGCGCGAGAAGTCGTTGCTCCGATGGTCCTTCAGCGTCACTTCGGTGAAGACGGTCAGCGTCTCACCCAGTTTGCCCAGCGCGACATGCGCGCCATAGCCGGTGATATAACCGCTTTTTTCCAGCCGCTTGACCCGTGATAGACACGGCGACGGCGACAGGCCGACCGCATCGGCCAGGTCGACATTGGTGATCCGCCCGTTGCGCTGGAGTTGCGCCAGGATCTTGAAGTCGAGACGGTCGAGCTTGGGTGCGGGTGTCATAGGAATGTGACTTTATATCATGGGCGTCTTGAACCGCCAGGCCATATCGTCCTCACGCCAGTGCGGCGCGGACCTCCGGCTGGTCGAGCACATCATCCAACGTCGCGGACAGTCGCGCAAGCAGGCGCGTCATGTCGTCTTCGTCGCAACTGATCGCGGGTGCGAGGCCGATCGTGCCGTCGGCGAACGCCCGGAAGATCAGGCCGCGGGCATAGGCCGCGTGCGCCAGCCGGTCGGGCAGGCGGACGCCGGTGTCGAACCGGGTCCGTCGCACCTTGTCCGACACCAGTTCGATTCCCGCCAGCATGCCCGCTTGCCGCACGTCCCCGACCAGCGGATGGTCCGCGAGCGTCGCAAGGCCGGCGGTGAGCTGCGGCGCGCGCACCATGCCGTTGGCCATGATCCCGCCGTCGCGGTACAGGCGCAGCACCTCCAGCCCCACGGCGGCGCTGACCGGATGGCCCGAATAGGTATAGCCGTGGCCGACGGGAAGGTGGTTGTCCGGCCCGTCGGCGATCCCGGCGTAGATCGCATCGGTCATCAACACCGCGCCCATCGGCGCATATCCGGCGGTCAGCCCCTTCGCCAGCGTCATCAGGTCGGGCGTCACCCCTTCATGTTCGCACGCGAACATCGGGCCGGTGCGGCAAAAGCCGGTAATGACCTCGTCCACCACAAGCAGGATGTCGAGATCGTCGCAGGCCTTGCGCATCGCCTTCAGCCAGCCCTTGGGCGGCACGATGACTCCCGCCGACCCCTGCACCGGTTCGGCGAAGAAGGCGGCGACGTTCTCCTGCCCCAGTTCCTCAACCTTCGCCCGCAGCGCCGCCACCGAGGCGTCGATCACCGCCTGCGGATCGTCACCGACCGCGCTGCGATAGGGGTAGGGGGCGGGAATATGGTGCTGCCAGCCAAGCGGCAGGTCGAACTGCCGGTGGAACGCGGGCAGGCCGGTAAGCCCTGCGCCGGTCGACGACGAGCCGTGATAGCCCTTGTCGAGCGCGATCATCGCCTTCTTCGCCGGGCGTCCGGTGGCGTTGTAATAATGGGTGAGGAAGCGGACGGCCGAATCGACCGCGTCGGACCCGCCCAGCGTGAAGTATACCCGCTCCAGCCCCGGCGGCGACAGTTCGGCGAGTTGTTCTGCCAGCCGGATCGCCGGTTCGCTGGCGAACGAGAAATAGCCGGTGGCATAGGGCAGCCGCGCCATTTGTTCGGCGGCCGCGTCCACCACGCTTTGCTGGCCATAGCCGATGTTGACGCACCACAGCCCGGCGAACGCATCGAGCAGGCGGTTGCCGTCGGCATCGCTCACATACATGCCGTTCCCTTGCGTCAGCACGGTCGCGCCGCGTGCCTCATGCGCCCGGTAGGTGCCGACCGGATGAATCAGGTGACGGCGGTCGGCCTCTATCAGCGAATTGGAAAACATGACGGTGACGGACCCCCTGGTTGGACGTGACCAGTGTAGGCGGCGCGGCGGGCAGGGTGCGGCGTTTGGCGGGGCGTCAGCGCTGGAACGGTGCCGAATGTCGCGGGAGAGCGGCAGATTATGCCGTACCTGTCGTTGACCCGAACTCGATGCGACCCGAACTCGATACGGAGTCCCGCTTGTCGCCGAAACGACGGTGAAGAAGCGGTGCCCCCGATCAAGCCAAGAGCGGAGGGTTACGCTACCCCCGCAATCGCCGCCGCCACTGCCGTTCCGCATGCCACCGTCGATGCCGCCCCTTTCAGGTCGCGCGTCCGCCCTTCGGGCGTCGCCAGCACCGCCTCGATCGCAGCGACCATCGCGGTGGCGGCGTCGCCTTGGCCGAGATGGTCAAGCATCATCGCCCCGCACCATATCTGTCCGATCGGATTCGCGATCCCCTGTCCCGCGATATCGGGGGCGGAGCCGTGCACCGGTTCGAACAGCGATGGCACCGACCGGTCGGGGTTGATGTTGCCGCAGGGCGCAATACCGATCGTCCCGGTGCATGCCGGTCCCAGATCGGACAGGATATCGCCGAACAGGTTGGAAGCGACGACCACGTCGAACCGGTCGGGGTTCATCACGAACTGCGCGGCGAGAATATCGATATGATATTTGTCGGTACGGATGTCGGGATAGGCTTTTGCCATCTCCTCGACCCGTCCGTCCCACCAGGGCATGGTGATGGCGATGCCGTTCGACTTGGTCGCACTGGTCAGGTGCCGTTTGTCGCGGCGCATCGCAAGGTCGAAGGCGTATTTCAGGATGCGGTCGGTGCCGTGGCGGGTCATCACCGTTTCCTGCAACACGATCTCGCGCGGCGTGCCGGGGAAGGAGATGCCGCCGATCGCGGAATATTCCCCCTCGGTATTTTCGCGCACGATCATCATGTCGATGTCGCCGGGCGCGCGCCCCGCCAGCGGGCAGGGTACGCCCGGCATCAGTCGCGCGGGGCGCAGGTTGACATACTGGTCATATTCGCGGCGGAACTGGATCAACGATCCCCATAGCGACACATGGTCGGGCACCGTGTCGGGCCAGCCGACCGCGCCGAAGAAGATCGCATCGACATCCCCGATCCGCGCCTTCCAGTCGTCTGGCATCATCTTGCCATGGCGGGCGTAATAATCGCAGCACGCGAAGTCGTGCCATTCGAATTCGAGCGCGAAGCCGAAGCGAGTCGCCGCCGCTTCCAGCGCGCGGATGCCTTCCGGAACGACTTCCTTGCCGATCCCGTCGCCCGGAATCACTGCGATCCTGTATAGTTCGGTCATCGCGCCCCTTTCAGCCCGCCCCAGTGGAACGCCTTGGTTTCCAGATACTCGTCGATACCCTCGCGCCCGCCCTCGCGGCCCAGTCCCGATGCCTTGATCCCGCCGAACGGAGCCATTTCCATCGCGATGCCGCCGGTGTTGAGCGCGACCATGCCGAACTCCAGCGCCTCGGCCACGCGCCACGCGCGGTGCAGGTCGTCGGTGTAGAAATAGCTGGCAAGGCCGAACGGCGTGGCGTTGGCCAGCGAGATCGCTTCCGCTTCCGTATCGAAGCGGAAGATCGGGGCGACCGGGCCGAACGTCTCCTCGCGCGCCAGCCGCATGTCGGCGGTCACGCCCGTCAGCACGACCGGGCGGGCGAAGCGTTCGTCCGCCGTGCCATCCGCCTGCGCGGCGATCGTCGCGCCTTTGGCCAGCGCATCGGCAATATGCTCTGCGACCTTCTGCGTGGCGGCGAGGTTGATGAGCGGGCCGATGGTGGTGGCGCCGTCGCGCCCGTCGCCGATTTTCAGCGACCGCACCGCTTCTCCGAGTTTCGCAACGAAGGCGTCGTGGATGCCCGACTGCACGAGGATGCGGTTGGCGCAGACGCAGGTTTGCCCCGCGTTGCGGAACTTGCTGGCCATCGCGCCCGCGACCGCCACATCGACATCGGCATCGTCGAACACGATGAACGGCGCGTTGCCGCCGAGTTCGAGGCTCAGCCGCTTCAGCGTGTCCGCCGATTGCCGCATCAACAGCGCGCCGATGCGGGTCGATCCCGTAAACGACAGCTTGCGCACCACTGGCGATGCAGTCAGTGCGCCGCCGATCCCCTCCGGCAGGCCGGTGACGATGTTGAGCACGCCCGCCGGCAACCCGGCCCGCTGCGCCAGCACGCCCAGCGCAAGTGCGGTGTAGGGAGTCAGCTCCGACGGTTTGACCACGATGGTACAGCCCGCCGCGAGCGCTGGTGCGACCTTGCGGGTAATCATCGCCGCCGGGAAATTCCACGGGGTGATTGCCGCACACACGCCTACCGGTTCGCGGGTGGCGAGAATGCGGCGGTCGGTGGTGGGGGCGGGAATGGTGTGGCCCGATACCCGCCGCCCCTCGTTCGCGAACCATTTCACGAACGACGCGGCATAGGCGATCTCGCCCTTTGCCTCGGCCAGCGGCTTGCCCTGTTCGGCTGTCATGATCGCGCCGAGGTCATCGGTGTGGGCGAGGATCAGCCGGTGCCATTCCTCGAGGATGGTCGCGCGATCGTCGGCGGTCCGGCCGCGCCACGCCGGCAGTGCGCGGTGCGCGGCGTCGATCGCGGCCTCCGCATCGGCGGCCTCGCCCGCAGGCACGGTGCCCAGCACCGCGCCGGTCGCCGGATCGGTCACGTCGAGTGTCGCGCCGCTGGCCGCATCCACCCATTTTCCGCCCGCCAGCATCTGCCGGACGAAAAGCGTGTCGTCGTGAAGGTCGATCATGATGCTATCCCAGAGCCTGGCTGACGATGGCGTAGGAACGCTGCGGCCCGGCGCGCGGCGGCACGGTTCCCCGGGCCATCGTCACCACCCGTCCGACCTCGATGATACCCAGTTCGTCGAGCCACGGTCCCAGCTTCGTCTCGGGATCGATGTCGAGCCGGGTAAATTCGCCGCTGCGCGACCCCAGCCACTGCGCGATCAGCGCCTTCGCCCGCGTCGCATCGGCGGCGACGACCGGCCCGATCACATAACCGCGCCCGAACCGTCGGAAGATCGCCACGCCCTCCAGCGCGCCGTCGCGATCGAGGACGATGCCGTGCCCCTTGTCGAGCAGCACCTCCATCATCGCCGGGCGGACGAGGCCGGTTGCGGCCTCCACCAGCGCCGCGACCGGCGCATGGTCGCTTGCGCCGATCGGACGGATGCGCTCGCCCGGCCCCAGTGGTACCAACGGCGCGGAAAATGCCGCGCCCTGATGCTGGCGGATTTCGGCGAAACCCGAAAAGCCCAGCTTGCGATAGAGCGGCAGCCCGTCCTCCGTCGCGTTGAGCAGTACGGTGGCGTCCGCGCCGATGCGGTCCAGCGCCGCCTCCATGATGATCCGGCCGATGCCTGCGCCGCGATGGCTGCGGGCGACGATGACGATGCCCAGCGTCACGACGTTGGCACCGACCGGCCACCACATCGTCGTCGCGACGATCGCGTCGCCGATTTCCGCCACTACGCCGGTGCCGACGGCGAGCATGTCGGACAGGTCCGCCGTCCGGTGCGGCCATTGTTCTCCCCGCGCCAGCGCATGGACCGCCGGGATATCCGCCTGCGTCATCGGACGCAGGATCATGTGGCGATCGGTCTTCACCGCCCCGCCCGCCGATTCCGTGAGCGATGCCGCCCTCATATCTTCCACCATCTTTTCATGACGTCCGAACTTTAACGATCCGGCAATGGCATGGGGTGCCGTGCCGCCGCACGGACGAGGCATTTCGGTCCGAAAGCCGGTGCGATGTGGAATATCCTGCCGCGCGACTGCCGCTAGCATCGCGTCCGAAGGGGAGTGCGATGCGAGCGATCGGACGGGCGGGTACGGCAATGGCGGGCAGGGCGGCGGTATGATCGGCTTCGATCCGGCGATGATCGCGTGCGATGCCCCCGCCAACTTCATCGACGGCGTGCGGGTACATGGGGAGGGGGCCGCGATTCCGGTGCTCCGCCCTTCCGACGGACAGGTCCATGCGGTGCTCGCCGCCGCATCGGTCGCGCAGGTCGCGCTGGCGGCACAGGCGGCCGACCGTGCGTTTCGCGCCAGCGGCTGGGCCACCTGCGCGCCGCGCAACCGGATCCGCGTGCTCCGCCGCTGGGCCGACCTGATCGATGCCCACACGCCCGAACTGGCCCGGTTGGAGTCGGTCGTGTCGACCCGTCCGATCGCCGAATCGACCGGCTGGGACGTGCCGACCACGGCCGAGTGCATCCGGTTCTTCTCCGAACTCGCCGACAAGCAGGGTGGCGAGGTCGGGGCGACCGCCGCCACCTCGCTGGGACTGATGCTGCGCCAGCCGTACGGCGTGGTCGGGGCGATCGCGCCGTGGAACTTCCCGCTGGTGATGGCGGCATGGAAATTCGCGCCCGCGCTGGCGGCGGGAAATGCGGTGGTGCTCAAGCCGTCGGAGATGACGCCGTTCAGCATCGTGCGCATCGCCGAACTGGCGATCGAGGCGGGGTTGCCCGCCGGTCTGTTCAACATCGTACAGGGCCATGGACAGGATGTGGGCGACGCGATCGTGCGCGACCACCATGTTCACAAGGTGACGTTCACCGGATCGACCGGCACCGGCGCGGCCATCATGGCCGCCTGCGCCGCAACCGGAACCAAGCCGGTGACGCTGGAACTGGGTGGGAAAAGCCCGCAACTTGTCTTTGCCGACGTGCCCGATCTGGCGAAGACCGCGACGACGGTGGCCCGCGCGATCAGCGGCAACGCCGGGCAGGTGTGTGTCGCCGGATCGCGCCTGATCGTGCATGAAAGCGTGGCGGACGAGACGATCGACCGCATCGCGACCCATTTCCGTTCGTTGCGCCCCGGTGCGACATGGGACGACACCACCACGCTGGCCCCGATCATTTCGCAGGGGCAATGCGACCGGATCGACAGCATCGTCGCCGACGCGGTGCGCGCGGGGGCCAGCGTCGTGACCGGCGGGTGCCGCGTCGCGCATCCGCAGGACGGAGCCTTCTATCAGCCGACGATCCTGACGGGCGTGGCCCCCGATGCGCAGGCGGTGCGTGCGGAGATATTCGGACCGGTGCTGACCGTACAGACGTTTCGCGACGAGGCGGAAGGCTTCGCGCTGGCCGACCACCCCGACTACGGCCTCGCCGCCGGGGTGCATACCGGTGATATCGCGCGGGCGTTGCGCGCGGTGCGTGCGCTTGCGGCGGGCACGGTCTGGGTCAACCGCTATGGCCGCTCCGCCGACTTCATCCTGCCGTCGGGCGGGTTCAAGGCGTCGGGTATCGGCCGCGACCTGGGGCGGCAGGCGTTCGAGGCGAACCAGCAGGTCAAGACGGTGCTGATCGATTTCGCCGACGGCTGATCCGGCACGGTATGCCGTGCGGCGCGGCGCGCATGGATCGGCACGAACCGCCTTCGTTATGGCCGCGAGGGGGGCGACAATGCCGGATCACACGGAATATCATGCTGCGACGGGCAGGACGCCCCGATCGAGGACTCCGATGAAGCTGACCCCCTATTGGCTGGACACCGCGCCGCGCTTTGCCGGGGCAAGCGACGCGGCGGCATTGCCGGCACGGGCGGACGTGGTCGTCGTCGGCGCAGGGCTGACCGGGCTGGCGGCGGCACGGCGACTGGCGATGGCCGGGGCCGATGTCGTGGTGATCGACGCGGGTCGGGTCGGCGGCGAGGCTTCGGGGCGCAACGGCGGGCAGTGCAACAACGGCATCGCGGGTGATCTGGGCGCACTGGCGGCGCGGTTCGGCATGGACCGGGCACGGGCGCTCTATCGGGCGTTCGACGCGGCGGTCGATCGGGTAGAGGCGATCACGGTCGAAGAAGCTATCGCGTGCGACTTCGTACGCAACGGCAAGCTCAAGCTTGCCGACAAGCCCGAACATGCCCACAAACTGGCACGTACTGCCGAACTGTTGGGGCGCGAGGTCGAACCCGACCTGCGGCTGATCGATCGCGCCGACCTGATACAGGAGATCGGGTCCGATGCGTTCCACGGCGGTCTGGTATTCCCGAACAGCGCCTCGCTGCACGTCGGCCGGTTCGTCGCGGGGCTGGCCGATGCCACCGTGCGCCACGGTGCGGGCGTATTCGAAGGGGTGGCGCTGACCGACATGCGCCGCACCGCCAACGGGCACCGACTGACGACGGGGGCGGGGACGATCGATGCGGGCGCGGTGCTGCTGGCGAGCGGCGCGTCGATGCGCGGACCGTTCGCATGGCTGCGGCGGCGGATCGTGCCAATCGGCAGTTTCATCATCGCTACCGAGCCGCTGGGCGCGGAGCGGGCCGCGCGGTTGATGCCGGGTCGGCGTAACTGCACCACGACGCGCAACATCGGCAATTATTTCCGGCTGACCGCCGATAACCGGCTGATCTTCGGCGGGCGGGCGCGTTTCGCTCTTTCCAGCCCGAGTAGCGACGCGAAGAGCGGGCTGGTGTTGCAGGCGGCGATGCGGCGAATTTTCCCCGAACTGGCGGATGCGCGGATCGACTATACCTGGGGCGGGATCGTCGACATGACCGCCGACCGGCTGCCGCGTGCGGGTGAACGGGACGGGGTACACTTCGCGACCGGCTATAGCGGTCATGGCACGCAGATGGCGGTGCTGATGGGCGAGCGCATGGCGCGTACGATCGGTGGCGAAGCGGACGCGAACCCGCTGGCGGGCATGGACTGGCCCGCCGTGCCGGGACATTTCGGGCGTCCGTGGTTCCTGCCGTTCGTCGGTGCCTATTACCGCTATCAGGACTGGCGGCATTGATCGGGCGGCGATCCGCATTGGGAATGCTGGCCGGCGGCGCGGTCGCGGGACTGGGCGCGTGCAGCTTTCCACCGGCACGACCGCCGGTGCCGGGCGGGCGGCTGCGCGTGGCGACCGGAGTCAGTTCGACCGCCGACACGCTCGACCCCGCCAAACAGGGCGTCGTGACCGACTATTGTCGCGGCAACATGTTCTATAATGGCCTCACCCGGCTCGACGCGACGCTGCGCGCACAGCCCGAACTCGCGGTAGCGATCGAGACGCGCGATGCGCGGACCTGGACCATCAGACTGCGCGACGGGGTGCGTTTCCATGACGGACGGCCGCTCGACGCGCGCGATGTCGTCTGGTCGCTCGGACGGCACCGGGACCCGGCGGTGGGGTCGAAGGCGCGGATCTTCGCCGATCGCTTCGCCGATATCCGCGCGCTGTCGCCTGATACGGTGCGGATCACGCTGGACGGCCCGAATGCCGACCTGCCGGTGATACTCGGCATTCCGCAATTCCTGATCGTGCGCGATGGCACGACCCGGTTCGAGACCGCCAACGGCACCGGGCCGTTCCGCTGCACCGAGTTCCTGCCCGGCGTCCGATCGATCGGGACACGCAACGACGACTACTGGCGTGGGCCGGTCCGGCTGGGCGAAGTCGAGCTGTTTTCGATCGCCGACGACAGCGCGCGGATCAACGCGCTGCTGTCGGGTGATGTCGACCTGATCAATGCGATCAACCCGCGCATCGTCCGACAGTTGCAGGCGGCGGGCTTCGCGGTGATGGAATCCAAGACCGGCGGCTATACCGACCTCGTCATGCGGCTGGATCGCGCGCCGGGCCGCAACCGCGATTTTATTGCGGGAATGAAGGCGCTGCTCGACCGCAAAACGATGCAGAGTGCGATTTTTCGCGGCTATGCCACTATCGCCAACGACCAGCCGATCCCGCCTGCCAATCCCTATCACGCCGCCGACCTGCCGCAGCGCGCCTTCGATCCCGATCGCGCGCGGCATCATTTCGCCAAGGCGGGGATGCTGGGCACGACGGTGCCGGTTGTCACATCGAGCGCCGCCGAGAAATCCGACGATATGGGCGTCTTGCTGCAGGATGCGGCGCGGCGCGCGGGATTGAACCTCGACCTTCGCCGCGTGCCCGCTGACGGATACTGGACCAATAGCTGGATGAAGGTGCCGGTGGGGTTCGGCAACGTGAACCCGCGGCCGACCGCCGACATCATCTTCACCCAGTTCTTCTCGTCGGACGCACCGTGGAACGAGAGCGGGTGGCACGACCCGCGGTTCGACCGGATGCTGCTGGAAGCGCGGGCAAGCACCGACGAGGCACTCCGCCGCCGCATCTATGGCGAGATGCAGCACCGTATCCACGACCATGCCGGTGTCGGTATTCCGCTGTTCCTCAGCCTGCTCGACGCGCATCATCCGCGCGTGAAGGGATTGAAGCCGATGCCGAGCGGCGGGCTGATGGGGTTCGATTTCGCACAGCATGTCTGGCTGGAGGACGCATGAACCCGTTGTTCGGCATGATCGCGCGGCGGCTCCTGATCGCGCTTGGGACGATGGTGCTGGTGTCGCTGGCCGTCTTTGCCACGTCGCTGCTGATCGAGGGCGACGTGGCCGAGGCGATCCTTGGCCAGAGCGCCACGCCGCAGGCGCTGGCGGGGTTGCGCGCCGCGATGCATCTCGATCAGCCGGCATGGGCGCGCTATCTCGACTGGGCGGGCGGCATGGTGGCGGGCGATCCGGGTACGTCGCTGGTGACGGGGCTGCCGGTCGCCGCGTTGATCGGGCCGCGGCTGGGCAATTCGCTGGCGCTGGCCGGTGTGACCGCGCTCGTCGCGGTGCCGCTGGCGCTGACGCTGGGTATCGCCGCGGCCGTGCGGCGTGGCACCCTGTTCGATCGTGCGATCAGCCTCGGCACGATCGCGATCGTGTCGGTGCCCGAGTTCCTCGTCGCGACGCTGCTGGTGATGGTGTTCGCGGTGAAGCTGCGCTGGTTGCCCGCGCTATCGTCGATGCGCGACGTGGGATCGATGGGCGACATGGCGCGGATGTTCGTGCTGCCGGTCGCGGCGCTGGCCTGCGTCGTGATCGCACAGATGGTGCGGATGACCCGAGCGGCGGTAATCGACGCGCTCGCCAGCAGCTATGCCGAAGCCGCGCGGCTGAAGGGCGTGGCCCCGCGTCGGCTGGTCCTGTCGCATGCCCTGCCCAATGCGGTGGGACCGATCGCCAATGCGGTGGCGCTCAGCCTGTCGACTTTGCTGGGGGGCGTGATCGTGATCGAAATCATCTTCAATTATCCGGGAGTAGCGCGACTGATGGTCGACGCGGTGGCGATGCGTGACATGCCGCTGGTGCTGTCGGTCGCGATGATCTTCTGCGCTTCGTATCTATTGCTGGTGACGGTGGCGGATATCGTCGCGATCCTCGCCAATCCGCGACTGCGCCACCGGTGAGCGTCGCCTCTCCCCCCTCGCCACGCCGCGTCCGGCGTTTCGCCATCAGCGGACGGATCGGCGCGTTTCTCGTCGGCTTCTGGCTGCTGGTCGCGCTGTTCGGACCGATGCTGGCCCCGCATCCGGTCGGCGCGGTCGTCGACCTCGACGTATTCTCGCCCGCCAGCGCCGCTTTTCCGCTCGGCACCGACTATCTGGGCCGCGACATGCTCAGTCGGGTGTTGGGGGCGGCCCGCCATACGGTGGCGATCGCGTTCCTTGCCACGCTGCTGGCGGCGATCACGGGCTATTTTTTCGGGTTGATGGCGGCGGCGGGGGGCTGGGGCGACCTGTTGCTGTCACGTGTGTTCGACACGATTATCGCCATCCCCAGCCTGATGTTCGGCCTGGTCGTCATCGCATCGCTAGGTGCGTCGGTGCCGGTGCTGATCGGCACGCTGGCGGTAGTCTATATGCCCGGCGCGTTCCGCAATGCGCGTGCGCTGGCGTTCGGCGTCATGGCACTGGATTTCGTGACGGTCGCGCGCGCGCGCGGCGAGCGCCTGCCGTACATCGTAGTGCGCGAGGTGCTCCCCAACGTCACCGGTCCGCTGCTTGCCGACATCGGCCTGCGCTTCGTATTCGTCGTGCTGCTGCTGTCGGGTCTCAGCTTCCTCGGGCTGGGGGTGCAGCCGCCGCAGGCCGATCTGGGGTCGCTGGTACGCGAGAATATCGCCGGGCTGGGGTTCGGCGCATGGGCGGTGCTGGTGCCCGCGTTCGCCATCGCGTCGCTGACCATCGGCATCAACCTGACGATCGATGCGCTGCCCAAGCGAGGGCGGCGATGAGTCCGCTGGTGCATATCGACCATTTGCGCATCTGCGCGCGCGGGGAGGACGGCGCGGAGTTCCCGATCGTACACGACGTGTCGCTGTCGGTGAACAAGGGCGAAGTGCTGGCGCTGATCGGCGAATCGGGATCGGGCAAGACCACGATCGCGCTGGCGATGCTCGGCTATGCCCGCCCCGGTTGCCGTATCGCGGGTGGCGAGATTACGGTCGCGGGCCATCGGCTCGACCTGCTGGACGATGCCGCGCTGCGTACCCTGCGCGGACGCACCGTCGCCTATGTCGCGCAGAGTGCGGCCGCCGCGTTCAACCCGTCGCTGACGATCATGGCGCAGGTGGTCGAACCGGCGCTGATCCACGGCTTGATGGATCGCCCGACCGCCGAGGCACGGGCGAGGGCGCTGTTCGCGAAGCTGGCGCTGCCCGATCCCGACCGGGTGGGGGAACGGTATCCGCATCAGGTGTCGGGCGGGCAGTTGCAGCGGCTGATGGCAGCGATGGCGCTCATCACCGATCCCGAACTGGTGATCTTCGACGAACCGACCACCGCGCTGGACGTGACGACCCAGATCGAGGTGTTGATGGCGTTCAAGGCGGCGGTGCGCGACCTTGGCACTACCGCCGTCTATGTCAGCCACGACCTTGCCGTGGTGGCGCAGATCGCCGACCATATCGTCGTGCTGAGGAACGGCGCGGTGCAGGAAACGGGGACGACCGACGCGATCCTGCACGGCGCGACGCACGACTACAGCCGTGCGCTGCTTGCCGCCGCACGGCCGCGCGTGCCGGCCCAGCCCGCCGCCCTGCCCGAACCGGCGGTGGGCGAGGCACCGTTGCTCGAACTGAACGGCGTGATCGCGGGCTATGGCCGCATCGATGCCGCAGGACTGCCCGCGCACCGGATCGTCGACGGCATCGACCTGAAGATCCGGCGCGGACAGGTCCTTGGCGTGATCGGGGAATCGGGGTGCGGCAAGAGTACGCTGGCGCGGGTCGTCGCCGGGCTGCACGGACAGGCGGCGGGATCGGTCAACCTGCACGGCGTGCCGCTGCCCGAACGTATCGCCGAGCGCAGCCGCGACCAGTTGCGCCGGGTACAACTGGTGTTCCAGATGGCCGACACCGCGCTCAATCCGGCGGTCAGCGTGGCGCAGGCGCTCGGGCGTCCGTTGACACTGTTCCACGGGCTAGGCAGGCGCGAACGCCGGGTGGAGGTCGCGCGGCTGCTCGATCTCGTCCGCCTGCCCGCCGCGCTGGCGGACCGGTTGCCGGGCGAACTGTCGGGCGGGCAGAAACAGCGCGTGAACCTCGCGCGTGCACTGGCGGCGCGTCCGGAACTGATCCTGTGCGACGAGGTGACGTCGGCGCTGGATCCGGTGGTCGCCGAACAGGTGCTGGACCTGTTGATCGACCTGCGTCGCGAGCTGGGCCTGTCCTATATGTTCATCACCCACGACCTGAACATCGTTCGCGCGATCGCGGACGAGGTGATCGTGTTGCAGGGTGGGCGGATCGTCCAGCACGCCACGCACGACGAACTCGCCGCCGGACCGCACCATCCCTATACGCAGAAACTGATGGCGTCGGTGCCGGTGCTGGAGCGCGGCTGGCTGGAACGTGCGGCGGCGATGGTGCGGACGTGAGCGATCGACAGCATCTATCGCGCCGGGCGTCGCAAACGCGCGTCCCGCGGTGCCGGCGGGCCGCAATCGGTAGCATCTGCCAGACGCCGTACGTAACAGTGTCTCATCTCGGGGGCTGCGAAGGAGCAGGATGATGGCCACGCTGGCGAACCACGAAGGCATGGCGGCGGCACATTCGTCGCCGACGACGGGTATCGGGGTGCGCGTCGGCACCCGGCTGATGAGCATCGACGCGCTGCGCGGTCTGGTCATGGTCGTCATGCTTCTCGACCATGTGCGCGAGACGTGGTTCCTGCATATGCAGGTCAGCGATCCGATGGACGCACGTACGGTGATGCCCGCGCTGTTCTTCACCCGGATGTCGAGCATGTTGTGCGCGCCGGTGTTCGTCGGCCTGACGGGTCTGTCGGCATGGTTGTACGGGCAGAAGCACAGCAAGGCCGAAGTGTCGCTGTTCCTCGTTCAGCGCGGCGCGTTCCTGATGATGCTCGAACTGATCTTCGTCGGCATGGCGTGGTCGGGACGGATCGTGCCGCAGACCTTCTGGTTGCAGGTCATCTGGGCGATCGGGCTGTGCATGATCGTGCTGGCCGGGCTGATCCACCTGCCGCGCAAGGCGCTGATCGTGCTGGGGTTGACGATCCTGTGCGGCCATAACCTGCTTGATCCGATCCGGCTCGCCCCCGGCGATGCGCTGTATATTCCGTGGGCGATGCTGCACCAGCGCGAAACGTTCCAACTGGCAGGCTTTACCATCAAGACGACCTATCCGATCCTGCCTTGGATCGGGGTGATGGTGCTGGGCTATGGCATCGGGCCTTGGTTCGCCGCGGAAGGGTCCGAACGGCGGCGGCGATTGATGACCGCCGGCGTGCTGATGCTGGTGAGCTTTATCGTGCTGCGCGCGCTCAACGTCTATGGCGACAAGCCGTGGTTCGTGGTGGACGGCGAACCGCTGCGCACGGTCATGAGTTTTCTGGCGCTTACCAAATATCCGCCTTCGCTGCTGTTCCTGCTGCCGACGTTGGGGCTGGGGATGATCCTGCTCGCGCAGTTCGAACGGCTGGATGGCGGGCGCGTGTCGTCCTGGCTGTCGACGATGGGCGGCGCGCCGATGTTCTTCTACCTGCTGCACCTCTATGTACTGAAAGCATTGTACCTGATCGCGGTGGCGATCTGGGGGACCAACAAGGGCGCGTTCTTCGGCGTGGATCACCTGTCGACCGTCTATCTATGGTATCTGGCGCTGATCGTGCCGCTGTACCTGCCGACGCGCTGGTTTTCCGACCTGAAGAAACGACGCAAGGACATCTGGTGGCTGAAATATCTGTGAGCGGGCGGCTGCACCGGGTGGCGGAGACGAACCGTGCGTCCGTCACCTTCGATGTCGACGGGCGCACGGTCGTGGCGCTGGCGGGCGACAGCGTGCTTACCGCAGTACTGACCGCCGGGCGCACGCTGCGCCGGTCGGAGTTCGGCGACGGCGACCGTGCCGGCTTCTGCATGATGGGGGCGTGCCAGGATTGCTGGATGTGGACGGCGGACGGCGGGCGGCTGCGGGCCTGTACGACGCCGGTCGTCGACGGGCTGGCGCTATCGACGGTACCGGTCGGGGAGGGGCTGTGGCCCCGTCCGGCATGAGAGCGATCATAGTCGGCGCAGGCCCCGCCGGGATGCGTGCGGCACAGACGCTGGTCGCCTACGGCGTACATCCGGTAGTGATCGACGAGGGCGATCGCGCAGGCGGGCAAATCTATCGTCGTCCGCCCGCCGGGTTCGTACGCGATGCCGATGCGCTGTATGGCGCCGATGCGTCCAAGGCGCGCGACCTGCATGCGATGTTCGACAGCCTGCGCGACGCGATCGATTATCGCCCCGGCACGCTCGCGTGGAACGTGGCTGGCGACGTGCTGCATGTCGTCCGTGGCGGGGTGGCCGATGCACTGCCGTTCGACGCGCTGATCCTCGCCACCGGCGCCACCGACCGTCTGCTGCCGATCGCGGGCTGGACGCTGCCGGGCTGCTACAGTCTGGGCGGGGCGCAGGTTGCGCTGAAGGCGCAGGGCTGCGCGATCGGACGGCGTGTCGTGTTCATGGGCACCGGGCCGTTGCTATATCTGGTGGCACATCAATATCGGAAGGCGGGCGTGGACATCGCCGCCGTGCTCGATACGTCGCCGCTCTCGGCACAGTTGCGCGCGCTGCCCGATCTGGCCGTCCGGCCCGGCTTCCTACTGCGCGGCGCGAAGTTCCGGGCAGGGTTGCAGGCGGCAGGCGTTCGCGTCGAGAACGCCGCGCGGCCGATCGCGATCGAAGGCGACGGCGAGGTCGCGGGCGTGCGCTACCGCGTCGGCGATGCCGAGCGGCATGTCGCTGCCGATGCCGTCGCGGTCGGTTTTCACCTGCGCTCGGAAACGCAGCTTGCCGATCTGGCGGGATGCCCGTTCGCGTTCGACGAAGCGACCGGGCAATGGCGCCCGGAGGCGGACCGTGACGGCCGGTCGCCGCGCGTCGGAGTCTATCTGGCGGGCGATGGCGCGCGGGTGCTGGGAGCCGACGCGGCCGAGGCGGGCGGACGGCTGGCCGCGCTCGCTGCTCTCGCCGACCGGGGAATCGGGGTCGATATGGGCGAGGTCGGGCGTCTGCGCCGACGGATGGCGACGCTCGACCGGTTCCGGCGCGGGCTGGCCACGGCGTTTCCGTGGCCCGCCGATCTGGCCCGCGCCGTCGCCGACGACGTGATCCTGTGCCGGTGCGAGTCGATCACCGCCGGCGAACTTCGTGAGACCGCCATCGCGAAGGATGCGCCCGAAATGAACCGTACCAAGGCGCTGTCGCGGATCGGCATGGGGCGCTGTCAGGGCCGCTATTGCGGATCAGCGGCCGCGGAAATCCTTGCGCAGGTCCGCGGCGTTCCGGTGGCGCAGGTCGGCCGACTGCGGGGGCAGGCCCCGGTCAAGCCGCTGTCGATGGGTACCGCGAAGGGGAAGGAATCGTGAAGGCGCAGGCGGACGTCATCATCGTCGGCGGCGGCATCATGGGGGCATCGGCGGCGTTCTTTCTCGCGCGTGCGGGCAAGTCGGTAATCCTCCTCGAACGTGGACTGGTGGGTCAACAGGCGAGCGGCACCAACTTCGGCAATGTCCGGCGGCAGGGGCGCTATCTGCACCAGTTGCCGTTGTCGAACCGCGCGCGCGACATCTGGCTGCGTCTGCCCGAACTGATCGGTGAGGATTGCGAGTTCCTGCCTTCGGGCCATCTCCGCGTCTGCTATACCCGCGAACAGGCGGACAAGGTCGAGGCCTATGCCAACGACAGTCGTGCCTATGGTCTCGACCTCGAAATGATCTCGGCCAATGCGTTGCGCGATCGTTATCCATATCTGTCGGCGGATCTGGTCGCGGGGTGTTTCGACCCGACCGGGGGGCATGCCAATCCCCGTCTGACCGCGCCCGCGTTCGGGCGGGCGGCGGTGCGGGCGGGGGTCGACCTGCGGGAGAATAGCGAGGTGACCGGCATCGCCAAGGCAGGTGAAGATTTCGTGGTCGAAGTGGCGGGGCAGGGCACGTTGCGCGCGCCGGTGTTGCTGGTGACGGCGGGGGCATGGGGCGGCAAGCTGTCGGCGCTGTTCGGCGAACCGGTGCCGCTGACCACCCACGGCCCGCAAATGGCGGTGACCGAACCGCTGCCTTACCGCATCGTGCCGACGATCGGCGTGTCGACGCCGCACGTCTTTGAAACCGTGTATTTCCGACAGGTCGAACGCGGCAACGTGATCCTGGGTGGCAGCACGCGCGGCCCTGCGTCGAACGACACGAACCGCGCGGCGGTGCTGCCCGACAATTTCCTCGGCCAGCTCGAACAGTTGCGCCGCGTGATGCCCGCCTTCGCGGCAGTCAATGTGATCCGCGTGTGGAGCGGTGTCGAAAGCTACCTCCCCGACGACATGCCGGTCATGGGGCCGAGCGTCACGACGCCGGGCCTGTATTACGCCTTCGGTTTCTGCGGTGCCGGGTTCCAGATCGGGCCGGGCGTGGGCGAGGTGATGGCCGAACTGATCGCGACCGGCAGCACGACCACGCCGATCGAACCCTATACCATCGCCCGCTTCGCCGGCGGCTGAGCGGCAGGTGCGGTGATCGGTCCGTTTCGGAGCGATCGCCGCTGTCCGCCGCCGGACGGGGTGATAGAGGGGGTGGTGTCGCCGCCCGGTCGGCGTCCAGTAGCGTGTATCCCGCCCCTCCAGCTCGCTCGCGGAGATGAAGATGACGTTGACCCGGCTCGTGCCCATTCCCGACAACATCAACCCGGGTATCGCCCCCGCGCGGCAGCGCACGATGCTCAGCCTGCTGGGTAGCCCGCGGAACAGCTTCGGCACCGACTGCCTGCCCGTTATCAACCCGGCGATCGCCCGGCTGATCGTCCACGAGGACGCCGGGCCGTTCAGGGTGCGCGGCTTGCGGCCCGCCGTCGCGTCGCTGCGTGCGGTGCTGGCGGTGATCGCCGATGCCGAACCCGACCTGTATTCGGCGATCGGCCACATGGGCATGTTGTGCGCCCGGCTGGTGCGTGGATCGGCGACCGCGATCAGCAACCACGCATGGGGCACCGCGATCGACCTGACGCTGGAGGGGCAGCTGGACACGCGCGGTGACGGGCGGGTGCAGGTCGGACTGACGCGCATATTCCCCTATTTCAACGCGGCCGGATGGTTCTGGGGCGCGGGTTTCCGCACCGAGGATGCGATGCACTTCGAAGCGGGCGATGCGCTGATCCGGCAATGGCACGAACAGGGGGCGTTCGATTCTTCCGCCATACCGGCGGACGTGGCGCTCGGTCTGGGTGATCGTGGGCCGGACGTGGCGGAACTGCAACGTGCGCTGAATGCGTCGATGGATGCCACGCTGGTGATCGACGGCGATTTCGGGCTGGCGACCCATGCGCTGACGCTGGCGTTTCAGTCGGCGCACGGCCTGTACCCCGACGGCATCGTCGGAACGCGGACGCTGGCGGCGCTACAGGCGACGGGGTGAGACAGGCGGACGGATCGATCCGGTGACGGCGCGATCCGTCCGGTGCCTCATGCCGCGGGGCGATGGATGGCGTAGACCTTCTTGACGTCTACGCGGCTGTCCCACGAACAGGTCGCGTCCTGTTCGACCAAGAACACGTCGCCCGTCGCGAAGGTCGCGCTGCGTCCGGCGTCGTCGACGAAGGTCACGCTGCCCGCCAGCAAATGCATGAGTTCGTGATGGCGATAGCGCATCGGCAGGCGGTAATAGGGCGTGGAATCCCATGTGCCGCACAGAAACTCGCCGCTGGCCGAGCGGTAATCGGTGTGGTTGCGACATGCGGGCGTCGGGCCGACCAACAGTTCCGCCAACGGCGCGCCCGAGGGGGATAGCGGCGCTGTATGATCGATCGCGACGGGAGCATCGGCACCCGCAGCGCCGATACAGGCCATGGTCACGACCAGCGCATCGTCGCCCGCGCGCCAGTCGATCGCGCATCTCGTCGGCAAAACGATCGACTGCCCGGCTCTCACCGTCGCATCGTTCAGCGTCAGCGATCCGGCGAGCAGGATTACGAACAGGTCGACGGGCATTGCCGCGATCCGGCCCGACCCCTGTGGTCGTACCGCGACGATTCCGACCGGCCCGTCCGCCGTCGGCAACCGGATGCCGCCGTCGAGCAAACCGCCGGTCGGCGCGTCGGCGGCAAAGGCGCGCAAATCGGTGAACGACCGTATTGTCACGTCGACGCTCACAGCCCGAGCAGCCCCGGCAGACCGCTGATGTCGCGAATCTCGTGCGTGCTGTAATAGGGGTTCGACGGTTCGTGCCCGCGATTGACGAACGCCCGGGCGCCGAAGCCCATGTCGGCCGCCGTCATCTGGTCATAGCGCATACTGGACGAAACGTGCAGCATGTCCTCCGGCCCGCAGCCGAGATGGTCTAGCATGTACTCGAACGCCTGCATCCGCGGCTTGTACGCCTGCGCTTCTTCGGCGGTATAGACCGCATGGAACGGCGCTTCGAGCCGGGCGACGCTGTGCGGGATCAGGTCGATCATCGAATTGGACAGGATCACCAGCGGGAACTCCGCTGCGACGCGCTTGAGCGGTTCGACCACATCGGCGTGCGGACCCCATGTCGGCACGGCGGCATAAACCGCCGCCGCATCGGTGTCGCGGTACTCCACACCCCATTTTGCGCAGGTCCGGCGCAAGGAGCCGTCGATCACATCGGCATAGGGTTTCCATGCGCCGAGGACTTCATCGAGGCGATAGGCGGAGAAATCCGCGACGAACGCATCCATTGCGTCGGCGGCCACGCGATCGGCGTATAGCGCGCGCGCGACGGGGGCCATTTCAAAATAGATCAGCGTACCATAGCAGTCGAACGAGATGTATCTGGGCTTCAGCGCCATCGGACGTGCCTTTCGTGACGGGTTATTCGGGGGCGTGCGGCAGGGTGAACGACAGTGTCGCGGTATGTTCGATCCGGTCGTAGCGCGCCTTGTCGTCGCTCGGCCCCTCGAACACAGCGCGGATCACGTTCAGCCCCTGGTTGCGCACCGGTAGCGTGACGGTGCCGTCGGCGGTGGTGGCCGTTTCGGTTGCGTCGGGATCGCCGAGCATGTCGGCGATCACTCGCGCGCCGGCAACCGGCCTGCCGTCGTACAATATGGTATAGGTCAGCGGCGTGCCGCGCGTCGTGGGGATCGCGGCGGGTACGATCTGTAACCGCTGCCCCGGAAGCGCGGGGATCGTCCGGGGCAGAGGCCCCTGGATCGACACGGCATATTTGACCGTCTTTTCCGACAGGGTGGCATCGGGCATCGTGTCGCGTCCGCCCTTGACGAACTCCGCGGTACCCTTGCGCGACCACGTGCCGTTCTGAAGGACCGCAGCGATCAGTACCGGTTTCGTCACGGCATCGACCAATACGACCGGCCCGGCGACGCGCAGCGTGGCAGTGATGGGGCGATAGGCGGCGTCGAACGCCGCGATAGCCTCGACCTGCGGCAGGCGCTTGACCATGTCGAGGTCGTCGGCACCGATGCCATAGACCATTGCCGTATGACGTCCGCGCTCGGCGAACCAGATGCCGTGGGCGTGGGCGGCGGATGTGGCCAGCGCGGCGATCAGCGTGGCGGACAGGATGGCAGGATAGCGTCGCATGCTCGTCTCCCCTTGATACGCGGATCGTAGCGGGAGACACGCGACGGAATTTGCCGAACCGGCACGCACGACGTGCCGGTCGTGCGCTATCGCCCGTGTGCGCGGCACGATGTGCCGCGACGGTTCAGAACCACGCGCGGATGCCCGCCACCACGCCGATCCCGCCGGTGCCGTCCCCCGCGGCACGCGCGAAGCGGCGGGTGTCGCCGAAGCTGCGTTCCCAATGCACTCCGACATAAGGAGCGAACTCGCGCGCGACTTCGTAGCGCAGGCGCAGTCCCGCCTCGGCGGTGGTCAGGCCCGATCCGGTGTCGGTGGCGCGGATATCCTGTGCCGACAGGTTCAGTTCGACGCGCGGCTGCACGATCAGCCGCTGGGTCAATCGCTGGTCGTAATATCCCTCGACCCGTGCCAGTAATTCGCCTTTCGTCGACAGGAAGGCGGCAGCCTCCACCTCGAACCAATAGGGTGCGAGTCCTTCGATCCCGACCACCGCGAAGCTTCGCGTCGGGGTCGGACGGATATCGTGACGGACGCCGGCCTGAAGGTTGAAATAGGGGCCGATCGCGCGCGAATACAGCGCCTGTACCTCGGCGCTGTCGAGCCGGTCGCGCAAGGCTCCCTCGCCCTCCGACTTGACCACGAGGCGGTTGATGTCGCCGCCCCACCAGCCCTCGCCCTCCCAGCGGTAGCTGCCGCCGTCGTCACCGGTCTGTATTTCCGCCATGTCCACGACCAACTGGGCGAAAGTCTGGCCACCGCCTTCTTCCACCATCATCGTCTGGCGCGCGCGCGCCATCGCCGGGCCGCCCCAGATGCGGTCGGCATAATGCGGCATCGGCACCGGCGGAGCGGGGGCGTCGCCTGCGGGCAGGTCGGTGCCGGTCTTTTCACCGGTGGATTCCGGCGGTGCGGCCATGTCGTGCCCGGCGTGCGGATCGGCGGCGGGAGCCTGTGGCATGACATGACCCGCACGGGGATCGGTGGCGGGTTTCGCCGGCGGTTCCGGCGCGGCGGGCATGGTCATGCCGGGCATCGCATGCCCCGCATGATCCTGTGCGGCGGCGGGGACGGCGGCGATGCCCGCCAGCAGGGTCAACACGTGCTTCATGCCGCATCCCCCGCCGGACGAACGGTGACGACGCGCATCATCCCCGCCAGCATGTGATAGAGCATATGACAGTGGAACGCCCAGTCGCCCACCGCGTCTGCGGTCAGGTCGAAGCTGACGATGCCGCCGGGTTGCACCAGCACGGTGTGCTTGCGCGGGGCATGGTCACCCTGTCCAGTGACGAGATCGAAGAAATGGCCGTGCAGGTGGATCGGATGACCCATCATCGTGTCGTTGACCAGCTTCACGCGAACCCGCTCGCCTTGCGTAAAGGCGAACGGTTCGTGCGTGTCGACCATGCGCTTGCCGTCGAGACCCCACATGAAGCGTTCCATATTGCCGGTGAGGTGGATTTCCAGTTCGCGTGCCGGCGGGCGGACGTCAGGATTGCGTTCGAGCGACCGCAACTGGCGATAGGTGAGGACGCGGTGGCCGACGCCGGACAACCCCTGTCCCGGATAGTCGGTACGGTCGACCGGCATGGGGGACAGCGTCTGGACGCCGGGCGTCTTCGCCACCTGCGGCGCGACGTCGAAATCGCGCATCTTCATCGCGCCGTGGTCCATCCCCGCCATCGGATCGTCGGGATCGTCGGCGGCAGCGGCGTGGCCCATCCCGACATGGCCCATCGCCGCATGATCCATGACGGGTTCGGCCATGCCGTGGGTGGCGAGCGTGCGGGAAGCGTTGCGCTCGACGCTGGGGTCGACCCCGCGCGGTGGACCGCCTTCCATGCCGGGCATGCCGCCCATGCCCATGTCGACCATGTCGGCCAGCGGACGCGGACGCAGCGGCGGCACCGGCGCGGTCATGCCGATCCGGGGGCTGAGCGTCGCCCGCGCCATGCCCGATCGGTCGATGCTCTCCCCCACCAGCGTAAAGGCGCGCGCCTCGGTCGGTATCACGATCGTGTCATAGGTTTCGGCGACGCCGATCTGGAACTCGTCCACCGTCACCGGTTCGACGTTCAGCCCGTCGGCCTGCACGATGGTAAGCGGCAGGCCGGGGATGCGCACGTTGAACGTCGTCATGGCGGAAGCATTGACGATCCGCAGTCGCACCCGTTCGCCGGCCACGAACAGCCCGGTCCAGTTGTCGCGTGGGCCGTGCCCGTTGATTAGATAGCTGTAGGTCGCGCCGGTCCCGTCGGCCACGTCGGCGGGGTCCATTCGCATCTTGCCCCACGCCAGCCGGTCACTGGCCGACTGGTCGCGTCCGGCGATCAACCCGCCCAGCGTCTGGCGCTGGAAATTATAATAACCCGGTTGCAGCTTCATCCGACGGAAGATCGCGGCGGCGCTCGACCGGCTGTGGTCTGACAGGACGATCACATGTTCGCGATCGTAGGCGACCGGATCGGGCGCGGCGGGGTCGATGACGATCGGGCCGTACAACCCCTCCTGTTCCTGTCCGCCCGAATGGCTGTGATACCAGTAGCTGCCGTTCTGCCGCACCGGAAAGTCGTAGTCGAAATGCGTACCGGCGGCGATGCCGGGAAAGGAGACGCCGGGCACCCCGTCATACTGGAACGGCACCAGCAACCCATGCCAATGAAGCGAGGTTTCGACGTCCAGATCGTTGATGACCCGGATGCGCGCGCGCTGTCCCTCGCGCAGGCGGATCAGCGGGGCGGGCGACGATCCGTTGATCCCGATCGCGCGCGCGGCGACGCCGTCTACCGTACGGGTCATCCGGGCGATGCGCAGTTCGATCGCGTCACCCGATACGACCGGGAGCAGGCCCGGTGTGCGGCTTTGCGCCCATGCCGGCGTCCATGCGCCGAGCGTCAGAGCACCGCCGGTGAGGGCCGCGCCCCGCAATACACCGCGCCGGTCGATCGTCGTCATTCGTTGTCCTTCCTCCGCCTGCGGTGAACGCGGCGTTCGTACCCTGTTACGCAAGCGTCGCGCATCCCCCTCATCGCGGGAGCATTTGTTCAAACGAATGCAGGCGCGTCTCGACCGGCTCGGGCTTCAGGTTCAGGATCATGGCGGCATGGTTCCAATCTTCGGCCGCGCGGCACCAGCGCGGCGATGGCACGAGGCACGCGGGTGAGTTCCGGCCGTGAACCATGCCGCTCTAGAACGCACTGGATCGTACCGCGCCAGCCCGCAACGCGCCGACAGGAGCATTTCCTGCAGAACATCGATCGCCTCGTCCGTATCGGGCACGTTGGCGAGGATCGGCCGACATACCCGGGCGCGGCACCGTCGCATCACCGACGCAAGGCTGCGTCGCTCCCGCGACGGGCAGCAGTGGGGTCATCGCCCTGAAAGCACGCCATGATCGTCCTGCACTGCACGCCGACCGCAAGAACATGCGCCAACGCGCGACGAAAGCCACGACCGCAACCTCGATCCTGCAACCGGTGCCGTGCATCGTCCGGTCAGCCGTGCGGAGGGCTGTCAGTGGCAGGTTGTTCGACGACAATCTGCTTATCCCTGTCCCGGCCCGAGAATCGGCGGCGGGCACGCCGGAAATCGCCGCGCCGATCGCCTCGGCACAGGCCGTCGACATGCCTGCGCCGCGTGCTGCAACATCGGCTTGGCCCCCTGCCGTCACCGCAATGTTCATCGTGTCGAGCGCGAAGTAATTTCACGCGTTCACGAAAGCGGCGGAGCGTTTGATTGATGTCGATAGCGATGGGCGTGCGTCCGGGTGATCCTCAAGCAAATAATGTCGAGGGGCGGGGCGATCCGGCGCGTACCGACTTGCTGAGGGGACTGGACGATCCGGTTCCCGTTGCTTGACAAGGACCCGCTCCATGCGCCGCTTCCTCCTCGCCCTTGCCGTTCCCGCCATGCTGGTCGCCGCTCCCGCGCTGGCGCATCCCAAGCTGGTCGCCGCCACGCCCGCCGCAAACGCGGTCGTGCCTGCCACCAACCGGGTGCAATTGACCTTTTCCGAACCGCTGGTCGCCGCATTCTCGGGTGCTACGATCGAGATGACCGACATGCCGGGCATGAAGATGAACGCGCCGATGAAAATGCCGCTCCAGACCAGTGTCGGCACCGACGGCAAGACGCTGGTCGTCACGCTTGCCCGACCGCTGCCGCGCGGCACCTATCGTCTCGACTGGCATGTCGTGTCGGGCGACACGCATCGCGTGGCCGGAACGTACAACTTCAAGATCCGCTGATGGACGCGCCCGGTATCGCGCTGCGCTTCGCCCTGTTTCTCGACCTGCTGCTGCTGGTCGGGCTGGCGGCCTTTGCGTGGCGTGGCGGTGATGCCGGGCGGGGAAGACGGTCCCGTGCCATGCTGGCGGTGCTGGCGGGAAGCGGCATCGTGCTGTCGGTCGCCGGGCTGGTCGCGCTGGCGGCGGCGATGGCGGGGGTGCCGGTCACGCAGGTCGACCGAGCGACCATCGGTATGCTGTTGACCGGCACCGCCGTCGGGACCGCGTGGATCGTCCGCATCGTCGCGCTGGTCGCGGCGATGCTGCTGGCGCGGCGCCCCGGCGCGGCGGGGGTCGCGAGCGCGGTCGCGTTGGCGACGTTGGCGTGGAGCGGGCACGGCGCGATGGACACCGGTCCGCGCGGGTTGGTCCATCTGGTCGCCGATATCGGGCATCTGTTCGCGGCGGCGGGGTGGCTGGGGACGCTGGCGGCGTTGCTGTTCCTGCTGGCGCGCCGTCCGGAGGCGAGCCGGGTCGCCGTTACCCATGACGCGCTGGCGAGCTTTGCCGGGGTCGGCACCTTGCTGGTGGCGCTGGTGGTGGCGACCGGGGTGGTCAACGGGTGGTTGCTGCTGGGTTGGCCCGTTTGGTCGCAACTGGCCGGGTCGACCTACGGCCGGTTGTTACTCGCCAAGATCGCGTTGTTCGCGGCGATGCTGGTGCTGGCGGGGGTCAACCGGTTCCGCCTGACCCCCGCGCTGGCGGCGCAGGCCGCCGACCCGCGCGGAGCATGGCGTGCCTTGCGGCGCAGCGTCGCAATCGAGAGCGGATGCGGTGTCGCCGTCGTGGCGCTCGTCGCCTGGCTCGGCACGCTCGAACCGCCGGTCGTCGCCGGTTGACCCCGGGGGTTTGGTCCCGGCATGTAGTGGATCGGGTTCCTTCGTCCAACCTGCCCGTTCGTCCCCGGATGGTCCGGCTTAATGAGGCGATGGTGGATGTCGTTCGCTTCACATATCATGTCGAGCCGCATCCGGCGCGACCGGGGTGTTCCGGTTGCGGGGCTGCTCGACGAACGCCGTAGTCGGGCGGCAGAAATCCTCGAAAATCTGGATTCAGGTTTCAGGGTACTTTCCAGCGCAGCGTATCGATCAGCGCGCGGAGGGCGGGGCTGACGCGGCGGTCGGGATAATATAGGTGACAACCGGGATAGGGGGGACAGAAGCCCGCCAGCACCTGTACCAATCGGCCGTCCGCGATCTCGTCGGCGACGTCGTGCTCCATCATATATCCGAGACCCGCACCCGTCCGCGTTGCCGCCGCCGCCAGTACCTCGTCATTGACGATCAACTGGCCCGGCACCTTCATCTTCATGTCGCGTCCGTCGACAGTAAATTCCCACGGCAGCAGTCTGCCACCGCCGAGCAGACGGTAGTTTATACAGATATGACCCGTCAGGTCGCCCGGTGTTTCGGGTAGCGGGCGATGCGTGAAATAGCCGGGGGTTGCCACCACCACCGTGCGCAGTGCCGGGCCGACCGGTACCGCCACCATGTCGCGTTCGACGGTTTCGCCCAACCGGATGCCTGCGTCGAACCCACCGGCGACCAGGTCGACCAGCCGATCCTCGACGATGACCTCGACCGACACGTCGGGATGGTCGAGCAGGAACTGCGGTAGCCGCGGTGCGAGGATGGTACGCGCGGCATAGCCGAAGGTGGCGAGCCGCACCGTCCCGGACGGTGCATCGCGCCAGTCGGCCAGCGCCGCCAATCCGTTCGCGACCTGGGTCAGGGCCGGTTCGATCGAACGCAGGAGCAGTTCGCCGGCAGGAGTAGACGCAACGGAGCGCGTCGTTCTCGCCAGCAGGCGTACTCCGAGCCGCGTTTCCAGCGCCTTCATCGCATGGCTCAACGCCGATGGCGAAAGGCCGAGTTCGGCCGCCGCACGGGTAAAGCTCCGTGTTCGCGCTACCGTCGCGAACGCTGCCAGATCGTCGAAGTCGCCACGCCGCATTGCTGCATGATGCTCACAAGCCCTTGTGGCGAGCAACGACTAATCGCCGGGCCTCCGCTCGCCTAACTCCATCGACGAACAAGGAGACGCGAACCATGGATATGACCCGTTATCGCACACTCGGCCGATCCGGTCTGGTCGTCAGCCCGTTGGCGCTGGGGACGATGACCTTCGGCGCGGGCCGATGGGGCGCGGACGACGCAACCTCGCGCCGCATCTTCGACGCTTATGTCGACGCGGCAGGTAATTTCGTCGACACCGCCGACGTATATTCAGGTGGCGAGAGCGAAACGATGCTGGGCCGGTTCCTGCGCGACAGCGGCAAGCGCGACCGGATGGTCGTCGCCACCAAGTCCGGATTCTCGCGGACCGCAGGCAACCCGCTGGCCGGTGGCAACTCGGCCCGCAACATTCGCGACGGGCTGGAAGGCTCGCTCCGGCGACTGGGCACCGGCCATATCGACCTGTACTGGACCCATGTCTGGGATCGCACGACACCGCCCGAAGAGGTGCTCCGCGCGCTGACCGACGCGGTTCGGCGGGGCGACATTCTGTATTACGGCTTCTCCAACGCACCCGCGTGGTACGCGGCGCAGATCGCGACGCTGGCACGCGCGCATGGCCTGCCGGAGCCGGTCGGCCTTCAATACAGCTACTCGCTGATCGATCGGGGCGTGGAACTCGATATCCAGCCCGCCGGACAGGCGCTCGGCATGGGGCTGGTAGCATGGAGCCCGCTGGGATTCGGCATGTTGACCGGCAAATACGGCCGGGACAAGCTCGCCGACTTCGGTCCCGCAGGCAGCGTGCCGGACAAGGGTGGCGAAACAGCGGTCGAAGGTAGCGACGGTCGCCTGAACGGTGACAATCCGTATGGCGGCATGCTGTTCACCGAGGCAAATTTCCGTATCGTCGACGAGGTGCGCGCCGTGGCGGCCGAGCTTGGTCGACCGATGGCGCAAGTCGCGCTGGCATGGGTCACGTCGCGCCCCGGCGTCTCGTCGGTGCTGATGGGGGCGAGCCGACCCGAGCAGGTACTTCAGAACGCGGCGTCGCTCGACATCGTGTTTTCGACGGAGCAGTTGGCGCGGCTGGAGGCTGTCGGTGCGCCCCCGACGCTCAACCCCTACTTCATCTTCCAGATGCCACGGCAACAAATCTTCGGCGGCGATGTTCGCCCATGGACCGCGATCTGAACGGCGGTGTCGGCAGGGCGTGGGAAGCTGCAACATGCCGAACGGCAGCAGCACGACCACGCCCGCAACGCGTTCAGAATTGTGTCCCGGACCGGTATCCCGCCGTCCAGAGCAGACGGACTCTAGGGGGTTTCGACCGTTTTGCTCGTCAGAACCATACCGATCGATGCGCCGACCACGAGTACGACGGCGAACCACTGGAGACCGGTCAAACGTTCGCCCAGCACGGTCGCGCCGATGATCGCTCCGACCGCCGGTTCGATGCTGAGCAACACCCCGAGACTGTTGGCCGGAATCGCCTTCAACGCGACCATTTCCAGCGAGTAGGGGATTGCGCTCGACAACAATGCCGCACCCAACCCCATGATGATCCATCCCGGCGTCAGCAGAACGGCGCCGGCCTGATAGATGCCGATCGGAACGACCACGATCGCCGCCGACACCATGCCCAGCGCGACCGTCTGGCCGGATGGCAGATGCGCAGTCCGCTTGCCGAGCACGATGTAGAGCGCCCAGAAAAAGGCGGCACCAAGGGCAAACACGATCCCGGTGACGTCGAGCGCATGATCGGTTGCGCGCAACGGCAGCAGCAGAAGCAGCCCGGTCACCGCCAACCCTACCATCGCAAAGTGGATCGGTCGGCGTGAATGAAGCAGGGATACCGTCAGGGGACCGAGGAACTCGATCGCGATGGCGAGGCCGAGCGGGGTGGTCCGCAACGAGAGATAGAAGCACAAGTTCATCGAACCCAGTGCCACGCCGTACGGCACGATCCTTTTCAGGTCGACGCGATCCAACGGCTTTCGCCATGGCCGCATGACGGCAAGCAGAATGAGGGCCGCGAACCCGACACGATAGGCGGTCGTTCCCTCCGCACCGACCAGCGGAAAGAGCGACTTGGCGAAGGAAGTGCCCAGACAGAAGGTCAGGATCGCCGCCAGCAACGCGGCATATGGCAGGAAGCGATGGGTTCGGGACCCTGACGGCCCTGCGATGGTCGATGCGTTCATGGCACCGCAATAGCGCCATACCGATGGCGGAGGGCGGCTCATTCTGGCGTGTAGCGCCAAAATCCGGCATGGATACACGCATCATGACCGAAAACGCCGACCTCGACGCCTTCGATCACCGGATCATCGCGGTAGTGCGACGTAACAACCTCGAACCGGCGCGGACGATCGCCGGGCGGGTGGGGCTTTCCGAAAGCACGGTGCTACGCCGGTTGCGTCGGCTTCGCGCCATCGGGGTGATCGTCGCAGACGTTTCCGTGATCGATCCGGCGCGATTGAAGCCGGCGATCACGATCCATGTTCTGGTCGAATTGCACCAAAGCAATCTACGCGCCGAGCAGGCGTTCGGGCGGAAGATGCAACGTCAGCCGGAAGTGGTCGCGGCATGGAATGTCACCGGACGCACCGATTTCCTGCTGATCGTCGCGGTCGCCTCGATCGAGGAATATCAGCGGTTCTCGGACGAAATACTGGCAGCCGATGAGGACGTTCGGATGTTCGAGACGCTCGTCAGCCTCCGTGAAATCGTTCGTTTCGATCCGCTGCGCGCGGGACAGATGATTTGACCAAGGGACTTGCCGGCTGCGCATCGGTGACCCGACGTAACCCGGAACGCAAGGCATGCCCAAAAATGAGGCATACTACGAGTAATTTAGGAATAATGCCCAGCCACTAGGCAGTGGTGATATTTCTCTTTAAATACGATAAACGTAATAAAGTTCTTGTATATACATATTGGATCGGCATAGTCTGTGTTCTCAGGGGCGGATTGAATTGTTTCAGCGGCTGGTCAGCGCAACAGCGTGACGGCGGCGAACCAAGAGGGGAGCTTTATGAACGCGATCGCCTTCGGCCGTGGGTTCGCGCCCACCGGCCGCACCCTGCCGCTTATGTTTCTATCCTCGCTGCTGAGCGGGACGGCGCTTCCCGCTCTGGCGCAGACCGCTGCCGCGGTGCCGCCTGTCGACGCTGTGGCGCCCGCGCAGGAGGATGCCGGGTCGAGTGACCAGATCATCGTCACCGCCACGCGACGCAGCACGACCGTTCAGGAAACCCCGCTCGCGATCACGGCGCTGACCGGCGACACGCTGGCCGACGCGGGCGTCACCAACATTGCCGATTACGCCAAGTTCGTGCCGTCGTTGCGCATTCAGGACAACGGGCCGGGATCGCGCCGGGTGTCGTTGCGCGGCGTTCAGGCGCCGGGCGAGCCGACCGTCGGAACCTATTACGACGACGTGCCGGTGACCGGATCGGTCGGCGTGTCCAGCGATGCCGCCGGGCGCACCGCCGATTTCTCGCTGTTCGACATTCAACGGATCGAGGTACTGCGCGGACCGCAGGGCACGCTCTATGGCTCCAGCTCGATGGGCGGCGCGATCCGTGTCATCTTCAACAAGCCTGCCGACGAATATCAGGGCAATGTCGAAGCAACGGTTTCGGACGTGTCGGGCGGCGGCTTCGGCTATTTCGTCAATGGCATGGTCAACGTGCCGGTCATCGCCGACAAGCTGGCGGCGCGGCTGGTGCTGTACCAGCGCGCATCGGACGGCTGGATCGACAACCGTTTTCTCGGCCGCAACGACGTCAACGACTATAACGCGACTGGCGGCCGGTTGTCGCTGCGCTGGACGCTGGACCCGGACTCCACCCTCGACGCGGTGGCGATGTATGAGGAAACGGACGCCAATTCCTATTCCTTCAACCCACAGCTCGGACAGTTCGTTTCGGCGGCGCAGGTGCTGCTTCCCTACAAGGACACGTCGCAACTCTACAGCCTGACCGGCAACAGCGATCTGGGCGGTGTTACGCTCACGTCGATCCTGGCATATCAGAAACGCAAATCGGCCTATGCCGCCGACGACAGCTATTATATCGGCACGTTCCGTACGCCGGGCCGTTGCGCTACCTATACCAACGGCAGTGCCGGCGCGGCATGTTCGCCCACGCAACTGAACAATTATTACGGCTATCTCGACGGCCTGACGCCCGCTGCGATCTATTATCCGGGCAGTACGGAGGATATGACCAGCGAGGTGCGGCTTTCGTCCAGCGGCAGCAACACCATCGACTGGACCGTCGGCGTGTTCCTGCAGGATCGCGACAACCGGGTCACGTCGTCCGACGCGCGCGCCGACCGGGCCAGCGGCGAGATCATCTTTCCGACCCAGCTATTCTACCGGCGCGAAATCGTGGACCGGTTGAAGCAGTTCGCGGGCTTCGGCGAGGCCACATGGCATCCGATCCCGTCGGTCGGCCTGACCGCAGGCCTTCGCTATTTCGACTACAAGAAGACGGTGACGGGATTTACCGATATCGGCTGGACGCTGATCGGTGCACCGGTTCGCCCGGTTTCGACGGTGGATACGTCGGAGAACGGCACGCTGTTGAAGTTCAACGCATCGTGGGAAGCAACCGACGACATCCTGCTCTATGCTACCGCATCGCAAGGATTCCGGCCGGGCGGTGCCAATCAGGTGATCGGCCTGCCCAGCGAACTGACGCCGTATCAGGCCGATACGCTGTGGAATTACGAAATTGGCAGCAAGTTCGAGTTATTCGACCGCGTGCTGACGCTGAACCTTGCAGCGTATCAGATCGACTGGGACAATATTCAGGTGCGGGGCCGGACCACCAACGGCGCGTTCAGCTTCCTGTCCAATGCGGGCGCGGCACGCGTGCGCGGCGCCGAGGCAGAGGCGTTCATCCGGCCGAGCCGCGACCTAACCGTCACGCTGTCCGCCAACTATGTCGATGCCAAGCTGACCGAGGACCAGATCAGCGACGTGGTGAACGGTGCCGGTCGTGTCGGCGACCATATTCCCGACATACCCGAATGGAGCGGCGCGATCTCGGCCGAATACACCCGGCCGGTAGCGCCGGGGATCGATTTCTTCGCGCGCGGCGACGTCAACTATGTCGGCTCGTTCTACTCCGAGTTCCGTCCGGACAATGTGTACCGGGTCAAGGTCGAGGACTATGCGCTGGCGAACCTGCGCTTCGGCGTTGAATTGCCGGACAGCGATACCGGTGTGTACCTGTTCGTGAACAACCTGTTCGATGCATATGCCATCAACCGCGCTTCGAACGGCTCGACGCCCAATTCCTATTCGGCGACCGCCGCTGCGCCGCGCACGATCGGCCTCAACATCCGGCGCCGGTTCTGATGGTGCCCAACGCAACGGGAAACGCGATGCACAAGATCATCCGCACGCTATTGCTGGGGACGGCGCTCGCGTCGGCCACGCCGACATGGGCGCAGGATGTTCCTGCTCCAAGGGTGGTGCTGGGCCACGACATCGGCGAGGATCGCTATCTCGCCGACTATGGCGACTCGGTTCGCTATTTCCAGGCCCTCGCCAGGGTATCCGACCGCATCCGCCTGTTCGAGGCGGGCAAGTCGACGCAGGGCAGGACATTGACCTATGCGGTCATCTCTTCGCCCGAGAACGTCCGCAACTTCGAAAGGATCGCCGCCGACCACCGGCGGCTGGGCGACCCGCGGACGATGACGGAAGTCGAGGCGAAGGCGTTGGCCGCGACCTCGAAGATCATCGTGCATATCGACGGGGGCATGCACGCCAGCGAAGTGGCCGACCATCAACTGCCGATCGCGCTGGCGCACAGGCTGTTGTCGGCAAAGGGCGACGCCGAGATCGATGCCATCCTGAACGACGTGGTGCTGGTGTTGTGGCCGACGCTGAATCCCGACGGTCAGGACATGGTGGTCGATTGGTATCGCAAGAATCTGGGCACACCGTTCGAGACCAGCCGGATGCCGTGGCTGTACCAGGAATATGTCGGCCACGACAATAATCGCGACGGCTATATGCTCAACATGCTCGAAAGCCGGGCCGTCAATGCCGTCGAACAGACCTATTCACCGGTGATCTGGTATTCGCAGCATCAGGTCGCGCCGTTCCCGGCACGCATCTGGGTGCCGCCGTTCGCCGACCCGGTGTCCTCGAACATCAGCCCGTACATGCGCATCTGGACCAATGCCATCGGGACCAACATGATGGCGCGGTTCGAAAAGGAACAGAAGCCGGGTGCGATCGCACAGGCGCGGTTCGACAACTGGTTTCCCGGTTTTCTCGACTATATCCACGTATTCCGAAACACGATTTCCTTCTTCACCGAAACGGCCCACGACAGCGCGACGCCAATGACGTCGAAGGTCGAGGATTTTCCGGCGAACATGCGCGATCTGAAGGGCCAGATCATGTATCCCAATCCGTGGAAGGGTGGGGAATGGCACCTGAAAGACTCCGTCGACTACATGATGACGGCGTCGATGTCCGTGCTGGAAACGGCGCAGAAGTACCGCGAAACGCTGTTGTTCAACCGCTGGCAGGCCGGGCGCGATACGATCAGGCGCTATGCCGGTGAAGGGCTTGCAGCGTATGTGATACCTGCCGACCAGCGGGACCCCGGCGAGGCGGCGCAACTGGCGCAGTTGTTCGTCGCCCACGGGCTGGACGTACATCGGTTGTCGCGGGCGGGAACGCTGGGCGACAAATCCTATCCCGCCGGTTCGTGGGTAATACGCACCGACCAGCCCTTCGCGGGCCTGACCAGCGAGTTGCTGGAACCACAGAAATATCCCGACGCGATCATGGACGGCAGCGGAAAGCCCGTCGACCTTCCGTACGACGTTACCGGCTGGACCCTGCCGATGCAGATGGGGGTGACGGTCGACCGCGTGACCCGGCCGATCAGCGACGCGACCGCCGGAGCGATGACGCGCGTGACGGCGGCGACGCCACCCGCCGGGACGGTGACGGGAAGCGGCAGCACCTATCTGCTTCCGCGCAGCATGAACGCCAGCTATCGCGCGCTGAACGAGGCGCTGGCGCAACGCGGCACCGCACGCTTCGCGAACGTCTCGCTCACCGCCGGTGCGGTGCCGGAACCGGTGATCGCCGTTTCGGGATTGTCGCGCACCCGGATGGAAGCGATCGCTGCGGCCAACGCGGTTCCCGCCACCGCGGTCGCAGCCGCACCGGCGGGCGAAGCGGTGCGGAAGGGGCGCGTCGGCCTGTATCGTCCATGGGGTTCCAACATGGACGAAGGCTGGACCCGCTGGCTGTTCGAGCAATATCGCTTCGCGTCAGCCAGCATCACCAACGCCGACATGCGGCGCGGCGGATTGGCGCGCAGGTACGACACCATCGTGCTGCCGGACATGAGCGGTCCGCCGCGCAACCGGCCCGGTGGAACGTCACCCGTGGCCACCAGGCCGCACACCACGCTGAAAGGGCCTATCGCCACCCTGATCGACGGACTGTCGCCAGAGGAGGTGCCCGCCAGTTATGCTGGCGGTATCGGTACGCAGGGTGCGGAAGCGTTGCGCGCGTTCGTTCGCGACGGAGGCACGGTCGTCGCCTTCAACAATGCCTCCGACGCGGCAATCGAGCTGTTCGATCTGCCGGTCGCGAACGTGTTGAAAGATATCGGCAGCGACAAGTTCTTCTGCTCCGGTGCATTGCTGGCCGTGCAACTTGCACCGGACACGCGGGCCACGGCGGCGATGCCGCTCGATCCGACCGTGATGTTCGAGCGGGGGCCGGCCTTCGCACCGAAGCAGGGCTTCGCCGGCAGGGTGCTCGCATCCTATGCTCCCGAAGGCAATCCGTTGCGGTCGGGCGTGTTGCTCCACCCGGAGGCAATTCAGGGGAAGGCCGCCGCGGTCGAGGTGCCCTATGGCAAGGGCAAGGTCTATCTTTACGGCTTCCGCCCGCAATGGCGCGCGCAGAGCCACGGCACTTACAAGCTGGTATTCAACCTGCTTTACCCCGAGACGAGGTAACGGACGCGGGGCGTTGCGAGACGCCCCGCATTCACTGCTGCCGGGGGCACCCGAATGCATCCTCGCAAGCCGGTGCGTTCAACTGTTTCGGTCAATGTGGATCGCTGCCACGACACCATCGCCGTGCAGCATGCAGGACGCGCCGGTCTTCATCGATATCGCGTCGAGCGCGGTTATGTCCCGACCATCGACGATCAGACCGTTGGTGAGCGCCACGAGGATCGTCACTGCCGTTGCCGCGAACCGCTCCCCGGCCCGCACCGTCCTGCGGCCGATCCGGTGGCTGAAACGATTGCGGTCCGTCATCACGTTCAGCGCCGTCACGGTCGTTCCGACACGGCCCATGACCGCCGTCTCCCCGGCGAACGCGACATGCTCGCCGGGACGCAGGAATACCGATCGAACGGGCAGCGCCAGCAGCAGGGGGCCGCCCGCGATATGCAACAGCGTGCGGTCATATCCCGGAAAGGCGGAGAACGGCGCATCGCGATCGATCGTCGCAATGCTCACGCGCCATCCGAAGGCGTCGCCCGGACGATCGACCGCGACATCCCGCGTCAGCCCCGCGCCGTTCCGCCACGGCTGCGCCGTCCGTTCGTCGGCGCGGAGCAGCCGCGGCGGGATCAGCGCGTGATCCCCGGCAGGTCGAGAGCCTGTTCGCGGGCGCACTCCACGGCGATGTCATATCCCGCATCGGCGTGTCGCATCACACCGGTCGCCGGATCGTTCCAGAGCACGCGTTCCAGCCGACGCGCCGCATCATGCGTGCCGTCTGCAACGATCACCATTCCCGAATGCTGCGAAAAGCCCATGCCGACGCCGCCGCCATGATGCAGCGATACCCATGTCGCGCCACTGGCGGTGTTGAGCAGCGCGTTGAGCAGCGGCCAGTCGCTGATCGCATCCGATCCGTCGCGCATCGCCTCCGTCTCCCGATTGGGGGACGCGACCGATCCGGAATCGAGATGGTCGCGACCGATCACCACGGGCGCTTTCAACTCGCCGTTCGCGACCATTTCGTTGAACGCGAGGCCGAGCCGGTGGCGATCGCCAAGCCCGACCCAGCAGATTCGCGCGGGCAGGCCCTGAAACTGGATATGGTCGCGCGCCATGTCGAGCCAGCGGTGCAGCGCCGGATTGTCGGGCAACAATTCCTTCACCTTGGCGTCGGTCTTGTAGATGTCTTCGGGATCGCCCGACAGCGCGACCCAGCGAAACGGGCCGATGCCGCGACAGAATAGCGGACGGATATAGGCGGGGACGAAACCGGGGAACGCGAACGCATCGACGACGCCCTCCTCCAACGCCATCTGGCGGATGTTGTTGCCGTAATCCACGGTCGGCACTCCATCTTTCCAGAAGGCGAGCATCGCGCGAACCTGAACCGCCATCGACGCGCGCGCGGCGACCTCGACCGCCTTGGGATCGCTCTCGCGCATTCGCTGCCACCGGTCGAGCGTCCAGCCCTGCGGGAGATAGCCGTTGACCGGGTCATGCGCGGACGTCTGGTCCGTTACCGCATCGGGACGGATGCCGCGCGCGTGAATTTCCGTGAAGACGTCGGCGGCGTTGCCGAGCAATCCGACGGAAATCGGCTTTCCGGCAGCCTTTGCCCCGTCGAGCATCGCCAGCGCCTGATCGAGCGTGTCGGCGCGCGCGTCGAGATACCCGTTACCCAGCCGCATCTCGATCCGGCTCGGCTGGCACTCGACCGCGAGGCACGACGCGCCTGCCATGACTGCGGCCAGCGGCTGGGCTCCGCCCATACCACCAAGGCCGCCGGTCAGAATCCAGCGCCCCGTCAGATTGCCGTCGTAATGACGGCGACCCATTTCCACGAACGTCTCGTACGTGCCCTGAACGATGCCCTGCGTACCGATATAGATCCAGCTTCCGGCGGTCATCTGACCGTACATCATCAGCCCGGCGCGATCGAGTTCGTGAAAGGTATCCCAGGTCGCCCAATGCGGCACGATGTTGGAATTGGCGATCAGCACCCGGGGCGCATCGGCATGCGTGCGGAAAACGCCGACCGGCTTGCCCGACTGCACCAGCAACGTTTCATCCACCTCCAGCCGTTCGAGCGCCCTGACGATCGCGTCATATGCCTGCCAGTTGCGCGCGGCACGACCGATGCCGCCATAAACGACCAGTTCCTCCGGACGCTCGGCGACGGCGGCATCGAGATTGTTCATCAACATGCGCAGCGGCGCCTCGGTCAGCCAGCTTTTCGCGGTCAATGCGGTGCCGTGGGCGGCGCGGATGGAACGGCTGTTGTCGATACGATCGGTCATGCGTCCGGGCTCCTCGTCCAGTCGATGCATTCTTGAAGGATGTTGCGCAGGGTGGGGCGCAACGTGTCCGCCTGCGGCCCGATCGGAGCGGGCCAGTTGGCGGGAGTGAAGTCGTCCGGTTCGGCGAGATACCCGCGCATCGCGAGTTCCATCTGGATCGCGTGGATGCCATTCGGCGGTCGCCCGTACGCCCGCGTCGTCCAGCCGCCGCGGAACCGTCCGTCGACGACATGGCTGTGCCCGCTGTCGGCGCAGATCGCCGCGACACGGTCGCGCAACGCCGTCGCGCAGGTCGTGCCGCCATTGGTGCCGATATTGAACTGTGGCAGCTCGCCATCGAACAGTCGCCCGACATGGCTGCGGATCGAATGCGCGTCATAGATCACGACACGATCATGCATCCCGCGCAACCGCGCCAATTCCCGCTCGATCGCGGCGTGATAGGGCGCGAACCAACGCCCCTTACGCCCGGTTACTGCGGCGTCGTCCGGCACCATACCGGCGCGATACAGCGGTTCGCCGTCAAAGGTCGTGGTCGGGCACAGCTCCGTCGTCGCCTGACCCGGATAGAGCGAAGCGCCCGATGGGTCACGGTTCACGTCGATCACCGAGCGCGATATCGCGGTCGACACGATCGTCGCGTCCAGCTCTGCCGCGAAGGCATAGAGGCGGTCGATCCACCAGTCGGCGTCTTTCCGCGCCAGCCACGGAGATACGAACTGCGCCTCGATCGCATCGGGAATAACGGTGCCTGCATGCGGGATCGTAATCAGTAGCGGCGCGTCCCCGTGCCGCACCGTCAGCCAGTCGCGGCTCATGCCGCCACACCGGGCAGCGCCACGCCGATCGCCGCGACGGTATCGCCGAGCACGCCGCCGCGAACGATCGCGAGAGCCGCTTCGATATCGGGCGCGAAATAGCGATCGGTGTCCAGCATCGGGACGGCACGCCGCACGCGCGCGCGCACCGCCTCAAGCGGCGGGCCGGAGCGCAGCCCTGTATGGAAATCGCAACCCTGCACCGCTGCCAGCAGTTCGATCGCCACGACCGCAGCGGCGTTGCGTGCCATCGGCGACAGGCGTCGCGCCCCATGTGCCGCCATCGACACATGATCTTCCTGATTGGCGGAGGTCGGGATCGAATCGACGCTGGCCGGGTATGCGCGCTGCTTGTTCTCCGACACCAGCGCGGCAGCCGTTACCTGCGGGATCATGAACCCGGAATTGAGACCGGGACCGGGGGTAAGGAACGCGGGCAGGCCCGACAATGCGGGATCGACGAGCATCGCGGTGCGGCGCTCGGAGATCGATCCCATCTCACAGATCGCCATTGCGATCATGTCTGCGGCAAAGGCGACCGGCTCGGCATGGAAATTACCCCCCGACAGCACCGATCCGTCTTCCGGGAACACCAGTGGATTGTCGGAAACGCCGTTCGCCTCCGTCGCCAGCGTGGTCGCGGCCTGACGCAGCAGATCGAGCACCGCGCCCATCACCTGCGGCTGGCAGCGAAGGCAATAGGGGTCCTGCACACGCGGATCGTCGTCGCGGTGCGAGGCGCGGATCGCGGAGCCCGCCATCAGCGTGGCCAGCGTGGCCGCGACTTCCCGCTGACCCCGATGACCGCGCAGCGCGTGGATGCGCGGATCGAACGGCGTATCCGACCCCCGTGCCGCCTCGGTCGCCAACGCGCCCGTCACCAGCGCGGCGGCGAACACACGTTCCGCTTCGAACAGTCCTGCCAGCGCCTGCGCGGTCGAGAATTGCGTGCCGTTCAGCAGCGCGAGACCTTCCTTCGCGGCCAGCGTCACGGGCGTCATGCCTGCGCGCGCCAGCATCTCGGCGGCCGGGCGGGGGGTGTCACCGTCGAATATCTCACCCACGCCGATCATCGTTGCGGTCATGTGTGCCAGCGGCGCAAGATCGCCCGACGCGCCGACCGACCCCTGCGACGGCACCACCGGGATCAGGTCGTTCGCCAGCATATCGGCCAGCATCGTCAGCGTGCTCTCCCGAATGCCCGACGCACCTATGCCGAGACTGGCGACCTTCAGTGCCATCATCAGCCGAACCACCGGTTTCGCGGTTGGCGCGCCGGTGCCCGCCGCGTGCGACAAGACGATGTTGCGCTGAAGCGCGGCGAGGTCGTCCGACGCGATACGAACCGATGCGAGTTTGCCGAACCCGGTATTGACCCCGTACACGGGCGCATCATTCCGGATGATCCGTTCGATCACGACAGCGGAGGCACGCACCGCCGGAAAGCAGGCAGGGGCAAGCGTCGCTGCCGCACCGCGATAGATTTCGCGCCACTGATCGAGCGAAACGGCACCCGGTATTAGTTCAACGGACATGTCGGCCTTTCACGATACGGGAATGAAGCGGATTGGCGCCGATCCGGTACACCAGCTCCGCCGGACGCCCGACGGACCAGATCGACAGGTCGCATTGCTTGCCGGTTTCCAGCGTGCCGATGCGGTCGAGCAGCCCCAGCGCACGGGCACCTTCGCGCGTGACGCCCGCCAGACATTCCGGGACGGTCATGCGAAAGAAGGTCGCCGCCATGTTCATCGCAAGCAACGGCGAGGTGAGGGGGGACGTGCCCGGATTGCAGTCGGTCGCGATCGCCATCGGTACGCCCGCCGCGCGCAACCGCGCGACCGGGGGCCGCCGCTCTTCACGGGTGAAGTAGAATGCGCCGGGCAACAGCACCGCAACCGTGCCCGCCGCCGCCATCGCTGCGATCGCCGCCGGGCCGGCATGTTCCAGATGGTCCGCCGACAGCGCGCCATAGGACGCGGCAAGCGCGGCTCCTTCGAGATTGCTGAGCTGTTCGGCGTGAAGTTTGACGGGCAGGTTCGCGGCGGCGGCGGCGTCGAACACGCGTGCGACCTGTTCGGGAGAGAACCCGATACCTTCGCAGAACGCATCGACCGCATCGGCGAGGCCCGCCGTCGCGATTGCCGGGATCATCCGGTCCGCGACCAGCGTTATGTATCCGTCCGGATCGTCGCGCCATTCGAGGGGAAGGGCGTGCGCGCCGAGGAATGTCGTCCGGACGCCGACTTGCCGCAATCCGCCGAGCCGCCGTGCAGCACGCAGCATCTTGGCTTCATGGTCCAGCGTCAGGCCGTACCCCGACTTGATCTCGACGGTCGTGACGCCTTCCGCCAGTAACGCATCCAGCCGGGGCAACGCCGAGGCGACCAGCATTTCCTCGGTCGCGAGGCGGGTCGCCGTGACGGTCGACGCGATTCCGCCGCCCGCATGCGCAATCGCTTCATAGCTGACACCTGCCAGCCGCTGTTCGAATTCCTGGGCACGGTCGCCGGCATGGATGAGGTGGGTGTGACAATCGACCAGTCCGGGCAGAACCCAGCGTCCTTCGCAGTCGATAATGTCCGCCGCGTCGAGCGCGGGCGCGTCGGTTGCGGCACCGGCATAGACGATAATCCCGTCACGGACCGCGACGATGCCCGCCTCGACGACACCGATCGGATCGTCCTTGTGCATGACCATCGTGGCAAGACGGGCGTTGCGCCAGATCCGATCACATTTCACAATTCGCCGCTCCCGGTTTCGGTTATTTATGTCTATACATTTCACCGCAAGCAAGCGGAATCGGAAGCGGAGGTGCGTGGTGACGGCATTGTGGTTCGAAACGGCATTGTTGCCGCACGGCTGGGAAGCCGGCGTACGGATCGTGATCGGCGAAGACGGCTGCATCGCTTCCGTGAATGCCAACATGCCGTACTGCGCGGGTGACGAACGGCATTGGGCGGCGATACCGGGCGTCCCCAACCTGCACAGTCACGCCTTTCAGCGGGCGATGGCGGGTCTGACCGAACGCCGCGGCGATACGCGCGACAGTTTCTGGACGTGGCGCGACCTGATGTACCGGTTCGCGGAACGGATCGATCCCGCCCTGCTGGAGGCGGTGGCGGCGATGGCGTTCGTCGAGATGCTGGAGAGCGGATTTACCCGAAGCGGCGAGTTCCACTATGTCCACCACCGGCCCTCGGGCGCGGCCTATGATCCTGCCGCGACGATGGCGATCAGCCTGGCGAGCGCCGCGGACCGGACCGGAATAGGCCTGACGCTGCTGCCGGTGTTCTATGCGGCCTCCGGCTTTGGCGGGCAGGCGCCGACGGCGGGACAACGGCGGTTCATATCCTCGATCGACGAGTTCGCACGACTGGTGGATGCGAGCGAGGGCGCGGTTCGCACGCTTCCCGATGCGATCGTCGGTATCGCGCCGCACAGTCTGCGGGCGGTTCCGCCCGACGCGCTGCTGACCCTGACACAGATGCGTCCCGACGCGCCGTTCCATATTCACATCGCCGAACAGATACGCGAGGTCGAGGATTGCGTGGCGTGGAGCGGCCGCCGCCCGGTCGAATGGCTGTATGACTCGTTCGATGTCGATGCGCGCTGGTGTCTGGTACACGCCACCCACATCTCATCCGTCGAGGTTGCCGCGATCGTCGCCAGTCGCGCGGTGGTCGGCCTGTGCCCCATTACCGAAGCCAATCTGGGCGACGGCGTATTCCCCGCCCATGCGTTCGCGGAACGCGGCGGGCGATATGGAGTAGGATCGGACTCCAACGTCGCAATCGATGCCGCGGGAGAACTGCGGATGCTCGAATACGGGCAGCGTCTGATAGTAAGGGAGCGCAACGTGCTTGCGGGACAGTCGCGATCGAGCGGCCGGACGATGGTCGAGGCGGCCGTCGCCGGGGGTGCCCAGGCACTCGGCGTACCCGTCGTCGGACTGGTCGCAGGGGCCAGCGCGGACATTGCGAGCGTCGACGCGGGGCATCCATCGCTCGCTGGGCGACGCGGCGATGCGATCCTCGACAGTTGGATATTCGCGACGGGGCGCGGCGCAGTGGACTGCGTCTGGCGACGCGGCGCGCTCGTGGTCAGGGGCGGGCGGCATGTCGCGCGAGAACAGGTGGTGCAACAGTATAAACACGCGCTAAGGCTGTTGCTCGATGGCGCATAAGATCGATGACGGCCCGGACCGCCCCCTGCACATTCGCATACGCAGCGATATCGAACAGCGGATCATGTCCGGCGTCCTCAATCCCGGTGATCGCATCCCGTTCGAACATGAACTGATGGCGCAATATGGCTGTGCGCGGATGACGGTCAGCAAGGCGTTGTCGGCGCTGGCGGATGCAGGACTTATCGTACGTCGGCGACGGGCGGGATCGTTCGTCGCGCCGCAGCGGATCGACATGGCGGCGCTGGCGATCCCTGACATGCGGGTCGAGGTGGAGGGACGCGGCGCGCGATACGACATCGAACTGCTGTCGCGAGAGGTCTGGCGCAAGGCAGATGGAACCGCACCCGAAATCATCGTTCCGAAAGAAACGATGCTGCTGGCACTCGTCTGTCGCCATTGGGCGGACGAAAAGCCGTTCGCGGTCGAGCATCGGCTCATCAACCTGACAGAAGTGCCGAATGCGGCGGACGTCGATTTCGGGAAGATCGCGCCGGGAAGCTGGCTGCTGGAAAACGTGCCGTGGACCGAAGCCGAGAACCGCATCTATGCCCGTCTCGCCGGGGACGACGCCACGAATCTGGAGATTCCGGTCGGTGCGGCATGTCTCGGGCTGGAACGGCAAACCTGGCGCAACAACACCCCGGTTACCCATGTCCGGCAGATTTTTCCGGCGGCGGGCTTCAATCTGGTGGCCCGGTTCGTCACCGGGTAGTGCAGCACGGCGGGGCGTCCGGTCACGGGTCGTCCGGAGGTTCGGCAACGACGGACGGCGTGCTGCACGATTTTCGTCCGCGGACCGGATCATCGTGCTCGCTGGTCTCGGCACCATACGCCGGAACAGCCGTAAGACGTGGCGATCTTACCCGATTGCGGAAAACCGCACGCAGTTTCGCCCGTCCCGCTTTGCGTCGTACAATGCGGTATCGGCCCGGTTTACCAGTGTACGCAACAGATCGCGATCATCGCCATCCGGCGTGGCCCACAGGGCGGCACCGATGCTTACACTGACGTCGATATCGATATCGTTCGCTCGTATCGGCACGTCGGCGATCGCCGTACGCAGTCGCTCCGCCAACAGACCGACCTGATTCCTGTCCGAAGTCGCCATCAGGACGACGAATTCCTCTCCGCCGAAGCGCGCGAGCAGATCATGCTCGCGGAGCGCGCCCCGGCAGCGGGTCGCCACCGCCTTCAGCACTTCGTCACCGACCGGATGCCCGTAGGTGTCGTTGATCCGCTTGAAATGGTCCACATCGACCATGAGAACCGCGACGCCCTGCGTATCCTGTTGCGCATCGGCGAGGATCTGGGCCGACCGTCGCTCGAAATAGCGACGGTTCGGCAGGCCGGTCAGCGAATCCGAATCCGCAAGACCGCGCAATCTGGCGGCCATTTCTATCTCGGCGGTGACATCGGTGAACAACCAGATACGCCCATGCTGTCCGTCGCCGCTGACCGGATGGGTGTCGACGTCGAACGTCCGTTCCCCCATGATCCAGTGGATGCTCGCCGCGTAATCGACGTTTCCGACATGCGCGGCATAGACCGCGTCCAGCTCCGCATGGTTGTCGCACCGCGCTCGAAGCGCGCGCATCGGTGCGGCCAGGTCCCGCGCGCGATGGGGGCCGGGGGCGGCGGCCAGCAAGTCGGCGGCGCGTTTGTTGATTACGGCGCTTTGTCCGTCGCCATCGAACAGGACGATGCCCGAAGGGACGCTGTCGAGCAGGTCGTTGAACTGATCGCGCATGGCAACCTGCCGAACGGCCTCGCGGCGCGTCGTCAGGGTATTGGCGATGCTGCTGGCGAGCAGCGGTACGTGCTGGACCAGATGGGGCGGGGGCGGGACATCGGTCCAGAACAGCAACAGGCCGCTCTTCGGCGCATGATCCACCGGCGATGGCACGAACAAAATGCTGGCCGGCCTGCCGGAAAGTGCGTGGATGATCGCGGTCGGCAACCGGAATCCGCTGGCGAGGCGCGGCTGGTCGGACCACGCGATGTCGAAGATGCCGCTCCGGTTCAGGTTGAATCCGGCGAACCGATGGGGCGGCGAGGACGCGACGGGGATCGCGCGTCCGTCATGGTCGACCTCCAGCGCCATCACCAACGCTGCATCGCACGCGACGCGCGCAAAACCGCAGAGTTCGTACAGGGCTTCGCTAAAGGTCGGAATCATGCTCTGGTATCAGCGCAAACGCCGTTCGAGTATACGAATTACTTCGGTCGGCGCGGTCATGTGGGGAAGGTGGCCGACGGCGTCGATGATGTCGAGGGTCGCGTCCGGGATTGCGTCGACAAGCCACTCCCCGACCTCGATCGGAACCGCCATGTCCGACGACGTCTGGATCAGGTGCACCGGTGTGGTGATGCGTCGCACGGCTTGTCGCATGTCGGACTGGAAGATGGTGCGCGATGTGTTCAGGGCGATGTCGGGACGCATGTGAAACAAGGTGCGCGAAAAATCGGCAACGGCCTCGCGGTCGTCCACTCCGACCACGATCGGGGCGAAGCCGGCGACCCACGCCTGGTAATTCGCCGCCATGCCCTCGTACAATTGATCGAGGTTCGGCTGCTCGAAACCGCCGGTATAGCCTGCATCGTTAAGGTAGCGTGGCGATCCGCCGATCATCACCATCCGGTCGAACAGGTCCGGTCTCGCGCCCGCGGCGACTGCGCCGATCATGCAACTCATCGAGTGGCCGACATAGACGCACCCCTGCAGCTCCAGTTCGTCCATGAGTTCCACCAGATCGTCGGCATAGCCGAACATCGATCCGTGCCGTTCGAAATCATAGCTTTCGGCACCCGATGGGCCGCAACCGGCAAGGTCGAAGGAGACGACGTCGAACCGTGCCTCGAACCATGGGCGGAGCGAGGTCCATGCATCCTGATCGGTGCCGAAGCCGTGCGACAGGATCAGCACCTGCTTCCCCTCGCCACTACGCCGACCGCGCAATTTCCCGAACCAGCTCACCGCGACCCAATCATTCGTTCCACCTGCGACATGGTCTACGCCGAATGGATAATCAGGTCCACCGCGTTGGTGCCACGATGACCGCACGGCGTCGGGGCGTGATCGACAAGGGAGCGGGAGATCGTGCCGGTGACCATACCGCGCGCCGGGTTCGTCTCCCGGCGCGACCGCATCCCATGAGCCGAAGTCGCGGAAGACTATTTGATCGTCAACACCACCACAGCGATCAACCCGACGATCAGCGCGGCCGTCGCCCATTGCAGGTACAGCAGCTTGATCGGCTTCACGCCGGTCCGCGCGAGCGTGACACCGTGGGCGACCGTCACCGCGCCGAACAGCAGGACGGCGGCGAACAGTGCGAGTACCAGCATCGCGCTGGTCCGCGATGCGCTGAACCGCGAACCGTCGGCGGCTGCTTCCGGCGCGGCCAGCAACATCGGGGCCATGTGTACCGCCACCGTGCCCATCAATCCGATCAGGAACACGCCGAGTATGATCTGAACGATGCCGCCCGCCATCGCCTGTCGCGCGGTCGGGGCCGAGGGCGTCGGTACGCGGGGAACGCGGGGATCGGTCATGCGATGCTCCTGACGGCTGGCGCGCACGTCGGGTGGGTCAACCGCCCGGCGACCGGAAAGTTCACGGGCCGTTCGCCGACCTGCTATGAGCGACCGTCCGCACCGTGGGGAGGCGAACCATGATGATATTCCTGCTTCTGCCGGTTTTGCTGGCTGCGCTGGTGGCGTATTGGCGAACGCGAAGCGGTATCGCCGCCGCACTGCTGCTCGCGATCGCAATGGCCTATGCGATCGCGCTGACGATGCTCGGCATCGATCCCTATTTCGAAGACAATGGTTCGATCGAGTTCATCGCGTGGCGACCTCGTCTCCTCCTCGCGATGGAGGTTGCCGGATGGCTGACGATACTGACTTTTCCGCTGGTCCTGCTGGGACACGCGATCGTGGTGCGGCTCAGGTCTCGAACCAGAAGATGAAGACCCGCACCATCCCCGGGCCGTCGGGAGCGGCGCCGATGTTCAGACACTGGGTGCCGTCCCGCCACGGCACCTGTCGGGCGGAGAGATGCGGTTGCCTGCCTGGCGTCCACCCGTCGTGATCGGTGCCGAGATGGACCGCACCCTCGACCGACGGTGGAGGCGTACCGGGAACGGTCGCCTCGATCCGGCGCTCCAGTGCGTGCCAGTCGGCCACCGGCATCACCGCAATGACCTGCGCTGCATCGTCGATACCACGCATCCGATGCACGAATAATGTCCTTGCCCCTCGCGGCAGGGTCAGTCCCATCGCCTGCTGCGATTCCCTTGCGCGTACCTCCAGCGGCTCCTGTCCGGGCAACCGGTCGCAACCCGTCGTCAGCAATATCAGCAACGGTGCGACCGCACCCGCCAGATATGGTGTAGCGGTCACGACACGATCACTTCGGTGCCAGCGCGAAGTCCACGCTGGTCGTGACCATATTGGCGTTGGTACCCGCCATAACCGGCGGCGGGGCAGGGGCGGCGGGGAGCGCCATGTCCGCGCGGCTTTCCATCGCGCCCATTTGCGGCATGGCACCGCCTTCGCCGCCGTCCCGGATCGACAGCACGCGGACGATCCGCAGATCGGCCGCGGCGGCATAGCTTTCCGCCTTGGCACGCGCCGCCTTGTACGCCGCGCCATAGGCGCCGAGGTTCGCCTTTTCGGGATCGGCCACGGTGAGTTCCGGCCCGGACAGGATGTTCGCGCCGGCGGCGGTGACTGCGGCGATCGCGGCTCCGACCTTGCCGACGTCGCGTACCCGCACCGCGACGCTGTTGCTCGCCTCGAACTGGCCACGGTTGCGACCATAGTCGATCCGGTTGAGCGACAGGTTGCGCGTCTGGATGTCACGGGCGGGAATGTTCAGCTTGGCGAGCGCGGCGGTGATGGTGTTCATCGTGGCACCGTTGCGGGCGCTGGCCGCTTCGGCAGTGGCGGCGATACTGGACAGTCCGGCGGTAAAGAGCGCCTGATCGGGTGCGGCTTCGGCGCGACCGGTGCCTGACACGGACAACAGCGTTTCCCCGCTGGCAAGGCCACGCGGATCGGGCGCATCGCGACTGCATCCGGCAAGGCCGATCGTCAGGATCGTCGCGGGCAGGGCGGCGGCGAGCGCAAAGCGCGTGGTTCGATCGGCCATATCCCATGCTTACCGGGCGCAGCGAAACGCGCAAAGAGAATCGGAGTGGCGTTCCGATCGTCGGCCTCATGAGCCACCTCGCGTCGCTCGACCAGGATTCGCCTCCGCCGTAAAAGCCCGCTAGGCCAAGGTAATGGAACGGGAACATCGTCGCCTCGGCCCGCTGACGCGGGATCTTCAGGCACCGCTGGAACAACGCCGCTTCGGTAGCGGGTGGTTCGCCGGGTTCTTTGCGCTGCTGTTGGCGGCGGGTGGCCTCGGCATGGTGCTTGCGCTGCGCTGGCCCGGCTGGTTCGGGGTGCCGGAACTGGGCAAGCTGCGCGATCTGCCGGGCTTTCGCGTCGGTGTGCACGCCACGCTGCTGGCCAGCTATGCACTGGCGCTGCTCAGCCTGTTGCTGCGTCCGCAAAAGGCAATCGGCTTTACCGCATTGGCGCTGGGCATCACCGCGGCGCTGCTCGGCGGTGCCAATGTGCAGCCGGACGAGACGAAAAGCTGGGGTATCTTCTTCGGGCTGGATTTCTTCGTCGTGAACCTGCTCGTCACGGGGCTGATGTTCGCACCGATCGAGCGGCTGGTGCCGCGCAAGGCCAGCCAGCGGCTGTTCCGCGTCGAGTGGCGCGAAGACCTGTTCTACTATCTCGTCAGCTCGATGATGGTGCAGGTACTGACGTTCCTTGCATTCGCGCCGTCGAAGGCGGTCGTGGCGCATAGCGGCTGGTTCGACGGCGTGCGTGCGGTGCTCGGCGGGCAACCGTGGATCGTTCAGTTCATTGAGGTCATGGTCCTCACCGATCTGGCGCAATACTGGTTCCACCGCGCCTTCCACCGCTTTCCGTTATTGTGGGGATTTCACGCGGTGCATCATTCGGCCAAGTCGATGGACTGGCTTGCCGGGGCGAGGATGCATTTCCTTGAGATCGTGGCGCTGCGGGGCGTTACTGCGTTGCCGATGATGACCCTCGGCTTCGCACCGTCGGTGCTGCAGGCGTATATCGCGGTGGTCTATATCTATTCGTCGCTGATCCACGCGAATTTGCGCGGCGATTTCAACCGGCTGGGCCGCTGGCTGGTCGTGCCGCGATACCATCACTGGCATCACGGGCTGGAGAAGGAAGCGATCGACGTGAATTTCGCGATCCATTTCCCGTGGCTGGACCGGCTGTTCGGCACCTATCATTTCCCCGAGAGCCGCTGGCCGGAGAATTACGGCGTGCCGGAGGAGGTTCCCGGCGGGTATCGGGCGCAGTTCGCCTATCCATTCCGGCGGCGACGGGGGAAATAACACAGTCCGCTGTTCGGCGTTGCCCTATAGCTCGTTGAGTTCGGTGACGAATTCGTAGCGGTCGCCGCGATAGACCGATCGGGTGAATTCGACGATCCGCCCGTCGGGAATGCGCGTGCTGCGTTCGATGCGCAGTACCTCGGAATTCTGCTCCACGCTCAGGATGCCCGCTTCGGTCGTAGTTGCCAGCGACGCCCGCACCCGTTGCCTGCCCGCGGTCGGGCGGAACCCGTGGAGTTCGAGCGCCTGATACAGCGAATCGCCGAGGCTTTCGAGATCGGGCATGAATTGGGCGGGGACCACCGCATGTTCGATCGCGAGCGGCTCGCCGCCCGCCAGCCGCACGCGACCCAGCCGCGCGACACGCGTGCTGACCGATACGCCGAGCGCGAGGGCCTCTTCCTCGGTCGGTCTGGCATAGGATTTATAGATCCACACCACGCCGGGGTCCTCGCCGCGCGATCGGGTATCGTCGCTGAAGCTGCTGAGCCGCGCGCCGCGCGTTTCGATCCGCTTCGCGACGAAGGTTCCAGACCCCTGTTTGCGGACCAGAACGCCCTCGTCGATCAACTGCTCGATACCCTTGCGCACCGTCACCCGCGACAGGCCCGCCATCTCGCTGAGGTCGCGTTCGGAAGGGAGCGCGCCGCCGGGATCGATGCCCCCGCCGCTGATATGGTCGCGCAGGCTGCGGGCAAGCTGCATGTAGAGCGGCAGGTCTTCGCCGCTTCGCGTCCAGACGATGTCGTCGAGCGTCGTCATGGGCGTTGTTTCAGATCCTGCATGACGTCGCGAAGATTCCCGTCCTTGTCGTCCAGCAATGCCTGACCCCGATCGACCGGCATCCCCGACGCCACGATCACGCCCAGCCGGATGTCGTTCCCCGCCGTTTCCAGCGCCAGCGCCGCCGTATCGGCATCCACCGCGGCGATATCCTGAACCATCCTTCGCCCCCGTTGCAATAGCTTGGCGTTGGAGACGCGCATGGCGACCATCTGTCCTTCATACACCAGACCCAGCCGGATCATAATCGCGGTCGACAACAGGTTCAGCACCGCCTTTTGCGCAGTGCCCGCCTTCATGCGGGTCGATCCGGCGACGATCTCGCTGCCGGTTACGGCGATCACGGCATGCCCGGCGGCGTGGGCCAGCGCGGTGTCGGCATTGTTGGCGATGGCGATGGTCAGCGCACCTGCCGCCCGCGCCTGCTCGACCGCAACGACGGTATAGGGCGTGCGACCGCTGGCGGCGACGCCGATCACGACGTCGGCGGGGGTGATCGCACACTCCGCGACGGCATTGCGGGCGGCCTCGACATCGTCCTCGGCCCCTTCATAGGCTTCGGTCAGCGCGCCGGTGCCGCCCGCCATCAGGAACACCAGCCGTTCCATCGGCCAGCCGAAGGTCGGGTAGAGTTCGGTCCCGTCCTGCACCGCCAGCCGACCGGACGTGCCCGCGCCGACGAAGATCAGCCGTCCGCTGCGGCCCAGTCGTGCCGCCGCCGCTTCGGCCGCGCGCGCGATAGCGGGGGTCTGCGACTGGATCGAGGCGATCGCCGCCATCTGGCCCTCCAGCATCGCCTGCACCGCCATTTCCGTCGGCCAGAGATCGAGGTCGAGGTATCGCGGATCGCGTGTCTCGGTATTCATATATGCTTCGTCCTGCGTAGGGCATCATGAGACGACAGGCTGCGCCGGTCCCGCCGCCGGGCCGCGTGGAGCGGCGCAGACGAGGAACGCGACGAGCGTGCCGATACAAAGCTGAAAAGGAAAGGACAGGGCGCGCAATATGTCGGGCAGGCCGATCGCGCGTGCGATGCCGGGTTGCAGCACCACGATGGTTGCGAACCCGACGATCAGCGCGGCGATCACCGAACCTGTCGTGCCCCGGCGGGTGAACAGCGCGGTGAAATAGACGCCGAGAATCCCGGCATAGGTGAAGACCATCACCTGCAACGCGAATTCCAGCAGCCCCATCGCGCTGTGCCGCTGCCAGTAATAGGACGCGACCGCCATCAGGAACATCGCGAACCCGATCACCCCCATGCCCGCCCGTCCGGCCTGCACGAAATGATGTTCGGGTGCCGAACCGCGCGCGACGCGCCACGGGCGATAGAAGTCCTGCACCAGTACGGACGACATTGCGTTCAACGCGGAATTGGTGGTCGCGACCGCCGCCGCGCAGATGCCGATCGTCACCAGACCGCGCAATCCATCGGGCACCTGCGTCAGGATATAATGCATGAAGATGCTGATCTTCTCGCCCCCGAACGCATTGGACGCCACCGCCGTGGTGCCGCCCATCAGGTCGGGCCGGTCGTAGAAGATGTGGAGCAACAGCCCGATGACGATGAACATCGCGACCACCGGCACCGTCACCAGCACCGACAGATACAGGCTGCGCGCGCCGGTCTTCGCATCCTTGCACGACAACAGGCGCTGGGTCGTGTCCTGATCCATCCCGGCATTGGCGATGTAGAGCAGCGACACCCCGGTCACGATCGCCAGCATCGAGAACGGACGCGACAGGTCGAACGAGAAGTCGAACAGGCGCAACTTGTCGACCCCCTCCGGTGTCCGCGACAGCGCCTGCACGATCTCGCCGGTCGTGGCCGGGATCGACAGGCGCAGGAACACGAGAACGGCCAGCGCCGAGCCGAGATACACGACGAACTGGATCAGGTCGTTCCACAGTACCGATTTCAGGCCGCCGACGAACGTGAACAGCACGCTGACGACGACCAGCACGGCGGCGGCGATCATGATGCCCGACGCATCGACGCTGCCGGTAATCACCATCGCCAGTGCGATCGCCGCGAGATAAACGCGCGCGCCACCGGCAAACACCCGGCCCAGCAGGAACATGCCCCCGGCCCAGCGGGTCGCCTTTTCGCTAAAGCGCAACGTCAGCAATTCATAGGCGGTGGTCGCCCGGATCGCATAGAAGCGCGGGATCAGCACATGGGCGACGAAGATCGCCCCGATCAGCGCGCCGATATTGCCGCTGAGATAGGTCAGGTCGCCATGATAGCCGTAATCCGGTCCGCCGAGGAACGTGGCCGCCGATTGCGTGGCGGACAGGACCGAAATCGCGGCAAGCCATGCCGGGACGTTGCCGCCCGCGAGGAAATAGTCATGGGCCGACGCTGTCTTGCGCGGCGTGAAGATCCACCCCCCGGCAACCAGCAACAGGATATAGGCCGCGATCACCAGCCAGTCGGCGGTCGAGAAGGGCAGCATCGTCATCATCGTCTCCGACCGGCGTCCGCAACCGGTCGCCGCAAGGAATGGCGTGGGTGCCCGGCCCGAACCGATCGGACCAGACACCCGGTCGGGCGGGCGCCTACATATGCGCGGTCAGCGACAGGCCGATGGTGCGTCCAAGGATATCATAGGTATCGGGGAAGGTGTTGAAGACACCGCCGGTCGAAACGCGCGGCGGCTTTTTGTCGAACATATTGTACACGCCCGCCGTCATGGTGACGGCGTCGGTGAAGTCGTACGATGCCGACAGGTCGAACGTGTCCTGCGCCGACAGCGTTTCGGCCGATCCGACGCTGCTCGACCGTACCTTGCCGATGCGCTGCCAGTCGAACTGGATCACGCCTTTGTCCAGCAGCCAGCCCAGCCCGGCGGTATGGCGATAGTCGGGCTGTACCAGCGTGGTGCCGTCGCTGGAACAGGTCGCGCCGAACGTGCCCTTGCACTGTACCGCCGAAACGGTGGGGTTCGCCTGGATCAGATAGGACGTGACCACGTTGCCCTGATAGCGCGCGCGCAACCCTTCGCCCGGCAGCCAGTCGGCGCGCAGCGTATAGCTGGCCGTGATGTCCAGCCCGCGCTGCAACAGCCGCCCGAGATTCTGGTTGTTGACGAACGCGTCGCGGAACGTCCCGTTCGCGTTGCGGGTGACGAGCGCGCACAATGGGTTGCCCGCGGTCGGATTGGTGACGTAGCAGCTCGTGATCGCCGCGATCGGCTGGATCACGCCGACCGCGCCACGCAGGTCGAGTTCGTAATAATCGACCGTCAGGTTCATCCCCGGCAGAAACGTCGGCGTGAAGACCGCGCCCGCCGTGGTCGTATAGCCGGTTTCCGGCTGGATATCCGGGTTGCCGCCATAAAAATAATTACCCGTCAGATAGCTGGCGGCGGTGGAGTTGGCCGATCCGACCGAAGGCGCGCCGAACCGTGCACATTGTTCGGCGTTGCCGGTGCCGATGACGCAGGGGTCGCCACCATAACGCGGCTTCAGACGATCGACCGTGACCAGATTGTTGAACGGCAGCGACGAGGTGCTGGCCGCGAACTCACCGAAATTGGGGGTGCGCAGCACGCGCTGATAGGTGCCGCGCAGGCGGAGATTGCGATCGACCTCCCAATTGCCTTCGACCTTCCACGTCCCATGCGTGCCGAACAGGTTATAGTCCGACAGGCGATAGGCACCGCCGATGTCCAGTTTGCGGATCAACGGGGTGTCGTGGATCAGCGGTATCAGCACCTCGCCATAGAGTTCGGCGACGTCGAACGACCCGCGATAGGCGGCCTGCACCCCCTGACGATAGGTGTTGCCGGTCAGCAGCGCACTGTCCTGATCGATGCTGGCCGTCTCGCGCCGATATTCGACACCGGCGGCAAAGCCGATCGGCCCGGCGGGAAGCGAGAACAGTTCCTCCAGCGTGCCGCTGACCGTCGCTGCCGTGACGAACTGGTCGCGCTTGCGGTTGAAGCCGTTGATCGTGCTGCCCAATGCCGCCGCGAGCGCGGGCTGGCGCGGGCCGAAGATGTTCACCGTGTTCGCGATCGACGCGAAATTGTTCACCCCGCTCGCGTTCGTCACGAGGCCGTCGCCGGAAATCAGCGAATTTTCGGTCGAGCGGCCATATTGCGCGTAGATATTCCATTTGGTCGCGCCGGTCAGCGGCCCCCGCAGGCCCGACTGGAACTGCAACGTATCCCGCTCTGTCTCATAGGTGACGAGGCCCAGTTCGGCGAGCGAGCGCGAGACGCCTACCTGCGCCACGCCGTTGACGAAGGTCAACTGGCCCCGGATCGCGTCGGTCAGGAACGGGTTGTTCTGATTGATCGCGACGGTGCGGGCGACCGATGCGGGCGTCGCGCCGGGCGTGCCGGTCTCCTCGGTCCGCGCGTTGGTATACATCGCACGGCCATAGATCTCCACCTGCGGCGTGATCGCATAGCTGTAGAGCGCGGCGACGTTGATCCGCTTGAGCGGGGAGATCAGCGGATAGGTGCCGGAGATGTTCGACGTTGCCGAAGGGCTGGTCGTGAACGCGCCGCCATCGGTGAAGCCGAACCGCCGCCCGCTGGCGACGTCGGTGAACACCCCGCCGATGCTGGGAATGGTCTGGTTGGGGGTTGCCGCCCAGTCGCGCTGGTTCGCCTCGATCCCGTCGCGCTGCGTATAGTCCGCCGCGAAGACGATGTTCCCGCGATCGCCGAGCGCGGTCCCGATCATCAGCGAGCCGCCATATTGCGCGCCGCCATTGACCGACAACCGGCTGGAAACCGTGCCGCGAATGCCTTCATAGGTATCGTTGAGGACGAAATTCACCACGCCGGCGACCGCATCCGCGCCATAGACGGCGGCGGCGCCCCCGGTCAGCACGTCGACGCGCTTGACGAGCGACGCGGGGATGGCGTTGACGTCGACCGAGTTGCGAAAGCTGAACGGGGCCGCGCGGGTGCCGTCGAGCAGTACCAGCGAGCGGCTCTGGCCGAAGTTGCGCAGTTCCAGCACCTGCGCGCCGAACGCGTCGCTGCCCTGCGATCCTTGCCGCACGCCACCCGACAATTGCGGGATCTTGATCGAGAAATCCTCGATCGTCTGGGCGGATTGCAGCCGGATCTGTTCTTCGCTGGTCGAGGCGATCGGGCTGCTCGATGTCAGGCCCGCGACCGGAATGCGCGTGCCGGTGACGACGATGGTTTCCTCCGCCGCGCCTTCGGCCGGGGCCGCTTCCTGCGGTGCGGCGGCCTGTGCGTGTGCGTGACCCGGCATCTGGGCAAGGGCGATGGCCATTGCCGCGACGGCTGCGCTGTGTCGATACGACTTAACCATTTCGAGTCCCCTCACGATTGCGTTTCCCTGAACACGGCGGCCGTCGTCCATTCCGGTGCTGCCGGACGCGGCGGTGCGATCATCCCGCCCGACTATGCATACCTGTAATCGATCTGTAAAGTTTTGGTATTGCCAATTGGTATTGTCGGTTCTTTTCAGTGCGTGGCCCCGGCGGGTGCCCATGTTCGCCCGCCCGTCGCCGGACGCGCTACGCCGGTGGTGCCGGGAAACGTCAGCGGCAGGCCGCGCGAACTGCGCACCGCGAGGAACGCCATCGCCTCCGCTTCGATGAAATCGCTGCGCAGGCCGATGTCGTCGGCGGTGCGAACGTCGCCCAATCGGTCGCGCAGCGCTTGCATCATCGTCGGATTATGGCCGCCGCCACCGCACACGATCCACCGCGCCGGTGGTTGCGGCAGGGTCGTGGCCGACGCCGCCACCGCCTCCACCGTGAAGGCCACCAGCGTCGCCGCCGCGTCCTCCAGCGCGAACCCCTTTGCCCAGTCGAGCGGGAAGTCATACCGGTCGAGCGATTTCGGTCCGGGTGCGGCGAAATATCGATGGGCCATCAGGTCCGCGAGAACGGCGGTATCGACGGTTCCGGCGGCGGCAAGTCGTCCGCCATCGTCATAGCGGCCCGCGCCACGGTGCTGGACGAGAATATCGAGCAGGCCATTGCCGGGGCCGGTGTCGAACGCGATCAGACCGCCGTCCTCCCCGATCCAGCTAAGGTTCGCGACTCCACCGACGTTCAGGAAAGCGACGGGTGCCGCGAGTCCTAGACGCTCGGCCAACGCCTTGTGATAGGCGGGGACCAGCGGCGCACCTTGCCCGCCGGCGGCCAGATCGTCCTGCCGCATCTGGGCCACGACCGGCACGTCCAGCGCGTCGGCAACGATCTGCGGGTCGCCGATCTGGACCGACAGGCGGCGAGCCGGGCGGTGGAGGACGGTCTGGCCATGAAAGCCGATCAGGTCCGGTCTCCGTCCGGTTTCGCCGATCGCACGACGCCCCGCCTGAATATGGGTGCGTTCGATCACGTCGGCGGCGTCCACGAACGACGCGGGGAGATCGCCATACCCGTTCCACACCAGCGCATCCTGTGTCGCGCGCTCGATCACGCTGCGTTCGGCGGGGGCAAAGGCGATCAACGCCGTCGTGCCGAACGAATCGATCCGCTCGCCATCGGTGTCGATCGTCGCGACATCGACGCCGTCGAGGGAGGTTCCGCTCATAAAGCCCATGACCAACATCCGCGCGTGTCCCTATGAATTGTGGTTATCGTGTCGCCCGTCGACGCTACCAGTGTAGCGGTGCAGTGCAAACCACTATGATGCCACTTGCGCTTCCCGCCCTATTGGTATCTATTTCACGGATGACGTCTTCTCCCTTCGATCCCGCCGCTCCAGCACCTCGCACGACTGCTACCCAGATGGCGCGCGAGGCACGCGAGGCTCCGGCACGCTGTTCCGAGCAGGTGCGTCTGAACGCGACGCTGATGCGCGACGCCGGGCGGCAATTGCGCGATCTCGCTCCGCCGTTCGTCGCGACGCTGGGTCGGGGCAGTTCGGATCAGGCGGCGGCGTTCGCCAAGTTCCTGCTCGAAATACATGCCGGTCTGCCGACGCTCAGCCATTCGCCGTCGGTCGGGTCGCTGTACCGGGCGACCTCGGCGAAGTTCGCCGGGGTGCCGTTGATCGCGATATCGCAATCGGGCCGCAGCCCCGACCTGCTTGCCGCCGCCGACGATGCCCGCGCGCGCGGTGCAGTGATCGTTGCGATCGTCAACGATATCGACTCCCCCCTCGCCGAACGGGCGCAGATCGTCATTCCGGTCCATGCCGGTGCGGAAACCAGCGTGGCCGCGACGAAGAGTTTCGTGTGCACGCTCGTCGCGCTGACGCATCTGATCGCGGAGTGGTCGCAGGATGCCGCGCTGCTGGCCGCGCTCGACGGAATCGGCGCTGTGCTGGAAGATGCGGCAACCGCCGACTGGAGCGCGGCGGTCGACCATCTGCGCGACGCGGACCGGATGCTGGTCCTCGGTCGCGGGCCGACCCTGGCGATCGCAGGGGAGGCGGCGCTGAAGCTCAAGGAAACCTGCGGCCTGCACGCCGAAGCGTTCAGCATCGCCGAAGTGGCGCATGGCCCGATGACGCTGGTCGGTCTGGGCGATCCGGTGCTGGCGCTCGCGCCGCTGGATATCGCTAGGACCGGATTGGGTGAACGACTGGCGGATTTTGCCGCGCGCGGCGCGACGGTGATCGCCGCCGGACATGCCGGGGACATCGCGTCCGCCGGGATGGTCCTGCCGCTGCGTACCGATGTCCATCCGGTGTTGGGAGCCATCGCGCAGATTCAGAGTTTTTACGGGCTTGCCAATGCACTGTCGCTGGCGCGAGGACATGATCCCGATCGCCCCCCGCATCTTAACAAGGTAACGCGTACGCTATGACCGTTCAGGCTCTCGTCGGTGCATCGATCGTGTTGCCCGATCGCGTGGTGGAGGGGCAGGCGCTGATCGTGTCCGAGGGCACTATCGTCGGCCTCGTCGCGGTCGATGCGCTGCCGGTCGATTGCGCGGTGCAGACACTGGCGGGCGGCTGGCTATTGCCGGGGTTCGTCGATACGCAGGTCAACGGCGGCGGCGACGTGCTGTTCAACGACCGGCCCGACGTCGACGGGATATCCGCCATCGCCGCCGCGCACCGCCGCTACGGCACCACCGGCATGTTGCCGACGCTCATCAGCGATTACCCCGAAATCGTCGATGCGGCGATCGCCGCCGGGGAAGCGGCGCTGGCGCAGGGCGTGCCCGGCATATTGGGCGTCCATATCGAAGGACCGCACCTGAACGCGGTGAAGAAGGGCATTCACGACGACCGGCGGTTCGCCCCGATCGATCCGCTGGTAATCGATCGCCTGTCGGTGCCGACGCGGGGACGGCGGATCGTGACGCTCGCCCCCGAACTCGCCCCCGAAGGCGCGGTGCGCAGGCTTTCGGACGCCGGTATTCTGGTATGCGCCGGGCATAGTCTGGCGGACTATGACCAGACGCGCGCCGCACTTGGCGAAGGGCTGGCGGGGTTCACCCATTTGTTTAACGCGATGACGCAGTTTCTCAGCCGCGATCCCGGTATGGTCGGTGCGGCGCTGGAGGATCGCGCGAGCCATTTCGGTCTGATCGTCGACGGGTTGCATGTGCATCCGGCGGCGTTACGGGTGGCGTTGCTGGCACGCGGGATCGACGGCGCAATGCTGGTGACGGACGCGATGCCGCCGGTCGGCGGCACCCACGACCGATTCACGTTGATGGATCGTGAGATCGCAGTGGTCGACGGCACCTGTCGCGGTCCCGATGGCACCTTGGCCGGGTCGGCGCTGACGATGGAGCAATCGTTGCGCAACGCGATGGACCTGCTCGGCTGCGACATCGTCACGGCGTCCCGCATGGCGAGCGGCAATCCCGCGACCTTCCTGCGGCTCGATCATCGGACCGGGCGGATCGCGCCCGGTTTGCGCGCCGATCTCGTCCATCTGGATGGCGACCGTCGGGTACGGGCGACGTGGATCGGCGGATCGCGCGCGGATCATCCGGCGTGACCGTTCCCGAACTCGGCCTGATCGAAGGGCGGTTCGGGCGTCTTTGGACCGAAGCGGAACGCAGCCATGTCGTCGCCACACTCGCAGGTGCCGGCTATGCCTTCTATCATTACGGGCCAAAGGGCGATCGCGCGCTGCGCCGTGCGTGGCGGGTGGGGCATGACGCCGTGCAGACCACGGCGCTGATCCGATTGTCGGAGGAATGTCGCGCGGCGGGAATGCGGTTCGGCATGGCGATCACGCCCGTGGGGGCGAGCCATCCGTTCGACGATGCGACGCGCGACGACCTGAAGCGCCGTATCGCCGATCTGAACGCGATCGGTATCGACGACCTCGCCATCCTGTTCGACGATCTGCGCGGCGATCTTCCCGAACTGGCGCAGCGTCAGGCGGAAATCGTCGACATGTGCGCGGGCGTGACCACGGCCGGGCGCGTCTATATGTGTCCGACCTATTATTCGGACGATCCGGTGCTCGACCTCGTCTTCGGCGATCGGTCGCGCGACTATCTGCACGATCTGGGCCGGGGGCTGGACCGGGCGGTGCAGGTCTATTGGACCGGCGAGGAAGTATGCTCGCGGGAGATCGGCGTCGCGCATCTGGCGCGGGTTGCGGACGAACTGGGGCGGCCGGTGTGCCTGTGGGACAATTACCCGGTCAACGACGGGGCGCGGATGTCGCGGTTCCTGCACCTGCGCGCGTTCACCGGGCGTTCGCCCCGGATCGGGGAGCATGTGTCGGGACATGCGATCAACCCGGCGATTCAGGCGCATCTCGGCTGTATCCCCGCGCTGACCCTCCCGATGGTCTATAGGCAGGGCGACGACTATGCCTATGGCGCAGCGTTTGCCGCCGCCGCCCGCGCGTCGCTGGGCGAACCATTTGCGGGGCTGCTGCAACAGGATATCGCCGCGCTGCAGGATGTCGGTCAGGACCGGTTGGGCGCACGGGCCGATCGGCTGCGCGATCGCTATAGCGGCATCGACCACCCCGCCGCCCGCGAAATCCTGCGTTGGGTCGACGGCGAAGATCGCATGACCGACGACGAGGTCCAGACCCAGTAGCGGAGAGAACAGGCATGGCGACCATGACCCCGGACCGCGACGCTCGGTTGATCGCGGACTTGCGCGCGACGGTCGGCAGGCGGGCGGTACTGACATCGCCGCGTGCGACCGCCCGCTTCCGCAAGGGCTATCGTACCGGGGAAGGATCGGCGATCGCGGTCGTGCGTCCGGCCAGCCTGATCGAACTATGGCGCGTGGCGCAACGCTGCGTCGCCGCCGACGTATCGATCATCCTTCAGGCATCGAACACCGGATTGACCGGCGGATCGACGCCGAACGGCGACGCGTATCCCGGCGGGGTGGTCATCATCAACACCACCAGACTGGCGGCGTTGCGAGTGATCGGGGCGGGGGAGCAGGTCGTCTGCCTGCCCGGGACCACGCTCCATGCGCTGGAACAGGCGCTGAAGCCCTATGGTCGCGAACCGCATTCGGTGATCGGATCGTCCTGTCTGGGTGCGTCGGTGGTGGGGGGCGTGTGCAACAATTCGGGCGGGTCGCTGATCCGGCGTGGTCCCGCCTATACGCAACTGGCGCTGTTCGCGGCGGTCGACGGCGACGGCACGCTGCGGCTGGTCAACCACCTCGGCATCGCGTTGGGCGAGGATGCGGAAACGATCCTCGAACGGCTGGATCGCGGCGCGTTCACTGATGCGGATGTCGAACCTGCTGGCGATCGCTGGGCACATGATCGCAGCTATGCGGACCATGTCCGCGATATCGACAGCGCGCTTCCCGCCCGGTTCAACGCCGATCCGCGCTGCCTGTTCGAGGCGGCGGGGAGCGCTGGCAAGCTGATCGTGTTCGCCGTGCGGCTGGACACGTTCGAGCGCGAGAAGGACAGCGCGACCTTCTATATCGGGACTGCCGAACCCGATCGCCTGACGAGGTTGCGGCGCACGATGCTGCGCGACTTCGACACGCTGCCGATCGCGGGCGAATATATGCATCGCACCGCGTTCGACGTGGCCGATCGCTATGGCCGCGACATGTTCTTTGCGATCGAGCGGTTGGGGACGGAGCGGCTGCCGATGATGTTCGCCGCAAAGGCACGGGTCGACGCGATCGCGAGTGGCGTCAGCGACCGGTGGATGCAGCGGGCGAGCCGGTTCCTGCCCGACCATCTGCCCGGATGGATGCGGCAGTATCGCGATCGCTTTGCACACCATCTGATCCTGAAAGTACCGGCGGATCAGGCGGCGGCGGCCCGGACGTTGCTGGCCACCCTGTTCCCCGGCGATGCGACAGGGGACCATGTTGAGTGCAGCGCGAAGGACAGCGCGAAGGCGTTCCTCCATCGGTTCGTCGCGGCGGGGGCCGCGGTCCGTTACCGCGCGGTGCATGTCGATCGCGTCGAGGATATCGTCGCGCTCGACATCGCATTGCCGCGCAACGCTGAGATGTGGGTGGAGCAACTGCCGCCCGCTCTGGACGATCAGGTAACCCATGCCCTCTATTACGGGCATTTCTTCTGCCATGTATTCCATCAGGACTATATCGTAAAAACGGGCGTCGACCCGGTCGCGTTCGAACATGCACTATGGGCGATGCTCGACGCGCGGGGAGCGAAATATCCGGCGGAACACAATGTCGGCCATCTCTATGTCGCCGAACCGGCACTCGAACAATTCTATCGCGGGCTCGATCCGCGCAACCAGCTCAATCCGGGCATCGGCCATACCGCGCGAGGGCGCGACTGGGCGCCGATGCCGACACAGGATCATCAGCCATGACCTATTTCCTCGGGATCGATGCGGGGGGCAGCAACTGCCGCGCCCGGCTGGTGGATGCGAAGGGGCAGCTACTCGGTCGCGGACAGGCGGGTCCGGCAAATGCACGCATCGGCATCGACGCTCTGTATCGTACGCTGGCCGATACCGCCGATCAGGCGATAGCGGAGGCCGGTCTGTCGAGCGAGGCGCGCGCGGCGATCCGCGCCGGCATGGGCATCGCCGGTCTCACCCGACTGGGGATACGGGAGGCGCTGGAGGCGCTGGACTTCGGCTTCGCATCGGTCGCGTTCGCCACCGATGCGCAGATCGCCAATCTCGGCGCGCATGGCGGCGGGGACGGTGCGATCCTCATCATCGGCACGGGGAGCGCCGCAAAGCTGCGGATCGACGGACGGGACCACACCATCGGCGGCTATGGCTTCCCGATCTCCGACGAAGGCAGCGCCGCCGCGCTGGGGCTGAGCGCAATGCGTCATGTGTTGCGCGCGCTGGACGGCCGGACGGCGAAGACGCCGCTCAGCGCCGCCGTGACCGAACGCTTCGATCACGACACGGTGCGGGCGATCGCATGGATGGATCAGGCGACCCCGCGCGATTACGGGACGTTCGCTCCGTTGGTGATGGACTATGCGGAGGCGAACGATCCGATCGCCCGATCGATCGTCGAACATGCGGTCAGCCATATCGAACGCTTCATCGAAACGATCTTCGAACGCGGAGTGACGCGGTGCGTGCTGGTCGGCGGGCTGGCACCGCGAATCAGCCCGTGGCTGCGCGCGCGTACCGTCGAGCGGTTGAGCAGCCCCCTCGGCGATCCGCTGGACGGGGCGCTGCGCCTCGCCGGGTTCGGCGGCTCGATCTAGCCGCCGCTCCGCCGGTCGATCGCCCGGCGGAGCGGTTCCAGTCAGCGCGTCTGCATCCGGATACCGACGCGGAACGACCGTCCCAGCAGGTCCGAATAGGTGCTGTTCGCCGCGAGGCCGGTTTCGGGCAACAGGATCGGTTCGCGATCGAACAGGTTGGTGACGTTGAAGAACAACTCACCCTTCGCCCCGCCGCCCATGTCGATCTTGCCGGTCAGGTTGAGGTCGAAATACATCGCGCCGTCGATGTCGTTGTTATCGATCGTCGGGAACTGCGACACCGTTCCCGCCGGACGACCGACCGGACAACCGGTGGTGCACACGATATAGTTGTTCCCATAGCTGCCACCGCTCACGCCGCGCGCCGTGCCGGTCACCGAAAAACTGTCGGTGTCATAGGTGGCGTTGAAGCGATAGATCCACTTCGGCAGGCTGGCACCGCCCAACTGGCCGACGATGTCGACCGGAACGACGTTCGGCACCCCGGAGTCGGTGATATTGTCGATGTAGCGCGTCGCCAGCGCCTTTAGCGTCACGTTCCCCGGCGCGTCGGCAAACACATCGTTCAGCGACATGCGGTACGTCGCGTCCATATCGATCCCGCGCACCGTCTGACGTGCGAAGTTGAACGGGCTGGCGCGGAAGAAGAATTCCCGATCGCCACCTGTGTCCGGACCATAGGCGGCGCAGAACGCGGCCTGCCCCTCGAAACAGCGGTTGATGATATCCTGTGCGAAGAACTGGCCGATCGCGTCCTTCAACTCGATCAGGAAGCCGTCGACCGACAGGGTGAAGCCGGGCACGAAGCGCGGCTGCAGGACGACGCCGACACTGGTCGAATCGGCGATTTCGGGTCCGAGGTTCAGGTTGCCGGTCGTGGTTTCCCGGAAGGTGACGCCGGTGCGGCCGGTGAACGGATCGGTCAGCGTGTTCGTGCGCGACGTGCCCGACTGGAACAATTCGCTCAGATTGGGCGCGCGGATATCGCGTGAGCGGGTGACCCGGAAACGGACATCGTCGATCGGCTGCCATGTCGTGCCGATCTTCCACGTCGTGACATAGCCCGACGTCGAATAATCGGTCGCGCGGACCGCGCCGTTGAACTCGACCCCCGATCCCAGCGGGACGACGGTTTCGAGATAGGCCTCCTTGACGTCGTAGCTGCCGAAGGTGGGCAGGAAGTTGCCGACCGACCAGCCGGTCTGGAACTCGGTCGGGACCGATCCCGACACTTCTTCCTTGCGATATTCGCCGCCGACCGCGACGCTGACGTCCCCGGCCCAGGTGGCGAACGGCGTGACCGACAGGTTTACGCCGGCGACCGTCTGCTTCAGCGTCTGGTCGCGATACGGGTCGCCCAGCGCGTAGTTGATCGCTGCCGGATTGGCCACGCCGATACCCAGCCGGTTGAGCGGGACGCAGCCATTGGTCGGTGCGGTCAGCGTCGACCGGCACACGATCGTGCCTGCAGCCACGCCCAGCGCATTGCCCGCCGGTGCGAACACCGCATCGGTGGCATTCGCCATGCGGGTGACGTTCATGATGTCGCGCAACTGTTCATGGGCGTTGGTTTCGCCATATTGGCCATAGGCGCTCCACACGGCCCGATTTCCAAACATCTGGAAATCGCCCTCCGCACCGATCGCATAACGCTGCACGTCGCGGGTGCTGTTGTTCTTGCGATACGGCAGGTCGACGGCGGTCGTGCCGATCGTGACCGAGGTGATGCCCGCAAGCTGCGCGGCCCCCAGCGCGTTGATGAGATAGGCGTTGTCGTTACGCAATACCGTGCTGGTCGTCAGCTGCGGCCCGGCGTTGAACAGCGTCTTCTGCCAATTGTACGACGCCTCGCCGAACACGGTGATCCAGTCGGCCAGTTGGTAGCTGACCCGGCCGAACACGCCGTGGCGATCGTCGTCGGCATCGAGGCCGATATTGCGGCCCTGATCGTTCAACTGCCAGTCGCCGCCCTGGGTCAGCGACGGCGCGTTGGCGCCGCCCGGCGCCGGGAAGTTCAGGCCGCCATAGTTGAACCGGTTCACCGACCCGCCCGGCCCGAAATAGATGCCGCGCAGGCGGTTGGCGACACCGCCCGCCGAATTGAGGATGATGCCGCCCGGTGTCGCGTTGGCGACGCCGACAGGCTCCCGAATCAGATATTGCGGCAGTCCGTTGGTGTTGGTGTAGTCCGGGTTGGTGATCCGCACCCGACCACGCGCGTTCCAGTCGCGATCGACCTGAAAGATGCCGTCGCGATGCGCGACTTCGCCGCTCAGCAACACATGGCCGCGCCCGTCGGCGAAGCTGGTGCCGCCCGCGACGCTGAACGAATAGTTGAAGCCGTCGCCATAGCTGGTGATGCCGCTATCGGCGGAGACCTTGATTCCTTCGTACGTCTTGTCGAGGGCGAAGTTGACGACGCCCGCGACCGCGTCCGACCCATAGGCCGCCGACGCGCCGCCGGTAACGATCTCGACGCTCTTTACCAGCGCCTGTGGGAAGGTGTTGATGTCGACCAGTCCCGTTACGGTCGATCCCACGGTCCGGCGACCGTCGAGCAGGACGAGCGTGCGGATTTCGCCCAGCGCACGCAGGTTCAGCGCGTTGATGCCCGCCAGACCCGAACTGATCGCCAGTCGCGAGTTCGCCGGGCGGGTGCTGCCCGCGACCGAAGGAATCTGGTTCACGAAGTCGGCAAGGTTGTTGGTCGGCGAGGTATTCTGGATTTCCTGCGCCGTCAGCACGGTCAGTGGCGTCGGTGCCTGATACCCGTCGCGCACGACGCGGCTGCCGTTCACGACGATATCGTCGCTCTCGGCGGGCGCTGCGGTCTGGGCCGGTGGTTCGGCCGTCTGCGCGAAGGCCGGAGCCGCGATGCACAGCGCGACGAGGCTGGATGCCCGCGCCAGTGCTGGAAGATACCGCCGGAAATGCGTGGATGTCGTCATAGTGCCCCCTGTGCCCATAGCCGGGCCGATGTTCTTGGCGTTGCGCGTTCCTGCGGTATCCGCCGATCCGGTCATCCGGGCTGTCGCCCCGCCGCCGTCCGTGTCGGATGCGCGAAGCTGCGCGGGGGCAGGGACATGCGTCAAGCGGAAGGTGGCTTCTATGGTTTCATCGAGCCATAGCCAAAACCTATAGCCTGCTCGTCGCCCGCGCCCATAAACGGACCCTATGCCCCGGTTCGCGCTTGTCATACCCAGTGCGGGTGAAGGCTGGCCTAGCCTTGCCGGGTAAATTGCAGGGAATGCTGCCGATGATGAACCGCCGCGTCTTCCTTGGGGGGTCGGCCGCCATGCTCGCGCTGACGCAGGTGACGGCGACCGCTGCGCTTGCCGGTGACGGACTATCCGCGCCGATCGAGATCGTCGACGACGTGCACGGCGTGCCGCATATCCGCGCCGCGTCCATCCCGGACGCCTTTTACGGTCAGGGATATGTCGTGGCGCGCGACCGGCTGTTCCAGATCGATCTGGGGCATCGCCGCGAACTGGGCCGGATGGCCGAAGGCTTCGGCGCGGACTTCGTGAAGCACGACGCCACGGCGCGGCTGTTCCATTATCGCGGCGACCTGAACGCGGAACTGCGCCGTGTGCCCGCCGACGTGCTGGCTTGCGCCCGCGCCTATGTCGCCGGGATCAACGCCCGCATCGAAGAGGTGATCGCCGACCCCGCATTGTTGCCGCGCGAATATGCCATATTGGGCGTGTTGCCGATCAAATGGACGATCGAGGATCTGGTACTGGCGCGCGGTGCCGCGATCGGCAACGCCGATGACGAGATTCGCTGCGCGCAACTGGCAGCGATCGGCTTGCTCGATCTCGATGCGATCGTCGCACCGCTGCGCCCGACATGGCGGATGACCGTGCCCGCCGGGCTGGATGCGGCGGCGGTATCCCCTGCCGATCTGGGCGTGTTGCGGCAGGGCGGGTTGCCGTTCGGCCCGGATACGCCCGTGCACGATCCGGCGGAGGGACCGATGGAGCGCGCCAATGCCGGTAGCAACGCATGGACGGTCGCGGGCGACCGCACCGATACGGGGCGACCCATCCTCGCCAACGACCCGCATCTGGGCATCGGCGGCTTCGGTCCGCGCCATGTCGCACATCTGAGCGCACCGGGCCTCGACGTGATTGGCGGCGGCGCGCCGGGGTTGCCGGGCATCATGCAGGGGCATACCGATCGCTTTGCGTTCGGGCGGACCAATTTCCATATCGACCAGCAGGACCTGTTCGTCCTCGAACTCGATCCCGCCGACCCGGAGCGCTACCGCCATGCCGGTGGCTGGAAGCGGTTTACCCGCGTCGAGGTGGCGATCCCGGTCAAGGACGGTCTGCCCCAGCGCACGACGCTGCGCTACGCCGTGCAGGGGCCGGTGGTATCGCACGATCCGGCGAAGCGGCGCGCAACGGTGCTGGCATCGATCGCGATGCAGCCCGGCGGGGGCGGATCGTTCGCGATGATCGCCATCAACCTCGCCCGCGACTGGGCATCGCTTCGCAAGGCGTTCCGCCTGCATCCGTCGCCGACCAACTTTCATTACGCCGATATCGATGGCAATACCGGCTGGCAGGTGATCGGCTTCGCGCCGGTGCGCAAACAGGGCGACGGATTGCTGCCGGTGCCGGGCGACGGACGGTATGACTGGACGGGGAGGCGTGATTTCACCGCGCTGCCCAATGAATATAACCCGAAAAAGGGCTGGTTCGCCTCTGCCAACCAGAACAACCTGCCGCCCGACTGGCCGCGCGACCGCATCCCGGCCTTCTCGTTCCGCGCACCGTATCGCTACGAACGGATCGCCGGGGTTCTGGCGGGGCAGAACCGGCACAGCGTCGCCGACAGCGTGGCGTTGCAATATGATACGCTGTCGACGCCCGCGCGACAGTTGGTGGCGCTGTTGCCGACCGCATCCTCTCCGGCGGGCGACATGCTGCGACGGTGGGACGGACGGCTCGCGGCGGACAGCGGCCCCGCCGCATTGTTCGAGATTTTGTGGCGCGATCTGGGCGCGCGGATGCTGGCCGCCATCGTTCCCGAACGGGCGAGCGACCTGGTGACGGAGATCGATCCTTCGGTACTGCTCGGCCTGCTCGCGCATCCCGACGCGCGGCTTGGCCCGAACCCGGTGGCAGCCCGCGACGCGATGCTGCGACAGGCGCTGGCGGCGGCGTGGACGTCGGCACAGACGTTGCTGGGGCCGGACCCGGCCAAATGGCGGTGGGGGACCCTGCATCAGGTACGCATCGTCCACCCGCTGTCCCGCATTCCGGCGATCGCGGCTGCGTTCCCCCCGATCGAGGGCGGCGGGTCCGGCGGTGATTCCTATACGGTCATGGCGCGCTGGCTGGCCGATGGTCCCGGATGGCGGGTCGGTGGCGGCGCAAGCTATATGCAGGTGATCGACGTCGGCGGGTGGGATAATTCGGTCTTCCTGAACCTGCCGGGGCAGTCGAACGACCCGCAATCGCCGCATTACCGCGATCAATATGATCCGTGGATCGCGGGCCGGATGCTGCCGATGCTGTTCAGTCCGCGGGCAGTGGACGGCAACGTCGCGCGCCGCGCCGTGCTGCAACCCCAGCCCGCCATTGCCATGAGGAACCGCCGATGAAGCGCCTGCCCCTGATCGCCCTGCTGGCCGCGTTGGCCGGACCAGCGATTGCCGCCCCACGCGTCGATGTCGTCATTCGGGGAGGGACCATCTATAGCGGTGCCGACGCCGAGCCGACGACCGGCGATGTCGAGATCGCGGGGGACCGGATCGTCTATGTCGGGCCCGCTCGGGGAACGCAGGCGGCGCGGATCATCGACGCACGCGGGCAGATCGTCGCCCCCGGCTTCATCGACGCGCATACCCATCCCGACACCTATATCCGGTCGCCGGACGCGACCCAGCGCCTGAACCTGCCGTGGCTGGCGCAGGGGGTGTCGACGATCGTCATCGGCGTCGACGGATATGGCACGCCCGATGTCGCCGCCGATGCCCAGAAGCTGACCAGTGCAGGGATCGGCACCAATGTCGCTCCGTTCGTCGGCTTCGGCGCGGTACGCGGCCGGGTGCTGGGACAGGACGACCGCGCACCCACGTCGGCCGAACTCGAACGGGAAAAGGGACTTGTCGCCAAGGCAATGTGCGAGGGCGCATACGGCCTGTCGACCGGGCTGTTCTATGCCCCGCAAAGCTTCGCCAGGACCGACGAGGTGATCGCGGTCGCCCGCGAGGCGGGTATTCGCGGCGGGATGTACGATACCCACCAGCGCGACGAATCGAATTATTCCATCGGCCTGCTGGGATCGACGCGCGAAGCGATCGAGATTGGGCGACAGGCGGGAATGCCGGTGCATTTCGCGCACCTGAAGGCGTTGGGCGTTGACGTGCATGGCAAGGCCCCCGAACTGATCGCCACGATCGAGGCTGCGCGCAAGGCCGGGCAGAACGTCACCGCCGATCAATATCCGTGGCTCGCCTCCGGCTCCAGCGTCGATGCGGCGCTGGTCCCGCGCTGGGCCAATGACGGCGGCTATCCCCGGTTGATCCAGCGGTTCGACGATCCGGCGACGCTGGCACGGATCAAGACCGAAATGGCCGAAAACCTGCGGCGCCGCGGGGGCAAGGAATCGATCCTGTTGACCAGCGCCAACCAGCCATGGACCGGCAGGACGCTGGGGCAGATGGCGGCGGCGTGGAACCTCGACCCGGTCGATGCCGCGATCCGCATCCTGCGTGTGGCCGATGAAACCGGCAAGGAACCGGCCGGGGTCGCGGTCGCCAGCTTCAACATGATCGACGCCGATGTCGACCGCATCATGCAGCAGCCGTGGGTTGTGACCAGTTCGGACGGATCGAACGGCCACCCCCGGCAATATGCGACGTTCCCCCGCAAATATCAGGTCTATGTCCGCGAACGAAAAGTCCTTTCGCTCAAGGATTTCATTCACCGCTCGACCGGGGCGACTGCTGACATGTATCGCATGGACCATCGCGGCTATCTTCGGCCCGGCTTCTATGCCGACGTGGTCGTGTTCGATCCGGTTCACTATGCCCCGCGCGCCGACTATGTGAACCCGCGCGTTCCAAGCATAGGGGTCAAGGCGCTGTTCGTGAACGGCAAGATGGCGCTGCGCGATGGTGCCACGACTGGTGCGGCACCCGGCCAGGTATTGTTGCGCACCCCACCGGCGCATTGCCCGCCAGCCGGGCATAGCCCGACGTTATAGGTCGCGATGCGAGCATGATTGGGCAGGGGCCGAACCACCGCCCTATCCCGGTGTCTCACCAGCTATCAGGGTACGCCATGATCCCCGGTCCCTTCCTGCTCTACCTCGGCCATTCCAACGATGCGGTCGGCATCAAGACCTCTCGCGGGGTCGCGGCGTTCCGTCCCGATGATTGCGTCGGCGAATGGCGGCACGACGATTGTTCGCTCACACTGGGCCTTCCGCGCATGGATGCGGATCAGGCGCGCGGGGCGGGGGCACGGACCCTCATCCTAGGGATCGCCAATGCAGGCGGGCGGATGGGCGAAGCGTTGGTCGAGGATGCGCTGGCGGCGATCGCGGCGGGCATGAACGTCGCATCGGGCTTGCACCAGCGACTGCGCGACGAACCGCGCATTGCCGGTGCGGCGGCGGCGGCGGGCGTCACCCTGTTCGACGTGCGCGATCCGCCTGCCGATCTGCCGGTTGGCAACGGCAAGCGGCGGGCGGGCAACCGGCTGTTGACCGTCGGCACCGATTGTTCGGTCGGCAAGATGTATACCACGCTGGCACTGTACGACGCGATGCGGGCGCGGGGCATCGCCGCCGATTTCCGCGCGACCGGTCAGACCGGCATCCTGATCGCCGGGTCGGGCGTGCCGATCGACGCGGTGGTCGCCGACTTCATTTCCGGCGCGATCGAGACGATTACACCCGCGCGCGACGATGACGGCTGGGATCTGGTCGAAGGGCAGGGATCGTTGTTCCACCCGTCGTTCGCGGGTGTCTCCACCGGGCTGCTCCACGGTGCGCAACCGCGCGCGCTGGTGCTGTGTCACGATCCGTCGCGCGAGCATATGCGCGGGTTGCCGCACTATACCCTGCCCGATCTGGCGACCTGTCTTGCGGCAAACCTGTCGGTCGCCCGGCTGACCAGTCCGGACGTGCAGGCGGTCGGCGTCGCGCTCAACACCACGCAATTGTCCGAAGCCGACGCCCGGCAGCTATGCGCCGAAACCGGGGCGGCGCTCGACCTGCCCTGCACCGATCCCTATCGCTTCGGTGCGGACCCGATCATCGACTGGATGCAGACATGCTTCGACATATCGACGCCACCCATGACCGTTTCGGCCTGAGCACCCCGTTCCGCATTTCGCGGGGTGTGAAGACGGCAGCGGACGTCGTTACCGTGACGATCCGACAAGACGGCATGGTCGGGCGGGGCGAGGCGGTGCCCTATGGCCGTTATGGCGAAACGATCGAGGATACGCTGGCCGCGATCCGGGCGATTGTGCCCCATATCGCGCAGGGTGCATCGCGGTCCGACCTCGCGGGGCTGTTACCGGCAGGGGCAGCGCGCAATGCGGTCGATTGCGCGCTGTGGGATCTCGAAGCCCGGTTGGCGAACACCAGCGTTGCGGCACTGGCGGGGCTGAACGAACCGGCCGCGATCGCGTCGGCGATCACCATCGGCTTGGATAGCGCAGACGTCATGGGTCGCGCGGCGGCACGGATCGCCCATGTCCCCCTCATCAAGATCAAGGTCGATCGCACCGATCCCACTGCACAGATCGCGGCGGTGCGGGCGGCAGCGCCTGACTCGCGGCTGATCGTCGATCCCAATGAAAGCTGGACGATCGAGACGTTGCAGGCGCTTGGGCCCCTGCTGATCGAATGTCGGGTCGACCTGCTCGAGCAGCCGCTGCCCGCCGGGGACGACGGCGCATTGGCCGGTTTCGATTGCGCCGTTCCGATCTGCGCCGACGAAGCGCTTCACACGGCCGCCGATCTCGACATGCTCCGCGGGCGGTATGACGTGGTCAATATCAAGCTGGACAAGACCGGCGGCCTGACCGAGGCACTGGCGCTGGCCGCCGCCGCCCGGCAAAAGGGGTTCGGTATGATGACGGGATGCATGGTCTGTTCGTCGCTGGGGATCGCCCCCGCGATGCTGTTGGCGCAGGACGCGCTGTTCGTCGATCTCGACGGACCCTTGTGGCTGGCCGAGGATCGGGCAGGGGGCGTGACCGATCATGGCGGCATGTTGTCGCCGCCGACGCCCGGTTTCTGGGGCAACGCCGCATGAGCGACCGGGGTTGATGCGCGCCCTGCGTGGCTGGTTCGCCATCGCCCTGTGGAAACGGGTGGTCGGGGCATTGTTGCTCGGCATCGCGATCGGGCTGTTCCTGCCCGATGTCGCGGGCGCGATCCGGATCGTCGGCGACCTGTTCGTCCGGCTCATCAAGATGCTGGTCGTGCCGGTAGTGTTCATCACCATCGCCGCCGGGATCGCGTCGTTGGGCGACCCCCGGCGCCTGGGCGGGATCGGCGGGCGAACGGTTGCGCTGTTCGCGTTCACGACCCTGTTGGCGGTATCGATCGGCATGGGCTTCGGCCTCGCCCTGCAACCGGGTAGCGGCATCGTGCTGAGCGGTGTCGCCCCGCATGTTCTCGGCCCCGCCGTGACGCCCGCCGACCAGTTGCTCGGTATCGTCCCGGTGAACATCCTCGACGCGCTGGTACGCGGCGACATGCTGGCGATCATCTTCGTCGCGGTCCTGTTCGGCATCGCCGCCGTCGTCTCGGGCGATGCGGGCAAGCCGGTGGTGGGCTTGCTTCAGGGGCTGGCGGCGGTGCTGCTGCACCTCGTCCGGATCGTGATGGAGGCGACGCCGTTCGGTGTCCTTGCCCTCATCGCCAATGCGGTGGCCGGTGGCGGCATGGCGGTGTTCGTCAATGTCGGCTGGCTGGCGCTGTGCGTCATCCTCGCTTCGCTCGTGCAGATGCTGGTGGTCCATGCCGCCATGCTGCGACTGTTCGCGCGGTTGCCGGTGACGCGCTTCTTTCGCGGGATCATTGATGCGCTGATCGTGGCGTTTTCGACCGCATCGTCGTCCGCCACGCTGCCGGTGGCGCTGCGCGTGTCGCAGGAAAATCTGGGCATCGCGCGACCTATCGCCTCGACGGTGCTGCCATTGGGCGCCAGCATCGGCAAGGACGGGACCGCGATGTATGTCGGGCTGCTCGGCCAGTTCGCGTTGCAGGCGCTGGGCATCGTTCCCGATGCGTGGATGCTGGGGGTGATGCTGTTCACCGGCGCGCTGGCGGCGTTCGGGACCGCGCCGGTCCCGTCCGCTTCGCTGTTCATGCTGGCCGCGATGCTGGGCGCGGTCGGCGTCGGGGCGGAGCAGACCGCGCTGGTCGTCGGGCTGGTCCTGCCGTTCGACCGGTTGCTCGACATGACGCGCACCGTGCCGTCGGCCTCGGCCAACCTGACCGTCGCGACGGTGGTGGCGCATGCGGAAGGGGCGCTGGACGAAGCGCGTTATCGCGGGCAATCGACGGTATGAACCTTCGCCATATCGAGATTTTTCACGCGGTCTATGTCAACGGATCGGTCAGCGCGGCGGCCCGCGCGCTCAACATTTCCCAGCCATCGGTGTCGAAGACGCTCCGCCATGCCGAGACGCTGCTGGGGTTCGAACTGTTCCAGCGCACCAACAGCCGCCTCGTCCCGACCGAGGACGCCCATGCCCTGTTCGGCGATGTGGCGGACATTCAGGAACGGGTGCGGGCGCTGCGCGAAGCCGGGCGCAACCTGCGCAGCGGCGGCGGCGCGACGCTGCGTATCTCCGCGCTGCCCAGTCTTGCCTTAGCGGCGCTACCGACCGCGGCGGCGCGCTTCCTGCAACGGCGGCCGGAGGTTCGCTTCGATCTCCAGACGGTTCATCACGACGATCTGCTGCGCAAGCTGTACGAACGCGAGACCGACATCGCCATCGCCGCCGAAGTGCCGCGCGGCGCACCGCTGGGCAAAATGTGGCTGGGGGAGGGGGAGCTGGTCGTGCTGTACCGCGAGGCCGACCTTCCCGACGCCCCGCCGCGTATCGAACTGCCGCAGCTACAGGGCCATCCGTTCATCACCCTCGCGGCAAGCGGGCCGATCGGGCAATTGTTCGCGCAGGAACTCGAACGGCTGGGGCTGGAGCTGCAGGAAGTGGCGTCGGCGCGAACCTTCTACATCGCCGCCGCGCTGGTGCGGGCGGGGGTGGGCCTCAGCATCGTCGACAATCTGACCGCCGAAGCGTCGATGGCACCCGGACTGTCGATGCGGCCGCTGAAGCCGTCGCTGACGTTCGACATCCATGCCATGCACCTGCTCGACCGGCCGCCGAGCGCGCTGGCCAGCGAGTTCCTGAGCGTGCTGGGCGAGGTGATCGAAGCGCCCTAGGCGCGGTCGAATGCGGCGATGACCCGATCGCCGGTTTCGGGCCGCAGCGTGAAGATGCCGCTGTCGAAATGCCGGGTCGGGTGGACGCGATTGGTCAGCAGGGTCCATGCCAGACCCCGGTCGAAATCAATCCACAGGCCGGTGCCGGTGAAGCCGGTATGCCCGATCGTGCCGGGCGAGCAGGATTGCCCGCCCGACCAGTCGGGGAAGCGGACTTCCCACCCCGCGGTGCGGTGTCCCTGTACCGGGATACGGATCGCCGACAGCATCGCCGCCGATACACTACCGGAAAGCAGACCGTGCGCGAAGTCGAGCACCCCGTCGACCGTGCCGAACAGTCCGGCATGACCGGTCCGGCCGCCCATCGCCGAGCAATTCTCGTCATGCACCTCGCCGCGCAACACGCGCCCGCGCCACTGGCAATATTCGGTCGCGACCGCCGGTCCGGGCGGTGGTCCCCAACTCAACCCATTGCCCAGCGGAAGCGCGTCCAGCCCGGCACCGATCAGCCGTTCGACCGCGATACCGAGCAGGATGAAATTGATATCGGAATAGACCGGCGGCCCGTGCCGCCATTCGCGCTGGAGCACGAACGCGCGCAAGCGGGCGGGATCGTCGCCATAAGTATAGATCGGCTCGACGGCGGGCAGGAAGGTGCGATGCACCAGACAGTCGCGGAACGTCAGTCGCCGCTCCGCCGCCCCTGCGACGTCATACTGCCGCAGGTCCGGGATCGCATCGGTCAGCGGCCGGTCGAGATCGATCCGTCTTTCGTCGGCCAGTTGCAGGACGAAGCGGGTGGTGGCGATGACCTTGCTGACCGATGCGAGGTCGAACCAGTGCTCCCGCGTCAATGGTTCGGGATCGGGCACCCGCTGCGCCAGCCCGGCGACCCGGACCGCGCGCGCACCGTCGGTCGTGACGATGCCGAGGGTGGCACCGGGGATGCGGCCGTCCGCGACATGCGCTGCGGCAGCGGCGAAGGCGTCTTCGGCAACCGCATCGATCATGCATCGTCCTTTCGCGGCCTGATCCGCGACAGCATCGGCAGCAGCGGAATAGCGGCGAGGCTCAGCGCGCCCGACAGCAGAAAGAACCCGTCATAGCCGATCACCGCGACCATCGACCCGCCCGCACCCGCGAGCAAGCGCGGCAGCAGGAACGCGAACCCGGTCAGGAACGCATATTGTGCCCCCGGATAGCGCGGGTTCACCAGCAACGAGAGGTAGACGACGAACACCGCACCGGCAAAGCCGTTGCCGAACTGGTCCAGCCCGGTCGCGACATAGAGCAACGCCTCGCTGACATTCTGATGCGCCAGCCAGACGAAGCCGAAATTGCCGATCGCGGCGACGACCGCACCCACCATCAACGCCCATGCCATCGGGCGGCGCGTCACCATCCATCCGCCGAGACCGACACCCACCATACTGGCGACCAGCGCCACGAAACTGTCGGCGCGACCAATCTGGCTGAGCGAATAGCCCAGTTCCTTGATCATCGGCTTGGACAGGTTCAGCGCCAGCACGTCGCCCATGCGATAGAGCGAGACGAACACCATCAACAGGACCGCGGCGAAGCCGTAGCGCCAGAAGAAATCGACATACGGCCCGATCGCGGTCGAGGTGCGGATCGGCGCGGTCGGCGGCGCGCGGCGAATCCACGGGATCATCACCGCCATCGCCACGAACGGCACCATGCACAGCCCCAATACCCACGGCGTGACGTTGCTGTTCGCGTCGATCCCGACCCGTGTCGCGACGCCCAGCAGGAGATAGCCGACACAAGCCGTCGCAACGCAGACGGCGACAAGGATCGCGGCCCCGGCGGCGACCCCGGTCGCCAGCGCGACCATCCGCCCGCCGCCGCCTGCCGTATCCGGCCGCATCGCGACGAGGATCGGAAAGGGCAGGAACGCCGCGACCGCGACCAGCAGATAGGCGACGGTCCATCCGCCCGTATCGGCAAGGAGCAGCGCACCGCTCCCGGCGGCGACCATCGCGCTGCGATAGCCCCACAGGTTTGCGGCGACGATCGGCCCCTGCTGATCCTGCGTCGGATAGAGTTCGATGCGCCATGCGTCCGCCGCGACTTCCAGCGTGGTCGTCCAGAAGGCGAGGAGGAGGGCGAACAGCGCGGTCAGCGGCAGGCTGGCATCGTCCGACAACCATGCCATCGCAATCATCGCGGTGACGATGCCGAGTTGCGCCAGCATGATCCAGCCGCGCCGCTTGCCCCAGAACCGACCGAAACCGGGAATGTCGTACCGGTCGAGCATCGGTGCCCACACGAACTTCAACGTCGGCAGCAACTGAACCCATGCGAAGAAGCCCAGCACGGTAAGCGCGACGCCATGCGCCTGAAGCCGCAAGGCCAGCACGGTCGAGAACATGTAGAAGGGCAAGCCCGCCGCGAAACCGAGCAATCCGTAGACCAGCATCGCGCGCCGGCCCGGATGCGGTGCGGCGGCGGTGGGCGTGACCGCGATCGTGGCAGTTGCGGTCATCAAGGCTCCGGTCGCGGCAAAGCGCGAACCTCGATCGATCGCGCCACAACGTCAACCCCGGCATGACGTCGGGTTATACCGTGCCCATCATTCCGGAAATTCGGGTCATCGCGGCATTTCCGACCACCGTCCCGTCGCAGGCTCCGCTTTGTCGTCCATGCAGCGTCGCTTCTTCCGCCCGTTGGCACCCGGCCGCATTCCGGTCTACCAAACGTCGTCGATCCAGTAACGGGATGAGTGCGATGAAGCGTTTTTGGAAAGTCGCGGTTGCTGCGATCATGCTCGGCGCGGCCGCGCCCACCCCGCATACTATCGTAAACGACGTGGCGGCGCTGCGGCGTTTGCAGTCGAACAGTGGCATGACGCTGCAATGGATCGGGTTCGAGACGAACCAGCGCGGCCATGTTCGCGTTCGCACCCACAATGGCGTCGTCACGCTGACCGGTTCCCACCGGCTTCCGGGTACGCCGGAGGCGGTAACGATGGAAGGCTATGTCGCCTCGATCGATGCGCGGTCGTTCAAGTTCGTCGGTCGTATCGTGATCCACGACACACCCGACATTGGTCGCGAATGCGTGCGGGACGGCACATGGACGTTCAAAATCACCGGAAAGCGGCGCTATTGGCGGTTGCAGGAAATGGAAATGTGTGACGGCCTGACCGATTACGTGGACATTTATCTCTGAATCGGCCATAAGGGTGCGGATATTCCGCAATCGGAACACATTATCGTACCGTCGGGTCACGTTGTGGCTTGGCACGTCGCGCCGCTGTCAATACAGGGGCGAGGTTTAGAAAACATAGCAACCGGAATCACCACGATCATGCAGATCATCGTTCGCGACAACAACGTCGATCAGGCACTGCGCGCCTTGAAGAAGAAGCTCCAGCGCGAAGGCGTGTATCGCGAAATGAAGCTTCGCCGGCACTACGAGAAGCCGTCGGAAAAGCGCGCCCGCGAGCGTGCGGCGGCCATCAGCCGTGCACGCAAGGCCGACCGCAAGCGCGCCGAACGCGACCGCTGATCGACACGGCTGTGTCGCCGTCCGGCAGTGAAATTCACTGTCGGAGCGGACGCATCGGTCCGAACGAAACGCCACCTCCCATAGCGGGGGGTGGCGTTTCGTTTTTCTATAGGTCGGATTTTTGTCGTGACGGCGGTGTCGTCATGCGCCTGAACGTACGCGGCATAGGTCGGTGCGCGCTCTTGTGGTGCCCGCGTTTTCTGCCGCTGAGCACGTCTTGCCGCCCGGCTACAGGAGTCGCCGGACGACAATTGCGTGTCCGCAACGACGCAACGGCATCGCACCCGACCCGAGGCGCGCGGCCCACCAAGCCGTCATCCTTGGATTGTAGACGCTCCTAACCGTCGCAGCGACGAAGCCATTGCAGGCCATATGGCCGAAGTTCGTCGCTTACCGCGCCGTGTCCGAGAAGGTCGACGACCGGGCCGGACCAACCTTCGGGTCGGACCGCCCTCACAGTCGCATCTGTGAAATTTGCCAGTATCAACAAGGTCGTATCGCCGATACCTCGTTCGATTACGAGGACGCCGTCTTTGGCAGTAATGGCCACCGTCGCTTTCGCGTCGAACGCCATCAAGGCACGTCTCGCCCGGATAAGCTCATGCGTGACCGCAAGAAACCCGCCACCTGCGCCGACGCCATCGACCGCGGCATCGGCCCGTGCCCAGTCCATGACCGGACGGTGCAGCCATCGCGCATCATAGGCGGTATCGGTGTTCGGCAACCCGATCTCGTCGCCCATGTACAGCATCGGCATGCCGGGCAGGGCGAGGAGGGTTCCAAGCAACAATCGGTAGCGCGCGATGGCCGCTTCGCCAGCACCACCCACCAGCGATGCGAACATGCCGACCGTGCTGGGCGCGGCACCCGGCCGCGCCTGAAACGACATGCCCTTCGCGAAACTTCCATCTTCGCCCGCATAGAAGCGGGAGCAGCGGTCCAGGACATCGGCCGGAACCGTGCCGTCCAGCGCTGACCAGATGATATCGTCGTGACACCGTAGATAGGTCAGCCACGCGGTATCGGGGCGATGCAGCCGCGTCCGATCGATGACCGTCGCGACGGGACCGGGGTCGCCGGTCGCCAGCGCGACCCACAGGGCGGCCATCGCGCTGTTCTGATAGGCGATCTGACAGACCCGCGCGCCGTCGTCCGGCTCCAGATAGGGCAGGACCATCGCCGTCTGCTCGATCGCTTCGGCGAGAAGCACGACGCCCGGTGCGACGGCGTCGAGGCCCGTACGCAGCGCTGCGACCAGCGCGTGTGTTTCCGGCAGGTTGCGGCAATTGGTGCCGGGTCGCTTCCAGAGATACGGCGCGCTGTCGAGGCGAAAGGCATCGACGCCGATATTCGCCCAATAGAGCAATACGCCCAGCATCTCGCGAAAGACCGCCGGGTTCGCCCAGTTTAGATCCCATTGAAACGGATAGAAACTGGTCCAGACGAAGCCGTTCAGATCGGCCTCATGGGTAAAATTGCCGGGCGCGGTGTCCGGGAACACTTCGTCGAGCGATGCTTCCCACGCCGCCACGTCGCTGGGGCTTTCGACGATCCGGAAATAGTCGCGGTAGACCGGATCACCGGCCAGTGCGGCCTGCGCCCATGCGGAATCGCGCGCGCAATGGTTGAGCACGCAATCCATCGCGAACGCCATGCCGCGCCCGTGCAGATCGTGCACCAGCGTGCGGACATCCCCGACATCGCCCAGCGTCGGATCGATCGCGCGGTAATCGGCAACCGCAAAACCGCCGTCGCTGTCCCCGCTCTGGGGCAGGTTGATCGGCAGGGGATGCAGCAGCGTGACGCCAAGATCGGCCAGCCACGGCAGCCGCCCGGTCACGCCGCGAATCGTTCCGGCGAAGCGGTCGACGTAGAAGCTGTAGCCAACGACATCCGGCTTGCCGAACCATGCCGGGTCCGCCGATCGCGCCTCATCAAGTTCGAGGAGCGCCACGGGTCGCGCCGCGCGCTCCTCGGCCAGCAGCGCGGCGATGCGCGACTTCTCGACCGGCCAGTTCGGATGGTCCGCATAGAGCGGCTCCAGTTGATCGAGCATATGCCCGACCAACCGGTCATGGTCCGACCGCACCATCAGAAGTCGAAGCGCGCGGACGCCGAAATGGTCCGGCCGTTGATCGATCGCGCCCGGACGATCCCATTGCCGGGGATCGCCGCATCCTCCGCCTCCGTAATGCCCTTCACGTTGAACAGGTTGTTCCCGTTCAGGTTGACCGTCACGCCATCGGCCGGTCGGACCGACAGGAAGCCGTTCACCTGGGTATAGCCCGGCATCTTCAACTGGTTGACCGGTTGGGTATAGCTGGCCGTGGTGCCGATGACGTTGGCACCGATCGTGAACTGGCCCAGATCGATCTGCGGCGTCGCCTGATAGACGAACTTGGCCTGACGCTGTGGCCGGTTACCCGCGATCGTCGGATCGGTCGCGTCGCGCGTGATCTCCGCATCGGTATAGGTGCCGCCGGCCGACAACGAAAAGATGCCGCGACGGATGCGACCTTCGAGTTCGACACCGGTCGCCTTATAATCGCGGCTGGTGAACTGCCGCTCCGACAACAGGTAGTTCGTCTCCTGCGTCTTGGCATGGAATGCCGTGACATAGAGTGCGGCGGCACCCATGTTGATCTTTACGCCGCCTTCGGCCTGACGAACGAAATCATACGGCTTCGCGCCGTCGACCAGATCGCCGGTGCGCGTGTCGACCAGCGGGCCGAACAACAGTCGGTCGGCATTGACGCGACCGCCCCGGCTGTAGCGGGCGAACAGCGCCATCGTCTGCGACAACCGATAGTTTGCGCCGAACGAGTAGGACAGATAGCCATAGTCGTAGTCGATCCCGGCAGTGGTGTTCGCCGGAATGAACGCGACCGACCGTTCAGGCGCGGTGATGACCCCGTCGCCGTTCAGGTCGAATGTCCGAAGGCCGCTGACCCCGGTGACTTCCGCGCCGGAAATACTGCCCTTCGCACGGCCGAAGTCGTAGCGAACGCTGCCGTCGATATTGAACTTGCCGAACTCGTAACCGATCTGCGCGAACGGGGCGTAGGTGTCGTATCGCATGTCGTACGACCGGCGGCAGCAATTGCCGAAGAACGTCGCCGAATAGCCCGACGACCCGTTCTGCGTGACCGGAACGCCCGCTGCGGTGCGGATATCGACCAGCACCGACCGGCCATCGCCCTCGACCGTCTGATAGAAGGAGTTCCACAGCCAATCGGTCTTCACGTCCTGCCGCGAGGCATAGAAGCCGCCCGCGACGCTGACCGTCCCGCCGCCCGCCGCGAAATCGCCGTTGATGCGCAGATCGTTGGTGATGTTGTTCAGGCTTTTCAGATCGACGTCGAACAGCACGATGCTGGCAAGAAGGCCGTTCCCGCCGAGCGACGTGGGCGATGTGATCCGCTGTCCGGCCAACGGCCCGGTGCCATAGAATAGTTGCGCACCCGTACCGGCCAGCGCGTTGGCAGATGCCTGTGCATCGCCAACGCTGGCGGGGAAGGGTGACGTGAAATCACCGGAAATGTCGGAATAGCGGAAGCGTTCGGTGACGTTCCAGCCATCGGCAATCTCAATCTGACCTTCCAGTCCGACCGACTTGACCAGCGGGTGCATGCCGTTGTCGATGTTGCGCGTGGTCCGGCGATTGCCGCCGTCCAGCGACGGGACGCTCTGGATATAGCGGCTTTGGAGCGTGTCCTCGTTGATCGAAAAGTTCGGCAGGTTCGTATAGGTCGGGTCGTCGTTCGTGCCCGTCACGCGGACCGGGTTCGGAAGGAACGCGAGGCCACGGTCGTCAAGATACTTGCCGTACAGGCGGACATACCCGCCGGTGAATTCGCGAGTGATGTTCGCCTTGATCTGGCCGCCGCGCATCGCGTCGTATCCGACATCGCGCGGACCGTCGCCCAGCCGATAGAAGCCGCTCAGCTCGAATCGGGTGTTCGGGTCGATGCGACCGCCATAGGCGAAGTCGGACCGGAACTCGCGATAGTCGAGGCCGGTCGAAAGCTGGAACGCGCCGCCTTCGGTTTCGCCGGTCTTGGATATGAAGTTGATGATGCCGCCGGGCGAGTTCGAGGCGAAGGTCGATGCCGACCCGCCGCGAACCGATTCGATCCGCGCAAGCGACAGGTCGGTGCGCAGGAAGATGTCGGCGTTACCGAATACAATGTCGCCGAATTCGAGGATCGGCAGTCCGTCTTCCTGAAGCTGAAGGAACTTCGACCCGCCCGACGCTACCGGCAGACCGCGTACCGAAATGTTCGCGTTGCCTTCGCCGCCCGACGCCTCGACCCGGATGCCGGGGAGGTTGCGCAGGATTTCGGCGGTATTGCGCGGGGCCAGCTTCGTCGTCAGGTCGCTGTCGATCGAACTGACAGAAACAGAGGTGTCGAGCCGGTTGGTGCCGCGCGCCACCCCGGTAACGACGATATCGGCGGTGTCGGTATCTGCGGTCGCAGCCCGATCGGTTGCATCGGTCGGGGTCTGGCCGGTCTGTGCGAATGCTGCCTGTGCGACAAGCATCATCGCGGTGCCGGCAAGCAGATTGGTGATGCGCATTATACCTCTCCTGTGGAATCGTCGCGTGACATGCGATCTCGATGCGAGGCTTCTACCGAGCATGCAACCGATTGCAAGACCTTTATGCAATCGGTTGCATCAATTCCGCTGTGCTGGTACGTCGAAAAAAAGAGGGAGAGGGTGCATGAGCAATTCGCCGCCGAACCATGTCGGCAGTGCGGGCGTGATGGCGTCGGTCGCCGGTTCCGATCGCAAGCCGATCCTGTCGCTGTTGCGCATCATCCAGATGAATATCGGCTTCTTCGGTCTGCAATTCAGCTTCGGGCTGCAGCAGGCCAATATGGGTCCGATCTACAGCTATCTCGGGGCGGACGAGGCGACGATGCCGCTGCTGTGGCTGGCCGGGCCGATGACCGGGTTGCTCGTCCAGCCGCTGATCGGGGCGTTGAGCGATCGCACCGTGACGCGGTTCGGGCGTCGTACCCCGTACTTCCTGATCGGCGCAGTCATTTGCAGCCTCGGCCTGCTGGCGATGCCCTATAGCAAGACGTTGTGGATGGCGGCGTCGTTATTGTGGATTCTCGACGCCGCGAACAACGTGACGATGGAACCCTATCGCGCCTATGTCGGCGACCGCCTCTCGGCATCGCAGCGTCCGGCAGGCTTCATGACGCAAAGCGCGTTCACCGGGCTTGCACAGACGCTGGCATATCTGTCGCCGTCGATCCTCGTCTACTGGGGCATGAACGCCGATGCGGTCGACGCGAACAACATCCCGCACGTCACCCGGATCGCGTTCCTCGTCGGCGCGGTATTGTCGCTGGTAACGATCCTGTGGTCGGTGATCGCCGTACCCGAACTGCCGCTGACCGATGCGGAAGTCGCCGGAATGCGGCGGCAACCGATGACGCTCGGCGTCGCGTGGATGGATATCAAGACCGCGATCGTCGAGATGCCCCCGGCGATGCGGCAACTTGCACTGGCGATGCTGTGCCAGTGGTACGCCATGTTCTGCTATTGGCAGTATATCACCTTTACGGTCGCCCGGTCGCTGCACGGCACCGCCGATGCAACGTCCGCCGGGTTCCGAAGTGCGGCGATGCTCACCGGCCAGCTTGGCGGCTTCTATAATTTCATCGCCTTTGTCGGGGCGTTCGCGATGATCCCGTTCACCAAGCGGCTGGGCGCGCGATCGGTCCACGCCATCTGTATGGTGGCATCGGGTGCGGCGATGCTGACGATTCCGAACACCGGGAGCCAGATATGGATGTTCGTGCCGATGATCGGGATCGGAATCGGCTGGGCCAGCTTGATGGGCAATCCCTATGTCATGCTCGCCGACTCGATCCCGCCCGAACGGACCGGCATTTATATGGGCATCTTCAACATGTTCATCGTCATCCCGATGCTGATCGAGAGCCTGACCATGCCGTTGATCTATCGACCGTTGCTGGGCGGCGATCCGCGAAACGTCCTGTATCTGGCCGGCGTCCTGATGCTGGCGGCAGCGGTCGCCACCTTGCGGGTGCGGCTTCCCGCCAACCGTTCCGTATGGAAAGAACAATGATGTCTATCGCACTGTAATCATGCAGAATCCCGGACGATCAGCGTCGGTGGCATCTGCACCGATGCGGTGTCCTCCCCTGCGATACGCGCAAGGAGCGACGTCGCCATCCGCCTGGCACCTTCGCGGATATCCTGCCGGATGGTGGTCAGCCGGGGAACGGTCTGGATCGCCAGCGGCAGGTCGTCATAGCCAACGACACGAATCTGGTCCGGCACGGCGAAGCCGCGATCGGCGAGCAGACGCAGCGTCTGCATCGCGATCCCATCCGATGCCGCAAAAATGCCGTCGACCTTTTCCGACAGGGTATCGAGATGGCGGGCGATTTCCTGCTCCATCGCATCGGAGGCGAGATGCACGTCCAGATGGCGCGGGGTCGACTGGCCCGCCGCCGCCGTCGCTTCGCACAGGCCCTGATATCGTTGTGCGATTTCGGGGGCGCGTACCTCGCCGAGATAGATGATCTCACGCGCCCCGCCGGCGATCAGATGGTCGCCTGCCAACCGGCCGCCCGCGACATTGTCGCTGCCGATCGAGCAATGCACCTGACCCGTCCAATGGCTGCCCCATGCGACCAGCGGCCGGTACTGTTCCGCGACCCGTTCGATCGCGGCAAATTGGTCCGACTGTCCGATCAGGATGACCCCGTCGAGCATTCCCGACCCGACGATGCGTTCCAGCCAGTCGTCGGCGTCCGGAATGATTCTGGACAGCATCAGGTCATGCCCCGACTCCTCGAACGCATCGGCAAGTTCGGCGACCATCGTCATGAAAAAAGGGTCGGAAAGATGCTGCCGACGCTCGTGACCGAGCGGCACGACGATCCCGATCACGCCGGTCTTCTTGGTGCGCAGACGTTGCGCCATCTGGTTCGGGCGAAAGTCATATTGCCGGGCGAGGCTGACGATCCGTGCCTTGGTGTCGGAATTGACCAGCGGACTGTCGGACAATGCGCGCGACACGGTGGCTGGATTGACCCCCGCAATCCGCGCCAGATCGCTGATATTCTTCACTTTGTTCAATGACGTAAACCCGAATGACCGATGGCGGCGGAATGGCGCGGACGCAGGTGCGATACCGGAACGATAGCTTTCCCCCCGCCATCTGACCATATGGCGAACGGCCCACCGGGGCGGCATTCCGCAACCCGATCCCGACATCGGCGTTCATCGGACATGCCATCGGGCGGTCGCACTGGACGGCACCGCCTTATTCCATCGAGGACCGTCATGTTCAAAAGCGTCAACCCGGCGACGGGCGAACCGATCGCCACCTATGCCGAACTTACCGGCGACGAGATCGAAGCGAAGCTGGACAAGGCGGTGGAGGCGTTCGCGTACTGGCGGACCACGACGCTGGCCGAGCGAAGCGCGTTGCTCGACCGGATCGCGGATCGGTACGACGCCAACAAGGACCGGCTGGCGCGGATGGCGACGGCGGAAATGGGCAAGACCTATGCCTCCTCGGTGGCGGAGATCGAGAAATGCGCGGCAGCCTTTCGGCACTATGCAAAGGATGGTCCGGCAATGCTCCAACCGCAGTCCATCGACTTGGCGGGTGGCGGAACGGCGGAGCTGCACTGGTTGCCGCAGGGGCCGGTCCTTGCGATCATGCCGTGGAACTTCCCCTTCTGGCAGGCGGTGCGCTTCATCGCGCCAACGATCCTTGCCGGGAATGTCGGCCTGCTCAAACATGCCAGCATCGTTCAGGGCGTGGCCGGGTTGATGGAGGAGATGGTTCTTGCGGCGGGCGGGCCGGAGGGCCTGTTTCAGAACCTGCCGATCAAGTCCGGGGCAGTAGCGAACATCATCGCCGACGATCGGGTCGTGGCGGTAACGCTGACAGGCAGCGAAGGGGCAGGAGTCTCGGTCGCGGAGCAGGCGGGACGAGCCCTCAAAAAGGTCGTCCTCGAACTAGGCGGGTCCGACCCGTTCGTCGTGATGCCGTCCGCCGATCTCGACGCGGCGGTGAAAGCGGCGGTGACGGCGCGCATCCAGAACACCGGACAATCGTGTATCTGTGCGAAGCGGATAATCGTCCACGCCGATATATATGATGCGTTCATGGCGAAGTTCGTGGCGGCGATGAAGGCGGTGCGGGCAGGGGACCCGATGGACCCCGCCAGCGACATGGGGCCGCTCTCGAGCCTCGAACAGCGCGACACCGTCCTGCAACAGATCGACGAAGCGAAGCGGGCCGGGGCGACGCTGCTATGCGGTGGCGAGACGCCGGAACTGCCGGGTGCCTATCTCACCGCTGGGATTCTGACCGACGTGCCACTCGATAGCGCGTTGATGCACGAGGAGATTTTCGGGCCGATCGCGATGGTGTTCCGGGCCGACGATATCGATGCGGCGATCCGGATCGCCAACGACATCCCCTTCGGTCTGGGATCGTCGGTATGGACCGAGGATGCCGACGAACAGGCGCGGTTCGTTCGCGATATCGCGGCGGGCATGACCGCGATCAACCAGATGCTGGCGTCGTCACCGGAGGCTCCGTTCGGCGGCATCAAGCGGTCCGGGCATGGACGGGAACTGGGGCCGTTCGGACTTCACGAGTTCATGAACCTGAAAACCGTACTGAGAAAGGCCGGGGACGCCGCGCGGCCCGGCGCGGTCGAATAGGGCTCGATCCGGCCGGGGCGGCGGCTCCGCGCACAATTTTTTCGTACGATCGGATCGCCCTTCGGAGGGTATCGGGGGGCTTTCGACGGGGCGTCCGGGCGTGGCGCGAAGCGGCGGGGAACGATGCTCGTCCCGTAAAGCTAACAAAAGAATAGGTTTGCGATTACCGATAGTTGATCGTCTTACCTGACGATCGTCGGAGGGCAGACAGCCGTCCTCTTTTGCGATGTAGTTCCTTCACGACCACCCGGCGGCGTGTTGCTTCGGCGGAGTGCGCACATCCATCATCGCGGCTTCGTCCGGCACGAACATGATGTTCGGGGGATTGACTGCCACCGGTGGCACTCATATCGTATAACACGAATGGAGAAGGCGCTGCATTGTGATAGCGCTACCATTCACACTCGGCCAAACCGAAATATCGGTACGCTGAACATCGATGCCGGACGGCAGGCGATAAAAAGGGGAGAGGTATGAAGAACACGTTGATCCGCAAGTATTTACAGTCGGTGGCGATCGTCCCGATGATGGTCGTGTCCGGAACCGCGCTGGCGCAAACTGCGACGCCGGTTCCCGAAACTCCGGCCACGGACCAGAATGCTGTCGCCGAAATCGTCGTAACCGGATCACGCATCGCCCGGACGGGTTTCGACGCATCGACGCCGGTGAACGTCGTCGGCGAACAGGACATCAAGCTGTCCGGCAACGTCAATGTCGAGAAGACGCTTGCCCAGATCCCGCAGGCCGTCGGTTCTGCATTGGGTAGCGCGACCGCGAACACCGTGCCGGGCGGCTATGCCGACGTAAACCTTCGCGGGTTCGGTTCGCAACGCAACCTCGTGCTGGTCAACGGCCGCCGGTTCGCGATCTTCGGGCCGGAACAGGTCACCGATCTGAACACGATCCCGTCAACGCTGGTCGCACGGACCGAAGTCGTGACCGGCGGTTCGTCGGCGGTATATGGGTCGGATGCGATCACCGGGGTCGTCAATTTCATCATACGCGACGATTTCGAGGGGCTGGAGGCGCGGGCGCAGCTCAACCTCGACGCCGATACCGGCACCCCGGTATATAATTTCGACGTCACGCTGGGCGGCAATTTTGCCGACGATCGCGGCAACGTGGTGGTTTCGGGCAACTACCTGAAGCGTGGATCGATCACGCGCGGGCAGCGCGGGGGCTATGCGTTCGATACGCTGGTCGACGGATGCGTCACGCCCGGCACGTCCAGTCCCGACCGGGCGGGAACGCCGTACAGCCGCACGACGTCGGCCGCGGGTTGCGTCGCCGCAGGCGGCGAACTGGGCTTCCTCGCCGGAGGCAGCGGCGACATTCCCAACGGACGCTTTTCGGGCCTCCCCGCGTTCGCCAATGCCAGCCCGGCGCTACAGGCCGCCTATGCCGCCGCCGGTCTCTCCGGTCTGGGATCGCGCGGGTTCACCTTCAACCCGGCGGGCAATGCCGCCCGCCCGGCATTGACCCCGCAGGACGATTTCAATCTCGGGCCGTTCAACTATTTGATCCAGCCGCAGGAACGCTGGATGATCAACAGCTTCGGGCATTACGACCTGAACGACGACATCACCGCCTATATGGAGCTGCACTACAGCAACAACACGGTCGATGCGCAGCTTGCGCCGGTCAATGTCGGCACCTCGACGCTGTTGAACGTCAACAATCCGTATCTGACCCCGCAGTTGCAAAATGTGCTGCGCCTCCTCGATCAGGCGGAGACCGGCACAAGCACGGTCGTCAGCGGATCGAGCAGCCGCACGACCGTCGCCAACGATGGATTGGCGGTGCTGACCGCCGGGCGGCGCTATGTCGAGAACGGCGCGCGCTTCGCCAGCGAGCGTCGCAACGTATTCCGCGGTGCGTGGGGCGTTCGCGGCAATGTCGGCGACGTCAGCGAGAATTTCCTCACCGACCTAAAATTCGATCTCTACTACACCTACGCCCGCAGCGAAGACACGTTGCAGTTGCGCAACGCGATATCACGCAGCCGTCTGCAATCGGCGTTGCTGTCGCAGAACGGCGCGGCGCCGGTGTGCAACATCTTCGGTGCGAACGTGTCGGCGGCGTGCGTCAGCGCGATCTCGATCGGGGCGACCAACACGACGATGGCGACGCAGCAGGTCGCGCAGGGCAGCCTCACCGGCAATTTGTTCCGGCTGCCCGCCGGACCGGTCGGCTTCTCCTATGGCTATGAATGGCGCGAATCGAGCGCGCGCTTCACGCCCGACAGCTTCCTGTCGTCCGGCGATGTGGTCGGCTTCAATCCCGGCTTGCCGACGGCGGGCAAGGTCGGCGTGAAGGAAGTGTTCGGCGAAATCCGCGTGCCGCTGATCCACGACACGCCGTTCATCGACAGCCTCGTCGCCAACGGCGCGTTCCGGTATTCGAAGTACGACCTGAACGGCATCGGCGGGGTATGGACCTATCTCGGCGGGCTGGACTGGCGGGTCAGCCGCGACCTGACGTTGCGCGGCCAATATCAGCGCGCCATCCGCGCACCCAGCGTCGCCGAACTGTTCGGCGGTACCAGCCGTCAGATCGCAACGGCGGTCGATCCCTGCTCGGGCCGCTCGGCAGCGGTGCAGCAGACGGCGGCAGTCCGCGCGCTGTGTGTCGCCACCGGGGTTCCGGCCGCGAACGTCTTCGGCGTCGGCGTACAGCCCAACGCGTTCTTCTCGTCCGATCTGGGCGGCAACCCGAATTTGAGAGAGGAAGTTTCCGACACCTATACCGTCGGTGCGGTCTTCACCCCCAGCTTCGCGCCGCGACTGACCGCCAGCATCGACTATTTCAACATCTCGCTCGAAGGGGCGGTCGCGCAGTTGGGCGGCGGTCTGCAGAATACGTTGAACCTGTGTTACTACACGATCCAGGACGTCAGCAGCGAGTTCTGTCGCGCGGTGCAGCGCAACCCGTTGAACGGGGAAATCAATGAACCCTATGCGGTACAGGTTCGCAACGCCAACAGCGGCGTTCTCAAGACATCGGGCATCGATTTCGCGGCCCGGTATCGCGCGAAGCTGGGCTTCGGCTTCCCTGGCGTGGCCCAGACCAGCACCGTCGATATCTCGACCGCCTATACGTGGCTGAGCGAGTTCACCTCGACCCCGGTCGCGGCGCTGCCCAACCTGCGGAACGAATGCGTCGGGGCGTTCGGCACCACCTGCGGCCAGCCGTTGCCGCGTTGGCGGGGCAATACCCGCGTCACCTGGAACAACGACGCGCTCAGCCTGTCGGTGCGACATCGCTATATCGGGCCGGTCTATACCGACCGGTATCTGGTACCCTTCCGTCAGGGTGCGGCGGTCGTGCCGGACCGGGCGACGCTGGTCTATCCGCGCCTGCCCGCACAGAACTATTTCGACATCTCGTTCGACTATGACGCGACGGAAAAGGTCGAACTGTTCGGCGGCGTGAACAACGTCTTCGATCGCGACCCACCGGTTTCGACGCAGGGGCCGAACGCCAACACCTTCTCGGCCACGTACGACGTGATCGGTGCGGAGTTCTTCCTCGGCGCCACGCTGAAGTTCTGATCCCCCCTCGGGGCCGTGCCATCGGTACGGCCCCATTTTTTTGATTCCGGAAAGGTAGTGCCATGTTCGATCGTCGTGGTGTCGTGCTGGGCGGGGCGGCACTGCTCGCCGCCGGCACGCTGGGCAGCCATCCCGCGCGCGCGCTGGCCCGACCGGCGCGGCCCGGCGGCATGGTCGATGTCCGCCGCTTCGGCGCGACGGGCGACGGCATCCGCATCGACAGCCATGCCGTCAACAAGGCGATCGACCACGTCGCGGCGCGGGGCGGCGGCACCGTGTATTTCCCTGCCGGCACCTATGCCTGCTATACCATCCGGCTGAAGAGCCGCGTGACCCTGCACCTCGACAACGGTGCGGTCATCCTCGCGGCGGCACCGGTCGGGACGACGGGATACGACGTCGCCGAACCCAATCCGTGGGACATGTTTCAGGATTACGGCCACAGCCATTGGCGCAACAGCCTGATCTGGGGCGAAGGGCTGCATGATATCGCGATCGAGGGGCAGGGACTGATCTGGGGGAAGGGGTTGGGACGCGGCGACGGCAAGGACGACTGGCTGAACGACCCCAACGGTCCCGGCACCGGCAACAAGGCCATCGCGCTCAAGAACTGCCGCAACGTCGTACTTCAGGATTTCCGGATGCTGGAGGGCGGCTGGTTCGCGCTGCTGGCGACCGGGGTCGACAATCTGGTGATCGACAACATCCTGTGCGACACCAATCGCGACGGGTTCGACATCGATTGCTGCCGGAACGTGCGGGTCAGCAATTGCACCGTCAATTCGCCCTATGACGACGCGATTTGTCCCAAGAGCAGCTACGCGCTGGGCGAACCGCGCATCACCGAAAATGTGACGATCGCCAACTGCCTCGTCACCGGAAATTATCAGGTGGGATCGGTCCTCGACGGCAGTTTCCGGCGGATGCCGCCGGAATTCGCACCGCTGATCCACGGGCGGATCAAGTTCGGGACCGAGACAAATGGCGGGTTCCGGAACATTGCCATCACCAACTGCATCTTCGACGAGAGCAGGGGGCTGGCGTTTCAGACGGTCGACGGCGGCATGGTCGAGGACATCACCGTCAGCAACATTACGATGCGCGGTACGGTCAACGGACCGTTGTTCCTGCGGCTGGGCAAGCGGATGCGCGGTCCCGCCGGACGACCGATCGGTACGATGAGGCGTATCCTGATCCAGAACGTGACCAGTTCCAACGCCACCCCATTGCCGTCGGTGATCGCCGGGCTGGCGGAACAGCCGATTGAGGATCTGACGATCTCCGGACTGTATCTGCACCACGTCGGCGGTGCGCCGGCCGCGATGGCGGCGCTGACGCCCGCCGAGAACGAGCTTGGCTATCCCGAAGCGACGATGTTCGGCGATCTGCCCGCGACCGGGCTGTTCGTCCGCCATGCGCGTAATGTCGAGTTGCGCAATATCGAGGTGGCGGTGGCGCGTCCCGATCCACGCCCGGCAGTGCGACTGGAGGATGTCACTGGCGCTGGGCTGTCGCGCATCCGGGTTCCGGCCGGTGCCCCCGCGCTGAACGTGAAGGACGTTCGCGACCTGTCGATCGACGGGAACCGATGGTTGCCCGATCAGCGGATCGCGGGGCCGGTCACGCGGCAATATTAGGCGAGCGGGTCAGGGGATCGCCCGTATCCCCTCCGCCCGTACGCGCCACCCCTTGCGTGGGAAGCCGGGCGCCGGTCCGGTCGACCCGTCCCACCCCGCCGCCATCATGCCGACGGCAAGCAGCAACGATCCGTTCGACGGCGCATAGATCGCAGCGACCCGCTTCGTCCCCGGTCCGTCCGGGCCGGTGCCGTCGGCGGCCAGTTCGACGCGCGGGGTGAGGCCAGTCGGACCGAAGCGATTATTGGCCGCGTCGGCGAACAGCCAGTCGACCGCCTGTCCGGCGTCGCCCAGCCGCGCGGCGGTCATCGCGATCATCGGATAATCCCAGCCCCATGTCTGTCGCAGGTCCCAGTGCGTCTGCACGGCTTGCAGGGTCCTGCGCATTACCTGCGGATCGACATTACCGCCGTCAATCAGGCCATAGGCCATCAGGAACGACGGATGGTCGCGGTTCAGGCATTTGGGGCCGATGGCGTTCCGGCTGCACGTCGTCGTCATGGCGTCGCGCCAGAAGTCGGGGACCGTCGCGGTCGGCAGATAGCGTCCGTCCGCCTGCGGCAAGGGCGGCATCGCAGCAAGTACCCGGTCCCAGTCGGCACGGCGCGCAAGGCCGCGCCGCGTCCGCCATGTCTGCGCCGTTTCCAGCCCCCATCGGAAATAGGCGATCTCGAACGCCGGATCGCTGGTGGTCAGCGGGGGATGGTTCTCCTGCACCGGCACGATCGGCGGACCCAACACCACCCGGTCGCCGACACGGCGCGGCCATGCCGCCAGCAACGTCGCGGTCCGGTCGACCAGATTGGCATAGCGGTCGAGCGCCGCCCGTCCGCCGCCCGCGCGGTACAGCATTTCGGCGAGATAGATCGGATGCGGCTGCTGCCACATGATGAACGGATTGATCGGGCTGGGGCTTTCCTCACCATCCGGGCCGGACATTTTGGGCCACCATGCGCCGTCGATACCGTGAGCACGCGCGCGCGCTTCCGCCTGGGGAAGATGGGCGAGATACCAGCCCATGCTGCGCTCCAGCAGTTGCGGACGCCCCCATGCCGCGAAATGCGCACTGTGCCATGCATGCATTTCAAGGTGGAACTTGCCGTTCCAGCTATTGCTGAACAGCCCGTCCTCCTGCGGAAGGAACGCGCCCGCCGAGTTGATCGCGCTCAGATATTGCGAGAGCACGACACGCCGTTCGAGTTCGGGCGCACGGGGATCGGTGCTGCCCGCGAAGTCGATCATGCCGCCCTGCGTCCAGTATCGTTGCCAGTGGTCGCCGACCGCCCGGCTGGTTGCGATGCTGTCGGGGGGAGGGAGCGCGGCCGCCCGTTCCTCGAACCCGGCAACGACGTACAGATCGTCGCGGCCGGTCGCGCCGGCGCGGAAGCTGTGCGGTCCGATGCGGGTGACGGTGCCGTCCGCGACCTGCAGGCTCGCCTGATACCGGGTGGCGTCGATCGTGCGTCGTAGCCGTACCATGTCCGGTCGTTGCTCGACGATGTCGGTGCGGTGCGCGGCGTCGTTGCCCCAATCCTGCGGATCGGGGTTCAGCGTCTTCGACACCCCCGGATAGCGGACGTCGACCGCGATCCGGCCGCGTGCGACCAGCGGCGACACGATGCGAACGGCTACGAGGTCGCGAACCGGATCGACCCGCGTCTCCACCGCGACCGGCGCGCCGTCGAAGCGGAACCGGCTGGTCAGCGTACCGCTCCACAGGTCCATGCGCTGGTCGATCGCGGTGAGGGCGGTGACGGGTGCCTGATGCCCATCGCGCGTCGTCAGCCGGAGCGACAGCCGCCCCAGTGCGAAGCGATGCGGATTTTCCCGAAGATAGGCGAGGGCCGGACGGCGCGTGATCTCAGCAAAGTCCGCGATATAGGCATAGGGCTGCTTCCCCCGGCCGGGCACGTCGACCACCGCCATGCCGTCTGCGGCGGTATAGCCCGCCGGGTTTGGTGCGCGGTGCCATGCCCATTGTGCCATCGTCAGCAGCGGCACCGGCGCGGCATAGGCGTCGGGATAGGTCTGTAGCCCGGTCACGTCCGCCGTGAAGCCGAGCGATCCGTTGCCGAGCATGACCGGTGCCCACGGATCGATCCGGTCGAGGCGGATCATATGCCGTGCGACCAGCGCCTTTCGGTCGATCGGCCGGGCCGCAACCATGCCACCGGTCGTCGCCAGCAACGCGCAGACCAGCCCGGTGCGCAGGATAGGTTTCATGGCAGCCCTCTCGTTTATGCTTTCGATCGGAGTGCCGGATTGCTACCGCTGGCACAACTATAAAGGAGAGGCGGATGTCGCGGAACAGGATGCGGCGGGCATGGGCGGCTGCAATGATCTGCATCGCCGGGGTGGCCGGGGCCGGGGCCAGCCCTGCGGTGGCGCAAGGCGACTATCGCAACCCGATCCTGTTCGCGGATTATTCGGACCCGGACGTCATCCGGGTCGGGCGCGATTACTATCTGGTGTCGTCGAGCTTTCATCTGTCGCCGGGTATTCCGGTCCTGCATTCGCGCGATCTGGTCCATTGGCGGATCGTCGGCCATGTCCTGCCAAAGCTGACCTTCGCACCCGAATACGACATGCCCGGACCGCACACGCTAACCGATGCCATTTCCAAACCGATTGGCGGCACGCGCTATGGCGGCGGGGTGTGGGCACCGTCGATCCGGCATCATGCCGGGCGTTTCTACGTCTACTGGGCGACCCCGGACGAGGGCGTGTTCATGGCGAGCGCAACCGAACCGGCGGGGCCGTGGACCGCGCCGGTGCAGGTGATCGCGCAACGCGGCCTCGAAGATCCATGCCCGTTCTGGGATGATGACGGGACGGCATGGCTGGTCCATTCGCGCGTCGGGGCCGGGCCGTTGATCCTGCACCGGATGCGTCCCGACGGAACCGGCGTGCTCGACGTGGGCACCACGATCGTCGAGGACAAGACGCGGCTGCCGGTGCTGGAAGGCCCGAAACTCTACAAGCGCGACGGATGGTACCAGATATGGGCACCGATCGGCGGGGTGGAGACCGGGTCGCAGGTGATGTTGCGATCGCGGTCGATCCTCGGCCCGTACGAGCATCGCGTCGTGCTTGAACCCGGTAGCAGCCCGCTCGCCGGTCCGCATCAGGGCGGGTGGATCGAGACGCCCGACGGCACCGGCTGGTTCGCGCACTTCAACAGCACCGGTGCATTCGGGCGCGTCACGCATCTGCAACCGGTGCGCTGGGGTGCCGATGGCTGGCCGGTAATCGGCGACCCGATACCTGGCAAGCGGTCGGGGCAGCCGGTGGCACGCCACGCGATGCCGGTGCGCGGACAAGCCGCGTGGGCGCCGCAGGACAGCGACGAGTTCAGTGGTCGTCGTCTCGGTCTGCAATGGCAATGGAACCACAACCCCGACGATCGCCGCTGGAGCCTGAGCCGGCGGCCCGGTTGGCTACGGCTGACGGCGGGCCACGCCGACCATCTGGTGACCGCCCGCAATACGCTGACGCAGATGCTGGTCGGACCGACGATGCAGGTCACGACACGGATCGACTTCGGTGCGATGACCGATGGGCAGCGCGCAGGGCTGACCCTGTTCGGTGTCCGGCCAAGCTGGATCGGCCTGATCCGGGAGGCGGGCGTGACCCGCATCGCGACGGCGAGCGAGGGGCGGGAGACAACCGGACCCGCGATCGTCGCCCGTCACGTCGTGCTGCGGGCGCAAGTTGGCCCGGAACAGACGGTGCGCTACGCCTATAGCGTCGACGACGGCCGACGGTTCGTCCCGTTGGGTGACTCGATTCCGCTCGCCCGGTTTTCGTGGTGGCGGGGCAGTCGTCCGGGACTGTTCACCTTCACGCGGGCCGATGGAACGGCGAATGGATGGATCGACGTCGACTGGATGCGGGTCGACCGGCATCCAGAGGGCTGACGATCGTTCTGTCGCGACGAAATTGTCGCAGCGTCCGGGCAATCGGGATCGACCGCCACGGCGCCGTGGTGATAGGTTGGGGAAAGACAGGCGCGAGGATCGGGATCGGCATGCGGCGTGTAGCAGGGATTTCATCCGCCTGTCTTTTGGCGGTCGGCACACTGGTCGGATCGATCCCGACCATCGGCAACGGCGCCCGCGCACAGACGGCACGTCCCGTCGTGATCGGCGGCGACGGGACGACCGATGCGTGTTCGTCGGTAGCGCGCGTCACCGGCCTGAAACGCGGCGGCGACAATTTCCTGAGCGTGCGGGTCGGTCCGGGTGCGGGGTTCCGGGAGAGGGATCGGCTAGGTCCGGCGGTGCAGGTCCATGTCTGCGAACATGACGGGGACTGGGTGAGTATCGTCTATGCTCCGGCGGGTCGCGACATGGATTGCGGCGTGTCGGCAGCGCTGCCGAAGCGTATCGCCTATCGCGGACCATGCCGGTCGGGCTGGGTCCATCGCCGTTTCGTCGAGGTTATCGCCGGATGACAAGACCGGAGTAGCCGGACGCCCGTCCCGGACCGTCGATGATAGTCGCCATCTCCCCCGTCACGATCCGGGTGGATATCGCCTTGCGGATCGATGCATATGAGGCGGCTGCGCCCGATTGCGCCTTCGACGGGCGATGGCCGTGATGCGGGCCGGTCGCAAACCGCTTTAACTGTCGGGCATACCCTCATGCCGCCCGCGCCTTTCTGCGCCATGTCGTCGCCCTGTTCCACATGGGTAAGGAGAGCCTTGCCGGCCGAATAGTTTCGTTCGTTTACAATGATATAAGTTACGTTTCTCAAGAACGCTGTGATGTGCGTTAACACCATTTTCCGGAACGACAGGGCGGGTCGTCGGGTTCGACTAGAACTCACAATTGGGCAACGAAATCATGAGCTTAACCTATATGAAACCCGGATCGCCCGAATATTCGGACGTCGCCCCGAACGTCACTCGATTGCGCCTGCTCCAGTCGCTGCGAGCCTTGGGCTACGACTTCATCGCCCCGACCCCGGCGTCGCAAGCGCGGGTGCTTCGGCGTCCCGATCGACAGGTTGGAGCGACACTGTCGGATTTGTTGGGATGGTCGCTGCCCTGCCGATGCGACCGGTTGCCGTCAGATGTCGTGGACGCGCTCGACGCGGCCGGGCTGTTGGAGCGGCGCGGCGACGGACTGATCGTCGCGCAAGTGCGGGTGTCCAACGTCTTCGGCCACCTGTTCCTCCATTCCCGGTATCCCACGCTGGAAACGGACGCGGTGTTCCTCGGGCCGGACAGTTACCGCTTCGCCGATTATATCTCGCGCAACCTGACCGATGTGCCGGATGGTGCGCGTATCCTCGATTACGGGGCGGGGGCGGGCGTCGGCGGCATCGTTGCTGCGGCGCTTGTCGGGAACGCCTCGCTGACGCTGGCCGACATCAACCCGAAGGCGCTGTCGCTGGCATCGGTCAACGCGGCCTGTGCCCGGATCACGCACCGCACGACGCAGGCAGCGACGCCGTCGGACGTCGCGGGCAGCTTCGACCTGATCGTCAGCCATCCGCCCTTCATGATCGACCCGGCACGCCGGGCCTATCGCGACGGCGGCGACCTGTGGGGTGGGAAGTTGTCGCTCGACTGGACGCGGGCCGCGATCGGCAAACTGGCTCCCGGAGGGCGCTTCATCATGCACACCGGCGTATCGATCGTCGATGGTCGCGACGTAGTGCGTGATGCCGTACGCGAGGCGATGCCCGCGACCGGCTATCGCTACGACTATCGGGTGCTCGATCCCGACATTTTCGGGGATGAACTGGACAAGCCATCCTATGCCGGGGTCGACCGGATCGCCGCGATCGGACTGTGCGTGGATCGCGAGGTTGAAAAGGAGATATCTCCACCCGTTCGCCGCCTCCGCTGACCCGGTACGGGTGTAGGTTTGCGTTCCGTCGAGACAGGACAGAGCCGGTAGTCGAGGCGTACGTCGGATCGTTGCCTTGTCACTGCAAGCCAGTCCGTCTCCGGCCACGGCGCGGACGATACCATCGCGCGAATGGCGGCAGTGTGTCGACGCTTTCCGGTCGATGTCATGCGCGATATCACCGGCAAAGAGGGGATCATGGATGAAGGCGCTCATACTGACATTCGGACTGTTTCTGGCAGCCGGCACGATCGTCTGGTTCTTCTATTTCGTGCCGCTGGGCTGCAGCATGAATACGACGGGCTGCAAGGACCAGTTCACCGTCTGGAGTCGCGTTGGGCTTTTTCATTTCTGGATGCCGTTCGCGGTTGCCGCATGTGCGGTCGCGTATGGCCTTCGGCGGTCCTGATACCGGGCAGGACGATGGAAGGATGTGTCGGCGACTGTCCGCCGGTTATCGCCGCCCGTTCATATGGTCCGACCCAAGGCCGCGTCCGAACTTGCCGTTCGTACCTGCCTCGTCGCTTTTCCATTCTATACAGCAGGCCGCGCGCTGCTCTCGGGGCGACATCATCCCATCTCCCGGTCCGCGTCGGCACGCGTGGGACTGCGACCGGCTTCGGTTGCAACTGAAGACACCATTGCGCTGAAACGTTCAAGCGATTGTTACGGTACATAGTATACAGACATCGCGGCCGGTCGAACGCGTACCGACCAAATAAAACCGTTCGCAAACACTATGGCCAACCCTTACAGGAGGATGAAAGGCCGGGGCGGCCCCCCCCTTATCTTCTGTATCCTGGGTCGGCATAAGTCCGGATTAGCTATGCTACGACTTCAGAATACGATTCTCGAAATGATTGCGAAGGGGCACACGCTCGAGGAAACAGCCGTACAAATCTGTATTCAGGCGGAGTTACTGGTCCCGCAGGTGATCTGCTCGATCGTGTGCGTCGATCCGTCCGGACTATTGCGTCCACTCGCCGCGCCCGGCCTTCCGCCCGCATATTCCGAGGCGCTCGACGGCGTCGCGGTCGGCCCACTGGTCGGGTCCTGTGGCGCGGCCGCGTACTTCCGGCATGAGGTGATCGCGACCGACGTCTCGACCGATCTCCGCTGGGCGCCATTCCGGAACATGCTCGAACCGCTGGGGATCGTTGCCTGCTGGTCGACACCGATACTGGATTTGCAGGGCGAGGTGCTCGGCACCTTCGCCTTCCATTACCGCGATCGTCGCGGGCCGTCGGCGCTGGAACGCGAAATCGTGAAATATTGCGTTCCGTTGTGCGTCATCGCCTTCGACCGGCATCAACGGGTCGTCGACAGGGAACGTCGTGCGTCGACCGACCCGCTTACCAGATTGGGCAACCGGGCGTCGCTGAACGCCGCGCTGGCGACGCTCGATTGCGGCACACCGGGCGCATGGGGGTTGCTGGTCTTCGATCTCGACAACCTGAAGATCGTGAACGACACGTTCGGGCATCACGCCGGGGATGCGCTGTTACAGACGGCAGGCGCGCGCATCGCCGCTGCGATCGCGCCCGATCAACTGTTCCGCGTGGGTGGCGACGAATTTACTGCGATCCTTCAGGCACCCGAGGCATTGAATGACCTCGACCGGACCATAGAAACGATCCTCAAGTCTTTGATCGAACAGGCCGATTGCGACGGACATATCATCGTTCCGCGCGCGACCGTCGGCGCAGCGGTCGTGGCCGCCGAAGACCGCACGGCCGAGCGCGTCCGTAAGAATGCCGATCTGGCACTATATCATGCCAAGGAAACCGGGCGCGGGGGCTTCGTACGATACTGGCCCGGTCTGGGGTCCAACATCACCCGTCGGCTCGACAATATCCGGGACGTCGCCGCCGGACTGCGCGACCGTCGTATCGACGCCTTCTACCAGCCGGTCGTACGCCTCGACACGCGCGAAATCGTCGGGCTGGAAGCGCTGTGCCGGCTGCGGATGGACGATCGGACGCTGTCGGCAGGCAGCTTCCACGAAGCGACCAACGACGCGCAGGTCGCGACGGCGTTGACGGAACGGATGATGGAGATCGTTGCCGCCGATGTCCGCGACTGGCTGGCGATGGGTATTCCGTTCCAGCATGTCGGCATCAACGTGTCCTCGCCGGACATTCATGGCGGACAGCTCGACAAGGTGCTGACCGCCGCGTTCGCGCGAGAGCGCGTACCGCTGAAGCATGTGATCCTCGAAGTGACCGAAGCGGTCTATATGGGGAAGGGCGATCGAATCGTTCAGGACGCGATCGAGGCGCTTCGGGCGAAAGGGCTTCGTGTAGCGCTCGACGATTTCGGCACCGGCTATGCATCGCTTACGCACCTGCTTACCGTGCCGGTCGATATCCTGAAGATCGACCGGAGTTTCATCAGTCGCATCTCGGCCGACAATGCGAGCATGGCGATCGTCGAGGGGCTGGTGCAGATCGCCGGAAAACTGGATATCCGGGTCATCGCCGAAGGGATCGAAACCGAAGCGCAGGCCGAACAGGTGCAGGCGGCGGGATGCGCCCTGGGGCAGGGCTATTTGTTCTCAAAGGCAGTCGACCGACATGCGATGACGCAGTTGTTGCTCAACCATGCGCAACGGATGTGACCCCGCCGGCTACTGCCTCTAGACGACCTTCAACTTCGCGCCGGACGGCGGCGCTTGCAGAACCGTGTTGAGTGTGCGGGCGAGTTCCGCCTGACGGAACGGCTTGGACAGGACCGGTACGCCGGACGGGACATCCTCCCCTTTCGCGGCATAGCCGGTGATCAGCAACACCGGCAGCCTGCGCCCCGTGCGGTACAACTCGCCGATCAGTTGCGCGCCATTCATGCCGGGCATCAGATAATCGGTAACGACGCCATCGACTTCGATCCCGCCGCGGATCGCCGACAACGCTTGCGAGGCCGAGGCGGCTTCGGTGACGATGTAACCGATATCGCGCAACATTTCCGCGGTAGCGGTACGGACGATTTCCTCGTCGTCGACCAGCAGGATTCGGGCCGCGACCCGCGCCGGGATCGTTTCCGGCGCGCCGCTGCCGTTCTGCGCGACGGCTTCGTCGGTCACCGGCAGCCAAATCGTGATCGCCGTGCCTTGTCCCGGCGTGCTCTCGATCCGCAACGTTCCGCCGGATTGCGCCGCCAGCCCGTGGATCATCGACAGGCCCAGCCCGGTGCCCTTGCCGATACCCTTGGTCGAGAAGAACGGCTCGGTCGCCCGAGCCAGCGTCGCCTTGTCCATGCCGATACCGGTGTCGCCCGCGACGATGCGGACATAGCGGCCGGGTTGCAGGTCGAGCAGATTATGGTCGTCGGCGATGGTGCTGCTGGCCGTGATCGTCAGCTTTCCGCCGCCGGGCATCGCATCGCGCGCGTTGATCGCGAGGTTGAGCAGCGCCAGTTCCAACTGGTTCGGATCGACCCGGACCGGCGGCAGGTGCCGTGGCAGTTCGAGCGCGATTGCCACCGTCGGGCCGAGCGAGCGTTGCAGCATGTCCGACATACCCTCGATCAACGCACCGGCATCGACCGGTTGCGGCTGCAGCGCCTGTCGGCGGGCGAAGGCCAGCAGCCGCTGGGTCAGCGTGGCGGCACGTTCGGCGGCCTGCATCGCCCCGCCGATCAACCGTTGCGCCTTGTCGTCGTCCGGGGTGCGGCGTCGCAGCAGGTCGAGGCTGCCGACGATCGGGGTCAGCAGGTTGTTGAAATCATGCGCGACGCCACCGGTAAGCTGGCCGATCGCGTCCATCTTGCGCGCCTGCGCCAACTGTGTCTCGGCTTCCTTGCGGGCGGTGATGTCCGCCACCACCCCGGTCATGCGCACCGGTTGAGCGTCGGGATCGTAGCGTACCCGCCCCTTGGCAGCGATCCAGCGATGCTCACCGCCGCTGGTGGTGATGCTGCATTCGAAATCAATCGATCCGGTGACCGTCGCGTCCTCGAACTGTCGAGCGACCATCTGGCGTTGGTCGGCGTCGACATGGCGAAGAAAAACGTCAACGTTCCAGATGGGCAGGAGCGCGCCATATCCAAAAATCTGATCGTGCCGCAGCGTCCGCTTGGCCAGGCCGGTCCGCACATCGATGTCCCAGCTTCCCATGTCGGCCGCTTCCAGCGCGACTTCCAGACTGTCTCGCGCGTACTCGGCCTCGGCGGTGCGATCGCGGACGGTATTTTCCATCGCCGCCGTGAAGTCGCGAACCTGATACTGGCGCGTCCGGGCTTTCAGCGCCGAGCGTACCGCCCCCAGCATCGCCTCCGCATGCAGCGGACGTTCGAGCAGGACGGTATTGCCCAGCGCTTGCAGCCGTTGCAGCGCGGCGGCGCTGCGCGGCGCCTTGTGTCCGTTGGCCAATACGATGAAGGGCAGGTCGGACCATGCGGGCTGGTGCGCGATCCACTCGGCAAACGGACCGGTGTCGCTCCCGGCCAGTGCCTCCTCGGTAATCATCACCGCCCCGGCATCGGCGTCGATCGCCTCCAGCAGCGCCGCGATGTCGCGACACACGAACGCCTCGACCCCGGCCTTGTCGAACAGGCTGGCGGCGACATCGGCGTCGCGCCCCCGGGGGGCAAGGATGAGAAGGCGGTGTTCCACTAGGCGGCGGTAGGCTCGGTCGATGACGGATCGGGCTGCGGCAGCAGGTTCGCTCGCTCGCCCGAAAAAGTCGGGACGCCCGTCAGCACGCCGTGGAAATCACGCAGCGCCTCGCCGACGCTCAACCCTTCGCCGGTAATCTGGAACTCGCGGATGGTACGCTCGTGGCGGGCGGTGCGTGTCTTGATGACCGAAATCGCCTGCCGCACTTCCCCGTGCGCTTCGAAATAGCGCAACTGCATCACGGTATCGGCAAGGTAGCTGAGATCGACGTCGGACCGGATATCGCCGGTGATGCCATGCAGACCGAGGATAAGGACCGTCACCACGCCCTTCTGCCCGAGATAGCTGAGCAACTCGTGCATCTGCAGCGTCAGGAACTGCTCGTTCGGCATCGACTGGAGATAGGCGTTGAGACTGTCGATCACTACGATCCGGGCGCCGTGCCGTTCGACCGCCTCCCGCACCGCGTTCGCGAACTCCCCCGGAGACAGTTCCGCCGGATCGATCGCGCGGATGTCGAGGTCGCCATTCTCGATGAACGGCACCAGATCCATCCCGAGCGCCGCCGAGCGTTTCAACAGCGTCGGCAACCGTTCGTCGAACAGGAAATAGGATGCCTTCTCCCCTCGGCGCAGGGAGGCGACCATCGCCTGCACCGTCGCGGTCGTCTTGCCGACCCCGGCGGGGCCGGACAGCAGCGTCGCCGTGCCGGGCACCATTCCCCCGCCCAGCAAGGCATCCAACGGGGCCGACCCGGTCGAAATCGGCGTGTCGTCATAGGTTGCGGCATGTTCCGCCGCGACGAGGCGGGGATAGACGCACAGCCCGCCACGTTCGATCTCGAAATCATGATATCCGCCACGGAAACGGATGCCGCGCATCTTGACCACATGGGCACGGCGACGTTGTGCGCCGAAGCCCGACAGCGTCTGTTCGAGCATGATGACGCCGTGAGCGATGCTTTGCAGTTGCAGGTCGCTGCCGCTGGCGCTCTTGTCGTCGAGCAGCAGCACCGTGCACTGACGGGAGGCGAAAAAATGCTTCAACGCCAGGATCTGGCGCCGGTATCGAACCGGGGTCTGTGCGAGCAGGCGTAGTTCCGAAAGGCTGTCGATAACGATGCGACTGGGGCGCAGTTCGTCGACCTTCGCCATGATTGCCCGGACGGTTTCGCCGAGTTCGACCTCGCTTGGATGCAGGAGCGTTTGTTCCTGATCCGCACCGAACCCTTCGGCAGGGACCATTTCCACCAGTTCGATCGGATCGAGCGACCAGCCGTGACTTTCGGCTACCGCCAGAAGTTCGACCTCGGTCTCCGCCAGCGTGATGTAGAGGCCCGCTTCGCCCGAACGCGTTCCCGCAAGAAGGAAACCCAGTCCCAGCGTCGTCTTGCCGGTGCCGGGCGTGCCCTCGACCAGATAGATGCGTTCGCGGGTCAGTCCGCCCGCGAGGATATCGTCGAGACCTTCCACCCCGGTCGAGGCAATCGCCCGCCGGTCGGCTGTCGTTCCAGTCAAGTTCTGCATCTCCGCCGGAGTTCCAGACACACTTATGATAGTTCGTCTTACGCAGCAAATGGATAGCGTCGCCGGACACCCCCATCGGGTACGGTGCGTACGCTCTGGCCCGCTGCGACCCGTTAGCGCGGGCGAGGGGCCGCGGTCGATCCGCGCACGACCAGCGTCGCCGGTACCGAGACCGGATCGCGAGGTGCGCTGCTCTTGCCCTGATCGGCGATCAGCAATTCGACCGCGCGAGAGGTGACGGCGGCGATCGGCTGGACGATCGCGGTCAGTGCCGGGTGCGCGAAGCGGACGATCGGGGTGTCGTCGAAACTGACCAGCGACAGGTCGCCCGGCACCGCCAGACCCCGTGCACGCGCAAGGTCGAGTACCGCGAGCGCCATCTGGTCGTTGCTGGCAATGATCGCACTCGGCGGATCGCGCATCGCCAGCAGGGCTTCGGCGGCACGTCGACCCGATGCATAGCCGAAATCGCCCTCCGCCAACAGGTCGGTATCGCCGCCCGCCGCCGCCATCGCCCGTCGCCAGCCGGTGACGCGCCACGCACTCAACTCATACTCGACCGGTCCGGCGATGAAGCCGATCCTGCGATGGCCCAGTCCAAGCAAATGCTCGGTCGCCAGCACCGCCGCATCCTCGTCGCCCATCGTGAGCGAAAAGCCCGGCCCGGCGGTCAGCGATCCGATCCGCGCGACGCCGATCCCCTGTTTCGCGAGCAGGTCGAGGATCACCGGGTCCTGCGAATGCGGCGGGGTCAGGATCACGCCGTCGGGATGCAGTGCGCCCAGCGCTGCGGACAATTCGCGGCGGATATGGTCGCTGTGCGTGTCGATCAGTTCGATGATGAGGCGATAGCCATGTTCGGCGCAGGTCAGCATCCCGCCGAGCAGCATCTGATCGACCCAGTCGGTGCCCTCGCGCGCCTGCCACCCGGCGATGGTGCGGTCGCGGTCGTTCAGCGCGAGGATGATCCGTGATCGCGATCCGCCCATCCGCTGCGCCGCAATCGACGGGACATAGCCGAGCTTGTCGATCGACGCCTGCACCCGATCGACCGTGGCCGGGCGGACCGACGGTTCCTTGTTGATGACGCGGCTTACCGTCTGCAGCGAAACGCCGGCGTCGGCAGCGACATGCTTGATCGTAATTCCGGGAACGCGGCGTGCCATCAGTGCGTCTGCGTCGGCGCGGAATCGGGATCGGCCGGGCAGTAGCGCGCGATATAGGCGGCATGGGGCGGCATGGACGCCACCGCGTCGGCGGTGCGGGTCCGCAGCGTGATGAGCAGCCGGTCGAGTTCGTCGTCGCCCAGCTTGGCGGCGATCGGATGGTGGCTTTGGGGCACGATGCCCTGTCCCATCATCACCTGTACCCAACTGTTTTCGCCGAACAGTTCGTCGTTGCGGCGGAATACCCGGCCGGTCTCGCGGAACAGCGCGATCTTCTGCGCCAGCGTGTCGGGCACGTCCATATCCGCGCATTGCCGCCAGAACGGGGAGTCGCGTCGGTCCGTGACCTTGTAATGCAGGATGAGGAAGTCGCGAATCTGTTCCATGTCCTGATGCTGCTGGTCGTTGAACTCGGCGATGTCGGCCGGGCTGATGCGCCCTTGCGGAAACAGGCGCAAGAGCCTCAGGATCGCCCGCTGGATCAAATGGATGCTGGTCGATTCCAGCGGCTCCATGAACCCGCCTGACAGGCCCATCGCCACGCAATTGCGGTGCCATTGCCGCCGCCTCGCCCCGGTGGTGAAGCGCAGGAAGTTCGGTTCCGTCAGCACCTTGCCCTCGACATTGCCGAGAAGGCGATCGAGCGCGGCGTCGCGATCGAGATAGCGGCTGCAATAGACGAGGCCGTTGCCGACCCGGTGCTGGAGCGGGATGCGCCATTGCCACCCGGCGTCATGCGCCATCGCCCGGGTATAGGGAACGGGTGGGGCGACGCTTTCCGTCTGCACCGCGATCGCCGCATCGCACGGCAGCCAGTGCGTCCAGTCGTCGAACCCGGCGTGCAGCGCCCCTTCGATCAACAGCGCGCGAAAGCCGGTACAGTCGAGGAACAGGTCGCCTTCGACCCGCCGGTCGCCATCGATCGCGAGCGCGGCGATATCGCCGGTAGCGCCGTCCAGTTCGACACGGGCGATGCGTCCTTCGATCCGGCGTACGCCGTCCTGCTCCGCCATGCCGCGCAGGAACCGGGCGTAGCGACCGGAATCGAGCTGATAGGCATAGTTGGTACCGTCGCCCGGCAAATGGCCGAAGCGACCCTGCATCGCCGCGACCAGTTCGGTGCAATACTCGTCATAGGACTGGTCGTGACCGCGCGTGCGTCCGTGTAGCCAGAAATGCTGGAATCCCGCCGCCCAATGATCCTTCCCGGTCATGCCGAACGAATGGAAGTACCGCGATCCCGCGTCGCGCCAGCCGTCGAACAGGATGCCCAGTTTGAACGTGGCCGACGTTGCCCGCATGAACGCGGCTTCGTCGATCCCCAACAGGCGGTTGAACGTCGCGAGCGGCGGGATCGTCGATTCCCCGACGCCGATGGTTCCGATCGTTTCCGATTCCACCAGCGTGACGTGTGCGGTGCGCGCCATCGTCCGTGCGATCGCGGCGGCGGCCATCCATCCAGCGGTGCCGCCACCCGCAACCACGACGCGGATCGGGGTCGGCGATGGTGCCGGCGCGGTCATCGGCTGAACTGCCGCGACAGATAGGTGCGCAGCCGCTCCGCCGTCTCGGGTGTCAGCGGGTCGAGTATGCCGCGTCCACCTTCGGCAAGGTGGGCGGTGACGGCGTCGCCGTTGCCGAACACATAATGGTCGAACATCTGCCGCCAATATTCCTTCTGCTCCGGCGGCAGGTCACGCACCGCGAGGATCGCGTGGTTCAGCGCGTCCTGCGGTTGCCCCAGCCAGCGCGGCGTCGTGCGCCACCAATAGTTCACCAGCACGTTGAACGGCGCCAGCCCCTCGACATGGTGCCACCATAGCGCCGGGATGTGCAGCGCATCGCCCGGCTTCAGTTCCGCCACCTGGGCATGGGCCAGCGCTTCGGCGAAACGAGGGTGGACGGAGAGATCGGGATCGTGGAAATCGACCATCGACACCGCCCGCCCCGCCGGCGTGTTGTCGACCGGGCCGAGATACAGGTTGCGGAACTGGTCGGGCGGAAACAGCGTGAAACGTCGCCGCCCGGCCGCGACGCAGGCGAGATTGGCGGGCTGGTCGTTGTGCGCGGCGATGCGGGTACGCGTGCCGATCCAGATGCTGGCCAGCGCGTCGCGCTCACCGAGGTCGACTTGGTTCGACTCGTGCAGCCCGTCGAAGAACCCGCGAACGTCGATCGACGCCAGATAGATCGGGCGGGGGTCGGGGGTATCTTCCTCGCGATCGATCTGTTCAAAGATGTCCGGTAGTTTCGCGCGCGCCATCGCGAAGTTCATGCGCATCGCATCGTCGTAGAACAGCCGCCCGCCGGACCCCGGATTGCCGACCGACACGGTGAACGGCATGTCGCGTGCCATCCCCGCCAGATATGCGCGCGCATCGCGGGCGGAGCGCAACCCGGCCTGCACCAGCGGCCAGTCGGCGACGAGGCCACGGACGACGAACGGGCGATCCGCATCGCGCAGATGACGGTCGAGATCGGCGGCATCCGCAATCGTCACTTCGGGGATGCGGGGCAGGGTGTCGAGCGTATCAGCCACCGCGCACCCGGTTCTTGCGCGCGATCAGTCCGGGCAGGTTCGCAAGCGACGCCACCGCCATGAAGATCGGCAGCAGATGCCCGTCGCGGTGCAACGCACCGAGCGTCGCGGCGTCGAGATCGCGCAACCGCTCTTCCGCAATCGCATGAAACCCGACGAGCCGGTTGGTTGCGCCGTCGTTCAGCGTGACCTCCAGCGTGAACGGTTCCAGCAGGCCATGTCGGTCGAGCGCATCGAAGAATGCCGCCGCACCGCGATAGCCCATGTCGAGCGCACCGAGCCGTTCGAGAATCGTTTCCAGATAGGGGGTCGGGCGTCCATCGCGATCGAACACCCGCACGCCGTCGCTATCGGCCCCGGCGATACGTGGACTGGCCATGTCGATCACCGCCTTGCGCGCCCCTTCCGCGCCCGGCGCGCCGCCGATCAGGAATGGCTGGATATCGACCGACAGCGGCAGGCACGTCGCGTCCCAGCGGTCGCCGTCGAGGAACAGGTTCTCGCCCGCATCGAAGCCGAACAGCGCCAATGCGACAAAGCCGTCGCGCTCCGGGGTCTGGCGGAACAGGATCGGATAATCTGCCTGCACCCGCCGAAATTCGTCGGGAACGACCAGCGCGGTCATCACCGCATCGCCCAGTGTCGCGGACCGGTCCCGCCGGATGCGAAGGTCGCGATGCGCCTCGATGTTCAGGAGCATGTGTTCAGACATTGGCGGCCTTTGCAGCGTTGGTGGCAGGGCTATTCAGCGTGTTCAGATAGGCACGATTTGTTGGCAGGCTCGCGGCCAGTATCCGCGCGCGCTGCCCGGTCTGGTACAGCGCAGCGGCGGCGGCGTCGCGGGTGCCGGTACGGATGGGGGCGGGCGGCGGCGGTGCGACGCCCATGCCGTACAGGACATAGCGATAGCTGGCCGCCGGAAAGATTTCGTCGGCATGATCCAGATCGGCGGGCGAGGGCGGCTGGGTCCGCCATAGCGCCAGCAGGTCGCGAAGGCGGTCGGGGATCGACGCCGGATCGCGATGCGCCCGCCAATAGGGTTCGTCGCGGACGCCGGGAACGTAATGCAGCTTCAGAAAGTCGACGATCCGGTTCCAGCGATACCGGAACCGGTCGTTGAACCGTCGCGCGTGCAGCGCCATCGCGTCGCGGTTTACCGGAAACCCGTCCAGCAGCGAGTCGATCGAGAGTTCGACCATGACGATCGCCGACGCCTCCAGCGGTTCGAGGAACCCGGCGGACAGCCCGATCGCCAGACAATTGCCGTGCCAGAAGCGTTCGCGGTGTGCCGAACGAAAGCGGAGCGATCGAAACGACAGCGACGCCGGATCGATATCGGGTGCGGTACGCGCAAGATGGGCGGTCAGCGTCTCCGCCGCGCGGTCGTCGCTCATAAAATCACTCGCATAGACGCAGCCGATCCCGCGGCGAAGGGGCAGGCCGATGTCCCAGATCCATCCGGCGGCATGGGCGGTCGCGTTCGTCTGTGACGCGATCGGGCTGTCGGGGACGACCGGCACCTGTACCGCCAGCGCGCGGTCGTTGAACAATATGTCGGTCCGGTCGATCAAGGGCACGCCGCAATGCCCGCCGATCAGCAGCGCGGCATGGCCGGTACAATCGAGGAACAGGTCGCCGTCGACCCGGCCAGACGTGCGCGTACCCACAGCGGCGATGTCGCCGTTCACCGCCGCATCCACGTCGGTAACGTGATCGCGCACATGGGTCACGCCCAGACGTTCGGTGGCGGTGCGTCGCAACAGGGCGGCGAAGCGGGTGGCGTCGAGGTGATAGGCGTAGTTCAGCGCCCCGGCATATTCGGCCATTCCCTGCTGACGCGGGGCGAGATCATGGGCGCACACATGCGGCTGGGCACTGACCCGATCGGCGAAACTGCTCTCCACCGGGTTCCACAAATGGGTCAGGTCGTGCGCCGACAGATCGGCGGGCGTGGTGAACGGGTGGTGATAGCGGTCGTTGGACGTGCCGTCGCGCCACCCGTCGAATCGCGACCCCTGTTTGAAACTCGCGTCGCAGGCGGTGAGGAATTCCGCCTCGCCGATGCCGATCCGCGACAGCGTACCGCGCATCGTCGGCCATGTCCCTTCGCCGACGCCGATGATCGGGACGTCGGGGGATTCGATCAGCGTCACCGCCAGCGACGGAGCGGCGGCAGCGATGCGGCACGCCGCCAGCCATCCGGCCGTCCCGCCGCCGACGATCACGATCCGTCTGGTCCGTTCAGCCACCGCTTGTTCGTTTCATCTTCGGGAACATGCCCGCGACGGCGGCAAAAGGCCACTCGTCGCGGGCTTTCGGATCAGAAGCTTACGCGCACGCCACCCATGTACCGGGCAAAACCCGGCTGGGAGAAGGTCGCGAAGTTCTCGTTACGGCGATGGCCCCGGCGACCTTCGCCCGTCAGGTTGATGCCTTCGCCGAAAACGGTCAGCCCCTTGCGGAATTCATAGCTGACGCTCGCGTCCACCTGTCCATACGCCTCGACATAGGTTGGATTGGGATTGCCCCCGGCATAGAATTTGTCACGCCAATTGTACGCGACACGCCCCTGCAATCCGAACTTGTCATAGAACAGCACCGCATTGGCACTGTCGCTCAGCCCCGCCAGGGCGAACTGGCCGACATTGGGGTCGAGCGAATTGTCGAACTCGGCATCGCCGCGCACGATCGTATAGTTCAGGATCGCGCCGAACCCGGTGTTCCAGAAGCTGTGCTGGATCGCAAATTCGAACCCGTCGATGGTCGCGGTCTGATCCGAATTGAACGGCGTGCCGACCCGGAAGTCGACCAGGCCATCCTCCGGCAGGCCGATGATCCGTCCGGTATAATAGCCGTTGGTGTCGAGGATCGGCTGTCCCTGACCATTGCGGGCCACTTCGACGCCGTTGGTAAAGTTGCGCAGGATATAGTCGCGGATGCGCGCGGTATCGATCGTCCCGCCCAACGCCGCCTGTGCCGCACGGAAGCGCGGACCGTCCGCCGGATTACGCAGGTCGAAGGCCGAACGCTCCACTTCCTGCGAGTTGATGAAATTGCCGACCCGCTTGCGGAAGTACCCGGCCGAGACATAGCTGGTCGGGCTGTAATACCATTCCGCCGACAGATCGATGTTCTTGGACAGGAACGGCACGAGGCCGGGGTTGCCCTGAAGCCCGCCGCCGCCCGCGATGCCGAACTGACGGTTGAGCGTCAGCCCGCCCTGCAGACTGTTATAGTCGGCGCGGGTGATCGTATGGCTGTACGATGCGCGCAACTTCACATTGTCGATAACCTCGATATCCAGATCGACCGCCGGGAGCCAGTTGTCGTAACTGCCCTTGTTCGGCAGGAAATCGCTCTCGGCGGAATAGATGATATTGAACTCGCCTGTCGCGACCCATGCGGCCCCGATCGGGATCGGCGTCAGCGATGCGGACGTGACGTTGGTCTGGTCGTACCGTACGCCCGCGATCAGGTGGGAGCGGCGGCCGAGCACGTCGAACGTGTTGTTCACCTGAATGAACGGCGAGATCGTCTGTTCGGTGATGCGCCGGTCGGTATCGAATGACGCCAGGCAATTCCCGTCGCCGCCGCAGATACCGAACCGCTGATCGAGCAGATCGACCATCCGCTCGAAATCGAACCGGTAATAGGACGGGATGATGCCGTCCTTCGCACCGCTCACGCCCCTGAACTTGTCTGGCAACGACACCTGCTCGAACAAGTCGTCGGGCAGGTCGCCGGGCGTGCCGAGACCGCCCCAGGTATCGTTCTGAAGGAAGCCGTAGGCCGACCGCACCTTGTTATGGACGTACGAGAAACCGGCATCGATCGAATCGAGGAAGCTGCCGTCGTGGTCGTAGCGGCCCGACAACTGGACCTGATTGATCTCGTCGCGGAAATACGCGTTGCGGAACGAGTTGCCGGTGGCGTTGATCCGCGATGCGTCGAGCGCGTCGATACCCGGCTGCATCGTGTACGACAGCACCGGAAGATCGCGGGTGAAGTCCACCGTTTGCGATGCGACGCCGAATATCGCCGAGCCGACCGACGTGCTGGTTCCGAACCGGTTGGACGGGCGCGATTCCGCCGTCGAATGATGCGCGTCCAGCGTCACGCGCACGCCACCCGGCCCCTGCCATGACAGATTGCCGCCCAGCGACTTGTTCTCACTCACATTGGCGGTCAGCGACCCACTGTACGACAGGTCCTTTCCGGGGCCGAAGCGCTCTGTGTAGAAGACGGGACCGGCAGCGGGACCATCGGTCCATTCGGTCGACGTATCGCCGAAATTGAACCAGATGCCGACGCTGCTGTCGCGTGCCTCCACCTTGTTGCGCGAATAGGTGAAGTCCACCGTCGCCGTCAGGGAATCGATCGGACGATACTGTAACACGACCTGACCATTGATGCGCTCGCGCTGGATATCGGTCAGGTTGTACGCGGCGCTTTGCGGTACTTCGTACACGTCGGCCGGGCCGGGACGGTTGATGACGTTCGGCCCCTCCGGGCCAAGCGTCCCCCAGTCGTTCTCGGTGCCGAGGAATGCGTTGCCGAACCCGACCGACCCGGTGTTCACGCTGGCGTTGCGCTTTTGATAGACGCCGGACACGAGGAAGCCGAACTGATCCTCGTTGCCGAACGTCGTGCTGAACACGCCGGACACTTCGGGCGTGACGCTGTCCTTCCCGTTCTGCGACGTGTCGATCACGCCGCGTGCCGCCAGCGATCCGCGCGTGCCCGCACGGTCGAGCGGGCGGGGCGTCTTGATATTGATGGTCGAGCCGATGCCGCCTGATGGTACGGCGGCGCGACCGGTCTTGTAGACCTCGACCCCGGCAATCCCCTCGGACGCGAGGTTGGCGAAGTCGAACGAGCGCGATGCGGGCGGGCTGGCCCCGTCGCCCAGCGACGATGTCGGCAACTGGCGACCGTTCAACACCACCAGATTATATTCGGGGCCGAAGCCGCGAACCGTGACGGTCGACCCTTCGCCATTCTGGCGATCGATCGATACGCCGGTAATGCGCTGAAGCGATTCTGCGAGATTGGTGTCGGGGAACTTGCCGATATCCTCGGCAGAAATCGCGTCGACGACACCCTGCGCGTTGCGTTTGGTTTCCAGCGCGCTGCGCAAGCTGGCACGAATGCCGGTGACGACGATCTCTTCGCCCGATCCTTCGCCGGAAACCGGTTCCTGCGTTTCGGATGGGCCGGGGTTGCCAAGCGTGGCGGCGGCATCCTGTGCCGATGCAGCAAGGGGCACGTTGCCCATCGCGATGGTCGATGCCCCGAGTACCAGACGCGAGACAGTGCGAACGGTGAATCCGCGCATTCAGCTCCTCCCTTTTCAAGCGCCATTCTCCGGACGCCATTTTTGATAACGTTCACTTGCAGCGCGCCCCGCACCCTGTCAAGCAAAGGAAATCGTTGATGTGAACATTATCATCCGACGATGTAACAACGCCACGGGCAGCGACCGGCACAGCCGGCGGGAGAGGGTCGATATGCGGTTTACGATCGGACGGACGCGGGCATTCGCGGTGTCGCTGATGCTGTGTACGGGGTTGGCAATTCCGGTAATCGCGCAGGAACCGCCTCGCGCCGCGCCCGTAAAGACCGATGCCCGAACCCGTGCGGAAACGATCGTTGCGCGAATGACGGAGGACGAAAAGGTCGCGTTGCTCCACGGTCTGTTTCCGCCGATGGCGGCCGGGCGGACGACGAACGAACTCATCCCGTCGGCCGGACATATCGACGGCATTCCGCGACTGGGCGTCCCGCTGGTCCGCGAAAGCGATGCGTCGCTCGGTGTCGCCAATCAGGTCGAGCAGCGTCCGGGCGACGTCGCCACGGCACTGCCCTCCGCCCTGGCGACGGCGGCAAGCTTTTCGCCTGAGATCGCGCGTGCCGGTGGCGCGATGATCGGGTCTGAGGCGCGGGCCAAGCGGTTCAACGTGCTGCTGGCGGGCGGCGTCAACCTGACGCGCGATCCGTGGAACGGTCGCAATTTCGAATATATGGGCGAAGATCCGCTGCTTGCCGGGATGTTGGGCGGCGCACACATCGCCGGGGTACAATCGAACGGCGTCGCGTCGACCGTGAAGCATTTCGCGCTGAACGCGCAGGAAACCGGCCGGATGGTCGCCGACGCCCGCATCGACGAAGCCGCGTTCCGGATGAGCGACCTGCTGGCGTTCCAGATCGCCATCGAACGCGGGCGTCCGGCATCGGTGATGTGCGCGTATAACAAGGTCAATGGCGACTGGGCGTGCGAGAACGACTTTCTGCTGAACCACGTGCTCAAGCGGGACTGGGGGTATCGCGGCTGGGTGATGAGCGACTGGGGCGGGGTGCATTCGACCGTCAAGGCGGCCAATGCCGGGCTGGACCAGCAATCCGGACAGGAACTGGACAAGACGATCTATTTCGGTGCGCCGCTGGCCGAGGCGGTGGCGAAGGGGCAGGTGTCGCGCGCGCGACTGGACGACATGGTCGCACGGTATCTGACGGGGTTGATCGAAAGTGGTGCCTATGACGCGCCGGTCCCCGCCGTCGCACAGACGCCGCCCTATGCCCGCAACGCCGATGTGGCGCAGCGTGCGGCGGAGGCCGGGATCGTGTTGCTGAAGAACGACGGGGACCTCCTGCCGCTGGCGCGTTCGGTCAGGCGCATCGTCGTGATCGGCGGTGGCGCGGATCGGGGTGTTTTGTCGGGCGGAGGGTCGAGTCAGGTGCGGTCGGTCGGCGGCGCACCGATCGAGATACCGCTGGCCCACGGTCCGGCGGCGTCCTTCGTCCGCATCACCTATCACGCGTCGTCTCCGCTGGCGGCGTTGCGCAAGGCGTTGCCGGGCGTGCGGATCGATTTCGTCGACGGACGCAGTCTGAACGAGACCGTCGCGGCGGCGAAATCGGCCGACCTCGCCATCCTGTTCGCAACGCAATGGACGACCGAGGCGGAGGATGTGCCCGACCTGCGCCTGCCCGATCATCAGGACGCGCTGATCGCCGCCGTCGCCGCCGCCCAGCCGCGCATGGTCGCCGTATTGGAAACCGGCGGGCCGGTGCTGATGCCGTGGATCGAGAAGGTGCCGGCTGTGGTGCAGGCATGGTATCCGGGTCAGCGCGGGGGCGAAGCGATCGCCGCCGTGCTGACCGGGCGGGTCAACCCGTCGGGCCGGTTGCCGATCACCTTTCCAGCCACGGCCGCACAGCCGCCGCGCGTGGCCCCGGTCGGTCTCGACCGGTTGAGTGCGCTGGAACTGGCGGCAGCGGGCAATCCCGCCAATGCCGCACCGGGCGGTTTGCCGAGCTTCCCGATCGACTATCGCGAAGGGGCGGACGTCGGGTATCGCTGGTATGAGCGGACACGGGCCACGCCGTTGTTCGCGTTCGGGCATGGTATCAGCTACACCCGCTTCGCCTATCGCAATCCGGTCGTGACCGGCGGCGACGGGTTGCGGGTCACGTTCGACGTCGCGAATGTCGGCGATCGGGCCGGTGCCGATGTTCCCCAGATATATGTCGCGCGCGACGGCGGCGGCGCACCGATGCGGCTGGCGGCATTCGATCGGGTCGTGCTGAAACCGGGCGAGACGAAGCGGGTTACGCTGGTCGCCGAACCGCGCATCCTCGCCGATTATGATACGCGCCAGCCCGGCTGGCATATCCGGGCAGGGACGTACCGAGTGGCCATCGCGCGCGACGCGACCGATCGGTCGATGATGCTGACCACCCGGCTGGGCGAGCGCCGCATGAAGCCCTGAGCGCGACGGTCAGCGCGGCCAATGGCGGACGTAATCGACGGTCATCGTCTGGGGAAAGGCGGTATCGTCGATACCCCGCTGTCCGCCCCAGTCTCCCCCGACCGCGACGTTCAGGATCAGGCCGAACGACCGGGTGAACGGCCACGCCGCCGCGCCGCCCGGCTGGTCATTCCGCACCTGCATGAATCCGCGTCCGTCGACGCCGATCGTGATGCTGTCGGGACGCCAGTCGAGTTGATAGCGGTGCATCCGTCCGCATGCCGTCGGCACGGTGACTTCCGCACCGCGTTGCGTGCCGCGCGCATGGTTGAACGCGCCGGTATGCAACGTGCCAAGCACCACGCCGGGGTTCCATCCGACCATCTCCATAATGTCGATCTCGCCCTGTTCGGGCCAGCTTCCGCCCTGTGGCAGCATCCAGATCGCGGGCCAGATTCCACGACCGCACGGCAGTCGCGCCCGTATCTCGTAAAAGCCGTAGCCGAGCGAACGCGTGGTGATGAGCTTGGCGGACGAATAGAGTTGCCCACCCCAGTCGGCGGCATTGCGCAGCGCCTCGCGTCGCGCCTCGATTACCAGCGCGCCGCTCTCGACCCGGGCGTTTTCCGGGCGGTTCGCGGCATAATACTGGCGTTCGTTGTTGTGCCAGCCCTGTTTGTTGCGCGACGTGTCGTATCGCCATTTCGTGGTATCGACGTTCGGGCCGTCGAACTCGTCAGCAAAACCCGGTGCTGCCGTTGGCGCGTTCATGGCGATATCGACCCGATAATTGTTCGCGCCCAGCGTGACCGCAGGCGCTGGCCCGTCGCGCAGCGGCACCGACGCGCATCCCGCGACCAGCATCGCCAGCGTGACCGAATAGCGACGCATACCCCTCTCCCATTCTTATCCGGGGAAGGTCGCATGGAACGGAAGGACTGGCAACATCCTGTATATCCGCGCGAAATAGGGTCCGGTTCGTGCTGTCGGCGTGGGCGTCACGTGTCGATCCGACCGGGAGCGCCGTTCACGCGGACATTCTCCATCCGCACGTTGCTGGTGTCGCGCGCGATCAACGCAGTGCGGTCCGGGTCGGTCAGCCGGACGTCGATATCGCGCAACAGAAAGTCTGCAATCTTCGTCGTCGCGTTGCCGGAGATGCTACCGAAACCGCGCGTCGTCCCGCGCACGTCCTCGATCACTACGTCGCGGATGATCGCACCGGGCATTGTCGGCGCGACCTTCGTCCCGTGCGTCAGTCGCGCGTTGACGATCAGCCCGATCGCCGGGTCGCTGACGCTGAAGTTGGGAATGTCGGTGTCATAGAACACCTCGCCATGATGCCAGCGCGAGACGGGGGTCGGTGCCTCGGCCAGCCGCACGCCCTTGACCCGCAGCTTTTCATACACCTGTCCCGGCGTATCGGGCCGCACCTTGAACCGGATCGTAGGGATATCGCCGATATTGGTGATGCGTTCGACCCGCACGTCGCGCACGATCGTCGCGTTACTGCCATAGGTGACGCAGCCCAGCCCATGTTCGAATACGCAGTCGTGGATATGGATGCGCTCGACCGGCGGCGCTTCGACATAGGCGGCGGCGCCGGCCCCTTGCGTTCCCTTGAGCGCAATGCAGTCGTCATCGACCGAGAAGCGGCAGCGGCGCACGATCACGTCCTGACAACTGTCGAGGTCGACGCCGTCGCTGCTCGGCGCGCGGATCACGTGTGGCACCTCGAACCCGCAATCCTCGATCACCGCGCGGCGACAGCGATAGAGGTGCAGGTTCCAGAAGGCGGGGTCCTTGAACGTCACGCCGCTGACCAGCACGTCGTCGCAATCCTCGATCGAGCAGAGCTGCGGCAGGTGATACTGGACCTTCGCGGACCCGACATATTCGTCGGGCATTCGAAAGAACATCCGCCAGAACGGATCGCCCTGTCCGTCCAGCGTGCCCGGCCCGACGATGCGCAGCCCGTGGTTGCCCGTGGCGTTGACCAGCGCGAGCCGGAGCGGTTCGGGATAGGCTTCGGCGAAGCGACGCATCACCAGCGGATAGTCGGACAGGCGGGGAGATCCTTTGAGCACAGCGCCCCGCCGCAACTCCATGCCGACGCCGGGGCGCAGGACGATCGATCCGCTGACGAAGACACCGGCGGGCACGGCAATCATGCCACCACCGGACCGCGCGCAACTGTCGATCGCGCGCTGGATGGCGATGGTGTTGATCGTCCGGCCGTCCCCGATCGCACCGTGATTGCGGATGTCGACGGTCCGTCGCCTCGCGGCCAGCGCTACCCCCGGCGTTGCGGCCAGCGATATCGTTCCGGCAAGGCCGCGCAACAGGTTCCGGCGTGCGTTCATGGTAGTCTTTCCGACGATTACGCGGGCCCCTGCCACGCGATGAAGTCCTGCCGCTGATCGCCGAGCCGTTCGATGCCGAGCGTCACGACATCCCCCGCCTTGAGATACCAGGGCGCAGGCTTCTGGCCGAGGCCGACGCCCGGCGGCGTGCCGGTGGTGATGATGTCGCCCGGCTCCAGCGTCATGAATTGCGAGAGATAGGCGATGATCTGCGCGACGGTGAAGATCATCGTCGCGGTCGATCCGTCCTGCATCCGAAGCCCGTTGACCGACAGCCACATCGACAGCGCCTGCGGATCGCCCGCTTCGTCTTTGGTCACGAGCCACGGGCCGACCGGTCCGAAGGTCGGGAAGCCCTTGCCCTTGTCCCAGGTCGGTCCGCGTTCGGTCTGCCAATGGCGTTCGGATACGTCGTTGACGACGCAATAGCCCGCGACATGCGCCAGCGCCTCTGCCTCGGTAACGTGCGAGGCGTGGGTGCCGATCACGACGCCGAGTTCGACTTCCCAATCGGTCTTGCCGGAATCTTTCGGGATCACGACCGGATCGTTCGGTCCCTGAATGCAATTCACCCATTTGCTGAACACCACCGGTTCTTCTGGGATCGGCAGGTTCGATTCGGCCGCATGGTCGGCATAGTTCAGACCGATCGCAATGAATTTGCGGGTGCCCGCAACCGGTGGACCATAGCGCAAATCGCCGGTCGCCAACGGCAGCGTGGCCGGGTCGATCGCGGCGATACGCGCGAGGGAGTCCGGCGAAAGTGCATCGCGGGTAAGGTCGCCGACAACCGCCGACAGGTCGCGGATACGACCGTCGGTATCGACGATACCGGGCTTCTCGGCGTTCGGACTACCATAGCGACACAGCTTCACGCGGGCGTTCTCCATCTGGACGTGGCGGCGATCATGGCCGGTTTACTCGTCGCCACAATCCAGTTACGATTATGTCATAATACGTCATACGTCAAATGACGTCATGTTGGAGAGAATGATGCGACAGCACTGGTTGGCGACCGCGATGTTGGTGCCGGCGGCGGTGATCGCGGTGCCAGCCGCCGCGTCGGGCCGGACGGAGGTCGTGCTGGCCGATGGCTGGCGCTTCCATCTGGGCGAGGTGGCGGGCGATGCGACCGTTGCCGGCTATGACGATAGCGCTTGGGACCGGGTGGCGGTCCCGCATACGTGGAACCGGCTCGGCAACTACGCCGTCACGCGCCGCCCGGACGCGAATACGACGCGCGGTGTCGGCTGGTATCGGCTGCGCTTCACCGCGCCCGCCGCAGCGACGGGCAGGCGCGTCTATCTACAGTTCGACGCCGCCAGCATCGTCGCCGACGTGTGGGTCAACGGCCGGAAGCTGGGGCGGCACGAAGGCGCGTTCAGCCGCTTCCGCATCGATGCAACCGACGCGATCCGACCGGGCGAGAACGTGCTGGTCGTGAAGGTCGACAATTCCAAGCCCGAGCCCGGCAGTCCGACCGAGTTCGTCGTGCCGATTTCCGGCGACTTCTTCATGTATGGCGGTTTGTATCGCCCGGTGTCGCTGATCGCGACCGGCCAGGCACATATCGACCTGCTCGATCATGGTGGTCCCGGTGTCTATGGCCGGATCGTCGCGCTGGACGATGCAGGCGCCCGCGTGGCCGTCCGGACGCGGCTGCGCAACGATGGTCCGGCGGGGGCGATGATGCTGCGCACCAGCATCGTCGATCGCGACGGGCGACAGGTTGCACGAAGCGAGCAACGGCTGCGGCTGGGGACGGGCGAGGCGGTGGAGCGTGAGGTGGAACTGGCTATCGCCAACCCCCGGCGCTGGAACGGCATCGCCGACCCCTATCTCTATCGCATGATCGTCGAATTGGTCGGACAGGGGGTGTCGGACCGGGTCGAACAGCCGCTGGGCCTGCGCACCGTCGCGGTCGATCCGAACCGGGGCTTCCTGCTCAACGGCACGCCGTTGCGGCTGCAAGGCGTCAACCGGCATCAGGACCGGCAGGAAAAGGGCTGGGCGCTGACCACCGCCGACCATGCCCAGGATATGGCGCTGATCGAGGAACTTGGCGCAAATTCGGTTCGGCTGGCGCACTACAACCATGCCACGCCATTCTACGACCTAGCCGACCGCAACGGCATGGTGCTGTGGGCCGAACTGGGACTGGTGAACCTCGCGTCGATTCCCGGCGTGGCCGACACCCCTCCTGCGATGAAGGCCAGCGCCGAGGCGCAGATGGTCGAGTTGATCCGGCAGAACTACAATCATCCCTCGGTCGGGGTGTGGTCGATCGGAAACGAGATCACGAACTGGGCATCGAAAGGGCTGACGCCATCGAACGCCCGCCCGCTGATGACGGCACTGAATATGGTCGCCAAACGCGAGGACCCCTCCCGGCCGACGACGATAGCGGCGTGTTGCGAGGTGTTGCCGGGCGAAAAGGACGACGGGCGCGACCGCACGGCGGGTACGGCGGATACCGTTGCGTACAACCTCTATTACGGCTGGTACGTGTCGGGCCGGGTGTCGGACGCCTCCCGACTGGGGGCGGTGATGCGTGGCTATCACCGGGAGAATCCGACGCTGCCGGTCGGCGTCGGCGAATATGGCGCGGGCGGCGCGATCACCCAGCACACCGACAACGTGCATGGTGGCAAGATCGAAAGCATCTATCGCCCACAGGCCGAGGAAATTCAGGCCGTCGTCCACGAATTGTCGTGGAAGGAACTCAAGCCGCTCGATTTCCTGTGGGGTACGTGGGTCTGGCAGATGTTCGACGCGACCAGTGACCTGCGTGAGGAGGGTGACAGCACCGACATCAATACCAAGGGGCTGGTGACGTTCGACCGGTCGGTGCGGAAGGATGCGTACTGGTTCTACAAGGCGGCGTGGAGCAAGGCACCGGTGCTGCATCTGACGGGACGGCGCTATGCCGTTCGTGCCTATCCGGTCGTCGATATCCGCGCCTATGCCAATGCCCCCGACGCGACGCTCACCGTCAACGGGCGGTCGATTGGTCGTACCGTCTGTCCCGATTATGTGTGCGTATGGCCGAAGGTCCGGCTGTCGGCGGGCGATAATAACGTTGTCGCCACGGCGGCCGGGCAGCGCGATGAAATGACGCTGCGCTATACCGGTCCGCAGCGTGCGATCCATGTCCGCACCGGCACGCTGGAGGGCGTTACGCTCGGAAACGGCACGCGCTATGGGTCGGACGATTTCTTCGACGGCGGTCTGGGCTTTACGCTCAACCCCTATCAGCGCGAACTCTATGCCGCCGATCAGACGCGCAAGCCTGGCAGGGTCGTTGCGGGTGCAGGCGAGCCGCGCCTCTATGCAAGCTGGCGCGCGGGAAAGGCGTTCCGCTATGCCCTGCCGCTGCCCGATGGCCGATACCGCGTGACGCTGCATCTGTTCGACCCGACCGAGACCGTGGCGGGCAAGCGGGTGTTCACCGTGACCGCGGGTGGCGGTGCAACGCAGCGGGTCGACGTCGTGGCGCGTGCCGGTGGCGGATTGCGGGCGACGACGGTCGACCTGCCGGCAATCGCGACCGGCGGCATGCTGACGCTGGATTTCGCCGGGATCGTCGGAGAGGCGGTGGTTTCGGCAATCGACGTGGTGGCGCAATAAGAGCGGGGCGTCCGGGTGGGACGCCCCGCTCCGGTCAGTCGTGCGGATGGTCGCCGAGCGCGAAGATCCGGTCCATCGGATACCAGGTTCCGTCCGGCCCGGCGGCTGGAATCGGCTGCTGGAAGCGCAGCATCCTGTCGACCCATGCGACGACCGCCGGGTTGGCCGCATCGGCAGCGGCCTTTTCCTCCGCCGAATATCGCTCGCCCGCCTTGATAATCATGAACAGCCGGTTGCCCGCGCGCCAGATCTGCATGTCCTCGATCCCGGCATCGCGGATCGACCGCGTGACTGCCGGGTCGGTGTTGCCGACCCGGTGCCAATGTTCGTATTCCGCGATCAGCACGGCATCCTCGACCAGATCGAGCGCAAGGCAAATGCGCGTGGTCATGCGTTGGTCCAGCCGCCGTCGATGACGTTGGCGGTGCCTGTGGTGTACGAAGACAGGTCGCTGCCGAGGTAGAGCGCCAGTTCGGCGATCTCCCGCGCAAGGCCGATGCGGCCCATCGGTTGCCGCGCGACGAACTCGGCGCGGGCGCGCTCCTCGTCGCCGGTCGCTGCCAGCCGGTCGTCGAGCGAAGGCGACTGTACCGTGCCGGGGCAGATCGCGTTGCAGCGTATACCCTGCGCCACGAAATCCTGCGCGACCGATTTGGTCAGGCCGATCACCGCCGCCTTCGACGCGCCATAGACGAAGCGGTTGGGCACCGCGATGATCGATCCCGACACCGACGACATATTGACGATCGATCCGCCGCCCCGCGCGATCATGCCGGGCAGGAAGGCGCGGATCATGCGATAGGCGGACTTGACGTTCAGATCGAACGAGAAGTCGAAATCGGCTTCTTCGGTGGTCAGGACCGTGCCCGCATGGACGAAGCCCGCGCAGTTGAACAGAATGTCGATCACGCCGACCTTCTCGCCGAACGCGGCGATTGCCGCCCCGTCGCGCAGATCGAGCACGGCGGTCTCGCACCCTTCAAGCGTGGAGAGGGCGTCGGCATTGATGTCGGCAGCGATCACCCGCGCGCCTTCGGCCGCGAACAGTTCGGCGGCGGCGCGGCCGATCCCTTGAGCGGCGGCGGTGATGACGGCGGTCTTGCCAGCTAGGCGCATGGGACGTGCTTTCGTTCAGGGGAAGGGGGAACCGGGGTGTCGGCACGGATCAGGCCGTGATCCTTCAGGTCGCGCCACAGCGCCGGGGGGATCGGCAGGTCCATCAGCGCCACGGCCTGCGTTACCTGTGCCGGGCTGCCCATGCCGGGAATGACCGATACGACCTGTCGATGCGCCAGCGGCAGTTGCAGCGCGGCGGCGGCCAGCGGCACGCCGTGCGCGAAGCAGATATCCTCGATCGCGCCGACACGAGCCAAGATTGCGGGCGGGGCGGGCCGATAGTCGTACTGTACCTCGCTCCCATGCCGGACGCCCTTGGCGAGGATGCCGGAATTATACGGCCCGCCGAGCACGATCCGGACGTCGCGCGCCTCGCACAGCGGCAGGAAAGTTTCGAGCGCGTCCTGTTCCAGCAGGGTATAGCGGCCGGCGAGTAGCACGACGTCGATCGTCCCGACCGCCATCACCTCCTCGCACACGCGGGTTTCGTTGACGCCCAGCCCGATCGCACCGACCGCGCCGCCGTCGCGCAGTTCGCGCAGGGCACGGTATCCGCCTTCGATGAACTCGGCGAACCGGCGCGGGTGATCGTCGCCATGCGCCATCGCGCCGATATCGTGGACATAGAGGATGTCGATACGGTCGCGCCGCAGTCGGACGCGGCTGGCCTCATAGGACCGCATCACGGCGTCATAGCTATAGTCGAACACGCTTTGGAACGGCTCGGGCGTCACGAAGGCCTGTCGCATCGCGGTCAGATCGGTCCCCGCCGGCACCGGGTCGAGCCGTCGCCCGACCTTGGTCGAGACGATCGCAGTCTCGCCCGGATCGAGGTCGGCAAGCGCATCGCCGACGCGCTTCTCGCTCAGGCCGAATCCATAATGCGGGGCGGTGTCGATATAGCGGAGACCGGCGGCCCACGACGTGCGAAGCGTCGCGGCGGCATCGGCATCCGGCATCGAACGGTACAGGTTGCCGATCGATGCAGCGCCAAAGCCGAGCCGCCCAAGGGCATCGAGATCGACCATGACACGGACACTCCAACCAACGGACGTGTCAGCTAAAGATCATCATACGTCATACGTCAATAGCGTAATAGTCGCGTGCGGCACCCTGAAACAATCTTCCGACAGCGTCGGGCGTCATCGGTCCGATCAGGTCGAGCGACGCGTCGACCCAGTCGTGGTAGCCGTCGCCGGCATGGTGCAGGACCGGCCAGTCGCTGCCCCACATCAATCGGTCGCCGAAACAGGCGATCAGGTGCGCGACATAGGGTCGCAATTCCGCATAGGGCTGGCCCGGTCCCTGTTCGGTGCGCAGGCCCGACAGTTTGCACCAGACATTGGGCAGCGTCGCCAATGCAGCGATATCGGCTTGCCAAGGGTCGAGTTCACCGCGCGCCGCGTGCGGCTTCGCGGCATGGTCGATAACGATGCGCAGCGCGGGCCAGCGCGTTGCGAATTGGTGGAGCGTCGGCAAATGGCGCGGTTCGACCAATGCATCGAATCGCAGGCCATGCGCGATCATCGCCTCGACCGCCGGAGCCAAATCGGCGCGCAGCATCCATTCGGTATCGGCGATCCCCTGCAACATCGGTCGCAGCCCGCGAAGTTTCGGATGACCGGCAAGATCAGCGATCCGGCGCGGCGCGTCGGGGTGCGACAGGTCGACCCAGCCGACGATCGCCAGAATGGCCGAATCTTCGAGTGTCAGCAGCCAGTCCGTATCGCGATCGTCCGCCTGCGACTGGACCAGCACGCCGCCGATCAGGTCCAGCCCCGCCGTCTCAGAGTGCAGCTCGGCGGGCAGGAAATCGCGGTGGAGCTTCGGCCAGTCGGCATCGGGCCACACCTGCCCCGGCCCGCCGATCCGCCAGAAATGCACATGCGAATCGAGAATACGCATCGATCGGGTCAGCGACGCGGTTTGCGGGCGGCACGACGGCGCGCCCATGATGTTTCGATATGATCGCGCATCGCCCGCGACGCGCCGTCGCCGTCGCCGCGAACGATCGCGTCATAGATCGCCTCGTGCGCGGCATGGGTCTGACGGACATGCTCGACGTTGAGCTTGCCGTTATAGCCGTGGTTGCGCAGCGCCTCCGCCTGCACCCCGTCGATCACCGCCTTGCTCAACTTGTCGCCGGAAATACGCATGACGATGTCGTGAAACGCCACGTCCTCATGCACATAGGCGGCGGGATGCGGGATCAGGCGGTGCAGCTTCGCCATCTGTTCGGTCAGTACGGCAATATCCTCGGGGGTGCGTCGATCCGCCGCCTTTGCCGCCATCGCCCCTTCGAGCAGCGAGCGTATCTCGGACAGATTGTCGAGATAGACCAGCCCGTCCTCCCGCTGGAACAGCGCGGCGAGGATCATCGGGTCGAGCATGCCCCACGCACCCGAATCGCGGACGATGGTGCCGCGCCCCTGTTGCGAGACGACCAGCCCCTTTTCGGTCAACGCCATCGTCGCTTCGCGGATCACGGTCCGGCTGACCCCGTACATCTCGCCCAGCATTCCTTCGGGCGGGAGCGCGGTCCCCGCCGGATAGGTTTCGGTGACGATCGATTTCACCAGATCCTCGACCACCGCCTCGGCAAGGCGTGGACGACGGCGGATGCGAAGCGATTCCGCGGGCAGGGTTTCGGTCATGGGCATCGCGTCTCGTTGCAAGATGGGTCGTTATGATTTGGGTCGGTACGGTTCGGGTCCGGGCATTGCCGGAATCTTGCCCCTGTCGACAAGGGTTCGTCAACGTCTTGCCAAGGATAAAGATAATACATAATATGTTTCCACGCCGTCGATTGGTCGCGGACGTGGGGGAGGGCGTGGATGAAAGTAACCGGCTATCGCAGCCTTGTCACTTCGCATGATTGGGGACGCCCGGTCGGCGACGTGAACGGCGTGGTCGCATCCGGCATCACCGACGTGCCGGTCCTGATCCTCGAAACCGATGCCGGAATCGACGGAATCGGCCTGGGCCAGCATGGCGACATCGCGCGCGTGTTCGGCGCGGTCGAAGGGCAGGACCCGCGTGCCGCTCCCGCGCTGTATGACAGCATGTTGTCGCACGTGTTCAAGAGCGGCCATGCCGGACAGACCTATGGCGCGGTCGCCGCGATCGACATGGCGTTGTGGGATCTGAAGGCAAAGATGGCCGAAGAACCGTTGTGGCGCACGCTGGGTGCCGCCGACCGGTTCGTGCGCGGCTATGCGTCGGGACTGTGCCACGGGCTGGACGACGATGCGTTCGGCGACCTTTACGCCCGCTTCGCCGAGCGCGGCTTTACCGCGGTCAAGATCAAGGGTGGCCGCGACATCGCCCGCGACATTCGCCGGTTGAAGCAGGTGCGCGGCATATTCGGCGCCAACAGTAGTGCACCGGCGCTGATGCTGGACGTCAACGAAAGCTGGAATTGCAAACAGGCGATCCGCCATCTTGCAGAGATCGAGGCGGCGGGCATCGATCTGACATGGATCGAGGAGCCGGTGCGCCGGTGGGACGCGCACGGGCTGGCCGCCGTATCGCGGGGCGCGCGCTGCGCGGTCGCGACCGGTGAGAACCTGACCGGGCTGGAACAGTTCGCGCCGTTGCTCGACGCACATGCGGTCGACGTGGTGCAGGCGGGCAGCGTGTGGGGCATCACCCATTTCCAGCGCGTTGCGATCGCCGCGCACGTCCGCGACCTGCCGGTATCGCCGGTCGGATATGACGGCAATCCGATCGCCCATGCCGCCGCCGCCGTACCGAACATGATCGGAATCGAAGTACAGGATCTGAACTGGCCCGCCGGGCTGGATATCGATCAGGAGATCGTCGACGGCGGGATCGTGCTGGGCGACCGGCCGGGACTGGGCATCGTGGTCGATGAGGCGCGGATCGCGCGCGACCGCGCGGGCAACGGGTGGATGAGCAGCGGCGGACCGCACCGCCGCCCGCGTGAAGCCGGGCTGCGACTGGTGCCGGACGCGGGAGCGATCCGTTGAGCGGGGCGACAATCCCGACCCCGGTGCCCGTGCCGACGCCGGTGCCTGCCGTCCCCGCCTATGTCGCGGGCGGCGCGCGGTGGCGGTTGCAACTGTCGCTGATGGTCAATTTCTTCCTGTTGATGGCGCTGTACAGCGGCGTGCTCGGCGTCCTGCTGCCGAACCAGATCGCGGCGCTGGACCCGGGGAACAAGGCGAACAACCTTGCGCTGCTGTTCGCCATCACCTCGATCTTCTCGACGCTCGCCACACCCATCGCGGGCGCGCTGTCGGACCGGACGCGCAGCCGGTGGGGCCGACGCGCGCCGTGGATCGCGATCGGATCGCTGGCGGGATCGCTGGCGCTGTTCGGCGTATCGCTGATGACCAGCTTCTGGTCACTGATTGTGCTGTGGGTGATGGCGGCGATCGCGTTCAATGCGATGCAACCGGCGATGACGACGCTGATCGCCGACCGCTTCGCACCCGAAGTCCGCGGCAACGTATCGGGGATCGTCGGTGCGGGCATGACCGCCGGGCTGACCGCAGGCACCGTCGTCGCCGGCTATCTGGCCGGGGAGGCGTTGCTGGCATATGGCCTGTTCGCCGCAGCGGTCGCCATGTCCTGCCTCGCCTTCGTCCTGCTCAATCGCGAACCGTCGAGCGCGGCGATGCCGCACCGCCCGATCCGCTGGGGCGAATTCGTCCGGGGATTCTGGATCAGTCCGCGCGACCATCCCGACTTCGCCTGGGCGTTTCTCAGCCGGTTCACCATCTATATGGGGTATCAGGGGGTCGCCGCGTACCTGCTGTACATCCTGCGCGACTATATCCGGTTGAGCGACGGCGATTCGAACGTCGCCATCGCCAACATGGCGATCGTCACGCTGGTGTGCCTGGTCGCATCGTCGCTGCTGTCCGGGTGGCTGTCGGACCGGATGCAGCGTCGCAAGCCGTTCGTCATCTTCGGCAGCCTTATCATGGGGTGCGCGATGGTCGCGCCGCTCGCGCTGCCGTCGATGACCGGCATGTGGATCTATGCCGCCGTGATCGGGGTCGGATACGGCATGTTCATGTCGATCGACATCGCGTTGATGACGCAGGTTCTTCCCAAAAGCGAGACGGGCGACGAGGGGCGCGATCTGGGCGTACTGACCACCGCCGTCAACATTCCGCAGATCATCAGCCCGGTCATGGCCGCGGCGCTGCTCGGCCTGACCGGTGGCGACTACCGCGTGATCTTCGCCGCCGCGATCGTGTTCGTCTTCGGTTCGGCGCTGTGCGTACTGCCGATTCAATCGGTACGGTAAAGGTAATACGTATTATCATCCTTTGACATTTCATCATGAGTATGATGAAAGCGGGGAAAGCATAAAAAGGGAGAGGGATATCATGGCGTTCTTGGCTCGTCGTTTGCGTACCGGCCTGTTGGCGACTCCGGCGTTGGGCGCGCTGATCTTCAGCGGTGCCGCCGCCGCCCAGACCGCCGAACCCGCCCCGACAGCCGCACCGGCCGCCGATGCTCAGGACGATGCGGCGCAGGACATCATCGTCACCGGCATCCGTGCGGCGGAACGCGCCGCGATCGATATCAAGCGCAACTCGGTTGCCGTCGTCGATTCGATCGTCGCGGAAGATCTGGGCAAGCTCCCCGACAACAACGTCGCAGAGTCGTTGCAGCGGGTCAGCGGCGTGACGATCGAGCGGAACCGGGGCGAGGGGCGGTTCGTCACGGTGCGCGGCTTCGGTCCGAAGTTCAACGCGGTGACGGTCAACGGCCGGACGCTGGCGACCGACAATAACGGTCGTGAATTCTCGTTCGACGTGCTGCCGTCCGAAATCATTTCCGGCGCGGACGTCTACAAGTCGCCGCAGGCCAACATCAACGGCGCATCGATCGGCGCGACGGTCGACGTCCGCACCCTCCGCCCGCTCGACGGAAAGCGCGGCTTCAAGTTCGCAGGTGCGGCCGGAGGCATGTATTCGGAGCTGGCCGACACCTATAATCCCGAATTTTCGGCAGTCGGTAGCTGGAAGAACGATGCGGGCACGTTCGGCGTGGCGCTGGCAGGCGTGTATTCCAAGCAGGAGAACCGGATCGACGAGTTCACGATCGGCGCGGGGCATGTCCGTCGGTCTAGCACCGACTCCTACTACAATCTGGCCGGGGTGCCCGGCGGCCGGATCGGTGCCGGTGTCGCACCGTTCTCACGCGTGTCGATGCCGTCGAACCTGTCGCCGTTCTTCTTCGAGCGCGATCTTACCCGCTGGGGCGTGAACGCATCGGTGCAGATGCGGCCGAGCGACAAGTTTACCGTCACCATCGACGGCCTGTATTCCAAGGCCCGCTTCGTCGAGCAGCAGACCGGCCTCGCCTACGACTTCGCCGGGGGCATCCTCGCCGAACAGGTGGTCGAGAATGGCGAGGCGGTGTTCCAGCGCTACGTCGGCGGCTTCGTCGACCAGATCATCCAGTATGACGATCGCGACGTCGCCACCGACCAGTTCGGCATCAACGTCGACTGGAAGCCGACCGACGAGCTGCGCGTCCGGCTGGACGGATCGCTGTCGGACGCGCGGCGCCGCGGCAAGGAGAACAACCTGTTCACCACGATCCGGCGCAAGAACGTCAACCTGTCGTTCGATCGGCGTGGCGGCAGCCCGATCTATGAATATGCCTTTAGCAGCCCGACCTATGCCAATGCCGCCACCAATCCGCAGGGGCTGACCGCGCATTATTATATCTGGGGCGGTGGGTCCGATATCGACGACGAGATCGAGGAATATCGCGCCGATGTCGACTGGAAGCCGGGCGGCGGCCCGTTCACCATCTCGGCCGGTGCGCTGGCGCAGAGCCGGATCAAGACGATCACCGCCGACGAAACCTCGTTCGCCGAACAATGCGCCTATTGCGACTCCAACCGGGTGCTGCCGACCTCGTTGTTCCAGCCGACGGACCGCAATTTCTTCAAGGGGGAGGGTGGCGACATCCTCCGCGACTGGCTGATCTACGACCCGCGCGAGCTGGTGCAGACGATCGACCAGTTCGCCGCACAGGACGGGCGCACGTTCAACCCGGCAGTGTTCTCGCCCTCCGCATCGTCGGTGGTCGATGAAAAGGTGAAGATCGGCTACCTCATGGGTGCGCTGGATACGCAGATCGGCGGCCTGCCGTTGGCGATCAATGTCGGCGTGCGGTACGAGAATACCGACTATACCTCGTCCGGCGCATCGCGCACCGTGCTCAGCGCGCGGCCCAATGGCGCGGGACAGAATTTGATCGTGGTGTCGCCGGTGGTGCCGGTCAGTTTCCGGGGCAAATATGACGACTGGTTGCCGTCGATCAACGCGCGGCTGTCGCTGACCGACCGGTTGCTGCTCCGCTTCGCCGCGTCGAAGGTCATCACGCGACCGACGCTGTCCGACCTGTCGCCGCGTCAGACGATCCAGACCAATCCGGGGAACGAAACGATCAGGCGTGGCAATCCCGACCTGCAACCGTTCCGCGCGAAGCAGGCCGAACTGGGCGTCGAATGGTATTTCGCGCCCAACTCGCTGCTGAACGGTGCCGTTTTCTACAAGGACATCGAATCCTTCGTGACATTGGTCACGACCGCGCAGGTGGTCGATCAGGTATCGTTCCAGGTGACGGTGCCGGGCAACGGTAACGGTGCGACGGTCAAGGGGTTCGAGGTCGGATATCGCCAGTCGTTCGACAATTGGCTGCCCGCCCCGTTCGACGGGTTCGGCGTACAGACCAGCTTCAACTATACCGAATCGAACGCCAACTATACCAACACCGTCGCCAACGTCTCGTTCGGCCTCGAAGGACTGTCGAAATATTCGTACAGCCTTGTCGGCTTCTATGAGAAATATGGACTGTCGGCACGTGCGGCCTATACCTACCGCGACAACTTCCTTCAGGTCGCGTCGGGCCGCAACGGCGAGCCGGAATATTTCGACGCCTATGGCCAGCTCGACGTCAGCTTGTCCTATGACATCGGCACGCACTTCACGGTGTTCGCAGATGCGATCAACCTGAACAGTGCCAAGGAGTTCATCTATTCGGTGAGCGAGAACCGGACGAAGGAATATCGCCAGACCGGTCGACGGGTTTCGGCGGGCGTCCGCGTGCGGTTCTGAACCGTCCGTCAGGCCGACCCATCCCCTCGCATATGTGAGGGGATGGGTCGGCCCTTTCTGTCAGCCATCGAACGTTGCCGCATCGCCCAGCGCGACATTGCGGCTGTCGCGCGCCTCGACCACGGCATCGCGTCGCATCGGCGATACGATGCCGTCCACCACTGCCCCGTCCACGTTGCGCAACGCCACGACCGGGCGCTGGTCGGGCGTTTCGGTGCGAAGGCGCAGGTCGCGAACCGTCAGCCGCCGCGCGTGGCGCGCATAGACAGCGGCAGCGGGCAGGGTGCCGAGATAGCTTACCTCAAGGCTGGTCTCGCGCCGATATTCCGGCGTCCGCTGCGCTTCCTCGCGCGTACCGCCGCCCTTTGCGACGATATCGATCCCGGCGAGGCTGACATCCTCGACCGGGGCATCGGCGATCCCCTCGACCCCGCAGGGAAAGCGGGGATCGGCGCCCGACACCACGATATCCTCGAACCGCACCTGCCGAACGCGGCCTGTCGTCGTTCCGGTGGGAGCGCGCATTCGTGCGCCGTGGTGGACGAACAGCGGATGGTTGACCGGATCGCGCAGGATGATGCCCGATACCGACACATTCTCCAGCGTACCGCCATCGACGATCCCCATCAGGATGCCGCGCGTGTTGGTACAGATGCAGTCGGCAATCCGCACGCCGCGAAATCCGCCGTTGGTCTCCGTCCCCAGCTTGATCCGGCCCAGCACGCCCAGCTTGTCCGGCGAGCGATAGTCGGATCGCCGATAGCTGCCGTCGAGCAACGAACCCATCGCATAGCCACTGGTCTTGCACCCGGCGATCAGCACGTCCTCGCACGGGACCGCCTCGCCCAGCGCATAGCTGCTTTTCAGGACGATCGCATCGTCCTTGGGCGCATTTACCGTGCAGTTGGTAACGCGGACGTCGCGACAGGCGTCGATATCGATACCGTCGCGGTCGGTGTCGATCACCAGCCCGTCGATCCGGAGGTTGGTGCAACCATGCGCGATCACGGCAAAATGCCCGCCTTGCAGGATGGTGAAGCCGTCGAGCCGGACGTTGCGGCACCGCATCAGTCCGATCGCCTTGTTGGCGCGCCCGACCGTCGCGCGCTCGGCGGGATCGCGTAGCGCAAGGTCGCGCGGCGAAATGCCCAGCGCCGTCGCCGATTGCCAGCCGGCGCGGCGGTGCCAGCGGTCCCCCGGCCCTTCGCGGTCCAGTCCCGGTCCGTGGATCATCCCGGGACCGATGATCGTCACGTTCGACACGCCGTCGCCGCGGATCAGGCTGTTGTGGACATGGGTGATGCCGAAGTCCTGAAACTGCTCCTCCAGATAATTTTCCGGCGGATCATAGTGCGCGCCGTGGATGGCCGGATCGGCAGCGACGATCGTCGCCCCGGCCGACAGGACGAGGGTGATGTTGTCGCGCAATCGCAGCGTGAAGCAGAGATACCGGCCCGGCGGCACGACCACCGTTCCGCCGCCGCGCTTTGCCGCCGCATCGATCGCGCGGTTGATCGCCGGGCTGTCGATCGTCCGACCGTTGCCGCGCGCACCGTGGCGGCGGACATCCTCGAACACGCCTGCATTCACCGCACCGGCCTGTTCGGGCAGACCGACAGCGAACAGCATCGCGCTGGTCCCCGAAAGGAAGAACCGTCGACCGACCGGTTGGGATATGGAAAGCATTCAGGTTCTCCCGTGTCAGAACAAGCTCTTGCAACCGAGCTATACATAAGACATCATACGACTGTTCGCGGCACTGTCCACCGTGCCCGATACCAACGACCGCTGCAGGAGCAGGAACGAATGTACGCTGGTGCCCTTCGATCGCGGGCTTTTTCGACCGCCCCCGTGTTGCTGGCGCTGGCCGGGTTGATGGGAAGCACCAGCGCGCTGGCGCAGGCGACGGTGCATGTCGCGCCGAACGGCAATGATCGCGCACCGGGCACGGCGGCCCGGCCGGTCCGGTCGCTCGAACGGGCACAGGCGCTGGTGCGCGCGGCGAATGCGGGCGGCGACGTGACCGTGATGCTGGCGGACGGCGTCTATCCGCTCGACAGGCCATTGCGGTTCGGCGTGGCCGATGGCGGGCGCGCCGGGCACCGGGTCGAATGGCGTGCCGCCGACGGCGCGCGTCCGATCGTGTCGGGCGGGATGACCGTCACCGGCTTTCGCGTGCACGATGCCGAACGACGCATCTGGGTCGCCGACGTGCCCAAGGGGTTGGATTCCCGGCAACTATGGGTCGACGACCAGCTTGCCGAGCGCCCCTGGCTGGAAATAAAGGCCGCAGACGTCACTTTCTCCGCCACCGGGTTCGAGATCGTCAATCCCGATCTCGCCTATGTCGCCGCCGTCAAACGGCCCGATCGGATGGAGGTGGAGGCGACTGGATTTTTCACGGACCGCTATTCCCCGGTACAATCGATCGCCGGGCGCACGGTGACGATGCAGCAGCCCGCATGGGACAATAATAGCTGGGGCTATGACACGATCACCAAGCCGATCTTCCCGGCGGATTCCCGCCTTTTCCTGGTCAATGCGCTGGAGTTCATGGGCAAGGCGAACGACTGGCATTCCAAGCCATATCAGTGGTTCCTCGATCCGGAGGCAGGCAAGCTGTACCTGCGGATCGCGCAGGACGACGATATCGCACGACTGAAAGTCGTGTTGCCCCGCCTCGACGCGCTCGTATCGATCGCCGGGACCGCCGCCACACCGGTCGAGCGGCTGGCGTTTCGCGGTATCCGGTTCTCGTACACGAGCTGGATGGGGCCATCGCGCCCGACCGGCTACGCGAACCAGCAGAGCGGCGCGTTCCTGTCGGACATCTCGCCGATCCGGCCCAAGGATGCGTGGCAAAGCTGTGGGTGGGGCTGTCCCGAATTCGAATCGATGCGGCAGAAGTGGCACCAGATGCCCGCCGCCGTACAGGTCGCCGCCGCGCGCGACGTGACGTTCGAGAGCAATCACTTCACGCAGATCGGACAGATCGCACTGGGCATCGGCAACGACGCCAACGCCAATCTTAGCGGCGGCGGTCTTGCCACGGGACGTATCCGGGTTGCGCGTAATCACTTCGCCGTCCTGTCGGGCAGCGCGATCATGGCGGGCGGTGTGCGGTCCGACGCGCATCATCCGGACGACCCCGCGCTGGCCAACCGCGATCTGGTGATCGAGGACAATGTCATCGCGACCGTCAGCCAGGAATATAAGGACAATGCCGCGATCCTGACGACCTACATCAGCGGCGCCCGGATCGCGCATAACGACATCAGCGACGCACCCTATGACGGCATCGCGGTCGGCTGGGGCTGGGGATATAACGACGTCGGCGGGAACCCGAATTACGACGAGAACCAGCGCGGCTATCTCCACAACACCCGCTACACCACGCCGACGACGCTGCGCGACACGATCGTGGAGAACAACCGGATCCACGGTGTGAAGACGTGGTTCATGGACGGCGGGGCGATCTATAACCTGTCGGCAAATCCGAACTCGATCGTGCGTGGCAATCACATCTTCGACATCGACGGGAAGATTGCGATCTACCTCGACGAAGGCAGCAAGCATTTCCGCGTCACCGGCAACGTCGTCGAGACGCGCGGGAAATGGCTGAACATCAACACCGCAGGCAAGATGTTCCGGCGGCGGATATCGACCGACAATCTGGCAACCGGCAACTGGCATAATTCCAGCGCGACCGGCGGACGCTGGCTGACCGAGATCGGCAATACCGCCCGCGACAACATCCTCGTGCCCGACAGCGATTGGCCGGTCGAGGCGCAGGCGGTGATGGCGCGTGCCGGCGTACGCAAATGAGAATTCCCGAATAACCGGTTTCCCCCCGGTTAGCCTTGGCCGCCGCGGGCGACTGCGCGCGGCGGCCACTTTCCCGTTCGCTACTATCCCCGCAATCTGCGCATCGCGTCTAGCCGCAAGACCAGATCGGCGCGCGACGGCATCTCTTCCGATATCCAGCGGGTCAGTCGCTCGTAATGGGCGATGAACCGGGCGATTGCCGGACCATCCATCAACCTGCCGACCGGCCGTCCCGCCGTTACCAGCCGTTCCCGAAGAGCGTCCTCCTGCTCGGTGCGCCATCGCACCACGATGTCGAAATCCGGCGCGGCGAGCAGGACGAGGCGATCGATCCGATCGAACAGTGCCGCATAGTCGGTCGCCAGCGCAGCATCGACCGCCCGCCGCCAGCGGCCGTCGCGATCCTGTTCGCGTTCCAGCGCGTTGACGGGCTCGACCAGCCGCGTCGCTCCCTGCGCGCGAGCGCCGAGGCACCACCCTTCGAAGATCAACAGGTCCAGACCGGCGTCGGCGACCGGCCAGTCGGCGGCAGGCTCCGGTTCATCGCGCGCCTTGTCGAAGCGGGGCAGGGGAACCGCTTTCCCCGCACGTACCGCATCCAGTATCGCGACCCCGTGTGCGACGTCGTGGGTCAGCGGAACGCCCCGCGTCCGCAGCAACGGGTGGACGTCGCGCGCCAAAGCTTCGCGCGCCTCGCTGCCCAGATACAGATCGTCCAGCGACAGGATCGCGACCCGCAGGCCGCTTGTCGTCAAGCGATCGCATAGTCCGGCGGCAAGGGTGGACTTGCCCGATCCTTGCGCGCCGCACAGGCCGAGGATCAGCGGGCCGTTGCCGATCCAGCCGCGAACCGCGCTGTCCAGTCGATCAAGTGAGGCGGTCACGCGCGCCTTGCCCGGCGAAGAAGGCGTCGAGATTTTCCGCGACGCGCATCCCCATCGCGATACGGGTCTCGTGCGTGGCACTGCCCAGATGCGGGAGCAGCACGATATTGGGACAGGCCAGCAACGCCGGGTCGACGCGCGGTTCGGTCGCGTACACGTCCAGTCCGGCGGCTGCGATTTCGCGCCCGGTCAGCGCAGCGGCCAGCGCCGCTTCGTCGATCAGGGTGCCGCGTGCGGTGTTGATAAGGATTCCGCCCGGCCCCATCGCCGACAGGAATGCCGCATCCACCATATGGCGCGTCGCATCCCCGCCGGGCGCGTGCAGCGATACCATATCCGCATCCGCGGCGAGCGCGACGGGCGTGGCGCGATAGGCGTCGGCGGGCATGTCCTCCGCCCGGCTGCGGCTGTGATAGAGGATGCGCATGCCGAACGCCTTCGCCCGTGCCGCCGTCGCGCGTGCGATGCGGCCATAGCCGATCAGCCCCAGCGTCTTGCCCGACAGGCTGCTGCCCAGCAGGTGCGTAGGCCGCCAGCCGGTCCATTCCTCCGCGCGCAGTTCGCGCTCGCCCTCCGACGCACGGCGGCTCGCCATCAGCATCAGCGTCAGCGCGATGTCGGCGGTCGCGTCGGTCAGTACGTCCGGGGTGTTGGTGACGACGACCCCGGCAGCGTGGGCGGCCGCCACGTCGATATGCTCGAACCCCGCGCCATAGTTCGCGATGATCCGCGTGCGGCGACCCGGCGCGGTGAACAGCGCTGCGGGCAACCGATCGGTCAGCGTCGGGCAGATCGCGTCATAATCGCGCATCGCCGCCGCAAGCGCGTCCATATCCAGCGCGACATCATCGACATTGCGGGTAACGTCATAACGTTCGGCCAGCGCGTCCTCGACCGGCGAAGGCCAGCGTCGGGTCAGCAGGATGCGTAGGCGGGGGGGCGTCATCGGTCAGCGTCGCCGGAAATCGGGCGCGCGCTTTTCGGCAAACGCGGCGCGGCCTTCCTTCGCATCGTCCGTCGCGAAACAGATCGCCTGAAGATCGCGCTCATATTCGATCGCCTTGTCCCACGGCATCGTGAACGCGGCCCGCAGGTTGAGCTTGGCGGTTTCCGCCGCGATCGGCGCGCGCGAGGCGATCGTCGCGCCGATCGCATGCGCCCGGGCGACCAACCCGTCGGGGGCGACCACCTCGCTCACCAGTCCCCACGCCAGCGCGCGGTCGGCATCGATCATGTCCCCGGTCAGCAGCATCATCGCGGTATTGGACGGTCCGGCGGCATAGGCAAGCCCCGCCGCCATCCCGCCGCCGCCGATCCAGCCGAGCTTGATCTCCGGTGCGGCGAAGCGTGCGTTAGTCGATGCGATGCGGATGTCGCACGCCATCGCCGTCTCCAGCCCGCCGCCCAGCGCATAGCCGTTTACCGCCGCGATCACCGGCTTGCGACACGCCCGCAGCGCGTCGCAATAATCCGAACGATTGCGGAAGTCCCACGGCGTGGCATAGCCGTCGAGCGTGGTGATATCCGATCCGGCGCTGAACGCCTTTTCGCCAGCACCGGTGACGACGACCGCACGTACCGCATCGGACCGGTTGCACTCGGCGACCGCCGCGACCAGCGCGTCGGCCATCGCCGGGGTCATCGCGTTCAGCTTGTGGGGGCGATCTATCACGATCGTCGCGATATGGTCGGCGACGGTGAAGCGCAGGTCGTCGGTCATGTTTCCGCTCCAGGGAAATGGTGTCGGGCATAGGCGGCATCGACCGCGTCGAGCACCGGGTCGGCGGGCTGGCCGGTCAGCAATCCATCGCGGATCGCGGCCGATGCTTCGGTCTGGAATGCGATCGCATGCGGGTGGCGTGGGCGGATCAGCGCCGCTTCGATCGTGGCGCGTGTCGCACTATAGAAGCCACCGGCGGCGGCATCGACATCGGTGTCGGTCCATGCCGATCGCAGCGACGGTTGCCCGTCATGCCGGGGAATGAAGCCACGTTGCGCCGCATGCGACATCAGCCAGCGCAGGTGATCGAGCAATTCGGGTGCCACCGCTGCCCGCCGCGACACCGCGATGCCGGTCCCGCCCAGCGTGGATCCTATCCGCCCCGTCGGTCCGCGCGGCGCATCGGCATAGCGGATCTCCCCCGCGGCGGCATAGTTCACATAGCCATAGATCAACGGGCACAGCGCCGGACCCTCGCCCGCTGCCATCGCCTCCAGCATGGCGATCGGGTTCATCGCCGCCGAGGCGCGCGTCGTCTCGCCGGTCAGACGCGCCATAAGCGCATAGGCTTGCCGCGCCAGCCCGCGATCGACGAACCGGTCGCCCGGCCGCTCCGGCGCTTCGGTCAGCGCGCCGCAGATAGACTGAAAACTCAAGGCGGCGTGCGGCCCGGCCAGCGACAGCGCGACCGGCACCCGTTCGGCCAGCGCGACCACCGCGTCCCATGTGGTCGGCACCGCTTCGCCGAAGTCTTGTCGCACCGCCATCACCTGCGTCGCCGCATCGAGCGGAAGCGCCCAATGCCGTCCGGCATAGCGATAGCTGGCCAGCGACGGACCGATCGCCGCCTCGCCCCATCGAGTCAGTTCGTCCGCAGTAAACAGCGTTTCGAGCGGGATCAGGCAATCGGACGCGACCGCCTCACCGACATGCGGATGGTCGAGTACGACCAGATCGTACAGCGCGCACTGTTCGGCGATCGGCCGGGACTCGAACCCTTCCAGCGAATGCCGGTCCCACGCGATCAGGTCGCCGCCCGACGCTGACAGCGCATTGTACCCGCGCGGATGATCCCATGTCAGGCCGCGATACCGCGTCATGCCGCGTGCTGTCGCACGACGCCCGATTCGACCAGCCGGTCGATGGCGTCGCCGTCGAGGCCCAGTTCGGTCAGCACTTCGCGGCTATGTTCCCCGACCAGCGGCGCGCCGCGCGCGATCGTGGAGGGGGTCTTGGAGAAGCGGATCGGGAAGCCCGGCGTCTTCACCCGGCCCTCGGACGGATGGTCATATTCGACGAACGTCCCGTTGTGGCGAATCTGCGGATCGTCGACCAGATCGGCATAGCCATAGACCGGCCCGGCCCAGATATCGACGGCGCGGAACCGTTCGAGCCATTCGGCGCTGGTCGCGGACGGCAGCGTCGCCTTCACCCGCGCGAAGATCGCGTCGCGGTGGGTCCAGCTATCGCGTTCGTCGTCCAGTTCGGCGAAGAACGGGTCGTCGAGCAACACGCCCAGTTTCTTCAGCGGAGCCATCGCCAGCGTGATATACCCGTCGCTGGTGGCGAACACGCCGTACGGCGCGCGGATATAGCTATGGGCGTGCGCTTCCGCCGACCGCGCCTGCGGCTTGTTGCCGATGGTGAACACCGACAATTCCTGCATCTGGATCGTGGTGATCGCGTCGAGCATGTTGATCTGTACCAACTGTCCCTCACCGGTACGTTCGCGGTGGAACAGCGCGGCCAGTGCGCCCTCGAACGCCGAATAGGCGGTAACGGCATCGACCAGATATTGCCCGGCGGGCGTCGGCGGGTGTCCTTCCGCCCCGGCGGACAGCATCGCGCCGGACATGCCCTGCAACAACAGATCCTGTCCGGGATAACTGCGATACGGGCCGTCCTCGCCATAGCCCGACATCGATACATAGATCAGCCGGGGATTGATCGCCGCCAGCGTGGCGTAATCGACGCCGAGCCGTTCGGCGACGCCGGGACGGTAGTTCTGGAGAAAGACGTCGGCGGTCCTGACCATTTCCAGCAGCAACGCCTTGCCTTCGGGGGCCTTCAGGTCGACCGCGAACGACCGCTTGTTGCGGTTGAGCGACAGGAACGACACGTTGATGAGGTTGCCGTTCGCCCCGCCCGCCGATGCATGGCGCTGCCATTCGCCCGATGTCGGCTCGACCTTGACGACGTCGGCACCCAGATCGCCCAGACGTTGTGCCGCAAAGGGGCCGGCCATCGCGATCGAACAGTCGAGCACGCGGATGCCGTTGAGAATACTCATGTGTTCGGTCCTTCAGGCCATGACCCAGCCGCCGTTCACGTGCAGCGTCTGGCCGGTAATGAAACTCGCCTCGTCGGCGACGAAGAATGCGATGGTCGCGGCGATGTCCGTCGCCGTGCCGCGCCGCTTGATCGACTGCGCGTCGAGCACCATGCGGTTATACCCCTCGGGATCGGGGTGGATCGCTTCGGCATCGGTCGGGAAGGCGCCCGGTGCGATCGCGTTGACGGTGACGCCGTACGGCCCGAACTCGCGCGCCCATGCCCGCGTCAGGCCGATCAGCGCCGCCTTGGACGCGACATAGGGCGACAGATCGGCCCAGCCGCCCGAGATGGTGATGCTTGAAATATTGAGGATGCGTCCGAAACGGCGCGCTCGCATGCCCGGCAGCGCGGCCTGTACCGCGACGATCCCGGCATCGACATTGACCCGCTGGACCCGTTGATGATCCTCGATCGAATATTCCTCGAACGGTTTGGAGGGATAGATCGCCGCGTTGTTGACCACCACGTCGATGCCGCCCACTTCGCCGATCAGCCGGTCCAGTTCCGCGCGAAACGCGGATAGATTCGACAGATCGACGGTCGACAGCACCAGTCGCCCGGTATCGATCCGTCCCGCCGCCTTGCGCAGCCGCGCGACCTTCGCCGGATCGTTGTCGACCGCCACGACGGTCGCGCCGCGCCGCATCAGCAACAGCGTCGTGTCGAGGCCAAGGCCACCGGCGGCCCCGGTGTACAGGATCGTCCGCCCGATCATGCCGCCCGTCCCGTGATCGCCGGGAAGTCGCCGCTTGGGCCGGGATATTCGTCGTCGGGCTGGCGGGCGACGGCTTCGATCCGGGCGATCGTATCCGCCACCGCCGCCGCATCGGGCAGGATACGCAGAACCGTGTCGTACCGGCGCTCTTCGCCATGCTCCAACAGGATCAGTTCGCCGCGTTCGCGGGCGAAGTCCTTGCCCATGACGTGGTTGGTCGATGGCTCGATTCCCATCGCGTAATGACCCGCATGGTAATTCTGCCACTGATACATCGCCGGGAACTGGTCCTTGCGCGTCACGACCTCGAAACCGAAGCCCAGCCGTTCGTTCACCAGCGCGACGTTGACGCGGCCATCGGCGTCGGCGGCCATGTCGTGCTGCCACACCTGTTCGTGGAAGTTGGCGATCGGCGCGGGCGCGGTGCGATAGCCGACGCCTTGCGCGGCATAGTGGTCGGCATGCGCCGCCCACAGCACGTCGCGGATCGGTGCCACATAGCGTGCCCCCTCCGCCAGCACCGGATGCCCGACATTGATGTGGTAGCAGTACATGTGCGGGGTCGTGTAGAAGCCGTGGTTCACCACCCGGTCGTGCAGCCGGATCTCGTCGCCGCCGACATCCGCTTCGATCCGGCGGATCAGGTGCAGGTCTTCGCCGAAGACGGTTGATTGCTGGACGATGCCTTCGGCCCACAGCACGCACTCGTCGCCGTCCCAGCGCTCGCCATAGCCGGTCAATCGCGCGGGAATGGTCCCGATCCGTCCATGAAGCGATGACGACACGGTCTTGCGTGGACCATAATGGTAACGCCCCGCCGGATCGTCGTGCATGAACAGCGTGTGGTCTAGGCCGCAGGTGATGTTCAGCCCCGACATCGACCGGAACCAGCCCAGCCCGCCTTCGCCTTCATAATCGTGCAGCCCCGGATGACGGAAGCCGGAAGGCGAATGCCATCCGACCGCGCGACCGGCATGTTCGCATTCGGCAATGTCCATCGCCCGGTCGATCAGCACGGTGAAGCGCAATCCGGTGCCGGTGCGGAACTCCAACTGGCGGATGCCGCGTTCGACCCCGTCCTCCAGCGTCGAGAGCCGAACGCCCGCGAATTGCGACAATGCGCCGGTACGGGTCGCCAGCGTCCGCCGCGACATCGTCTCGCCGAACAGCGTGACCACCTGCTTCTCTCCCGTCCTTTATCATAAGACGTATGATGTTTAAGGGATGATTGGTGTCGCGTCAATCGTCCGCTACAAACTCCCAGTCGCCGGAGCCGACCGTCAGCCGCACGAGACCGTCCGTCCGGACCACGCGGGGAATGTCCGGATGGCGGTCGATCGAATGGGCACCCTCACGCCAGTGCCGGTCCGGCAATTCGATATCGGCAAGGCTGTTGGGCGGGACCGTCAGCGACAACCGGTTCAGGCCCGCGACGTCGCCATCGGTCCGCGTGGCGATGCGTCCGAGGCAGGAATCATAGGTCGCCTCGACCCGACCGATACCCGCCAGCCATAGCGGCCGCACGGTGATCCGGCGAAACCCCGGCGCGCCCGGCGCGATCCCCGCCAGACGCCGGTAGAAGAACCCCACTACCGCACCGAAGGCATAATGGTTGTAGCTGTTCATCGCGATGTCGCCGGTATCGCCGTTCCAGCGTTCCCACACGCTGGTCGCGCCCTTAGCCGCCATATACCCCCAACTGGGATAGCCGGTCTGGAGCAACAACCCCTCCACCTCCGCCAGCAACCCCGCGTCCGCAAGGACGTCGAGCAGATACGGCGTGCCGAGGAACCCGGTCGACAATTTCATTCCCCGGCGGCGGATGTCGTCGGCCAGCACCCGTGCCGCGGCGGCGCGCAGATCGGCGGGAACCAGTCCCATGTGCAGCGCCAGCACCTGTCCGGTCTGGCTGCCGTTGCCGACGATGCCGTCGTCCCGCAAGAACTCGGCGGCAAAGGCGCGGCCGATATGTGCGCGTACCGCCGCATAGTGTCTGGCATCGCTGCCACGCCCCGTTACTTCCGCCATCGCCGCCATCAGGTCGGCACACCATGCCCAATAGGCGGTGGCGCACAAGCCGCGCGGGGTGGTTTCGTCGTCGGGCTTCACCGCATCGACCGACAGCCAGTCGCCGAGATCGAGGCCGCGATTGTTCCGCCATATCCCGTCCGGATTGGTGGCGGCGACATGCGCCATCCATCGCTCCATCGCCGCCCAGTTCTCGTCGATCACCGCCGTGTCGCCGTAGCGCTGCCACAACTGGTACGGCAGGATGATACCCGCTTCGCTCCATCCGGCGGTAACGACGTCGGGATAGGATCGCGGCTGCGGCACGACGATCGGATAGCCCCCGTCCGGCCGCTGGGCGGCACGTGCATCACGAAGGAAGCGGCTCAGGAACGGACCGACCTCCATGTTGAACGCCGCCGCATCCAGAAACACCTGGATATCGCCCATCCACCCCATGCGTTCGTCCCGCTGCGGACAATCGGTGGGGACGGCGAAGAAGTTCGACCGCTGGCTCCACATCGCGTTGCGCCAGATCGTGTCCAGCAGCGGGGCGTCGGCGAAGGACATCGCTCCGGTAATCCGGCAATCGCTGTGGACGACGATGCCGACGATATCGTCGACGGTCGGAACGCCCGGATATCCTTCGACCTCCACATAGCGAAAGCCGTGATAGGTGAAGGACGGCTCGAACGTTTCCAGCGATCCTGTCCCTGCGAGGATGAAGCGATCCGTCGCGCGCGCCAGTCGCAGATTGGCCATGTCGACGCGGCTATCCTCGCCCAGCAGTTCGGCGAAGCGGGCGACGATGGTGGTGCCTGCCGCCCCCGTTGCGGCGATCCGCACCCAGCCGGAAAAATTCTGGCCGAAGTCGAACACATAGCGGCCGGGTGCCGGCTCGCGCACCGTCATCGCCCGGCGTTCCTCAACCCGACGCAACGGCGGCGAGGTCAGCGGAACCAGCGCTGCCGGTGGCGTCACGCCGACCTTCGCGGGCGCCCAACCGGACGCATCGAACCCGACCCGATCCCAGCCGGACAGCGTGAGACGGGCGTCGAACGTCTCGCCATCATAGATTTCGGACGTCACGACCGGGGCGGGCGCGATCCGCCAGTCGGGACCGGTCACGATCCGGTCGCGCGTGCCGTCGGCATAGTCGATATGCAGTTCGGCCAGCACCCGGCGGGGTGCCGGGCCGAAGCCATAGCGCTCGATCCGCCAGCCGAAAGCGCTGCCATACCACCCGTCGCCGACCGTCAGCCCGATCGCATTCTGTCCGGTTTCGATCAGCGCCGTCACGTCGAAGGTCCGATAGAAGACGTGCGACTGCGCGACGCTGATTTCCGGCGACAGCACCACATCCGATACGGGACGACCGTTGATGGTCGCGACATAGCTGCCGAGCGCAGTGGCATAGAGCCGTGCCGCCGCGATGTCGGCACGCGCGCGGAACCCGGTACGCAACAGCATCGCGGGTTCGGCCGGACGTGGGTCGTTGCATGCATCGGAGCCGCTCGGAACGGCGCGGTTCCAGTCGCGCGTGTCGAAGTCCGGGGCCTGCCACCCGGCGGGCGGATCGGGCGACACCCGCCATTCGGGACCGCTGACCACCCGCACGATCGTGCCGTCCGCACGATGGAGGCGGATCATAGCGGCGAACGCACCGCCGTCGACCGGGAAGAAGCCCGCCGTATCCGCATCGACCTGAACGCAGATGCTGGCGGCACCGGGTCGGATCGTTCCGACGACGGGGCTGAGCGTACCCCAGAAGGGTAAAGGACTGTCATACTGCCACGGCTGATCCAGCGGGACGGGCAGCCCGTCGATCCATACGCCGCGCAGATGATCCTTGCCCGACACCAGTATCTCGCTTCGCACCACGTCGCGCGGTACGTCCAGATCGAGCCGAAAGCCGTGGGGACGCGGATCGAGCGCGGTGTCGCTCCACACCCACGTCATACCGGCGGCGCGATCGGCCGCAGCGAAGGCGTCTTCCGCCTCGATCCACTCGGCGGTCCAGTCGTCGATCAGTCCGGCCTCGAACCATGCCGGTTCGGATTGCACCTGACGCCCCGATGCGTCGGTGACCGTTACCGACCATTGCACGCGCTGCCGCGCGGTCAGGGGGGGGCCGCCATAGGCGATGTCGAAACTGGCGTCGGACCGTATCTCGCCGCTGTCCCACACTTCGCCCCCGGCGCTGTCGGCGCGGATGCGATAGGATCGCTGGATGACGCCGCGCCCCCCGCTTTCGATGCGCCATGAAAGGCGTGGGGCGGGGGCGTGCGTACCGATCGGATCGATGGTCGCGTCGGCACGAAGATCGACGACACGCATCAGTAGGAGCTGAACAACGCCTGCCGTGCCATGTTCAGCGCGGCCACGGCATCCTGACGGTCCTGCGCCGCCTGCATCGCGGCGAAGTCGAGCTTGTCCAGCGCGCGTTCGATCGTCTTGAGGAAGCCGATCGCCGAGTTGGCGGCGGCGACGCTGTCCTCGCGGAAGGGGAACTGGTCGAGCTGCCATACGCCCTCCCACCCGTTCTTGCGAAGGGTATAGAAGAACTCGAACAGTTCGATCGGATGCACCGACCCGGCAATCAGATCGTCGTCCCAGCTTCGCAGATTGTCGTTCACGTCCATGCCGAACAACCGGCCGTGATCGATGGCAAGCTGTGCGGCATCGGCCGGGCTTTCGCCGCCATAGAGCGAGTGCCCGAAATCGAGCAGGATGCCGACGTTCGGCAATCCCATCCGCTCGATCCCCAGCAACGTGCGCGCCATGCTGTCATAGCTCATATGCACGCGCGGCTCGCGCGGCTTGTATTCGATGACGAACTTCAGGTCGGGATTCTGTCCGGCCAGCTCGGCGATCCCCTCGACACTGTGCTGCCATAATTGCCGGTGATCGACCTGAAACGGATAGTCCCAGCCATCCTGTCCCGGCCACAGCTTGACATATTCGGCACCGAAATGCCGGACGACGTTCGCGGCGTCGTTGCACATTTCGTTCGCCAGACGACGGACGCCGGGATCGGGGTTGGTGAACGCCCCCTTCGCGAACTGCCGCGTATAGATTTCGGGCGTGATGCCGATCACCGACAGTCCGTTACGGACCAGCGCCTCGTCCACCGTCGACAGCGACAGGCCGGGATCGACGAACGGATAGTTGATGTCGACCACCGACAGATCGTCGACTTGTCCGGCAAGATCGATCATCTCGATCAGCGAGCGCGCCTCGCCATAGCCGTCGGTGGCATAGCGATCGACGTATGTGGCGAAATGCCAGATGCCCGCGCCATAGCGTTGCTTGCCCATCGGTCTGCTCCCTCTCACGCCATTTTTCGGACGGGCGGCGATTGCGTTGCGTCCGATGTAAACTTATAAGACGTCATATGACCATATCTTTCTCAGCTAGCAACGACGATTTCGCCGCGCGCGCCGACCGGGTGCGGGTAAGGGCCAACTGGATGCGCCGGCGGCTGCTGGGCATGATCGTGAAAGCGGGGCAGGGGCATCCCGGCGGCGACCTTTCGGCGACCGACATCCTTGCCACACTGTATTTCGACGTGTTGCGTATCGACCCTTCCCGCCCCGATGCCGCCGATCGCGACCGGTTCGTGATGAGCAAGGGGCATTGCACCGGGGCGTTGTATTCGGCGCTGGCCGCGCGCGGCTTCTTTCCGGAGGACGAACTCGACACCTATCTTCAGCCGGAATCGCGGCTGAACGGCCATCCCAACCGCGTCTATCTGCCCGGTGTAGAAACCAACACCGGACCGCTCGGCCACGGCTTTCCGGTCGCGGTCGGTATCGCCATCGCCGGGCAGATCGATCGGGCCGACTATCGCGTGTTCGCGCTGACCGGCGACGGCGAATTGCAGGAGGGCAGCATGTGGGAAGCGGCGATGTTGGCCGGGCATCGCGGGCTGGGGCGGCTTACCGTGATCGTCGATCGCAACCGGCTGCAACAGGGCGCGCGGACCGAGGATACCAACGCGCTCGAACCGCTCGCCGACAAATGGCGGGCGTTCGGATGGGAGGTGGTCGAGGTCGATGGCCATGACGTTGCCGCGTTGCTGACGGCGTTCGACGCCGCCGCCGAGCCACGCGACCGCCCGCGCTGCATCATCGCCAACACCGCCAAGGGGCACGGGGTCAGCTTCATGCGCGATCAGGCGGGCTGGCATCACGGCGTGCCCAGTGCCGAACAATATGCGCAGGCGATCAGCGAACTCGAAGCGGAGACGGGATCGTGAGCGCCGCCGCAGCACCGCAGGGGATGTTCGACTGCCGCGACGCCTATGTCGCCACGCTGGAGGAACTTGCCATCGTCGACCCGCGCATCGTCGCCGTGGTCAACGATTCGGTCGGATCGTCGAAGCTCGGCAAGTTTCGCGATCGCTTTCCCGACCGGCTCATCAACGTGGGTATCGCCGAACAGAATATGGTCAGTGTCGGCGCGGGGCTGGCCAATGGCGGCAAGATTCCGTTCGTCAGCGGGGCCGGGTGCTTCCTGACCGCGCGGGCGATGGAGCAGATCAAGGTCGATTGCGGCTATAGCCAGGCCAACGTCAAGCTGTGCGGCATTTCCAGCGGCGTAGCCTATGGCGAACTGGGCGCGACGCATCACAGTATCGAGGATGTCGCGTGGCTGCGCGCCATCGACAAGCTGACGGTCATCGTTCCCGCCGACCCGTGGCAGACCGGCGAAGCGATCCGCGCCGCCGTCGCGCACGAAGGCCCGGTCTATATCCGGATCAGCCGGATGCCGGTGCCCGCGCTGGACCGCGGCGATGCGCCGTTCGCGATCGGTCGGGCGGAGACGCTGCGTACCGGCGGCGATGTGGCGATCGTCGCCAATGGGACGCTGGTCCATCGCGCGCTAGCGGCCGCCGCGATGCTGGCGGGTGAGGGCATCGCAGCGCGCGTCATCAACATGGCGACCGTTTCGCCGATCGATATCGCTGCACTGGCAGAGGCAGCGGCGACCGGGGCGATCGTGACGGCGGAGGAAGGGCTGGCGCATGGTGGCCTTGGCGGTGCGGTCGCCGAATGGTGTGCGCGTAACGCGCCGGTGCCGATGCGGATGCTGGGCTTTCCCGGCTTTTTGCCGACCGGATCGGCGGAATGGCTGATGCAGCGGTTCGGGCTCAGCGCCGACGGCATCGTCGCGGCGGTACGCGACGTGCTGGACCAGCGGTCGACGCGATGAGCCGTCCGGTCATCCTCGCGATCGATCAGGGGACGACCAATACCAAGGCGATGCTGGTCGCGACCGACGGCACCGTCGTGCGGTCGCGATCGCGCGCGATGCAGGTCGCCTATCCACGCCCCGGCTGGGCCGAGCAGTCGGCGGCGGACATTTGGGAGGCGGTCGCGGCGCTGATCGGCGAGCTGGTCGCTTCCGCCCCCGACATGCAAGTCGCCGGGGTCGCCATCGCCAACCAGCGGGAGACGGTGGTGATCTGGGACGCCGCCACCGGGCAGGCGCTGACCCCCGCCGTGCTGTGGCAATGCCAGCGATCGGCGGGGCGACTGGCCGACCTGCGATCGGCGGGGCACGAACCGTTGGTGGTGGAGCGTACCGGTCTCAGCCTCGACCCCTTGTTTCCCGCCGCCAAGATCGCCGGGCTGCTCGATGCGATGCCCGGTGCGCGCGACCGGGCGGCACGCGGCGAATTGCGCTGTGGGACGATCGATAGCTGGCTGTTATGGAACCTGACCGCCGGTGCGGTCCATGCCACCGATCACAGCAATGCGTCGCGGACCCAGTTGTTCGATCTGGACACCCTGCGATGGGACGAGGATCTGGCGCGCATCTTCGACGTGCCGATCGCGATGCTGCCCCACGTGCTGTCGTCGGATGCCTTGTTCGGCACGATCGCGGCGGGCATCACCGCGCTGCCGTCGGGGACGCCGGTCCATGCGATGATCGGCGACAGCCACGCCGCAATGTATGCGCACGGAATCGAAACGCCCGGCGGCGGGGTGAAGGCGACGATCGGCACCGGCAGTTCGCTGATGACCCCGACCGACGGGCGCGTGCGGTCGGCGCACGGCCTGTCCGGCACGATCGCATGGAGCCGGGGCGGTACGGTTCGCCATGCGCTGGAAGGCAATATCTCGGTATCCGGTCAGGCGGCGGCCTTCGCTACGTCGCTGCTCGGCCTCCCGAACGAAACGGCGCTGACCGCGCTGGCGGAATCGGTGCCCGATGCGGGCGGTGTCACCTTCGTCCCCGCACTGGCCGGGCTGGGGGCACCGCATTGGCGACCACGGGCACGCGGCACGATTGCGGGGATGACGCTCGCCACCCGCCCGGCGCATATCGCCCGCGCGACTCTGGACGCGATCGCGCTTCAGATCGCCGATGTCGTGGCGGCGATGCAGGCAGATCTGGGTACGGGGTGTGAGACGGTATCGATCGACGGCGGCGCGGCCAAGAACGATTTGCTGGCGCAGATACTCGCTGATCTGACGGGCCTGTCGATCGTGCGGCCGCATGCGGCGGAAGCCAGCGCGCTGGGGGCCGCTCGAATGGCGGCCGATGCACTGGGGATGGGCAACAGCGGGCTGCGGCTGGTTCCCGACGACCGGTTCGTGCCGGCAATCGGGGAGGGCGCGCGCGCTGACATCCGCACGCGCTGGGCCACCGCGATCGCGCACGCGGGCTGACGTAGCCCCCGGCGCGATCGCGGTGGGCGGCGGATCAGGCCGTCTGCCCCTCGATCGGGGCGACATCCATGTCCGCTTCCAGTTCGTCGAGCGATTTGCCCTCGTTCCGGGGAGCACCGAGATATCCGATCAGGCCGCTTACGAACAGGAACCCGGTCAGTATCCATGCCAGCGTCTGGAACCCGGTCGCGGTCAGCAGGGGCACGAAGAAGCTGAACACGCCCAGCGTGATCCGCACGATCCCGAACATCAGCCCCTGCGCGGTGGACCTCAGCAGCGTCGGGAACATCTCCGCGCTCCATAGCTGGAAGAACGACTGCGCGCCGAAGCCCTGACCGATGCTCATCAGCACGACGTGGAACAACGCCATCGGCAGGGTCAGCGGGAACAGCGCAAGCAACGCCATGCCGAACACCTGAATGATCGCGGAGACGAGGAACAGCGTCCGCTGGTTCACCCGGTCGGCCAGCCGCATGAAGATCAGCCAGATCGACAACATGCCCAGCAGGAAGCTGAACGATTGCACCGCGACCGACATCGCCTGACTCTGATTTCCGACGGTGCGCAGGATATAGGGAAAGAAAAACCCGTTGGTCCCGGCCCACAGGTTCCACATCCCGTACATGCCGGTCAGGAACGCCATCGGCGCGATCCATTTCGCCTTCATCAGGTCACGCAATCGGGCGGGTTGCGGTGCGATGCCCGCCACCGGTGCCTTGTCCGCCTGTGCATCAAGCCAGCGTTGCGACTCCTTCATCCGCGACCGAAGAAAGGTCAGCGCGACCGCGAGGATCGCGAGATGCGCGAAGACGATGCGCGCGCCGAGCAGGCCGAGCGGTTCGAGGACGAGGAACATCAGCAGCACGACGACCGGCCCCAGATACCATAGCACCTGCGCCACGCCGCTATGCTTGCCACGCGCACCTTTGGGGGCGGTCTCCGCGATCAATGACCATGACGCCGGGATGTCCGCGCCCACCGCCAGTCCGACGAGGAAGAACCCGATCAGGACCATCCATGCGTTCGCGGCAAAAATCAGCCACAGCATGCCGAACGCATAGAACAGCATGTCGTACTGGTAGATCGTCTTGCGCCCGAACAGGTCGCATAGCCGCCCGCCGACGAACGCCCCGATCCCCGCCGAGATCGCGTTGGGTCCGAACGCACCGATCAGCCCGACGAAGCTGGGGCTGAGGTCATAGGCCTGCATCCACAGCGCCAGCGCTGCCGATCCGGCCACGATCGATCCGGCATCGATATAGTTGGCCAACCCGGCAAGGATCGTGTTCTTCCAGTCGTCGCGGTCCGATCCGATGCCCTGTCCGGTTGCACCATCCATCGCATCACCCTCCCATCTTTATTTCGTATGACGACATATGATAATACCTATCGTGGTGCAATCGGGAGAGTGCTGTGGAAGTTTCGCGACGCAAGGTGCTGGGCGCCTCGATATCGGCCACCGCGCTGGGCGTGACCGCCCGCGCGGGCGCGGCGACAGCGACACCGCAGGTCGAACGATGGGGGCTGTACGAAATCGCGCTTACCGGTCCCTCCGGGGGCAATCCGTTCGACGATGTGCGGTTGTCCGCCACGTTCGTCTGCGCTGCCACGCGGATCGAGGTTGGCGGATTCTACGACGGCGACGGCACCTATCGCATCCGCTTCAGTCCGCCCGCGCTGGGCCGCTGGGAATGGACGACCGCCAGCAACGTCGCCTCGCTCGGCGGAAAGACCGGTACGCTGGACAGCATCCCGCCCCGCCCCGGAAATCACGGGCCGGTGCGCATGACCCGTGACGGCTATCACTTCGTCTATGCCGACGGCACGCCCTATCGCCCGGTCGGCACCACCGCCTATTCGTGGGCGCTGCAGTCCGAGGCGCGATGCGCACAGACACTGGCAGCGTTGAAGGCGGCACCGTTCAACAAGATACGGATGTGCGTCTTTCCGAATGTCGCGTCGGTCGCCACCGACCCGTTCGTCCGCACGGGGGGAGGGCCACGCGACTGGGATGCCACCCGGTTCGACCCGGCCTATTTCCGCCGGTTCGAGGATCGCATCCGGCGGCTGGGCGAGCTGGGGATCGAGGCCGATGTGATTCTGTTCCACCCGTACGACAAGCTACGCGGTTATTCCGGCATGTCCCGCGCCGATGACGAGCGGTATCTGCGCTATGTCGCCGCCCGGTTCGGGGCCTATCGCAACATATGGTGGGCGATGGCGAACGAATATGACATCGTCGAGGGCAAGACCGTCGACGATTGGGATCACCTGTTCGAAGTGCTGGTGGCCGCCGATCCGCATGACCGGCTGCGGTCGATCCACCAACTCAACGTCTATTACGATCATCGCAAGCCGTGGATTACCCATGCCAGCATCCAGCACGGGGCGGCGGTGCTGGACGACGGGCGCGTCCATCCGCACCGCAATTTCGCGCAGAAAGCGGTGATCTTCGACGAGGTGATCTATGAGGGCAATTCCGACAAGCGCTGGGCGCGCCTGACCGGCGAGCAACTGGTCGAGCGTTTCTGGTGGGGGACGGTCGGAGGTGCCTATGTCGGTCATGGCGAGGTGTTCAGCGACGATCGCAACCCGGACATCTCATGGCTGGGGCAGGGGGGAACGCTTCGGGGAACCAGTCCGCCGCGCCTTGCCTTTCTCCGGCGCATCCTCGACAGCGCGCCTGCGCCCGGTATCGACCCGATCCAGCAGTTCTGGGACTATCACTTGGGCGGGCGCGACTTCACCTGGTATCTGAAATATTTCGGGACGGCCAGTCCGACGACATGGGACGTGGTGTTGCCGACCCGCGCCGCCGATCCGCATCCCGCCTATCGGATCGACGTCCTCGATACGTGGAACATGACGGTCACGCCGGTCGACGGCGTGTTCCGCATGGTCCAGCGCGACGAGTATGACGTGCACGATCCCGCCCGCCCGACGATCGCGCTTCCGGGCAAACCCTATATCGCGATCCGCATCATGCGGGCGTAGCGCTTATCCGACGATCGCCCATTGATAGGCAGGGACGGTCTCCCCGCGCGGCTGGTAGCGCAGACTAAGTCGGGCATCGCCGCGTCTGACCTCCAGCGTGAGCCATGCCTGCTGATCGCCCTGCATCCCGTCCTGTGAGAATGGATTGAGAATCTCGTCGCCGTCGCGCAGGCCCGCCTTGGCGGCGTTGGACCCGGCGATCAGCCCACGCACGATCTTCGGCCGGGCGAGCAGCGATTCCGGGTCGAAGCCCAAGTCGAACCGGCGCAGCGGCACCTGTATCCGGCGGAAACCGGGGCCGAACGCATCCGATGGGGGCAGTACGACCGCGCCGCGCAACATCGCCTCGAAATCGGCGATGCCCCGCTCGCCCAGTTCGCCGGCGAGCAGCTGACGATACAGCGCTTCGTTCATCGGCTTGCCCGCGCGACGGGTCGCCAGCATCGTGCGGACCAGATCGTCGAGCGACCGCTTCCCCGCCGACGCCCTGCGGATCGCCGCGTCGGTCGCGGCGAAATACAGCGATCCACGATCGTACGGCAGCACGCGAACCCGCGTGTCGCGCCAGAATCCGGCGGGAATGTCGGCGTTCGGCACGCCGATCTTGATATTGGTGTAATAGCGCGCGGCGGTCTCGTTCAGATCGGCGACGAATTGTTGCGGCGTGATAAGCCCGGCGCGGTACGGCAGCATCCGCTGATAATGCACCGCCAGCCCCTCACCAAACCACGACCGGTCCAGCCCGCCCGCCTTGTCCATCGATGCATCGAGCGAATTGACCCAAGCATGCAGCATCTCATGCGCCAGTAGCGAGCGCAGATCGTCGGGCTTCGAGCTTTGGTTGAAAGTGAAGGCGAAACTGTCGGTCAGGCCGATCCCGCTGCCGGGATTGCGCGTATTGGTGCGGCCGAAGACGCCGAAGCTGGGCGGGGTATAGCCGAAGAACCGGCCGTAATAGCGATGCAGCTCCGATGCCCAGCCCATCAGCGGTGCCATCTCGAACGGTGGCGCCCCCTGCCACGCGGCAAAGAACCCGTCCTTGTCCGACCGATAGCTGCCGGGCCGTCCACCCATATAGTACATCGAAGCGAGTTTTTCCGCCGGCAACGGCTTTTCACTGGCGACGTTGCCGATACCGAGGCTGGAGACTCCTGTTCCGCCAGCGCCGTACCCGGCGAAGTCCCATTGCAGCCGGACACGACGCGCGATGTCGTCGGCGGGCAGGATGAGGAAGGCGGTACCGGCCGCCGAGAAGCCGCCGCGCTCGGTCCGCATCTCATATTGGGGCAGCGACAGCGGCGGTGCGGCGGCGTCGATCGGCACCCGATATTGCATCGTCACCGTGCCGCGCAACGGCCGGGGCGCTTCCCAGAAACGGGTCTGGTTCGATCCGTCCTCCGCAACGTCCCTGACCCGTGCGGCGATGGTGCCGGTGGCGTCGCGGATCGACAGGTTCCGCACATCCTTCCCGCTGGTGACGACCGTGTTGGCCACCATCGCCAACTGGAACAGCCGGTCGCCCGCCGCACGGGTGACGCCGTCCACGACGACCGTGACGTCTACATACGGGACGTTCTGCGCCGCATCCGGCGCGGCGGGAGAGAGCGTGATGCGGATTTCGGGTGCAGCTTCCGGTGCCGCCCGTCCCGCACCGGGAAGGACCAGCGCCAGCGGCATGGCGAGGATCGATAGCGCGGATCGACGGCTGGGCACGGCAACGACTCCCTTGTTGGTCCCGCGATGCTACCGCGCGTCGCGTGCAACGATTTCGCGCAATCGGTCGGCGAACCCGCGCACCGCACATGGATTATGCGCGGCGTATCCCGGTCAGGCAGATGGCAGGGGCAGGCGGTGGGTGCATTTCATTTCGGAAAGCGTCGCGGTCGATCGGATGTCCTCGACCCCCGGCAGCCGCAGCAGCGTGCGAAAGGTGAAGTTCTGATACCACGCCATGCTGGGAGCCAGCACCTTCAACATCACGTCCATTTCGCCGAACAGCGTGTACGCCTCGGTAATCTCCGGGATATCGTCGATCGCGCGCATGAAGCGGTCGCGACCCTCGTCGTTCAGGCGGCCCATCTTCAACTGGGCGAAGATGTACATGCTTTCGCCGAACTTCTCGCGGTCGAGTACCGCGACCTGACCCTTGATATATCCCTCCTCCTTCAGACGCTGAATCCGACGCCAGCAGGGGGATTGCGACAGGCCGACCCGCTCGGCGATTTCGCTCGACGATTCGGAGGCATCGATCTGAAGCCGGTCGAGGATTTTGAGGTCGAGGCGATCGAGTGTCTCAGCCATGATTATGCGCGCCAGCCCCTGTCGACGGATTGAATTTCCACGCAGCCTAGGTTGCGGCGATAGTTCGGGCAAGTAATGCGTGGCGATGCGGGTACGCTGTGCCGGCAAGTGAGGGAGGCGACCGGATGAAACGCGACGAGCTGACGATCTTCGACAGCGAGGCCGTTCGTGCGCAGCTTTCCCATGCGGCCTGTATCGGGGTCGTCCGCGATGCGATGACGGCGCTGTCGGCAGGCACGACCCGCCAGTTGCTGCGAACCATGATCGCGCTGGGGCCGGGACGCACCTTTGCGCAGATGCCGGGGGCGCTGGGCGATCACGACATGTTCGGGACCAAGACGATCAGCGTGTTCGACGATCCGCGCGCGCCGGGGCTGCGGCGGCATCGCGGGCTGGTGGTATTGTTCGAACCCGAAGAAGGTCGCCCCGTCGCGATCGCGGACGCCGAAGAGATCACGCATATCCGCACCGCCGCCGCCACGGCCGTGGCGACCGGCGCGCTGGCGCGACGCGACGCGCGCACGCTGCTGATCGTCGGGACCGGCGGGCAGGCGGATTCGCATCTTCAGGCGCTGCCGCTGGTTCGCGATTTCGATCGTATCGCGATCTGGGGCCGGTCGCCGGCACGGGCCGATGCGCTGGTCGCCAGATACCCGCACCTCAACGCCGAACGGGTCGACGATCTCGAAGCGGCGACCGGACGGGCCGATGTGATCTGCACCCTGACTGCCGCGGCGCGTCCGGTCATTCTCGGCGAATGGGTACGGCCCGGCACGCACGTCAACCTGATCGGTTCCAGCGGACCCGGCCCGGTCGAGGTCGACGGCGCGCTGGTGGCGAAGGGGCGCTACATCGCCGACAGCACCGCGTCGGCCCGCGCCGCCGCCGCCGAGTTTCTGGCGGCGCGCGATGCCGGTATCGTCGGTGACGATCATATCGTCGGGGAGATCGGCGAGGTGCTGCTGGGGCGGATCGCCGGGCGCACCGATGCGCAGGAGATCACGCTCTATAAATCGCTCGGCCATGCGGTGCAGGATCTTGCCGCCGCCGCCTATCTGTATCGGAGTTCACGCGCCTGATGTCGGTTTCCGTGTTCAAGGCGGCGCTGGCCGCATCCACCCTGCTCGCCGGACTGTCGGCGATTCCGGCCGTCGCACAGGACGCCACCGGCCACGAACGCCTGTCCGTCGTCGCCAATGGCGAAAAGGTCGGCTTCGTCGATGCGGTGCGTACCGGCGACCGGGTCACGATCCGCTATGACGTGAAGAACAACGGCCGTGGGCCGACGATGGCGGAGACGATCGATCTCGGCCCCGACGGCCTGCCGGTGGCGTGGCGGCTGGACGGGAAGGCGACGTTCGGCGGCGACGTCCATGAACAGTTCGCGCGGAACGGCACCACCGCCCGCTGGACCGATTCGATGGGTGCGCGCCAGCGGACGGTGCGGGGCACCGGCGTCTATATCGGTCAGTCCGCCAGCCCGTGGGCGTTGGGCATGTACGCGCGGGCGTTGCAAAAGGCACCGAACGCGACCTTGCCCGCCTGGCCGGGCGGTGCGCTTCGGCTCGATACGCTCGGACCGGTGAAGATCGGGACCGGCACCTATCGCGCCTATGCGATCAGTGGCATCGACCTGTCGCCCGAACTGATCCTGCTGGACGATCGCAACGCGCTGTTCGCGGTGCTGGGCACCGGCGGCGCGACGGTGCGCGAGGGGCACGAGGGCGATGTGCCCGCATTGTCCGCGCTCGCGACAAGATTGACGGCGGAGCGATATGCCGGGCTGCAACGACGGTTCGCGCACCGGATCGATGCGCCGGTCCGGTTGCGCAACGTGCGGGTGTTCGATCCGTTGACCGGTACGCTGGGCGATCCGGTCGCGGTCGTGTTTGCGGGAGGACGCATCACCGGCATCCAGCCGCTGGACGCCCCGGCATCACCCGGCGAGGCGCTGATCGACGGGAAGGGCGGCACGGTCCTTGCCGGGCTGCACGACATGCATGCCCATGTCAGCCTCGAATCCGCGATGTTGTATATCGCCGCTGGCGTTACCGCGGTGCGTGACATGGGCAACGACAACCGCTTCCTGCCCGATTTGATGCACCGCATCGCCAGCGGCGAGGTCACCGGACCGCGCATCACGCCCAACGGTTTCCTCGAAGGACGCAGCCCCTTTTCCGCGCGGCTCGGCATCGTCGCCGACAGCCGGGATCAGGCGGTCGATGCGGTGCGCTGGTATGCGGCGCGCGGCTATGGACAGGTCAAGATCTACAACAGCATGAACCCCGACTGGGTGCCCGCCATCGCCGATACGGCGCACCGGTTGGGCATGACGGTGACGGGGCATATCCCGGCCTTCACCAACGCCGACGCGATGATCGCCGCCGGGTATGACGAAGTGACCCATATCAACCAGTTGATGCTCGGCTGGGTGCTCGATCCGAAGGAAGACACCCGCACGCCGCTGCGCCTGACGGCGATGCAGCGTACCGCCACGCTGGACCTAACCACGCCGCGCGTGCAGCGGACGGTCGACGCGATGGTGGCGGGCAACATCGCCCATGATCCGACCGCCGTGACGCTGGAATTGCTGATGCTCAGCCGGGACGGTACGCCGTCTCCGTCGGTCGCGCGCTATATCGATCACCTGCCGATCGGGTTGCAGCGCCGCCGTCGTCAGGCGATTGCGCCGATCGCGGGGCCAGCCGACGATGCCGGCTATCGCGGCGGGTTCGAGAAGGTGAAGCAGACGCTGAAACTGCTCCACGATCGCGGCATCCGCCTGTTGCCCGGTACCGACGACCAGACCGGGCTGTCGGTGCATCGCGAACTGCAAATCTATCACGAGGCTGGCATTCCGATCCCCGACGTGTTGCGGATCGCTACCCTGTCGCCCGAACGATATCTCGGTCGCGATCAGGAACTGGGATCGATCGCGCGCGGCAAGATCGCGGACTTTATCCTGCTGCCCGGCAACCCGCTGGCCGATCTGGGCGAACTGCACCGGATCGCGATGGTGGTGAAGGACGGTACGATCTATTTCCCTTCGGAAATCTATCCCGCGTTCGGGGTGAAGCCGTTCGCCGACGCGCCGAACATCACGCTTCCAACCGCTGCGACCGCATCGGCCGGGAGCGGTGGCCACGATCACGACCCGGCGGACGAGTTCTTCTGAACACCCGATACCGCCCGATGGACGATGTGGAAGATCGCACCGACCAGCGTCCATCCGCCGAGCAGCACATAGGGCCGCCAATCCGCCTCCAGCCCCACGAACACCAGCGCCAGCGCGCACAACGCTCCGGTATAGGCAAGAACGCGCATCGTCGGCTTCGCGAACTTGAACGCGGCGGCGTCGTACAGGTCGGGATGCCGTTCGGTGACACGCGCGGCGGCAAGGCAGATGCTGGCATATTTGAGCAGGTTGGGGATGTTCACCGCGAGGAACAGGAACGTCAGCTCCATCGGCAGGAACAGCCCGGCGCACCCGATCGCGAACACCGCGACCAGCGCGATGTGCGGCGTATGCCAGCGCGGATGAATCCGGCCGAGCGCGGCGGGCAGCATACCTGCGACGCCCATCGCATACAGGCTGCGGCTGAACATCGCGAAGATCGCGTTCAGCGACTTGCCGATCGACAATATGGCGGCCAGCGCGACCAGCGGCGTGGCGACCGGCCCCATGAACGTCCGCGCCGCATCGAGGATCGGTGCCTCGCTCGCCCCCAGCGCGTCGCCACCCAGCACGCCGAGCGCGACGAACCCGACCGCCAGATACAGCAACGTCGCCGACCCGATCGACAGCGCGATCCCGAGCGGGATGGCACGGCGGCTGTCGGCGACCTCGGCCCCGGCTTCGGTCGCGGCCTCGATACCGAAGAACAGGCCCATCAGCAGCGGCGTCGCGGCGATCATCCCGGCCGCGCCATGCGGGAACAGGGGGTCGAGCCTTTCCAGCCGAACCTCGGTCGCGCCGCCCCACAGGATGAAGACGGCGAACAATAGCAGCATCGCCACCAGCAGGTATTTCTGCACCGTCGCCGCGATATGGACGCCGAACAGATTGGCCAGCAACGCCAGCACCAGCACGGCAAACATCGTCGGCTTCACCGGCAACGGCACGACCATCGATCCGTAGCGGACCAGCACCAGCGCCAGCACCACCATCGCCCCCATATTGGCGACGATCCGCGCCCATGCGATGAAGAACCCGATCGAGGGGTGCAGGAAGCGCGCGGGCCATGCGAACGACGCCCCCGACACCGGCATCGCCGAGCCGAGAAAGGCATAGCTGACCGCGATCAGGTACATCGGCAACGCGGCGACCAGCACCGACACCAGCATCGCCGGTCCGGCAATCGCGGCAGCGGGTGCGATCGCCGAAAAGATCGATACGCCGACGGCGGTGCCGAGGCCCAGCGCGACCACGCCCCACAGGTCGATGCCTTTGGCTAGGGTGCCGGGTTCGTTCATCGTACGCTTTCCGATACGAACTGCCGGATATCGGCAACGAATTTCCGCCAGCTATCGTCGTCGGAATAGGCGACGTGCCCCGCCGGATAGCGATGATTGACGAAGCGATCTCTGGCAAGGTCTGACTGGGCGAACAGATAGTCGGCGGCGCCGACCGTGGTGGTCAGGTCGTACAGGCCGGTTCCGACGAACAGCCGCAGCCTCGGATCGGCGGCCATCGCGCGTTCCAGCCGCGCCATGAACGGCCAGTCGTTGAACGGCGAGTCCCCCGCGCCATAGGCCCATTCGCCGGACGGCGCGGCGATTACCCTGTACCGCGCCGGATCGGTCACGCCGATGCGCGCGAGTTGCCCGATCACCGCCTTGCCATACAGGTCGGACACGGCGGAAAAGGCGTCGGGGCCGACCGTCGGTCCGGCATCGGCGGCGCGCGGCGCGGTGTAGCGGGCGTCGTAGCGACCCAGTACCCGTCCTTCGTTCCGCAGCAGTTCGACACGGAACCGCTCCTTGGAAATCCGAAGGCCGTTGGCGAGATAGAAGGCGCGGGGAATGCCGGTCAGCGCTTCCAGCCGGATCGCGATCCGGGTCCGCTCCGCCGCGCCGAGCGAACGCCCGCGATACAGCGCGTCTAGATAGATCGGGCCAAACGCCGCCGCCTCACCTGCGCTGGCGTCGGGATCGCACGGAGCCGCCCGCTTGCGGTGATAGCAGGCCAGTGCCGCGAGCGTCGGCAGCGACACCGGATAGGTCACGACATTGTCGGGCCGCTGCGACGTTTCGATCATGTTCAGCGCCTGTCCGAACAGCAATACGCCGCGCACCGCCAGTTGCGGGTCCTGCGTGCGGAGCGCGTCGACCATCGCCGCCGCCCGGATCGTCCCATAGCTTTCGCCGAGAATGAACAGCGGCGCGGCGGTGCGGTCATGCGCGCCCAGCCACCGGCGGGCGACCTGCGCCACGGCATCGGCGTCGCCCGCGACGGATTGGTAGAACGACCGGTCGGCATCCGGCGCGATCGTCGACAGACCGGTTCCCGGCGGGTCGAGGAACACCAGATCGACGATATCGACGAGGGTGGCGGGATTGGCGGCGACCGACGCTTCGGTCGGCAACGGTGCGGCCGGGTCTTGCGGCACGCGCGCCCGCATCGGGCCGAGCGCGCCCATCTGAAGATAGGCCGATGCCGCGCCGGGCCCGCCGTTGAAGACGAACAATACCGGTCGCGTCGCCGACCCGCCGTCGCGAACATAGGCGATATATCCCGCCGTCGCGTCGTAGGTTCCGGGCTTGCTCGCCACCGGGACCACACCGGCTTCGGCGGTATAGTCGATGCGTTGCCCGTCGCCGGTGGTCAGACGATGCTGCGAACGCCCTTCGATCCGGGGCGCATCCTGCGCCACCGCGCCGCCCGGCGCGACCGCGACCGTTGCCGCCAGCAACATTCCAAACCAGCGCGCCGCTCGTCCTCGCATCGTCTATTCCATCCTCTGGCGGGCGTGAAGGTCGCGGTAGCGGAGCAGTCCGTCGGTCAGCGCCTGCAACCCGTAATCCACATCGGCGGGCGCGCGGGCAAATCCCAGCCGGATATGCCCCGCCGCGCCGAAATACTCGCCCGGCGCGACGATCACGCCGCATCGCTCCGCCAGCCATTCCGAAAAGGCGATCGTGCGATCGATCCCGATCAGGCGCGGAAAGACGATGCAGCCGAAGCGCGGCAGTTCGCCCGTGACCAGTCCTTCGGCCCGCCAATAGCCATGATAGCTTTCGATGATCGGCCGGGCCCGCTGCAATATGCCCGTGCGGTACGCATCGAACGCCGCGCGTCGTTCGAGCACCAGCGCCGCGACCGCGTGCGACAGGTTGGATACGCCGAACTCGATTTCCTCCGCCAGCGCGCGGATGCGACGCATCGGCGCCGCCGCACCCGCGACCCAGCCGCAGCGCAGGGTGCTGAGGCCGTGCGACTTGGTGAGACTGCTGACGCTGATGATCGCCGGCGACAGGTCGAGCGCGGGCGTCGCGCGCAATTCGGGATCGAGATAGTCGCCATATACCTCGTCGACGAGGACATGGATGCCGCGCGCCTCCGCGATCCGCCCGATCGCGGCCAGCGTCGCGCGATCGAGGCGCATTCCCGATGGATTATGCAGGTCGGACAGGACGATCAGCTTCGTACGCGGCCCGATCCGTGCCGAGACCTCGTCCGGATCGATCGTGAAATGCTCGCCCCGCCGGGTGAAATGATCGACGTTAAGCCCCTGAGTCCGTGCGATGATATGAAACAGGTCGAAGCCGGGGGTTTCGACCAGTACCCGGTCGCCGGGCGACAGCAGCGCGCGATAGACCAGCGAGAATGCGCCGGTCGCGCCCGTCGTGCACAGGATCTGATCGCGCGGCACGCGATATTGCGCCGCCAGCCGTTCGATGACGAACGGGTTGCCGTTGAACGCACTGGTATAGCGCGAGGTTATCGGGTCGGAAAAACCCTGCAGCACGATCTCGCGCAGCAGTTCGACCGGTTCGGGAACCGAGCTGTCGAACAGGCTGACCAGCAGATTGCGTTCCGATCGCACCGCCCGGATCACCTTGCGCACCCAATGCGAATAGGAGTCCGGCGGCCCGGCCGCCATGCCGGGATCGTCGACTGTATCGAAGGACTCCGTCCCGGTCATTGCGCGCATCGTTTCCGTTCGAAGTCTGGAATCGGTGGTGCCGCCCGGCGCGAACCGGGCGGCGACGCCGGTCACTTGAGCCTGATCCGCGCGCCCACGAAGAAGCGACGACCGAGGATGTCGCCATAGGCGATCTGCGGATAGGACGGTGCCTTGTCGGTCACGTTGTCGATCCCGGCGCGGATCGCGAAGCTGCCGAGATCATATTGGGTCGAGATACTGTGAACGAGGTTCGAGTCGAGCCGGGGGTTCGGATTGGTTTCGATCGTCGCATCGGGCGCGGCGCGGGTCGCGCTGAGGAAGTCGGCCTGATAGCTCAGCCGGAAAGGCCCCTTGTCATAGACGACATTGAACCGCCCGACCCATTCGGGGCTGAGATAGGTGTCGTCCTGACGGGTGAACGTCGTGCCGGTGACCGATCGGGTGAGCAGCGCGTTGTGGGTGGCGTTCGCCGTCAGCCGCAGCCGCCCGATGTCCCCGCCACCGAACAGCGTGTTCAACGCGAAGTGATAGTCGGCGACATAGGTTTCGCCGCGATAGCGGATCACCCCGGCGTTGAAGGTCGTGGTGGTGCCGGTGACGATCGTCCCGCCGGGGCTGATCGCGTCCGGTCGCGCCAGACGGGTGAACGTGCCGCAGACCCCCGCATCCGGGGTCGGTTCGTCGAAACAGGCCGCGGCGAAATCGGCGGTGGTGAAGGGCGACAGGCCGTCCTTCAGGTCGATCTCGATGCGGTCGGCGCTGAGCGTCAGACCGGGCAGGAAGCGCGGCTGGAACACGATGCCATAGGTCAGCGTGTCCGAAATCTCGTTGCGCAGATCGGCGTTGCCGCCGCTCAGGATCGTCGTCCGCGTGAAGTTCTCGGCAGGACTTTGAAACCGTGCCAGCCGTTGTCCGGCGGTCAGCCCGGCACCGGTGCCGTCGGCATCGACGCCATATCCGGGATTGGCGGCGAACGCGGCAAGGCAGTTCTGGCGCCGTATCGCGGGGTTGGGTCCGGCACCGATACGATCGGCGTCGCACGGATCGAGGCCCGCCGAATCCAGCGTGCTGCTGGTCGGGGCCAGCAATTGCGTCAGGGTCGGCGCGCGGAAATTGCGGCTGCGCGACCCACGCAGGGTCAGGCCGTCGGTGACTTCCCAGCGGAGTCCGGCATCCCACACGTCCTCCCGACCGGCGATCGAATTGTCGATCAGTCGGAACGCGCCCTTGAACTCCAGCAACTTGACCAGCGGCAGGGTGAAGTCCCGTCCGATGAGCGGCACGATGACTTCGGCGGACAGTTCGTCGGTATTGTACCGCCCCGCCTGCGCCACCTGACGCGCACCGTTGCCGAACACGCCGTCGCGGTTGGCAGCGAGCGGGTCGAAGCTCGCATATTCGTCGCGATGTTCGTACGCGGTACTGAACTGGACGTCGCCGGTCGGCAGCCGGACGACGGTGCCGCCCAGCGTCGCGAGAATGTCGATCTGTTCGTTGGTCCAGTCGAGACCGGCCCGGGTACTGACATAGCCGCGCGCGGCGTCGCTGACGGTATTGCGACCGAACGGATTGATCGGCGCACAGGCGGCGTCGTCGTTCGTGGTGCTCGCATCGGCATTGATCGCGCACACGGGGCGTCCGCCGACCAGTACCGAATTGATCGCGTTGGTATAGCGGCTGTTGACCACCTGCCAGCTACGCTGTTCTCCCTCGACCCGCGCATAGCTGCCCGACACCGACCAGTAGAATGGCCGGCTGCCGACGTCGAAGTCGCCATCGAGCGACAGCGCGCCGCGCACCGTGTCGGTCGCGTAGGTCTGCACCGGATCGGGCACGAGGTCGTAGAAATATTTGGACAGGAACAACGGCGCACCGGCGGCGAAGCTTGGCCGTGCCGCCGACAATGTGGCCTTCGCCGCGCTGGTCAGGAACGCGTTGTTGATCGTGAACGCGATGGGTCCGGCATAGGTGCCGCCGTTCAACACGGTGCGGCTGTTGCCCTGCGGCAGCTCGCGACCCTTGACGTTGGCATAGAGAAGCTCGGCGGACAGGGTGACGCGATCCGTCAGTTCGTAATGGCCGACTGCGTTGGCGGTGAGCCGTTCGACGCCGGTGCGCAATCCGGCGAGTTCCTGATACGGAAAACCCTCGCCGTTCGACGCGAACGGGATGCCCTGTATCGTACCCGGATTATACGGGATCACGCTGCCGTCGGTACCGAACTGAAGCGCGCTGCCGCTACCGTTGCGCAGCAGGAAGTTGGGGGGCGGAGCAGGAGCGGTGAAGATCACCCCGTTGGCGTTGAACGGCCAGAAGCCCGCGTTGAAGATCTCGGTCAGTGCCGGGATGCCGTCGTTGTTGCCGGTGTTCGCCGGGTTGGACACGGTCAGACGACCGAGGTTCGACAGGGGGCGATCGGCAAACCGCAGCGCAGGCGTCTTCGACCAGCCGATGTCGACGGCGACGTTTCCCCGACCCCCGGCGAAATTGGTACCGGCGGTGGCGCGGACGGCCTGCGTCCCGAAATCGCCGCGCTCGCTGATACCGGCCTGTGCGTCCAGTTCCAGCCCGGTGAAATCCTTGCGGATGATATAGTTCACCACACCCGCCACCGCGTCGGAGCCGTACACGGCGGCCCCGCCGCCCTGATAGACCTCGACCCGCTCCAGCAGGCCCAGTGGCAGGATGTTGGAATCGACCTTCGCATCGCCCACGCCGCCCGGATCGCCGATGCCCGAACTGCTCGTCACCATCCGCCGTCCGTTGACCAGCGACAGGGTGCGGCCCGCGCCCAGACCGAACAGATTGGGCGCCTGAAGCCCCGAACCGCTGGCGTTGCCCGACCCATCGGCCTGGTTGAGCGACGGTACGTTCGACGGCAGGTCGTTCAGCGCGTCGGCCACGCTGACATAGCCGCGGTCCACGATCGCCTGCTGGCTGACCTCGACCACCGGGGCCGCATCGGAATCGGCGGCGCGACGGATACGCGATCCGGTGACGACGATCGTCTCGTCGGCCGCGGCATCGGTGGCAACCGGTACTTCCTGCGCGAGCGCCGGTGCAGTCGCGAGACACCCCAACATCGCCGAAGTCGCCATCAACCGCCGCAAAAGGGTCGTCTGTGTCCGTGTCATGCCGTGGTGCTCCCGTTCGCTTCCACGAAGATCGCCGTCTCGCGGCGTTCTTCCCCCGTCGTCAGAATAGCGCGGGTGATGGAAATGATGTTGCGTTCGGCGGCGGCTTCGGCGGTCCTCGACGTCTGATTTGGTGCGTTGCGCCATGCCGACGCAATTTTTATGCGCCGCCTCGCAGGAAGCGCGACAGTTCGTGCCCGAAGCGGACGGACTCGCGCCGGTCCTGATACATCATGTGCCCCCCGGCATAGCAGCGCAGCGTGAAGCGCCGGGCAACCGGGCGGGGCAGTGCCGCGACCGTCGCCGCGTTCGCCGCGCAACTGTTCAGCGAATCGTACAGCCCGGCGGCGACCCAGGTGCGAAGCCCCGGTGCCTTCTGCATCGCGTGCAGCGTCCACGGGCGGGACGGGCTGGGCGGTCCCTCCCCCGCCATCGCACGGGCGAGCGATTCCGGCGTGATCGGTGCCTGATCATACTGCCACCGTACGCCAGCATCGCTCGCGGGCGCATCGATTCCGGCATACCGCCCTTCCTGATACCGCAGCGCCGTCCGGTAATAGTCAAGGACCAGTCGCCCCTCCACCACGGCGTCGTCCTCGGGGCCGGTTCGGCGCATGTCGAAAATGTCGAGCGTCTTGCCCTCGGCCGCCAGCAAGGTCGTGCGGAACTGGCGTGGCGATACCCAGAGCGTCTTCGGGTCGATGACACTGGCGGACAAGCCCTGATACCGCGCCAGCGTGGCGATCAACGTCGCCCGTCGTTCGGCGGATAGCGAGGCCGGATCGGACAGGGCGGGTGCGTACTCGCGAACGGCCCAGCGCTCCGCTGCCGTCAGCGTCGCGGGACCCGCTGCCTGAAGGGCGGGGGCCAGACGGCCGAGCGCCTGCGCGGTCGCGGTACGGTTCACCAGCGACAGCGCCCGCATCCGGTTGCGGTCGGGCATGTCGCCCAACGGAATACCGCCCGAAATCAGCGCGATGCCCGCCACCGGCGTACCGCCGTCGATCAACCGCTCCGCAACCCCCGCAGCGCGCCATGTCCCGAAACTTTCGCCCACCAGATAGAGCGGCGCTTGCGTGCGGCGATAGCGTGCCCGGAAATCGGTGACGAAGCCCGTCGTCGCGGCGATATCCGCCTGCGTCCCGAAAAAGTCCGCTGCGCCGTCGGGCGAATTGGCCCGACTGAAGCCGGTGCCGATCGGATCGACGAATACCAGATCGCTGTTGCCGAGCGGGCTGACCGGATTGTCGGCAAGCGCGCCGCGCTGCACGATGCGCGGGCCGAGCGCGTGGAAATGCAACAGCCGCGAATCCGCGCCGGGACCACCATTCCAGACGAACGACAACGGACGTGGCTTCCCGCTCGGGACAAGATAGGCGGTATAGAAGATGCGTCCGTGCGTCTCGCCGCGCAGATTACGCACCGGCAACGTACCCGCGCACACGGTATAGGCCAGTCGCTTGCCGCCGATCGTCGCACGATGCCGCGTCTCTACCGCATCCGGCGCGCAGGCGGCGGCGGCGGGCAGGGCGATCGCTGACAGCAATCCGCAAAATCCAACCAGTCGCAGCATCGCTCGTCTCCCTCGGCCGCACTCTATCGCGACGGGCACGGCAATTTTATGCGCAATCCGCACTATGCCATCGCAACGATGCGGCCACGAGCGCAGGCAACGGGATGCAAGTCGGCGAGAATTATGCGTTCGGATCGCGCTATAGTCCCGCAACGAAGCGGGGGATCAACATAGTGGCCGGATCAGGCATGACACGGCGGGACGTTCTGGCCGGTGCGGCGATATTGCCGGTGGCGGCGCAGGATGCGACCGCGCACGTCGCGCCGGAAGTCCCGACCTTGCCCGACAGGCGCGCCTTCGCGCCGATGGCGGGGGTCTATCTGGATTCGGGGACAATGCACCCGATCCCGCTTGGCGCGCGGGCATCGGTTCAGGACTATCTCGACCGCCGGACGACTCTTGCCGGGCGTTATCCGACCGAGGCGGTTGAGGCGCGGGTGAAGGCGAACTTCGCCCGGTTGATCGGTGCCACGCCGGAGGAACTGGCCTTCGTCCAGAGCACCACCGCCGGCGAGCAACTGATCATCGACGCGCTCGACCTGCCACGCGCGAGCGGCCGTATCGTCACCGACACGCTGCATTTCTTCGGTTCCTTCTATCTCTATCAGGAGCTGGCGAAGCAGGGGATGGACGTCGCGTGGCTGCGTCCGACCGATGGCAGGATCGCCGTCGATGCGTTCGAGCGGGCGATCACGCCGGGAACGCGGCTCGTGTCGCTGTCGCTGGTGTCGACCTATAACGGGTTCGAGCATGACCTGAAGCGGGTGTGCGAGATCGCCCATGCGCGCGGCGCGCTGGTCTATGCCGACATCATTCACGCGGCGGGGACCATCCCGGTCGACGTGCGTGCCAGCGGCGTCGATTTCGCCGCCGCTGCCAGCTACAAATGGCTGATGGGCGATTTCGGGCTGGGCTTCCTCTATGTCCGTGCCGATTTGCGCGATCGGCTGCGGCGGTCGCGGTTCGGTTATTACCAGCTCGCGGGCTTCACATCGCATGTATATCCGTTCGACGCGCCGGGGACGACGATCGCCGACACCCGTCCGCGCGACGATATGGAGGGGCTGTTCGCCGGGGGTACCCGATCGCACACGGTGCTGGCGCAACTCGACTGGTCGCTCGCCTATATTCTGCGGCTCGGCGTCGATCGCATCGTCGCGCATCGCAAGCCGTTGCTCGCCCAGCTTCGCAAGGGACTGCTGACGAAGGGCTATACGATCGCGACTCCGCCGGAGAGCCGCACGCCGCTGGTGACGTGTCCGCTGGAGGGTGCAAGCGCCCGCTTGGCCGATGTGTTGAAGGCGGCGGATGTGCAGATCACCCTGTCACGCAATCGCTTCCGGATCTGTCCATCGGTGTTCACCGACGATCGCGACATCGACCGCCTCCTCGCCGCGCTGCCGCGCGCCTGATCCGCCAAGGAATTTCCATGCGTCCCCTATCGATTCTCGCCGGACTCTGCCTTCTTGCCAGCCCGGCCGTGTCGGTCGCGCAGAATGGCGACGCGCCGATGTCGCCCGCGTTCCTGCGGGCGATGGAGCCGATGGTGCCGCGCGAAACCGCGACCGACCGGGTCGTCGTCACCCGTCATCGTGCGATGATCGGCGGCAGGTCGCTACCCTATCGCGCCATCGTCACCGAATTGCCGATGCCCGGCCCCGATGGCGCACCGGCGGCGGTGGCGGTCAGCTATGCCTATGTCGCGGAAGGACGCGGCGACCCGGCGAAGCGGCCTGTGGTGTTCGTCTTCAACGGCGGGCCGGGCGCGTCTTCGTCACCGCTGCACATGCAGGCGTTCGGTCCCCGCCGCCTGACCGGCAAGGGGGAGGCGATGCGGTTGCAGGACAATCGCTACAGCCTGCTCGACGTCGCCGATCTGGTGTTCCTCGATCCGGTCGGCACCGGTGCCAGTATGCCGGTGAAGAACGGGCAGGCGTCGGGCTATTGGGGGGTCGGCGGCGATGCGCGCGGCGTGTCGGCGATGATCGATGCATGGCGGCGCGCCAACGGACGCACGGCCTCGCCCTATCTGTTGATGGGCGAAAGCTATGGCACCGCCCGTGCGCTCGCGGTCCTGAACGAGGACGCGAAGGTCAAGCGCCCGATGCCCGATGCGATCGTCCTGCTATCGCTCGCGATCGGCGGGGCGGAGGCTCCGGTCCTGTCGGACGTGACCACCTTTCCGACCTATGCCGCGGTCGCCTGGTATCACGGGGCGATCGATCGTGCGGGTCGCAGCGTCGCGGATCACTATGGCGCAGCGCTCGCCTTTGCCCGGACCGACTACGCATCGGCGCTGATGCAAGGCCCGGCGCTTCCGGTCGCGGAGCGGCGGCGGATCGCGGCGCGGATGGCGGCGCTGATCGGGCTTCCGGAGGACATGATCGAGGGGAAGGGGCTTCGGGTCCAGAAATACGACTTCATGCTCGGCCTGCTCGCGGCGAAGGGATTGCGCACCGGGCAGCTCGACGGGCGGGCGATACGGCCGATCGCCGAGTCCAACCTGCGCCCGCCATTCGACGATCCGTCGATGTCGCTGGGGTCCGGGTCGAGCAACGCGATCGAATCCTATCTGTCGGGCGAACTCGGCTATGCGTTGCCCAGTCCCTATCGCAGTCTGAACCTCGGCATCAACTTCGGCTGGACGTGGGACAAGGAATATGGCGGCAGCTATCGCGCGATGGCGTTCGCGCCGTATCTCGCCACGGCAATGGCGGCGAAGCCGACCCTGAAGCTGTTCACCGCCGGAGCCTATTACGACATCACCACGCCGGTCTATGCCGGGCAGTTCGCGCTGGAGCAGGCGGGGATACCCGGCGACCGCGTTACCTATTCCCGGTATCCGGCGGGCCATTCGATCTTCGAGGACGAGGCCGAACTGGCCGCGTTGAGCGCCGACCTTCACCGCTTCATCGGCGGCATCGTTGCGGAGAGGCGCTAGAACCGAAGGCCGTGTATGGTCGCCGGAACGCACGGCGCAGCGGCTGGGATCGGCGCGGCGGATACCGTCGCACCCGCCGCCCGGAAACCTATGGGCGAAACGCGCCCGCCCGGACAACCCGACGGTCGTTTGCGTTCAGCCGGACGATCGCCTGTCCGCGGGGGGTGACGATCCGGCGGGTGACCGGTCGGGTCGAATACAGTGTGATTTCCGAGACGTTCCGGTCCTTCCACGACAGGTCGATGCGGCAACCGCCGCGTTGCAGGATGCCGTTGATCGATCCGCTCGGCCACGCATCGGGCAGGGCGGGTAGCAGTCGCAGCGTGTCGCCCCGCGTCTGCATCAGCATTTCCACGATACCGGCGGTGCCGCCGAAATTGCCGTCGATCTGGAACGGCGGATGGGCGTCGAACAGGTTGGGATAGGTCCGGTCGGGGCCGAGCAGGGCGCTCAGCACCTGATGCGCCTGTCCGCCATCGCGCAGCCGCGCCCACAGGTTGAGTCGCCAGCCAAGCCCCCATCCGGTCGCGTCGTTGCCCCGTAGTTCGAGCGATCGCCGGGCCGCGCGCGCCAGTTGCGGCGTCTGGTCGAGATCGATCTGCTGGCCGGGATAGACGGCATAGAGATGCGACACATGGCGATGGTTCGGGTCCGGGGCGGCCATGTCCCAGTCCTGCTGCCATTCCTGCAACTGGCCCGCCGCACCGATATGATCGGGCGGCAGGCGGCGGCGAACCGTGGTCAATTCGGTCCGCAACGCCGCATCGCGCCCCAACCGGGTCGCGGTATCGATCGTTCGATCGAACAGGTCGCGCAGCAACTGGATATCGAGGGCAGGGCCGGCGCATAGCGTCGATCCGTGCGGATGCAGGTTCTCCGGCGAGTTGGACGGCGATGTGACCAGATGTCCGCTACCGGGGTCGCGTTGCAGCGTATCGACATGGAACAGCGCCGCGTCGCGCAGGATCGGATAGATTCGCGCCAGATAGGCGTCGTCGCGCCGATAGTCCCAGTGATCCCAGAGCTGACAGGCGAGCCATGCCGCCCCGCATGGCCATAGGCCGGTACGGACGTGATCGACCGGTGCGGATGCCCGCCAGAGATCGGTATTGTGATGCGCAACCCACCCGCGCGCGCCGTACAGCTCGCGCGCCGTGCGCCGTCCGGCTACCGCCAGTTCCTCGACCATCCGCACGAACGGTTCGAAACATTCCGACAGGTTGGTACTGTCGACCGGCCAATAATTCATCTGTGCATTGATGTTCAGCGTATATTTCGATCCCCAGGGCGGGCGGTTGCGATCGTTCCAGATGCCTTGCAGATTGGCCGGCTGGGTGCCCGGTCGTGACGACGCGATCATCAGATAGCGACCGAACTGGAAGTACAGTGCCGCCAGTGCCGGGTCGTCCCGCCCGCCACCCCGGCGGATGCGCTGGTCGGTGGGACGCAGCGACGCCGCCTGCCCCCCCAGATCGATCGATACGCGGCGGAACAGCGATCGATGCGCCTCGACATGGCGCCGACGCAGGTCGGCATAGTCGCGGCGCGCCGCATCGATCAGCGTCCGTGCCGCAATCGCTGCCGGATCCCCCGAAAGGTCGTCCGGCGTACGGAAACTGGTCGCTGCCGCCAGCAGGATCGTGAGGGCACCCGCGTCACGGACCTGAAGGCCGCGGTCCGACGCGACCACCGAGCCGCCTTCGGTGCGAACCGCGATGCGGGCTTCGAACCGTAGTTTTCCTTCGATGCCACGATCGGCGTTGTTGCGACCGCTCAGGATCAGGACGCCGTCCTCCGCACGGATCGTGTTTCGCTGACCACTGGTCAGGCCGATCGACAGGTTGATCGGACGGTCGCTGGTCAGCCGCAGGACGAGGAGTTGATCGGGGTGGCTGACGAACGCTTCGCGCCGGAAATTGGTGTTGCCCGCCCTGAACCGCGTTTCGGCAATGGCGCTGTCGAGGTCGAGCGAGCGGCGATATTCAACAACTTCGGTTTCGTTGACGTCATCAAGGTCGAGCCAGAGGTCGCCAAGCGACTGGTACGACATCTGCCGCATCGGTTCCGACTGTATGTCGCGGACGGCGATCGCTTCCGCGCCGACATAGTCACCCGCAGCGATCCGTTCGCGCACCGTGGCGAGCGCTGCGCGGCCGCGCGGGTTGACCGGGTCATAGGGTCCGCCCGACCACAGGGTGTCCTCGTTCAGTTGCAATTGCTCGCGTTTGACGCCGCCGAACACCATTGCGCCGATCCGGCCGTTACCGATCGGCAGCGCTTCCTCCCACACCCGCGCCACATCGGTGTACCAGAGCAGCGATGTGGGCGCCGGTGCGGCGGACGGTTCACCCGCGCCCGCCGCGATTGCAGGCATCGTGGCGGCGGTGGCGAGTGGCAGGCCAGACTTCAGCACGGCGCGGCGGTGCAGGCGCATGTCGTTGATTCCTCTTGCCCGACTATATCGAATAGTTATCATATGAATGATGAATGTCTACCTCAAGCCAAACTGCTTTCCCTCTTGGTCGCCGTCGCTCGGATGGTGGCGGATGCTGTCGCGGTGGTGTCTGTGGGTGGGACTGGCTGTCTGGGTTGCGCTATCTCCAGCCGCAGCGCGCGATCCTGTCCGGCTGGAATCCGGCTGGTCGTCGATCGTCTTCGCCCCGGATGCGCCGGTCCCCGACTTCTCCGGCGAAACCGTCGACACGCGCGGTTGGCGAACGGTCGACGTACCGCATAACTGGCAGGGCTATGCCTATAACCGGCAGTTGCGGGTCGGCGCGCGGCATGGCGTCGCATGGTATCGGCGGACGGTCGAGATCGCCGCTCCACGCCCGGATGAAACGGTCGCGTTGCGGTTCGAGGGGGTGAACAGCTATGCGACGATATGGGTTAACGGGCGTGAAGTCGGGCGGCACGCGGGCGGGCTGACCGGGTTCGAGGTGGACATCAGCCCAGCGGTCCGGCGCGGGCGCAATGTGATCGCGGTTCGGGTAGACAACCCCGCCGGTATCACCGATTTGCCTTGGGTCTCGGGGGACGACCAGCCCGAGAACGGCTTTGCCGAAGGATCGCAACCGTTCGGCATCTTTCGTCCGGTATTGCTGGAACGATCGTCGCGGGTCCGGGTCCGCCCGTTCGGTGCCTATGCATGGGGCCGCGCCGGGGAAATCGACGCCCGACGCGCGCAATTGACCGCGCGGGTGGAGATCGAGAATCGGTCGAACCAACCGCGGGAGGTCGAGGTGGAAGTGGCGTTGGTCGATGCCGACGGGCGCGCGGTCACGACGCTGCGATACCCCGTCCGGTTGAACGCCGGTGCCTTGGAAACCATCGATCGCGCGCTGCCGCCGATCGCCGGGCCGCGGCTGTGGTCGCCGACGGATCCCTATCTCCATATGCTGCGGACCCGGGTCCGCGATCGCGGAACGGTGATCGACGAAACCCGCACCCCTTTCGGCATTCGCGATGTCCGGATCGCGACGACGGCCGCGGGCGAACGGCGGCTGCTGGTCAATGGCGAACCGGTGTTCCTGCGGGGTGTCGCCGAATATGAGCATCTGCTGGGCGGATCGCACGCGTTTGCGGACGAACAGGTTCGCGCCCGGGTCGCACAGGCGCGTGCCGCCGGGTTCAATGCATGGCGCGACGCCCATTACCCGCATAACCTGCGCTATGGCGACGCGATCGCCGGGGCGGGCATGATGTGGTGGCCGCAGTTCAGCGCGCATATCTGGTTCGACAATCCGGCGTTTCGACGGAATTTCCGGGCGTTGCTGGCCGACTGGGTGCGCGAACGGCGCAACAACCCGGCGATCTTCCTATGGGGTCTCCAGAATGAAAGCCGGTTGCCCAAGGCGTTCGCCGAGGAAATGGTCGCGGTGTTGCGCGATCTGGACCCGACCGCCTCGACCGCGCGGCTGATCGTCACCTGCAACGGCGGGGAGGGCACCGACTGGAACGTCCCGCAAAACTGGTCGGGCACCTATGGCGGCGATCCGGACAAGTTCGGTACCGAACTGGTAGCACAAGGGCTGGTCGGCGAATATGGCGGCTGGCGCTCGCTCGAACTGCATGACGAGGCGCCCCATACGGCGGTGCCCCCGACATCGGAGCAGCATTTCGCCGGGTTGATGCAGACGAAGGCCCGACTGGCGGATACGGTTGCGGACCGGGCGGTCGGTCATTTCCAGTGGCTGCTCTATACCCATGAAAATCCCGGCCGTCCGATGCGCGCCGACGGGACGCAGATATGGGATGGCGTGCGCGCGCTGGACCATATCGGTCCGGCCAACAACAAGGGACTTTTTACCCAATGGGGTGAGCCGACCGACGCGTTCTACATGTACCGCGCCCGCAACGTCGCCGCATCGGCGGCACCAATGGTGTATATCGTATCGCATAGCTGGCCCGATCGATGGCGCGGGGCGGCGGCTCGATCGGGGATCGAGGTGTATTCGAATTGCGATGCGGTCGACCTGTACAACGACGACGGACGGCGCTTCCCGCTGGGCCGCCGGACGCGGGACGCCGCGCAACGGTTTCGATGGGATGGGGTGACGATCCGCTACGACCGGTTGCGTGCCGATTGCATCCTGCGCGGACGGGTAGCGGCCAGCGACGAGATCCGGCTGAACAACCTGCCACCGGTGCCGGGGACCGCCTTGGTTGCCGCGACACCGTCGGGGGGCCGCGACCCCGCGCTCCACCGTGTCAATGTCGGCGGGGACCGGGTGGTCGATGCCGAGGGACGGGTATGGCAGGCTGACCGTGCCTTTGCCGCCGGTCGCGCATGGGGATGGGAAAGCTGGGCCGCCGCCTATCCGGGGCTGGACCCGATGCTGGGTAGCCGCCGGCCGATGTTCGACCCGGTTGCCGGAGCCATCGCGCCCGATCTCTACGCCTCGTTGCGCTATGGTCGCGATGCGCTGGCCTATCGCTTCGCGGTGCCCGATGGGCGCTACCGCATCGAACTGCATTTCGCCGAGCCGTGGTATGGTCGTGCCGGGATCGATGCGCGCGGCTGGCGTGTGTTCGACGTCGCGGTGAATGGCCGCACGATGATCGACGATCTCGACGTGTTCGCCAAGGCCGGTTTCGCCCGCGCGCTGGTGCGGTCGGTGGAGGTGGTCGTGCGCAACGGCGAAATCCGCATCGCTTTTCCGCAGGTAAAGGCGGGGCAGGCCATCCTGTCCGCTGTCGCGATCCTGCCGATCGGGGCCACGCCACGACCGGTCCTGGAGGAACGGCTGACGAGCGACATGGTCGCCGAACTGAGCGGGGCGGGCGTCGAACTCGACCGGTTCGTCGACAATGGCCGGATCGCATCGAGCGGTCGGCGCTGGACCCTGTTGCCGCACGCGCTGCTCGACAGCGACGTCGTCCGGCCGACACAGGCGGGCGGGCGGGGGGCGCTGACGCCGAGGGTAGACGTGTGGCTGTATCGGGCGATGGCCGACGACCGGGTGCCGTCCGGATGGCAACGCAGCGATCATCGTGCGGCGTTGATCGCGGACGACGGCGATCTCCTGCCGCTGCGATTCGTCGAGCGGCGGGTGGCGGCGGGCGTTCGCACCGATTTGTCGGGCGACCTGCCGGTATTGGTCCGGCGCGCGCTGCCGTCGCCCTATGCGCCCGGAAATTTCTCCTTTGCCAAGGATCGCAGCCTGTTCGAGGCAGAGGGCAGCGGCGTGACCGTGACCGGTGCCGTCGTCGCCAGTACGTGCCGGGGACATTCCGGACCGGGGTATCTCGAAGTCGGTTCGGCGACCGCGACGATCGTACAGGCGGTGGAGACCGGGGCGGCGGCGGTCCGTACCGTCACCTTGCGCTATCAAGGTGCGGCGGGGGTGCGTCGAACGGCCGAGGTCGCCCTGATCGATTCGAGCGGCATCGCGGTGGCCCGGATGCCGGTCGTTCTCGACGGCAACGGCGACTGGTCCTCGGCCGCTATCTCCACGCCCGCCGCGATCAATGCCGGGACCTACCGACTGACCCTTCGCCTGAACGGCGGGTCGGCCATCGCGCTGGATTCGATCCGCTTCGAGTAGGCAAGCACATCATACATATTATGTCATATTGCTTTTAATGTGATCGCGATTATACCGGGGACCGACACATGGACGCCGCAGGCACGACGCCGCGGACGTTCGGGCATTCAGGAGACGATGATGGCGGGACGTACGTGGTTATTGGCTGGCAGCGCGGTGCTAGCGGTGGCAACGGCCCCCGCCCTCGCGCAGGACGTCGCTGCTTCTCAGGCACCGGAGGAGGAAGTCGAGATCGTCGTGACCGGCATTCGGGCGACGCTTGGTCGGTCGGCGAACGAGAAGCGCAATTCCAGCCAGATTCAGGATTCGATCCTTGCCGAAGATCTCGGTAACCTGCCCGACACCAACGTCGCGGAGACGCTGCAACGTATCCCCGGCGTCCAGATTTCTCGTAATACCCGTGGCGAAGGCAATGCCTATGTCATCAAGGGGCTGAAGCAGGTCACAACGACGGTCAACGGGCGGCAGATTTTTTCGACGAGCAACCGGTCGGCGCTGCTGCTCGACTTCTCGGCCGATATCCTGTCGGGCCTCGACGTGTTCAAGACGGCGATGTCCGACCAGATCGAGGGCGGGCTGGGCGGACTCATCAACATCCGTACCGCGCGTCCGTTCGACTATAAGGGTCTGCATCTCGCGGCGACCGCGTCGGCGAGCTATTCCGAGTTCCAGGATCGTGCGTCGCCGCGCGTCTCCGCGATCATATCCAACCGGTTCGACGTCGGTTCGGGCGAGGTCGGGCTGATGATCGGCGGCCAGTATGAGGACTTCTATTCGGGCGGATTCCAGACGACGACCAACGCCTATGCCGACAATCGCGCGCTGTTCGACGTCAACGGCAACGGTATCCGCAACGAAGCCGCCGATACGGTGACCATCCCCGGTCAGGTCCGGGCACGATATGAACTGGGCAAGCGGACGCGGGCGGCGGGCTATGTCGCGGCGCAATGGCGGCCGATGCCCGACCTGACGGTTTCGCTGGACGGCATGTACCTGCATTCCAACGGCCGCTCGGCGACGCAGCAACTGACGGTGCAGACGGACGGCGCGACTACCGGAATCGGCGTTCCCACGTTTCAGGACGGAATGCGGGTCGGGCGCAACTATGCGTTCCGCAACGCCGTCGTGCGGTCGCAGACCGGCGCGACCGAAAACCCGTACGACACCTATCACGGGGCGCTCGGCGTCGAATGGACATCGGGCCGGTTCTCCGCATCCGGACAGTTCGCCTATACCGAGAGCGCGGGGCCATTCTATTCGCGCAGTATCGTCGCCGATACCCGCGCGCCGCAGGTCGATATCGACCTGTCGGGCAAGGCACCCGATTTCGCCGTGACCGGCGTCGACCTGACCCGCCCCGGCGCATACACCGCCACATCGTACAACGACCTTGCGACCGATGCGAGCGGGCGGCAGCCATCGGCACGGATCGACCTGAAATACACGTTCGACGATGGTCCGCTTACCGCCTTGCTCGCGGGCGGGCGCTGGACCGATACGCGTGTCGTCTACGACGTCTATTCGATCAACCAGTCCCGTGCGCTGACCCAGCCGCTGGGCGATGTTGGCGTCACGACCCCGGATCGACTGTTCCGCGGTGGACGGCGCGTGACGACCAACCAGTGGCTGGCGATTGATCCCTTCTATCTGGAGGACAAACGTCGGACGCGAACGCTGGTCGGGCTGGCGCAGGCCGATCCCGCGTTCCCGCTGACCGGCAATTACGATTATCGCGAACAGACGCTGGCCGGCTATGTGCAGGCGCAATTCGGGTTCGACGTCGGGCCGCTGCCGATCGACGGGAATGTCGGGTTGCGCGCCGTGCGGACCGACGGGGTGCAGCGTGTCTATCAACGCGATGCGTCCGGACAACTCGTGCAGATCGCGGGCGGATCGCCGTACGATAATTTCCTGCCCAGCGTGAACCTGCGCGCGAAATTCACCCCCGACCTGTTCATGCGCCTCGCCTATTCCAAGGCGATCACCCGGCCCGAATTCGGGCAACTATCGCCCGCACTGGTATTGAGCGTTCCCAACCTGACCGGCAGCGGCGGCAACCCCGATCTGCGCGCGACGGAAGCCGATCAATACGACCTGTCGCTCGAATATTATTTCGGGCGGACCAACTATGCCGCCATCTCGCTGTTCCAGAAGGATATCGCCGGGTTCATTCAGGAGTTTCGGGCCGAAGAAGTGATCGACGGACAGACGTTCCTGATAAACCGCCCGCGCAACGCGAACGACGGGCGCATTCGCGGGGTGGAGGTGTCGTACCAGCAGTTCTTCGACTTCCTGCCCGGCGTGCTCAGCGGGCTGGGGTTTCAGGGCAATTATACCTTCGTCGACAGCGCGCTGGAGGTACAGGGGCGGCCCGACCGCGTTCCGGCCGATCAATTGTCGCGGCATTCGTTCAACCTGACCGGTATCTACGAACGCGGACCGGTGTCGCTGCACGCCTCCTATAATCGCCGGTCGCGCAGCGTTCAGTCGAACTCCGCCGATGCGGCAGGGCGCCGGTTGTGGATCGCACCGCAACAGTCGCTCGACCTGTCGATGTCGTACCGCCTGACCGACCGGGTCACGCTGAAGTTCGACATGGTGAACATCCAGCGGTCCTATATCGACCAATATTACGACACGCCGGCGATGCCCGCCCAGTCGAACCAGCTCGATCGCAATTACCAGTTCGGCGTTCGTTTCGCGATGTAACCACGTCGCCCCGCCAGTGCGGAGCGGTACCGACAGCGTAGGAGAGCGTCCTTGGACATCGTGATCTGTGACAGACCCAATGTCCTGCGTCGCGCCCGGCGGGACCGTCCGTCGCGGGCGGCGGGGCAGGTATTGCTGCGCATCAGGCGGGTCGGGGTATGCGGGACCGACTATCATATCTTCCGGGGAACGCAGCCCTATCTCAGCTACCCCCGCGTGATGGGGCACGAACTTGCCGCCGAGGTCGTGGAGATCGATGCCGGAAGCGATCTGCGCATCGGTCAGAATGTCGCGGTGCTACCATATCTCTGTTGTGGGGCTTGCGTGGCATGCCGTCGCGGCAAGTCCAATTGCTGCGCGCGGCTATCCGTCCTCGGCGTCCATGTGGATGGCGGGATGGTGGAATGGCTGGCGGTCGACGAAGCGTTCGCCGTTCCCGCCGACGGCCTCGACCCGGACCAGACCGCGATGGTCGAGTTTCTCGCGATCGGCCTGCATGCCGTACGACGCGGCGCGGTGGCAACGGGACAGCAGGTGCTGGTGGCCGGGGCGGGGCCGATCGGTATGGCGGTCGGGTTGTTCTGCGCCGCGATCGGCGCGAAGGTCACGGTCCTCGACGGCAACGCGGCGCGCGCGCGGTTTTGCGTCGAGCGGCTGGGATGCGCCGCGATGGAGACACCGGACGGGGCGGTCGCGGATCGGCTCGCCGCCCGGACCGGCAACGACTTTTTCGACGTCGTGTTCGATGCGACCGGCAACGCCGATGCCATGCGAACCGGCTTCGCCTATGTCGCGCATGGCGGGACCTATGTCCTGTTATCGATTGTCGGCGCGTCGATCACGTTCGACGACCCGGAATTTCACAAGCGCGAGATGACGCTGTTGGGCAGCCGCAATGCGACGCGCGCAGACTTTGTCGACGTGATCGACGCGATCCGGGCCGGGAAGGTGCCGACCGCCGCGCTGCATACGCATGGCGCATCGCTGAACGACTTGCCGGACGTCTTTGCGAGCTGGATGGACCCTGCTGCCAACGTCATCAAGGCGATCGTGACCGTGTGATATCGACGATGCCTACCGATCGATAGCCCGACCGTCGGGATCGAACATGCCGTATCGGGTACGCCACGCCGCCACCTCGTCCCGTAGATGGGCCGGCGCGGCTGTACTGGCGAGGACGTGTTGGGCGACCTCCGCATCGGGATGCACCAGCATCTTCCTCGCGCCGTCGCTGAACCAGACGGGGACGAGGTCGTCGCACAGGCTGTCGAGGACATTGGCGGCGGTGCCGTCGGCGATCGCCGTGCTGCCGGGCAACAGGCGGACGTTGATCGACACGCCTTCGAGGCAGTTGCGCGGTTTGCGCACGAAGTTGATCGAGACGAGCATGCCGGACCGGTCGGGTCGCGCCGCATCGGGCATCGCGGCCACCCGCCGCCATCCGCAGAACCACGTCCGGCAGATATGCGGGCGGACGGCATGGATGCCGCAACCCCGCGCGCCGAGGTGGACGCACGGCGTCCCGGGCGGCTTCTTGAAGTCCGGCGAGTCCACCGTCAGGGTCGTGCAGCACGCCGTGCAATCGCCGCAGACGCGATCGGGCAGCAATGGTCCCAGCAACATGGTTTCGACGTCGGAATCGGTCTGCATTTCCATGACGACCGCGTCTATCACATACGGTGCGGGTCGTCAGCGTTCGGTCGGCACGCCGCCGGGGCGACGTGCCGATGCCGGGTCATCCCCGGTCGCGGTTACGCTTTCCCACGGCGTCGGCGGCGGTGACGATGCCGTCATGGTCGCCGTCCTGTTCGTCGAACGATCGTTTGCCGACATTGTCATATTCGGCGCGGCTGATCCGCTGGTCATGATCGCCGTCGAGCACACCGAACCGGACATGCGCCTGCCGCGTCTGCCGCTGTCGCTCCTCCGTCTTGCGATTGTCCGCTTCGGTTGATCGGGCGAGGCGCTGTTCGAGGCGTGCGGTGTATTCGCCGACATATTCCGCTTCGGATAACCCACCGTCACGGTCGGCATCGGTCGCGGCAAACCGTGCCGCGCGGCCCGCATCATATTCGGCGCGGGTCAGGCGGCCGTCGTGGTCGGCGTCGAACGCCGAAATGAACTCGTTGCCGTCATGCTGCGCCAGCGCCGGGGCGGCGATAGCGGTCAGCGACAGGGCGAAGGGCGTGAGAATGCGCATGGCTGGACGATCCGTTCGATAGGGATGGGTCACGCCGCGTCGAAGGCGAGCGTGTAGGTATAGCTGCGGTACGGCGTTGCCGCCCCGGCCGGTGCCGCAGTGCGGTGCCGCGCGAGCAACAGGTAGATTCCGGCATCCTGCGGCTTCAGGCGGAAGCGCCCGGCCGCATCGGTGCGGAACTGCCCGGCGATCTTGCGACCGTCGTGATTGCCCGCCGCGCGGAACAGGATCACGTCGGTGGGGGGAAGCGGCTTACCGTCGAACAGCAGCACGAAGTCGGCGTCGCTGCCGACGGTGATCGCATTGGGATGCGTCACCGGCTGGACTTCGAGCGCCACGCCATGCGGTTTCAACGCGACGTCGGTCGGCGCGCCGCGCGTTACGAAAGCTTCGGCGAGCGTCATGCTCTGCACCGCGACCTGCGCCGCATCCGGAGCCGCCGCCGTGTCTTCGCCGCGCATCACCCATTTGCCGTCGATTTGGGCCATCTGTCCGATCCGGCCCGCGCGCTGCCCGGTGCTGAGGCGATAGGTGCCGTCGGCCTTCAGATCGGTCTCGAAGATTGACAGGTCGCGAAGATAGGTGACGTGCCCGGCTTCCACCGTCGTACCCGCCGGGCCGACCGCGTGGAACGGCGCGTCACGCATGGCCAGCTCGGGTACGAACGCATCCTCCCCGAACGCCGACAATATCGTGACGTGATCGCCGTTCCCGACGTCGAACGTCGTCGGCAGCAAATACGGCATGTGCGCGAACGCTGCCGTTCCTGCGCCGGCCGACGCGGTAACCATCAGCGCGATCGCGCTGGCTCGTATCGATTTTCGCATGATTTCCCCTTTCGACGCCGCATGTATCGCTAATGCGAATGCGTTGCAATAGAATCTGGAACTGATATGGGGCGCGTCGATGCGGTTGCGCCGCACGGCATTCCTGAAGGGGGAAACCATGACGAAATCCAAGATCCTGACGATGTTGCTGGCCGGAGCCGCCATGTCGCCTACGGCAGTCGCCGCCCAGACAGCGCCTGCGCCTACCAATGCGCCCGCCACCCTCTCGCTCGATCGACTGGTGGTATCGGCAGGGGTCGAAAAGGTCGCGATCGATACGCCGCAGTCGGTTACGACGCTCGAGCAGGACGATATCGACGAGTCGCAGGCGACGACCATCGGCGACCTGCTGGAGGATATTCCCGGCGTCAGCGTACAGGGCGGCGTCAGCGCGTTGGGGCAGGGGTTCAACATCCGCGGCCTCGGCACCGGACTGGCGGATTCGGACAGCCGCATCCTGTTGCAGGTCGATGGCGTCACCAAATTCTTCGAACAATATCGCATGGGCGCGCTGTTCACCGAACCCGAACTCTACAAGCGCGTCGAGGTGCTGCGCGGTCCGGCGTCTTCGACGCTCTACGGGGCGGGTGTGCTGGCCGGGGTGGTCAGTTTCACGACCAAGGATGCATCGGACTTCCTGCGCGACGGCGACCCGCTGACGGTACGGTTGAAGGCCGCGACCGAGACGAATGCGCAGGCGCATCTCCTGTCGGGCATCGTCGCCGCCGAACCGGTCGCGGGCGTCGAACTCCTCGGCAGCTATAATTATCGGCGCGCGGGCAATTACCGCGACGGCAACGGCAATCTCGTCGTCCCGTCGAACGCGCTGTCGGATAGCTGGCTGGTCAAGTCGCGCGTGTCGATCGGCGGCGATCACGACCATGCGGTCTGGGCGTCGTATCAGGACTGGATCAGCGACAGCACACAAGTCTACGACCAGCAGGAAGCGTTCGCGCAGACGCCGGTGCGTCGCAAGGTGCACGACCGGACGGCGGTGCTCGGCTATGTCAACGACTTCGGCGACAGCCGGTTGTTCGATGTCGAAGCGCAATTCTCCTACGCCGATTCGACGGTGCGTCAGACCGAGACGCAGTTTCTGGGCAACCTGTCCTATTCCGAGTTCTCCTATCGTACCAAACAGGCGCGTCTTCAGAACCGCACGCGCTTCGACGTCGGGCCGGACCTGACCGGGACGCTCATCGTCGGCGGTCAGTGGAGCGAACAGCAGCGCCGCAATCCGCGTGAGAATGCCGTGACCGGCGTGGTCGCGCCGGGCGGGCCGACCCATCCCGAAGGCGACATGACCCGGTGGGGAGTGTTCGCGCAGGGCGAGATATTGATCGCCGATATCGTCACCCTGATCCCCGGCGTGCGGGCCGACTGGACCGATCTGACGCCGGGCGACGCCATCGTGAACGGAACGTCGGTGACGATCCCCGGCGCGCGACGAGTGCGCGACAGCGGCGTGTCGCCGAAGGTCGCCGCGATCGCGGCGCTCACCGACTGGCTGTCGGTGTTCGGATCGGTCGCCCATACCGTGCGGATGCCGGTGCTGGACGAACTGTACAGCCGCACCAATGCTACCGCCAGCAACGTCAATCTCGACCTGCGACCGGAGAAATCGGACAATATCGAAGCAGGATTGACGCTGTCGTTCGACGGGGTGGCGACCGCTACCGACCGGCTGCGGGTGAAGACGACGGCGTTCCGCAACGACGTGCGCGACCTCATCACGCGCGGGACCGCTACCTCGCCCTATTTCGTCAACATCGGACGGTCGCGGTTTCATGGGGTCGAGGTCGAGGCCGATTATGGCATCGGCGGCTTCTTCGCGCGCGGCAACGCATCGATCGTCGATGGGCGCGACCGGCTGAACGACCGCTATCTCAACACGATACCGGCCAACGAATATCATCTGACGCTGGGCTATGCCGATGCCGTCAGCGGCATGTCGGGCGGGGTGAAGGGCGAGTTCGCCGAGCGGCAGGACCGCGTGACGAGTCCGACACTGGTGACGCCGGGTTATGGCATCTACGACCTGTTCCTCGCGTTCCGCCCACGTAGCGGCTCGGCGGAAGGGTTCGAGTTCCGCCTTGCCGTCGACAATCTGGGCGACCGGTATTTCCGACGGCACCTGACGGCGCTGCCCGCCGAAGGGCGGACGGTGAAAGTCACCGTCGCGGCCGCCTTCTGATCGGGCCGGCGAGGGTGCGACGGATCGGATCGGCGCTGGCGGCGGGCGCGGCGACGGCGGGAATGTTCAGCGCGTTCGCGTTGCTGAACGTGGCGGCACGTCCGCCGGTCGAGCAACGGACGTTGGAGAGCGTTGCGATCGATGCGCCGTCGCCGGTCGCCGCGCCCGATCCGCGACCCGCAGCGGTCGATCCGGTGCCACCGGGCGCGACCGTGGTCCAGACGCCGACGACGCCCGCGCAGCCAGTGGCGTTCGTCCCTACCGTAGTTGTGGGGCCTGCGACTGCGCCGGCAGCCCCCGTCACGCCCGTCCAGCCATCGCCCGGTCCGATCCGAGAGGGGGCGGCGGATGCGGTTGCTCCGATGGCCCCGGTGTCCACCGCCCCGCCGGGAGCGGCACGAACCGACGCCCCACCGACTGGCCCGGGTGCGATCAGCTATGCGGCAAGGGTCCGGGCATGGCTGCTCGCGCACAAGCGCTATCCACGCCGTTCGCGGTTGCGGGGAGAAGAGGGCGTGGTGCAGTTGCGCTTCGTGCTCGACCGTGCCGGACATCTGCTGGACGGCACGCTCGTCGCGGGATCGGACCATGCGGCGCTCGACACCGAAGCGTTGGCGATGCTCCGACGCGCAGTACCCTATCCCGCGCCGCCCGTTGAAATGCACGGCGAGCGGATCGAAATCGCGGCGGCGATCGTGTTCGACCTCCCGGATCGTTGAACCGCCGACCTTTCCACGCCCCGTTCGCTACATGAAATCATCGTATGAGGTATAAGGGATGCGACAGATCTCTCCGGTGCAGGATCGATGCTCGAGACCCTTCTCCATGAGGAAAGGCGCTCGCGTTCGGTACAGGACTCAGCGTTCGGGAGGCCGTAACGGAACCGGGCTTTTCGACCGGTTCGTGGAAGACGCCACCGCGGCATTCGCCGCGCCGCTGTTGCTTCTCTCGTTGGTTCACGATGACGATCAGGGCGGGGCGGAGTTCGTTCTTACATCAACCGACCGCATCGTCCGACCGACGGGCGTGTCCGTTCGGCCGCACCGGACAGGCGGCGGTCGTTCTCGACCCGATCCTGACCGTGGTGCGTCCGAACGGCGTGATCCGCGACGATGGTGGCACACAATCCCGGTTCCATACGGACCCACCGCCATAGCCAGTCGTTGCAAGCCCATGATCCGCCTGACCATCGCCGCCGCCACCGCCTCCGTCGCGCTATCCGCAGCCGTCTGCGCGGCGCAGACCGTGCCGCTCGGCGCCGATCTCGAACGCTTCGACTATCCCGCACCCGTCCACTGGTATCATATATCGTCGCAGGGGCATCCGGTGCGCATGGCGTATCTCGACATGCCGCCGACGGCGCGGGCGAACGGCACGACCGTGGTCCTGTTGCACGGCAAGAACTTCTGCTCGGCGACTTGGTATGAAACGGCGCTCGGCCTCACGCGCGCGGGATATCGGGTGATCGCGCCGGATCAGGTCGGGTTCTGCAAATCCTCGAAGCCGCAGGGATATCAGTACAGCTTCCACACGATGGCCGAGCTTACCCGGGGGCTGCTCGACAAGGCCGGCGCGGGCAAGGTCGTCGTCGTTGGTCATTCCACCGGCGGCATTCTGGCGGTCCGGTTCGCGCTGCTGCATCCGGACCGCGTATCGCGGCTGGTGCTGGTCAACCCGCTCGGCCTGAACGACACGCTCGCGGAAGGGGTGCGCTACACCGACCTCGGCGACTTGCGCGCAGAGGAAGCGAAGACCGATGCCGCCTCAATCAAGGCATATCAACTTCGCAACTATTATCACGGCGAATGGCGTCCGGCCTATGATCGCTGGGTCGCGATGCTGGCGGGGCAATATGCCGGGCCTGGCGGCGATGCGGTCCGCGACGCTCAGGCCCGCCTGTCGGACATGATCCAGACCCAGCCCGTCGCCGCCGAGCTACCACGCCTGACCATGCCGGTCACGTTGATCGTCGGGCAGCGCGACCTGACGGCATTCCGCGCCAATCGGGCACCGCCGGACCGCCGCTCCCGGGTGCGAACCGTGCCGCAGGCGGCCGAGACCGCCGTCAAGGCGATTCCCCACGCGACGCTGGTCCGCCTCGCCGATCTCGGCCATTCTCCGCAGGTCGAAGCCCCGGCCCGGTTTTTGAACACGCTGAAGTCAGCGATCGCGCCGTGAAATACCGGTGACTCCTCCCGGCGGCGCTGTTCGCCAGCGGTTGCGAAGCGACACCGATCGAGCGAGCCCGGACCGGGCAGGCTCCGACGAATGCCCGTATCGTCGCACCGACGCAGGGTCTTGATGCCGCAACGATGGCGCAGGCGGTGTCGCCGGCCGAACGATTGCCGCGCATCCGGTCGCTGCTGGTGCTGCGCGACGGGCATACCCTTGCCGAACACCGTTTTAATGGACCGCCGATCGACCAGCCGGTCAACGTAAAATCCGCGTCGAAGTCGGTGCTTCCCGCGCTGGTCGGCATCGCGATCGAACGCGGCATTCTCGACGGCGTGAAGCAACCGGTCGTCTCGGTGCTCGGATCCGATGCCACGGTGCCCCCCGATCGGCGCCTCGCATGCGCGAAGGTGGGCAATCTGCTCTCGGTGCAGGCGGGCCTCGAACGGACATCGGGCGCGTTCTATGGGAGAAGTCTTGCCGGCACGCGCCGCGACGGCTGGAATGTCGGTGATCCGGTAACGCCGCAGAGGCGCAGAAAAAATTGCCGCGTTGAAAATAGCTGCCTGATTTGATGGTCGCGCTGTCGGCAGGTTCCATCAAAGATCGGCGGGACATCATATAAAACAAGGGGATAGCCGGTCGCTAGTTAGGCGTCGCCTCCTTTCACATTGGTAGCCGGAGATCGATATGTCGGATACGGACCGAATAGCGACGTCAACTTGCAATGCCGCGGCTCCACTGCGTCAGACATCTGTAGAATTTTCCAATTTTAGCCGGTAGCACTTTTGTATGAGTCAATTCGGCAGCCAGATCGACCTGACGACATTGCTGTTCGTCAACGCGCTCACGTCGTTCGCTTCGGCGTTGCTGTTTCTGCGCTTTCGATACGCGACGGATTATCTGAAGCGCCCGGCCAGTCTCTTGCTGTGGAGTGTCGCGAACGTCCTGTTCATGCTCGGTTTCGTCGCGCTTCTGTCGACGGCGTTCGACCTGAAACTGCCGCGAATCCCGCTGATATCGAACCTGATGATCGATGCCGGCACGGCGGTTGCGCTGGTCGCGACCAACCTGTTTCTCGATCGCCCTCGCAAGGAGAATTGGCCGATCGGCGTTGCCGGGGTCGTGGCGGTGATAGAGGTCGCCTACGCATTGTCGCGCCCGCACCCCGACTTCGGCGTGATGCTGCTGCTCGGATGCGCTGTGCGGGGTACGCTGACCGTCGCTACCGGCTTCGCGCTGTGGTACCATGCCCGGCTGGCGCATCGTCCGCCCGCCAGACTGGCGGCGATCTTTCATTTCATATGGGCGGGCATCATGGGGCTGCGCGGGGTTGCCGTGCTGGTCGGTGCCGAGAGCAGTTTCGCGTTCGAAATGAGTTCGATCCTCGGCCTGCTTACCCGGTTGTTGCTGACGTGGATGATCGCGATCTGCCTGCTGTGGATGATCGCGCGGCAACTGGACGAGCAACTGGTGTTGCAGGCGACGCGCGATACGCTCACCGGCCTGCCCAATCGCCGGGTCATGTGGGAAACCGGCACCAGCCGGATCGAGTCCATCGTCCAGGACGGCGGCGAACTGGCGTTGATCCTGCTCGACATCGATCATTTCAAGCGACTGAACGACCGCTGGGGACATCCCGCGGGCGATGCCGTGCTTGCGGCGGTTGCTGCCCGTATCGCCGAAACGGTACGACCCACCGATCTTCCCGCCCGGGTCGGCGGCGAGGAGTTCATGATCCTGCTGGCCCCGGCCAGCAAGGCGACGGTGGCGGAGATCGCGGAACGGGTTCGCGCCGAAATCGAAGCGCTGTCGATCGTGCTGAACGACGGTACGGAACTCCGCTGCACGGCCAGTCTGGGGCATAGCCGGATGGGGCGGCAAGGCGCATCGTGGGAGGCGTTGATCGCGCAATCCGATATCGCCTTGTATGCAGCGAAGAATAGCGGACGCAATCGTGTCGTCGATCACGCGATGCTGGCGCGACCGCACGACGGCGGCGCGGTCGTCGGCGCGGTGCGTATCGGTGAGCGAAGCGTGGGAGTTTGAGCGGGACGCCCAGCTTTCTCCGCCATTTTGCATACGGGATATCGTGAACGCCGCCGCCGACGACGAACGTCGTTCCCCGTCAAGAAGGTCGTTGGATAGTGCTTCGGAGCAGAAACTACGCGACCGTCACTGTGGATCGTCCGTGCCCCCTCCCTTGCGGCGAAGAAAGATCGCGGCGGCAATCAGTGCGACCACCGTTCCCGACGGGAACTGCACGAGCCACAGCCGATCGTCGCTGCCCAGTTCCCACGGCCATCCACGGCAACCCGATGAACGCGGCGCGTAGCCACAGGCGAGGTTCGTCATGAAACGATAGGCGACGATCGCGACCACGCCGACCAATCCGGCGAGCGCGAAGAGGATGTTGGAAAGGACACGCATCACGATCGACGCTGCGCTACTGTCGCCGCGCAGGCAAGTGCGAGGTTCCCGCATCCTCCGGGTAACGGTCGATCCCATTACTGCTTCGGTGTTCGGCCTCGCGTAGCGCGCGGTGGCTCGTTCAACAATGCCGCGAGCGTCGGCTCGATCGCTTCCGCCATGCGCCGCTGTCCGATCGTATCGGGATGGAGCGCACCGGGACGGCCGGGAAGGCGGGTGTCGTAAAAGATGCGCGTGTCGAGCGTGCCGTCGGGCAAGCGGAATACGCGGTCGATATCGAGGAACGTCACGTGCGGATTTCGCGCGTAGGTCGTCGCGAGGGTCCGGTTCACCGCCGCGTCCTTCGCCGATTTCGTGGCAGAAATATCGCTCGGCAACAGGCCCAACAGCAATATCCGCGTGTCGGGAAGCCGTCGTCGCAGATCGGCGACCACGGCGTTGATGCTACGTCGGGTATCGACGACGCTTCTCTGCTTCCAGCCGGTGTCGTTGGTGCCGATCAGCAGGACCGCGACCTTCGGACGAAGTCCGGCGACCTCGCCATGCTGTAATCGCCACAGGACATTGCCCGCCGTGTCGCCGCTGAACCCGAGATTGATCGCGCGGCGCGGCGCATAGAAATCCTGCCAGATGGGCTGAAAGTCCTCATCGGGCGGGGCGGCCTTGTCATAGTTGTTGGTGATCGAGTCGCCGATCAGGACGACTTGCGCATTGCGGTTGCGTGGACGCTGGCTCAGGATCGTGCGGTGTCGGTCGGCCCACCACGGCTCGTCCGTTCGCCCCTGCGGTGCGGCGGGGTCGGGCGACGCGACGGGCGGTTTCCGATCCACGGTGGGTGCCGTACCGGCAAGGACGGAGGATGCCAGCCCCAAGGCAATCAGTGTTTCATGCATCGCGAACTTCTCACCGATGAAACGGGCGGACGGGGCAGTGACGAAGTACAGCGCTTCCCGCTCCATCCGTGACCGTTGCGGCGTCCATAGCGTGAGATCACGTCGCGGCCATCGATCATTGCGACCATGGCCGGGTCCGGCAGGTGCGACAATACAGGGTGAGCCGATCGCGACCGTGGCGGTCGAGCCAGCCCAGACCGTAGCGGTTCACCTGCCATTGTCCTTCGCTGCCGTCCGCAAAACGCACGCTTCCCCGGACCGCACAGGCTGACTCCGGCAGCGTGGCGTGCACGTCGCGCGGGTCCGCCTGCCGGGCGCGACGAAAGAAGCGGCGCATATCGGCATCGTCGACAATGAACAGGGCGCAGGGCGGCTCGTCACCGTCGTTCCGCCACCGGGCCGCGCCGTGCTGCTCGACGCGCACCTCCGCAATTGCGGGCAAGCCGGTCGGGCACAACCGGGGCCGGAACTCGTCGCCTGCGGTACAGCCCGACGGGATTGCCATCGCCGCGATCAACACGCCCAGCACATCATTCTCCACGGTTCGGGGACGGACGGATACTGCCAGACGACCGTCGACACGTACAGCGACGTAACGTTCCCTACCCCTTTCCGGCAACCCACTGCGGAACAACGGGTATGGGCGAAGGTTCAGCACAGCGTCCGAAGGCCACCGGGTCTTTCGGTGAGGATTTTCGATGACGCATTGCCTGTACGTAGTCGTGATCACGATGCCGGTCGCCGCAACGGACCGGCGGCGGGGCAATCGTTGATTCCATGACGTTGCCGAAGGGGAATACCATGCGCAAACTGATGTTTATCGCTGCCGCCTGTACGGTATCGTCGACGGCGCATGCCGCCAACAGCGACCTGTTCGATCTCGTCTGTACCGGCCAGCAACAGGTGGCGACCGGCAAGCCTGCGATCGCGTGGAAGGAACGGTTTCGCTTCGACCTCGTGAACAAGCGCTGGTGTCGTGGAGCGTGCAGGGTCGCCGCGAGCATCGGGCAGATTTCTGCCGATGAGATATCGATCTATGACAGCCGCGCCAATACCGGTGGCCCCGCCGACGTGCAACTGGTCCTGTCGCGCACGGACGGTACGATCCGTGAGGCCGTCGCGGCCGGATGGTCCGGTTCCAGCTTCGGTATCGCCGAAGGAACGTGCGTGCGCGAAGCGTTTAGCGGGTTGCCGGGGCAGAAATTCTAGGGCCGGACGCGCGGACCGGTCGATGTTATGACGACAGACAGTGGCGGGGTGCGACCTGCCGGCGGATATGATCGGCGAAGCGACCGACCGGGCAGTTCGAGAACCGGGCAACCGCGACAGGAACGATGCGCCAGCGACATCATTCTCTTCGTACCGTCATTGCGAGGCACGTCATGCGCGACTTCGACCTGTATTACTGGCCGCTTCCCTTTCGTGGGCAATTCGTCAGGGCGGTCCTGGCCTATGCGGGCAAGGACTGGAACGAGCATGATTTCGACGAGAATGCCGCACTTTTAAAGCGCGATCCCGGCGACCAGCCCATCGCCTTTATGGGGCCGCCGCTGTTGATCGATGGTGAAACCGGTTTCGCGATCTCCCAAATGCCCGCGATCATCGGCTATCTCGGCGAGCGACTGGGATTGCAGTCGTCTTCCGCACTAGGACGGGCGTTGACCGCCAAGGTGGTGAACGATGCCAACGACGTCATCGACGAACTGACGCTGAACGGCGGCGCGGCAATGTGGACGCCGGAAAAATGGGACGAGTTCGTGCCACGTCTCGGGAAATGGATGCGTATCTTCGACGCGGTCGGAGCGCATCACGGCCTGACCGCCGACAGCGGCTTCCTGCTCGGAACACCGCAGCCCGGCATCGCCGACATCGTTACCGCGACGTTGTGGTCGACGATGGCCGATCGCTTTCGGAAAATCGAAGCGATCGGCGCGGAGACGGTGCCGACGATCTGGGGTCTCACCCGGCGCATACAGGCGCTTCCCGCGCTCGATGCGCTGAAACGCAAGAGCTTCGCCGACTATGGCGATGCCTATTGCGGCGGTGACATCGAGAAGTCGTTACGAAACGTCGCGGACTGACGCGGTCGGCCCGCAGGAGTCTTGCGTCGGGTAACAGTCAGGCGGGCAGAAACCTTCGAGACCATATGGCCTGCGACGGCATGGCCGGTTCAGGTGAGGATCAGGGGCAATCGGTTCATTGAAACAATCCTGTGCGATATGGAGGGCGGCGGTTACAGGGGCAGCCTGAACACCGTATACCTTTGGAACAAGAGTCAGATGGAACAACCCCGCCGCTTCGGACGACCGACACTGGAGGAAGCGGCGGTTCTGCGGGATCGTGTGATGGACGAGACGCTGGGTCTCTTGCGTGTCACGGGCATCAGCGGCCTGTCGGTCGACGAGGTGGCACGATTGGCCGGTGTCACCAAACGCACGATCTATCGCCAGTTCGGCAGCAAATCGGAGCTGGTCGACATCGTGGTCGATCAACAGATCGACCGGCTTCAGGACGGGTTGTTGAGTTCGACCGATGAGACGTCGCCGCTGGAAATGCTGCAATGCTGGGCAAGGTCGTTCTTCGACTATGTCGTCGAACCGGAAAATGCTTCGTTCCTCAACTATCTGTGCTTTGAATCGACCGATGATCCATGCCTGCGGACCAAGCTGCGCCGGTGGCATTTGCGCATGATGGATATCGCACTCGAACTGATCGCCCGCGCGCAGAAGCTGGGTCAATTGCCGATGCTGCCGCCCCAGCGACTGGCGGGGCTGCTCATCGACCTGGTGAACGGCGCGATGCACCGGCGACGCTTGCACCTCGATGAATCGCTGGTGTTCGTTGGCCAGACGCAGGACGGCCATTTCCAGTCGCGCTGGAATTGCTTCCTTGCGCTTGCCTTGGGGGGCTGTCCCGCAGACGCCGGTTGAAGGCGGCCAATGGGGGCCGCTTGTATCGACGCCGAATGTATCCTATCCTGTGTACATGTTGCATGGCACAGGCGTGGCGCCCACGATCGCAGAACATCTGCCGATGGGCGATCGGATGGCATGTCGACCGGCTTCCGATGAACCGCGAACAAACCATGCGACGGCGCAGGATATCGCGGCACGACCGACGATCTGCTTCTACGACCTGGACCGGACCGTTACGCGGTTCCCGACATGGTCGTGGTTCCTGATCCGGACGATGCTGCGTTACCGTCCGTGGCGGATCATGCTGTTGCCCGTCGTGATGCTGGCCGCAATCGGCCGGGCGATCGGATGGGTCGGTCGCGACCGCATCAAAGAGGTGATGCACGGAGCGCTGATCGGACGCGCCACGCCCCACGCCGTGATCGACCGATGGGCGGACCGCTTCGCCGACCATGTCGTGGCCAACGGCATCCGCCCCGGCGCGCTGGCGCAGATCGCGGCGGATCGTGCCGCCGGACATCGCATCGTTCTGGCGACCGCCGCACATCGTTTCTACGCCGAACCGATCGCGCGCCGCCTTGGCATTCGCGACGTCATCGCGACCGAGGCGGTACGACGGGGCAACCGCGTCACGCACCGGTTGGCGGGTGCGAACGTGTATGGCGGCGCGAAGCTGGCGGCGGTTCGCGCATGGCTGGCGGGGCAGGGCCTCGCACGTGACGCTCTGACGGTGCACTTCTATTCCGACCATGCCAGCGACGCGCCATGCCTCGCGTTCGCCGACCGGGGAGTCGCCGTGAACGGCGACCGGTCGATGCGCGCGCTTGCCGGGCGGCATGGGTGGGCGTCGATCGACTGGAACCCGACGACAGCGGTACCGGCCTGATCCGTGCAAGCCGTTATTCTCAGTGCCGGGCGCGGATCGCGCCTGCTGCCGCTTACGCAGGACATGCCGAAATGCATCGTTCCGATGGCGAACGGCACGATCCTCGACCAGCAGCTCGCCGCGCTGGCGGAGGCGGGCATCGCACGGGCGACGGTCGTCGTCGGCTATCGCGCCGATCAGGTCGAACGCCATCTTGCGGCACGACGTCCGCCGATCGAGGTCGACCTGTGCTTCAACCCGTTCTGGGCGGTGGCGAGCAGCATCGGCAGCGTATGGGCGGCGCGTCAGGTGCTGGATACGCCCTTCTGCCTGATGAACGGCGACAGCAGTTTCGCGTCCGCCGTGATCGCACGCGCCATCGGCGTCCTGCCGCCTAGCGTCGCGCTGGTGGTCGAGCCGCTCGATGTGCCGGAAGAGGACGACATGCTCGTGCGGGTCGAAGGGGATGCGGTTCGTCGCGTGTCGAAGGGACTCGACCCCGCGCAGGCGACGCATCGGTCGCTGGGCATCGTCGTCGGTGCGGCGGGCAGTAGTTACGCCGACGCCCTGACCCGCGTCATCGCGGGCGCGGACGGCTATGCGGCCTATCATCACGACGTGATCGATGCGCTGGCGCAGACCGAGCCGGTTCAGGCATTGGTCGAAACCAGCGGCGACTGGATCGAGATCGACCGGCCCGACGATATCCGGCGCTGGACGGCGCGACAGGGGCGATGAGGTCGCGCCGGTCGATCGCGTTCCTGTTCCTTGGGGAAACGCTGCTGATCCCGCATCTGTACCCGATCGTCGAGGCGCTGATCGCCGCCGATCGCACGGTGGCGATCGACCTGTGGGTGGCGACGTCGGTGCATGAACGGCTGTTGCAACGCTGGACCATGTCGCTGAATGCGCCGGGGATCGCCATTCGTCGCGCGCCCGGCTTTCGGCGGGACGATGGCGACGATGGCGGACGCAATCCGGTGCTGCCATCCAAACTACCGATGCTGTTCCGCCTCGCGCCGCGCCTTGCCCGGACGCCGGTAGTAGTCTGTGCCGAACAGACCAGCCTGTGGCTGCCGCGCCTGATGCCGTGGATGGCGACCCGGTTCGTCAAGACGTCGCACGGGGTCGGATCGATGAGCGCCCGCGACGATCCGCGCCGCCGCGCCGCCTTCCATACGCTGGTCCCCAGCGAGCAGGAGCGCGAAACCTATCTGGCGCGCGGCATCGCACCCGATCGCATCACCGCGACGGGGTATGTGAAGGCGGCGTTCGCCCATCGTACCCCGGCGCAGACGCTGTTCCCGCAGGACAGGCCGGTCCTCCTCTATACCCCGCACTGGCAGGCGCATCGGTCGTCATGGCCCGCCTGGGGGCAGCAGGTCGTGGCGATGCTCGCCGCCCGCACCGACTGGAACGTGATCCTCGCACCACATCAACGACTGGTCGAACAATCGCCTGATCTGCGCGGGGTGCTGGCACGGGTCGCCGGACTGCCACACGTCCATTGCGATATCGACAGTTTCGCCGGGGTCGACGGCAGTTATACCGCGATGGCCGACCTGTATCTGGGCGACACGTCCAGCCAGTTGATCGAGTATCTCGTCCGCCCCCGCCCGGCGGTGTTCCTCGACCCGGTGGGTCGCGACTGGCGCACCGATCCTGCCTATGCGATGTGGCAGGCTGGGGAAGTGGTCCGGTCGCTCGACGATCTGCCTGCCGCGATCGACGGCGCCCGCGCAGCGCATCCGCGCTTCGCGGACGTGCAGCAGGCAATGGCGCGGGCGGCGCTGGGCGATGCGAGCGGGACGGGCGCGGCGCGGGCGGCGGATGCGATCCTCGCGATCTTGAACGAAGCCGTGCCGGAACGCGGTCGGCCAGACAGGTAATATGATGCCGAGTACGAACGACATTGCCTCCCCCCGCGTCGAGCCGGTCGGGGACAACCCGACGCTGTTGTGGGGGATGGACGCGCGCGAACGACTTCGCCGCATCGCCCGTACCCTCGGTTTACCGGAGGGCGGGGCTGCCGGTGGCACGGTCCTGTTGTCCAATCTGAACTATGCGTTCGATCCGGCATGGATGCGATATCTGCGCGGGCGTCGCGACCATGTGCTGACGAAGGGCGGGGTGGCCGTTCTGGCGCATGTCGCCGATGCGAATCGTACGGCGGTGCGCGATGCGATGGCGCATGGCACCGCGCTGCCGCCGCACCTGACGATCCTGTCCGCCGAGGACGAGAGCGGCATCTTCGACGAAGCATTGCGCAAGCGCGAACGCCCCTTCGCCGAGCGACTGGTGCCTGCCAACGTGCCGGCGATCGAACGCGCGAGCTATGTCGGTGCCTATAAGGGCGTCACCGACGTGCTGACGAAATATCTATGGCCCGAATGGGCGTTCGTCCTGACCCGTATCGCGGCGCGTATCGGCCTGTCACCCAACGGCGTCACGGCGATCGGATCGTTGCTTTGCATCGTCGCGACTGTCGCCTTCTGGCATGGCTGGTTCTGGACCGGGATGGCGACCGGGTTGGTCTTCATGGTGCTGGACACGGTCGACGGAAAGCTCGCGCGCTGCACGATCACGTCCTCGAAACTGGGGAACGCATGGGATCACGGCGTCGACCTCGTCCATCCACCGATCTGGTGGTACGCGTGGGGCGTGGGATGCGCAGCCTATGGGCGGTCGCTGACCGACGACGTGTTCTGGGCAGTGATGGCGGCGATGCTGTTCGGCTATGTCGCGCAACGCCTGATCGAAGGAGCGTTCATCGTCCGGTTCGGGATGCATATCCATATGTGGCAGCCGTTCGACAGCCGCTTCCGCCTGATTACCGCGCGGCGCAATCCGAACATGGTCATCCTGTTCGCGGCCATGCTGGTCGCGCGGCCCGACTGGGGGATCGTCGCGGTCGCATGGTGGACGATGATCTCGTTGCTGGTCCATTTGGTACGGCTGATACAGGCGACGATGCGCGCACGACGTGGCGAGGCGCTTGCCAGTTGGCTCGCCTGACAAGGCTTGCGTGATGGCGGGTCGATCCCATCTTGGGACCATGTCTGGTAAATACGTATTTTCGTCGCTGGCCGCCCTTGTCATGATGGCGGGCGTGCCCGGTACCGCGCAGGCGCAGGATTGCGCGGGCAGTCCCGGCGCGGGCAAGATCAAGCTGACCCTGGTCGCGACCGCGATCCGAAGCGGGAAGGGCGAAGTCGTGTTCACCCTGTATCCCGACGATCAGAAGCGCTTCCTTGCCAAGGGCGGCAAGTTGCTGCGCGTGCGCACGGCGGCGCGCACGTCGCGGACCACCGCATGTTTCTGGGTCGCACCCGGCCATTATGCCGCCGCGACCTATCACGACGAAAACGGCGATCGCGATTTCAACCGGACGTTGTTCCGGCCCAAGGAAGGCTACGGCTTTTCCAACGACGCGCCGACGACGATCGGCTTGCCCGCGTTCAAGGCCGTCCGGTTCGCGGCGCCGGCCGGTGGTGGAAACGTATCGATCCGGACCCGCTATCCGGACTGATCAGGGCCGGCGCAGCGGTTCGACCGCAAATCTTCGCTCCAAATAGCGACGGGATGCCGTTCCGGTCATTCGTATTGCTTGCAGGCCGGTTGGAAGTGTCGCAAAAGGAGACCCTGCCGTGTACTTTACGGCAACCGGGTCGATACCCTGCCGAAAGTAACCTACATGAGCGATGCTACAGTTTTGCGACCCTCGGTCGATATTCCGTCCGAGAATCGCTTTGCACGCGCGCTGGCCAACGACGATCTGCTTCCGCTGCTGTCCGGCCTCACCGGGCGGATGATGCAGATGCCCGTGCGTCGTCGGCTGCATGCCGTGCCGCTCGACACGGCGCGCCCCCGCATCGCGGTCATCGCGAACCAGCGCAGCCATCGCAGTACCGCCGGAAACGGTCACGGATACGGGCATGGACACGACGGGAACCTGTTGTATGCCGCCCCCGACACGCGCGAACGGATGGTCGACGCGCTGGAAGGCTTTGCCCGTGCGCAGGTCGACCTGCTCGTCATCGACGGCGGGGACGGCACGGTACGCGACGTGATGAGCGCCGCCCGTCCGTTGTTCCGCGACGGCATGCCGCCGATCGGCGTAATGCCGAACGGAAAGACCAATGCGCTGGCCAACGACCTGCGCATTCCGGCCGGTTGGGATCTCGACGCGATCGTGGCTGCGTTCCGCAAGGGCGCGATCGCCGAACGCGCCCCGGTCGAAATCACCTATGACGGGACCGAGGTTCCGCTGACCGGCTTCATCCTTGGCGCGGGTGCCTTCGTCCGTGCGACGATGCTGGCACAGCAGACCCACCGCATGGGCGCGTTCAACGGCACCGCCGTCGCGTTGTCGGTGCTGGGCGGAGTGTTGCAGACGTGCCTCGGGCGGCGGAGCAATCCGTGGCGCGCGGGAGAGATCATAGCGTGTCGGAACCAGGCGACCGGGGAAACGTGCGACCGCCGCTTTTACCTGATGTTGCTGTCCACGCTGCGCCGGTTTCCGCTGGGGCTGCGCCCGCTGGGGCAGGATGGCGACGGGCTGAACGGGCTGGCGATCGACGCGCCGCCCCGGTTGTTGCCGGTCGTCGCCCCCGCCGTGTTGATGGGCCGGGAGTCGGCGTGGCTCAACCGTATGGGATATCACCGCCTGAACGATCTGGAACCGTCGCAGATCACGCTGGAAAACGGCTTCATCCTCGACGGGGAATTGTTTCCGGGCGGCACCATGTCGGTCCGGGCGGGTGCGCCGCTTCGTTTCGTCGTCCCATGACGGCACTGCGTACCCTGATCGCGACCGAACTGTCCGAACCGCAATCCGCCGTCATCACGACGGTGGCGCGGGTGCTGATGGAACGGTTGCAAGGGGACGCGGTACTTTTCTACGGCTCGACGCTGCGCACCGGCGATCTGGACGGGGTGCAGGATTTTTATGTCCTGCGGGCTTCCGCTCCGCCGTCATGGCTTCGCGGGTCGCGGTTGTGGCCGGACATCAGCTATCACGAGATCGACGTGGCGCGGCAGGTCGTCCGGGCAAAGGTAGCGACCATGCCGCTCGACGTCTTTCGCCAGTCGGCGGCGGGCATCCTGCTCGATACGACGATCTGGACCCGGTTTGTACAGCCGTCTGCGCTGCTGTCGGCGCGCGATGCGTCGGTGCATGACCGCGTCGTCGATGCCATCACGCTTGCCGCCGTCACCGCCGCGACCTTCGCCGCGCTGCACGGTCCGGTCGCGGCGCGACCCCTCGATTATTGGCGGGCACTGTTCAAGGCGACCTATGAAACCGAATTGCGGGTCGAAGCTCCCGGTCGGCACGAGCAGATCGTCGCGCATCAACCGGCGCGCTACGAACGGCTGCTGCCGCTGGCGTGGCGGAAGGCGGGTATCGCGTTCGAGGAACGCGACGGCTGTGTGTCTCCCCGGCTGCGTCAGGACCAGATCCAGCTCATTGCCGAGGCATGGTGCGCACGGGCCGGCTTTGGTCGCTGGCTGAACGCCGCGCGACTGGTCAAGGCGGCCTTCACGTTCGACGGGGCGGCGCGCTATGCCCTGTGGAAGATCGAACGCCATACCGGGGTCCGTATTGCGCTGACCCCTTGGCGCGAGCGCCATCCGATCCTGTCCGCGCCCGGCGTTCTGTGGCGGGTGTGGCGGGCCGGAGCGGGACGATGAGCTGGGCGGCGCTGGTACTCGCCGGATCGCGCGGCGAAACGGACCCGGTGGCGACGAGCGAAGGGCTGGCGGACAAGGCGCTGGTGGATGTCGGCGGGACGACGATGCTGGCGCGCGTCGTATCGGCGATCGGGGCGGCGGGCGGAACCCGCATCGCCGTATCAGCGAACGCGCCCGCCGTGGTCGCGGAAGCCGAACGGGTCGGTGCCCTTCCGCTACCGGCCGAAGCGGGACCGAGCGGCAGCACCGCTGCGGCCTTTGCCGAACTGGGCGCGCCGTTGCTGGTGACGACTGCCGATCATGCGTTGTTGCGCGGGGAATGGATCACCGCCTTTCTGGCCGCGACGCCCCCCGATGCGGATATCGCCGTCCTGCTCGCCCGCCGCGATGCGATCGAGGTTGCGGCACCGGGGTCGCGCCGTACCTATCTCCGGTTCGCCGACGGCGACTGGTCGGGGTGCAACCTGTTCTATCTCGCCACGCCGGAGGCGGCGGGCGTGATCGACCTGTGGCAGATGGTCGAGCGCGATCGGAAGCGGCCGTGGCGGATCGTATTGCGGATGGGGCCGGGACTGCTGATCCGGTATCTGATGGGGCGGCTGACGCTGGCGGCGGCGGTCGAGGCGCTGGGCCGCCGTGCCGGCGTGCGGGCGGTGGTGGTGGCGGCGATCGATGGACTCGCGGCGGTCGATGTCGATCGCCCCGACGACCTGGCGTTCGTGCGCACGCGCGTCAGCGACGCAGCAGCCGTGCGATCGACAGGCTCAGCATCACCGCGCTGACCAGCGAACCGGCAAACACCCCGATGCTGGCCCCCTCCGCCGCCAGCACCGGCAGCAGGACGATCATCGTCGCCATCTGAACCACGGCACCGACGATGCGCGACACCATTGCTGCCGTCGAACGATGCGCTGCCATGAGCACCGGTTCGAAGGTGACGACCGCCAGATCGATCGCGCCCGCCCCCGCCATCCACAACAGCAACGGATAGGCTGCGGCATAGCTGGCATCGCCACCCACCGCCGTCAGCAGCGGACGGCCGGTCAGTGCGATCACGCCGAGAATGGCGAGTCCCGCCGCCCCGGATGCAAGGAAGCCGCGCCGCAACGACCGGGCCATCGTCGCCGAAGGTGCCTCCCGCATCGCACGCACCAGTTCGGGAAAGGCCGCCCGCGACAGCAGTTGCGAGAATTTGACCAATGCCTGCGCCAGCTGGATCGCAAGGCGGAACCCGCCCGCCGCCGCCGGTCCCATGAAACCGCCGACGAACAGTAGCGGGACATGCTTGCTCGCCAGCCCGAGCGTGGAACTGACATTGGTGTTGACGAGGAAACCAAACAATTGCGGATTTTCGCGCAACAGGGCGTCGAACGCGAGCGGCCCTTCGCGGATGATCTTCAGATCGCCGTTCTTCGCCAGCAACCACCAATAGGCGGCGGCGGTGGCGACCTCTGCCGCCGCCCATGTCCACAGGAACGCCTGTAGCGTCGGCACGAACAGCGCTGCGACGACTGCACCGGTGAGGCGGACGACCGGCGTCACGCTGTCCGCCGTCGCGCTCTCCCGGAAGCGGTTGGACAGGCGCAGGATGCCGACGGCGGCCGAACGGACGGTGATGATCTGCGCCACCGCGAAGATCACGGTGTCATCCATCATCCCGCCTTCGATACCCATCGCATCGCCGAAGAACATCAGGATGGCGATGGTGAGTGCGATACCGACCAGCGCGCTTACCGCGTCGAGCAGGATACAGGCGCGATACAACCGGCCCAGCGCGGCACGGTCGCCCCGCCGCAGATGATCGACGCCATAGCGCACGACCACCTGCCACGTCTGAAACCCGACGAACAGCGCCAGCGCCTGTGCCGCCCCCGTCACCAGCGCGAAGCGGCCGAAATCCTTGACGCCCAACGTCCGGGTCGCAAGGCCGAGATAGACGAGCGACAATATCGCCAGCACGCCCCGGCTCGCCAACAGCCAGCCGAGATTTCGCAACGCGGCTTGCACGAGGGTTCGACCCGACCCTGCCTGCGCGCTTTCCGTTTCCTTCATGGAAGTCGCCTAGAAGTCGGGACCGGGCGGAGCAAGTCGCATTGGTGACACCGACGCCACGCCCGCCTAAAGACCCATCGTTCGATCGAGGAGAAACCCCATTTGCGGGATCGCGGGATATTATGCACGCGGGCGTGGCCCGGTCGTCGCGGCAACGATACGGCGTCAGTGCGATGCCATCCTGCATCGCGGCCCGGACAGCGACGGTGTGCTGGTGGACGGCGACTTCGGGTTCGGGATGCGCCGGCTGAGCATCGTCGACCTCGCGGGAAGCGATCAGCCGATCTACAGTGCCGATGGTCGCCATGCGATCGTCTTCAACGGCGAAATCTATAATTACCGGCGGTTACGCGACGAACTTGTCGTGCTGGGTCATCGCTTCGCAACGGATGGCGACACCGAAGTGGTACTCGCCGCGTGGCGGCAATGGGGCCGCGACGCATGGCGGCGTCTGGATGGCATGTTCGGGGTCGCGATCTGGGATCGGTCGTCCCGGCGTCTGACGCTGGCCCGCGACGCGATCGGCATCAAGCCGCTCTATTACGCCGTCGACGGACAGACGCTGGCGTTCGGTTCGGAACTGAAGGCGATACTGGCGCTGCCGGCGATGACCTTCGACATCGATCCGGATGCCGTCCACGGATATTTCACGTTCGGCCATATGCGAGGGGCGGCGACGATCTATCGTCAGGTCCGGATGCTCGAACCCGGCCAGACGCTGGAACTGGGGCCGCAGGGACCGTCGGAACATCATCGATACTGGACGGCGCGCTATACGACCGACGACGCCCGGACCGATGCGGAATGGGCCGACGCGTTTCGCGAGACATGGCTGGCGACGATCCGGGACCAGATGCTCACCGCCGATGTCGAGGTGGGTGCGTTCCTGTCCGGGGGCGTGGATTCCTCGGCGGTCGTCGCGGCGATGGCGCGCGTCTCCGACCGACCGGTCCGCACCTTCACCATCGGCTTCGACGACCCGCGCTACGACGAATCCCGTCATGCCGAGGCGGTGGCCCATCATCTGGGCTGTCACCATCGCACGATGCGGCTGACCGCCGATGATGCGCGGACGGTGCTGCCCGCGATCCAGCGCGCCTATGACGAACCCTTTGCCGATCCTTCCGCCGTACCGACCTGGTATCTCTCTCGTCTCGCGGCGCGGGAGGTCAAGGTCGCGCTGTCGGGCGACGGCGGCGACGAGTTGTTCTTCGGGTACAAGCGCCATCTGACCGAACGCCGCCTCGGGCGGCTCCCAACAGTATTGCGCAGCATGGCACGTCACGCCACGCGAATCCCGCCGCTGCCGTGGCCGGGGGCGAACCGTCGGCTGCAACGCTGGCAGAAGACGGCGGCGGGGCTGGGCCTGCCCGATGGCGTCGCGCGGTTCTTTGCCAAGACACAGATTACGACACCCGACCTGCGGCGGCGGATCTTCGCCGGAACCGCGCTCGCCGGGCGGGACGGCCCGGCGGCGCTGTCGGACATGGCGCGGTCCTTCTGCCCCGATCCCGCTGCGATCTCCGCCGATACGCTCGACCAGTTCGCGATGTGCGACCTGCAACTCAACCTGCCCGGCGCGATGCTGACCAAGGTGGATCGGGTGAGCATGGCGCATTCGCTGGAAGTCCGGGTGCCGATGCTGTCGCAGTCGGTCGTGGCGCTCGCGCTGACGATGCCGGGACGGGTGAAGCTGCGCGGCGGTGTGGGAAAATGGCCGGTGCGCGAGGCGATTTCCCCGTGGCTGCCCGCGGGTATCCTCGACCGCCGCAAGCAGGGGTTCCAGATGCCGCTGGCCGAATGGTTCGCGGACGATTTCGGCGGTTATGTCGAGGAAATGTGGAACGAGGGTGGCCTGCGATCCTCCGGGTTGCTGAACCGCGACGCGATCGATGCGCTGTTCACCGAACATCGCTCGGGCCGACGCGATCACGGTCGCCTCCTCTACGCGCTCGCAATCTTCGCGCTGTGGTACGATCGTCGCGCGGGCTGATACTGTGCTACGCGGTCAGCAGCGAACGCCTGCAGCCCGCTGAACTTCGCGGAGAACGACAAGATGTGGGAACCCTATCTTCGCGCCGAATTGCCCGCGCCTACCGACGACGATCGCGCCCGGCTTGAATCGATCGCAGGTGGTCCCTTGCCGCCGGACTATTGGGAACTCGCTCTGGCGCATCAGGGGGAGGGGTTGGACCCGGACCTTGTCCAGTATCCGGCGTTCGAATCGCTGATCCTGCTTCTGCCGTTGTCGCCGGAGCGGCTGGATAAGGCGCTGGAAAGCTACTCGATCATCGCTATCGTACGGGACGTGATGCCCCGCTATCCTGCTGGTCTCCTGCCGTTTGCCGACGATACCGGCGGGAACTTGTGGGCCTTCGATTATCGCGACGATCCCGCGTCGCCTTCGGTGGTCTTCATCGACCACGAACTCACGGGGGAGGCGGGTGTGACGGCACAGGCACCGGATTTCGCCGCCATGTTGAACAGGATCGGTCTCACGTCCGACTGACCTGGACAGCGGGTTCGCGGAAAGTTTCGTTCGGGACCGAAGGATCGGGACGTCGACGAGATGATTTGAACCATCGGCAACCATGTCATTGGGATCGGCAGATACGATGCGAACCATCACTCCCCATGACGGACCCTCCATCACCATCCGGATGATGCGAGACAGCGTTTGCATGGCCGACGACGTGGAGGCGCCGCACGACCGTTCGTTCGAAGCATCTGCCGACGACACGCTGGCCGATTTCGCGGCGACGGTCGCGACGTCACAATATCTGCCGATGCCCGGCGATGCATGGGGATGGACGATCGAGGTAGGGAACGTGGTCGTGGCGATCCGGAACGGGGTCGTTCGGAACCGGGTGACGACGCTGCGGGGCGATCCTTCCTCCGTCATGGTTCGCGACCATCCCGACCTGTCCGCGCTCTACGTCCGTCCGGGATCGCGTTGGCGCAACGCGGTCGGAACCGCGACGACAGCACGCAGAGCGTCCCGACCATTTCCGCGCCTGCTGGCAGCAATTTGCCTTCTGGGTGGCGTAGCGCTGCTGTCCGGGGCGTGCCAGCCGGGGCGTAGCGGCCCGCTGAAACCGGCGGCAGGACTGCCCTCTGGCGCACCGGATGCCTATGATCGTCCCAGTTCCATCGTGATGGCTGGTGCGCTGTCCGCCACCATATCCGGATCGTGGACGACCCGGCTGGAAGCGAACTCGGTCGATGTGCGCATCTCGTACCGCAACGACGGGCCGCGTGCCGTGGTCATGTCCACCACCGGCTTTGCGGCGCGGCGTGGCGGCGATCATGCAGAACTGTTCGACGCGGTCGATATGACCGGGGTCGATCTTCTCGACGACCGAACGGACAATGACGAGGCGCGGCAGATCGTGGGCGACGGGTCCGGTCCAACGTCGGGCAGCATCACTATCCGTCCCGGCGAAGCCCGGATCGTCGACAGCAGCATGGCGTTCGCCGAGGGTGTCGAGCCTCTGGATGCCGGACAGGACGTGTCGATCCGCGTCCCGGTCGCCGGGGGCGCGCGGGCCGTCGCCTTTCGAACGGCACGTTCATGGTGACATGGGGGGCGAGGCTCAGGCAGGGTGCGGAGAGTATGCCGGTTGCGGCATGGGGCCGTTTCTTCTCGGCCAGCGGGCGGTCGTCGATCCTGGGCCTGTTGTTGGCACTCGTGACGTTCTGCCTGATCTTCAAGGCCAGTTTTCCGCTGTTCGAGCCGGACAGCTTCATATCCTATGCCACTGGAGGCGCGCTGCTCGGGGCGGCGCTGGCGAAGACGGTGGCTGAGACCGGGCGCAGGCTCCACGACGCGAACTGGGGACCGTGGGCGGGGTGGGCCGTATCGGGTGCGGTATTCTGGTTCCTGGCGGATGCCCTGTACCAGACCGGACCGGATACGCTGCTTCCTACGCAGTGGATCGCGCTCGCGACCGTTGCGCTATTGCTGCTATGGCCGGGCAGTCGTGACGCGAACCGGTGGGGCGGGCGGCCCTTGCTGCTCCTTCCGACCAACGGACCGGTGCAGCGTCGCGCGGTACCGATTTCGGCACTATCGGTGCTGGGCTGCGCGCTTCTTACCTGCTCGATATTGGCGATCTCGCATGGGATGCGGGATCACCAGCGGCAGATCGTGGAGATGCTCGAACGGGAACGTGCGCAAGCGCCGCCCGAGGTAAAGCCATGAGCCTGTGGCCTTCCATACCGAAGCACCACGACGATACGCCGATACCAGCACGTAGAATGGAACTGATATGAGCCTTCGAAGCCTGTTCGGTCGTACCGCCACGGCACCTGTCGATGACGCGATCCTCACCGTACGGGTCGACGGCAACACGGTGGCAACAATACGCGCCGGAGACGTCCCGTGCGAGGTCCAACCCCATGTCCAGATCGATAGCGGCGCGACGATCGCGTTCGAGGATTCGGCTGGTGCCGTCCACCGTCACGATTTGTCGGTAGGAAGCGGCTGGCTGCATCTCAGCGTCCGCGTACACCCCAATTTCGGTTGCCAGGCCGACGCCGTCGTCACCGCCCGGTCGGACCATCCGCCCGGTACGCCGCTTGGCGACGGGGACACCGGGATACGGTTCCAGCCGTTCTTTCTTGCCGAGGCACCCGCCGCGCCCGATCTTTCCGGTTGCGGACTGTTCGCTCGCGGATTGCATTTCGGTGGTCAGGTAACGCCCGGCGACATCCTGTTGTCGTGTGAATGCGATGTATGCGGCAAGGCGTTCATCGCCCGCTCCTTTCATGCCGGGTTCGCGGATGTCGCCTATTTCTACTCGGCGTCCGGGCGATACACGCTGACGGTCGATGCCGCACTGGAGGGCGCACCTGCTCCGCTGTCCGAACCGGACCCGGCCGCCGTATCGGTACTGGAGGCGCGCCTGCCGCCCGCGCCGGATGGCACCCGTTTCGCCTATCACAATCCGTTTCGCTGCCCGCATTGCAACGCGCCCTATATCGACTTCGCCGCACAACCCACGCAACGTCCGGGCGAATATTACGCGCTGTATTTCCCCGACACTCCACCGATCCGCTTCGATGCTGCTTCGGCACACTTCGCCAGCGAGTAGCGTTACGAACCCGGTCGAGACTGCTGCACCAGCCTTCGCATCGCGGCGACCGTTGTGACGCCCGCAGTCGACACGCGGGTCGATAGAGTCGCGTCGACCGCAAAGGTGCGCGCAGTCCGATCCCACCGCAGGACGATCGGTTCGACGACCGTCGCATTAGGTGAAAACGCTTCATAGATAGCGCCGATCAGGACAGGATCGGTCGCGGAAAGGATGCCGACCGCGGAAATACCGCCGCACGTCTCCGCTTCCCAGCTACCACTGCCGATGGTTCGGACGACCGTCGCCCGACCATCCTGAACGAGCGCGGCAAAACAGCCGGCATAGGTCGCGTTGGGCGACGTGCCTTCCCCCGCCACGAAGGTAGCGACCGGTCCGGACCCTGCCATGATGCGGAAAGAGTGGGCGGCCGAGATGGTGACGTTGTTCATCGTTGCGGTTGCGTCACGGACGGCCGTGATCGCTGCGGCGGCGGCAGGTCCGTCGAACCGTACAACAGTCGCGATGGGGGCCGGAGTCGCGCTCCATCCACCTGTGATATTGTGCGCTGCGACACGTTCGGCGTTGGTATCCGGGTGGCAGCCCGTCACGAGCAAGGCTGTGAGTGACAGCATTCTCATCCATTCGACCTTCGTCATTCTCTCTCCGATCGGCTGATGTAGGTATACGGACTGCCTTCGCACGATAGGTGCGGGGCAGGCTGCGCGACGTCGGTGGCCGCTATCCAGCCGTGTTTGGGCCGAACGGTTCTGCTTGATGTCGTTTCGATCAGCGCCCGCCCTGAAACCGGAAGGTAAAGCGGTAGCGCGACGGTTTGGGGGCACGCCCTTCCGGTTGCCGATCCGGAATTGCCGCAACCAGCGTCAACATCCCGTCCGCCACCGCCACCGGCATGCCGAGCGTAAGGTCCATCACCTTCGACCACGCGCCGCCCGATACGGTCGCGCGGACGACCAACCGACCTGCCCAGATGCACTGCGTACCTGCCGGGCAACGGCTGTCCTCGACGATCCGGTCGGGCCTGACCTTCGGACCGTCGACGAATGCCGTCTGGCCCAGCCGGACCGGCCCCTCGACCGGAAGGGTCGGCGCGCAACAGACAAGTGACGTACACGTGGCAAGCAGTACCGGCCATTTCGTCCGCTTGCCGATCATGGCTTCGTCCCGGCCTCGCCGCCTTGCGAAGGTGCTGCTTCCCGTCCCGAACGGGCTGCAAGCAAGGTGGGATTACCGAGGTCGATGCTATCGGCACGGACCAACTCCAGGTCGGGGCGGATCGCGCGTAGCCGATCTACGAACAGCCGGGCGTCCCCCACGACCACGATGCTCGCATTCGCCGACGCCACCCGCGTACTGGCCGCTCCGGTCGCACCTGCGGGCGTGACCGCTGCGACCTGCGTAGTGAGCCGTGCCGCGTCGGCGGCAGGTACGCCCTGTTGGATCAGACCCGCGATCGTCAGACCTAGACCTCGGCTGGTTTCGGCCGACCGGCCAAGGCCGCCCGCGAGGAAGGTCTTGCGCCTGCCCACCGTGTCGGCGTCGATCGGCTCGCGACCGAGCCGGTCGAACTCGGCAAGGAAGATCTGCACGACGTCCGGCGCGCTCTCGTTTTTGGTCTGGGTCGTGGCGGTGAGCAGGCCGTCGTCGGCGCGGGCCGCGACGCTGCTATATGCACCATAGGACAAGGCGCGTTTGACCCGGATCTCCTGAAACAGCCGCCCGTTGGAACCGGCGCCGAGCACGGCGTTGGCGACTTGAAGATCGAACCAGCGCGGGTCGGCGCGATCGACGCCGCGTACCGCCGCCGCCACCGCCGCCTGTCCCGCACCGGGCATATCGATCACCACCAATCGGGGCTTCCCTTGCGGGCCGGCGCGTCCGGTGGGGAGGGACGGGGCGGGGCCGACCGCGTGCCAGTCACCGAACAACCGGTCGCCCAATTGCCGGGCGACGGCCGGATCGATGCCGCCGGTCACGATCACCGTCGCCAGATCGGGTCGCCACCAGCGGGCATGGGCCGCCGTTAGTTCGTCCCGCGTAATCGCCGCGACGCTGGCCGGGGTGGCTACCGCCCCATAGGGCGCAGCGCCATAACTGACCGGCTGTAGCGCCATGGCGGCCAGCGCCCCCGGATTCTTGAGTGCGACCGACAGACCGTCCAGCGTCTGGCGGCGGCGTTGCTCGACCTCGACAGCCGGGAACGAAGCGTTGCGCACGATATCGGCCAGCACCGCCCCCGCCTGCGCCAGCGTGGCGACCGGTCCGGTGATGCTCACCACCGAGCCGTCGGCCCCGGCCTGCGCATCCAGCCGGGCCCCCAGCGCCTCTACCTGTGCGGCGATCTGTTCGGCGGTGCGGTTCGTCGTGCCCTGTGTCGCGATATCGGCCAGCAGGGCGGCGAGACCGGCACGGTTGCCCGGGTCGGTGGCCGCGCCGCCCCTGAAGACGACCGCCATCGTCGCGACCGGGACCGACCCGGTGCGCGCTGCGACCATGCCCATGCCGTTCGCCAGCTTGCCCTCGACGATGGCAGGCGGCGTGACCGGCACGGCCGCGCCCGGCGGCGGCGGCGCCTGACGATTTGCCTCCGGCGCGAGCGACAGCGGTGGGCGTGTCGCCGCCGGAACCGAGGCCCAGGTCGGCATCGGTATCGGGTTCGTCCAGCCATCCGCCGTTCCGGCCGATCGCTGCTTTTCGTCGAGATAGCGAATATCGACCCGAGCTTCGGGTTTCAGGTACAGCCGCGCCACGCGCTGCACATCGGCGGCGGTTACCGTACCGACCAGCGCCAGCCGCCGGTCGAGCGCGCGGGGATCGCCGGTGCGGACCAGCGCTTCCCCGATTGCAAAGGCGCGACCGTCGAACGTCTCGCGTTCGCGTAGCGCGGCGGCGAGGATTTCGTTCTTCGCTTCGGTCAGTTCGGCGTCCGTCACCGGCACGTCGCGCACCCGTGCGATCTCGGCCGCCAGCGCAGGCTCCGCTTCGGCGACGGTGTGGCCGCTTGCCAGCGTCACGCTGGGTGCGAAGAAGCCGCCATCCTCGATGTCCTGCAGTTGCACGCCGACCGACGCCGCGATCCGGCTGCCACGGACCAGCGCCCGGTACAGGCGTGAATTTTCTCCGTTCGACAGGATCGCATCGAGTACCGCCAGCGCGGCCAGATCGGGATGCGCGGACCCCGGAATGCGCCACGACGACGCCACCATCGGCAGCGGCACGTTGGGGGCATAGGCGGTGACGGCGCGCGGAGCGGTGCGGGGTGGCTCGGTCGCGGTGACCTTCAACGGGATCGGGTTCGCCCGGCGCGGGATGGCCGCGAAATAACGGTCGACCAGCGCATCCAGCCGACGCGGATCGAAATTGCCGGAAACGATCAGCGTCGCGGTGTCCGGTCCATAGAACGCCTCGTGAAAGGCACGGGCATCGCCCAGCGTCGCGGCATCGAGTTGTTCGAGACTACCGATCCCGGAACGGCGCATCGGCAACGTGTCATAGCTGTTCTCGTCCAGCACCAGCCTCAACCGGCCATAGGGTGGGGCAAGTACGCGCTGACGAAACTCTTCCTTCACGACGTTGCGTTCGGTCTCGAATACTTGTGCATCGACCACGGGACGCGCCATGCGCTCGGCATGGGTCCACAGCATCGTCTCCAGATACTGGGCGGGCACTATCTCGTAGTAATTGGTTCGGTCGAACCATGTGGATGCATTGCGCTGCCCACCGACATCCTCGGTCAGCTTGTTGATCGCGTTGTAGGGCATGTTCACGGTCTTGCGCGACAGGATGTGTTCGAACAGATGCGCGAACCCCGAACGCCCTTGCGGATCGTGTTTGGAACCGACGTCGTACCACACCTGCGTCGTGACGTTGGGCGTCGAGGTGTCGCGAATGGCGATGACCTTCAATCCGTTGCCCAACGTCCGTTCCGTGAAGGCGACGGGTGGAACCACGATCCTGGCGGGGGCGGCGGGCGTGGTGGTTCGCCGTTGCGCCGCTGCCGGGGCCAACATGGTGCCCGCAAGCAATGCCGTGATGCCGAAGCGGTGGAAAAAGGGTGACATCACAAAATCCTGCTGACCAGACCGAACCGCCTAGCAAGCGTCTTGCGACCGTGCGGTCAAGCGCTGTGGGTGGAATAGACGTTGCTGTTTTCGGCGATATCGCGCTCGCCCGCGTTACGATCCCCGTTTCGCCAGCAACGACGGGCTGGCTATCGCCAACCCGCTGCCCATTACGATCGCATCCTCGACGAAACCGGTCGCCGTCTGGCCATATCGACGCATGGCCGAACAACGCAGCCGCCAGCCGATATAGGACGATGCCAGCGCGGTGCCGACCGCGACCGTCGCGCCGAGCAGCCGCTTCTCCTTGGGTGCGAGCGCCGCGCCCGCATAGGCGGCGGTGATGCTCCGAACCGCCAGGCCGATCGGAACGATGCGGTCGGGCGCGGTCTTCATCTTGTCGCCCGCCATCTCGGCGGCGGCGAACAGGGCGGTGCCGGTGGCAACGACGGGGTTCAACATCAGCGCCTGCAACGGCAGATCGGCAGGAATGTCATGTCGGCGCGTAGCGGTGGCGATCGCCGCCAACGGCGTGATGCCGCGTTGGCCGGCCACGATGCCGATAAGAAAGGAACGGATCATGCGATGGTCTCCGGGGGACAGGCTTCGCATGCATAATCCGCTGATCCCCCAACCGTATCCGTCATCGGAAGGGGCGGCGGTACGATTGTCCTTCGCGCGCTTCGACGTGTCGGGGAGACCTAATCCTCGTTCGACCGTTGGGCGGGGCAAAGGAGAACATATCCATGTCCCGTCGCATATTGATCGCCGGTGCCAGCATCGCGGGTAACACCGTGGCATGGTGGCTGGGCCGCAGCGGTTTCGATGTCACCGTCGTGGAGCGCGCATCGTCGTTCCGCGACGGGGGCCAGAACGTCGACGTCCGGGGAACGGGGCGGGAGGTGCTGCGGCGCATGGGGCTGGAGCAACAGGCGCTCGATCACGGCACCGGCGAGGAAGGTACCGCGTGGGTGAACGGTGACGGCACGATCGCCGCCCAGTTCCTGACGAGCGATCAGGAGACGGACGGCCCGACCGCCGAGATGGAAATCCTGCGCGGCGACCTTGCGCGCCTGCTTCACGAACCCGCCAAGGATCATGCGACCTATCGCTTTGGCGACAGCATCGCGGCGATCGCGCAGGATGACGAGGCGGCCAGCGTGACGTTCGCCAGCGGCGGCACCGAACGATATGATGCCGTCGTCATTGCCGAGGGCGTCGGTTCCGCCACCCGCGCGCTCCTTTTCCCACAGGAGAACGCGCCTCGCTGGATGGACCTGACGATCGCCTATTTCACCATTCCGCGCACGTCGGACGACGACCGGCTGTGGCGTTGGTACAATGCGACCGGCGGGCGCAGCATATCGCTCCGCCCCGACCGGCACGGGACGACGCGCGCGATGCTGTCCGTCCAGCAACCGCCGGGCGGCGAGCAGGAATGGAGCGTGCCGCGTCAAAAGGCATGGCTCCGGGAACGGTTCGCGGATGCCAAATGGCAGGCCGCACGCGTGCTGGACGGCATGGATACGACCGACGATTTCTACTTCGACGTGCTGCGACAGGTGCGGATGCCCCGGTGGTCGAACGGTCGGGTCGTGCTGACCGGCGATGCGGCGTGGTGCGCGACGCCCATCGCGGGCATCGGCACGACGCTCGCAATCACAGGAGCCTATGTGCTCGCGGCGGAGATGGCGCGGGCGAACGATGTCGTCGCGGCATTCGGTACGTACGAAAAGGCGATGCGTCCGATGGTCGAGGATGCGCAGGGCGTTCCCAAAATCGCGCCGCGTCTGATGAACCCGCATAGCCGACCTGGTATCCGACTGTTGCACGGCGTATTGAGCGTGGCGAGCCGACCCGCCGTCCGCGGCGTTACGGGAAAGCTGTTCGGTTCGGGCGGAAAGGGACCCGATCTGTCGCGCTATGACAGCAAGACGGCCGATGGGACGGAGGCCGTACGGCAGCGATCTGCCGACGTATCGCAAGCGGGCGGACTGTCGACGATACAGGCGCTCGGTCTGGTCGCCATCGTGCTGGGTGCTAGCGCGATCGTCGGACGACGCAACGCGCCCGATCCGTCGCATCCCGGCATTCGCCGCTGGTATCGTCGGCTCGACAAGCCGGGCTTCACGCCGCCCGATGCAGCGTTCGGTGCGGTGTGGCCGGTACTGGAGACCGGGCTGGCGGTCGGCGGGTATCGGTTGCTGCGCCAACCATCCAGCCCCGCGCGCAACACCGCGCTTGGCTTATGGCTGGTAAACACCACGATGGTAGGCGGCTGGACGCAACTATTCTTCCGCGAGAAGAAGCTGGGGGCAAGCGCGGCAGTATCGGCGGCGATGGTCGCATCCGGCGCAGCCTATGTGTCGGCCGCCTCGCGGGTCGACAAGCCTGCCGCAGCGCTCGGGGTGCCGTTCGTCGCGTGGCTGGGTTTCGCGACACTTCTTGCCGAACGCATATGGCGCGACAATCCGCACGGGAAAGGGTGAGAGCAGGAACCGCTCGGCACGACAGGCGTCGACCGTCGATGGCGTAGCCGATCCGTCGTGGCGGCTCCCGACTACGCCATCCGCCGACGCGCTACTGCCTCCAGCACCGTCAGCGGCATCGCGCCCATCGTCAGTATCCGGTGAAACGCTTTCGGGTCCCATGTCGCGCCCGCCTTGCGCTTCGCTTCGTCGCGCAGCCGCGCCCAGACGGTATGACCGATCTTGTAGCTGCACGCCTGTCCGGGCCAGACGGTGTAGCGGTCGATCTCGCCCTGACTACGTCCCCGCGCGATGCCGGTCGTGGCGATCAGATAGTCGGTCGCCTTCTCCCGGCTCCATCGCTTGGCATGCATCCCCGAATCCACCACCAGTCGCGTCGCGCGAAACAGCAACGACTGGAGATAGCCGACCTGTCCCAGCGGATCGCCGTCGTACATCCCCATCTCGTCCGCCAGTTGCTCGGCATAAAGTGCCCAGCCCTCGGAATAGCCGGAATAGAAGCCGCGACGACGGATCAGCGGTATGTCCTGACTTTCGAGCGCGGACATGACCTGAAGATGATGGCCCGGCACCGCTTCATGATAGCTGAGCGTCGCGAGGCCGAACTTCGGACGATCGAACGTATCGCGCAAGTTGATGAAGTAGATCGCCGGACGCGTGCCGTCGAGGGAGGCGGATTGGTAATAGCCGCCCGGCGCGCCGGCCTGAATCGCTTCCGGCACCCGGCGGACCTCGACGGGGGCAGCCGGCAGAACCGCGAACTGTTCGGGCAGGCGCTTGGTCATCGCCGCAACCTGTGTGCGGAGTTGGACGAGCAGCGCATCCCGACCCTGATCGGTATTGGGATAAAGCTGCGCCGGGTCGTTGTTCAGCGCCACCAGCCGCTCGCCCACCGTGCCTCTGGTCATTCCCTGCGATTTCAGGATGCCATCGATGCGTGCACCGATCTCGGCAACCTGGGCCAGCCCGAGTCGATGGATTTCGTCGCCGGTCATCTCGACCGTCGTCGCCGCACTCGCAGCCGCTGCGTAATAGGCGTCCCCGTCGGGCAGGCGCCAGACCCCCGCATCATGGACGGCGCGGCCGCGCAACTCGGCGACCAGCGCGCGTTGCCGGTCGAGCGCCGGGAACACCTGTTCCGCCATCAGCGCGGCGACCGCTCTCGCGCGGTCGGGGGGCAGATCGGCGGCCCTCAGCTTGGCGGCGAGGTCCGTTACCGGGCCGCTGACGTCGGGTTCCCGGTCGCGTACCGAGGCAATCTGTTTCAGCGTGGTGTCGAGAATATAGTCCGGCGCGAACACCCCCTTCGCTGCATCCTCGCGCTGCCGTTCGGTCTCCGCATCGATCGCACGCGCGAATGCCCGCACCCGCGCGACATAGGCGTCGGCATCGGCAGCGCTACGGATGCGATGCTGGTTGGCGAGGAAGTCCGGCACATTGCGATACGCACCCGACAGTTGCGACAACACATAGGGCGCGTATCGACCGGCGCTGTTGCCAAAGGTGAACCGCTCCCCGGCGATCACCCGTTCGAGACTGTATTCGACGACGTCGTAATCGATCTGTGCCGCCTCGCCCAACGTGTCGCGCCGCACGGCTTGCAGTGCGGCGAGTTCCTGTCTGGCACGTGCGAATTGTCGGGCCTGCGACGCGCGCGACGTGTCGTCCAGCGAAGACTGCAACCGGGCACGCCCAGCGGTATCGAGGCCGAGCGACGTCGCCTGCTCGGGACTGTCCTCCAGTCGTGCATAGAAGAAGCGATCGAGCATCGCGCGGAAGTCCGCATCGTGATCGGCCGGGGCGGCCAGCACGTTGCGCGGCAGTAGCAGGGGCGCGCATACGAGACTGGTGGACGCAAGGAACTGACGGCGATGCATGAACGCTCCCGAGCCTGATTGTAGTGCGGTTAACGCACGCCTGCCGAACCAAACCAATCTATTTATGGCTATCGGCTCCATCGGATACGATCGTCCGGCGGAAGTCCTTGAAGAAATCGCGAAACAGAATATGTACCGAACGTTATGGAAAAGATGTCGACTACTGTCCTGAAGGGCAGGCCCAGGGAATTTTGCGTCGATCGGGCGCTGGCGTCCGCGCTGGGGGTGTTCTGGTCGAAAGGCTATGAAGGTGCGTCGATGGCCGACCTAACCGAGGCGATGGGCATCACCAAGCCCAGTCTCTACGCCGCGTTCGGTAACAAGGAAGCCTTGTTCCACAAGGCGCTCGATCTCTACGAGTCCGAAAAGCTGGAATATACCCGTGCCGCGTTGAGGCAGCCGACCGCGCGCGCCGTCGTCGAATATTTCATGCGCGGCGCGATCGATGCGCAGATGAGCAGTTGCGATCCCAAAGGGTGTCTGGGCGTAATCAGCGCGACCGCCTGCAGCGTCGAGGCCGCATCGATCAAGGCCGACGTGATCCAGCGTCGCGCGTCGTCGCAGGCGGCATTGGTCGAGCGATTCGAACAGGCCAAGCGGGACGGCGACCTTCCCGAACATATCGATATCGCGGGCCTGACCAGCTATCTCTATGCGATCCTGCAGGGGATGGCGGTACAGGCAGGATCGGGCGCGACGCGGGCCGAACTGGAGCGTGTCGTGGAGACCAGCCTGATGATGTGGCCGGGGCGGTAGAATTTTTCTACCGACCGGTACAAAAGGCGTTGACGAAACGATTCGGCGTTAATATACCAGTCAGTATAGAAGAGGGCGCCGAACCGGTGTCCCGGCTCTCGCAAGGACGCCGCTATGCCCGAACCTGATTTCCGCGCGGTGTTCGCCCCGTAATTCGGTGACACGCGCAACCTGCTTTCATCATCATTGCGTAGATCGGCCCGCGCGCGACACCGTCGTCGCACGCGAAGATGGTCTGCGTTCCTTCACCAGCGTCGTTGCCCCGCAAACGGGCTTCGACGGTCGCTTCCGCGCGGCCGCTGCGCTGGGTCCGAAACAAAAGGGGGACTTCTCATGGCCTATGTCAATTTCTCCGGCGACCCCGTGCTTGCTGCGCATGTCGTCGTCGATCGGTCCGATCCGGTTCCGGCGTCGCCGACCGGCCTTACCGCACTGGAATGGTCGGTCGTCGCACTTGCGCAGCGGGATCGCATGTCTTCGCTCCGCACCCCGTCGCCGGTCTCGATCGCCCTGGGCAAGGTGTTCGGCACCCGTCGTCGCGATCCCGCGCTGGCCGACGAGCGGCTCGAAGCGTTGCGGCGGATGGCCGTGCTGAGCTGGCATCGCGGCTTTGCGGTGCCAGTCCACGAACTGGCGGCGTTCTTCCGCGCCGGGTTCAGCACCGATCAATATGAAACCATGCTCGCCAGCATCAGCACGGCGCAATCGTCGCGAAAGGCCCGCGCATGAACGCGATCACCACCATCCGAACTCCCGACGACGCGGCGACCTCGCCCGCGCCCGTCCGGTCGCGCTGGCGACGCGCGGGGTGGATCGCCGCACCCGTCGTCGCGCTTGGCGCGGCATGGGGCGTACTGCATCACGAAACACCGGCGGTCGCCGGAATGCCCGTGCCGACCGTAGAGGTGGCCAAGCCGCTCGCCCGCGAGGTCACCGAATGGGACGCCTATGTCGGCCGGTTCGAGGCGTCGAAGTCGGTCGAGGTTCGCCCGCGTGTGTCCGGTGCGATCACCGGGGTGCACTTCACCGACGGTGCGATCGTCCGCAAGGGGCAGTTGCTGTTTACCATCGACCCCCGTCCGTTTGCCGCCACGCTCGCCGAAGCGCGGGCGAGCGTGGCCGGCGCCACCAGCGATCTGGCGCTGGCCCGTGCCAACCTCGATCGTGCCAATCGGCTGGCGGCCGACGACGCCGTGTCGCGTAGCGATCTCGACCAGCTTGCCGCCCGGGTCCGCGCGGCGCAGGCGGCACTGGTTGCTGCGCAAGCACGGGTTCAGGCACGCGCACTCGATATCGAATTTACGCAGGTCCGCGCACCGATTTCGGGCCGGATCTCCGATCGTCGGATCGATGCGGGCAATCTGGTGTCGGCGGGCGATCCCGGCGGTACGTTGCTGACCACCATCAACGCGCTCGACCCGATCTATTTCGCATTCGACGCGTCCGAAGGACTGTTCCTCAAATCGAAGCGGGCGGGATCGGAAGGATCGGCGGTCGAGGTACGGTTGCAGGATGAAGCGAGCTATACCCGCACCGGCCGGCTCGACTTCACCGACAACGGTCTCGATCCCCGGTCGGGAACGGTGCGGGGGCGGGCGGTGCTCGCCAATCCAGACCTGTTCCTGACGCCCGGAATGTTCGGCAATATGCGTCTGGCGAACGCGGGCAGGGTCCGCGCGTTGCTGGTGCCCGATGCCGCGATCCAGACCGATCAGGCGCGCAAGACCGTGCTGACCGTCACGCCCGACGGCACCGTTACCGCCAAGCCGGTCACGTTGGGGCCGGTCATCGACGGCCTGCGGATCGTCAGGACGGGCCTGTCCGCGGGGGATCGGGTGGTCGTCAGCGGTACGCAGATGGCGGTGCCGGGTGCCAAGGTCCAGGTCCGCCCCGGCAGGATCACCGCCACCCACGCGGCGGGTGCCGACAAACCGGCCGCGACGGTCGGCGAGGCGACGTTCGCGGCGCGATAACGCCGACTCTTTCGCGTCCCAGCGCATGGCAGGCCTGTCGAAACGCGGGCTGACATGTCGATATCTTCCACGACCACGCCCCCTGTCGGGCGAGGAGGCCTTGCATGCGCCTGTCGCGCTTCTTCATCACGCGCCCGATCTTTGCCGGGGTCATCGCGGTCGTCATCACGATCGTCGGCGGCCTCGCCTATTTCGGGCTGCCCATCTCGCAATATCCCAACATCGTGCCGCCGACCGTCACGATCGCCGCGACCTATCCCGGCGCAGCGGCCGAAACGGTCGCCGAAACCGTCGCCGCGCCGATCGAACAGGAGATCAACGGCGTCGACGGGATGCTGTATCAATCGTCGCAGTCCACCGGGGACGGCCGCGTCACGATCACCGTCACCTTCAAACCCGGCACCGACCTCGATGCCGCACAGGTGCTGGTGCAGAACCGCGTCGCCATCGCCACGCCGCGACTGCCGCAGGAGGTGCAGCGACTGGGCATCGTCACCAAGAAGACGACCCCCGACTTTCTCATGGTCGTCAATCTGGTGTCGCCGGACCGGTCGCTCGATACGCAATATCTGTCCAACTATGCGCTGACGCAGGTGAAGGACCGTCTGGCGCGGATCGAGGGGGTCGGCGACGTCCAGCTTTTCGGCGCGCGCGACTTCGCGATGCGTGTCTGGATCGATCCGGGCCGCGCCGCCGCGCTCGACCTGACGGCGGGCGATATCGTTCAGGCGTTGCGCGCGCAGAACGTACAGGTCGCCGCCGGTACGCTCGGCCAGCCGCCCTATGGACAGGGCAATGCCTTTCAGTTGAACGTCGAGACGCAAGGGCGGCTGACCGAACCGCAGCAGTTTGCCGACGTGGTGATCCGCACCGACGCCGAGGGGCATCAGGTCCGCGTGCGCGATGTCGCCCGCGTCGAACTGGGGGCTGCCGATTATTCGACAAACACCTATCTGTCGGGGGAGCCGACCGTATTGCTCGGGGTGTTCCAGCGGCCGGGGTCGAATGCGCTGGCGGCGGCGGAGGCGATCACCGCCGAAATGGATACGCTGCAAAAAACCTTCCCCAAGGGGCTGGAATACCGCGTCATCTATAATCCGACCGAGTTCATCGCCCAGTCGATCGACGAGGTGATGAAGACGCTGGGCGAAGCGATCGTGCTCGTCGTGCTCGTCATCATCGTATTCCTGCAACGCTGGCGCGCGGCGATCATTCCGGTGGTCGCGATCCCGGTGTCGTTGATCGGCACCTTCGCCGTGCTGCTGCTGGTCGGCTATTCGCTCAACAACCTGTCGCTGTTCGGACTGGTTCTTGCGATCGGTATCGTCGTCGACGACGCGATCGTCGTGGTCGAGAATGTCGAACGCAATCTCGCGCGCGGCATGACCCCGCTTCAGGCCGCCTTCACGTCGATGGACGAGGTTGCAGGGGCGCTGGTCGCGATCGTCGCGGTGCTGTGTGCCGTGTTCATCCCGACGCTGTTCATGAACGGCATTTCGGGTGCCTTCTATCAACAGTTCGCGGCGACCATCTCGACCGCCACGATCATCTCGCTGATCGTGTCGCTGACGCTGTCGCCCGCGCTGGCGGCGATCCTGCTCAAGGGCCATGCCGAGAACACGCCGGTGAACTCGCGCTTCATGCGGACCCTGCGGCGGGCCGGGGACGGCTTCAATCGCGGGTTCGAGGCGATGAGCGAGCGCTATAGCCGGATGACCCATATGCTCGTCACCCGGCCGAAGCGGGTGATGATCGCCTATGTCGGGTTGATCGCGGCTACGGTCGGCATGCTGTGGACCACGCCGACCGGCTTCATCCCGCAACAGGATCAGGGGTATTTCCTGACCGTCATCCAGTTGCCGTCCGGTTCCTCGGTCGAGCGCACCGATGCGGTCATGCGCAAGGTCGCCAGCCGCATCCTGCCGCTGGAGGGGGTGAAGGGCGCGGTGATGCTGGCGGGGTTCGACGGGCCGTCGCAGACGCTCGCCCCGAATGCCGCCGCCGCCTACATCCCGCTGAAGGATTTCAAGGATCGCAAGGGCATCCATGTCAGCCAGATCATGGCGGAAGCCCAGAAGGCGACCGCCGACATCACCGAAGCGCGGCTGATGATCGTACCGCCCCCGGTCATTCAGGGGATCGGTGCGGCAGGCGGCTTCCGCATGATGGTGCAGGACAAGGGCGGCCACGGGTATCAGGCGCTCGGCAAGGAAGCGTATGCGCTGATCGCCAAGGCCAATCAGGCAACCGGTCTGGCGGGCGCCTATACCTTCTTCGACACGGCGACCCCACGTATCTTCGCCGATATCGACCGGGCCAAAGCCGACCTGCTCGGCGTGCCGCCGGAACGGGTATTCGAGGCGCTGAACGTCTATCTCGGCTCCGCCTTCGTCAACGACTTCAATCTGCTGGGCCGCACCTATCGCGTCACGGCACAAGCGGATGCGCCGTTTCGTGCCACCGAGAGCGACATCGCCAACCTGAAGACGCGATCGAACGCCGGCGGCATGGTGCCGATCGGATCGCTCGCGACGTTCGCCGACAAGACCGGGCCGTATCGGGTGGTGCGCTACAACATGTTCCCGGCGGTCGAACTCGACGGCAACACCGCCCCCGGCTTCTCCTCGGGCCAGTCGCTGGTGACGATGGAAAAGCTGGCCGCCGAAACGCTGCCGACCGGATACACCACTGAATGGACCGACATCGCGTTCCAGCAACGACTGGCTGGCAACACCGCCGCGATCGTGTTCGCGCTGGCCGTCGTCTTTGTCTTCCTCGTGCTGGCGGCGCAGTATGAAAGCCTCGTGCTGCCGCTGTCGATCATCATGATCGTGCCGATGTGCCTGCTCGCCGCGATGATCGGGGTGAACCTGCGCGGCATGGACAACAACGTGCTGACGCAGATCGGTCTGGTGGTGCTGATCGCGCTTGCGGCCAAGAACGCGATCCTCGTCGTCGAGTTCGCGCGACAGGCGGAGATGCAGGACGGGCTATTGCCGGTCGAGGCGGCGGTACGGGCGGCGGGCGATCGGCTCCGCCCGATCCTGATGACCAGCTTCGCCTTCGTACTGGGGGCGGTGCCGTTGCTGGTGGCGACCGGGGCGGGGGCGGAATTGCGTCAGGCGCTGGGAACGGCGGTGTTCTTCGGCATGCTCGGCGTCACCGGCTTCGGCCTCGTCTTCACGCCCACTTTCTACGTCGTCTGCCGCGCGCTGGGCGATCGGCTGCGCGTCCGCCGGGCACGGCCTGACGCGCAACTGCAACCGGCCGAATAAGGAGCCAGATCATGGTCCGCATCATCCTCGCTTCCGCCTCCACGCTCGCGCTTGCCGCGTGCACGGTCGGCCCCGACTATCATCGTCCGATCACGCCACCGTCCGCCGTCGCGCCGTTTTCGACCACCAGCACCGCGATTGCCGCGACCCCGACCGCGAACGATCGCTGGTGGCAACTCTATCGCGATCCCGTGCTCGACAGCCTGATCGCCGATGCGCTGGCCGCCAATACCGACATCCGCGTCGCCACCGCACGATTGGCCCGAGCACGTGCATCGTTGCGCGAAGTGCGCGGCGACCGCCAGCCTCAGGGGACGCTCGGTGCCAGCGCGACCTATGGTCGATTGTCGGCGATCCAGCGTCCACCGGGCGTCAACCGGGAAGATACGACGATCGATACCGGCCTCGACGTCGCCTATGAAGTCGATCTGTTCGGCCGCATCGGTCGCAATGTCGAGGCGGCACGCGGCGATGTCGGCGCGGCGCAGGAGGATGCCGATGCCGTCCGCGTCGCTGTGGTCGCCGATACGACGCGGGCCTATGCCGATGCCGCGTCCGCCGCCGAACGGCTTGCCGTGGCCCAGCGGATCGTCGCACTGCTCGACCAGTCGCTGCGGGTGACGCAGGGGCGGGCGCGGGTCGGGCTGACCACCGGTCTCGATACCGCGCGGATCGCGGCGCTGCGCAATCAGCGACAGGCCGACATTCCCGCGCTCGCCGCCGAGCGGCAGGCGGCACTGTTCCGTCTCGCGACGCTGACCGGGCGCACGCCCGCCGACCTGCCGCCCGTAGCGACGCAGCGTAGCGAGACGCTGCGGCTGAACCAGCCGATCCCGATCGGCGATGGTGCGGCGCTGCTCGCGCGGCGTCCGGACGTTCGTGCCGCCGAGCGCCGCGTTGCCGCCGCGACGGCACGGATCGGCGTCGCGACCGCCGACCTGTATCCCCGCATCAGTCTGGGCGGGTCGATCGGTTCGACCGGGACGGGGGTCGGCAGCCTGTTCGGGGCGGGTCCGCTGAACTGGCTGCTGGGGCCACTGATTAGCTGGAACGTCAATCCGACCCAGGCACGCGCGCGGATCGCCGGGGCGGAAGCGGACAGCCAGGCCGCGCTGGCGTCGTTCGACGGCACCGTCCTGACGGCTCTCGAAGAAACCGAGACTGCGTTGTCCAACTATGCGCGCGCGCTCGATCGACGCACCGCGCTTCAGGCCGCACGCGATCAGGCGGCGGTGGCGGCACGCATCACCCGCGCGCAGCAACGCGAGGGGCAGATCGACAGTCTCGCGCAACTCGACGCCGAGCGAACGCTGGCCGATACCGAGGCCGCGCTGGCGCTGGCGGATGCACAGATCGCCCGAACGCAGATCGATGTGTTCCGCTCCCTCGGAGGCGGATGGAGCGCATGACGAACGGCGTCGAATACGGCGCTAAACGAAACTTTTTTGCGAAGGCCGCCCTCTGATCGATTTAGGCGATCATGCTGATGGAGGCATTCCGCTTTGCGTTCGGCGTGCAACGGCTACTCTCCTGTGGCGTTCACTGGGTGGCTACCACCTGTATGAACACCGATGAACCGGAGAGTGAATTATGGCTGACCGCGATCCTACAGGCTGTCCGATGCACAAGGGTGCGCCCGGCGTGACCGAAGCGCGCTCGCTGCTGGGGCGAACCAACAAGGATTGGTGGCCCGAAGCGCTGCCCATCGACGTCCTGCATCAGCATGGCATCTCACCCGACCCGATGGGCGCGGAGTATGACTATGCCGAAGCGTTCGAACGGTTGGATTATCAGGCGCTGAAGGCCGATCTCACCGCGCTGATGACCGACAGCAAGCCGTGGTGGCCTGCCGATTTCGGGCATTATGGCCCGTTCATGATCCGCATGGCATGGCACGCCGCCGGCACCTATCGCGTCACCGACGGCCGGGGCGGCGCGAACTCCGGCCAGCAGCGGTTCGAGCCGCTCAACTCATGGCCGGACAACGGCAATCTCGACAAGGCGCGTCGACTGCTATGGCCGATCAAGCAGAAATACGGTCGCCACATCAGTTGGGCCGACCTGTTCATCCTTGCGGGCAACGTCGCGATCGAAAGCATGGGCGGACCGGTGTTCGGCTTCGGCGGCGGACGCAAGGACGTGTACCAGTCCGAAGGCGACACCTTCTGGGGTGCCGAGGAGCTATGGGTCGATCAGGGCGCACAGACCCGCATCACCGACGAACTCCCCGAACTGGAAGGGCCGCTGGCCGCGATCCAGATGGGTCTGATCTACGTCAATCCCGAAGGACCGGGCGGGGATCCCAACCCGCTGCTGTCGGCGCGCGACATGAAGGCGACCTTCTCGCGCATGGCGATGAATTCGGAAGAGACCGTCGCGCTCACCGCAGGCGGCCATGCCTTCGGCAAGGCGCATGGCGCAAAGCCCGCCGAGAATTTCGGCAAGAACCCGGCGGCGGAGTCCGTGCATATGCAGGGTCTCGGCTGGTTGACCGATCAGGAGCAGATCGGTCAGGGCCATATCACCACGTCCGGCATCGAAGGCGCGTGGACGAACAACCCCACCCGGTGGGGTGGCGACTATTTCCGCCTGTTGTTCAAATACGACTATGAACTGACCACCAGCCCGGCCGGTGCGAAGCAGTGGACGCCGATCAACCCGGACCCCGAGGATATGGCCCCGGACGCCCGCGATCCGGACAAGCGCGTGCCGACCATGATGACGACCGCCGACATGGCGCTGAAGATGGACCCGGAGTTCCGCGAAATCTCGCTGCGGTTCAAGGACGACCAGTCGGCGCTCGACGATGCCTTTGCGCGTGCGTGGTTCAAGCTCACCCACCGAGACCTCGGTCCCAAGATCCGCTATCTGGGGAGCGATGTTCCGGCCGAAGACCTGATCTGGCAGGATCCGATCCCGGCGGTTGCGGCACCGTCGGACGCCGATATCGCGGCGTTCAGGGAGCGGGTGCTGGCGAGCGGCCTTACCGTGTCGCAGCTCGTCAAGACCGCATGGGCGTCCGCATCGACCTATCGCAAGTCGGACCATCGCGGCGGTGCCAACGGCGCGCGTATCGCGCTGGAGCCGCAACGGAGCTGGGCGGTCAACGAGCCGGAGGAACTGGCGACGGTGCTGGCGACGCTGGGCGAGCTTCGCGGGCCGATCAGCCTTGCCGACGCGATCGTGCTGGCCGGTTCGGCGGCGGTCGAGAAAGCGGCGAAGGATGCGGGCTTCGACGTAGAGGTTCCGTTCATGGGCGGGCGCGGCGATGCGACGCAGGAGTGGACCGACGTCGACAGCTTCGTGTGGATGGAGCCGCAGGCGGATGGCTTCCGCAATTACCTGAAGTCGCGCCAGCGGGTGAAGACCGAGGAACTGCTGCTGGACAAGGCATCGCTGCTCGGTCTGTCGGCGCCCGAAATGACGGTACTGCTGGGCGGACTTCGCGTGCTGGGTGCGAATTACGGCGATCGCCCGGAAGGCGTTTTCACCGACCGTCCGGGGCAATTGACCAACGACTTCTTCGTCAACCTGCTGGATAACGACACGTTCTGGGAACTGGTGGATGCGTCCAGCGACGAAGAGTTCATCGGCTATGATCGCGGCGGTCGTCACCAGAAATGGCGGGCGACGCGGACCGACCTGATCTTCGGTTCCAACAGCCAGCTTCGTGCGACGGCAGAAGTCTATGCCGAGCGTGGCCATGAAGAAAAGTTCGTCCGCGACTTCGTAAAGGCATGGGTCAAGGTGATGAACGCCGATCGCTTCGACCTGACCGTCCGTCGCTCCGACGACGTGATCGAGGACGTCGGCTGATCGACTGCGGGGAGCCGGGCGTGACCGGCTCCCCGCAGATTTCGTGTCGGGGTTGCGTCGCTGATCGATGCCGTTGGTTACGACGTCCGAACCCGACTATGCATGTCCGACCCACGCAACCGGACCTCTTCGCCGGGGCGAAGGGTCACGGTTCGACGCGTGTCGGCATAGCTGACGATCCAGCTTCCGCCTTGCGCGCTTCGCACGGTCGCTTCCCGCAGGGTTCCCTCGCGCCACGCGAGATCGATCTCGCAACCGCCACGCGCGCGTAACCCCGTTATCGATCCGGTCGGCCATGCATCCGGCAGCGCGGGCAGGAGCGATATCCGGCCCTGACCGCTGCTGACCAACATTTCCGCGATCGCCGCCGCACCGCCAAAATTGCCGTCGATCTGGAACGGCGGATGCGCATCGAACATGTTCGGATAGGTGCGCTTCGGCCCGATCAGAAAACGCAGGATACGATGGGCATGGTTGCCGTCGCCCAGACGCGCCCATAAAGCGATGCGCCACGCGGTCGCCCATCCGGTAGCCTCGTCCCCGCGAATTTCTAGCGAGCGCCGTGCGGCCGCGGCCAGCCCCGGTGTCTGGTCGACTCCGATCTGATCGCTGGGATACACGGCATAGAGATGGCTCACGTGGCGATGGTGGGTGTCGCGCGCGCGGGCATCCCAATCGTCCTGCCATTCCTGCAACTGCCCCTGCGCACCCACCTTGAACGGTGCCAGCTTCCCGCGAAGGTCGAGCATCTGCTGCGCAAGTTCGGGGTCGCGGTCCAGAATACGCGCGGCTTCCGCCGTCTGGCGGAACAGGTCGCGAAGGATCGACATATCCATCGTCGGTCCCGCACAGAGTGCACCGCCGGGACCGTGACTATTCTCCGGCGATATCGTGGGGTTGGTCACCATGAACCCGGTCCGGGGATCGCGCACCACCGTGTCGATGAAGAACAGGGCCGCACCGCGCAGCAACGGATAGATCGCGTCGAGGAAGGCGCGGTCCCGGCCATAGTCGTAATGGTCCCACAAATGGGTGCACAGCCATGCGCCACCGGTGGGCCACATTCCGAAATTCACCCCGTCGATCGGGGCGGTCGCGCGCCATAGATCGGTATTGTGATGGCATACCCATCCGCGCGCGCCGTACATCGTCTTCGCCGTTCGTGCGCCGGTGACCGACAGGTCGCGCACCATCGCCACCAGCGGTTCGACGCATCCGGCGAGGTTGGTCGGTTCGGCGGGCCAATAGTTCATCTGGGTATTGATATTGACCGTATATTTGCCGCCCCACGGCGGATTGGTCGTGTCGTTCCAGATTCCTTGCAGGTTGGCCGGCTGTGCGCCGGGCCGCGATGCGCAGATCAGCATGTAGCGCGCATAGTTGAAGTACAGCGCCGCCAGCGACGTATCCTCACCGCTTTCCCCCGCGCGTATCCGCTGGTCGGTCGGAAGCGTAGCCGCTGCGGTGCGGCCAAGATCGATCGACACGCGCCGGAACAGCGATCGGTGATCGGCGGTCGCGTCGGCTGCGATGCGGTCGAACGGCTTTTTGGCGATACGATCGATCCGGGCGCGATTGATAGCCGCCGGGTCGCCCGATACGTCGTCGAAGCGCTTGTAGTTCGTTGCCATCGCGATCAGCACGACGACATTGTCGGCACCGGTGATCGAAATGCGATCGCCGTTCGCTTCGATGCGTCCGCCCGTCGCACGGACGCGCGCTCTCGCCTCGCACCGTAGCGCGCCTTCGATCCCGTGCGCACCTTCGTTCTGCCCCGTCAGGACCAGTTCGTCGCCCGGCCCGGTGGCGACCGCGAAACGCTTGAGCGGCGTCACGAACGACAGATCGACGGAGATGGCGGCACGTCGGCTGGCGGACAAGCGTATGGCGATCACCTGATCGGGTGCGGACGCAATCACCTCGCGTCGATATTCCACGCCGCGATCCTCCCAACGGGTTCGCGCGACCGCTGCGTCAAGATCGAGTTCGCGACGATAGCCTGCGACCGGCGGCGCCGCATCGACGGGCGTAACCTCGCTGGTCACGCCCGAAGGAGATCGTGCAGGCATCGTAGTCGGGGCGGCACCGGTCCGTGCGATGACCAGCGACCCGATCGTCCCGTACGGCATCTGTCGCACCGGGCGGGCCATCATCTTGTCGGCGATCAGCTTGACGGCATCCTCGAACTGCTCCGCAAAGACGAGGCGCCTCGCTTCGGGTAGCGCCGCGCGTGCTTCGGGGGAGGCCGGATCATACGGTCCGCCGCCCCAGAAACTGTCTTCGTTCAACTGAAGATATTCGTGGTCGGTGCCGCCATGGACCATCGCGCCGATCCGGCCGTTACCGACCGGCAGCGCCTCGACCCACGACGAGGCGGGTTGCGCGTACCACAGGACGGCATCGCCGGGCGGAGCAACCGGCGGACGTCGCCGCGCGTCAGCCTCCTTTGGAACCAGTGCCGCCCCTGCGCCGGTCGAAAGCAAGGCCACGGCTTCGCGCCGGTTCAGGCCGGGCGTGTTGCGATTCACATATCTCTCCTATGTCGCTATTTTGCGACCATCCTGCTTTTTCCTGCACTTACCCGCAACCCGGAAGGGGGGCGTCAGGGCAGGGGAATGGCGACGATCCGATCTGATGTCCGACCGGGCGGCGGTTCAGCGACCGGCGGCCTTTTCCGCCGCGAGCGCGATCATGCGGGACGTCACGACATGACGGCCCGTGGTGCCATTCAATGCTGCCTCCACCAACAACGCTGCCACCATCGTCGCAGGACTGATGCGAGCGCCGGCGGGCAGGAGTGGCCCGACAATGCGCAGGATCGATCCCATGGCAGCTTCGAGCGGCCGATATTCGCTGCGTTCTCCGCCAAGCAAACCGGGGCGTACCACGGTCAGCGATCGAAAGCCGAGGGAAGCGATGGTATCCTCCAACTCGCCTTTCGTGCGCGGATAGAGGAAACGGGAGCGCGCATCGGCACCCATCGACGAAGTCAGGGCGAAGCGCGTCGCGCCGCCGTTGCGGACCTGTGTCGCGATCGCGAGCGCATAGTCATAGTCGATGGCGCGATAGGCCGCCGCCGACCCGGCATTGGCGCGGGTCGTTCCCAGCGCAGAGATCGCCCCGTCGACCGCCCACCACGACGCGTCGGGCTGAAGGTCGTCGCTGGTCACGAACGGATTGAGCAACTTCGCATGCGGCGGAACCGGCCGACGCGTCGGCGCGATCACCTGTCCGACACGCGTATCCGCCAGCAGCAGCGCAAGCGCGGCTTTCCCGACCATACCGGTCGCGCCCGCGAGGAGGATCTTCGTCATTGCGATTCATCTGGGGACGATTGGTCGGGATATAAGACATTAAGGCACGCACGACGTAACAACGACGAGGCGCCGAACGTGATCGCGCACCCGGAACAGGGTGTCCGCGCGACGGGGTTGCAACGGATAGGGGCGGAAATGCCGGGAGTTCACCGTCGCGGGTATTCGGCTGGAGCACTTATGCCATCACCGTTCCGCCGTCGTACGAACCAACCGAGCGATGGGCGCAGGATGCCGTCTCGGCACCGTGAACGATCGACAACGCGCCCCGTTCGCGGGCTTGTGCCACATGGCCGCCCACGACCGACCTGCTGCCGGATGCTACATCGTTTTTCGGAGACTGATATTGATTACGCGTCCAAGCGGATCGAGATAGGCAGGCTGATAGCTGAGCGGCGTCGCACCGACCCGGTCGCGAACGTCCGGCCGGGTGCCGAACAGGTTGGTGATGCCCAAGGTCGCACGTGCTCCTTTCAACCATCCGGGTGCGCCGCTCCCCCCGAAGCGCTCGGCAAGATTCGCAAAGAACGTCACGTTCACCGTTGCGAGATCGCCGAAGTACAGGTCGCCCGCCGCGCCGTTCGAACCCCTTATTTCGCTTCCGCCCTGCCAGTTGGCGGTAAGGCGGGCACCGAGGCCGCGTTTGAACACGCCCGCCTGAACCGCGACCTCGTGACGACGCGTGCCACCCCGAACGTCGACCGCATCCCCGCTCAGCAAGTCGAGCGCGGGGGAACCTTCGCGGACCGTGATCGCGTCTTTCAGGTACCAGTTGTGATAGAGGCTGACGAACACCCGACTGGTCAGATTACCGGCACCCTGCGCCATCGCGCTCCCCGGCTCGGCCCGGCTGAAGATCGCGCCCGGATGCGCCCGGCGGGCCTCCGCTTCGCTCGCGAATACGCGCACGCTGGCGTTTTGCATCGCGGGCGAGACCGGGCCCAATGGCCGGGTGAAATTGAAACCCCAGCGCAATTGTGCCTGCCGCGATCCGGCGAAGTTGAGCGGTCGGGCGTCGATCCGGAACAGGCGGCCTTCCGCATCGCGGGTAAAGCGGTCGGGGAACGCCGCTTCGATCTTTGGCGTCGCGATCGGAAAAGCGGCGATGGGATCGTCGATGCGCGTCGCGACATAATCCGCGCTGAGCGTCAGATCCGTCGCAGCCAGAGGGCGAACGTTGATGCCCAGCCTGACGACGTGACGGTCGTCGGCACGCAGGCGTCGGTTGCCGCCCGACACCCGTGTCACATCGACAACCTCCCCCCGGCCGAAATCGAAGGTACGCATATTGGGGGTGAGCAATTGGGGACCACCGAGTTGCTCCAGCGTCGGAGCGCCTTGCTCGTTGGTAGCTGACGCGATGATGCTGACCGCCTCGACCGGCGACCAGTTCAGACCATAGCCGAACGTTCGCAGGCTTCCCGCGTCGGACAGGCGCTCGACCGCGCCGTTTGCATTGATGGACAGGGTGCCGAAGGGCGAGAATTTTCCGCGACGGAGGAGGGGCAGATCCAGACTTCCCCGAACGATACCCCGGTCGCGCGATATGACCGGGTCCCGGTCGACGTCGTCGAGCGACGACCTGCTTTCGAAATCGCGCGCGCCGATCCCGCCGCCGATCGTTGCGGAAAGCGCGCCGGCGGGCAAATCCACGACCGGTCCGGTCAGCACCAAATCGGCCTCGAAGCGCCTGTCGGCCGATCGCGCCGCATTCCGCCTTCCGGACGCGGCAGGAATATCGGCACGCACCTCAACGCCGCTGCGGTCGTAGGTCCCCGTCGCGGTCCATATCCAGCGTCCCTGCCGCCCGCCCAGCGTCGTGCCGAGCCGGGTGACGCGACGATCGCTTTGGCGTCGCAGCGGACCTTCGCCATCGGTTCCGAGCAGGCTGTCGCTACGGTTGCGGGCCTCGGCCTTAGCATCGTACGCGACTTCGCCGCACAGCATCGTGGCGACTTCACCCTGGCCGAAGCTCCCGATGGCGGAACGATCGCGATCCTGCGACTTCCCGCTGCGTAACGGCGATTCCCCCCGGCGCGACGGCGGGGCGGCCGGGCGCTTGTCGATAAGGCAGCCGTGGTCGAGCCGGTCCCCTCGGCGTCGCCGGGTCGCTGCACCACATGCCACTCCACGCAACGCCGCCACGGGCGTCACGCTTGTCGGGGACGCCGGCCAGTTCGACAGGTCCTGTGCCGGCACCTTGCTGGCGGCGGAGTCGGCTGTGATCTTCCGGCATCCGCTTACGTCGGTCGATGCCCCCCATCCGGCCTCTTCAAAAGCGGAAGCCGAGTGTCCCCATGACGTTGCGCGGTGCCGCGACGAAACAATCCCCGCGCGCCAGACAGGATGCGAACCCCTTGTCGTTGAGCAGGTTGGTCGCATTCAGCGCGAGGCGCCATTTGTCCCAGGTAATTTCGGCCAGCATGTCGACCGTCGTGCGCGAGGGGGTGACGATCGTGTACGGCGTCCCGGCCGGAATGGCGGCGTTGAGACCATAAGGGTCGAGCGGCCCGGTCGACCGGCTGCTGCCATTGTACACCACACCCGCACCAAGGCGCAGCCGCGCGTCGCCCGCCATGCCGAACGTCTTGGTCGACCATGCTGACGCCGTATGACGCGGCATGTAATCGAGGCTGGTATTTACCTCCGACTTCAGTTCGTTATAGCCATAGTTCAACAGCAGTTCGAAGTTGCCCGGCAGCGTGTGGCTCGCCTCGAACTCGATCCCCTTCGTCGTCAGTTCGCCCGACTGCGTCGTCACGTTGTTGGCGAGATACAGGACGCGGTTGCGTTCCTTGATGTGAAAGCCGGTTACGGTGACGAGGGTCGTCGGCATCGGTTGCCATTTGACGCCGATTTCATATTGCGTGCCGGTCTGCGGAACGAAGGGATCGCCGGACACGCCGCCCGGTCCCGTCGTCCGTCCGGCGATCGGCAGGAAGCTTTCGGTATAACTGAAGAATGGCGAGATGCCCGCCGGCACCTCACCGATGATCCCTGCGCGAAAGGTCGTGGCGTTGTCTTCCTGTCCCGCCGAGTTGGTCACATGGTCGCGACGTGCGCCGACGATCACCGAAACGCGGTCGAAGAGCCGGATCTGATCCTGCGCATAAATGCCGAGCTGCTTTTGGGAATCCTTCGCGAACGGACCGGCCGGATCATAGGTACGCAGCGCGTCGTAATCGATGTCGTAGAGATCGACGACTTCGAGGGCGGTGGTCGCATACCGCTTGCCGACCCTGTTCCAACTATAATCGATCCCGGCGAGGAGCACATGCTCGATATCGGTGCCGGTATTGAACTTGAACTGCACGTTGTTGTCCGTCGAGAAGACGTTCATCCGCGCGTCGCTGGCATCGGCATACAGGCCGATCGTGCGGCCGTCCGTGCCATATACCGCGAACGGGTCGGTCGGATTGGTATAGCTGTCGGCATAATGGGTGAAATATTCGAGGTCGCTGTCGATATAGCGCGCCTTCAGGCTGAGGCGGACATTGTCGGAGAAACGATGGATCAGCGATCCGCCGCCCTGTAACGACCGGCCGTCATAACGGTCCCACCCGGCCTTGCCGACAAAGGTATAGGGATCGAGCGCCGCGCCGGGATTGGCTGTATTCGGACGGAAAGTGCCGATGATCGGCAGGAATTGCGAGGTCGAGCCGGTATCGTCCTGCTGATAGAGACCGGTCAGCACGATGTCCGTATCCATCGTCGGCCGCCAGCGGATCGACGGCGCGAACATCACCCGATCGTCCGGGACATGGTCGACATAGGTATCGGCATCGCGCACCCGCCCGACCGCGCGGATCGCGACATGATCGTTGAGCGCAAGGTTGACGTCGCCCAGCACTTCCTTGCGGTCGAAGCTGCCATACACGAGATTGACCTCGCCGCCGCTCTCGAACCCCGGTGTTTTGGAAACGAGATTGACGAGGCCGCCGATCGAACCCTGTCCGAACAGCACCGACGCCGGACCACGGACGATCTCGACGCGCGAGAAATTATAAGGGTCCGACGTGATGCTGGCGTAATAGGAAAAGATGTCCCGCATTCCATCGCGGAACTGCAACGCCTGAATGCCGCGTACGTTGAACCCGTCCACCCGCGTGTCGCGGCCATAAGGATTGGCCAGCACACCGGCGGCGTATTTGACCGTATCACTGATGTTGATCGCACCCTGCGACAGATATTGCTCGGCGGGTATGATCGTGAGCGGCTGCGGTAGTTCAACCAGCGGCGTCTCGGTCTTCGTGCCCGCGTTCGTGCCGGTCACGACGATTTCGTCCTCTTCGATTTGCTGCACCGTCTGGGCGGATGCCGCCTGGGCAAACAACGTACCCGCCAAGCCTGCCGCTACGATTAACTTCGTCATTTCCGCACCTTCTACCCGCGCGCTCCCGATTTGCGTGCTCCTACATTATTGCAACAGATTATCAATAGCAGATAATGCCTTTTGAGCGGCGTTCCACCGGCATGAATGCTGGACGCAACCCGGTTCCCTACCGACCGCGACCGACCTCCACCCCGGCTAACCGATGTCAATATGTCGACGTCGACATTTTCGGTTGACTGTAGTCCTTCGAGCCTTCAACTCCGCATAAGGCGCGGCAAATGCCGACGTCGGTGACAGGAGCAGGGCACGGTGCGTTCATTCGCCGCAAGGGCATTCGCATTTTTCGCCGGAACGGTATCGGGTATCGGTGGAGTGCAACCGGCGATCGGGCAGCCGGTTGCGGACCGTCCGGCGCTCGACTGGAGTTTCGAGGCCGGACCGGATCGCGAGACCTTTACTACCGGGTTTCCGCAGCCGGACTTCGTACCCGGCGTCACCGGACGGGCGTGGCGGAGCGACGGCTTTTCGAGTTCGGTATCCGCCCCGCTGACCCTGTCGGCGACCAGCGGTTTCACCGCGTCCGCATGGGTCGCATTGGAGAGCTATCCGTCGGGCTATGAGACGCCGGTGGCGGATATGATTCCGGCGTCGCTGATGCAGCAGGCGACGAAGAATGACGGCTTCGACATCTATGTCACGCCGTTCGGGCGCTGGGGGATGCGGGTCTCTACCCGGTCCGGCGCCGTTCGGGTGGAAGCGAAGGACCCGTTCCCGCTGAACGCCTGGACCCATGTCGCAGGTTCGTACGATCCCGCTACCGGAACGGCAGTCCTGTACCGCGACGGGGTTGCCGTTGCAGAAAGTTCCGCACGCAGACCCGCGCCGCTCCGACCGGCAACCGCCGCTTTCGCTATCGCGCGAAGCTGGCGTCCCGCACCGCTGGGCGTGTTCAACATCAACGGGGTGAACGGTGCCTATGACGATGTCCGGGTGATCGGAACGGCACTGGCACCCGATCAGGTCGCCCGAATGGCCGATGCCGTCACCCCGCCATCGGCACGTCCGTCGCTGACAGTACCGGCCAGCCGGTTTGCCGCCGACCTGCAACGGCCGCGCTATCATGCCTTGCCTCCTGCGAACTGGACGAACGAGCCGCATGGCCTCGTCCGCCGGGGTGACACATGGCACCTGTTCTATCAGCGGACGCCGAACGGCCCGTACAAGACGCTGATGACATGGGGTCATATGAAGAGCGACGATCTGGTCCACTGGACCGATCTGCCGATCGCTTTGTACCCCGAACTTCAGACCCGCGATTTCGGGTTCGATATGAAGGGCATCTGGTCCGGCGACGTGGTGAACGGGCCGGGCGGGGTCGGCCTCGCCTTCTACACCAGCGTCAACCACAGCCCGAACTTCTATAATCCCGGCATATCGATGGCGATCAGCGAGGATGCCGACCTGCTGCACTGGCGCAAGGCGGGGCCGTTGATCGACCGCACCGGCGTCGCCGATTTTCGCGACCCCTATGTCTGGTTCGAGGGCGGGGAAGCACGGATGATCGTCGGGGCGGCGCTCGGCGGATCGGGAGGCCTCGCCTATTATCGGTGCGCCGATCTTGCCGACCGTCGCTGCTGGAAACGGCAACCCGATTTCGCGCCGTTCGCGAAGATGGATATCGGGTCCGAGATTTGGGAGATGCCGGTCTTCGAGAAGATCGGGGCGGACAAATACATCCTCGAAGTGAACCCGATCGGCGGGCGGGTCAGCAAATACGGCGATCCGACGACGCGCGCGGTTTATTGGATCGGGAAATGGGATGGTATCCGGTTCACGCCCGACGATGTGACGCCGCGCATGCTCGACGTACTGCCCGGCCATCTCAGCCCGACCGTCGAGCGCGATACCGCAGGGCGTTTGATCGGGATCGGCATCGTCGACGAACGTCGCACACCGGAGGCGCAATTAAGGGCCGGGTGGGCGCACACGTTCAGTCTGCCGCGCGTGTGGCGGCTGATGCCGGACGGCAAGACGCTGGGCCAGTCGCCGCTGCCCGCGCTGGAGAAATTGCGGCGTACCGAAGGTGCCGTCGACAGGATGGTGGCGGGGAACGGCGATACCGCGATCGGCGATCTCGGCCGCATGGCGGAAGTCGAGGTGCGCTTCGATACTCCCGCCGCGACGGGGCAATATGGCGTGACGCTGGCGGCTTCGGCCGATGGTCGCGAGCGGACGCGGCTATATTACGACGCCGACCGGCGCGAGATGGTGCTCGACCGGCGATCGGCGACGCTGGCGACGGATCAGGAAGGGCCGCAAGTGCAGCGCGGTGCCTATGACGAAGCCGCGTTCGGCAAGCCCGCGACGTTTCGGGTATTCGTCGACCATTCCGTCGTCGACGTGTTCGTCAACGACGCGGCGGCCTTCTCCTTCCGCGTCTATCCGACCTTGCCCGACGCATCGCACGTCGGCGTCCTGTCGACCGGACCGGTATCCGCCCGGGCGCGGGCGTGGCGTCTTGCCCCGGCACCGATCGGGTAGATTTTATCCTGATTGGCGCTCGACAAGAGGGCAGGGCAGCCGCTCGACCAAGGGCTGCATGTCCTGTCCCGCCAGCATCGCGAACAGCTTGTCCGCCGCTCGCACGCCGATATCGTAATAGGGCAGCGCAAGGGTCGTCAGCGGCGGCACCACCTGTTCGGAGATCATGCGGAAATCGTCGAAGCCGACGATCGCGACATCCTCGGGCACCCGCAGGCCGAGCTGTGCCGCCGCGAACAGGCATTGCATCGCGATCTGATCGTTTCCCGTCAGCAGCATCGTCGGCCGGTCGCCAGGTGCACCCGACAACAGATCGAGCGCCACGGCGAAGGCGTCGGTGGTTTCGGCGTGCAACGGACCCTGTATCCCCGGCCGCACCCAGTCGGGTCGGACCTCGACCCCCGCATCGCGCATCGCGGCATGGAAGCCCTGTCGACGCAGGTCGGCGGCAAGGATCAACGGGTTCAGCGTGACGAACCCGATCCGCGAATGGCCGCGTTCGATCGCATGGCGCGCGGCGCGATATCCGCCCTGATAATCGTCGGGAACGACGGCGGCGACGTCGTCACGCCCCGCCGCGAAACAGTTCGCCAGCACGGTCGGGATATTGTGCGCGCCGGGATCGAAGTCGATTGCATGATGGTACATGGTGGCGAACAGCACGCCGTCGATGCGGTGCTCCTGAAACGTCCGCCAAATGCGGGCTTCCTCGTCCTTTTCGCCCGATGTGTTGGCGATCAACAGGCTCTGGCCGGCGCGCGATACGCGGTCCTGCACCCCCCGGATGATCTCGACCGAATTGGGCGTGGTCGACACCACGTCGGTCATCAGCCCGATCACGCCCGACCGGTTCGTCCGCACCATGCGCGCGGCAAGATTCGGGATATAGTTCAGCCGCGCGATGGCATCCTGCACCCGGTCGCGGGTCTTGGTGCTGATGTTGGGTTCGCCGTTGACCACGCGGGACACCGTGCGGTCCGATACGCCGGCCAGCGCCGCCACGTCCTTGATCGTCTGCAAGATTTCGCCTCAGTCGCGGAATACCACCGCTATCGTAGCGCCTTCGCTCGCTTGGTGCACGTCAGGATCGGCAAATTGTTGTCGACGTCGACATTTTGTAATTGACGACGTCGACAATTCCATGCTGTATGTCTCCTCGATAGCCGCGAAAAGCGGCATGGGGAGGATCAGATGGCTTATAATTCGAGGCGGTTGGCTAGGTATCTATACGCTCCGGCATCGGTACTGGCGCTAAGCGTTCCGGCGGTAGCAGTGGCGCAGGTCCAGACCGCGCCGCCCGCGCCTGCCGCCGCCCCGGAAGCACCCGGCGCGAACGACGAGATCGTCGTGACGGGCGTGGTGCAGAAGACGCGCAAGCTCGACACCACTTTCACGATCGACACGCTGAGCCGCGCCGATATCGAGCGTCTGGCCCCGATCAGCACCGCCGACCTGTTGAACAACATCCCGGGCTTCTTTTCCGAAGGCAGCACGGCGGGTGAACGCAGCAACAACGTCACCGTGCGCGGCCTGCCCAGCAGCGGTTTCCGCTATGCGCCGCAGTTGATCGACGGGTTGCCCGTCTATCAGGATTCGGACGTGCCGTTTTCCAACAACGACGTGTTCTTTTCCAACGATCTGATGACCGACCGGGTCGAGGTGGTGAAGGGCGGGCCGGGCGGCATCCTGTATTCCAACGGCCTGGGTGCCGTCGTCAACTACGTGACCCGCACCGGCGGCGACAAGTTCGAGGGCGGGTACAAGCTGGAACTGGCGACGTATGATTTCGTGCGCAACGACCTGTTCGTATCGGGTCCGATCAACGACAACCTGCATTTCGCCGTCGGCGGATTCTATCGCACGTCGGGTGGTCTGCGCGACACCGGCTATACCGCCGACAAGGGCGGTCAGATTCGCGGCAACCTGACGTTCGACAGCGCCGACGGCACGACGCATATCGGGCTGTACGCATCGCACCTCAATGATCGCACCGCGGTCTATAACAACCTGCCGATTCAGGTGCCGGGATTCGGTGCGCCGGGCACCGCCGCCGACCCGATCGTGATCGATCCCGACACCATCGAACCGATCGGCATCGGTTTTGGCAATGGCACGCTGTTGTCGCCGGGCACGCGCTACATCACCCAGATCGATGGGACCGGGCGGGTGACGACCGCCGATCTGGCGGACGGCATCCATCCGAAGTTCACGACGATCACCGCCAAATTCTCGAAAGAACTGGAGTCCGGGTGGCGGTTCGATTTCGACGCCAACTACACCGGCGGCACCAACGGTTTCAACGCACTGTTCGCCGGGAACGATGCCGCCACCGCCGCGTCGTTCCTCAACAACCGCTGGATCGGGGATGTGCTTCAGCCCGCGTTCGACGCCAATTTTCAGGTGGCCGAGAACACGCCGAACAACGCACCCTTCTATAACCGCAACATCCTCGCCACCTATTTCAACGCGCTCAGCCCGGCGGATTTCAACACCCGCTATCGTGAGCCGCTGCTGGCGTCGGGGTTCAGCAATTTCGAGCAGTTGCGCGCCGATTTCGGCAATCGCCAGACGATCGCGGGGCAGGGCGGCTATATCGGCGCGTTCCGCACCAGCGACGGTGGGGCGATCTCCGCCGACAGCAATCTGAGCTTCCAGATTCCGTGGATCGTCCATTCCAAATTGTCGAGCGCGACGCAGAACCTGAAAATCCAGAAGGATTTCCAGTTGTTCGGCGACCATCACCTGACCGTCGGTGCCTATCACAGCACCAACGACGTCAGCTATGATTTCCAGCAGAGCCTTGTCATCACCACGCTGGCGTCGCCTACCGAACTGGTCGACTTGTTCATCATCGACCGCGCGGGCAACAAGGTCGGCCCGTCGCTGTCGCTGAACGGCAGCTACCTGCCGGGATTCGCGGGCAACGCGGCAACGGGCGGTGCGGAGAATTTCGCGGGCTTCATTCAGAATCACTGGGAATTGCCCGGCGGACGGCTGCGGTTCGATGCCGGCTTCCGGTGGGAGACCGAACGGCTCGACGTCCGGTTCCAGAACCGGACCTGCTGCACCGTAGTCCTGCCGGGCGGTGCCCCGACCGGCAACCGCGCCTATACGCAGGTGCAGACGCTCGGTCCGCCGCAGGTGCTGAACGAACGCTATTACGGTCATGGCTGGTCGGTCGGCGCGAATTACAGCCTGACGCGCACCCTCGCGGTCTATGCGCTGGCGTCGCAGTCGTTCCGGCTGCCCAGCTTCAACGACGGCGTCGCTTTCGCCCAGTCGCGTCCGCTGGCCGATCCGGTCGAAAAGATCGACCAGTATGAAGGCGGGGTCCGGTTCCAGTCGCGCTGGATCGATGCATCTGCCACCGGCTTCTATAACAAGTTCACGCCGCGCACGCTCATCAACATCTATCAGGACATCAATTCGCCGTCGTGCACCGGGGGCGGCACGGTCGCGACGACCGCGACGATCACTTCGTGCCCCAATGTCAACGAACCCTTCTCGTTCGGGACGACCAACTATGGCGCGGAGCTGGAACTGGTGGTGCGTCCGCCGATGATCCCCGGCTTCGACATCAAGGCCAATGTCGTGTTGCAGAATCCGAAGGTGAACGGGTCGAGCTATACGATCGTCAATCAGGTCGGCAACAGCTATCAATATGCCACCGTCAGCCAGGACGGACGGCGCGAGGGGCGGCAGGCGACGACCACGCTGAACATCCAGCCGCGGTTCGACCTCAACCCGCTGACCGGGTTGCCGGTCAAGCTGTACGGGCAATATGAGTATCGTTCGGCGCGCTATTCCAATTCGCAGGACCAGAACGTGACGCTGTATCCGTCCTATTACATCGTCAACGCGGGTGCGCTGATCGACGTGACCAGCCGGTTGTCGTTGCAGTTCCACGTCGCCAACCTGACCAACCAATTGTCCTTTACCGAAGGCGATCCGTTGTTCTTCGACCTGAAGGCACCGAACGGGACCAACAACCGCGGCGTGGCGCGGCCATTGTTCGGGCGGACCGGGCGGCTCATGCTGAACTACCGCTTCTGATGGCCAAGTCGTTGATCGCCGGGATCGAGGCGGGGGGCACGAAAATGCTTTGCGCCGTCGCCCGCCCCGATGGCAGGGTCGTCGAACGCGCACGGTTCGACACTGTCGAGCCGGACGCGACCTTCGCCGGGATCGCGGGATTCTTTGCGGCGGTGCGCGACCGGGTCGGGCCGGTCGCGGCAGGCGGCATCGCCAGCTTTGGCCCGCTCGATCTGGACCGGGCGTCGCCGACCCACGGCCATTTGACCGGTACGCCCAAGCCGGGCTGGTCGGGGGTCGATATGCTCGGGCGTATCGCCGCGATGCTCGACGCGCCGGTTGCGATCGATACCGACGTCAATTGCGCCGCGCTGGCGGAACGCCGCCACGGCGCAGCGCGCGGTCTCGACCGGGTGTGTTATGTCACGGTCGGTACGGGGATCGGGGTCGGCATCGTGTCCGGTGCCGGGTTCCACGACGTCGGCACGGGCCATCCCGAAGCGGGGCACATCCGCGTCGCCCGCGCGCCCGACGACGATTTCCCCGGCATCTGCCCTGCGCATGGCGACTGTGTCGAAGGGCTGGCATGCGGCCCGGCGATGCGGATGCGCTGGGGCGTCCCGGCACAGGATCTGCCGCACGACCATGTCGGCTGGGATCATGCCGCGCATTATGTCGCCGCGCTGTGCGCCAACCTGACCTATGTCGTCCGGCCGCAGCGGATCGTGATCGGCGGCGGCGTACTGGAACGCCCCGGCCTGATCGACGCGGTGCGTCGCGATTATGACCGGGCGATCGCGGGCTATGCGCTCGATCGGTTCTGTGCCGACGCCGACACGTTCCTTGTCCTGCCCGAATTGCGCGATCCGTCGGCGGGACTGGTCGGCGCGTTCGAGATCGCAGGTCGGGCGGCGCGGGTTCCGGCATGAACACCCGTCGCCTCCTGATCGCGCTGACCCTGTCCTGTGCCGTGCTGACGTCGTGCGGGCCGGGCCGGACGCCCGACCGGCGGACCGAACTCGTGCTGTGGAAAAATCAGGTCGGGCTTCAGGAAGAGGCCGCGACGGTGGCGTTGATCGACCGGTTCAACGCATCGCAATCCAAGTGGCGCGTCGTCGCCCAGTCGCTGCCGCAAGGTGGGTATAATCAATCGATCGTCGCCGCATCGCTGGCCGGGCGGATGCCCTGCGTCCTCGCAGTCGATGCCCCGATGGTGGCAAGCTATGCATGGGCGGGGCATCTGCGCCCGCTGGACGGACAGGTTCCCGCCGCGACGCTGGCGCAAGTAAGCCCGGCGGCGGTCGGCCGCTATCGCGGTGCCGCCTATGCCGTGGGACAGACCGACGCGGCGCTGGCGATCTTCACGAAGCGGTCGATCCTCGCGCAGACCGGCACCCGCATCCCCACGCTGGACCGTCCGTGGAGCGGTGCGGAGTTCCAGACGCTGCTCGAACGGCTCAAGGCGAGCGGTCGCTTCCGCTACCCGCTCGACCTGTCGACCCGCGACGACAAGGCAAGCTGGTGGACCTATGCCTTCGCGCCGATGCTGAATAGTTTTGGCGGCGACCTGATCGACCGGCGTTCGATGCGCAGCGCGCAGGGAACGCTCAACGGTCCGGCGGGGCAGCGGTTCGGCACGTGGTTCCGGGCGCTGTTCGCCGACGGCATGGTCAACCGCAACGAACCCGATGAAAACGCCTTCGTCAAAGGCCGCGCCGCGCTGGCCTATACCGGCAACTGGTGGGCGAGCGACTATCGCGCCCATGCGGGCGACGACCTGCTGATCCTGCCGCCACCCGATTTCGGGCACGGCGTGGTGATCGGCGGCGGTAGCTGGCAATGGGCGATCGGGCGGACCTGTGCCCACCCGGACGGCGCCGGGCAGTTCATCCGCTTCATGCTGGAACCGGGCAACATCGCCGCGCTGTCGGATGCGGGCGGCGGCGTACCGGTGACGGAGGCCGGTGCCGCCGCCTCGCGCGCGTTCCGGCCCGGCGGGGAAGGGCGCGTCTTCTTCGACCTGATGCGCCGTTTCGCGCGCGAACGGCCGTCCACGCCCGCCTTTCCGACCATTTCCAACGCCTTCACCGCCGCGATGCGCGACATCATGGACCGTAAGGACGTGCGCGATGCGCTGGACGACGCGGTCGACGATATCGACGGCGCGATCGCCGACAATCCCGCCTTTGCCGAGGAACGGCCATGACCGAATGGACCGCTTCCCGAGGCCGGGGACGCTTCACGGCGTTGATCTTCGGCGGACCGGCGCTGGCCGGGCTGGCGATCTTCCTCGTCCTTCCGTTCCTGATGGCGCTGGCCCTTACCTTCACCAACCAGCGACTGGTATCGCCGCAGGCGACCGAGTTCGTCGGGCTGCGCAACTACGAACGGCTGCTGTCCGTGACGGCGCTGGTACAGGCGCCGGTGGATGACGGGGCCGGGCCGGTCTGGCCGCGCGTGCGCGACGTGACGCGGGCGGACCCCGCCTATGCCGGATATCGGCCGCTCACCGGCTTTTCTCTCGGCACGCGGCGCGTGACGATCCTCGCCAAGGACCCCGCGTTCCTGCGGGCGTTGCTCAACACCTTCGTCTTCGCGCTGCTGGTGGTGCCGTTGCAATGCGTCGCCGCGCTGGGACTGGCGCTGCTCGTCGATGCCGGGCTGAAGGGGCAGACGGTGTTTCGCGCGATCTGTTTCTCGCCAGTGGTCATGTCGATGGTTATCGTGTCGGTGATATGGTCGTTCCTGTTCGACCGCGATCTGGGGTTGTTCAACAAGGCGCTGGGCATGGTCAGCTTCGGTCTGATCGAACCGGTCGACTGGCTCGGCGATCCGCGAACCGCGATGCCCGCCATCGTCATCATGTCGGCATGGCAGGGGGCCGGGTTCCAGATGCTGATCCTGCTCGCCGGGCTTCAGGGCATATCGCAGGAACTGTACGACGCGGCGCGGATCGACGGCGCCAATGCGGTGCAGCGGTTCCGCCACATTACGCTACCGGGCCTGCGTCAGACGATCGTCTTCGTCCTGATCGTCACGACCATCGCGGCGCTGGGTCTGTTCACGCAGGTCGACGTGATGACCGGCGGCGGCCCGCGCGGATCGACCGGCACGGTGATGTTCGAGGCGGTGCAGCGCGGCGTGCGCGAGGAGAATATTTCCTATGGTGCCACGATCGCGCTGATCTATTTCGCGCTCATCACGTGCGTGATCCTGCTTCAGCAACTCTGGCTGCGCCGTCGCGCGCGGAGGGCCGCATGACCCCGACGCAGCGAAAGACGATCCCGCTCCGGATCGCGCTCTATGCCCTGATGGCGTGCGTCGCGCTCGTCTTCCTCTTTCCGTTCCTGTTCATGCTGGCATCGTCGTTCAAGACGAACGACCAGATTTTCGCCGACCTCGAATCGATGCGCGCGCTGCTGCCGGTCGGGCCGCTGACCGGCGACAATTATGCGCGCGCGTTCCGCCTCGGCAATATCGGCCATTATCTGTTCAATTCGGTCCTCGTCACCGGGATCACCGTTGCGCTGGGCCTGTTGGTCAACAGTCTGGCGGCGTTCGCGCTGGCGCGACTGGAATGGCGCGGGAAACAGGCGGTGTTGACGCTGCTGGTCGTCCTGCTGGTGGTCCCGTTCGAGGCGATCAGCGTGCCGCTGATGGTGCTGGTCGCGTCGCTGCCCGGCCTTGCGATCGGCGCGAACGGGATCGAGATCACGCATAGCTGGCTCGACACGCTGTACGTGCAGATCGTGCCGTTCATCGCCAACGCCTTCTCGATCTATCTGTTCTACCAGTTCTTTCGCGATATCCCCAAGGATCTGGATGAAGCCGCCTATGTCGACGGGGCGACCCCGCTGCAGGTGTATCGCCATGTCATCGTGCCGTCGTCGATGCCGGTGTTCGCGACCGTCACGATCCTTCAGGGGCTGGCGATGTGGAACCAGTATCTCTGGCCGCTCATCACCGTGCCGGGCGAGGCCGCACGGCCATTGATGGTCGGCATGGAACAGTTCTTCGGCGCACGAAAGACTGCATGGGGCGAGGTGATGGCCTATGCCGCGCTCATCACCATCCCCGTGCTCGCCGCCTTCGTGTTCTTTCAGCGGTGGTTCGTCCGCAGTGTCGTCGGCAGCGGCGTCAAGGGTTGAGGCTGTAAACATATGCCATCGTCAGTCGAATTACGTGACATCCGCAAAAGCTATGGTGCGGCGGACATCATCAAGGGCGTCAGCCTGACCATCGCGCCGGGCGAGTTCGTCGTCTTCGTCGGCCCGTCGGGGTGCGGCAAGTCGACGCTGCTCCGCATGATCGCGGGGCTGGAGGCGATCAGCGGCGGCGAATTGCGGTTCGACGATCGGGTCGTGAACGACTGGGACCCCGCCCGCCGCAACATCGGCATGGTGTTCCAGTCCTATGCCCTCTACCCCCACATGACCGTCGAACAGAATATCGGCTTCGGCCTGAAACTGGCGAAGCGTCCGAAGGCGGAACTGGCCGAGCGTGTCGAGGATGCGCTGCGCGTGCTGCAACTGGGCGCGCTTCGTACCCACAAGCCGAGCCAGTTGTCGGGCGGACAGCGCCAGCGCGTCGCCATCGGCCGCGCGATCGTGCGCAACCCCAACGTGTTCCTGTTCGACGAACCGCTGTCCAACCTCGACGCGTCGCTGCGCGGGCAGATGCGGATGGAGATCGGCAAGCTGCATCAGCGGCTGAAGAACACCGTGATCTATGTGACCCACGATCAGGTCGAGGCGATGACGCTGGCCGACCGCATCGTCGTGCTGGAGGGCGGCCATATTCGTCAGGTCGGCACCCCGCTCGACCTGTACGAGCATCCGGCCAACCGCTTCGTCGCCGGGTTCATCGGCACGCCGACCATCGGCTTCCTTGCGGCACGCATCACCGGGTCCGGCCAGGACAGCGTGATCGTGTCGCCGGATACGGACCCGACGCGGACGACCGCGTTGCCGCATCGTGCCACCACGCTGCCCGCCGGAACCGCCGTGACGATCGGGGTGCGGCCCGAACATTGCCGACTGGTCCCGCCCGACGATGCGACCCACACGGGCATGGTCGTGATGCTCGAACGGCTGGGGGCCGACACCTTCGCCTTTATCGACGTTGTCGGCGCGGCCGACCCGGTTGCCGTCCGGCTCGACCCCGGCGACCGCACGACCGCGACCGGCGACCGCGTCGGCCTGACCTTCGATCCCGCGACCGCGCATTTGTTCGGTCCCGACGACATCACGATCCCGTCGACGCGCACCGTCGACGCCCCTTTCCATGCGAAGCAGAACCCATGACCGACCAAATTCCGACCATTGCCCGCACCGAACCCTACCGCCCGCAGGTCCATTTCACCCCACATCGCAACTGGATCAACGATCCCAACGGACTGGTCTGGTTCGAGGGCGAATATCACCTGTTCTTCCAGTATAATCCCAAGGGGATGGACTGGGGCAACATGTGCTGGGGCCATGCCGTCAGTACCGATCTGATGCACTGGCGCGAATTGCCCGTGGCCATTCCCGAAACCGATCAGATGATCTTTTCGGGCAGCATCGTCGTCGACCACGACAATGTGTCGGGGTTGGGCGATGGCATCGCTGCGCCGCTCATCGCGATCTTCACCGCCTACGACCCGGTTCGCAGCATCCAGTCGCAGCATCTGGCGTTCAGTCATGATCGCGGTCGCAGCTTCACCCACTATGCCGGGAACCCGATCATCGATCTCGACCTCGCGGATTTTCGCGATCCCAAGGTCTTCTATCATGCCGACAGTGCGGCGTGGGTAATGGTCGTCGCGCTGGCGCGCGATCACGTCCTGCAATTCTATCGCTCGTCCGATTTGCTCGACTGGACGCTGGCCGGGACGTTCGGACCCACCGGGTCGACATCGGGCCAATGGGAATGCCCCGATCTTTTCGAGGTGCCGATCGCGGGCGAAGGCGGCGCATCGGCATGGGTGTTGAAGATCGACGTCGATGTCGGCCTGACCGACGGCGGTTCGGGGGCGCAATATTTCGTCGGGGACTTCGATGGATACCGGTTCACGATCGACCCGGTGCGGGGCGACGAAGGCGGCCTGCTGGTCGATCAGGGGCCGGACTTCTATGCCGCGATCACGTGGAGCAACCTGCCCGATCCGTCTGCCGGTCCGCTGTGGATCGGGTGGCAGTCGAATCACCAGACCGGACGCTATTATCCGACCGACCCGTGGCGCGGCGCGATGTCGCTTCCGCGCCGCCTGTTCCTGTACCCGGTGGACAGCAGTTTGCGCCTCGGACAGGTGCCGGTGCTCGACGCGGATATCCAGCCCGATGCGGACGCAGGGCCGGTTGCCATCGAGGGTGACCGCATCATCCTGTCGGCGGACGCCACGTCGTTCCAGCACCGTTTCCGCGTGTCGACCGATACCGACCACGACTGGACCATCGAGCTTGTCGACGGGGACGAGATACTCCTGCAGGTCGCGGTCGACGCGACCGGCGGACGCGTCACCTTTCACCGTCCAAAGTCGGCGATCGGCCGGTTCGACGGATACGAGCATCGCACCGCGACCACGCTCACGCCTGTGTCTTCGATCGACGTGCACGTCGTGGTCGACGGCTCGCTGGTCGAGATTTTCCTGAACGGCGGGCGTTCGGTGTATTCGGGATCGATCTTCCCCCGTGCCGCGCCGCAACTGGTCATCCGGGGCGTCGGCGTAGCGGAACATTTTCGGCACCTCGGCGGGAGTAACCTCTAGCCAACGGTGCGTTACCGATCCGGTCACTGGAGACGGCCAGAACAATTCACGCGCACACCGATCGGCAAACGCAATTGTGACCATGTGCATCAGTCCGAGCGCTACTTCTAAATGTTCACGCAGCGCCTCAAAATTTAAGGCGCTGGAGGGACCGGCGAATCCCCCCCTGCGGTCTGGTTCGAATGATGCATCAAGGCGGCCGGCTATTCGCGTCGCCAGATCGCGATCATCGGCGCGTCGATCAGGAGTTGCGTGGTCATGGCGTCGCGCGTCGCCCTCCTGAACCCGATGAAGCGCGACCACGCGCCGTGAACAGGTCGATAACTGCGGCAACGCAGAACCGGCCCCCGGCGGGCCGAATATAGAATCCGCCCCGACGAACGCCGGGATGACGTCGGCAACCCGCGTCTGGTTGTGGGCATCGGCAGTGAACCAGCGATCGAGCATTTTGCCGGCAATCTGCATGGAAGGTGTTCGGCCAGATGATCGTACCGGACGCGTCGCGTTCCTCTGACCCCTTACACGCTTCGCTGACAACGGAGGGCCGCGACGAAACCACGGCAGTACCTTGATACCATCGTCAGTAATCGCGTTCCCGGACAGCGACGCCGGACAGCAGCGCCGTCGCTCGTGTCTACATCACCAGCATGCATCAGGTTCAGGTAAGCTTCGTACCATAGCATTCTTATCAGCCAGCATGAACGTCCCGTCGTAATGACGAGAGAACGTCAGCTTGCAGCAGGAGGAACGACGTTGCCGACGCTGTCGGCATATTTGGGGGAATTGATGATGCGTCTTTCATTCAGGTCGTTACTGCTTGCGGCTGCCGTTTTTCCTGGCACGGCGATGGCGCAGGATACGCCGATGTCCGATCGAACGCCGGAGGCAGAGGTTCAGGACAGCGTCGCACCGAACGAAGGGACGCAGACGATCGTTTCGGGACAGCCGGAACAGATCGCCGAACAACGCCGCGAAGCGCGAGACGATGCCGGGTCGGACGCAGAGGCCGATATCGCAGTCACCGGCAGTCGCCTGTCGGACGGGGACGTTACATCGCAGAAGATCGTCATCACGCGTGAACAGATCAAGGCGCGGGGCGTGACCTCGGTCGAGGATCTGATCCGCACCCTGCCGCAGAGTGTCAACACGATCGGGGCGATCACAAACGAACGCGGTCGCGGACCGTTGTCGCAGCGTGCCCGTGGCGCAAGCGTGTCGCGGATCGGCAGCCTTGGCGTATCCGCCGCAAATCTGGGCGGCACCGGGGCGGCGAACACGCTGGTGCTCGTCAACGGCCGTCGGCTGGCAGGCGCGGCGGGGATCGAGGACGGGTTCGTCAACCTGAACGGCATTCCTCTCAGCGCGATCGAACGGGTCGAGATCATTCCGAGCGGATCGGCCGCAATCTACGGCGCGGACGCGCTGAGCGGCGTTATCAACTTCATTCTGCGCAAGGAGGGCAAGGGGCTGACGCTGGGCAGCCAGGCTCTGGTGTCTAGCACCGATGCCGACAGCGCGCGGTTCAACGCGTTCGGTGCATTTTCATGGGGAAGCGGGCGTATCTCCGGGACCGCCGACTATCAGAAGCGCGACCCGGTCAACAACCGCAAGACCGGTTATGTGACCGACGATTACTCGTCCTATTTCGACGGCAACCCGCAATTCGATTATCGTCGGTTCAGCAGCGGACTGCAGCCGGGAGTGATCGACCTGTCGGGGCAGCGCTTCGACCCGGTGACCGGGACGTTTCCCTTCGTCTTCGAAGGGCTGACGGTGAGGCCGGGGCTGGACCGGCCACCGACGGTCGCCGATTTCATCACGGTCGGGCGCGAAGCGCTGCGCGACTTCATTCCCGAGTTCGCCGGCCCTCAGTCGGAAACGACCAGTTTTACCGCCAACCTCGATCAGAAGATCACCGACCGCCTTTCGTTCTTCGCGCAGGGCATGTATTCGCGGGCGAAGAACCGGGAACAGGCCAGTCTGGAGCAGGGGCTTTTCCTCACGCTGGCGCCCGGACAGGCGTACAACCCGTTCCCCGCCTTCGGTTCGAGCGACTTTCGCCCGGAAACCGACGTCTATTATTATCCAGCCGCCGAGGTCGCGGCAGGTCTGGTCCAGCCACGGGAATTCCGGAATACGGCGACCCAATGGGCGGTCAACGCTGGTCTGACGTACGAGTTCAACAAAGATACCCGGCTTAGCCTGATCTACACGACTTCGCGTTCCACCAGCGAAGGAAGCGGGTTGCGCCTCGGGTCGCTCGTCAGCATCACCACGCTCGCCGATGGTAGCCGGGGTTGCTACAACTTCGAACTGGCCGGAACCCAGATCAGCGATGAACGCCGCGCCGCGTTGCAGCCCGCCTTCGATCGCCAATGTCGTGCGATCACCAGCGCGGACCCCACCGTTGCGTTCAACCCGTTCAAGACAAGCGCGACCGGTGGCGGCGACATCAGCGACTTTCTGTACAACGATCCGACCGAGGACCGCCAGTCGCGGCTGCAACAATATGAAGCGCGCCTGACGGGATCGCTACTGACGTTGCCCGCAGGCAAGCTGACCTATGCGATCGGCGGCGAATATATCGACGACGGCGCCGACAGCCGAGAAGTCCGGGCGGTCACCGGTACGGCCGGCAGCCGCGACCGTTACGCCGGTTTCGTCGAACTCAACCTGCCGATCCTCGGCCGGGGGTATGACTTGCCCTTGATGCGCACGCTTACCTTCAATCTTGCGGCACGACGCGATACGTTTAATTCCGAAGGCGCGATCGGCACTGTCGATAACGTGCCGGTGGCCGAGGGCGGCGAGTTGCTGTTTGGGAAGAACTCGTTCAGCCGGATCACGCCGTCGTTCGGCGTGCGCTACCAACCGGTCGAACAACTGACCTTCCTCGCGAAATGGGGACGGGGGTTCCAGCCGCCACCATATACGCAATTGTTCACTCCGCTCGGCACGCAAGAATCGTTCGCCAGCGTGATCGGCGATCCGTTTTACGATTGTGCCGCGAACCGCGACTGCATCCGCGGACAGGCATCGCGAGGGTATCTGGTGCCGTTGATCGTCGCACCCAATACCGATCTGCGTCCACAAACGTCGCGACAGGAAAGCTTCACCGCATCGTGGCGACCAACCGGTTTCCTGACCAACCTCACGCTCGATGCGACCTTCAACCGTACGGTGATCCGGAACGAGTTCGCCCGGCTGGACGATCTTGACAACCTGTTGACCCGGCAGGAAATCTACGCGCTGACCCAGTTCTATCCGCGTGGCGCGAACAACAAGATCACGCAGGTGAATGCGAGCGTGTTCAACATCGTCGGCTCCCAATATTCGTCGATGACGTATGAGGCGAGCTACAACATCATGACCGGCATCGGGAATTTCGAGCCGCGGGTGGTCGTTGTCGACAACCTGAAGTCCGAGCGCCGCGCGCTGGCCGACAGCCGGATCATCTCGACCCTTGGCAAGATCCAGGGGCCCGACGATTATCGGGTGGTCGGATCGTTGGGATATTTCCGGGATCATGTGGCGCTGACGCTGTGGGCGTATCATACGCCGTCCTATGTCAACGATTACGACACCAGCCTCGAAGCCGGGCTGGAAACCGCGACGGAGACGCGTCGGCGGGTGGACAGCTATACGACGTTCGACCTCACCGGATCGTGGAACACGACCCAGCGTTTCCGGTTCAACTTCGCGGTCCGCAATCTGTTCAACCCCAAGCCGCCCTTCGCGCTGGTACAGAACCGACCCTATGACACTGCCCGGTACAACGCCAACGGTCGCACCGCGATGGCTCAGGTGGAGTATAATTTCTGATCGGATACGACCGGATCGCCCTTCGTCCCCGTGCCGGACGAAGGGCGTTGCGCCGTCCGGGCAGCGCTGGCAGGAGATTTGAATGCGCTTGCTGATGGTCGAGGACGACGCAGGAGTCACGGAGACGCTGGCAGCCTATCTTCGCCGTCAGGGATATGTCGTCGATGCTGCGGGTACGCTCGACATGGCGCGCGAAGCGCTGGCGTCCAACCGGTTCGACCTCGTCATCGTCGACCGGACGCTGCCGGATGGCGACGGCATGGCGCTGGTCGTCGGTGCGGCCGAGCGGGGGCGGCCGCAACGCTTCCTGATGCTTACCGCGATGAGCGGGGTGGAAGATACCGTCGCCGCGCTGGAGGCCGGCGCGATCGATTATGTCGTCAAGCCGTTCGAGCCGCGCGAGTTGCTGGCGCGCATCCGCAACGCCCTGCGGCGCGAGCTGGCAGAACCCCAGGCGCTCAAACGCTTCGGCCCGCTCAGCTACGACATGGAAAGCAACGGCTTCGCGATCGATGACGATCCCTTTGTCCTGCGCCGGACCGAGGCGTTGATACTCGCTGCGCTGATCGGTCGTCCCGGCGCGATGGTGCAGCGCGAGACGCTGGAATCGCGCGTCTATGGCTATGATCAGTTCGTCAACGCCAACTCCCTCGAATCGCAGATATCGCGCCTCCGGCGGCAGCTCGCGGCTCGAACCGACCGGATACGCATTCTGGCGGTGCGCGGTGTCGGCTACCGCCTGAGCGAAACATGATGCCAGTCTGGTGCAAGCCAGCGGTGCGATGCTGAACCCCGAACCCGTTCCCCCTTTTCGATCGAGATACGATGCAAGCCATTGACGAAATTGCCGATGCCCGCGCGAGCGCTGCGGAGTTCACCGCCACTTTCCGGCGCATCCGTGACGAAGTAGGGCGGATGATCGTGGGTCAGCACGCGGTCATCGACGGCGTGCTGACGGCGCTGATGGCGGGGGGACACGTCTTGTTGGAGGGAGTGCCCGGACTGGGCAAGACCGCGCTGGTTTCGGCCGTCAGTGGCGCGGTGTCGGTTCCGTTCTCCCGCATCCAGTTCACGCCCGACATGATGCCTGCGGATATCATCGGCACATCGATGCTGACCGAAGGGGAGGGCGGGCGCCACGAGTTGACCTTTCAGGAAGGGCCGATCGTCTCGAACCTCGTCCTCGCCGACGAGATCAACCGCGCCACCCCGCGTACGCAGTCCGCGCTGCTGGAAGCCATGCAGGAAAAGCAGGTCACGGTCGGGCGGCGTACGATCCGGATGCCCGATCCCTTCTGCGTGATGGCGACCCAGAATCCGGTCGATCAGGAAGGCACCTATCCGCTGCCGGAGGCACAGCTCGACCGGTTCCTGTTCAAGCTGCTGGTCGGCTACCCGGACGAGAGCGAGTATCACGCGATCATCGACCGGACGACCAGCGCGCAGACGGTGCGGATCGCGGCGGTCAGCGATGCCGCCGCGCTGGTACGGATGCGGGCGGTGGTGCGGGCGGTGCCGGTGGCGCAGGTCGCGAAGAGCTATGCGATCCGGCTGGTCATGGCGACGCAGCCGGGTAGCGACTATGCGCCCGACATGGTCACTCGCCACGTCGCGCTGGGTGCCTCGCCGCGTGGGGTGCAGGCGCTGATGTTGGCGGCGAAGGTTCAGGCGCTGCTTGACGGGCGGTTCGCGGTCAGCACCGACGACATCGCGACGGTCGCGCTGCCGGCGCTACGTCATCGTATCGTCACCAACTTTCACGCCCAGGCAGGCAGCGTCACCGCAGACTCACTGGTCGACGAGGTCCTCGCCGCCGTCGAACGACCGATCGACAATTGACGCGACCACGGTCGACGCGGCGGCGCCGGGAGGGGTTCCCGACTATTCCACAGCGCTTTCCCGACGGAAAACCGGGCTAGCGCTGCCGCTTGCCGTAGATGTCGCGTACCTCGACCGGCCCAAGGTTCAGGGCGCGCACGTCGCGCTCGATCGTCGCCAGATCGCCGACTACGACCCATGTCAGTTCCGCCGGGCGATAGGTTTCGCGCGCGACGCGGTTTACCTGTTCCAGCGTGACTGCCGCCAGTCGGTCGCCCGCTCGACGCGCGTCGTCCAGCGGACGTCCACGATCGTTGGCGCGCACGATCGCCTGCATCACCGCCGCATCGCTGCCAAGCGCGAGGGGGATGGTCCGAATAGCTGCCGCGCGGTGCCCGTCGAGCTCGTCGGCATCGATCGGACGGGTCGCGACGATCGCTGTCATCTCTCCCTGTATCTCTCGCATCGCAGCGGCGGTGTGGACGGTTTCGATAGAGCCGCTGGCGCTGAACAGGCGCAGTCCGGTTGGCGCGTCGCCAATGCCGCCCTGAAAGCCGTAGGTCCAGCGCTTGTCGCCGCGCAGGTTTCGGTTGATCCGACTGTCGAAGTCGCCCGCCAGCGTCATCTCGGCGACGATCTCTGCCGCTCGACGGTCCGGGGAATAGGGCGGGACAAGCTGACCGACCGTCACCACACTCTGTGCCGATCCTGGCGCATCGATTAAAATCACCCGGCCACCTGTGACCGGAGGCGGCGTATCGATGACGGTCGGCGCGGGATGGGTACGTCGCCAGTCGCGGAAGTGGCGCTCTGCAAGGCGGCGGGCCTGCACCGGGGTGATATCGCCCATCATCACCAGCGTCGCGCCGTCCGCGCCCAGTTCGCGACGATGGAAATCGTTCATCATGGCGCGGGTCACCGGCCTCGTCGCATCGGGACCGAACAGCCTTCCGTTGGGGCGGTCGCCCCACAGGGCGTTCAGAAGTACTGCCTGTGCCGCGTTCTGCGGCGCGCCATCATAAGTGCCGCGGCGCCCCGCCGCTGCGACGTTGTATGCATCGATCCTTGCCTGCGGGTAGGCCGGGTGCCGCAGCATGTCGGCGGCCAGCGCGAACCCGGCGGATGCGTTGCGGGTCAGAGTGGACCAGCTGAAACTGCCGGTGCGCGCGCTCCGACCGCCGCCGATGGTCATCCCGACCCGTTCACGGGCCGCCGACAATGCCGCCTCGTCCATATGGACCGTGCCTGCCGTCATCAGCGCAAACGCCTGATTCACCGTTCCCGGAACATAGCGCAGATCGGCCAGCGTACCCGTGGGAAACTGCAGATATGCCTCCACGATCGGCACGTCGTGCCGTTCCGCAACGATTAACGTCAGGCCATTGGCGAGAACGGTTCTGGTGATCGCGGGAAACTGGACCGCATCCTTGAACGGTCCGGGCTCCGGTAACCGGCTGCGGTCGACCATCGGCGTGAGCAGGGGGGCCGGGGGCGGGGGTGGCACCACGACGGCCGAATGTGCGTCGGCGCGGGCGGGTGGCAGCGGTTCGGGCGTGCCGGGCAGGATCGTCTGCTGATAATAAGGCTGTGACAGCCAACGCGTCGCGACCTGTCGCAACTGCAGGCTGGTCGCCCCCGCCGTCCAGTCGCGTTGACGCAGCAACGACGCGGGATCGCCGAGATAGAGTTCGCCGAGCCCCATCTGCATGCCGACGGCGGCGTTGTCCTGCATCTGGCGCAACAAAGCCTGATCGGTCATTCCGGCAATTGCGGATAGCCGGGCCTGATCCGGGCCGCGCGCCAGATAGCGTGCGAGTGCGCCGTCCAGCGCGGCTTCGGCCTCGCTGACAGGCACGCCGGGCCGCACCGCGATCGACACCGAAAAGGTGGTCGACAACTGCTGCTGATCCATGGCGGTCGTCAGGCTGGACGCGGGTTTTCCTTCCCCGACCAGCGCGGATTGCAAGGATGCCGGGCCGGGCACCTTCATCGTCTGTTCGACCATTTGAAGCAGCGTCATGTCGCGTGCCGCCGCAGGGTCGACTGGCCAGACGCGGGTGATGACCGGTGCGGGGACGGTATCGTTGAAGACGACATGCCGCGTCGTCGCGGTGCCCGGTGGCATCGTCGCCGGACGGGGAAGCACCGGCCCCTGCGGCACATCGGCGAAATATCGGGTAGCCTTGTCCCGTGCGGTCGCCACGTCGATATCGCCGGACAGGACGAGGATCGCGTTGCCCGCGCCGTACCATGTCCGATACCAGTCCTTCACCTCGTCCAGCGTGGCGGCATCGATATCCGCCATCGTGCCGATGACGGGGCGCGTATAGGGATGGCCGGCAGGATAGAAGTCGTGCTGGAAACGCCGTTCCGACAGCGATGCGCGCGACGGCGACTGAAGCGCTTCGTTGCGGATCACGGCGCGCTGCTCATCGAGCGAGGCCTGCGACAGCCCGCCCGCCAGATACGCCATCCGGTCCGATTCAAGCCACAACGCGAGGTCGATCGCGTTGGTCGGCACCGTCTGGTGGTATTCGGTATAGTCGGCCAGCGTGCTCGCGTTGGCGTCGCGCGCACCGGCGAGCAACAAGGGGGTCAAATAGTCCCCACCCCGATGGGTGGTCGGCTGGAACATCAGATGTTCGAACAGATGGGCGAAACCGCTGCGTCCGCGCGGTTCGTCCTTCGACCCGACCTTGTAATAGATCCCGACGAACACGTGCGGATTGCGACGGTTGCTGTGCACCAGCACGGTCAGTCCATTGGGCAGGGTGAAGCGCTCGACATCGAAGCGGATCGGGCGCGCCGCAGCCGGACCAGCCTGCGCGACGGATGGCAGCGGGGCGGCGGTGGCTAGCAGCAGGGCAAGGCCATGACGATACAACGGCACGATCGGTCTCCGTCGCGCAGGGTATCTGTGGGCGCGTGCGGGCGATCAACCACGCGAAGCTTGCACCAGCCTTGCGAACGAGCAACGTCAGGTTGGTGCAAGCCAGCGTGATTAAGTAGATGCGATGACGAACGGCCACAGCGTATGAACATTGAATCCGGTCGGGCGGTGCGCAATCGGCTGGACGCGCTGGAAGCGCGCGGGCGGGCGTATCTCGACGTTCGCGCTCGCGGAGCCTCGCTGGTTCAGGCGATATCGGTTATTGCGCGTGCCAGCGTGATCGTGCCGTTGCTGGGGTTCATGCTGGCGTTCGTGCGGCCCGTACCGATTGTGTTGCTCGTCGGGGCCTCGATCCTCGTACCGTTGCTTACGGCCGGTATCGTCCATGCCACGCGACGGCGTACCACGATTGATCGCGAAGCGGCGCTGGCGGTGTTCGATCGCGGTCCCGGCTTCAAGGACCGGGTGGCGGTCAGCGACGAATTTTCGTCCAGCCCGGGCCGAGGCGGTTTTCACGACGCGGCACTGGCGGAGGCCGCGCCGTGGCTGGACCGGGCGTTCGACATGCCGCTGGATACGCCATCGGTACGCATGGCCGTAACGCGTGTCCTTCGGTTGCATCGCCGGTATCCGATTGCCGCCGTCCTCTTGCTGCCGCTGGCGTTGCTGCTCGGACAGCCGTCCGGACCCGCGCCGGAACGCGCAATCGACCGCGTCGCGCGCGCAGACGCGGCCAAGGACGCGACCGGACGGAATGCTTCGGCGGTTACGGAAACTGCACGCTCGACGCTTGCATCGTCGCTCGTCGCGATGCTCGGTCAACGGCTGGGACTGGCCGACGCCGCGCGCGGTCGATCTGGCGACGTTTCGGCGGCTTTCCCGACAGGTGGCGCTATCAACGGGAAACAGGCGACGGCGGGGGCGGCAGCCGGTGACGGTACGGGTGCGGCAACTGCAGCGGCGGTCGCATCGCCCGGCGGCGGACAGGGTGGCGCCGGACAGGGCGGCGGCGCAGCCGGTGCGGGAGAAGGCGCGGCGGGCCGTGAGGCCGGCGATGCTACCGCTGGGGGCGACCCGAACGCCGGCAGCGATCGCACCGGATCGATGCCTGGCATGCCGTTGTCCGATCCCAACGCCTCGCATGGCGCGGCTCCCCGCGCCGCCACCGGTACAGCCCGCCCCCCCGAAGCGGCACGGCGTGCGCAGGAGCGGCAACCGGCGACGACGGAGGCGGGACAGGCATCGGCGAACGCGCCGGGCAGCGCGAATCCGGCGGCGGCGCGTCAGTCCGGCACCCCGCCGCGTCCGCAATCGGGCGACGGTGCCAGACCGACGCCGTCGCGTCCCGGCGAGAACGGCGAGCGCGAGGAACAGGCACCGGGCAATACGCCGGGACAGGGGAACAATACACCCGGATCGGCGCAGGATGCGCTGAAGCGTTCGCGTGGACTATCGTCGTTATTGCTGGCGGTGCCCACGATTGATCGGCTTGCGGGAACCCCCGGCGCGGGCGTGTCGCGCTCGACTATCCGCCGCGTGCCGCCGGAATCGCGCGAAGCGAACGCGGTCGTGGCTGGCGCGCGCGGGAGCCAGCGGGGCGATGCGGGGCTCGGGACGTATCGCCCGGCCAGCCCGCACGATGCCCGGCTGGTACGCGACTATTTCGCGCGCGGCGACAGCGGGCGGGACCGGCGATGATTACGCGGTGGATGCAACGGCGATCGGCGGCGAAAGCCGCGCAGACGTCGATCACCGACGATGCGGTGGCGGGTGATGATTGGCTCGATCCGGCTTTCCTTGCCGGGCTGGAGCGTTTCAGCCTGCGCATCGCAGAGGCGCAGAAGGGCGGACGGCTGGCCGATCAGCGGACGCCGGCACGCGGGCAAGGCGCGGACTTTGCGGATTTCCGATCCTATACGGCCGGTGACGATCTGCGCACGATCGACTGGAACCTGTATCGTCGACTGGGCAAGCTGTTCGTGCGCGTGTTCGAGGAACGGCAGGATCTGCCCGTCTATCTGATGATCGACGTGTCGCGCAGCATGGTGGTCGAAACACCACCGCGCCTTCACGCCGCACGGCGTGTCGCGCTGGGGCTGGCGGCGGTGGCGTTGCGCCAGCATGACGCGGTGACGCTGTTGCCCTTTTCGGATGGAGTGGCGGTCACACAACGCGCGGTCAGCGGCAAGGCCAATATCGCGCTGGTGGTGCAGGCGTTGTCGACGCTGCGTCCCGGTGGCCGCACCGGGTTGACGGCGGCGATCAGGCGGCTCGGCACCATGCGGATTCGGCGCGGCTTGCTGGTCATCGTGTCGGATTTCTTCGACGAAGACGGAATCGAGGCGACGGTTTCGGCGCTTCGCGGTCTGCGGCATCGGTTGTTGCTGGTTCAGATGACGAAGGCGCACGACGGCGATCCGACGCTGGTTCCCGCGCTTGTCGGGGACGTAACGCTCCACGACGGCGAGGTGGAGGCCGGCGTGCCGTTGACGATTACCCCGACGCTGACAAAGTCGTATCTGCGCGAATGGCGGGCCTTCAATCGCCACCTGACGGATTTCGCCGACGGGGCAGCGGTGGGATTGCTGCGGATCGATGGTGATGGCGACGTGCTGGAACAGATGACGTCGTTCTTCGCACGCGGGCAACTGCCGTGGTGAGCTTCGTATCATGGTCCACGGCGACGGTCGCTCTGGGTGTGCTGGCGATCACCGCGATGCTGTTCGCCTTGCAACGGTTGCGGGTGCAGCGCCGCCGCCTTGGCCTCGCGGCCGCGCCCTTGTGGTCGCAAGCGGCGCGAGCCGCGCCGCCTCGCGTGCTGGGCGGACCGTTCAGGCGACCGCTGTCCTTCCTGCTAGCGCTCGTGATCGCTTTGGTTCTGTGGCTGGCGGCATCGCGGCCTGAACCCACCGCGCCGCCTGTCGGCGGGGTCCACCTGTTCTATCTCGACGCGTCCGCGTTGATGACCGGCGGCGGTGCGTTCGCACGGGCGCGTACCGATCTTGCGCGACAGGTCGCGGCGGTGCCGCCTCGCGCACGGCGTGTCGTTCTGGGCGATCTGTCCGGCACCACGCTGCTGGAAGCGGGCGAGGATGTCGCGTTGCTGCCCGCGCGGCTGGATGGGGTGCGGCCCGGTATCTACCCGTCCGCCTTCTCCCGCTGGATGGCGCAGCGCGACCTCGCCACCCCGGCGACGGTCCATTATTTCGGTCATCGGGCGGTCTTCGATGCTGCGGCGCGCGCACATGGCGACGTCCGACTGGTCCCCGGTTTCCTTGTCGATCCGGTCGCGGTCAATCGCGGCATCGTCGAACTGGGCGTATCGCCGGCCGCGTCAGGCGCGTGGGACCGGGCCGATGTCCTCGTCACCGTAACGGACAGCACCGCGCGCGCGCCGAAGGCGGACGATCTGCGCCTGCGGCTGGGTGACGCGGCAGCGGTGCCCGCGCGGGTAGAGGCTACGGGGGACGGGCGCTTCGTGCTGCGAGACGTACCCGCGACGGGGGAAGTGTTGGAGGTAGCACTGCGACACGGCGACAATTTCACGGTCGACGATCAGGCCACCATCCGCATCCCCGACCGGCGTCCGGTTCGCGTCGCGATCGGTACGGGAGTACCCGCCACGATCGAACGCGCGCTGCGGCTCGATCCCGCCTTTCGTATCGTCGCCCCTGCTGCGGCGCAGGTTGTCGTTCGAGTCGCCGGAGCATCGGGAGACCGACTGCCATCGTTGATCCTGACCGATCCCGTCGCGGAGCCGGCGACGTTCGTCGTGACCAGCCCGGCAGACGAGGGCGACGTCGCGCTTGCCGACCGGATGGATGCCCTGGGGTTGCGTGGGATCGACGCGGCGGTGTTGGCGGACGACCTTGGCAGGACCGTCGCATTGCGCGAAGGCACGCCGTCGGCGGTACGATCGGTGCATGCATGGCGGTCGCTGTTCGACGAGCGGACCGCCTTCGCCCGCTCACCCGCACTGCCGCTGTTCGTTTCGCAGACATTGCGCTGGCTCGCAGTTCCGATGCCGTGGATTCCGTATGCGAAGGCGGGCGCGCCGATCGTGGACCAGTCGGCATTGTACGGCCTCGCCGAGGATCCGGGGCTGCGGGGGCAGGGGCTGGGCGACGACGTCTATCTTTCCGAAGCGGGCAGGATGGAAATCGCGGGGCGCGAAGTGCGCGTGGCGCTTGCCGACCGGGAAACCAGCCGGATGGCGGCCGCCCGTTCGACCGCCGCGTCGCCGACACGCGATACGCCGGGCGTTGATCTGATCGACCTGTTGTTTCCCGGACTGCTGCTGCTCGCCTTCGCATTGCTCGCGTTGGAATGGAGGCTGTTCCAGCGGGGGTGGATGCCATGAGTGTCGTATTCCTCCATCCGCATTGGGGCTGGCTGATGCTGGCCCTTCCGCTGCTCTTGTGGCGGATACGTCCGGGTGTCGGTCGCATCCAGATCGCGTTCCGGGCGGCGGCCTGTGCTGCCATCGTGGTCGCCCTGATGCAGCCCAGTCTGCTGGTCGGGACCGGTCGGCGGCAACATGTGTTCGTGCTCGATCAGAAAGCGGCACTCAACGAGGCGGCTCGCGCTCGTGCACGCACGATATTGAACCAGCGGATCGCGCGCCTTTCCGCGGGGGATGCGGTGACGGTGGTTCAGATTGGCGGACGTCCGGTGTCCGCCCGCGCCGACCGGCATGTTCTGCTTGGCGAACCCGCATCGCTGTCCGCCGCGCTGGCACAGGCGGCGGCCGCTGTACCGCCGGGTACGAGCGCACGCGTCACGCTTGTCAGCGATGGCCTGTCGAATGACAGCCATTGGGGCCGGAGCGTCGCCGCGCTGGTCCGCCGCGGAATCGCGGTCGATACGGTAGCGCTGCAACCCGCGCGACGCGCACCGTTCATCAGCAACCTTCAGGCCGCGCCTGCACGTACAGGCGAAGCCATGCAGGTGGTGGCGACGGTCGAAGGGAATGGCGACGACATGGTGGTCGCGCTATATACCGGCAGCCGATTGCTGGCGACGTCGTCCGCATTCACGGTCGACGGCGTGGCGCGGGTATTGTTGCGGTTTACCGCGAGCGATACCCCGTTCCTGCCGCTGCGCGCCGTGTTGCGCGGGGGCGGGCGGAACGATTCGCCAGGGTTTGACTCGGTGGCGGCGATCCAGCCCCCGCTGCGCATGCTGTATCTGGGCGAGCGGCAGCGCGGTGGTGGCGCGCGGTTGCAGCAACTGATCGGCCCGGGCGTGCGGATCGACGCACCTGCCGATGTCGCGTCCGTACGGGATTTCGGGGCATGGTCGCTGGTCATGATCGACGATCTGCCCGCCGCGCGCCTGTCCGATGCGGCGCAGCGTCAACTGCAGCGCGCGGTCGAGCAGCGCGGTATCGGGCTGATCTACGCCGGGGGAGAGGCGGCGTTCGGCGATGGCGGCTATCAGCGTGCGCCGTTGGCAAGCGCCCTGCCGGTCACGTTTCGACAGGAGGAGCGTGCCGAAAAGCCCAGTGTCGCGGTGGCGGTGGTGATCGACAGTTCGGGATCGATGTCCGGCCAGCCTCTGGAGCTTTCCAAATATGTCGCCCGCCTGGCGGTACGGAACCTGACGCCACAGGACCAGTTCGGCGTAGTCGAGTTCTATGGTGCGAAACAATGGGCCGTGCCCATGCAGCCGGTTCGCGACGCCCCCGCGATCGAACGCGCGATCGGCCGGATGCAGGCACAGGGAAGCAGCGTGCTGTTCCCGGCGTTGCAGGAAGCCTATTACGGCGTGAAGGGTGCGCCGACCCGTTACAAGCATGTGCTCGTCATTTCGGACGGGGACGTCAGCAACGGCGCGTTCGAACAACTCATCCGTCATATGGCGGCGGACGGAGTCAACGTGTCCACCGTGGTGCCGGTCGCGGGAGAGCGCGGTATCGACAACATGGCGCAGTGGGCGCGCTGGGGACTGGGCCGATTCTACTATGTGCCCGACGATGCCAGTCTGGTGCAGCTCGACCTGTCGGTCCCCGGTACGACGGCGCTACCGAACTATCGTCCCGCCGCCGCGCCGCTTCGCACGACGGTCGGGCAGGACTGGTGGCGCGACATCGGATCGCCGGTGCCGCCGCCGGTTGTCGGGATGGTGCGCGTGGATGTCCGGCCGGAAGCGGACACGATCCTCAGCGCAGGTACGCCGCTGCTGGCCAGTTGGCTCTATGGTCGGGGTCGGGTCACTGCCATGATGACCGAACCGCTGGGACAGGGTACGCGTGGTTGGGCGGGCTGGCCGCGATATGGCGAATGGCTGGCGCGTGTCATATCACGTACCGTCTCGTCGGAGGTGCCGCTGACCGTGGCGCTGGCCCGCAATGGCGGCGACGTGTCGGTGATCGTTCAGCGCACCGACGGAGCGGGCGGGCGGACGCCGGAGGCACAGCTTGAACCGGGATCGCGCATCGCACTGACGCAGCGGGCGCCCGGCCTGTACGTCGGAACCGTCGCCATTCCGCCGGACCGCGCCGCGCTGGTCAGCGTACGCGACGGCGACCTTCTGGTCCGCGTCGCCGATCGAGCGCATTCGGACAGTGCAGGGGGCCGGCCGTTTTCCGGACTGCGAGCCTTGCCGCTTGCCGGGCTGGCGCATGTGACCGGAGGGACCGCGTCCGACGCGGATGCCGATCGTGCCGTTCCCCTGTCCGGCGACGCAGGCGACCGGATCGCGGTCGCTTTATGGGGCTGGGCAGCATTCGCGGCGCTGTTGCTATACCTGATGGAAATCACGTACCGCCGCTGGCCGTCGCGTCGGAGTACATCGGCGCGGGAGTTGCGGATATGAAGAGAAGTGGCGTCGCCATCATGGCATTGGCGATTGCGTCCGCGCCCGCGCCTGCCGCATTCGCGCAGGGCGATAGTTCGTCGCGGGTTGCCACCCCTTCGCTCCCCCGGCTGCTCGCGGCATCGCGCCTCGATGTGCGGGGCGTGGAGGGTCTCTATCGACAGGCCGTGTCCCGAAACGACCTTTCCGCGCTGGAAGCGCAGGTTGCCGTTGTCGCCGCCCGGTCGGATGCGTCGCCCGCCGCGCGGGCGCGGGCGTTGCTGATCGGCGCGCTGCTGGCGTGGCAGGACGGGCGAACCGACATCGCGGCTGCATCCGTCGACGCCGCGCTCGCGCTCGATGTCGGGATCGATGCGCAGTTGTTACGGGCCCGCCTGTTCGATGCGATCGGACGCCCGGCGCTTGCGGCACCCTTTTATGCCGCCGCCGCATCCAACGGTTCGGAGGATCGCGCGGATTTGCTATTGCGCGCGGCCATCGCCGCCGCCGAGGACGGCGATCCAAAGACGTTGGCACCGCTTGCCGCGCAGGCGGAGGCACGGACCCGGCGCGGCATCGCCGATCTGCTGGGAGTATTGGGCGACCCGGCAGGTGCGCTCGCAACCTATCGCCCCGTTGCCGCTGGCGTGCCGCCGTTCTCCGCACAGCTGCGCATGGCGCAATGGGCGATTGCCGCGGGCGACCGCGACACCGCGACCGCGGCCGCGTGGGCCGCTTTCCGCGTGGCGACGACGCCCGCCGACCGACGCTATGCGCTTGCCCTGCTGGCAGAGGGGTTCCGTAACGCAAACGACCTCTCCGCGCTGTTGACCTTCCTTCAGGGGAAGCCTGCCAATCTGGACGTCCTGCAGTTGCGGGTCGACACGCTCGTCGAACTGGGCCGGATGGACGACGCGCTGGCGATGCTGCGCGGAAGTGCCGATCCCGCGTTGCGCGCGCAATTGTCCGGCGTGCTCGATCTGGCGGGACGACGCGAGGCGCTGGTTGCCGAATATGAACGGCTGATCGCAAGTGACCGCGCCGCGCTGCGCTGGTACGATGCGCTTGCCGTCCTGTACCTCAGCACCGGGGAACATGACCGGGCGATCGGGGTGTTTCGCCGTCTGTTCGCCGCCAATCCCGACAATCTCGCGTTACTGACCGACGCCGCGCGGCGGATGATCGAGATGGGTCTGACAGATGCCGGATTCACGCTATTGAGGCAAAGCGGCGTCGGGCGTACGACCGCTATCCGTATCTTCCAGTTCGAAAGCGACGCAGCACAAGGGCGCACCGAAGCCGCCGCCGCGGTGCTGGCCGATCTCGACCGCCGCCTGCCTCCGCGCGATGCGCAACGGATCGCGGTGGCCGACGGCTATGAGCGGCTGGGTCGTGGCGGCGACGCGATGCGCGTACTGATCGCGCTGGAGCGATCGGGCCATGTATTAGGCTTCGACGAACAGCTTCACCTCGCGCGACTGGAGCGCGAAAACGGACGCGACGCGGCCGCGCTCGACCGGTTGCTGGACCTCTGGTTCGTTACCGACCTGCCCGCCCAGCGCGGCTTCGTTGAAACACAGATCGTCGCGACCGCGCGGCGGCTCGACCGTGTCGACGATGTATCCGACCGGGTCCGTGCGCGCATCGTAGCGGCGGACGACCGCGGGGTCGAACTGCTGGTGGTGTTGCGGATCGCGCGCAACGATCCGGCCGGTGCCGCCGCGGCCGTGACCGCGTTCGCAGGGGCGGCCGCCGCATCACCGGCACGCATGCGCCGACTGGCGGCGCTGTATCGTCAGCTTGGCGATCGGGAACGTTATCGCGAGACGTTGATGCGACTTGCCGACATCGACCCCGTCAATGCCGCGAACTATCTTCAGCAATTGGTGCGCGAAGTCGCCATCCTGCCAAACCGGGGCGAAGCGGTGCCGGTGGCAGCCGCCGAACTGGAAGCGCTGCTGGCGAAATTAAGTGCTGCTCGTCGGAGCGATCCGGCGGAAGCGCGGCGTTTCGCGGCGGCCGTGTACGGCGCGGCGGGGCAGACTGACCGGGCGATCATGCTGTATCGTCAAGCGGCGGCATCGTCCCCGACCGATCGGGACGCGATGCTCGGTCTCGTCAATCTGCTGAACGGAGCGGGCAGGCGGGCGCAGGCGATCGGGTTGCTCCAGTATCGTGCCGAATTTGCCGCAACCCCCGCCGATCAGGCTCAGGCGCTCGAAGCTCTTGCCGGAGTGCTTGCCGCCACCACAGGTGGCGCGGAGGCGGAACAGTCGCCGAACTACGCCGCGCTACGGCTGCTATGGGCCCGGCGCCGGCTTTACTGGCGACTGGCGCGGGGCGACGATACGGCGGCGCTGTACGATCAATTGGCCGACATCTCCGAACAGATCGGCGACACGCGGACGCAACGCCGCGTGCGCGAAGCGTCGTTGGCGATCGAAGGCACGCAACGTGCCGCCACACTCCGCCAGTTGATCGCGCTGTCCTCGGGCGGCGCGGATGGGAGCGCCGGTGCCTCAGTTGGCGACAATGATGCGAAGGCGTTGTACGGGCGTCGGCTGACCGCCCTGCGTCAGCCGTATCCGGCCGATGTGTATACCGAGCTGGCGGCGGCGATGCTGACGCAACGCGACCTTGCCGGGGCGGAACGCGCCTTCGGGTTGATCGAGGGTATTCCCGGATTGGTGAACGTCGACGCGCTGCGTGCCGACGCCTATCTGGCGTCGGGCTATTTGCAGCGTGCGCTGGCGGGATATAGTCGTGCACTGCTGCGCGATCGCGGCGACGACGGGCTGATCCTCAAGACCGCGATCCTGCAGGAGCAGGTGGGCGACCCGGCATCGGCCCGCGATCTGTACTGGCAGTCGCTGCGCAATGCGGTGTTACGCGTACCGGTCGCCGTTGCCGCCGCCCCCCCCGATGTTCCGTCGCCGTTCGAAGAAAGCCTGATTGAAGGACTGTTGTTCGTCTGGCCCACCGACCCGGCAGCGCGGAACGCCATCACCACCGAGATCGAGGCACTGGCCCGTGACGCCGTGGCAGGTACGACTCCGGTGGCATGGGGACGGGCCGCGCGCGCGCGTCGGCTGCTGACCGTCGCACGGCGGCTGGCGGCGAGCGATCGCGATCGTACGGTGCTCGCCGTGATCGATCCGTTGATCGGCGCCCGCTTTGGCGACGACACCGAGTATGTGCGCGAGCGCGCTATGTTTCGCGACATGACCGGCGAGTCGCCCGTTCCCCCGGCCAACGGCAGCGCCGATCCGATCGAAACCGCGCTACGCAGGCAGGCAGGTGACGGCACGAATGCCGAACTGCGCCTTGCGCTGGCGTTGGAACGCGATGACGATACCGAGCTTGCAGGACTGTTCGATGCGGCGGCGCGGGCCGAAGTGGCGACGCGCGGGGCGTTGGGGCCGAACGACTTCGTGTATCCGTCAGCGCTCAACGTCATGCTCACGATGGTGGCGGGACAGCTTTCCGCCGATCGGCAGCAGGCAGTCGTGCTTGCCCCCCTCGACCGCGCGGGCAACCGCGAAACGGCACTGTTCGACCTGTACCGTACCGCACCCGCCCGGCTGGCGTTGATGGACCGGGCGGCAGGCGCTTCGCTGCTGTCGGACGATCGATTGATCACGCTGATCCGCACCCGGTTCAACGAGCCGACGCCGCGGCGTGTGACGCTGCGGCGGCGCACCGGGCAGCCGCCGGATGTCTATGCCGACATGATCGCGCGCTTCCCGCTCGACAAACAGGTCACGCTGTATGCCGGCCTTGCCGAAGATGCGCAGCGAACCGGCAACGACCCCGTACTGCTCGCACCGCTGGAACAACGGATACTGCATCAGGCGCTCTCGACAGGACAGCAGGCCCGAATGACGACGGCGTTTCGCCAGGTAATGGGCAGGGAGGCAATCATCGCCCAGCGGGTCCAACGGTTGTTCGCGTTAAGCGACGTGCCGGTGTCCAATCGTCCGGTCGTGGTCGCCGGTGCGCAGGCGCTGGCGGAACGTTCGCCGGAAGATCGAGGCGTCGCCGACGCGTTGATAGCCTATCTGCATGGTGATCGTCCGGCTGCACTCGAAGCGTTGTTGCGGCTCGGCGAAACGCCGGAGGGAAGCGAATATGCTCCTGGAATCATTGCCGGTTTTCTCGCCGAGGACTATCGTCGTGCCGGGGCGGCGTTCCTGGACGTTGCCGATCCCGACGTGCCGTCGCGCGCGCAATTCTATCGCCGATACGTCCGCGTCATACCGTCGGCGTTCGGCGGTACCGACGCCGATCTGCGCCGGTATCTCGAACGATTGACGGCACTCGATCCGGACAACGCGGTCTATCTCGCCGCGCTGCTCCATCGGCTGTGGAGCGACAATGACCGGATCGGCTTCGTCAGCCGGCTGGCGGCGTTCGTTGCGGCGCACCCAGACGAACGGGACGCTGCCGCAGTGCTGCAACTCGCCCAAGCGCTCGTCGGACAATCCGAAGCCGCTGCCGCCGTCGCCGCCCGTACGCGGGTCGACGTCAACGATACCGATACGCTGATCGAACTGTTGGCGCGGGTCCAGGCGGCGAGCGGGGGCGGGGGCGGCGCGCCCACCTTCCTGACGCTGCTCGGCTATGTCTATGGCGCTGCACGGCAAGAGCAGCCCACCCTTCGCGGGGTCGCGGCGGTGGAGGCGCGACGGCGACAGGACCGGACGGTGGTGCAGCCTGCGGCCTCCGACGTGCTGGACCCGTTGGTTCGCGCTGCAGCGAATCCCGCCAGCGTGCCCGCCACGATGCGCGGTGTCTGGCGGCGTAGCGCCGCGAACCCCGAAACCCCCGACGACATGGCCGCCGTGACCCGTACGTTGCTGCTCGACCGGTTGACCGAAATCGGCTTGTCCGGGAACTCACCGGGCAAACCGGTCGACGACGCGGCAGCCGCCGCACTGACCGGCTCCGCCGCGATCGTTGCCGAACTCGAACAGGAGGCGCGGCTGCTCGACCCGATCACCCGCCAACAGCAACAGCCATTCTACGACCTGATCGCGGCGGGTGCAGCACGTCAGGGGACGGAAGATGCCCGCATCGACACGCTTCTCGCTACGCTGGACAGCGGCGGGATCGGCGCCCACGATCTGCAACTGCTCGCAACGCTGGCCGTGCGTAGCGGACGGGTGCTGCAGCCGACGCATCTCGCCGCGGTGCGAACCGCGATTGGTCGCATACCCGCAATGAGCGCACGGCAACGCATTCTCTGGTCGCAACTGTTCGCCCGCGCCGGTGATGTTGTCGCGGCGCGACGGTGGCTGGAGGCGGCGGTGATGCAAATCCTGTACATCGACGTCGCCGAACTCGCCGGTGGTGCGAGGCTGGCGACGTTCGATACCGTAGTGGAGTCGTTGAGGCGTTGGCCGGACCGGGCGGCGGCAACGGCGACCCATGCCGCACTTGCCGGCAGGATCGAGCGCGAGCGGGCGATCATGCCGCCGGACGACGTGCCCGATCCACTGCCACCGCTGGTCCCGGCATCGTAGCGGAGAATCGGACGATGGCATGGCTCCTGCGCCTGGGTCGATCGATGTTGGGTCAGGTTATCCTGTTGTCGGCGCTGTTCGTTGTCGGCGGTGTCTATGTTCTCGCGGGCCGACCGTTGCTCAACATGCCCCGCCTTGACCGTATCGATCCGCCTGCCGCCACGCGGTCGGCGGTCAGGACCGTAATGTCGGACGCCGTAGCGCGAGGCGGAGACGCCGCGGCGCTTTCCGCACGGATCGAACGCAACCCGGTCATGCAGCAGGTGGGGGAGCGCAATCCCGGTTTTCGCTACTTCGCGTTGAGCGGCGACACGCGCGTCGGGACGTCCGCGCCGCGTTATCTGACGCGAACCGGAGTGGCAGGAATGATCGCCGCGCGCCGGTCGGCAAGCGCACCGGGAATGTGCGCCCGCTGGGAGCGATCCTTTCAGCATTCCGGCGGAGTCGATCAGGTTGGTTTCCTCGACTGCGGCACCCCGCACTATTACGAAGTACGTGGGATTGCAGTGCCGATCGAGGTGGTCCGAACCGGCGCGGTGCGCCTCTATGCCGTGCGGGCATGGTCGTACGCTCGCGGGTTTCTGCTGCCGGCGATGGGTGTTCTGGCAATCTGTGTCGGCATTCTCCTGTTCCACATCGTGCGCATCCGTCGGATCGCGCGCCTCGCCAGCCAGGAAGACGACGAACGCGCCCGCGAGCTTTCCGAATACGGGATGCCGACCGAATTGTTGCCGCTGATCCGCGCGATCAACCGGATGATCGCCGACAGTATTGCCGGGGAACGCCGCCGCCGCTTTTTCCTGTCGGCGGCGGCGCACGAGATGCGCACGCCACTGACGATCCTGCGCACGCGTCTGGAGATGCTGGACGAGAGCGAGGACCGGACAAAGCTGATCGGCGACGTTCGGCGGCTATCCCGACTAGTCAACGACCTGCTCACCTTGACCCGCATCGGCGAACGTCCTCCGGTACTGGTCCCCACACGGCTGTTCGCTTCCTGTCGGGCCGCGATCGATGCGCTGGACCCGGTCGCAATGGGGCGGGGGGTGACGTTGCGGCTGCGCGGCGAGACCCGGACAGTCGTGCTGGGCGACGCCAGCCTGATCGAGACGGCAGCCGTCAATCTGATCGGCAATGCGATCGTCGTGACGCCGCCGGGAGGAACGGTCGCGGTGTTGCTGTCGGAGACGGGCGAGTTACAGGTCTGGGACGAAGGGCCGGGGATCGCGCCGGACAAGGTCTCCGAGATATTCGAACCGTTTGTGCGTCTGTCCGATCATCACAAGGGCCACGGACTGGGATTGGCGATCGTGCGTGCGGTCGCCGATGCGCATCATGCGACGATCGATGTCGACACGACGCCACGCGGTACCTGTTTCAAGATCCGCTTCGTGGCGGCGTAGCGGCGGGCGGAACGTAAAGCTGCAACTCGCCACGTGGCAGGTCGAGCGCGAAACGTTGCAGCAACCCGAGCATGTCCATTCCCAATATCAGGCGTGGCGTGCCTTCCTCGGACGGCGTGAAGGTCAACGGCACACCACGAAAGCCGACCGGTCCCAGCGTGACCCGATCGACGGTGCCGCGCCGCACTATCGTACCGCCGATCGTTGCGCCGGTGATAGTGCCGTTCGCTTTCAGTCGCGGATCGTCGTCGTGCCATCCCAGCGCGCGCAGCACCGCGCCGTTGGCGACGCTACCTTCCGCCCCGGTATCGACCAGCGCATCGATGACGACCCCATCGATCGTGACAGGAACATGCAGCAACCCCTTGGCATCGACGCTTCCTCGAACGGCAACATGATCGGCCACGGCCGGTCCCGAAGTATCGACCGCCAGCCGTCGCGCGGCGAGGTCGAAAACCAGCTTACGCCCGGAGAACAGGTCGATGCCCAGAATACCGCGCGCCTGCGTGACGCCGATTCCGGGCAGCGCGACCACTGCCGTATCGCGTGCGTCGAACAGCGCGTTCCTCATCCGACGCACATGGTGAGCGCGTGCCATCACGCTTCCCGCGACGCCGTTGACGACGATTGCCTCCTGAACCGGGGGTAACTTCATCGATTCCGCCAGCGCTTCGGTGAGCACGCTCGATTGCGCGGCGGTATCCATCAGCATGTCGACCGGTGGGCTTCCATCGATCCTCACCGCCACCATCGGGCGCATCCGGGCGTCGAATGTGATTGGTTCGTACGCCATCTGTGCAGCAGCAAAAGCACATGCGATCAGCACGGCATGGAACATCGTTTCTTCTCCGATCCACGGCGAAGGCCGTTGACGAGCGATAGTGCGGCAAGCTGACCCGAAACTGCCGTGACGCGGACCGTCACCCGTCAAATGTTGATTGTGCGGTTCAGGATCGATGTTACCGCCCGCAGCGAACCCGAAGACTCGAACCTGTTCGTAGTGTTGCTAATAGAGACTCCACCGTTTTAAGAGTTGGAGTCTCCTACAAATCCGGGGCGGTTCCAATCGACGCCATAAGGACTGCGCGCGCCAATGCGGCGTCCCGCCCGGCTTGCAGATCGGCTACTCGGGCTGTCACGACGATATCCGGCACGATCCCGGCGTCCGGCTGCGGGGTGACGAGCCGATAGGCGATCAGCGGCAGATCGACTTCGATACCCGACCCCGGCAACCCGACGAAAAAGAAAGCGCCGCCGTTGATGCCGCGACGATTACCGCCGGTCTGCTGGCCGATCAGCGTTCCCAACCGATGACGCCGCATCAGTGTCGCGAAGCCGAAGGTGGCCGAAGCATTCTTCGGGCCGATCAGGACTGCGACTGTCCCTGCGAACCGTCGACCGGCGGGCTGGATGGTGTCGGGGTCGGAAGCGTCGCCGGTACGGGTCAGGGTATAGAAACCGGCGGCGTCGGGGCCGGTCGCCGCGGCTCCCCAATCCTTGAAGCTGCGGTCCCAGGTCTTGAGGTAGGGAGCCAGTCGATCGGGTATCTTGCGATAGCGCACATGGCGGGAATAGCTGTCGGCTGCCAACGGCGCTTCGATCAGCCGGGCGATGATCGCCGCCCCGCAATCAAGCCCTCCGCCGTTGTCGCGCACGTCGATAACGATGCCCGAAAGCTTGCGGTCGACCGCATCGTCCAGGCTGGCGTCGATGAAACTTCGCCAATCCCATTGATCGTGAAACACCGCCCAGGTCGGCATGGTGAGGATGCCCACGGTATCGCGCACCTCGAACGTCCAGCCATAGGGAGAGTTCTTTGACGGAGGGCGCAACGCCGCGTCCCGCGTCGCTGCGGTCATCAGCGGGCAAGCGATCGCGACGGTTCCGCCATCAGCCCGGACCACGATACGCGCGGAGGCGCCGGACGACGCGAACAGCAGCGTCCGCAGCACATCGAACGCCGGCTGACCAGCGTCGCCCGGTATGCCGAGGTCGGCGATTTTGCGCGCATCGTTGCTTCCATCCGTGCGGGCATAGGGAAGCATCTTCGCCAGCATGTCGCGTGCGCCGATATCGTCGATCGCGACCACTTCGCTCCCGGCCGACAAATGGTGCCCGCTGCCGAGATCGGCGGTGACGATCATGCGTCGATCCAGCCAGGCGAAGGCGAAGGGCAGCCGATCGGGCTTGCCGAACAGCGCCGCTGCGACGGTCGGTGTCTGGTTGGCTGGATTCGGATAGCTGTGGCCGCACCGGATGCTGGCGGTAAAAGCCGTGAGCGCAAGGTAGAAGTCGCCCAACGTGCGGGGCGTGGCGGCGAACCGATCCAGACGCCGACGTTCCCGCTGAAACTCCACCGGGGTCAGGTAGCGGTAGAGGCCGGGATGCAGGCTGGCATAGGCGTCGAAGAGGATGGCTATGTCCGCCCGCATCGCGGACGGTGCCAGCAGTTCGCCGGTTGCCTTGGCGGGTGTCGGCAGAAGGGCGGTGGCGAACAGTCCCGACGCTCCTGTCAGAACGTGCCGACGATCAAGGTCTATCATGCTGTTGCTCCGGGTTGGTATGCCTCGAGCCGATGCCGATCATGGTCAGACCATGCGCTGCAAATCCGGACGTCCCGCGTCGTTTTTGTCCGTTGAGACGCGGCGATAGGCCGAGGGAGTGACGCCGAACCGATCCTTGAAGACGCGGTTGAACGTGGCCTTCGATCCGAAACCGGCATCGATCGCGAGCGTCAGGATATCGCCATCGGAACCGTCCCGAAGCCGTGCGGCGACATGCTCGACGCGCAGACCGTTGATCGCCTCGGCAAATCCCACGCCGAGGCCGTCGTTGAGGCCGCGCGACAGATAGGCGGTGTTGGTCCCGAGCCGACGAGCCAACCCGGCAAGGTCGAGGTCGGGATCGCGCCACCATCCCTGTTCCTCGATCCGCCGCATCCATTCGGCCGCGATGGGACGCCAATCGCGCTCGATCGGCTCCACGATAGGGTGCGGTCGGGTATCTGCCTGTCGCCAGCCCTCGATCGCCAGATAATTGCCGACGATCGCCAGCACGACATAGAAACCGAACATGTCGAAATAGGACAACGGTGCGATCAGGGCATCGGCGAACAGATATATCGTTCGCACCGCCGCGATGACGGCAAAGGCGATCAGCACCGCCTGCACGCGCCTGGCCGCGGCGATATCCGATCTTCGGGCGAGCAGCCAACCGCGATGCCGGCGCAGGGCACGCAATCCGGCAACGGCATAACCGATCATCGACGCGAGCAGCAGTACTGCCAGGATCGGATCGAGCCAGGGACGTTGTATCTCCCGGTCGAACGCACCTCTCAAACCGAGCGGCAGGCAGAAGGCGGCGGCCTGATAGGCGAACTGACCCACGGGCAACGCGGCGTGCCAGCGTGGTATCGGCCGATCGAAGATCAGGCCGTTCAGGTGAGCATATAGCAACGGTCCCATTGCCAGGGGCACGGCGAACGGCGCGAACGAAAGCCACGGCCAACGATCGTAGAGGCCCGCATAGCCGATGGTGAACGGCGTCAGCATACCGCACAGGACGATCAGCAACGCGCCGAGCGAGCGTTGCGCGGCCCCGTGCCGCCGCATGATGGCAATCGCCAGCACGAGCATCTGCACCTCGAAAAGGCCGAGGATGAGGGACATGGAATTGATGCTCACATGTCCATCAGCCTCGCCCCCGCGGGAACGTCAATGGCGATCGGGCGATATTGCCTTGGCGTGTTATCCGGTCAATACACCGATATCAGGAGCCGTTTTGATCCAGAATCACCCCGTACGTTCGCTCTCATACCTGTCGCGTTAACGGCGTCGATGGCGGTGGGCGTATCCTATGCCCAGCGGGTCGAGCCACGCTTCGAGAGAGCGGAGTGCGCCGTGAAGGTCGCGCCCGGCGAACGGATCGATTGTGGGCTGCTGTTCGTGCCGGAGAACCGCAGGAAGGCCGAAGCCGGACCATTCGTCTGCCGGTGATGATCTTTCGCAGCACGGCCTCCGCACCCGCTGCCGATCCGGTCGTCTATCTCCCGGGCGGGCCGGGTTTGAGCAGCATCGATGGACGCACGACGGGGAAAGGCAATCCGTTTCTCGCGGAACGCGACCATATCCTTCTGGAAGGGCGGGGCAACAAGTTCGCCCGGCCTTCGCTCGGCTGCCGTGCAATAAACGATCTTCGTGCCATCAGCGCGAGCCCAGCCGTGCAGACAGCAGCCGCGGCACGCTGCCGGGCAGCGCTGGTTGCCTCGGGCATCGATCTCGACGGCTATACCTCGGCCGAGGCCACGGATGACCTTGACGATCTGCGTCGGGCGCTGGGTATCCGGCAATGGAACCTGATCGGGTTTTCGTATGGCACGCGCCTTGCCCAGACGGTGCTGCAACGCCATCCGGAGGGGGTGCGTAGCGTGGTATTCGATTCCGCGCTGCCCACCGACGCCAACTATGACGAGACGGCGGCCTCGTCGCTGCGACGTGCAATCGATGCGTTGTTGAATGCTTGCGCTACCGACCCCGCGTGCGACCGTCGATACCCGAATCTCCGCAACCGTTTCGCGGCGCTGGTTGCCGATGCCGACCGCAACGGAATCCAGATATCCGACCGCGTATTGCGGGGTCGCGATATCGTCGAGGCGGTCGGTGCCGGGCCACAACAACCGGGCGTTATTCCGTCCTTACCGGGCATCATCAACGAGGCGGCCGGGGGCCGATTGACCGGACTGTTGCCGCTGACCCGACAGGCTGCATCGAGCTTCAACTGGGGATTACGCCTGTCGATCTGGTGCGGTGAGGAAATGCCGTTCGAGAACGTCGCACGGATGGCCTCGCAGATATCCCCGACGCTGGGTTTGGGAGGAACGGACAATCGCACGGCAACGCCGGAAATATGTGCGGCATGGCGGGTATCTTCCGCCGAGTCGGCCGCGAACGATCCGGTGAAAAGCGACGTGCCGGTCCTCATCCTTGCCGGTGAGTTCGATCCGGTCACACCGCCCGCATGGGGCCGCCGCCTGCTCCGCACCATGACCAACGCCAGGTTCGTGCAGGTTCCCGGCCAGTCGCATGGGGCGATGTTCAACCGTTGCGGCGGGCAGATGACGATCTCCTTTCTTCGCGACCCCCGCGCTCCGCTTGACGGAGACTGCGTGGCCAAGATGCCCGGGATCGCCTTCGACACTGGCGACGACGTCGCAACGACACGCCAGTAAGATCGCAAAACCGTCCATCATGCCCGACCGATCTGCGATCAGCGGCTTCGCTTGGCTGGGCTGGTGCTACCATTGCCGAATGTCTCGGCAACGAGTGTGGCCCGGCAACCTTCGGGGCCGGACGTGCCCACCCAAATGTCGTAGATACCCTCGGCAGCCTGCAGAAAATCAATCTTTGCGTTCAGACCGTCCCCACCGTCGTCGTCAAACCTCCAACTGGCCGATGGCGTATTTACGAGCAGTACGGTGTCACAATTTGCCTGCGTGCGGAACTGCAGCATCCGGCGAGCGGAATTGCCCGTCAGGCGAAAGGTGAAATCAGGTTGGCGTGTGATCCATCCCGAGCCTGGCTCTGTGCAACTTGTGAGGTTCTGGTCTCCTCCGGCGGTGAGGGTATGCCGGACGGGGGTGTACAACTGGTCGCTGCTGTACGTCACCTGTTCGCCGTTCAACTGATAGTCCGGACAGGCGAGCGCTACTTGCGAGACGCTCGATCCGGCGGTTACCAGCAACGCCCATAAAATAGACCGTGCTACGGTATGCATTGGTCATTCTCCGTTCGCAAATTGCTACAGTCCCGATGCCCTGCTGCTGATGGCAAAACATCGTCACAGGCGTGGATGTCGGCGAACCTTGTCGACGCAGATCATGCCCGAGGACGAGCTTTAATGAAGCGAAAGGGCGTCAGCATACCCCACTTGGGGTATGCGCAAATATTCATTTTATGTTTATTTGGCGCTGGCCGATGCCGACATAGAGCCGGTTCACGATGAAGGCGGCCAGAGCAAGGCCTGCCGAGGCAAGGAGCAGACTGCCGCGCTGCTCGGCATCAAGCCCAACACGCTGGAAATCTGGCGTCATAAGGGCAAGGGACCGCGTTTCGTGAAGCTAGGTCGAGCTGCGCAAGCTCCTGTGCGCTACCAGCGTTCAGCCGTAGCTGAATGGGTGGAACAGCAGTCGTTCGCCAGCACGAGCGCCTACAGCCCGGCTGCGCGTACCGCCGCCAAACCCCATAACTTACGGTCTGCTCCGGTAAGCATCTGACCGAGTGCGCTTTTCTGCGCCGTCAGAACAACCGGCAAGCCAACCATAAGAACATTCGCGAAAAGCGGCGGGATTGCCGTCCCGCACGCTCATCAAGGTACATTAGCAATGACACTATTACCGAACGACGCCGCAGGTCCGCAAGCGGGGTACATTCCCCCTCCCATGACACCCGACGGCAAAGTCGACTGGGCAGAAATCGAGAGAAGGAGTCCACCTCATGATCCGGGACTTGGAGTTCATCGGACGTACGAGGAAAAGCGGGAAGCAGACGAGCGGTCTGCCAAGCTAATCGCCGACGCCCGTGCGATGGAAGAAGCCAAGACTGAGCAGCTAAGGCTTCGCGCGGGCGCACCTGCACCAAACCACGACAACGGCTTCATCAGCCGCACGCCGCGCGACGTACTACGAAGGGCAGCACCGCCGCCCTTCACGTATGACGACGTGCCTCGCCGCATCGGCGAGTTTGCGTATCACTTTTCGCAGGCGACGGGCTTCGACCGTAGCGGTGTCATCGTCGCGAGCGTCACCGCTGCATCTTCCGTCATTGATGACGGATACAGGCTTGTGGTCAGCGCCGAATCAAATTGGACGGTCGCGGCGCGGCAATGGGCGTTCCTGTGCGGCGATCCCAGCGCGGGCAAGTCTCCGTGCGTCCGGGCAGCAACCGATCAGATCAAGCACATGCACGGCGTCCTCTACGAACGGTGGCGCGTAGCTAACGAGGACCTGCGTCGAGAGGAGCGGGAACCCGTCCCAGCGCTCTACACGAGCGACACCACCATCGCCGCCTTGTCGGTGGCGCTACAGGCGAACCCGCGCGGGCTTCTCATGCTGACTGAGGAGTTTGCGTCTTGGATAGGCGGCATCGACGCGGCTGATCGGGGCGAGTCCGCCAAGAACCGGGGCGACTGGCTCCAGTTGAGAGACGGCGGGCCGCATCAAATCAATCGAATCGACCGCGGAGTGGTATACGTCCCGAACTGGGGCGTTTCCGTGCTGGCCGCTTGCACACCGGACGGTTTGGCGAAGCAAATGAAGCAGATGCCGGAGGATGGACTGATTCAGCGGTTCGTACCTTGCATACTCGCAGCGCCCGACCTTAACACGACGGGCGACGCTCGGCCCGCAATGCGTGAATGGGGGCAGTGGTTAGAGTGGGCCTACGTCGCTACGGCGCGCGATTTTCCTGAGCACGTTACGATGAGCGACGCCGCTCGCAAGCTGTTCGCTGCCGAGCATAGGAGTCTGCGGGAGTTGGTCGTGGCGACGGAGGGCTTTTCTCCGGCGTACGCCGCGCATCTCGGGAAGCATCCGGGCATGTTGGCAGAGGTCGCGCTGACGTTCCATGTGTTTACCACGCCCCACGGGGCGGGCCTCGCAACGCAAGTCGGCGAAGAGGCGATGGATTACGCCATCCGATACATGCGGAAGGTTCGTCGGCACGCGCACACCCTGTATTCCAGCGTCCTGAGCAGCGCGCCTGCTTTCGAAATAGCGCGCGCCATTGCCCGGTCCATTGTTGCATCGGACGAACCGATCGCCAGCATTAACCGCGACTGGATGACGCAGCACTGTCAGGCCTTCAAGAAGGCGGAAGACCGGTTGCGCCGCGAGGCGGTCCAAATACTGGAAGATGCCGACTGGCTCTCGGCTCACACGCACGTCCGCACCTATGGAGGCTGGCCGAGCGGGTATGCGGTTCACCACAAGGTCTTCGCGATGTTCGCTCGGGAAGGCGACCAGTGGCGCGCGCACCGCGCGGCTGTCCGCGATGCCATTGGTGAAGCGAGATGATGAGATGCGCAGACATAGCAGGGACGGATGCAACTTGCGGCACCATCTCTGCTAACTCTTACTTGCGTGCGCCATACAGGGGAAGAGATTCCCCCCTCTCTTACTGGTGTACCGTGTGTGTAATGCAGAGATCGCAGAGATACGATTTTGCGTCAGGTCGCCATGTTGCGCGGCAGGCGGTGTCCATTCTTCGAGCAGTCGATCAGCAGTTTGTGGATGCGCAGCATCTCGTTAACGATGGGTTCCATCGGGTACTCGACGCCCAGAAGAGTGAACGTCAGCGTCGAAACGTAGAAGCCCTTGAACACGTGCAGGGGCACTTCGGAATGCGGCCGATCAATGCCAACGTGGTCAGGGATGAACTGTCCGACCTGATGGTCTGCGATGTAGCGGTCAAGCCGCTCGTCGAAGTGCTCAAAGGCGTTCCGCAGGTCGCGGTCTGCCAGCGGATTGTCGGCGGCGACCAAGAACGCCTCTCTGAGCCTCGCGCCCCGCTCCGCGTGAAGCGGCTTCACCTTCTGTCCGACCGGGAAGAAGTAGCGCGACACGCAGCCGGCTTGGTGGAGGATGTTTTGCAGTCGCTCGAACAGCGCGTTCTTAGGCAGCTCCAGCGCTCGCTCGTCGTCGTCGTGGACGTGGCGCAGCCACTTCGACACGTCCTCGATGGACTGACCCGCCGACGCCGTGTGCCACAGCATCGCCTCGATGTAGAACGCCTCGAACGGCGGGTGGATTCCGGTGGTCGTCATGGGACGATCGTAGCCCACCCGCATACGCCTCGAACAGGCCGCAAGCGCCGCCCGCTGGGGCGCGGCAGCTACCCCGCCGCCATGCTGGTAGCGCGCGCGCACCGTCAGCGCCCCTGCCGCGCATACGGAGCCGGTGCGAGCGCGTGGTTATACCGGGTAAATCTTTGCCTCGGCACGAACAGCAAACATTGAGTTTGGTGGTCCTGCTCAACAAGCACGACCTAAGCACCTGTTATCAAACAATAATATCTTGCTGACCTTCGCGGTAACAGTGCAACAATAGCCTATAACAAGCACTTGGAGGAAAAATCGGTGCCTCAACAGGTTGACGTTCGCGTTTCGCCATCTCTTCACCCGGAAACATTCTCAGGTCTTGATGGCTATAATAGCGAAACGGTCAAGTTCGTCGCGGACGCCTTGAGCGCGTTCAATGATGCGTATGTGACGATTGGTAAAATCCATGACGCTCGGGCCTTCGCCAACCGCAATCCGACGTGGACAGACGAACAGCGGACGCTGATCGTTGGCAAGGAAGCGACGAAGCAACAAGATCGCCTTTGCAATAAGTTCGATGCCGCCCGTGCTAATATCGAAAAGGGGGCGCAACATATCGAAGGGGAGTTGTCTCGCCCGCTGAAAGAACGGGCGGGTTTGGGGAACCTCAACCAAGAAGTTCGCGGCCATGTAAAGGCGCTGAATCCTACCGACCGCACGGCATTGCTGAATGATGCGTTCCAGACGAACGACGTCGATACCTTGCAAGCGGTACTCGGTGCCCAGCCGTTTCTCAGCGGCTTGTCGGCACCTGAACACGCGCACTACCTCCGTCGTTTCCACGAAGGGCAAAACCCCCAGTTGGTGGATCGCCTTACGCTCATGCGATCAGCGCTTACGAAGATCGAGCGCGATGCTCCGCTTCTTTTCCGGGAGGTCGAGAAAGCGGTGGGGGCGCCACCAGCAATAGTGAACGGAATCGACGCCGCGAACGAAGCTGCATTGGCGGCCCTCAAAATCGAGCCAGCCGCTTGACCCTGTTCTTCCCCTGTTGAGATCAGCACCATGTCCGAACGTACCGAAGTCCTGCCAGCCTCGAATGGACCCAGATGGGTCAAGGGCCAGAGCGGCAACCCGCGAGGTCGGCCACCGGGGCGACCAGATGCCCGCACGAAGATCACCCGCGCCCTGATGGATGACGGTCTCGACGTCGCTCGCGTTGTACTGGAAGCCGCGAAGGAGGGCGACTTGCAGGCGTGCAATATCGTCCTCGCGCGCATCGCCCCGCCGATGAAGGCGCAGTCGGAGCGGGTAGAGTTCGACTTTGACCCATGCGCCAGCACGGCGCACCAGATTGAAGCGGTACTGGCCGCTATCGCGTCAGGCGACCTATCCCCCGACAGCGGGCGGGAAGTCATCGCTGCCATCGGAACCCTCAGCAACGCCCGTGCGGTCGATGACCTTGAAGCACGCATCATCACTCTGGAAGCGAAGGAGGTTCGCTGATGCCGATCGTTAAGACGAACAATAATCGGGTCGTCTGCGACGACCCTGAACCAGCCGATGCCTTCGTTCAGGTGGTTTGGTTCGGCTCATCTGCGGACGGTGGCCGCGAGGGCGTGTTCCACACCTCGCCCCAGCCTATCGAGGAGTATCAAGACGCGGTCGACTGGGCTATCAGCGTGGCTGACCAGATGGCGCATCCGCTGTACGTCGTTCCAATGCGTTTCGGTGATATTTTGAGCCGGGAACGGCTGGAGAGCGCGGTTGCCAGCATGACCGATCAGGAGCGCGGCGAACTGCGTCGGCTCGTGGTCACTACATGCGCAGGCGTTATGCGAGACTGCGACGAGATTACGGTACGCGAGAAAGCGTTCGGCGTCCTTGCCAAGATGGGCGTGGTGTCCGATGGTGAATAGTAATGAGACGCCCGACTACGGCGTAACGCAGGCGATGCTCGATAGCGTCCAATACCGGCACACCATCGCCGCGATCCGCCAGAAGCAACTCGCCGAGGCGCAGGAGGTGTGGCCGGTCCACGTCAACGAGGCTCTACACTTGCTCGCAGGGAAGGTGGAGATGCTCACCGCGCGTATTGCGCAGTTAGAAGCTGGCCGGGGCTGACCACGGTGGCTGGCGCACGATCCATGCTGGCGCGGGTCCAGCGACTGGAACGGTCGCGCACGGCGCGATCGCTCATTTCCCGCGAGTACGGATCATTCGATGCGTTCGCCGCCGAATGTGAGGCAGATATGGCAGCGGGCAAGCTGGACTCACACGATTTCCCAGTCGTCCTGCACTGTCTTCGCTGTTGGGATAGGGACCGAACCATGCGCAGCTAACGCGGAGCGTTGCGGGCAGGGGTGGGAACCTCGTCGCTGAACAGCACCGCTTGAACATTCGCTCCACATCATGGCAGAGACGAACCGCGCTTCGGCAAACTCCGGGCGTGGGGCTTCGTAACCTCCTCATCACGTCGTCTGGTCGGGTTTCTCGGCCGGGTGGCATGTGCGCATGTCCAGCCGGAAACGGTAAAGGCACATGCGCCTTGTGCGACGTGCAGGGTTACGAACGCCCGGCTTTGGCCGGGCTGCTCCGAACTTCATTGGAGCGTGCGCATGGCAGACAAGGCACCCGCAGTTCGAAGCCAGATTACCGGCAATGCAGGCTTGAACTATGCGGCTTGGCAGCTATCGCGTCGGGGTTGGCACGTTATGCCTACCATCCGCAATGCGCGTGGTTCGGACCTGATCGTCACCGATGCAGATGAAAAAATTTTCTTCGGGATACAGTCGAAGGCGTTGAGCAAGCGACATGCCGTGCCGCTTGGTCGGGAGGTCGAAAGCCTTCGGTCGGAGTGGTGGGTCATCACCGTCCACGCTAACTCCGACGCCCCTATCTGCTACGTTATGAGGTTGGACGAGGTTCGCCAGCTCGCCTCGCAGGACGCCAATGGCGGTGCATACTGGCTTAACCCGCCAGCTTACGACAGGGATGAGTATCGAGAGGCGTGGGGCCGCATAAGCCCGTTCATCCTCTAAGGTTGCCAACGCTTCGAATCTTCGAGCGCCGAGCGTTGGTGTAACCTCAGGCATATCATGAAACGCGCGGATGCAGCGACTAAGTGGCCGAGGCTGCTTTACTCCGCTGCCGCTGATATCGTCTCGGTAAGCCCAGCATAAGCACCACCGAGGTTTTCAATACCTTCAACGATCTCATACTGCCGGACGCTGTTCAGCAATCCCTCCGAACGAAGGAACCCAAGTTGCTTCGCCATGTAATCGCGAAACACCGGGTCCGCGTCGGTGCAGATGCTATTCCGGCCTTCTTGGATTGCAACGCGAGCTGTGACGCCACTACCTGCAAAGAAGTCGAGAACAGTCGAGCCACGGTATGACAGGGCGCGGACTAACCGCTCGATGACCGCTGCCGGCTTTTGCGTGGGATGGCCCACTCGCTCAAGCGAGTTTCCGTTGAGACGGCCCATCCGCCAGACGTTGGTCGGATTACGCCCCTTTTCGACCGATTCGGGATTTAAGCGCTTGTCCTTCATGTAGGCAGCTTTGGTCGCTTCGTCGTACCGCTCACGAACCGCATCGAGGTCGAAGTAATATTTCTTGGTTTTGGCGAACCACGCAATCTCTTCATGCCGGTTGGCAAAAAAGCGCTGCGCGCTCATTCCGTTAGGATAGTTCCAGATGATGAGGTTCGCGAGCAGCATTTTGCTATGCTCGCGCATGTGCGAGATAATCGAAATTAGGTCGCCTGACCCCGCCTCGCCTTGATACTGCAAGCCGCCAAAGATTGCGATACTACCCGTAGGAGCCAGCACGCGCTCTGCCTCCGCCAGCCACTCCTGCGCCCATGCGATGTAATTTTCGTGGTCATCCCAATCCGCCAACAGAATGTTGTAGGGTGGATCGCAGACTATGAGTTGCACCGATTCGCTGGGAATCTTCGCCAGCATATCTAGGCAGTCCCCGACCTCATATACGTGCGTCGTATGCGCAGACGTGTCTGTCGCCACAAGAGCGTCCGATGAGTGCTTCTGTCCAACCTTGTTGAGCGCGTTCATCGCCCGGTGGCCGGCATTCCGGTGCGACCGATTCCCCATCTACGTTGTCACTTTCGAGTTCGTGTGATTTGCCCGACCATGCACTAGGTAGCGTGCGAAAGTCGAGTGTTCATGTCACGTTCTCCCCGAAATCTAGATCGTCAGCAAGCATGCGGAGTGATGTGCGAGCGACATCCAACATCCTCTCTGCCATCTCTTTGACTTCCCAAGGTTGCGCTTTACAGTAAAGCGAAGCTATCTGAAACATGTGTTCAAATTCGCCTGTACGAACAGTTATGTTCTCGCAGTAGTTCTGGTTAATTTCGCGCGAAAGGCTGCTCGCCGTCAGTCGGTCAATACGGTTGAGAAAGCCGGAGTCATGGACGATTTTGACCACACGACCATCCGGGCGCATGACCTCAAACGATTCCGTTGCGAAGTTCGATCCTTGCAGGAATACGACATAGGGAAAATGCTTCTCATCAACCATGAAATTGCGGAGTTCGAGCACGTTCTTGTGCATACGCTCGATGGCGTTACCCGCAGCCATGAAGTCCTGATCCTTGTTCTTCCCTTGGAGTACGCCAGCGAGAATCTTTTCTACGTCGTTTCCTTGGTGCTTCGACTCGCCTACCAAAATCACGCGCCACTTTCCGTTCCGATCCTTCACCTCGGTGATGCCGCCGTCCGGCCGGATGCTCGCACTTTCGACGAACAGGGCTTGCCCGAGCCGAGGATCGAAGCCACTGAGTTTCGCGTTGATCTCACGCTTGCTCAAAGAAGTGCGCAGCTGGAATTCTAGGTTCGGGAACTCCTCAGTCAGCTTGACCAGCACGCCCGCCGTCACTTCGCGGATGGACAGGTCGTGCTTCTGAGCGGCGGCACCAAATATGGTGAGCGGCCCTCCGCCCAATTCCTGCTGAATCCCAAGCCGAAGAGCCTGCCCCTTACCCTTGAACTCGACTTCCCCCGCCATTTACGCATCTTCCCTGTTCCGCAATTTGCAAAGGGAAGGATTATCAGAGAGGGGTGATGCGCGAAAGGTTGACGGCGCGAATATGGAGAATTGGCGGAAGAGGTGGGATTCGAACCCACGGAGCGGTTGCCCGCTCGCTGGTTTTCAAGACCAGTTCCTTAAACCACTCGGACACTCTTCCATACCCAAACCGGCTTGCAGCTTACGACTGGCTTACGGGCGAACCCGCTACCCGAATCGAACTGCCGCTAACCGGCTGTAACGCCTCTCCATTCTAATGCCAGCGACAACAACCCCCACCAGCTTCCAAGACCGGTTCCTTAAACCACTCGGACACTCTTCCGCATCGCGTGGCCGGTGGCATTCGCCGACGCGCGCGGTCGCCCTACCGCTGCGGTGCGGTGCGGCGCAAGCCCCTGTCGATACGGGGGGTTCATCCCGGCCCGGGCATGTGCCAAGACGGTGCGTCCAGCGGGAGCCAAGAGTGTGATGCGTTTTCCAAAGCTGGGGCTGATCGCCCTTCTTGCGATGATGGCCGGGGGTTCTGCGGTCGCGCAGGACGAGGCGGGGTTTCAGGCATATCTTCGCGACGTCGCCGTGCGGGCGCGGGCGCAGGGGGTGCAGCAGTCGACGATCGACGCGGTGCTGCCGATGCTGACCTATAATCCGCGGGTGGTCGAGCTCGACCGCCAGCAGCCGGGCACGTCGTCGTCGAGCGCGGTGCCGCGGTTCGCGCCGTACAAGGCGCGCCATGTCGATACCGCACGGATCAATCGCGGTCGCACCGCCTATCGCGCGCAGCGCGGGCGGTTGGCGACGATCGAACGCGAGACCGGCGTGCCCGAAGAGATCATGGTCGCGATTTGGGGGCATGAGACCAATTATGGCAGCTATACCGGCGACTTCGACCTCCCGCGCAGCCTTGCGACGCTGGCCTATGAAGGGCGGCGGCGGACGCTGTTCGAGCCGGAATTGATCGCGACGTTGAAGATGATCGATCGCGGCGTGCCGCGCGAACGGTTGAAAGGGAGTTGGGCGGGGGCATTCGGCTATCCGCAGTTCCTGCCGTCGATCTATCTTCGTCTCGCCCGTGATGGCGATGGCGACGGTATCGCGAATATCTGGTCGAACGAGGCCGACACGCTGGCGTCGATCGCCAATTATTTCGTCAATGCCGGTTGGCGGCCGGGTCAGCCGTGGGGCATGGCGGTCTCCGTGCCCGCCGGGTTCGATCGCAGCATCCTGACGTCCCGTTCAATCAGCCCGCGCTGTCCGCGCGTGTTCGAGCGGCATAGCCAGTGGCGGTCGCTGCGTGAGTGGCAGGCGGTGGGAATCGCTCCCACCGATGGCCGCCGCCTCGACGCGTCGATTCAGGCGACGTTGATCGAGCCGGACGGCCCGGGTCAGACCGCCTATCTGCTGACCGGCAATTACCGCGTGATCCTCGATTATAATTGCTCGAACTTCTACGCGCTGTCGGTCGGGCTTCTGGCCGACGAAGTGGCGCGATGAATTCGGCAAATTCGGCTGGCGGCGTTGTGCCCCGCGCGGGCACGATGTACCGCGTCGTCGCCCACGACCAAACGGAACCCGTATCCCATGCGTAAGATCGTCCTTCTGAGCCTTGCCGCCGTCGCGCTCGCTTCGCCCGGCTTCGCCGCCCCGCAGTTCGAGACGCCCGCGCCGGTCGCGTTCATGACCGATCTGTCGTCAGGCGCGGTGCTGTTCGCGAAGGATGCCGACCGGCGGATGCCGCCTGCGTCGATGGCGAAGATGATGACCGCCTATGTCGCGTTCGACCTGATCAAGAAGGGTCAGTTGAAGCTCAGCGACACCGCGACCGTTTCGCCCGAAACGTGGCGGCAATGGCATGGCCCGAAGGCCGGATCGACCATGTTCCTGTCGGTGAACGAACAGGTCAGCGTCGAGAATCTGCTGTACGGCATCGTGGTTCTGTCGGGGAACGACGCCTGCGTCGTACTGGCGGAAAAGATCGCCGGTTCGGAACAGGCGTTTACCGACCTGATGAACCAGCGGGCCAAGGAACTGGGGCTGAACAACAGCCATTTCGGTACATCGAACGGCTGGCCGGACGAAGGGCGCACCTATGTGACTGCGCGTGATCTGGCGAAGCTCGCCGCCGCGACGATTCAGAACCATCCGCAACTGTACAAGCAATTCTACTCCAAGGAAAATTTCACCTGGGGCAAGACGCTGGGCGGAAATGCGCCGATCACACAGGCCAATCGCGATCCGTTGCTCGGCCGGGTTCGCGGTGCCGACGGGCTGAAGACCGGCCATACCGAGGAGGCAGGCTTTGGCTTCACCGGATCGGCCGAACAGGACGGCCGCCGGTTGGTGATGGTCGTCGCCGGACTGAACAGCTTCAACCAGCGCGCCGATGAATCGGTGAAGTTCATGAACTGGGGGTTCGGCGCATGGCGTGCGAAGCCGATCGTGGCGGCAGGCAAGCGCGTGGAAAGCGCCGAGGTCCAGTTGGGCGACGCGGCGACGGTCGGACTGGTCGCACCGCGCGCACTGGCCGTGACGATTCCGGCGGGCACCAACAACGCGATGACCGCGCGCGTCGTGTATGACGGCCCGATCAAGGCACCGATCGTCAAGGGCCAGCACATCGCCGATCTGGTCATCACCTCTGCCGACACCGGCGAACAGCGTTTGCCGCTGGTCGCCGAGAATGCGGTGGGCGAAGCCGGGTTCTTCGGGCGGGTGTGGGCAGGCATTACCGCGCTGTTCGCTTGACCGCCGGACGCTTCCTGACGCTGGAAGGCGGTGAGGGGGTCGGCAAGTCGACCCAGGCCCGCGCACTGGTCGCCGCGCTCGGCGCGCGCGGCGTACCGGCGATGCTGACCCGCGAACCGGGCGGCAGCGACGGGGCGGAGGCGATCCGTACGTTGCTGATGCAGGGCGACGTCCGGCGGTGGAGCGCGGCGGCGGAAACGTTGTTGTTCGCCGCCGCGCGCGCCGATCATGTCGAAAAGGTTATCCGGCCACAGGTCGCCGCCGGGACATGGGTGATTTGCGACCGCTTCATCGACAGCACCCGCGCCTATCAGGGGGCGCAGGGCGTGGCGGACGATGCGATCCTGTCGTTGCACGGCTTCGGATCGGACGGACTGTTGCCGGACCGGACGTTGCTGCTGGCCCTGCCGCCGGGCGAGGGAGACGCACGGGCGCGGGCGCGGGACGGTGAAGCTGCCGACCGGTTCGCCGCGCGCGACGACGGGTTTCATCGCGCCGTCGTCGCAACGTTCGACCGGATCGCGGCGAACGAACCGGATCGGGTGCGGCGGATCGATGCGACCGGAGCGGCCGACGCGGTGACGGCGCGGTTGGTGGACGCGATCGCTGACCTGCTGCCATGACGTTGCTGGGCAACGACGCCGCCCGTGCTGCCTTCGTCGCTGCGGTCGACGGCGGATCGTTGCACCATGCGTGGCTGCTCGCCGGGCCGGAAGGGGTCGGCAAGGGCGGGTTCGCGCGCGAGATGGCGTTACGTATCCTTGCCGGTGCCGCCGACGGGCGCAGCCGGATGCACGGGGAGATACCGACGAACCACCCTGCCGCGGCGCTGATTGCGTCGGGCGGACACCCGGACTATCGCGAACTGGTGCGATTGCCCAAGGAACCCGACAAGCCCGATCAGGACATCGCCCGCAGCATCAAGATCGAACAGGTCCGTGCGTTGCAACCCCGTCTCGCGACGCGGCCCAGCTTCTCCGACCAGCGCGTAATCGTGATCGATGCGATCGATGATCTGGAACGGCCCGCCGCGAACGCGCTGCTCAAGAATCTCGAAGAGCCACCGGTCGGGACGGTATTTCTACTCATTAGTCATTCGCCGGGGCGGTTGTTGCCGACGATCCGCTCGCGGTGCCGCTTGCTGCGGTTCGATCCGTTGTCGGACGATCTGGTCGCGCGGATCGTTCACCATCATTCGCCCGATATCGATGCGGCGGAGGTCGATGCGCTAGTTGCCGCTGCCGAAGGATCGCCGGGGCGGGCGTTGGCGTTTGCCGGACTGTCGGTTGCGGCGCTCGACCGCGACCTTGCCGCCATCGCCGCCGATGGCGATCCGACGAACCGAATCCGGTCGCGACTGGCCAAGTCGTTGGCGGGGAAAGCGGCACAACCGCGCTATGCCGTCTTCCTCGATCGCGCGCCTGCCCTGATCGCGGCGAGCGCGCGTACCCGGCGCGGCCCCGCGTTGCGCGAGGCGCTGGACGCCTATGACAAGGCACGGGCGCTGGCGGCGCTGGCACCCGCCGTATCGCTGGTAGCGGAAACGACGGTGTTCGAGATGGCCGGGCTGGTCGCGCGACTGGCACCGGGACGGGGCGGTTGACGACCCCGGCCATTGCCGTTTCCGGCCCCGCCGCCTAGAGGTTCGGCCATGTCCGATCCATTCTACATCACCACCGCGATCCATTATCCCAACGGGCGGCCGCATATCGGCCACGCCTATGAAATGATCGCCGCCGACGCCATCGCCCGCTTTCAGCGGCAGGCAGGGCGCGACGTGTTCTTTCAGACCGGCACCGACGAACACGGTCTGAAAATGGTCAAGACCGCCCGCGATCGCGGCGTGGAAGTGCGCGCGCTCGCCGACGAAATGTCGGGCTATTTCCATGAGATGGCGGGCATACTGAATATCTCGTACGACCGGTTTATCCGCACCGTCGAACCACAGCATTATGCCGCGTCGCAGGCGATCTGGACCGCGATGCGCGATGCGGGCGACCTGTATCTCGACCGGTATGAAGGATGGTATTCGGTTCGCGACGAAGCCTTTTACGAGGAAAAGGAACTGGTCGACGGGGAGGGCGGGGTACGCCTGTCACCGCAAGGGACACCGGTCGAATGGACCGCGGAGGAAACCTGGTTCTTCCGCCTGTCCAGATACCAACAGCCGCTGCTCGACTTCTACGCCGCCAACCCCGACTTCATCCAGCCGGAGAGCCGCCGCAACGAAGTGCTGCGTTTCGTCGAAGGTGGCCTGACCGACCTGTCGGTATCGCGCACCAGTTTCGATTGGGGTGTGCCGGTGCCCGACAGCCCCGGCCATGTGATGTATGTGTGGGTCGACGCGCTGACCAATTACCTGACCGGCGCCGGCTATCCCGACACGCCCAATGCCTATTGGCCCGCGGCGCTGCATCTAATCGGCAAGGATATCGTGCGGTTCCACGCGGTCTATTGGCCCGCATTCCTGATGTCGGCGAAGCTGCCGTTGCCGTCGGTGGTGTTCGGCCACGGCTTCCTCCTGAACCGGGGCGAGAAAATGTCGAAATCGACCGGCAACGTGGTCGATCCGATGCAGCTCGCCACCCTCTATGGCGTCGATGCGCTCCGCTATTTCCTGTTGCGCGATATCAGCTTCGGCCACGACGGCACCTTTTCCGACGAAGCGATCGTCACGCGCGCGAACAGTGACCTGTCGAACAGCTTCGGCAATCTCGCCCAGCGCACATTGTCGTTCATCGCCAAGAATCTGGGCGGGGCGTTGCCGGATGATGGACGCAGCGATCCGGCGGACGCCGAGTTGCTGGCGACGATCGGCGAAGCGATCGACGGATTCCGGCGCGCATTTGCCGACCTGTCGCCGTCCCATGCACTCGAACTGTGGATGCGCGGCGTGTTCGCCTGCAACCAGTATATCGACGTGCAGGCACCGTGGGCGCTGCGCAAGACCGATCCCGACCGGATGCACGCCGTGCTCGGCACGCTGGTTCGCGCGATCCGCGACCTTGCCATCGCGATCTATCCGGTGGTGCCGACCGCCGCGACGGCGCTGCTGGCGCAACTGGGTCAGGCGGACGCAGATCACGCCGCGCTGGGTGATACGGCATGGTATGAGACGGCACGGGCAGGGGGCTTTCGGATCGCGCCGCCGACCCCCATCTTTCCGCGACTGACGATCGAGGAGCCGGTGCCGGCATGAAACTGGCCGACAGCCATTGCCACCTGAATTACAAGGGTGTCGCGGAAGTGCAGGGCGAGGTTCTGGCCCGTGCACGGTCGAGCGGCGTCGTGGCGATGCTCAACATCGCCACGCGCGAGAGCGAGTGGGACGCGGTGCTCGCCACTGCCGAGCGCGAGCCGGACGTCTGGGCGACCGTCGGCATCCACCCGCACGAAGCCGACGAACATCCGCATGTCGATACCGCCCGTCTGGTCGAACGCGCGCAGCACCCGCGCATCGTCGGCATCGGCGAGAGCGGCCTCGATTATTTCTACGATCATAGCGACCGGGCCGCGCAACAGGCCAGTTTTCGCGTGCATCTCGCCGCATGTCGGGAAACCCGACTGCCGATCGTGGTCCATACCCGCGATGCGGAGGACGATACCGCCACGATCCTGCGCGACGAGCTGGGGAAGGGGGCGTTTCCCGGCGTCCTGCATTGCTTCACCGGATCGGCGGAACTGGCGCGGATCGCCATCGATCTCGGCTTCTATATCTCGATCAGCGGGATCGTGACGTTCAAGAGTGCGCAGACGTTACAGGCGGTGGCGCGCGACCTGCCACAGGATCGGCTGTTGATCGAAACCGACGCGCCGTTCCTCGCGCCGGTGCCGCATCGTGGCAAGACCGGCGAACCGGCGTTCGTGGCCGATACCTGTCGCTTCCTCGCGCAGTTGCGTGGCGAGGATGCCGAAGCGCTGGCCGACGCCACCCGCGCCAACTTCCATAGTCTGTTCGCGAAGACGCTGGCGTGAAGGTCCGCATCCTCGGGTCCGGTACGTCCTCGGGGGTGCCGCGCATCGGCAACGACTGGGGCGTGTGCGACCCGACCAATCCGCGCAACCGCCGGACGCGGGTGTCGGCGTTGATCGAACATGGCGATACGCGCATCCTGATCGATACCGGTCCCGATATGCGCGAACAGTTGCTCGCCGCCGATGTCGGCACGTTCGACGCGGTGATCTGGACCCACGACCACGCCGATCATTGTCACGGCATCGACGACCTGCGGCAGGTGTTTCATGCCCGCCGCGCGCCGATCGACGGCTATGCCCGGATCGACACGCTGACGTCGCTCAGGACGCGGTTCGATTATGTCTTTACCGGACGCACCGGATATCGCTCTACCGTGATCGGCCATGTCCTGCCCGACCGGCTGTCGATCGGCGCGATCGATGTCGGCGTGACGGATCAGCCGCATGGTTCGATCTTTTCCGCCGGACTGCGGTTCGAAGCAGATGGCAAGTCAGTCGGCTATGCCACTGATTTCAGTGAGGTAACGCCCGCGATGCGTACGCTCTATGCCGGGGTCGACATCCTTGTCGTCGACGCGCTTCGGGTCGCGCCGCATCCGACGCATCCGTCGCTCGACGAAGCGCTGGCGTTCGCCGCGTCGGTTGGGGCAGGGCATACGGTACTGATCCACATGGACCATTCGATGGATTATGCCACGCTGTCCAAGGCGCTGCCGACGGGCGTGGAACCCGGCTATGACGGGCTGGAGTTGACCGCGTGACCGACGACCGGACAGCGATGATCCTGTTCGGGGCGCTGGCGCTGTTGCTGCCGTTGTCGGCGTTGCTCGCGCGGCGACCGTCGATGGGTGCGGTGTTGCGGGCGCTGGTGGGATGGGCGCTGATCGCCGGCATCCTCTATATCGGGTTCGCCAATCGCGACCGGATCGTCGAGGCGGCTTCGGGTCTGGGCAAGCGGCTCGGGCTGGAAGAACAGACGGTGGACGGCGACACGGTCCGCATCCGGCAATCGCCGGACAGTCATTTCTGGGCAACGGTGCGGCTGAACGGCTATGAGCGGCGGATGCTGATCGACAGCGGCGCGACGGCCACGGCGATCTCCGAGGAGACCGCACGCAACGCAGGCATCCGCATCCGCCGCGCACCGCCGGTAATGCTGACTACCGCGAATGGCACGATACAGGCGGCACGCGGGCGCGCCGAAACGGTTCGCATCGGTGGTTTGGAAACCCGTGACCTGCCGGTGGTGATTTCGCCGACGTTCGAATCGTTCGACGTCATCGGCATGAACTTTCTGTCGCGGCTTGACGGGTGGCGGGTCGAGCGGGGAACGCTGGTGTTGCAGGGCGAACCCAGGCGGGTCGTCGAGCCGAACGGTCAGAATAAGCAATGATTTAACATAATGTATATTATCGAACTGGCGTGTGGAGTTGGCTGGGACCGCGTCGGCTAGCGATCACGCTCCTCATGCTTCTACTTCGGGCGTTCCTGACCATAGGCCCACATGCTGGTCATCGTCAGGTTCGGCGGAAATTGGGCGCCGACTGTGGTGCTTAGCATATCAGGAAGCTCGGCCCGGCCGCCGGGTCGCTTCCAGTACAACGTCCTGAAGCCGGGACCGCCGCTCGTGACGAACGGCGCGCCAAACTGGACCTTGACCCGCTCGGCGAAGTTGCGACTGGCGATTAGCCGCCGGGCGTTGCTGGCGTCGACGTCATAATCCGCGCGGAAGTTAACAACCGCCAGCCGACGCCCTTCGACCAGATCAAGGAAGAACAGGTTCACCATCATCGGCCGGGTCGCCGATCGATAGCATGGAATGTCCCGGCCGCGTCGCAGTGGATCGGCCAACAGGCGCCTGTCGCTGCCGCATGGCACCTGCCGATAGCCATGCTTGGACAAGGCCGTCGCGACCGCATCGGGCGTCATCAACGGCGCTAGCCCATCGACCGCCGCACCGCGCCATTCGGGGCGGACATCCCTGGGCGGTGACGCGCCCTGCCCGCAACCGACCGGCACGGTCATCGCCAACAGAAGCACGATCCACCGGGAAGATAGATTGTCCCGACGCGTCACGCTTGCAACTCCACGCCATCCACCGCGGGTTCGATCGACCCGCCCATTCCGAACCACGTATCGTCGAGCGCCGCCCGGACCAGCGCTGCCATCGCATCCGCCGCACCGTTCGGATCGCCTGCGGCAATCGCGTCATAGACCCGGCGATGATCCGGCACGGGATCGCGGGGCAGCGCCCGGTCCCGCTGTTTGAAGCGCGTGCTCCACTCGACCCCCGCGGTGATACTCGAACTGAGCGCGATCAGGGCGTCGTTGCGCGACGCGTGCAGGATCGTCTTGTGGAACAGGCCGTCCGCTTCCATTCCGGCTTGGGTCGCGAGCGTGAAGCGCCCCATGTCGATCAACGCGCAATCCATCGTTTCCAGATCGTCCGTGTCACGTCGTTCCGCCGCCAGCCGCGCTGCGAACGGCTCGATCGCGCCACGCAGTTCGAACAGGCTGCGCAACAAACGGTCGTCGGGCCGTCCGGAAAAGGCCCAACCGAGCACGTCCGGATCGAGCATGTTCCATCGATCGCGCGGCAGAACCCGGGTTCCCGTCTTGGGCTTGCTTTCCACCAACCCCTTGGCAATCAACGCCTGCACCGCCTCTCGATAGGCACCGCGCGACACGCCGAGCGAACTTGCATAGGCGACCTCGCCCGACAATATGTCGCCGGGTTGATATTCCCCAGACAGGATCGCACACCCCAGCCGATGCGCCACCGCACCCCGCAGGCGACGGCCCGAACTGCGCACGGGATGCTCGATCCGGATCATGCCCATAGCCGATACAGACCGGCCCCATGCGGCGGCAGCGATTGCGACATATGGCCGGCGACGGGGCCCAGTGCCGTTCCTGTCCACAGGTCGAGCGCATTGACGCGGTTCGCAAGACCCAGATCGCGCAACGCGATGCCGACGCGCTTCGGCTTGTCCGACGTATTGAACAAAGCGAGATAGCGATGGCCCGGCGCGATCTCCGGCTTCGCCGACCATATCCGCGTACCGTCCTCGACGAAATGCGGCTGATTATCGGTCGAAGCCTGATTGACGGCGAGTACGGCGCGGTTCGTCAGCAGCGCCAGAGTCGCCGTGTCGAGGTGACGCAAATCACCCCCCATGATCAGCGGCGACCGCGCGATCGACCACAGGGTCATCAAGGTACGTTGTTCGTCCGGCGTGAATTTACTGTCACGCTTGCCGAGCGCCAGTCGCCCCAATGGCAGCATGTCGGCATCCGGCCATGCCCCGGTTCGCCGCCAGGGGTTCCAATTTTCCAACCGGACGAACTGCGCCTCCAGCATCGCCCATTCGTCCCAGAAATCATCTGAAATGCGCCACATCTGCGCATATTCGCGGACATGGCCACCACGCACGACCGGCGTCTCACCGGGCGAGAGGCTGAGCATCATTGGTCGCCCGCTGTTGACGATCGCCGTATGTGCCCCTTCGATTTCGCGGGCATGGGCGTCGTACGGACGGCTCATGTCGTCCATCTTGACGAAATCCACGCCCCATCCGGCATAGAGTTTGAACACGCTGTCGTAATAGGTCTGCGCACCCGGCTTCGTCATGTCGACCCCGTACATATCGGGATTCCACGGACAGATGCTGTTCGTATCGGCGATATCGGCGGCGCGATATCGCGTGCCGAGGATAGGCAGGTTCTTCTTCACCGCCAGCCGGGGAATACCGCGCATCAGGTGAATGCCGAACTTCATGCCCATGCGATGCACATCGGCGGCGAGCCGGGTGAAGCCCGAACCGTCGGCGCTGGACGGAAAGCGGTTGGGTGCCGGAATCAACCGGCCATAGTCGTCGAGCGCAGGTATCGGGTCGGCCGCATATGCATAGCTGGATGCGCCGGGTTCATACCACTGGATATCGACGGTGAAGATATCATAGCCGAACGGCAACAGCTTGCTCGCCATGATCGTGGCGGTATCGCGCGCCTGCACTTCGGTGATGGTGGTGGCAAAGCTGTTCCAACTGTTCCACCCCATCGGCGGGCGCGGTGCGAGGATACCGGCTGCATTCGCGGCGGCGGTTGCGGGCGCATCCGACACCAGCATCGCGGTTCCGGCAATCGCTGCGCCAGCCATGACCTCGCGACGGTTCATCGCTGATACCTCCATAACGCCCCTCCGTCCGTCCCGCTTCGTCTGTCGCCGGTTCGCGCCCACCACTATACGGCGTTCGGCGACCGAATGTCACCGCATCCGGGATCGGGACAGACCCGACCGGATCGCCTATAGCGCGCCGATAGCCAAACGGAGCATGCCATGACCGATATCGATCCCAGCGACACCGTGGGTCGCATCGTCACGATCATGGCGCGGCTGCGCGATCCCGAACATGGGTGTGAATGGGATTGCGCACAGACCTTCGCCACGATCGCGCCCTATACGATCGAGGAAGCCTATGAGGTTGCCGACGCGATCGAGCGTGGCGACATGGCGGAACTGAAGGACGAACTGGGCGATCTGTTGCTACAGGTCGTGTTCCACAGCCGGATCGCCGAAGAGGCCGGACTGTTCGACCTGCGCGACGTGGTGACGGCGATCAGCGACAAGATGGAGCGACGGCACCCGCATATCTTCGGCGATGCGACAGAAGGTGGCCATCATTTGTGGGAACAGGTGAAGGCGGCGGAACGCAGCGCGAAGCCCGGTCAAGCGGGCGCGTTGGCGGGGGTGGCGCTGGGGATGCCCGCATTGACGCGCGCGGAAAAGCTCCAGAAGCGGGCGGGCCGGGTCGGGTTCGACTGGCCCGATGCGGCGGGGCCGCGCGCAAAGATCGATGAGGAACTGGCCGAGGTCGAGCAGGCCGGGCCGGACGATCGGTTCGAGGAAGTGGGCGACCTGCTATTCTCGGTCGTGAACTGGGCGCGGCATCTCGGCGTCGATGCGGAAGCTGCACTGCGGGCAGCGAACGGGAAGTTCGAGCAACGGTTCGCGGCGATGGAGGCGGCGGACACCGCATTCGCCGATCGGCCCCTTGCGGAAAAGGAAGCGGCATGGGTCCGAGCCAAGGCCACGTTACGTCGCTGAACACGCGACGGAGTCCCCTGCCCGCAGCCTGCCCGTTCTCCGAGTCCCGTAAAACGCCGCAGGACTCGTCGAAACGGGGACCGATAGATAGCTATCGGGAATCGCCTCAGCGAGTCCGGAATGGCGTTACGCGACTCCTGACACGGTATCGCCTCCCCGCCCCGTCCTCGACGGATCGTACAAGCGATACCCCCGCCCTATCGCGTCAGGAACCGGTCATAGTTGGACGGTGCCATCCGCACATCGTAATAGGCCCGGCTATCGTCGGTCCAGTGATCGACCACTTCGCCATGTGCATGCAGCCACGCCGCACTTGCGCCATCCTCCGGGGCCAGTGCCACACGATACCGGCGATGCCCTTGCGTCAGTCGGTCGCCCAGCGCACGGGTCAGTCGATCGACCCCCTCGCCGTCCAGCGCCGACAGCGCGACGACATCGTCCTTGTGCGCCGCCTCGCCCAGCATTTCGACACGGTCGTCGTCGCTCAACAGGTCGAGCTTGTTCCACGCCTCGATCCGGGGCGTGGTCTCGTCGACCCCGATTTCCTTCAACACGGCTTCGACGTCCGCGGCCTGCGCCTCGGTGTCCGGGTGCGCCACGTCGCGGACGTGCACCAGCAGGTCGGCCGACACGACTTCTTCCAGCGTTGCCTTGAACGCTGCCACCAACTGCGTCGGCAGGTCGGATACGAAGCCCACCGTGTCGGACAGGATCGCCTTGTCGATGCCGGGCAGTGAAATCTGCCGCAGCGTCGGGTCCAGCGTGGCGAACAACAGGTTCTCCGCCATCACCCCCGCCCCGGTCAGGCGGTTGAACAGCGTCGACTTGCCCGCATTGGTGTATCCGACCAGCGCCACCACCGGCCACGGCGCGCGTTGACGACGGTCGCGATGCAACGTGCGCGTCCGCGACACGCTGTCCAGTTCGCGCCGCAACCGTGCCATCCGATCGCGGATCAACCGGCGATCGGCCTCGATCTGGGTTTCACCCGGCCCGCCGAGAAAGCCGAAGCCGCCCCGCTGCCGCTCAAGGTGGGTCCAGCTCCGCACCAGCCGCCCCGCCTGATAGTCGAGATGCGCCAGTTCGACCTGCAACCGCCCCTCCGCCGTGCGCGCACGCTCGCCGAAGATTTCGAGGATCAGGCCGGTACGGTCGATGACCTTGCAACCGAGGCCGGTTTCCAGATTGCGTTGCTGCACCGGTGTCAGCGCCGCGTCGAACACCGCAAGCTGGATTTCCTCGTCGCGCACGATCTGCGCAAGTTGATCCACCTGTCCGCTGCCGATCAGCGTCGCGGGCTTTGGCTGGCGGACGCGGAAGGGGACGCGGTGGCGGACTTCCACCCCGATCGCGAGCGCGAGACCGGCGGTTTCTTCCAGCCGCGCGTCGGCGTCCCGGGCCGACCCGCCCATGTCCGGCAGCACCACGATGGCGCTGGCCCCACGCGCGAACTCCTGCGCGTCACGATCGAAGCCACTACTCAATCCGCATCTGCCCCGGAAGCCTGTTCCTCCGCCAGATTCAGCGGGTTCGCCGGCTGAACCGTGGATACGGCATGCTTGTAGACCAACTGCGACATGCCATCGCGCTGCAGCAACATGCAGAACAGGTCGAACGCCGCGATCTGGCCCTGCAGCATTACGCCGTTGACCAGAAACATCGTGACGTTTTCCTGCGCCTTGCGAACGGCGTTGAGGAAGATTTCCTGAAGCGGGGCGTTCTTCGAGCTATGCTCGGCCGCCGCTTCGATCACCGACGCCAGATCGGCGGGACCAGCGGGCATGATCGTGGAGATCGCGTGTTTGTAGATCAACTGCGACTGGCCGTCGCGGCGCAGCAGCACCGAGAAATTGTCGAACCAAGTCACGATGCCCTGAAGCTTCACGCCCTTGACCAGGAACATCGTTACCGGGGTCTTCGACCGGCGCAGGGAATTGAGGAACAGATCCTGAAGCGATCCGTGTCTATCGGCCATGACGTGCCTTTGTTCTTGGCGGGGAATTGCCCCGCATAGCGCCGGTATCCGACGCCGATTGCCGTACCCCTCCGGTACGGATGTCCAATCTAGGATGCGGCGGGCGGCGGCACAATGGCAGATCGCCCGCTACTCGTCGCCGCGGGTTTCGGTAATGCCCAACAACTTGAGTTTGCGGTGCAATGCCGAGCGTTCCATGCCGATGAATGTCGCGGTGCGCGAGATATTGCCGGAAAAGCGCCGGATCTGCACCCGCAGATATTCGCGCTCGAACGACTCCCGCGCTTCCCGCAACGGCGACCCCATGATCGCACTGGCATTGGCCCCGCCATTGCCCTCCCCCGCCGTGCCCAGCACTTCGGGCGGCAACAGGTCGATGTCGATCCGTCCGATACGATTGCCCGGCGTCAGGATGACGGTGCGCTCGACCACGTTGCGCAATTGCCGCACGTTGCCCGGCCATTCATAGCTTTGCAGCGCGACCATCGCATCCGATGCGACTTCGGGCGTCGGCACCCGTCGTTCGTTGGCATAGTGCGCGACGAAATGCTCGACCAGCGGCGGAATATCCTCGCGCCGTTCGGCCAGCGACGGAATCTGCACCGGCACGACGTTCAGCCGGTAATAGAGATCCTCGCGGAAATTGCCTTCGCCGATCTCGTGTTGCAGATCGCGTGCGGTGGCGGACACCACCCGTACGTCGACCTTCACCACCCGCGTACCGCCGACCCGCGTGAAGCTCTGATCGGTCAGCACCCGCAGGATGCGTGCCTGCGTCGCGATCGGCATATCCGCGATCTCGTCGAGGAACAGCGTTCCGCCATGCGCCTGTTCCAACAGGCCGGGGCGAACGAGGTTGCCCCCTTCCTCCACGCCGAACAATTCCTCGTCGACCCGTTCCGGCGTCATCCGCGCGGCGCTGACGATCACGAACGGCGCCCGCGCCCGCTGGCTCCAGCCGTGGAGCAGCCGCGCCGCTACTTCCTTGCCCACGCCTGCCGCGCCGGTGATCAGCACCCGGCTACCAGTACCCGCGACGCGCTTCAGCGTGGCGCGAACCGTGTTGATCGCGCTCGAACTGCCGGTCAGGTCGTCCTCGCGCCCGGCCGACGCGCGCAGCGACGCTACCTCGCGCCGCAGCCGTTCGGTCTCGGTCGCGCGTTGCACCAGAAACAACAGGCGCTCTGCCTCGAACGGCTTCTCGATAAAATCGACAGCCCCGCGCCGGATGGCGGCGACCGCCGTATCGATATTGCCATGCCCGGAAATCACCAGCACCGGGAGCGACGGATCGCGCGCCTTCAGCACGTCGAGCAGTTCCAGCCCGTCGAGCTTCGACCCCTGCAACCACACATCCAGCAATACCAGCGACGGACGACGTGCCGCGACGGCCTCCAGCGCGGCATCGCTGTCGGCGGCCCCGCGCGTTTCATAGCCCTCGTCCTCCAGCACGCCGGAGACGAGTTCGCGGATATCGGTTTCGTCATCGACGACGAGAATATCGAGCTTCATGAATGCGATCCGGTCCGGGTAAGCATGGGATGACGCGATGTAACCTCCTGGGCGGTGTCCTCGCCCGATCCGCCCGTTCCCGCCAGCGCGGCGAGAATGGTCGTATCGAGCGTGATGGAAACGATCGTCCCGCCACCGGGACGGTCGGCGAACGATATGGTTCCGAAATGTTCTTCAACGATCTTGCGAACGATGGCTAGTCCCAGACCCGTACCACCCTTGCGCGTCGTCATATAGGGTTCGACGATCCGGTCGCGTTCGGCGGGAAGTCCGATGCCGTTGTCGCTGGTGTCGATCTGCATCCGGCCATCGCCGGCGTCGCGGATGGCGATGGTGATCCGCCCCCGCTCTGCCGGTTCGGTCCTTGCCTCAACCGCTTCCGTGGCGTTCTTCACGATGTTGGTAAGCGCCTGCCCCAATTGCCGGCGGTCGCAAACCAGCGGCGCGGGACCATCGGCGTCCAGCATATAGTCGATATCGGGATGCGCCACCTCGTGCAGGAACAGGCTCTGCCGTGCAAGATCGGCGACCGATTCGTCGCGGAACATCGGCTTGGGCATCCGCGCGAACGACGAAAACTCATCGACCATCCGCCGCAGGTCGCCGACCTGCCGGACGATCGTACCCGTCAGCTTCACGAACGTGCCGTCGTCTTCGAGAAGCTTCGAGCCATAGCGCCGCTGCAACCGTTCCGCCGCCAACTGGATCGGGGTGAGCGGGTTCTTGATCTCGTGCGCGATGCGGCGGGCCACGTCGGACCATGCAGCGCGGCGCTGGTCGAGCAATTGCTGGGTAATGTCGTCGAACGTCAGGATGTGCTGGCCATCGTCGCGGGTGATCCGCACCGCCAGCGTCTTGGCCTCGCCCCCCGTCGCCAACTGGATGATCGCGTCCTGCGTATCGCCTTCCAGCAACTGGTCGAGTTCGGGCGCAACCTCCCGCAATGCGCGTCCGGCCAGCGGCGTCGTGCCGGTCTTGAGCAACGCCGTGGCCGAACTGTTCGCCAACCGGATCGTTCGATCCGGGCCGACCGACACCACGCCCGCGCTGACCCCGGACATCACCGCCTCGATCAACGCGCGGCGGCTGTCGATCTGCGCATTGGCGGCGATCAGTTCGCCAGTCTGTTCCTCCAGCCGCTCGGTCATGCTGTTGAACGCACTGGCGAGTGTGCCAAGCTCGTCGCGGGTCTTCTCTTTCGATTCAGGGACACGTGCGCTCAAATCGCCATCGGCTACGCGGCGTGCAGCATCGACCAACGCTCCGACTGGTCGAACCAACCGGTCCGCCACAGCGAGCGCGACGAACACCGCCAGCCCGACGATCAACAACGAAATGCCGAGCAGCGCTGCGTTGAACCGCAACTGCACGATACGCGCCCGATCCAGCAACGAGTCATAGCTACCCCGAAGCGCGTTGGCTCGAGAATATAGAACGTGAAATTTCTGCAAATCCTGCGCACGTGCAACATAGAGGTACAGATTGTCCCTGCCCGGGAGTCGCACGATCGAGCGAGCCTGATTGCCCGACAATTCGGACATCGCCACCCCGGGTCGGACCGCCCGCAGCTTCCCGGCGAGTTCCTTGACCGGCAGATCCTCGGTCGTCGGATTATAGATAATGACTACTTCAGGTTCATTCGATGCCGTGACTTCAAACAGTGCCGCTTGCGTCAGCGAGCGGTAAAATGCCTGCGCCGCAAAGAATTGCGTCACAGCGGGGTCATCGGTGCCGTATTTCTGCAGCACCGGCAGCAAATCGCCCGACATCGCCAGCGACTCCCGCTCGACATATCCAACGATCTGCCGATAGGATTCCTGTGTAAGCGCCTGTGTCTCGGCCAGCATGTTTCTGGCGCGGTCCGAAAACCAGAAATCGACGCCGTATTGAAACAGCAATGATGCGAATACCGTAATCAACAACATCGGCACGCTCGCCAGTAGCGAGAATACCGCCACGAGGCGGGCGTGCAGCGTTCCTTCTACCCCGGTTTCCGACGCCGCCGCACGGGAATAGGCAATCCTGTTCCCAACCAAAAAGAGCAACGCCATCCACGGAAGCAGGTTCAGGACTAGCAGCAGCCCAGTGATGGGTGGGGTGATAAGCCGTTCGGACTTCTGGGCATACACGATGTAATAGCTGGCCGAAGCGACCACTATGCCGATCGACGCCACCGCCAGTTCCAACGTCAGGCGGCGTTCGAACTTTTTGCTCAGACCGTAGATAACCGAACTCATCGTATAATGGGCAGGGACTGGACGAATGCGCCGGGGGCGCTAGGTCGACAGCGTTCCATACCTTCCATGACCAACCCGATTACCATTCGCGTACAACCGCTAACCGCCCCGCTGGCGCGGCTCTGCCAGGAAGGGAACGTCCGACAGACCCGACGCAACGCCCGTTTCCGATAAGCAGGAACGTTGGTCGTAAGTCGACGCGTCACGAAAAATACTGGCACACCCTAAGGGTATAGGAGTTTGGCAGCGATACAACCAGCCAATTGCCGATCGCGTCCGTTACGGGAGAGCGCCATACGCCCGGATTCCAGGATCGATGCCCAGATCGTCCAGCCGCTTGCGCAGCGTATTGCGGTTCAGCCCCATCGCCCGTGCCGCCCGCAACTGGTTGTTGCCGTGGCGGTCCAGCATCGCCTCGATCAACGGTCGCTCGACCTCCGCGATCAGCCGGTCGTACAAAGTGCCGTCTTCCATCGCCGCGGGCTGTTCGCGGGCGATCCGGCGCAACCATGCCCGCACGGCGCCATCGATATCGGCATCGGCCACCGGGACGGCACGCTCGCCCCCCTCGCCCAGCGCGCCGCGTAGTTCGCCGGCATCGATGATCGCGTCGCGGCCCAGCACGGCGGATCGCCGCATCAGATTTTCCAGTTCCCGAACATTGCCGGGCCAGTCGTGCGCCTCCAGCAACTGCAACGCTTCGGGCGACAGCGACTTGCGCGGAAGCCCGTCATGCGCCGCCCGGTCGAGGAAATGCCGTGCCAGCAACGCCACATCCTGCCGTCGTTCGCGCAATGGCGGCAACGCGATCGGTACGACGTTCAGGCGATAGAACAGGTCTTCGCGAAACTGGCCCGACTGGACCTGTGCCGCCAGCGTCTTGTTGGTCGCTGCCACGATCCGCACATCCGCCCGGATTACGCGCGCGCCGCCGACGCTGGTGAACTCGCCCGATTGCAGCACGCGGAGCAGGCGCGTCTGTGCCTCCATCGGCATGTCGCCGATCTCGTCGAGAAACAGTGTGCCGCCAGCCGCCTGCTCGAACTTGCCCGCCGATCGCTGGGCCGCGCCCGTGAAGGCACCGCGTTCGTGACCGAACAGCTCGGCCTCGATCAACTCGCGCGGGATCGCCGCCATGTTGAGCGCGATGAATGGCGCGCGGCGGCGGCGGCCCAGATCGTGGATTGCGCGCGCCACCAGTTCCTTGCCCGTACCCGACTCGCCGGTGACCAGCACGGTCAGGTCGGTTGCGACCACCCGCGCGATCACCCGGTACACGTCCTGCATCGCGGGCGACCGTCCGATCAGCGGCAGCGACGCATCGATGCTGTCGACCGGCGCGCTGTCGGGCGCGCGTCGCCGCCGTACCAGCGCGCCACGCACCGCAAGCGCCAGCGTGTCCAAGTCGAACGGCTTGGGCAGATAGTCGAACGCCCCTGCCTCCGTCGCGCGGACGGCGGTGGTCAGCGTATTTTGCGCCGACAGGACGATGATCGGCAGGTCGGGATGTTCGACCGCCAGTTGCGTCGCCATCTCCAGCCCGTCGCCATCGGGCAGCACGACGTCGGTGACGAGGACGTCGGGCGGTTCCGCCCGCAATTCGGCGCGCAACTGACCCAACGTGCCGACGGTCTGGACGATATGGCCGTCCCGACGCAGGGCCTGCGCCACGACGGTACGGATCGCGGCATCGTCGTCGACCAGTAGGATACGGGCGGGTGCGTTGGTCATGCGCGTGGCAACAGGATACGGAATATCGTCATTTCGGGTTCACCTTCACGCGCATAGCGGACGATGCCGCCCATTTGACCGACCAGTTTCTCCACCATCGGCAGTCCGAAACCGCGCCCCTCGCGTTTGCCCGACACAAACGGTTCGAACAGATGCCCGGCGATGTCGGCGGGCGCGCCGGGGCCGTTGTCGGTGATGGTCAGTTCGATCGGCACCGGTCGGCGCGGGCCACCCTCGACGCTGTGCGACATGCCGTGGCGATAGGCGGTGCCAATGACGATCCGGGGGTCGGGAGTATCTCCAAGCGCCTCGGCCGCATTTTTCAGCAGATTGACCAAGACCTGTACAAAGGCGTCGCGGTCGATCCGCACCGGCGGCAGCGACGGATCGAAGCGCTCCTCGATCGTAATTCCTCGCGCGAAGCCAGCCGCCGCCAGTTGGCGGGCATGGGCCAACACCGGATAGATATTCTCGCTCTGCAACCGGCGCGGGCGTTCGTCGGTGAAATCCTCCATCCGATCGATCAGCGCCGCGATCCGGTCGACCTCGGTGATGATAAGGTCGGTCAGCACCGGACGATCCTCGACATCGCCCGCCAGCAACTGTGCCGCGCCCCGGATGCCGGACAGCGGGTTCTTGATCTCGTGCCCCAGCATTGCCGCCGCCCCCGCCGCCGCACGGGCACCTGCCGGGCGGCCGCCACCGTGGGACGCGCCGCGCGTGCCGTAGAGCATCACGATCCGCCAGCCGGTATCGTCCGTCACCGCCGTTTCGTGGAAGTCGACCCGGATGCGCCCCCCGCGCAGCAACCGCAATTCGCATTCATAGCTGGCGAAGCCGTGCCCGTCGCGCTGATCGCCATAGCCCGGCGGCAACGACACGATCTGTCGCAGCGACAATCCGCGCATCGCCCGTTCCGACAGGTTCAGCAAATGCTCCGCCGTACCGTTGGCATTGGCGACGCAACCGGCTTCGTCCAGCACCAGTGCTGCGACCGGCAACGCCGCGAACAGGTCGGCGAACGACGGCACCGCCCCCGCCCCGCCGACGATCCCGGCGGGCATCATGCCGCCGCGCGCGAGCACCACGGCGCATAGAAATCGGCCAGCATCGCCAGCACCTTGTTCGGATCGGGTTGCTGGTTCACCTTGTTGCGAAACTCGGCCGAACCGTGCAGCCCCTTTGTATACCAGCCGATATGCTTGCGCATCATATTGACGCCGGTTTCGTCGCCATAATGGTCGAGCATCATTCGGTAATGTTCGACGATCAGGTGATATTGCTCCTCGATCGTCGGGTCCGCCGGTTCGCCGCCGCCGGACAGCGCCGCCATGACCTGCGCCAGCAACCACGGGCGGCCATAGGCACCGCGCCCGATCATCACGCCGTCCGCGCCGGATTGGGCCAGCGCGGTGCGCGCGTCCTCGACCGAACAGATATCACCGTTGACGATCACCGGCACGCTGACCGCATCCTTGACCGACCGGACGAACGCCCAGTCGGCATGGTCGCGATACATCTGGTTCCGTGTGCGCCCGTGCACCGTCACCATTTGCGCGCCCAGATCCTGTGCGATCCGTGCCAGTTCGGGGGCATTGAGGCTGGCATGGTCCCATCCCATGCGCATCTTGACCGTCACCGGCACCTCGACCGCCTTGACCACCGATTCGATCAGCGCGGCGGCCAGCGGCAGGTCGCGCATCAACGCCGACCCGGCATCGCCGTTCGTCACCTTGCGAACTGGACAGCCCATGTTGATGTCGATGATCGCCGCGCCCTTGTCCTGCGCCAGCTTCGCCGCTTCGCCCATTTCGACCGGGGTACAGCCGACAAGCTGCATCGACACCGGCTCTTCCGCCGGGTCCCACATCGCCTTTTGAATTGACTGGCGCGTTTCGCGGATCGCCGCCTGACTGGCGATCATCTCGGTGACGTTCAGCCCCGACCCGAACCGCCGCACCATCTTGCGGAACGGAAGGTCGGTGACACCGGTCATCGGCGCGAGGATCACCGGGTTGTCGATCACGACATCACCGATGCGGATGGGCGATAGGGTCATGGGAATGTGCCTGAAAAGTGGGCAGTCCGTACAGGCTTTGTCGACACAGGGCAAGGCTGGCGGGGCGGCACCGCTTGCGCTAGGCGCTGGCCGATGGAAACCGGACCCACCGTCGCCCTGATCGTCGCCGCCGGCCAAGGCACCCGATCGGGCAGCGTCACCCCGAAGCAGTTCGCGCCGCTCGCCGGACGCGCGCTCGTCGCCCATGGCTATACGGCGCTTGCCGCACATCCGGGGATCGACCGGGTGGTGGTGGTGATCGGCGAGGGCCAACACGAACTGCTGCACGCCGCACTCGGCCCGGTCGAGAATGTCGTCGGTGGCGCGACCCGACGCGAAAGCGTTGCCAACGGCCTTGCCGCGATCGGCGATGCCGCGCGGGTATTGATCCACGACGCCGCCCGACCCTTCGTGCCCGCTGCGGTGATCGATCGGTTGCTGGCGGCGCTGGACCACGCGCCGGGTGCGGTGCCCGTGCTCGCGGTCGCCGACACGCTGGCGATAGCCGGCGAGTCGCTGGGCGACGTCGTGCCGCGCGCCGGAATGGTCCGGGTCCAGACGCCACAAGCCTTTACGCTTTCCGCCATTCGCGACGCCCATGCCGCATGGGACGTGGCGGTCGAGGCCACCGACGATGCCCAGATGCTGCGCGCGATCGGGCTGACCGTCGCCCCGGTCGAAGGAGATATGATGCTCGACAAGGTCACCTGGCCGTCCGACTTTGCCCTTGCCGAGGGACGCCTAGCCCTCGTGTCGCGCAGCGCGACCGGGTACGACGTCCACCGGCTGGAAGCGGGCGAGGAGTTGTGGCTGGGCGGCGTGCGGATTCCGCACGATCGCGGTCTGTCCGGGCATAGCGACGCCGACGTCGCGCTCCACGCCATTACCGACGCCTTGCTCGGCACGATCGGCGCAGGCGATATCGGTACGCATTTCCCGCCGAGCGACCCGCAATGGCGTGGCGCCGAATCGGGCCAGTTTCTTGCCCATGCGGCGAAGCTCGTTCGTGCCGAAGGCGGCGTGATCGATTTCGTCGACCTGACGCTGATTTGCGAGGCGCCGAAGATCGGTCCCCACCGCGCCGCAATGCGGACCCGCATCGCCGCGCTGCTCGACCTGTCCGAACGGCAAGTCAGCATCAAGGCGACCACCAGCGAGCGGCTGGGCTTCACCGGCCGCGAGGAAGGGATCGCGGCACAGGCGATCGCAACGATCCGGGTGCCGGCGTGAAGCGCCTCGCCGCCGCGCTGGCACTGTTCGCATCGGGCACCGCACAGGCGCAGACGACCGCCTGCGTCACTCCGGCGGAAGCCGAAGCGCTGGTGCTCTTCGTCGCGCCCGAACTGATCCGTCAGGCGGGCGCGCGGTGCGCCACCGCCCTCCCCGCCGGTGCGTTGCTGCGACGGACGAGCGGACCGTTCCTCGAACGCTACGAAGCCGAGACCGATGCGGCATGGCCGCGCGCCAAGGCTGCGTTGTCGCGGTTGACCGCACCACAGGCGATTCAGCTACTCGATTCGTCGTTCGCCGCGCCGCTGGTGGCATCGTTGATCGCACCGATGGTCGTCGGCAACATCGATGCTGCCGACTGCCCGCAACTCGAACGCGCCGCCACGCTCGTCGCGCCGTTGCCACCGCGTAATGTCGCCGGGCTGATCGTCCTGTTCGCGCAGGTGGACGCCGCCCGCCCCAAACCCCAGATGCAGTTGCCGCTCTGCACCACCCCGACCCGGAACTGACCGATGGATACCATTCTTCCCGCCGAACTGGTCGATGCCGCCCGCCGGGTGGTGGAGGCGAACCGCGCGCTTGGTCGTCGCGTCTCGCTGGCCGAAAGCTGTACCGGCGGTCTCGTCGCCGCTGCCCTGACCGAAATTCCCGGCTCGTCCGAGGTGCTGGAGGCTGGCTTCGTCACCTATTCCAACGAGGCCAAGGTCGCACTGGTGCGGGTAAGCAGCGACGTGCTCGAAACCTTCGGCGCGGTGTCGGTGGCCACGGCATGGAGCATGGCGCAAGGCGCGCTGGAGGCGAGCGGTGCGGACGTCGCCGTCGCGATTACCGGCGTGGCGGGACCGGGCGGGGGGAGCGAAAAGAAGCCGGTAGGCACCGTCGTCTTCGCTCGCGCCGAACGTGGCGGCGATCCGGGCAAGGTGGTCGCGGATTTACGCCATTTCGGCGATCTGGGCCGCGGCGGTATCCGGCTTCAGGCGGCGTTGTGCGCGCTGGAACTGTTGCTGCCACCGGAAGCGGTGCCGGACGAACCGGTCGCCGAATCACCGTAAAGCTGGGCGGCGCGATCCTCGAACGCGCCGATCATCTTGCGCAGCGCCCGGTCGAATACCTGTCCGGCCAGCATTTCGAACACGCGGTTCTTGAACTGGAAATCGACACAGAAATCGACCTGTGTCCCGCCCTTCCCATCCGGCCGGAACGTCCAGTCGTTGTTGAGATATTTCAACGGGCCGTCGAGATAATCGACCCGGATATGGCCGGGCCGTTCCTTCGCGACCTTCGATGTGAAGCTTTCGCGCAGCCCTTTGAACCCGACGATCATGTCGGCGACCATTTCGGTGTCGGTATTCGACCGCACGCGGATCGCGCTGACCCACGGCAGGAACTCGCCATATCGACTGACATCCGCCACCAGATCGAACATCTGTTCGGGGGTGTACGGCAGGTGGCGGGTTTCGGTGTGCTTGGGCATCAGACCCGGACAACGCCCAACTTTGCGTCGCGTGCCGTGCGCATCCGTTCGAAATCGTCACCGGCGTGATAGCTCGACCGGGTGAGCGGCGACGACGCAACCAACAGAAAACCCTTCGCGCGCGCGATCGCGGCATAGGCGTCGAACGCCTTGGGGGTGACGAAATCGACCACCTTGGCATGGCGCGGCGTGGGTTGCAGATACTGGCCCATCGTCAGGAAATCGATATCGGCCGACCGCATGTCGTCCATCACCTGATGGATTTCCAGACGCTCCTCACCCAACCCCAGCATCACGCCGGACTTGGTGAAGATCGACGGATCGAGCCGCTTCACGCTTTCGAGCAACCGCAGCGACGCATAATAGCGCGCGCCGGGACGGATCGTCGGATACAGCCGCGGCACGGTTTCGAGGTTGTGGTTATAGACGTCGGGCCGCGCCTCCACGATCATCTCCACCGCCGCTTCATGCTTGTTGCGGAAATCCGGGGTCAGAATCTCGATCGTCGTGGTCGGGTTCGCCGCACGGATCGCCTGAATCACCTTCACAAACTGTCGCGCGCCGCCATCGGGCAGATCGTCACGATCGACCGAGGTGATGACGATATGGTTCAGCCCCATCGCCGCCGCCGCTTCGGCGACATGCTGCGGCTCCATCGGATCGACCGCGCGCGGCATCCCGGTCTTGACGTTGCAAAACGCACAGGCGCGGGTGCACGTATCGCCCAGGATCATGACGGTTGCGTGCTTCTTGCTCCAGCACTCGCCGATGTTCGGGCACGCAGCTTCCTCACACACCGTCGTCAGGCTCTTGGACCGCATCAACGCCCGCGTTTCCGCGACCACGGCCCCGGTCGGAGCTTTTACGCGAATCCAGTCGGGCTTGCGCTCGCGGAGCGGACGGGGAAGCGGCGTCATTTCGTTCATGGGTGGCAGATAGCGTCGGACGCGCCCGGCCACAACCTTCGGGGGCTGCACATCGGTGTGCAACGATTGCAGCCGCCATGCGCTATGCGGGCAAGCGCCGTCATCGGGACGGATGCGCAACGAGTTGGGGAACGATGAGCAACTTCCACGATCTGGTCGAAGGCTATTACCGTTTTCGCGGCACCGAATGGCAGCAGGAGCGCGCCCGCTGGGCCGAACTGGCGACAGCGCAAAGCCCGAAGGTCATGGTCATCGCCTGTTCCGACAGCCGTGTCGATCCCGCGACGATCTTCGGCTCGCGGCCCGGCGAGGTGTTCGTTGTGCGCAACGTCGCCAATCTGGTGCCGCCGTGCGAGACCGGTGGCGGTCGCCACGGCGTATCGGCGGCGGTAGAATTTGCCGTTACCAAGCTGAAAGTGCAGGAAATCGTCGTGCTCGGCCACGGCGCATGCGGTGGCGTCAACGCGTCGCTCACCGGCTCCCTGTCGGCGGCACCGCAGGGTGAAGGCGGGTTCGTCGCCGACTGGATCGGGTTGCTCGACGATGCGCGAGAGAAAGTCGTGGCAGAACACGGCACCGGCGCCGAAGGCCAGCGCGCGTTGGAAGAAGAATGCGTCCGCGTGTCGCTCAAGAACCTGATGACGTTCCCGTTCGTCCGCGAGCGGGTCGAAGCGGGCGATCTGACGCTGCATGGCGCAGTGTTCGCAATCGATGATGGTCGCCTGCGCGTGCTGGAAGGTGACAAGTTCGCGAACGCCTGAATGATATCAACCGGTTATCGGACGTTCTTGGGACGCTCCGATAACCGGATCAGCCGCGCCGGATCTGTTCGACGGTCCCGTTTTCCGCGGCGGGCAGCCGCAGCGTCAGCGTCGCATTCCCGAACGACAGCAATCCGCCGAGTTCGAGCGCGAGGTTGCGCGCCAGACGCAACGCGAATCCGGTCCCGAGCAGGGCCGAGTCGTCGTCGCCGTCTTCCACATCGAACACGCTGTCGCCCGGCCATGCCGCCAGACTTGCCGGGCGATCGAACTCGATGGCTACCTGCCCGCCGTGATGCGGCGCGATGCGGACCCCGATCGATTCGCCCCGCCCGCTTGCCGATACCAGCGTCGCCAGCAGTCGTGCGAGCAACCGTTCGATTGCGCGACGGTCGCCCGACGCCGCGATCGACGTGGCCTCTATCGACAGCCGCGCGCCACGCAAATCGCACAGACTGTGCAAATCGGCAGCGATCGTGGCCAATGCCGGTTCCAGCGCAACCCGGTCGTCGCGCAGGTCGAGTGCATCGCCATCGATCCGGGCCGCCAGATCCAGATCGTCGATCACCGCCACCAATTCGCGCGAATGGCCGAGGATCGTCGCCGCCCGATCGCGATAGACCGGCGGCACCGGCCCCAGAATTTCGGTCTCGATCATCTCGGCAAAACCCGCGATCGCGCCGGCGGGGGTGCGGAGTTCATGCACCAACTGCCGCAACTGGGCGATACCGCGATCGCGCGATACCGGTTCGGCGCGTTCGTCGCGCCGGGGGCGGCGTGCGGTGCCGCGATATCCCGTGAAGCGCCCGGTCGCATGGTCGAATGCCGGTACGCCGGACAAAAGCCAGTCGCCCCCGGCATCGCTGTCGCCGCCGATATGAAGGCGCGAATCGCGAAAGGCCGCTCGACGGCGAAAGGCCCCCGCCGCCACACCATCGATCCGCGCCGGATTTTGCGGCGATGAGGAGGCAAAGGACAAACCGATCAACGGACCGCGCCCGACCCCGTCGACCCAGCGGATCATCCCGGTCGCGTCGGTTTCGTACCGGAATCCGTCGACCGGCACCACCGGGGCCGCCACGGGTGGTGCGGTATGCGTCCGCTCGAATGCTTCGATCCGCGCCATGACGTCGACGATACGGAACGGTCCGGCCGGAGCGGGTTCCCCTTCGGCATCGGATGGCGTCACGTCGCTGCTGACCGGGGCGGGCGTGCGAGTGCCGAAAATGTCGTCGATGGCACGGCGCGGTCTGGCCGCTGGCGCGACGGGCGACGGCTCGACCGCCTTCGTCGGGACGGCCTCGGGCAGGACCAGATCGGTCGAACCGAAACTGTCGAGCGCGCGCCGAACGTCCGGCTCCAGATCGCGGCGGTTGCGAACGATGCCACGCGCGGCGGGCCCGATCCGGGGAAGCAGGTCGCGCCAGTTCGCAACCGATAACGTCGCATCGCGCAGCACCGGCTCGGCCACCTCGATACGATCGTTGGCAAGCACCTCGACCAGCACGACCGGAGGACGCGCATGGGCGATTGCGCGGGCGCTGGCGACACGGATCGCGACAGGCACCTGATCGCGCAGTTCGCGCAACGCAGCGATGGCACGATCGTCCGCGATCACCCGGCGACGGCCGATAAGGTCAACCAGTTGCCGCCATGCCGACGCACGTCCACTGTCGCCCGTTCGGTCGATCGCAAGCACCGTGTCGAGGGTATCGTCGAACCGCACCGCATACTCACGCTATCGCCACGCGAAATCGCGGCCTGCCAATCCCTTAACCGGGGACCAGACGATCGGGAACAGGCTTTTTCGATACGTCGCAATGTGGGACAATTGCGCTTCCGCGTAATTTTATAATGCTGTACGCAGGCCGTTCTATCCGATCCCAACATGGAATTCCGTATGACATTCGATCGCATCGACCGGCAAATCCTGTCGCTGTTACAGGAAGACGGACGAATGACGAACGTCGAGCTCGCCGAACGGGTCGGCCTGACCGCCCCCCCCTGTCTGCGCCGGGTGCGTGCGCTGGAAGAAGCGGGTGCCATTCGCGGCTATCACGCCGCGCTCGACCCGCGATTGTTGGGGTTCACGATAACCGTATTCGCGCTGGTGAGCCTCAAGAGTCAGGCGGGTAGCGATCTTGCCGCGTTCGAGGCGCATATAGCGACGATTCCGGAAGTCCGCGAATGTCACATGCTGAACGGCGAAATCGACTTTCTGTTGAAGATCGTCGCTGCCGACCTCGAACGTTTTCAATCGATGTTGACGACGCAGCTCATCACCGCCCCCAATGTCGCCAGCGTCAAGACGTCGCCGACCGTCCGCACGTCGAAGGCGTTGCCGGGCATCCCGGTATCGACCGAGAGCGTGCCCGTCGCCTGACACGAAAAAGGCCCGGACGCTGTCGCATCCGGGCCTCCACGCCGACATAATGCCGGATCAGTTGTTGCCGACTACCGGGGTCGACGCCACGACGCGCGGCTGATCGACATAGAACGTCCAGAAGCTGGCGATCTCGTTCCGGGGAGCCGACTTGACCAGCGCGAACGCCTGCTTGGCTTCGGCGGCCTGACCGGCGCGGGCGTGGGCGATACCGATGCGCGTGTTCACCTCGTCCGCGTCCACGCCACCCTTTTGCAGCGCGAGCTGAAACAGCTCGATCGCCTTAACATTGTTGCCGGTGGCGAGATAGACGTTGCCCGCAGCCGTCGCGGCACGACCGTTCGACCCGGCACGCGCACGGGTTTCTAGGTTGGCGGGCGACACGTCGGCGCGAATCTGGCCCTGTGCGGTGGTCTTCAACCCGGTGAACACCGTGGCGCTCGCCGGAATCTTGCCCGCAGAACGGCCTTCGTCGATCACGGCGACCGTCTCATACGGCAGTCCGACATCCTGTGCGACCTGAAGATAGATGCGATAGTCGTTCTGATCGGCCAGCGACTTTGTATCGCGCATCAGCCGCAACACGTCGATTCGCGCCTGATTGCCCAGCGTCGCGCCATTGTTGTCGGCACGGTCGCGGAACAGCACCAGCACCTTGCGCCAGTTCGCCTGCGTCGGATAATCCGCCAACTGACGACGCGCCCATACACCGGCTTCGGCACCGCGATTGGCGCGATACAGTTGCGACACGGCGACGTCGTACCAGTTTGCGGGCACCGGCTGACCGGCGGCCTTCTTTGCGGTCACCACGCGGTCCATCGCCGCGATACCGGCATTGACGTTGCCGCGCTGGAATTCGACCTGTGCCATGCGCAGGTCGATGTCGGGATCGGTATAGCCCGCCTGACGCGCCGCCTCGAACTTCTGGAAGGCGAGGTCGGTCTGCTTCGCATCCAGCGCAAGGCGCCCGCGCGTATAGAGCAGTTCGCCGCGCTTGCTCGCTTCCACCTTCGGGCTAGCCAGCAATTCGTCGAGCGCGGTCGCCAACGCCGTCCGATCGTTCTTGGCCTCCGCCAGCGCGACCTTCAGGTTGGCGAGGAAGAAGCCTTCGTCGACATTGCCAGCGACCGCGACGGACTGTGCCGCCGCAACCTGCTGCTCGGCGGTCGGAATATCCTTTGCCTTGATCGCAGCATCGGCTGCAAGCGCTGCGGTACGGAATGCCTCGCTGACCTGCACCTGCGGCGCGGCGGGTGCCGCCGCGGGCTTGCGCCGCTGAGCTTCTGCCGGCGGCGCGATCGCCAGGGTTGCACCCAGGCCGACAAGGGCGGCGAGGGCAGCCTTGGAAACGAACGTCATGCCGTAAACTCTCCCAAACTGAAGCCGGACGCATGCCGGCAAGCGTCGATCATCTAGGTCGTGGCGGACGAGCGCACAAGCGCGCACGACGTCCGCCGGTTGCCCGACCCCCGCTGAACGCGCGTTGAACGCTTCGGGTCCGTTCCTTTGACGCGGTCGGACCACCCGGCTAGGCGACGGAAATGATCGCCACCCTCTCCCCCGCCAAGACGCTCGACTATGAAACGCCCCTGCCCCCGGTCGAGGCGACGTCACCCCGTTTTGCGGAGGCGACCGGACAGATTGCGCGCGGTGCCGCGCGGCTGGGCGCCGGTCGGCTGGGCGCGCTGATGAAGATATCGCCCAAACTGGCCGCGTTGAATGCCGCGCGTTATCGCGATTTCGCCGATGCACCCGAACGGCCCGCGCTGCTGGCATTCGCGGGCGACGTCTATGCCGGGTTCGAAGCCGCATCGCTGGAAGCGCCGGGCGTCGCCTTCGCACAGGATCATGTTCGTATCCTGTCGGGGCTGTACGGCCTGCTCCGTCCGCTCGACGCCATACGCCCGTACCGGCTGGAAATGGGGACACGCTGGGCACCCGGACGCGCGAAAGACCTGTACGCCTTTTGGGGCGACCGGCTTGCCGCGGCGCTCATGGACGATCTGGTCGACAGCGGCGACAGGGTGGTGCTGAACCTTGCCAGCCAGGAATATTGGCACGCGATCGACGGTCGACTGTCCGCCGATATCCGGGTGATCGATGTCGATTTTCGCGAACCCGGTCCGGACGGACCGCGCTTCGTCAGCTTCCATGCCAAGCGGGCGCGCGGCATGATGGCGCGCTGGATGTGCGAAAATCGTGTGACCGATGCCGACGCAATGCGCGGCTTCGACAGCGATGGCTATCGCTTCGTCGCGGACGGCAGCACGGACGACCGGTGGATGTTCGTGCGCGGATGATCGAGCAGCACGACATCGGCGATGGGGCGGATATGGGGCAGGAACGATCGCTGCTGCTGGTAACGCATGTTCATATCCGACAGGGTCCGAACGGTCCCCGGATCGATGATCAGACGGCGGCGGGCATCCGCCAATGGTGTCGGCATTTCGATCGCGTGACATTCTACGGCATCGCCGTCGACGATGAAAAGGGCGGCACCAGCACCACCGCATGGGTCGATACCGATGCCGGGATGATCGACGGTCGCGCTCGCGTCGTCGCGCTACCGTGGGGATATGGGCTCGGCCCGACCATCCGCCATCAGGCCGATGTTCGTGCACAACTGCGAAAAGCCATCGCCAACCATCGGCATCTGTGTTTCACGCTCGGCAGCATCGTCGGCGACTGGCCGTCCTTCGGCGCATTCGAGGCGACCCGCGCCGGACGCCGGTTCGCCGTGTGGATCGACCGGGTCGAACCATCGATCATCCGCAACAAGCTGCAAGGCGCGCCGCTTCGCCGCGTCGCCGCCGAGGCTACCCTGCCGTTCACGCAGGGTGCGATCCGCTATCTTCTTCGTCGTAGCAGCGTCGCGTTGCTACAAGGGGGCGACAGTTTCGACTATTATGCTCGGTCGGCGGGCGATCCGCACTGTACGTACGACACGCATACCAGCGTCGCCGAACAGATTGCGCCCGATGCGCTGGTCGCGAAACAGCAACGCATCGCGTCGGGCGCGCCGCTGCGGATCGTCTATGTCGGGCGTGCGGCGGCGATGAAGGGCACGGCGGACTGGATCGGCGTGCTGGAGCGCCTGCACCGCGACGGCGTGCCGTTCCACGCGACATGGATCGGCGACGGGCCCGATCTGGCGGCGATGAAGGCAAGGGTCGCGGACGCCGGTCTCGACGATCAAATCGCGCTGCCGGGGTTCGAGGATCGTCGCGACGTCCTGCTCACCGCGCTGCGCGACGGCGACCTGCTGCTATTCTGTCACAAGACGCCCGAGTCGGCACGGGCGTTGATCGAGGCGCTGGTGTGCGGATGCCCGATCGTAGGATACGGATCGTCCTACCCACGCGATCTGGTCGCGGAACGGGGCGGTGGCGCGTTCGCGGCAGTGCACGATATCGCCGGGCTGGCGGAACGGGTCGTCGCACTGCACCGCGATCGGGCGATGCTGGCCGATCTGGTAGCGCAGGCGGCGGACAGCGGCACGCGGTATAATGAAGATACGGTCTATGCCGATCGCGCGGCGCTCATGCGGCGCGGATGACGCCCTTTCGCGGGACGGAGCGATAGCGGTCCGGGCGGATCGCCGCGATGTCGGGTGGTAGTGACGGGGCGCGGCGGCATCATCGTGCCGCCGCGCCGTATCGACTTACTTCTTCGCGCCGAGCGACAGTCCGCCGAAACGCTTGTTGAAGCGTGCGACCTGACCGCCTGCGTCGAGCATCTGGCCACGGCCACCGGTCCATGCCGGATGCGCCAGCGGATCGATGTCGAGCGTCATCAGGTCGCCTTCCTTGCCCCAGGTCGAGCGCGTCTCGAACACGGTGCCGTCGGTCATCTGCACCTTGATGGTGTGATAGGCGGGATGGATATCTTTCTTCATGGACTTGCTCCGCGGCGGCTGGTTCCGACCAGCCTGAATGGGGGAAGGCGCGCCCGTACACGGACGCGCCCCGGTTGGCAACAATCTGCGCGAGGTTACGCTTTCGGCGGGTCGGCGATCATCGCGGTAAATTCGCATTCGGCGGCAAGTTCGCCGTCGATCCGCGCCTTGCCCGCGAACTTGCACACCCGCGCACGCTTTTGCAGGAACTCCGCCTCCAGCGTCAGCAGCACGCCCGGCTCGACCGGCTTGCGAAACTTCACGCCGTCGATCGACATGAAATACACCAGCTTGCCCGACCCGACGAGGCCGAGGCTTTCGACCGCGAGGATACCGGCGGCCTGCGCCAGCGCCTCGACGATCAGTACGCCCGGCATGATCGGACGACCGGGGAAATGCCCCTGAAAAAAGCCTTCGTTGATCGTCACCGCCTTGATCGCCGTGATCGACCGGTCGGGGATCAACTCCACGACACGGTCGACCAGCAACATGGGATAGCGATGCGGGATCGACGCCATCACTCGCGTGATGTCGAACGGCCCGATCGACGTCGCTGCCCCGTCACTCACGATCAGCGGCCCTGCGGTGCCGTCGCCGGACGCGCGCCGGCGGCCGGCGGCGTAGCGCCGGCGGGTGCCGGGGCCTGTGCCGGGGCGACGACGTTCACGCTCGGCAACTGCTGGTTCAGCGAGGTCAGGACGGCGTCGGTGATCTCGACCGCCGGGGCGTTGAAGAAGGTATTGCCCTTGGGCACCGTCAGCGTCGCACCGCGCTGCTGCGACACGGTGCCGATTACCGTGACCAACCGCTGGCCGATCTGCTGCTGGACATAGGCGGCGTTGCGCTGAAGCTGCTGCTCCTGCGGCGCGAGCTGGCCCTGAATCTGCTGCTGACGCTGCTGGAACGTGCGGATGCGGCCCTGAAGCGCGGCGTCGGGGTTGCCATTGGCGGTTTGAAGCGCGGTCTGGAGCGCCGTCTGTTCGGTCTGCAGCGGCTGCAACTGCTGGCGCGCCAGCGTTTCGAACTGGGTCTGCTGTGCCTGAAGCTGCGTCGAGGCCGCACGACACGCGGTGCATTCGCGCAGGATGCGGTCGGAATCGACCACCGCGATCTTCGCGTCGGGCAGCGCTTGCGCGAATGCCGGAGCGGTCGGAACGGCGAAAACGAACGCGGCGATCGCCGCCTTGGTGATGGTACGCATCAGAATTGGGTTCCTACGTTGAAGGTGATGAGTTTCTTGTCGTCGCCCGGCTGGCTGAGCAGCGCCTTGGCGACGTCGATCCGCAGCGGTCCGAAGGGCGAATTCCAGTTCACGCCGACACCGACCGACAAACGGGGACGCGCCGAGTCGCCGAGGAAGCGTTCGAGGAACGGATCGGTCGTGCTGGTCGCGACGAGGTTGGTTTCGCCGCCGACGCAGGTACCACCCGCTGTCGAGGAGAATCCGCTGGCACAGGTCGTCTGGCGGAACGCCACGTTACCCTGCCCGTCGGTGAACTGGTTGTTATAGATCTGCAACCCGTCCGTCGTCTTGCTCAGCGTTGTCAGCGGCAACAGCGAAGGCGAACCGTCGGCATTGGTGCGCGGCGTGCCATCGGCGTTCGTTGCCTGCGCGAAGGCCACCGTCGGCAACGGCCGGGTGATGCCGAACAACGCACCCGCCTGGACGAAGATCGACGGACGCAGGCCGAGTTCGGCGATACCCGACCCCAATGGCGGTTCCAGCTCGATCTTGCCGAGGTAATAGGCCTTGCCGCCCAACGGATCGTCGATGATCTGATCGCGCGCCGTGATGAGTTCCTGATCCCCGCCCGCGACAGAGCCGGTATAGCGCAGACGCTGGACGCGCGGACCGACGCCGCGAATGTCGAAGCCGCGGAACTGCGGTTCGCCCAGCTGGAAGCGGTCGACGATCCGGACCGGATCGATCCCCTCGCCCCGGCTCTTTTCGAGCGAATGGATATACCCGCCCTCGATACCGGCCGACAGCACGAAGCCGCCGAAATTCCAGTATTTGTCAAAATCGCCGCGAACCCGGGCATAGCGTACGTCGCCGCCGAGACCTGCAAAATCCAGCCCGGTGACAAGCCGCTGGCCACGCGACGGGCGGATACGGTTGTTGAGGTTGTCGAAGATCAGGTTCGTGCCGACCAGACTGGTCAGGCGGTTGCCGATCGCTTCGCACAAATACCGCCCGGCCTTGGTCGGATCGCACTCGCCATTGGTATAGAACGTCGCCTCGTCCAGACCGATATTGTCCTGGCTCAACTGATAGCGACCCGACAGCGTCCAATATTCGGTCAGCGGTACGCTGGCGACGATCTGCCCGCCGGTCGATACCTGCGAATAGGTCGTGTTGCGGTCCGACCCGATATAATTGAACGAGTTATAGTCGCGACGGAACAGCGTGCCGCCCAGTGCGATGTTCTTGTCGAACAGATAGGGTTCGGTGAAGCCCAGTTCGACCGACTTGGAATAGGTCGAGTAATTAACGCTGGCCTGAAGATCCTGCCCCTTGCCGCGGAAATTGCGCTGGCGGATCGACGCCTGGATGATGAAGCGCTCAAGGCTGGAAAAACCGGCCGAAAGCGTCAGTTCGCCGGTCGATTTTTCCTCGACGTTCGCGGAAAGGATCAGGCGATCGGGGGCAGAACCTTCCTTGCGCTCAATTTCGAACTTGTCTTGAAAGTACCCCAGCGAGTTGATCCGGTCCTGCGACCGCTTGATCAGGAAGGCGTTGAACGCATCGCCTTCGGCCACGCGGAATTCGCGGCGGATCACCCGGTCCTGCGTCTGCGTGTTGCCGGTGATGTCGATACGCTCGACATAGGTCCGGTTCGCTTCGGCAAGGAAGAAGGTGATCCCCATCGTCAGCTTTTCGCGGTCGCGCTGGAACTCGGGCCGCACGTCGGTGAAAGCATAGCCGAACAGACCGGCATATTCGCTGAGCTGGTCGACGGCGTCCTCGACCTGCTTCGCGTTGTACCAGTCGTCCCGCTTCATCGGCAGCGTCTTGGCCAGCGTCGCGCCGTCGAAGTCGCGGATCGCGCTTTCAACGGTGACGTCGCCGAACTTATAGCGCGGACCTTCTTCCACCACATAGGTGATGATGAAGTCTTCCTTGTCCGGCGTCAGCTCTGCCACGGCAGAAATGACCCGGAAATCGGCATAGCCGTTGGTCAGATAGAACTGACGCAGCTTCTGCTGGTCGGCAGCAAGGCGATCCTGATCGTAGCTGGTCGCCGAGCTGAACAGCCGCCACGGGCGCGATTGCTTGGTGTACATCTCACCACGCAACGTATCGTCGTCGAACAACTCGTTGCCGATGATGTTGATCTGACGAACCTTGGACTTCGCGCCTTCCTGAACCTCGAAGATGACATCGACGCGGTTCTGGTCGAGCATGACCATCTTCGGCTCGACACTCGCCGCGAACCGGCCCTGTCGGCGATACAGTTCGACGATGCGCGCCACGTCGGCGCGAACGGCGGTACGGGTGAAAATCTGTCGTGGCGCGAGTTTGATCTCCTTGGTGATCTTGTCGTCCTTCAACCGCTTGTTGCCTTCCAGCACGACGCGGTTGATGATCGGATTCTCGCGGATACGGACGATCAGGTCGCCGGTTTCCAGCCCTTCGACCGACACTTCGGCCAGCAGGTCGGAGGCGTACAGGTCCTTGATCGCCTGATCGACGGTTTCGGCGGTATAGGCACCACCGACACGCAACCTTGTGTAGGACAGGACCGTTTCCGGCTCGATCCGCTGCGACCCTTCGACCCGGAGCGACCGGATGGTGCGCGCCGGGGCGACCGGCACCGCCGGGGTCACGGTCGGCACGGCGGCCGGGGCAGCAGGCGCGGCCTGTGGGCCGGGCGCGGGTGCGCCCTGCGCGAATGCTGCGGTGCCCGAGAGCATCGTGCCCGCAAGCAGCGCGATCGCGCGTACACCATGAATCGAAAACTTGCTTGCCGTCACCAAACCCACCCCAACCGGAGGAACTCAACCATTATCAGGCCGCTTGCGCGCCCTGCCCGAAGCGCGTCAACCGATCAAGCCGGCCAGACCACGCCACACGCCGAACGCCCCCAGATCGTTCACCGTGACGAACACCATCAGTGCCAATAGCAGCGCCAGCCCACCACGGAATGCCCATTCCATCGTCTGCGCGTTGACCGGCCCGCGCTTTATTGCCTCGATCGCATAGAACATCAAATGCCCGCCATCCAGCATTGGAACTGGCAAGAGATTGATGAATCCCAGATTAATGGACACGAATGCGACGAATGTGACCAATGCGGGCCATCCCAGCGCGAATTGTTCGCCCGATGCCTTGGCAATGCGCAACGGCCCGCCCATTTCCTCGATCGACCGACGCCCGGTGATGATCTGCCCCAGCCCGTCGATACTGCCGCGCACGATCGATCCGACCATGCGCACTCCGTAGACCGGGGCCTGCCATAGCGGTACGGGGGCATAGACCGGCGCTCCACGCTCCACCCCGAACCGGCCGATCCGCGCTTCGTTGCCGAAGCGGTCGCGTTGCATCACCGACGCGATCGTCGCTTGCGTCGTTCGCGGACTGCCGTCGCGGACATAGTCGACCGAAATCCGCTCGTTCGGGCGCATCACGACATAGAAAGACAGATCAACGAAGGTATCGATCGACCGACCCCCCAGCGCCGTGATCCGGTCGCCTGCGCGGAGCCCCGCCTGTGCGGCGGCGCTCCCCTCCATTACACGGCCGATTGCCGCCGGAGTGCGATCGACGCCGTACGCCACGGCGAAGCCGCCGAGGATCAGCACGGCGAGGATCAGGTTCACCGCCGGTCCGGCAGCGACGATGATCGCCCGCTGCCATACCGGCTTGGCCTGAAACATCCGGTTGCGTTCGGCGGGTGGAAGCTGGAGCCAAGCCGGGTCCGCCTGCGACGCCGGGTTCATGTCCCCCGCAAAACGGACATATCCGCCCAGCGGCAGCCATCCGAACTGCCATCGCGTACCCCGTCGATCGGTAAAACCGGCGACCTCTCGTCCGAACCCGACCGCGAACGCCTCCGCGTGAACACCGAACCAACGGCCGGCGGCATAGTGACCCAGTTCGTGTAGGAACACGAGCGGTCCGAGTACCAGCAGGAACGCGAGGATCGTGACCAGCAAGCCCGGAGTTTCGATCAAGCAGCGTAATCCTTTACCCGGTCCCGTGCCATCGCACGCGCCTCCGCATCGATCGCCAGTACGGCATCGAGCGTCTGCGGACCCGCCGGGTCGTAGCCCGCCAGTACATCCGCGACGATTGCGGCAATTTCGAGGAAGGCGATCCGGCCGTCAAGGAACGATGCCACCGCCACCTCGTTCGCGGCATTCAGGATCGCCGGTCGCCCGCCACCAGCGGCCAGCGCGGCACGGGCCAGCGCCAGAGCTGGAAATCGTTCGAAATCAGGTGCTTCAAAATCAAGTCTACCGATCTTTGCGAGGTCCAGTCGTTCGCACGGCGTCTCCATCCGGTCCGGCCAGGCCAGCGCATGGGCGATGGGAACCCGCATATCGGGCGATCCAAGCTGCGCCAGTGTCGATCCATCGACATATTCGACCATCGAATGAATCACCGATTGGCGATGCACAAGCACGTCGAGTTGATCCGCGGCCACCGGAAACAGGTGAAACGCTTCGATCAGTTCGAGTCCCTTGTTCATCATGGTCGCCGAATCGACCGAAATCTTGGCCCCCATCGACCAGTTGGGATGCGCCACCGCCTGTGCCGGCGTGATGGCGCGCATGTCGTTCAACGATCGCTCCCGGAACGGGCCGCCGCTGGCAGTCAGGATGATGCGCCGGATTCGCGACGGCGGACAATCGTCGAGACACTGGAAGATCGCATTGTGCTCGCTGTCGACCGGCAACAACGTGGTGCCCGCCTGCCCCGCCGCCGCCATCATCACGTCGCCCGCAGAGACCAGCGCTTCCTTGTTGGCAAGGGCGACCGCGCCGCCACGCTGGAGCGCGGCCATCACCGGGCGAAGCCCGGCGGTGCCGACGATCGCGGCCATCGTCCAGTCGACTGGACGTGCGGCGGCATCGATCACCGCCTGCTCGCCCCCGGTCGCCTCGATTCCGCTCCCTGCCAGCGCCTCGCGCAACGCGGGAAGGCAGGCCGCATCACCGATCACCGCCAGTTCGGCGCGAACACGGATCGCCGCGGCCGCCAGTTTCACGACGTCGCGATGTGCCGTGAGTGCCGCTACCGCGAAATCATCAGGCGCGCGTTCGATCAGGTCGAGCGTGGACGACCCGACCGATCCGGTCGCGCCAAGTATCGTGATGCGCTTCATGTCAGGTATCGTGCCGCCTCGATCATCAATGCCGCCGCCGGGGCGACCGGCACCAGTCCGTCCAGCCGGTCCATCACGCCGCCATGCCCCGGCAGAATATTGCCCGAATCCTTGACTCCGGCGGTGCGCTTCAACTGGCTTTCATACAGGTCGCCTACCTGCGCCAACACCGCCAGCAACGGCGTTGCCAGTGCAAGGTGGAGCGGCAGACCCGCATATTGGAGGACGCCGCCGAGCACGCTCGCGGCCAATACGCCACCGATCAGCCCGGCCCATGTCTTGTTGGGGCTGATCGTCGGGGCCAGCTTCGGCCCACCGATTGTCCGACCGGAAAAATATGCGCCGATGTCGCACGCCCATACCAATGCCATCGCCCAGAAGGCGAGCAGCAACCCCGCCCCCTGCGACCGCAGCATCACCACGGCCAACGCGGGCAGCCCGCAATAGAAAATGCCCCGTGCCAGTTTGGGCAGGCGGGTGGTGATGACGACGAAGAATCCCGCCCCGATCAGCAGGCCGAGCGTCAGGAACCCCGGCCCCGCCGCCCAAGGCGACAGCATCGCCAGCGGCACCATCAGCGCGAACTGCGCCAAGCGCTTATGTTCGCGAGAGACATGATGCAGGTCGGCCCATTCGGCCATCATGAACAATGTGCCGATGGTGACCAGCAACCAGAACGCGAATCCGCCGGCCCATAGCGTCAGCGCAGCCACCGCGATCATCCCGATGCTGGCGACCGTGCGGGTGGCGAGGTCCGATTTACGCCGTGCGACCGGATCCGGCGTCACAAGCCGCCGAACCGCCGCTGCCGCCGACCATAGGCAGCGATCGCGTCGGACAGCGCCGCACTGTCGAAATCGGGCCACAACGTGTCGACGAACAGCAATTCGGCATAGGCCGCCTGCCACAGCAGGAAGTTCGAGAGCCGCTGCTCCCCCGACGTCCGGATCATCAGGTCGAGCGGCGGAAGGCCGTGCGTGTCAAGTTCGCGATCGATCGCCGCTTCGTCGATCGCCTCGACCGGCATCCCCGCCGCGACCCGCTCCGCAAGCCGCCGTGCCGCCGCCGCCAACTCCGCCTGCGCCCCATAATTGAGTGCGATGGCGAGGATCGGCCCGGTGTTGACCGAAGTCCGTGCTACCGCGTCGTCGATCAATGCGACCAGATCGGGCTGTAACACGCGGTAGTTGCCGATCACGCGCAACCGCACGTTCTCGCGCGCCAGATCGTTGATCTCGCTCTTCAGGAAATGCCGCAGCAATCCCATCAGATCGCCGATCTCCTCCTCCGGGCGACGCCAGTTCTCCGAAGAGAAGGCATAGAGGGTCAGCGCCTCGACCCCCTGTTCGCGAGCCGCACGCGCCACGCGACGCACGGACTCCACACCCTGACGGTGCCCGGCGATACGTGGCAACCGCCGGGCCTTCGCCCAGCGGCCATTGCCGTCCATGATGATCGCGACATGGCGGGGAATGGGCAGGCCCGGTTCGGGGCTGTTCGCCGCCGTGGCCGGTGCGTGCGCGGCGAACGGCGTCACTTGTTGAGGATTTCCTTTTCCTTCGCCGTCGCCGCCGCATCGAGTTCGGCGATCGCGGCGTCGGTCATCTTCTGCACCTCGGTTTCGAGCTTTTTGCGCTCGTCCTCGGAATAGACGCCCTTCTTTTCGTCGGCCTTCAGGCTTTCCATGCCGTCGCGACGCACGTTGCGCACCGCGATCCGCGCCGCTTCGGCGTATTTGCCCGCCAGCTTGGCCAGTTCCTTGCGGCGGTCCTCGGTCAGGTCCGGGATCGGCAGGCGCAGCGTCTGGCCGTCGACGATCGGGTTCAGGCCAAGCCCCGCCGATCGGATCGCCTTGTCCGCCGGACCGACGTTCGACTTGTCCCACACCTGCACCGACAACATGCGCGGCTCTGGCGCCGACACGGTCGCGACCTGATTGAGCGGCATATGCGCGCCATATACTTCGACGGTGACCGGATCGAGCAGCGATACCGACGCACGACCGGTGCGCAGACCGCCCAGATCGCCCTTCAGCGATTCGACGGCACCAGCCATGCGGCGCTCCAGATCGGCCTTGTTATAAGCGGCCATAACGAAACTTCCTCTTTATTCTAAACGGGGTATCAGGCGTTGTTCTGAACGATCGTCGACACGCCATCGCCCGCCAGCACGGCGGCGAGATTGCCTTCGTCACGAATGTTGAACACGACGATCGGGATATTATTGTCACGGCACAGGGCGACGGCCGACGCATCCATCACCTTCAGGTCGTCGGCCAGTACGCGCCCGAAACCCAGCGTATCGTACCGCTTGGCGGTCGGCACCTTCTTGGGATCGGCGTCGTACACGCCGTCGACGCTGGTGCCCTTGAACAAGGCTTCGCAGCCCATCTCGGCCGCACGCAGCGCAGCGGTGGTGTCGGTCGTGAAGAACGGATTGCCGGTGCCCGCCGCGAAGATCACGACGCGGCCCTTCTCCATATGGCGCACCGCACGCCGCCGGATATAGGGCTCGCAGACCGATGCCATCGGGATTGCCGACTGGACCCGCGTCTCGACGCCGATACGTTCCAGCGCGTTCTGCATCGCTAGCGCGTTCATCACGGTCGCCAACATGCCCATGTAATCGGCACTGGCCCGGTCGAAGCCCTGCGCCGCGCCCGCCAGTCCGCGAAAGATATTACCGCCGCCGACGACGATGCACAGTTCGTGCCCGACGCCCTTGGCCGCCTGTATCTCCCGCGCGACGCGGTCGCACATCACGGTATCGATGCCGTACTGGCCCGATCCCATCAGGACCTCGCCCGACAGTTTCAGGAGGATGCGGTTGAAGCGTGGACGGGTCATGAAACCTGCGAAATTGGGGAAACGGGAGCGGGCCGGACCCTAGACGCGGGCGTCCGGGATGCCAAGCACCATCGACCGTTCCCGCGATCCGGGCATCGTCGCCGGACATGAAACGGGCCGCAGGGACATGATCCCCGCGGCCCGTCCGGCGCGTATCGGCGATAACGCTTACTTGGTCAGACCGGCCGTCGCCGCGACTTCCGCAGCGAAATCGCTCTCTTCCTTCTCGATGCCTTCGCCGAGCTGGAAGCGGACATAGTCGGTCAGCACGATGGTGGTGCCGGCGTCCTTGGCCGCCTTTGCCACCACGTCCGCGACGGGGGTCTTGCCGTCCATCACGATCGGCTGGCTCAGCAGCGCGTTTTCCTTGGCGAACTTCTTCACCGAACCTTCGACCATCTTGGCGATAATCTCGGCAGGCTTGCCCGAATCGGCGGCCTTTTCGGTCGCGATCTGACGCTCGCGCTCAAGGATGTCCTGATCGAGACCGCTTTCGTCCAGCGCCAGCGGGAAGGCAGCGGCGATGTGCATCGCGATCTGCTTGCCCAGTGGTTCGAGCACGTCAATGCCAGCGTCCGACTCCAGCGCGACCAGCACGCCGATCTTGCCCAGACCCGGTGCGGCGGCGTTGTGGACATAGGGGATGATCGCGCCCTTGGTGACCTGCACGCGCTTCGCACGACGCAGCACCTGATTCTCGCCGATGGTCGAGATGTTGGCGACCAGCGCATCCTCTACGGTGCCACCCTGCGGCATCGTCTGTGCCTTCAGCGCGTCGATATCGTCGCCTGCTTCCAGTGCGATCGAGGTCACGTCGCGCACAAAGCACTGGAACTGCTCGTTCTTCGCGACGAAATCGGTCTGGCTGTTCACTTCGACCGCGACACCCTTGGTCCCGGCGACGGCGATGCCGACCAGACCTTCGGCGGCGGTGCGGCTCGACTTCTTGGCGACGGCGGCGAGACCCTTGGTACGCAGCCAATCGATGGCGGCTTCCATGTCGCCACCATTTTCGGTCAGCGCCTTCTTGCAATCCATCATGCCGGCGCCCGAGCGCTCACGCAGTTCCTTGACGCCTGCGGCGGTTACTTCTGCCATGATCGGCTCCTATAGTTTGAATGTGCATACGGGCGAGGCAGCGCGTACGAAACGCCCTGCCCCGCCCGCAAGTCAGGTCCGTGACAGGTCAGGCGTCGATCTGACGCTCACCCTCCGCCGCGGTTTCCGGGGTGGTCGCGGCAGCGGGATGCTCCGGCTCGCCCAGTGCTTCTTCTGCCGGCGGCTCGTCCATCGCGCCGACGTCGCGGCCCGAATAGGCCATCGCCTGCTGACCCCCACGCGTCGCGGCGATCGCGATCGCTTCGCAATACAGGCGGATCGCCCGGCTTGCGTCGTCGTTCGCGGGAACCGGGAACGCGATGCCGTCCGGCGACACGTTCGAATCGAGGATCGCGACGACGGGAATACCCAGCGTGTTCGCTTCCTTGATCGCCAGTTCTTCCTTGTTCGCGTCGATCACGAACATGATGTCGGGAATGCCGCCCAGATCGCGGATACCGCCGAGCGAAAGCTCCAGCTTGTCCTTCTCGCGCGTCAGGTTCAGCACTTCCTTCTTGGTCAGGCCGTGCGTGTCACCCGAAAGCTGCTCCTCAAGCGCCTTGAGACGCTTGATCGACTGCGAAATGGTCTTCCAGTTGGTGAGCATGCCGCCCAGCCAGCGATGGTTGACGAAATGCTGGCCCGAACGACGTGCCGCTTCCGCGATCGGCTCCTGCGCCTGGCGCTTGGTGCCGACGAACAGGACCTTGCCGCCCGACGCGACGGTCGACGACACGAATTCCAGCGCGCGTGCGAACAGTGGCACGGTCTGCGACAGATCGAGGATGTGAACGCCGTTGCGGTCGCCGAAGATATACGGCTTCATCTTCGGGTTCCAGCGATGCGTCTGGTGGCCGAAGTGCGCGCCCGATTCGAGCAATGCCTGCATGGTGACGACGGGTGCCGCCATAGGATAATTCCTTCCGGTTGATCCTCTGGGAAGCAGGAACCCCATCAGGCCGAAGGCCGGGGCACCGGGTTATGCGCTTCCCATGTGGGGTTGAGGCGGCGCTATTAACCGATTGGCGTCCATCGATCAAGACTTGACCGGAGGAACGATATAGGAACATATGGTGTCCAGACGAGGATCGTGGAACCGCAATATCGCCAAGTTGTTGGTAGATATGCGGATTTCGTGATCGACCACGGATTCGGGGAGTTACGAGATGGCCCTGTTCGCTTCTATACTGTTCGCGTTTGCGTTTCTGGTCGCCGTCGGCGCGATCGTCGGCACGATCCTGCCCGCACGGCAGCGTATTCTGCAGTTGTTGCGGCATGGGCCGGAAACGACGATCGATCCATTGCCGCCGGTGCGACTGTCGTCGCGGCGCGGCGTCATTCGTCAGCGGACGATTACGGGCGTGGCGGCACCGGTGTTTCGCGAAGCCGCCTGACCCGCGAATAGCTGCGGATGCTGAACGGCAGCGTGGCGAGATAGGCGAGACATACCAATGTCAACGTCTGCCACGGCGCGGATACAAGTGCGGCAGCAACGATAACGACGGCTACCATCGCCTCGAACCGGATATTCGGGCGCAGTTTGAGCGACGACCAACTGTATGTCGCCACGCTCGACACCATCAGGAACGCGATCGCCGCCACCCACGGCGCGACGATCCACGGTGACCGGAACAGCGTTTCGCCACTCCATATCCAGATATAGAGTGGCAACATCGCCAGCCCCGCCCCGGCGGGTGCGGGAATGCCCGTAAGAAACCCCGCCGATTTATGCGGCTGTTCCGCAACGTCGATACTGGCGTTGAAGCGGGCGAGGCGCAGCGCGGTGAACACCGCATAGACCAGCGACACGATCCAGCCGACGCGCGGCTCGGCCAGCAGCGACCACAGATACAGGATCAACGCGGGCGACACGCCGAACGAGATCGCGTCGGACAGCGAATCCAGTTCGGCACCGAACCGACTCTCGCCGCGCACCAGACGCGCGACCCGACCGTCCAGACCGTCGAGCACGCCCGCCAGCAGCACCATCAACACCGCGCGGTCCCAATCGCCGCTGATGGCGAAGCGGATACCGGTCAGGCCCGAACACAGCGCGAGCGCGGTGATGGCGTTGGGGGCGATGGCGCGCAGCGGAATACCGCGACCGGGCATGGGGCGGCGCATCCTATTGTGCGATGCCGGTAGCGGCGGGCAAGCCCGGCCGACCAAGAATGGTTTCCCCGGCGATGCTGCGCTGGCCCAGCGCGACCTGCGGCTCGATCCCGTCGGGCAGATACACGTCGACCCGACTGCCGAAGCGGATCAGGCCGATACGCTGCCCTGCCGCAACGAAATCGCCCGGCTTGACGAACCCGACGATCCGCCGCGCGACCAGCCCGGCGATCTGGGTAAAGCCGACCCGCTGTCCGTCCAGCCCCTCGACCACAAGATGCTGGCGCTCATTCTCGTCGCTGGCCTTGTCGAGGTCCGCGTTCAGGAACTTGCCGGAAATATAGATGACCTGGCGCACCGTCCCCGCGATCGGGGTGCGATTGATATGCACGTCGAAGACCGACATGAAGATCGACACCCGCATCAGCGGCGCATCGCCCAGCCCGTTCGGCCCGCGCAGTTCGGGCGGCAGCGCCACGCGCTGCACCATCGTTACCAGCCCGTCGGCGGGCGCGACGATCAGCCCGTTGCCCTGCGGCGTGGCGCGGACCGGGTCACGGAAGAACGATGCCACCCACAGGGTTACGAGGCCCATCGGCCACGCCAGCGTTTCCCACGCCATCAGCGCGAAGAACGCGGTGACGGCAGCGGCGATGAGGACGTATTTGCGCCCTTCGGGATGAACCGAGGGCCAGCGCCACTTGACGGTCGTGGTGCCGACCGCGGGCTTTTCGAGCGATGCCATGAAGCGGGGTGTACCCAAGGCGAGCCGTGCTGACAACCATGTCGGTTACCGCGACGCGGCACGGGCGGTTGATCGTTGGCCGCGCAACCCGTAAGGCCCGCCCAACTCCAACTATATCGAGAGCAGGCGCATGGCGAAGATCAAGGTCAAAACCCCGGTCGTGGAGATCGACGGCGACGAGATGACGCGCATCATCTGGGCATGGATCCGCGAGCGCCTGATCCAGCCCTATCTCGAAATCGACCTCGATTATTATGATCTGGGCATCGAAAAGCGCGACGAGACCGACGACAAGATCACCGTCGACAGCGCCAAGGCGATCCAGAAGTACGGCGTCGGCGTGAAGTGCGCGACCATAACCCCCGACGAGCAGCGCGTCGAGGAGTTCGGCCTGAAGAAGATGTGGCGGTCGCCGAACGGCACCATCCGCAATATTCTGGGCGGCGTGGTCTTCCGCGAACCGATCGTCATCTCCAACGTACCGCGCCTGATCCCCGGCTGGACCAAGCCGATCGTCGTCGGCCGCCATGCGTTCGGCGATCAGTACAAGGCGACCGATTTCAAGGTCCCCGGCGCGGGCAAGCTGACCATGAAGTGGGAAGGCACCGACGGCCAGGTGATCGAGGAGGAAGTGTTCGACTTCCCCGCCGCCGGCGTCGCGATGGGCATGTACAACCTCGACGAGTCGATCCGCGATTTCGCCCGTGCATCGATGAACTACGGCCTCGGTCGCGGCTGGCCGGTGTACCTGTCGACCAAGAACACCATCCTCAAGGCTTATGACGGCCGGTTCAAGGACATCTTCGAGGAAGTGTTCGCGACCGAGTTCAAGGACAAGTTCCAAACGGCGGGCATCGAGTATCAGCATCGCCTGATCGACGATATGGTCGCTTCCGCGCTGAAGTGGCACGGCGAGTTCGTCTGGGCCTGCAAGAACTATGACGGCGACGTTCAGTCGGATCAGGTCGCGCAGGGCTTCGGTTCGCTCGGCCTGATGACGTCGGTGCTGATGTCGCCGGACGGCAAGACGATCGAAGCGGAAGCGGCGCACGGCACTGTCACCCGCCACTATCGCCAGCATCAGCAGGGCAAGGCGACGTCGACCAACCCGATCGCGTCGATCTTCGCATGGACCGGCGGCCTGAAGTATCGCGGCAAGTTCGACGGCACGCCCGACGTGACGAAGTTCGCCGAGACGCTGGAGCGCGTGTGCATCGAAACGGTCGAGGCCGGGCACATGACCAAGGATCTCGCGATCCTGATCGGTCCGAACCAGCCGTGGATGACCACCGAGCAGTTCTTCGAACAGGTTCGCGTGAACCTCGAAACGGCGATGGGCGCACAGGGCTAAGCCCAGCGTACCGATCGGCGCAACCGGCGTTCGTTCCCTGTCGGGGACGGACGCCGTTTTCGTATCCGCGGCCGGAAATATGTCGCCGGATCGCGCAAGCGGTTGCCGACGTCATGTCGTGTCCGCAACAATGCACCATGCCGTTACCGATCGATTCGACCCCGTTCAGCGATTCGCTGGTGATCCTTGGTGCCGCCGGACTGGTGATCCCGGCATTTGCCCGTTTCCGCGTCAATCCGGTCATCGGGTTCATCCTCGTCGGAATCCTCGTCGGTCCGTTCGGGCTGGGCCAGTTGGTCGGCCGGGTGCCGTGGCTGTTCCACATCACGATTACCGATCGCCATTCGATCGAGCCGTTCGCCGAGTTCGGCATCATCCTGTTGCTGTTCTCGATCGGTCTCGAACTGTCGTTCAGGCGGTTATGGGCGATGCGGCGGCTGGTGTTCGGCCTCGGGGCCGCCGAACTGATCGGATCGGGCCTGTTGATCGGCATCGCGCTGATGCTGATGGGTCAGGCGACGGCGGGGGCGATCGGCCTCGGCTTCGCGCTCGCCCTCTCGTCGACGGCGCTGGTGCTGCCGATGGCGGGGACGACCGGACCGGTCGGGCGGACGGCGTTCGCGATGTTGCTGTTCGAGGATCTGGCGCTCGTTCCGATCATCTTCGCACTGGGCGCCCTCGCCCCCACGGCGCAGGACGGCGGCTGGTCCGGGCTTGCCACGACCGCGATGTGGGGCGGCGTCAGCGTCGTCGCGCTGTATCTGGCCGGGCGGCTGGTCCTGCCCAAATTGTTCGCACAGGCCGCGCGCACCAAAAGCCCCGAACTGTTCCTGTCGGCCAGCCTGTTGGTGGTGATCGTCGCCAGCCTGGTCACCACCGCCGCCGGCCTCTCGCCGATCGTCGGCGCGCTGCTGGCCGGGTTGCTGATCGCCGAGACCGAATATCATAGCGAGGTCGAGGTCATCACCGCCCCGTTCAAGGGTCTGGCGCTGGGCGTGTTCCTCATCACCATCGGCATGAGCCTCGATCTCGCGACGATCGCCGAGAACTGGACATCGCTACTCGGGGCGATCGCCGGGGTCGTCGTCGTCAAGGCGCTGGTGACGACCGGGCTGCTGTGGCTGAACGGCGTGCGACCGGGCACCGCGACCGAGACCGGGTTGCTGATGGCCAGCCCGTCGGAGACGACGCTGATCGTGCTGGCCGCCGCGACGCAGGCGCAGTTGATCATGCCCTCCACCGCCGCCTTCTGGCAGACGGTGACCGCGATCGGGCTGACGATCACGCCGTTGCTGGCGATGGTCGGCAAGCGTGCGTCGCGCCGGATCGAAGGGCGCGGTAGCGGTAGCGAGGAACCGCCCGCCCCCGCGGCCGATGCAGCGGTGGTCATCATCGGCTTCGGGCGTGTCGGAAGGCTGATCGCGGAGATGCTCAAGGTCCACGGCAAACCCTATATCGCGGTGGATTCGGACATCGACAATGTCGCGACGGCGCGAACGGAGGGGCATCCGATCCTGTTCGGCGACGTATCGCGTTCCGAACTGGTCGATCGCCTCGACCTTGGCCGCGCAAGTGCGCTGGTGTTGACGATGGACGATCCGGTGCTGACCGTGCGCCTGACGAAGCGGGTGCGCGGCTGGGTACCGGGCCTCACCATCCTCGCCCGCGCGCGCGATGCGTCGCACGCCGCCGAACTCTATGCCGCCGGGGTCAGCGACGCCGTGCCCGAAACGCTCGAAAGCTCGCTGCAATTGTCGGAGGCGGTGCTGGTCGACCTCGGCGTGGCGATGGGTCCGGTCATCGCGTCGATCCACGAGAAGCGCGACGAACTCCGCCAGTCGATCCGGACGCAGGCCAGCCTTGAACGCGAGCCGCGCATCCGCCGGTTGCGCCGGGTCGACGATCCGGCGTGACGCCAAGGCGGTCATGTGAACCTGTCGGAGGATAACCCGTCCGCGGCATGGATAGATCGACCGGTGCGACCGTTCCGTCACCGGACACTCTCTCATCACGCATGATCGCCCATCGGAGCCACGGCATGAATCTCTTCGGGAAGCCCGACACCCTGTCGATCGCCGACCTCATCACGCACACGCTGGCCGATATCGGCGTCGAACGCATCTGGGGCGTTACCGGCGACAGCCTGAACGCGATGAACGATTCGCTACGCAAGCTGGGCAGCATCGAATGGATGCACGTCCGCAACGAGGAAGTCGGTGCCTTTGCCGCCGGGGCCGAGGCGGCAGCTACGGGCAAGCTGGCGGTGTGCGCCGGAAGTTGCGGACCAGGGCACCTCCACCTCATCAACGGGTTGTACGATAGCCAGCGCAACCATGTCCCGGTGCTAGCGATCGCCGCGCATATTCCGTCGAGCGAAATCGGCCTAGGCTATTTTCAGGAAACGCATCCGACCGAAATCTTTCGGGAATGCAGTCACTTCTGCGAGATGGTTCAAGATCCGGCGCAACTGCCCGAACTGCTCCACCGCGCCATCCGGACTGCGATCGGGCAGCGTGGCGTCGCGGTGCTGGTCGTGCCGGGTGACGTGTCGATGAAGGACGCACCGAAACACGCTCGCGCCACGATGCCCGCACTGGTGCCACCGCGTATCGTACCCGACGCGACGGAGATCGCGACGCTGGCGGCAACGCTGAACGGATCGACGGCGGTGACGCTGCTATGCGGGTCGGGAGTGGCAGGCGCTCATGCAGAGGTCGTCGCGCTGGCCGACGCGCTCGGGGCACCGATCGTCCACGCCTATCGCGGCAAGGAACATATCGAATGGAGCAACCCGTTCGATGTCGGCATGACCGGGCTGATCGGCTTTTCGTCGGGCTATCACGCGATGATGGAATGCGACACGTTGCTGATGCTCGGCACCGACTTCCCCTATCGCAACTTCTATCCCGAAAACGCGACGATCGTACAGGTCGACCGCGATCCGTCCGCATTGGGTCGCCGGGCGCAACTGCATCAGGGCATCGTCGGCGACGTGCGCGAGGCGACGGCGATGCTTCTGCCGCAGATCGCAGGCGGGCGTGATCGCAGGTTTCTGGAAAAGGCGCTGGCGCATTATCGCAAGGCGCGCGAGGGGCTGGACGACCTTGCCACCCCGCGTGACGGCGACAAGCCACTGCATCCGCAATATGTCGCGAAGGTCATCGACGATCTCGCCGCCGACGATACGATTTTCACCGCCGATGTCGGCACCCCGTCGGTCTGGGCGGCGCGCTATCTGACGATGAACGGCCGGCGGCGGCTGATCGGGTCGTTCAACCACGGGTCGATGGCGAATGCGATGCCGCAGGCACTGGGCGCGCAAGCCGCCTATCCGGGGCGACAGGTTGTGTCGCTGTCCGGCGACGGGGGGCTCACGATGCTGATGGGCGACCTGTTGACCGCAATCCAGATGCAGCTTCCGATCAAGATCGTGGTGTTCAACAACGGCTCGCTCGGCTTTGTGGAAATGGAGCAGAAAACGGCGGGCTATCTCGACACCAACGTGTCGCTGAAGAACCCCGATTTCGGCGCGATCGCACGCGAGATGGGCTTTTTCGGCCAGCGAGTGACGCGGTCGGACCAACTCGCGACTATGTTGCGCGCGGCGTTCGCGCATGACGGACCCGCGCTGGTCGATGTCGTCACCGACGGCATGGAATTGGTGATGCCGCCCAGCATCAAGGCACAGCAGGTCGCGGGCTTCAGCCTGTATTCTACCCGCGCGATCATGAATGGTCGCGGGGACGAACTGGTCGAACTCGCCAGAACCAACTTTCTCCGGTGAGGTCTATGCCGGGGCGGTTCGCTGCGTCCAATACCGTCCGCGCACGGCATCGGCATCTATGGGCATCGGGTGAGCCGAAAGACCCACCACGATACGGCACCGGTTCCATACGATACACGATCGTTTTCGCCTTCATGTAGCCGTAACGGGGTTGCCATGTACCCCAACGATCGCCCGGCAATTGGGATATCGGTCCCGGCGATGGCATCGTGGCCGGGAGGGAAACGATATGAGGATCATCACCGCAATCCTGTCGATCGTGGCAACCGGGATCCCCACCTCCCCGACGCTTTCCGTTTCGGCACGATCCGGCCCGGCGACTACCCCGATATTCGATGAGGTCCGGAAGCTGCCCGACGATGTGATCGCGTTCCGCGCGCAGCGAGACCGGTGCGACGAGTTGCGCGGTGAGGAACCGACCGACGAAGCGCGCGCGGCGTTTCTAGCGCGCGAACTCGACAGGATGTGCAGGGGCACCGACGCTGCCCTCGCGAACTTGCGAAAACGCTACGCAACCTGCCGTACGGTATCGGAGGCGCTTGCAGGATATGACACGGCCGTCGAATGATGGCGGCCTTCTACCGCCGGAAACCCCGCTGGAAATAATCTATATATCAGTATGTTATAACGGATGCCGCAGCGCTTCACGCCGCTTGGGGCTTACAATATGCCGGAATGTTGCATAGTGTTCTCACCTGCAACATCGGGATCGAAGAGATTGTGCTGACATACGAGCAACATTTCCCACTCGCCTTCTCACCCTGTTACAAGCCCGCACGGACTTGCGGGGGGCCTGCGCCGACAACGCGGCAACCGGTATGACAGGCGTTCCGGCTTCGGCCGACGTCAGCGAATCCGTCCTGCTTTCGGAGGCGAACGAAGCCTGCATGGGGTGTCGAACCGGCCGGGCGCTCGACATGCCGATCACGATGGCGTTCCAGCCGATCGTCGACATTCGGACCGACACCGTCTTCGCCTATGAGGCGCTGGTACGCGGCGTCGACGGGCAGTCGGCGGGCGAGGTACTTGCGAGCGTCGGGCCGGAAATGATCTACAAGTTCGATCAGGCATGTCGGGTTACGGCAATCGAGTTGGCCGGTCGGCTGTTCGCGGCCGGTGGCGAGGCGAAACTGTCCATCAATTTCATGCCGAACGCGGTGTACGAACCCGATGCCTGTATCCGTGCGTCGCTCGCCGCAGCCGGTCGCGTCGGGTTCGATCCGCGCCGGTTGATGTTCGAGTTCACCGAAGACGAGCGGATGCAGGACGTGTCGCATGTCCGGCGCATCATCGATGCATATCGCGCGCGGGGATTCGCCACCGCGATCGACGATTTCGGCGCGGGCTATGCGGGTCTGGGGCTGCTGGCCGACCTGCATCCGGATATGCTGAAGCTCGACATGGCTCTCATTCGTGGCATCGACACGTCGGCCAGTCGCCGGACCATCGTTGCGGGGATCGCACGCATCGCCGAGGCGCTGGGCGTACGCTGTATCGCCGAGGGGATCGAGACCGCCGGAGAGTTGCAGGCGTTGCGCGAGGTCGGCATCCACCTGTGTCAGGGCTATTATCTCGCGCGCCCGGCGATCGAGGCATTGCCCGATATCGCCCCGTCCGTACGGCCGTGACTTGCACCCCGAAACCCCTTGTTACTACCAGCGCGATACCCGTCGGAACGACACCGGGCGGTGCACGACGGATCGGAATCGCGGCTCTCGCATTCCTGTTGGGCGCGGCGCAGATGGCATGCTCCGCATCCGAACGCACCCCGTCCAATGCCGCCGCGACGGCGAACGGAGCGCTCGCTACCTCCGTCGCGGCAACCGCCTTGTCCAACGGGGACGTATCGGCAGCTATCCCGCAACCCGGCGCGACGCGGGTGATCGGCAAACACGACCGGACGATCGCGGACGGGAAGCGCGTATGCGACGTCAATTTCGTCTATGCCGACCGGAAAGCTGAGAACATATTCTGGGCGGAACCATGTGTCGCCGTGACGGCCACGATGATCGATCGGCAAGCGCTGGAAGCATCGGACCGTTGGACCCGGCTCGACGCATTCGAGCAGAAGTTCGTCGAGAGCATGCCCGGCGGACAGGTTCTCCAGATCGAAGGGACGTTCAGCGCGTCGATCTATCCGATCGACACGACGGGAACGAGCATAGAGGTCTCCGTCGCCGACTGAGGGGGTAGCGCCGCGCCCAGCGTTATCTCGATTCGCGACGATTGCGAACACGCGGGCTGAGACGGCTTACCCCGTCGTTTCCATCGGCACCGTGCGGTCGCGGTGCACCCGGTGCGATGCCGCGATACGACGGGCGAACGGTTTTTGCAGGATGGTGGACACCGCTACATGCTCCGCCGTGACCGCGTCTGGCGTCAGGGTCAGCAGCGTATAGCCCTTCGCATCCTGATCGCAGAACACCACCTCGCGGTTCGCCGCTGCCAGCACCGCGCCCAGCCCCGGCAACAGCGAGCCGTAGGACGGACTGGTGATCGCGGTCGCGCCGAACTCGGCAGCGACAAGGGTGCCGCCATCGTCGTACAGGTCGTTCGACCATGCCGCATGGCTGTCCCCGGACAGGATGATCGGACGCGTCCCGGCCCGGCGGAACGTGGCATAAAGCCGCTCCCGCGCCGCCGGATAGCCATCCCACGCGTCGAGGTTGAAGGGGAGACCGGCGCGATAGCTGGCGATCCCCTGTTCCAGCCGGGATCGCCACGTCGCCGGCACCTCCGCCAGCATCGCGGCGAACCGGCCATCATCGTCCAGCTTGTCGGGGTCGGGTCCGGCGACGCGTGCCATCACCACCTGATTGCCGATCAACTGCCACGGCGTACGCGCGTCCACCGACTGCTTCAGTACATTCTCCAGCCAGTCCTGCTGCTGTTTGCCGAGCATCTCGCGATCGGGCCGTGCCCGTTCGGCAAGCGCCGCGGCGAACATCGCCGGATCGGGTGCGGCGCCCTTTGGCGCGACCTGCTCCGACCGGGCAAGCAAGCGTGTCTCGACCATCGCCAGCGTCGCCAGATCGCCGAACTGAAAGCTGCGATAGATCGCTTCGCGGCCAAGGCCACGTCGCGAATCGCGGATCGGCATCCATTCGAAATAGGCCTGCATCGCCGCCGCCTTGCGCGCAGCCCAGTCGCCCTCGGTCGCCGGATCGTGATTTTCGGCACCCCCGATCCAGCCGTCGTTGGCGACCTCGTGATCGTCCCACACACAGATGAAGGCGGCGCGGGCATGCGCTGCCTGAAGGTCGGGGTCGGTCTTTACCTGCGCATGGCGACGGCGATAGTCGGCCAGCGTCACGATCTCATGCGGCGGATCGGGCAGCCGGTTCAGTTTCTGACCGATATCGCCGCCATACCCTTCCGCGCCATATTCATAGATATAGTCGCCGAGATGAACGACCGCATCCAGCCGCGGCTGCACCGCCATGTCGGCATAGGCATTGAACAGCCCGCCCGGATAAAGCTGGCACGACGCGACGCCCAGCACCAGCCGATCGACCTGTCCGATCGGCAGCGTGCGGAATCGACCGAGCGGCGATTTCGCCCCCGACGCATCCGTGAACCAGAACCAGTAATCGCGCCCCGCGTCGAGCCGGTCGACCTCGACCTTTGCCGTGTGGTCGGCCGCCGCGCGTGCGACGACACGCCCCGATCGTCTCACCCGCCCGTCGGGCGCGTCCGATACCGACCAGGTGAGGGCGACGTCGCCCGCGCCGTTCGCCGGCGTAGCCCGCGTCCACAGCACCGCACCGTCCGCCGCCGGATCGCCGCTGGCAACGCCGTGCAGGAAGCGTACCGCCCCTGCCCCCTGTGCGACGGCGGCTCCCGGCAGGGTGACCGCGGCGCTGCTTCCGATCAGGGCCAGTGCGCCCCGCCGTCCGATATTGGTCATGATGATCGATTCCGTTGAGCAGGGAGCGTAGCGCTGGATCAGAAGCGGGCGGTCAACTGCCCGCCATAAAAGCGCGGTTCGGCGGGAATAAAGGTCGGGATGCCGAAGGCGCCGCCGGTATTTCCGGCATCGAGCAGATAGTCCCGGTCGGTCGCGTTGCGCATGAATCCGGCCAGTTCAAACCGGTCGTCGGCAAAGCTGATCCCGGCGCGGGCATTGACCAGCGTGACCGGCCCCTGCGACAGCGCCAACTGGTTGGGCAGCTCGAAATAAATGCGACTGCGATGCGTGACGCTGGGCGTCGCGAATATCCGCATCCCGCCGCCGATCGGTGCGTCGATCGTCAGCCCCGCCGCGCCCTGCCATTCGGGCTGGAGGCGGAAGCGTGCGCCCGAAAAGGCGGGAGCGAAGCTGCTGTTCTCGTCGATGCCGCCGTCGATATAGCCGACATTGCCGAACAGGCTGAGCCATGACGCCGCGCGCACGTTCAGTTCGGCCTCCACGCCCAGGTTCCCCGCCGTTCCGGCGCTTTGCGTCAGCGCGGTGCCGTTGGGCTGTTGGACGCTGACCTGAAACCCGTCATATTTCTGATAGAAGACGCCGACCGAGCCGGACACCGGGCCGATGCTGGCCTTGATGCCGCCTTCATAGTTCCAGACGATTTCTTCCGGCACCAACTGCGTGTTCGGCAGCGGTACACCACCGGCAAGGCGGGCGTTCAACTGCACCACCGGCGACCGCCGCCCCTTCGACACCGTCGCATAGACGTTGACGTCCGGGGTCAGACGGAACAGCGCATTAAAGCGCGGCAGCACCGCGGCATAGCTTTGCTGCGCGACGAACGTCTGTCCGCCGGTGTCGATCTGGCCGGGGACCAGCGAGGTCGCGGTCGGGTTTAGCAACGGGCGCGGCACCCGCGCGAAATATCCCGACTTGCGCTGTTCGATCAGCACGCGGACGCCCGCCGTCAGTTCTAACGCGGGGACCGGAATCCACGTCGTGTCGGCGAACATCGAATAGCTGTCGTTCTCACCCTGATTCTCGAACACCGAGCTATAGGGCACCTGCGTCAACCGCCCGCCGCTCAATATCCGCGTGGCGTTCGCCGCCTGCACGACACCGGCCGCATCAATACATGGCAGACCGGGAATGACTCGTGCGGCGCATTGCAGGAAGGTGCCTTCTTCGGACGAAAACGGCACATTCTGGTAATTGTCCTCCACGAACACGTTCCACCCGAACGATGCCCGCAGCTTCGGATCGGCATAGGCGAAGCGGCCTTCATGGCTGGCCTGCCACCCTTTCGCGATTTCCGCGAATTCGAGATACCATGCCGCCGAACCGTCGGCGTCGAACACTTCGGCGCTGTCGAACCGGCGATAGCCGTTGACCGTGGTGAACGCCCAGCCGCCGCCCATGTCGTAATTCGCGGTCAGATTAACGTCATACACTTCGCGGTTCAGCCCGAGCTGGTCGTCCCCGAGAACCTGCGCCGACAGCGGCGAACCGCCCAAATTTGCGCGACCGAACGGATCGCCCGGACCGTCCTCCGTCGGCAGCGCGCGCGAAACGAACGGGGTGCCGCCGTTCCGCTGGCGATCGAACGTGCCGATCAGGTCGATGGTCAACGCATCGGTCGGCGTATAGCGGAACGACGCACGGATGCCGAGCTGGTCCTGGGCATACAGGTCGCGGTCCTGCCGCTGCGACAGGTTCTCGACATAGCCGCCGCGCGTCTTCCATTCGAACGCGACGCGACCGGCGATCACGTCCGATCCGGCGTTCAGATAGCCCGACAACAGCGTCTGGTCGAAATTGCCATAGCCCCCGGTGAGTGCGCCGGACACGCCCTCCTTCGGCCGGGCCGAAGTCAGACTGACCGCACCGACCGCCGATGCGGTGCCGAACAGGGTCGCCTGAGGCCCCTTGATGACCTCGACACGTTCAAGGTCGTAGATCGCCTGATACGATCCGCGCGAGCGCGAGATGTCGACCCCGTTGTAATAGAGCGTGACGCGCGGCCCCTGCTGCGACGATCCGGAGTCCGACGTGATGCCACGAATGACGATGCCGGGATTGTTCGCGCTCTGCTCCTGAATGTTCAGGCCGGGAATATAGCTCGACAGTTCGTCCAGATCGCCGACGCCCAGTTCGGCGATACGCGCACCGGTGACCGCCGTGATCGTAATCGGTACGTCCTTGGCTCGCTGCTCGATCTTTTGCGCGGTGACGATGATGTCGTTGCTGTCGCTGCTGTCGCCCTGCCGTTCGGTGGTCTGGATCGACGCCTGCGCCAGCGCGGGCATGGCGACGAAGGCGCAGGAAGCGAGCAAAGCTGCGGACAGAGAGAAACGCGTCATCATTGTTTGGACCCCCGATACTTAGCGGTCCTTTGGCTACCGTGCGTGAAAGTTGCGCGACGCAGCGATTACAAGCCCATGACGTTTACAATGGTCGCGCGGGCCGTGTGATCCGTGCAACGGTATGGGCGCCCCCGCTACGTGGCGGGGACGCTCCTCTCCTACCTCTTTATGCGGTTTCACCGACCTTCGGGGCAGCGTCGCGCACGCCGGCATCCACCGCATCGGCGAACTGGGCGAAGTTCTCTACGAACAGGTCGACCAGCTTGGCGGCCGTCTGATCATAGACATCGGTGTCCGCCCATGTCGAACGGGGATCGAGGATCGCGGAGTCCACGCCCGGAACCGCGACCGGCACCTGAAAACCGAAATTGGGATCGGTCCGGAACTCGGCATCGTTCAACGACCCGTCGAGCGCCGCGTTGAGCAAAGCACGCGTCGCCTTGATCGGCATGCGCCGACCGGTGCCGTACTTGCCCCCGGTCCAGCCAGTGTTGACCAGCCAGCAGTCGACATTGGCGCTGGCGATCCGCGTCTTGAGCAGATTGCCATAGACCGAAGGGTGGCGCGGCATGAACGGCGCACCGAAACAAGTCGAGAAGACCGGCTCCGGCTCCGTCACGCCGATTTCGGTCCCGGCGACCTTCGACGTATAGCCCGACAGGAAATGATACATCGCCTGATCCGGCGTCAGCTTCGCGATCGGCGGCATGATGCCGAACGCATCGGCGGTCAGCATCACGACGTTGCGCGGCAACGGCCCCATATTGTCGGCCGACGCATTCGGAATATAGTCGATCGGATAGGCCGCACGCGAATTTTCGGCGATGCTCGGATCGTCGAGGTCGAGCGTGCGGGTTTCCGGATGCATCACCACGTTTTCGAGAACCGTGCCGAACCGCCGCGTCGTTGCAAAGATTTCCGGCTCGGCCTCTGCGGACAGGCGGATCATCTTGGCATAGCAGCCGCCCTCGAAATTGAAGACCGCCGTGTCGGACCAGCCATGTTCGTCATCGCCGATCAGCGTACGGCTGGCATCGGCGGACAGCGTCGTCTTGCCGGTGCCCGACAGGCCGAAGAAGACCGCGGTATCGCCGTCCTTGCCGATATTCGCCGAGCAATGCATCGGCATCGTGCCGGTTTCGGGCAACAGGAAGTTCAGCAGCCCGAACACAGACTTCTTCATTTCGCCAGCATATTGCGTACCGCCGATCAGGATCAGCTTGTCGGTCAGGTTCACCGCGATCACCGTTTCGCTACGGCATCCGTGGCGCGCAGGGTCGGCGCGGAAGTTCGGCAGGTCGATGATAGTATAGTCGGGCACGAAGCCGGCCAGTTCGGCCAATTCGGGGCGGACCAGCATCGTGCGAATGAACAGGCTGTGCCATGCCAGCGTGTTGATCACGCGAACCTTCACGCGATGTTCGGGCTGCGAACCACCGTACAGGTCCTGCACGAACAGCGTCGGTTCGTTCACCAGTTCGGCAAGGAAATCGGCCTTCAGCGCCGCGAAATGCGCCGGGTCCATCGGACGATTGGTCTTGCCCCACCATACCGTGTCCTCGGTCACGGCGTCGCGGACCATGAACTTGTCCTGCGGGCTGCGCCCGGTGTGCCGTCCGGTCGTCACGACCAGCGGGCCGTCCTTGGCGAGCCGCCCCTCGCCCCGCGCAACCGCCTGTTCGACCAGTTGCGGCGTGACGAGGTTCCAGTGCAGGTCCGCGCCGGTTTCGATTCCCATCGCTTCCAGCCCATATCCTGGCGTGACGCTCGACATGCTGCAAATCTCCCCGTCGCGAATCGATGTCGGTCGGCACCGTGCCGTCCGGCCATCTCGTGACTGATCGCGTCTTATGCTTCCCGTTGTTTGACGTCAAACACGTTAAACAAAATGATGTACATCGCGTTGTTTGCGACTCCCCGCATTTATAAGATGATATTGTACGACTATATTTATAGGACAATTGGAACAATGTCGTCGCGATCGGGCATTGAGGGTTGGGCGGCTTTCGCCTACCGGTCGGGAACGATGGACAGGAGCCGCCCGCAATGACCGCGACGATCGCGCTGGTCGATGACGATCGCAACATCCTCACCTCGGTCTCGATCGCGCTTCAGACCGAAGGGTTCGTGACCCGCGTCTATTCGGACGGCGAAGTTGCTCTCAAGGCATTCGCGGAGAACCCGCCCGACCTTGCGGTGCTCGACATCAAGATGCCGCGTATGGATGGTCTGGAGCTATTACGCCGCCTCAGAGAAAAGAGCCGGTTGCCGGTCATTTTCCTGACCTCGAAGGACGATGAACTGGACGAAGCGCTCGGGCTGGCGATGGGCGCGGACGATTATATCGCCAAGCCGTTCTCGCAACGGCTGCTGATCGCCCGCATCCGGGCGATCCTGCGCCGGGCCGAGCCGGCCCAGGCCGGCGGCGAAGGCAACGACGAACCAGCGCAGCCCGTGCTGGAGCGCGGGCGGCTGGCGATGGACCCGGCGCGCCACCGCGTCACGTGGGACGGCGACAACGTCACGCTGACCGTCACCGAATTTCTGATCCTCGAAACGCTGGCCAGCCGCCCCGGCATCGTCAAGACGCGCAACCAGTTGATGGATGCGGCGTATCAGGACGACATCTATGTCGACGACCGCACGATCGACAGCCACATCAAGCGACTTCGCCGCAAATTCCGGCAGGTCGACAAGGACTTCGACGCAATCGAAACGCTGTATGGAGCCGGCTATCGATTCGCGGGCGACTGATCGCGCAGCGGAGGAGTCGCTCGTCGACGAAGGCTCGCTGTCGCTGCGGTGGTCGGGGCGGGTATCGCTGACCCCGCGCATCCTGTTCGTCAACATCTTCGCCCTTGCACTGCTGGCGGGCGGTTTCTTCTACCTCGACAGTTATCGCGCGCGCATTCTCGACGGCCGGGTGGCCCAGGCCGAGCGCGAAGTGCGGCTGATCGCCGAAGCCCTGTCGCTGCTGCCCCCCGACGATCGCACGGCGGAGATGCTGAACTTCTCGCGCAAGGCCGGGGTGCGGCTGCGCATCTATGACCGGCGTGGGCGGCTGGTGGCGGACAGCCGGGCGCTGGGCGTCCGTAACTTTCAGTTGCGTGACCCCGACAAGGACGGGCGGGCGCAGGATATCGCCCGCGGGCTGGACGCCGCGATCGATACCGTCGTCGGCAATGAACGCGACCCGCTGTATCGTGAACGTGCGCCGGGGCGGGGGTTGCGCTGGCCCGATGTCGTGACGGTGCGGACGACCGGCGGCACGGCGGCGACCGTGTGGCGCGCACCGGATCGCACCCCGGTCGTCACCGCTGCCGCCGCCCTGCCCGAAGATCGCGTGCTGATGTCCACCGTCAACGCCCGCGACATCACGCAGACGGTGCGATCCGAACGGTTCCGGCTGGGCGTCGTGTTGGGTATCGCGGTGCTGCTGTCGGTACTGCTGTCACTGTTCCTCGCCCGGACGATCGTGCGGCCGATGCGGATGCTGGCGCGCGCGGCGATCCGGGTGCGTCTGGGCCGGGCGCGCGAGGTCGTGGTCCCACGCCTGCCCTCGCGCCGCGACGAGATCGGGATGCTGGCCCGTGCCCTGTCGGACATGAGCGGGGCGTTGCGCAGCCGGATCGATGCGACCGAGGCGTTCGCCGCCGACGTCACGCATGAGTTGAAGAATCCGCTGGCGTCGTTGCGGTCGGCGGTCGACGGGCTGGCGACGGTGCGCGACGCCGGTCTGCGCGACCAGTTGCTCGCGATCGTGCAGGACGATGTGCGACGGCTCGATCGGCTCATCACCGATATTTCCGACGCTTCGCGGATCGATGCGCAGCTTGCCCGCGCCAAGTTCGAGGGGGTCGATCTGGGCGAACTGCTCCGCGCGCTGGTCGCATACCGGGTCGATCGCGGCATCGATCGCGACGTTCGGCTGCGGTTCGATCACGATGGCGAGGATCGGCTGGTGGTGCTGGGCGAAGGGGGACGGCTGGAACGGGTGTTCGCCAACCTGATCGAGAATGCGATATCGTTTTCGCCGCCCGGCGGCACGGTAACGATCGCAGGCGCCAACGACGGCGACCTGATCGAGATTGCCGTCGAGGACGAGGGGCCGGGCGTGCCCGAAGCGGAGCGCGATTCGATCTTTCGCCGGTTTCATTCGGTGCGTCCCGGCGGCGAGGCGTTCGGGCAGCATTCCGGCCTTGGCCTTGCCATCGCCCGGACCATCGTCGAAGGGCATGGCGGTATGATTGCAGTCGAATCACGTCGAGACAATCGCGAAGGCGCACGCTTCGTCGTGCAACTGCCCGCGGGGGTGGCGTGACTGCCGACACGATCCACGCCTCATGCGTCGCGATCGACGGCGCGGTGGTGCTGATCGCAGGACCGTCGGGTGCGGGCAAATCCGACCTTGCCCTGCGGCTGATCGATCGTGGCGCGACGCTGGTCAGCGACGACCGTACCATCATCGAGCCGCACGGCGGACGACTGATCGCCCGCGCACCCGATCGCATCGCCGGCAGGATCGAGGTGCGCGGGGTCGGCATCGTCGACATGCCGTTCGCCGCCAACCTGCCGGTCGCGCTGATCGTGGAGGCGGACGACGCCCCGGCCCGCCTGCCCGAGCCTGCTACCGCTACCCTGCACGGCATCGCCGTTCCGCTCGCCCGGCTGGCGCTTCGCGAAGCATCCACGCCGTGCAAGATCGACCTGTTGCTGCAAAGGACTCTCGCGTGAACCCACCCCCCATCCTGCTCGTCACCGGCATGTCCGGTGCGGGCAAATCGACGGTGCTGCGGACGCTGGAGGACATGGGGTGGGAGGTCGTCGACAATCTGCCCTTACGGTTGCTCGAAGGGTTGTTGGCGATTGGCGGTCGCGGTGAAGACGAAGCGGCCCGCCCGCTGGCGCTCGGGATCGGGCCGCGCACCCGCGAGTTCGATGCGCGGCAGATCGTTCAGGGCATTCGCCAGCGTGCAGGCGACGGCTTCGGCACCCTGTTCCTCGATTGCGAGACCACCGAACTGGAGCGTCGCTATAACGAGACGCGGCGGCGGCATCCGCTGGCGGCGGGACATCCGGCATCGGACGGTATCGCCCGGGAACGCGACATGCTGGTGCCGCTGCGTGACTTCGCCAACCGTCTGGTCGATACCACCGATCTTTCGGCGAACGACCTGACTCACTGGGTTCGCGAAACCTTTGGGGCGCATGGCCATGTCGATCCGGTACTGTCGGTCATGTCGTTCGGTTTTTCGCGCGGCGTTCCGCGCGATGCCGATATCGTGCTGGACATGCGGTTCCTGCGCAATCCGCACTGGGTGCCCGCGTTGCGCCCCGGCACCGGTCGCGATCCGGCGGTCGCTGCATATGTCGCGGACGATCCGGCCTATGCCGATGCGATGGCGGCGTTCGAAACGATGCTGGGAATCGTCCTGCCGCGCTATCGGGCGGAGGGAAAATCCTATGTCACGATCGCGTTCGGATGTACCGGCGGACGCCATCGGTCGGTGCATGTCGCCGAACGGATCGGGGCGTGGTTGCGCGAACGCGGATTTTCGCCCACGATACATCATCGCGACCTGGGCACCGCGCCGCAGGATTCGCTGGCAGGCGCGGTATAGGCGCCATGACGGATGTGGGAACAACGACTGACATGATCGGCTTGGTACTGGTGACGCACGGCCGTCTCGCCCAGGAGTTCGTGGTCGCGATGGAACACGTCGTCGGCCCACAGGAACGGATCGCCACGGTATGCATCGGTCCCGACGATGACATGGAGGAGCGCCGTGCCGACATCGCCACGGCGATCGCCGACGTCGATACCGGACGTGGTGTGATCGTCCTGACCGACCTGTTCGGCGGTACGCCGTCCAACCTCGCCATTTCGTTGATGGAGGCCGGTCGGGTCGAGGTGATCGCCGGCATCAACCTGCCGATGCTGATCCGGCTGGGCGGCGCCCGCAAGGCGATGAAGGTCGCCGAAGCGGTCGCTGCGGCGCGCGAAGCCGGGCGCAAATACATCTCGGTGGCGTCCGAGGTATTGGGGGAAGCGGCGGCATGAGCGTGGCACGTACGGTTCAGATCACCAACCGCCGTGGCTTGCACGCCCGGGCCTCCGCCAAGTTCGTTACGATGGCGGCGGCCCAGCCGATCGAGGTGTCGGTCGAAAAGGACGGTTCGCGCGTCACCGGTACGTCGATCATGGGCCTGATGATGCTGGGCGCGGCCAAGGGCGATCATATCACCATCAGCGCCAGCGGCGAGGGTGCCGATGCGGTCGTCGGGCAATTGGCGCAACTGGTCGAGGATCGGTTTGGCGAGGACTGACGCCGCCTCGCTGATCTCTCCCGGTCCCGGCCGCTGATTCCGTCGTTGCCGCAACCGGCGACGTAAACATCCGCGTACCGTTCATGCCATAAATCGAATCTGTTAACCGGAGACGCAACACGCGGCTCCGAAGGTACGGTCGTGACCGAATATCCATGCCGGTTCCAAAAAAAATCAACGTCGTTACAATTATGTTGCGGCACGGCAAATTCCTTGCTCCACTGTGAATCGTACGAACAGCCGCGTATTGGCGTTCGTTTGTTACGCGTATCGCTGCGAACGCGCAAAAGCGTTGCGGGGTCGTTAGGACAGGGTGCCCGGAGGTGTGATCCGCCAGCAGAGCGGAGCAGCGACGATTGTCGCGACCAAGGGGGCACGAATGATTACTCGGAGGATGGTGTTGGGCCGTATCGGCCTGACGGGTGGTTTGGGTGCGACGTTCGGCGCGATGCAGGCACTGGGGCTGGTCGGCACCGCGCGGGCACAGGATATGTCGGGACTGACGCCGGGGATCGGGCGAGGACGGCATGTCGTGGTGCTGGGGGCCGGGATCGCCGGTTTGTCGTCGGCGTGGGAGCTTGAACGGGCCGGCTTCCTAGTGACCGTGCTGGAAGCGCGCGACCGGGTCGGCGGACGGGCATGGACCGTGCGCGACGGCGACCGGATTGAGATGAACGGCGAGGCGACGCAGACTGCGAAGTTCGACGACGGCATCTATTTCAACGCCGGTCCGGCACGTATCCCCAGCTTCCATCAGGGGCTGCTGGGCTATGCCAAAACCTTCAACGTGCCGTTGGAGGTGGAGGTCAATTCCAGCCGGTCGGCCTATGTCATGGGCGACGACGGATCGAAGATCCGGATGCGCACCGCCATCAACGACATGCGCGGCAAGATCGCCGAACTGTTGTCGAAGGCGATCGGCAAGGGATCGCTCGATACCGAACTGAGCGTCGCGGATCGCGAGAAGTTGTTGCCGTTCCTCAAGGCCTATGGCGATCTCGGTCCCGACGGGCGGTTCACCGGCACCGAGCGGTCGGGATTCGGCACCGCGCCCGGAGCGGGCGTGACCTTCGCCTCGCCTTCGAGCGCCATGCCGCTTGACCAGTTGCTCGCCAACCAGCGGCTGCCGATGACGCTGTTCGAAGACAATCTGTATATGCAGGCGACGATGTTCCAGCCGGTCGGCGGCATGGACCGCATCCACGCCGCGATGGACGCCGGACTGCATCGCCCTGCGCTGCGCGGTGCGGAAGTGACCCGCATCCGCCAACGCGCGCGCGACGTCGAGGTCGTCTATCGCGACAAGGCCAGCGGCACGACCGAAACGCTGGTGGCGGATTACATGATCTGCACCATCCCCTTCCCCGTTCTGGCGAAGATCGACACCAACTTCTCCACCACGCTCAAGCGGACGATTGCGGGCGTGGTCTATGATTATTCCAACAAGGTCGCGTTCGAGAGTCCGCGCTTCTGGGAGAAGGAGCAGATTTATGGCGGCATCTCGTTCGTCGGCGGGCCGACGTCGCTGGTCTGGTATCCGTCGGCGGGGCTGCACAGCGAACGCGGCATGTTGCTGGCCTGCTATTCATCGGGTCGCAACGCCGCCGAGTTTCAGCAGCGGCCGATCGCCGAACAGATCGAGTTCGCCCGTGGCGTGGTAGACCGCTTGCATCCGGGACATGGCAGCGATTTGATAAACGGGCTGGCGGTCAACTGGAACAAGATTCCGTATAGCCTTGGACCGTGGCCGGACTGGAACGCAGGCAGCGCCAACGGGCGGCAGGAAGGGCATATCGACACCGAAGCCTTCCGCTTCCTGCAAAAACCCGAAGGTCGGGTGTATTTCGCGACCGCCGCGCTCAGCCAGACGCCGGGGTGGCAGGAAGGCGGCATCCAGTCCGCCCGAACCCAGGTGCTGGCGCTCGCCCGGCGCGTGTCGGACGAGGCGGCGGTACGACCCGCCGGGCGGCAGGCGGCATGATGTCCGCCGTCGATGCGGTGACCGTCCGCACGGCATCGACGGCGGATACCCCCGCGCTGAACCGATTGATCGAGCGATCCGCACGGATACTCAGCCGGGGATATTATGACGAACGCCAGATCGAGGCGGCGATCGCCCATGTGTTCGGCGTGGACAGCGAACTGGTGGCGGACGGCACCTATTTCGTGGCGATGTGGGGCGAGGACATTGCCGGGTGCGGCGGTTGGAGCCGACGCGCCACCCTGTTCGGCGGCGACGGATTCGTCGGTCGACGTAGCGGGTTGCTGAACCCGGCGACCGACCCTGCCCGCATCCGTGCATTCTTCGTCGCGGAGGATCAGGCGCGTCGCGGCGTCGGGCGTGCCTTGCTCGCTGCGTGTGAAGACGCAGCGGTCGCGGCGGAGTTCCGGTCCGCCACGCTGATGGCGACGTTGCCCGGCATCCCCTTCTATGCCGCCTGCGGATATCGGGCGAATGGTGCGTTGTCGCATGATTGCAACGGCGTCGCGGTGCCGTTCGTCAGCATGACCAAGTCACTTGTTGCATAAATGTAACTAATCTTCGTTCAATATAACTATTGTCATTGTACGGTAAAGAATCGCTTGGCGATATCTGAACACCAACCCATGATGCCGGAACCATAGCGATAGATCGCATGGCACCTTCGTAAACGTAGATAGCGTTCGATGCGTCATATATAACTGGCGTGTACTGGCAGAGGATGGCGGAAGGCTACCTGATGTACTTTGGGGGGCTATCCATGAACTTTACGACAGGAACGTCCCAGGGGGCGATCGCGGCGGCATTGCTGTTCGCGGGGATGCCAGCGGGGGCGCAGACGATGACTCCGATCGCCACCGAGCCGGTGCCGGTGGATGGCACGGCGGCGGAGGAACCGCAGGACAGTATCGTGGTGACCGGAACACGACGTACCGATCGCACGGTGCTGGAATCCGCAGCCCCGGTCGACGTGTTCACCGCAGAGACGCTGGAGAAACAGGCGTCGGGCGACATGAACAATATTCTCCGCAACCTCGTGCCCTCGTTCAACGTCGGCCGGTTCGCGATTTCCGACGGATCGACCTTCGTCCGACCGCCCACCCTACGCGGCCTTCCGCCAGACGAGATCCTGGTGCTGGTCAACGGCAAGCGCCGTCACCGTGCCGCACTGGTGCAGATCGGCGGTGGGTCGCTGGCCGCCGGGTCGCAGGGTGTCGACCTAGCCCAGATTCCGTCGATCGCGGTCGAACGGATCGAGGTGCTGCGCGACGGTGCCGCCGCGCAATATGGGTCGGACGCGATCGCGGGCGTCATCAACTATGGCCTGAAGCGCAATCGCGAAGGGATCGAACTGACCGGACGCTACGGGCAATATTACGAAGGCGATGGCGAAAACGTTCAGCTTGCCGCCAATATCGGCCTGCCGTTGACCGAATCCGGATTTTTCAACGTCAGCGGCGAATATCTGAACAGCAAACAGACCAGTCGCGGTGTCCAGCGGCCCGGCGTAGTGGCGTTGCAGGCAGCCATACCCGGCACCTATGACGGGTTGCGCAACCCGGTGCAGATTTTCGGCGATCCGCAGGTCGAGGCCGCACGACTGTTCGTCAATTCGGGCATCAAGCTGTCGGACGAAGCCGAAGTCTATTTCTTCGGCAATTACGGCAGCACCCGTCAGGAAGGCGACTTCAACTATCGTCAGCCGGTCACGGTGACGGGGCCGAACGCACTCGGCACGGGAACGACATCGTTCGCGGTGGCCGGGGGCATCTTCAACACGCTGTACCTCGACGCCATTCCGGGACAGTTCGACGGACGGGGGCGGCCGGTCTATAGCGCGACCGGGTCGACCTATAACTTCCGCACGCTCTATCCGCTGGGTTTCGCACCCCGCTTCTATGGGCACATCACCGATTATTCGGCGACCGGTGGTCTGCGCGGCACGTTGGAGAACGGCCTGCGATACGATCTGAGTTCCAGCTACGGTCAGAACAAGATCGAATATCGCATGACAAACACGCTCAACCCGTCGATGGGGCCGGCATCGCCGACCACATTCTACATGGGCGCACTCGAGCAACGCGAAACCAACTTCAACGCCGATGTGGCCTATGAACTCGAGGCCGGTCTGGCCAGCCCGATCACGTTCGCGGCGGGCGCCGAACACCGCCGCGAAGCCTATGCCATCCTGATGGGCGACACCGCCTCCTATCAGTTCGGCAATTTCGGGTTGCAGACAGTGCAGCGGGCCGACGGCACCCGGTTTACCAATACCCCGCAACAGGTCGGTTCGAACGGATTTCCGGGATATGGCCCGGATTCGGCGATCGACGAGGATCGGACCAGCTATGCCTTCTATGCTGAAGTCGATGCCGATCCGGTGACGGGGCTTTCGCTGGCCGCGGCGCTCCGCCACGAAAACTTCAGCGATTTCGGCAGCACCACGAACTGGAAGGCGACGGCACGGTACGAGTTCATGCCGGAACTCGCCATCCGCGGTGCCGCCAGCACCGGCTTCCGCGCGCCGACGCCGGGGCAGTTGTTCACGACCAACGTCGCGACCGCGTTTTCGGGTGCCAATCCGATCGAAAGCGCGATCCTTCCCGTCACGACCGCTGCGGCCACGGCGTTCGGGGCGACGTCGCTTCGTCCGGAAAAGTCGAAGAACTATTCGGCGGGTATCGTCCTGACGCCGATGTCGACGCTGTCGATCACGCTCGATGCATATCAGATCGAAGTGGACGACCGCATCGGCCTGACCGGCAATATCGAAATCGACACCGCCGCCCGTCGTCAGGCGCTGCGGGCCGCCGGGGTCCCGAACGCCGAAACGCTGGGTCGGCTTCGCTACTTCACCAACTCGTTCGCTACGCGGACCCGGGGTGTCGACTTGGTCGCGAACCACACGGCTACCGCTGATTTCGGGCGGTTCAATACGATCCTCGCCGTCAACTACAACAATACCAAGGTGACGGGCGTCGATACGGTCAACCTGCTCGGCACGCAGACCGCCGTGATCGATGCGGTTCGGGTGGGGAATATCGAGAATCTCAATTCCAAATGGCGTGGCAACCTGACGGAAAATTTCTCGATGGACCGGCTGAGCATCATGGCCCGTGCCAGCTACTGGGGGAAATTCACCAGCTACGCGGCAACGGCCGACGGTGGGAACAAGACGTTCGGCGACGACCTGACCTTCGATCTGGAAGTGGGGTATGAACTGACCGACACGATCCGGCTGGCGGTGGGCGGTGAGAACGTCCTCGACAATTATCCGGACAAGAACTTCCGCGCCACCGGCCTGTCCAACCAGAACTGGTACGCCAGCACCGGCGGGACGGTCAGCGGATCGGTCTATCCGGACGACGCACCCTATGGCTGGAACGGCGGCTTCTGGTACGTTCGCGCTGCGGCCAAATTCTGAACGATCCGGCACCGTGGTCCGCCACGGTGCCGGATTGCCGATATCAGTGGAGAAATATCGAATGCGAATGATAGCGACGATCGGCCTGTTGATGGCCGCCCTGACCGCGCCCGCCGCAGCGCAGACGGTCGTCAAGACACCCAACACCCCGCCCGGCCTGATCCTGCAATCGGTGACGGTGAAGCCGGGCGCGACGGTTTTGTATCTCAGCGGGCAACTGGCCGCACCGATCGATCCGGCGAACAAGACGCCGATGGCGCAACTGACCGCCGCCGATTTCGGCGATACCAAAACGCAGACGATCAGCGTGCTGAACAAGATCAAGGCGATCCTGGCATCGCAGGGATACGCGATGAGCGACCTCATCAAGCTGACCGTATTCGTCGGCGGCGATCCCAAGCTGGGGGGAAGGATGGATTTCGCCGGCATGAACGACGGGTTCAAACAGTTCTTCGGCACGGCCGAAAATCCGGGCACGGTCGCGCGCTCGACGGTACAGGTCGCGGCGCTGGTCAATCCGGCGTTCCTCGTCGAGATCGAGGCGACCGCCGCGAAGTAAGCAGCTATCGGCTCGGCGTTACAGACCCGGTCGGTTCTAGAAACCGGCCGGGTTAGTGCGGGACAGCGGGAAACGTGTCGTTTCCGGTTCATGTCTTGCGGCTTGGGCGGCTTCGACCGACGTTGCAGGGCATGACACTTCCCTCCCTGTTCGTACCGCATGGTGGCGGGCCATGCTTCTTTCTCAACCCCGGTGCCGCACCCGATCCGATGTGGCGGCCGATGGAAGCGTATCTCGCGGGCGTCATCGCGACTCTGCCCGAACGGCCCCGCGCGATCCTGATGATATCGGGACATTGGGAGGAGGCGGTGCCGACGGTGCATGTCGGCGAACGCCCTGCCCTGCTGTATGATTATTACGGCTTTCCCGAACACACCTATCGGCTGAAATGGGATGCGCCGGGCGCGCCCGATGTCGCGCGCCGGGCGGCGGCGCTGCTGGGTAACGCGGGCTTCGCGGCGGCCGAGACCGACGCACGCGGTTGGGATCACGGGGTGTTCGTCCCGATGATGGTCGCCGTGCCCGACGCCGACATCCCGCTGACGCAATTGTCGTTGCGAGCCGATCTGGACCCGGCGGCGCATATCGCGATGGGGCGGGCGTTGGCGCCGTTGCGCGACGAAGGTGTGCTGATCGTCGGGTCGGGGATGAGCTTCCACAACCTGCGCGCACGCGGGGCGCAGGTAACGCCGGTTGCCGCTGAATGGGACGCCGCGTTGACCGCCGCCGTGACCGACCCCGATCCGGCGGTGCGCGCCGCACGGGTAGCGGCATGGGACCGGCTGCCCCGCGCCGCCTTCGCCCATCCCCGGGAGGAGCATTTGCTGCCGCTGATGGTCGCGCTCGGCGCGGGTGGCGACGGACCGGCGATATGCGACTATCGCGACGAGGTGATCGGCTGGGTCGTGTCCGGCTATCGCTTCGGATAAGTTGCGCTTTGCCTCCGCTTGTTGTCAGAAGGGGCAAACGCACAGGCGGATGGAGAGACGATGGCCGAAGCAATCGAGGCGCTGGAACGGCGGCGCGCTGCGGCGCGTGCCGGTGGCGGCGAACGTCGGGTGGCGGCACAACATGCCAAGGGCAAGCTGACCGCGCGCGAACGGCTGGACATACTGCTCGACGCGGAATCGTTCGAAGAGCTGGACATGTATGTCGAGCATAACTGCGTCGATTTCGGAATGGCGGAACAGGTGTATCCGGGTGACGGCGTCGTTACCGGATCGGGCACGATCAACGGTCGTCTGGTGTTCGTGTTCAGTCAGGACTTCACCGTGTTCGGCGGGTCGTTGTCCGAACGCCATGCCCAGAAAATCTGCAAGATCATGGACATGGCGATGAAGGTCGGCGCGCCGGTCATCGGGCTGAATGATTCGGGCGGCGCACGGATTCAGGAGGGCGTCGCCTCGCTCGGCGGCTATGCCGAGGTGTTTCAGCGCAACGTGCTGGCCAGCGGGGTCGTGCCGCAACTGTCGCTGGTGATGGGGCCATGCGCGGGCGGTGCGGTCTATTCCCCCGCGATGACCGACTTCATCTTCATGGTGAAGGATTCGAGCTATATGTTCGTGACCGGGCCGGATGTGGTGCGGACGGTGACGAACGAGATCGTGACGCAGGAGGAACTGGGCGGCGCGATCACCCACACTACCAAATCCTCGGTCGCCGATTGTGCGTTCGAAAACGACGTTGAAGCATTGCTGGCGGCACGCGACTTCATGGATTTCCTGCCCGCGTCGAACCGTACCGGCGTACCGTCGCGGGCGAGCGACGACCCGTGGGACCGGATCGAGGAAAGCCTCGACACGCTGATCCCGCCCAACGCCAACCAGCCGTACGACATGCACGAACTGATCGCCAAGACGGTCGATGACGGTGAGTTTTTCGAGCTGCAACCGGGACATGCCGCGAATATCATCATCGGCTTCGGCCGGATCGAAGGGCGCACGGTCGGCATCGTCGCCAACCAGCCGATGGTGCTGGCCGGGTGCCTCGACATCAACTCGTCGAAGAAGGCGGCACGGTTCGTGCGGTTCTGCGATGCGTTCAATGTGCCGATCGTCACGTTCGTCGATGTGCCGGGCTTTCTGCCGGGCGTCGGGCAAGAGCATTCGGGCATCATCAAACATGGCGCGAAACTGCTGTTCGCCTATGCCGAGGCGACGGTGCCGAAGATCACGATCATCACGCGCAAGGCCTATGGCGGCGCCTATGACGTGATGGCGTCGAAGCATCTGCGCGGCGACCTGAACTATGCGTGGCCGACCGCCGAGATCGCGGTCATGGGCGCACGCGGTGCGGTGGAAATCATCTTCCGCTCGAAAGACCCCGCCGAAGTCGCGGCGCGAACGGCGGAATATGAAGCGCGCTTCGCCAACCCGTTCGTCGCGGCGAGCAAGGGGTTCATCGACGACGTGATCCTGCCCCATTCCACCCGCCGCCGCATCGCGCTGGGTCTGCGCAAGCTACGCGGCAAGTCGCTCGAAAATCCGTGGAAGAAGCATGATAATATCCCGCTCTGAAATCCGCCGGGGTGTGAGGGTGTCGCGATGACCCTCGGCCGCCTGAACCATGTCGGCATCGCTACGCCGTCGATCGAAGCGTCGATCGAAACCTATCGCCTGTTGCTCGGCGCGACCGCAATCGGCGCACCGTTCGATCTGCCCGCGCAAGGGGTGCGGGTGTGCTTCATCGATACGCCCAACACCCAGATCGAATTGATCGAACCGTATGACGACAGCTCGCCGATCGCCGGGTTTCTCTCGAAGAACCCGGCGGGCGGTCAGCATCATCTCTGTTTCGAAGTGTCCGACATCCATGTCGCGATCGCCGAATTGACGGCAAAGGGCGCGCGGGTGCTGGGAGCCCCGCGTATCGGCGCGCACGGCACGCCGATCGTCTTCGTCCATCCGCGCGACATGGGCGGGGTACTGGTCGAGTTGATGGAGACGCCGGCGCATTGATCCACCGCGCATTACCCATCGACACCGCCGCGCGTATTTGATTGAAGCGCGGCATGGCATCCACGCTTCGCAAGCCGCCCGGCGGCCCCTCCCCCGTCCGTGCCGAATTCGGTCGTTCCGTCGAGGCGATACTGGCCGCGATTCCCGGTATTCGTCGGGCGAAGACCGACGCGGCGGTGATGTTCGCGCTGGCCGACTTCCTGTCGTACGAAGAATGTCGGCTGTTGATGGCGACGATCGATCACGGCAGCCGGAAGTCGACGTTGCTGACCAGTTCGTACGATCCGAACTTTCGCACGTCGGATAGCTGCGACCTCGATCGCTGGCATCCGCTGCTCCAGCCGATCGATGAGAAGATCGCCAGTACGCTGGGCATCGCTCCCGAACATGGCGAAACGATGCAGGGGCAACGCTATGCACCCGGCCAGCAATTCCGGGCGCACAACGACTATTTCAACGAAAACGAATCCTATTGGGCAACGATGGCGGTACAGGGCGGACAGCGGACCTGGACGGCGATGGTCTATCTCAACGACGTCGAACAAGGCGGCGCGACGTGGTTCCCGCAGGCGGGGGTCCGGTTCAATCCGCGGCCCGGCATGTTGCTGGCGTGGAACAACATGAACCCGGACGGCAGCCCCAATCTCGCGACCCTGCACGAAGGGATGGCGGTGGTCGAGGGCACCAAATACATCATCACGAAATGGTTTCGCGAACGTCCGTGGACGCCGACGATCGAACCGTGACGGACTGCGATCGCGCTATGGACGGTCGGGGCGCGGCGGGATTAGGGTGTCGGGTATGAAGCACATCACCCCCCTGGGCGCGCTGTTGATCTGCGCGATGATCGGCCTGCTGACCGGCAAGTTCGGTTTATGGTTTCCGATCGGCATCGTCGCCTTTATCGCCGTTCACCTTGCGCAGGAGAAACGTCGGCGTTCGTGATGTCCGCCCCCGCTATCGCTCAATCGACGCGAATGCGGGTTCCGGTGTCGAAGCCGTCGACCATCAGCCGCACGATCGCGTCGGCCACCCGTTCGGGCGGCTTCACGCTCTGCGGATCTTCGCCGGGATAGGCACGCGCGCGCATCCTGGTCCGGGTCGCGCCGGGATCGACGATGGCAGTGCGGACCGGTGAGATATTCGCCATCTCCGCGCCATAGGTTGCGATCAGATTGTCGAACGCCGCCTTGGACGCGCCGTACATGCCCCAATAGGCACGCGGTGCTGCACCGACCGACGATGTGACGCCGACCACCCGCCCGCTGCGTGCCAGCCGCAGCATCGGCGAGAAGGCAGCGATGGTGGCGGCGGGGGCGGTGACGTTGACCGCCATCACCTTCGCAAATTCCTTCAGGTCGAACGACGGCACCGGCCCCAGCGTGCCGAGCACCCCGGCGTTCAGCACCAGCATGTCCAGCGCGCGCCAGCGTTCGGCGATCGCACCAACCAGCCGGGGAATCCCGTCGATGTCGTTCAGGTCCATCGGCGCGATCGTCGCCGATCCCCCGGCGGCATAGATCGCGTCCTCGACCTCCTCCAGCCCGCCGGTGGTACGCGCGGTCAGGATGACGTGCGCGCCCTCCGCCGCCAGTGCGATGGCGGTCGCCGCGCCGATCCCCCGGCTGGCACCCGTGACGAGTGCCAGTTGTCCGCTCAGTCGTTCGCCCATCGCCTCAGCCGACCCGCTCTTCCAGCATCGCCAACTGGTCGACGCTGCACGTTTCGTCCTGATCGGTCAGCGGCGTGGGATAATCGCCGGTGAAGCAGGCATCGCAATATTTCGGACGGACCGACGCGCGATTGGCTTCGCCCAGCGCGCGGTACAAGCCGTCGATCGACACGAACGACAGGCTGTCGGCCTGAATATAGTCGGTCATTCCGCCCAGATCGAACTTCGCGGCGAGCAGCTTGGCGCGCTCCGGCGTGTCGACGCCATAGAAGCAGCTATGCCGCGTCGGCGGGCTGGCGATCCGCATATGCACCTCGGCGGCGCCAGCATCGCGCATCATCTGAACGATCTTGAGGCTGGTGGTGCCGCGCACGATCGAATCGTCGATGAGGATGATCTTGCGCCCTTCGATCAGCTTGCGATTGGCGTTGTGCTTGAGCTTGACGCCGAGATGACGGACCTTGTCTCCGGGCTGGATGAAGGTGCGCCCGACATAATGCGAGCGGATGATGCCCAGTTCGAACGGAATGCCCGACGCCTGCGCATAGCCGATCGCGGCGGGGACGCCCGAATCGGGGACCGGAATGACCAGATCAGCCTCGACCGGATTTTCCTGCGCCAGTTCGGCACCGATCGCCTTGCGCACCGAATAGATCGAACGGTCTTCGGAGATCGAGTCGGGGCGTGAGAAATACACCCATTCGAAAATGCACGGACGCGGCGACAGCGGCGCGAACGGGCGGATCGAACGGAGTTCGCCGTTCTTGACGATCACTAGTTCGCCCGGTTCGACTTCGCGGACGAACTCGGCACCGACCACGTCCAGACCGACGGTTTCCGATGCGAAGACATAGGCGTCGCCGAACTTGCCCATCACCAGCGGGCGGATGCCGAGCGGGTCGCGACAGGCGATCATCCCCTCCGGCGTCATGCAGATCAGCGAATAGGCGCCTTCGACCTGCTTCAGCGCATCGATGAACCGGTCGAGCAGCGTCCGGTAGTTGGATGTCGCGACGAGGTGGATGATGACCTCGGTATCGCTGGTCGACTGGAAGATCGAGCCGGTACGGACCAGATCCTTGCGCAGCCGCATGGCGTTCGACAGATTGCCGTTATGCGCCACCGCGAACCCGCCCGACGCCAGTTCGGCATAGAGCGGCTGGATGTTGCGATTCGACGTCTCGCCGGTCGTCGAATAGCGAACATGGCCGCAGGCGGTCGCGCCGGGGAGCGATTCGATGATCTCCGGCCGATCGAAATTGCCCGCGACATGGCCCTGCGCCCGCTGGGTATGGAACATCGCCCCGTCCCAGCTACAGATGCCGGCCGCCTCCTGCCCGCGATGCTGCAACGCATGGAGGCCGAGGGCCACCAGCGCCGCGGCGCCGTCGGCACCGGATACACCGAAGATGCCGCACTCTTCGCGCAGCTTGTCGTCGTCGAATGGATGAGTGGTCAGCATCGGCCCTTCGGGGGTTCGTGTGTCACACGGCCGCCATATAGGGACGCGATTTCGATTTGTCGCCCTCCGTTCGTCGATTGCGGCGGAACCCGTTTCGGCGATAGGGGTTGCGCGCATGGAAAACCGTGATTCCGGGCTGGTGCTGAACCCCCGATATGATGCCGACGGCCTGTTGACGGCGGTGTGCGTCGATGCCGAAAACGGCGCACCGCTGATGGTGGCGCACATGAACGCCGAAGCCCTGCGCCTGACGCTCGATACCCGCGAGGCGACGTTCTGGTCGCGCAGTCGTGCGCGGCTGTGGAAGAAGGGCGAGACGTCGGGCCATGTCCTGCGTGTCGTGGAAGTGCGAATCGACTGCGATCAGGATGCGCTGTGGCTGCGGGTCGATCCGGCCGGTCCGGCGTGCCACACCGGTGCCGCCAGTTGCTTCTTCCGCCGGATCGAGGGCGACGCGCTGGTCCCGGTCGCATGACGCGTCGCGCGGCGGCGTTCCTGTCGCTGCTGGTCGCAGGTTGCTCGTCCCCCGCCCCGCCCGATGCCGGGGCGACGCTGGAGCGATCCGCGATCGAACGCGGTGTCGTCCGCGATCCGGCATCGCTGACGCTGACCGGGCTTTATGCCGGGGGCAGCGACCGGATGTGCATGGTCGAGCGGGACGAGACGGCGCGGATCGGGCTGTTCGTCGATTTCGGCGACGGCATCGGATGCCGTGCACAAGGCAGCGCGGTGCGTGACGGCGAACGGCTCCGCATCGACCTCGGCAAGGATTGCGCGTTCGATGTCGGGTTCGACGGCGACCGTGTCCGCTTTCCCGGCACGCTGCCCGGTGGATGCCGGGCGCTATGTACCCGGCGGGCGTCGCTGTCCGGGCTGCTACTCGACCGGTTGAGCGACAGTGCGTCGGAAGCGGCGGCGTTGCGTGATCGAAGCGGCAACGCGTTGTGTGGCGATACGGAGATTACGTTGACCCCCGGATAGTGGCTATCGGACTACACGCCCGTAGCCGCCGCCAGCGCGCGTTCCCGGGCCTCGCGGTGGCCGATCCGCTTTTCGGGATAGTTGTCGGGGCGGCATCCCGCCGCATCGGGATCATGGATCGCAGCATCGGACAACCCCGCCAGTTCGGGAACCCAGCGCCTGATATAGTCGGCGGCGTCGAACTTTTCCGACTGGCTCAACGGCGCCATGATCCGCCCGAACATGTTGGAATCGACCCCGGTGCCCGCGACCCATTGCCAGTTGACCGAATTATTCCCGTAATCGGCGTCGATCAGGCAATCCCAATACCATCGCTCCCCCTCACGCCAGTCGATCAGCAGATGCTTGATAAGGAACGACGCGGCGATCATCCGCACGCGGTTGTGCATCCACCCGATCTGCCACAATTGCCGCATCCCCGCGTCGACGATCGGATAGCCGGTGCGGCCCTGCTGCCAAGCCGCCAAGTCGCGCTTCGCCGCCGTGCCCGTGCGCCACGGCATCCGGTCATAGCGCGGACGCCCATTGGCATCGGCATAGTCGGGCATCGACAATATCACCCCGCTGGTGAAGTCGCGCCACGCCAGTTCCTTGCGGAACGTCGTCAGCCCGTCGCCCCGCCCGGACAGCGCGGCCCACACCTGTCGCGGGCTGATCTCGCCATGATGGAGGTGCGGCGACAGGTTCGAGCTGCCGTCGATCGATGGCAGGTTGCGGTCGGTGTCATAGGTGTCGACACGATCGACGAAGGTTTCCAGCGCCTCCGCCGCGCCATCCTCGCCCGGTTGCCATGCCGTGCCGAACGCCGACGCCCAGTCGGGTTTGACCGGCAACAGATTCCAGTCGGTCAGCCGATCCGATTTCGGCCAGCGCGACGGTGCCGGGATCGTGTCGGGGGCAGCTACCGGGTCTTCTGTCGGCAGCATCTGGTTCAGCGCTTTCCAGAACGACGAATAGATTTTGAACATGCCGCCCGATCCGGTCCGCACGCTGTCGGGCGGGCGCAGATGGTTGCCGTCGTGCACGACCAGCCGCTCGCCCAGCGCCGCCTCCGCTTTCACCCACCACGGTTCGTAATGGCGGATGGCATGGATCGCGCCCGCACCGGTTTCCTCGGCCAACGTGGCGAGTTCGGTAACGGCATCGCCGCGCCGCAGGATCAGGCGCGAACCCTTTGCGCGCAGGCCGGCGTCGAGCGCCGACAGGCTGTGGTGCAGCCACCAGCGTTGCGCGCCGCCGATCCGCCAGTCGCCGGGTGCGTCGTCGTCGAGGATATAGACGGGCATCACCGCACCGGCCGCGGCGGCGGCGACCAGGGCCGGTTGATCGTGTAGGCGAAGGTCCTGGCGAAGCCAGAGCAGGACGGTGTCGGTCATCGCCGGTGGTTACGCGCGCGGCACGATCCCGGTTCCCTCCGCCACCGCCACGATCGACGCGACGTGGCGACGCGACACGTCCATCAGGTCTCCATACCCGCCGCCCAGCGCGCTGGCGATCGGTAGTCCGCGCGATGCCGCCAGCCGCCCGATCCACCGGTCGCGCTCGATCAACCCCGCCTCGGTCAGCGCCAGCCGCCCCAGCCGGTCGCCCGCGAACGGATCGACGCCGGCCTGATACAACAGGAGCGTCGGCCCGAACGCATCGATCAACGGCACCAGCGTCGCGGCCAGCGTAGCGAGATACTCGTCGTCCCCCACCCCGTCGCGCAGCGGCACGTCGAGCGTCGAACACGCCTTTCGCGCCGGAAAATTCTTGTCGGCATGGATCGAATAGGTGGCGATGTTCTCGCGCCCGGCGAGCAGCGATGCGGTGCCGTCGCCCTGATGCACATCGACATCGACCACCATCACGCGCTCGCGCGTGGCTTCCTCGACCAGCCGGTTGGCGGCGATGGCAAGGTCGTTGAACACGCAATAGCCAGCCCCCGTATCGGCCAGCGCATGATGACTGCCGCCCGCCGTATTGGCGGCATAGCCGGTGGTCATGGCGACCCGGGCGGCGGCATAGGTGCCGCCCGGCACCGCCACGGCCCGACGCGCCATCGGCGGGGTAACGGCAAAGCCGATCCGGCGTTCCTTGTGCGGCGGCACCCGCGCCTCGATCACCTCCGCGACATAGTCGGGGTCGTGCACCGCTTCGATCCACGCGCGCGGCATCGGCGCGCCGCCATGCCATGCGACCGTCGGGCCCATGTCGCGCAACAGGTCGCGAACCAGTCCGTTCTTGCCCCAGCGATATCGGCTGTCCGCCGGAGCCTCGGCGACATAATCGGGATGGTGGATGACGGGGATCACGCTTCATAGATAGGGGCGCGACCGGCGGCGCAACAGCCGCGACGCTCGACATTGCCGACGGCGGCGGTAGGAAGCGGACATGGACAAGACCAGCCTCCCCTATCGCCCCTGCGCGGGCGTCATGCTGATGAACCGCGACGGACGGGTGTTCGTTGGCCAGCGCCTCGATTCGACGCTGGAGGCATGGCAGATGCCGCAGGGCGGGATCGATCCCGGCGAAGCGCCGATCGACGCCGCCGTGCGCGAGTTGCGCGAGGAGACCGGGGTGGCGGCCGACAAGGTGCGCCTGATCGCCGAGGCACCGGAGGAACTGTTCTACGACCTGCCCGACGATATGGTCGGCAAGATATGGAAGGGCAAATGGCGTGGCCAGCGCCAGCGCTGGTTCCTGTTCGCGTTCGACGGCACCGATGCCGATATCGACATCGCCACACCGGAACCGGAGTTCCGGGCATGGCGCTGGTCCGATCCCGTCGACCTGCCGACGATGATCGTCCCGTTCAAGAAATCGCTGTACGAAGCGGTGCTTGCGGCGTTCGCCGATCATCTCCACCGGTGAACCGCCCCGTTCGTGCGACGGGCGGTTCACGCTACGGCAAGCGGATAGGGTATAGCCGATCGTGATGCCGAACCCCGCGCTCCTCCTGCCGCTTGGCCTGTATTTCGCGGAGCCGCCGCCCGAACCCGATCTGCCGATCGAAATCCGGACGATGCTGGAAGAAGCGATGGCGTCGGGCAATGACGGCGACGTGGCGACGGTCGTAAAATATGCCCGTCGCGCGGCACCGAAACATTCGCAACAGATCGCCGATATCGCGTCGCGCTACACATCCGAGCGATCGCAGAACAATACCAAAATGCTGCGTACCGCATCGTTCGGCGCGCTGTTGAAGGGGCGGGCGGAGATCGGCGGCTGGATCAACAGCGGCAATTCCGACACGCTGGGCATTACCGGCGTGCTCGACCTGTCGCGCGAAGGATATCGCTGGCGCCACAAGCTGAAGCTGCAGGCCGACTATCAGGAGAATAACGGAATACCGTCGCGCGAACATTATCTTGCGGCGTTCGAACCGAACTACAAGGTCGACGACAAGCTCTATATCTATGGCGCGGCACAGTATGAATCCGATCCGTTCTTCGGATATCACGATCGCTATTCGGCATCGACCGGAGCTGGATACACCGTGTTGGCGCGCGGACCGGTGACGCTCGACCTCGAACTCGGGCCGGCGTTCCGGCACACGGTGTTCACGGCGGGCAATGTCGAACGCAATCTGGCTGCACGCGGCTCGGTCGATTTCGACTGGAAGCTGACACCCGCCCTGACGCTGCGGCAGGATACGTCGGCCTATGTTCAGGCGGCGAACAGCACCGTTACCAGCCTGACCGCGGTCGACGCCAAGCTGCTCGGCCCGCTCTCGGCGCGTTTTTCGTACAACATCCAGTATGAAAGCCTGCCGCCGGTCGGGCGGGTCAACACCGACACCACCGGGCGCGCCGCGCTGGTCTACGCTTTCTGAACGCCCGGTTCGGGGCTACACGACCACATGGCGCTTCCGAACTCCTCCGAACAGACGATACTGGAGTCGATCGACGGCAATGCGATGCTGGCGCAGGTCGAGCGCTGGGTTGCAGTCAACAGCGGTACGCGCAACCTGCCGGGGCTGGCGGCGATGGCCGAGCTGTTGTCCGATGCGTTCGCCGTCCTGCCTGGCACGATCGATCTGGTCGATCCCGCCCCGGTGGAAGCGGTCGAGACCGACGGCACGGTTCGTGCGATCCGACATGGACGGCATTTGTCGATCCGTGTTCGGCCCGACGCCCCGGTGCGGATGTTGTTCACCGGCCATATGGATACGGTGTATCCGGTCGATCACCCGTTTCAGCAGGCGATATGGCGCGACGACGGTGCGCTGAACGGCCCCGGCGCGGCGGACATGAAAGGCGGGCTGGCGGTGATGCTGGCCGCGCTGACTGCGATCGAACGGCATCCGGTTGCCGCAAGGTTCGGATATGACGTGGTCATCAATTCCGACGAGGAAACCGGATCGTTCGCATCGGCCGCGCTAATTGCCGACCGGGCGGCGGGAAAGATCGCCGCCTTTACCTATGAACCCGCGCTGCCCGACGGAACGCTGGCCGGTGCGCGCGGCGGGACGGGGAATTTCTCGATCGTCGTGACCGGGCGCAGCGCCCATGCCGGACGTAATCCCGAAGACGGCCGCAACGCGATCGTCGCCGCCGCCGATATCGCGCTGCGGCTGGCGGCGGCACGCGGGCCGCGCCTTGCGGTCAATCCCGCGCGGATCGAGGGTGGTGGCCCGAACAACGTGGTTCCCGACCATGCGGTGCTTCGCGTCAATTTCCGCCCGCACGACGCGGCCGAGATCGCGCGCGCCCGATCGCACATCGATTCCGCCGTGGCGATGGTCGCGGCGAAGCACGACGTGACGGTAGCGGTCCACGGCAGCTTCAACCGCCCGCCGAAACCGATTGATCCGGGCGCGGCGCGGCTGTTCGAGCTGGTACGGCGCAGCGGCGAAGACCTTGGCATCCCGATCGGATGGCGCGACACCGGTGGCGTGTGCGACGGCAACAACATCGCCGCGTGCGGTGTGCCGGTGATCGACACGATGGGCGTGCGAGGCGGCGCGATCCATTCGACGGACGAATATATGATCGTCGACAGCCTGCCCGAACGGGCGCGCCTGTCGGCGCTGGCGATCCTGAGGATCGCGGAACGGGGGGGCGTGTGACGTTTCGGATTCGTGCGGGCCGCGAAAGCGACCTGAAATATCTGTATGAAATGGCGAAGCTGACCGGCGGGGGCTTCACCAACCTGCCGCCCGATCGCGCCGCACTGATGACCAAGCTGGAACGCAGCGCCCTCGCCTTCACCCATGACGAGGACATGCCGCGGGACGAGACGTTCGTGCTGGTGCTGGAGAATATCGACACGGGCGAGGTGCGCGGCACCTGTCAGATTTTCACCAAGGTCGGGCAACGCTGGCCCTTCTATTCCTATCGCGTCGCGACGCTGACCAAGCATAGCGAGGCGCTGGGCCGTACCTTCCGTGCCGAGATACTGAACCTCGTCAACGACCTGGAAGGATCGAGCGAGGTCGGCGGGCTGTTCCTGCATCCCGGCGAACGTGCCGGTGGGCTGGGGCTGTTGCTCGCCCGGTCGCGCTATCTGTTCATCGGGCGGCACCGTGGCCGCTTCGCCGACCGGGTGCTGGCCGAACTGCGCGGCATCATCGACGAAGCGGGCGGATCGCCGTTCTGGGACGGGGTGGCGGGGCGCTTTTTCGGCATGACCTTTCAGGAAGCCGACCAGTTCAATGCGATCCACGGCAACCAGTTCATCGCCGACCTGATGCCGCGCCACCCGGTCTATATCGCGATGTTGCCCGACAATGCCCGTGCCGTCATCGGCCTGCCCCACCCCAATGGCCGGGCGGCGATGCGGATGCTGGAGAACGAAGGCTTCGCGTTCGAGAATTACGTCGACATCTTCGACGGCGGCCCCAGCATGACCGCCCGCACCGACCAGATCGCGACGATCCGCGACCGGCGCGAGGCGAAGGTGGTCGCGATCGCGGAGGGCGGTACGCCGTCGCTGCTGTCGACCGGGCGGCTGGCGGATTTCCGCGCCTGTCTTGGCGACGTCACGGTACGCGACGATGGCGTAGCGATCGACGCGGCGGCGGCACGGGCGCTGGGCGTCGAGCCGGGAGCGTCCATCTGTCATGTCGGGCGATGACGATGCGTGAGATCAATTTCGACGGGATCATCGGCCCCAGCCATAATTATGCCGGGCTGAGCCACGGCAATCTTGCGGCGACCCGCAATGCCGGCGAGGTATCGCGTCCCCGTGCAGCGGCGTTGCAGGGGCTGGCGAAAATGCGCGCCAACCTGTCGCTCGGGCTGGTGCAGGGCATATTGATTCCCCACGCCCGGCCCGACCATCGCTGGCTGGCGAGCCTTTCGACCGACTATGCCGACGCCGCGCCGCATCTGCGCGCACAGTCGCTGTCGGCGTCGGCAATGTGGGCGGCCAATGCCGCCACCGTCTCCCCCGCCACGGATTGCGGCGATGGCCGCTGCCACCTGACCGTCGCCAATCTGGTGACGATGCCGCATCGCAGCCACGAATGGCCCGAAACGCTGGCCCAGTTGCGTGTCGCCTTTGCCGACCCCGTGTTCGCCGTGCACGGCCCGGTTCCCGCCCCGTTCGGCGATGAAGGGGCCGCGAACCATATGCGCCTGTGCGACGAGCATGGCGCGGCGGGTATCGAGGTTTTCGTCTATGGCGTTGCGGGCGGCCCCTTCCCGGCCCGCCAGCACCGCGACGCCAGCGAAGCCATTGCCCGTGCCCACCGTCTGAATCCGGCGCGTACCCTGTTCGTGCGACAGTCGGACGCGGCCATCGCGGCGGGTGCGTTCCACAACGACGTCGTGGCGGTTGCCAACGGCCCGGTACTGTTCGCACACGAACAGGCGTTTCACGACCGCGACGGTTTCTTCGCCGACCTGCGCACCGCCATGCCGTCCGTCCAGATCGTCGAAGTACCCGCCGACCGGGTCAGCCTTTCGGATGCCATAGCTTCCTATCTGTTCAACGCGCAACTGGTGACGTTGCCCGATGGCGGCGGGATGGCGCTGATCCTGCCGGGCGAGGCCCGCGAGACGCCGTCGGTATGGGCATGGCTGACCGAACTCGTGGCGGGGAACGGCCCGATCCGGCGGCTGGAAGTGGTCGACGTGCGCGAATCGATGGCGAACGGCGGTGGTCCGGCGTGCCTGAGGCTGCGGGTCGTCGCCGATCCGGCGCGGATCGACCCGCGATTCATCGTGGATACGGCACGGATCGATCGCATCACGGCGGTGGTCGAGGCGCACTGGCCCGAAGAGATCGCCCCCGCCGATATCGGCGACCCAGCGCTGATCGCCCGGATCGAAGCAGCGCGCGCCGCGCTGCTCGAAATGCTCGGCCTGACCGGCGTACTCGCGCCATAGGATCGACGCGGGCGGACAGGCGCGCTAACCGGGGCCATGCCCCGTGAGATCACCGCCTATTCCAACCCGATGGTCAAGGCCGCGCGCCTGTTGCGCGAAAAGCGCCATCGCCGCGACCAGCGTCGCTTCCTTGCCGAAGGATTGCGTATCCTGACCGAAGCGCGGGAGGCGGGGCGTTTGCCGGTCGAACTGTTCTTCGCAGCGCAGGAACGTCATCCGCTGCTCGAACGGCTGATCGCCGATACCGAGGCCGCAGGCGGTATCGCCATTGCGACGACGGTCGATATCCTGTCGAAGCTGTCGGGGAAGGACAATCCCGGCGCGGTCGTCGGCGTCTACGACGAATTCGCCACCGACCTGTCGGGCATCGACCGCACGCGCGCGCCGTTGTGGCTGGTGGCCGAACGGCTGCGCGATCCGGGCAATCTCGGCACGATCCTGCGCACCGCCGATGCCACCGGCGCGGGCGGGCTGATCCTGCTCGACGATTGCGTCGATCCCTTCTCGGTCGAAGCGGTGCGCGCCAGCATGGGGGCGATCTTCACCGTGCCGATGGCGCGCGCCGAATGGCCCGCGTTCCGCGACTGGCTGCGGACCGGCCCGGGCACGCTGGTCGGGCTCAGCCTCGACACTGATCACGATTACCGCGCGCCGACCTATCCTGCCCCTACCTTCCTTCTTACGGGGAACGAGGCGCAGGGGATGCCGGACATAATGGCGGCGGAGTGCGACCTGCTGGTCAAGATCCCGATGCTGGGCAAGGCGGACAGCCTGAACGCGGCGGTAGCGACGGCGGTAATGGCCTATACGGTGTTGGCGCAGCACCGACCCTGAACCATTACGCCTGCGAAGCATTGGGCGCGGATGAACCGTCCGACCTTCGCCGCCCTGCCCGCCGCCGACTTCGCTACGCTGGGCGATGCCCGTGTCGTCGTGTTCGGCGCGAGCGAGGCGACCCCCTATGACGACGCCGAGCCGAGCCATTCCGCCGATGCTCCCGCGGCGGTCCGCATCGCCTCGCGCGAATTCGCGCGTCAGTTGAGCCAGATCGACTTCGACCTCGGCTTCACCCCGTTCCCCGATCCGCAGGATGCGCGCGGTACGGTGGATGCAGGGGACGTCGATACCCGTCCCGACGATGCGTCCGGCAATCGTGCGCGGATCGAGGCCGCGACCCGCGCCGTGCTGGCGGCGGGCGCGGTGCCGATCGTGCTGGGCGGCGACGATTCGGTGCCGATTCCGGTGGCCGCCGGCTTCGCCGACGCGGGACCCCTGATCGTCGTACAGATCGATGCGCATGTCGATTGGGGCGACGTCATCCGCGACGAGCCGCTCGGCTATGGATCGCCGATGCGGCGGCTGGCAGAGATGCCGCATGTCACCGGCATGGTGCAGGTCGGTATCCGTGGTCTGGGCAGCGGCGCGGCGTGGCAGATCGACGATGCGCGGGCGTGGGGCAGCCGGATCGTCACCAGCTACGACCTGTTGCGCCACGGTATCGACGCCGCGATCGCGCAGGTTCCGGCGGGCGAACGCTATCTGGTGTCGATCGACTGCGACGGGATCGATCCAGCGGCGTTTCCCGCGGTCGCGATGCCAACGCCCGGCGGATTGCGCTATGAGGAGGTCGTGCTGCTGCTGCGTGGCCTTGCCGAACGTGGAACGATCGCGGGGCTGATCCTCGCCGAATATGTTCCCGCGCGCGACGATTCCCGCCGGTTGTGTGCAACGATGGCGGCGCGGATCGCGGCGGTCACGATCGGGCTTGTCTTGGGCGAAGGTGGCGCAGCGACACGACCGTGACGATGGCGGGATAGTATCGCTACCGTACCCCTGCGACCGAGGCGGCACCGGAATAGAAACCGAACGTTTCGCATCCGGCATTTGACCCGGCGGCGGGTGACGCGGACAAGGCGGCATCCGAAACTGCCCATCTGGGAGAATCACGCATGCGTATGTCGTTCGTAGCCGTCGCCGCCGTACTCGCCGTCGCCGCCCCCGTCATCGCCCAGTTGCCGGGTGCGCCCGACAAGTCGCGCGTCACCGCCGGCACCTATGCCGTCGACCCCGCCCATACGCAGGTCGCGTGGGAGGTGAACCATATGGGCTTCAGCATGCTGAACGGCCTGTTCGGTGCAAGCGCCGGATCGCTGACCATCGATCCGGCAAAGCCTGCCGCGACCAAGGTGGACATCACGTTCAACGTCGCCGAATCGATGAGCGTCACCAGCACGGGCTTCGCCACGCACCTGAAGTCGAAGGACTTCTTCGACGTCGCGACCTATCCGACCGCACGGTTCGTTTCGACCGGGGTACAGCCGATGGGCGATCACTGGATGCTGAACGGCAACCTGACGATCAAGGATCAGACGAAGCCGGTCTCGCTGACCGTGCGTTTCGTCGGCGCGGGGCAGAACCCGATGAACAAGAAGGTCAATGTCGGCTTCATCGCGACCGGATCGATCCAGCGTAGCGCGTTCGGGCTCGGCATGGCCGTACCGGTGGTGTCGGACAAGGTCGACCTGAAGATCAACGCCGCGTTCGTACAGGGCTGATCCGCCCGCGCCCGGCCGGTCGATCGACGATCGGCCGGGCGAACTGCCGTTCGGTATGGACAAGCGTTGCCGCAGACGGCACATACGCGCCATGCATCGTCACGCCATCCTGTTGCGACTTAGCCGCCCTTAGGGCCGGTTCGCACCCGCGTGCGCCTGCCCTGAGGGCATATCGACGAACCCCTTGGCGATGCCGGCGCGACCCCGCGCCCCGAACAGGCTGACGATAGATGCTGCGCGATCCTTCGACGAAATACCGACCCTTTCCCCAAGTGGACCTGCCCGACCGGCAATGGCCGTCGCGGACGATCACCGCCGCGCCGCGCTGGCTGTCGACCGATCTGCGCGACGGAAATCAGGCGCTGATCGACCCGATGGGTTCGGAGAAGAAGACGCGCTTCTTCGACCTTCTGCTCAAGGTCGGGCTGAAGGAGATCGAGGTCGGTTTCCCGTCGGCGGGCGCGACCGAGTTCGACTTCATCTCCGGCCTCGTCCGCAACGATCGCGTTCCCGACGACGTATGGGTCCAGGTGCTGACCCAGTCGCGACGCGACCTGATCGAACGCAGCTTCGAGAGCCTCGACGGCGCGAAGCAGGCGATCGTACATCTCTATAATGCGGTCAGCCCGGCATGGCGGCGGATCGTGTTCGGCATGGACCGGGCCGAGGTGAAGGCGATCGCCGTCGCCGGTGCCAAGGTGCTGCGCGACGAGGCGGGCAAGCGCCCAGACACCGATTGGCGGTTCGAATACAGCCCGGAAACCTTCTCCACCGCCGAACTCGATTTCTCGGTCGAGGTCTGCGCGGCGGTGATGGACGTGCTGCGCCCGACGCCGGACAAGCCGCTGATCCTGAACCTGCCCGCCACGGTCGAGGCGGCGACGCCCAACATCTATGCCGATCAGATCGAATGGTTCTGTCGCAACGTACCCAACCGCGACAGCGTGGTGATCTCGCTCCACACCCATAACGATCGCGGCACCGGGGTCGCGGCGGCGGAACTGGGGCTGATGGCCGGGGCCGACCGGGTCGAGGGATGTCTGCTCGGCAATGGCGAACGGACCGGCAATTGTGATCTCGTGACCGTCGCGCTGAACCTGTATACGCAGGGCGTCGATCCGAAGCTGGACCTGTCGGACATCGACGGGGTGGTGAACACGGTCAATTACTGTACCAGCCTGCCGGTGCATCCGCGCACGCCCTATGCCGGCGATCTCGTGTTCACCGCCTTTTCCGGCAGCCATCAGGACGCGATCAAGAAGGGCATGGCGGCACAGGCGGTACGCAATGACGGCCTGTGGGAAGTGCCCTATCTGCCGATCGATCCCGCCGATCTGGGTCGCAGTTACGAAGCGGTGATCCGCGTCAATTCGCAGTCGGGCAAGGGTGGCGTGGCGTGGGTGCTGGAACAGGACAAGGGCCTGAAACTCCCCAAGCGCCTTCAGGCCGATTTCAGCCGTCATGTTCAGGCGATGGCCGACGACCTTGGTCGCGAACTGAATGCGGGCGATATCTGGACCGCATTCGTCGACGCCTATCTGCCGCGCGGCACCGATCGCTATGCGCTGATCGACTATGCCGAGACCCATGCGCCGGGCGGCGGGCCGCCGCGCACGTTCGTCGGTCATGTCCGGCTGGACGGTGAGGAGCGATCGATTTCGGGCAAGGGCAACGGATTGCTCTCCGGCCTGCTCGCCGCGCTGCGCGACGATGGCGGAATCGACCTCGACGTGGTGGATTATTCCGAACACGCGATCGGCCACGGTTCGGATGCGCAGGCCGCCGCCTATCTCGAATGCAGCCTTCCCGATGGGCGGCGCGTGTTCGGGGTCGGGATCGACGGCGACGTCGCCACCGCGACCGTGCGGGCGGCGCTCAGCGCGGCGAATGCGGTGGGCCGATAAGTCCAGCGTTCTGATATCCGTCCGTGTCGCGCGAAGTCGAGACACTACGCGCTGCGTCTGCGGCGCGTCCCTCGACTTCGCTCGGGACGAACGGGTTGGCGGGAAACATCGACCTGCCCTCTATCGCCACCGCCCGAAATCGATCGGCGCATCCTTCGACAGGAACTGATCGGCGGGCGGCATCGGGTATTTCAGCCCGGTGGCGCAGTTGAACAGGACGGCGCGTTCGCCCGCATCGACCAGCCCGGTGGCCAGCGCGTCGCGATACGCGGCCAGCGTCGCCCCGCCTTCGGGACAGAGCAACAACCCGTCGCCCCGCGCGGTATCGTCCACCGCGCGCAGGATGGCGGCATCGTCGACCGCCATCGCACGCCCCCCGCTCTCGCGAACCGCGCGCAGGATCAGGAAGTCGCCGACCGCGCGCGGTACGCGGATGCCCGCCGCGATGGTGTGCGAATCCGGCCAGCGATCGGCATGTTCCACGCCGTCCTCGAACGCCTTGACGATCGGCGCGCATCCCGCCGCCTGTACCGCATACATGCGCGGCCGTTTCGCGCCGATCCAGCCAAGCGCTTCCAGTTCGGCAAACGCCTTCCACATGCCGATCAGCCCGGTGCCGCCGCCGGTCGGATAGAAGATCGCATCGGGCAACTCCCAATCGAACTGGGCGGCGAGTTCGAACCCCATCGTCTTCTTGCCCTCGATCCGGTACGGTTCCTTCAACGTCGAGAAGTCGAACCACAGCCCCTGTCGCGCGCCTTCGCCGACGATCGCGCCGCAATCGTCGATCAACCCATCGACCCGCCACACATCGCCACCCTGCATCGCGATCTCGCGGACGTTGATTTCCGGCGTGTCGGCGGGACAGAAGATCGTCGTCGCGATCCCTGCCCGCGCCGCATAGGCGGCGAGCGCCGCGCCGGCATTGCCGTTGGTCGGCATCGCGATCCGCGTGACACCGAGTGCCTTCGCCATCGCGACCGCCATCACCAGCCCGCGCGCCTTGAACGATCCGGTCGGCAGCCGTCCCTCGTCCTTCACGATCGGCGTGCCCGGTTCGGCGGACAGTTCGATCAGCGGCGTCTCGATCTCGCCTAGGCTGACGATATCGGCGACGTCGCGGACCGGCAGCAATTCGCGCCACCGCCACAGGTCGGTCGGCCGCGCCATCATCGCGTCGCGCGATATCGCCGCCCCGGCCGCGGACAGGTCGTACCGCACCAGCAGCGGACGCCCGGCGCGCGACAGGCCGTGCAGCGTGTCGGCGTCATACCGCTCGCCGGTAAGCGAACATTCGAGATGGGTGACGAAGCTGGGGCGCTCGGCGGTCAGGTTCTGGTTCATGCGCAACGGGATAGCACGCCCGCATCCGCTGTCGAGCATCGCACCCGAAACCTTGCGCCTTGACGCAACAAGGCCGCCCGGGGGTGCCCCGGACGGCCTTGCCTATCGCATCGGCCAAGGGGTTGTCGCCCCCGGCCGCGCGCCTCACTTCATATGGGCGCTGAGCAGCTTGTTCATCTCGAACATGCTGCACGACTTCTTGCCGAACAGCTTTTCCAGCGTCTCGTCCGCCAGAATCTGGCGCTTGTCCTTGGGGTCCTGAAGGTCGTGCTTCTTGATGTATTCCCACATCTTGCTCACGACTTCGCTGCGCGGCAACGGATCGGACCCGGTGATCTTCGCCAGATCGGCCGAGGGCTGCACCGGCTTTGCGATACCGCCCCGGGCGCCGCCGGTCGTCGTTGGTTCCTTCGCCATGATAATCCTCCTAATCCCCCGTACAGGACCGCGCATACAGGCGCGGCAGGCTGGTGGTTATGCAGGGTTCCGGTGCGAATGTCGCGGGGGAATTGCCGTTTGGGCACCGAAACGACCCGTTGTTTCACTGATGTAGGTCAGCGGATGGCTCGGCACCCGCTGGCACCGCCGCCTTAAAAACCGAACCGGCCACGCACGCCATAGAAGCGCGGCATGGCAGGATAGACGCCGTACGTGCCCGTCTGTTCCGGGATCGCGAAGCCGGATATATTGTAATATTGGTTGGTGATGTTCTCCACGAAAAATTCGATCGATTTGCGACGATCGTCGTCCTGCACGCCGATCCGTCCGTTGAGGAGCGGATAGCCGTCATTGCCGACCACCGGCGTACCGGTCCCGTCGCGCACGATCGCCACGTCGCTGTTATAGCGCAGATCGACATGGATCAGCCCGTTCCACCGCGCGGTCAGCGCCGGGGTCCATGTCGCGGCGACGGTGACGATATTACGCGGCTGGTTCAGGAACTGCTTGCCCTGCTGGTTCTGCAACGGCGAACCGGTGAAGTCGTTGCTCTCGTTATAGGCTGCGTCGAGCAGGGTATATCCGAACCGGAAGCTCAGTGCACGGATCGGCTGGATCGTCGATTCCAGCTCGATGCCCTTCGCGGTCGACTTCGGCACGTTCTGGACCACGAAACTGTTGCCCGCGAAGATTAGCGACTGAAGCCCCCTGAACTTCTGATAGAACAGCGCGGCGTTGAACGAGAATTGCCGCGACAGGCTGGTCTTGAGGCCCAGCTCGTAACTGTCGACCGTCTCCGCCCCGAACTCCAGATCGGTCGCCTGCGCGCCATTGCCGCCGAGGACGGTGGTGTCGAAGCTGGCCTGGTCGAGGTTATACCCACCCGATTTGAACCCGCGATCATAGCTGGCATAACCAAGTACGTCGGGTGTGAACTTGTACGCCAGCTTGGCAGTGCCGGTCAGGCGGCTTTCCGACCGGTCATGCTGGTACCGGCCGTTAAATTCGCTGGAGATCGCCGGGTTGCAGCCGAGCAGGAACAGGTTCTGAAACAGCGCCGGGCTGGCGGCACGGATGACGTTGCGATAGGCGACGGCGCGCGGGTCGCCGCCGAGGAAGAAGCCGCAGGCCGTCGGGTCGCTGTTGATCGTCGCCGCCAGCTCCTTGCGCTCGTAATTGTATCGCAGGCCAAGGGTCAGCGACAAATGATCGGTCAGGTTGACGATATTATGCGTGAACAGCGCGAAGGCGTTGGTATCGACGGTGAAGTCATCGTTATTATTCCCCTGCCCGACCTGATTCCCCGCCAGCGGCGTGTTGAGATAGGTGAACAGCGCCGATCCGGGCGGGGCCGCCGCCTGTAGCGCGGCGCTCTGCGCATAGAGCAACTGACCGAACAGCGGCACCGTACCGGCGGGCAATGCTGGTCCGCCACGCAGCGCGGTTGCCACCTGCGTAAAGGTCGGGACGCCGAAACTGCCATAGAATTGTGCCTGTCGACCGATGCCACCAGCGGCGGGCGGTGCCGCCAGCACACCGCCGAGCAACGTGTCGACATAGCGGTTGGCGTCCGCGCCCAGCCGTACCGTATCGCGCAGTTTCAGCCGTTCGTTGAGGTAGAAGCCGCCGACGAGGAAATCGAGCGCGCCGTCGAACAACTGCCCCTGAAACCGAACCTCCTGCGTGATGTCGCGCAGCGACGAGCGATAGCCCTCGCGATAGGCGCGATCCATGCCCGAATAATCGATGTCCTGATTCCGCAGCACCCGCCAGTCGCGATAGGCGCTGATCGAGGTCAGCTTCATGTCGCCGATATCGACGTTGATCTCGCCCGACAGGCCCCAGTCGCGCACGGCTTCGCGATAGTCGCGGTTCGGCGAGGCCGCCATGCGTCGGTCGGATGGTGGTCCGGTATAGATACCAGTGCGCCCCCGCGCCGCCGCGATCGCCTGAATCGCCGGGAAGGTCGCGCCGCGCGTGCCGCTGACCACGCCGCAGCATTGTTCGTCGGTCTCGTAATAATCGCCGATCAACCGGACGCTCAACCCCGCCGTATCGTACAGTGCCTGCCCCCGCGCATACCAGCGATCGAGATCGTTGAACCTCCGGTCGGAATTGGCGTCCGAAATATAGCCGTCGCGCTGACGATATCCGCCATCGACGCGCAGCGCGAGCCGGTCCGTCACCGGTCCGGTCAATGCGCCCTTGATCTCATACGCATTGTAATTGCCGTATTCGCCTTCGACATACCCGCCGAGATCGAATTGCGGGCGGGCGGTGAAGATCGACAGCGCGCCCGCAGATGTATTGCGACCGAACAGCGTTCCCTGCGGCCCACGCAATACCTCGATCCGGTCGACTTCCGGCAGTTCGGCGACGGCGATACCGGCGCGGGCACGGAACACGCCGTCGATGAACACGCCGACTGCCGGTTCGAAGCCCGGATTGTCCCCGGCGGTGCCGACGCCGCGGATCGAGAGCGACGATCCGGTCGCCGAGGATTGACCCGTTGTCGTCTGAAGCGAGGGGGCGAGTTGCTCCAGCCCGCGAATGTCGGTGACGCCCGCATTGTCGAGCAACTGGGCGCTGACCGCCGTGACCGCGATCGGCACATCCTGCACCGCTTCGTTGCGGCGGGTGGCGGTGACGATGATCTCGTTGTCCCAGCCATCCTCGGCCGAAGGCTGGGCCGCGCCGGGCGCGGGAACGGTCTGGGCCGTTGCCGGGACGGCGAGCACCGACAATCCGACCGATGCCAGCAGATATACCTTGCCCATCCCCATCCCCTGTTTCCGCCTAGCCCGCTCTTTGCCGGGTGGCAGGTTGGCAATTGGTGGCGAAGCATCTATCGCGCGTCAACGGTCCGGATTGCCGGACAAATGCTTTTCGTCCGGGCGTAGGCACGGGTGCCACAGGTCGTCCGGGGTCGGGCGCGCGGCGCGTTTGCCCGGGCGAACCATTCGGGAATGGATTTGGACGATGTGTGATGCGCACGACGATGGTGCCGACGGCGATCTGGTCGCTCCCGCGCCCAAGGTGCCGGTGCCGGACGATGTCGCGGAGGCGGTGCGAACGCTGATCCGCTGGGCCGGGGACGATCCCACGCGCGAAGGGTTGCTGGACACGCCCAAGCGGGTGGCGCGGGCGTGGCGCGAATATGCGCAGGGCTATTCGGATGATCCGGCACAGCATCTGTCGCGGGTGTTCGAGGAAGTCGGCGGATATGACGAGATCGTGCTGTTGCGCGACATTCCGTTTCAGTCGCATTGCGAGCACCATATGGCCCCGATCATCGGCAAGGCGCACATCGCCTATCTGCCGCGCGATCACGTCGTCGGCATTTCGAAGCTGGCGCGGGTGCTGCACGGCTATGCCCGGCGGTTGCAGGTGCAGGAGCGTCTGACTGCCGAGGTGGCCGATTGTATCTGGAACGGGTTGAAGCCGCGCGGCGTCGCCGTGGTGATCGAGGCGACCCATGCCTGTATGACGGCACGGGGCGTGCGGACGCCGGGCGTCACCATGACGACCAGCCGGATGATGGGGGTGTTCCGCGACGACGAGCGGAGCCGCAAGGAAGTGCTCGCGCTGATGGGACGAGGCTGAACCGTTTTCCTGCCGCCGGAACGGTAGCGGGACGCGGTTCGTTACGCCGCCGATGAAACGATTCCTTATCCTGCTCGCGACCCTTCCGGCACTGTCCGGCTGTTCCGCACCGTCGACCGGGAGTGACGGGAACGTCGCGACGGCTGCGCCTGCGGTGACGATAGCGGTGGCGACACCGACCGGCGTGCCGGAACCGACTGCACCGCATCCGGCACCACCGTTACAGGCGCTGGTCCGCGACGACCTGAAGGACCGCGACCTGTTGGGGCCGGGCTGTGCGTTTCGCGCGGCACCGGGCGGGCCGGTGTTGCTGGTATTGCGCGACGAGGGCGACGGGCTGGCGAAATTCGGTCGGCATCTTCGCAGCCTGACCGCCGCGACACCCGGCAGGGAAGCGATCGCGGCGGGCGGCATCGGTGCCGGTGACGGCATGTCCTTTGCGATCCGCCGCGCGCCGGGCGGGACCGGCAACGACGGCCCCGCGACTCTGGAGGTGCGGACGCCCGATGACGGGTTCAGCCGCTATGCCGACGGTCGCTGGGACTGTGGCAACGCGCCTCTTTGAAACGGCAGGTCAGCCGCCGATCATGTTGCCATAGCCGATGACGATGGTCGCCGCGATCAGCAGCGCGACGCCGCCCCATACCAGCGCGCGTGTCGCCGGGGCGGCGTCCTTCCACTCGCGCAACGCAAAGCCCCACAGCGTGCCGAAAATGATGATCGACGCCATGTGCAGCGTCCAGCTCGAAAAGCCGAACCGACCCATCTGGCTTTCGCCCATCGTGTAGAAAAAGAACTGAAAATACCACGCGGTCCCGGCCAGCGCGCATAACGCGAAGTTGAGTCCCATCGGCGCGCCCGCCGCCGTGCCTCGCCCCAGCCATTGCCCGGCGCTGCGGTTGCGAACGATCAGCACCGCGCACCAGATCGCGTTGGTCAACAGTCCGCCGAACATCACGAGGCACAGCACCGGCAACCCGGTCCATAGCGGCCCGGTCCCCGCTGCCGCCGACAGCGCCTTGATCGGTTCGCCCGCCGCAAGGCCGAAGGCGAAACAGGCCGACATGATCCCGGCGAAGATCGCGACTACGATCCCTTTCCGGAAATCGAACTCGGCGACGGCAGTGGCCTTTTGTTCGGGCGACAGCGCCTGATCCTTCTTCGCCCCCGCGATCGCCACGACGACGATCCCTGCCAGCGTCAGCGCCAGACCGAGCAGGATGATGTTTCCCGACGGCGTATCGAGCAGCTTGGCGGCGAAATCCCCGGCGAACAGCGGCGGGATCAGCGTTCCGAACACGGTACACAGCCCGAGCACCACCGCCATGCCGAGCGACAGGCCGAGATACCGCATGACGAGGCCGTAGCCGAGCCCGCCGAACCCCCACAACACCCCGAAGAACACCGGCCATAACAGCGTCGGCCACGGCGTCGCCGCGAACACGCCCAACAGGTCGTTGGTCTGGATCGACGCGAAGAACCACGGTGCCAGCACCCATGAAAAGATGCCGCCGGTCAGCCAGTAAATCTCCCACGACCAGCGCTTCACCCCGCGATAGGGGACGTAGAAGCTGGCGGAGGCGAACCCGCCGAGCCAGTGATACAGCACGCCGGTCAACGGGTTCGGGGTCATAGGATCAATCCAAGGCGATAGAGGCGGTTTGCATTCCCGGCGAACAGCGCGCGCCGTTCCGCATCGGTGAAGTCGGCGGTGATGGCGGCATAGGCATTCAGATGGTCGTCGAAGCTGCCGAACAATTTATCGGTCGGGAAATCGCTGGCGATCATCGCGCGGTCGCATCCGAACGCATCGATCGCGGCGAGGACATAGGCCCGCGCCTGTTCGTGCGACCATGGGCGATACGCGAAGCCGATGCCCGACAGCTTGATCGCAACGTGCGGCAAACGTGCCAGCGCGGCGATGCCCGCGCGCCATTCGGCTTCTTCGCCCGGCACCAGCATTCCGGTGTGATTGATCATCACGGGTATGTCGGGATGGCGTTCGATCAGACGGGACAGACCCGTGAACTGCCCCGGATAGGCCTGCAGGTCGAAGCTGAGGCCATACGTCGCTAGCCGGGCATAGCCCCGCGCCCAATCGTCGTCGCCGGTCACGTCGCGCGGCGTGTAGGTGCGCTTCGCGTCGGCATGCCAGTTGACGATATGGCGGATGCCCCGCACCGAACGATGCGCGGCATGGGCCGCCAGCAGCGTGTCGACCGCGGGATCGGACAGGTCGGCAAAGGCGACGATCGCGGTGGGCAGGCCGGTATCGTCGGCCATCGCCTGAAGCCACCGCGTCTCGTCCAGCGCGGACGTGGCCTCCGCCCCGGCATCGACATGCACGATCCCGCGCACGTCCCATCCGGCGGCGTCGGCGCGGTAGTCGGGCAGGAGATAGGTGCGCGCGATCGGCTCGACCGACCCGTTGGGGCCATCGTCGGCGAACGGCGGCATCAGCCACGGATAGCGGATTTGGTCGAGGTCCCACAGATGGACATGGGCATCGATGAACGGAAGCCGGTCGGTCATGCTGTCGATACTCCGCTAACCGTTCGAGCCGAGCGGGGCGCGATGTCGGTGTCGAACATGGACATCCTCCGTACTCCGGCCAGGCCGCTGCACGGTTTCCACGTCACCATCCGCTCCCTCGTCATCCCGGCCTTCGTCGCGATGATGATGGGGGTGAACGGCAGCGTCCACCCCCATCTCACCCCATCAATAGGTCGTGCGTCCGCCCGACGTGTCGAAGGTCGAAGCCGTGGTGAAGCTGCATTCCTCGCTGGCCATGAAACAGATCATCGCCGCCGATTCATCGACTTCGCCCAAGCGGCCCATCGGGATCTTCGACCGCATGTAATCGACCTGGCTTTGCGGCAACTGGGCCAGGATCGGGCTCTCGAACGTCGCCGGGGTCAGCGCGTTGGCGATGACGCCCTTGCCCGCCAGTTCCTTGCCGAGCGACTTGGTGAAGCCGATCACCCCCGCCTTGGTCGCCGAATAGGCGCTGGCATTGGGGTTGCCTTCCTTGCCCGCGACCGACGCCACGTTGACGATCCGGCCATAGCCGTTCGCCAGCAGGTGCGGCACGACCGCGCGGTTGCAATAGAACAGTCCGTTCAGGTTGACGTTCACGACCTGAAGCCAGCTATCGATCGGAAAATCCTGCACCGGCACGGTCGCGCCGGTGATACCCGCCGAACACACGAGGATATCGACCTTGCCGAGCGCGGCAAGACTGTCCGCCGCTGCCGCCGTGACGGCATCGGCATCCGACACGTCGAGGCGCACGCCGTGCGCACCCAGCCGTTCGCACACCGCATCCAGCGCGGGGTTCATGTCCCACAGCGAAACCGAACCACCTTCGGCCACGATCCGCTCGGCGACCGCAAGGCCGAGGCCGGACGCACCGCCGGTAATGATTGCCGACCGACCCTCGAAACGACCGTGATAGATTCTCATCCGAGCACCGTGTCGCCGAGGTTGCGCCATTCGACCACCTTCTGATTCTGTTCGCCCAGACCGGCGATGCCGAGCTTCATCGTGTCGCCCGCCTTCAGATAGATGGCGTTCGGCTTCTTGCCCTCGCCCACACCCGGCGGGGTGCCGGTGATCATCAGATCGCCGGGATAGAGCGTGATATATTCGCTGACATAGGAGATCAGTTCGGCCACGTCGAAGATCATGGTCTTCGTGTTGCCGGTCTGCATCCGCGTGTCGTTGACGTCGAGGAACATGTCGAGGTTCTGGTGGTCGCCGGTTTCGTCCGGCGTCACCAGCCACGGACCCAGCGGACAGAAGGTGTCGTGCCCCTTGCCCTTCGACCACTGGCTGCCGCGCTGCTTCTGGTTGAAGCGTTCCGACACGTCGTTGGCGACCGCATAGCCCGCGACGTACGACAGCGCGTCTTCCTTCGACACATAGCGCGCGGTCTTGCCGATCACGACCGCCAGTTCGACTTCCCAGTCGGTGTGCGTCGATCCCTTGGGGATCATGACCTCGTCGTTCGGGCCGGTCAGCGACGACAGCGCCTTCATGAACATCATCGGTTCGGACGGCACCGGCAGGTTCGATTCGGCGGCGTGGTCGGCATAGTTCAGGCCGATCGCGACGATCTTGCCAATCCCGGCGACCGGCACGCCATAGCGCGTGCCCTCCTCGACCAGCGGCAGCGATTCGATATCGACGGTCAGGCCGGCGATGCTGGCGACGGTGATGTCGTCGACCACGCCCGACAGGTCGCGGATGCGCCCCTGCGCGTCGAGGACACCGGGCTTTTCCTGGCCTTGCGGGCCGAAGCGGCAGAATTTCATGTGGCTAAGTCTCTCAGTGTTCGAAAGGACGGTGCATGTTCAGGTCGCGGTTCAGTTCGACGCCGAAACCGGGCTGGTCGAGCGCGGAGGTCCGCATCCGCCCCTTTTCCGGGATCGGTTCGCCGATCAGTTGCGGATGGAACATCGGCTGAACGTGATCGGCCTCCGGCGCCATCATCAGATATTCGGCGAACGGCGAATTATGCCGTGTGACGACGAAATGATAGCTGTAGACCGACGATCCATGCGGCACGACCAGCTTGCCGCGCGCATCGGCCATCGCGCTGATCTTCAGCAATTCGGTAACGCCGCCGCACCAGCCCACATCGGGCTGGATGATGTCGCAGCAATCCATCTCCATCAACATGCGAAAGCCCCAGCGCGTCGCCTCATGCTCGCCGGTCGTGACCAGCATGCCCTTGGGCACGTTGCGCTTGAGTTCGGCATAGCCCCAGTAATCGTCGGGGCTGATCGCTTCCTCGATCCACTTCAGGCCATGTTCGTGCGCGGCATGGGCGAGGCGCGTCGCGTAATCGACATCGAGCGCCATCCAGCAATCCCACATCAGCCAGAAATCGGGGCCGACGCGCTCGCGCATCGTCGCCAGTTCGGCGATGTTCTTCTTCAGCCCCTCGACACCCTCGGCGGGGCCGTGGTGCAGCGGCATCTTGCCACCGATGAAGCCCATTTCCTTGGCAAGATCGGGACGCGCGCCGGTGGCGTAGAATTGCAGCTCGTCGCGCACCGCGCCGCCCAGCAACTGGTACACCGGCTCGTCGCGCAGCTTGCCCAGCAGATCCCACAGCGCGAGATCGACGCCGGAAATGGCGTTCACCACCAATCCCTTGCGCCCGTAATATTGGGTCGAGAAGTACATCTGATCCCAGATCTTCTCGTACTCGGTCGGCGAGCGGCCTTCGAGGAAGCGGGCAAGATGCTTCTCGACGATGAAACAGGCCGGTTCGCCGCCGGTCGTCACCGCGAAGCCGATCGTTCCGTCCTCCGCCTCGATCTCGACGATCAGCGTGCCGAGCACGTTGATGCCGAATGACTGGCGCGACTGACGATATTCGGGATAGCGGCTCATCGGGGTCGCGATGTGATCGTCGATCCAGTGATAGCCCTGTTGATCGTGATAATCCGCACCACCGCCGCGCACGGTGAACGCGCGGACGTGTTTGATCCTGGGAAGCGCCGCCTTCATTGCCACCACCTTGGGTTCGCGCGCGGCCGCCCTGTGCGTACCGCCGCAGACTGATAGGAAACCGTGCCCGGCGACATACCAGCATGTGGTATGGTCCCGCGATGCGCGGTCAGAAAAACTTTGGAGCCTTATGCGGCGATTTGCCGCTCGACAGCCTCTCCAGCCCGTTTACTTTCTCACTTTATGGGATAGGATGCTACTAGATGAGACAGAACCCGTCAAACGAAGAATCGCCGCCGGAAGCCCACGTTGCGGCCGAACCGGATGCCAAAAGCACCGGGAAGGCGCAGGGCAGCCAGACGCTGGTGCGCGGCCTCGATCTGCTGGATCAGGTGATCGACGGGCCGGTCAAGCTTGCCGAACTGTCGCAGCGCATGGGGCTGACGCGGTCGACCACGCATCGGCTGGCCAATGCGCTGATCGATCGTGGCTTCCTGACGTTCCTGCCCCGTGAGGGCTATTTGTTGGGACCCAAGCTGTTGCAGCTTGGATTTTTGGCGCAGGGACAGGCCGATATCGTCCAGATCGCGCGCCCGCGGATCGAGGAACTGGCGGCCCAGACCGAGGATACGGTGCATTTCGGGCGGCTCGATGCCGGGCTGGCGCTGTATCTCGACAAGATTCCGGGACGGCGGCGCGTCGATATCTCCAGCCGGATCGGCGACCGCCAGCCGCTGACCTCGACCGGGCTGGGCAAGGCGCTGTTGCTCGACGACGACGAGACGACGTGGACGACGGTGTTCGAGACCGAGCATCCCGCCGGCTCACGCCGTCCCGACTACGCCATATGGCTGGAGCGGATGCGCGGCTATGTCGCGAGCGGCCACGCATATGATCTTGAGGAAAACGAGGATCTGATCCGCTGCGTCGCCGCCCCGGTGCGCGATGCGTCGGGCGGGATCGTCGGTGCGATCAGCGTTTCGAGCGCGGCGCAATATATGGACGACGGCCGGATGGCGACGCTGAGCGCACAGGTGCGTGGCACCGCCGAACGGATCAGTCGCGATCTGGGCTGGAGCCCCGAAACCCAGGCGCTGCAACGGCGGCGCAAGCGATAGCGTGGAGAGTATGATGAAGCTTCTGGAAGGCAAGACCGTATTGGTCACTGGCGCATCGACCGGTATCGGGCGGGCGGCGGCGATCGGCGCGGCACAGGCGGGCGCGAACGTCGTCATCAACTATCACAGCCGCGATGCCGATGCCGATGCCTGCATCGCCGCGATCGAAGCCGCCGGGCAACAGGGTCTGGCGATCAAGGGCGACGTGGCCGAAGCGGCGACGGCGACCGATTTCGTGGCGAAGGCGGTGGCGAAGTTCGGCCGGGTCGACGTGATGGTATCGAACGCGGGCATCTGCCCGTTCCATGCGTTCCTCGACATGCCGCCGGAGACGCTGGAGCGCACGCTGCGCGTCAACCTCCACGGTGCCTATTACATGGTGCAGGCGGCGGCGAACCAGATGGTGAAGCAGGGCGACGGCGGGGCGATCATCGCCGTATCGTCGATCTCCGCGTTGGTCGGCGGCGAGTATCAGACCCACTATACCCCGACCAAGGCGGGGGTGCATTCGCTGATGCAATCGACCGCGATCGCACTCGGCAAATACGGCATCCGGTGCAATTCGGTGTTGCCGGGCACGATCCTGACCGAGATCAACAAGGACGATCTGGCCGACGACGAGAAGCGCAAATACATGGAAAGCCGCGTGCCGCTGGGCCGGTTGGGCCAGCCGGAGGATATGGCGGGACCGATCGTCTTCCTTGCGTCCGACATGGCCGCCTATGTCACCGGCGCGGCGTTGCTGGTCGATGGCGGCATGTTCGTGAACCTTCAGTGATGGCCATGCCCTCTTCCCGCCGCATGTTGCGCGGTATCGCTGCCGGTGCGGCAATGATGTTGTTCGCAGGTCAGGCAATCGCCGAGACGATCTTCATCGCCGGCGATTCGACTGCGCAGACGTACAAGGGCGACAAATATCCGCAGACCGGATGGGGCCAGATGCTGCCCTGCGGTCTGGCGTCCGACGTGCGCGTCGAAAACCGCGCGATGGGTGGGCGATCGACCAAGAGCTTCATCGCCGAGGGGCGTTGGGACAAGCTGATGGCCGACCTGCAACCCGGCGACACGGTGCTGGTCCAGTTCGGCCATAACGACGCCACCGTTGCGAAGCCCGAACGCTACGCCCCGGCGGCCACGGTCTACCGCGACAACCTGCTGCGTTTCGTGTGGCAGGTACGCGGCAAGGGTGGGACTCCGGTACTCATCACCCCGGTCACGCGCCGCTCGTTCGGGCCGGACGGCAAGGCGAAGGCCGACTTCGCCGAATATTCGGCGGTGGTCCGCGAAGTCGCGGCGACAACCGGGACCAAGCTGATCGATCTCGAAGCCACATCGCGGGCATGGGTCGATGCCAAGGGCGTCGAGCCGTCGCGCGCCTATTTCCTGCACTATCCCAAGGGGCAGTATCCGGGCTTCGCGAACGGCATCGACGACGACACGCATTTCAGCGAACTGGGCGCGCGCGGGGTTGCGAACCTGATCGCGACCGGGCTGGTCCAGACCGGGTTGCCGATCGCGGCGAAGGTCCTGCCGACCCGCCCCGACCTGACGCGAGCCACGCCGCTGGGAAATACGGCATGTCGGTAAGGGACGGTGTGAACCGCCGGGTGCTGTTGGGCGGAGCGGTGGCAGCAGGGATCGCCACCACCCTGCCCGCCGTTGCGCAACCGACCGAACCGCTGCTGTATCGCCCGATCTGGCCGGGCAAGGCGCCGGGCGGGGAACGGGTGACGGCGCCGGAGCAGGAGATTCCGCGCTCCCCCACCGGACCGAAGGACGACACCGCGTTCCTGCATGTCCGTACCCCGACGATGACGCATGTCGCCCCCGCCCGGCCGAACGGCGCGGCGATCCTGTTGATTCCCGGAGGCGGATATCTGCGCGTGGCGATCGGCAACGGGGCGCGGGCGCTGCTGCAATTCTTCGCGGATCAAGGCTATCATGCCTATCTCCTGAAATATCGGCTGCCGGGCGATCCATGGGCGGCCGGTCCCGATGCGCCGTTGCAGGACGGGCAGCGTGCGTTGCGCCTCATCAAGGCGGAAGCGAAGGCCAATGGCGTCGCGCTCGACCGCATCGGCGTCATGGGCTTTTCCGCGGGCGGGCATCTGGCGGCGATGGTCGCGTATCGCAGCGATGCGACCTATCGTCCCGTCGATTCCGCCGATGCACAACCGCTGGGCGTGCGGGCGGCGGGGTTGCTGTATCCGGTGGCGCTGATGGGTGTCGAGGGCACGCATCGCGGATCGCAGGAACAGTTGCTCGGCAAATCGCCGACGCCGGAACAGGCATTGCGCGCCCGCACCGATGCGCGCGTGACCGCCGCCAGCCCGCCGACGTTCATCGCCCATGCGATCGACGACCGGGTGGTGCCGGTCGATAACGGCCTTGCCGTTCTGGCCGCGCTGCGCCGGGCGAAAGTGCCCGCGGAGGCGTATTTCCCCGAGATCGGCGGGCATGGCTTCGGTGTCATGCTGGAGGGACACCCCGCGCCGTGGACGCAATTGTTCTTCGCATGGGCGAAGCGGCACGGCTTATGACCCGACCGACCGTCGCCCTGTTCGTGACCTGTCTGGTCGATGCGATGCGGCCATCGATCGGCTTTGCCAGCCTGTCGGTGCTGGAGGACGCCGGGTACGATGTCGTCGTCCCGCCGGGGCAGACCTGTTGCGGGCAACCGGCGTTCAATTCGGGCGACCGCGCCGGGGCGGAGGCGATCGCGAAGGCGACCATCGCCTGCCTCGAACCCTATGACGCGATCGTCGTACCCAGCGGATCGTGCGGTGGCACGATCAAGGTTCATTACCCCGAAATGTTCGAGCACGACGCGGCATGGCTGGCCCGTGCGCAGGCGGTGGCGGACAAGACGCATGAGATATTGTCGTTCCTGCACGCGGCGGGCTGGACGCCGGACGGCGTGACGCTGCCCGCCACGGTCGCCTATCACGACAGTTGTTCAGGACTGCGCGAACTGGGCATCAAGCGGCAGCCGCGCGCGATGCTGGGCGCGGTCGCCGGGCTGGAACAGGTGCCGCTGGCGGGCGCGGAGACGTGTTGCGGGTTCGGCGGCACCTTCTGCGTCAAATATCCCGCCATCTCGAACGCGGTGGTCGAGGAAAAGGCGAAGGCGATCGAGGATAGCGGTGCCGACCTGTTGCTGTCGGGCGACCTTGGCTGCCTGATGAACATGGCGGGCAAGCTGCACCGCCGGGGCGCACGCACCCGCGTATTCCATACGGTCGAGGTGTTGGCGGGCATGGCCGACGGCCCGGCGATCGGAGAGGACGCATGAGCTTCGGACAACGGGTCGATCTGGCGCTGGCCGACCCGATCCTGAAGATCGCGGTCGAACGCACCGCCGGGACGGCGGAGGCCAAGCGCAAGATCGCGGTCGATGCCTTCCCTGCGTTCGAGGACGCACGGACGCGGGCAGCGGCGATCAAGGACCATGTGATCGCCAATCTCGGCCATTATCTGGAGATTTTCGAGACGAACGCGGTGGCGGCGGGCGCGAAGGTCCATTGGGCACGCACCGCACAGGAAGCATCGACGATCGTCATCGACCTGTGCCGCGCCGCAGGGGCGAAGTCGGTCGCGCGGTCGAAATCGATGTTGGGGGAGGAAATCGGCCTGCCCCATGCGCTGGCCGAGGCGGGGATCACGCGGGTCGAAACCGATCTGGCCGAACATATCATCCAGTTGGCCGACGAGCGCCCGTCGCACATCGTATGGCCCGCGATGCACAAGACGCGCGAACAGGTATCGGCGCTGTTCAAGGCCAAACACCGCGATCCGCATGTCGAGGAAACCATCACCGCGATGGCGGAAAGCGCACGGCGGCATCTGCGCACCGAAATGCTGTCGGCGGACGTGGGCATTTCCGGCGCGAACTTCCTGATCGCCGACAGCGGCAGCATCTGTACCGTCACCAACGAGGGTAATGCCGAATTGTCGGTGGTGCCGCCGCGCGTCCATATCGTGACGGCGGGGATCGAGAAGCTGGTGCCGTCGATGCCCCATGCGATCCACTTGCTGCGACTGCTGGCGCGATCCGCGACCGGCGCGGCGCTGACGCAATATACCAGCTTCTATACCGGACCGAAGCGTGCGGACGACCGCGACGGGCCGGAGGAAATGCACATCGTGCTGATCGACAACGGGCGGTCGGCAATGGCGGCGGACGCTGCGCTGAAGGAGATGTTGCGGTGTATCCGCTGCGGCGCGTGCATGAACCATTGCGTCGTGTTCCGCCAGGTCGGCGGCCATGCCTATGGCGGCACCTATCCGGGACCGATGGGCGCGGTGCTGACCCCGGCGCTGGACGGGCTGTCGGCCAATCGCGACCTTGCCCATGCCTGTACGATGAACGGACGATGCCAGGAGGTGTGCCCGGTCAACATCCCGCTGCCGACGTTGTTGCGCGGCTGGCGCGAGCGGAGCTGGCGCGAAGGGCTGGAGCCGCAGACGATGCGGCAGGGGCTGGGCCTGTGGCGGCGGTTGGTGTTGCGGCCGTGGGCGTATCGCATCGCCAGCGCGAATGCGGTGCGGGCGATGCGCGTACTTGCGCGGGGCGGGTGGATCAAGCGGATGCCACTGGCCGGAGCATGGACCGATCATCGCGACATGCCCGCCCCGACCGGCGGCACGTTCATGGCGCAATATGCGAAAGGACGGCGGCGATGAGGGACCGGCGATGAGCGCGCGCGACGCGATACTGGGTGCGCTGCGCCGCCCGGTCCCCGACGACATCGCCGCACAGGCGGCGGCGCTGGTGCAGGGCAACGAGCGTCCGCCCGAACCGGCGGGAACGCTGGTCGAACGTTTTACCGCGCGGCTGGGCGGGGCGAGCGTGGCGGCAACGCTCGACCGGGTGGCGGCGCTGCACGAAATACCGGCGGCGGTCGGTCGCTATCTGGGCGAACAGGGGATGACGCCCGCATTGTACCTGCCGCCCGATCCCCTGGTTGCGGCGCTGGGATGGGACGGATTCGCGATCACCGATGTCGCCCTGCCCGATCAACCCGCCGCACTGGCGATGGCGAAGGCCGGCGTGGCTGAAAGCGGATCGCTGGTGTTCGAAACCGGGCCGGGTGCGCCGATGCTGCCCAATTTCCTGACGCTGCATCACATCGTGGTGCTGCATGCCGACGCGCTGGTCGATCGGCTGGAGGATATCCCCGCCAACCTGTCCGGCACCCGCGCGCATTATTGGGTGACCGGCGTGTCCGGCACGACCGATATCGAGGGTCAATATGTCCGCGGCGCGCATGGTCCGCGGTTTTTGCACGTCGTACTGGTGGGTTAGCCCACGACGCCTATGCCGTAGGGTTTTCGGGGTCCGCAATCGGCCCGGATTAATCGCACCGAACCCGGAACGCCCCGCCGCACACCTGCGTATTGCGCGTGACAAGCGCCGGGCAATCGATAGTGTCGACGTGCCCCAGCATGAGGATATTGCGTGACTCAACCCACCGTCGCCGCCGTTTCCGCCCCTGCCCCCACGCCCCCGCTCGCTTCCCCTCCTTTGGCCGACGCGATCCTCGACACGCTGATCCACCGCATCGGCAAGGATGCGCAGGCCGCGCTGCCGCACGACTGGCTGGCAGCGACGATCCTGACCGTGCGCAACGACATCATCGAACGCTGGATGACGTCGAGCAAACAGGCGCATGCCGACGGGGCGAAGCGGGTCTATTACCTCAGCCTCGAATTCCTGATCGGGCGGCTGTTGCGCGATGCGATGGCGAATTTGTCGCGAACCGACGAGGTGCGCGAGGCGCTGACGTCGCTGGGCGTCGATCTCGCTGAACTGGAGGGTGAGGAGCCGGACGCGGCGCTCGGCAACGGCGGTCTCGGCCGGTTGGCGGCGTGCTTCATGGAAAGTCTCGCGACGCTCGATCTGCCCGCCTATGGCTATGGCATTCGCTATGTGAACGGCATGTTCCGCCAGCGGATCGACAATGGCTGGCAGGTCGAATTGCCGGAAACGTGGCTGAGCCACGGCAATCCGTGGGAGTTCGAGCGGCGCGAAAGCGCGTATCGCATCGGGTTCGGCGGGGAAGTGACGGGCGACGAGCATGGCGACATCCACTGGATGCCCGCCGAAAGCGTCGAGGCGGTCGCGGTCGATACGCCGGTGATCGGGTGGCGCGGCGCGCGGGTGAACACGCTGCGGCTGTGGACGGCGCGGGCGCGCGATCCGATCCGGCTCGACCGGTTCAACGCGGGCGATCATCAGGGTGCGCTGGCGGCATCGGTCCGTGCCGAAACGCTGGTCCGCGTCCTCTATCCGGCGGACTCGACCCCGGCTGGGCAGGAATTACGGCTGCGGCAGGAATATTTCTTCGCGGCGGCATCGATCCAGGACATCGTGCGGCGGCACGTCCAGTATTTCGGCGATATCCGCACCCTGCCCGACAAGGCGGCGATCCAGTTGAACGACACCCATCCAGCGGTGTCGGTCGCCGAACTGATGCGATTGTTGATCGACGATCACTCGTTGGACTTCGACAGTGCGTGGGACATCACCAAGGCGACGTTCGGCTATACCAATCACACCTTGTTGCCCGAGGCGCTGGAAAGCTGGCCGCTGCCGTTGTTCGAGCGGTTGCTGCCGCGCCATATGCAGCTTGTCTATGCGATCAACGCCCGCGTGTTGCGGGAAGCGCGCAAGGTGGAGGGGATCGACGATGCCGCCATCGCCGCGATCAGCCTGATCGACGAAGGCGGCGAGCGGCGGGTGCGGATGGCCAATCTGGCGTTCGCCGGGAGCCACAGCGTCAACGGCGTCGCCGCGCTCCACACCGACCTGATGAAGCAGACGGTGTTCGCCGACCTCCACCGGCTGTATCCCACCCGCATCAACAACAAGACCAACGGGATCACGCCCCGCCGCTGGCTGTTCGAGAGCAACCCGGCGCTCACCGGCCTGATCCGCGAGGCGATCGGCGACGGCTTCCTCGACGATGCGACCAAGCTGGCCGATTTGCGCCCGTTCGGCGACGACGCCGCGTTCCGCGAACGGTTCGAAAAGGTGAAACGCGCGAACAAGGCACGGCTGTCGCAGCATCTGCGCGAGGTGATGGGCGTTCGGCTCGATCCCGACGCGATGTTCGACGTGCAGGTGAAGCGCATCCACGAATATAAGCGCCAGTTGCTCAACATCCTCGAAACCGTGGCGCTGTACGACCAAATCCGCAGCCATCCCGAACGCGACTGGGTGCCGCGCGTGAAGTTGTTCGCGGGCAAGGCCGCGTCGAGCTATCACAATGCCAAGCTCATCATCAAACTGGCGAACGACGTGGCGCGGCGGGTCAACGCCGATCCAGCAGTCGGCGGATTGCTGCGCGTGGCGTTCGTGCCGAACTACAACGTGTCGCTCGCCGAACTCATCATGCCCGCCGCCGACCTGTCCGAACAGATCAGCACCGCCGGGCTGGAGGCGTCGGGCACCGGCAACATGAAGCTGGCGCTGAACGGTGCGCTGACCATCGGCACGCTGGACGGTGCGAACGTCGAAATTCGCGACCATGTCGGCGCGGACGATATCATCATCTTCGGCCTGACCGCCGACGAGGTCGCGTCGACCCGCGCGGCGGGATACGACCCCCGCGCCGCCATCGCCGCCTCCCCCGAATTGTCGCAGGCACTGGCGGCGATCAAGGGCGGGGTGTTCAGCCATGACGATCCGGGCCGCTATGCCGGGCTGGTCGACGGGATCGAGAATAGCGACTGGTTCCTGTGCGCCGCCGATTTCGACAGCTATGCCGCCGCACAGCGCAGCGTCGACCGGCGGTGGGAGGATCGCGCGGGATGGAACGCCAGCGCGATCCGCAACGTGGCAGGCGTGGGCTGGTTCTCGTCCGATCGGACGATCAGCGAATATGCCCGCGATATCTGGGGTGTGATGTGACACCATCGGCGGACGCGATCGCGGCGTTGCTCGCGGGGCGTCATGCCGACCCGTTCTCGCTGCTGGGTCCACATGCCGGTCCCGGCGGCACGTTCGTGCGCGCATGGTTGCCGGGTGCGCAAAAGGTGCTGGCCCACGACCTGTCGGGCAAGGTGCTGGGCGAATTGAAGCCGGTCGGCGACGGTATCGTCGAGGGGATCGTCACCGGCCCGCCCCGGCCTTTATGGTATTATGCGCGCGGCGGGCGCGGCGAATGGTGGGTGAAAGACCCATATTCGTTCGGCCCGGTGCTGGGGCCGACCGACGATTTCCTGATCGCCGAGGGCACGCACCTGCGCCTGCACGACAAGCTGGGTGCGCATCCAATCGTGCATGAGGGCGCGGAGGGAATGCATTTCGCGGTGTGGGCACCCAACGCACAGGTTGTCAGCGTCGTCGGCGACTGGAACGGATGGGACGTGAAGCGCCACCCAATGCGCAAACGCGCCGATGTCGGCGTGTGGGAAATCTTCCTGCCCGACGTCACGCCGGGTCAGGCATATAAATTCGCGATCATCGGCGCGGACGGCACGCGGATGCCGCTCAAAGCCGATCCGTTCGCCTTCGCCAGCGAATTGCGGCCCGCCACCGCATCGCGCACCGCCGCGCCGCCCGCGCATATCTGGCATGACGATGCGCATCGGGCGCATTGGGCGTCGGTCGATCCGCGTCGCCAGCCGATCTCGATCTACGAAGTCCACCCCGGAAGCTGGCAGCGCGACGACGCGGACTGGTTCCTGACATGGGACGCGATGGCCGACCGGCTGATCCCCTATGTCGTCGACATGGGCTTCACCCATATCGAATTCCTGCCGGTCAGCGAGCATCCCTACGACCCGTCCTGGGGATATCAGACTACCGGGCTGTACGCGCCCTCGGCCCGGTTCGGCGATGTCGAGGGGTTCGCGCGGTTCGTCGACGGCGCGCACCGTGCCGGGATCGGCGTGCTGCTCGATTGGGTGCCCGCGCATTTCCCCACCGACGCGCACGGACTGGCGAATTTCGACGGCACCGCGCTGTACGAACATGCCGACCCCCGGCTGGGCTTCCACCCCGACTGGAACACCGCGATCTATAATTTCGGGCGGCGCGAGGTGTCGCAGTTCCTCGTCAACAACGCGTTGTTCTGGGCCGAACGCTATCATGTCGACGGGCTGCGGGTCGATGCGGTGGCATCAATGCTTTACCGCGATTATTCGCGCGCGGCGGGTGAATGGATTCCCAATGCCGAAGGCGGGCGGGAGAATTGGGAAGCGGTCGAGTTCCTGCGCGCCACCAACCGCGCGGTGTACGGCCAGCATCCGGGCGTGTTCACCGTCGCGGAAGAATCGACGTCATGGCCCGGCGTCACCCGCCCGGTGCATGAAGGTGGGCTGGGCTTCGGGTTCAAATGGAACATGGGGTTCATGCACGACACCCTCGCCTATATGGCTCGCGACCCGGTGCATCGGCGGCATCATCATGACGAGATCACGTTCGGGCTGACCTATGCGTTCAGCGAGAATTTCGTCCTGCCGCTCAGCCATGACGAGGTGGTGCATGGCAAGGGATCGCTGCTGACCAAGATGGCGGGCGACGAGTGGCAGAAATTCGCCAATCTTCGCGCCTATTACGGGATGATGTGGGGCTATCCGGGCAAGAAGCTGCTGTTCATGGGACAGGAGTTCGCACAGGTCCGCGAATGGTCCGAGGAACGCGCGCTCGACTGGGACCTGCTCCACCGACCGTCGCACGACGGTGTGCGGCAGTTCGTGCGCGACCTGAACCGGCTGTACCGCGATACGCCCGCGCTGCACGCGCGCGATTGCGAGGGCGACGGGTTCGTGTGGGCGGTGGTCGACGATGCCGATAATTCGGTGTTCGCGTGGGAACGCCGGGCGCCGGGTGAGGCCCCGGTACTGGTCGTCGCCAACCTGACCCCGGTGGTCCATCACGGATATCGCGTACCGGTGTCGCAGGACGGCCGGTGGCGCGAGGTGCTGAACAGCGACGCAGACCTCTATGGTGGTAGCGGAACCGGCAATCTCGGCGGGGTCGATGCGGTGGACGGCGTGGCGACGGTCACGCTGCCGCCGTTGGCGACGTCGTGGTTTCAACTAGAATTATAAGGAAGAGGATGGACATGGAGAGGCGTGGACAACCGCTGGCGCGTGACGCCATGGCCTATGTTCTGGCAGGCGGGCGCGGCAGCCGGCTGTTCGAGATGACCGACACCCGCGCCAAGCCCGCCGTATATTTCGGTGGCAAGAGCCGGATCATCGACTTTGCACTGTCCAACGCGATCAATTCGGGCATTCGCCGGATCGGCGTGGCGACGCAGTACAAGGCGCACAGCCTGATCCGCCACCTTCAGCGCGGGTGGAACTTCCTGCGGCCCGAACGCAACGAGAGCTTCGACATCCTGCCCGCCAGCCAGCGGATCAGCGAGTTCCAATGGTATGAAGGCACCGCCGACGCGGTGTTCCAGAACATCGACATCATTCAGAGCTATCATCCTGAATATATGGTCATCCTTGCCGGGGACCACATCTACAAGATGGACTATGAGTTGATGCTGCAACAGCATTGCGACACCGGCGCGGACGTGACGGTCGCGTGCATGGAAGTGCCGCGGATGGAGGCGGTCGGCTTCGGCGTCATGCATGTCGATGCCGACGACCGCATCATCGATTTCGTCGAAAAGCCCAAGGACCCGCCCGCCATTCCCGGCGACCCGGACCATGCGCTCGCCAGCCTCGGCATCTATGTATTCCGCACCGAATTGCTGTTCGAGCAATTGCGCCGCGATGCCGACGAACCGGGGTCGAGCCGCGATTTCGGCAAGGACCTGATCCCGTGGCTGGTCCGGCATGGCCGGGCACAGGCGCATCGTTTCTCCGCATCGTGTGTGCGGTCGGCGGAGGAGCCGGGCGCCTATTGGCGTGATGTCGGCACCGTCGATGCCTATTGGGAAGCCAATATCGACCTGACCGACGTGGTGCCGCAACTCGACCTGTACGACCGTAGCTGGCCGCTCTGGACCTATGCGGAGATCACGCCACCAGCCAAGTTCGTCCACGATCTCGACGGACGGCGCGGGTCGGCGGTGTCGAGCCTGATCGCCGGGGACTGCATCGTGTCGGGATCGACCGTGCATCGCAGCCTGCTCAGCACCGGTGTCCGCGCGCACAGCTTTTCCAGCATCGACGAATGCGTGATCCTGCCGATGACGCGGATCGGGCGCGGGGCACGGCTGACGCGCACCGTGGTCGATGCGGGCGTGACCATTCCCGACGGACTGGTGGTCGGTGAAGATCCGGTGCTCGACGGCCATCGGTTCCGGCGGACGGAGAAGGGTATCTGCCTCATCACACAGCCGATGATCGACCGGTTGTGAGCGGTAAAACCGGTTCCTCCCCGCTTTGCGGGGAGGGGGACCGCCGCGAAGCTGTGGTGGATGGGGCTAGCCCCGCAACGCAATCGTGGTGGAGCAGGACGCCCCCCTCCACCATGCTGCACATGGTCCCCCCCCCCGTGCCGGGGAGTATCTGAATGCGCGTTCTCTCCGTCGCGTCCGAAGCCTATCCGCTGGTCAAGACCGGCGGGCTGGCCGATGTCGTCGGCGCATTGCCCGCAGCGCTGGCACCGCATGGCGTGACCATGACGACGCTGCTGCCCGGATATCCGGCGGTGCTGCGTGGACTGCAACGTCCGGCGACGGCGCGGCGGTGGGACGACCTGCTGGGCGTACCGGCGCGGTTGCTGAAGGGACGGATCGACGGGCATCCGCTGCTGGTGCTGGATGCGCCGTCGCTGTTCGTGCGCGACGGCGGACCCTATGCCGATGTGACAGGGCGCGATTGGGACGACAATTGGCGACGGTTCGCGGCGCTGGGTCGGGCGGCGGCGGATATCGCCGGGGACTATGATCTGGTCCACGCCCATGACTGGCAGGGGGCGATGGCCCCGGCGTACCTCCGCTATGCGGCGACCGAACGGCGTGTGCCGAGTGTCGTCACCATCCACAATATCGCGTTTCAGGGACGGTACGACGCGGCGGCGTTTGCCGGGCTGGACCTGCCCAACCATGCCTTCGCATTGGACGGCGTGGAATATTACGGCGGTATCGGGTTGCTCAAGGCCGGGCTGGTCTCCGCCGACGCGATCACGACCGTATCGCCCAGCTATGCCGACGAGATCCGCCGCGCGGAGTTCGGCATGGGGCTGGAAGGATTGATCGAGGCGCGGGCCGACCGGGTGACGGGGATCGTCAACGGGATCGACCCGGCCATATGGAGTCCGGCAACCGACGCAGCATTACCGGCGCGCTTCACCGCCCGCACCCTACCCCGCCGCCGCGCCAACAAGCGCACGGTAGAATCGGCGTTCGACCTGACGCCCGGCGACGGGCCGGTATTCGTCGTGGTCAGTCGCCTGACATGGCAAAAGGGCATGGACGTGCTGGCGGAAGTGCTCGACGATCTGGTCGCAATGGGAGGAAGGCTGGCGCTGCTCGGGTCTGGCGATGCCGCGCTGGAGAATGCGTTCATGGCGGCGCGGGCGCGGCATCCGGGGCAGATCGGCGTACGGATCGGCTACGACGAAGGGTTGTCGCATCTGGTGCAGGGTGGTGGCGACGCGATCCTGATACCGTCGCGGTTCGAGCCGTGCGGGCTGACGCAACTCTATGGGTTGGCCTATGGCTGCGTGCCGGTAGTGGCGCGGACCGGCGGGCTGGCCGACACGGTGATCGATGCGAACGAGGCGGCGGTGGCCGCCGGTGTCGCAACCGGCATCCAGTTCGACGCGGTGACGCCCGACGCGCTGCGCCGCGCGCTGCGCCGGGCGATGTTGCTCTATGCCCGCCCCGAATCGTGGACCCAGATGCAACGGCAGGGGATGCGCGCCGATTTCAGCTGGACGCGCAGCGGCGCGCGCTATGCCGACCTGTATCGCAACCTGATCGCCGCATGACGCCGGGAGCAAGTCCGATCGACGGCGGCACCCGCTTCTCAGTGCGTGCGCGGGATGCAGCAGCGGTGTGGCTGTGCCTGTTCGATGGCGATGCCGAACGTCGCGTGGCGATGGCGCGCGACGGCGACTGGTTTGCGGTCGACGTGCCCGACGTCAGGCCGGGACAACGCTACGGCTATCGGGTCGAGGGCGACTGGACACCGGCGGCGGGGCGCTGGTTCGATCCGGCCAAGCTGTTGGTCGATCCCTATGCCGTCGAACTGGACCGCCGGTTCGTCTGGTCGCCAGACCTTGCCGCGTTCGGGGTGGATACCGCCGCGATCGTACCGCGCGCGATCGTGCCCGGCCCAATACCGGTCGCAGCGCCCGGTCGGTTCGATCCGGCGCGGTTGGTGTACGAGCTCAATGTGCGCGGGTTCACGATGCTGCATCCCGATGTCCCGGCGCACCAACGGGGTACGATCGCGGCGCTGGCGCACCCGGCGGTACTCGCCCATCTGACGAAAATCGGCGTCGGCACGGTCGAATTGATGCCGATCGTCGCATGGATCGACGAGCGCCATCTGTCGCCGCTCGGTCTGACCAATCTCTGGGGGTATAATCCGGTGGTGCCGATGGCGCTCGACCCCGGCCTTGCGCCGGGCGGCGTTGCCGAACTGCGCGACACGGTGGCGGCGTTGCACGCGGCGGGGATCGCCGTGGTGCTGGACGTGGTGTTCAATCACAGCGGCGAGAGCGACCGGGACGGGCCGATCCTGTCGCTGCGCGGACTGGACGATCGCAGCTATGCCCATGCGCCCGACGGCCGCCTCATCAACGATACCGGAACGGGCAATACGCTGGACGCCGGGGACGCCGGCGTGCGCGACCTGATCCTCGCCTCGCTCCGTCATTTCGCCGCGCTGGGCGTGGACGGGTTCCGGTTCGACCTTGCCCCGGTGATCGCGCGGTCGCCGGGCTTCGATCGCGACGCGCCGATCTTTGCCGCCATCGCTGCCGATCCGCTGCTGCGCGACCGGGTGATGATCGCCGAGCCGTGGGATATCGGACCGGGCGGATACCAACTAGGCAACTTTCCGGCCGACTGGCTGGAATGGAACGACCGGTATCGTGACGACGTGCGGCGCTTTTGGCGCGGCGATGGCGCTGCCGGGGCGCTGGCAACGCGACTGATGGGGTCGGGCGACGTGTTCGGCACCCGCACCCGCAGCGTCAATTTCCTCGCCGCGCATGACGGCTTCACCCTCGCCGACCTCGTCGCCTATGTCGATCGCCATAACCACGCCAATGGCGAGGACAATCGCGACGGGCATGGCGACAATCTGTCGTGGAATCACGGTGTCGAGGGGCCGAGCGACGACCCGGCGGTGATCGCGGCGCGCGACGCCGACCTGCGGGCGTTGCTGGCGACCTTGTTCGCGACGCGTGGGGTGATCCAGTTGACCGCGGGCGACGAGTTCGGCCGGACCCAGCGCGGCAACAACAACGCCTATGCGCAGGACAATGCGATCGGCTGGGTTGATTGGGCGGCGCGCGACGTGGCGCTGGAGGAGTATGTCGCAGCATTGGCTGCATGGCGGGCGGCGCGTCCGGCGGTGTCCGATCCGACGATACCGAGTCATGCCGACTGGTTCGCGCTGGACGGCGGGCCGATGACGGCCGCTGCATGGGAGGCCCCCGACTGTCCGGGGTTCGAACTGCGACTGCCCGGCGCGACGGTGCGGATCGACCGTCGCGCGCGGGCGGTGACGCTCAGCTAGGCACGGCAACCATTGCGGCAAAGGGGCCGTAGCGCGTGCCATTAACATCGCCGATCGTTTCGATCGCGTGCCACCCGCCCTGCCCGGCCACGTCCTGCGCGGTATCGGACAGGTTGAATACGCACCGCAAACGCTCGCCATCGGCTTCCCGGTCGAATATCAGCAGCGCATCCGATGCTTCGAGGATCGTCATCGATCCGTGCCGAAGCGCCGGATGCGCGTTGCGCAGGGCAATGACGTGCCGCGTGAAGTTGAGCAGCGACGCCGCGTCGTCAGCCTGTCGATCCACCGCCAGTGCGCGGTGTGCTTCCCCGAGCGGCAGCCACGGTTTGCCGATACCGAACCCCAGATTTTCGGCGTCCGCCGCCCACGGCATCGGCGTGCGAGCACCATCGCGGGACAAGGTGAGCGGCCAGTTGGCGATGGCTTCGGGATCGCGCAGATCCTCGAAGGCGATATCGACCTGCGGCAGCCCCAGTTCCTCGCCATTATAGACGAAGATGTTGCCACGCAGACAGGCCAGCAGCAGCATCTTGATCCGGCCGAACGCGACCGCGTCCGCGCCTTGGGGCAACCAGCGGGACATCGCACGCGGTGCGTCGTGATTCTCGAACGCCCAGCTCGGCCACGGCGAATCCTCGCCCCAGCATTCCAACGCGTCGCGCAGGATGCGGGGCGACAGTTCGGGTGCGTAGAGGAAGTCGAAGCCGTATGCGGTGTTCAGCTTGTCGGTGCCACCGCAGAACAGCTTCATTTCGCGCGTGGCATCATCGCCGCCGATCTCCGCCACAGTGAAACGGTCGGCTTCATATCCGTCCAGGACCAACCGAACCCGTTGCAGGAACGCCGGGATATCAGGATGGCTCTGGTTATAGAGTTTCCGCTGAAAATCGAACGGTCGGGTTCGCGGGTTGCCGTTCGACGGCGCGGGCGGGTTATCGCGAAGTCCGGGGTCGTGCATCGCGAAATTGATCGCATCCAACCGAAAGCCATCGACGCCACGATCCAGCCAGAAGCGCGCCGTATCGAGCAGCGCGTTCTGAACGTCGCGATTGTGCCCATGTAGTTGCGGCTGTTCCTTCAGGAAATTGTGGAGGTAATATTGGCGGCGACGGGCATCCCACGTCCACGCCGGACCACCGAACACCGATTGCCAGTTGCTCGGCGGCGACCCGTCCGGCTTGGCGTCGGCCCATACATACCAATCCGCCTTGGGGTTGGTCCGGCTCGATCGACTCTCGATGAACCACGGATGCTCCTCACTCGTATGCGACCATACCTGATCGATCACGATCCGCAGGCCCAAGATGTGCGCACGTGCCACCAAGGCGTCGAAATCGGCGAGCGTACCGAAAATGGGATCTACATTGCAATAATTTGCAACATCATAGCCGAAATCCTTCATCGGCGATGTGAAGAACGGCGATAGCCAGATCGCATCCACCCCCAGCGACGCGACATAGTCGAGCCGACCGGTTATCCCGGCGAGATCGCCGATCCCGTCGCCGTTGCTGTCGGCAAAGCTGCGTGGATAGATTTGGTAGATCGTCGCGCCATGCCACCACGGTCGCGTTGGTACAGGCATCCGGTCGGCGTCGGTCATATCGGGTCTCCGTGGCGCGTGCCCGGGACGGTACAGCGGCTCGGGATGCCGCGAAAGCGGGCGACGATGGTTTTGGTTGCGGCGACCGGCGGTAAATTCGTCCGCCCCCCTTGCGATTGATGTGATAACATCACATCTGCGGCACCATGTCACGTTCTACCCTGCTGGACGGTGCCGCGATCGGCGCCTCGTTGTTATGCCTGATCCATTGCATCGGCCTGCCGATCCTGTTCGCGCTGCTGCCCGCGATGGCGACGGTCGGCGTGCCGTCATCGGAATGGTTGCATCTGGTGCTGCTGCTCACCGCCGTGCCGTTGAGCGGCATCGCGCTGGTCGCCGGATATCGCGCGCATGGGCGGATCGTGCCGCTGGCGCTGGGTGGAGCCGGACTGATCGCGCTGGCCACCGGGCTGGTATTCGCCAGCATCCCGGCGGCGGAAACGGTGTTCACCGTGGTCGGCAGCCTTGCGCTGGCAGCCGGGCATGTCGGCAATTGGCGGCGGTTGCGGGTGGCCTGACGACCACCCGCTCTCCGGCTCAGATACCGATCGAGATTTCCGTACCGGCGACACCGGGAACGCTCACGTCGAAACGGAACAGATTGCCCGCCAGCGGTTGTGCCGCGGCCTGATCCGCGTCGTGATGCTTGTTGGCGGTGGTGGCATAGATGGTGGTCAGGTCCGGCCCGCCGAACGCGATCTTGGTGATCGCATCGACCGGCATCCGCACCGTTTCCAGCAGCTCACCCTTCGGCGAATAGCGGCGAATGCCCCACCCGCCGTACAGGCCGACCCACACACAGCCTTCGGCATCGACGGTCGGGCCGTCGGGATGGCCTTCAGCATTCGGGATGGTCGTGAACACCCGACGATCCGTCAGCGACCCATCCCCGGCAATGGTGCAGGCGAAGATGTCACCGCCAAGCGTATCCACATGATACAACGTCCGCCCGTCGGGGCTGACCGCCGGGCCGTTGGTGATCGCGACCGATGGACTGGACTTTACCGCCGCACCATCGCCTAGGCGATAGATCGCGCCGGTCGCGGCACTCTCGCCGTCGTCCATCGTACCGAACCACAGGCGCCCCGCCGGATCGACGGTTGCGTCGTTCAGCCGATTGCCCGGCAGCGACGGCTCGGGATCGAGCAGCAGCGTGAAGCCGCCCGTCACCGGATCGAACCGGTGCAACCCGGTTTGAAGCCCCGCGACGAACCCGCCATCCGCCGCCGGGAGGACGAAGCCGCATTGCGCCGGTGCGGCCCAGCTCGTCCGCTCGCCGCTCGCCGGATCGAAACGGTGGATGCGCGGCGTCTTGATACAGGTAAACCACAGCGCATCGTCGCGCGCGACCCAGACCGGACCTTCCAGCAACGGTGCCGACAGTTCCCAGACGCTGGCCGGTTCCGACTGCTGTACGATCATATCAACGCCACCCTGCATCCACGAAGAAACTATGCCCGGTTATCAGTCGCGCGTCGTCGGATGCAAGAAACAGGATCATCGCGGCGATATCGCCTGCGACGAGACGCCCGTTCAGGCACTGTGCCTTCACGATCTCCGCCTCGCCTTCCGGTGTGTACCATTTCAACTGGCGCGGGGTGCGGACGTTGCCGGGAATGACACAGACCGACCGGATGCCGTCCCCGCCCAGTTCGCGCGCGAACGACCGGGTCAATCCTTCGATCGCCGCCTTCGCCGTCTGATACAGCGTCAGTTCCTCCAGCGCGAGGTGCCAACTGATCGACCCCATGTTGACGATCACGCCCTTCCCCGCCGCCTTCATGCCGGGGATCACCGCCTGTGCCGCAAAGAACAGATGGCGCAGGTTCACCGCCATGCGGCTGTCCCAATACGCCTCGTCAACCTGTTCGATCGTATGGCGATCGTCGCTGGCGGCGTTGTTGACGAGCACGTCGAACGCCCCACCGTCGGCGATGGCCGCATCGATCGCACCCTTCAGGGCGGCAATGTCGGTAAGGTCGACACGGGTGAAGGACGGCACGGGGCCGACTCCCGCCAGTTCGTCGATCAGCGCGCGTGAATCCGCTTCGGCGATGTCAAAGAAGGTCACATGCGCCCCCTGTCGCACGAAGCCTTCGACTACCCCGGCACCGATGCCCGATCCGCCCCCGGTGACGAGCACCCGCTTGCCCGCGAGCGAGGGGAACACGGCGCGAACTTCGGGCGCGATGGGATAGGCGAAATCGTCAGGCGACATGGGAGTATCCGGAAAAGAGGAGATCAGGCGGCGATCAGGCCGCGTGCGGCCAGATTACGCATCAGGTCGCGAATGCCGAACGCCCACGGCGATGCGGCCTTCGACGTGGTGACGGTGTTGACCAGTTCGCCGAGCGACGGGGTGGCGATCCGCACCACGTCGCCGGTCTTGTGGGTGAAGCCCCGGCCAGGCTCGTCGCGATCCTGCACCGGCGCGAACAACGTGCCGAGGAACAGGACGAAGCCGTCGGGATATTGATGCTCCGACAATGCCTGTCGCACCAGATCGTCGGGATCGCGGCTGATCTCGCGCATCGTGCTGGTGCCGGTCAGGACATAGCCCTCCGTTCCTTCGATGCGAAGATCGACCACGGCGTCGCGCACCGTATCCATCGTGAAGGTGCCATCGAACAAGCGAATGAACGGCCCGATCCCGGTCGAGGCATTGTTGTCCTTCGCCTTGCCGAGCAGCAGTGCGGAGCGGCCCTCGAAATCGCGCAGGTTTACGTCGTTGCCCAATGTCGCACCCACCGCCTGTCCCGACGCATTGGCGACGATCACGATTTCCGGTTCCGGGTTGTTCCACGACGAGTCCGAGCGGATGCCGACCTCCGCACCCCAGCCGACGGTCGACAGGACAGGTGCCTTGGTGAACACCTCGGCATCGGGGCCGATCGCGACTTCCAGATATTGCGACCACATTCCCGCATCGATCAGCGCGGCCTTCAGGTCAGCGGCCTCGGTCGAGCCGGGCTTTACCGAACGGATGCCACCGCCGATCTTCGATTCGAGATCGGCACGAATGCCCTGCGCCGCATCGGCATCGCCGCGCGCGCGTTCTTCGATCACGCGCTCGATCGCGGAAACGGCGAAGGTCACGCCCGCCGCCTTCACGCATTGCAGGTCGATCGGCGACAGGATGTCGGGATGCTTCCCCGCCGGATCGATCAGCGCGGCCACGTCGCACACCACCGGTCCGTCGAGCCGCGCCACGTCGTCGCGCTCCAGCAGGTCGGCGACGGTCGGCGCATGGGCCGACACGTCATAGACCTTGCCGCCGCGCAGGACGACCGGCGTCGGGCCGTCCGTCAGCAACATCCGTCCGACCAGCAGCGCCCGGTCGTGGTCCGCCGGCAGCATCCGGCTGGCATGATCCGCTTTCATCATCCTGTATCCTCAGTGATTGTGGCGCGGCGTCGTTTCCGACGTCCGACGATATTTGAGGGCAAGGTCCAATACCCCACCTTCGCCCAATTGTCCGACTTTTTCGCGGTAGATTTCTTCCCACGGCGTATTGCTGGGCGGAATCGGCGGCAGGCCGTCGCCCTTGCGCCGTTCGATCTCCGCATCGTCGACCAGCATGTCGCAACGCCCGGCGTTCAGGTCGATGCGAATGACATCGCCGGTTCGCAGCCACGCCAGACCGCCACCGACCGCGCTTTCGGGCGATGCGTTCAGGATCGACGGGCTGTCCGATGTCCCCGATTGCCGTCCGTCGCCGATCGTCGGCAGGCTCTGGATACCACGCTGCAACAGCGCGGCGGGCGGCTGCATGTTCGTGACTTCGGCCGATCCGGGCCAGCCGATCACGCCCGCGCCACGAATGACGAGGACGCAGTTCTCGTCGATATCGAGTGCGGGATCGTCGATGCGGTGGTGATAGTCGTCCGATCCGTCGAACACGATCGCCCGTCCCTCGAACCGGCCTTCGTTGCCGGGTTCGGACAGGTAGCGCGCGCGGAAGTCGGGACCGATCACGCTGGTCTTCATGATCGCCACATCGAACAGGTTGCCGGTCAGGACGAGGAACCCCGCCTGCTCCTTCAACGGTTGGTCGTACGGGCGGATAACCTCCCGGTCGGTCGCGAGGCGCCCGGCGACATTCTCGCCCAGCGTCCGTCCGGTGACGGTCGCAACGTCGCCATCGATCTTCCCCGCCGCGATCAGTTCGGACACGACGGCAGGCACGCCGCCCGCACGGTGGAAGCGTTCGCCGAGGAATCGTCCGGCGGGCTGTACGTCGACCAGCAGGGGCAGGTCGTAGCCATGCTCCATCCAGTCGGACGGGAACAGGTCGATCCCGGCATGGCGCGCCATCGCGTGCATGTGCGGATGGGCGTTGGACGAACCGCCGATCGCGGTGATGAGCGCGATGGCGTTCAGGAACGACTGGCGCGTCAGGATGCGGGAGGGGCGTAAATCGTCATACGCCATCTCGACAATGCGACGGCCGGTCTCGTACGCGATCTGGCCGCGTTCGCGGTACGGCGCAGGAATGGCAGCGCATCCGGGCAGCGACAGGCCCAGCCCCTCGGCGATGGCGTTCATCGTCGATGCGGTGCCCATCGTGTTGCAATGCCCGGCCGACGGTGCCGAAGCGGTGGCGGCGTCGAGGAACTCCTCCTCGGTCATCTCGCCCGCCGCCAGCTTGCGCCGTGACCGCCAGATAACGGTGCCCGATCCGACCAGATCGCCGTCATGCCACCCGTCGAGCATCGGCCCACCGGAGAGGACGATCGCCGGGATATCGACGGTCGACGCCGCCATGACCGCCGACGGCGTAGTCTTGTCGCACCCGGTCGTCAGCACCACGGCGTCGATCGGATAGCCGTTCAGGATTTCGACCAGCCCGAGATAGGCGAGGTTGCGGTCGATCGCCGCCGTCGGCCTGCGGCAATTCTCGAAGATCGGATGCGTCGGAAATTCCATCGGGATACCGCCCGCCGCCTCGATCCCTGCCTTTACCCGCTTCACCGTTTCGAGGTGGATGCGGTTGCACGGGGTCAGGTCCGATCCCGATTGCGCGATGCCGATGATCGGCCGCCCGGCGGTCAGTTCCTTCGGGGTGATGCCGTAGTTCATGAAGCGTTCGAGATAGAGCGCGGTCATGTCGAGCCGACCGGGGGCGGCGAACCATTCGCGCGATCGGAACGGACGGACGGGAGTACGGGTCATCGCTTTTTACTCACGCCCCTCCCGCTTGCGGGAGGGGTTGGGGTGGGCAGTTTCGGGCGGAGGTCCATCAGTGAACCCCCAACCCCCGGTCCCTCCCGCAAGCGGGAGGAAAGTCAGGTCAGCCCTTCATCTCCTCCAGTTCCTTGCCGTTCGTCTCCTGAATGAACCGCAGGACGAGGAAGAAGCTGATGGCCGCGAAGGTAGCGTAGAAGCCATAGGTGATCGTCAGGCCCAGCCCCGCCGCCATGACCGGGAAGGTCCAGGTGATGACGAAGTTCGCGAACCACTGCGCGAACCCGCATACCGCCAGTGCCGATCCACGAATCTGGTTCGGGAACATCTCGCCCAGCATGACCCACATGATCGGACCCCAGCTGACGTTGAAGAACACGACGTACAGGTTCGCGGCGATCAGCGCGGTGGTGCCGAGGCCCGCCGACAGTTGCAACTTGCCCGCCGCGTCCAGCGTGCCGTTGTGGAAGCAATAGACGAGCGCGAACAGCGTCAGCGCCATGCCCGCCGACCCGATCAGCAGCAACGGCTTGCGACCGATCTTGTCGACCAGTCCGACCGTGACGAAACATGCCGCGATCGAAACGAGGCCGGAGACGATGTTGATCTGAAGCGACTGGTCTTCGGTGAAGCCCGCCAACTGCCACAGCGTCGCACCGTAATAGAAGATCACGTTGATGCCGACGAGTTGCTGGAACACCGCCAGCAACAGCCCCGCCCACACGATCGGACGGATGCCGCCGCGAGTCGGGTCCTTGATGTCCGACAGGCGGGGGCGATGATCCTTGTCGAAGCTCGCCGCGATCTCGCCCAGCTTCTGCTGTGCTGCCGAGGGGCCGAACAACCGGGTCAGCACGACGCGCGCCTCATCCAGACGGCCCTTCTGCACCAGAAAGCGCGGGCTTTCGGGAATGAAGGTCAGCGCGACGAGGAACACGGCGGCCGGGATCGCCTGCATCCAGTACATCCAGCGCCATGCCTCATATCCGCCCCACCACATCGCGGTCGACGAACCGGCGGCACCGGCAAGGTAATAGTTCACGACGAACGCGGCGGTCAGGCCGGTGATGATCATGATCTGCTGAATGGTGGTCATTCGCCCGCGAATGTTCGCAGGCGCGACTTCGGAGATATAGGCAGGCGACAATACCGACGCTGCACCGACCGCCATGCCGCCCATGAAACGGGCGACGATGAACACCATCTGCGCGTGGCTGAACCCCTGGATGATCGCGCCGATCAGGAACAGGATCGCCGACAGCATCATGACCTTGCGGCGGCCCATGTCGTCGGCCAGCTTGCCCGCAAGGAACGCACCGACGAAACACCCGACCAGCAGCGACCCGACGGTCAGCCCCAGCCCGTTTTCCGTCAGGTTGAAGGCGGTTTTCAGGCCTTCCTGCGTCCCGTTCACCGCACCGCTGTCATATCCGAACAGCAAACCGCCGATCGTCGCCACCGCGACGATCGCGATGACGAGTGCGATATTAACGCGCTCCCCCGTCGACTGTACCATCCCCATCCACTCCTGCGTTCTCCACCGTTCCAAACGGTGTGTTAGCGGTAACGGTGGCGAATAATTCATATGAATGCAAGCGCCACCAATGCAAATTGCCGATCCCTCGTTACCTGCGCGATGTCGGCGCTGCGTTTAAATATTGTTCGGGGCTGGCCCGGACGACTCCCGGATGACCAGTTCATGATCGAGAACACGTTCGATCACCCCCTGCCCGCTGGTTCCGCGTCGGTCGCGGATGCGCGCCAGCAACAATTCGACCGCCGCCTCCGCCATCGCCGCGATCGGCTGGCGGATCGTCGTGATCTCGGGCCACGTGGTCGTGGCCAGCGAGGTGTCGTCGAAGCCGACGATACTGAGATCGCCGGGAACATCCAGTCCGCGTCGATGCGCGACGCTGATCGCCGCCGCTGCCATGTCGTCGTTGCTGGCGAAGATCGCGCTGGGCCGGTCCGAACGATCGATCAGCAACTCGCCCGCGACCATCCCCGACCGGAAGGTGAAATACCCCTGCTCGACCGGCATGTCGGCGACATCGAGACCGGCATCGACGATCGCGGCGGCAAAGCCACGCCAGCGTTCGCCGCTGGCACCGTTATTGGGGTTGCCGCGAATGAACCCGATCCGGCGATGGCCCAGATCGAGCAGATGGCGGGTCATCGCCTGCGCTGCCGCGAAATCGTCGATCCGTACCGAAAGCCGTCCGGGTTGCGGTATCCCGATCGCCACCGCGACATTGGGGATGCCCGCCGCGTCGAGTTCGGCCTGAACCGGGTCCGAATCGGACAGGGGCGGCGGCAGGATCACGCCTTCGACCGCGGTAGAGGCGAACCGGCGTGTCGCCTCCGCCTGTTCTGCCGCGCTCTCGCCGTCGCACGGTTCGAGCACGAGGTGGCAACCGACCTTCCGCGCCCCTTCGAGCGCGCCGATCAGGAAGTTCGAGAGATAGGCGAGCGACGGGTTGGCATAGAGCAGTCCGATCTGAGTCGCATCGCCCGCCGCCAGGCTGCGCGCGGCGCTATTTGGCGAGTAATTGAGTTGCTCGATGGCTTCCAGCACCGAATCGCGCGTCGATTCGCGCACGTTGGTGCCGCCGTTGACAACCCGAGACACGGTCATCGCCGACACGCCCGCCACGCGCGCAACGTCCTGCACGGTGACGCTTCCCCGGCTGCGGCGGCTTGGTTTTTCCATCTGCTTTCAAATACTCCCTGAATGAAGCTGGTATGGCGTGCCGCGACCGATTGCAAATCGGCCGATCGGTTGACGTCCCGGCGGCGGACCGATAGCTGATAGCGCTACCAAACACGGCGACGCCAATGTCGCCATCAATAAGATGTTGGGGAGAGAATATCGTGATCCTTCGCGCAAAGGCCGCCCGTACCGCGTTCGCCTGTCTGCTCGCGACCGCCGCGACCGGGGCCGTCATGGCCCAGACCCGTCCGGCCCCCCGCCCCGCCCAAGGTGCCGAGCGCCCGCTGTACAAGGACGCGGCCCAGCCGGTCGCCGCGCGGGTCGAGGATCTGCTGCGCCGTATGACGCTGGAGGAAAAGGTTGCCCAGATGATCGGCATCTGGGAAAAGAAGGGCGATATCCAGACCGCGAACGGCGACTTCTCCCCTGCCAAGGCGTCGCGGGTATTTCCCGACGGTCTGGGTCAGATCACGCGCCCGTCGGACAAGCGCGGCGTGACCGCCAGCAACAACGCGGCCGGGGTCGCCGCCGATGCGGTGAACCGTACCGCGCTGGAAACCGCCAATTATATCAACGCGGCACAACGCTGGGCGGTCGAGAATACCCGGCTCGGCATCCCGATGATCATGCATGAGGAAGCGCTGCACGGCTATGTCGCGCGCGGCGCGACCAGTTTCCCGCAGTCAATCGCGCTCGCATCGTCCTGGGACCCGGCAATGGTCGAGCGCGTGTTCGGCATGGCCGCGCGCGAGATGCGCGCGCGCGGGGCCAATCTCGCGCTCGCTCCGGTAGTCGATGTCGCCCGCGATCCCCGCTGGGGCCGGATCGAGGAAACCTATGGCGAAGACCCGCACCTCGTCGCCGAAATGGGCCTCGCCGCGATTCGCGGATTTCAGGGAACCACCCTGCCGCTAAGGCCTGACAAGGTGATGGTCACGCTGAAGCACATGACCGGTCATGGGCAGCCGGAGAACGGGACCAATGTCGGCCCCGCCAATATTTCCGAACGGACGCTGCGCGAAAATTTCTTCCCGCCGTTCGAACGCGCGGTCAAGGAACTGCCGGTACAGGCGGTGATGGCATCGTATAACGAGATCGACGGCATCCCCAGCCATGCCAACAAATGGCTGCTCGACGACGTACTGCGTCGCGAGTGGGGCTATAAGGGGTCGGTGGTCAGCGATTATTTCGCGATCAAGGAACTGAACACCCGCCATCACCTGTACGGCACCGACATGGCCGCCGCCGGTCGACGCGCGCTGGACGCCGGGGTCGACATGGAATTGCCCGACGCCGAAGGCTGGTCGACGCTGGCCGCAATGGTGCGGTCGGGCAAGGTGCCCGCCGCGCAGGTCGACAATGCGGTCCGGCGCATCCTGACCATGAAGTTCCAGATGGGTCTGTTCGAAAACCCCTATGTCGACGCGCGTACCGCCGAGGCGAAGACCGCCGCGCCCGACGCGATCGCACTGGCCCGCGAAGCCGCCGTGCGGTCGATGGTACTGCTGAAGAACAGCAATAACCTGTTGCCGCTGGACCCGGCGAAGGTCGGACGGATGCTGGTCGTCGGCACCCATGCCCGCGATACCCCGATCGGCGGTTATTCCGACGTGCCCAAGCATGTCGTCGGCGTGCTGGAAGGGATGCAGCAAGCAGCAGCCGGGCGCTTCACCGTCGACTATGCCGAGGGCGTGCGCCTGACCCGCAGCCGTCAATGGGCTGCCGACAAGGTCGAACTGGTCCCCGCCGCCGAAAATGCCCCGCTGATCGAGGAAGCCGTGGCGAAGGCGGCGCAGTCCGACACGATCCTGCTGGTGCTGGGCCAGAACGAACAGCTGAGCCGCGAGGCATGGGCCGACGGCCATCTGGGCGACCGGCAGAAACTCGACCTGATCGGCGAGCAGAACGAACTTGCGCGGCGGCTGTTCGCGACCGGAAAGCCGGTCGTCGTCGTGCTGCTGAACGGCGGACCGCTGGCCGCGACCTATATTGATGCGACCGCGCCTGCGATCATCGAAGGATGGTATCTGGGTCAGGAGACCGGCAACGCGGTCGCCGACGTCGTGCTGGGGCGGGCGAACCCCGGCGGCAAGCTGCCGGTATCGGTCCCGCGCAGCGAGGGGCAGTTGCCGATCTATTATAATTACAAGCCGACGGCGCGGCGCGGATACCTGTTCGACAGCACCGCCCCGCTCTATCCATTCGGTTTCGGCCTGTCCTATACCAGCTTCGACATCGGCGCGCCGCGCCTGGCGAAGGCGACGATCGGGCGGGACGAGACGGTGCGGGTGTCGGTCGATGTCGCCAACACCGGCCGTCGCGCGGGCGACGAAGTGGTGCAGCTCTATGTCCATGACGACGAGGCGACGGTGACGCGCCCGGTACTGGAACTGAAGCATTTCCAGCGGGTGACGCTGGCCCCCGGTGAGCGGCGGACGGTGACGTTCGACCTGAAGCCCGCCGACCTCGCCTTCTGGAACGTGGAAATGCACCGCGTGGTCGAACCCGGCACCTTCACGATCAGCGCGGGCAACAGCTCGACCGCGTTGAAGACGACGACGCTGACGGTGAAGTGATTGCGACACGCTCCCTCCGCCGGACCCGGCGGAGGGAGCGTGGATCGTTATTCGAATTCGAGGATCACCGCGTCGACGGCAAGACTGTCGCCGGGGGCGTGATGGACCGCCGCGACGACGCCCGCCCGTTCGGCGCGCAGGATGTTTTCCATCTTCATCGCCTCCACCACCGCCAGCGGTTGTCCGGCTTCCACCCGGTCGCCGCTCGCGACCTCCAGCCGGGTGAGCAGGCCGGGCATCGGACATAGCAACAGCCGTGACAGGTCGGGCGGCACCTTCGCGATCATGTGCCGGGTCAGCGGTGCGATATGCGTCGGCAGCACGCGGACGTCCTGCGTCGCGCCGCGCGCGGTCAGCCGCCATCCGCCGATCCGCCGCGCGATCCGCACCGTGACTTCTGCACCATCGATCCGCGCCGTCACCACCCGCTGCGACGGCCGCCAACGCATCACCACGTCCAGCGGCTCGCCACCGTCGATCGTAACCAGCGTGCCGCCGTCATAGGGCGCGACGGAGACCGCGAAGTCGTGCTCGCCGATCCGCACCATCCGATCGGTCGATGGTGCGGCGGACGGCCCCAACTGTCCGTCGATGCAGCGCGCCCGGTCGCTACGCTCCAGATCGGCAACGATCGCAACCGTCGCCAGTTGCCGCAGCAGAGCGACATCGGCAGGCGCACCGTGAAAGCCCTCGGGATATTCCTCGGCAATGAAGCCGGTGGTGAGCGCGCCGTCGCGGAAGCGTGGATGCTGCATGATCGCCGACAGGAAATCGATATTATTGCCGACGCCCGACAACTCGAACCGGTCGAGCGCCGCGACCTGTGCGTCGATCGCCTCGGTGCGGGTCGGACCCCATGTTACCAGCTTGGCAATCATAGGGTCGTAGAACATGCTGACCTCCCCCCCTTCCGCCACGCCGTCGTCGACGCGGACGATGGTGCCGTCCTCTGCGGTGGCGGCGATCGGCGGGGCATAGCGGACCAGCCGCCCGGTGCTGGGCAGGAAGCCGCGATACGGATCCTCGGCATAGACCCGGTTCTCCACCGCCCATCCGTTCAGCCGCACGTCGTCCTGCGTGAAGCCCAGCGGTTCGCCCGCCGCCACACGGATCATCTGTTCGACCAGATCGATGCCGGTAATCATCTCGGTCACGGGGTGTTCCACCTGCAACCGGGTATTCATTTCGAGGAAATAGAAGCCCTGTCCGGTGGTATCCGCCCCCGACACGATCAGTTCGACCGTGCCCGCCGAATGATAGCCGACCGCGCGGGCCAGCGCGACCGCCTGTTCCCCCATCGCCCGGCGCATGTCCGGGGTGACGAACGGCGAGGGCGCTTCCTCGACCACCTTTTGATGGCGGCGCTGGATCGAACATTCGCGCTCGCCCAGATAGACGATGGTGCCGTGCCGGTCGCCCAGCACCTGAATCTCGATATGGCGGGGGCTTTCGATGAATTTTTCGATGAACACGCGGTCGTCGCCGAACGATGCCAGCCCTTCGCGCTTCGTCGCCTCGAACCCCTCGCGCACGTCGCGTTCGTTCCACGCGAGGCGCATACCCTTGCCGCCGCCGCCCGCCGACGCCTTCATCATGACCGGATAGCCGATTTCGCCCGCGATCCCGACCGCCTGTTCGGTGTCGACGATCTCGCCCAGATAGCCGGGCACGACATTGACCCCGGCGGCGCGGGCCAGTTTCTTGGATTCGATCTTGTCGCCCATCGCGGCGATCGCATTGGGTGGCGGCCCGACGAACGCGATCCCGGCATCGGCACAGGCCCGCGCGAAGCTTTCCCGCTCCGACAGGAAGCCATAGCCCGGATGGATGCAGTCCGCCCCGGTGGCCCGCGCGGCGGCAAGGATCAATTCGGGGTCGAGATAGCTTTGCGCCGCCGGTGCCGGACCCAGCCGCACCGATTCATCTGCCATCCTCACATGCGGCGCACGCGCATCGGCGTCGGAATAGACCGCGACCGTGGCGATCCCCATCGCCTTTGCCGTCCGCATTACGCGACAGGCGATCTCTCCACGATTGGCGACCAGTATCTTGGCGAACAAATCATTCTCTCCCATTCGCCCCGCGTCTCCGGGGTCGAGCGTCAGGCGGTCAGACTTCCAGCAGCGCGCGAAGCTGTCGCGTCCGGTCGCGGGTCATACGTTCGAGGCAGTTGAACCGCACGAGCGGCTGCATCGATCCACCCTGATAGCGTCCGGCGATCAGCGTACATTGCGTATCGCGATATTTCAGCCAAGCGCGCTGGCTCTCCAGCGTCGCGGCGGCAAAGCCGAAGCCACCACCGCGCGACGTGTTGCGGCTGTCGGCACGCTTCATCGCGGCATAGGTCACGCGCCACGCCCCGTTCATTTCGGTATCGGCGCGCTGCCACGCCTGTTGCGCGCACCGGTTCATCACACCCTGATTGGCACCCCGGTCGCAATCGCCCTTGGAGACCTCCTTGGTCGTCTGGACTGACGCGGCGGCGAGCAACAGGGTCAGCAGCATGATGCGGCCCGCATCGGTTCGGGTGCGACCATCGGCGTCATGCCCAGCCGCGCAAGCAGCGCCGCATCGGCATCGTCGCCCGCATTGCCGGTGGTCAGCAACGTATCGCCGGTGAAGATCGAATTGGCCCCTGCCATGAAGCACAGCGCCTGCGTCGCATCGCCCATGCTCTCGCGCCCGGCGGACAGGCGCACCATGCTGCGCGGCATGGTGATTCGCGCGACGGCAACGGTGCGGACGAACTCGATATCGTCGATCTTCGCGAGCGGCGTGTCGGCCAGCATATTGCCCAGCACGGTGCCCTTGACCGGCACCAGCGCGTTGACCGGCACGCTTTCGGGATGGCGCGGCAGGGTTGCGAGCGCGTGGACGAAACCGACCCGGTCCGCCCGCGTCTCTCCCATGCCGACGATACCGCCGCAGCACACGTTGATCCCCGCATCGCGGACATGCGCCAGCGTGTCGAGCCGGTCGTCGAACGTCCGCGTGGTAATGACGTTCGCGTAATTTTCGGGCGAGGTATCGATATTGTGGTTGTAGTAATCCAGTCCCGCCTCACCCAGCCGACGCGCCTGCTCCGGGGTCAACATGCCCAGCGTCATGCAGGTTTCCATCCCCATGGCGCGCACGCCCTCGACCATCGCCACGACCTTGTCCATGTCGCGATCCTTGGGGTTGCGCCACGCCGCACCCATGCAGAAACGCTGCGATCCCGCCGCCTTCGCGCGGGCGGCATTGGCCAGCACGGTATCGACGTCGATCAGCTTCTCCGCCTTCAACTGCGTGTCGGCGGACGCCGATTGCGAGCAGTAGCCGCAATCTTCCGGACAGCCGCCGGTCTTGATCGACAACAGCGTGCAGAGCTGAACCTGCCCGACCGCGTGGTTGGCGCGGTGGACCGTCTGTGCACGGTACATCAGTTCGTCGAACGGCAGGTCGAACAGCGTCGCGATCTCGGCACGGGTCCAGTCGGTACGCACGTCGGCTATTTCGTCGTACCCCGGCGAAGGCCGGGGTCCAGTTACGGTACGTTCGGAAAAAGCCGCAGCCTCCCCGGACTGGACCCCGGCCTTCGCCGGAGTACGAAAGGTATCGGGTTGAGCGGCAGTCATCACGTTCATTCCACATTCTCTCCAACCGGGGGAAGGTTATGGCCGAGCAGTTTCAGCACCTCCGCCGCCGCATGGACCAGGTTGGTGCCCGGTCCGAAAATCGCCGCCACGCCTGCTTCGCGCAGACCGGCATAATCCTGTGGCGGGATGACCCCGCCCGCAATGACCCGGATATCGGCGCGTCCGCGTTCGGCCAGTCGCGCGATCAGTTCGGGGATCAGCATATTGTGCCCGGCGGCAAGGCTGGACGCGCCGACCACGTCGACTTCCTCGCCAATCGCCAGATCGGCGGTCTCGACGGGCGTCTGGAACAGCGGCCCGGACACGATCTCGAACCCCAGATCGGCAAAGGCGGAGGCGACGACGTTCGCGCCGCGATCATGGCCGTCCTGCCCCATCTTCGCCACCAGCATCCGGGGCTTGCGACCCATGCGCCGCGTCACCGCCGCCACGCCTTCGCCTGCGCGGATCCATCCGGCATCGTCGGCATGGGCCGGGCCATAGATGCCGCGCACCGGGGTGACGGCCACGGCGTGGCGACCGAACACCACTTCTATCGCCGCCGACATTTCGCCCAGCGTACAGCGTGCACGCGCCGCGTCGACGCACAGCGCCAGCAGATTGGCGTCCCCCGCCGCCCCGGTCTGGATCGCGGCCAGCGCGGCGCGGGCGGCGGCATCGTCGCGGTCGGCGCGGACCTGTTCGATACGGCGGACCTGATCGGCGCGAACGCGGGCATTGTCGATCGACAGGATGTCGATCGGCGACTCCTCGGTCAGCCGGTATTTATTGACCCCGACGATCACATCCTCGGCCCGGTCGATCCGCGCCTGACGCGCGGCGGCGGCACGTTCGATATGATTCTTGGGAATACCTTTTTCCACGGCATGGATCATGCCGCCCGCCGCCTCGACCTCCTCGATCAGCGCCCAAGCCTTGTCGGCGAGTTCGGCGGTCAGCGCCTCGACATAATAGCTGCCGCCCAGCGGGTCGACGACGCGGGTCATGCCGGTCTCTTCCTGAAGGATGAGCTGCGTATTGCGTGCGATCCGGGCCGAAAACTCGGTGGGCAGGGCGACCGCTTCGTCGAGCGAATTGGTGTGCAGCGACTGGGTGCCGCCGAACGTGGCCGCCATCGCCTCCACCGTGGTGCGGACGATATTGTTGTACGGGTCCTGTTCGGTCAGCGACACGCCGCTGGTCTGGCAATGCGTCCGCAACGTCTGGCTGCGAGAACTGCCACCGAACCCGGCGATGATCCGGCTCCACAACAGGCGCGCCGCACGCAACTTGGCGACTTCCATGAAGAAGTTCATGCCGATGCCGAAGAAGAACGACAGGCGCCCGGCAAAGGCGTCGATATCCAGCCCGCGCTCCATCGCCGCCCGGACATAGGCCATGCCGTCGGCCAGCGTGAACGCCAGTTCCTGCACCGCCGTCGCGCCGGCCTCATGCATGTGATAGCCGCTGATCGATATGCTGTTGAAGCGCGGCATATGCTCGGCGGTATAGGCGATGATGTCCGACACGATCCGCATCGATGGCTCGGGCGGATAGATATAGGTGTTGCGGACCATGAACTCCTTGAGGATGTCGTTCTGGATCGTACCCGACAACAGTTCGGGGCCGACGCCCTGCTCCTCCGCCGCGACGATATAGAAAGCGAGACACGGCAGCACCGCGCCGTTCATCGTCATGCTGACCGACATCGTATCCAGCGGGATACCGTCGAACAGCAGCTTCATATCCTCGATCGTGTCGATCGCCACCCCGGCCTTGCCGACATCGCCCGCGACGCGGGGGTGGTCGCTGTCATAGCCGCGATGGGTCGCCAGATCGAACGCTACCGACAGCCCCTTCTGCCCGGCGGCGAGGTTGCGGCGATAAAAGGCGTTCGATTCCCCGGCGGTCGAAAAACCGGCATATTGGCGGATGGTCCACGGTCGCCCGGCATACATCGATGCCTTCACCCCGCGCGTGAACGGCGCGAAGCCGGGCAGTCCCGGATCGGGCGCGTCGGCGGCGGTATAGAGCGGCTTTACCGCAATCCCCTCCGGCGTATGCCATGTCAGGTCGGCGTCGCGCACTTCGCGGGCCGCCAGTTTCTGCCAATCGTCGAGCGTGTTGCCGGTCATTCCGTCACCCCTAGCGCCGGGCGGGGGGCCAAGTCGAGGCGTCGCATCATGCCCCCCGGAACACGGGCGGACGTTTGCCGAGGAACGCCATGCCGCCTTCGACCGCATCGGCGGTGTCGCGTGCGGTGCGCTGCGCCGCTGCCTCGCGTGCCATCGTTGCGGCATACTCATGGTCGAGCGCGAAGGCGAGGTTGCGACGCATCAGCCCCAGCGCGATGGTCGGCCCCGCCGCCAGCCGCCGTGCGAGCGCCAGCGCCTCGTCGTCCAGCGCCGCGCCATCGGTCACGGTATGGATCATGCCCCATTCCAGCGCGGTCGCGGCAGGCACCCGCTCGCCGAGCAACATCATCCGCGTCGCCCGTGCCCGTCCGATCAGGCGCGGCAGCATCCAGCTTGCTCCGCCATCGGGCACCAGTCCGATGTTGACGAACGCCTGAAGAAAATAGGCATCGTCCGCCGCGACGCAGAAGTCGGCCGCGAGTGCGAGGCTGCACCCGATCCCCGCCGCCGGACCGCGCACGGCGCTGATCACCGGGACCGAGAGGTCGGCGATAGCTGCAAGCGTCGGGTTGTAATGATAGGTCAGCGCGGCGGCGGGATCGAGCGTGCCGTCCACTCCGGCGATATCCGCGCCCGAACAGAAGGCGCGTCCGGCACCGCTGAACAACACCGCGCGAGCACCGTCCAGATCGTGGAGCGCCGCGCGTATCTCATCGAACATGGCGGGCGGCGCGGCATTCAGCCGGTCGGGCCGGTCGAGCGTGATGCGCAGGACCGCGTCGTCGCGCTCCACCCGGATATGGTCGGCCATCGAATCACTCTCCCGTATCTTTTGATACGGTTTGCGCAAAGGTGGCCGTGAATACCAGCAGTAACCGGCCACGACGGACGATCCGTCGCGGTCGATCCCGCCCTACGCCTTACCAGAAGATGTCGTATTCCACGTCGACCACCTCCCCGCTGCGAACGTCGATCAGCAGCGCGTCGTTATAATAGCGCACCCACCGATACGGGCCATAGGCTTCGGGCAAACGATAGGAATACGGATCGTTGATCCAGTAATTCTGTCCGAACAGGAGAGAGTTGAGCGTTACCCCGATCGAGAAACGGCGATAGCCATAGCCGTACCCCTGTGGCGCGTAATAGCGCGGCAGCCGGTACAAATTGCGGTTCGATTGACGATAGCCGTTCCAGTTGTACCGGTTGTCGGAACGCCACCCCCGGTTCCACTGACGCCGGTCGTTCACGTCGTTGCGGAAACGGTCGTTATCGCGCCAGTTGCTGTCGCTACGCGACCAGCCGCCGTCATTGCCGTTCCAGTTGCGCCGGTCCCGCCCCGCCTGATCGCGGCGGTCGTCCTGCTGCCAGCCGGGACGACGCCCGTCGCCCTGCCAGTTGCCGGGCCGCCGGTCGTCGTCGCGCCGACCATCCGCCCGCTGCCCATCAGGACGTCGGCCGTCAGGACGCTGGCCGTCCGGGCGACCATCATTGCCGCGCCATCCACCCGGCTGACCGCCGCCCGGGCGCTGGTCATCGCGACGCCATTCGCCGGGACGTCCGCCATCGGGCCGTTCGACGTTCGGTCGTCCGCCCTGTTGCTGACGTATCGCCTGCTGTTCGCGCGCGCGCTGTACGGCGTCGCGGCGTTGCTGGGCGAAGTCCTGCTGTGAACGCCGATCCTGCTGCGCCTGCGGTTCGTTGCGGCGCTCCTCGATCCGGGGGCGCTCCGCCTGCGGGCGCGGGGCCTGTACGACAGGGCGTTCGGCGCGGAAATCGCCACGGCTGCGCTGGGCGTCGCCGGATTGCGGACGGTCGCCACGGCGCTCCATGCGCTGGCCCCGGCGGTCCTGATTGTCCTGCGCCATCGCGGCGGCGGGAACGAGCGTGCTCGCGGTCAACAGCGCAAGCAGGAAACGGTTCATCATCTGGCTTCCTCCACCACCGGAACTCTCCGGGTTCGATGGTGCCGGTATGAACCTGATGCGATCAACCGTTGCTGAATAGCGATGACAGCCGATTGAAAGGAATCGCTTCAGCCGGGCGTCAACGCGGGTGTATCGCGCGCGGCGTCTGCGGGATCGATGTTCGGTCGGGGCGGCGGGGTCTGGGTGGCGTCACCACGCGCGGCGGCCGCCGCCTGTCGCACCGCATCGATCAACCGGGGATAGATGCCGCATCGACACAGGTTGGTCAGCGCCGCGGCGATCGCGGCATCGTCCGGATTGCGGTTCGTCCGCAGCATTGCGGCGGCATTCATCACGATGCCCGGAATGCAGAAGCCGCATTGGACCACCTGTGCAGCGATAAACGCCGCCTGTACCGGATGGCTTCGATCGTCCGACAACCCCTCGATCGTCGTAACGAAACTGCCCTCGATACTGCCGATCTCTACCTGACAGGACTTTACGGCACGTCCGTCGATATCGACGGTACACGCCCCGCAATGTCCCGTGCCGCAGCCATATTTGGTGCCGGTCAAATTCGATACGTCGCGGAGCGCCCACAGCAACGGGGTCGCGGGGTCGATGCGATATTCGACGGGCTGATTGTTGACGGTGAAACGGCTCATCGGTCGCCGGTTCTAGGATGCGGGTCCATCAGCGGCAATGGTCGTGTCGCCGGTCTCCATCGTGAAACCGGGCCGCAGCCCCAACAGGTACAGCAGCGCCCCCGCGATTGCCGCGCCGTCTTCTGCCAGTACGGTCATCGCGCCGTCGGCCACCGCCTCGAACCCGTTGCGCACACCCAGATTTTCGAGCCGCGTCAGCGTGGCGACATCGCCCGCGACGTCGATATCCACCGACTTCGCATCGCGCATGAACGTCTTGAAATTCTTGACGTTCGCCGCATCCTGAAACGGAATGAAGTACCGCTTCGCCTGTTCGGGGGACAGGTCCGGGAGACCACCGGTCGACCGTGACAGCGCATCGACGATGGCGTCGGCGATCACGGCCTTCTTTGCGGATCGCCCGAACCAGCGCGGCTCGCCCGCCAGCGCATGCCCACCCACGCTACGCGATACGGGTGCGAGGATGATGCGACCATTGGTGAAATAGGCGACTGCGCTGCGTTCCATCGTCACGCCCTTAGCGCGTGACACGCCCCGCCGCCATCGGCATCAAAACGACGGCAGGTTCGCGTCGCCGTCCGGCAACGGCACATGGATGCCGCATTCCACCTTGTCCCACCCGGCCCACCGGCCCGAGCGCGGGTCTTCACCCGGCGCGACACGCTTGGTGCACGGCGCGCAGCCGATCGACGGAAAACCCTGCTCGACCAGCGGATGGCGCGGCAGATCATGTTCCTCGAAATAGCCCGCGATCTCGGCCGGACCCCAGGTGATGAGCGGATTGACCTTCAATCGCCCCGCCCCGTCCGACGCATCGAGCTCGAACCGGGGCAGCGCATTGCGCGTCGCCGACTGGAACGCCTTGCGCCCCGTGAAGCTCGCATCGAACCCGGTCATCGCGTGCGCCAGCGGCTCGACCTTGCGCAGGTCGCAGCAGCCATCTGGATCATAGGACCAGCGCAGCCCGGTTGCGTCCTTTACCGCCAGCCGTTCCGCATCGGGATAGAGGTTGCGGAAATCCGTCAACCCCAGCCGGGCGACCAGCGTGTCGCGATAGGCAAGTGTTTCAGGGAAATGCTTGCCGGTTTCGAGGAACAGCACCGGCACCGAGCGATCGACGCTGGCGATCAGGTGCAGCAACACCGCCGACTCCGCGCCGAATGAGGATACCGCCGCAACCTCCCCCAACATCCGTTCGCGCAGGACGGTCGTAAGCATTTCCTGCGTCGTGGCACCCCGGAACATGTTGTTCAGCCGGTGGGCGTCGGCGGCGGTAAAGCGCGGCGCGGTGTCGATCCGGTCGCGAATACGACTGTCGATATCAGCCATGCCGCAACCTCCACACCGGCACCGCCGGATCGGCCGCCGCCTGATACACATGGTCGTAACGATCGAGCGCGCGTTGCAGCACGAGGCTGTCGATCGGCGCGGCGGGTGCAAAGCTGTCGAAGCCGCAGCGTCGCATCAACGGCACCTGATCGACCAGCACGTCGCCTTCGGCGCGCAGTTCGCCGGTATAGCCCGCCTCGCGCAGGATACGACCCGATGAATAGCCGCGGCCGTCACGGAATTTTGGGAAGCTGACTTCGACCAGCGCGATCCGGTCGAGATGCGGGATCAGCAGGCGCGCATCGTCCCCCGCCTCGATCCGCACGGCGGTCGCGTTCGATTGGCCGAGGAACGAATCAAGCGTCACCGCCGGTTCGTCGTGCGGCGTGTCGTCGCGGAAACGGAGGGGGTCAGTGCCGATCATGATACGAAAAACCCTTCCCGTTCGTCCCGGGCAAAGTCGAGGGACGTGTGACAGGCGGTGGAGTATGGGGCACGTGTCTCGACTTCGCTCGACACGAACGGGACGATCGGGGTCAGATCCATTCGAGGGCGATCACCCATAAATCGCCTCCTTGAACGGTTCCATGCCGATCCGGCGATAGGTGTCGACGAAGCGTTCGCCGTCCGCCCGTTCGGCGAGATACCGGTCGGTCACACGCTCGATCGCATCGACCACCCCGTCCTCGGAAAAACCCGGACCGGTGATCTTGCCCAGCGACACATCCTCCGCCCCCGATCCACCGAGCAGGAGCTGGAAGTTCTCCGTCCCTTTCCGGTCGACGCCCAGAATGCCGATATGCCCGGCATGATGATGGCCGCAGGCGTTGATGCAGCCGCTGATCTTGAGCTTCAATTCGCCCAGATCGCGCTGCCGCACCGGATCGGCGAAGCGCGTCGCGATCTTTTGCGCCAGCGGGATCGAGCGGGCATTGGCGAGGCTGCAATAATCGAGGCCGGGGCACGCGATGATATCGGTGATGAGGTCGAGATTCGCCTCTGCCAACCCGATCGCGACGAGCTTGTCCCATACCGCCTTCAGATCGGTGTCGCGGACATGCGGCAATACGATGTTCTGTGCATGGGTGACGCGCAGTTCGTCGAAGCTGTACCGCGTCGCCAGATCGGCCATCGCATCGATCTGATCCGCCGATGCGTCGCCAGGAATGCCGTCCTTGGGCTTCAGGCTGATCGTGACGATGGTGTAGCCCGCGCGCTTGTGCTGGTGCGTATTGCGGTCGAGCCACAGCGCGAAGGCCGGATCGCTACGATCGACCGGGGCATCCCGCGTGGTGTCGGCAAAGGCTGGATCGGCGAAATGCGCGGCGATCCGGTCGAATTCGGACTGTGGTGGATCGATGCCCAGCGCCTTCACCGCTGCGAATTCCTCCGCCACCTCGGCGCGATATTTATCGACGCCGATCTCGTGGATCAGGATCTTGATCCGCGCCTTGTACATATTATCGCGGCGGCCATAGCGGTTATACACCCGCAGGCACGCTTCGAGGTAGCTCATCAGGTCGTGCAGCGGCACGAACTCGGCGACCAGCGGCGCGATCATCGGCGTGCGCCCCATGCCGCCGCCGACATAGACCGCCGCACCCATCGCACCGTCGCGCTCGACGATCTGCAAGCCGATATCGTGCAGCCGCATCGCCGCGCGGTCCTCCTGCGCGGCGATCACCGCGATCTTGAACTTGCGGGGCAAATAGCTGAATTCGGGATGGAAGGTCGACCATTGCCGCAGCAATTCCGCCCACGGACGCGGATCGGTCACTTCATCGGCAGCGGCCCCGGCAAACTGATCCGAGCTGATGTTGCGGATGCAATTGCCACTGGTTTGAATGGCATGCATCTCTACCTTCGCAAGCTCTTCGAGGATTGCGGGCGTGTCGGCCAGCTTGATCCAGTTGAACTGAAGGTTCTGCCGCGTGGTGAAATGGCCATAGCCGCGATCGTAGCGTCTGGCGATGTCGCCCAGCGTCCGCATCTGCCGCCCGTCAAGCGTCCCGTACGGGATCGCCACGCGCAGCATGTAGGCGTGAAGTTGCAGGTACAGACCGTTCATCAGCCGCAATGGCTTGAACTGGTCCTCGGTCAGATGGCCCGACAGCCGACGCTCCACCTGATCGCGGAACTCCGCGACACGGGCATCGACGATCGATTGGTCATAGGTGTCGTACTTGTACATGACTTCTTCCTAGGCCCTCTCCGATACGGAGAGTGGAACCGGCCAAAAGCTGATGGGGAGGCCGTGAACGGAGGTTCTAGATAACCCAGTCGCCCGCCGCCGGATCGGCGGGCTTCAACGTCAGATCGGTTCGCACCGTCGGGCCAAGCGCCCGGATGCGATCCTTGATATGCGCCGGGCGCGGTCCCTGCGGCGTCGCCACCGCGTCGATGACATAGGGAACGTTGACCCGCCGGGCGGCTTCCTCGATCGATGCGATACGCTCGCCATCTTCGCCGACGTCCGCCGCGTCCTCGACATGACGGGACCAGTCGGTGCCGGTCCACCATGTCACGTCGCCGCTGGGTAAATCGTTGCCGGTCAATAGCTTCACGCCAATACCTCCGCCGCTTTCGCCCATTGGCCCAGCTTGTCTTCGGCATCGGCCAGTTGCACGACCTCGCCCACCACGATCACCGCCGGGCTTTTTACGTCCTCGCGGCCGACCATCGGACCCAGATCGGCCAGCAACGTGCGCAGCGCCCGCGCATCGGCATAGGTGCCGCGTTCCAGCACCGCGACCGGCATGTCGGGGGCGACACCATCGGCCATCAGCTTGTCGGCGATCGCATCCGCCGTCGCTACGCCCATATAGATCACCAGCGTCCGCCCCTGCCCCGCCAATCCCGACCAGTCCTGTTCCGACAGGCCCTTGCACTGGCCCGCGACGAAGCTGACCGCCGAGGACCAGTCGCGATGGGTAAGCGGCAGCATAGCACCCGCCGCACAGCCGAGCGCGGCCGACACGCCCGGGATCACCTCGACCGGCAGACCGGCGGCGCGCACCGCCTCCACTTCCTCGCCGCCACGACCGAAGATGAACGGGTCGCCACCTTTCAGGCGCACGACGATCGCGCCGGTCTTCACATGCGCCACGATCAGCGCATTGATCGCTTCCTGCGGCAAGGTATGGCGCGCGCGTTGTTTCGCGACCGAGATGCGCTGCGCCGACGCCGGCGCATGGTCGAGCACGCGCGGATCGATCAGCCCGTCATGGACCACCACATCGGCGCTTTTCAACGCCTCAACAGCGCGCACGGTGAGCAGACCGGGATCGCCCGGACCTGCCCCCACCAGGATGACGCGCCCACGCGCGGTCGGATCGAGAAGCGTAGCCATGCGACCCGACATGCGTCCGCCGCCCGCCTTCCGCAACCGACGCTTGCTTGGGACGACGGAAGGGATTGTTTAGCGACGATATCGGCGACCGGTTCAGGCGGCGACGACATCCTCGGCTGTCAGCGCCTCAATGAACCGGCGACGCCACCATATGACGTCTTCCTCCACGACATTGGCAACCATTGCCTTCCACCGTTCGATCCGTTCGGCACGCGGCATCCTGAGCGCCTTGTCGATCGCGTCGGACACGTCCTCGGCGCTGTACGGATTGACCAGCAGCGCGCCGACACCCAATTGCGCCGCAGCACCGGCGAAGCGCGACAGCACCAGCACGCCCGGATCGTGCGAATCCTGTGCCGCGACATACTCCTTCGCCACAAGGTTCATGCCGTCGCGAAGCGGAGTCACCAGCCCGATCCGCGCCGCGCGATAGATGCCGGCGAGTTGTTCGCGCGGATATCCCTTGTTCACATACCGGATCGGCACCCAGTCGGTATCAGCATAGGCACCGTTGATCCGCCCCGACATTTGTTCGAGCGTGTTGCGGATATCGCGATACGTCTGCACCGCGGTGCGCGACGGCGGCGCGATCTGCATCAGATAGACCAGCGCGCGGCGGTCGGGATGGTTCTGCAAAAAGCGCTCATAGCCCGAGAACCGCTCCGGCAGTCCCTTGGAATAGTCGAGCCGGTCGACGCCGACGATCATGCTGCGTCCGACACCGCTTTCGAGCTGGCGCATCTGCGCGGTGCGGGCAACCGGGCCGTTGGCGGCGACCATGAAGTCCTTCGCCTCGATCCCGATAGGGCAACTGATCGCGCGGATGGTACGACCGCCGACCGTGACCGCGCCGTTCTCGCCGATCGTGCCGCCCATTTCCTCCTTCACATAGTTGAAGAAGCTGTCGAGCCATTCCTCGTTCTGGAAACCCACGACATCATAGGCGAACAGCGCCTCTGCCATCCGGCGATGGTCGGGCAGCGCGGTCAGCAACCGGCGCGGCGGCCACGGGATGTGCAGGAAGAATCCGATGCGGTTGGTCACACCCTGTTGCCGCAACACCCAGCCAAGCGGAATCATGTGGTAATCATGGACCCAGATCAGGTCGTCGGGATGGATATGCGGCCCGATCCGTTCGCCGAACACCCGGTTGACCCGCTCGTACCCGCCCTGAAAATCGCGCTCGAACTCGGTCAGGTCGAGGCGGTAGTGGAATAGCGGCCACAGCGTGCGGTTGGCGTATCCGTCGTAATATTCCTCCACGTCCTGTTCGGACAGGTCCATTACCGCCGATGTCACCCCGGCATAGGTCTGAAACCGCAACTCGCGGTCGTCGCTGGTCTCGCCCGACCATCCGAACCAGATCCCGTCCTCCTCCGCCAATGCAGCGTTCAATGCGACGGCCAGCCCGCCTTGCGCGCCGCTGCCCGCGTCGGGGGTCGGGGCCTGGACCCGGTTGGAAATGACGATCAGGCGACTCATCGGATGGCGTTCCATGATTTGCTGAGCAGGACGGCGGAATTGATCATGCCGACCAGCGAATAGGTTTGCGGATAATTACCCCACAATTCGCCCGTCTCCGGATCGATATCCTCGGACAGCAGCCCGGCGGGGGTACGCCGGTCGAGCATCTCCTCCAGCAGTTCGCGGGCGTCGTCGATGCGCCCGGTGGCATGCAACGCCTCGATCAGCCAGAAGGTGCACACGTTGAACGCGGTTTCGGGCAGGCCGAAATCATCCTCGGTCGCATAGCGCAACATGTGGCTGCCACGCCGCAGGCCAAGTTCGACCGCGTTCAGCGTACCCACGAACCGCGAATCGCCGGGTTCGAGGAAGCGCAGGTCGAGCAACTGGATGATGCTGGCGTCGAGGTCGTCGCCGCCGAACGTCGCCGACATACGGTTCGTGTCCGGGCGCCATGCCTCGCGCTCGATCGTAGCGCGCATTACATCGGCACGCTCGCGCCAGAAGGCCGCACGGTCGTCCAGCCCCAGCGTCGCCGCGATATTGGCAAGCCGGTCGCACGCTGCCCAGCACATCGCCGCCGAATAGGTATGGACGTGGCTCTTGGTGCGCAATTCCCACAAACCCGCGTCGGGCTTGTCATAGGCCTGCCACGCGCGTTCGCCGATCGGTTCCAGCGCCTCGAAATCGCCCTGCTTGCCGACGCGGAACAGCCGCTGGTCGAAAAACCCCTGCGCGTTCGACAGGATGATCTGACCATAGGCATCGTGCTGGATCTGCTCATATGCCTGATTGCCGACGCGGACCGGCCCCATGCCGCGATACCCGTCCAGCCCGGTCGCCTCGCGCTCGATCAGCGTGGCCTCACCACCGACGCCGTACAGCGGCTGAATCTGACCGTCGGCGGCGTTATCCACGATGTTGCGAAGATATTCGAGATACCCCTCCAGCACGTCGAGCGCGCCAAGACGATTGAGCGCCTGTACCGTGTAATAGGCGTCGCGAATCCAGCAGTAGCGATAATCCCAGTTGCGCTGCGACCCGGCATGTTCGGGGATCGAGGTGGTGAGCGCCGCGACGATCGCGCCCGTCTCCTCATGCTGGCAGAGTTTCAGCGTGATCGCCGATCGGATCACCGCCTGCTGCCATTCCACCGGGGTCGCCAGACCGCGCACCCAATGGCGCCATTCGTCGATCGTGTTCTTCAGCATCCGTTCGATCGACGCAGGGATTTCGTCGGAAAAACTTTCGTCCGGACCGAGGAAGAAATGCATCGTTCGTTCGACCCGGAACAGGCGCTCGTCCTCGATCCAGCCGACCGGTGCGCTGGTCGACAGGCGGATCGCCTCGCCGTCGAGCAGATAGCGGATATGATTCGACCCGCGCGTACGCGGTGCCGGGGCCGACCCCCAGTCGATCGACGGGCGCAGCCGGACGCGGATGCGCGGTGCGCCCTTCAACGGGCGGACGATCCGGCAGAATGCGACCGGGCGGTACATCCGGTCATGGCGTTTGAAGCGGGGGCAGAAATCGACGACCTCGATCGCGTTGCCCGCCGCATCCTCATGCCGCGTGACCAGGACCGGGGTGTTGCGAATATAGGCCTGCCGCGTCTCGACCGCGCCTTCGAGATCGATTTCCCAAAAGCCATAGGCTCCTTCCGACGCGCGCCGCCGGTCGTCGAGCAACGACGAGAAGGCCGGATCGCCGTCCACGCGCGGCAGACAGCCCCAGACGAACCGCCCGTTGCGGTCGACCAGCGCCGATACCTGGCAATTCCCGATCGGCCACAGGTCCATCCTCGCGGTCACAGTCCGTTCTCCAGCCATTCGAGGAAGTTCGCCACATCGGGCAGGCGATATCGCGCCGCGCTGTCGCGCATCGGTCCGATCAATATGCCCGCGCCGCCATGATGCGCGGCGACGACCATCCCCGGTTCGTCGGTCAGGTCGTCGCCGACGAAGACCGGCGGATGCCCGGCGAACGGCGCGGCTTCGCACAGGGTCGCGATCGCGGTGCCCTTGTCATGGCCCGCCATCCGCAATTCGATCATCATCTTGCCCGCCTGACTGGTGAGCCCGTCGCGTGCGGCGAAGGCGTCGACCATCGCATGGGCTTCCTGCTCGAATTCGGGGGCGTTGCGGTAGTGGATCGCGACGCCCAGCGTCTTGACCTCGATCACGACGCGATCATCCTCACCGAAGCGACCGGCGAAGGCACGTTCGGCGGCCAGCAACGCTGCCGGACGATCGGGCAGCAGCGTTGCTTCTCCCGGCCGGCGTATTTCCGCGCCGTGGCTGCCGACCACCGCATAGTCCTTGATCGTCGGACCGAGGAAGCCGTCGATCTGGGCGATCGACCGCCCGCTAACGATCGCGACGCGCCCGTCCAGCCGCTCGACCAGCCGCAACAGCAACCGGTGTAGGGTATCGCCGACCACCACGTCGTCCGGCCGGTCGGCCAGTTCGACCAGCGTACCGTCGAAATCGAGAAACAGGCCGGCTCCGTCGAGCAGATCGGCGGGCGGAAGCGGGAGATCGGGATGCACCATCGGCGGACTAACGCCGCGTCCGCCGAAATCGTTTCGCATGTGCGAAGGATTGTTTCGGGTGCGGGGTGAATTGAGGGTTTCGGTGGTATCGGGATGAGGTGGTGAAAGGCGTAAATGGCTTACCACTTGGTGCATCGTACCCCGGCAAGGGCCGGGGTACGGGTGATGCGGTCGGCGAGACCTTTTGCGGCAGTCGAGACCTTTTGCGGCAGTTGCGTCACACCGCGACCATCCTCAAGCTGCTGCTACTCGTCCAGTCCGCTGAACCCGCCGCCGGCATAATCGCTGAACTTGGTGATCGACGGCTCGAACTTCAGCGTGACCTTGCCGGTGGCACCGTGGCGCTGTTTGGCGATGATGAGTTCGGCGAGGCCATAGACCCGCTCCATGTCCATCGCCCATTTCGCATGATCCTCGAACACGCGGGCGTCGTCGCCGTCGCGGGGGCGTTTCGGCTCTTTGGCGGCGACGTAATAATCCTCGCGGTACACGAACCACACCATGTCGGCGTCCTGCTCGATCGATCCGGATTCGCGAAGATCGGACAGTTGGGGGCGTTTGTCCTCCCGCTGCTCCACCGCACGCGATAGCTGCGACAGCGCCACCACGGGTACACCGATGTCCTTGGCCAGCGTTTTCAACCCCCGCGAGATTTCGGAGATTTCCTGTACGCGGTTGTCCGACCCCTTCCCCGATCCCTGCAGAAGCTGAAGGTAATCGACCACCACCAGCCCCAGTTCACCGTCGAGCTTGCGATGCAAGCGGCGGACGCGGGTGTGCAGGCCGGAAATCGTCAGACCGGCGGTGTCGTCGATGAACAGCGGCAATTGTTCGAGGTCGGCGGCAGCGTTGGCGAGGCGGGTGAAATCCTCCTTGCGGATCTTGCCCATGCGCAGCGATTCGGAACTGATCGCCGCCTGTTCGGCAAGGATACGGGTCGCAAGCTGATCGGCGGACATTTCGAGCGAGAAGAACGCGACCTTCGCCCCGACCGACTTGCCCTTTTCCATGCCCGCGCGCTGGTCGTCCATGTACCGCTGGGCGGCGTTGAACGCGATGTTGGTGGCGAGGGAGGTCTTGCCCATGCCCGGACGCCCGGCGAGGATGATGAGATCGCTGTGATGCATGCCGCCGATCCGGCCGTTGACCGAATCGAGGCCGGTGGTGACGCCGGACAGCCCGCCGCCGCTGTTCATCGCGCGTTCGGCCATCCGGACGGCCATCGTCGTCGCCTGTGCGAAGGATTTGATCGCGTTGGTCGAATTGCCTTCTGCGGCGACCTTGAACAGCGCTTCCTCCGCGGCTTCGATCTGCTTGCGCGGATCGACCTCGGTCGAGGTGTCGGTGGCGTTTTCCACCAGCGTACGGCCGACGGTGATGAGCGCGCGCAACTGGGCAAGGTCATAGATTTGCTGCGCGAACTGCTTCGCCCCGATCAGGCCCGCGCCCGACCCGGTCAATTGCGCCAGATACCCTGCGCCACCCAGTGGTTCGAGCGCGGCGTCCCCCTCGAACATCGGGCGCAACGTCACCGGGTTGGCGAGCATCCCCGTGCGTCGCACGTCGCGGATGCGCTCGAAGATGCGGCCATGCACCGGCTCGAAGAAATGATCCGCCTGCAACCGTTCGACCATGTCGTCGGCCAGCCGGTTGTCGATCATCATCGCCCCCAGCAATGCCGCTTCCGCCTCGATATTCTGGGGCAGGCGCGGGGGGGCGGGGGGCGTGCCCCCGTTGATGCTCAGGATGTTGGTAGCCATCCCCCCTTTTCCCACCCCCGGCCCCCTGCCCGCAAGCGAAACGTGTAAATTGGGGATGGTTCAGGGCGTTACATGCAGTAAGCGACGGAAATGGCCGATCCCCGGATCATCGACGTGACCCTCGACGAACGCACGATCCTGTGGCGTAGTGCGGATATCGAACAGGAACGTCGCATCGCGATCTTCGACCTGCTCGAATCGAACCACTTCGCGCCCGCTCGGACGCCGGAGGACGGCTATGCCGGACCGTACCGCATCGCGCTGTCGGTGCCGGAGGGCCGGTTGGCGATCGACATCAAACGCGAGGACGACGGGCCGATCGAAACGCTGGTGCTGGGGATGGCCCGGTTGCGACGGCCGATCCGCGATTATTTCGCGATATGCGACAGTTATTACAAGGCGATCCGCGCCGCCACCCCGCATGAGATCGAGACGATCGACATGGCCCGGCGCGGCATCCACAACGATGCCGCCGAAGCATTGCGCGAACGGCTGGGGGGGAAGGTCGCGATCGATTTCGACACCGCCCGCCGGTTGTTCACGCTGATCTGCGTCCTGCATATCAAAGGCTGATGCGCTTCCGACCGATCCTGACCGCGCTGGCGATGCTGGCGGCGATGGCGCTGTGCGGCGGATGGTGGTGGGCGCGTGGCTGGCACCCGGCGACGGTGCGTTATCCGGTACAGGGCGTAAGCATCTCCGCCGTCGATGGCGCGGTCGACTGGCCGATGGTCCATGCACAGGGGGCCGACTTCGCGTTCCTGCGCGCATCGGCGGGTACGCGGCGCGATCCGGCGTTCGAGACCAACTGGAACGGCGCGCGTGCCGCCGGGCTGCGGCATGGCGCAGTCCACGGCTTCTCGTTGTGCGATTCGATCGCGGATCAACTCACCGCCTATATCACCACCGTTCCGCGCGCCGCCGACGCGCTGCCCGCTGCGCTGGCGCTGGACTTCACGGCCGACTGCGACGTCCGACCGACGCGGGCGCAGGTGCTGACCGCGATCCGCGGCTTTCTCGGCCCGGCGAAATATCATGACGGGCGGCCGATGCTGCTGATGTTGTCCCCGGCGTTCGAAGCGAAGTACGGCGTCAGCGCGGCGATCGACCGGCCGCTCTGGGCGATGCGGTCGTTCGCCGAACCTGAATATCTGGCGCGACCGTGGCGGCTGTGGCAGGCGACGACGCGCCGACAAATCGACGGCATATCCGGTCCCGTCGCGTGGAGTGTAGCCGCCCAATGATCGATCCTGACACCCTTATCGCCGCTGCGCGCGATGCCGCCGTTCACGCCCATGCCCCCTATTCCCGGTTCGCGGTCGGTGCGGCGCTGTTGCTGGACGACGGATCGGTCGTGAGCGGCGCCAATTTCGAAAACGCCAGCTATGGCCTGTCGCTCTGTGCCGAGACGGTCGCCACCGCAACCGCCAGCGCGTCGGGCAGGCTGAACCGAATCGTCGCGGTCGGCATCGTCGGCGGGCGGATCGACGCGAGCGACACCGATCCGATCCGCCCCTGCGGCCGCTGTCGTCAGGTGCTGAACGAAGCCGCGCAAATGGGCGGGCGCGATCTCGACGTCTATTGCTCCGGACTGGCGGGCGGCGTGGTCGAGGCGCATCGACTGTCCGAACTGCTGCCCCATGCCTTCGGGCCGGGCGATCTTGGAATTGGAGTACGCTGATGTCGATCCTGTCGGACCACTGGATTCGCGAAACCGCGCTGGCGACCGGGATGATCGAGCCGTTCGTGGAGTCGCAACGGCGCGAGGGCTGCATCAGCTATGGCCTGTCGTCCTATGGATATGACGCGCGCGTATCGGACGAGTTCAAGATCTTCACCAACGTCGATTCGGCGGTAGTAGACCCCAAGGATTTTGCGCAAAACAGCTTCGTCGATCGCAAGACCGACGTCTGCATCATCCCGCCGAACAGCTTCGCGCTTGCGCGTACCGTGGAATATTTCCGGGTGCCGCGCGACGTGCTGGTCATCTGTCTTGGCAAATCGACCTATGCCCGGTGCGGGATCATCGTGAACGTCACGCCGCTGGAACCCGAATGGGAAGGGCATGTGACGCTGGAGTTTTCCAACACCACCCCCCTGCCCGCCAAAATCTATGCGAACGAAGGGGCGTGCCAGTTCCTGTTCCTGAAGGGCGATCAGCCCTGCGGCGTCAGCTATGCCGACCGTGCGGGCAAATATATGGGCCAGCGCGGCGTGACCCTGCCCCGCCTGTGACCGAAACGGGCGGCGGCACACCGTGCCGCCGCCCGCATGGTGTCACCGGCCGCCTTGGCTGGCCTGACCACCTTTCGAGCCTGCTTCGGATGCTCGTTCTGGGTCGTTCTTGAAGTTGCCGCCGCTGTTCTCGCCGCCCTTGCGACCGGCTTCCGACGCCTTTTCGCGGTCGTTGGCGAAGTTGCCCGGATTGTTGGCCTGGCCGCCGCCGCCGTTGCTGTCTGCCATGATATCTCTCCTCTGTGTCCCCCGCGTCGGCAATACGCGACAGGCCCCGCCCGGTTGCGGCGGACGAAGTACTGATAAACTATTTCAATCAAATACTTGGCGTAACCTATGTAGTTGAGCGCAGCGGCGGGCAAAGCCCGTTCCATGCGTCGACGTGGGCGAAGACAAGCCGTCGGCGCGGCAGTTCGGCAAGGCCGACGCCGATCGGTATTCGGCTGGTTCGATCAGTCAGGATACAGCCGCACCGGCATTTCCCACGGATGACGTCCGTTGCCTTTCACCGTCACCACCGTACCGCGAGCGAGCGATACCGCCACGCCGCCGGTCCGTGCCAGCATCGTCCGATCGAGCTTCAACCAGCGTGGGCGGCACCCCATCGGCAACCGTCGGTCGCTGACCGCGATGTCGGCCCGCGCGCACGCGGCGATCAGTTCGGCCCACGGAACCGAATAACCGCTGCGCGTGGCGAGGATCGTCCAGCGTCGTCCGCCGGTCCTGCGCGTCGCGATGCACAGGTCGGGACTGCACGCGACGCCGGGTTGTTCGGACAGCGGGGGCAGGTCGCCCTCCACCCCACCCCCCTCGCCCAGTGTCGACCGTACATAGCCGCCAGCCCGATCGCGCAGGATCGCCATGCCGCCATTGTCGGTTCGCAGCGCCAGATGGCGACCGTCGCCCGTCACCAGCAGGTCGGGGGCGGGCGTCGTCAGCGCCCAGATTGCCCCCGCCATCAGCGGCACGACGCCGAGCCGCCGCATCCCCGTCCGCCAGAGCGCAATCCACAAACCGCCCGCGACCATCAGCGCGAACGCCCCGCCCGGCATGGCGGGCAGCGATGCGACCGATCCCGGTGCGGCCGCCACCGTGCGCGCAATCCACAAAAGCAGCGCCAGCGAGCGTTCGACCGCCCACCACGCGGGCGCACCCAACCCGACCGTATCGAACGCCAGTGCCGCCCCTTCCAACGGCATCGTGACGAAGGTAGTCAGTGGGATCGCGACGATATTGGCGAGTGCGCCGTACAGCCCGGCCTTGTGAAAATGATACAACCCGATCGGCATCAACGCCGCTTCGACCACCACACCGGTCAGTAGCAGGGAGGCGACGCCCCGCAGCATCCGCCGGAACATGCCTTCGTCCCGTTTTAGGAACCAGCGCGTCACGCGCGGATGTTCGTGAAGCGCGACGATCGCGGTGACGGCGGCGAAACTCAACTGAAAGCTCGGTCCCGCCAGTGATTCGGGCAGGATCAGCAGCACGAGGAACGCGCCGGTCGCGATCATCCGCAACGTGATCGCCTCGCGCCCCATCGACAGTGCCGCCAGCACCAGCAGCGCGGCGATGCACGACCGCACCGTCGGCACATCCGCCCCGGACAACCAAGTATATCCGATCGCCGTCACCGCCCCCGCACCCGCCGCCACCACCGGCAGCCGCATGCGCAGCGCCAGCGGCGGGAATAATGCCAGCAGTTTCAACACCACCGCCATCGTCGCCACGACCACAGCGGTGACGTGTAGCCCGCTGATCGATAACAGGTGCGCCAGCCCCGATCGCCGCATCGCCTCGGCATCGTCCTCGGCGATCGAACCGCGGTCGCCAGTGACGAACGCGGCGGCGATCCCCGCCTCGCTGCCGTTCATTTGCGACACGATATGTACGGTAAGGCGGGTGCGCAGACCGGCCTTTCCTGCCGTACCGGGAGCCAAGACCGTCACCGGCGCGAAGCCGCGTCCGGTCGCGCCGATCCGCTGAAACCACGCGACGCGGGCAAAGTCGTACGCACCCGGCAAGGCCGCGTCGGGCGGCGGCATCAGCCGTGCGCGTAACGATACGACCGCACCGGCGGTGATGCCCGGCGGCAGGTCCGACTGTGCGACATTGACGCGGACCAGTGGCGGAAGGGCCGGGGAGCATCCGGCATTGCTCCCGTTACCGTTAGCACCCCGGCGGAGGCCGGGGTCCGGCCGGGATAGCGGTATCGCTTTATCACCGCACTCAACCAAACTGGACCCCGGCCTCCGCCGGGGTACGGTGGCGAGGTCGCAAAGGTCCGATATCGAGGAAAGGCCGTCCCGCCTTGTCGTAATCGACTCCGATCCGGCGATTACGGCACCCCGCCCATCGCAATACAGCCGCCTCGACTGCGGCGCGATCGTCAGCCGCACCAGTTCGCGCGCGGGCAACGGCTCGACCCGCTCGACCTGCCCCGCGACGGTCGTCACCACGGGTCGCGCCAGCACCGGCGCCGCAACCCGCTCCGCCCGCCACCACATCAGCGCGCACCCGGCCAGCGCCAGCACGCCCGCCGCCATCACCATCCGGCCCAGCCGCCCCGACCACGGCAACATCGCTCCCGCCAACGCAATACCGAGCGCGGCGAGCATCCATGCGAACCAGGCGTCCGGCCCCGGCAACAGGAACCACGCCGCGATCCCGCATCCCAACGCGACCGGCAGCCACAGCGGCAACTGCCCGCGTTCCGCCTCCAGGCGACGTTCGATCGAGTCGAGCCATCGCCCATGATCCCGCATGGTTTGAAGCAGGCGGGGGGCCATGCTAGAGGCGCTCGCGGCTATACTGGCCATGTCATTTTCACCCGATCTCTGGGAGCATTCGCGCGTGGGCGCAACCAATTCCGCGACGCCTGTCGTCACCCGCTTCGCGCCGTCGCCGACCGGCTTCCTTCACATCGGCGGCGCGCGCACCGCGCTGTTCAACTGGCTCTATGCCCGGCACCACGGCGGCAAGTTCCTGCTGCGGATCGAGGACACCGACCGCGCGCGGTCGACGCAACCGGCGATCGACGCGATCCTCGACGGCATGCGGTGGCTCGGCCTCGACTGGGACGGCGACGCGGTGTTCCAGTTCGCGCGCGCGGGCCGTCATGCCGCCGTCGCGAAGGCGCTGCTCGATGCGGGCCACGCCTATCGATGCTATGCCACGCCCGAGGAACTGACGGCATTGCGCGAAGATCAGCGGGCAGCGGGCAAGCCGATCCGCTACGACGGGCGCTGGCGCGACCGTCCGGCTTCGGACGCACCGGAGGGCGCACCCTTCGTCGTCCGGCTAAAGGCACCGAAGGACGGCAGCGTCACCATTTCGGATGAGGTGCAGGGCGACGTCACGGTCGCCAATGCCGAAATCGACGACTTCGTGCTGCTGCGGTCGGACGGTACGCCGACCTATATGCTCGCCGTGGTGGTCGACGATCACGACATGGGCGTCACCCATGTCATTCGCGGCGACGACCATCTGAACAACGCATTCCGCCAACTGGCACTGATCCGCGCGATGGACGCGGTCGAGGGGGGCTGGCCCGATCCGGTCTATGCCCATGTCCCGCTGATCCACGGTGCCGACGGCGCCAAGCTGTCCAAGCGGCACGGCGCGCTCGGCGTGGAAGCGTATCGCGACGACCTCGGCGTGTTGCCCGAAGCGCTCAACAACTATCTGTTGCGACTGGGTTGGGGGCATGGCGACGAGGAGATCATCGATCGCGATCGCGCCATCGAAATTTTCGGTCTGGGCGGCGTCGGCCGTTCGCCGTCGCGCTTCGATACCAAGAAGCTGCTGCACCTGAACGGTCATTACATCCGCGAAGCCGACGATGCGCGGCTGACCGAACTGATCGCCGCCCGCCTGCCCGACACGATCGACCGTGACCTGCTGCACCGCGCCATGCCGGTGCTGAAGGTGCGTGCGGCCGATCTGAACGAACTGGCCGCCAACGCCGCATTCCTGTTCCATGCCCGCCCGCTGGCGATGGATGCCGGGGCGACCACGTTGCTGACCGACGAGGCGCGCGCCACGCTGGCGCGGTTGCATGCCGCTCTTGACGCACTCGCAGCATGGGATACGGAGACGATCGAAGCTGCGGTTCGCGAAGTAGCGGAGGCGGCGGGGTTGAAGCTGGGTGCCGCCGCGCAACCGCTTCGCGCCGCGCTGACGGGTTCGCGGACCTCACCGGGGATTTTCGACGTTCTGGTCCTGCTCGGCCGCGACGAAAGCCTTGGCCGCATCAAGGATCAGATGGCCAATCCGGCCGCATGAAACAGGAGAACGACGTCATGGCCCACGAGGCGAAACTGCAGGTAGCAGGCAAGGACGTCCAATATCCGGTTCGATCGGGGACGATCGGCCCGGACGTCATCGACATCCGCAAGCTGTATGCCCAGACTGGAAACTTCACCTACGATCCGGGCTTCACGTCGACCGCAAGCTGCGATTCGGCGCTGACCTACATCGATGGCGACGAAGGCGTATTGCTGCACCGCGGCTATCCCATCGGCCAGTTGGCGGAACAGTCGAGCTTCATGGAAGTCGCCTATCTGCTGCTGAACGGCGAACTGCCGACCGGCGACGGGCTGGACCAGTTCACCACGACGATCAGCCGCCACACGATGCTGCACGAACAGCTTGCGACCTTCTATCGCGGCTTCCGTCGCGATGCGCATCCGATGGCGATCATGTGCGGCGTCGTCGGCGCGCTGTCGGCCTTCTATCACGACTCGACCGACATCACCGATCCGCGCCAGCGGATGATCGCGTCGCACCGGCTGATTGCCAAGATGCCGACGATCGCGGCGATGGCGTACAAATATTCGGTGGGTCAGCCGTTCCAGTATCCCGACAACTCGCTGAGCTATACCGGCAATTTCCTGCGCATGACGTTCGGCGTTCCGGCCGAGCCGTATGAAGTGAATCCGGTCGTCGAAAAGGCGCTGGATCGCATCTTCATCCTGCACGCCGATCACGAACAGAATGCGTCGACCTCGACCGTTCGTCTCGCCGGTTCATCGGGTGCCAATCCGTTCGCGTGCATCGCGGCGGGCATCGCCTGTCTGTGGGGTCCGGCACATGGCGGCGCGAACGAAGCCGCGCTGAACATGCTGCGCGAGATCGGCACGCCCGAGCGTATTCCGGAATATATCGCCCGTGCCAAGAACAAGGACGACCCGTTCCGCCTGATGGGTTTCGGGCACCGCGTGTACAAGAACTACGATCCGCGCGCGACCGTGATGCAGAAGACCGTTCGTGAAGTATTCGAATCGCTCGGCGTCACCGACCCGGTGTTCGAAACCGCGCTGCGTCTGGAAGAAATCGCGCTCAGCGACGATTACTTCATCGAAAAGAAGCTGTTCCCGAACGTCGACTTCTATTCGGGCGTCATCCTGTCGGCGATCGGGTTCCCGACGACGATGTTCACCGCGCTGTTCGCGCTGGCCCGCACGGTCGGCTGGGTCGCGCAGTGGAACGAGATGATCTCCGATCCCGAGCAGAAGATCGGTCGTCCGCGTCAGCTCTATACCGGCCCGGCGCAGCGCGACTATCCGTCGCTGAGCGCACGCTGATGCGTATCGTCCGACGCGTGTTGATGATCGTAGGTGCGATCATCGCCCTCGTCGGGCTGTTCTGGCTGGGTCAGGGGATGGGAATCATCCGCTGGCCCGCCAGTTCGTTCATGATCGACCAGTATCTGTGGGTCGTCACCGGATCGGTGCTCGGCGCACTGGGCCTGTTGCTGGTACTGATCGCGCGACGCCTGCCCCGGCGATAGCCGCACGGCGGTCGATACTGTCGTAGCGACGGGAACGGATAGATCGGGACTATATGGCGGGCAGCATCAGCACGAACCGTGCCCCCGCACCCGGCGCACTGTCGACGACGATGTCGCCGCCCATCGCCCGCGCCAGCCGGCGGGCGATATACAGGCCCAGGCCGCTGCCGCCCGGCTCGCAGGGATCGACCCGTCCGAACTTCGCGAAGATTCGCTCATGGTCCTCGGCAGCGATGCCCTTGCCCTGATCGGCGACGATGACGCACGCCGAATCGCCGTCGCGCTCCAGCCGTATCCACACCATGCCGCCGGGCGGGGAATAGCGGACGGCATTGCCGATCAGGTTGACGAGGATCTGCAACACCCGGCGAAACTCCCCGCCCGCCGCCATCACCGCATCGACGGGCGGGCGATCGATCTGCACATCGCCCTGCGCCGCGCGTACCGCCAGCAATCCGGCCGCGCGCCGTGCAACATCGGCCAGATCGAGCTGCTCGACCGCGACGACGAAATCGGCACGTTCGATCGCTTTCAAATCTTCTAGGTCATCGACCAAGGCCAGCAGATGCCGCCCGGCGCTGGCAATATCGGCCGCATAGGCGGCGTAGTCGTGCCGCAACGGCCCCTCGGTCTCGGCGGAGATACTGTCGGCATTGGCGATGATCCGGCCCAGCGGATCGCGCAGCGCACGACCGACGCGGCGGCTGAACCGGTCCGACAGGTCGTCTGCGGGGGTTGCGGCATCCGCGACCGGCACGTCGATCGCGTAGGCGGCACCGTCGAACCCGGCGAAACGTCCGGCAGCGTCGCTGCGCGGTACGGCGGCGAGCCGGACACGGTGCGCCGTGCCGCGAAGTCCCGCTTCCTGACCGTCGAAGCGCGCCTGCGATGCCACCGCACCGAGGATCGGGAACCCGCCCTCGCCATCGTCGCTCAGCGTGAACAGTCGCGTGATCGGCTGACCCAGCACGGCGTGACGGTCGATCCCGAACCGTCGTCCGGCGTGGTCGGACAGGTGGGTCAGGTGCAACGATGCGTCGGTCGACCAGAGCCAATCGGCATCGGCGCGCAGGAAATCGGCATCGCGCGCGGCGCTGGCCCCGTCCGCCGGTTGCCACGGCGCACCCGCGACCCATCCGCTGACTTCCAGCCGGATACCCAGTTCGTCGGGTTCGACGCGAACGTTCAGTTCGATATCGTCGTCGGCATCCGCCGCGACCACCGTACGCGCGATCGGAATGCCGAGCCGCTGGACAAGGCGGATCAGTGTCGCGATCTGCGGCACCGCGACCGGCTGTCCCGGCGCGCCGCCTGCCCGACGATTGAGTTCGGCAAGGCGCGGCTCCGCATCCAGCAACAGCCCGTCCGCCGACACCCGCCCGATCGCCGGCGGCAGGACATGACGCCACGCGTTCACCGCAATGCCCCGAGCGCAAGCAACGCCGCATGATAATCGGGATCGAGCGTCATCGGGGACAGCGCGGTGCGTGCCGCTGCGGGGTCCAGCGCCATGATTGCGTCGAGGTCGTCGGCGAACCGCTCCACGTCGCGTGCCGGTTCGGCTTCGGCCAGCGCGAACCCGATTCGCGCGACCGTCGTCCTGCCCAGCCCAAGCGACCGCAAAACGACCCACAGTCGCGCGCCATCGGTATCGATCACCAGATCGCGCATCCGATCGAACCCCAGCCCCGCCGCGCGGGCGGTCATCGCCACGAACAGGATCAACCGACCGTCCCCGATCGCCTCCTCGATCAGGGGTGGCAACTCCCCCGGCTGGGCATCGATCGCATGGGCCAGCCGCATCGCGGCGACTTCGACCGGCACGACCTCCCCCTGCGGGTCGAAGCTGCGCCGGACCGCATCGGTCAATGCGGCATCGACCGCCGCGATGCGATCACCGGCGGCGATCAGCGCCTCCTCGCGAAGCGCCGCCGCCACCCACCACGCGACGCGCGCGTGCAACGGGCGCGGCAGGTCGACGCCATCGCCTGCCACGCGCCGCGCATCCGCCGTCAACAGCGCGACCGCGGCGGCAGCGACCAGCCGGTCGCCCGCCTGCGCCAGCCGCGCGAGCATCGTCGGGCGTTCGGGGCCGTCGTGCAAGCCGACCGGCAGCGCGCGGGCGATCGTCGCCAGCCGTACCCGCGCGAACAGTTCGCCGAACAATGCCGGATCGCGGAACAGCCCGGCGCGATGCAGCCGCCCGAACGGATCGCCCGCGCCCCGAACCGCCTGTGCCAGTGCCGGTTCGCCGCGCGACAGCAACAGCCGCGCGGCATGATCGCGCACGCCGCCCGTCACGGCACCGATGGTCGCGCGCATCGCGCCGTCGAGCATCGCGGCGGTCCGGTCGTCGATTCGCGCGTCGTCGCTCAGGTGAAAGATATCGGCAGCCGCGCGCAGCCGACGATGCCCGGCACGCTCCGCGGTCGCGACATGGTCGAGCAGCGTCCCGGCATTCGCCGCCGCTGAGTAGGGATCGACCGGTTCGTCGGACATGACACGCGGTGTAGGCATCGGGCAGTTAAGGGGACGCTAACGACTCGTTCATAATTTCGACCGGCGAACGATTATTGCGGCGGGCAGCGCACATCCTCGACCGCGAAGCCCAGTGTGATCGCGGCGTGGACGGCCACGGCGATCAGCCCGGCGGCAACCTGTCCGGCAAGCGCGAACGGTGCCAGCAGCACGAGTGCGGTGGGCGGCGTCGCGACCCATGATGCCGGACGAACCGGCATCCGCCCCGCCAGCAGGATCGCAACGACTCCCGCGACCGCCAGTGTCGCGGCGGTCCCCGTCTGCACGATCAGCGACTGGACCACGCCGACGCCGAGCAACCCGGCGATGCCGAACCCGGCGATCCCATGTTCCTGCCACGCCGCATGGCGATCCTCGCCCCGCAGCCAGCTCAGCAACGATCCGGCGGACAGCAGCACCAGCGACAGGAACAGCAGCACCATCGCCGCCCCCGCACTCCAGAGGCCGATCGCCGCCAATCCAGCCAAACCGACCACCGCGCCCGCCGCACCGACCGCGACATCGGGCACCTTGCGCCGGACCAGCAGCGGCAGCGCGATGCGGGTCAGCGGCGTGAATACGAACCGGTCGATCCATCCCGTCCGCTGATCGGCCAGCGCGGCGAGCACGTTCCGGCTGCGCAGTTCGAGCATCCCCTCGTCCCGCTCGACGCCGTGCCCCGATCGCAGCGCCTTTGCCGACAGCGGAACGTGGCGCGCCCGCGCCTGCGTGGCGACGCGCAGCAACGTGGATTGGAAGTCGTATTCGCGCGGCAGGCGGGCGGCGTCGTCGATCCGGTCGATCGACAACATCGCGACCCCGGCCCAGCAATGCGCCGAATCGACCCGTTCTACCGCTGCCGCATCCTCACTGGGCGTGACCAGCAGCGTGTCGGCGGGTTCCAGCGCCATCGCCGCCACCACCGCATCGGTGGTGACGAGGCCGTCCGCCAGCGCGAGGATGGCGGTCAGCGGATGTGCCTTCGCCTTCGCTTCGTCCGCCGATCGCACGATATCGATCGCGACGCCGCGCCGCCCGATCCGGTTGATCGCGCCCGCCAGTCCCGGCGTCATCCGCGACACGACGACCAGTATCTGCGCCACCCCCGCCCCGATCAGCAGCCGCGACTGATATTCGATCAGCGTCATGCCCCCGAACGGCAGCGTCGCCGCCAGCACGCCGGGCTTGTGCGCCGCTTCTTCGGTCGCGAAGATCAGGCCGGTCAGCATCATGTGCGATCAGCCGCCCACGACCCGAAGCGACAACCCGGCGCGCGGTGCCGGATACCGGGTGCCGCCGGTGATGGGATGCGACACCCCGGTCGTCCCCGGAAAGGTGATCGGCAACCCCTTCAACGATCGCACCGCCAGATAGGCGAACCCTTCCGCCTCCACCGCGTCCCCGTTCCAGCCGAGACAATCGGTCGGTTCGGGTACCAGCCCGGTGCGATCCGCGATCATCGACAGCATCACCGGATTGCGCCGACCGCCGCCCGCGACCAGCAGGCGCGTCGGTCGTGCAGGCAACTGGCCGATCGCTTCGGCCACCGTTGCCGCCGTGAACGCGGTCAGCGTCGCCGCGCCGTCCGCCGTCGACAGCCCCCGCGCGGGTTGGATGGTGAAATCGTGGCGATCGAGCGACTTGGGCCACGGCAGCTCGAAAAATCCATGATCCAGCATCGCGGTGAGGACCGCATCATCCACCCGCCCCGCCGCCGCCAATGCGCCACCATCGTCGAACCGCGCGCCGGTTTCCGCCTCGACCCAGCTATCGACCAGCCCGTTGGCCGGGCCGGTATCGAACGCCGCCAGTTCTCCGTCGGCACCGATGAAGGTGATGTTCGCCACCCCGCCCAGATTGAGTACCGCCACCGGCAGCGTCATCCCCGCCGCCAACGCCGCATGATAGATCGGCAGCAACGGTGCGCCCTGCCCGCCCGCCTCCACGTCGTCGACGCGAAGACCGGCGACGACATCGATGCCGGTCGCCTGCGCCAGCGCCGCCCCGTCGCCCAATTGCCACGTCCACCCCTTGTGCGGGCGGTGCGCGACCGTCTGTCCGTGAAAGCCGATCACGTCGATCGCGCGCGGCGCCGTTCCGGCCTTGTCGAGCAACGCCGCGACCGCATCGGCATGGGTCCGCGTCAGCAACGCTTCCGCCCGGTCGAGCAACGGGTGCTCGCCCGGATCGTCGAACAGCAACGCCAGTTCGGTCGCCGATGCCAACAGCGCGCGATCCTCGTCGCTATAGTCGGTGCCGACGAACGCCAGCGGCGTGACCAGCCCTTCGCCGTCCGTCTCGATCAGCGCCGCATCGATTCCGTCGAGCGAGGTTCCAGACATCAGGCCGATCGCAAGCATGGGCTTCTCCGTTGGGGAATCCATCCTATCGCCCCCGGTGGCGGTAAAGTCGAGATGCGTGGACTTCGCGACCGTACCGACGCTAAGGACGCGGGCATGACCGAATACACGTCCGACCTGCTGCGCCTGCTTGCCGAGCGGGGCTATATCCACCAGTTGACCGACGCCGCCGGGCTGGACGCGCTGGCGACGAAACAGGTCGTGCCGGGCTATATCGGGTTCGATCCGACCGCGCCGTCGCTGCACGTCGGCAGCCTGGTACAGATCATGCTGCTGCGCCGCCTGCAACAGGCGGGGCACAAGCCGATCGTCCTGATGGGCGGCGGGACCGGCAAGATCGGCGATCCCAGCTTCAAGGACGAAGCGCGCCGGTTGCTGACCGACGACGTGATCGCGGGCAATGTCGCGTCGATCAAGACCGTGTTCGAACGCTTCCTGACGTTCGGCGACGGTCCCAGCGATGCGGTGATGCTCGACAATGCGACATGGCTCGACAAGCTCGAATATATTCCGTTCCTGCGCGATGTGGGCCAGCATTTCTCGGTCAACCGGATGCTCAGCTTCGATTCGGTCAAGCTGCGGCTCGATCGCGAACAGTCGCTGTCGTTCCTCGAATTCAACTACATGATCCTGCAAGCCTATGACTTCATGGAATTGTCGCGTCGCGCCGGGTGCCGGTTGCAGATGGGCGGGTCGGATCAGTGGGGAAATATCGTTAACGGCATCGAACTGGCGCGCCGGATGGACGGGACCGAAGTCTATGGCATCACCACCCCGCTCATCACCACGGCGGACGGCGGCAAGATGGGCAAGACCATGTCGGGGGCGGTCTGGCTGAACGCCGACCAGCTATCGGCGTACGACTATTGGCAATTCTGGCGCAATACCGACGATCGTGACGTCGGCCGCTTCCTGCGCCTGTTCACCGACCTGCCGCTGGACGAGATCACCCGGCTCGAAGGGTTGCAGGGCGCGGAGATCAACGAGGCGAAGAAGATACTGGCCGATGCCGCGACCGCCTTGTGCCGGGGCGACGATGCCGCTGCCGAAGCGGCGGAGACGGCGCGCCGGACCTTCGAGGAAGGGGCCGCAGGCGACGCGCTGCCGACCCATGCGGTCGCCGGATCGATCGGCGTGGTCGATGCGCTGGTCGCGCTCGGCCTTGCCGCATCGAAGGGCGAGGCACGCCGGCTCATCAAGGGCGGCGGTGCACGCATTGATGGGGAACGGGTCGCCGACGAGGCGGTAACAATCGATGTCGCCACCCCGGTACGGGTATCAGCGGGCAAGAAGCATCACGGACTGCTGACGCCCGCCTGACCTACAGATTACCCTGTTCCTCGACCGGCACGTCGGCGTCGGGCGGATAGTAGAGCGCGGCGCATTCGTCGCGCAGACATCCGCCCTCGATCACCAGATCGTCGCGATAGGCGTGGGTGACGAAATCGAGCGTGTCGATATCGCGTGCCTCGAAATACATGGCGTGCACGTCGTCGCGCCCCGCGCCATAGACGACACGCCCGACCTTCGACCAGATCGACGCCATCGTGCACATCCCGCACGGCTGCAGCGTGGAATAGAGGGTCGCGTCGCGCAGTTCCATATCGCCGCTATCCTCGCATGCGCGGCGGATCGCCATCATCTCTGCATGGGCGGTGGCGTCGGGCAGTTCCTGTGTCTGGTTGCGTTCCGCCGACAGGATCTTGCCGTCGCGAACGATCACCGACCCCAATGGGGAGGACGCCGGGTCGCTGCCTTTCGACCGTGCGATATCGATCGCCATACGCATCCAGCGTTCGTCTTCAGCCGTCATTCCGATCTCCTTCACCGCGCTCAACGCGACAGGACGAGGAACGCCCCCCGTCGCCCGTCATCGTTTGCGGGTGACCATCGGGTCGGGCTTCTTCGGCGGCTTCCATCCGGCGGGTGGCTCGACGCGCTGGCGACTGGTGCCGAGGCCCATCGCACCGGGTTTCTGCCGCGAAAGTCCGCTGGTGTCCGCCGCCAGCGCATCGGCTTCGCTGGCACCGCCGCGCAGCAAGGCGATGCGGTCCCGCAACGATGCCGCCGCCTCGAAATCCATCGCGGCGACGGCGGCATCCATTTCCTGTCGAAGACGGTCGATCGGGTCGGTCATGCGGAGATAACGCACGATCCGGCCCGCCGGGTCATTGCCAGTCGAAGGCCAGCGGCGCTTCGCGAAACGCGAACCGGTCGAGATGTCGGGCGACCGCGCCTTTCAACCCGTCGAGTTGCTCGGGCGAGGTAGCGTCGATCCGTACCGCCAGCGCCGCTTCCCCGGCGTCGAACGTCACCAGCGCGTCGCCCGGATGATCGGCACCGCGCGCGTCCTTCGGAAACACGACCGTGCCGTGATCGGCGGTGAACTCGACCGTCAGATTATGCTGCCAATGCTTGCAGAGTTGCTGAAGATAGCGGCTGGCGCTGGCGGTCGGCACCGATGCGGTGGCGGTGAAGCCGCTCACAGCCGTTCGACCTTTTGCGCCGCGTCGTCGAGGATCGCCGCTACTGCATGCAGCGTCTCGGTCGAAACGTCCGCACCGCCCAGCCGATGGTGGATCGCAGCGCGCAGGTTTGCCTTGGCACGCTGGATCGGCCCGGCATCGGTCCGCGCGTGATGTGCGCCCAACGCCTTCAGACGTTCGAACAGCGCCGCGACCTGTTCCCCATCGCCGGTCAGTTGCTCGCGGCCCGCCTCGGTCACGGCGAAGCGCTTGCGCGTTCCCTCCGTCGCCTGCTCCTCGATCAGGCCCATGTCGGTCAGCAACGTCAGCGTGGGATAGACCACGCCCGGGCTGGGTGCGTATCCGCCGCCGGTGCGCGCCTCGATCTCACGGATCAGGTCGTACCCGTGCCGCGGTGCCTCCGCGATCAGCGCCAGCAGCACCAGTTTCAGTTCGCCGCCGTCCAGCACTCGTCCGCGCGGTCCCCCGCGATGGCCGCCACGGCCACCCATGCCGCCGCCACCCGTCCAGGAGTCATAGCCCATTCCAAATCGCATTTCTATTCTCCGATATATCTTATGGTTTGCGATATATCTTGGAGGAATGGGATTACAACCACTGCTTCCGCCTTTTTCGTGCGCACCCTATATCGTGGTCATGGCCGACCTTTTTGCCGATGCGCCCGCCCCTGCCCTGCCCGAAACGCCTGCCGCCGGGCCGCTTGCCGACCGGTTGCGTCCGGCGACGCTCGACGATGTGGTCGGACAATCGCATCTGACCGGGCCGGAGGGCGCGATCGGGCGAATGGTGGCGGCGGGCAAACTGTCGTCGATGATCCTGTGGGGACCACCCGGCACCGGCAAGACGACGATCGCGCGCCTGCTCGCCGCAGCGGTGGGGCTGCGCTATGCCCAGATTTCGGCCGTGTTCTCCGGCGTCGCCGACCTGAAAAAGATGTTCGCCGAAGCCCGCGAGCACGCCCGGATCGGCAAGCGCACCCTGTTGTTCGTGGACGAGATCCACCGCTTCAACCGGGCGCAACAGGACGGCTTTCTCCCCTATGTCGAGGATGGCACCGTCACGCTGGTCGGTGCGACGACCGAGAATCCGTCGTTCGAACTGAACGCCGCGTTGCTCAGTCGTGCACACGTGCTGATCCTGCACCGGCTGGACGCCGCCGCGCTGGAGGAACTGCTGGCGCGTGGCGAAGCGGCGGAGGGACGCGCCCTACCGCTCGACCCCGATGCCCGCTCGGCACTGGTGGCGAGTGCGGATGGCGACGGGCGGTTCCTGCTGAATCAGGCGGAGACGTTGTTCTCGATCCAATTGCCCGAGCCGCTCGACCCGGCGGGCCTGTCGGCACTGCTGCAACGGCGGGTCGCGGTCTACGACAAGGACCGCGAGGGGCATTACAACCTCATCTCCGCGCTGCATAAGTCATTGCGCGGGTCCGATCCCCAAGCCGCGCTCTATTACATGGCGCGGATGCTGACGGCGGGAGAGGAACCGCTGTACGTCCTGCGGCGGCTCGTGCGTTTCGCCAGCGAGGATATCGGGCTGGCCGATCCGCAGGCGCTGGTCCAGTGCCTCGCGGCCAAGGACGCCTATGAGTTTCTCGGCAGCCCGGAGGGCGAACTGGCGATCGTGCAGGCCTGTCTCTACCTTGCCACCGCCCCGAAATCGAATGCGGCGTACAAGGCACAGAAGGCATCGTTCAAGGCAGCGCGCGAGACGGGGTCGCTGACGCCGCCGCAATCCATCCTGAACGCGCCGACCCGGCTGATGAAGGATATCGGCTATGGCAAGGGCTATGCCTATGACCATGACCGGGAAGACGGGTTTTCGGGCGCAAACTACTGGCCGGAGGAGATGGAAGCGCGGCGCTTCTACGAACCGACCGGGCGTGGATTCGAACAACGTATCGCGGAGCGGATGGCATGGTGGGACGAGCGGCGTCAGACATCCTGACCGGCTGGGACGAAATAATAGCGATCGGCCTGACCTTGCCGGGGGTCGAGACGGGCACGAGCTATGGCCAGCCCGCGCTGCGCTTTCGCAATCGAACGCTGGCGGGCATGACCGCACCCGATTCCGACAGCTTCGTGCTGCACGTCGCGGTGGAGGCGAAGGAAATGCTGATCGACACCGATCCCGCGACCTTCTGGCAGACCGATCATTATGACGGCTGGCCCGCGATCCTCGTCCGCTTCGGGACGCCCGCCGGCGAACGCATCAAGACGTTGCTGACCCGCGCATGGTGGGACCGCGCAACGCAGCGCCAGCGGGTTGCGTGGGGTAAACGCCCCTGATGCGCCGGTTCGCCCGCTTCGCCGCGATCGATTGGTCGGGACAGGCGGTGGCGCGACCGAAGGGGCTGGCAGTGGCGGTGGCCGATGCGGGCGATGCCGCACCGGTGCTCGTCACCCGGCCCGGCGGATGGTCGCGCGGCGACGTGCGCGACTGGCTGGTCGATCTGGCCGATACGTCGGCGGATATCGTGGTCGGGCTGGACCTTTCGCCTGCCCTCCCGTTCGTTGATCGCGGTGCGTATTTTCCCGGTTGGGCGGAGTCGCCCGAGGACGCACGGTCGCTATGGGCAATAGTCGACAGGATGGCGGCCGCCGATCCGTACCTGTCCGCGACGTCGGTCGTCGATGATGTGGAGTTGTCGCGCCATTTCCGTCGCCATCGCGCCTGTGGCGACCGGTTCGAGGCGGGTCGCGGACGGCTGCGCGTGTGCGAACACGCCCAGCGCAGCGCCGGTCTGTCGCCGACCAGTTGCTTCAACCTCGTCGGCGCGGCGCAGGTCGGCAAGTCGAGCCTTACCGGGATGCGCGTGTTGCACGCCTTACACGGCCGCATTCCCATATGGCCGTTCGATCCGGTGCCCGACAATGGGCCGCTGATCGTCGAAATCTATACGACCATCGCCGCGCGCGAAGCCGGTGTCCGCGCCGGACGCAGCAAGTTGCGCGACGGATCGTCGCTGGACACGGCGCTCACCGCGTTGGGCAGCGCGCCGCATGATCCGTTGGCGCGGTATGACGACCATGCGACCGACGCGTTGCTGACGGCGGCGTGGTTGCGCCAGGCGACCGGACGCGACTCGCTATGGCATCCGGTTGGTTTGCATGAGGAAGTCGCCCGGACGGAGGGGTGGACCTTCGGCGTTGCATGATCGCGCGCGTAGGAACGAAAACCATACGAACCGACAACGAAGGGCGATAATTCTCTTCCGTTTCCGGTCTTGGTGATTCATGCAGTGGCGATGCCGATCCGCCGCGAGAACCGCTTCCTCTATCCGATCGACTGGCCGCAACTGTCCGACTGGGTCCGGTTCGATCGGGCACAATCACGATGCGAACGCTGTGCGCGTCCGCATCTTCAGATCGTTCCGCATCTGGGCGACGGGCGATGGTGGGATACGACAGCCCGGCACTGGCGGTCCGACCGCGGCAAACGGGTGGCGATCAAGGGCGGCGTAATGCTGACGAAGGTGCGAACGACCTATGTCGTGCTGGCCTGTGCCCATCTCGACCATGATCCGGGCAACAGCGATCCGGCGAACCTTGCCGCGCTATGCCAACGCTGCCACATGATCCACGACGCGGCCGAGCATCTGTGGCAGCGCTGGTGGAACGCCTTCCGGCGGCGCGCCATTCGCGATCTGTACGAAGACCCCCGGATCACGCGCGAACGGTTGATGCAGCGCTGAGCGGTTCGGCCCGTATTACTGCCTCACCGACAATCGGGATGCGGCTCGAGGCCCATGCTGCGCAAAATCGGCGTGGAGTGTTTGCACGCCTCTGCGGTTTCGGCGGTACGCTGCCGCGGCGCGGGCGCGGCCCGCCTCGGCGTACGGTGCGATGCCGTTCGCCGGGTTTGGCTGCTTGCAACCTCACCGGTCGTCAGGCTGTCGATCGCGCCGCTGGTGTGCGCCATACTGGCAGCAGCATGGTCCATTGGCGACGAACCCGGAATGTCCTGAGCCGACGCGACGGTACAGGCGAGACCGGCAAGGGCAGTTGCGACAAACATGCGAAACGTCCGCATCGACGACCTCCTGTTGTTGGCGGTGCCGATACTGGTGCCGCAACACGACGATCGCAAATTGGATACGATGGGCGGAGCATCCGGTCGGACCGGGTGCTTCGCCCTTACTTGACCAAAACCGCCCGGATAGCCGCCAGTGCGTCCGCACCCTTGTCACCGTTCGGGCCGCCGCCCTGCGCCATATCGGGGCGACCACCGCCACCCTGCCCGCCCAGCGCCGCCACCGCCGCCTTCACCAGATCGACCGCGCTGACCCGTGCGGTCAGGTCGGGCGAGACACCGACCGCGACCGACGCGCGCCCATCATTCACCGCGACCAGCGCGACGACGCCGGACGGAACGCGCTGACGCGCATCGTCGATCGTCGAGCGCAGCGCCTTTGCCTCCAGCCCGTCGATCACCTGTCCGAGGAACGCGATGTCGCCGACCTGTTCGGGACCGGCCGGGGCAGCACCCGCGCCGCCGCCCATTGCCAATGCCTTCTTCGCCTCGGCCAGTTCGCGCTCCAGACGGCGACGATCCTCGACCAGTTGCGCGACGCGGGCGGGCACTTCATCCGGTGTGGCCTTCAACGTCGCCGCTGCCTCACGCAGTTTCTCGTCGCGCGCGCCAAGCCACTGGCGGGCGGCTTCGCCGGTCAGTGCTTCCACCCGGCGGACCCCCGAGGAAACCGCGCCTTCGGACACGATCTTGAACAAGCCGATTTCACCGAGCGCGCCGACATGCGTGCCGCCGCACAATTCGATCGAATAGGTGCCGTCCGCGTCGGCGCCCATCGATACCACGCGAACCTCGTCGCCATATTTCTCACCGAACAGCGCCATCGCGCCCATCGCGATCGCATCGTCGGGGGTCATCAACCGGGTCGTGACTGCGCCGTTGCCGCGAACCTGTGCGTTCACGTCCGCTTCCACCAGTGCCAGCGCATCGCCGACGATCGGGGTAGGCTGCGAGAAATCGAACCGCAGGCGCTCGGGCGCGACCATGCTGCCCTTCTGCGCGACATGAGTGCCGAGCCGCTGACGCAGCGCCTCGTGCAACAGATGCGTCGCGGAGTGATTGGCACGGATGCGTGCACGGCGAGCGGTATCGATCGACAGATGCACGCTGTCGCCGACCCCGATAGCACCGCCATCGATTCGCACGACATGCGCGTGCAGCTTGCCGAGTTGCTTGACGGTATCGGTGACGGTCGCCGCCAGTCCGGCGTCGGTGGTCATCGTCCCCGCATCGCCGACCTGACCGCCGCTTTCGGCGTAGAACGGCGTCTGGTTGGTCAGGACCAGCACCTCGTCGCCCGCGTCGGCGCGATCGACCCGCTGGCCGTCGCGAACGATCGCCACGACCTGTCCCTCACCCGCTTCGACCGCATAGCCGATGAACTCGGTCGCGCCGGTTTCCTCCAACACGTCGAACCACACATCGTCCGACGCCTTGGCCCCCGATCCCTTCCACGCGGCGCGCGCGGCGCGCTTCTGTTCGGCCATCGCCGCGTCGAACCCGGCGCGATCGACGCCATAGCCCTGCGCGCGCAACGCATCCTCGGTCAGGTCGTAGGGGAAGCCATAGGTGTCATACAGCCGGAACGCGGTATCCCCGGCGAGGGTCGCACCGGGCGCGAAGCCGGTGGTCGCTTCGTCGAGCAGCTTCAAACCCTTGTCTAGCGTCCGGCGGAACTGGGTTTCCTCCTGCCGCAACGTCGCCTCGATCAGCGGCTGCGCGCGGAGCAATTCGGGATAGGCCGCGCCCATCTCCGCCACCAGCGACGGCACCAGACGGTGCATCAGCGGGTCCTTCGCGCCCAACAGATGCGCGTGACGCATCGCACGGCGCATGATCCGCCGCAGCACATAGCCGCGCCCTTCGTTGGCGGGCAGCACGCCATCGGCGACAAGGAACCCGGAGGCCCGCAGATGGTCGGCGATCACGCGGTGGCTGGCCTGTGTCCCGCCCTCGGCACGGGTGCCGGTCAGGTCGCAGGATGCGGCGATCAGCGCCTTGAACGTGTCGGTATCGTAATTGTCCGACACCCCCTGCATCACTGCCGCGACGCGTTCGAGGCCCATGCCGGTGTCGATCGATTTCTTGGGCAGTTCGCCGACGATCTCGTTGGCGTCCTGCTCATACTGCATGAACACCAGATTCCAGATTTCGACGAACCGGTCGCCGTCCTCGTCGGGCGATCCCGGCGGGCCACCGGGAATGTGGTCGCCGTGATCGTAGAAAATTTCGGAACACGGACCGCACGGCCCGCTATCGCCCATCGCCCAGAAATTATCCTTGGTCGGAATGCGAATGATGCGGTGATCGGGCAGCCCGGCGATTTTCTGCCACAGCGCGAACGCCTCGTCGTCGGTATGATAGACTGTGGCGGTCAGCTTGTCCGCCGGCAGTCCCCATTCGCGGGTCAGCAGCGTCCATGCGTTCAGGATCGCCTGTTCCTTGAAATAATCGCCGAACGAGAAATTGCCGAGCATTTCAAAGAAGGTGTGATGCCGCGCCGTATAGCCGACATTGTCGAGATCGTTGTGCTTGCCCCCGGCGCGGACACATTTCTGCGAAGAGGTTGCGGTGGCGTAGGGCCGCGTCTCCAGCCCGGTGAACACGTTCTTGAACGGGACCATGCCCGCGTTCACGAACATCAGCGTCGGGTCGTTTTGCGGCACCAGCGGGGCGGATGCGACGCGCGCATGGCCGGCCCCCTCGAAAAAGTCGAGGAACGAGCGGCGAACATCGTTGGTCGAGGTCATGGGATCGCTCGATACGCAGCGTTTCTCCACTTGCCAAGCGACCTCGCGCACAGGACTTGACCAATGCGCCGCAATCCCCTCCCTTGGGGGTCACGACTTTGGGAAACATGCATGGCCAAGCGGCTTACGACCTATATCCTGATCGCACTGGTGGCAGGCCTCTTTCTTGGCTGGGCGCTGAACGCTTCGATCGACGACGGCGGTGGTCCGGGATCGGCCCGGTTGACGGAAATCGCGGGCTATTTCTCGATCGTCACGACGCTGTTCCTGCGCCTGATCAAGATGATCATCGCGCCACTGGTCTTCTCCACGCTGGTCGTCGGCATCGCGCATATGGGCGACAGCTCGGCGCTCGGCCGCGTCGGGCTGCGCTCGCTGGGCTGGTTCATCGGGGCGAGCCTGATTTCGCTGACGCTGGGCCTGTTGCTGGTCAATCTGTTGCAGCCGGGGGTCGGGCTGGGGCTGCCGTTGCCGCCGGTATCGGCGGATGCCGGGCTGGCGAAGACGGCTTTCAACCTGAAGGACTTCATCGCCCATCTGGTGCCCTCGTCGATGATCGACGCGATGGCGACCAACGAAATCCTGCAGATCGTGGTGTTTTCGGTGTTCGTCGGCGTGGCGCTGACGGCGGTCGGTGAAAAGGGTGCGCCGCTGGTCCGCGCGCTCGAAGGTCTGGTGGCGGTCATGCTCCAGATCACCGATTACGTCATGCGCGTCGCCCCGCTGGCGGTGTTCGCTGCGGTGGCGGGGACGCTGGCCGAACGCGGCCCCGGCGTGATCCGCGACCTCGCCTATTTCATGGGCAGCTTCTACCTCGGGCTTGCGGTGCTGTGGACGGTATTGCTGGGCATTGCGTTCCTGTTCATCGGGCCACGTATCGGCACGTTGCTGCGGTATTTGCGTGATCCGATCCTGCTGGGCTTTTCGACCGCGTCGTCCGAAGCGGCCTATCCGCGAACGCTGGAGGCGCTCGACCGGTTCGGAGTCCCGCCGCGCATCGCCAGCTTCGTGCTGCCGCTGGGCTATTCGTTCAACCTCGACGGGTCGATGATGTACATGACGTTCGCGTCGATCTTCATCGCACAGGCATATGGCATCGATCTGAGCTGGACGCAGATGATTACCATGCTGCTGGTCCTGATGATCACGTCGAAGGGGATCGCCGGGGTCCCGCGCGCCAGCCTGGTAGTGATCGCCGCGACGCTGGGCATGTTCAACATTCCGGAGGCTGGGCTGTTGCTGATCCTCGCGGTCGATCACTTCCTCGACATGGGGCGCACCGCCACCAACGTGATCGGCAACGCCATCGCCGCGACCGTGGTGGCGAAGTGGGAGGGCGGATTCGACCGTCCCGAACCGGCGGAAATCGAACCGTTGCCGACTCCGTCCGGGCATCCGCGGACCGACGTACCCGACAGCTTCCGCGACATGGGCGGACCGCCGCCGTCGCACCACGGCTGATGGAGACGCGGCAAGCGGACGGTCCGGCCCCGCCCGACAGCGGGCCGACCTATACCAGCTATCTCCACCTCGATGCGGTGCTGAACGCGCAGGCACCGCTGTCGGACACGCATGACGAGATGCTGTTCATCGTCATCCATCAGGCGTCCGAACTCTGGATCAAGCTGTGCCTTCACGAACTGACGGCGGCACGGCAGGCGGTGATCGACGACCGGCTGGGCATGGCGTTCAAGATGATGGCACGCGTCGCCCGCATCCAGCAGCAACTCATTCAGAGCTGGGACGTGCTGGCGACGATCACGCCGGCCGATTATTCGGCGATGCGTGGACGACTGGGCGGCAGTTCGGGCTTTCAGTCCGTACAGTACCGGCTGCTCGAATATATGCTGGGTAACAAAAACGCGGCGATGCTGGCGGCCCATGAAGGTTCGCCCGAAGCGCAGGCGCAACTATCCGCAGCGCTCGGGCAGACCAGCCTGTACGACGAATCGCTGCGGCTCCTCGCGCGGCGCGGTTTCGCGATCCCCGACGACCGGCTGGAACGCGATTTCACGCAGGGCTATGTCGCGTCCCCGGGTGTCGAGGCGGCGTGGAAGCAGGTCTATGAAGCACCCGACCGGTGGTGGGATCTGTACGAACTGGCCGAGAAGCTGGTCGACCTTGAATATCGCGTACAACTCTGGCGGTTCGGACACCTCAAGACGATCGAGCGTATTATCGGCTTCAAGCGTGGGACCGGTGGCACTGCTGGCGTACCCTATCTCGCGAAGGTAATCGACGACGTGTTCTTTCCCGAACTGATGACCGTACGCGTGCAGTTGTGACGCTGGACGACGCGATCGCGCGCGATGCGGCCGATCCGATGCGCGCGATGCGTGATCGGTTCGTGCTGCCCGAAGGCGTCATCTATCTCGACGGCAATTCGCTCGGCGCACTGCCGCGCACCACCGCCGGACGGATGCAGCGGACGGTGACGGAGCAATGGGGCGACGGTCTGATCCGAAGCTGGAACCGGCATGACTGGATCGGCGCGGCGAAGCGGGTGGGCGGACAGATCGCGCCGCTGATCGGGGCGGCGGCGGACGAGGTGCTGGTGGCCGACTCGACGTCGGCCAACCTCTACAAGCTGTTGGTCGCGGCGGTGAAGGCGCGACCGGGGCGGCATACCATCCTGTCGGAACCGGGTAACTTCCCGACCGACCTGTATGTTGCCGACGGTGCGGCGTGGAGCGTCGGCGACGCGCGCGTGCGGACCGTGCCGGTCGAGGATATCGCCGGAGCAATCGACGAGGATGTCGCGGTCGTGATGCTTACCCATGTCCATTACAAAAGCGGCGCGATGCTCGACATGGCGGCGATTACCGCCGCTGCCCATGCGAAGGGCGCGCTTATCCTGTGGGATCTGAGCCATAGCGTCGGCGCGGTCCCGGTCGACCTGAACGGCGCGGGCGCCGACATGGCGGTCGGGTGCGGGTATAAATATCTGAACGGCGGTCCGGGTGCACCGGCATTCCTGTTCGTCGCCGGGCGGCATCATGCGACGCTACGGTCGCCCTTGTCGGGCTGGATGGGCCACGCCGCACCATTTGCCTTCGACGATGGCTATGCCCCCGCCCCCGGCGTTTCCCGGTTCCAGTGCGGCACGCCGCCGATCCTTGCGCTGGCCGCGCTGGAGGAAGGGATCGCGCCGTTCGCGGATGTGGCGTTCGACGATCTCGTCGCCAAATCGCGTGCGTTGAGCGACTGGTACATCGATTTGATGGAAGCACGCTGTGCGGAACACGGCTTCACCCTCGCCTCTCCGCGCGATACCGCGCGACGGGGCAGTCATGTGTCGTATCGCCATCCTCAGTCCTATGCGATCTGTCAGGCGCTGATCGCACGCGGCGTGATCGGTGATTTCCGCGCGCCGGACGCACTGCGGATGGGGTTCACCCCGCTATACACCGGCTTTGCCGACATATGGCGCGCGGTCGATATCCTCGCCGACCTGATGACGACGGGCGCATGGGACCGACCCGAACATCATGCACGCAACAGCGTTACCTGACGCGGAACGAAGTGCGAACGACGGGGGTTGGTGCGGCGAAAGGAACTGGCATGACCGACCACCCCAATCCCAAGGCCGAACCCTTCTCCAACGCCGAGAAGGACCCGGACGACTGGACGACCGGCGCGGAGACGATGACCGGCGCGCAGGCTTCGTATCTCAAGACGCTGAGCGAGGAAGCGGGCGAACCGTTCGACGATTCGCTGACAAAGGCCGAAGCGTCGAAGGCGATCGACGCGCTTCAGGAAAAGACCGGACGCGGCACGGCGTAATGCAAACGGGTGTATTCGGCGGTCGACCGGATACACCCCGTTCGGATCAGGCGCGCCCGATGAGACGCCGGGCGATCGTGTCGGCCACCTCCGCTTGCGGACGACCGCTGGCGGCGCTTTCGTCCCATACCTCGATCAGGCGATCGGGGATGCGCGCGATGCGAGATTCGACTTCGGCCCGATCGCCCTGCCCCAGATATTCCAGCGCGACGTTGATGATACCGCCCGCGTTGATGACGTAATCCGGCGCGTACAGAATGCCGCGATCGTGCAGGCGTGCCCCGTCGGCGGCAGTCGCAAGCTGGTTGTTGGCCCCGCCGGCCACGGCCTTGCACCGCAACGCCGCGATCGTGCCGCTATCGAGCACCGCACCCAGCGCATTGGGGCTGACGATATCGGCCTCCATCGTTAGCACCGATGCCGGATCGGCGGTGGTGGCACCCAGTTCGCTCGCCAGCGATTCGGCGCGTGCCTCGTTGACGTCGGCCAGCGTCAGGACCGCGCCGTCCTTGGCCAACAGGCGCGCCAGCCCGCCGCCGACCGAGCCGACGCCCTGCACCGCGACGCGGACGCCGCGCATGTCATCGCTGCCCAGCGCACGCTTCGCAGCAGCCCGAACGCCCAGATAGACGCCCATCGCCGTGAACGGTCCCGGATCGCCACCGGCATTGCCCGCCGCGACCGGCAGGCCGGAAACATACTTCGTCGTACCGGAAATCGTGATCATGTCGGCTTCGGACATGCCGACATCCTCGGCCGTCACATATCGACCGCCGAGCGATTCGACCGCGCGACCGAATGCCTGCAACAGGTCGGGGGTCTTGGCGGCACCTTCGGGCGCCAGCACCACGCCCTTGCCGCCGCCCATCGGCAGCCCGGCCATCGCGTTCTTGAAGCTCATTCCGCGCGACAGGCGCAGCGCATCGGTGATCGCCGCGCCGCTGTCGGAATAGCGCCAGAAGCGCACCCCGCCCGCCGCCGGACCCAGTGCGGTCGAATGGACCGCAATGACACAGCGCAGGCCGGTACGATGATCGGAGAACAGATGCACGCCTTCGTGGTCATCGAAGTCGGGATAGCCCCAATCGGTCTGCACGATGCGTTTCCCGCTATGAGAATAGGGTGGGGCGACCGACGGGACTTGAACCCGCAACATCCGGCATCACAAGCCGACGCTCTAACCAATTGAACTACGATCGCCGTGGAGGGGCGCGTTTAGCTGCGTCGAAAGGGATGGTCAAGCATGGCGCGCACGGAATCGTTCTGGCAAAAAGCGGGGTATGGAAACCGCCATTTCTTCGCCGCCCGCGCCGGGCAAAACGCTCGGTTCCGGCTATCCCGCCGCGCCTGTCATCGACCATATCATGACCCGCCCCGGTGTTCAGCGGGTGCCGAGCGCCAAACTGTCGCTGTTCATCCGGCGCGGACTGGTCCCGCCCGATCTGTGCGCGACGTTGATCGAGCGGATCGACGCCAAGCGCCGTCCATCGACCATCGCTGACCCGAATGGCGACGACGCATTCCGTACCAGCGAGACCTGCGACCTCGACCCGGCCGACCCGGCAACGATCGCCGCCGAATCGTTGATCTTCGATTTTTGCGGGCTGGACCCGGCCCATGGCGAGCCGTTGCAAGGCCAACGCTATGCCGTGGGCCAAGAGTTCAAAGCGCACACCGACTTCTTCGACCCACAGGGTGCCGATTTCGCGCGATATTGCTCGGTGGCGGGCAACCGTACATGGACGGTGATGCTGTATCTGAACGAACCGGTGGCGGGCGGCGCGACACGGTTCAAGGCGATCGACAAGATCGTGCAGCCGGAGACCGGCAAGCTGCTGGCGTGGAACAACCTGCGGGCGGACGGAACGCCCAATCCCGCCACGCTGCATCACGGGATGAAAGTGCGTGAGGGCACGAAATACGTGCTGACGAAATGGTTTCGCGAACGCCCGTGGGGTTGAACGGGCAAGAGGGCCGCCGGCGCGCTGCCGACGGCCCCCTACCAGTCAGAACGCGGCGGTCACGCCCAGCGAGAACACCCGGCCGAGGTCGTAGCGGTTGATATATACGACGTTGCCGTTGTCGAAGGTCTGGCTTTCGCTGAAACGCGTACCGGTCAGGTTACGGGCCTCTGCCTTGAACTCCAGTTTGGCACCGGCAACCTCGAAGCCCTGACGCCCGACCACGTCGAGGCGGATGCCCGGACGCTCGACGATATCGGGCTGGAACCCGACACCCGACAGGTTCGACGGCCCGCGATTGGTCACGCGGTCGCTGGCATAGTTGAACAGTACGGTAAGCTGCGACAGCGATGCCGTGTCCTCGATTCCAAGCTGGACGTTGACCAGATGGTCCGACTGGCCGGTCAGGGCCGCGCCGTCGCGGAACTGGCTGCTCGCCGGACCGAAGCCTGCCGCGCATCCGCCATCGGTCGAACCGGTGACGGTGGGTACGCAGCTACCGTCGGCCGTGATCTCGGACTTGGTATAGGTGTAGTTGGCCAGCACCAGCAGGCGACGGGTGCTGAAGAAGTCGCCGTCGATGAAATCGAGCGGGATGTACTTCTGTACCTCGGCCTCACCGCCATAGAGCGTCGCCTTGGGCAGGTTGGTGAAGCCCGTCTGCAACCGGTCGTCCGAGCCGGTGTAGAAGCCGACCTGTTCGATCGGGTTGTCCAGCCGCTTGTAGAACCCGGCCAGCGTTATCCGCTGATCGCGACCGAAGAACCATTCGTACCGCGCCTCGGCGTTGTACAACTGGGTATCGGTCAGGTTCGGGTTACCGAAGAACAGGCGATCCGAGTCGGGGTCGCGGAACTGCTGTGGTGCGAGTTCGCGGAACTGCGGCCGCGAAATGGTTTTCGAACCATGCAGGCGAAGCTGCATATCGTTCGAGAAATTCCACGTAAGTGTAAGTGCTGGAAGGAAGTAATCCTTGTCGAGCGTCGTGGTGGCGGTCTGGATCGGCGTCACCGATTCCTTCGCCGTCTCGTACCGCACGCCGATCACGCCACGCACGCCGTCGAGCAGTTCGGCTTCACCCTGCACATAGCCGCCATGAATGGCGAGCGACGCATCATAGGCATAGGCGCCGAGCGGGGTGTTGAACTGCAGCTCGATCGTGCACGCGCCGGTCCCCTGCGTCGGGCAGGCGTTGAAGATCGAATCCGGGCCAAGCAGGAAATCGGGGCGCAGCAGGTTGTTGGGGAAACCCGGCGCGGTCCCGGCACCGTTGCTGGTCTGGTAGTTGAACTGCAACCGGCGTGACGTGCGGTCGGTGTCCGAATAGAAATATCCGGTGGACAGGGTGATCGGACGATCGGTCGGCAGCTTGACCGACAGATCGGCTTGTCCGGTGAACAGGTCTTCGTTCAGGTCGCTGAACACCACGCTGGCGAATGGCGAGAAGCGCTGCGTCGCCTGATACGCACCGTCGCAATTGAACCCCGTCGAAACCGCTGCGCCGGTCGTCGTGATCGGCAGGCCGGTGGTGGTGCGGTTCGAACAGAGATAGTCGAACTGCCGCTCATACGGCGCGTTCCGCTTCGAATTGGCATAGGCACCGCGCGCGTCGAATTTCACCGCGTCGGTGATCTTGAACTCGCCGACCAACTGGCTTTCGATCAACTGGCGTTCGAACCAGTTGGTGTTCTGCTGAAGGCGAAGGCCGCTCGGGTTGTTGTAAAGCGTCGCGCCCGACAGGCGGCCCTGCTTGAGCGTGTCGTGGATATAGACGTTGGTCCAGCGCACGGTGCTGTCGTCGAACTGGTATCCGACGCCGACCAGCGCGTTGGCGACGATGCGGTTGTCGGTCAGCACGGTGCGGTAATCGTTGCGCAGCGCACCGGTTTCCGTGACCGAATCCTGCTGGATCGCATCGCGCGTACGGAACGTGTTGGACAGGCCGAGCGACGCGATCAGGCCCAGCCGGTCGGCACCGATGTCGAACACCGATCCGCCCGAAATCTCGCCCGACAGATTGGCCGGAAGCTGATTGTTCTGTTGCAGCAACGTGGTGCGGGCGTTGGTCAACTGCGCGACCTGTGCCGCCGGGATGATCCCGCTGCCCGTACCGGCTGCGATCTCGCGGACGAAGGCAGGCACGCCGCGCGTGCCGTTGTCGTAACCGAGCCAGTCGGTCTTGCTGCCCGCATAGGTATAGCCGAGTTCGCTGGTCGTACGGGTATCGGCACTGACCGATCCGCCGATCGACACGAAATTCTTGGTCGGGATCGCCTTCGACGTCAGGTTGATGACGCCGCCGCCGAACTCACCGGGGAAATTGACCGAATAGGTCTTCTGCACCAGCGCCGATCCGACGATCGACGTCGGGAAGATGTCGAGTGGGACCGAGCGGCGCAGCGGTTCCGGGCTGGGCAACGGCGATCCGTTGAGCAGCGACGAGGAATAGCGGTCGCCGAGACCGCGAACATAGACGAACCCGCCGCCGACGACCGACAGGCCGGTGACGCGGGTCAGCGCGCCCGCGATATCACCGTCGCCGGTACGCGCGATATCGGCTTCGGACAGAACCGACACGATCTGCGGCGTCGCACGCACCGTGTTGGGGATATTGCGACCGACGACGACGATTTCCTCGACATCGGCGGCGTTATAGCCGGGGGCCGATACTTCGGCTTCGGTCTGCGGCTGGGCTGCATCGGGTGCGGCGGAAGTCGCGGGTTGGGCGGGGGCGGTCTGAACCGGCGGGGGCGTCGCGGCGGCGGGCGCGGGCGCGGCGCCACCAGTCGTCTGGGCCAGCACGGCCGGCGCCACGAGTTGCGAGGTCAGTAGGAGAAGCGTTGCGTAGGCGCGGCGATGCTGCATGGCCGTGGATCCACCCTTGTAAATCATATGGACGAATGCCGGGGCGGGCGTATCGGCCCGCCCCGGCATCGGCGTGTCATCGGCTGGCGATGACGTGGACGATCAGCGGCCCTGGCAGCTGAAGTAGACCGAGTTGAACGACGGCGGACCGAAGTCCTGCTTCGCATCGTCGCGACCACGGATGGTCGAGCGATCCGCTGCCGAGGTTTCACCCGCGATCAGGTTGATGCACGCCACGCTCGCCGGCGTCTTTACGATGCCGTTGACGAAACGCATGTCCGACCCACCGCGCTGACGGATCGCGGCCGGGGCCAGTGCCGTCTGGACGAAGGTGAAGTTGGCATAGGTCGAGAAGGTGCGGGGCAGCAGATCCTCGGCACCGTTCGAGTCGATTTCGGTCGAGAACGAGTCGGCGGTCGCACCCACCAGACGCTGCGACGCGATGATGAACTGCATGAAGCCGCGATAGCCGTTGTCGATGTCGAAGCCGTCATCGTCCGCGCCGGTGATGGCGATGTACTTCAGGTTGCTGGCGCCACCGAAGATTTCGATCCCGTCGTCCGCCGAATTGTGGCTCTGGATGTGATCGAGCACGGTGCCCGATCCGGTGCCGCCCAGCGTCAGGCCCTGAAGCTCGTTGCCGTCGCTGATCGCAATCCCCGAATAGCGGATCTGGACATAGGACATCTGGCCGCTGCTGTCGGCGGCGTTCGGCCCACCATAGAAGCGACCGGTCACACCCTCGATCGCGAGCTGACAGGTTGCCGACGAACCGGCGGCGTTGTTCGGGCCGGTACCGGTGGCGCAGACCGCCGTCGGCGCGCGGCCGAGAAGGATGATACCGCCCCACTGACCCTGCGTCGCGTCGGACACGCCGTTGTTCGCAAGATTCTGTTGCGAGGTGAAGATGATCGGCAGGTCGCGCGTACCGGCGGCCTGAAGCTTCGACCCGCGATTGACGAGCAACAGGTCGTTGGTCGGCTCGGTCGAGTCGGCAGCGACGACGACGCCCGGCTCGATCGTCAGCGTGACACCGGCGGCACCGGTGGTGCCGAGGTCGGTACCGACTTCGGTCTGGCCGCGCAGGCGATAGAAGACACCCGAAATCTTCGGCAGCGTCAGGTTGGTGGTGACGGTCGCCGGAATGCGGCACGCACGGAACGTTGCGACGATGCCATCGTCGGTCGTGCCTGCCGGGCAAGCTGCGGTCGACCCACCGGTCCCGACCGCAGGAACGGACGTGCAGCGCCCGCCCGAACCACCGAACTCGCCGCTGGTCGAGTTGCAGGTCCAGCCCTGAAACGACGTGTCGCTCGGGCCATTCAATGCGCCGACATAGTTGGTGCTGGTGAAGAAGCTGTTGATCGTCGACGGATCGGTCGCGGTCGTCGCGGAGGTAGCGGCGATCGGATACACGCCGTTCAGCACGTTGGTGCCGTTGACGTTGTTGTTCGTACCGGCGTTGACGATCGCAAGCTGTTCCTCGGCGGTGATGGTCAGGCCACCCTGCGTGGTCGGAACGGCGAACTGGGCGGCGGTGATCGGGCTGGCCGTCGGCGCCGGGGTCGGCGTCGGGGTCGGCGCAGGGGCCGGAACGGTGATGTTGACGCTGCCCGCACCCGGCGAAGCGACGCCATCGGCTCCGCTGCACCCTGCAAGGGCGGCGAACGCCGTAGTCGTCATGAGAACGAAGCCGAAGCGCTTGTTGCTGGCCATCACCGAAGGACTCCCGAAAACCTGGTTGTATGTTCGCGGGCGCTTGCCCGGCGGCCGCCAAGGTTCCCCCTTTGCCGGCCCACTCGTGGCCGTTAGGCGCAGTGCATGACGGCTGCGTGCCGTTTCGGTGACACAATGACGACGCTGGCATGTCAGTATTGTTGCACTGCCGATCCGACCATGATCAGCGGTGATCGTTCGGGAATATGGCACACAGGCAGAAACGGCCGCCCGGCCCGTATTCCGATGAAGGAACAGGGGCCGAACGGCCGTTGAACTGGTGGGCGCGACAGGGATTGAACCTGTGACCCCACCCGTGTGAAGGGTGTGCTCTACCGCTGAGCTACGCGCCCGGAAACCCGGAGGCCGGCTCCCTAAAGGGGGTCGGCGTTGCTGTCCAGAGCTTAATTCACCGAATCTTTCAGGCCCTTGCCAGCCTTGAACTTCGGCTGCGACGATGCCTTGATCGTCATTGGTTCGCCGGTCCGCGGATTGCGCCCGGTCGATGCCTTGCGCTTCGATACCGAGAACGTGCCGAATCCGACCAGACGGACCTCGTCGCCCTTCTTCAGCGCAGCGGAAATTACGTCGAACACGGCCTCCACGGCCTTCACCGCATCGCCGCGGGTAAGCCCCGAATGGTCGGCGACCTGCCCGATCAGCTCCTGCTTGTTCATCCGCGAACCCCCTTTTGTTTGAATATCGTAATACCGGAAAGCACCAATAAGGCCGCTTAAACGTGCGCTGTCAAAGCAAATTGGACGACGCAGCGCAATCCGCAGCATCGTACGGTTCACCGCATTCCGTCGTGCGCCGAACCGCACCGGGGTAGCGTGTCGCCCCCCGGTGCGACCGGTCAATGGGGTCGCGCTTCGCCGATACCGGGAACCGGCACCGCCGGTTGCGCCGCCAGATCGTCGGCATCGGTCCAGTCGATTGCCGTCAACGGTTCGGTCAGCGCGAGGCGCAACACCTCATCGACATGCGAAACCGGAATGATCTCCAGCCCGCTGCGCACGTTCGCGGGAATCTCGGCCAGATCCTTTTCGTTCTCCGCCGGGATCAGCACGGTGGTGATGCCGCCGCGCAGCGCCGCCAACAGCTTTTCCTTCAACCCGCCGATCGGAAGCACACGCCCGCGCAGGGTGACTTCGCCGGTCATGGCTACCTCACGCCGCACCGGCACCCCGGTCAGCGTCGACACGATCGACGTCACCAACCCGATACCGGCCGACGGGCCGTCCTTGGGAACCGCCCCTTCGGGAAGGTGGATGTGCACGTCCTTGCGATGGAACAGGCTGGGCTTGATGCCATATCCCGGCGAGCGCGCCTTGACATAGCTCCATGCCGCCTCGACCGATTCCTTCATCACGTCGCCCAGCTTGCCGGTCGTCTTGACCGCGCCCTTGCCCGGCACCGTGACACTTTCGATCGTCAGCAATTCGCCGCCGACCTCGGTCCATGCGAGGCCGGTGACGCCGCCGATCTGATGCTCCTCCTCGCCCACGCCGAAACGGTACTTCCGCACCCCCGCGAACTCCGCGAGATTTTCCGGCGTGATCGTTACCGACGTCGCCTTGCCTTCGAGGATGCGGCGCAGCGCCTTGCGTGCCAGCTTGGCGATCTCGCGCTCGAGCGTGCGGACGCCCGCTTCCCGCGTGTAATAGCGCAGCATGTCGCGCAACGCGCCCTCGGTCAGCTCGAACTCGCCCGGCTTCAATCCGTGTGCCTCGACCTGCTTGGCGATCAGATGGCGTTCGGCGATCTCGACCTTCTCATCCTCGGTATAGCCCTCCAGCCGGATGATCTCCATCCGGTCGAGCAGCGGCTGCGGCAGGTTGAGCGTGTTGGCGGTGCACACGAACATCACATCCGACAGATCGATGTCGATCTCGAGATAATGGTCGTTGAACTTCGCATTCTGTTCGGGATCGAGCACTTCGAGCAGCGCCGACGCCGGATCGCCCCGGAAATCCTGACCCAGCTTGTCGATCTCGTCGAGCAGAAACAGCGGGTTCGATGCCCCCGCCTTTTTCAGGTTGGTAACGATCTTGCCCGGTAGCGACCCGATATAGGTGCGGCGATGACCGCGAATTTCGGCTTCGTCACGCACCCCGCCCAGCGACTGGCGGATGAACTCGCGCCCGGTCGCCTTGGCAATGCTCTTGCCGAGGCTGGTCTTGCCGACGCCCGGCGGGCCGACGAGACACAGGATCGGACCCTTCAGCTTGTTGGTGCGCGCCTGTACCGCCAGATACTCGACGATCCGGTCCTTGACCTTTTCCAGCGCGTAATGATCCTCGTCCAGCACCGCCTGCGCGACGGCGATGTCCTTCTTTAGCTTGGACCGCTTGCCCCATGGCAGGCCGAGCAGCACGTCGAGATAGTTGCGCACGACCGTCGCTTCGGCGCTCATCGGTGCCATCGTCTTGAGCTTCTTCAGCTCCGACGTCGCCTTGGTCCGCGCTTCCTTCGACAGCTTGAGCGTCGCGATCTTCTGCGTCAGTTCGGCGATCTCGTCGCCGTCACCATCCTCGCCTTCGTTGCCGAGTTCGCGCTGGATCGCCTTCAACTGTTCGTTGAGGTAATATTCGCGCTGGGTCTTTTCCATCTGGCGCTTGACGCGGCTACGGATTTTCTTCTCGACCTGCAACACGCCCAGCTCGCCCTCCATGAAGGCGAACACCATTTCCAGCCGCTTGTGCGGGTCGGCTTCGACCAACAGCGACTGCTTGTCGGCGACCTTGACCGCGATGTTACCGGCGACGGCATCGGCAAGACGCGACGGATCTTCGAGTTCCGACAGTTGCACCGCCGTCTCGGCCGGCAGCTTCTTGTTGAGCTTCGCGTAATTCTCGAACTGGTCGACGACCGAGCGCATCAGCGCCTTCAATTCGGCGCTGGGGTCGGCAACCGCCGCTTCGACCCGCTCTTCCATTCCCTCGGCCGCGTCTTCCAAGGTCGCATCGCCTTCCGCCGACGGATCGACGTTCGCGACGAGATAGCCGTCCACGGCTTCCAGTCCGGTCATGGTGCCGCGCCGCTTGCCCGACACCAGCACGCGCACCGTGCCGTCGGGCAACTTGAGCATCTGCATCACTTCGGCCGACACGCCGACATCGTACAGGTCTTCGCGCTGCGGATCGTCCTCGCCCGGATCTAGCTGGGCGACGAGGAAAATCTCCTTCGATCCCGCCATCGCCGCTTCCAGTGCCGCGACCGACTTGTCGCGGCCGACGAACAGCGGCACGATCATATGCGGAAACACGACGATATCGCGCAGCGGCAGAACGGGCAGCGTCAGCGGCTGGGCGGGGACAGGATCGATTTCGGACATGCAGACTCCACGACCCGGCCACCGTGCCGGATCCATGACACTATATGGTGGCTTCGTTCGCGCCATCAATCTCCCACGGACACGACGCGGATGTTGACCCCGCTGGCGCTGCTGCTGGCCGCCGCACAGGTGCAGCCCGCCCCGCCGCCTATCCCGGCCAACACCGCCCGGTCGGGTGGACCGGTCGAAGCCGAGCGCGCCGCGCTGCACCTTGCCCATGTCGACCTTGCGATCGAGGCGCTTCCGGCACGGCGACTGTTGTCGGGCCGCGCGACGCTGACGGTGACGGCACGGGCAGCGACGCCGCGCATCGTCCTCGACCTCGACGACGTGCTGCCGGTATCGGCGGTGCGGATGGACGGCGTTCGACTGCCGCGCGATGCGTGGCGGCATGGCGAGGGCAGCATCGTGATCGATCGTCCGCTATCGACGGGACAACGGGTCGTGATCGGTATCGACTATGCCGGGTCGCCCAGAGTGGCGAAGCGGGCGCCGTGGGACGACGGGTTCGTGTGGTCGCAATGGAACGGCAAGCCGTGGTTCGCATCGACCGCGCAGGGCAAGGGATGCGACCTGTGGTGGCCATGCCTCGACTTTCCGGCAGGGGAGCCGGACGGGGTGACGATGCATATCACCGTTCCGGCCGGACTTTCCGCACCGGCCAACGGCGTGTCGACCGGCGTCGATCGCCTGTCCGATGGTCGGTCGACATGGCATTGGCGGTCGGGACCGGTGAACCCCTACGCGCTGGCGATCTCGGTCGGTCCCTATCGCCAGATCACCGGAAGCTATCGAAGCCGGTTCGGCAATGTGATCCCCCTGTCGCTCTGGCATCTGGAGGGTAAGGACGCACAGGCCGCGCGCCTGTTCGCCGAGTTCGCGCCGACGATCGACTTTTTCGAGCGCAACATCGGCCCCTACCCCTTTGGCGATCAGAAGGTCGGGGTGGTCGAGACGCCGTATCTGGGCATGGAGCACCAGACGATCAACGGATATGGCAACGACTATAAACCCGCCGCCGAGGGGTTCGACTGGCTGTTCCAGCACGAGTTCAGCCACGAATGGTTCGGCAACCAGATGACCGCCGCCGACTGGGACGATTTCTGGCTGCACGAGGCGTTCGCCCAGTACATGCAACCGCTCTACGGCAAATGGCGGGAGGGCGACGCCCGCTATCTGTCGATGATGCTGACCCAGCAACAGCGCATCCTGAACCGCGCGCCGATCGTGTCGGGCATGTCGCGCACGGTGGCGACGAACGCGTCGACCGATCTGGGTGGACCGGGCACCGACGTGTATTTCAAAGGCGCGTGGATGCTACATACGTTGCGGCACCTGATCGGCGATCGGGCATTCTTCGCGGCGACCCGGCGGCTGGTCTATGGGCGGCCCGATCCGGCCCCCGGCAATTTTCAGCCGCGCTTTGCGACAACCCGTGATTTTACCGATGCAGTGGCGCTGGAAACCGGTCGCGATCTCGGCTGGTTCTTCGACGTCTATCTGCGCCGCGCCGCCCTGCCCGATCTGGCCGAGACGCGCGAAGGGGATCGGCTGACCCTACGGTGGAAGGTGCCGGACGACCTGCCCTTCCCCATGCCGGTGGAGATCGAAGTCGACGGCGCGGTCCGGACGGTGACGATGACCGGGGGCAGCGCGTCGATTGCCGTTAGCCCGGACGCCCATGTCGTGCTCGACCCGATGGCCCGCATCCTTCGCAGGTCGGAGAATATGGAGCGGTTGCAGGCACCTGCACCCAAGCCGAGCGTTGTCGGCACATGAAGATGCTCAAACGACGCGCTGCCGAAATGGCGGCAACCTTCATGATCGGCGACGGGTTGCTCGGCCTGTTGCAACCCACCCGCCACGTCGAGCTGTGGCGCGACAAGGCGGGTGGCGCGGAACTGGTGGTACGTCCGTTCGTGGACCGTCCCGGTCGCCGCCGCGCCTATGCCGTGCTCCAGATCGCGGCGGGGCTGGCATTGGCGTCACGCCAGCGGGCGTAGCGGCTTACGGCACGACGGTGATGAACAGATAGGATGCGAAGATCGTCAGGTGTACGATCCCGGCCAATACCGTCGTCCGTCCATTGCCCAGCGTCAGCGTCGCCACCAGCAACGACAGCGCGAACAACACCGTCGATTTCGCGTCGATGCCGAGCGACAGCGGCCATCCCATCACCAGCGACACGATCGCGACGCTGGGGATCGTCAGGCCGATCGTCGCCAGCGCCGATCCCATCGCGAGGTTCAGGCTGGTCTGCAGCCGGTCCTTTCGCGCCGCCTTTACCGCCGCAAGGCTCTCCGGTGCGAGGACGAGACCGGCGATCAGGATACCGACGACCGTCAACGGCAGTCCGGCACCCAGCACCGCCGCCTCGATCGTCGGCGACAAATCCTTGGCGAGCAGCACGACCCCGACCAGCGCGACCAGCAGCGCGCCGAACGCGATCCATGCGGTACGCGCCTCGGGCGGTTCGGCATGGGCATCCTTCGGCAGCGTCCCGTCGCTCGCGGGCAGGAAATAGTCGCGATGCCGCACCGTCTGCACCATCACGAAGGTGGCATAGAGGATCAGCGAGATTACCGCGACGAACGCCAGTTGCGACGCCGACAGCGTCGGTCCCGCCACCGTCGAGGTATAGTTGGGCAGCACCAGCGACAGCACCGCCATCGCCGCCAGCACCGACAGCGCCGCGCTGACCCCGCGCAACACGAAGCGTTGTTCGTGATGGCGCAGGCCACCGACCAACAGACAGATGCCGACGATGAAATTCAGGATGATCATGATCGCGGCGAACACAGTGTCGCGTGCCAGCGTCGCGACGTCGCCCGACCCGGAAAGCATCAGCGATACGATCAACGATACCTCGATCACCGTGACGGCGACCGCCAGCACCAGTGTGCCGAACGGTTCGCCCACCTTGTGCGCGACCACTTCGGCATGATGCACCGCCGCGATCACGCAGCCGATCATGATCGCCGCCGCAACGCCCGCGCCGACGCCGCTGGTCTTGGCAAGGTTCATCAGGATCGCGATGACGCCCAGCAACGGGGTGACGATCGACCATGACGGAAGGGCAGTCCGGTCGAGCAGCCCACGTTTCGCGGCAGGGGGCACGACCGTCTCGCCCCGTTCCGCCGCCATCGTCGCCTGATGGTCGCTCGCCGTCGTCATTACGCCTCCTCGATCGTTACGCTGGTAAACCAATGCACGACCGGCGGCTTGGCTCCTTCGTTACTTGACCCCGATCGTATCGATCCAGTCGGGCAGCACCGACAGGTCGGGCAATCGGCGAAAGTGCGGATGGTCCGATGGATCAGCCGCCGCCTCGTGCACCCACGCCCCTTCCTGCGGAATATGCGCCGCCCATGCCCCGGCAGCGAGCGCGGGCAGCACGTCGGAGCGCATTGAATCGCCCGCCATGACCGCCCGATCCGGCGCGACGCCATAGCGTGCGAACAGGCGGTCGAACGTGTCCTGTGTCTTGTCGCTGACGATCTCGATCCCGGCGAAGCGATCGCCCAGCCCCGATGCGGCCAGCTTCCCCTCCTGATGCAACAGGTCGCCCTTCGTCACCAGCACCAGCCGCCCGCGCGCGGCCAGCGCGTCGAGCGTCGCCTCGATCCCGTGGAGCAATTCGACCGGGTGCGCCATCAATCGACGCCCTGCGGCAAGGATGTCGGCGATCACCCCGCCGGGCAGACTCTCCCCGCCCAGTTCGAGCGCGGTTTCGATCATCGACAGCGTGAACCCCTTGGCACCATAGCCATAGAGTTTGAGGTTGCGCATCTCGCACACTTCCAGCGTCTCACGCGCCACGTCGGCGGCGACGAACGGCTGGAGCATCGCGGCGAACGCCAACTGCGTTTCGCGGAAGTAGCGCATATTGTGCCAAAGCGTGTCGTCGGCATCGAGGCAGATGAGTTCGATCGTCATGCGACGGGCAACTAACGGCTCGCGTCGCCATGCGGAAGGCGGTTCGAGGTTCGGCCTTTCCGATCGACGGCTGCTTGACGACCGGACGGATACCGGAAACGGTCGCTCCCGTTCCGGTCCCGGAGGTGTTCGATGCGTACCGATACCGTTCCCGCCATCCCGCGCGTTCCCGCAGCGGTTCTCACGGAGTTGAAAACGCGGCATGCCGAGCCGCATCGCGCCTATCACGACTGGTCGCATATTACGGCATTGCTGGCATTGTCGGCGGAAATCCGCGACCAACTAAACGACGTCGGTGCGATCGAACTGGCGATCCTGTTCCATGATGCGATCTACGACCCGCACGCCGCCGACAACGAGGAACGTAGCGCACAGTTGCTGGAATCACGCATGGCGGGCATCGCCGAACCCGGATCGCTCGGCCGGGCGGTGACGCTGGTGCGCGCCACCGCCCGCCATCACCTGCCGGAAGCGGACGACGCCACTCGATCCGACGCAGCGTTCTTCCTCGACATGGACCTGTCGATCCTCGCAGCTCCGTACGAACGGTTCGAACGCTATGACGCCGCCATCCGCCGGGAATATGCGCATGTGCCGGAAGCGGATTTTCGGGCGGCATGCGCACACATCCTTGCCGCGTTTCTGGCTTGCCGCGTTTCTGGGTCGTCCGCGTCTGTATCTGTCCGATTGGGGCTATGACCGGTTCGAAACTGCCGCACGCGACAATCTTCGACGGTTGCTGCAACGCCTGTCGATGACCGCGTGAACGTCATCCTGCCGAAAGTAGCAACCGTATGAAGAATTTCGCGAAATGGCTACGATTGGCGGGGGTACCGGCGTTGTGTCTGATATCGGCCACGTCCGTGCTCGCGGTTGCGGCAGAACGTCCGCGGCAATCTCCGGCCGCCGATTCCGTCGGAACTGCGACACGCAAACCGGACGGGACGATCGTCTTGCAGCGCCGCCGCGAAAGCACCGTCGGATCGATTGCCGAGGGACAGTTCGAGTATCCGCCCGGTCATCCCCAATATTTACAGATCGCGCGCCATATCGGCCCGATTCCCGACAATGGCACCGTACCCGTCCATCCATTCGACCGGGAAGGCCGACGCGCCGCCATGGCAGCGAACACCCGACCTTCCGACCGATCGGCCGCGAGCGGGATATGCCGGGCGGTCCCGACCCGATACGGGTCGCCGACCGGCCAATGGGCAGGCATGTGCCGTCGCGGACTGGCGCATGGGTCCGGGGCGATGCGGATTCGGATCGGGGACGAGGACGGCGTCTTTGCCGGACACGCCATCGCCGGACGCGCCGTTTCCGGCATCACGACCCTGTCGAGCGGCAACTATTTTCCGTTGGCGCCCGAAGCGCCACGCCCGCCGGGCGGGTCGGACGCCGCCGCGATCGCGACCGAGCGCGCATTCCGCAACGCGTTCGACGGTGCGGCTGCTGCATCGCGTGCCTACGCCGCTACGGGTAACGGCGCGTCCGCCCGATATTACCGAACCTTGCGCCAGCAGTTGATCGACGGCCAGCCGGAATAGGGACCGCGACGGCGGGTGCGATCGCTGTCGTAACCGTTCCGAACGGATGCATCGACCTCATTCCGCTGCGTCGATCCTTTGTCCGTGCAAGATCGCCAATATCCGCAACGCTTTACCCGACGAGGAAACGGGTTGGCGGCGGCAAGACCCGGGGGAGAGCACGACATTCGGCTTCGCAGTACGCGGCCCGAATTGCGTGCGCACCGTAACGTTCGAAGCATCGCCTGCCGCCGGCCCAGACCGGTGAAGCGCAACGGCTATCAGCCGCCTGCGGAGGCCCGACATGCCGCCTTCTCCAGGCGATAGTCGGCGAACGGCTTCTCGGCACCTTTCGCGTCCCGCCGGACGATCCGCCACGTAAGGTCCTTGCCCGACATGCGCCAGCGATTGACGAAGGCCGCATCGGGATATCGATAGGTGATGTCGAAGCCCCCGGCGCGACTCTCGCCATCCCCGCCAGCAGCGAACGTCCCTCCGAAACTATCGGCCCAGTAGCCGACGATTCGATCGCCCCCCGCCGCCGACCGGACGCCGCCCAAAACGAGGTGCGCGGCATATTGATCGTCGGGATCGGCCACGGCGCTACTCGCCGCTTCGATCGCCAGCATCGCGTTCCGAACGATCGGATAAGCCGCGACGAAAATGGCGACGGGCTTTCCGTTCACCTCGCCGCGCCCCTCCCAGCATCCCGAAAGGGCCGCGACCGACGCAGGGATTTGTGTCGCAGGACGGTCGGCCGCAGCCGATACCGATGGCATTGCGAGCATTGCCGCAACACAGACAAGCTTTCCGAACATCCGCCCTCCCTGATCGCAAAACGGTGTAACCGCGCGCTGCCTCGACGCAAGGAACGGTTCATCGCAAATGATTGCAGTACTAATGCGACTTATTTGCATGTTCGACGGTGTTGGCCTATGTGCGCGCCGGATCGGGGACGTACATGAAGATTGCTTTGGGATTGATCGCCGTGGCTGGCCTTTGCGCCAGCAGTGCGAACGCACAGGACCGTTCGAACTCGCAGGATGCACCGGCGGACGGCGCGGACGAGATCGTCATCACCGCCGCGCGCACCAGATTGCCCTCCAGTGCCCTTCCCCTCACCGTGGACGTCATCAATCGCGAAGCGCTGTCGCAACAGGTGGCCGTGTCGGGGTCGCTGGTCGATGCGGTATCCGCGATGCTGCCCGCCTTTTCGCCGACGCGCGAGAAGATCACGGGCACAGGCGAGACGCTGCGCGGTCGTTCGCCACTCTATGCCATCAACGGCATTCCGCAGACGACGCCGATCCGCGACGGTGCGCGCGACGGCTATACCATCGACCCGTTCTTCGTCGATCGCATCGAGGTCATCTATGGCTCGAACGCGTTGCAGGGCATCGGCGCGACCGGCGGGGTAGTCAACCAGATCACGGCCGTCGCGCCGAAACAGGACGGGTGGAGCGGACGCACGCTGCTACAGGGGAATGCCGGGGACGATTTCTCCGGGGCGTCGCTCGGCGGCAAGGTCGCCGGTCTCGTCAACGTGCGTCGCGGCCGGGTGGATGCCACCTTCGGATCGGCGTTCGAACGTCGCGGCGTCTTCCTCGACGGGGGCGGTCGGCGCGTCGGCTATGACGGCAACCAGAGCGAGATACAGGATACCGACAGCCTGTCTTTCTTCGGAAGGATCGGCATCGACCTGTCCGATACTGCGCGGTTCGAGGTCATCGCCAACCGCTTCGAGCTGAAGGGCAATAACAACTATGTTCCCGTCGACGGCAGTCGTACGCTGGGTATCCCCGCCACGACTCGTCGGGGCGAAACGCCGGGCCAGCCCTCTACCGGACTCGCGCAGATGGTGTCGGCGTCGCTGACCGACGGCGATCTGGCGGACGGCGCGTTCACGCTGCAGGGATTCTGGAACCGGACCAGCGACACGTTCGCCGGTGGTATATTGGCGACGTTCCAGGACCGCGCAATCGCACCGGTCGGCACGTTGTTCGACCAGTCGCGCAACGTATCGCGCAAGCTGGGCGGCAAGGTCAGCTATGAGCGCAGCGTGCCCGGCCTGAAGACTTTGACGATGACGCTGGGCTTCGACGCGCTGCTGGATCGAACCGCGCAGACCCTCGTCCAGACCGGCCGGACATGGGTGCCGCAAACCGATTTCCGCAGCCTCGCACCGTTCGCTCAAGCCAATCTCAAGCTGTTCGATGGTCTCGTCCGTTTTGCCGGTGGCGTCCGCTATGAAAACGTCCAGTTGGATGTCCCCGACTACACCACGCTGGCGACATCGGGATCGCGCTTCGTCACCGGCGGCAAACCGGCATTCGAACGTGCCTTGTGGAACGGCGGGATTGTGCTGGAACCGGTCAAGGGCATTCGCGCCTATGGCAGCTATGCCGAGGGATATACGATCGCCGATATCGGGCGGGTGCTGCGCGGCGTCAGCCAGGCAGGGGTCCGTATCGACGACTTCCTCGATCTGACGCCGGTCATCTCGAACAACCGTGAGATGGGCGTCGAGATCGCGCAAGGGCCGCTGACGGCCAGCGGGACCTATTACTGGTCGTCGAGCAAGGCCGGACAGGTCCTCGTCCGCAACGACGACGGCATCTTCAACGTCGTCCGACAGCCGATCGATATCGAGGGGCTGGAACTGACGATCGATACCCGGACGCCGCTGGACGGGCTGAAACTGGGCGTCGGATACAGCCATGTCAGCGGCCGCACCGATACCAATGCCGACGGGCGGGTCGATGCCGACCTCGACGGTGCCAATATCTCCCCGGACCGCCTGAATCTGAACGCCGATTACAGCAGCGGCAAGTTCGACGCGCGGGTACAGGGACGCTATTATCTGTCGCGTCGTTTCGCAGGGCAACCGATCGCGAACGACTTTTCCGGCTACACGCTCATCGATGCCCATATCGCATATCGATTGCCGGCCGGTCGCGTAATGCTGAGCGTTCAGAACCTCGCCGACGCCGACTATGTCACCTATTATAGCGATACGCAGGGACCGACCGACAATCAGCGTTTCTACACCGGCCGGGGACGCAACTTCACCCTTGGCTGGCAAGCGTCGTTCTGATGCATCTCCTGTCGCTGCTGCACCGGTGGATCGGCGCGTTGACGGGCGTCGTGCTGGCGCTGCTCGGCCTGACCGGGGCGTTGCTGGTGTGGCGTGACGAACTGACCTTCGTGCCCCATGCGGGCGATCCGGTGCGGACCGATCCGTCCGCCCTCGCCCGGATCGCCGGTGAACTGGCGCGCGGCGCATCGCCGGTCGACCGGATGACCTTCGCGGGCGACGGACTGGGCGTGCATCAGGTCACGTTCGCGGACGGCAGCGGTGCATATCTCAGCCAGGGCGGCGAGATCGTCGCGCGCTGGGCATCGCTGTGGGAGCGGCCCGAGCTATGGCTGTTCGACCTGCACCACCGGCTGTTGATGGGCGACGCGGGAGAAACGATCGTTGGAACGGCCGGGTTCGTCGGCCTGTTCTTCGTCGTCAGCGGCATCGTGCTGTGGTGGCGGATGCGGGGACGGTTCCGCCTTAGCCTCTGGCCCGCGAAGATGACGCCGGGGGCGATCGTGCATCACCATCGCGACATGGGTGTCGTCACCGCGCCGTTGCTGGTGCTGTCGATCCTGACCGGCATCATGATGGTGCTGCCGAGCGTCGGTGCATGGCTGCTCTCGCCGTTGGGACAGGAACCGAAGCCGCCGGTGCCCGACGTGCCCGCCGCACATCGCAGCGCCAGCCCCTCCGATTTCGCGCCGCTGTTCATCGAGGCGGAACGCCGGTTCCCCGCTGCCGAACCTCGCCGCCTGCAATGGCCGCGCAAGCCCGGTGCGCCAATCGCGCTGCGGTTGCGGCAACCGTTCGAATGGACGCCCAACGGTCGGACCTTCGTCTATTTCGATCCTGCGACGATGGTCCCGCTGGGTGTCGTCGATCCCGCGACCACCGGCAACGCGGCATGGGTACGTGAAAAGCTGTACCCGCTTCATGCGGCCAAGGTCGGTGGCGTCGTGTGGAAAATTGCCCTGACCTCGTCCGGCGCGGCGCTGGCGCTGCTGGGCAGTCTTGCGGTCTATGGGTTCTGGCGCACCCGCTGGAACGTCCGCATCGCCAGGCGGAGGAAGCGGTTCGGCCGCAACGCGGTGTCGTCGGCGTAACCATCGGAAACAATACCCCTTCTGAAATACCACGCTTCAAAAAATGCTGGCACGATCCGTCGTCGCCGTTACGAAGTCGGTTCGGTGGTTTCATTACGGTCAACCGGACGGGTTCCGGGACGTAGGGAAACGGCCTCGAAGCGTGCTGGGGGTAGAATGCTGAACCTGTTGGGTCGGGACATGATCGGCGTAGCGGTCGGAGCGTTGTTGCTGACGATCGCGGCACCGGCCCACGCGATGTGCCCGGTCGGATCGCCGCCGATCGTTGCGCAGCTTCAGACGCGGATCTCGGACGACCCCCGAAGCGCCCTTCCGCTGATCGACGCGAAACTGGCGCAACCCGGCCTGAACCGGATTGATCGTGCATGGCTCTACGCCACCAAGGCGCTGGCATATAGCACGCTGGAGAATAGCGCCGAGGAAACCCGCGCGGCGGAGGCGGGGTTGAAACTGGCCCCGAATCCGACCGACGCACCGCATATCGAACTGGTTGCGCAGCTCGCCTTCGCCCAATCCGATCCGGCGGCGCTGAAGCCGTTGCAACAACGCATCATGGCGGCGCGTCGGCATGTCGCGCCGGGTTCGATCGAAGACATCTGCTCGCGCGCGGTCGTCGGATATCTCAGCCGCGATCCCGTCGAATCCACGCGCGAAATGGGCACGGCCTATCGCATGGCGATGCAGCGCGGGATGGAAGCACCGCGGGCGATGATCGCGATCGATCTGGCCGATGCGCTGATGAAGGCAGGCGATTATGAGCAGGCGCTGGCCCTCGTTGCCGAGGGCGCTGCCTTTGCGCGGAAGCACGACCTGAAATTTCTGACCGCGGCGACATCGTTCCGCGCCGGCATGATCCGCACCGGCATGAAGGATTTTCTGGGCGCGCTCCCGCATTTCAACACCGCCTTCCGCATCACCCGTGCGATCGGCAACGACCGGTTTGCCGCATTCGCTGCGTTGTCGGCCTGTCAGGTCTATATCTCGCTCGACCGCTTCCAACAGGCGGAGGCGACGTGCGGTACCGCCGAGCGGCTGTTCGGCGACGAACAGATCGCCGCGCCGCGCCTGACCTCCTATCGCGCCCGCATCGCGCTTGGCCTCAAACGCTATGACCAAGCCGTCGCGCTTACGTCGCAACTGATCGGCGGGCCGGAGCACCGCGCCACGTCCCCCACCACGCCGTTCCTGCACCGCGCGAAAGCCTATGCCGGGTTGGGCCGCTATCGTGAGGCGACGGCGGACTATGCCGAATATGTCGAACGCTTCCGCAAGGATACGGACGCCACCAAAACGCGCGACGTCGCCAGCCTGCGCACACAGGTGGAGGTCGACCGCCAGACAAATCGTAACAAGGCGCTGGCAAGCGAACTCGCGCTGGAACAGGTGCGGGCGACATATGATCGCCAACGGTTGTGGGTGGTGGCCGGCGGTGCGGCGCTGCTGATCGCGTTTCTCGGGCTGATCCTGTGGATCGGCGCCCGTCATCGCCGGGCGCTGCACCTGCTCGCGGCGTTCGACGGCCTGACCGGCATCGCCAATCGGCGGCACGCCACGGATCAGGGCATTGCCGCCCTCGCCCGCGCCACCGACGCGCGGACCCCGTTGTCGCTGGCGCTGATCGACATCGACCATTTCAAGCGGATCAACGAGATGCATGGCCACGCGGAGGGGGATGCGGCGCTGCGTGAACTGTGCGGGGTGATGAAGGCGACGGTGCGCGGTTCGGACATCATCGGCCGGTGGGGCGGCGAGGAGTTTCTGATCGTGCTGCCCGGCCTGCCCGCGCACGAGGCGGTCGCGGTGATCGAGCGCATTCGCGCCGCCGCCGCCGCGCTCGACCGCCCGCTGTTTTTCAGCGCCGGTATCGCCGAGGCGGCAGCGGGCGAGCGCGATCTGGAAACGATCGTCGCCCGTGCCGACGCCGCGCTGTACGATGCCAAACGCGCCGGGCGCGATCGTAGCGTGATCGCCGGGACCGACGCCTGAACGGAAGCAGCCGCTTGCACGGCCATCCGTATCCCGTGCTAGAAGCTGCGAATGGACCGTCCCCAACTCCTGATGCCCGCGCCGATGGCCGACGGCGTCGTCACCGCGCTCGACCGGCGCTTCGTCGTCCATCGCCTGTGGGAACAGACCGACCCGGATGCGTTTCTCGCCGCGATCGGACCATCGGTGCGGGGGATGGCGGTCAGCACCTTGGCCGGGGCGATCGATGCGGCGTGGTTCGATCGCCTGCCCGCGTTGGAGATCGTCGCGAGTTTCGGCGTCGGCTATGACCGGATCGATGCCGGTGCGGCGGCCGAGCGCGGTGTCGTCGTCACCAACACACCGGGTGTGCTGGACGAGGAGGTCGCCGACCTGACCGTCGGGTTGCTGTTGGCGACGCTGCGCCGCATTCCGCAGGCCGACCGCTATGTTCGCGACGGGCGTTGGCCTTCGGGGCACTTCCCCTTGTCGCCGACGCTGCGCGGACGGCGGGTCGGAATCGTCGGGCTGGGCGCGATCGGCAAGGCGATCGCCCGGCGGATCGAAGCGTTCGACGTGCCGATCGCCTATCACGGCCGATCGCGGCAGGCGGGCGTGGCCTATCCCTATCACGACACCGCCGCCGGGCTGGCGGCGGCGTGCGACGTGATCGTCGCGATCGTGCCGGGCGGCGCGTCGACCCGGCACCTGATCGATGCGGAAGTGCTGGCGGCGCTCGGTCCCGACGGGGTGCTCATCAACGTCGCGCGGGGCAGCGTGGTGGATCAGGATGCGCTGATCGCCGCGTTGCAGGACGGCACGATCGGCGGCGCGGGCCTCGACGTGTTCGAGGACGAACCCGTGGTGCCCGACGCGCTGATCGCGATGCCGAACGTCGTGCTGTTGCCGCATGTCGGATCGGCGACGACCGTGACGCGGGCAGCGATGGGTCAGTTGGTCGTCGACAACCTGTTCGCATGGTTCGACGGTGCGCCCGCGATCACGCCCGTGCCCGAAACGGCGCATCTGGCGCGGCGCGGATAACCGACGCGAAACGGGCGCCGGTTGCCCGACGCCCGTTCGTTTTCACCCCGCGAACCGGCCGTCAGGCGGCGTCGCCGGTCTTCTTCTTTTCGGCATAGACGCGGACCGGTTCCTTGCGGCCGTCGATCACGTCCTTGTCGACCACCACTTCGTCCACGCCGTCCATCGACGGCAGGTCGAACATCGTGTCGAGCAGGATCGCTTCGAGGATCGATCGCAGGCCGCGCGCGCCGGTCTTGCGCTCGATCGCCTTCTTCGACACGGCGACCAGCGCCTCGTCGTTGAATCCGAGCTTCACGCCCTCCATGTCGAACAGCTTCTGATATTGTTTGACCAGTGCGTTCTTCGGTTCGGTCAGGATCTTGATGAGCGCATCGACATCGAGGTCTTCGAGCGTCGCGATCACCGGCAGGCGGCCGACGAATTCGGGGATCAGGCCGAACTTCAACAGATCTTCCGGCTCGGTCTGGCGCAGCACCTCGCCGGTGCGGCGTTCTTCCGGCGCGGCGACATAGGCACCGAACCCGATCGACTTGCCCTGAAGCCGGTCGGCGATGATCTTTTCGAGACCCGAGAACGCCCCGCCGCAGATGAACAGGATGTTGGTCGTGTCGACCTGAAGGAATTCCTGCTGCGGATGCTTGCGCCCGCCCTGCGGCGGCACGCTGGCAGTGGTGCCTTCCATGAGCTTGAGCAGCGCCTGCTGCACGCCCTCGCCCGACACGTCGCGCGTGATCGACGGGTTCTCGGCCTTGCGGCTGATCTTGTCGATCTCGTCGATGTACACGATGCCGCGCTGCGCGCGTTCGACATTATAGTCGGACGCCTGCAACAGTTTCAGGATGATGTTCTCGACATCCTCACCGACATAGCCCGCTTCGGTCAAAGTCGTCGCATCGGCCATCGTGAACGGTACGTCGAGGATGCGCGCCAGCGTCTGCGCCAGCAACGTCTTGCCGCAACCGGTCGGGCCGACGAGCAGGATGTTCGACTTGGCGAGTTCGACGTCCGCGCCCTTCTGGCCGTGATTCAACCGCTTGTAGTGGTTGTGGACCGCCACCGACAACACGCGCTTCGCCTGCTTCTGTCCGATGACATAGTCGTCGAGCACGTTGCAGATTTCCTGCGGCGTCGGAACGCCGCCGTCCTTCTTGGCGACCAGTGCCGACTTCGTTTCCTCACGGATGATGTCGTTGCACAATTCAACGCATTCGTCGCAGATGAACACGGTCGGTCCCGCGATCAGCTTGCGCACCTCGTGCTGGGACTTGCCGCAGAACGAGCAATACAGAGTGCTCTTGGAGTCGCCGCCGCTGAGCTTCGTCATTCAAATCATCTCCCGCGCCATATGGGCGCGTCTTTCCGCCTGACAGGATACACGCAGGCTTCCATCCGGCAATCCAATAAAACCATCGTCGTCCGAAACCTGCGACCCCGCCGCCGGAGGGCGGGGCCAAAGGTCACGAAAGTCACACTGACGGCGTAGCGTCGTCCGTCACGCCGGGGCGCTTGTCGAACACCTGATCGACCAGGCCGAATTCCTTGGCCTCGTCGGCTTCGAGAAAGGTGTCGCGGTCCATCGCACGCTCGATCACGTCCAGCGGCTTGCCGGTGTATTTCGCGTACAGGTCGTTCATCCGGCGACGAATGCGCAGGATTTCCTTCGCCTGAATCTCGATGTCCGACGCCATGCCCTGTGCCCCGCCCGACGGCTGATGCACCATGATGCGGGCATTGGTCAACGCGACGCGCATGCCCGGTTCGCCGCTGGCGAGCAGGAAGCTGCCCATCGATGCCGCCTGCCCGATGCACACCGTGCCGACGCGCGGACGGATATACTGCATCGTGTCGTGGATCGCCATGCCAGCCGTCACCACCCCGCCCGGCGAGTTGATGTACATCCAGATGTCCTTCTTCGGATTCTCCGATTCGAGGAACAGAAGCTGTGCGGTGATGAGCGACGCCATATGGTCCTCCACCCCGCCGGTCACGAACACGATGCGTTCGCGCAGCAGCCGCGAGTAGATGTCGAAGCTGCGCTCGCCGCGGCTCGACTGTTCGATAACCATTGGGACGAGGCCGTCGTGAATGTCCTGCATTGGGTTCCCGCTGAGTAGATGTCGACGCCCTACATCGGCGCTCCGACAGGGCGGCGCAAGGGCAGAACGCGGCGAACGGTGTCGCGGTCGTTACGCCCCCGGCGCAGGGTGCGCGAGATAGGCGAGCCGCCGCATCTCGCGCCGACCGCGGACCACCGTGTCGAGGATCAGCCCGCTGAACAGGCAGAGCGACGCCAGCAGCACCAGTCCGGTGGCGAGAATGGCCGTGGGAAAGCGCGGCACCAGCCCGGTTTCGGCATAGGTCAGCACCAGCGGGATCGCCAGCAGCACCGCCACCGCCGCCAGCAACAGCCCGATCGCCCCGAAGAACCACATCGGCCGTTCGATCCGGTAGAGCGTGGCGATGGTGCGGGCGATGCGGAACCCGTCGCCATAGGTGGACAGCTTCGACGCCGACCCCTCCGGCCGGGCGAAATAGCGCGTGGCGATCTCCGCCACCGGCATCCGTAGTTCCAGCGCGTGGACGCTGATCTCCGTCTCGATCTCGAACCCCGCCGACAGGGACGGGAAGCTTTTGACGAAGCGGCGCGAAAAGACGCGGTAGCCCGACAGGATGTCGGTGAAACTGCGCCCGAACAGCCGCGCCAACATGCCGGTCAGCATCGCATTGCCGAACCGGTGCCCCCGGCGATAGGCGAGCGCGGCGTCGCTGATCCGTTGGCCCACCACCATGTCGAGCTGTTCCTCGACCAGTCGGGCGACCAGTTCGGGCGCGGCGGCGGCGTCATAGGTCGCGTCGCCATCGGCCATGACATAGACGTCGGCATCGATGTCGGCGAACATCCGCCGCACGACCGCGCCCTTGCCCTGAATACGCTCGGTCCGCACGATCGCGCCCGCCGCGCGCGCGACCGCGATCGTGTCGTCCGACGAGTTGTTGTCGTACACATGGATCGCCGCACCGGGCAGCGCGGCACGAAACCCGGCGACCGTCGACGCGATCGCCGCCGCCTCGTTATAGCAAGGCAACAGCACCGCCACGCGAAGCGGTCGCGCCGGATGGTCGTTCGGCGTCATCGATCGGGTCCGTTCGACCGCGATTATTCCGCTGCCTGCGCCAGTTCGTCGAACTCGGCGGCCTGAAGGAAGCGTTCGGCGTCGAGCGCAGCCATGCAACCGGTGCCTGCCGCCGTCACCGCCTGACGATATACCTTGTCCATCACGTCGCCGCACGCGAACACGCCCGGCACGCTGGTACGGGTCGATCCGGTTTCGACCGCGATATAGCCGTCGTCGTCAAGCGCCAGATGCCCCCGGAACAGCTCGGTCGCCGGATGATGGCCGATCGCGACGAAGCCGCCATCGACCTCGATCACGGAAAGCTGTCCGGTCACCGTGTCCATCAATTCGATCGCAACGAGTCCGTGCGGGGTGCCGTCGCCGATAAAGCGCTCGACCTGCTTGTTCCACAGCACCTTGATCTTGTCGCTGGCGAACAACCGCTGTTGCAGGATGCGTTCGGCACGGAAGCTGTCGCGGCGGTGGATGACGGTCACGTCGTCGCTATGGTTGGTGAGGTACAGCGCTTCCTCGACCGCGGTATTGCCGCCGCCGATCACCGCAACCTTCTTGCCGCGATAGAAGAAGCCGTCGCAGGTGGCGCAGGCCGAAACGCCCTTGCCCTTCAGCATGCCTTCGCTTTCCAGACCGAGCCAGCGTGCCTGTGCGCCGGTGGCGATCACCAGCACCTCGCCCTCATACACGTCACCGCTGTCGCCGATCAGGCGGAACGGGCGGCTGGTCAGGTCGATGTCGACGATCGTGTCCCACATCATGCGCGTACCGACATGCTCGGCCTGTGCCTGCATTTCGCCCATCAGCCACGGCCCCTGCACCACGTCGCGGAAGCCGGGATAATTCTCGACGTCGGTCGTCGTCATCAACTGACCGCCAGGCTGGATACCCTGCACCACGATCGGCTCCATCCCGGCGCGCGCGCCATAGATCGCGGCGGACAGACCAGCCGGCCCCGATCCGAGGACGAGCATACGGGTGTGATGGACGGTAGGCATGGCAGTCGGTTCCGTTCGAAATTTGCCGTCGTCTAGGACGATCGGCGGGTCGAACGCAACATGGGGACTGCCATGCGCCGGGCAAGCCGGGCTTTAGAAGACCAGGGCAAGGATGCCTGCCCAGATCGGAACGGCGATACCGAGGCACAACAACAGGCCGGTGGCGTTGGGCACCCGGTCGGGCCGGAGCTTGACGCCGCGCGAGTATACGGGCGTGGAATTGGCCATCGTGCGGGATCCTCTCGCTTTTCTCATTTGACCATTCAACGCTCGATCGGGCCATTGGTTCGCCGAGGGGCCGTGCGACTTGCAAGTTTTTCGGTGGTCCCGACCATTGCGGGGTTATGCAGCCGCCACGATCGGCAGCGGTTCCGGCGCGGGCCGTCCGAACAGATATCCCTGCCCCAGATGACAGCCGAGTTCGCCCAGTTGCCGCGCCTGTTCCTCGGTCTCGATGCCCTCCGCCACGACCACCTTGCCCAGTCCGCACGCCATGCCGACGATCGCGCGCACGATCGCCAGCGTGCCCCCGCCCGGATCGTCGAGCGTGGCGATGAACGACCGGTCGATCTTGATCCGGTCGATCGGCATCCGCCGCAAATGGACGAGCGAGGCATAGCCGGTCCCGAAATCGTCCAGCGCGATGCGCACGCCCGCCCGGTGCAGCATGTCCAGCGCGGTCAGGATATCGTCGGCGCCACGGTCGAGCATCACCCCCTCGGTCACTTCGACACACAGGGCCGAGGGCGACACGCCATGATGCACGATCCGGTCGAGAATGCGTTGCGCCGCGCGCGCACCGGTCAGTTGCGCGGCGGTGAAGTTGACGCTGAGCGTCATCACCTCCTGTCGCCGGGTGCGCAGGAGGGTCAGCGCCATTTCGAGCACATGTTCCTGTATCCGAAGCCCGATCTTTTCGGCCACCAGCGTTTCGGCGAAGCGCGCCGGTGCCAGCAGGCCGTGATAGGGGTGTTGCCACCGCAACAATGCCTCGTAGCCGCAGCATTGCCCCGACGGCAGCAGCACGATCGGTTGGAGGAACAGCCGGAACTCGTCGCGTTCCAGCGCCGCTTCCGCATCGCGGGTCAGCGCGGTCTCCATATCGTGCAGGTTTCGCAGCAGCGAGTCATAGACGTACAGGCGACTGCGCCCCAGCCGCTTCGCCTGATACAGCGCCATGTCGGCATTGCGGTACAGCCGGTCGGGGCTGCTCGCGTCGATCGGGAATCGCGCCAGTCCGATGCTGAGCGAAATCCGCCGTTCGGCGTCGTGATATCGCCAATAGGTATCCTGAAGATCGTTCAGGCGGGAGATGACGGTCGCTTCCCCCGCCTCTCCGGCGGACACCAGCAGCGCGAATTCGTCGCCGCCGATCCGCGCCACGCGGGTGCCGGGCACGTCGTCGGCGATCGCGGTCAGCGCGTTTGCGATCCATTGCAGCAACATGTCGCCACCGGCATGTCCCATGCGATCATTGGCATCCTTCAGGTAATCGACGTCGATCAGGAACAGGGCGAACGGCGCACGCCGGTCGATCCCCTCTCCCAACGCCGCCTGAAACGCACCGCGATTGCCAAGACCGGTGAGGAAGTCGGTATGGGCGGATGCGCGCAGGGCCTTTGCCTCGATCCGGTGAATTTCGCGGCGCTGCGTCGCGCGGTCGAGTTCGCGGCGCAGCAACCGGAACCGGTCGGCGATCGCCAGCGACAGCACCAGCGCCTCGAACGCGATCGCGGCGAAGGTCGCCATGTCGACCACGTCGTTCTGCGGCACCAGCCCGAGGTTGCGCGTCAGCCGCGCGACGAACACGGCGATGACCGGCCCCCAGCCGACGACATAGAACCAGACGACCCGGCTGCCGCGCCGTGCCGCGACGACGCACGACGTCCCGACCGACAGGGCGGTCGCGGCGATGACATAGTTCAGCCAGCGATCGGTCAAGACGACGGGGAACAGATGATCGGCCGCCGCCGCCACCCCCAGCACCGCGCCCGCCAATGCCAGCCCCGCGCCCAGCCGCCGCAGCCAGCGCGGCAATATGCCGTCCTCGATCACTGCGAAGAAGAACATGTTGCCGGTCGCGATCATCAACCCGACCAGCACATAATCCAGCCGCACCGCCCACGGCCCCGCCAGCCCCGGCACCACGAACGCCAGCATGTTGGTCCACGCCAGTCCATAGGCGAGCGCGATCACGACCCAGAGCAGATACCAGCGCTGGAACGAATAGCGTTGCCCGGCATGGATCACAAGGTTGTAGAGCAGCGCCGATACAAGCGTGCCGGTGAATATTCCCATCAGGATCAGCCAGAACGGATCGCCCGCCCGCCCCATCGCGCGATCGACCGCGCGGACCTTGCGCATCAACGACAGGTCGTCGATGCGTTCGAACCCGATATACAGGCCGCGCACGTCGCGCCCGGCGGCGGCGATATCGAACCGCAGCATCCCGCCCGATACCCAGTTGCCCGCCAGTTCGCTGGCACCGCGCACGATCCGCCGCGGCCCGGCGGGGGTATCGACGAGGATGGCGATCCGGTCGAACCGCGCCTGATCGACCAGCAACTGCCACCCGGCGGGCAGGTCGCGCACCGACGCAGGGTTCAGCCGGACCCACAGCCAGTCGTCGCCATCGGTCGGCGCGTCGCCGCCGCAGCGATAGGGTGCGGCAGCGACCGCCGCGTCGGACGCCGCATCGGGCAGACGGACGCTACAAAGGTGGCGATACAAATCGATTCCGGTCGACGCAGCGAACGCCGGTGTCGCCGACAACCATAGCAGCACGGCGATCGCCGCCCACACGCCTCGCCGCACGTCCCCCCCGATACGCATCCCGTTACCCCACCGGCAGGTGCGGGTGCGCCCGCCGGAAGCGATGATATTCCAGAAAAAACGCCGGTTTGCCAGCACCCTGCGTTCGGTGCGGCCGGCACGTTCGGCCCCGGTGCGGATCGTACCGTCATCCTGCGGCCGGCAGGACCATCCGCCTTATCGAGCGGACGCCGCCTCGCGGATCGCGTCCACCAGCGCGCGGTTCATCACCGGCCCCGCCAGATCGCTGACGATCCGGTCATATCCTTCGCGCCGCAATTCCTGACGCACCTGATTTACCGAATGGCATACCCCCGACCGCGCCAGTTCGAGGGCGCGTTCGGCGATGGGGATGGTGGGCGTTGTCATCGGGCGACTCCGTCACGCCCGCCGATCAATGGCTGCGGACCCAGCGCGCGCGTACGACATTGCCGGCGATCACCTTCTTGGCGAACACGCTGCGCACACGGTCGGCATCGTCGATATTCTGAAGTACGACGCGGGTGCCGCCCGACATCAGGCTTTCGATGGCGCTGATCGCCGCACCATGCTTGGCACATGCCGCAACCACCTGCGCCTCGGTCAGCGACACGTTGATGGCGCGCGATACGGGGGCGGCGATGGGGGTGGATACGGTGGTCATCGGTCGGTTCCTTCATGCGGACCAACCGGATCACGCGACGATGCAGCCCGGCCGGTGCCGGATGGGAACGGCGATCGTTCCACATGCGTGATATAGTGGTCCGGACGGGCAAATACATGGTGCGGCGCGAAGTTTAGTTTCGGGCGCTCCCCGAACCGGGCCGCGACGACCGGCACCTCCGGCATCGCGGAGGCCAGGACCCCCGCAACGAAGGAAATTTCGACAATCGAGCAAATAAACAGGTCGTTCAATATGTTGAGCGGAGCCGCCGTTGTGGATCATATTGTAATCGCCGAAATATTACTGCGTATTGAGCGATAACGCATTATTTATTTACCGGGTCGTCATACGATATCGATTGACAATATCCGCCACGATACGGCGTAACGTTTGCGTGACGATCTCTGCCGATACAGCGTTGATCGCCCTGAATGCCACGTCATGTGCCATCGTGATCGCCGATCCCCATCAACGCGATTGCCCGATCACCTACGCCAATCCGGCGTTTACCGCGTTGACCGGCTATTCTGCGGCGGAAGTGATCGGTCGAAACGGACGGTTGTTGCAGGGGCCGGACACCGATCCCCGGACCCGCGCCCACATCCGCGCCGCGCTCGCCGCCGAAACCGCAATTCATTGCAACATCCTGAACTATCGCAAGGACGGGACGTCGTTCTGGAACGATATGACGATCGACCCGGTGCATGACGAGACCGGTCGCCTGATGCACCATGTCGCTACCCACCATGCCGTCGCGTCCGCGCCCTCGGCCGCGACCGACGCGCGCTTCGCCAGCATCGCGAGCAACATTCCCGGCTATGTCTATCGACGGATACTGCATCCGGACGGCACGGTGGAGGTGCCGTATGTCAGCCCGCCGCTACTCCGGCTGCTGGGTTTCGGCGAGGCGTGGCAGTATACCGACCTGTATGACACGGTCCATCCGGCGGATCGCAACGCGATGGTCGCCGCGTTCGCACGCTCCGCCGTCGACCTGTCCCCGTTCCGATACGAATTCCGGGTCATTGCCGCCGACGGCGCCCCCCGCTGGCTGCGGAGCGATGCGTCGGCGCGGCGGATGCCGAACGGCGACGTCGTCTGGGACGGGCTGACGCTCGACATCAGCACGGAGAAGCGATGGGCGCGCAAGATCGCAAACCCGCCGTTGCGCGATCCGCTGACCGGCCTGCTGACGCGGGCGGCATGGCGCAGCGCCGTCGAGCGGCATTTTCGTCCCGACACGTCGTCCATCGGGGGGTGCGGCATCCTTCATATCGATATCGCCGGGTTCAGCGCGCTCAATCATCGTTTGGGGCAGGCGCTGGCCGACGGGGTGCTGTGCGAGACCGCGCGACGGCTCTCGACGATCGCGGAAGGGTTCGCGGGCACGGTCGCCCGCCTCGGCGGCGACGATTTCGCGCTGCTGATCCCGGCGTGCCGCGATCGCGAAGCGTTGTCGAACGTAACATATCGCGTGCGCGACACACTGGCCGCGCCGATCATGATCGACGGACACCCGGTCGTGATCCGCACCTGTATCGGGGCGACGTTCGGCGAACCCGGCGAAGCCATCGATCCGGCCGAAGCGACCATTCGTACGGAACTGGCGCTGCACTGGGCAGAGCGGGGCAGCCCCGATACCCCCGTCGTCTATTCCGCCGAGCGCGACGACCGGTTCCGTAACCAGACGGTCCTCGAACAGACGCTCGAACATGCGATCGAGAACGACGAACTCGAACTCCATTACCAGCCGCTGGTCGATCTGGCGTCGGGGCGGATCGTGTCCGCCGAAGCATTGGTCCGGTGGCGGCACCCGACGCTGGGGATGCAGCGTCCCGACCTGTTCATCCCGCTGGCCGAACGGATGGGACTGATCGAACGGCTGGGGCATTGGGTGATGGTGCACGCGATGCGTCAGCACCGAACGTGGCAGGACGCGGGGCTGGACCCGCCCTCGATCGCGATCAACGTGTCGGGCATCCAGTTGCTCGATCCCGATTTCGTCGCGCTGGTCGAGGATGCCGTGCGATCGACCGGCGCAGATCCCCATCATTTCGAGTTGGAACTCACCGAAGGCATACTGATCGAACCGTCGCCGCAGGTGATGAGATCGCTGGCCGCGTTGCGGGCGATCGGGTTCCGGCTGGCAATCGACGATTTCGGCAGCGGCCATGCGACGTTCCGGTATCTGCGCGACTTCCCGGTCGACAAGCTGAAGATCGACCAGATCTTCGTCCGCAAGCTGGTGCCGGGTTCGACCGACGCGCTGATTGTCCAGGCCATCATATCGCTGGCGCGCAGCATGGGGCTGGCGTTCGTTGCCGAAGGGATCGAGACTCCCCTGCAACGCGACTTCCTCGAACGCGAGGGATGCCCGATCGGTCAGGGCTATTTGTTCAGCAGGCCGCTGCTTCCCGGGGATTTCGGCTGGATGCTGGCGAACGACGTCCGGTTGCCACTGGGCGACGATGTCGCCGTCGAAGGCGGCGCCCGGTGACCGTCACGGCCGGTCCGCAATCGTGCGGCGTGACCCTGGGCGCCACCGGGATCGCGGGTTTCGACCGGACGATACGCGACTGACGCCCCCGAGGTTCGACACCACCCACGCGATGGCGGTCGTCAGGCGTCGCCTGTCGCGGTCAGGCGCGGGATATGTTGCAGATATTCTCGATCGACAACGGCCTGACCGACCGCTGAAACAACGACCGGGCGTGGCGGCCAGCGATCCCGCCCCGCCACACCCGGCGCGCGTCAGCCCGCCTTCGGGCCGTCCACCGTCACGCGCAGGTTCAGTTCGCGCAACTGCTTGGGCGTCGCGTAATTCGGCGCGCCCATCATCAGATCCTCGGCCTTCTGCGTCATCGGGAAGGTGATGACTTCCCGGATGTTCGGTTCGTCGGCCAGCAGCATGACGATGCGATCGACACCCGGTGCCGACCCGCCGTGCGGCGGTGCGCCGAACTTGAAGGCATTGATCATGCCCGCGAAATTCTCGTCCACGTCCGCCTGCGTATAGCCCGCGATCTCGAACGCCTTGTACATGATTTCCGGGCGATGGTTCCGGATCGCACCCGACGACAGTTCGATGCCGTTGCACACGATGTCATATTGATAGGCGAGGATGTCGAGCGGGTTCATCGTCTCCAGCGCGTGCATCTCGCCCTGCGGCATCGAGAACGGGTTGTGGCTGAAATCGACCTTCTTCGCGTCCTCGTCATATTCGAACATTGGGAAGTCGACGATCCAGCAGAACTCGAACTTTTTGTCATCGATCAGGCCCAGCGTCTCACCGACGCGGGTCCGGGCGAGACCGGCGAGCTTGGCCGCCTGTGCTTCCTTGCCCGCCGCGAAGAACACGCCGTCGTCGGGGCCGAGACCCAGCGCGTCGGCGATCGCGGCCATGCCCGCCTCGCCGTGGTTCTTGGCGATCGGGCCGCCCCATTCGCCGCCCTTGCGGGTGGCATAGCCGAGGCCGGCAAAGCCTTCGGACTGTGCCCATGCGTTCATGTCGTCGAAGAACTTGCGGCTCTTCTCGGCGGTCTTCGGGGCCGGGATCGCGCGCACGACATCGCCGCCCTCGACGATCGAGGCGAACCGGCCGAAGCCGCTGCCCCGGAACAGGTCGGACACATCGGTGATGAGGAGCGGGTTGCGCAGGTCGGGCTTGTCATTGCCGTATTTCAGCATCGATTCGCGGTAGGGAATCCGCGCGAACGGCAGCGGGGAGACGGTGCGGCCCTTGCCCTGCCAGTTCGCATATTCCTCGAACACGCCGTGCAGCACCGGTTCGATCGCGGCGAACACGTCTTCCTGCGTGACGAAGCTCATTTCGAAATCGAGCTGGTAGAATTCGCCGGGGCTACGGTCGGCACGCGCGTCCTCGTCGCGGAAGCAGGGTGCGATCTGGAAATACCGATCGAAGCCCGCAACCATCAGCAACTGTTTGAACATCTGCGGCGCCTGCGGCAGCGCATAGAATTTACCGGGATGGACGCGGCTGGGGACGAGATAGTCGCGCGCGCCTTCGGGGCTGCTGGCGGTCAGGATCGGGGTCTGGAACTCGGTGAAGCCCTGATCGATCATCCGGCGACGCAGCGACGCGATGACGTTCGAGCGCAACAGGATGTTGGCGTGCAACCGTTCGCGGCGCAGGTCGAGGAAGCGATAGCGCAGGCGGATATCCTCGGGATATTCCGCCTCGCCCGCCACCGGCATCGGCAGTTCCTGTGCCGGCGACTGAACGGTCGCGGCACGGGCATAGATTTCGATCGCGCCGGTCGACAGGTTCGGGTTGCGGGTCGCATCCGACCGCAGCTTCACATTGCCGTCGATCGTCAGCACCGATTCGGTCCGCGCGGCATCGAGCAGCGCGAGCGCGGGCGAATCGCTGTCCGCGACGATCTGGGTAATGCCGTAATGGTCACGCAGATCGACGAACAGCACGCCGCCATGATCGCGCTTGCGATGTACCCAGCCCGACAGGCGGACGGTTTCTCCATCATTTGCGTCGGACAACTGGCCGCAATTATGGGTGCGATAGGCGTGCATTCTAAAACCTTCCGGCCGGGAACATCGTCCCAATAGGGATTATTCGGATGCCGCGCGCTTCCCCTTCCATCCCCCTTTTGTCAAGGCGCGCGACCCTTGCTATGCGGAAGCGATGCATATCCATCCGTTGATCGAGGACAGCGCCACTCTCGCCGCCCTCTGTGCCCGTCTCGCCACGTCCGACTTCGTCGCGGTCGATACCGAGTTCATGCGCGAAAACAGCTATTGGCCCGAACTCTGCCTGATCCAGATCGCCAATACCGAGGAAGCGGCCGCGATCGACCCGATGGCACCGGGCATCGACCTGAAGCCGCTGCTCGACCTGTTGACCGAGAATGAGGACGTGCTGAAAGTCTTTCATGCCGGCGGGCAGGATATCGAGATCGTCTATAACCTGACCGGCAAGACACCCTTCCCCCTGTTCGATACGCAGGTGGCGGCGATGGCGCTGGGTCAGGGGGAACAGATCGGATATTCCAATCTGGTCGACGCCTATCTCGGCATCGTCGTGGACAAGGGCGCGCGCTTCACCGACTGGTCGCGCCGTCCGCTGGACGAGCGGCAGATCGATTATGCGATCGCCGACGTCACGCACCTGTCGACCATTTTCCCCAAGATGCTGGGCAAGCTGCGCAAGACCGGACGCGGCCTGTGGCTGGACGAGGAAATGGAGCGGATCGCCAACCCGGCCAATTATTTCAACGACCCCGAAACCGTGTGGCAGCGCATTCGCGTCAACAGCCGCAAGCCCGACGTGCTCGGCCGCCTGAAGGCACTGGGCAAGTGGCGCGAGCTGGAGGCGCAGGGCAAGGACCTGCCGCGCGGGCGTATCGTCAAGGACGAGACGGTCGCCGACCTTGCGGGCAATCCGCCGCGCAAGCAGGCCGATCTGGCCAAGGTGCGCGGCCTGTCGGCGGCATGGGCGCATAACGATATCGGCGCGCGGATGATGACCGCGCTCGCGGGCGCGCAGCCGCTGACGTCGGACGAAATGCCCGGACGCGACGATCGCAAGCCGTCACTGGGCAAGGAAGGCGCGCTGGTCGCCGACCTGCTGAAACTGTTGCTCAAGATTCGCGCGAACGAGATCAAGGTCGCCTCGCGCCTGCTCGCCCGGTCGGACGATCTGGAAGCACTGGCGGCGGGGCAGCGCGACGGGCTGGCGATCCTGAACGGGTGGCGGTTCGAGCAGTTCGGGCGCGATGCGCTGGCGCTGGTCGAGGGGCAGTTGGGCTTTACCGTGCTGGGCGGGAAGCTGAAGATGACGCGTGCGGAGGTCGTGGAATGAAGCGGTTGCTGTTCCTGATGGTACTGACCGGCGGCGCGCTGGCGGGCTGTTCCCCGGTCACCCGGCCGCAGGTCGAATTGCCGTCAACGCCGGAAACCCGGCGCTGCGAAGCGCCGATCGCCGACCTGATCGGCAAGCCGTTCACCCCGGCCCTGTCCGCCGATGCCAAGACGCGCAGCGGTGCGACGACCGTGCGGGTGATCCGGCCTGGCATGGCGGTGACGATGGACTATCGATCGGACCGGCTGAACATCGAACTCGACGAGCGCGATGTCGTGACGAAGCTGGGGTGCAGCTAGAAGTACCGCGATAGTTCAGAACCGTTCGTGCTGAGTGAAGTCGAAGACCCGTATCGAAGTATCGTTTTGTGATCCTTCGATACGGGTCTTCGACAAGCTCAATGGCTACTCAGGACGAACGGGTTTACGGGCTTCGACGTCACTCAGAACCCATATTGTGCGCGCAACGCCACCCGGTCACCGCTATTTGCCAGATCGCCATAGCGCCACCGGGGCGCATCGTCGCGAACGTCGGTCCCGAGATAATCGAGGCCGACGACCAGCGGACCGTCGATATGCTCGACGCCCAGCCGCCAGTCGACATAGGTCCCGTCGGGGCGCAACCGGCGTGCAGTCTCGCCGCTGCCCGATCCGCTCGACCGGCCAATGCCGGTGAGGACCGTCAACGACGTACCGGGTATCCCGGAGCGTGCCCCGGCATGAAGATACAGGTTGTCGCCGCCGATCGCGTCCTGCGACGGAGCGTAATCGGCCCCGGCGTCGAACTGCACCGGGCCGATCAGATAGCCCAGCGTCCCGCCGATCTCGACATAGTCCATCGCCCGGTCGGCCCCGGCAAAGATGTGCGCGACGCCGCGCGCGCGCAATGTGAGGTCGGCGAGGTTCCAGCTTTTCGCGATGGTCAGGTCGGCGACGGCACCGGCACCGGCATGGCGCGACGATCCGCGCAGCGCGGCGACTCTCGCCTCCGCCTCGATCCCGCGCCATGTCGCGTAGAGGTCGCCGGATATCGATGCATCGCCGTCGCTCCAGCTAAGCCCGCGACGGCGTTCGTCGTTCGTCGCCTCGACACCCGCCGATAGCGTATCCTGTGCGCGTGCATGGTCTGCGGCCAGCATCGCGAACGCGATGCCAGCCACGCTTGCTATTATTTCGAACTTCATCCGGCGCGATCTGCCCCGTGGAGCCGATCGAGTTCGGCATGGAGCGTCGGATGATCGTCCGCCGCCGCCGCGACAAGGTGATCGCGCAAGTCGGCGGTGCGTGCCGCGACCTCGGTCCGGATCGACTCCTTCTGGGCGCTGCACCAGCCGGGGCGCGATCCTTCGGCGACCTGCCGCCCCTCGATCGTGCGCAGCATCGACGACCCCGAAGCGTGGCGCGCTTCGCGATCGACGACGATGCTCGCGCGCCAGTGGCAGCGCAGCGACGACGGCGCGCCGCCCGGCGCGATCGCACCGACCTGTCTATGAGTCACGTCGACCGTGCCGCGATAGCGGACGTCGGTCGCGCCGCTGGCATGGTCGACCCGTACCTGATGCTCCAACGCCGCACCCGATGCGACGGCGGCGGTGCCGAGTAACAAACCGGCGAAAATGCTGGTCATATCAGTCTCCTTGCGGTGTCCCGACCTATGTTGGCCGGTGACGACGCCGGCATATGCCGACAGGAAACCAATGAACGACCATCCGTGTCGTTGCAAATTTGTCGCGGTTTTACGCGGCCCAGCAACGCTTTGTCACGCGCCGACAACCGACGGTTGCATTCCCATCGCGGTCGCCAGCGCCTTGTGCCGCTTTTGCACCGCTTCGCCATACAGGGCGGCATCGCGCGCGGGGACCACCAGTTCGACATGCCCGCGTCGGCGCCGCAGGTCGGTGCGCTGAAGCGGTGCGGCCACGCCGCCGCTCAACCGCTGCCCCAGCCGCATCGCCAGCCCCCATCGCCGCGCCATCGCCAGCGCATCGGGCGACGCCAGCCGGGCCAGCGGATCGGGCGTGTCGTTGCCGCCGCCCAGACAGCTATGCAGCGCCTGCGCCACGACGGCGCGTCCGGCGGCGTCGATCGCGACCCAGTTGCCGTGCAGCGCGATCTCGACACCGCGTTCGGCGCGGAACTCGGGGTTGGCATGCCATCCGACATCGGCGAGCAGGCACGCGGCATGGCGCAGACGCACCGCCGCCGGATCGTCGTCGGGAAACAGCGGCGCGATCCATTTGTGGAGCAGGTCGCCATGTTCGGCGAACCGCCCCTGCCGCGATCCCTCGTCGCGCGCGGCGACGATCAGCGGGTCTTCCAGGCGCACCGCTGCGGGCAGGGTGGCGTATAGCAACCCCTCGCGCAGGCCGTGTGCCGACACGATCGTCGTGACGCAGCCGACATGACGCAGTACCGACTCCAGTACCGCCGCCCCATTGTCCAGCGTCGGCACCCGCCCGCCCGACAGGTTCGGCACCGACTTCAGTTCCGCGCGCGGCGTATCCTGCAACGTCGATCGCAGCGTCGCCAGCCGGTCGGGCGTGATCCGATAGCCATGCGCGATCGGCAACGGATATCCGGTGCGATGCATGTCGAGCCGCGCCAGCGCCCGCCAAGACCCGCCGACCAGATATAACGGCAAGCCACGCCCGCGCGCCGTCCAGCCCGCTTCCTCGACCATCCGCGCGACCGTCAGGTCGAGTTCGCCCGGCCCCCGGTCACGGATCGCGCCGATCCGCAACACGCCGAGCGGGAACGACACGCGGTCGCCCAGCCGCCCGTCGCGAACCCGCACCAGTTCGAGGCTGCCCCCGCCCAGATCACCGACGATCCCGTCCGCATCGGGAATGGCCGACAGCACGCCGTGCCCCGCCGCCTGTGCCTCTTCCTCGCCCGACAGGATTTCGACGGTCAACCCCGCCTCGCGCCGGGCGATGCGCAGCAATTCGTCGCCGTTGCGCGCATCGCGCACGGCGGCGGTGGCGACGGTGCGGATCACGCCCGCCCGCATCTCCCGCGCCAGCCATGCGAACCGCAACAGCGCCGCGCGCGCCGCCGCCATCGCGCCATCGTCGATCGTCCCGGTTTCCGCCAGCGATCGGCCCAGCCCGGCCAGCACCTTTTCGTTGAACAGCGTGGCCGGAATCCGGTCCGGCCCACCATAGACGACCAGCCTGATCGAGTTCGACCCGATGTCGATGATCGCACTATGGGCGGTGGCGGCATGGGGCGCGGCCGCCCACGGCAATTGCATCAGGCGATCGGCCCGCGTGCCGCACGCCAAGCGCGCAGCGACAGCTTCTGCGGGCTGGGTGCCGCCCCGCTCTCGATCGCGGCACCCCGGCCGGACAGCGACGGATTGGTCATGAAATACCGGTGCAGATTGAACGGCCTGTCGCCCTTCGCCACCCGACGATAACTCCCATCGGCACGCAATTCCCATGTCTGTTCGGTGTCGAGCAAATTGGCGACCATCACCTGATCCAGCACCTGATCGTGCACGGTCGGGTTGGTGATCGGCAGCAGATATTCGACGCGCCGGTCGAAATTGCGCGGCATCCAGTCGGCCGACGAGACATAGATCAATGCATCGTCGTTCGGCAGCGCCTCGCCCCCACCGAAGCAATAGATGCGGCTGTGTTCGAGAAACCGCCCGACGATCGACTTGACCCGGATGTTGTCCGACATGCCGGGTACGCCGGGCCGCAGGCAACAGATGCCGCGCACGATCAGGTCGATCTGCACGCCCGCAACCGACGCCTCGTACAATTTCTCGATCAGCGCGGGATCGACCAGCGAGTTCATCTTGGCCCAGATCGATCCCTGCCCGCCCGAACGAGCGGTCTGAATCTCACCCTCGATCAGCGCTTCCAGCCGGGCGCGCAGGTCGCGCGGCGAAATGGCGAGTTGCTGCAACGCCTGAGGCTCGACATAGCCGGTGATGTAGTTGAACACTTGTGCCGCGTCGCGACCGATCGCCGGATCGGCGGTGAAGAAGCTGAGATCGGTATAGATACGCGCCGTGACCGGGTGGTAATTGCCGGTGCCGAAGTGGCAATAGGTGCGATATCCCTGTTCCTCACGCCGGACGACCATCGAGATTTTCGCGTGTGTCTTCCATTCGATGAAGCCGTACACGACCTGCACGCCCGCCCGTTCAAGGACGGAGGCGAGGTTGAGATTCTGTTCCTCGTCGAACCGCGCCTTCAACTCGACGACCGCCGTCACCGACTTGCCAGCCTCCGCCGCCGCGACCAGCGCCGCGACGACGGCCGATTGCTTGCCCGCGCGGTACAGCGTCTGCTTGATCGCGACGACGTCGGGGTCGGCGGCGGCTTGTTTCAGGAAGGCCAGCACCACGTCGAACGTCTCGTACGGGTGATGGACCACGATGTCCTTCGCCCGGATCGCCGCGAAACAATCGCCGCCATATTCGCGGATGCGTTCGGGAAAGCGCGGCGAAAAAGGCGGGAATTTCAGGTCGGGACGATCCTCGTCGACCAGCATCGACAGGTCGCCGACCGCAAGGAAACCGCCGGTTTCTGTGACGACCGCGTCGCTGCCGCCCATCTCGTCCTTGAGCAACTGGACCAGTTCGTCGGAAATGCCCGATTCGATTTCGAGCCGGATCACCCGCCCGCGCCGCCGCCGCTTGATCGCGGTGCGGAAATACAGGACCAGATCCTCCGCCTCTTCCTCCAGTTCGATGTCGCTGTCGCGGATCACGCGGAACGCCGCCGACGCGCGCACGTCATATCCGGGGAAGAACAGGCCGGAGAAGCGCCGCAGGATCGTCTCGATCGCGACATAGCGGGCGGTCTTGCCCGGCAACCGGACGAAGCGCGGCATGGCGGGCGGGAGCAGCACGACCTCGCGCACCTCCACCTCGTCCGACCGGCGGATCAGGTCGAACAGCAACGCCGAGCCGAGATTCGGGATGAACGGAAACGGATGCGCCGGGTCCAGCGCCTGCGGCGTCAGGACCGGGAACACCTGTTCACGGAAATGGCGTTCCAGCCACACGGCGATGTCGCCCTCGATCTCGTCCTGCGCCAGCACGGTGATGCCCGCATTCGCCAGATCGGCGGCGATATCGCGCCAGATGCGCTGCTGGCTGTCGACCAGCGTTCCCGCATCGACCACGATCGCTTCGAGCTGCTGTCCGGGGCTTAGGCCGTCGACGGACTCATGCCCGACGTCCTGCGTCTGCTGCCCCTTCAGCCCCGCGACGCGCACCATGAAGAATTCGTCGAGGTTGGTGGCCGAGATCGACAGGAACCGCAGCCGTTCGAGCAGCGGGTGGTCGGCGTTGCATGCCTCGTCAAGCACCCGGCGGTTGAACGCCAGCCACGACAGTTCGCGATTGAAATAGCGAGCCTCGGGCACCGCCGCGACGGTGGAGCGTGCGGTCGGCATGTCGTTCGCGTCGGTCATGCCGCCTGTTCCGCGATCAGGGGCGATCCGGCAAGCGCGTTGCGCGCGGCGGGAACGGTCAAAAAGCGCGTGGAGCGCAGCATCGCATCTTCCTCCAGAGCCTCGACGACGCGCAGCACCGCAAGGTGGCTCCGTTCGACACGGCGGGCGAGCCAGCGCACCAGGTCGGGCGCGGCGATCAATTCCCTCCTGTCGAACAGATATTGCAGAAGCGTGTCGATCAGTTCCTCATCGGGCGCGTCGAGTCGCAATACCGGGGTCGCCCCGATCCGCGAACGCAGGTCGGGCAGCGCGATCGGCCATACCGGCGGCGGCGCGTCGGCGACCATCAGCAACGGCCGCCCGCCTTCCTGCGCATGGTTCCACGCATGGAACAGCTCGGTCTCGCTCCACCGTTCGGCGTCGTCGACGATCATCCCGCCGCTGCGCCCCGCGAACATCCGCGCCAGCAACGTGCGCCCCGACTTGCGCGGGCCGACAAGCAGCGCGGCGCGCACCGGCCATATCTGCCAGTTGTCGAGGTGATGGACCGCCGCCCGGTTCGACTCGCTGATGAGGAACAGGTCCTGCCGCGCGCCTTCGGGCAGTTCGAGCGGAAGATTGAGCTGGCCCGACCCGCTGGCGAACATCGTCATCCCTGCGGCGTGGCCGTGGCCGTGGCTGTCGGCGATGGTGCAGCGGCGGCAGGCGCGCGGCGGCGGATGCGCAGCGCGCCGTCGCCCTGCTGCACCTGCCACCCCCGGGCCTCCAGCGCGGCGGCGAGTATCGCGACGTCGCCGTCGAACGACACGCGCAGCACCGACACACCGCCCAGCGCCAGCGACGAGGTGAGCGCCGACCGCACGCCGGGGATACCGCGCAACGCCGCCTCGGTCGCTTCGACGGCGGCGGCGGTCGGGGTGTCGGCCTGTACCGACAGCGACTGCACCACGCCCGCTTCTCCCGGCAATGGCGGCAATCCGTCGATCGGGGTCGCAATCGGATCGGGTAGCGATTCTTCCTCTGCCGCCGCAACCGTGCCCGGCGGCGGCGAGACCAGCGCGACATCGGGGCGCAGGATGCCGCTGCGAAGCGCATCCTGATACATCGCGTCGATCCGGCGAACGCCCTCGTCCAGCAGCGCGGGCACGGCATCACCCTGTTCGACGCGAAGCGAGAAGCGCCCGATCAGGCGGTTGTCGGGACCGAACCCGGCGGTGAACGTGCCGATCACCGGCCCGCCCGGCCATTGCCGGTACAGTCGCACCTGCGGCACCAGCACGTCGGACGCGCCATATTGGTTCAGCACGGTGCGCCACCATCCGCGTCCGCGCCGCGTGACCTGTCCGGCGTTCAGCAACAGCCCGTCGGCCCCGGTCCCGCTCGGCCGGACATAATCGATCATGCTGCCGCCGCTGCGAAAGCGCGCCCATGCCGCCTGCCACGGAGTCGCACGCTCGAACGTCGTGCCCGCGCCGCCTTCCCAGCTCAGCGGCACGACCAGCATCGCGGACGACCGTTCGGAAATGCCCGAAAGCCCAAGAATCGATGCCGCACGTCGGCGATCGAACATCACGGCCAGCCGGGCGACATAGCGTTTGGGGCCGATCTGTTCGTTTTCGACCACGATGCCGCTGACCAGCGAATCGAGCGTACCGTCGGGCAGCGTCTGGGCCGATCCGGTCAGCCGCTGCGACAGCATCTGCCACCCTTTGCGCTGTGCCACGCGCCAGCCGGTCATGCGCGCCGCATCGGCGGTCGGCCCGGCGACGTCGACCTTTACGCCCGAAACGTCGAAGCTGCCCGACGACTCGAAGCTGCCCGCGCCGCCACCGGCGTTTTGCGCCACGACTCCGCCGGTTGCGACCATTACGGCCAGCATCGCGGCCCCGGCGATACGGGTGCGTCGGGTTATCATGGCCGGTTCGATCTCATCGTTGCGCCTTTTGGCGAAGCAGACGTGGAAATCCAAGCGCGATGTGGCTAACCGGCCTGATGAGCAACGATGCGGACCGCGGCGGCGGCTATACCTACGCACAGGCTGGCGTCTCGATCGCGGCGGGCAACGCCCTGGTCCGTGCGATCGGACCCTTGGCGAAATCGACCCGACGACCGGGGGCCGACGCCGAACTGGGCGGTTTCGGCGGCGTGTTCGACCCGAAGGCGGCGGGGTTCAAGGACCCGTTGCTGGTGGCGGCGAACGACGGGGTCGGCACCAAGCTGAAACTGGCGATCGAGCATGACGCGCATGACGGCGTCGGCATCGACCTGGTCGCGATGTGCGCCAACGACCTGATCGTTCAGGGGGCAGAACCGCTGTTCTTCCTCGACTATTACGCATCGGGCAAGCTGGTCGCCGATACCGCCGAGCGTGTCGTCGCGTCGATCGCGGAGGGGTGCCGTCAGGCAGGCTGCGCACTGATCGGCGGCGAGACGGCGGAAATGCCGGGCATGTATGCCGATGGCGATTACGACCTTGCGGGCTTCTGCGTCGGCGCGGTCGAACGCGAACAGTTGCTCACCGGCGACCGCGTGGCGGTGGGCGACGTGATCCTCGGCCTTGCCTCGTCGGGGGTGCATTCCAACGGCTTCTCGCTCGTGCGGCGGCTGGCGGCGGATCGGAAGTGGAAGCTCGACCGGCCCGCGCTGTTCGATCAGGATCAGTTGCTGATCGACATTCTGATGGCCCCGACCCGCATCTATGTAAAATCGCTGCTGCCGCTGCTGCGCGCCGGGCGCATTCACGGGATGGCGCACATCACCGGCGGCGGGCTGCTGGAAAATATTCCGCGCGTCCTGTCGGACGGTGCGCATGCACAGGTCGAGGCCGATGCATGGGAACAGTCGCGGTTGATGGCGTTCCTTCAGGCACAGGGCAATATCGAGCCGGAAGAAATGGCGCGGACGTTCAACTGCGGCATCGGCATGGCCGTGCTGGTCGCGCCGGAGGATGCCGATTCGGTGGCCGACGCGCTGACGCAGGCGGGCGAGACCGTGGTCCGCATCGGGTCGGTCGAGGCGGGCGACAAGGGCTGCACCGTGCGCGGCTCGGCCGGAACGTGGAGCGCCCGCGCCGACTGGAGTGCCACGCACCTTGGTTGAGAAGCACCCGGTCGGCGTTCTGATCTCCGGTCGGGGATCGAACATGGCCGCGCTGGTCGCGGCGGCGGAAGCGATGGATTGCCCCTATCGCATCGCGCTGGTCGCATCGGACAAGCCCGATGCCGCCGGGCTGGCGTTCGCGCGCGACCACGGCATCGCCACCTTCGCCCGGTCGCCGCGCGGCATCCCCAAGGCGGAGTATGAAGCCGCGATCAATGCCGCGCTGGTCGATGCCGGGGTCCGGACGATCGCGCTGGCGGGCTATATGCGGTTGTTGTCGCCCGGTTTCGTCGCGCGGTGGCGTGACCGGATCGTCAATATCCACCCGTCGCTGCTGCCTGCGTACAAGGGGCTGGACACCCATGCCCGCGCCATCGCGGCGGGCGATGCGGAGGCCGGGTGTTCGGTCCATGTCGTTACCGAAGAACTCGATGCCGGGAGCGTATTGGGACAGGCGCGCGTTCCGATCCTGCCCGACGATACCGTCGATACATTGGCGGCACGGGTATTGGGCGAGGAACATCGCCTCTACCCGCGCATCCTTGCGGAGTATGTGACGCGATGACCGACCCCCTCTCCCGCATTCGCGACGTCGCGATGCTGTTGCCCGAAGTGACCGAAACCGATGGCGGGTTCGCGGTGGCGGACGCACCGTTCGTGCAGGTGGCGGACGGTGCGGCGTCGGCCCGAATCCTGACAGGTGCGCCGACCGAGTGGACCGACATGCCGCTGACCGGCGATGTCGACTGGCAACTGGTCGAGGACCGCATCGCGCATGGCTGGGAACTGGCCGCGCCGCGCCGTTTGCTGGAAGCGGGCGGACGATGAGCGAGGCGGAGGACGTACGCGCCAACCGGCGGCGCTGGATCACGCTGGCCGAGGGCGTTGCCGTCGCGGGCGTCGTGATCGGCGGACTCAGCCTGTGGAACAGCTTCGACGACCGCCGCACCGCCCGCGCCGAACGTACCGCCGCATCTGCTGCCGCCAGCCGCGAGAAGGCGGCACTGTCGATCGTCGCAACCCCCGCCGGAGACGGCGACCGGTTGACGCTGACCGATCCGAACCACCGCATCGAACGGATCGAAGTGACCTTCCCCCCGGCGTCGAAGATTCCGGCGCAATCCGCAGTCGGCGACGTGGCGATCGCGGCGAACTGGGTCCGCGATCCGTTGCTGGCCGTTACCGATGGCGGTGCCGACGACCTGCAAGGCAGCCTGCCGATCGCGTTGAATGCCACGTGGTGGGACGGCGATACCGAGCGTCACAGCAGCGCGATCTATGATCTGGTATTCGCGACCGAAGGACGGCTGGTCGGCGGGCGGTCGTTACGGCTGAAGGCACTGGCGCGGCGGGAGACTGCCAAGGGCGATATCGGGCGGCGGCTGGATACGTTGTGGGCGGCCGAACTGGGCCGGTTGGCGAAGTAGGCTTCTTGCCGGACTGAAACGGTTTGGAACCGCTCGTGCCGAGCGAAGTCGAGGTACGGCCCGAAGCGCAGGTGTCTCGACTTCGCTCGAGACGAACGGTTGGGCGAAGATATCGTGCAAGCTACCGTTCGTGATGAGTAGGGGGTGAGCGAAGTCGAAGCCCCGTATCGACAGGCCCAATGGCTACTCAGGACGGACAGTTCTGTTCAATATCATTCGTCCCAACGAAAAGGGCGGGCGCTTTCGCACCCGCCCCATTTTCGTTCGTCCGGCGATCGGATCAGCCGACGATCTCTTCGGGCTTGAAGAAATAGTCGATTTCGATCTTCGCATTCTCTTCCGAATCCGAACCGTGGACCGAATTGGCTTCGATCGATTCGGCCAGTTCCTTGCGGATCGTGCCCGGCTCGGCATTGGCGGGGTTGGTCGCGCCCATGATGTCACGGTTCGCCTGAACGGCGTTCTCGCCTTCCAGCACCTGTACGACGACCGGGCCGGAGATCATGAACTGGACGAGGTCGTTGAAGAACGGACGCTCGCGGTGAACGCCGTAGAAGCCTTCGGCCTGTTCGCGGGTCATCTGGATGCGCTTGGACGCAACGACGCGAAGGCCGGCTTCTTCCAGCATCTTGGTGACGGCGCCGGTCAGGTTGCGACGGGTCGCATCGGGCTTGATGATCGAAAAGGTACGGGTGGCGGCCATGGTGGTCGCTGCTCCTGAAATCATGGGTTGGTACGGAAAGTCCGCGGCTCCCTAGTCGGCTGCGACCGTACAGGCAAGCGTCACGCCGCCTGTTCCCACCCATTCTCCCCCTGTCGCCAATAGCGTGGCTCCACGCCGTCGCGTCCCGCCAAAGACTTCCACGCACCGCGCGCTGCCGCGATGTCGTCGTCGGCGAAGAAATGGAACGCGCGTTCGAACTCCAGCGCCGCATCGCGCCACCGACCGTCGACCAGCACGGCATAGCCGACACCTTCGACTGGTCGCACGTCGTCGGCGATCAGGACCGCCTGTAGCGCATAATTCCCCGTACCCAGTTCGGCATGGGGCAGGAAACTGTCGGGGCGGAACGTCCACATCGCACGGTCGATCGCGCGCCGCTGTTCCGCATCGTCGCTGACGACCAGCAGCCGGTGGCCGCGCGCAACCTGCCCCTCGGCAAAGCGCGGCAGCACCCGGTCGAGCGGCGAGCGCGTCAGATGATAGAAATCGACCTGCATCGCGCGCGCCCCCGCCCCTTCGCCTCAACCCTCGAAATTGTCCGCGACGAACCGGTCGAGCAAGCGCACGCCGAATCCGGTCGCGCCCTTGTCATGATGGTTGCCCGGCTTGTCGGCCCACACCATGCCCGCAATGTCGAGATGCGCCCAGCGGACGCCGTCGTCGATGAACCGCTTGAGGAACTGCGCCGCCGTGATCGATCCCGCGCCGCGCGGGCCGATATTCTTCATGTCGGCGATCGGCGAATCGAGCAGCCGGTCATAGGCGGGCGACAGCGGGAAGCGCCACAACAGGTCGCCCGATGCGCGCGATGCGGCGAGCAACTCATCGGCCAGCGAATCGTCGTTGGCGAACATGCCGCCATGCTCGTTGCCGAGGCTGATGATCATCGCGCCGGTCAGCGTCGCCAGATCGACGATCGTGCCGGGCCGGTGATGCTTCTGGACCCAGGTCAGCACGTCGCACAGCACCAGCCGCCCTTCAGCATCGGTGTTGAGAATCTCGATCGTCTGGCCGGACATCGACGTCACGACGTCACCCGGCCGCTGCGCCTTGCCGTCGGGCATGTTCTCGACCAGACCGACCACGCCGATGACGTTCGCCTTCGCCTTGCGCGTCGCCAGTGCCTTCATCGCGCCCGCGACCGCACCCGCGCCGCCCATGTCCCATTTCATGTCTTCCATGCCGGGTCCGGGCTTGAGCGAGATGCCGCCGGTGTCGAACGTCACGCCCTTGCCGACCAGTGCGACGTCGATGTCGCTCTCGCCCTTGCCGATCCAGCGCATCGCCAGCAGGCGCGCTTCCTTCTCGGAACCGAGGCTGACGCCGAGCAGCGAGCCCATGCCCTCCGCCGCCATCTGCGCCTCGTCCAGCACGATCAGTTCGACGCCGAGGTCGGCGAGTTCGCGGCACCGCTCCACGAAGGTTTCCGGATAGAGCAGGTTGGGCGGATCGGTGACGAGCCCGCGCGTCAGGTCGAGACCGCGGCTGACCGCATCGGCATCGATGAAATCATGGTCGGTGCCGCCCGGCGCGCCGACGATCACGATTTCGGTCAGCGTCGGCTTCGATGCTTCGGGAAGGCGCGTGCGATACGCATCGTGCCGCCACCCGCGCTGGGTCGCCGTCGCGGCGAAGCGCGCCACCGCCCGGCTGGACGGGGCGGTCGCCAGCGCACCGAAATCGACGGTCATCGTGGTGATGCCCGACAGCAGGAACCGCCCGGTCAAGGCCCCGCCCGCCTTTTCCAGCGAAGCTTCGTCGCCCGCCCCGATCCCGAGCAGGATCACGCGCCCGGCGTCGCCATCGCTCTGTCCGGGCACGAAAATCTCGGCGATCGAGCCTGCTTCACCCTCGAACCGTCCAGCGCGTGCCGCACCCGCTACCAGCGTCGCGACCGGCGCATCCAGCCCGGCACCCGCGATCCGGTCGAGACCGCCCGACGCCACGGGCAGGACAAGGGCGGCCGGGGTTCCCCGGTCGGCAGCGAACTGAATCGAAATCGACATGAACATCCTTCATTCTGCGCGAACGGCGCGTCGATCGTTACTTGGGACCTCGCCTGCGGAAGGTAAAGGCTGGGCATGACCGGTTTCGATCGGGCACCGGGGTTGCAAGCCGTTCCCCCCGGCCGGTTTATGGCGCTTCCGGCCAAACCTCCTCAAGCCGACGCACGGCGATTGCGGTTCCCGGCGCACGATGCGATAGGCCGGTGCTGCGCGCCGCATCGTGGGCGAGGTTTGGGGATACGGAACTGGTGAAGCGTGCGTTCGGGTCGCTGGCCTATTGCCTGACGCTGGCGGTCGCCGGCCCTGCGCTGGCGCAGGACCTGCAGGATCGTGCCGCCGCGCCCCCCGCGCCGGAGAGCGCGTTGCCCACGCCACCGGCGGCGGGCGAGATCGATTTCTCGTCCGACGTGCTGGAATACGATACGAATACCGAGGTCGTGGTGGCATCAGGCGACGTCCATCTGACGCGCGAAGGTAACCGGCTGCGCGCCGATCGCGTGACGTGGAACCGCAAGACCGGACAGGTCGTGGCCGAAGGCAGCATCGCCGTCACCAATCCGCAGGGCGACATCGCCTATGGCGACCGCATCGAACTGACCGACACGTTGAAGGACGGGGTGGTCGACAACATGCTGGTCGTGCTCGACCAGGGCGGACGGCTGGCGGCGAAGCGCGGCACCCGTGCCGAGAACGGCGTCGTCACGGTCGAAAGCGCCGCCTACACCCCGTGCGCGGTGACGACGTCCACGGGATGCCCGAAAAATCCGTCGTGGAAGATCACCGCCGTTCGCGTGCGGTACGATCCGACCACCGAACGCATCCGGTATAGCGGCGCGGGGCTGACCGTATTCGGGCTGCCGACCATTCCCCTGCCCGCCTTCTCGCATTCGATCGGCGGCGGCAGCGATTCGGGTCTGCTGGCGCCGTCGATCCGGCTCGACCGGGTGAACGGGGTCGAGGTAGCCGTCCCCTATTTCTTCAGCATCGCGCGCAACCGCGACCTTACCGTCACGCCGCATGTCTTCAGCGACGTACTGCCGATGATCCAGGCGGAATATCGCGCGCTGACCAGCAACGGCGCGTATCGCGTCGAGGGCTATGCCACCGGCAGCCGTCGCAGCGACGATCTGGTTCTGGGCGCGGCTCCGACCGGCACCGAACAGTCGTTTCGCGGCTATCTCGATGGGACCGGCCGTTTTCAGATCGATCCGTACTGGAGCGTGTCGGGATCGCTCCGCTATGCCACTGATCAGACGTTCCTGCGCCGCTACGACATTTCGCGCGACGACCGGCTGCGCAACAACGTGACGGTCGAACGCATCGACCGCGACTCGATGCTGTCGATCAGCGGCTGGGCGGTGCAGACGCTCAGGGTCGGCGACGATCAGGGGATGCAGCCGGTCGCGCTGCCCGAACTGGATTATCGCCGCCGGTTCAACGGCCTGCTCGGCGGGGTCGCGCAAATCCAGTTGAACACGCTGGCGATCGGCCGGTCGGAGGGACAGGATACGCAGCGCGCGTTCGCCGCCGCGCGGTGGGATCTGACGCGCTATACGCCGCTGGGACAGGAGGTGACGTTCACCGCCTATGCCCGTGCCGACGCCTATAACGCCAACGACACGATCGACACCGCCGTGCTCGCCTATCGTGGCGACGAAGGATTTACGCCGCGCGGCATCGCCGCGCTGGCGGTCGACATGCGCTGGCCGTTCGTCGGTGCGATCGGCGGCGGAACACAGCGCATCTCGCCGCGCGTGCAACTGGTCGTGGCACCCCGGATCGCCAACCTCGCCGTACCGAACGAGGATGCCCGCGCCGTCGATCTGGAGGATTCGAACCTGTTCGCGCTCAACCGCTTCGCCGGATACGACCGGTTCGAGGATTCGACGCGGATCACCTATGGCCTCGACTATTCGCTCGATCTTCCGGGCGTCGCCGTACTGGCGACGATCGGGCAAAGCTATCGCGGGACCAACCGGCAGAGCATCCTGCCCAACGGCACCGGGCTGGACGACCGGCTGTCGGACATCGTCGGGCGTACCGACATCCGGTTCCGCGAACTGGTGACGTTCACCCACCGCTATCGACTGGACAAGGACGGGTTCAAGATGCGCCGGAACGAGGTCGACGCGACGATCGGTTCACGCCGCACCTATGCCCAGATCGGCTATCTCCGCCTGAACCGCGACATCAGCGAACTGGAGGATCTTCAGGACCGCGAGGAAGTGCGCGTCGCCGGACGGGTGGCCTTCGGCCCCTTCTGGTCGGCGTTCGCTTCCGGCACCATCGACCTTACCGACCGGTCGGAGGATGCGCTGTCGGTCGCCGACGGCTTCGATCCGATCCGCCACCGGCTGGGCGCGCAATATGAGGATGACTGCCTCCGCCTCGGCCTGACGTGGAAGCGGGATTATCAACAGGTGGGCGATGCCCGTCGGGGGAACAGCTATCTCGTGACGCTGGCATTCAAGAACCTGGGGCGATAAGGCTGGGTTCAGGCGCGTCGGGACATTGTTTTGCCCGAATGGTGCGGCACCGCGTCATCGACGCGCGCATGGGATAGTACGACCAAGTGACCAAGAACATCGTGAATGCCGGCCGCTTCGGCCGTTCGATCGTCGGGCTGACCGCATTGGCGCTCGCTTCCGCTATCGGCGCACAGACCGCCGGGCCACCGCAGGAGGGAGCGGGTTCCAACCTGAACCTGCCGGCGAACCCGACGATCCTCGGCAAGCTGGATCCCAATATCCGCAAGCCGACCGCGATCGTGAACGACACGGTGCTGACCGGCACCGACGTCGATCAGCGGATGGCGTTCGTCATCGCGCTCAACGACCTGAAACTGAGTGCCGAGGACCGCGAAGGCCTTCGCGCCCAGATCGTCCGCCTGTTGATCGACGAGACGCTCCAGATTCAGGCCGCCAAGGCCAAGGAGATCACGATCACCCCGGCCGAACTGGACCAGAGCTTCAACACGCTGGCCCGCCGTCGCAACACGACGCCGGAAGCGTTCCGCACCTATCTGCGTCAGATCGGATCGTCCGACCGTGCGCTGCGTCGCCAGATCGAAGGTGAGTTGGCATGGAGCCGCCTGTTGCGGCGTCAGGTCGAGCCGTTCGTGAACGTCGGCGAGGAAGAGGTCGAGGCGATCCAGAAGCGTCTGGAGGAATCGCGCGGCACCGACGAATATCATCTCAGCGAAATCTATATGTCGGCCACGCCCGACCGCGCCGCCGAAGTGACGGCCGGGATGCAGCGGATGATCGAACAGATCCGCCGCGGTGCGCCCTTCGAATATTTCGCGCGCAACTTTTCCGAAGCGTCCACCCGTGCGGTCGGCGGCGATCTCGACTGGGTCCGGCTGAACATGCTGCCCGAAGCGCTGCAACAGGCGGCGACGTCGATGCAGGTCGGGCAGATCGCCGGGCCGATCGAGGTGCCGGGCGGCTATTCGATCCTGTACCTCGCCGACAAGCGACAGGTGCTGACCGCCGATCCGCGCGACGCGCGCGTGGCGTTGCGTCAGCTCACCCTGCCCTTCCCGCCCGGCACGACCCAGGCACAGGCGACCCCGCGCGTCGAAGCCTTTGCCAACGCGGTGCAGACGATTCGCGGGTGCGGCGACGCGACCAAGATCGCGCAGGAGCAAAAGGCCGAGGTCGTCGACAACGATGCGGTCATCATCCGCAACCTGCCCCCGGCGTTGCAGGAAATCGTCCTCAAGCTGAACGTCGGACAGGCGACGCCGCCGTTCGGTTCGCCCGCCGACGGCGTCCGCGTGCTGATCGTGTGCGGTCGCGACGAGGCACGCACCGCCAACGTGCCGACCGCCGCGCAGATTCAGGAAGGACTGGAGCGCGAGCGCGTCAACCTTCGCGCACAGCGGATGCTGCGCGATCTGCGGCGCGATGCGGTGATTGAGTATCGTTGATCCGATGGGATCGACGACGATGCAGCTCGCGCCGCTGGCCATTTCGATGGGCGATCCCGCCGGCATCGGGCCGGAGGTGATCGCCAAGGCATGGGCAGCGCGTGATACCCATGCGTTGCCCTGCTTTTTCGCGGTCGGCGACGAGCGCGCGGTGCGGCAGATATGGGCCGGCCCGATCGAGCGGATCGACCATCCCCGTGACGCCGCGCGCGTATTCCCGCGCGCGCTGCCGATCGTGTCGGTCGTCGATGGCGGCGCGATCGAGCCGGGCCGACCCGATATCGACGGTGCGCGATGCGCGTTGCAGGCGTTGGAACTGGCCGCCGGACTGGCGCGATCCGATGCCGCATCGGCCCTCGTCACGGGTCCGGTGTCTAAGGCCGAACTGTATCGCATCGGCTTCACCTATCCGGGACAGACCGAATTCGTCGCCGAACGCTGCGGCGTGGCGCACGACAATGCGGTGATGATGCTCGCCGGGCCGACGCTGCGGGTGGTGCCGATCACGATTCACGTGCCGCTGGCGGCGGTCGGCGCATTGCTGACGGTTGAACTGGTACTGGCGCGGGCACGGATCACCGCGCGCGGGCTGACGCGGGATTTCGGGATCGAGCGTCCCCGCCTCGCCATCGCGGGCCTCAACCCGCATGCGGGCGAAGGCGGCGCGATCGGGCGTGAGGAGATCGAGGTGCTGATACCCGCGATCGAGCAGTTGCAGGCGGAAGGCATCGACATCGTCGGGCCGCTTGCGGCGGACACGATGTTCCACCCGCGCGCCCGCGCCCGATACGACGCCGCGCTCTGCGCCTATCACGATCAGGCGCTGATCCCGATCAAGACGCTGCACTTCGACGATGGGGTCAACATCACCCTCGGCCTCCCGATCGTCCGCACCTCGCCCGATCACGGCACGGCATTCGACATTGCCGGACAGGATCGCGCCGAACCGGGCGCGATGATCGCCGCGATCCGCATGGCGGGCGAAGCGGCGATGCGCCGCGCCACCGCACAGTGAGCGTCGCTCCGGTCATCGACCTGCCGCCGCTGCGCGACGTCATCGCCCGTCACGGCCTGTCCGCGAACAAGGCGCTGGGCCAGAATTTCCTGTTCGACCAGCAATTGCTCGCGCGCATCGCCCGCGTGCCGGGTGAGTTGCACGAAGCCGAAGTGCTGGAAGTCGGTCCCGGCCCCGGTGGCCTGACGCGGGCACTGCTCGCCGCCGGGGCGCGTGTGACCGCGATCGAGCGCGACCGCCGCTGCATCCCGGCACTCGACGAACTGGGCGCGGCCTTCCCCGGCCGGTTGCGCGTGATCGAGGGCGACGCACTCGAAGTCGATGCCCGTTCCCTGTTCGAAGGGCGACCGCATATCGCCTCCAACCTGCCCTACAATGTCGGCACCGCGCTGTTCGTCGGCTGGCTGTCGGCGGCGTGGGAACCGTGGTGGCAGAGTCTGACGCTGATGTTCCAGCGCGAGGTCGCCGACCGTATCGTCGCGACGACCGACAGCGACGCCTATGGTCGACTCGCGGTGCTCGCCCAGTGGCGCAGCACCGCGCGCATCGCGATGCCGGTTCACCGCAGCGCGTTCACCCCGCCACCGAAAATCATGTCCGCGGTGGTGCATGTCGTGCCGGGTGCCGCACCCGAAGGCGCGACGATGCGGACGCTGGAACGCCTGACCGCCGCCGCGTTCGGCCAACGCCGCAAGATGCTGCGCCAGAGCCTGAAAGGGGTGCCCGGTGCGCTGGACGCGGCGACGGCGGTGGGCATCGACCCCACCCGCCGTGCCGAAACGGTCAGCGTGGCGGAGTTCGTGGCGATGGCACGGGTGCTGGACACCCGCTGATCGGATACCCACGTTATCGGGAGATCACTGCAATATTGCGTACCGGGCGGTCAACCGAACCCGCGTCTCGATCGGCTTTGGCGTGATGGCAATCTCCACGCGACGAACCCCGGGCGCGCGTTGCAACGCTCCCATATCATCGGCTGAGATCGTCAACTCCATTTGCGCATTCGGGTCGTTCAGCGCCAGCAAGTTGCCCAGTTTTACGCCCGCACCGATCGCCATCGCCTCCGCCTTGGCATGGGCTGACGCAATTGCGGCGGCAGTCGCACGCCGTTGCGCGGGCGCCGGATCGCGCAACGAAAAGCCCTGAATCCGCGCATCCCGCGCACCCAGTCGGACAGTGACACCCACGGCAGTCCCCGCCCGATCGACTGCGCCAGTCTGTCCCGCCCCCTGCAGCGTCGCAATATAGCCAGTAACGGCACAATCACCGTCGCTCAGTCTGGGGCGGGGGCTATACTCGTTGCGAGTCTCGCACTTGTCGGACTGGGCTTCGGTCACGCTTACATCGCCCGAGGACAGTAGCACGTCGCGTCCAAGGAAATTTCTCAACTCGTTGACGATCGCCTGATGCTTGGTCGCCAATGCCGTGCTGGCTTCATCGGCTGTCCTGCCTTCGCCGGTAACGGAATAGGTGATGGTCGCAACGTCCGGCGGTGTTGAAACCGTGCCGACGCCCAGAACCTGAATGACCGGCACCCGGTCGTCGGCAGACTGGGCCATCGCCGGAGTCGCGGTCAGGCCCACCAGCAGCATCGTCGCAATCCGCATCGCATCTCTCCCCCGTTTTTTGTGAGGCTAAGCGCCGCGAATGACGGGGTAAAGACGACTACTGCTTCGTCGGAACCGCCGTGCCCGGCACCGGCACCACCGGCGGGGTCTGGAGCGCGGTCGCCGTCACCGGCGGCCCCTTGGCGATCGCGGCGGCTAGTTCGCCCGCCGCCGGGCAGTTCGCGCCGCACAGCGTCCTCAGCTTGGTCAGCGTATCGCGCGCCCGTGCCATCGCGCCCTTCTGGACCAGCGCCTCACCCTGTCCCTTCAACGCCGCGACGTCATTGGGTTCGAGCGTCAGTGCCTCGCGATACAGGCGGATCGACTTGCCCGGCAAATCCTGTCGCCGCGCGAGTTCGGCGAGCACGATATAGGCCTGTCGATTGCGCGGATCGATCACCAGCGCGCTTTCGATCAGCCCGTTCGCGGTGTCGAGGTCGCCGGTCGCCGCCGCTGCCCGCCCCTGTTGCAACAGGGTCAGCGAGCGCGGATCGACCTGACTGTCGGGGCGCTGCCCACTGAGCGAGGTCGACGCGCATATCAGCGCCAGTGCCGCCGCGACTGAAACCGATGTGATCCGCATCCACTTCTCCGCCATGTCCGAACCCACGATCATCCCCGGCCGAGCCGGGCGACGAAGAAACCGTCGGTCGAATCCGATGCCGGGGTGAGACGCATTCCCGGACCGTGGACGCGCCCACGCGGCAATGCAAGCGGCAGCGCGTGCCATCCGGGATGCCGCGACAGGAACGCCGCGACCTGCCCCGCCCCTTCGGCATCGAGCAGCGAGCAGACGACATAGGTGATCGTGCCGGTCGGCCCGGTCAGGTCCGCCGCCACATCAAGCAGTCGCGCCTGCGTCGCCGTCAATCGGTCGAGCCGATCCGGCGTCAGCCGCCAGCGCGCTTCGGGATTGCGCCGCCAGGTGCCGGTGCCCGAACAGGGCGCGTCGACCATCACCCAGTCGGCCTGTCCGGCGACGTCATCGAGCATCGCCGCTTCCTTGCCCGGATCGAGCAGCCGGGTTTCGGCGATGGTCACGCCCGCGCGCGCCGCGCGTGGCGAAAGGCGCGACAGGCGCCCGCGATCGGTGTCGGTGGCAAGGATGCGCCCGCGTCCGTCCATCTGCGCCGCGATCGCCAGCGTCTTGCCGCCGCCGCCCGCGCAGAGATCGATGGCGAACCCGTCCGGTTCGGCGGCCACGGCGAGCGAGACGATCTGGCTGCCGATATCCTGCACCTCGCCGCGCCCGTCGCGCATCGGTTCGCTGCGATCGACCGGCGTGTCGGCGGGAAGGCGGATCGCATCGGGCAGGTCGGCGGCCGGTTCGCCGCCGATCTCCGCGATCACCGCATCGCGATCGGTCCGCAATCGGTTGACGCGGATATCGAGCGGCGCGCGGTCGAGCAGCGCGGCGAACTCGGCATCGTCCAGCCCGGCCGATCGCAACGCATCGACCAGCCACGCCGGGGCGAACGCTTCCTGCGCGCGCGCTTCGGCGGGGTCGATTGCGGGCGGGCCATAGGTCGATCCGTCGAACGTGTCGGCCAATGCCGGGTCGGCATCGGCCAGCGTCACGATCGCCGCCCGCGCGTTGACCGGCGGCTCACCGAACCGGCGCACCGCGTCGTACGCGAGCGTGCGGATAGCGCGACGGTCTTTCGACCCGGCATAGCGCCGGGCCGCGAAAAACCGCTTGGCAACCTGATCCCCCGCCGCGCCGCCGCCGCGCGCGGCGTCAAGGATCGCATCCACCAGATCGATTGCGGCCTGGGTCCGTGCCGCCGGGGTCATGCGTGATATTCCTGTACTGTCATGCCCGACGCTACCAACATAACCTGCATCAATCCAGCCGATCGAATACCGTTCGGCGCGTGGGTACGTTCGGAACCGGGTATCGGTTGCGTTCAGCGCGTCGGATAGTTCGGGGCTTCGCGCGTGATCGTCACGTCATGCACGTGGCTTTCCTTCAATCCGGCATTGGTGATGCGGACGAAGCGCGCGCGCTCCTGCAATTCGGTAATGGTGTGCGATCCAGTATAGCCCATCGCCGCCTTCACGCCGCCGACCAACTGGTGGATCACGTCCTTCGCCGGTCCCTTGAACGCGACCTGCCCCTCAATTCCTTCGGGAACGAGCTTCAACTGATCCTTGATATCCTGCTGGAAATACCGGTCCGCCGACCCCTTGGCCATCGCGCCGACCGATCCCATGCCGCGGTAGCTCTTGTAGGCGCGCCCCTGATACAGGAACGTTTCGCCCGGCGCTTCCTCGGTCCCGGCGAGCAGCGATCCGATCATCACCGCCGATGCACCGGCGGCCAGCGCCTTTGCCACGTCGCCCGACGTGCGGATACCGCCATCGGCGATCACCGGTACGCCGCTGCCCTGCGCCGCGCGCGCGGCGTCCATCACCGCCGTCAACTGCGGTACGCCGACTCCGGCGACCACGCGGGTGGTGCAGATCGATCCGGGGCCGATGCCGACCTTGATCCCGTCCGCGCCCGCATCGATCAATGCCTTGGTCGCGTCGGCGGTGGCGACGTTGCCAGCGATGACCTGTACCGAATTGGACAGCTTCTTCACCCGCTCGACGGCGGCGGCGACCTGTTTGTTGTGGCCGTGCGCGGTGTCGATCACGATCAGGTCGCATTCGGCATCGATCAGCGCGGCGGTGCGATCGAACCCGGCATCGCCGACCGTCGTGGCCGCCGCGACGCGCAGGCGGCCCGTGCCGTCCTTGGTCGCATTGGGATAGGTGACGGCCTTTTCGATATCCTTGACGGTGATGAGGCCGACACAGGCGTAGGAATCATCCACCACCAGCAGCTTTTCGATCCGGCGCTGATGCAGCAGCCGACGTGCTTCCTCCGGTGCGACGCCGATGCTGACGGTCGCCAGATTGTCGTGCGTCATCAATTCGGCGACGGGCTGGTTCGGGTTTTCGGCGAAACGGACGTCGCGGTTGGTCAGGATGCCGACCAGCTTGCCCGATGCCTCGACCACCGGGATGCCGCTGATGCGGTGGCGCTGCATCAGCGCGCGCGCGGCGCTGAGCGGGGCATCGGGGGTAATGGTGATCGGGTTCACGACCATCCCCGATTCGAACCGCTTGACCGCGCGTACCGCCGCGACCTGTTCCTCGATGGTCAGGTTGCGGTGGAGCACGCCGATGCCGCCCAACTGCGCCATGACGATCGCCATGTCGGCTTCGGTCACGGTGTCCATTGCCGATGACAGGAACGGGATGTTCAGCGCCAGGTCGCGGGCGACGCGCGTACGCGGGTCCGCCTTGCTGGGCAGTACGTCCGATTCCGCCGGAACCAGCAGCACGTCGTCAAAGGTGAGGCCGAGGGTGATTTCCATGGGAACGTCGTCTTCTTCAGTTGGCGGGGTAGCGGGCGGGGTCGGCAAGCGCGCGGGCAAGCGCGACATGCAGATCGGCATCCTCGGCGGCACCGCCGAGTTCGAGATGGCTCAGGTCGTCGCTGGGCTTGTGATACGGCCCGTCGAGATAGGCGAACAGCCCCTTCATGTCGCTGACCGATCCGGTCGCCATGACGGCGGGGATGCCGCGCTTGCCGAACGCCCATCCGTCCTGTCGCTGGACCATGATGTTCGCTTCGGTATCGGTATCGACCTTGCGGCCGATCGCGCGGGCGGTCTGATCGACGATCGCGTCGATCTTCGGATGGTTACCGCGCCCGACCATCGCCACCGGCAGACCGGCGGGGCCGATCGCGGTGGTATCGATGTTAAGATTCGCAACGACCTTCAGCGGCGTGTCGGCGATGGCGGCGGCATAGGCGTCGGCGCCCAGCATCCCCATTTCCTCGGCCGTGGTCGCCACGAAATACACGCTGCGCGGCGAAGCCGGTCCCTTTGCCAGCACATGTGCGGTCTCGATCAGGATCGCGGTGCCGCTGGCATTGTCCGCCGCACCGTTACAGATGCGGTCGGCGGTCCCTTCGGGGCGACAGATCCCGATATGGTCCCAGTGCGCCGACAGCATCACCGCTTCGTTCGGGCGGGCGGTGCCGGGGATCATGCCGACGATGTTGGCGGTGGTAAAGCGGCGGCGGACGGTATCGGCTGCGACGTCGATCGTCGCATTCAGCGGCGTGGCGCGGAATTCCGGCTTCGCACCGGCGGCGAACTGCGCGGTCGCGCTCGCGGCATCGCCGAACAGGGCGGCAGCGGCATTGGCGGGCAGATACCCCTCGAACCCGGCGGGGAGGTCGGCGACCGGACCGGCATTGTGGCTCAGGCTGCCGCGCGCTTCGCTCCACGGCGCGGTGGCCGGAAGTACGATCAGCACCCCTGCTGCCCCGGTCGCGAGTATCGCCTTTCTGGAACCGCGCGCACCGGGCAGCGCAACCGCGACCTTCCCCTTCAGATCAAGGTTCGCCAGCACCGCCGGGGTCGCATTGCCGACGAACACCAGCGGCGCCCCCGCGATTCGCGTCTGTGCGCTGCTGCCGCCGATCACGACGATATCGCCGGGTGCGATCGTGCTGGCCGTCGCGCCCCGCCGGACGGTCACGGTCGCGGGACCAGCGACGGCGCTGGTCAATGCCACTTCCTGTCGCCAGCGGCCACCCGGCGCACCGGGTTTCAGCCCGGCGGCGGCAAATGCCTGTATCACATAGGCTTCGGTACGCTCGCCTCCGGCAGTACCGGGTTCACGCCCCTCATAATCGTCGCTGGCGAGGATCGCGATATGCTCGCGCAGCATCGCGGGCGTGATCGTCTGGGCGAAGGCGGACGTCGCGGCAAGCAGGCCGGCGGCGAGTCCGAGGATGGGGCGGAGCGACATGCGCCCCACTATCCGCCCGAACGATGACGGGCAAGCGTCAACGCGCGCGGGCGATCGTCGCGCGGGCCATTTCGACGTGCAGATCCTCGACCATGCGGTCGCGGAACCGTTCCGCCCCGCCCGATGCGGCGGCGATCAGCGCGCGGGCGTCCTCCAGTTCGGCCTCGCCCGGCGCGAAGGCGCGGTTGGCGATGTCGATCTGGTCAGGATGGATCAGCGACTTGCCATCATAGCCGATCGCCTGCCCCTCGGCGCATTCAGCGGCCAGCCCGTCGGGGTCGGACAGCGCGTTGAACACGCCGTCGATCGCCCACACGCCCGCCGCCCGCGCCGCCAGCACCACGCTCTGTAGCGCGACGCCCATCGCCGCCCGCCCCGACGACGGCGGCAGGCGCAGTCCGGCAGCGAGGTCGTTGGTGCCGATGAACAGCGCGACCACCCCCTCGGCTGCGGCGATGGCCGGTGCGGCGAGCACGCCCGCGGGCGTTTCGATCATCGCCATCACCTGTCGGCCCGGCATGGCGACGCGGGCGATCGTGTCGACCCGCTCGACCTTCGGGATCAGCACCAGCGCTGCGCCTGCCGCCTCGACCGCCGCCATGTCGTCGGCGAAGTACAGGCTGTCGACCGGGTTGATCCGGACCGCCACCGGCCGACCCGCAAACAATGCCAGCGATTCGGCCAGTGCTGCGCGCGCATCCGCCTTGTCCTCGGTCCGCACCGCATCTTCCATGTCGAGGACGACCAGATCGGCGGTCGACACCGCCGCCTTGGCGATCATGCGCGGTCGCGATGCGGGAACGAACAGCGCGGTACGCGGCGCAAGCGGGGGGAGTGGCTCCATGCCGTCGCTATGCTAGACCATGTGCAGTTGGTGCAAGCGGAGAGACGGCCATGATTCTGGGGGTAATCGCCGGACTGGTATTGATGGTGCTGCTGTACCTGTTCGCCAGCGTGAAGATCGTTACGCAGGGCTATCAATATACGATCGAGCATTTCGGCCGGTTCACTGCCGTCGCGCGGCCGGGCTTCAACTTCTATCCGGCATTTTTCTATCGTGTGGGCCGCAAGGTGAACATGATGGAGCAGGTGATCGACATTCCGGGTCAGGAGATCATCACTCGCGACAATGCGATGGTGTCGACCGACGGCGTGGTGTTCTTTCAGGTGCTGGACCCGGCCAAGGCGGCGTATGAAGTGTCCGACCTGTTCGTGGCGCTGCAACAGATCACGACGACCAATTTGCGCACGGTGATGGGATCGATGGACCTCGACGAAACCCTGTCGAAGCGCGACGAGATCAACGCGCGGTTGCTGGGCGTGGTCGATCACGCGACCAACCCGTGGGGCGTCAAGATCACGCGCGTCGAGATCAAGGACATCCGCCCGCCCGCCGACATCGTCAATGCGATGGGTCGCCAGATGAAGGCCGAACGCGAAAAGCGCGCCAACATCCTCGAAGCCGAAGGCACCCGCGCCTCCGAAATCCTGCGGGCGGAGGGGCAGAAACAGGCCCGCATCCTCGAAGCCGAAGGGCGCAGGGAATCGGCGTTCCGCGATTCGGAAGCGCGCGAACGCGCGGCGGAGGCCGAGGCGAAGGCGACTCAGGTCGTCAGCGACGCGATCGCACAGGGCGGAACACAGGCGATCAACTATTTCATCGCGCAAAAATATGTGGAGGCGGTCGGCAAGTTCGCGACCAGCCCCAATGCCAAGACGATCCTGTTCCCGGTCGAAGCGACGCAGTTGATCGGGACGCTGGGCGGGATCGGGCAACTGGCGAAGGAAGCGCTGGGCGATTCCGGGACCGTGCGCACTCCGGCTCCGCGCGATCCGCAGGTACGATGATCGACGGCGACTATGCCTGGTTGATGCTGGCGGCGGTGCTCGGCATCGCCGAGCTGGCGGTGCCGGGCGTGTTCCTGGTGTTCGTCGCGATCGCGGCGGCGATCACCGGGCTGCTCGCGCTGCTGTTCCCGGCGCTGACGCTGTCCGCCGAACTGGTGGTGTTCGGGGCGTGGAGCGTGGTGACGGTCGTGGTCGGGCGGCGCTGGTATGCCGACTATCCGGTCGAGACCGCCGACCCGATGCTGAACGATCGCGCCGCGCGGCTGATCGGACAGGTGGTGACGGTGGTCGATCCGATCGTCGGCGGCGTCGGCCGGGTGCGGATCGGCGACGGCGAATGGACCGCGCGCGGCCCCGACCTGCCACCGGGCAGCGCGGCGCGGGTCGTCGGCGTCACCGGAACGACGGTCACGGTCGTCGCCGCCGATTGACGTAGCGGCGCGGGCGCGGAACAACGGCGACTCGTATCGTTCGCAAGGATCATCGATGGACCTTACCCGTCGCGACTGGATTGCCGGGGCCGCCGCCTCCACCCTCGCCGCCGCCCTGCCCGTCCGCGCGCAGGAAGCCCTGCCCGCGCCAGACCGCGCGGCAAGGGCAACGCTGGACCGTATCGCAGAGGCGCTGCTGGTCGATTCGCCCGAAGGCGCCAGCGGCCTCGGCATCGACACCGGGGCGCGTGCGGCGCTCAAGTCGCGCCTGTCCGACCGGTCGGCGACGGGACAGCGGATGGTGGCCGATCATCTGAAGGCGCATGTCGCGACGTTGCACGCGATCGATATGTCCGCGCTGTCGCCCGCGACCCGCACCGATGTCGATGTCGTCCGCACCGCGTTCGAGACCGCGCTGGATGGGTTCGCCCTGCCGTACGGCGATGTCGCGGTCGGCGGATGGCGCAATGCGCCCTATGTCGTGATCCAGAATGTCGGTGCGTATCTCGACGTACCGCGCTTCCTCGACAGCGATCACAGTATCGCGACCAAGGCGGATGCCGACGCCTATCTCGCGCGGCTCGAAGCCTATCCGACACAACTGGACGGCGAGACCGACCGGGTGCGCGCGGCGTCGGCGCTGGGCGTCGTGCCGCCCGACTTCCTGCTCGACAAGGCGCTGGGCCAGATGACCCGCGCCCGGTCCGGCGACCCGGCGACATGGGATGTCGTGACGTCGCTGGCGCGGCGGACGAAGGATATTCCGGGCGACTGGACCGCGCGCGCCACCGCCATTGCGGCGCAGAAGGTCGCGCCCGCGCTCGACCGCCAGATCGCCGCGCTTCGGGCGGACCGCGCGAAGGCGACCGGAGATGCAGGCATGTGGGCGCGGCCCGATGGCGACGCATGGTATGCATGGGCGCTGCGGGCATCGACCACCACGACCATGACCCCGGACGAGGTTCATGCGAAAGGCCGCGACGAACTGGCGCGGTTGCAGTCGGAGATGGACGCGATCCTCCGCCCATTGGGCTATACCAGCGGATCGGTCGGCGAACGCATGACCGCGCTGGGCAAGGACAAGCGCTTCACCTTCCCCAACGACGATACCGGCCGGGCGCAGATCATGGCGCTGGTACAGGATCGCCTTGCCGATATCCGCCGCCGGATGCCGCGCGCCTTCACGACCCTGGCCCCGGGCAATGTCGAGGTACGGCGTATCCCGGTGGTCGAGGAAGCCGGAGCGCCCGGTGCCTATGGCGGGCCGGGATCGATCGACGGCAAGGTGCCGGGCAAGATGTGGATCAACCTGCGCACCACCGATATCTGGACCCGCTATTCGCTGCCGACGCTGACCTATCACGAGGCGATTCCCGGCCATGTGTGGCAGGGCGAATATACGTTCCGCCTGCCGCTGATCCGCTCGATGCTCGGCTTCAACGCCTTTTCGGAAGGCTGGGCGCTGTATGCCGAACAGTTGGGCGACGAACTTGGCGCGTATGACGGCGATCCGGTCGGGCGGCTCGGCTATCTGCAATCGATCGCGTTCCGGGCATGTCGGATGGTGGTCGATACCGGCCTTCATGCGAAGCGGTGGACCCGGCAACAGGCGATCGACTGGTTCGCGCAGACCAACGGATCGACGGTCGACGAGGTGTCGGGCGAGGTCGACCGATACTGTTCGTGGCCGGGTCAGGCGTGCGGCTACAAGGTCGGTCATGGCGAGATCAACCGGCTGCGGACCAAGGCGCAGGCTGCGCTTGGGCCACGGTATGACTTCAAGGCATTCAACGATGCCGTCGTGCAGGGCGGCGGCGTGCCGATGACCGTGCTGGAGCGCAACGTCGATGCCTTCGTCGCGAAACGGCGGGGGTAATCACACCACCGCCGGACGGTCCTGCCGCTCCGTGTCCATCGCGACCCGGCGGCGCGGCAGCGCTTCGGGCATCTCGTCGCGGATATAGGCCAGCATCGCCTCGCGCAGCGCGCAACGCAGGTCGAATGCGCGCGCCGCGTCGGTGGCGGTGGCAAGGATGCGGACCTCGATCGCGTCGGGTTTGGTGTCGGTCACCTGCAACACGAAGGCGCGACCGTCCCATAGCGGTTCGGCGCGGACGACCTCCTCGAACCGGGCGCGCAGCCGGGGGATGTTGGCGGTCGGGTCGAGCCAGAAGAACGCCGATCCCAACAGGCCGCTGGTCCGCCGGGTCCAGTTCTGAAAACTCTCCTCAAGAAACTTCGATACCGGCACCACCAGCCGCCGTTCGTCCCACAGCGCGACGACGACATAGGTCAGGCGAATCTCCTCGATCCGGCCCCATTCATTTTCGATGATGACCACGTCGTCGATGCGGATCGGTTCGGTGAACGCCATCTGGATACCGGCGATGATGTTCTTGAGCGCCGGTTGCGCGGCGGCACCGACCGCAAGGCCCGCCAGACCCGCCGACGCCATCAGCGTCACCCCGACCGACCGGATGCTGGGGATCGACAGCAGCATGAGGCAGATGGTGATGAAGCCCACGCCGATGATCGCGATGCGACCGAGGATCGCGCTGCGTGTCCGCCGCCGCCGGGCGCGCAGATTGTCGGCGACGGTGATATCGGTCGCGATCTCGATCGCCTTCACCGACCCGCGGATCATCGCGATGGCGAACCACCCCATCAGCAACGGAACGACCAGCCCCGCGACCTGCGTCCACAGATCGTCCCACCGATCGGGCAGGCGCAACGGCTTGCGCACCCCGGCCAGCGCGATCGCGACCAATATCCACCGCGCGGGCCGCCACGCCTGATCGACATAGACGTCATCGACCGACCCCGGCGTGCGCGCGGCGAACCGTCGCAACAGACGGAAGGTGACGCCGTGCAACAGCAATGCCGCCAGCACCGCGATCGCGATCGTTCCCAGATCGAGGGCAATCGGCGGCAGGTCGTTCAACGTTCGTTCGATATTGCGCATGGAGACGCAAACCTGCTGCGACGCAGCATGTTCCCCCATCCGCCCGTCGCATCCCTCGCGCGGGCACATGCGCGAGACTTGGCTTTCGCGGCCCGAGCGGCTAGGTTGTCGCCTGACCGAAACATTCCCCGAAAGCATTGAACTTTGACAGACGCGACGCTGATCGCCGACCCATCCGATATCGCGCCAATCTCGATCGTCGAGGAAATGCGGTCGAGCTATCTCGACTATGCGATGAGCGTGATCGTGTCCCGCGCGCTGCCCGATGTTCGCGACGGGTTGAAGCCGGTACATCGCCGCATCCTGTTCTCCGCGCAGGAATCGGGCTTCACGCCGGGCAAGGCGTATCGCAAGTCGGCGCGCATCGTCGGCGACGTGATGGGTAAATACCATCCGCACGGCGACACCGCGATCTATGACGCGCTGGCGCGCATGGCACAGCCTTGGTCGCTGCGGCTGCCGCTGATCGACGGTCAGGGTAATTTCGGATCGATGGACCCCGATCCCCCCGCCGCGATGCGCTATACCGAAGCGCGGCTGGCGAAGTCGGCGATGGCGCTGCTCGACGATCTCGACAAGGATACCGTCGATTTCGTGCCGAACTATGACGGGTCGGAACGCGAACCCGCCGTACTGCCCGCACGCTTCCCCAATTTGCTGGTCAACGGCGCGGGCGGCATCGCCGTCGGCATGGCGACCAACGTGCCGCCGCACAATCTGGGTGAAGTGGTCGATGCCTGCCTCGCCACGATCGATCGCCGGGTCGAGGGCGGCGAGCCGCTGACGCACGAGGAACTGTGCGAGATCGTGCCGGGGCCGGACTTTCCGACCGGGGCGCTGATGCTGGGCCGCGCCGGTGCCCGTGCGGCCTATGCCACCGGGCGCGGATCGGTGATCCTGCGTTCGCGGCACATCGTCGAGGCGCGCGGCGAGCGTCGCTCGATCGTGCTGACCGAAATTCCGTTTCAGGTCGGCAAGTCCGGGCTGGTCGAGAAGATCGCCGAGGCGGCGAAGGACAAGCGCATCGAGGGCGTCAGCGACATTCGCGACGAATCGAACCGCGAAGGCGTTCGCATCGTCATCGACCTGAAGCGCGATGCGACCCCTGACGTGGTGCTCAACCAGTTGTGGCGGCACACCCCGGCGCAATCGAGCTTTGCCGCCAACATGCTCGCCATTCGCGGCGGCCGCCCCGAACTGCTGAACCTCGGCGAGATCATCGACGCGTTCGTCGGGTTCCGCGAGGAAGTCATCACCCGCCGGTCGAAGTTCGAACTGGCGAAGGCGCGCGACCGTGCGCACCTGTTGCTCGGCTTGGTGATCGCGGTCAGCAACATGGACGAGATGGTTCGGATCATCCGCGGGTCGGAAAGCCCGGCGGCGGCACGCAACGCGCTGTTGATGCGCGAATGGCCGGTGGCGGAGATCGCGCCGTATCTGAAGCTGGTCGAAGCGGTCGAAGCGGATCATGTCGGCGATTATTACCGCCTGTCCGACCTTCAGGTCCGCGCGATCCTCGACCTGCGGCTCCATCGCCTCACCGCGCTGGGCCGGGACGAGATCGGCGACGAGCTTCGCACGCTGGCCGCGTCGATCGCGCATCTGCTCGACATTCTCGGCGACCGGGCCAAGCTCTATGCCGTCATGCGGCAGGAACTGGTCGATGTTCGCGCCGAATTCGCAACGCCGCGCCGGACCGAAATCGCCAATGCCGCCGACGGCATCGACGACGAGGACCTGATCGAGCGTGAGGAGATGGTCGTCACCGTCACGGTGCAGGGCTATATCAAGCGCACGCCGCTCGACGCCTTCCGTGCACAGAAGCGCGGCGGCAAAGGTCGCGCAGGAATGGCGACCAAGGACGAGGACGCGATCACCAGCCTGTTCGTGACGTCCACGCACACGCCGGTCCTGTTCTTCTCGACCGCGGGCAAGGTCTATCGCATGAAGGTGTGGCGCCTTCCCGAAGGCGGTCCGGCCACGCGCGGACGGCCGATGGTGAACCTGTTGCCGCTGGCGGCTGGCGAGACGATCTCGACCGTGCTGCCCTTGCCGGAGGACGAGGATCGCTGGGGCGACCTGCACGTCATGTTCGCCACCGCCAACGGCACGGTGCGCCGCAATTCGATGGATGCGTTTGCCAACGTGCCGACCGCGGGCAAGATCGCGATGCGGTTCGAGGACGATAACGACGACCGCCTGATCGGCGTGGCGCTGCTGACCGAGACGGACGACGTGCTGCTGGCGACGCGCGCGGGCAAGGCGATCCGCTTCTCCGCCACCGATGTGCGCGAGTTCCAGAGCCGCACGTCGACCGGCGTGCGCGGCGTCACGCTGGCCAAGGGCGACGAGGTGATCTCGCTCTCGATCCTCGGCGGCACCCCGTTCGATGTCGAACAGCGCGAGGCATATCTGAAGGCCGCGCCGTGGAAGGAAGGCGACCGCGAACGGACGCTGGACGACGCGACGATGGATGCGATGGAACAGGCGGAACAGTTCATCCTGACCGTCACCGCCAATGGCTATGGCAAGCGCACGTCCGCCTATGAATATCGCCGCACCAATCGCGGAGGTCAGGGGATCACGAACATCGTAACCTCCGATCGCAACGGGCCGGTCGTCGCCAGCTTCCCGGCGCATAACGGCCAGCAGTTGATGCTGGTCACCGATCAGGCGAAGCTGATCCGTACCACGGTCGGCAGCATCCGCGTGGCGGGCCGCAATACGCAGGGGATCACGATCTTCCGTGTCGGCGCGAACGAGCATGTCGTATCGGCGGCGAAGATCGACGAGGACGAGACGCCGGAGAACGACGCCGAAGCGATCATTGCCGAGGAAGCGGCGGTGGTGTCGCCCGACGCCGACGATTCGATCCGGCTCGACGATGGCACCGGCCCCGACACGATCGACGAACGGATCGAGGAAGAATGACCGACCTTACCGCGTTCAAGGTGCTGACCGCCGATCAGATGGCGGCGCTGGAAGCCGATGGCAGCTTCGCCGGTGCGCCGGTCGATCTGGCCGACGGCTATATCCACCTGTCGACCTTCGCCCAGTTGACCGAGACGGTCGACAAGCATTTCGCCGGACAGGATGCGCTGCATGTCGCCGAAGTCGATCTGGAGGCACTGGGCGATGCGGTGAAGTGGGAACCGTCACGCGGCGGTCAGTTGTTCCCGCATATCTATGGGCCGCTGCCGCTGTCGGCGGTGGTGGCCTATGGCCCATTGCATCGCGACGCGGACGGCACGGTGCGCCGACCCGTTACCGGGTAGGAACAGCACTTTACCCGGAGGCCGGTTTCCGATATTTCTGTCTTTACAGAAATAGAGAGAACCGATGGCGTTGCTCGATCATCCCGATGCCCGGACCTTCATCCTCCATTGGGGAGAGATGGGAACGCAATGGGGCGTCAACCGGTCGGTCGGACAGGTGCACGGGCTGCTCTATCTGTCCGACCGGCCGTTGCCTGCCGATTCGATCGTCGAAGCACTGGGCCTTGCGCGGTCGAATGTTTCGACGGCGCTGAAAGAATTACAGTCCTACGCCATCGTCCGCCGGGTCCATGTCGAGGGCGACCGCCGCGATCATTTCGTGGCGGAGAGCGATCCTTGGGAAATGCTGTTGCGGATCGCCGCCGAACGCAAGCGGCGCGAAATCGACCCGACGATCGCGTTGCTCGGCGAATTGTCGTCGCGGCTGGCGGCGGACGACACCGCCCCGCCCCATCTGCGCGAGCGGGTGTTGCAGATGCACGACTTCATCGGCGCTACCGGCAACTGGTACGAACAGATGCGGGTACTTCCCAAGCCGACACTGGTGGCGCTGATGAAACTTGGCGCAAAGGTCGCCCGCTTCCTGCCCGGCCGCAAAGCCGACTGAACGCGCCGCTTATTTGCCTGTCGGTTTCTGATTTTACAGAAATAACGGTTACAACCAACGGAGGACGGCATGGAGACGAATACCTCGCATCGCACCACCGCCGCGCTGCGGATCGCGGGGGCGATCGGCGTCGCGCTGATCGTCGCGCTCGGTGGCTATCTCCTGCTCGAAGCGACGCAGCCTGATACCGGCCTCGTCAGTTTCTCGTTCCTCTTGATATTGCCAGCGGGCCTCAGTGCCTTCGCCGCCTATGTCTCCGATCCGATGGCGACCCGTCCCTATCGGCATTACCTGTGGATGCCGTCCTATCTTCTGCTGGCGACCATTGTGTTGTCGCTGGTGGTGCTTCGGGAAGGCGTTATCTGCGTCCTGCTGCTGACCCCGTTATGGTTGTTGAGCGGCTGGGCGGGCGCGGCGATCGCATACCGGATGCGGCGGCGGGGCGAACCGGGCAATCGGCTGCATTCGGCTGCGCTGCTGGTGATCCCGTTGCTGGCGATGCAGGTCGAGCCTGCGATCCCGTTGCCGACCGACCATGCGACCGTCGAACGCAGCATCGTCATTGCCGCGTCCCCCGAAACGCTGTGGCCGTTGCTGCGCGGCGTGCCCGACGTGCGGCCGGGGGAAGGAAAGTGGAATTTGTCGCAGGATCTGTTCGGCATCCCCCGCCCGATCGGCGCCACCCTGTCGCACGACGGCATCGGCGGCGACCGCTACGGCGTGTGGGAACACGGCATCCGCTTCCGCGAACGGATCGTCGAATGGGAACCGGGGCGGCGGATCGGCTGGACGTTCCTGTTCGACGACATGAAGGGATGGGATTTCACCGACCGCCACCTGCATCCCGACAGTCCGTATTTTCAGGTGACGACCGGTGGATACCGGATGAAACCACTTGGTGACGGTCGCACCTTGCTAACCGTGCATACCAGCTATCGCATTGCCACCCCGGTCAACGCCTATGCCCGGATGTGGGGGGAGTTGTTCCTCGGCGATCTGGAGAACAATCTCCTCGCGATAATCCGGCAACGTGCCGAACACCCGCTGGATAGCGGGGCCGCTTCGGGCTATCGCCCCGGTCATGCACTATGACGTACACATCATCGGCGGCGGGCTGGCCGGGTCCGAGGCCGCGTGGCAATTGGCCGAAACCGGCGCGAAGGTCCGCTTGTCCGAAATGCGCGGCGGGGGCGACACCACCCCGGCGCATCAGGGCGACAGCCTCGCCGAACTGGTCTGTTCCAACAGCTTTCGCAGCGACGATGCCGAATCGAACGCGGTCGGGTTGCTCCATGCCGAGATGCGCGATCTGGGGTCGCTCATCATGGCCAAGGGCGACGAGCACAAGGTGCCGGCGGGATCGGCACTCGCGGTCGATCGCGACGGGTTTTCGGCGGGCGTTACCGCCGCATTGGAAGCGCACCCCAACATCACCATCGTGCGCGAGCGGATCGATACGCTGCCGGATGCCGGTGCGACGATCGTCGCCACCGGGCCGCTGACCGCGCCGTTACTGGCCGACAGCATCGGCGGCGCGACCGGCAGCACGGCGCTGGCGTTCTTCGATGCGATCGCCCCGATCGTTCACCGCGATTCGATCGACATGGACGTGGCATGGTTCCAGAGCCGCTGGAACAAGGGTGACGGCCATGATTATATCAACTGCGCGATGAACCGCGAACAATATGAAGCTTTTCACGCCGGGCTGATCGCGGGCGAGAAAGCCGAGTTTCGCGAATGGGAGAACGTCCCCTATTTCGAAGGCTGTATGCCGATCGAGGTGATGGCGGAACGCGGGCTTGACACGTTGCGTTTCGGGCCGATGAAGCCGGTCGGGCTGGACGATCCCCGCACCGGGCGCTGGCCACATGCGGTGGTGCAGTTGCGGCAGGACAATGCGTCGGCGACATTGTGGAACATCGTCGGGTTTCAGACCAAGCTGAAGCATGGCGAACAGGTGCGCTTGTTCCGGACCATACCGGGGCTGGAAAATGCCGAGTTCGCGCGGCTGGGCGGGCTGCATCGCAACACGTTCATCCGATCGCCCGAACTGCTCGACCCGACCCTGCGGCTCAAGGCGCGTCCGCATCTGCGGTTCGCGGGGCAGATGACCGGGTGCGAAGGCTATGTCGAAAGCGCCGCCGTCGGGCTGATGGCCGGACGGTTCGCTGCCGCCGAACTGGCGGGTACGACGCTGGCGCCGCCCCCGGTCGAAACCGCGCTGGGCGCGCTGCTGAACCACATCACCGGTGCGGCAGTGGCCGATACCTATCAGCCGATGAACGTCAATTTCGGGTTGATGCCGCCGATCCCCGGCCGCACGAAAAAGGCCGACCGCAAGAAGATGTACACCGCCCGCGCGCGTGACGCCTTCGCCGAATGGGCGGCGGCCTGACCGTCACCGGCGGGTGAGGTTCAGCACCAGCAGATTCGCACCCGCCGCCAGCATCAGCAAGCCGATCCCACCGATCGGGCCATAGACCGGCCCCCAGCCGACAATGGCGGCGGCAAGCGCGGCCACGACCATCGCCCATCCGGCGGGGCGTAACCATCGCCGGTTATGCGGACGCAACCGGTCGCGATGCCGGTCGGTGGCAAGCGCCAGCAGCGACAGCGCGGCGACGGCGGCGATCAGGGCGAGGAGGATCATTCGGCGGGTGCCCATGCGTTGGAGGAAACCGGCATCTCGCGGACCGCGCGGCGGCGCGCTTTCGGCCGAAAACGATGGACGCGCCATGCGGCAAAGGCGAACCCTGCCCCCAGACCGGCCAGCGTCAGATCGGCCCCGGCCAGCACCCAGTCGCCGCGAAGGATCGTCGCGACCAGCCCGGTCGGCAGCGCCACCAGATTATACAGCGGCAACGCCAGCAGTAACCCGGCCAGCAGGCCGAGCAACTCGACCCACGCCCGGTTCGGCTGACGGACCAGCGCATAGGCGAACACGATACCCCAGCCGACGAACATCGCGTTGATCTCGCCATCGGCACGGCGTTCCATACCGAGCGGCAGCAAGCGGTTCGCCCAGAGATACAACGTCATCGCGATCGGGAAACCGGCGACGAAGCCGATGTTCAACCGCTCGACCATACGAAAGCCGAACGGCGGTCGCGCGGGATCGGGCAGCCGCTCGCGCCGCTTGACCGTCCATAGCACCAGCCCGCTGGCGACCATGATCGACCCCGCGATCCCGCACAGGAAATACAGCCAGCGTATGCCGAAATCGCCGAACCGCCCGGCATGCAGCCCGACCATCGCCCCTTGCGTCACCGTCGCCCCGTCGGGTGCCGGCGCACGCCACACCTCGCGACCGGTCACGCCGTCATAGGCGATGCTGGGCGTGCGGGCCGACAGCATCGACGTGCCGGCGCGAGTCATCGTGATCCGCGCCGCCGCGTCGTTGGGATTGGTCACGCCGACATAGCCGACCGGCCCGCCCAATTCCCGCTCGGCATCGCGCAGCAACGGTGCGATCGGGGTCAACGGCACGACCCGTTCGGCACGTTCCACCACCGGCGCCTGCGGAAACACGGCGGCGAACAGCTTGGTCTCGTCGGTATAGTTGGCGACCACCGCCCACGGCATCAGCATCGCCATCAGCGTGACCAGCCCGGTATAGGTAATCATCAGGTGAAACGGCAGCGCCAGCACCGCACTGGCATTATGACCGTCCAGCCACGACCGCTGCCCCTTGCCCCGGCGCAAGGTGAAGAAGTCGCGGAAAATCTTCTTGTGGGTGACGATCCCGGTCAGGATCGCGACCAGCATGAACATTGCGGCGATGCCGACAATCCACCGCGCCCAGAAGACCGGCATGTAATGCAGGTCGAAATGGAACCGATAGAAGAAGTCGCCGCCGCGCGTTTCGCGTGCCGTCACCGCCTGCCCGTCCGCGCCGATCAGCGCCTGCGTATCGCGACGTCCGCGGCCGCGTCGGCGCTCCTCGCCCTTCTCGACCTGCGGTTGCCAGAAGACCTGCGACCCGGCGCTTTCCGTGGTCGGCACCGGGATGAACCAGCTTTGCGCATCGGGCGCGCGCTTCGTCAGATACGCGACCGCGCCCGACACCACCCGTTCGGGCTGTTCGATCTGCGCCAGTTCGGGCCGGGTCCACCGGTTCAGCGCCTCGCGCCAATAGGCGGCGGTCCCGGCGACGAACACCGCGAACAATATCCAGCCGAGCAACAGCCCGGACCAGGTGTGCAGCGTCGATTGCGACTGGCGAAACCCCTTCATATCCGTCCCCCGGAAGCGATCGACGCCCATGCGATCGCGCCGCCGATGCCGCCCGCGATCGTCAGCGTCCACAGCGCGCGCCAGCCGCTGCGCGCGGCATAGGCCCACATCACCGCGACCGCGCACACCACGAACGCGATCAGCGTGGCGGTGATGGTCGCCGCGACGCGGTCACCCGGCAGGATGCGAGCCAGCGCCATCGCCCACAGGCTGGCGACGGCATAGCCGCCGGGCACCGCCGCGATCAGCCGCAACAGATTGTCGCCATGCCGCCGCCAGCGGACATCGGTGGCCCGATCCGCGCTGGTCATGGCAAATTGACCCGCACGCTGGCGAACACGGTGCGCGGGCTGCCGTAGTAATTGCCGCGCCCCGTGCTGGAGATGCGCGAATAATATTCGCGGTCGAGCAGGTTGTTGACGTTGACCGCCAGCGACACCTGTTCGGTCAGCTTGTACCCGGCGCGCAGGTCGACCACCGCATAGCTACCCTGTCGCACGATCGTCGAGGGACGGAACGACCCATTGCTATTGGTGCCCGCCGCCGTACCGCTCCACGTCTTGTCGAACCACGTCACGCCTGCCCCGACGCTGGCCCCCGCCAGCGGACCATCGACTGGCTCATAGTTGCTGAACAGCTTGACCATGTGCTCGGGGATGACCGGCAACAGGCTGATCCCCTCCAGCGTGGTGTTCGCATCCTCCAGATATTTGGTGCGGGTGAAACTGTACCCGCCGTTCACGCGCCAACCGGGCAGGATCTCGCCACTGGCTTCCGCCTCGAACCCGCGTGCGCGAACCTTGCCGATCTGGAACACGACGGTCGGCAGTTCGGGGTCGTTGAACAGGCGGTTCGACTGGGTGATCTGATACACCGCCGCGGACAACAGCAACCGATCGTTGGCGAGCGACAGCTTGGTGCCAGCCTCGAACTGTTCGCCGATCAGCGGTTCGATCTGTTGCCCGTCCGGCCGGGCGCGGCCGACCGGCGGCGCCTGCGGCGTGAAGCTGTCGGCATAGCTGGCATAAACGTTGAGCACCGGCGTCACGTCCCACACCACCCCGGCATAGGGAGTGAAGCGGTTGTCGAAGCTGTAGCGTGTCGGCAACGGGATTGGGCCGGTCGCGACCCGCGTGGTGGCGATCGTGGTATCCCACCACGTCATCCGTCCGCCGCCGACCAGCGTCAACCCGGCCAGCGGGCTGATCCGCATCTGACCATAGATGCCGTATTGCTCGATCTCGGTCGTCGATCCGCCGAACACCTGTGTTACCGGTCCCGCCGGTCCCGGATAGGTCGGCGACGGGCCATAGGGGTTGAGCGCCGGTTCGGCGGGCGACACCGGGTTGTACACGTCGATCCGCGCATAGTTGGACAGGCGGGTGAAGTCCGACGTCGCGGAACTCCCCTGATAATCGGTGCCGAGGATCAGCGTCTGGTCGCGCCCGAACAACGGGAAGCTGCCGACGCCGTTGAAGTCGAACGCGCGCGACTGCATCGTACTGTCCCCGCGATAGGCGATGTGGCTGGTCACGCCGTTGGTCGCGGTCACCGGCTGATTGCCGATATAGCTGTAGACGTCGATACGATCGACGTTGCTGAGCAGGCCGGTGGCGCGCAGTGTCCAGCGGTCGCTGACCCGGTGCGCGACCTCGACGAAGCCCGACCAGCTTTCCGAACGGAAGCGGTTCCAGTCCGCGCCGAGATAGGTCGAACGGTCGATGTCGAGCAATTGCCCGTCGCCGCCATCCGTACCGCCAATGATACCGGGGAGGCCCGACTGGACCGCCGGCTTGAACAATTCGTAATTGCCGCCAACGGTCAGAGTGGTGTCATCGCCGATCTTGGTATCCGCGACCGCGAACGCGCCGAAGCGATAGCGGTGGGCGGTATCGAAGAACTGATCCTGATCCTGCAGCACCGCGCCGACGCGCAGGCCGGAATATTCGTCGAGCGGCGTGGATACGTCGATCTCACCCCGGAAATTGTCGTAGCTGCCATAGCCCGCCAGCGCGCTGGCGCGAAAGCTGTCGAACGGGCGCTTGCGCACCAGATTGATGCTGCCCGCCGGGTTGCCCGCGCCGCTGAACAGTCCGGCGGGGCCACGCAGCACCTCGATCCGGTCGTACAGGAACAGGTCGGGGACCACCGCCGGAAAGCCGAAGCCCATCGTCGGCACGCCATCGACCAGATAGTTGCTGATCGTGAAGCCGCGCGACAGGAACGACGGGTCCTCGCTGCCGACACCCGTGATGGTGATCCCGGGCGTGGCGGTCAGCGCGTCTTCGAGGGTGAACAGGTTGCGCTGCTGCAACTGGACCTGATCGATCACGGTGATGGTATTCGGGACGTCCTTGAGCGGCGTGACGGTCTTGCCGACTTCCTGCCCATAGCTCTTGCCGACGACGATGATTTCATCGCCCGACCGCTGTGTCTGGGTATCCTCGTCCCGTTCATCGGTCGCGACCACCGGATCGGCCAGCGCCGGACCGGCCGCCACCGCTGCCATCAGGATCGCGGCGATCGCCGTCGAGCTGTTGGAACGAAACATCTTTCCCCCTTTATGCGACTCAATCTCAATTGATGACGGCTCCCCTAGGGGCAATTGAGTCGCAATGCAACGCTATTGCGACCTATTATCAATCCGGGTAGGACAACGTCGATGACCGGTGGTAGCGCCGGTCCGATGGAGACTGGACGATGCGGACCCTTGCCCTGTTGCTCGCGCTGACCCTGCCCGCCGTGGCGGACGCGCATGAAGTGTGGATCGAGCGCGATGCCACCGGCCCGGCGCGAATCTATCTGGGCGAACCGGCCGAGCCGATGCCGGTCGGCGGCGATCCCGAATTTCCGCGACTGGTGGCGCCGCGCATCGTCGCTGCTGGCAACGCCCCGCTGGTGCGCAAGGCGGGTTTCCTCGAAGCGGCGGTCCCGGCGGGCGACGTTCGCGCAACCGACGATGGCGTCTTCGCCCCGTGGGGCGAGCCCACCGCACGCGAGGCTGTCGTCTATTACGCCCGCGCCGGACGCAGCGAGGCGGCCACGCGGATGCCCTATGAGATCGCGCCGCTCGACGCCGGTGGCACCCGCTTCGCGCTTATGCAGGCGGGGAAGCCGGTCCCGGCCGCGAAGATCACGATCGTCTCACCCGACAAATGGACCAAGGTGCTGACTGCCGACGCCAACGGTGCGATCACCGTGCCGTCGCTGGGCGCGGGCCGGTATCTGTTGAGCGCGACCCATGTCGAGAGCGGTCAGCTTCGCGTTCCGGCCGGCGCGGTCACGAAGATCCATCACACCGCCACCACCACGTTCGTCGCGCCATAAGCGAACGACGGGGGCGGTCAGTGCGCGGTGAGCAGCAGGACCGCCCCTTCGTTACCGTACATGCCGCGCAGTTCGGCAATGGTCACACTGACCGGCAACGCCGTTCCGTCGTTCGACAGCAATTGCGATTCGAGCGTACACGGCCCTTCCCCGCTCATCACCATGTCCAGCGCCTCGCGGAACGCGACACGGTGCGTGAGGGGGACGAGGCTGGACAATGCGACATGCCGCAACCGTTCTTCGGACAGGGCCATGCGGGCATAGAAGGATGAATCCGCCTGTTCGATCATGCCCCGCGTGTTGACGCGGACATAGCTGATACCGGCATGGACCGCGATCGCGTCGCGGATCGCCTTTTTCGCATCGGCCAGACGGTGACGCTGCACGTCGTCGGTAATGTCGTGGAACACGATCGTGGCGTGATGCGCCGATGGATGGACCGCCACCCGCACCCACGCTCCCGGCCGAAACAGCGAGGGCACCTCCACCGAACATGGTTCCTTGCCTCGCATCGCACGGTTGACGCAGGTCTCGGCCAGCGATCCCTTCAGTTCGGGCATCGCTTCGAACACATGCCGTCCGACCAGCCCGATCCCGGCACGATCGACCAGCGCGTGCGCGACCCGGTTCGCCACCAGAATCGTCATGTCGCCATCGAGGACGAACACCCCGTTGGGAATGCATTCGGCGAACTCTCGCACCGATGGCAGGACCGGCGCGGTCGACGTGCAGCCCGGTCGAATCTCATCATAGCGCGCCGCCGACAGCAACACATGGGTCGGACGACCGTGATGGGTCACGACGATCGGTTGATCGTGCTGTTGTTGGCGAAGTTGCCCGAATTGCCGCACGAACTCGGCGGAAGAAACGATCCGTTGCGAACTGCCCGGGGCCTGTACGACAGTCGGCTCTGCCGGATTCATGGGATCGATGCCTTTATTGCACTGTTTCAGCGAATTAATGTCAGCATGAACAGCTTAACCTGACCGTACAAGTCGGAACCGAAACAACCGCCAACTTATATGGTACACGGTATGAACTTTACGCAACGGGCCGTTGTGGTAGCGGTATCAGGCTGATAGGCTTCCCGAAAAGAACCGGGAGAGCGATGTGACGATATGGCGGACAGGCGCGGCGGCGCTGGCGATGATGCTGGCTGATCCGGCGGCGGCACAGCATTGGGTGGGAAGCTGGGCCACTTCGGTCATCAAGCCGAATGGCGATCAGGTGCTACCGGCAGCCCCGGCGACGACCGGCACGGTACGACAGATCGTGCGGGTTTCGATCGGCGGCCGGGCATTCCGCGTGCGATTTTCCAACGCGTTCGGTGCCACCGCGCTCCGCATTTCGGGTGCGAACGTCGCGCTTGCCGCCGGTCCCGGGAACCCCGCGACCCGCGCAGGCAGCGATCGGGCACTGACCTTTGCCGGGCGGCGCGACGTCGCGATACCGCCGGGGGCCGACTGGTGGTCGGACCCGGTCGCGATGCCACTTCCCGCATTGGCCGATGTCGCGATCAGCATCCGCTTCGCCGGGCTGCCTGAACAACAGACGGTCCATACCGGTGCACGCACCCGTAGCTGGATCGCACAGGGCGACGCCCTTTCCGATGCGAAATTCGCCGGAGCGACCCCGGCCGAACGCTGGTTCCAGATCGGGGGCATCGCGGTCGATGCCGTACGCCCGGCCCGTGCGATCGTCACGCTGGGCGATTCGATCACCGACGGATATGGTGTGAAGCCGGACAGTAACACCCGCTGGACCGACGGCCTTGCCCGGCGTCTGGCGGCGGGACGAGCGACGCGCGACGTCGGTGTGCTGAACCACGGGATCGGCGGCAATTGCGTGCTGATCGAATGTATCGGACCCAATGCACTGGCGCGGTTCGACCGCGACGTGCTGAGCCAGCCCGGCGTCCGCTATCTCATCCTGCTCGAAGGGATCAACGATCTGGGTGCGTTGACCCGCGAGCGTCCTGCGACGCCCGAAGAACATCGCGCCCATGTCGCCCGCATCATCGCGGGCTATGCCCAAATCGTCGCCCGCGCCCGGTCGGCGGGCATCGTTGCGATCGGCGGGACCGTCATGCCGTATATCGGTAGCGACTACTACCATCCTGATGCGGCCAACGAAGCCGATCGACAGGCAGTGAACGCATGGATTCGCACGCCCGGCAATTTCGACGCGGTGATCGATTTCGACCGGGCGACGCGCGATCCGGCGCGACCCGACCGCCTGCTCCCGGCGTACGATTCCGGAGATCACCTCCACCCGTCCGCCGCCGGGTATCAGGCGATGGCGGATGCAGTGCCGTTGACGCTGTTCGCGCGATAGGAGGATCGACGACCGGGCCGCACCTGCGGCCCGGTCGTCATGGTATTAAAACCGGATACGTCCCGTCACGCCATAGGTGCGCGGCTCGGCCAGATATTGCGAAAAAATCTGACGCCCGCCGGGATAGGTCGGATCGACGAACGGCGCGGACCCGACGCCCGGCGTGAACGGCGCGACTCCGGTGCCGCCTTCCTGAAACGGCGAATTGAACGCGACCTGCGTATATTGTTCGTTCAGCAGGTTCTGGCCCCAGACCTCGATCGCCCATGTCTGATCGCGACCCCGGATACCGACGCGGCCATTGACGACCACATAGGAATCCTGCGCCTTTTGCGGGAACAGGTCCGATCCGGTGTTGAAGTCTCCGGTCATGCGCGTGTCGAGATAGAACAGCCCGGACAGGCCCGAAGACCCGATATCGGGTGTGAACGCCGCCGACGCCGTGGTCACGATCTCCGGCGCGTTCGACAGGTTGCTGCCCGGCAAGGCGCGCAGCGACGGGTTGAGCGGCGATCCCGAATCGCTTCCGACCAGATTGTTGCGATATTTCGTGTCGGCATAGGTCAGGCCGAGGTTGATACGGACATCGCGTGCGGGCGCGATCGACGCTTCGAGTTCGACGCCCTGCGACCGGACGCCATAACCGACATCCCCCTTGGCACACGCGCCGGTCGATGCCGCCGGGTTCAGGTTGAAGCCCGCCCCCGCCACGATCGTCGGGTTGACGAAGTTCGGCGTTCCCGGCCGGACGCTCTGGTCGCGGTCCGCGCCGTTCAGGCTGGAGGAACAGCCATTGACGTTCTGTACGATGAAGACCGTGCCGTCGAACGTGTTGAGCTGGAAGTTCGAAAAATCCTGTCGGAACGCGGCGATCGACAGGGTGAACGGTCCCCGCGAATATTTCGCGCCGAGTTCATAGGCATTCACCGTCTCCGCATCGAATTGCAGGTTGCCGACCAGCGCCTGTGCCCCCGCCGCGCCGCCGAACGATGCTGTTGGCTGTTTCAGCGCCGACCGGTCGAGGTTGAACCCGCCCGCCTTATATCCGCGCGAGAAGCTGGCATAGAGCAGCAGGTCGTCGGTCGCCTTGTACGACGCGATGGCCGTGCCGGTGAACTGGTCCTCGCTGCGCCGGTCGTTGATCGCCACGCCGTTCAGTTCGGAGGTGTTGTTCCCCTGACACGACAGGCCAAGGATCGAGTTGGCGACGCCGAACAGCGCCGGATTGAATGCCGGGCTTGCGGGATTGATGAACGCGCCCAACGCCTGTTGATTGGCGAAACAGGCGGTATTGTCGTTGCCGAACCGCGCATCGAACGTCTTGCGCTCGTTGGTGTAGCGCAGGCCGAGGGTCACATCGAACCGGTCGGTGACGTGGAAGATGTTGTGCGTGAATAGCGCATAGTTGCGGCTGTTCTGTTCATAGGTATCGAGCGTCGCGCCACGATCGTTGATCGAATCCAGCCGGTCGATCGCGCCATAGATCAGCGGCGATGCCGCCCCGAACGCTGCTGGCCGTGCAGCAAGGCATCCGGCCGACCGGGGCGAATAGAGCGCCGCCAATCCGCCGCCGGTGATGAGGCGACAGGTCGCGAACCGGCCATATTGCGTGCCGAAGCGCAGGTTTTCGGTCAGCGTCAGGTCTTCGTTCGCATAGAAGCCACCGACCAGCCATTCCAGCTTGTCGCCGAACGCCGTACCCTGAAGCCGCAATTCCTGACTGAACGTCTTGAATTCCCGCTCGGCCCCGCCCGGCGCGCGGTACAGGATGTCGACCGTACCATAATCCATGTCGCCGCCCTGATCGCTGCGATACTGGCGATATCCGGTGATCGACGTCAGTTGCGCGCCGCCGAAGTCGTAATCGATCTGCCCCGATACGCCCCAATCCTGCGTCTCCCCCGCATAGCTGCGACCGGGTGAGACGGACAGGTTGCGACGATACCCCTGATTGAATGCGCCGACATTCTGACCGAGGTCGCGCAGGACGTTGATGATGTTGTTGCCGGTTCCCGGCGGCAGCGCACCGGTGGTGATCGGCGTGGCGGGGGTATTGAGCGCCCCGATATATTCGTTGGTCGTCGGCCCGACATAGACCGCGCCGCAGCAACGTTCGTCGCGCTTGGTATAGTCGCCGATCAGCCGCACCGACAATTCGCTGCTCGGTTCGAACAGCACCTGCCCGCGCACGAAATACCGGTTGCGGTTGTTGACATCGGTATCGTTGGTGTCGTCGCGATAGAAGCCGTCCCGCTTGTTCCACACGCCGTCGACGCGCACCGCGATCGATTCGGACAGCGGCACGTTCAGCGCGCCGACCAGCCGGATATTGTCGTAATTGCCATAGGTCGCTTCGGCCATGCCGCCCGCCACGAAGCTGGGCCGGACCGAGAAGATGTTGATCGCCCCAGCCGAGGCATTGCGCCCGCCCAGCGTTCCCTGCGGCCCGCGCAGCACCTCGATCCGGTCGATCTCGCCCAGATCGTTCAGCCCGATGCCGGTGCGCGACCGGTACACGCCGTCGATGAATACTGCGACCGAGCTTTCGAGTCCGGGATTGTCGCCCACGGTGCCGATGCCGCGAATCCGCGCCGACCCGTTCGCTTCCGATCCGGTCGAGGAAACCAGCAACGACGGCGCAAGCTGGTTCAACTGACGGATATCGTTCGCACCCGACAGTTCGAGGTTCGCGCCGCTGACGGCCGAGATGGCGACCGGCACGTCGGCCAGTGCCTGTGCGCGCCCCTGTGCGGTCACGATGATTTCGTCGTTCGCGCCCGGATCTTCGGTCGTTGCCGTCCCCTGTGCAACCGTTCCGGCCGGTGCCGCATCCTGCGCCAGCGCGGGCGACGCCAGCGCCCAGATCAGCGCCGATGCAGCACAGGCGCCCGTCAGCTTGCCTTTCGACATAATACTCTCCCACGGATCGGCGCACTATGCGGAGCCGTACCCTATGCTCGAAATTACGCAGCCACGGGTCTGCGTCAAGCGAAACTCATCTTTCGGACGGAATGGATGCCGCACCTGCCCCCGGCACCGGATCGCGGCGGCACTTGGCGCGCCCCGGCCTACCCCCCATCTGCGGCACGAGACAACCACGCGGCGGAGCATCCGATGATCGACCTGCACTATTGGCCCACTCCCAACGGCCACAAGATCACGCTTTTCCTCGAAGAAGCCGGGCTGCCCTACACGATCCACCCGGTCAATATCGGCAAGGGCGAGCAGTTCCGCCCCGAATTCCTTGCCATCGCGCCGAACAACCGGATGCCCGCGATCGTCGATCATGAGCCGCTGGGTGGTGGCGCACCGGTCGCATTGTTCGAATCGGGTGCGATCCTGCTGTACCTTGCCGAAAAGACCGGCCGCTTCCTGCCCGCCGACGTGCCCGGCCGGTTCGAGGCGATCCAGTGGCTGATGTGGCAGATGGGCGGGCTTGGCCCGATGGCCGGACAGAACCATCACTTCAACCTCTACGCGCCCGAAAAGCTGCCCTATGCGCAGGAACGCTATATCCGGGAGACGGCGCGGCTGTACGGCGTTCTCGACAAGCGGCTGGCGGACCGGGAGTTCGTCGCGGGCGACTATTCCGTGGCCGACATGGCATCCTATCCGTGGATCGTGCCGCATAGCGCGCAAGGGCAGGATCTGGCCGACTTTCCCCACCTGAAGCGTTGGTTCGACGCGATCGCCGCCCGCCCGGCGACGATCGAAGCCTATGCGAAGGGCAAGGCGGTCAGCGACGGCAACGCCCCGATGACCGAAGAACGGCGGCGCATCCTGTTCGGCACGCCGGCCAAGGACTGATCGACCAATGGGGGCGTTGCGACAGATCGCGACAATTTGCCGATCGAAGCGACAAATTCCCGCGACAGATACGGGCGATACCGGTGTCGTCACAGGGGGATCGGCCCCCTTTCGAAAGGTTCGTCCATGCGCCCCCTTCTCCTCGCCGCCTCGCTTCTTGCCACAACCGTATCGGGCGTGGCCATCGCCGGACAGACGCCGCCCGCGCCTGCCGATACCGTATTGACCCGCGCCGATGCGTTGGCACGGGCGGAGCAGCGCTTCGCCCTGATCGACGCCGACCATGACGGTCGCATTTCGGCGGCCGAGCGGGCCGCAATGCCGCAGCCGCCGCGTGGCCCGATGGCGGATCGCGCTCCTGCGGGCGGCGGTGAAGGCCGACGTGGCATGGGCGGCGGCGGACGTGGACTGCAACGTGCCGATGCGAACGGCGACGGCGTCGTCACCCGCGAGGAATTCGCCGCGATGACGGCGGCGATGTTCGACCGGCAGGACCTGAACAAGGACGGCAAGGTCGATGCGGCCGAACGCCAGAAGCTTCGCGAACAGCGGATGGAACGTCGCGGCGAACGCGCCGACGACTGATTCTCCGCCCGGACGGTGCGCGCTGATCCCCTTGTCGCGCGCCGTCCGGCCTTTCCCTTTCGATCGATGGTGGCCTACCATGTCCGATATGGCCGAAATTCCGCACCTGTTGCTCGTCGACGACGAACGCTCGATCCGCGAACCCCTTGCCCAGTATCTGACGAAACAGGGCTTCCGCGTGACGCAGGCGGGCGATGCCGAGGGCGCACGCGCCCGGCTCAACGCCTATGCGATCGATCTCGCGATCCTCGACATCATGATGCCGGGCGAAGACGGACTGTCGCTGTGCCGCCATATCCGCGAGAACGGCGACACGCCGGTCATCCTGCTGACTGCCCGTACCGAGGAAACCGACCGCATCGTCGGGCTGGAAATGGGCGCGGACGATTATGTGGTGAAACCGTTCTCGCCGCGCGAACTGGCTGCACGGGTGAAGGTCGTACTACGCCGCACCGCCGCCGGTGCGGTGCGTCAACATGCGCCGGAGGCCGGATCGTTCGCCTTTTCGGGATGGGTACTCAAGACCGGCGAACGCGCGCTGGTCGACCGTGAGGGCGTGTCGGTGCCGCTGTCGACCGGCGAATACAACCTGCTCCACGCGCTGGTCACGCGCCCGCGACAGGTGCTGACCCGCGATCAATTGCTCGACCTGACACAGGGGCGCGAGGCCGCCGCGTTCGACCGCGCGATCGACAATCAGGTCAGCCGCCTGCGCAAGAAGATCGAGGTCGATGCCCGCACGCCGGAAATCATCAAGACCGTATGGGGCGGCGGCTATACGCTGGCGTCGGAGGTGACGCGCCTGTGAGGCGGCTATGGCCCGCCAGCCTGTTGGGACAGATCACGTTGCTGGTCGCCATCGCCCTGTTCGTGGCGCAGGCGGTGAATTTCACGCTGCTGCTGCGCGAACGTCAGGCATTCCGCTTTGCCGAAGTCACCCTGCCCGCCGTCACGCGACTGGTCGATGCGGGCGAGCGGGTAACGGCACAGCGCGCCTTGCCCGCCGATACGCGGCTAGATCGGATGCGCGGCGTCCGCCTCGTCACCAACCGCGTGCCTACCCCGGCGGGGACGCACGAGACCGATGTGGAAACGGCGATCCGTCGCGGCTTTGCCGATGCGGGCGTTACCGTCGGCAGGATCGAGGCGCGCATCCGCCCGGTGGACGATGCGGAAATCCGGTCGAAGAAGATGGACAAGCGCCGCGCCGATCGTTTGCGCCGGATGGGGGCGATGCTGGGCGTCGCAGTCGAGCTGCCGGGGCATGGCTGGCTCGTCGCGAACAATCCGTGGCCGCTGACCGAACGTGGGTTGTTGTGGCAATTGCTGGCGCAGACGCTGATCCTGTACGCGATCGTGCTGGTGCCGGTGCTGTGGATCGGCCGCCGCATCGCCAAGCCGTTGCGCGGGCTGGCGGTTGCGGCGCGCGCGTTCCAGCCCGGCGGGACGCTTCCAGCGATCGAACCCTCCGGGCCGCAAGATGTGCGGCTGCTGATCGCGGCCTTTACGGATCTTGGACGCCGCGTGAACGCGATGATCGAAGAGAAGGACCGGATGCTCGGCGCGATCGGCCACGATCTGCGTACACCGCTGGCGGCGCTTCGCGTCCGAATTGAATCGGTCGAAGACGATACCGATCGCGTCCGCATGGCCGAGACGATCGACGAGATGAACGCCACGCTGGAAGATATCCTGTCGCTGGCCCGGCTGGGTCGACCGAGCGAACCGGCCACCGATGTCGACGTCGCCGCGCTGGTCGATGCGGTGGTCGAGGATTTCCGCGACCTTGGCGACGATGTCGATTTCGTCGAGGTCGCGCGCGTGCCGTTGCGGGTTCGCCCGAACCTGATGCGCCGCGCGGTACGCAACCTGATCGAGAATGCGATCAAATATGCCGGAGCGGTCGAGGTGCGCGTGGATACCACGCCGCAGGCGGTGTCGATCGTCGTGTCCGATCGCGGCCCCGGCATTCCCGAGGACCGGATGGAACTGGTGTTCGACGCGTTCACCCGTCTCGAAACCTCGCGCAATCGCGAGACGGGCGGGATCGGCCTCGGCCTCGCGCTTGCCCGTGCGATCGTGCGGGAAGCAGGCGGCGAGATCACGCTGGCCAATCGTGTCGGTGGCGGGCTGGACGCCACGATCCGGTTGCGACGGTGACGGACGCGCGGGCGAAACGAATCCGCCTCACCCGGCGTTACCGGCCTTACCCATGATAAAAGTTGCCAGCTACAACATGCGAAAGGCGATCGGCACCGACCGCCGCCGTATGCCCGAACGGACGCTGGAGGTATTGTGCGAGATCGACGCCGATATCGTCGCGTTGCAGGAATGCGACCGGCGGCTGGGCGAGCGCGCCGGGGTGATCCCGTTGCATATGCTGGAGGAACATACGCCGTGGCGCGCGGTGCCGGTGGCGATGCGCGCGCAATCGATGGGATGGCACGGCAATGCGCTGCTGGTTCGCAAGGATGCGGAGGTGGCGGCACATCGCCGCATCGACATTCCCGCGCTGGAACCGCGCGGCGCGGTGACGGCGGACGTGACCACGGGTGGCGTGGCGGTGCGCGTGGTCGGAATGCACCTCGACCTGTCGGGGCTGTGGCGGCGGAAACAGGCCCATGCGATCCTCGCGCATGTCGACGGCTGCACGACGCGGTTGCCGACAGTGCTGATGGGCGACCTGAACGAATGGACGCCGCGATCGGGGTGTCTGCGCGACTTCGGACGGGACCACCGTTTTGCGGAGACCGGTCCCAGCTTCCACGCGCGGCACCCGGTCGGGCGGCTTGACCGGATCATGGTATCGGATGGGCTAGAGATCGTCGATGCCGGGGTGCATGGCAGCGCGGCGGCGCGCAAGGCATCGGACCACCTGCCGATCTGGGCGATACTGGACCCGGCGTGAGCGATCCGCGTCCGCCGATCGAACGCGAGTTGCGGCTGGCGCTGGTGTGCTACGGCGGGATCAGCCTTGCGGTCTATATGCACGGGCTGGTCAAGGAGGTCTGGCATATCGCCCGCGCCAGCCGCGCGGCGCAGGACGATGCAGAGGCACCGGGCGGCAGCGCAGGCGTCTATCGCGACATGCTGGTCGATCTGGCCGACCGGACCGGCATCCGGTTGCGGGTGCTGGTCGATATCGTGGCCGGGGCCAGCGCGGGAGGCATCAACGGCGTGTTCCTGTCGCACGCGATCGCCACCGGTCAGTCGCTCGACCCGTTGACCGACCTGTGGCTCGAAAAGGCCGATATCGAAGCATTGATCGATCCGGCGCAGGCCCCGGCCAGCGCCCTCTCCCGCCCGTGGGCGCGGCCGGTCGCATGGATGGCGATGGGTCGCGACGATGCCGAGGCTGCCGCGATCGACGTGGCGGCCCGCGACGAGGTGCGCGCCAAGCTCGACCGGTTCGTCCGCGCGCGCTGGTTCCAGCCGCCGTTCGGCGGGCGGGCGATGGTCGACATGCTGATCGATGCATTCGCGGCGATGGCGGCGGGACCGGTCGGACCGCGCCTGTTGCCGCCGGGCCAGCCGCTCGATCTGTTCGTGACCGTCACCGATTTTGCCGGGCATCCCGAACTGTTGCGGCTCAATTCCCCGCCGGAGGTGGCGGAGACCGAGCATCGCATCGTGATCGGCTTTTCCGATCATGCCGGACCGCACCTTGCCGACCCGGCCGAACTGGTGTTCGCGGCGCGCGCCACCTCCAGCTTTCCCGGTGCGTTTCCACCGTTCCGCGTCGGAGAACTCGACGCCGCGCTGGCGGATCGGGGCATGGCATGGCCGGGGCGCGAGGCGTTCCTTGCCCGCATCCTGCCGCGGCAGTCGGCGGTCGGCATGGCGGACAGTGCGACGCTGATCGACGGATCGGTGCTCGCCAATGCACCGTTCGCGCCGGCGATCGAAGCGCTGCGCGAACGTCCGGCGCGGCGACAGATCGACCGGCGTTTCGTTTATCTCGATCCCGCGCCGAACCATAAGTTCGGTCTGGGCACGGCGTCCGATGGGCCGCCGGGGTTTCTGCAGACCATCCTTGGCGCCCTCTCCGAACTGCCCCGCAAACAGCCGATCCGTGATAATCTCGACGCAATCCAGCGACGATCGGCGCGGATCGAGCGGATGCTGGCGATCGTCGATCGGATACGCGGCGATGTCGAGCGGCAGGTGGAACGGTTGTTCGGGCACACGCTGTTCCTCGATTGGCCGACACCCGCACGCCTGCTGCAATGGCGTCGGCGGGCGCAGGTGCGGGCGGCAAAGCGCGCGGGCTATGGCCATGCCGCGTACGGATTGTTGAAGCTCGATCAGGTGCTGGATCGGCTGGCGGAACGCGCCGCGATACTGGCGGGCGATCCGACCCCCGAAGCGATCCGCCGTTTTCGCGCCGGTTTCGCAGATGTGGTGCAGGCGACCGGCGCCGACCGGTTCGAGGATGGCCTGGCATCGGCGGAGGCGATCGCGTTTCTGCGGACCCACGACCTGTCGTTCCGCATCCGGCGGCTGCGACTGCTGGCCCGCACCCTGTCGGCGATGGAAGTGGAGCAGGATCGCGTGGCGCTCGATCCGGTGCGGGAGGCGATCTATGCCAGCCTGTCCACCTATCTCGCGTGTGAGCGGGTCGACCTGTACGCCGCCATCCGTCCGCTGGCAGCCGACCGCCCCGGCGATCCCGCCGCGTTGCTGGCGGCGATGGCGGCGGCAGCGGACCTGACCGCGCTCGACGCCGCGACCGATGCGCGGATGTCGGCGGCACTGGCCGATTCACCTAGGGAGATACGGCGGCCGCTGTTGCTCGCCTATCTCGGCTTCCCGTTCTTCGACATCGCCACCCTGCCCTTGCTGGGCGGCGAAGGGCTGGACGAGTTCGATCCGGTGCGGGTCGATCGCATCGCGCCCGACGACGCGCCATCGATCCGCGCAGGCGGGGCGGAGGCGACCCTGAAGGGCATTCGCTTCAACAATTTCGGTGCGTTCTTCAGCCGGGCGTATCGCGAGAACGACTATCTTTGGGGGCGGCTACACGGCGCCGAACGGCTGATCGACATCGCGCTGTCGACGTTGCCGGGCGACATTCACCTGCCGCCGGGATGGGTGACGGGGTACAAGCGCGCCGCCTTCCTCGCCATCCTCGACGAGGAACAGCCGAGACTGACCGCGATCGCATCGCTGTTCGACGAGCTGCGTGCCGAGATCGGCTGACGCCCGGCTATTGGAAAAAACGGCGCTACAGGCGTAAGGAACGGCATCGGGCACCGCCCGGACAGGCCAACAACGAAAGCGCACGTCCATGCAGTTTCTCAAAACCCTGTTCTGGGCCTTGCTAGTGGGCGTGGTCGTCGCCTTCGCGCTCAACAACATGACGATGGTTCCGCTGAAGCTGTGGGGCAGCCTCTATGCCGATGTGAACCTGCCGCTGTTGCTGCTGCTGATGTTCCTTGCCGGGTTCCTGCCGCCGTTCGTCGCCTATCGCCTCAGCCGGTGGCGGTTGCGGCAACGGGTGGCGACGACCGAACGCGCGCTGGCCGATCTGCGCCGGGTCGAAGCGACGCCGGTGACGCCGATGCCGGGCGATGTGTCGCTTACGTCGTCCACCGTTCCGATGGGCCATTCGCTGTGAGCCGCTCACCGATCTATGTCGCGATCGACACGCCGGACATGGCGCGCGCCAAGGTGCTGGCGAAGGCGGTGCATCATCATGTCGGCGGGCTGAAACTCGGCCTAGAATTCTTCATGGCGAATGGCCGCGCGGGCGTGCGCGAGATGGCCGATCTCGGCCTGCCGATCTTTCTCGACCTGAAATTCCACGATATTCCCAACACGGTGGCAAAGGCGATCCAGGCGCTGGGGCCGCTCGATCCCGCGATCCTGACCGTCCACGCAGCAGGGGGCCGTGCGATGCTGGAAGATGCCAAGGCCGCTGCGCCGCTCGGCACCAAGGTCGTAGCGGTGACGATGCTGACCAGCCTCGACTCGCACGACCTGAGCGCGATCGGCCTGTCTCCGGATCCGCATGAGCAGGTCGTCCGCCTGACTGCGCTGGCCCGTGAAGCGGGGATCGACGGCGTGGTCTGTTCGGGCGAGGAGGTCGCCGCGGCCAAGAAGGTGTGGCCCGGCGGGTTCTTCGTCGTCCCCGGCGTCCGTCCGGCGGGCGGCAATATCGGCGACCAGAAGCGGGTGGTCACGCCGCGCAAGGCGCTGGATTCGGGCGCGTCGATCCTCGTCATCGGGCGACCGATCACGCAGGCGGAAGACCCGGATGCTGCGGCACGGGCGATCGAAGCGACGTTGTAGGACGCACCGGGCAACCCGTAGCGAAGCTACGGGAAGCCAACAGGCGCGCCCGGCCGGCGGCGCACAAGCGCCGACCGACGACACGGGCTTTGCCGTGGCGGGACTACCCGGAGGAAAACTTTGCGCCCCGCGCAAACCCGGCGTAACGCGCACTCCATGCCAACCGCCAAGATCTGTGGCCTGTCGACCCCCGACACGCTTTCCGCTGCGCTGTCCGCCGGGGCGAGTCATGTCGGTTTCGTCTTCTTCGCGCCCAGCCCGCGCAATGTCGGATTCGATGTCGCGGCGGGACTGGCCGGACAGGTGCCGTCGCAGGTCGCGCGCGTCGGCGTGTTCGTCGATCCCGACGACGCGCTCCTCGACGAAGCGGTCGTGGCGGCGGGCCTGACGACGATCCAGTTGCACAAGACCGCGCCCGCGCGCGTCGCCGCGATCCGCGCACGGCATCGGCGCGAGGTGTGGGCGGCGGTCGCGATCAAGACCCATGCCGACCTGAACGGTGCGGCGGCCTATGCCGGCGCGGCGGATACGATCCTGTACGATGCCAAGACGCCCGATAGCGCGACCCTGCCCGGTGGCATGGGCGTGCGATTCGACTGGTCGCTGCTCGACGGGTTCGCGCATCCGTTGCGCTGGGCGCTGTCTGGCGGGCTGGACGCCGCCAATGTCGGAGAAGCGATCCGCCGCACCCGCGCGCCGCTGGTCGATGTATCGTCGGGCGTCGAAACCACGCCGGGGATCAAGGATGCGGTCCGGATCAGGGCGTTCCTGCGCGCCGTCGAGATCGCCTGACGGCTCGACACGTCGCGCGGGGCGGCGTAACGGACCCGACATGAACGCGCCCAACTCCTATCGTGCCCAGCCCGACGATCGCGGGCATTTCGGCGACTTCGGCGGCCGCTATGTCGCCGAAACGCTGATGCCGCTGATCCTCGACCTCGATCGCGAATATACGCGGGCAAAGGCCGACCCGGCGTTCGCCGCCGAATTCGACGACCTGATGACGCATTATGTCGGACGGCCCAGCCCACTCTATCACGCCGAACGGCTGTCGGAGACGCTGCGGAACGGCCTCGCTCCCGGAATGGGCGCGCAAGTGTGGTTCAAGCGCGACGAGCTGAACCATACCGGCGCGCACAAGATCAACAATTGCATCGGCCAGATCCTGCTGGCGATCCGCATGGGCAAGACCCGGATCATCGCCGAAACCGGCGCGGGCCAGCATGGCGTGGCGACGGCGGCGGTCTGTGCGCGGTTCGGCCTGCCCTGTGTCATCTATATGGGCGCGCGCGATATCGAGCGGCAGCAGCCCAACGTGTTCCGCATGAAGCTGTTGGGAGCCGAAGTACGCCCCGTCACCAGCGGCGCGGCCACGCTGTCGGACGCGATGAACGAAGGGCTGCGCGACTGGGTCGCCAATGTCCACGACACCTTCTACATCATCGGCACCGCTGCCGGACCGCATCCGTACCCGGAAATGGTTCGCGATTTTCAGAGCATCATCGGACGCGAAGCGCGCGAACAGATGCTGGCGCGTACCGGCAAGCTCCCCGATCTGCTGGTCGCGGCGATCGGCGGCGGGTCGAACGCCATCGGCCTGTTCCACCCGTTCCTTGACGATGCCGACGTCGCGATGCTGGGCGTCGAGGCCGCGGGGCATGGACTGGACAAGGATCATGCCGCGTCGTTGGCGGGGGGATTCCCTGGCATCCTCCACGGCAACAAGACTTATCTGTTGCAGGATGACGACGGCCAGATCGCGGAGGGACATTCGATCTCCGCCGGGCTGGACTATCCCGGCATCGGGCCGGAACATGCATGGCTGCGCGATATCGGCCGTGTCGAATATGACAGCGCGACGGACGTGGATGCGCTGGACGCATTCCAGTTGCTGTGCCGGACCGAGGGCATCATCCCCGCGCTGGAACCCGCCCATGCCATCGCCGCCGTTGCACGGCGGGCCAAGACGATGCGCGAAGATCAGGTGATCCTCGCGAACCTGTGCGGACGTGGTGACAAGGACATCTTCACCGTCGCCAGCGCACTGGGAGTCGAGATGTGACCGATCGCCTCGCCGCCGCATTCGCGAAAGGCCATCCCGCGCTGGTGTGCTTCGTCACCGCCGGCGACCCCTCGCCGGACGCGACCCCCGCCATCCTCGACGCGCTGGTCGCGGGCGGCGCGGACGTTATCGAGCTGGGGATGCCGTTCACCGATCCGATGGCCGATGGCCCCGCGATTCAGTCCGCCAATATCCGCAGCCTCGCCGCCGGGACCCGCACAGCCGACGTGCTGCGCATCGCGACCGGCTTTCGCGAACGGCACCCGAACGTGCCGCTGGTACTGATGGGTTATGCCAACCCGATGGTCCGGCGCGGGGCCGAATGGTTCGCGCTCGCCTGTGCCGCCGCCGGGGTCGATGGCGTGATCTGCGTCGACATTCCGCCGGAGGAAGATGACTCGCTCGGTGCGCAGTTGCGCGAACAGGGCATCGCGCCGATCCGCCTCGCCACGCCGACCACCGATGCGGCACGGCTGCCCAAGGTGCTCGATGGCGCGGGTGGCTTCCTCTATTACGTCTCGGTTGCCGGGATCACCGGCAAGCAACAGGCGGTGCAGGCGTCGATCGACACCGCCGTCGCCCGGCTGAAGGCCGCCACCGACCTGCCGATCGCGGTCGGGTTCGGGGTCCGTACCCCGGATCAGGCCGCCGCGATCGCACGGGTCGCCGACGGCGTCGTCGTCGGATCGGCGATCGTCGAGATCGTCGCGCAACACGGAGCCGCCGCCGCCGAACCGGTCCGCACCTATATTCAAAGCCTCGCCACCGCGATCCGCGTGGCGACCGAGGAACCCGCATGAGCTGGCTCAACCGCGTCCGCAACGCCCTCCCCTTCGTCGCGCGCAAGGAAACGCCCGACCATCTCTGGCACAAGTGCAAGGGATGCGGGCAAATGATCTTCAACAAGGAATGGGAAGAGAATCTGCACGTCTGCCCGAAATGCGACCATCACGGACGCATCGGACCGAAGGAGCGCTTCGCCCAGTTGTTCGACGACGGCAGCGTCACCATCCTGTCCAGCCCTCGCGTGGCCGACGATCCGCTGAAATTCCGCGACAGCAAACGCTATGTCGACCGGCTCAAGACCGCGCGCACCGATACCGGTGAGATCGATGCGTTTCAGAATGCGGCGGGCACGATCGAGGGCAAGGGCTGCGTCATCGGCGTTCAGAACTTCGCGTTCATGGGCGGATCGATGGGTCAGGCGGTGGGCGAGGCGTTCATCGCGGGCGTCGAGGCCGCGATCGAGCGCGGCGTTCCCTATATCGTCTTCACCGCATCGGGCGGGGCGCGGATGCAGGAGGGTATTCTCAGCCTGATGCAGATGCCGCGCACGACCGTGGCGATCGAAATGCTGCACGATGCGGGCTTGCCCTATCTGGTGGTGTTGACCGATCCGACGTCGGGCGGGGTGATGGCGGCCTATGCCATGCTGGGCGACGTGCAGATCGCCGAGCCGAAGGCGACGCTGGCATTCACCGGACGGCGCGTGATCGAAAGCACGATCCGCGAAAAGCTGCCCGACGATTTTCAGACGTCGGAATATTATCGCGACCACGGGCTGATCGACATGGTGACGCATCGCCGCGACCTGCCCGCCACGCTGGCGCAACTGATCGACTTCCTCGGGATGAAGGCAGCGGCGTAAACGAACCTCCCCGGCACGGGGAGGGGGACCAGCGGCGCTGGTGGAGGGAGTGGTCCCGGACGCTGATCGT